>Ga0315338_1000011_pt1 | contig 1186353 bp, 1059 predicted proteins | sample ASW8metaG_FD_204518 | JGI IMG/M metagenome (GOLD analysis project Ga0315338, IMG submission 204518) | Ammonia-oxidizing marine archaeal communities from Monterey Bay, California, United States - ASW #8 | ecosystem: Environmental > Aquatic > Marine > Coastal | place: USA: California... | reverse complement strand
TTTAAAAAAAATTATAAACGTTGCCGTCTATAACTCTCTACGCTGTCAATTTCAATATGTTTAATGAACTTTCTTTTATTCCCTACCCAACCAAATTACCGGCTAAGCGGGTGCAAATATATAAAACCTTTTATTATTATTACAAGGTTTTTAATAGGAAAATTTAAAGTATTTTTCTGAAACTATATAATTCATTCATTTCCCTTTGATTACACTTCAATTTTAAGATAGAAATTTTACAAAAAGAAATTCCAAACTAGACCAAATCTCACAACAAAATCTCGATAAGGTTCATTTGGTGCTGAATAATAATTATATCCAGTAAAGGAAGAGTTGAAATGTTCGGCTTTTAAATAGATACGAGTTTGACGAACTTTAACATTGAGGAAAAAATCTAAACGTGGAAACGAACCAAAATTATTTTCATTTTGCACATAAAACTCACCTAATACAGGATCGTATGCATTCATATTATATCGACTGAAATAACTAAACGTCACTCCCGTTTGAAGGTAAAGTGCTTTCTTAAATAGGTGATTACTATAATATAAGGTGTTTCTAGTTATAAATTCTGGGACATTTAGGATTCCTTCACCATCTATCACCTGTTGATATCTTATAGTGTTATTCAATGCTAGATTTTTAAATGATATTTCTTTACTAACCTTAACTCTAAAATAATTGATGGCTTCATCATTTTGAAATGGTTTCGTATTTCCATCTATGTTCTTCTGAAAAAATGCATAATTAGTAATTGTATTAAAATCTAATTCTAAATTGACTAGCTTATCTGAATATATATTAAATGCCAATTGTTTTGTTTCTACATTCTGAAAGTTATTTTGCCAGTTATATTTCAGGTAATCACTTTGATAAAGAAGATAATTATAATTTGGGAGACGCGAATTTAAATTTATTGTGGATACTATTCTAAGATCGTCATTCAATTTAAATCTAGCAAGAGCCTCAAAAAAATTGGCTTCAAAATCTCCCGAGACATTCAATCCAAATTTTCCGTGAATTAAAAATTTACCAAATGTGTTTTTATATTCACCACCAACCGAAACTATGTTTCCTTTCAATCTGTTTGTAATTGTATTTCCTTCTACTTGAACAATTTGGCTATAACCATAATTATATTGCGAGTAGCCAACATTGGCCTTAATTGAGCCAAGTGTATTACTCATGTATGTTGCATTGGCCTCACCATAAAAATTTTCTAAATTGGTGCGATCTTGAATATCATTATTAAATGCCTCTCCAAATAATTGATCTTGAACGCTTGTTTGTGTATATCTATAAAATTTGTTTTTATATGAAATAATATTACCAATACTTAATGAATTTGAACTAATGGAATCTTCAGTTTTAATAAGATTATAAAAATGATCTAGGTGAAATCGTTTGCCTACTAATATACCATCGGCATCTTCAAAATTAGGATCGAACACTGAGCGATCAATAAATTCAGGATTACCTAATTCAAAATTGACAATATCTTCATCCTTTATTCCCCCATTTTCTTCATTCATCTGATCCTGCATAACTATGTGAGCTCGTGCATGATATTTGTCATTTAAAGTTTTAAAATTGCTTGTGAATCTAAAATTTCCGGTACTTGTTAATGTATGCTGGTAATTTCCTAAAGAACGCAATCCTTTATATGCTATGGAGAAATTGAATTCAGGAGACATATTTACTGTAAAAAAAGCATCTAACAATTGACCTTGTTCAAAGGCTGTTTTATACATGAGTTCAGTAAATGGCGTTGGCACATAATAATAATTAACATCTTCAATTTCAATATGGTTAAAATGTCTTGCTCTTGAACCAAATCTTGGCATTAAATCTGTTTCATTAAAATTATAACTTAATGTGTTATAGGTTTGGCCAATATTTGCGAATGGCAATAAATCAAACTCGTCTTTTCTTAAATAATTGAATTTATATTCCTTATATATGGTAAGCGTTGTATCAACTATTATAGTATCATTTTGATGAGAAATTATTTTATACTGCTCGATCTTTGCTTCTAAGTTTTTGATTCCTTTATTAGAAGTGCTTTTTCCTGAGCGTCTTGAAATTGTATCATTTACAGTTCTGTTGCCCTCTCTTGGTGCTTTTTCAATTAGGACAGGAATTTCCTGGCTATAAGAATATATTACAGAAAATACAAAAACAAATAATAGACAAAAATGCTTCATACAAGTTTAGTAATCTACTAAAAAAATTATTTTTTAAAATGCGAGGCAATCTACATAATCTTTGGTAAAAAAAGTAATTTAGCTTTTAGTTTTATACAGAAAAAAGTTACTTTGTTCATTCAATACAATACAACGAGTCGACTCCATATTTATTTAGATGCTTAAGTTAAATTATTCTCAAACTTTATTTGAATGTGGAACAGATGAGGCAGGTCGAGGCTGTCTTGCTGGTCCCGTTACAGCTGCAGCAGTAATCTTACCAAAAGATTTTGAAAATACTATTTTAACTGATTCAAAACAATTAACTAAAATAAAGCGTAATTTATTAAAACCAATTATCGAGACTCGTGCAATTGCTTATGCATTTCATCATATTTTCCCAGATGAGATTGATAAAATCAACATTTTAAATGCCTCAATTTTAGCAATGCACAAATCCATCCAACAATTACAGCATGTAAGCTTTATTGCAGTTGATGGCAACCGTTTCAAACCATTAAATGACATTCCCTATAAAACAATTATCAAAGGTGATAGTCACTATTTACATATTGCCGCAGCGTCAGTTATTGCTAAAACTAACCGCGATGCATATATGGAACAAATACACCTTGAATACCCAGAGTATAACTGGAAACAAAACAAAGGATATCCTACTTTAGAACATCGAGAAGCAATTCGAAAATATGGTATCACAAAGTATCATAGAAAATCTTTTAGGTTGCTTCCAGAGCAATTAGATTTTGATTTTTAAGTTATACCTTTGTATTGCATTTAAAATGATAATCTCTCGATGCAAAAAAAATTAATTGCCCTTTTTTTAGTAGTATTAGTTGGCTGTCTTCCTTCAAAAAATCAAACTGCAGATATATCAGATTTTATTCCCAAAAATTCGTCTCTTGTTTTAAAAATAAATGATTTTGAATCATTCAAAAGTGATCTGAAAAACAATGATTTTATGGAGAAGTTTGCCAATCACTCTTACTACCAAACTATCGCAACATCACTTGATCAAATTAACAATATACAAGCTAAATCTGAGTTACTTCTTTGCCTTAATACTAAAAATGACAGTCTAAATTATACGATAATCACAAAGTATTCTGACAGTTTATTTGGAAGCCAATCTAATGATTCCCTAAATCTATTTACAAGAGTAGTAGAAAGTATTTTTATTGGTTCAAATCGTAAAATTGAAATTGGAATAAATGGTATGGCTTCAAACAATGGGATTCATTATTTAAATAATTCCTCCCAAATAAAAAACAAATCTTTCACTGCCTATATGAATTCATCGAATTCTATATCACTTATTAATTTATTTGTTGAGGACTCCGTGCATTCTCAATCAGTTAATTCATATCTAAATACACAGTTTTTGGCAGATAAAATAAACCTGAATGGCATAATAGAATCAACAGATACTCTGGCTCAAATTGAAATGGCATTTGCCAAAAATATTCCTCAAGAAAACAAAATTCAACAAATTGCTCCAACAGATGCTCAGGGTTTTTTGAGTATTACGTATCACGATTTTTCCACACTCAGCAAAAACCTTATTCGCGAGACATCACAAAAAAATGATACGCTATTTGCAAGTTCATTGTTTGAATCTCTCAGTGAAATTGGTGAAATTTATTTTGAGAATAACAAAGCTATTGTGTTAACTTCTATAGATGTAATTAGCACAAAAGATGCTCTCTTAAACTATCAAGAAATTGAAAGTTCATTCAAAAATGAGAACATATTTTTATTTGATAATGAAAATATTTTTAGTCAGACCTTCTATCCATATATTTCACAAGATGACGTTTCAAAGTATGTGGTATTAGATGACTTTTTTGTGTTTTCAAATTCAACTGAAATCTTACAACATATAATAACGAGTTACAAAAATAATTCTACCTTAATTAATGATTATGCTCTGAGTGAAAACATGACCTATTTAAGTGATGAATCTTCAGTGCTTTTTGTAGCTAATTCTAAACTTTTAAAAAACAGATTATTTAAGTTTCTTAATGTAGATTTTTCTAATATCTCAATCGATGAATATAATTTTTCAGCATTCCAAATGGTTCAGGATGATGGGTTTACGCATGTTAATGGCATAATTTCAAAAACTAAAAATAGGACATCAATAAATAAAATCACTGAAGAATTTAATGTATCAATTAATGCCGATATTTTAATGACACCTCATTTTGTTAAAAATCACAGAACAAAGCAGAAAGAGATTGTTGTTCAGGATATTAATAATGTACTCTATTTAATTTCCAATAGTGGTAAAATTCTATGGCAAAAACAGCTTAATGGAAATATTTTAGGAAGAGTGCAGCAAGTTGATCTTTTTAAAAACGGACGACTTCAATTGGCTTTCGCAACACCTAAACGTGTTTATGTAATTGATAGAAATGGTAACGATGTTCATCCATTTCCCTTAAAATTTAATGATGATATTACCCAACCACTTTCCGTTTTTGATTACGATTCCAACAAGAAATATCGACTCATGGTTGTTCAGGATGATACCATTCTAATATATGGTAGCAATGGTAAAAATGTGACAGGTTTTAATTATAGAAATACTGGAAATATTAGCTCTCAACCGAAACATTTTAGAGTGAATGGGAAAGATTATATTGTATTTGTGGCTGGCAATAGAATGCAAATTTTAAGTAGAAGAGGACAAATTAGAATTCCAAATAATACCAGTTTTGATCATTCTGGTTCTGATGTATTTTTCTATAAAAATTCGTTTACTACAACTTCTTCTAACGGAGAACTTATACAAATTGACTTAAATGGATCATTGAGCAATCAACAATTAAATCTAGACCCTGATCATGCTATTGATGCTACAAGTAAGACCTTAACTACACTTAGTGAAAATAGGTTAAGTATTAGACAAAATAATTTGGAATTAGATTTTGGTGACTATACCAATCCAAAAATATTTTACTTATATGACAAAATTTACGTGTCGATTACAGATCGTCAAGCACAAAAAATTCACCTTTATGATAGCCAAGGTAGACCTATAAATAATTTTCCGGTGTATGGGAATTCTACCATAGATTTAGACAATATTGATAATGATCAGAAATTAGAATTTGTGACTGTTGGAGAAAGCAATTCAATCATCCTCTATAAAAAAAACTAATGCATAGCTTTGATTATTAGTTAATTAATTTCTATTTTTATGCATCTCCTTTCAACTAATAGAACATAATTGATTTTCCCCAAAATCTAAACCATGATACCAAATCTAGCTATGGTATTAGGGATTATCGCTATTAATTTTTACATATGAATTCTTCGTTTTACTCGACTAAAGTAGTACTGTTGCTTGTCCTATCTGTATTAACTATTCAGAGTATTGATGCACAAACCAAAAGAATTAAACGTCCTTCTAGTCGTGTTGGTTCTACAAATATTGACAAATTTGTGCGAGAATCGTTTGACCTTTATGACAAAGTATATACCTACGATGGCTATGCCGAAGCTGGAAAACCATTAGATGATTCTGATATAGATGTATTAGAAGATGCATTGGATGATCTAATTATTATCAATGAAAGTGCGCCAAACATATTATCGGAAGTTGATAAGTTGAGTATGCTCAAAAAAGGGAAAGCCACTCTTCAATTAAACAAAACGCAAAAGGCTCTGAAATATAGTATTAAGACTGCTAAAAAATTATTAGCTAATAACAAGAGGTCTGAAGATGGTGAAAGCGATTCTGACAATGATGAAACTGATGATGACGCAAATTCAGGAGGTGAGGATGATGATTCTTCAAATAATTCAGGTAATGATTCTGATGATGAATCTGGCATGGAAGAAGAAGAAGAGTCAAACGTATCAGATAATCTTGAAGCTTACAGCAAATTTGATTTTGTTCCAGGCGACGAGCTATTGTTCTATGATGATTTTTCGCAGGATTTTATAGGTGATTTTCCTTCAAAGTGGAATACAAATGCTTCAGGTGAAGTCGTTCGATTCAACAATATTGAAGGAAATTGGTTCGAATTAAAATCAGGCTATGGTGTGTATTTTGTACCAGACTTAGAAGGGCTTCCTGAAGATTATACTATTGAATTTGATGTAGTAACTCGTGGTTTAAGCAGACAATCCTCATCTACTGCCAGACTACATATTATATTAAGTGACAGCAATAAATTCAATACAGGTGTTTTACATTATGCTAGAGTCACAATTCCAGCTGGTCAATATGGTGCATTCTCATTAAGAGCTAACAATTACTTCAATAGAGGTGGTGGTGATGTTAACACCGATATTAAAGCTGATATTCGAGACGAAATTCTTAACCAACCACACATTTCAATTTCTGTTACAAAGAAAAGGTATCGATTGTGGATAAATGAAGTGAAATATGTTGATATTCCTCGTTTTATCCAGGAATTAAATGTCCTTAATTATTTGAAATTCCATATCAATAATTTTAAAGATGGTGAGGAACAATTATATATCAGTAATTTAAAAGTTGCCAAAGGCGGCGTTGATTTAAGGCGTAAACTTTTGAGTGAAGGACGTATTTCAACAAATGGTATATTATTCGATTCTGGTTCAGCAAATATTCAACCACAATCTTATGGTATCATAAGACAGATTTCACAGGTTCTTTTACAAGACAGCAGCCTTCGTTTAAATATTATTGGCCATACAGATGCAGATGGGAACGATGACACTAATATGAAGCTTTCAAAAGATAGAGCAGATGCAGTTAAAAATGCGCTTATTAAAATCTATAAAATTTCTGGTGAACGACTAGAAACTGATGGCAAAGGTGAAAGTGATCCAGTTGGAGATAATAACACAACTGATGGAAAAGCTCAAAACAGACGTGTAGAATTTGTAAAAATGTAAAAGTAACTAAACGAAAGTCCCCTTATCACTAGAAGCGTCAAAGCAGTTCATACTTTGGCGCTTCGTCTTTTTATTTGTTTTTGTTTTTTTTATTCGCTGCTTTATTACCAGAATAAATGGCAATGAATATTGCTACAGCTATGGCCACCCAAACTCCTATATTCATATACTTATTGATTTAATTTTGATTTCCGCTTCAAATAATTTTGAAAAGTGTTTTAGTAGTTTTTCTTTAACTTCCTGCATTGAGACTTCCTTCACACCTAATTCTACATGCATTGAAGTGACGGCTTTACCACGAATACCACAGGGTACAATATTGTCAAAATAACCTAAATCACTATTTACATTTAAGGCAAATCCATGCATAGTAACCCATCGACTAGCTCGAACTCCCATAGCACATATTTTTCTAGCAAATGGTGTTCCTACATCAAGCCACACACCTGTTTCACCCTTACTGCGCGCGGCATTTAATCCATATTCTGCTAAAGTTAAAATAATCATTTCCTCTAGAAAACGTAGGTATTTATGAATGTCTGTAAAAAAATTATCCAAATCTAAAATTGGATATCCAACAACTTGTCCAGGACCATGATAGGTAATATCACCACCACGATTAATTTTATAAAAGGTTGCTCCCTTTTCTTCTAGTTGTTTTTCATTCAATAATAAATTAGAGTAATCACCACTTTTTCCTAAGGTATAAACATGTGGATGCTCTACAAACAAAAAATAATTATCTGTCTCTAGATTCGCCTCTTCTCGTCTATTCTTGATTTTAGTATCAACAATATGTTTGAAAAGTTCCTCTTGATAATCCCAAGATTCCTTATAGTCTCTTAATCCTAGATCCTGAATGTCAACGATCTTATTCATTTAATCTTCTAGCTCAATTTTTAAGTTCAATTTTGATTCATCTTTTTCTAATTCATCCCAAGGAATTTTCAATGTCAATGATTTTCCATCTTTCGATATTTGAGCATTTTTATTTGAAATAGATTTAATTTTTTTCGGAAATGAATATGTAATTATATAAAATGAATCTTTAGTCATTTCGCCAAAGCCCATGTTCATTTCTTCGCCCGTTTCAGTAGCCTGTTCATCTCCTTCTTCATAGTCATCATCAATAACTTCTTTTTCTTCAATAGGTTGGATGCGTTCAAACACATTCTCTTTAAATGTGTACAAGGCCTTACTATTTTCTGAAGCTTGTTTAAACTCACCACCTGAACTTGATTCTTGACCTTGATTATCAAAAGTCATAGCTACATTCATTGCCTCATCAACTTGCTCATTAATATTTTCAAGATCTTTAACAGATTGAAACTCCCTACTGATTGAAAATTTAAAAACACCCTTCGCTTCATCCTCTTGAATTCTTAGTGTCATATCTTTCAACTTTTCCAACTTGAGTTGTTCTTCTTCAGATAAGTCAGCAATACTATCTTTATATTGTTCGAAGAGTTCATTAAAGACAATTGAAGTGTCAGTTTTTTTCTTCGGTGGATTTTCAGAAACATCAACTTCGTCATTCATTTCCTTAGTAGCATTTTTCGCTTCGGAAAGGTCATAACCTAGAGTGTATTCACCACTCATATCTTCGTTAAAAAATATAGATTCTGTGATGGTACAACTTGTAAAGAATGTCAAAGCTATTCCAATAAGCAAAAGACTGAAAATTTTTCTCATAATATCCTGGTTGTTTAACAACAACAAAGATACGTTATTATCTCTCAGGATTGTTCAATATAACAAGGGCCGCAATCACGCCAGGCACCCAGCCACAAAGCCATAAAAGGAATACTATAAAAATTGAACCACATCCTTTATCGATAACTGATAATGGTGGAAAGAAGATCGCTAATAATACGCGCCATATACTCATAAATTGATTTTTAATTGATGTACCTATATGACGTAAGGACAACACTTTTGTTACATAAATTGATATACTGCCAATTAGTAATTATCTTTGCTCACTAAATTTTCTATTATTCGCCATGGCGCAACTTTCAGAGCAAGAATTAGTAAGAAGAGAAAAACTAAATAAATTACGTGAGTTAGGTATTGATCCTTATCCAGCTGATTTATTTCCTGTAGATCATTTATCGAAAGATATCAAAACCAATTTCGAAGAGGGTAAAAAGGTCATCATTGCAGGACGTTTAATGTCGCGTCGAATTCAAGGAAAGGCGTCTTTTGCAGAACTTCAAGATAGTGAAGGAAGAATACAAGTCTATTTTAATAGAGATGAAATTTGTCCAGATGAGGATAAAATGAAGTACAATGATCTTTACAAAAAGCTATTAGATATAGGTGATTTTATTGGTATTGAAGGCGAACTGTTTACAACTCAAGTTGGCGAAAAAACGGTTATGGTTAAAGATTTCACTCTTTTGAGTAAAGCCTTAAAACCTCTTCCTCTACCAAAACAAGATGCAGACGGAAATGTCTATGATGAATTTACAGATCCAGAATTACGTTATAGAATGCGTTATGTTGATTTGGCTGTAAATCCGCAGGTTAAAGATGTCTTCGTGAAGCGCACTAAAATCATGAATTGTATTCGTGATTTTTACAATGCTATGGAATTCTTAGAAGTTGAAACACCAATACTTCAGCCCATTCCTGGTGGTGCAGCTGCTCGGCCATTTGAAACGCATCATAATGCATTGAACATGCCACTGTTCTTGCGTATCGCCAATGAATTATACTTAAAAAGATTGATAGTTGGTGGCTTTGACGGTGTCTATGAGTTTTCTAAAGACTTCAGAAATGAAGGTATGGACCGAACCCATAATCCTGAGTTTACTGTTATGGAAATGTATGCAGCGTACAAAGATTACAATTGGATGATGGATACAACTGAAGAATTGCTGGAAAAAATAGCGATGGAACTGCATGGCACAACTCAGGTACAATTAGAAGATCAAACCATAGAGTTTAAAGCTCCTTATAAACGTATTGGAATTTTAGATGCAATAAAAGAACATACAGGTCATGATCTTTACGGAAAGTCTGAAGATGAAGTTCGTGAAGCAGCAAAATCATTAGGCCTTGAAGTTGATGACACCATGGGTACAGGAAAGTTGATTGATGAAATTTTTGGTGAAACTTGCGAAGCTAAATATATACAGCCTACATTCATTATTGACCATCCAGTAGAAATGAGTCCGTTGACTAAAAAGCATAGAAGTAAAGAGGGCTTAACAGAACGATTTGAATTAATGGTGAACGGAAAAGAGTTAGCAAATGCATATTCTGAGTTAAATGACCCCATAGACCAACGTGAACGCTTTGAAGATCAATTGAAATTGTCTGAAAAAGGGGATGACGAAGCCATGTTTATAGATCAAGATTTTCTAAGAGCTTTAGAATATGGTATGCCTCCAACTTCAGGTATTGGTATTGGAATTGACAGACTTACCATGTTTATGACTAATAGTGCGTCCATTCAAGATGTATTGTTCTTCCCACAAATGAAACCAGAGCAAAAGAAAGTTGAATTGAGCGATAACGAAAAAGCAATTTTCGAGATACTAAAGTCTCAAAAATCTATGAACCTCAGCGATCTTAAAGAACAAGCAGGTTTAAGCAATAAAGGTTGGGATAAAGGCATGAAAGGGCTAGCCAAACACGGCTTAACAAAGGTGACAAAAACTGAGGATGCATTGATTGTGGAATTACAATAAAAAACCAGCAAACTTGTAAGTCTACTGGTCATTAATTCAATTAAATTGTCTTGGTGTTTAGTGGATACTAACTACCTTTATAGTATGCTTTTTGTGCATGCCCTTATAAGGGTCAAAACCTTTTGGTAAATAATCTTTTGGATTGAAGCCTAATTCAACTTCTTCCTCTATTTCTACCAGTTCAATTTTATCCCAGTCAATATCATTTTTCCCATCCAATGCATTAAACCCCTCAGGTAAATACTCGGCAGTATCAAAATCGATATCTACTTCTTCTTCTAATTCTATAACCTCGATAGACTCTACTGTAATTATTTCTTCTGTATCGTTTGTAGTTTCGTCTAAAGTTGCGAAGATTTTATCTTCTAGTTCTAGTTTTTCCATATCTAAACTTAAGTAACTTGGAAATACATTATTTTTTGTCGAATTAGCCGTTGCATTTAAACCTAACAACAAAGCTAAAATTAAGATTGATTGACGCATAATATTTTATTTTTTTGATTGTTTTTGTTTTGTTTCTTTGTTATATAGACGACACCAATTTAAAAATGTTACAGTACTATGCATAACATATTAGTAAATTAACAAACTTTAACTATATTCTATATAAATTCATAATTTTCTTGTAGAGAAAAAGACTCAATTCAACCAAACCTTACTAATTTTCTGACAAAAAAAAATTTACTTTTTTTGTACATTTAGTGCTTCAATCAAAATATCAGGTATGAAACATAAATTAATCCTTCTAGCATTTTCATTTGCAATTTTTTTTACTTCGTATAGTCAATCAACTGACCAAGACATTAGCAAAATTGAAAATGGTCTTTTAAAACCTATTTCTGTTAAAGGCGAAACTCCTAAAACATATAATATCCTAGATCGTATGAAAGTTCATAACGTTCCAGGAGTTAGTATTGCTATTGTTAAAGATGGAAGCATTCAGTGGGCAAAAGGTTATGGTATTGCCAATACCAATACAAGTCAAAAAGTAGATGCAAATACGCTATTTCAAGCTGGCTCAATTAGCAAACCAATTGCTGCATTAGGAGCACTGAAATTAGTAGATCAAGGCAAGATTGATTTAGATGTCGACGTCAATTCTTATTTGAAGAATTGGACAATTCCTGATTCAAAATTTACAAAAAATGAAAAAGTAACTCTAAGACGCTTGTTAACTCATACAGCTGGAATGACAGTTCATGGTTTTCCTGGTTATACGCAAAAAGATAATTTCCCGCCTATTGAAAAGGTTCTCAATGGTAAAGGAAACACAGGAAAAATAGAAGTAGATACAATTCCAGGAGCTATTTGGCGGTACTCTGGAGGTGGTTATACAGTTATGGAAAAAATAGTAGAAGATGTAAGTGAATTATCCTTGGAAGAATTTTTGAAAAAAAATGTTTTGAGTACCATTGAAATGGACAATAGTACGTATGATCAGCCCTTAACTGAAAGTTTTAAGACTAATGCGAGTGCAGCTTATTATGGAGACGGATCAATAATTGAAGGTCTATGGCACAATTATCCTGAACAAGCTGCCGCCGGATTATGGACGACGCCTACTGATTTAGCTAAATATATTATTGAGATTCAAGAAATTGTTTCAGGCAAAAAAGATGGTGTTTTGTCAAAAGAAATGACCTCAAAGATGTTGACAAAAGACAAAAATAATTGGGGATTAGGGCCATCATTACGTTGGGAAAATGACTCTTTAATGTTTGGACATGGTGGAAAAAATGCAGGCTTCACGAATCAACTCGGTGCCTTTGTACATAAGGGAGCTGGATTTGTAATTATGACTAATGCTGATAATGGAGGTAGACTAATTGGTGAGTTAATGCGTGGTATTTCTAAACACTATGATTGGGGAATTTCCAATGTTAAAGAAGTTGATGTTATTAAAATGGAGAATGATGAATTAACCAAATTTGAAGGAAAATACAAACTAGATTTTCAGGTACCCAATATTGGCGATTATTTTATAGATGTTACAGTTAAAGATGGAAAGTTGGTCGTTTTTGATCCGAACAATAATGATACAAACATTTTAACACCTCAACCGGATTTGAATTTCATAGATCTTAATAAAGGTGATAATGTTAAAATTAATTTTAAGGATATAAATAACATTGAAATTGTTTGGAAGAATCAATATCATTTCAATAAAGTATCTAAATAAAAAAACCAGCAAACTAAATAAATAGCCTACTGGTTTTCAACACTAACTTAACCTTCTTAGCAAATTAATTAAGACTGACCACTACAGTTTTAGAACTGCAATGCATTCCTTTATATGGGTTGAAATTTTTTGGTAGATAATCCTTTGGATTAAAACCTAAGTCTACCTCCTCTTCAATTTCAATGATTTCTAATTCATCCCAATTGATTTCATTTTTTCCTTCCAAAGCATTAAAATCTTCTGGAAGATATTCAGATGTATCAAAATTGAGAATAACTTCTTCCTCTACTTCTTCAACTACAAGTGACTCAATTGTAAATTCTTGTTCAATTTCTAAAGCTGTTTCAGTTGAAATGAATAATTCATCTTCTAAAGCTATTTGTTCTAAATCCAAACTCATATAACTTGGAAAAAGATAGGTACTTGTTGCACTAGCTGTTAAATTTAAACTTAATATGAAAGCTAGAATTATTATTGATTGACGCATAATTTTTGATTGTTTGATTGTTTGATTGTTTTTTGATTTACTTAATAGACAGATTAAAATGTTATATGTTACGTGCGTTAAGAGCCTTTTAACAGTTTATGTGTGACCTTTATCAAAACTTTAAGAATTGGCACACTATATATATTAGCTTCTTTTTTTTTCAGGTATATAATTATATATTCGTAACAGAAGTAATCTCATGCCAACATCCAAAAAACTAGGTCTTTTTTTAGGCCCATTAATTTTTACACTAATTCATATATTGCCTTTTGAACTCGTTTCGGAAAAAGGTGACGCAGTAATTTCAGTAGCTCTTTGGATGGTGATATGGTGGATCACAGAAACTGTTTCAATTTCAGTGACCGCACTATTGCCTTTAATACTTTTTCCATTATTAAAAGTTTTACCTATTGCCGATGTAGGTGCCAATTATGGAAGCCCAATCATCTTTTTATTTTTTGGAGGATTTGTTTTGGCCTTAGCGCTAGAAAAAGTAAATCTTCATAAACGCATTGCGCTTTCCATAATTAAATTAACAGGAACTACACCCAACAAAGTGGTATTAGGTTTTATGATCTCAACGGGCTTTTTAAGTATGTGGATCAGTAACACTGCAAGTACAGTAGTTATGTTACCAATTGCTCTTTCCGTCATTAATTTATTGATTGATGATGCGGATGGATTTACAAAAGCCGATAAAAATTTTGCACTCAGTGTCATGTTGGGTATCGCATTCTCAGCTAATGCTGGAGGAATTGCAACAGTCATAGGAACGCCTCCAAATTCAGTACTCATAGGGTTATTGGAAAACGAATACAATATTGAAGTTTCTTTTTTAAAATGGATGGTTTTGGGATTACCTTTTTCCATAATAATGATCACCATCATTTACTTCGTTTTAGTGAAATGGTTTTTCCCAACAAAAGGCATTGAATTTGGCACTTCGGGGAATGTGATTAATAAAGAATTAAAAAAATTAGGACCTACAACAAAAAAAGAAAAACGCGTCTTACTAATATTTGCTTTTGCTGTGTTTTTGTGGATTTTTAGAACCTTAATAAACAAACTTCTACCTGGTTTAGCACTTTCTGATACTATCATAAGTATGATAGCAGCAGTATCTTTATTTTGCATTCCATTTAGTATGAGAAGAAATGAATTCATCTTACGATGGAATGATACAGAAAAATTACCTTGGGGTATTTTAATTCTATTTGGTGGTGGTTTGGCGCTGGCAAAAGGGATGTCTGCAAGCGGGATTGTTGATTTAGTTGCAACGGCAATCGCAACAGCAGATATAAGTATTCTCGTTACCGTTTCATTATTAATAGTTGTCATGTTATTTATGACAGAACTTATGAGTAACGTAGCTCTAGTTGCTGTTCTGGCACCAGTTGTTGCTGGTATTGCGATTGGTTTAGAGGTTAATATGCTTTATGTACTCATTCCAGTAACCATCGCCAGTAGTTGTGCGTTTATGTTACCTATGGCAACACCTCCAAATGCCATAGTATTTGCGAGTGGTCATGTTAAAGTTCATGAAATGGCACGTGTTGGTGTTATTTTGAATGTAATAGCAGTCGTGTTACTAATATTACTCTTTCAATTTGTTATTCCATTATTATTTTAAGATATCTTGTATGGCGTTTTTGAAGTCATCAAATTGAATTAAATCACCATGCCCAGCACCTTCAATAGAGTAAAAGGTTGTTCTATCCTTAGGTGCTATATCAAACAATTTTTTTCCTGATTTAAAGGGTACAATAGCATCTTCTGTACCATGAATGATTGCTATTTTACAAGAAACATCCTTAATAAATTGATAATTAGGCAATTCATATTTCAATAATTTCTTGACAGGAATTATCGGGAAACGGTATTTGGCAACATCTGCAATACTAAAGTAAGGTGTTTCAAGAATCAGTTGATTTGCATTGTTTTTTGAAGCTAAATTAGTGGCTACACCGCTACCAAGTGAGCGTCCATAGATAATGATATCCTTGGAACTATAGTATTCTAACAAATGGTCGTAACACATCTGAGCATCATCATAGAATGCTTGCTCACTTAAAGGTCCTGTGCTTTTTCCATAAGTTCTGTAATCCATTACAAAAACATCATATTGTAGATCAACATAATAACCAGTAATTTTTCCCCAACGTTGTAAATCACCAGCATTCCCATGAAAATATAATATGACACCTTTTGGATTTTCAGTCTTAAAATGTAAGGCGTTAATAACGGCCTTATCTTCTGCTTTGAGAAAAAGTTCTTCAAAATTATGTTCAAATTCGTAAACGTGATTCTGATCTAATATGGTAGGAAAAAACATTAATTTTTCTTGGAGCATGTAGAGTGAGGCTGAAATCATAAGATAAAACCCTAGTATAACTAAGGTGAATTTTTTAAGCTTTGACTTTATTCTTTTTTGAGCTGTGAATGACATTAATACTAGTTGTTGATAGATCGATCTCCTCTGGTTTTGAATTGATAATATTATCTAACATTTTATGATAAGCTTCAAAGTTATTCAAATTTTTATGTCCACCACCAATTACTGAATGAAGTGTCGTTAATTTTGGATTAACCTGAGACAGTTTAACACTTGATTTATAAGGAATCAATGTGTCATCTGTACCATGAATAATATGAATTGGGCACTGAACATACTTTAGCCATTTGTATGTTGGCAATGGATATTTTATTAAAACAGATAAAGGCATAAATGGCATATAGCGAGCTGTAACCTTTGTTAGACTATAATAAGGCGCATCTAAAACCAACATTCTAGGATTGTTCATGGATGCTAATTTAGCAGCAAAACCAGAGCCTAAAGATCTTCCGTACAAAATAATTCTATCTTCTGAAGTCTGCTCTTTTATTTTATTATAAACTAGTTGAAGGTCTCGTTTCATGGCTTTTTGAGAGCGTCTACCAGTACTTTTACCAAATCCTCTGTAATCAACCATCAAGACATTGTAATTGTGTCTAGTAAAATCAACCGCAAATTTTCCCCAACCTTTAATACTTTTTGAATTCCCTTTTAAATACAAGACGATACCCTTAGATTCCCCTTTTGGTACAAATCGCACACCATTAATTGTTGCACCATCTCTTGTCTCCAAATTGTATTCTATAGTCTCTTGGTTTCCATAATAAAATTCAAAATCTTTGGGTAATTTTTCTGGTTTAAACAGCAAATAGTCCTGTAAATAAAATAACAAAATGCTAATAGCAACATACACTGCTAAGGCAATCAGTAGAAATTGTAACCAATTTGGCATATCCGGTTTTATTTAAAGACAAGATATGAAAATTATGATGATTGATTCAATGATAGTTCATAGGATAAAACTCGGTTTACGTCGAAATTATTAAAGATTTTGAACCAAATTTTGTTAATTCACCCTCGCTACTAATCAGTTACAAATCGAAAATGAAACATATTAAGCTCCTTATCTGTTTGGCTTTCATTGTATTTTCATGTGCTAATGATGATACAATTGTGGTGGTAGAATGCACTGCACCAGCATCGTTTAGTGTGAACAATTCCACTACAACTACTGTCACAATCTCATGGTTAAGTAATAATAACGGAATTTCTTACAGTATTGAATATGGTCTTTCTGGTTTTACATTAGGTAATGGCACCATGACAGATTCTGATATACCATCAATTGTTCTTGCAGGCTTAAATGCAAGTACAACTTATGATATATATGTAAAAACTATTTGTAGTGTTTCAAATGAGAGTATGTTCTCTACTGTCTTTAGTTTTAGTACGAGTGCTGATCCAGTTGTAGCAGAATTTTTACCAAATCTTTCAGATCTGAATTTATTCTCTGGAGATCTTTCAAATTTATTACCTAATCCAAACGCATTTGAATACAAATTGGTGACACCATTATTTACAGATTATGCGCATAAATTGCGTTTTATGGCGCTTCCACAAGGCCAATCAATGATATACGATGGTGAAGGTTTCCCTATTTTTCCGGAAGGAACATTACTGGCAAAAACTTTCTACTATAACTACAATGAATTAGATCTTTCAGCAGGTCGAAAAATTATTGAAACGAGAATTCTTATTCGTGAGAATAATTCTTGGAACATTGGGAATTATGTATGGAATGACGATCAAACCGATGCTGCATTAGACCCAAGTGGTCATCTTATACCAATATCTTGGATCAATGAACAAGGACAAAATATGTCTACGGAATACCAGGTTCCCGTTAATAGCGATTGCTTGGCCTGTCATTCAAATTCAGGCGAAACAACGATTATCGGTCCAAAAACAAGAACCATGAATTTCGAGGTAAATGGTGAAAATCAACTTGAGACCTTTATTGAAAACGGTCATTTAATTGGTGCACCACCAGTCACACAAATAACGGCATTACCAAATTGGGAAGACACTTCTTTCAGTTTGGAAGAACGAAGTCGTGCTTATTTTGATGTTAATTGTGCACATTGTCACTCTGTTGGTGGCTATTGCGAAACTCAGTCCCCTCTTAGGTTAACATATGAAACGCCTTTGAATCAATCAAATATTATTGAAAGACAAAATCAAATCCTTGCTAGAATGGAGAATTATGTTGAAGGTTTTAGTATGCCATTTATAGGCACAACACTAGCGCATTCGGAAGGTTTCGATTTGATTCAGGAATATATCAATTCATTAGAGTAAAGTATTTAGACATTTATTTCTTCTTTTAGGCATTTTCTTCATTTGAAAAGGAATAAAATAGCTGCATTATTTAATAAGTAGCAAAGGATTCCTTAATTTCACGCGATTAACTGAAAAAATAAATCAAATTGAGACATTCTACACTTAAAGTATTGTTGGTTGCAATGACATTAATTATTTCTTCGTGCACAACAACTAAAAAAGCCAAAGAAGCAGAGGCAGCAAAAAAAACAGCAGCTGCAAAAGCACAAAAACCGAAACCAAAAAAAGGTGATATACAACCTTATTCTAAAGTAATTACCAAGGACGCCAAAAGCGATGAAGGACTATTTACAGTTCATAAAATAGAAGGCAAGTATTTTTATGAGATTCCTAACAACATGTTAGATAAAGAAATGCTGATGGTAACACGAATTTCTAAGACTGCCACTGGAATAGGGTTTGGAGGGGAAAAACAAAATACTCAAGTATTACGATGGCAAAAGAAAGGAAAAAAAATTGTTCTTCGTGTTGTTTCACATTCAATAGTTGCAGCAGATAGTTTGCCAATGCACCAGGCGGTTGGCAATTCTAATTTTGAACCTGTTTTGAGCACTTTCCCAATTGCAGCTTTCAATAAGGATACAACAGCAGTTGTTATTGATGTAACCGATCTATTCGAAAAGGATGTCAAAGCACTTGGACTTCCAGCAAGTAGAAGACGAGCTTATAAAGTGACACGATTAGAAGCAAATAAATCTTTTATTGAAAGTGTAAAAAGTTATCCAAAGAATATAGAGGCACGTCATGTTAAAACATATGCAGCAAGTGCAGCTCCATCAAACTCGAGTACAGGTACAATTTCTATTGAAATCAACAATTCAATGATTTTATTGCCAGAAGATCCAATGAAAAGACGTTACTCAGACGAGCGTGTAGGTTGGTTTGACAGAGGTCAAGTTGATTATGGTTTGGATGAACAAGAGAGTAAAACTGTAAGATACTTAGATAGATGGCGTTTAGAAGTAAAAGATGAAGACATTGAGAAATTTAAAAGAGGTGAATTGGTAGAACCTAAAAAGCAAATAGTCTATTACATTGATCCTGCAACTCCAATGAAATGGCGTAAATACCTCAAACAAGGCGTTGAAGATTGGCAAGTTGCTTTTGAAGAAGCAGGGTTTAAAAATGCTATTATAGCTAAAGATCCACCGACTCCAGAAGAAGATCCGGAATGGAGTCCTGAAGATGCTAGATACTCTGTAATTCGTTATTTTGCTTCTCCAATTCGAAATGCTTATGGACCGCACGTAAGTGACCCTAGAACAGGTGAAATATTAGAAAGTGATATAGGTTGGTTTCACAATGTAATGTCACTATTAAGAGGATGGTTCTTTGTACAAACAGCAGCTATAAATCCAGATGCACAAAGTCCAGATTTTAAAGATGAAGTCATGGGTAGATTGATCAGATTTGTATCAGCTCATGAGGTTGGACATACTTTAGGTTTACCTCACAATATGGGAAGTAGTGTTGCCTATCCAGTTGAAAAACTACGTGATGCTGCCTTTACTCAGAAATATGGTACAGCACCTTCTATTATGGACTATGCTCGATTTAATTATGTGGCACAACCAGAAGATAAGGGAGTTGCATTAATGCCGAATATTGGTGTTTACGACAAGCATGCTGTAAATTGGGGTTACAGACCAATCTTAGACAAAACTGCAGAAGAAGAAAAAGAAATTCTTAATGCTTGGATTACAAAACATGCTGATGACCCAATGTATAGATTTGGTCGCAGCAGTTCTATTGACCCAAGTTCTCAAACTGAAGACCTTGGTGATGATGCCATTTTAGCGAGTGAATATGGTATTAAAAACTTGAAACGAATTGTTCCAAACCTAATGGAATGGACAACTGAAGCTGGCGAAGATTATGACGATCTTGGTGAAATGTATGGTCATGTAGTTTCTCAATTTAATAGATATATGGGACATGTTGCATCAAATATTGGTGGAGTTTATGAGTATTTTAAAACGGCAGATCAAGATGGTGCAGTATATAGCCACGTAGATAAGGAACATCAAGAAAACTGTATGGTTTTTCTACATGAACAATTATTTGAAACACCAAGCTGGCTACTTAATACAGATATTTTCAATAAAATAGAAAGTGCTGGTCAAGTTGAGAGAATTCGTTCCATTCAGTCCAGGGCTCTAAATAGATTATTAGATTTTGGGAGAATTGCCAGAATGACTGAAAATGAGGCTATTAACGGTAGAGATTCATATACTTATCTGAGTATGATGAGTGATTTAAGAAATGGTATCTGGAGTGAATTAAGGTCAGGTAAAAAAATTGATATTTATAGAAGAAATTTACAACGTGCACATATTGATCGTTTGGGATATTTAATGACAAAAGAGCAAACACCAATTCCTGCTGCATTTAGAAGATTTGTTAGAAGAACAAATGTCAATGTAAACCAATCTGATATTAGAACAGTTGCAAGAGCAGAAATGAATACTTTAAAGCGTTCAATTAATGCAGCTATTGGAAGAACAAGTGATAGGATGAGTAGAATTCATTTGCAAGATGCTGTAGAACGTATTGATGCCGTTCTAGATCCTAAATAAGAATCCATTTGAATATAAATAATAAGGCTTCCATTTGGAAGCCTTTTTTATTTGTACATTTTTTATTCCAAACCGAGCAGGTTCAATACCGTGTGTCTTGCTTTGAAAAGTTAATTAGAAGTTAAATTAATGTGCCTTCTTAAACCATTGTAAATATGACAAGTCTTATAACTGTTGAACTAAAAACAAAAAAAATGAAATATTCATTATTACTGGCTGCTGTATTTTGCATTTCAACAGTCACATCTCAAGAACAAAGAAGAGTAAAAAAAGGACCTCAAAATATGCATGGGGAGTTTCTTCAAGATTTGGCTCCTGATGAAGTCGCAACTCTTGAAACAAAAAAAATGACATTAGATCTTGATCTAACGGAAGGTCAGCAAAATGAAATTTATGCAATCAAATTAGATCAGGTAAATAAACGTCGCACCAAAACAGAATCAAGAAAAGCCAAGAAAGAAGGTGTCCAAAATGAAAAACCATCAAAAGAGGAACGTTTTCAGCATTTAAACAATCGATTGGATGCTCAGATTGCACATAAAAAGAAAATGAAGCAAATTCTGAATACCGAACAGTATCAGAAATGGCAAAAAAGTCATAATATGAAAAGTAACAGGCAAAAATTGAGAAGAAAAGCAAAATTTCGCCATAAAAGGCGTTAGGTTGATTAGTTAGATTGGTTAGTTTTTTTTTAAAAAGCATTGTGTAAAAACAATGCTTTTTTTGTTTTAAGAAATGTATTCTAAAAGTCTCGAATCCATTACTATTTGCTAAAAATTAGTAACTTGGCATCTATTAATTGCTCTTAAAACTAATTATCATGAAAAAAGTTATTTTAATATTAAGTGTTTTTGTTATTTCCTTAGGCCTTGGTATTCAATCTGCAAATGCACAACAAGAAAAAGAGAAAAGACCTTTGGAAAGTCATGAGAATATGATTCCTCAAGATTTGAGTGAATCATTGAATCTAACAGATGAGCAGTTAAAACAATTTATTCAAATTATTCACCATGCAAAAGCCAGTGCAAATTCGGATAAAGCACATAAAAATTCTACTAAGAAGTCGAATTCAAATGAGATGGCATTGAAGAAAGGAAAAGCAATGGATGAGATTTTATTAAAAATGGAAAATATTTTGAGTAACAACCAAATGGCTATTTTAAAAGAATACTTACAAAGGAAATCTAAAAAGTACTAATCTAGTTTTTATTCTATATATAATTTAAACCTCGCATGTCGAGGTTTTTTTACAGATCACTAATTCTCAATATCTGACCAATGCTAATTGCATTGGTTTCTAGTTTGTTCAACTGTTTTAGTTGTTGCACAGTTAGATTATACCTTTTTGCAATTGAGTAGAGTGTATCACCTTTGACAACTTCATGTTCTTTTGTCTCATTAATATTTTTTTGATTATAATCAAATTTATTAAGATCATATCTTTCAATTAGGCTAATTAATTTTTGAGGATATTTTTTATCTGTGGCATAACCTGCCTTCCTTAATTCTTTTGCCCAACCTTTATAATTTGTGATTTTTAAATTGAAAAGTTTACTATATCTTTTTCTAGTCGACAAGAATTCTGAATGATCACGAAAAGATTGTTTAGCATCGACATATTTCCTAAAACATTCTTGAGATTTATCGTCATCATGATAAATTTTTTGACCTTCCCATCCATGACATTTAATACCAAAATGGTTATTAGCTTCCACTGCCAAGCGTCCTCTACCTGAGCCTGATTCTAAAATACCTTGCGCCAAAGTGATACTCGCCGGAATTTTGTAAAGTTCCATTTCCGTAATGGCCAAGTCCTTGTAATAGGCAATGTAATCAGAGGTTGAATTGACTGTAGGAGCAGTACTATTTTTTTCTTCTTTGACTTCCACTTCTGAGTTGGTTTTTACAACTTCATTATTTCGATCATCAGATTTCTTGGTGATAATTTTTTTCTTAGAACCACAACCAGTAGCTAAAAGTATAATAAGTAGAATAAAAGATCTTTTAATCATAAGCTAAATGATTGTAGGTAAATTCATATGTTTCAATTTTATATTCATGCCTTCTATTCCTTGTAAGCCGCCAGTATGAATGGCTAAAATTCTGTCGTCTTTTTTAAAGAATCCTTTTTTTAAAAGATCCATAACACCATACATCATTTTACCTGTATAAATTGGATCTAAAGGAATGGTATTTGCCCTCTTAAACTGATTAATAAAACTAATAAGTTCTTCATTTATTTTAGCATAGCCACCAAAATGATAATTAGTCATCAAATGCCAATTGTCCTTTTTTACAAATTTAGAAATATCTTCTTGTAAAAAATCACCTTTTAACGCTGGAAATCCTAGAACAGTTTGATGATCACCTGAAGCATTAATTAATCCAGATATGGTACCTCCTGTACCGACAGGACAACAGATATAATCGTACTTTTTATCATCCAAAGTTAATATTTCTTCACATCCTCTAACCGCTAGTTCATTAGTTCCACCTTCAGGAATAAGGTAAAAATCACCGTACTTTGCCTTCAAGTTTTGAAGAAAATGGTCTGAAGACTTTTCTTTATAAGCTTCACGAGTTATGAATAGCAACTTCATTCCTTGTAGTCTAGCAAATGTTAATGTTGGATTTAGGTCTGTTTGTGAAGTCAGTTCTTCTCCTCTAATTATACCAATAGTTTTAAACTTAAATTCTTTACCTGCTGCAGCAACAGCCGCTATATGATTTGAATAAGCACCACCAAAAGTGACGATTGTATCTTTTTTTTGTTTTTTTGCTTCGACAAAATTATATTTCAATTTTCTAAATTTATTACCAGAAATATATTTATGATTTAGGTATTCCAATTTTATAAAAACTTGATTTGCAATAACTTTGGTTACTTGGTCTGTGAATTTTAACATATAATCGAATATAATATATTGAGCATTTAAAAATCAAATATTTATTGCTATTTTTATTAATAATGTTAGTTGCATTGAATTGAAAGTAAAGTTATCTTTTAATGCACTACAATACCCTCTCTCTACTATCTTCTTAGTCATACCTATGTGATTTTTTAATTACCAAAGAAACCAATATGACTAAAAAATTACTTGTTTTTATTCTATTCAGTACTTTTATTTCTTTTTACTCATATTCACAAACTGTTACCTTAACTACACCTGGAGCAGGAACTGTCACAGTTCCATGTGATGTAACTTCAATTGATATTGAAATTTGGGGAGCTGGCGGCGGTGGTCAAAGAGTCACTGGTAATGGTGCTCGAGGTGGCGGTGGTTCTGGTGGCGGTTATATAAGAACTGTATCTTATTCAGTTACTCCTGGAATTACATATAATTATTTTGTTGGTACAGGTGGAAGCGGTAATCCAGGTAACAATGGACAAGCTTCATGGTTTGATACAGCAGGTACTCTATTAGCAGTTGGCGGTAATGGAGCTGGACCGGCTGAAAGCGGAAATAATCAAGCAGGATTGGGTGCAATCGCTCCAAATTCTGGAAATATAGGTGGCGTAGATGTTAATACCTATGGTGGAAATGGTGCAAATGCATTAGGCGGTGGTGGTGGTTATAGTGGCGGTTCTGGATCAAGTGCTGGTGCAACAATTGGTAACAATGCAACTGGATTTACTGGAGGTGTAGCGCCAACAGATGGATATGCTGGAGTTGATGGACGTGTTGGGAATGCTGATGGTCGAGATGGAAATACTGGATCTGGTGGTTCTGGAGCATTCGCCTCTGGTGGTGGTAATAGAAATGGAGGAAACGGAGGTGATGGACAAATAAGAATTACATACACATCTACTTTACTTACATACTGTGTGACTGGTTGGAGTACCGCTACTGAGGCTATCACCAACGTAACCTTTGCTGGAATCAACAATACAACAGGAGCCAATGCCACAGGTGGAAATCATGAGTATTTCTGTGATACAGCCACGGTCGCTCAAGGAGGTGGATATTCAATCTCAGTTAATGGTGATACTGAAGGGAATTTTGATAATGGAGTAATCGTATATTTTGATTGGGATCAGGATGGAAACTTTACAGATATTGGTGAGGATTACATTATTGGAATATTGACAAATAATGATGGAACAGGCACTCCTGTATCTACCACAATTAATGTTCCAGCTGGTGCTACCTTAGGCAATACTACAATGCGCGTTATGAAAATGTTTAATGCGTATCCAGGTTCATGTTACAACTCAGTAGGTTATGGTCAAACAGAAGATTATGTAGTAAATGTTGTTGTACCTCCGCCATGTACAACACCCGCAGATCAACCTACTCTACTAACTTTTAATAATATTACCCAAAATTCTATAGATGGTAGTTTTACAGCTGCACCTTCTGCACCAAGTAATTATTTGGTAGTTAGAAATACAACAAATATTGAACCAACACCAACAGATTTTACAAATTATGCAATAGGCGGAACTGTTGGCGCGGGAAATATAGTAGTTGATAATGATACTGATACAAACTTCTCAGCAACTGGGTTAGCGTCAGATACACAGTACTATTTTTTCATCTTTTCATTTAATGATTCTGGATGTACAGGTGGACCACTATATAATTCTGTATCACCTTTAACTGATAATGAATGGACTCTTTCACATTGTCAACCAACAACAGAATCACCAGCTGGAGACTATATAAATAGTGTTGAGTTTATTGGAACACTAAACGATATTCAAAATTTGAATAATGGATTTGCTACTGGTTATCAGGATTTCACATACCCAGAACCTGTATTACCAGCTGACGATATTTTTATTGCTCAACAACAACAAGGCGAGGCGATTAATATTTATATGGAAGGTGCCAATTCAAGAGGTCGTTTTAAGGCATGGGTTGACTGGGATAAAGATGGGACATTTGATGAAGCAACAGAAAAAGTTTATGATTCTGGAGGAATTATGACGGTTTCAACCACTTTTGGGTTTAGTATTCCACTAGGCCAAGCCATTGGTTATTACACTATTCGATTACGCTTTTATCACGAGAGTAATGACACCTTATTTTGGGATTTTACGCCTTGTCAAGATTTCATTGATTATATAATAGGATCAGATGAATATGGAGAAGCTGAAGATTATACGTTTAAAGTTCTACCACTGATCGATGCACGAATTGTAGATGTTACTTATGGACAAGAATGTGGAGTTAATCAAAACGTAGATCTTTCATTTGAAGGCAATGCAGGCGTTACAGGATTTAATATTTACGCCACCGAAACAGGTGGAGCCCCTTTTGCTCCCCCTCCTAATATTGCTGGTACTACAGGCACATGGCAAACACCTCCAATTAGCACAACAACTAATTATTGGGTGACAGCAATCAATGGAAGTGGTGAGTCTTATGAAAGGGTACGGGTGCGTGCTTTCATAAATCCTGCGGCAGTTTTAACCTTTGGTGCTATTCCACCAAGTATTTGTGGTGAAAGCTTGACATTATTGCCAGTCACTGCTCAGACATCTTCGGAAATTGGCTTTTTGATCGATGAAGAATTCGAAACTGGAGGATCTCTAGGTACATTTACTGGTATTAATATTGTCACTAATGGTGGTACACCTGTATCACAATGGCAACAACGCACAAGTACATTTATTCCCAATGAACAAGTATGGTTTCCTGCAATATCCTCTGGGTTAACAGGTGATGGATTTGCAATGAGTAATGCCGATACAGGGGTTATACCTACACATAATGAATTACGTTCAAGTCTATTAGACGCGAGCAATTATACAACCTTGACCTTAGAGTTAGACATGTATTTTTCAAGATATAATTTGGCAGTACCGGAAGATGTAAATATAGAAATGTCTCGAGATAATGGTGCTTCATGGCTTCCAGCTGATGTTATAGCACAATTCACAGATGATGTTGGTTATGGTAGTAATTTTGCTCATTTAACGTACAATTTAATTGCATTTACTGGAGCGGGAAATAATCAATTACGACTTAGAATACGTTATTATTCAGATTGGGGTGATGGTGTTGCTGTTGATAATATTCAGTTATATGGTAATACAGTAATCAGCCCAGCGGCAGATTGGACATTCAATGCAGCAGATATAGAAGCATATACTGATGCACCAGGTACCACTCCATATGTTCAAGGTACTACTCCTGCACTTCAAACAATCTATATAAGACCAACAGCAGCAGGCTATTTAAAAGATGAATGGTCATTTAATGCTTCGGCTACTTTACCAAATCTGTGTATTGCCAACGGTAATTTTGATATGAAAAACTTTACACGAACTTGGAGTGCTGGTGCCGGAAATGCCTCTTGGGATAATCTCCTCAATTGGCATCAAGGAACCGTTCCTGATGCAAATAGTTGTGTTATTGTACCGAATGTTGGTGGTCCTGATCCATCTACTGGAATTCCGTTACCTCCAGCTACACCTCGTTATGCTTATAATTTAAAGGTTGAAAGTGGTGGATTCTTAGAATTAGGAGCTAGCAGTAATTTAACAGTAACTGATCAAATTACAGTTGAACCTGGAGGATTATTCCATCTCAAAAACAATTCAAATCTTGTTCAAATTAATAATGTAGTTAATTCAGGAGATATCTATGTTGAACGTGCACCAGGTAATGGTGCAGCAGTTAATAACTTAAATTATGTTTACTGGTCGTCACCAGTTCTTGGATTTGATTTTGATGATATATCTCCCGGAACTGGAACAGGATTAAAATGGCATTGGCTGCCAAATGGAGCACAAGGAGGAGCCTTTGATCATGGAGAATGGCTAGATGCCGCAGGTGCAACCATGACTACTGGAAAAGGCTATATTAATCGAGGACTTTCTGGTGTAGCATTAGGCAATTTTGCAATTTTTGGTGGTTTTCCTGGCGCAACTTTAACAAGTAATTCAACTTTGTTTGAGGGCCAACCAATTAATGGAGATATTAGTACAGCAATTTCTAGAGGAAATTATAATGTAGGTGGTGATCCTGGTTATGCTGGAAATGGTGGATCTATGGCATTCAATAATGACGATAATTGGAACCTAATTGGAAATCCATATCCTTCTTCAATTTCAGCCGATATTTTTATTGATCGAAATTTCTCTGCGGCTGGATCTTGGACTGAAACTGAAAATAATGGATTAGCCGCTAACCAGGTAATTGACGGAACAATCTGGTTATGGCCTCATGGTGAACTCCCAAATGTCATCAATAATGATCCATTCTATGACGATTTTGGGTCCAACTATGCTGATCAATATGTACCATATAATCTTACTGGTTCACCAGTGACATCCTTCCCAGGATATATTGCATCAGGACAAGCATTTTTTGTTTTGGCAGATCATAATTCCCCTAGCCCTACTAATAATGTGTTGTTTCACAATGGTATGCGTTCAGCTGTTTTCGATAATGGAAACTTTTTAAATCCAAATGGTATAGATAAAGACAAACCTGTTAAAACCGTTATTAATGAAAAACATCGTATTTGGTTAAATTTGGTGAAGCCAGATAATTATGCCAAGGCAATTCTGGTTGGCTATGTGGATGGTGCAACCAATGATTATGACGGCCTTTATGATGGCTATGAATTCCCAGGCAATGAGTTAAGTTTTTATTCCGTATTAGGTGAGAAAGAGCTTGCAATACAAGGAAAAGCCTTACCGTTTACAGAAGAAGACATAATTCCGCTTGGCATGGTAATACCGTCTAGTGATATCTATAAAATAGCTATCAATCAAGTTGATGGTCTCTTTGAGAGTGAAGCACAAAACATTTATTTGGAAGACACATTTACCAACACTATTCATGATTTAAGAGCTTCACCTTACAGTTTTACAACTGAGGCTGGTACATTTAATGATCGATTTATACTTAGATATACTTATGATACACTTGGAATAAGCGAATTTGATAAGTCTGATCTGACAATTATTGGAATTGATGATACTATTAAAATTAGTTCTAAAAATCTTCCTATTAATACCATTACAGTATATGATCTATTAGGAAAGGCTATCATTGAATTAAAGGACCAAAACATTTTAGAATACCGAATTACAAATTCTAATTTGGCAAGTGGTGTTTACATCGTAAAAGCTACTTTATACAATGGTTTAGGTAAGAATAAAAAAGTAATAATTAATTAGAGATATACAATAAACTGAAAATACGACCTCGACTTTAAATAGTCTAGGTCGTTTTCATTTCTATAAGCTTCCCGTTCAAAGGAAATATTTCTATAAGCTGATTTCCAATTCTTAAATTGGATTAATCGAAGTACAAACTCAATGAAATAAAAAATATAAAATGGAATTACTAAAAGTTCTATCTGTTGGCGTAAATGAATTTTTTCATGATTAATTAAAATTTTGTCGTTCATTAAATACTTCGCTTTTAAAAAGACAAATGGAAAAATTGCGAGGCCAGTATAGCCTTTAGGAACCAAATATTTTGATACTAAAATCATACATTTTACATTTCAAAAATCAATCCAATTTAAGTTATCTTTGTTAAATGAAGGAATTTATTCCGCTTGAAGAAGGCGATTTTTACCTTTCACCTGAGGGTTATAGAGTCTTTACCAAACAATACCATATTAAAAGAGGTTATTGCTGTGAGAGTAATTGTAAACACTGCCCATATGGCTATAATGAAAAGAATAACATAGTAAAAAAAAAGTGATGCCAATAACTTCCTTGACATTTCAAGATCAAATATTAGAAGGTATTCCTTCTAAGTTACCTTCCATAAAAGTATATGATCCTGCACTAAATCATGCACCTAAACGAAAAGACATCCTAAATAAAGAAGAGAAAAACCTTGCATTAAAAAATGCTCTTCGTTATTTCCATCCAGAACATCATAAAGAATTAATTACAGAATTCGCCAATGAATTGAAAACATACGGACGCATTTATATGTATCGATTTCGACCTGATTATGAAATGTATGCACGACCTATAGAAGAATATCCCGCCAAATCAAAACAAGCTGCGGCCATTATGCTCATGATTCAAAACAACTTGGATCCAAAAGTAGCTCAACATCCGAATGAACTTATTACCTATGGTGGAAATGGTGCAGTTTTTTCAAATTGGGCACAGTACCGGTTAACAATGAAGTATTTAGCCGAAATGACTGATGAACAAACTTTAGTCATGTATTCTGGTCATCCTTTAGGTCTATTTCCATCACATACAGATGCGCCTCGAGTTGTGGTTACCAATGGGATGATGATTCCTAATTATTCAAAACCCGATGATTGGGAAAAATTTAATGCTTTGGGAGTAACACAATATGGTCAAATGACAGCAGGCAGCTATATGTATATTGGCCCACAAGGCATTGTTCACGGTACGACTATAACAGTTCTAAATGCCTTTAGAAAAATTGAGAAAGAACCTCTAGGTAATTTATTTGTTACCTCAGGTTTGGGTGGAATGTCTGGAGCACAACCCAAAGCTGGAAATATTGCTGGATGTATTACAGTTTGTGCAGAAGTCAATCAGAAAGCGGTAGAAACTAGACATAGTCAAGGTTGGGTAGATGAAGTATTTTCAGATATAGATCAACTTGTAGAAAGAGTTAAAAATGCTAAAAAGCAGAAAGAAATTGTCTCACTTGCCTATCAAGGTAACGTTGTTGACGTTTGGGAATCATTTGACCAAGCAAATATTCATATTGATTTAGGAAGCGACCAGACATCACTTCATAATCCATGGGCTGGTGGTTATTATCCAGTTGGTATATCTTTTGAAGAGGCTAATGAGATGATGGCGAATAATCCTGATCTATTTAAGGTAAAAGTTCAAGAAACACTTAGACGCCATACAATTGCTATCAATAAGCACACATCAAAGGGTACATATTTTTTCGATTATGGAAATGCTTTTCTATTGGAGGCGTCACGTGCTGGAGCTGATATTATGGCTGAAAATGGGATTGATTTCAAATATCCAAGTTATGTGCAAGACATTATGGGACCAATGTGTTTTGATTATGGCTTTGGACCATTTCGATGGGTCTGTTGTTCTGGTAATCCAGAAGATCTCGCCAAAACTGATAAGATTGCCTGCGACGTTTTAAGCGAAATAAAAGTTAATTCGCCTGTAGAAATTCAGCAACAAATGGCGGACAATATTCAATGGATAAAAGGTGCTCAAAAAAATAATCTAGTGGTAGGGTCACAAGCACGTATTTTATATGCTGACGCTGAAGGACGAATGAAAATAGCCGAGGCATTTAATAAGGCCATCACAAAAAATGAGATTGGTTATGTTGTTTTAGGTCGTGATCACCACGATGTGTCTGGAACAGATTCGCCGTACAGAGAAACCAGTAATATTTATGATGGGTCACAATTTACGTCAGATATGGCTATTCAAAATGTAATAGGTGACAGCTTTAGAGGCGCTACTTGGGTTAGCATCCATAATGGTGGCGGTGTTGGTTGGGGAGAGGTTATTAATGGTGGATTTGGTATGGTTCTTGATGGTAGTAAAGAAGCAGAAAAACGTTTAAAGGCCATGCTATTTTGGGATGTGAATAATGGCATTTCAAGACGCAGTTGGGCAAGAAATGACGAAGCTATTTTTGCAATTAAGCGAGCTATGAAAACTGAACCTAATCTTAAAGTGACGTTACCTAATAAGGTAAATGAAGATTTACTCAAAGAATTATAACCATTAATATTAGAAAGATGAAAAAGAAACTATTACACACTCTCTCAATTTTGATGATTTCTTTACTGATGACTTCCTGTGTATCAGTAAGAGTTGCATCAGATTATGACAAAGCTGCTAATTTTACTGAATATAAAACTTTTGCGTTTTATAAAAACGGAATTGATAAAGCAGAAATAAACGATATTGATAAACGAAGAATTTTACGCGCTGTTGAAGCACAGTTACTGGCACAAGGATTTACAAAATCTGAAAATCCTGATATCTTAGTTAGTATTTTTACAAAATCTAGAGAAAAGATAAATGTCTACAACAATGGTTGGGGAGGTTATGGTTATGGTTGGGGTTGGAGTCCATATTACTGGAATACTTATGGGCATGTTTCTCAATCAACAGAAGGATCATTATATATTGATCTAATTGATGCCTCTAAAAAGGAATTAGTTTGGCAAGGAGTAGGAACTGGATATCTAACTCAAAATATTTCTAAGAAAGAAGAACGCATTCATGAATTTGTAAGTAAAATAATGGAGAAATATCCTCCTAGTACAGGAAATTAAAATATTAAGAAGCAACTCCTAAGAGTTGCTTTTTTTAAGTCTTTACATCAAGTGCATCGCGCAATGTATTACCTATCATCATAAACGCCATAACCAAACTCATAATACATAGTCCGGGAATAATGGCTAGATATGGTTTTCCTAAAATTATATAGTTGTAATGATCTTTAATCATGGCTCCCCAACTAGCCATTGGCGGTTGTGCACCAATACCTAAAAAACTTAATCCACTTTCTATTAAAATAGCAGCCGCAAAATTGGCCGCTGCAATCACAATAACTGGTGCCAATATGTTTGGTAAAATGTGTTTTACTATTATTCTAAAATCTGTAAAACCTAAAGCTCTAGCAGCTGTTACATATTGCAATTCCTTTGCACTAATAATTTGACCACGAACAACTCTTGCAACTTCAACCCACATGGTGAGTCCTACCGCTATAAATACTTGCCAAAATCCTTTTCCTAAAGCAAGTGTAATAGCAATGACCAGCAATAAGGTAGGTATGGACCACGTCACATTGATAATCCACATAATAATAGCATCTGTCTTTCCACCAAAATAACCTGCAAGACTTCCTAATAATATGCCTATAATTAGAGAGATACTAACTGCTACGAAACCAATGAAAAATGATATTCGTGCGCCAACTAATACACGACTTAAAAGGTCTCTTCCATACTTATCAGTTCCGAACAAGAATTTTTTCTCTGAAATAAACGATTCCGGATTTTTATCCTTGAAAACAACTAGATTTATGGATTTGGTCATACCTAGTAATCCATCGGAGGCATATTCAGTATATATTAATTGATCATTTTCTATACTGTAATTAGAAATAGGAACTTCAGTATCGCCGCTTTTTTTTCCAAAGAATATTTTAGTAATAAAGCTTTGACTTGTATTAATTTCAGAAGGTATTGTAAGAATATTTACCTTAAATCCAGGTTTATTAGAGTGAATAGATAAATGCATTTGATTTGCATATTGCGTATTATCAGGTGCAACTACATAGGCAAAAACAGAAATTAATCCAACAAAAACAATGAACCAAAAACTTAAAACGCCCCAAAAATTCCGTTTGAATTTTTGAAGCGCTAAACCAGTTAATGAGTTTTTGGTTTTGGTCATTTATTTAAACTATAACCTGATTCTAATAAAGTTTGTAAACAGGTTTAGAATGACAATCTACTCATTCTATATTTGTTTAATCTTTTACAGTAGCCACTTTGGTTTTAATACCATAAGTCATCTTAAGATCATTCAACACATTCAAGGCTTCTTCAATATAAACATCTTTAGACAAGCTTTGATGCCAACGATCACGTTTCATTTTTAAAACCGAATCTTGTTCCATAAGAGTGACTTCATACGGCAAGGAATTAAAAGTCAAATTAGAAGAGTAGTCTGCTAGCTTCTCAAAACGCTTTGCTTCTTCTTCATTCTGCTCCAAACGTTGCTTGTATTCATTATAACTCAAAGAAAAATTATTTCTATCTCTTATTGTTTTTACCCATTTGGCATTTTCATCAATTAACTTTAATTGCTCGCTATTAGACATACGTTCTTTGCTCTTCTTTATTGTTGTATCGTAATCAAAATAATTACTCCACAAATCGTAATTCACAGCTTCAATCTGATCCCAAGGTAATGGATTCTCTTGATCCTTTTCGCCTATATCAATATAGCTATATCTGTCAGGAACTACTACATCACTTTTCACGCCTTCCAATTGTGTTGAACCACCATTAATTCTATAGAATTTTTGGGTAGTAAACTTTAAAGCTCCCATATCTCCATTGGTATTGTTTCGTACCATTCTATTGAGATCTAATATATTTTGAACAGTGCCTTTTCCATAGGTTTGTTTACTTCCAATAACTATGGCTCTTTTATAATCTTGCATAGCCGCAGCCAAAATTTCTGAAGCTGAAGCTGAAAGCTCATTGACCAAGATTACTAATGGTCCATCCCAAATTATTGATTTGTCATTGTCACTCAACACTTCTTTTGGTTCACCTGTGGTACGAACTTGTACTACTGGACCTTCCTTAATAAATAGTCCTGCCATATCTACAACAGTCTTCAATGATCCTCCTCCATTATTTCGTAAGTCTAAAACTAGACCTTCCATGCCTTGTTCTTTTAGGCGCTCAATTTCAATTTTTATATCGCTGGCAGCATTTCGGCTATCATAATCGTCAAAATTAATATAGAACTTAGGCAAATTAATAACACCAAAGGTTTTACCATCCTTTTCAACAGATGATGATTTAGCATAGGTTTCTTCTAATTCTATAACGTCCCTTGGTATAGATAAATCTTCTATAGTACCATCAACCCTCTTTAGGGTTAATATAACATTAGTCCCTTTAGGGCCTTTTATAAGTTTAACAGCATCATCTAATCGCATTCCAACAACATTTACTGCATTTTCTTCATTCTCTTGACGCACTTTCATTATTTGATCACCAACTTCTAATTTATTTTGTCTCCAAGCTGAACCACCTGAAATAATTTCATTAATAAGGATATTATCCATTCGTTTTTGAAGACGTGCTCCTATTCCTTCATAATTTCCTGACATTTGTACATCAAAGCGGTCTTTATCTTCTGGTGCAAAATAGAATGTATGTGGATCAAATTCTTCTACAACGGCATTGATATATACTGAAAACCAATCTTTACGCTGTCTATCATCAATAAAATCGTAAAGCTCTTCTAAGGATCTTAATGTCACTTCTCTGGCCTCATTTTCTAATTCTTTTTCAGATTTAATAACGAGAATTTCATTGTTTTCATCAGAAAACGCTTTTTCCCGTTCGTCTGAAGTCATATTATTTAGGTTTTCCTGTCTTAAGTCTTGATCAGATTTAAGATCGTGATAATTTGCAATACTTGAAAACTTAAGTTGTTTTCTCCAGCGTTCTTTCAACTCTTTTTTGCCATCAACATATTCAAGGTTTTCATAATCTGCATTAAAATCTTCACTAGAGCTATAATCAAACGAATTTGCTAAAATATCTTTATAAATCGTTTTCGATTCTTCAATTCTTTGAATCAAACGCTCATGCGTTAAATTAAAAAAGGTTAAATCATAATCCATCAACTGATTGTCAATTTTATCCTTAAATGCTTCAAATTCCTTTATGTCAGATGCCATAAAATAGCGCTTAAACGGATCAAGTTGTTCTAGGTAATCATAAAAAACGCCTTCAGAAAAACTATCGTCCATGTTTTTCGGATCAAAATGACCTTGTTCTAAAACGTAAGTAATTAATTGTACAAGGAGTTTATCCTTATCATCCGTTTCATCAAATGTTTTAGTTGTGAAGCTGCAAGAGGCAAATGCAACCATAAGTGCCAATAACATAATATTTAAGTTCCTTTTCATATCTATTCTATCCAGGTTTAAGTTCAAAATTTTTATCTAAATTAAAGAAAAAACTATGCCAACTTTAAGTAATGGTACTAATTTTTTGTTAAACACGCCAAAATACAATTTTAAACCCTAATTTCTGTACTTTTGTGGCTGCAAACTCCTTATAATGGATAAAAAACCCTTGATTTTAGTAACGAATGATGATGGTATTACAGCACCAGGTATTAGAAGCTTAATTAAAGTTATGAACTCAATCGGTGATGTTGTAGTTGTAGCTCCTGATAGCCCACAAAGCGGAATGGGACATGCCATAACGGTAAATGCCACTTTACAATGTAATAAAGAACATATAGACAATGGTCCTCAAACTGAATACAGTACCTCAGGAACCCCAGCTGATTGCGTAAAACTTGCCAAACATGAAATATTGAAACGTGTACCAGATTTATGTGTGTCAGGCATTAATCATGGTTCAAACGCCTCTATCAATGTTATTTATTCAGGCACTATGAGTGCTGCCGTTGAAGCTGGAATTGAAGGTATACCTGCCATCGGTTTTTCATTATGTGATTACAATTGGGAGGCTAATTTTGAACATTTAGAACCATTCGTGAAGCAAATTGCTCAAAATGTTTTAGACAATGGACTCCCAGAAGGAGTGGTCCTGAATGTAAATTTTCCTAAATTAGAATCTAATTCTATTAAAGGTATTAAAGTTTGCAAACAAGCAGAGGGAAATTGGGAGGAAAACTTTGACAAACGGCAAAATCCTCAAGGCAAGGACTACTATTGGCTTAGCGGAAAGTTTGTAAGCCACGATGATAGTGAAGACACAGATGTTTTTGCTTTAGAAAACGGTTATATTTCTTTAGTTCCTGTTACCTATGATCTAACGGCTCATCATTTTATTAAAACTTTAAATACTTGGAAATTAAATGGCTAAAAAGGAACTGCTTATAGGTATAATTGTTGGCTTAATCGCCAATGCATTAGGTGTTTTTCTAGCAGCTACACTTCTTGGAAAAGGTGATGATATTGGAACTGTTGTTCAAGCAGCGAGATCAGAAGGATTTTTTGGTAAACTTGTAAGTTTAGGAGCTATACTCAATTTAATCGTATTTTTTATATTTATTAAAAAGAAACAAGATTTTCGTGCCAGAGGTGTGCTTTTGGCAACCATATTAATAGCTATTTTTACCTTCGTAATAAAATTGTAGTGAAGTATTACATAATTGCTGGAGAAGCATCAGGTGATTTACATGGTTCAAATTTAATGAAGGCATTGCAGGATAAAGATGTAAATGCTGATTTTAGATTTTGGGGTGGAAACCTTATGCAAGATGTTGGAGGAGAGTTAGTCAAACATTATAAGGAATTGGCATTTATGGGTTTTTCAGAGGTACTTATGAATTTGAGTACCATTGCCAAGAATTTGTCAAACTGCAAAAAGGATATTGAAATCTATCAACCTGATTGCATTATTTTTATTGATTATCCAGGATTCAATTTACGAATTGCCAAATGGGCCAAGCAAAAAGGTTTCAATACACACTACTATATTTCACCACAAATTTGGGCTTGGAAAGAAGACAGAATTAAAAGCATTAAACGTGATGTTGATAAAATGTACGTCATACTTCCTTTTGAAAAAGAGTTTTATGAAATTAAACATAATTATCCGGTCGAATTTGTTGGACATCCTTTAATAGATGCCATCTCGAATAGAGAACAAGTTGACGAGTTTGATTTTAGGGTAGCACATGAATTAAATGATAAACCTATTATTGCCTTGCTTCCTGGCAGTAGAAAGCAAGAAATTAAAAAAGTGCTTTCAGTTATGCTCAGTGTAGTTCCTGATTTCCAAGATTATCAGTTTGTTATTGCTGGTGCGCCAAGTCAAGATTATGGTTTTTATCAGTCGTTTATTAAGGATTCCAATATTAAATTTGTTTCAAATAAAACCTATGATTTATTAAGTGTTTCTAGTGCGGCATTGGTAACTTCTGGAACTGCAACCTTAGAAACGGCACTCTTTAAAATTCCTCAGGTAGTCTGTTATAAAGGAGGTTGGCTTTCGTACCAAATAGGAAAGATATTAGTAAAGCATATTAAATATATTTCATTGGTCAATCTTATTATGGATGAGGAAGTTGTTACCGAATTAATTCAATCCAATTTAAATAAGAAAAGTTTAAAAAAAGAACTTAGCATTATTCTTGATAATTACGAACGTACCAAATTTTTTATAAGTTATTATGAACTTGAAAAAAAGCTTGGTGGAAAAGGTGCGAGTTTAAAAGTTGCCGATTTAGTATATAATTCCATAAATTAGCACAACTACTTAAATCTCAAAATGCGAATCTGTGCCCTTTTCATCGTATTAATGCTGTGCTTTAGCTCATGTAAATCTTCAAAACACAGCAAAATAGTCACTAAGAAAGAGCGAGTCAATACCAACAAGGAGGCTGTAATCACTAAGAATGACAATGTAATTGCTAACAAGATCGTGCAACATGCAATGGAATATTCTGGCGTTAGGTACAAATATGGTGGAGAAAACAAAAAGGGAATGGATTGCTCAGGACTAATTGTAACTGCTTTCAATAGAGAAGCAATTATTTTACCAAGAACCACAAAAAATCTCTCTGTATCAGGTAATTGGATTGATTTGAAAACAGTAGAAAAAGGTGATTTATTATTTTTTGCTACCAAAAAGAACAGTAGACACATAAATCATGTTGGAATTGTAACAGATATCACAAAAGATGATGTTCAATTTATTCATTCTACTACAAGTAAGGGTGTTATTACATCTTTATTATCTGAGCGATATTGGTATTTAGCATTTGTTCAAGCAAGAAGAGTTTTATAGAATATTTACTATATTGTAGATTATTTTCTATAAATATTGACTTTCAGGCAACTCAATTTTTCAATTATTAAGCTAGCATTGTTCCTCATAGTTGGCATTCAATTAGGAATCTATCTAAACATTTCTATTAATCAAAGCATCACAATAATTGTTGGTCTAATTTTATTGATTGGTTTTTTTATCTGGATTTCAGCCAAAAAGATTGGCAATTTTGTTTGGATTGATGTTTTTATTTATTGTGCTACAATTTTATTAGGAATAGTTACAGTTACATTACATGATGAGATTAGTTTGAAAACTCATTACAGCAATTTCATTCCAAATGAAAAAAATGAGATAGCAAATTTTCAATTTATAATTAAGGAGCAATTAAAACCAAGCAGATATCACGAAAAATACATTATTGAAGTTACTCAGTTTAAGACAAGAAAAACTACTGGTAAAGTTTTATTTAATGTTGCAAAAGATTCTTCCAAAACCACTTTCAATATAGATGATAAATTTGTAACCGAATCAGCGTTTGAATTGATTCGCCCAGCATTAAATCCATATCAATTTGATTACAAATCTTATTTAGAACGACAATATATCCATCATCAGGTATTTGTTACTAAACCGATGCTTTTCAGATTGGATTCTACCGTAAAAACACCAAGTGGTTTGGCTGCATTAATAAGAAGAAAAGTCAATAAAAATCTAAACGTTCATTCATTTACTATAGACGAACTTGCGATTATTAATGCACTGCTTTTGGGTCAACGTCAGGATATTTCAAAAGAAATTTATGACAATTATAGTCAGGCTGGTGCCATTCACATATTAGCTGTTTCCGGATTACATGTTGGAATTATTTTACTTCTCCTAAATTTTCTTTTTAAACCGCTGGAGTTTATTAGAAAGGGCAAATACATTAAAATAGTTGTAGTGGTACTTTTATTATGGTGCTATGCTATTATTGCTGGCTTATCGGCTTCTGTGGTGCGTGCTGTAACCATGTTTACAGTTTTTGCCATTGCTATGAATTTAAAGCGTCCTAGCAATGTATATAATACTCTGGCAATTTCGGCCTTTGTACTACTACTTTTAAAGCCAAATTTTTTATTCGAAATTGGATTTCAGATGAGTTATCTGGCTGTTTTGGCAATTGTAACAATTCAGCCATTGCTTAGTGCTCTATGGCAACCAAAATTAAAAGTTGTAAATTTTTTCTGGCGAATCATCACAGTTACAGTTGCAGCCCAATTTGGCGTTATACCCATTAGTTTGTATTATTTTCATCAATTTCCCGGTTTATTTTTCGTTTCAAATCTTGTTATAATCCCTTGCCTTGGAGCCATATTAGGAATGGGCATCTTAGTTATTATTCTTTCATTAAGTAATTCTTTACCAAATTTTTTGGCGTCTCTTTATGGGGAAATAATAAGTTTAATGAATGATTTTGTAGGGTGGATAGCGTTACAGGAATCATTTTTAATTCAAAATATTCATTTTGAAGTTGCCGATATTCTTTTAAGTTACTTCGTAATAATTTCGGGAATAATTACTGTTAAACAAAAGGTATTCAAGAACATTGTTATATTTTTTCTTAGTATTATTTCATTTCAAACCTATTTGTTGATTGATAAATTCAAAAACACGGGTAATAAATTTGTTGTTTTTCACAAAAGTCGATATACCATAATTGGTATTCATAACAATAGATCTTTAACGATTCATCATAATATTAAAAGTGATAGTATACTTAACGAAAATTTAGTTGTCAATTATGAAGTTGGTATGAATATTAAAACAATAAAAACAGATACTGTTAGAGCATTGTACTTTTTTAAAGGAATTAAACTATTAGCAATTGATAGTTTGGCGATTTTTAATGTCAAGAGTTTTCAACCTGAAATAATTTTATTGAGGAACTCTCCAAAAATCAATCTCTTACGACTGATTGATAGTCTAAAACCTGAATTGATTATCTCTGATGGCAGTAATTACAAGTCTTATGAAGAACGTTGGGCAAAATCGTGTAGACTAAAAAAAATCCCTTTCCATCAAACAAGTGAAAAGGGAGCATTTATATTATCTAACTAACAACTATTTGTTGCTTGTAATTTTAAATTCAGGTTTAAATGTTTCATAATAATCATTAAACGCTTCTTGTGTTGTTAATTGTTTATGATCATTTTTCTTGAATAATTTTAGATATAATTCAAGTTGTTGAGGATTTTTATAACCTCTAATTGGTGCTAAGAATTCTAGATTCTCATCTAAAAACACGATGGTTGGATAAGACCTAATTCCGTAAAAACGTGTCAATTCGTGTGCACTGTTTCTTGAATTTGCTTTTGCAGGATTATATCCTGGATTCGAAAATTTTCGTTCTTTAAAGGAAATTTCATCGTTTCCTTCGCCATTAAATTTAACAGCATAATAATGTTGATTCACGTAATTGGCAACATCTTTATTCTGAAACGTATCTCTATCTAATCGTTTACAAGGTCCACACCATTTGGTGTACACATCCATCATAATCTTTTTAGGGTTCTTTTTTTGAAGAGCTACGGCCTCTTCTAAAGTCACCCAGTTAATTTCTTGCGCATTTATATAAACTGTGGCAAGACAAAACGTTAATAAAATGACTATCTTTTTCATGGCTTTATTTTTTATTTGCTATTGGAGCACTATTAACAAAAAGTACAATAAGCGTTCCGAATTTATAAAAAACGCTCCAATAGAGGAGCGTTTTACGGATTATTTAACGTTTTTATCGATTATCGTACACCATGCATTAGTTTTTTAATGACTGGCTGCATTACTAAGGCGAATAAGGCAAGTACAACTGAAATAATTGTAAGCATCCAGAAGAAATAACTAATTCCATTTTCATTAGCAATTTTATCCACATTTTCACCAAACATTCCTGCCAATTTCATTCCTACTGCTACTGCCAAGTAATAGACCCCAAACATGAATGCAATCATTCTCGCAGGTGATAATTTACTTACCAAAGACAATGCGACTGGTGAAATACAAAGTTCACCTAGTGTGTGGAATAAATATACTAATATGAGCCAAATCATACTTACTGAAGCTGTTTTAGCTCCGGCCTCTATACCACCAGCTCCAAATGCTACACATGCCATACCTAATCCTAACAAGAATAGACCGAGGGCGTATTTAACATTAGCAGAAGGGTTGTATTTACTTTCCCACCACCTAGAAAACAGTGGTGCAAACGTAATAATGAAAAGTGAATTAAGGATTCCAAACCACGATGCAGGTACTTCGGTTAATGGATTGGTACTTACTTCAATCATTAAAAAGTCTCTAGTTCCATCAGATAAGGATAAAAAACCTGCTTGATACCATTCGTTTATAAGCATCCATAGTGTAATTAACCATATAATTACAAAACTGAATGAGAGGATAATATTTGCTAAAGAATACTGTTTAAAAGTTCGTTTAAATAATTGTAGCAATACCCAATTTATTATTAAAAGAGGCACAATGCATACTAATGTATTGACAATCAAAAATGTTAAACTTGCATCACCGGTTAGAACCCTGTTAGTATAGTCATTTGCAAAAATGGTTAAGGTTCCTGGAGATTGTTCGAATACGGCCCAGAAAAATATAATCAAGAAACAAAAGAAAGAAATTGCAATCATTTTATCTCTAGTAATTTTAGAATACTGCATTAATCTATATATCAACAGCGCAACAAAAATCAAAAGCGCTGCTAATATGGCAATATCATTACCTCCAACACCTCCTAATTCAAAATTGAATAAATTAAACTCTCCACCAGAAATTTTAGAAGCTGGTGAGTTTATTAGCCATAAAAGTCCTAATAAACTAGAGACTGCAATCAATATTAATTGCCCTTTGGTAAATGGATTTCGTTTATCAGTATCATTTACCAATTGTGCAGCTTTTGATTCAGCTGTTGGTTTCAAACCTATATCACCAAAAATATTCTGTGAAAACCAAAATTGAAGTAATCCAAAAAGCATAAAAATTCCTGCCAAACCAAAGCCTATACTCCATCCTACTTTTTCGCCTAAATAGCCACAAAGTAAAATTCCTAAGAAGGCTCCTGCATTCACTCCCATATAAAAAATTGTATAAGCACCATCTTTCTTTTTCTCATGGTTTTTATACATTTCCGATATAATAGATGTCATATTTGGTTTAAAGAAGCCACTACCAAAAACAAGTAAGGTAAGTCCAGTATATATGAAAAATTGAGTCTCCAAAGCCATACATGCATGACCCAAGGTCATTAGTAAGGCTCCAACAGCGACGGCATAGCGATATCCAATGATCTTATCTGCAAAATAGCCACCTAGCATCGTTGATAGATAGACTAAACCCGTATAGGTTCCAAATAATGCCATGGCATGTTCACGTGGCCAACCCCAGCCTTCATCCATAAGGGATGCTGTAAAGAAGAGCACTAATAAGGCGCGCATCCCGTAATAGGAAAAACGCTCCCACATTTCAGTAAAAAATAATACGAATAATCCAGAAGGATGACCCAATACAGGGTTTTCAAAAAATTTAGCTGTAGAAGATTCTTGACTCATAAGTGCCTATTTTATTTAGTTTGGACCGTCTGCTAATTCAAAACCTTCAGCCTCATCATAATGCATCTCTCTTTCGTTATCTTCAACACCATGAGTGAGAACTTCTAATTTCTTTCTAAATAACATCACTAATAATCCAAAAGCAACACAGAAAACAGCTATACCAGTAAAAATTGTGTATTCTCCTAAGCTTTCTGAAGCTTCTCCAAGCAATCCTGCCAATTTGTTTCCGAATCCAGTCATCGCAAAATAAACACCCATCATTAAAGAGGCATACTTTAGTGGTGCTAGTTTAGTAATATAAGACAATGCTACTGGCGAGATACAAAGTTCTCCTATTGTATGGAATAAATAAGCTAATACCAACCAATACATTGCAGATGATCCATTACTTTCATATTGTCCTGCTGCTGCAGTCATAAAAAAGAACCCTGCTCCCATAATCATCAATCCAAGAATCATTTTAAAAAGAGATGTCGAAATTTTTCCTTTCAATTTTCTTGTTGCCCAATATGCCGCTACTGAAGTTCCTAAGAAAATAATAAACATTGCATTAAGAGATTGGAACCATGATGCAGGTACCTCCCAACCCATTAGCATTCTATTTGTCTTCTCAGAAGCATAAATATTCATTAGTCCTCCGGCTTGTTCAAATGCTCCCCAAAAAACAATCACCAATAAAAATGAAATAAATAAAACTACAACGCGATCTTTTTCAATTTTAGTTAAAGGTTTTTTCATAGCGGCTTTTTCCTCAGCATTCTCCGAGGCACCTAAAAAGTTTCCTACATGTTTTAAATGTTTTTGCCCGGCTAAATACTGGATTAATCCAGCAGCCATTCCTATACCTGCTAGACCAAAACCATAATGCCAGCCATAAACTTCACCAACATATCCAACAATTAAAGCAGCTAGAAAAGCTCCTACATTAATTCCTATATAAAAAATAGTAAAACCCTTATCTCTTCTTATATCACCTTGTTTGTATAATCCACCAACCATTGTAGAAATGTTTGGTTTTAACAATCCAACTCCAGCAATAATTAATCCTAAACCAGAATAAAATGCCCACATTTGTTCAACAGCCAAAATACTATGGCCAGCAACTAAAAGAATTCCGCCATATAGTACTGCTTTCTTTTGACCTAAAAACTTATCAGCTATCCATCCTCCCGGGATTGAAGCAACATAAACTAACATGGTATACCACCCGTAAAGTGCCAGAGCTTCTCCATTGGTCCATCCCAATCCTGCGTTATCACCAGTTGTTTGTGCAACTAGATATAGTACCAAAATAGCTCTCATCCCATAATAGGAAAAACGTTCCCACATTTCGGTAAAAAATAAGACGAACAGTCCGACTGGATGCCCAAATAGTTCTTTTTGCTTAACTGATGCTGAATTTGACATATTATTTATTATTAGTTAGAAATTAGTTTATGAATGAGTATTGTTAGATTAAACAATAATGTGAAAGTTCTAATTTGAAGTATATTCATTTTTTGTTGTAAAATGATGTCAAGTTTACAAAAAATCATGCAGAAATCCGTAACTATTTAACGTTAAATCGGCATATTAGCGATATGAGGTACAATATTTATACCATAATAGTATCTTTGTATTCTTAAATTATTCTTGAATGTCTAAATCAATCTCTGGTTTCTCTAAATTATCTAAAATTGATAAAATTGATTGGATTATTTCAACCTACTTTTCAGGTAATCATGCTATTAAAGACACTTTAAAACAGTATTGGAATAGTAATGATAAATTACAACAATTGCATGATGAGTTTATAGAAAACACCATTAGTAATTATTATTTACCGTTTGCAGTGGCTCCTAACTTCTTAATAAATGGCGAAATTTATACACTTCCAATGGCCATAGAGGAAAGTTCTGTGGTGGCGGCCGCAAGTAGAGCGGCAAAATTCTGGATGGAACGAGGAGGATTTAAAGCTGAGGTAATTTCTACAATAAAAATAGGTCATGTTCATTTTATGTTTAGTGGAAATTCGGAAAAACTACAAGGATTTTTTGATGAAATAAAAACGAAAATATTATCCGATGTTCAACCAATTACTAAGAATATGGAACATCGTGGTGGTGGTGTTTTAGATATTCAATTAAAAAATAAAACCGAATTATTAGACAATTACTATCAATTGGAAGCCTCTTTTGAAACAAAGGATGCTATGGGAGCAAATTTCATAAATTCTTGTTTAGAACAATTTTCAAGTACATTAAAAACGGAGGCCAATGAATATTCTGAATTTACTCCGGAAGAAAATCAAATTGAGATAGTGATGTGCATATTATCTAACTATGTTCCTGAATGTTTGGTAAAAGCAGAAGTTAGCTGCAACGTAGAAAACCTAAATGAAGATGAGAATATTTCAGCTAATGATTTTGCTGAAAAATTTATTCGTGCCATCCAGATCGCCGAAGTAGAACCTTATAGAGCGGTAACTCATAATAAGGGAATAATGAATGGTATTGATGCCGTGGTCTTAGCTACAGGAAACGACTTTAGGGCAGTTGAAGCTGGAGTGCATGCATATGCATCAAGACATGGTTCATATACAAGTTTAACTCATGCCTCTGTTGAAAATGGTGTTTTTAAATTTTGGTTGGAAATTCCTTTAGCTTTAGGTACTGTTGGTGGTTTAACCAAATTACATCCACTGGTTAAATTCGCATTAGAATTATTAGGTAAACCATCAGCGGAAGAGCTAATGAAAATTGTAGCTGTGGCTGGTCTAGCGCAAAATTTTGGCGCTATAAGATCATTAATAACAACAGGAATTCAACAAGGACACATGAAAATGCACTTAATGAATATGCTAAATCAGTACGAAGCTACAGCAAATGAAAAATTAAAACTAATAGAACATTTTAAGTCTGAAACTGTTAGTCATACTGCAGTGATTGAAGCTTTAAATGACTTGCGCGTTAAATCCTGATCATGAAGAACTTTTATTCTAACGGAAAGTTACTGCTTACAGGCGAATACGTGGTATTAAAAGGAGCGAAAGCACTAGCCATCCCAACAAAATATGGTCAATCATTATCAGTTGAATCAAAACAGGACTCTCAATTTCATTGGAAAAGTTTGAAACATGATAATAGTGTTTGGTTTGATGCTGAATTGACAACAGAATTATTAGCTAAATCCTTAAATAAAACTGAAGAAACAGTTGCCAATAGACTGTTTCAAATACTAATTGCAGCTAAACAACTAAATCCTAAATTTTTAAGTGGACAAAATGGATTTGACGTTATTACCAAAGTTGATTTTCCAACTAATTGGGGATTAGGTTCCTCATCAACTTTAATCAATAATATAGCTAATTGGGCAGAAATTGATGCTTTTGATTTACTTCAATTAACGTTTGGTGGTAGCGGTTATGATATTGCTTGTGCCAAAACTAATAGTCCTATTACCTATCAATATTATGATCTTGATAGACGAATAGAAACAGTTGATTTCAATCCAAGTTTTAGTGAAAACTTATATTTTGTTCATTTAAATAAGAAGCGTAATAGTCAGGAGGCGATTAAAAGTTTTAATAATCTAAGTTCTTCTAATCTAAAACAAACAATTAGCGACATTTCAAGTTTAACAGATAAGATTATTGAAAGCCAATCACTTTCAGTATTTCAAAAACTTATTGAATCTCATGAATCTTTGATGTCGAAACTTATTCAAGAAGTTCCGGTAAAAAAAGCTCTATTTAACGATTTTAACGGAAGTATAAAAAGTTTAGGTGCTTGGGGAGGTGATTTTATATTGGTGGCTTCAAAAGACAATCCAACACCTTATTTTAAATCTAAAGGTTTTGAAACAATTATCGCCTATCAGGATATGGTATTAAATTAAGAAGCCTCATTGTCATGAGGCTTCTTAATTTAACTTATTTTCAAGAGGCTAATAAATAGCAGCTCTATTATCTTCTATTTGAGCAGCCGCTTTTAATGCATTATATAGAGCAACAGTGGCAGCATTAATTTTAGCCTGGGTTGCTTGAGTTGCAGCGGAAGCATAACTTGGTAATTCGTCCGCAGGTGATATTTTAGTTACTTGTACCATATAAACACCATTGGTTCCATCAACCAAACCTGAGGTTGACCCTTCTGTCAATCCGAAGGCAGTACCTATTATTTTTGGCTCTTGTCCAGCACCAGACAGCGTTGGGTTTTTCATATTTACCGCAACAGCAGTACGAACTGTTTGATTTTGAGAAGTAGCTACTTCTTCTAAAGTCGAACCTGAAATTCCTGCTCTGATTAAAGCCGCTTTTTTCTCTTTTCTCAATATTGGTAGCACTCTAACGGAGGCCTTTTCAACACTCATAGTTCCATCTTTATTTTTCCTTGCCAAAACGGCTACTACATAACCATTTGTTAGTGAAAAACGTCGCACCTGACCAATTTTAGTATCAGCCTCAAAAGCCCAACGTACTATTTGACGCTGTGCACCTAATCCAATAATTGTTTCGTCTAATTCTTTTATTTCTGTAGATTGTTTTACAACATAATCATTTTCGGAAGCCACGTCTTGAAAACTTGATCCAGCAACTGCAATTTCAAATTTGGAAGTTTTGTTAAACACATCATTAATTGTAGTTTCTGATGCCTCAATTGATCTAGCTAAATCAGCTATTTTGAGAGCTCTTTGTTTTGTGCCTTGGTCTAATATTTCAATGATATGGTATCCGAAATCTGTTCTTACAACCTCTAAATCTCCCACATTATTTTCGAATGAAAAATCTTTAAATTCCGGAGCAAAAGATTGGTCATAAGTAAATTCTATTTCACCACCTTTTTCGTTACTTACCGAATCTGAAGAAAGGTCTAATAAACTCACAAACTTAGAGCGATTGTACCTTAAAACATTATAAATACTATCGGCTGTTTTTTTGGCTTCAGCATCTGTTTTGGTTACGGTAGCATCTGCTCTAGTAGCTCCTACAAAAGGAATTAGAATGTGTCTAACTTTTGCTGAATCTGGCATGAACCTTTCTTCCAACAACTTAGAAATCACATAATAATTACCTTGTTTATAAGGTCCATATGTATCACCAATATTTCTAGCAAAAATACTGTCCGATGTTCCTGTGGCAAGTTTGTTTTTAAATAGGAATTGATCGAAGAATTTAATTTCAGAATTCGCATTAATATATGATGCCACATCTGAAGTATTATTTAATCCTTCAATTGTATCATTTAATTTTGAAGCTTCATTATATTCAACTCGATCATCTAACAGACCCAAAAGACCACTTTTAATAGTCTCTTCATCTTCTAATGATGCTTCCTCATTAAACTGAACATAGTAAATATCTCTTGAAGCATCTACTTCAAAATCACTTTTATTCTTATTGATATAAGACGCAATTTCATCTTTAGAAACAGAAACTGTACTATCTTGAATTGAAGAATATGGTATTTGAACAAATTTCATATCAACCTTATCATTCTCCAACTTATGTTCAAGTTTACCATCTGCAATGGTTCCAGTAATTCCTGCTTGAACCATATTATAATAGGTTTGATACAATCCGTTGGCTGCAATATCATTTTCATAATTTCTCCAATCGTCATAATTTATTTGACTGGTTCCTAATATTGCAGGTTGCGGGTAAATTGCCTGTAAATTGGCAATGAATTCATTAAGTTTATTTTCATCAAATTCACCTGCTTCATTATTAAATTCTTCAATAGCGCCTAAACCTTGCTTTAATAGGTCACGCATCTGAGTACGCTCCACAGTTAAACCTAATTCATCGTATTGAGTTTCTAGAACAGCTTTACGTAGTTCTTGATCCCAAACCGTATTCATGGCTTGAACACTTGAACCACGACCACCAAGTTGTTGTTGCGCGCGTTCCACTTTTTGCATAAACTCTGTGCGTTCTATGTCTTTTCCATTTACTGTGGCAACAATTCCATCTGAGGCACTTAAACCTCCACCTCTAAATAGGTCTGCAAGTACAAATGAAAATAATGCCATTGCAATCACCAAAATCAAGATGAGCGAACGTTGTCTAATTTTTCCTAAAATTGCCATTTTATGTGTTGTTTTATTCGAAATATAGTGGGCGAAAATACCATTTTCTGCTCACTTATGAAAGATTAAAATCTGTTATTTACTGAGTTGTTTTGTTGTTTATCGAAAAAATCTTTTATTCGGTAATCTATCTAAATGATTAGCGATAAAATTAATCTTCTTTTAATACTTGTAAAAGGACTAAATCAATTTTTGTATTTGAAACTTCAAGAATTGTAAACAAAAAATTATCGATTTTGACTTTTTCATTTTGTTCTGGTATCTGTTCGGTACTACTTACAATAAGTCCACTAAGTGTTTCGTAGTTTTCATTTTCAGGTAAATCAAATTTGTAAGTTTCATTTAAATAATCAACGTCTAATCGCGCGGAAAATTTGAACTTATCTACATCTAATTTTTCTTCAACTAAAATAATACTATCGTGTTCATCTTCTATTTCACCAAATAATTCTTCAACAATATCTTCAATAGTCATTATCCCTGAAGTACCTCCATACTCATCTAAAACAACAGCAATGCTTTTACGCTTTTTCATTAAAACATTTAGAATATCATTAATTAGCATTGTTTCAGGAACAAATTCTACTGGCATTATAATAGATTTGATTGTCTTTGGCTTTTTAAAAAGGTCAAAGGCATGTACATAGCCTAATATATCATCAACTGTAGCCTTATATACTAGTACTTTAGTAAACCCTGAAGCCGTAAATAGTTCGTTTAGAGATTTGATTGAATCATGAATTTCAATTGCTGCAAGTTCAGTTCTAGGAACCATCACTTCACGTGCTTTAACTTCTGAAAATTCAAGAGCGTTTTGGAAGATTTGGATTTCGTTATCAACGTCGTCATCATCTTCAACTGTTTTCATCTGTTCTGTAATATAATTCCCTAACTCTACTTTGCTAAAGGCTAATTGAACTTGATCCCCTTCAGTTTTAAATATATTTTTAAGAACCACATCAGTAATCCAAATAACAAAATCTGATATTACTGAGAACAGCAAATAAAAAAGATAGGCTGGAATGGCGAATACTTTTATAAAGGTATTTGAATAAATCTGAAAGAATACTTTTGGCAAAAATTCTGCTGTGATCAGAATTATTATAGTTGAAATTATGGTTTGAGTCAAAAGGCTCAAATCCATCAACATATAATTTAGAAAAGAAGAATCTGTAGGTAATTGTGATTGAAACCATGCCACCAAAAGGTCACCCATTATAAATCCGTAAATCACTAATGCTATATTATTTCCAATCAGCATTGTGGCAATAAACTTAGATGGCTTTGCTGTAAGTTTGGTTAGAATTTTCGCAAGAAATCCTTCTTGCTTTTTTTCAATTTCTATATGAATTTTATTCGAAGAAACGTAGGCAATTTCCATGCCTGAAAAAAAAGCTGAAAACAAAAGTGCTAGCACTATGATGACAAATTGTAGCGTCATTTTTTCTGCTTACCGTAATCTTCAAAACGCTTACGATACTTTTTTCTAAAGAAATACATAAACAAGGCAAGTGCAGCAAATAGTAAAGAAATATAAGAACGATTTCTGTCTATTGACCAATTGCTAATACCGTCATAAAGAAATAACACGACAAAAAATAAATAAGCGTATTGTAATAGTTTTAGGAGTTTCATTGATTGACTTCAATACAAAATTTGTACTGCAAAGATATGGATTATTCGTTTAGGTAAACAATTCCTGTGACTTCTAAAACTTGTGCATTTGTAAAGTTTCTATTACTATCAAAGCCATTACCATTTATTATTTGGTCTTTTGTTCTAAACCTAACTGGTTGGTTGGTAAATAACCATTCGCGTTTTTGATCGTAGAATAATTGATCTGCAAAGAGTGTATCTTTATTATGTGTATATAGTATCACATTTCCTCTAAGGTCTATTAATTCAGTTTCGTCATAAACTATTGCGTAATCTGCAACCACATTACTTTGATTATCATCATCATCGTACAGCGTAAGATCTGCACCATCTGGGAATTCATAATAAGCAAAATCTCTATTGGAGAAATTGAGCATTTTTGGACTTATCAAATTCGACTTCAATTTTCCAGAATCTGTGTATTTGGTATTAATGTTTTCGGCAATTGTTAATGGACCACTATTAACTAAACCAATATTTTGAACTTCTTGAAAGTTGTTTTTGCATGAAAAAAATATGGTCACAGTTAAAACTGTGACCATTATGATATAAATATTTTTTAATTGCATTGTCATTATAGACTCGGCACTTTTACACTTCTACCAATCCAACAACCAATTTTTATAACTTCTCCAGATCTTCCAGCCGTAAAAATATCGCTCTTTGAAGGTGCTTTAGCACTATAATTTGCAATACTTCTTGAAGACATTGACTTTAAATTAGGATCAACACGACCTGCTTTTGCCGCTTCTTGAGCCGCCAACCAAAAAACAGCTCTTTTACTAAAGTTATCCGCACCACAGCTATTTGCGCTAGTTGCATACATAGCTGAAACCTGTAGATAAGCACTACCCATTGATGGGTTCTGCGCTAAGGCTTTATAGTAATAACTTCTTGCACTGCCAAAACTACCTTTATCTTTAAAGTTTTTTGCAATTCTATATAAGATTCTTGCTTTTTCGTAACTATCAGTTTCTAAATCAACTGCTTGATTGTAATAGGCTAATGCCGCATCATCATCTCCAGCTTTATCCTTCAATATTCCTAGATAAAATGCGGTGTTGGCATCAGGTTGAACTTTATTTTTTTGTTCCACAATCTTTACAAATAATGGATCGTCATTACATTCTTTAGTATACAATCTGTTCATCGCTCTTTGCAACCAAACTGCATCATTTTTATTTCCTTCATAATTCTTTTCATATAAAGGAACTAAGTTTGTACAGTTAGCTCTATCACCTAAATCCTTGTCCATACCTGAACTAATTTGATCATAGGCTCTTAAGAATGTTGAATAAGATCGAACTCTCTGTGCATCTTTTTTACTTAATTGAGGTTCTACATCAGATTCAGTATCTGATGGTACATATTTATTGAGTCTTTGAGTATAATTTTTAACTTCTGATTCTACTTTTTCTGTAATTTCATCATACTTAGTAAACAAAGCTTCAGCCGGTTTTTGTCCTGCATCATATAAAGCAACCATCACTTTATAATATGTGTATAAAGCTTTAGGGTTGGTGAAAGTTTTGACATCAGTAGTATAGGCTTTATCAAATGCATTATAAACATCTGTATCACTCTTACCCAACTCTTGTTTGTATTCATACATAAGTTGTGCCTTTTTAGACAAAATATCTCCTTTTTTAGATTTTGAAGCGAAGTTTAGTAGACGTTCATCGTACATTTTAAGCATGTCATTTATATGACCAACTTGTTCTGTACCAGATGTTTTTTCAATTTTATGTTCTAAAATATCTTCACCATGTGTGAAAATTGCAAGACTGAACTTTGGGTTTCTATTTCTCAATTCTTGCCATGGCTCAAAGGCTGCATCATAATTCTTTGATTTGCAGTATTGATCAAAAATTGAAAGTGTGGTCATATCTTCTTCCTGACCTTGAGCGGTTACAAAGCTAACGCTTAAAAAAAGCATTGCTACTAAAATTGTAATCTTCGTCTTCATTGTTCTAGGTGTTAATTAGTTAAATTTTCTTTTTATGAACCATCTATCATTAAGTGATAAACTGAGTTGGAAATTTACGAAGTTTTCTTGAACTAAGTTCTGATCTACTGTACCTCTTTTTCCTACTTCGAAACTAAGGTTAGTATTTGAAAACAATCTTCCTACTGGTAATCCTACTCCAAAAGATATGCCAAACTCATTTATGGCTTCATTGTTTATTTTTAATCCTGTATTTTCAAAACGTACACCTGCTCTATAAACCAATCGTTTCCAGTACTTGTTGAATGATGAATAATCAGGGATTATGAAACCACCAAAGTTAATAGAAGAAGCGTCTTCAAAGTTAGCGTTTGTTATACTAAAAATAGGATTTGAAAACTGGCTTGTTTTTAAGGCAGTATATTCACCACCTATGAACCACTTTCTAATTTGTCCCACTCCAACACCAAAGCTTATTTTAGCTGGAAGTGTTAAATTTGTTTCACGTAATCCTTCAGACTCCAAATCTGCTACAATTTCATTTACTGGAAATTCAACACCACTAAACGGATTAACTGCAATTGTCTCAAAAATCCGTTCATTAATAGACGTGATTTCGCTTTTAGGTGAATAGGTGAAAGCCGTAGTAAGCTGTAATTTTTCATTGATCATTGGTTTATAAACAGCTCCAATATTAAAATTGATTCCACTTAAATCTGATCTATTTCTTTCTCTACTCTGATATTGCAAGGGTATACCTTCATCGTCATAGACAAACTCAACAGAGTTATTTTGAATATTTCCAAAATTATAACTTGCGTCGACGCCAATACTGAAATTTTCAGAAACCTGATATCCAAAACTAAAGAAAGCCTTATTAAGACCGCCTTCACCTGTGTATCTACTGATTGTTAAGGTTGTATCTGCGACCAGGCCTTTATTTTCCAATTTATACCCAACTGAAGTGTATGGTAATAATCCAAACCCGAAGCCTAATTTCCCCATTGGTATGGATAGTGCTAAATAATCAAAAGTTGTTGAAGTTGTTTTATGAGAAGCACTTGATGTTTTTAGGTTGACAGCTTCATGACTCCCACCAATAACAAATTTAACTGGTCTACCTTCTTCATTAAATGACTTAAGGTTAGCACCACCATATGAAGCTGGATTTCTAAGATTTACATGAATACTATCTGTATAAATACTGATGCCTCCCATGGCTCGATTTTCGGCTGTACCTTTAAATTTTAAACTACCAATACCATAAAAAGAATATGGCGATGTAGTTCCTTCCTGGGCTTGAATATTAAGCGCAAAAATTGCTATAAAAACTATACAAAGTTTTTTTATCATTAGTTTGAGTTGAATTCTAAAATATAGTTTAATCCGTCTAATAGAAAATTTGAGTTCGCAAATATGCTATTTTTTAATCGCTTTGACAAGAATTTTGCATCTCCACCTGTTAAAATAACTGTTAAATCTTCATATCTGCTTTTATAAGTGTCAATAACACCATCAATTTCAGAAATAATACCATTTACTACGCCAGAGTGTATTGATTCCTCTGTAGATCGTCCTATGATGTTTTTAGGAGCCTTAGTTTCTAATAACGGAAGGTTTGCCGTTAAATTATTTAAGGATTTATATCTCGTTCTAATTCCTGGAGAAATCGCACCACCCAAGTATTGATTTTCATCCGTAATAAAATCATAGGTTATGCAAGTTCCTGCATCAATAATAAGGACATTTCTATCTGAATAAAATTTTACAGAAGCACTAACAAGCGCAATTCGATCTACACCTAATGTCTTTGGTGTTTTATAATTATTTTTGAAAGGAAGTTTTGTTGAATTATTCAATACAAGTGTGTTCAATCTTTTCTTTAATTGTGTTTGGTCTTTTTTTAAAATACTACCAACTGATGAAATAATACTTCGTTCTATGGACTTGTGCTTTTTTAAGAATTCATCGACGGTATCTATAAGGCTAGAATGAGTGATAACCTTTTTCTTTAGAAGTTTGGCTTTGCTGTAAACTGCTACCTTTACGAAAGAATTGCCAACATCTATTATTAAATTCATAGTTAGAAAGAAAGTGCAAATTTACAAAACATTAGTCATAAAAAAATCCCAAACTATTAAGCTTGGGATTTGATGTGGTACCTCCAGGAATCGAACCAGGGACACACGGATTTTCAGTCCGTTGCTCTACCAACTGAGCTAAGGTACCTAACCATTTGCTTGAAACATTTATCTCAAACAGCGTGCAAATATAGGTTCATTTTTATAATTCCACAAAAGAATATTTACAAATTATTTTAGGATATACAAATTCAATTATTAATTGACAACTGGCCTTTTTTGTAATTGATTAATCATTGTCTCAACCATGTTTTCTATCGAAAATTCAGGCTGCCAATTCCAATCCTTTCGCGCCGAAGAATCGTCGATTGTTTCTGGCCAACTTTCAGCAATTTTTTGCCTAAAATCTGGATGATATTCAATGGTGAAATCTGGAATTTGTTTTTTTATGTTATCTGATAATTGTTCTGGTGTAAAACTTAAGGCTGCCAAGTTATAAGAAGATCTAATTTTAATAGCATCTTTATCTGCCGCCATAATTTCAACAGTAGCCTTTACAGCGTCATCCATATAGATCATAGGAAGCATTGCCTCTTTTTTTAAGAAACAATTATAATGTCCATTGGTCAATGCCTTGTGGAAAATTTCAACTGCATAATCAGTAGTTCCTCCACCAGGTTTAGTTTTCCAACTAATAATTCCAGGATATCTAATACTCCTCACATCTACGCCATAATTTCTAAAATAATACTCACACCATCTCTCTCCAGCCAATTTAGTAATACCATAGACTGTTGAAGGTGACATTATGGTTTCTTGAGGTGTATTTATTTTTGGAGTTGTAGAACCAAAGACAGCGATGCTTGAAGGCCAAAATACTTTATCTATTAATTTAAGCTTGGCCAAATCAAGAATATTCAAGAGAGAAGTCATATTCAAATTCCAAGCTTTATCCGGAAATTTTTCACCAGTTGCACTTAGTAATGCTGCTAATAAATAAACAGTATCAATTTCATGTTTCAAAATACAATCTTCAATAGCATTGTAATCTTTCGCATCTAAAATTTCGAAAGGCCCAGATGAAACCAATTCTTTATTTGGCTCTTTAATATCTGTTGCAATTACATTAGAAGAACCGTACTGTCTTCTTAATGCAGATGTCAATTCTGATCCAATTTGACCTCCTGCACCTATTATCAATATTTTAGTTGTCATTAAATATCTAGATTATTGAAACTCAAAATTAATTGATTTTTACTGTTCTTTTATAATTAAAAGTTAAAATTATTAGAATGAAATTTGATTATCTCCAAAAACACATTCACTCAATCAATTATACAATATATTTGTAATGAAAAATTTAATTAAATATGCGAAAAACGTTTCTTCCTTTTTTTTCAATGTTGCTATTTACTTCAATTATTCTTTCTAATTCTTGTAAAAAAGAAGAAGGAACAGTTACGGCAGAAAGCTCTCAGATAACTAATGAAGTTAAAGACAGCAAAATCACTAATAAAGACATTGAAGCTTTAGACTACATTGAATATGTTTTAAGTGAAAGATCTGAGCAATCAACTAGAGATTGGTTGAAATTTCAAGAATTAAGAAAACATATTGATGATTTAAAAAAAGGTGATTTATCATTCTTCAAAGAGGAAAAAACGATCATTCAAGAGTTTACTACTGAATTAGAAAGTCAAATTCCAGAAAGTTTGAATGACGCTTCAATTAATGCGCGATTAGTTGCATTAAAAACTACAATTTATAAGCTTCATGATGATGCCACTCTTAATAATCATGACAAAAAACTATTATTAATTTCTATAAAAGAAACTTTAATTGCACAAATTAGTCTTATTTTTCAAATTAACAAGAAGTTTGAAAAAGATGGACAACAAATTAAAAAACCAACTAATTAAAGGATTAATTTAATCTTAAATCTTTGTTAAGATGTAACATTTTTGGCAATTAGGCTTCTAAATAATAAGTAACTTGTAAATCTAAAAATTAATTAAAAAATGAATTCCAACTTAAAAAGAATTTTTGCAATTGTATGCTTCGCATTTTTAGGCGTTGTAGCTTGTAAAAAAGATGCTAAAGAATTAGCAGAAGTAGAAAAAATACCTGGTATTGTTCTTGAAAATATGGACACCTCGGTAAGTCCAAAAGATGATTTTTACAATTATGTAAACGGTAATTGGATGAAAACAAACACAATTCCTGATGATCAATCTCGTTGGGGTGGATTTGGTGTATTGCGTAAATCAACTCGAAATGATGTTTTAGAAATTGTTAAAACAGCTAAAGAATTAGGAACCTATGAAGAAGGTACAGATCAGAAAAAAGCACTTCTACTGTTTGAAACTGAACTAGATACTGAAGCTCGAAATGCAGCAGGATTGGATCCTCTCAAACCAATGTTAGCTGCCATTGACGGAATAACAAGTATTGCTGATATGCAAACAATATATGCCAAAACACTTGGCGTTGATGCACCATTTTTTGGGTTTCAAGTATTCCCAGATCTAAACGATAGTAGTATTAATGCGCCATATATTTCACAAGGTGGATTAGGATTACCTGATCGTGATTATTATGTACTAACAGATGAAAAATCTGATGAGCGTCGTCAACAATATCTTGATCATATTACAAGAATGATGCAGTATATAGATTATAGTGAAGCAGAGGCTAAAGAAGCTGCCAATATGATTTTGGCAGTTGAAACTAAATTGGCAGAACCGCAGTTAGATAAGACTCAGAGTCGCGATATAAGTAATTTTAACAATCCAAGAACTATTGCTGAATTGACAGAAATGACGCCGGCTGTTGATTGGAATAAATTTATATCAGAAATGGGTGTTCAACAAACACTAGATACCGTTTATGTCCTTGAACTTAAGTATATGAAGGAACTTCAAAATGTATTATCAACAACTAGTATTGATGATATTAAAACAATGATGAAGTGGAGTACTTTAAACGGCCAGGCGAGTAACTTGACAACCGAACTTGAAAAAGCCAATTGGGACTTTTACAGTAAAACATTAAGAGGTACTGAAACACAACAACCAGCTGAAGAAAGAGCAATGGATAACGTGACTGGTCGTGTTGGAGAAGCTATTGGTAAATTATATGTTGATGCTAAATTCCCGCCAGAAGCTAAAGAAAAAGCGGAAAAAATGATTGCTAATGTCATTACTGCTTTTAAGGCGCGAATTTCAAAATTAGATTGGATGAGCGAAGAAACTAAGACAAAGGCACATCAAAAACTAGATAAATTTACAGTTAAAATTGCCTATCCAGACGAGTGGAAAGATTACTCAGATTTAATGATCGAAGAAGGAAATGGTTATGCTGAAAATTTGCTAGCACTAACTGACTGGAATTTAAAAGATAATATTTCTGATTTGGGTCAACCAGTTGATAAAAAGGAATGGGGAATGCCACCTCAAATGGTTAACGCTTATTTCAATCCTTTTAACAATGAGATTGTATTTCCTGCGGCAATTCTTCAACCTCCATTTTATAATTATACAGCAGATGAAGCAGTAAATTATGGTGGAATTGGTGCGGTAATTGGACATGAAATCTCACATGCTTTTGATGATCAAGGCGCACAATTTGATAGTGATGGAAATTTAATTAATTGGTGGACTGAAGATGACTTAATTGAATTTAAAAAACGAGGTGATGCTCTTGCTGATCAGTATTCTTCAATTGAAGTTTCTGATAGTTTATTTATAAATGGAAGATTCACATTAGGAGAAAATATTGGAGATCTTGGTGGATTATTAGGAGCCTATGATGGATTACAGTTATTCTTTGAAGAGAATGGAAGACCAGAAGATATTGATGGTTTTACAGCAGAACAGCGCTTCTTCATGTCTTGGGCAACAGTTTGGAGAACTTTAATTCGACAAGATGCCTTAGAGACTCAAATAAAAACAGACCCTCATTCTCCTGGATTAAGCAGAGCTATTCAGCCATTAAAAAATATCGATGCATTTTATGATGCATTTGGTGTGAAGGAAGGTGATGCTATGTGGCTTGCTCCAGAAAAGCGTGTTAGAATTTGGTAAACTACAATTACAATTACTAAAACTAAAAAAGGCAACTCATTGAGTTGCCTTTTTTTATCTTTTAATCTAGTAAAGACGCCTCGATAATTTATGAATAATAGTATTAATGAATTTAATTTTGCACAATCCATAGGCACTAACAATGTATAATGCCACTCTCGTTGGAAACAAATAACGAGGTTCCATATAAGTAACACCATGAAAAATTAATAAGGCTAAAATTAAACACCAAAATAACCAATATTGTAGAAGATTTTTTTCTTTAAACAAAAATATTAAGAAGCCAATTATGACCAAAATATTTATAACATTTAATAAAAACATAAATAGATTATAGCCACTTTTACCTTTAAAAATAAAAAAATCAAAAGTTGTTGGATTAATACTATTTATCAGGAAAATATTTCCATAAACACTTTTAAAAACAAATTGTCGTACAAATCTGAATGGATGTCTAACAAAATCATCAATTAAAAATTCTCTGTAAACTTGAGGATATGAATTGCCAGAAGCTTCAATTTTTAGTTGTAATATTTTCTCGTTTTTCAACCAATTTTGATGATCTTTACTATCACCCCTAACATCACTTTCCCAATATCTAAAATCAAATGGCTCCTCTCTAAATTGAAATCTACCCTGATGTGCTATATAATAAAATAATCCTTCTTGACTACTACTTGAATTGTTTCCTGAAAGAAGTTTTGCGCCTTCAAGTGATAAAAAACTTAAAACTCCAATTGCAATTAGAGAAATTAGAAAAGTTCTTCCATAACTTTTAAAATATTCTTTTGCCGTGAAAAAAGAGTAGCCCATAACAATCATCCCCAATGGAATAAACAGAATGGCATTTGGCCTATTTATTATGAGAAACCAGATGCCAAATACAAATAGACTAAATCCTAATAATTTAGAAGTTTTACCACGTATTAGGAGCCAACCATATAAACCAATTGTAACTGCAAAAAAAGCTGGAATTGCACCAATAACACTCAAGGAATAATAAAAAGAAATGGGAAATAAAAAAAGCAAAAGGACGCTTAAAATGCCTACTTCTTTCGAAAAAAGTATTCGTCCAATTTTATAAAGCAAAAGGATGCTTATGGTTAGAATGATGAAATTAAATACAACAGCATAATACCAATATGTTATTTCAGATGAGTCTTTTTTTACTAATAAATATGGCAACGAATAATAAAAAACAGGACCTGGTGCTCTAATTACAAAAACCTTATCACTAGTAACCTGTCCTTTTAAAAATAGAGACATTATTTTAGCTTCTCTATGAAATATGTCATCTCCAAATGGCTTGGGCTTAAAAGGCAAATTAAAAATAATTGCCATCACAATTATAGAAAGTGCTATAATTAGATAGTTTACCTTCATCTGATATAAAAAATTCGTTTGGTCATTAAATATGTGGCTAATAATTAGTGTTCCAAATATATCAATTTAACAATTACTCAAATGGCAGAAATTGTCATGAATTCTTATAATTAAAATAAAGGCAACTCAATGAGTTGCCTTTTTAATTTAAATGTATGCTTATGACACATATTTAATTGTCTTTTTTAGGCATATTTTTTTGTGCATTAATAGCATCTTTACTGATAGCTGCAAGATTAAAATTTGGTGCAACTACTAAAGCTTCATCCAAAATAGCAATTGCTGCATCTTTATTTGTTTCCGGATTTTCTTTAAATTTTACTAAACTCTTCAAATATAAAAAAGCGGCCTTGATTGGTACTTGATATGGTTGTTGCGTTTCATAAAAAGGTCTCATAATGTCATCTTTAGCATTGGCAATTCCATAGGTGATATGTGCTGAAGCACCACCTAAATCATTAATTTGAGTTTTAAGATCCGCCAATTCATATGCAATCAAAATGTTTGGAGAACGATTATAAAGTTCTTCAAAGAATACTATCGCTCTTTCTGGTTGATTCACTGCTTGTAAACATATGGCTTTCGTTTCTACAGCCATATTAGAATCATTAGCATTCTTTTCTATTCCAATTGTATTTAATGCTTGAATATGTTGACCGTCATTCATATATAAAACGGCAAGCGTATCTAAACGCGCTTGGTTTGGTGCCAATACAGTTAGATGGGTCAATGCATTGATAACACCTTGAACATCTCCTTGAGATTTCATCTGAAGGTAATACGACTCATAATGCTTTAATAATTCAGAATTGCTTTGTGCAGAAAGTTGTATTGAAAAAACAACTAATAGTATTACAACTACTTTTTTCATAATATTTTTTTAAGGGTTCAAAACTACTGAATTAAGTATTACAATTGCAATGCCAAACTATAAAATTTAGTTAATGCTTATTGTTTTTTTCAGAATTATGGCATCATTTAATACAAAAGGTTTGCTTATCATTGCCTTACTTCGCTCAGATATAGAAAACGTATTGTTTTCTAATAAATCATTAGAAGCTTCGTATAAAATAAAATTTGTCCGTTGACCTTTCGGAATTACAATTTTCATATCGAGCGGGTCATTATCAGTGATAAAATAAGTAAACAAACGTTCGCTTTTTCTATTTGAGAAAGTAGTTGACTCATTTTCAGATTTATAAACTGGAATATCGTTGACTTCAAATAGATTAAAAATATTCAGAGTATCGGAAAATAATTCGATACGTTGAGCTTGACGTTTGGAAGCTATATAAATTGATAGTTCTCTGTTTTCACCTATAATTGTGTCCTTATACACTTCAATTTCAGGGTAAACAAATGCTTCCAATGGTGCTTTTTTTGTAAAGGTGAATCCCGAATTATATTTACTTCCTACTAGATTCAATTTAATTTCAGTGTTGTCATTGGGATCTTCGCCTAATACCTGTTTAGTCCAGTCATCTAATTGAAGATCGTACGTAGCCCAAAGAGCTTCATTTGTATCAATATCTAAAACATAAACCAAACTATTAGGCCTAGGTCTATCTTCATTAAAACCTGATTTAAATTGTGCTGAAATTAGCATACAAAATGCAATAAGAAATAGGACATAAGCCCAACGTCTTTTATGTCTGAAAAATCCAAATAATGATATCATTAAACTGGCACAAAGTACCACTATGAGCATCGATATTAGTTTGACAGTTATAGATATAGCACCAATTTTCATGAAAAATCCTAGAGCAACCGGAAATAGTTTTAAAAATGGGCTAAAGATCATTAACATAGGAATGCACAATAGGGCCATCAGTATCAAACTTGGTTTTCTCTGCTTTACTAATACGAACAAACTAACTAAACCAAAATAAACCGGTATACTAAAAAAGCCTGCTCCTTTTAAATATAGTGCCACCAATAAACATAAAATTAGCCACAATACAATTGGAGCAATTAGTAAACTTGCTGTATTACCTGGTTTATAAAATTTACTATATATCCATGAGAATATTCCAAGACTAACTAATGTAAAAGCACCAATGTAGGTGTAACCATTGTATGTGAAGCCATGAAGAATTTCGGTATAATGTGGATTTATTAGCTTGATAATTTCCCATAAAACAAAACCTACAACTAAACTAGAAATAATAGATGCAAAAAGAGGTATAAATCCTCGTGCTACATCTTCTTTGAGAAGTCTACGTTTTTTAAATCCTAAAAATATTAAAACCGCAAAAATTATCACCGCAATTAATAACATTGGCCATATCCAAGAATATGGATAACTAATGAATTTAAAAATTGGCACATTGAAGTAAACTTTATCATCATTACTCCTGATGTTGTTTAAATTGGCATTAGAGAAATGAGTCAACATTGCCATCAAGTTAGACCCTTGATGTTCTACGGTATTTCTATCTAATCTTTCATAATTATCATTAGATGTGTGATAGTCATAGTGGTCATCTATAAATGCAAAGTTGAAACTTTCAATATCGCCATCTTCTCTAAATCTAGTTGCATCAGTATCATTTGGCAATAATTTATAAATACTATAAATAAGTGAATACCCAACAGGATATGCTGGATTTGCTTTTGCATATCCGTCTATTAGTTTGGCATTACCAAAATTTGTTTCAGGCCACATAACTGCTGGGCCGCCACTTCCTCTGGCTTCAAAATTTATCACTAACCCAACTTCCTTAGCCCATTCATGATTGTTTACAAATAAGTCTGCACCATTAAGGCCAATTTCCTCTGCGTCTGAAATAAGGATAATAATATCATTTTTAGGTGTCTCCCCTTGAGACAAGAAGGCACGTAATCCTTCTAAAATAGTTGCGACTCCTGAGCCCGCATCACTTGCGCCAAATGAAGAATGGGGTGCACTATCATAATGTGATAAGAGCATTAATGCCTTCCCAGGCTCACTGCCCTTAATTCTTGCCAGTATGTTTTTCGATTTTGCTAAATTTTGCCATTTGGTGATTGAATATCCTTCCTGAATCTGAGGTTCTAATCCTAAATCGGTCAATTGAGCAATAATGTAATTTCTTACGTCGTCGTGTGCCTTACTTCCTATTGCATGTTGTTCTGCAGAAATTTGTTCTAGATGGATAAGAGCGCGTGCTGTTGAAAAGGAATTTTTAGCAGTATCTATGTTAGAAATTTTATTTGGAATAAGTACATGAAAGCTATAATAGATAGCGGCGATAAGAAGAAAAACGGCAATAGCTTTTTTTATCATTTTGAGTTAGCTTGGTTAGCATATAAAGTTAGTAAATTTTAAAATTAGTCATTGTCGCTAAAAATAATTAACTTAAGGAGTTGAAAAATTTATTAAATAGCAAGACTTATGGGAATTAAAAGTTTTCAAGGTGTGCGAAGGGCACAGAAAAACACCACTGAATCAGCACCTATTTTGGTAAAAGATTATATGACAAGAAAATTAATCACTTTTAGACCTGAACAGTCTGTAGAAGAAGTTATTAGTAGTTTGATAAAAAATAGAATTTCTGGTGCACCAATAGTGAATGAAAGGAATGAGTTAGTAGGTATGATTAGTGAAGGTGATTGTATAAAGCAAATAAGCGAAAGTCGTTATTATAATATGCCAATTGATCACAGAACTATAGAAAATTGCATGGTTAAAAATGTTGATACTATTGATGGAGAGATGAATGTTTTCGATGCTGCAAGTAAATTTATAAGTGCTAAACGACGACGTTTCCCAATTGTTGAAAATGGAAAGTTAGTTGGTCAAATTAGTCAGAAAGACATCTTAAAAGCGTCAATTGATTTAAAAGGTCAGACTTGGTAATACATTAACTTTCTCTTTTGACAAGAGCATAATAGTCATTTTCTAGAGGTAGATAACCTTGGTCGTAGACAAAATAATAAACAGTTCCAGCTTTAGTAGTATAAATACTTGTGAAATAATTAAAGTCAAATCCTTTTTCAATTAATTTGGCTCTTGACGATTTCGTTTTTTTATCTGGATTCAATTCTTCTAGAATCCTATAATTTTTTCGCAATCTATTATTGGTATTCCGAATCAGATTTTTACTGTCTTTGTTGACTCTATTATTAAAACTATTTCTACAAGCATCACTACAGAATTTTTTATCTATTCTACCAACAATATTTTCACCACATTCAGGACATTTTTTCTTCATAATCTTCTTTATTAAGTTCATACCAAATGGCTTCAGTATCTTCAAATTTAAATTGTTCTTTAAATTTTAATCCGATTTTTTGAAGCACTTTATTAGATGCAATATTGTCAACAAGGGCAATTCCAGCAATGGTTTCATATTGTTTAACTTTGAACCCATAAGCCAAAGCAGCTAAAGCAGATTCAGTTGCATATCCTTTATTCCAATACCTAGGTATAAATCGATAACCAACATCATAAAAATTTTGGATGCCATTGAGCGAATCTTGTTCACCTTGATTTAATTTAAGTCCAGACCAACCGATAAATTCTCCAGTTGATTTTTCAATTGCTGCCCATCTCCCAATTCCTCTTTCTTGATATTGTTCTCTAATAGATTCAATAATTTTCTGCGCTTCTTCAATGGTTTTTATTGTATCCACCCCAAGGTATTTATGTACCTCCCAATCACTATCTAACTCAAACATTCCAAGAACATCTTTTTGTGATATCTCTCGTAATATTAATCGCTCTGTTTCTGCGTATATCTTCATTTAATCTATCATTTTAGAGGCTAATTCTTTAAAAAATTTATAGGCTACCATTGCTGTGACGTTATTTATATCACGATTAGGATTTAATTCAACTATGTCTGCACCTATAATTGGGATATCTATATTTTGAATAATATCCAAAACATGTCTAGTGGTCATACCTCCAGGCTCATAATGTGAAATTCCAGGGGCAAAAGCGGGATCTAAAACATCTATATCTAACGAAATATAAAGTGGCTCTTTAAGTTCATTAATGAAACTCATATTGAAATCTTTCATTTCAATGATTTTCACATTGAATTTTTCAGCTTGTTCTTTTTGATGTGTCGTTAAAGTTCTAATTCCTACCTGTGTCAATGAGGCCAATAAATTCTTTTCCATTAAGCGAGCAAATGGTGAAGCATGTGAATATGGGTTATCATCGAAATTATCATATAAATCACCATGAGCATCTAAATGTAATACATTGAGGTTGGAGTATAGTTTTGCATGTGCCTCAATAATTGGAAAGGAAACAGAGTGATCACCACCTAAACTGATAAGTTTATCGTTTGTGGTTAACACTTCCGTAACAGTTGTTTTGATTAATTTATAAGCGGATTGGGCATCGCAATCATTAAACTCTATATCACCTAAGTCTTTATAATTTTTACCTTCATAAATCTCTTTTCCACGTTCACAATATTTATTTGCCGAGCCTTCAATATCCATTAATCTAATACGTTGTGGAGCTAGTGCCGATCCTCTTAGAAAGGACGAATTTTGGTCGTATGGTATTCCTAGTAAGTTAATCATTAGTTATGGTATAAATTCTATTATTTGGGAAGCCTATATCTCTTCTTTGAGGTTCTAAAGAAAAATTATTTCTACATAATAGTGCCTTTGATGCATCATTCTGTTTATGCGTAAATGCCTCAATAATATTGAGTTTAAGTTCGTGAAATCCGTAGTGAATTACTATTTGTAGCGCTTCAGACATATAACCATTTTTATGGAAATCAGGATGCATTTCATAGCCTATTTCGGCAATTTTTTTATTTCTATCTATATTCCAAAGACAAATAGTACCCATTAATTCAGAATTTTCTTTAAGACAAATACCCCAATAACATAATATTCCTGTTTTTGTGTCATTAAGTCTTTCTTGAATTAAAGTTTTAATTTCTTTTTTGTCAATTACCTTATCCCTTTCAACATACTTTAATACTTCATCGTGAAATCTTATTTTAAAAATATCTTCAAAATCAGATTCGTTTATCCACCTTAAATTTAACCGTTCCGTTTTTAACTCAGAATGCGAAAATGTTGTCATACTCATTTGTTCATTACTGACAGATATTGAGCCCAAGGGCCTACTTCAGACTTATATTGTTTGGCCATAACTCGTGCTATTTGTACAATATGCCCAAGATCATGTGCTACCCAAGTTGCCAATAAATTTTTGAGTGTAACTTCACCAAGTGATGGATGAATGGCCCTTTTAGAATAATCCAACTCCGAAATATTTAATGATTTGATGAAGTTAATATTCTGTTGTCGTAAAGTTTTAAATTCTATCAGCAGTTGATTTAGTGTTTTCCCTTTTGATTCTTCAAATTGAGCAAATCGATCAAAGGGTTGAAATGTTTTATCGTGACCATCACTCATAATAATTTTCAATCGCTCTGTCCAATCTGTTTTTTCGCCATGAATCAGATGACCAAGCACGTCATAAGCACTCCATGTTTGATCGCCTTCATTACAATGAATCCAATCATCTGATAAATTTTGTAAATAGATTTCAAGAATTTTTGGGGTACGTGCCAAAATCTCGAAAGCATTATCTAGTTGATATTCCATAAGACAAAGATACAATTTATTATTCGACTGCAAACGACTACAAACATTTACAAACGAGTTTAAATGCGTAATAACCGACTAATATTTGGTCCGTGTTTTATGTTTGCAGTGTTGAATCAAGGAGGTTCAATAGTATTAACTGTTTAACATTAAAAATTATAATTATGAATTCACTTAGAAACAAAGTACAGTTGATTGGAAATTTAGGAAACGATCCAGAAATCATCAACTTAGAGTCCGGAAAAACTTTAGCAAAATTTTCTATCGCAACAAATGAGAGTTACAAAAATGCAGAAGGAGAAAAAGTAACAGACACTCAGTGGCACAATGTTGTGGCTTGGGGTAAAACTGCTGAAATTGTCGAGAAGTATATCACAAAAGGTAAAGAAATAGCTGTTGAAGGTAAATTAACAACACGTGCGTGGGATGACAAGGAAGGTAACAAGCGCTACACGACTGAAATAGTTTGTAATGAAATCTTGATGTTAGGAAAATAAGAAAGATCAGACATCAAGAAAAACCACTGCAGATTTTCGCAGTGGTTTTTTATTTGTATAAACTAAAGTGATACTAGCGCCATTCTTCCTTAGCTGCTTTCAAATCTTTTTTAAATGTTGGATTTTCATTCATAAATACCAACATTTGATGTGCAAGAATTCTAGCAGCTTCTTCATCACTTGGATAATGAATACCCATAATTTCTCTAGAATGACCAATTTCAAAAGCAATATTTAAGAAGTCTTTCCTTAATTCCGGAAGTAATTCACTCCAAGTAAAAGCATGAATATAAGCCCATAAAGTATGTCCACTAGCAAAAGAAGGTGAACTCATTTCGGCCATTGCATTCAATCTTGGTTCTAAATGATAGGGTCTGGCTCTTAACAAATGATACTTAACTGTAAATTCTATAATTCGCATATCTCTCGTAACACCGGCTAGCAGATTACGCGTTTTTAAATAATCTGAACTCTTCACATTTTGATTCGTAATTTCATTATATTCAAAAAACAAATGTTCTACATTACGGCCTAAATCGGGACTGTTTTTGTCAAGTGGTGGCCAATATCCTATTCGCGCTAATTCCATGACTCTTGATTCCAATTCTGAAGTTCGTTCCTTTTCTAATTCTAACAAATAATCGAGTTCTGCCTTTGTTTGTTTAGAACTATTAGCAGGAAAATGTACAAATGATTGAAGTTGAACTATTTGTTCGTCCATAAGGTAGGAAGGTTCAATTCCAATAAATTGTTTTCCCGGATTTAAACCGTCAGTTGGGAAACTAATTTTATCTAAATCCACAAAATCCAATTGGGCGGTCCCATCCAATTTTTGTAGCGTTTTATAATGTGAACTGACCTTTTCTAAAGGGTGAATTTCTTGCGATGGTAATGAGCAACCAACCAGAAATATAAAAATAAAGGTTATGTATTTCATAGTATAAATTTTTATTATATCGTTTATTACCGATATACGAATTTAAACTAATATTAATATTTACACAACTATTTAACAAAAAAAGAAACCTTAACTGTAATCACATAATTAGCCATTGCAAAAAGGGCTTCAGAACATCTTTATTGAGATAATAATATGTGAATTTGTTTTTACTCTTGGTGACAAATAATCCACAGTTCTTAAGAATCTTAACATGTTGTGATATTGTAGATTGAGAATAGTCAAACATGACCACCAGGTCTTTATTACAAGTTTCATTGTCAACTCCTTCTCCACCATTTTTACTGACAAGATAATTCACTAAAGCAACTCGAAGAGGATGAGCCAAAGCATCTGCTATTTCAGCTATTTTAATATCCTTTTCAGTAATATAATTACTAGATATCTCTGATCTTATTCGCATTATAAATCGTTTAATGCAAATATACAATATTCAAGTACGATTCTTTTGGTATACAACAAAGGAGGCTCAATGAGCATCCTTTTTTATTCTTACTAGGTAAGTCAATAATTAAATCTTAATTATAAAGACTCAAAATTCTCAAAAGTTACAGGTACTTTTTCTACCAAATAATTCACCTGTTCATTTTTTATCATAAGTCTTGATAAAAGTAAGTTGAACGCTTTTTTTCCAATTTCAGCAGCATTTTGATCAATGAATGATAATTTAGGAGATGACAGTTGAGATATTGTTTTATCTGAAAATCCTACCACTGCCAAATCCTCTGGTATTTCAAGATTTAGATTTCTTGCCACGCTAATAGCTATTGTACCCGACATGTTATCGGCTGCAAGAATTCCATCAATTTGCTTATGATTTTGCAAAATGCTTCGAACTTGTCTTTGAACATTATTGGCGCTATCTATCTTAAATACCAATGTATTTCCATTGCTCAAACTGGACGCTCGGTGTGCTTTCTTAAATCCAAGCTTTCTTAATTTACCAACATTTAATTCTTCAATGGTACTTAAAAAGGCAATATTTTTGCAGCCTCGCTCAATTAATTTATTGGTGGCGAAGTATGCGGCTTCAAAATCATCTATTATGACTTTGTCACAATTTATATTTTCCACAATTCTATCAAAAAGCACCAATGGAATATTGTTGTTTTTTAAGTTTACAAAGTGATCAAACTCAGCATTAATTTGAGTTTCTTCAGAGGCAGCTATTAAGAACCCATCTACACTGCCATTTGCTAATAAATCAATACTTTTTTTCTCTTTTGTCAATGATTCATTTGATATGCATGTAATTATTTGATACCCTTTTTTGGTGGCTTCATCTTCAATTCCTTGCAACGCCTTTGCGAAAAATCTATTTAAAATACTTGGAATAATAACACCAATTGTTTTGGTATTTCTGTTCTTTAAATTACGTGCAACTGTATTAGGCTGGTATTTATAAAATTTGGCTAGTGCCTTAACTCTATCTGTAGTTAATTGACTTATTTCTGAGCTATCGTTCAGTGCTTTAGAAACTGTAGATGTAGAAACATCTAGTTTTTTTGCTAAGTCTTTTAAAGTTACCATTTTATAATGCTCTTGATTATTTTTTTACAATTTTAATGTTCTGTACCTAATTAATTTTGCTCCTAAATTATTGTATTGTAAAACCATTAAGGTTAAAAAAAAGAGCGTACCACTTATGTCATACGCTCTTAAACTTATTAGATTTAAACTTAATTTTTACTTTTTAATAAGTTTAACGCTATTAATTCCATTAGGTGTTTGGACTTTAGCAAAGTATAAACCAGTTTTTAAAGAGGAAGCGTCAATCATCACTTCATTTTTATTAGGAGTCATTGTTAAGACATTTTTTCCTAATATATCAAAAACCTGAATCTGTGTTATTTGTTGAGTTGCTTTTAACGTCCAATTGTTTTGTGTTGGATTAGGATAAATTTTAAAATTATTGATTTCAAAATCATTAATACCTAGTGTTGGACCAAACATAGCTTCATCAAAATAATATGTTTTTTCTCCTGCTGTGGCACCATCTGTTCCAAAATTAAAGAAAATAGATATTTTACTATAAACCCATCCTTGACCTAATCCAAATGCTAAAGTAGCTGTACCAGTTGCTTCATTAGCAAAATCAAATTCTAATGTTTGCCAACCAACTGATGTTGTTAGAGTTTCTGTTTCAACTGTATGTGTATTATCAGTAGCATCTTCAGCCTTTAATCTTACAGGTATCCCTGCGTCTGGAGACCAGACACGTAGGTTCATTTTTGTGTCAGAACCCGAAAATGGAATTAAGGATGCTAATCCATCTGTAAATACGAATGCTCCAGTATCGTTACTAATAGTAGTTCCAGCCCATGTTTCTGCAGCAGCGCCTTTTATTGATTGTATTACCATGTTTCCTGAATCTTCTGGATCAACAACAAGGGTTGAAGTATTCCCTCCAAAGTCAGTCACAGTATAATCTGTGGTAGATCCTTCAAAATCTATAGGTAAATCAATTTGGTCTAGACCTCCTCCGCTATTAAATTGCTCTATATCATCAAAGTAGAACGTAGACGTGGCGGTTCCATCACCTACATTACCTAGATCAAAAAGGAATACCAAATTATTATATGTTGCAGCTGCAGCTCCTGTAAAATCCCATTCTAATGTTTCCCATGCGCCTGTTGCTGTTGTTACTCCAGGTACTTCAACAAATACTGAACCATCAAAATTTTCAATTTTAAATGCAACAGCCGTACCAATTGGTGCATCAGTATACACCTTCATTCGTATCTTATTATCAGTTGAAAAGTCAAGAGTATTACTCAATGCAATTTTACTTCCAGCCCAAACTTCACCACCATTTCTTACCAATTTGGCAACGGTTGCACTCGTATTTATACCGCCACTTACAGAGTTAGCTTCTACAGTTCCAATACCACCATCAAAATCAGTAAAGTCTGCTGTAACAGGAGAACCGCCTTCAAAATCAATTGGTAAATCAATTGTTGGACCTCCACCTGCACTGAACTGTTCTATATCATCAAAGTAGAACGTAGACGTAGCGGTTCCATCTCCTACATTTCCAAGATCAAAAAGGAATACCAAATTATCATAGGTAGCCGCCGGAGCCCCCGTAAAATCCCATTCTAATGTTTCCCAGGCACCTGTTACCGTTGTAACCCCAGGTACTTCAACAAAAAGAGAACCATCAAAGTTTTCGATTTTAAATGCAACAGCTGTACCAATCGGTGCATCTGTATACACATTCATTCGAATTTTGTTATCCGTTGTAAAATCAAGAGTACTAGTCAAAGCAATTTTACTACCAGCCCAAACTTCGCCACCATTTCTTACCAATTTAGCAACAGTTGCACTCGTATTTATACCGCCACTAACAGAGTTAGCTTCCACAGTAGCAACACCACCATCAAAATCAGTAAAGTCTGCTGTGACTGGAGTACCTCCTTCAAAATCAATTGGAAGTGATACTTGAGAGTATCCAAAAGATACCATCAAAACAACCATCATCAATGTAATTTTTTTCATCATATGTATTTATTAATTAATATCAAGCACAATAAACAAAATTCTATTGATTTTCCTAGTTAATTTTACCTATACAAAAACCATACAAGGGAAATTTTAACATATATCAACTGTTTTATATTACATTGATTTTTAATGCATTATGATTTAAAAAATAAGATTTTTGGAATTTTAATAACCCATACAATACGTATTTACAATTAATCAATCGTAAATCAGTGTCCTAATATTTAAAAATGGTGGGTTTTGAATCGTTATTTGTTACGACAATATGATTCTTATCATTCAATTTGATTGTGGTAATATCTCTACTATCAGAAGGTGTATAAAAACCACTTTCAATGGTTGGCATAACATCAAAATTGTTCTTTCCATCACCTAAAAGGACCAACCCCATTCCAGCATCATAACGTGTAGTTTCAACCTCAACACCGTAGTGATTTCCAGACAAAATAATGTCATTAAACCCATCTTGGTTATAATCAAAAATTAAGGAAGATTTTATGGGAGAAATTTGTGCGTAAACTGGTAACTTTTGTAGTACAAGTTTTCCATTATCATTCAATAAAATAATACTAGAAAAACTGCTTATTTCATAAATAACCGCTTCATCTACTTTATCTTCAGGTAAAATATCTAATAACTTCGAAGATGCGAAACTATTAAAATCTTTAAATTTTTCAGCAACATAAGGCATTTGTTGGCTGGTACATTCTCTTCCTCTAACAGGTACATAATCGTCTTTATAATATTTTGCCAAGACTATATCATTACTTCCATTATTATCAAAATCATTTGCATAAACTTTAAATGGATGTTCTTCAGAAGGTTTAAACTTATTATTATCACCTAAATTTCCTAGGACATAGTCATCATCTCCATCATTATCAATGTCGCCTGCTGATATGGACCACCAGATTCCCCTAGTAGTAGAACTTAACCCAAACTTTTGTGAATTGTCAACAAAATTTCCATTTTCATTTTCGAGAACGACAATTTCCATCCACTCACCTACTAACATAAGATCATCATCCTTATCATTATCTATATCTGTAAACACTGCATCTGTAACCATCCCAATATTTATTAATGCTGGTGCTATTTCAGGTGAAGCTTTGGTGAATTTTCCTTTATTATTTATCAGTAAATAACTCGTCGCTGGGAAGGTGTATTTTCCTGGAATAAGTCGTGTGCCTACAAATAAATCTAAATCTCCATCACCATCAATATCAGAGGCTTCAATACATTGAGAGCTTTCTAAAATATTAGGTATTGCACTTTCATCTTTGGTGAAAGTTCCTATTCCATTATTAATATATAATCTATCTTTTAGTAACCTATTCCCTTGGTTAAATTCATTACCTCCGCTTGCAATATATAAATCTTGGTCTCCATCATTATCTACGTCAATAAACAGGCATCCTAAATCTTCAGAATTTTTATCTTGACCCCAGGGTTGTGATGGATTTTTAACAAATTTTCCATTGACACTTTGCAAATAGAGTTCACCACTTTGTCCAGATGCACCACCTATAAATAGATCTTCTAACCCATCTCCATTTACATCAGAGACTGCTGAAAAAGGACCATTTTGCGATAATTTATGTGGTAATAATATTTCTTCCTTAAAATCATCAAACTCATTTTCTTTATGTTCAAAGGATATTCCTATGTCTAATGGATTAATAAAAGTAGCAAAGACATTTTCTTTTTGAGCTATCTTAACTGGCAACTTCGCGTCTTCATGCTTCACATTAATCGTTGAATTACCCTTGATGTTTTCAATAACACTCAACTTTCCATCTGGCCATACAACTTCTAATTTATCAACAGTAGAATCCAATCCTAATCCAAAAAACAACCCATGTTCAACAGATGATAGATATCCTCGAGTAGGTGATTGGTCTGCCAATTGCATTTTATCACCATGATAAATTGTTGCTTTTGCTCCTAATCCAAATGTATTATTGTTAGAACCCTCTAAATTTACTTTTAAGAAATTTCCTGATGCCTTGTTTTCATGAATGAATGCAATGGATTCCATATTATTAGTTACAAGATCTAAGTCACCATCATTATCTAAATCTCCATAAGCCAATCCACTTGAAAAGCTCGGTGTTTCAAAACCCCACTTTTCTATCATTTTCTCAAATTTTAAATCGCCTTTGTTTTTGAAAACGTAGTTCGCAAGTTTTTGTGAAGGTGTATTTTTACTCACCTCAAAAAAATCTTCATTGGAAATATTTTCATCGAGGTTATTTACAATTTTCAAATAATCATTATTCCGAACGTCTTTTTTTACACCGTTTGAAACTACAATATCTTTTAAACCATCATTATCTAGATCTACCATTAAGCCAGACCAACTCCAATCTGTTTTAGCGACACCAGCCAGACTCGCCACATCAGAAAAACTCCCTACGCCTGAATTAATTTGTAATGTATTTGCCATGTACTGATAATGCTTCCCCATATCTACAATACTATCAAAATTTTCTGTAGACATAGAACCCATATTGGTCTTGGATCTAAAATGATCTTCGGCCGCCATTTCTAACGTCATGAAATCCATTAAGCCATCATTATTAATGTCTCCTGTATCAGTTCCCATACTAAATCTAGAGATATGCTTTAAATTTTCTTGGGCAACATTTCTAAAAGTCCCATCTCCATTGTTGTAATACATATAATCTGGCTCATCATAATCATTTGAGACATAAAGATCGGTCCAACCATCATTGTTAAAATCGGTTGCATTAACACTTAATCCATAAGTAAAATCCTTTGATATTCCAGCCTGAGTAGAAACATCCTTAAATCTACCATTATCATTTCTATAAAGTTTGTCAGTAAATACTTTATAGGAATCACTAGTTATGTTATATCGAATAAATAGTTTTTGATCTGCAGGCTGATTGACTTGATACATGTCCAAATCACCATCGTTGTCCATGTCAAAAAACACTGCTTGTGTGGAATAACCAACATCTGCAAGTCCGTACGAAATAGCTGATTCAGTAAATGTTAGATCTTGATTGTTTATATATAGTTTATTCCTACGATCTGTAGGATTCATTGATTCTCCATTTCGGCTCACGTAAACATCAAGGTATCCATCAGAATTTATGTCAACCATGGTGACACCCCATGACCAGCCAACCTGATCTATCTTAGATACTTTTGTTATATCCTCAAATTGGAAATTACCTTTATTCAAGTATAATCTATCATTAACTTGATTACCACAAAAAAATATATCTGGTAGATTATCATTATTAATATCGCCAATTGCAACACCTGCTCCATTGTATATTTGAGCATAATAGAAATGATTAAATGTTTCCGTTTCAGTTATTGAATTATTAAAATCTATACCGGTTCTTTCAGGAGAAAGAAGTTCAAAACCACCAACAAGAGCATCGGGATATAGATCTCTTTTTGATTGTTGACAATTAGTAAACAATAGGCTTAGAAGCACTACTGTTGTCATTGAAATTATAAAGTTTTTTGTTTTCATTATTATCCAAAAAATAAAAATTATTTTCGAATTAAGAATTAGGAAATTGTTAAAATTTGAGTTTTTCATCTTTATCCCATAATCCCCAAAATGCACCTACATCTCCTTCAGATCCAACCTTCCATGATTCGTCAAAAGAAGAAAAATAGAACATTTCGATGTTTGATTGAGCAGACCACAATTGAGCATTGATAAAATATTTAATAGCATTTTCTTGTGAAGGATGAGCGCCTTCAAAGCTTGAACCTAAATTTGGCCAGCCTGTCTCAGAGATAATAACTTTCTTTCCATTTGCGGCGCGAATTGCTTCATTATACATTTCCTTCATATATACTAAGGAATATTCTAGGCTACACCCTTCCCAGAAAGGATAACAATTGGCTAAAATTACATCAGAAGCGTCTGCTATTTTTGGACGTTTTGTGAATTCATAGTAGGCATCAACATATCCCATTGGAATATTAGGAACTGCTTTTTTAAATTGATACATAAATTGCAAAAGCTCTGCTTCAGTTAAGTCACCACGATACATAACTTCGTTACCAACTGCCGCAATATCTACTAAGCCTTCATTCGCCAAATTAATCAGACCTGACATTTCTCTTTTATTAATTTCAGGATCTTTACCTAGCCAAGCGCCGACAAACGTTTTAATACCATATTCACGTGCAATTCGAGGAATCAACTCATTCCCTTCAGTGCAAGAAAATGAACGAATCCATTTTGTATAAGGCAGAATAATTTCAATTCGTCTTCTTATTTGCTCTCCAGAAATTTGTGTTCCAGGTTCTTGACCTTCTTCATATGGACTAAAACACAATCCATGCATTCCATTTTTAAAGACCCGATTGAATAAATTTCGAATCCCAATATCAGTTTTGTTAGCATAATCTATACCCGCTAACGACATTATATTTTCAACTTTTCCTGACATATTTTTTGATAATTATTTCTTTTGTATCATTCATAATTCCCCTCTTCTATTAACTAATTCAGCTTTTATTTCTCTAGCTCTTTTCTCATTAAGACTATATTTTCGCATAACCCATATAGCAATAGCAGCTGTAATAACAGGGATCACAATATCAGCAATTCTAAGATTCGTCATGGTATTGGCAGCTTGAGAAACGGCGCTCTCATCAAATCCTACTAAGGATAAAATAGCACCGCTAAGCACCAAGGCTATTGCTTGTCCTAACTTCACCATCCACCAATAAATTGCACCAAAAGTCCCTTCTTTTCTAGGCATACCATTTTCCAACTCATCTAAATCGCAAACATCTGCAGTCATACTCATCATTAATGTAAACAATCCTCCTAAACCAAATGCCATAAGCGGAATAGGTAAGAACATCAACCAGGGACCGCCTTGACTAATATCCATACTAAACCAAGACATGCCAATACTATCCAAAAATGGGTTAATAGCATCAAAAATGGAAGCCACCATACGGTTTAATCCAAGACCAAAACTCGTCTCATTGAACTGTGCATTTAATGAATTATCAAAGCCCCACCATTTAAGAATATAACCAAGAATAGAAATGACAGTTGAAATAATAAACGCTTTACGTTTCCCCCATCTGTTTGCAATACGCGATATGATTGGAATCACCATAAATGCGGTTACTACTGCGGTAATTGATGCAAACCAAGCTGGCCATGTTCCTGCTTGACCATAATCGCCATTATATATATAAAAAACTATGATAAAGAAACTAAAGGATGCCACCATTTGAAATCCATTGAATACTAAAAATGTTGCTCCACATAGTTTCATAAAAGGTTTATTTTTAGATACCTCTTTTATACCTTGAAATAATTCTTTGAAACTAGACCTTAAAGAACGAAAATTTACTTCTTTTCTATTTTCCATTTTACCAGCATCAATTCCTTTACAAAATAAAGCTGGCAATATGCCAAGTATACCACAGGCCAATCCAACTAGTAATGATAATTTACGTACACCATTTGCTTGTAGTTTTTCGTCAGTGAGTTTTTGTAATTCATCTCCAGAAAGCCCCAATTCTCCTATCATTCTTAATGATTCCTCACTTAAAGGAAAAACTGTAGGATCTGCAATAACTACCCAAAACCATGGCACCAACATCCAAGCAATTTGTCCAACTGTATTTGCAAACGCCATTAAACGGGTACGTTCATTATAATCGGAGGTCATTTCATAGCCTAAACCAACTAAAGGAGTAGCAAACATGGTATTACCAACAAGGAATAATAAAGACATCATTAGGAAATACCAGAAGTTAAACATGACTGAATTGTCTTCACTCATTTGGAACAAAAGAGCAAATAAGATCCCACTCAGAACAGCACCAATTAGAATATATGGACGTCGTCGACCCCATTTAGATTTTGTGTTATCAGAAATAAAGCCCATTATCGGATCAGTGATGGCGTCGAATAATCTAGGCAATCCACCTAACAAACCAGCTAAAAAAGGATCCATTCCAAATGCCGTGACCAAAAAGAACATAAAAACAGCTAAAGCTCCTGGTAATAAATTTAGAACCAGATGACCAGAACCAAAGGCCATTTTCTGACCAAAGGGTACTTTATCTCTTTTTGATGTTATTATTGCCATAGTGGTTTAGTTATTTAATACTATTGTTTGAAGCGCTTGTCCGCTCATTTTAATATTTATATTACTACCATTTAAAGATAAGTTCAGTGTTTTAGAAATATCCCGTTCGTTAAATACAACCACCGCAATAGAACCATCAGGATTTTGAGCAGCTGTAACCATTAGATCTTCATCTGTATTTTCAAGACCAATAACTTTAGCACCTGGCCTTATAAATCGACTAAAATGGGACATTGTATAATAGATTGGTGTAAAATAGACTTCATCATTATCTGGATCTACAATTATTGGTGCAACACACCAATTTTCAAACCAATTTGGACCACCTTGCTTGTCAAGAACCATATTCCAATCTACCCAACCGTCAACCCAATTATTCAGGCAACCAATAATGTCTCTGGCATATCTATAAACTGGAGAATATTTTGGGTGCAAGTATTTTTGCCCTTCAGGAGCCCAATCCCAGCCCCAATCTGTAGCTTCTTTACTCCAATACCAGGCATCATTCTGCCATTCTGGAATTTCTGAATCTACACAACCTTCAGTTTCAATTAAGTATTTATTTGGTGCTTTATTATGAGCATATTGTAAATCTTCAGGAAAATAATCATAGGTGCTTTCATACCAATGAATTGCTGTTCCTGCATAATATTTGGATGACCCATCATCTTTATACATGACATCTACCCATTCTTTTATTCCTGCTCTATTCTGATCGTAACCCAATATTTTTACATCCGATTTACCATCTGCTTCCAATTTTGGTCCCAAATGGTTTTGTACAAAATCAGTTTCTTCCTCTGGTGAAAAGTGCATGCTCTCCCAATTATTGCCATTACCATGTGGTTCATTAACTGGCGTCAACCCCCAAATATCAATTCCTTCAGCTTTATAAGCGTCCAAGTATTTCGAAAAATACAAAGCAAACGCATCGTAATATTGGGGTAATAATTTGCCGCCAACATAGGCTTTATTGTCTTTCATCCATGGTGGCGCTGTCCAAGGTGATGCAATTATTTCAAAACCATCTTTTGAAATGGCCATGGCATCTTTGATCATTGGAATAAGATCATCTCTATCTTCATCAATAGAAAAGTTATTTAATGCTAAATCACCTTCAATAGGAGCATATGTATAGTTATTTAATGAGAAATCACAAGAAGCAATATGTGTTCGTGTTAACGAATAACGAGCACCATTTTCACCAAAATAAGCTTGTAAAATTTTATCTCTATTAGGCTTGCTTAATCGATTAAGTAAGTAGGCTGAAGATTCTGTAAAGGAACCACCAATACCTGTAATAGCTTGTCTTGTCTTATCAGGAAACAGTTCAATTTTGACTAAATCGTTTTCGTTAGAATCGAGAAAAGCATCAACTTTAGTCAGGTTATTTCCATTAGCTGAAGTTTCGTAAACCTCAACGTTTAATTTCGATGTTTCCTTATTACAACTCATAATAAAAACCATTAGAAAGAATGATATGAAAAATTGTTTCTTATTCATTAGTTCTTTTTTTGACTTAAATATATTTTCTTGACTACATTGAAAGTTTTTTTCTTATTGCGATGAATATCAACAATGCCCCAATATTCTTCATTTGGAACCCTGTCAAATGGCACGCCACTACCTTCAGGCGCCCAACCTCCAACATCATGTATATTATTTTTGCCAGCTTTCCACCAACCATCTGTAAATTGGAATAAAGTCACTCCTGAGCAAACATCTTTGCCGGTAAAAATCTTCTCTAAAATAATTTCGTTTGCATCAGCTTGAGCTTTTTGATTTTCACCTTGTTCATATCCTTCTGCCGATTTTGCCATATAGCTGTCTGCACCAGTTTCGGATAAATACATTGGTTTCGAACTCACTGCTTTCCATTCTAGAAGAATTGTTTCTGGCTCAACCATTCTATAAACATTCATTCCCCAAACATCAATATTGGAACACATAGAAAGAGCCAATTTATCTGGCAAATCACCATGTGCAGTAGTTACAGGGTGATTTTCGTCAATCTTATGAATGTCTTCCGCTGCATGATTCATTGCTTTATACCAATTTTTTAAGTCGTTTTCGAACCATTCAGGATGGTAATTGTACTCATTACCTAATTCCCACATTAAAATGGCATTATGATTTTTGTACGAATTAACATAATTCAGGAAGTTTCCTGATTGCATATTGAATTCATCATTTGGGTCATTATATCCGAAACCAACAATTACTTTTAAACCCGCTGCATCAATTTTATCAAGAATACTAGAATCATCAATTGGCTCATAGACTCTAATCGTATTAATTCCAGCTTCAATCATTAATGCGAGATCTTTGTCAATAGTTTCAAAACTTCTTTTGCTGCTCCCAATTGGTACTGGATGATAACAAATACCTCTAATTATATACTGTTTGTCATTTACTAATATCTGCCTTTCAGAAACGGAAACTTTATCTACTTGAGATTTAGCACTACAAGAAAATAATGCCAAGCTCAAAAACAGAATTATGTAAACTAACTTACTATTCATTTTTGCTAATTATTAATTAAGTCAGCTTTAGTATTTGGTGCTAAAACATCATTCATTAATTCATCTATATCACCATTATAGGTTTTGGTAATAGGATTACCTCCTCGTGTTAATCCTTCAAAAACACCTTGATCAACCAAATCCCAAAGTCCATATTTTGCTTTACCATCTAAAGTAAATAACCCAAAATGGTTTTCAGAACCACCAGGATTGCCAGCATCTTTCCATACTTCATCAAAAGTTTCAAAATAAAAACATGAGATTCCGACCGAATTCGTCCAATCTCGCATATGCTTATGATAAAGGGCCGACTTATATTCATCTGTAGCTTTAGATCCATCCTTACCATACAAACCGTTGGATTGTGTTGCCCAACCAGATTCGCCAATATGAATTGGTTTATCAATATTTAAACTTTCTAAGTAAGATTTTACACCTTGATATTGAGCTATTGCATATTTTTTTGCTCTGAGCATTGCCGCTTCAATTTTATCTAAATCTGAATCGTACACTATGGTATCGTTAATCCAATAATCTGGCGTATAATGCGTATCGTGATAGGCATAAGTATGCATAGAAATATAGTCAACTGCTTTAATTAGTTTAACCAAGTCTTCTTTGTGGTAGACACTATCTCCACCGCCCCAAGATGCAAAATTATCTGAAGTTGTAATCCATAAATCTTCTGGCAGTTCACCTTTTTTCTTCAGATCTTGTAACTGATTAACCCACTTAAGAATAACTGATGGCTCAACATAATATTCCCATGCCCAATGCACCATGGCTTCATTACCTACTGCAATAATTTTAATGATTTCTGGATATTGCTTCGTTAATTCAATGGTGTTTTGAATCTCAATTTTATTACTGTTGATTCTACCAATTTGTGGAATAAAACGCTCATTATCCTGATCTCGAATTCTTTCTTCTTCAGATGAATAAGCATTTTTGGCTTCGATCCATGCACCCAACATCACATACATTTCAAACTCTGAATCCTCATTTTTTAATTCATGAATGGCTTTCAAAATATTTTCAGCATGCGGAAAGTGAACATTATATGTTCGTATAATTTTAATTCCCATGGCTGCCATAATCTTAAGATCCTCTTTTATTTCGGAAATTGTAGGTTGCACTTTACGCGATTTTTCCCGATACGCTCCATAAGAAATTGCTATATAATCTGGGTTACCCAGAATATCTTTAGCTGATATGTTTTTTTGAGACTGCATTTGTGGTTCGTTTTTGCATGTGGCAACAAGCATAATAATTACGCCCAGTATAACTATGTTTGCACCTAATTTCATACATTATTTTATTTAAGTATATCTTCTACTATACTTACTTTAAGTTGTGTTATTTCTCCGGTTCTTTTAAATATTTTCTCGCTTGTAACAAAATCTAGAACCAAACTTTTTAATTTTTCGTTTGAATTGTCATTTATAAAAATCTCTATGGAATTTTCATTTGCTATTTCATAAACAATTGGTACTTGACAGTAGGTAAACGCCAATGAATTTTCACCTAACTGCAGCTCATTCTGTTCTTGCTCAACATTAATGTATTTATACGTTTTTTCCTCTTTTAAGAACTCTCTTTTTCTAAGTAAACAAGGATGAAATTGTAATTTGCCTTCTTCTACAAAAACACCTAATTCTCCAAAACGACATAATATATCTTCCTTTACTTGTCCTGTCATTCCAGGTTGTTGCGCTCCTTTTCCAGCTGGAGTATGCGAATAAGGGTCTGTTGGAAACGCACCATATAATTTTGGCGGTTTATGCACTCCAATTCCTGCATGGATTTCGTAATAATGATCTAAAAGTTTTCCAATTATTTCTGAGCTCTCATTGTTTTTAATAGCTTTTAAACAACTTTCTTGAACACTCAAAAGCAATTTAGAAACCATGTGCCAATATATAGAACCAAGCCCTTCGTAACCATAAAAAGTACCGGATCGACCTGTAAATGATTTATGGTCAAATATCGTTTCAAATATTTCCAAAATTAATTTGGAATCTGAATGTATTAGCGATTCATATTTCGTTTTAGGAAGTAAATCAAAAGCCTCATTAAGATCATTTGCATTTTTGAAATTTCCATTAAAATGATATGCCCCTTTTATATCCTGTTCAATAATTTGGACATTATTATCCTGAAGAAGTTGACTTAATAATTTGGACTTAGAAACTAGTTCATTTGGAATCGTATTTCTATTGATAAAGCTTGGTAAATCCTTATTTGGATATAATAAGTAACTATACTGATCTTCTCTAAAAAGTGCACTTTGCTTCATCGCATCCAATATTTCAAGTGCTTTTACTGAGGATAAATATTTAGAGCTTAAGACTGCAACCTGACCTTCCAGCATTTCATTCAAATTAGATATTGCCGCAGATTTATCATTGATTGTTATTAAGTTGTATGCATGAAACAAATTATCTGTTCTTCTATTTGCACGAATTGCGTGTTCTAAATGCAAAATACTGGTATCAACGAATCCTCTCAAACTATCTAATGTAATAGTAGTCTTTCGTCCAGAAAATGCATTGTTATAAATATGAAATCTATAGTCACTTGCTGATTTTAGCAATGGCTCAAGAAGTTGCATGCGTTGCTCATCGTCAATTTTATCCGATAGTATGTGTTCATTTGACTTCAAAGTACTATGAACTTCATTGAAAAACGTAAAAAGTTCAGTTGAAATTTCAAAAGTACTTTGACTTGTTTTTTCGAATACTGTTTTAAAGAAATTCAAGAAACGACGCAAATAGCATAGTGTCACCATAGAAACGCCGTTACCAACTAAGGCATTGTTGGCATCGTTCCATTCCGGCCGTTGCGTATTCATCCAGATTCCAGCTTCAGGAATAAAATTTGATAGTTTTGCCAAAGAAGTGGCTAAGATTTTTTCTATAAAGTTAACTTTTACAATAAATCTGTTTTCATCTCTAAGCAAAGCGCCATCCGCTCCTATTTCTACACGCTCTTGTCTGATTTTGTTATCTAATTTCTCATCAAATACAATTGTGTCTTTAGGGTTACCAAGGATGCTTTTATAGTCCTTAATTTTATAAGGAACATTGGCATATACAAAAAGATCTGAATTAAAATATCTTTCAAGTTTGCCAGGGTTATGTTTTTCAATAAATTCTAAAAACTTTAGTAAATAGATGATCTGATGATCGCCCCAATATCCAATGTATGACCAAGGATCGTCTGGTTCAATTGTTTCCCAATCAAATCCATCTTTAGTAACGCGATAAGGGTTATAACCATCAAAAGTGGTTGCATTCAAAAACTTATGGATCATACTTTCTATAAACTCAGGAAATGAATGTGCTAGTGCTTCCCAGTTTTGAAAAATATCACGCCAATTTCCTTCATAATCTAATATTTTAGATCCATCTATTTCACTTCTTGTGTTAATTGAAAATTTATTCCAAGGGCGACTTGGGTCGCCATGACGACGGCTAAATCGCAGTGGCATGTATTCTAAACACAATCGTCTAAAATTTGGATCGGAACTAATATTTGCAATATCACGAAGTTCAAAAAGTGTAAAAGTTTCAGAAAGATTTTCTATGATTGATTCATTATTTCTCGCAACTTTTTTGTTTGCTTTTGCAATGTAATTTCTAAAGTCAACTTTATTTATTTGATAGTTGTTATCAAAAATACCTCCACGCATTATATTAAATAGCGTGTTTGAAAAATGTCTAGAATCTCTGAATTTATCTTCAGTTAATTGAATTCCATCTGAGGAACCATTAAGAGAAATTAATCGTTGTGTTCCAAAGTCAATATCCTCTTTAATTTTATTTATTAACTGCTTATCGTCTTGAATGCTTTTGGATAATTGAGCTATTTCTGAATGATTTTGGTTAACATTCGAAATTATCAGCCATTGTTTTTCTTCATGTGGATGTAACTCCAGCGTATCATTTAAAAAATAGGCACCTTTTTCTGCCTTAATATCTACCTCTTGATGAACAGATTTACGATTTCTAAATGTCTTTAATTGTAAAGAAGACAATAAGTATTTAGGATTATTTAATCCTAAAGACCAAGCAATATTTGCTTTTAGAGCCTCGCTAGGCTCAGCTTTGTCCACAATTATGGCACTCAATGCAAAAATACCAAGTCCTGTGTTTTCTTCAAGCTCGTTACGTTTATAAGCATCTACCAAATTGCTACTTTGATTTTGTAAATCACTACCAACGCCGTAAGGCATTATATTTTGAATTCCATCCAGAAGAGAAATACTTACTATACTTTCATTATTATTTATAAGTGTAGACTCTTTAATAAATCCATACAAATTACTTGAACTCCATTGGTATCTAAAGGTTAGATCGAGATCATGATTAATCTCTTCGAAAATTATTTTATTACCATATTCGTTTTTGTATAAGTTTCTAGAGATTTGATATAAGCCTTCATAACGATCTGAAAAGGGTTCCCAAATTCGAGATGTCTCATATTGTCTTACTAAAAAGATTGATTTACTCCCTGTAATATCAGCAGATTCAGTGATCTTATCATCAGTATAATATGGAAAAAGGGCGTATTCTGCATTTTTTCTTCCAGCAGTTAGACCTCCATTACTAGAAATAAACATCCAGTGGTTAGAATCACTTACAATGCTCATAAAAAATGGGCGCATGTCTTCGCTGTTGGAAATTTTATAAAAGCTTTCTCCATTAATTTCCACCAAACCGATAGTTGATTCTTTAATCAATATTTTTTGATCTGTCTCGTTCATTAAAGGTATTTCTCTAATTAATAAAAAAGGTTGTAGTGTGGATGACAGTACAACCTTTTGTTAAATTACTATTCAAATTAATTATTGATAAACTCTTATATAATCTACTTCCATGGTTGACTCAGTAAATCCAGGATCAATTGATCCTCCTAAATCTCCTCCCATTGCTATATTAAATATTAAGAAAAAATCTTGATTAAAAGGGAATGTGGCATCATAACCAAACGTAAAATAAACCACATCATCTACTAGGATTAATATTTCGTCATCTCGCCATTCTAATGTATAGGTGTGAAATTCAGTTGTCGCATTTTCAATAGTAGTTATCTCACCAAAACTACCTGGAACGCCACCTCCTGTATCCCAATGTACAGTACCTAGAATTTCATTTAAATTATTTCCAACATGTTCCATGATATCCATCTCACCAGATTCTGGCCAACCAACATCAGGATTATTAGCGCCTAACATCCATAATGCAGGCCACGTCCCACCACCTTCTGGTAATTTGGCTCTTATTTCTACACGCCCATTTTGAAACTCAAATAAATCTTGTGTTTTTATTCTGGCCGATGAATAATTATAACCCATAATAGATTCGGCTTTGGCAGTTATAACTAGGTTTCCTCCTTGTACAACTACATTGCTTGGGTCATTTGTATACCATTGTTCTTCATTATTACCCCAGCCACATAAGTTTGGACTTATTTGACATCCATCTTCAAGGTCATAAGACCAATTAGCTGGATCTGGTGCACCATCAGTATCGAACTCATCAGCCCATATTAAGGTATTGAATTCTGATGGAAAACTAGGTGTAGCATCCGGTGGGCTTGTAGAGTATTTATGATACCATGCCAAATCAGGATTTAAACCATCTATAGTTCTAACATATAAATAATCGTTTGTAATTTCCATAATTTCATAAGACGATGAACTAACATAATAGCCCATAAATGCGTCATCCGAAAAATTCATCACAGTACCTCTAGGCGTCAAAAATCCTGGATCTGGAATTAAGGACCAATCAACTGTAGTTGGTGCCAAGGCAACATTGCTTGTTCCCGAGGTGTCAAAATCGAAACACGCATCTTCTCCAACACTGCCACCAACAATATCCTGGTGTCCTGCATTAAAAAAAGTTGCTCCCATATTATTCAATTCAAAAGTTAACTGATTGTTTGAACTTAAAGAAAATGTCAGCTCATCGGTACATAAACAATCACTTATTTCTATGCCACATTTTTCAAAAGGTGCGGCACCAAAGAATTGTGGATAATAAAAAGCATTTGGCATCCCGCTAATTGCTAAATCTAATTGAAGTGAAGGGCCTACTCCTAGGTGACCAGGTTCTGCTGCTGCCAAATACCATGTTTTAGAAGATCCTGTTCCGCCAGTTAAAAAATCTTTCGCTTCTTGATCATCAAAGGCACTATACACATCTAGAGAGGTAGAAGTTGACGTTGGCACACCTCCGGTACCTGTTGCAATAACCGTAACAGTATAGGTATTGATACCCGGTTCAGTAAAACGATTTGTAATTGCTCCATCAGGTGCTACTTGATTATCTGAATCATTTCCAAATGAATAAGTAAATGAAATAGCATTATCGGCAGTAGCAGTAAAGTTTACAAATCCAGATCCATCACCATTAGGATTCATGGCATCAGCACCTACTATATCATAACTTAGCACCAGATTTGATGGTACAATTATATCACCAAATACCTGATCTTCTTCTATGCATGAGTTTAATAGCAAGCCGGCTAATACAGACATGGCACATGCGATTGCTAAATATTTAAAGTTTTTCATTTTTTTCATTTTTAAATTTTGATAAGCTTATACTGCCAAAAAACGCCTGGTCCAGCTTCAATTATGACACTAATGGTGTTATTGTCTATGAAAGTAACATCGTAGGTAATAGTACTAGGAACCGCAACATTTGGTAATTCTCCTTGATTATTTGCTTTAGGAAGCCCTAAATAAGCGCCTGTACCATTTAATGTCACAGTATCAGCTACATCATCATATGTAAATGTGGCAACTGCACTTCCATCATAAGGTGCAACAGGAGGTCCACAAGCATCAGAACCACCTTGCCAACCTTCAATCCATGATTCCGAACCTAAAACATTTGTAAAAGATCCATCTGAAGCAAAAACATATAAGTCATCATAGTAGCATGCTCTATCTATTACACAAGAATCGTCGCAACTAAACCAGCTAATATCACCAGGTGCAGGTCCTACGCCTAAAGCTCCTGCTTCAGGTGCCATTTGCCAGACTCCTTCTATTGGCGAATTAGTTATTTCTCTGATCAATTTATACTGCCAAAATACCCCAGCTCCTGCCTCAATATATACATCAATATTATTGCTATCTATAAAGTTTATGTTGTATGTAATTGAATTAGGAACGGATACATTTGGTAATTCACCTTGATTATTTGCCTTAGGAATTCCAACATATGCACCTGTTCCATTAAGTGTAAATGTTCCACCTGCTTCATCGTATGTAAAAGTTGCTGGATTAGATCCATCGTGTGGTGCTACAGGAGCTGCACAACTAAATGAGCCACCTTGCCAATCTTCAACAAAGGTATCAGCACCTAAGACATTTGTAAATGATCCATTTGCTCCAAAAACATACAAATCATCGTAATAACATGCACGTTCTGTAGTCACACAGGCAGCGTCGCAATTCCACCAGCTTGTATCGCCTGGTGCAGGTCCAACGCCTAAGGCGCCAGCAACAGGTGCCATTTTCCAAGTACCAACTAATCCAGATGGTCCAGATGGCTCTTTGTAAAAATATATATTGTCTATATACACATCACCACCGCCAGAAAATGGATCACCAACATATTTCAGCTGATGAATATCATCGACAGTAAATCCGCTTTGATCAGTGTAATCAGAAATTGGGATTTCAATACTAGTCCATTCGTTTGGAGTTAGATTGACAACCACTGGTCTTTCGCCATTCGTTAGACTTATTAATGACACCTCAATTGATTGCACGACATCTGCGGTCCAAACATCCATATGAATATATTCCATTTGAGAAACGTCAATTGGATTTTCCAATTGATTACCCTGATAACTTATATTAGAATATTGTAACATTTCATCACCATTTAGATCAAATAAGGCCCATCCACTTCCGCAACAGCCTCCTTGACCCCAGTCTGGGAAAAAGTCCGTATTTGGTATATTAGTATACGTTTCTGTAAATAATGAAATCACATCTGAATCTACTCTAGATGGCGGCGTTGGTGCAGAATCTAAAGGTGCTACAATAGCCGTAACTTCAAAATCTGTTGTGAATTCTGTAGTTTCAATGGCCGCTCCCATAGCAGTAACAGTTATGGTGTATATACCTGCTTCTGCAAAAGTATGACTAATTGGATCACCAATATTAGCTGAGAGTACTGGCCCATCTACATTTTCGCCATAATCAACTTCATAAGTCATTGCGAAATCTGCTGTTGCAGAAACATTAACTTGTTTAGAAATAAGTGCATCATTTTCTATCGTCACTTCTAGATTTTGTGGTGCTTGAAACGATACCACTAAAGGTTGAATTATTTCAGAAGTAAGACCATTGATTCCAGTTGCTAATAGACTTACCTCATAAGATCCTTCTTCATAAACTCTTTCGGCACTTTCTCCAGGAATCAAATTAATTGAACCTCCATTCCCAAATGTCAACTCAAATGTTGTTGCACCCTCTCCGCTTGGAGTTAAAGATACCAATCCCGTGTTGTCTTGAGTCACATTATAAGTCACTAACAAATTTGTTGGTGGTGGAACATTATCAATAAATGAAATACTTCTTTCGTCATCTGAACAGCCTAGATAGGCTAGAACTAATAGACTTACAAATACTATTTTTAATCTTTTCATAATCGTTTTTTTAATATCCAGGGTTTTGTAACCATTGATTTCCTGCTAATTGAATTTCAATTGCCGGAATTGGGAATAATTCATGCTTTCCTGCCTGGAATCCAGGAATTTCATTGGCAGCTCTTCCTGTTCTAACAAGATCGAAAAAATGATGACCTTCGCCCACCAATTCTACACGTCTTTCATGATATATAGCTGTTGTTAAAGCAGATCCTGTTGATGTTATATCTGGTAACATTGCTCTTGAACGGACTCTGTTTACATATAATTGAGCTCTTGAATCATCAATTCCTCCTCTATTAAGAGCTTCAGCAGCCATTAACAATACATCTGCGAAGCGTATAGCTCTATAATTATTTGGATTAGTCAAATTTGCATCTCCAATATTGGAATCGCCTTGACGAGAAATATATTTTCTATTGAAATAACCTGTATGTTCAAAACCAGTACTAAAACTTGCTCCTGTATCTGATGCCCATTGATCAATATTTAATATGGCTATGTCACGACGTATATCGCCTGGCTCAAATGCATCATAGGCCTCTTGAGTTGGCACGTTAAAACTAAATCCGGATTCAAACATTGGTCCAGTATAGTTTCTTATTCCATTAAATCCAACAGCAACGTTTCCTTCACTGCATTGTAGACACCCAAAACCGGCACCCTCTAAATCTGTATACTGGACTTCAAAAACAGATTCGATGTTATTTTCATTGTCATTTTCGAACATCGTGCTATAATCTGCTAGTAAATCATGAGGTCCACTATTTATTAAATTTTCTAGTACAATAGCAGCATCTGAGAATTTCTCTTGAAATAAATATACTCTACCCAATAATGCTTGAGCAGCGCCTTTAGTTATCCTACCTATTTCTACTTGTACATACGGTAAATTATTGGCCGCATAAGTTAGGTCAGCCTCCAATTGAGCATAAATTTCTGCTTTAGGAGTTCTTGGCAATTCGAATTGATCTCCAAATTGAATTCTTTGATCAACCACAAAAGGTACATCACCAAACCATTTAACTAATTCAAAATAATAATAGGCTCTTAAAAAACGTGTTTGTGCTAAAACTGCCTCTTTACCAGTGAAGTCAGTTTTATCTTGAAATTCCATAATAAAATTTGCTCTATTTATACCCCCATACATCCAGTTCCAAATGTCTCTGAGTTGAGCGTTGGTTGGTGTATGAATCATGTCATCAATTTCTTGAATTCCAGGAACATCAACGGCACTCTCGCCGCCTGCAAGTGTATTATCAGATGCAATCTCTCCGAGCATTACATTAATATAAGTAGATTGCAAAGCATCATAGGCAGCGATCAATGCGTCCTGATAATCTTCTTCTGTGTTAAAAAAATCATCTGAATTAACGTCTTGAGAATCTACATTCACAAAATCATCACTACACGCAAATGCGATAATGAATATTACTAATAGGTATTTATTCTTAAAGTGTTTCATGATGTTTTAAAATTTTAAATTAACTCCCAAAATAAATGTTCTTGCACTCGGGTAAAATCCTGGGTCAATTCCACCACCAATAGGTATACCACTTGACGCTGTTGGATCGTAACCTCTATATTCTGTAAAAGTATATACGTTATTTGATGAAATGTATATTCTTAATTTATCTAACCCTGAATCTTCTAATGCTTTGTCTGAAAATGTGTAGCCAAGTTGAACATTTTGAATTCGAACAAATGAGCCGTCTTCGACAAAATAATCTGAGAATAAATTGTTAGAATTGGCACCATTAGTCACTCTCGGTACCGTATTACTTGTCCCTTCACCAGTCCAACGATCTAATATGTGAACCGTTCTATTGGTAAGTTGCTGATTACGCTCATAATTTCTAACAATTTCATTTCCTAACGAAGCGTAAGCGTAAGCTCCGAGATCGAAGTTTTTATAATCAAATCTAATATTTAATCCCATTGTAGCATCTGGAATTGGATCACCGAGATACGTTTTATCGTCATCGTTGATGAGTCCATCATTATTTAGATCAACGAATCTCAAATCACCGGCTTGAACCGCATTATTGATTGTAGGGTAACTGTCTAGTTCGGATTGGTTTTGAAATATACCGTCTGTCATATAACCTCTAAAATAGCCAATTGGGAATCCAGCCTCCATTCTTGCAGGTGGTTCCTGGCCAATTCCAAATGCACCACCAGAAAGAAAGTCGTCATCACCACTAACTGATAACACCTCATTATCAATTGCAGTAACATTATATCGAATATTGAATTTAAAGTCCTCGCCTATTGTATCGTTATATCCAATGGAGAATTCAATTCCTTTATTTTCTACAGAACCAGCATTAACCACTGGAGGACCTGAACCTGGTGCTGCGGTTCCTAGTAAACCAGAAACTTCTGGAACCACTAACAAATCTTCTGTTTCTCTTTTAAAGTAATCTGCTGTTATATCTAATTTATTATCAAAAAGCTTGAGATCAACTCCTACATCGAATGTTTTTTGTTTTTCCCATCTAATTTCTGGGTTTGCAACAGCTCCTAAAGCTGTTCCAAATACCAAAGTATTATCAAGTACATAGGTTCCCTCTCCATTTAAAAGTGACACATATCTAAAATCTGGAATTCTGTCATTACCTAAAATACCATATGATGCTCTAAATTTTAAGAAGTTAATTGTATTCGATTCTTCTAAGAAACTTTCATTTGAAGCAATCCAACCTATCGATCCTGAAGGAAAATAACCAAATTTATTTTCTGGTCCGAACTTAGTTGAGCCATCACGTCTTAAAACTGCCGAAAGCAAATATGTGCCTTTATAGTCGTATTGTACACGTGTAAAATAAGACAACAATCTTGAATCAAATGTCGGGTTTCGACCTAGACCTTGATAAATATTTTCAACATTTGTAGCTTGATCAAGGGTGGCATTTTCAACTGAATTATCAGGAATATTAAACCCTCTCTGACCTGAAAATTCACCAGTAGTCTGAAAAATTGAGGTTCCTAATAGTAGTTTTAAGTTATGGACATCCTTAAAAATATTTTCATATTTAACAAAGGCGTCAAACGTATAATCTCTAAAATAATTTTCAGCAAAAAACACTTCACTAACTTCCCTATCAAAAACAGTATCAGAATTCCCTTCATTTGCAAAATCTGCTATTGGACTAAACACGAACTGTTTCGCTCTTGCCCAATTAACTTGAATATTAGATTGTACTGTAAATTTGTCTAAAAAATTATAGGATAATCCTGCTGTTCCAGAGACTTTATCAACCTTACCTCTATTAAAAGTTGTTGCAATTTGAGAGACAGGATTAATAACTTCACCACCTAGTCCTATTCCTTGATGACCAACGGCTCGGCCATATCTTCCAACGGTAGGATCCATATTTAAGGCATTAAATAGAACTGACCCTATTCCTCCTTCATTAAAAGTAAGCCTATTAGTATGTGTATATAATAGACTTGCATTCAGTTTTATATTTTCGAGAATATCTAAACCATAATTGATTCGTTTTGTAAATCTTGAAAAATTAGATTTATTGCCACCGACGATCCCATCTTGAGTTAAAAAAGAAGAACCAAATGAATAAGTAGACTTTTCCTTTCCACCTTTTATGGTTATACTATTATCAACAATTAGAGCATTTTCAAATACTTCTTCCTGCCAGTCAGTACCTATTCCCAAGCCAGAAACATCAGGAAAAATAGCACTCTGTCCACTTGCAGCAAAGGACTCATTTACAATAAGCGCATATTCAGTAGCATTTAAGGTTGGTATCTTTCTTGTAGTTTCTTGAAATCCTGCATAACCTGAATATTCAAAACTAAGTTCTTGATTTCTACGTCCAGTTTTCGTTTTAATTAATATAACGCCATTCGCAGCTCTTACACCATATATACCTGCCGTAGCATCTTTCAGAACATTGACAGATTCTATATCATTTGGGTTAATAACACTTAAATCTTCAACAACGTTTCCATCAACTAATATTAACGGTCTACTATCACCATTAGTAGAAATACCTCTAATACTAATTGTAGAACCACTTCCTGGTGATCCTGAATTTGAATTAATTTGCACACCTGCAACTTGTCCTTGTAAAGCTTGTTCAACTCTCGTTGGTTTTAACTCCTCAATGGTTTCGCTGGATACTATTCCAACTGCTCCGGTAATTTCTTTCTTAGTTTGCGTTCCATAACCAATTACTACAACTTCATCTAATGTTGCAACATCTGTTTCTAGTTGAATATTTAGAACTTGATCAGAAGTAATTACTACTTCTTTAGTTTGAAAACCTACATAACTAAACACAAGAGTAGCGCCTGATGGAACATCGTCAAATGTGTAATTACCATCAAAATCTGTTGAAACTCCTCTTGCCGTGTTTTTAATAATAACGTTTACACCTGGAATAGGGAAATTATCATCTGCCGCTGTAACATTTCCACTCACGTTATATGTCTGTGCAAAAGTTATTGCAACTGCAAAAGTGAAAATTATTGATAACGCATTTCGTATCATAAACAATGAATTAAGTTTTGTGAGGTAAAGCTACTTAATTGGAAGGGAGATTAGTAAAAAACCACCTCAACAAAAATCATACATGATAAAATAATAATACCTTTTTTGCGAAATTCACATAAAAGCACTTCATATATTATGAATTACGTATTATTAAGTCTACATACTAATGAGATAGGTTGTAGTATGATTTAACATAGATGTTGTGGTATTGTTGTGCTTAAATGTTAAAATGTCTAGGTGTTATAGCTCCAAAATATAATTTGTTAAGCTAGTTTCATGCGCTAAATTCATTTTTTTTCGCAAACGATATCGCTTAACCTCTACACTTCTAGGCGAAATATTTAGGAGTGGTGCAATTTCTTTAGAAGATAAATTCAACCTTAAATAAGCACATAATCTAAGGTCATTTGGAGTAAGTGATTCGTGTTTCCCTTTGACAATTTTTAGAAAATCCTTATCAGCATTATTAAATGCTTCTTCAAATAATTTCCAATCGTCTGTATTATTAATACTCCGATCAATTATCTTTATGACTTTATTTACTTCTTGGTTTCCATTAGATTTTTTTAGTTCTTCTTTTATTGTGTTTAAGAATTCGTTCTTCTTTATAAGACTCATTGTAGATATAGCTAATTCTCTACTTTTACTTTCTACGTCTTTTTCTAAGTTTTCATTTTTAAAACGCATAAGTTGTTGCTGATTTTCCAACTCTTTTAGTGCTAATTCTTGTTCTGAATCATAAATCAATTTTTCTCTTTGCCTTTTGTAGTAGTTTTTATAAATTGTATGCATAGTAAACGAAAATATGACAAACCCAAGCACATATAGAAGGACGGCAATATTGGACCAATACCACGGTTTTCCTATAGTAAATGAATAGGATTCTATATTATCAGATACTACATCACCAACTCTTGCTCTTACTTTAAAGGTGTAATTCCCAAAAGATAAGTTAGGGAAATATTGAGTTGAAGATGTTGACCACGAACTCCAATCATCATATATACCTTCAAGTTGGTATTGATACTCCGCTTTTAAAAATTTATTGAATTCAGGAATGCTATATGTAAACTCCAAAGTGTTTTGCTTATTTACAAAATCACCTTCCAATGATTTATTTACAAGATCCATTCCTTTGTTTACAGATCCATTTTTAACTGAATTTAGAGCTATTGAATAGGTTGGTTGGCCATTTTGATGCAAATTAACCACAATAAACCCCGAAGACGTTCCAAATAGATAGTTCTGATTGTCTATTGGTAAGATATTTTCATAGCTTGTTACACTATTTCTTTGTGAGTGTGAAAGTGAAATTTCATTTAATTCTGGCTTCTGACTAAGTTTCCCAGGAGTAATATATTTAATTGCCGTATTGGTAAAAGTCCATAATTTATTATTTTCTTCATCAGCAATCAGTTTTCCAGAAATATAATCACCATCTGAATATAATGTACTCAAAACTGAATCTTTTATAAAGTCATTTTTGTTCGGATTGAATTTGAAAACTCCACTATTATAAGCATAATAAATAGTATCTCTATATTTCAACAAACTAGAATTACTACCTGTATGAATTGAGTCCGTATTTACATTGAGTACTTCTGTAAATTCTGAGTTCACATTTATCCTAAATATGCCTTTGTACTCATGACTGACAATAATTTCGTCTAAATTTATAAACTCAAAGAATCGTGAAGAAATATCAAAGCCTTCAATTTTATTTCTAAATCTCCATGAGTCATTATTTCTCTCAATAATATTTAGTCCATTGTAGTTTCCTTGGAGCAGAAGGTTGGGATTGTTTTTTATTGGTCTTATACTCCATGTTCCCTGTACGTTTGAAACTTTCACGGCCTTATTGTTTTCAATCAGAAATGTTCCAAAATTATGTCCACAAAAAAGTTCATTTTCATAGCTCGTTAAGCACCACACCTGGCCTTGGGTACCTTCTATAAATTTAAAGTCTTCCGAACCTTCAAGTGATTTATAGAACAAGCCTTGATTAGTCCCTAAGTACAAATTGTTTTGATAGATAGCAGAGGTATAAACGGTTCCAAGTATTCCTTTTTCATCATTATAAATTTTGAATGGTGAATTAATATTTAAGCAGTTAACACCATTATCCAAGCCCAACCAAATATTCCCATCAATATCTTCTAAAATTGATAGAACTGTATTGTTACTTAGTCCCTCATTTTGATTTATTTGATAAACTATATCACCTTCGTCAGAAAGGTGAATAATTCCATTTGAAATTGTACCTAAAACGTATGAATTGTCTTTAAGTAACATACTAGCATAAACACTAATATTTTGTAATTCGGGACTACTAAAATCTCTTGACTGCCTTAAATTAGCATCATGCAATTCAAATATTCCAGCATCTTGAGTTTGAATTAATAATCCATTGTTTTTTGAAAAAATATTGACGATAATGTTGTTCTGAAGAATTGCATCATTAGAAATTAATATATCTCTACCATTCTCAATTTTATAAAGCCCGTCATCAACTCTTTGAATATATATTGCATCATCGACTTTAGAAATGTTGGTAATATTGGTTTCTGAATCAATAATATCAAACGTTTCGTCATTCGCATTATATATATAAATTCTATTTAGTGAATGGAATAATATCCAGTGATCTAATTCAAGAATCGTCCAAAATTGTTCGTCTTCTATTAAGTCCAAGTTTTTAGACAATGACATATATGAGAGGGTTCCCAATTCGTTTTTCTGCCAATATCCAAACTCCATATAATAACCAGAATATATTTTTTCTTTTACAACCTTTACGGAGCGCATTATAGATTGGTTGGGTGAAGGATATAATTGCCAATTTGCCCCATTAAACTCTAATAACCCTTTATTATTGGCTATATAAATGGTTTTATCTAAAGATTGAGAAATGTCCCAATTTTGATTTTCTGCATTATAATCTTGTGAAGTAAATATTTGTATTGGAGGTAGTTCCTGTGCAGAACTAAAACAAGTCATTAACCCAAACAATATGAAAAAAACTCTACTTTGTAAATGACACATGAATACTCATTTTTCCAACATTCATGTGCAATATACAACAATGTATGGTTTTCAAAAGTTAAAATACAAGAACCATACAAGCATCAACAAGTTACTTTAACTTACCTTAAGTCCATTGGTGACTGAGTCCTGATTATCCGAATTAACAAAGACAAGATTTCCGGCTTCATTTTCAGTCATTAATATCATTCCTTGACTTTCTACACCACGCAAAGCCCTAGGTGCTAAATTAATTAGAATTGTCACCTTTTTACCTATGACTTCTTCTGCCTTGAAACTTTCTGCAATTCCAGATACGACCGTTCTAATGTCAATTCCTGTGTCCACTTTTAATTTCAGTAATTTTTTAGTTTTAGGAATTCTTTCCGCCTCTAGAATTGTGCCTACCCGAATATCTAACTTAGAAAAGTCATCCCAAGTTATTTCTTCTTTTTGTGGTTCAGTAGTTTTATTCGCCGCTTGATTAGCCAGTTTACTCGCTTTTAACTTATCAAGTTGATGTTCAACTTCATTATCTTCAATTTTAGAAAAAAGCAATTCCGCTTTAGCGATTTGATGGTCTGCCGGAATTAAAATATCCTTTATAGATACATCATTCCAAGTATTCGAACTACTTAGGCTTGAATAATTGAGAATTGATTTAAGTTTTTTCGATGTAAAGGGTAAAAACGGCTCACACAAAACTGCTAAAGCGGAGGCTATTTGTAAAGCCACAAACATGATAGTATGAACCCTAGACTCATCCTCTTTTATTACTTTCCAAGGTTCAGCATCAGCCAAATATTTATTTCCTAAACGCGCAAGATTCATTAATTCTTGGCTTGCTTCCCTAAATCTATAACGCTCTATAGAACTAGCAATAACTGCTGGATAAGCATTTACTTTGGCTAGTGTTTCTTCGTCTTCATTAGTAAAATTAGTTGGTGTAGGTATAATTCCGTCATAATACTTATTTGTTAAGACTATGACTCGATTAATGAAGTTTCCAAAAATGGCAACTAATTCATTATTATTTCTTGCTTGAAAATCTTTCCAAGTAAAATCGTTATCCTTGGTTTCTGGGGCATTAGCAGTTAAAGTATACCGTAAAACATCTTGTTTATCTGGAAATTCTTCTAAATATTCGTGCAGCCAAACCGCCCAATTTTTAGACGTTGATAATTTGTTTCCTTCTAAATTTAAAAACTCGTTGGCTGGTACATTATCAGGAAGAATATAACTTCCTTCAGCTTTCAACATTGCGGGAAAAATAATACAGTGAAATACAATATTATCCTTACCTATAAAATGAAGTAATTTGGTGTCTTTATCCTTCCAATAAGGTTTCCAATCAATTCCTTCTCGTTCCGCCCATTCTTTAGTCGAGGAAATGTATCCAATAGGTGCATCAAACCAAACATAAAGCACTTTACCTTCTCCACCTTTAACAGGCACAGGAATTCCCCAATCCAAATCTCGAGTTACTGCTCGTGGATGTAAACCATCATCTATCCAAGATTTACATTGCCCATAAACATTAGGTTTCCAATCTTTTTTATGATCAATAAGAATCCATTGCTTTAGAAAGGTTTCATGTTTATCTAATGGTAAAAACCAATGTTTTGTTTCTTTTAATGATGGTGTAGCACCAGTAATGGCTGATTTAGGATTTATAAGATCAGTGGCGTTATGACTTGTGCCACAATTTTCACATTGATCACCATAACTTTCTTCATAGCCACATTTAGGACAGGTTCCAACTATAAAACGATCTGCTAAAAATTGATCGGCTTCAGAATCATAAAATTGTTCTGTTGTTTCTTCAATAAATTCTCCTTTTTTATACAATGTTTCAAAAAACTCTGAAGCTGTTTCGTGATGTATTTTGGCTGATGTCCTTGAATAATTATCAAAAGTAATCCCAAAATCTTGGAAAGATTTCCGAATAATCGCATCGTATTTATCGACAATATCCTGTGGAGAAACACCTTCCTTTTTTGCCTTTAACGTTATAGGCACACCATGTTCATCACTACCACAAATAAATGCAACGTCATGACCTTGTAATCTTAAATAGCGTGCATAAATATCTGCTGGAACATATACTCCTGCAAGATGACCAATATGTATAGGACCATTAGTATAGGGTAAGGCAGCAGTAATGGTATAACGTTTTGACATTTCTATTGTTTAAAGTGGCACAAAAATACGTAATTCAAAGTCGATTTAGAAAAAAAATGTACATTTACAAAAAGCCTCTTTTATGTTTTTAAAACCACTGTTATTTGCCATAATTTTAGTTTGCTTTTCATGTGGTCAACACACAGAAGCTCAAACGAATTCTGAACCAGAAACTGAAATTGAAAATTCTCCCAAAATGATGACTCCACCATACTTAAAAGCTGGCGATACAGTTGCTATTGTTGCACCTTCCGGAATATTAAACAATCGTGAAAAAGAGGTAAATCAAGCTATAGAATTACTTGAAAGTTGGGAGCTGAATGTTGCTGTTGGCGCAAATGTGTTCAGTAAAGACAATCATTTTGCAGGCACTGATAAAGAACGCGCCTTAGATTTTCAGAATGCTCTTAATGACCCAAAAATAAAAGCAATTTGGTGTGCTCGTGGAGGGTATGGCACAGTACGAATGATTGATTTAATAGATTATTCTAAGCTAAGAGAACAGCCCAAATGGCTGATAGGTTACTCTGATATTACAGCGATACATAATGACTTTAATAATCTAGCTGTAGAGAGTATTCATGGTCTAATGTGCACCAGCTTAACTGATGATTTAACTGAAATAGAAACGTCTATTGAATCGTTTAAAAATGCCATTTTTGGAAAATCGCTTAATTATACAATTGAAGGATCTAGCTATAATAAAATAGGTGAAGTTTCAGGCGAATTAGTAGGTGGAAATCTAACATTATTGCATACTATGTTAGGATCTAGATCAAGCATCAATACAGATGGAAAAATACTTTTTATTGAAGAAATTGGCGAATACAAATATCATATAGATCGCATGTTACAGAGTCTTGAACGTGCTGGATATTTTGAAAATTTAAAGGGTGTTATTGTTGGTAATATTAGTAAACTCAGAAAAAACACAACACCTTGGGGAAAACCAATTGAACAGTTGATTTTAGATGTTTTTGCAGAATACGATTTTCCAATTTTATTCAACTTCCCAGCTGGTCATGAAAAAGAAAATAGAGCCATAATTTTAGGGAGAGCTCTTCTATTATCTGTTGGCAAGGAAAAATCTACCATTATTTTTGATAATTAATAATGTCTGATCATTACATACTTGGCAAAAAGGGAGAACAATTAGCTGTAGAGTTTCTAATTGATAAAAATTACACCATTTTAGAGCAGAATTATAGATTTAACAAAGCCGAAGTTGATATAATTGCGAAAAAAGAAAATATTCTAGCAGTTATTGAGGTAAAAACTAGATCTACTTCCGAATTTGGTAGTCCTCAAGATTTTGTAAAACCTAAACAAATCAAAAATCTTATTAAAGCTGTAGATGCCTATGTTATAGAACATGACTTGTCACTTGAAGTTAGGTTTGACATTATTGCAATTATTACCAAAAATGGCAATCATATGATTGAACACCTAGAAGATGCCTTTTATCATTTTTAACTTATTGCAAAACTGTTTTTAATTCTTCTAAGTCCAAGGGTTTGGCCAAGATTTTTTTGTCTTTATCTAAGACGAAATAAGTTGGTGTTGCAGAAATATTATAGGCTTTACCAATTTCGTTATCCCACTTACCCAATCCTATGACATGAATAAAATCTGGAAAGTTTATGATCTGGCTTTTCCATCTATAATCTTCCTCTTCTAAACCAAATGCAACGACCTTTACTTCTTCTGGTTTAAATTTCTTCATAAAAGATTGCAATTGTGGCAACTCTTCTAAACAATGAGAACAGCCACTACTCCAAAAAACAAGAACATAATATTGAGATATTTCTAATTGGCTTAATTTTTTGGTTACGTCTTTATTGTTTTCTATAAAAGTCACATCAAAATCGGGTGCTGGCATGCCAAAAGATAAGTTTTTGAATTGCACTAATTCATTAACCAAGTCATCTTGCTTTAATTCAGTAGCCAATTTCAACAAGTAATTATCTGTAATAAAATTGGCAAGGTCTTCATAATTTGATTCTGCTAGTTGCTGCCAGAGAATATTAAGAATAATTTTTTGGGTTTCAGGTGTAGCTTTTTGCATCGCTTTGACCACATCAACAATATTATTTTGATATATAGTGGCATCAGTTTGTCCATCAGTTGACATACCGAATACGAAATTAAGGACGCGTTCTACTAAAAAACTTGAACTTTGTAAAATGCTATTATTAAAATCTACATGATCAAAATAATGAGATCTAATGTTAGTAATATACTCACTAACATTTTCAAATTTTTGAGGTATGTAAGGTCTGTTGGCTTTGATAAAATTAGAAACAATGGTGTTCTCAGCTAATTTTTCATATTCCTGTTGAGTATCTTTTAACGTGTTAAAAATAGCAAGCAATGCTGTAGAATCTGTGCTTTGCTGATTATAGAAGTTACCAATACTCTGGCTGACCATTCCGATGCTCTTTGTATAACTTGACATTAACTTGTTCTCAGTAGAACTTGAATACTCCAATCCTTTTTCAGAGCTAAACGTAAAAACAACATCTTCTTTAGCATTATAAATAATGTCAAAATTATACTGATCTTGAGGTACATCATAAACCAATTTATACATTCCAGGTTGATGTTCTTCTTCCAATGTAAATTCAAAATTGCCTTCTTCGCTTACGGTTGCTCTATCTACGTATTCCGAATTTTGTGGTGTAACTCTATATAATAACACCCATTTGTAGTCATCGTTTGTTGAAAATTGTCCTGCTATTTTCTGTTGTGCACAAAGCATCACAGGAACCAATAGTAGTATGTAAAGAAATTTATTCAAATGCAATTTATTTTTCTTTATTTGACACATCTTTCATGTTTATGTCACACTTATTCTTTCAACAATCACGCCAAAATTGGACGTATGACTTGAAGTGCATTATCAACATTTTTGATGTTTGCAAAAGTAATTAATAATCTCAAACCTTTACGTGTTTGCTTTTCTTTCATTTTAATACTTTGTGAATGATTTTGTACATAGTGTAATACTTTGGTGAAATTTTCACTTTGATAAAAACTACTGTTTTGATCGCTAATAAAGTAACCAACCAAAGTATTTTGTTTCATTATCACTTTTTCTAATCCTATTTTAACAGCCAACCATTTTAATTTGACACTGTTAAGTAAATCATTAACCTGTACAGGTAATTCACCAAATCTATCTATTAGTTCGGTTTCAAAAGCATCAAGTTGATCTTCAGAATTCAGTTCATTTAATTTGGTATAGAGGTTTAATCTTTCAGAAATATTGTTAATATAATCATCTGGGAAAAGTAATTCGAAATCTGTATCTATGGTAAAGTCTTTTACAAATTGCTTGTCTTTATTGTCGTCTTTATATAAATCTTTAAATTCATTTTCTTTCAACTCTTCAATGGCTTCATTCAGTATTTTTTGATAGGTATCAAATCCTATTTCGTTAATAAAACCGCTTTGTTCACCACCAAGCAAATCACCAGCACCCCTTATTTCCAAATCCTTCATTGCAATATTAAAGCCACTTCCCAATTCAGTGTATTGTTCTAGGGCTTGAATACGCTTTCTAGCATCAGTTGTCATAGCAGAGTAATCTGGTGTTATAAAGTAGCAGAAAGCTTTTTTATTACTTCTTCCTACTCGTCCACGCATCTGATGAAGGTCGCTCAAGCCAAAATTGTTTGCATTATTAATAAAAATTGTATTGGCATTGGGTACATCTAATCCACTTTCAATAATTGTAGTACTCACTAAAACATCAAATTCTCCATTCATAAAGGCAAGCATGAGTTGCTCCAATTTTTTACCTTCTAATCGGCCATGGCCAATTCCTATTTTAGCATCAGGAACAAGGCGTTGAATCATGCCTGCAACTTCCTTTATATTTTCAATTCGATTATGCACAAAAAATACTTGGCCTCCACGTTGAATTTCATAGCTAACTGCATCACGAATGATCTCTTCACTAAATCTAATAACGCGGCTCTCAATAGGAAATCGGTTTGGAGGTGCAGTGTTTATAACAGATAAATCTCGAGCAGCCATCAAACTAAATTGAAGTGTTCTTGGTATTGGTGTTGCGGTTAATGTTAGTACATCAACGTTTTCCTTAATGGTTTTCAATCTATCTTTAACAGCTACTCCAAATTTTTGTTCTTCGTCTACAATGAGTAAACCAAGATCTTTAAATATTACATTTTTGTTAGCCAACTGATGTGTGCCAATAACAATATCTAAACTTCCATTTTTTAGGCCTTCAATCGTTTCTCGTTTTTGCTTAGCTGTTCTAAATCTATTAAGGTAATTTATAGTTACTGGAAACTCCTTTAATCGCTCTGTAAAAGTGCGAAAATGTTGATAGGCTAAAATTGTAGTTGGTACTAAAACAGCCACTTGTTTACCATTGTCAACTGCTTTAAAAGCTGCTCTAATTGCAACTTCTGTTTTACCGAAACCTACATCACCACACACTAATCTATCCATTGGCCTTTCACTTTCCATATCTGCTTTAATATCAGCAGTTGATGCACTTTGATCTGGTGTATCTTCATAAACAAATGAAGCTTCTAATTCATGCTGTAAATAACTATCAGGATGGTACTGAAAACCCGTTTTCATTTTACGTTTAGCATACAATTTAATAAGGTTGAAAGCAATTTCTTTGACTCGAGATTTTGTTTTTTGCTTTAAATTTTTCCAAGCTTTACTTCCTAGCTTATATATTTTTGGTGGCTTTCCATCTTTACCATTAAATTTTGTGATTTTATGTAAAGAATGAATACTTAAATAAAGCACATCACGTTCGCCATAGACGAGTTTTATTGCTTCCTGTTTTTTACCTTCAACATCAATTTTTTGTAAGCCGCCAAATCGTCCAATACCATGATCAATATGAGTTACATAATCACCAATTTCTAAATTGGTTAATTCTTTTAATGTGATGGCTTGTTTTTTAGCATAGCCATTTTTTAGATGGAATTTGTGGTAACGCTCAAAGAGTTGATGATCTGTATAGCATATAATTTTGTTGTCATGATCTATAAAGCCCTGATGCAATGATAGGACTAAAGTCTTGTAATGAACATCTTGCTCAACATCTTCAAAAATATCATGAAAACGTTTTGCTTGTTGGTCACTAACACAGGCAATAAAATTGGAATACCCTTTTTCTTGATTTTGATTTAGATCTTTAATAATTAACTCAAAATTCTTATTAAAAGAAGGCTGTGGCATTGTAGAAAATTCAATTCTTGAATTATTGAATACTGACGATGATCCAAATTCAACTAAATTGAATTCTATAAGTTGTTTTTTTAGTAATTCTGTATTACAAAAAAGCTCTTTAGGTTCAGCATGTTTCAACTCTGAAGAAATTTCATTGAAAGTTTCAGAAGCTTTTTCAAAAAGGGCATCTATTCGCTGAAACATAAAGTCTGCATTTTTAACAAATAATACAGTCTTAGAGGCAATGTATTTTAAAAAACTCTGCCTGCTTTCTTCTAAAAATTTATTGGCAACGTTTGGTATAATGCTAATTTTCTTGATTTTCTCCGTAGATAATTGAGTTTCTACATCAAATGTTCTAATACTATCAACTTCATCACCAAAAAACTCTAATCGATAAGGTTCATCATGCGAAAATGAAAAAACATCTACAATGCCTCCACGTACCGAAAATTCACCTGGTTCTGTAACAAAATCGACACGTTTAAATTGATATTCAAATAACACTTCGTTAACAAAATCGATTGACAAATTATCTCCCAATGTAACTTTTAGGGTATGTCTTTCAAGTTCTGTTTTTGTAATTACTTTTTCAAATAATGCATCCGGATAGGAAATAATTAAGGCTGGTCTCTTTCTTGAATTAATTCGATTTAAAACTTCTGCTCTCAATAAAACATTGGCGTTATCAGTTTCTTCAATCTGGTAAGGTCTGCGATAACTTCCAGGATAAAATAGTACATCCTTTTGATCGACTAATTGTTCTAAGTCATTCAAGTAATACGCAGCTTCTTCTTTATCATTAAAAATTATCAAGAATGGTTTTTCAGCTTTTGAAAATGCGTTGGCAATCACAAAAGACAATGATGAACCTACAAGTCCACTAACGTGAACTTTTTCTTGAAAATTGGCAATAGAAGTTTGCAATTTTTGCTGTTGCAAAGATTGTTGAAAGGTTTGCGAGATAAGGGTTTTACTCACTAAATATTCTTTGTGCTTCACTGCCATTTAAGCAGTGATACATTTAGTTGCAAATATATAATTTTTGTACAATAGAAAATTGGAAGATACAATCATAAAAAAGTATATTTGCAATTCAATTTAATTTACGATTTATGTCCATTTCAGATATATTTGATAGCGGTTTTAAAAGACGCAATCAAGACCATTTTGCAGCCATTGTTAGAGTTGCCATGAGTGATGATGTTATTAACGATTCAGAACGCGAATTTTTAGACAGATTGGCAAGAAAACTTGAAATCTCAGATGAAAAATATAAAGAGATTTTAAAAGATTATAAAACACATCCAATTAATCCACCATTATCTTACGAAAAACGATTAGAGCGTTTGTATGATTTAGCCAGAATGGTTTGGGCTGACCATAGTGAAGAAAGAAAACAAATTAAAATTCTTCGAAAGCTTTGTATTGGTCTAGGGTTTAATGCAAAAAATGCTAAATATATTGCCGATAAAGCGATGGATTTAGTTCATGAGGATGCCGATCTTGACCAGTTCATGGTGGGTATTAAAACAATGAATGAATAACTTATAAGTGAACTTAGTCAAGTTCACTTTTTTTATGCGTTTTGCATAAATTCTTCAGCCTTTTCAACCATATTACTACTTCCGCAGAAAAAAGGAACGCGTTGATGTAATTCAGTTGGTTCTATATCAAGAATTCTTGTAAATCCGTTACTCGCTTTCCCACGAGCCTGTTCAGCAATAAATGCCATTGGATTGCATTCATAGAGCAAACGTAATTTCCCGTTAGAATGTGTAGAACTCGGTGGATACATATAGATGCCACCTTTAATCATGTTTCTGTGAAAATCAGATACTAAAGAACCAATATATCGTGATGTATAGGGACGGTCTTCTTCTTCCTTTTGACAATATTTAATGTAATCCTTAACGCCTTGAGGAAAATGTATATAGTTACCTTCGTTTACTGAATAGATTTTTCCAGATTGTGGAAATTGCATCTTTGGATGTGACAAATAAAAAGTTCCAATAGCCGGATTCAATGTAAATCCATTTACGCCATGACCAGTTGAATATACCAACATAGTTGATGTACCATAAATAATATAGCCAGCTGCCACTTGCTGGTTTCCTTTTTGGAGAAAGTCTTCTAAAGTTACTGGTGTTCCAACAGGTGTAACACGTCTATATACTGAGAATATGGTACCAAGTGATACATTCACATCAATATTTGATGAACCATCTAATGGATCAATTAGAACAACGTATTTATTTTGATTTTGTTCGTCCTGACTATTTATTGAAATAAAATCATCTTCCTCTTCACTCGCAATACCACATACAATATTTCTATTGGTCATTGCTTGAATAAACTTGGTGTTGGCATAAACATCCAATTTCTGCTGATTCTCACCTTGAATATTAGTATCTCCTGCTGTACCAATAATATCTACTAATCCAGCTTTATTGACTTCGTGATTTACAACTTTAGCCGCAAGTCTTATGGAATTAATAAGTCGTGATAATTCTCCAGACGTATACTTGAAAGACGACTGATTTTCAATTATAAATTCACCTAAGGTTTGGTTTTTTTGAGACATGAAGATGATTCGATTAATTTTTTGTAAATATCGTATTTTTTATTCAACTAAATCGTTTTCGTTAGACTTAAATACTGAATAATAACTTGTTTTAAACTATATTTGAAATCATTATATATTATGGAATTTACTATTAGAAATGCTAAAAAAGAGGACATGCCTCGTGTTCTGGAACTGATCATTGAATTGGCCGTTTTTGAAGAAGAGCCAAACGCTGTTGAGGTAACCAGCAATTCACTAGTAGAAGACGGATTTGGTGAGCAATCTGCTTTTGATTGTTTTGTGGCAGAAGTTGATGACAAAGTAGAAGGTGCTGCAATAATCTACAATCGGTTTTCAACATGGAAAGGAAAAATTTTGCATTTAGAAGATCTTATTGTCAGTCAAAATATGAGAGGTCAAGGAATTGGTTCAGCCTTGTTGGATGAAGTTGTGAAACATGGCTACAAACTAGGTGTAAAACGTATTAATTGGGAAGTGCTAGATTGGAATGAAAAAGCCATTGCTTTATACGAAAAAAAAGGAGCTAAAATTTTACGAGATTGGGACGTTGTACATTTGGATGAAAACGGTATTAAAAACTATATTTCTAAACTTAATTAATGCGGATTTTTAAATTTGGTGGAGCTTCTGTTAAGGATGCTGAAGGCGTTAAAAACTTAGTCAAAGTTCTACGAGCAGTTGGTTTTGAAGATACGTTAATAGTGGTTTCTGCTATGGGGAAATCCACAAATGCACTAGAAACAGTGCTTCATAATTATTTTAATAAAAAAAAGGAACTTAAAAGTTCAATTCAAGATGTAGCCAAGTTTCATAACGCCATTCTTTTAGAACTTTTTGACGATGAAAATCATCCAGTTTTTGCCAAAGTTACTGGCTACTTTAATGAGTTGAATTATTTTTTTCAAAATAATAAATCACCTGATTATAATTTTGTTTATGACCAAGTAGTAGGATTTGGTGAATTAGTCTCAACCTCTATCATATCTGCGTTTTTAGAACATGAAGGCATTAAAAATAACTGGATTGACGCACGCGAATTCATTAAAACTGATAATTACTATAGAAACGCAAGAGTTGATTGGAAGGTGACTCAAGAAAAGATTTCTAAAGGTGTTGACAAAAATGTCTTAAATATAACACAAGGATTCCTGAGTAGTGATAAAAACAATTTTACAACAACATTGGGAAGAGAAGGTAGTGATTACACTGCAGCCATTTTTGCCTATTGTTTAAATGCCGAACAGGTTATTATTTGGAAAGACGTTCCAGGTGTATTGAATGCAGATCCAAGGCATTTTGAAAATTCCCAATTAATTAATCAAATCTCATATAGAGAGGCTATTGAATTGGCTTTTTATGGCGCCTCAGTGATCCATCCCAAGACATTGCAGCCCTTACAACGAAAAGAAATTCCGTTGTACGTTAAGTCTTTTAAAAATCCAATAGACAATGGAACTAGGGTTGGTAAAGGCATAAAAATAGATCCGGAGATTCCATGTTATATAGTCAAGAAGAATCAAGTACTAATTTCGTTGTCCTCTTTAGATTTCTCTTATATAGTTGAAGATAATATTAGTGATATTTTTAAATTATTAAGTCTTTATAAAATGAAGGTTGATGTCATACAAAATTCTGCTATAAGTTTTTCGGTATGCGTTGATAATTTATACTTTAATTTAGAAAAATTGCTGCAACACTTAAAGGCTAAATTCAACGTTACTTGCTTTGAAAAAGTCTCCCTTTATACCATCAGACATTACAACACAAATGCAATCAAGAAATTAGAAGAGGATAAAACTGTACTTCTAAAGCAACTAACTCCAGAAACAGTTCAAATTGTTACTAAATAAAATGTTCATACCTTTATAACAACCAATAAGCAGTAACAAAAATGGGACTCGTAACAGCAAAAGAAGTAGCCAAAGTAATTCATGCAGATAAGTATGGATTTATTGGTACTTTTTTTGGTTGGTTACTCATGAAGGTGTTGAATATTTCTACGATTAATAAGATTTATAACCGCAATAAACATTTGAATGATTTGCCATTTTTGAATGCGTTATTAGATGATTTCCAAATTAAATTTGAAATACCTGAAAAAGACTTAAAACGCCTTCCTAAAGATGGTGCATATATAACTGTCTCTAATCATCCACTTGGCGGAATAGATGGTATCCTGCTTTTAAAATTAATGATAGAACAGCGTTCTGATTTTAAAATAATCGCTAATTTCTTATTGCATAGAATTGAACCTTTAAAGCCATACGTGATGCCTGTAAATCCTTTTGAAGACAGAAAGGATGTTAAGTCGAGTCTCACAGGTTTTAAAAATGCCATACTTCATTTAAGAGAAGGTCATCCACTTGGAGTTTTTCCTGCTGGCGAAGTTTCTACCTATAAGGACGGGAAATTAGTTGTTGATAAGCCATGGGAGGAAGCAGCAATGAAACTAATTAAAAAAGCAGAAGTTCCCGTGGTTCCGATATATTTTCACGCTAAAAATAGTCGACTGTTTTATAGACTTTCTCGATTGAGTGATACCTTAAGAACTGCAAAATTGCCTTCAGAATTATTGACGCAAAAACACCGAACAATTAAAGTACGAATAGGTAGACCAATTTCTTTAGCCGATCAGAAAGAACATCAATCACTTGAAGAGTTTTCAGAATTTATAAGAAAAAAAACATACATGCTTGCCAATGCATTTGACAAGACTAAGATTCTTGATAATATTTCACATTCATTAAAAGTCCCAAAGATTCCGAAGCGTATTGTTACTCCAGTAAATAGAGATGCGATGATGGCTGAAGTTGAAGGGTTACAAACTGAAGATTTTAGATTGCTGAAAAGCAAGAACTATGAAGTTTATTTGAGTCCAGCGGCTAAAATTCCGAATATCTTAAGAGAAATTGGGCGTCTACGTGAAATCACCTTTAGAGAAGTAGGTGAAGGCACCAACGAAGCCATTGACCTTGACACATTTGACAGCTATTATCATCATATGTTTCTTTGGGATGCTGAGAAAAAAGTATTGGCTGGCGCTTATAGAATGGGCTTGGGTTCAAAAATATTTGAACAGCATGGCATTGATGGTTTTTACTTGCAAGACCTCTTTAGATTTGAACCTGAATTATACAAAATGATGAGTGAAAGTCTAGAATTGGGTCGTGCTTTTATTATCAGTGAATATCAGCAAAAACCTATGCCTTTATTCTTACTTTGGAAAGGTATTGTACACACGACACTTCGCTATCCAGAGCATAAATATTTAATTGGCGGTGTCAGTATAAGCAATCAATTTTCGAACTTCTCTAAATCATTGATGATAGAATTCATGAAATCGCATTATTATGATCCTTATGTGGCACAATATGTTCATCCGAAAAAGGAATTTAAAGTAAAATTGAAAGATGCAGATAAAGATTTTGTATTTGATGAAACCGAAGCAGATCTTAATAAATTTGATAAAATTATAGATGAAGTAGAACCAGGAGCATTGCGACTTCCTGTGCTACTTAAAAAATATATTAAACAAAATGCTAAGCTCGTAGCGTTTAATGTTGACCCCCTTTTTAACAACGCGGTTGATGGACTGATGTATATTAAAATTGCAGATTTACCGGAAAGCACCGTACGACCAGTTATGGAAGAATTTCAAGCCGAGTTGGAACGTAAATTTTCTGGGCAAACAGAATCCGAAAATATAGATACCTAAAAAAGCACTCAATTTTTTCAAATTATTACTTCAAAATAATGCTAAAGTTAATATTTATATAGAATATTTTCTATTGTATAGAATTTTTTCTATATTTGTTTCATTCAAGGTTGGTTTTTGAGTTAGTCTTAACTCTCATAGCTTAAGGCTATTTGTTAACTTAACTAGCGCTAGTTATATTAAAATTATCAATGTTGGTTTTATTTTCTAATTATTGAATTCTTCATTTTTATTAAGAATTAAAATGTTGTGCCATCAGGATTTTACAAAAAGTTGTGTGCTAATATTTTTATCAATTTCTTTATTGATATTAAATGTAAAACAAGCGACCTCTCAACCTAAATTAGAAACTTCTAAAATTATCTATAAAAAAGGAAGATATACGCAATTAAATATTACCACAATTGAGGACAAAAAACTGCAGGATCAAATCAAAAAAGTAGCATTTATTGAAACTCAACTTGAATATGAATTACTTTTTAACGCGCATGAATCTTTATTTCAATTAACCATAAATTCTCATTTAAACAGATTATTACCTGAGGTAATTCTAGCTTTAGGATACAAAGAAATATTTTATACAAATCAACAATCGCAATACAAAGTGAGACATACTGCGGCCATAGAGAATGGATTCAATATTAAGTCCATATTAAGAGAAAATAAATGGACTAAATCTTCCGAATTTAAATTTATAAAAGGTTATAAATGCTATAAAGCAACATCATCATTAGAGATTCAAAACCCAATTACAAATCAATATGAGGCTTATCATCCTATCGTTTGGTTTACTCATGATATTCCAGTGCCATTTGGTCCAAATCGTTTAGATGGACTTCCTGGGTTAGTTCTTGAAGGCACTTTTAATGGTAACACTTTTTTTTATGCCACCAAGATTTCACTCAACTCTGTTGATATCTTAAATTTAGAATCTAAAATTCCAAAAGTAAATACTATAAATAAAAAGGAGTATGCTAAAATAATAGCTTCAAATTTTAAGAAAAGAAAAAAGCTAAGAGGATACTAAAACATTTCCAGTTCTGTAGGCAAATTATTTGTTGCAAAGTTTTTAAAGTACAGTTTAATTTCATCCCTAGCTTTTATAAAGGCGTTATGAATTTCGTCTTTTGTTCCTTTAACTTTTGATGGGTCAAAAAAATTGTAGTGCAATCTAATGGCATTTTTACTAGGAATAAAAGGGCAGTTTTCGTTGGCATGATCACAAACGGTTACTATGAAATCAAAATTTATCGATTTATACTCGTCAATATGATTAGATGTATGTGACGTAATGTCTATACCGTCTTCTTTCATAATAGAAACTGCTCCTGAATTTAGACCATGCGTTTCAATTCCTGCACTGTAAACCTTCACTTTTCTATTATCTAAAAAATGATTTAAGTAACCATGTGCCATTTGACTTCTACAAGAATTACCAGTACATAATACAAGTATATTTTTCATTTAGATTCCAATTATTTTACTTCGTCTTTCAAGGAATTGGTTAGAAAACCATTTACCTTTTAAACAACCTATTTTTTCGCGAACACCAATAATTCTAAATCCGCATTTTTTATGTAATTCAATACTTGCTTTGTTTTGAGAAAATATTCCTGCTTGTAAGGTCCAAAACCCATTTGTTTCACTTTGCAATATAAGTTCGTTTAATAATTTCTGACCTATTCCTTGGCCTCTTGATTTTTTTGAAACGTAAACACTTACTTCAGCAACACCTTTATAAACAGACCGTTCTGAAACTTGAGATAAAACAGCAAATCCCACGACTTCATTTTCCAATTCAGCCACAATTCTACATGAATCAATATATTTTTTATCCCAACTATTGTAATCAGGAACTTGAGTTTCAAAAGTAGCAATACCAGTTTTAATACCTTCATTGTATACCTTTGAAACCCAATTCCAATCAGTGAATTTAAATGTTCTTATAGTAAGACTCATGGGTGTTTAGCAGCAATTACCATCTGGAGCACAGCAAGGTTCTCCTGCCAATACTACTTCTTTTACCTTCTCTTCAATTACGCCACAATCGGACTTTGCTTTACAATCTGTCTTTTCTATTGCAAGCTTAATTACAAGATTTTGACCTTTTATTTCAAAATCATTAACAAAAAGTTGTGCGGTATGAAATGTGTCATTGCTGTATTCAAATTTTATCTCAGAATCGAAATCATAAGGTTTCATTTTACCAACTTTGTTCAATATCCCCAATGCTTTAAAAGTGGACATAAACTCTGTCTTGTCTATTTCTTTTGGACTTTCCCAAAGTTGAATTACAGTTTCGTTCCAATTATCTGCATTTGCACCACAATCTACAGCATCGACTTTTACATGTTTTACTTCCGTTATGTGGTAATTAGCACCTACAAATTTGGTAGATTGATATTCAAAAAGTAATGATTTGTCTTGATTATTTTCTAGTATTTTAAACAATTCTTGCGTTTTCATTTTGTCTTATTTAAATTGAGTTTATTATTATTAACAACAGTTCGATTTTGTTTTATTAAAAAAGGAATTCAAAAGCTTTTGTAAATCATTAAAGCGATCAACATTTAAGCAATAACATTTTTTCTTACCTTCAAATGTGCCTTTTAGTAAACCAGCATCTGCAATAACCGTTAGATGCTGTGAAATTGTTGGTTGCGACAATCCTATTTGATCAACAAGGTCATTACAAATACAACCTTCTTGTTCGCTAATGTATTTTAATATGGATAAGCGAGCAGGATGCGAAAAAACTTTAGCAATACTCGCAATTTCATTTAAATGATCTGTATATATGTCTTGTCTTGTTGCTCCCATACGCTTAATATTTATACAAATATATAAATATAAATGTATTATTGCAATATTACGATGTTAAATTATCTAAAAAAGTCAAGAGACGTAAGTTTCTTGACTTTTAATTTATGGTTGGTTAATGCTAATTATTTTATAATGATTTAAACCAATCTTGAAATTGATCACCTAATAAAAATACTGGTTTCTTTTCTCCACCAATTGCTCCTACTAAACTCATAATCCAGAGTATAAGGCAAAGCACCAATACGAGCCACCCCAATATTGGTATCCATCCAAGTAAACCTAACAGGCCAATACCTAAGGTTTGTCTTATATAAAATGATGAGAATTCGTTTTTATTACTACTATTCATGACAATGGCAATTAGCCATCCAATCAATGTTATATGCGCTATAATAGCCACATTTTTACCATCACTTAATACTTCTTTAGCGTCCTCTGCAAAATCTTTGGCAGCTTCTTTTGCTTCACCAGCAAATTCAGATGCTTTTTCTCTTGCTTCACCAGCAAACTCCTTAGCCTTTTCTTTGGCTTCTCGTCCCATTTCTTCTGCTTTCTCAGCAGCTTTTCTAGCACCATCCTTAGCATCTCCCAACATATCGTCTAGATCATCTCTTAAATTTTTGTTTTCGTCAGACATTTTTATTTGTTTTTGTGGTTAGGACATTAAAGGTACTAAAAAAATGATTCGTTTTATTGAAACGCGCTATCTACAGGTTCCCAAAGTTCTATTTTATTTCCTTCAGGATCAAGTATCCATCCAAATTTTCCATATTCGAATTCTTGAATATCTCCAACAATTGTGACACCCTCTTCTTTTAAAGCTGCGATTAATTCATGTAAATTTTCTACTCTAAAATTCATCATGAATTGTTTTTCGCTTGGCTGAAAGTAATTAGTTGTATCACTAAAAGGAGACCATTGCGTCGAACAATCTTTTCCTTGCTTATCTTTCCACCAAAAGGTCCATCCGTATTGATCAACGGGAAGCCCTAAATGTTTCCCATACCACTTTTTAATTTTATCAGGATCTTTGGTTTTAAAGAAAAATCCGCCTAACCCAGTTACTCTTTTCTTCATATTATTAGTGTTTAAATTTATACTTATGTTACAGTTGTTTTAAATATTATTTTTTTACGAAGGCATTCTCATATATAGAAATCCATTCATCAGCAGACATTTTACTAGTAAGTTCACCAATTAATTCATAAGGAATATCTTCAATTTTCTTAAACCTTAAACAGCTCTTTCCCATATCCAATTTATACTTACAATGTTTTGGATATTCTGAAACGAACCAATCCAAAAGTTCTTTTTTGGCATAAACTCCCATATGATAAACTGCAATAAAGTTTTTTTGAGAAGCAATATTCATAAAAGGCAACGGCAATTTTGGATCGCAATGATAACCATTCGGATATTTTGAATGTGGTACATAAAACCCAATCATGTTATAGTTCATTCCTTCTTCAAAACCCTTATCCAAATTTTTCTTGATAACTGCTCGCAATTTTTTCATTGGTGCTTGACGTTCTTCAGGAATTTGATTCATATAATCTTCAGGAGAATCTGCTTTATACTGCATAATTATTGATTTTTACGTTGTAGAATTAATGATGAAATTAATGAAATTATAAATCCTAGAACAAATACTGTCATTGTCATGACTAGAAAAGTTAAAAACGGATTCATGAATAAGTCTTTTTGAGATTCTAACTCTTCTAATTTAACTTGAAATTCTGCCTCAGATAAAGTTGTTCTAAATTGTTCAACTGAATGTGCGTAATACTCAGTCATAAAATCTGGATTAATAAACTTTACATAAATAAAGTCAATAATACCAAATACAATAGCAACAATTAGTGATATCAATACACCAATTTGTAGGGCTTTTTTGAAACTTACTATTCCGTTATTTTCCTTATCTCTAAAATGCTTAATTCCGAAGAATACAAACAATAATGAAATGATCATGCTAGCATAACCAAAAATTTCACTAGTAGAATAGTCAATAGAACCTCCTATTAACATTCCAAAAGCAAACAGCACTCCTAAAGTAATCGAGCCATAGGTACTATAGCGTAAAATTGATTTTTTCATTTTAGAAAATATTAAAAATTAATACTTCAAAAGTAGATTAAGGAGCCAATCAAATGGTCATACTAAAGTACCAAATAACTCATACTTTAGTATAAAAATGGACGTATTAAATAAGATGTAATTGCTTTGCAATCTGAATAGCTTGGGTTCGTCTTTTTGCGTCTAGCTTGACTAATAAACTTGAAACATGTGTTTTTATAGTACTTTCAGAAAGAAATAATCGTTCTGCAATTTCTTTATTGGACAGACCTTTTGATATCAGCTCTAAAACTTGATACTCCCTTTTACTGATTTCTAATTGCTGAATTTTTTTTAAATCAATTTCTTTTGTTTCATTAGATTCTGATTGCAATGTCTTTTTATTAATAAAAACGCCGACAAAAAAGAATATAACAGCAATGATTGCTACCACTAATTCAATTCTTGTATCACCAGATAATAGAGTATATCTACCAAGTTGAAATAATACCAATAAAGCTATTATCAATGCTGAAAAAACTAGAATTGTTTTCTTCATGTTGAAAGTTAACAAAATTTAGCCTTTATTTTATCGACAATAGTCTGCGCCAATTCTTTCTTACTTTCAATTGTCCATCCAGCTATATGTGGAGTAAGAATAACATTGTTTGAATTTATTAAGTATTGAACTACCTCTGAATTTTGTTCTGAAGTATATAATCTCTCAAACGAAGACTGCTCATACTCAAGAACATCAAGTCCAGCACCTAAAATTTTGCCAGATTTAAGCGCTTCAACCAGATCATCCGTAACTACACATTTGCCACGTGCAGTGTTAAGAAACCAAATGCTTTTTTTAAACGCGTTGATGAAATCTAAGTTAATCATCTGTTTTGTAGTCTCTGTTAACGGCACATGTATACTTAATATATCTGCTTTCTTCTGTAATTCTATTAGTGATACTTGTTTACAATTAGCGTCTCCAACATCATCTTTTATGTCATAACACAAAACTTCTACATCAAAACCACAAAGTTTTTTAGCAAATGCTTTTCCCATATTTCCGTATCCAATTAAACCGATGGTTTTCCCATCTAATTCTAAACCTCTATTTTCTTCTCGCAGCCAAAGCCCTTTACTTATTTCTTTATTTGATTTTTTGAAGTTATTGAATAAAGCCAATAGCAATCCAAGCGTGTGTTCGCCAACGGCATTACTATTACCTTCAGGTGCATTATATACTGTAATTCCTTTTTGTTGGGCGTAATCAACTTCAATATTTTCTAACCCTGCTCCTACGCGCCCAATAAATTTTAAATTGACAGCTGCATCTAAAAAGGACTTGTCTATTTTGAATCTACTTCTGATAATAATCCCGTCATAGTTTTGAATTATTTGTTCAATATCCTGTTTTGAAGAATTATAATCTTCATCATTTATGAAACCTAAATTGCCTAACTGTTCAAGTAAAATTGAATGATTTGGATCAATATGAAGTACTCTCATTTTTAAATTTTTGGGTAATGCTTTTGAGTTTTTTCATGTACAACATTTCCTGTGTGGGCCGTTGCAGTCTTCTCAAAGAGTAAAAGATGTACTTCTTCGTCATTTTTAGTCATAGGATTGTGTTCAACCCCCTTTGGAACTACAATTAGTTCACCTTCATTTACAATTTCAGTTCTATCTCTAAATTGCATATATAAGGTGCCTTTTATCACCTGAAATAATTCATCTTCATTCTCGTGTTTATGCCAGACAAACTCACCCTTAATTTTGGCCAATATGACTTGCATTTCATCTACAATAGCAATTTGATGAGGATGCCAATTTTTAGTGAACTTTGATAGTTTTTCTTTAACGTTTATTGTTTCCATGCTGTAAAATTACGAAGTTTTGCGTTAAGGATTGAGCAATATGTTTGAGCTCTCCTCCTTAGCATGTTGAGCTATTGAGGAAGCGAGTTGCGAAAGCCTGACCTCACCATCGTCAAGACTTTGGAAGGCGAGTGAGGAAACGCCTAAAAAAAATTAAATATTAAGAATCAATTTAGCAATCCAGAAGTAAATTAAAATCCCAAATATGTCATTACTTGTTGTAATGAAAGGACCTGTAGCTATGGCTGGATCAATACCTCTTTTATCTAAGAATAGTGGCACAAACGTACCTATAATTCCAGCTACAATTATAACAATAATTAGGGAAGCTGAAATTGCTAGGGCAATATCTGAATTACCTTCCCAAGCCCAAACAAACAAAAATAAAACGAGTGCAAGAATGACACCGTTTAAGGCCGCTAACATCATTTCTTTGAATAACCTGTTATTGATACTTCCCTTGACATCATCATTTGCTAAACCTTGTACAATAATGGCTGATGACTGCACACCAACGTTTCCTGCCATAGCTGCAATTAATGGTGTGAAAAAGAACAAAATAGCATGATTTTGGAGCATATGTTCAAAGCCTCCCATAATATAGGCGGCTCCAACACCTCCAAGTAAACCTAAAAACAGCCAAGGCAAACGTGCTCGAGTCAATTCTAAAATACTATCACTAGATTCAACATCTTGTGTAATCCCAGCTGCAAGTTGGTAATCTTTTTCTGCCTCTTCTTTTATAACATCAACAATATCATCAATGGTAATTCTTCCTAAAAGAATGTTATTATCATCTACAACTGGAATCGCTTCTAAATCATACTTTTGCATGACTTTAGCAATTTCCTCAGCCTCATCATTAACATGTACAGAATCAACTTTTGGAATATAAACACTCGATATGTGTGCCTTATCAGGAGCAACCAGTAAATCTTTTAACGACAATCTACCTAATAGTTTCTCGTCCTTATCAACGACATAAATAGAGTGGACTCTTGTTACATTCTCTGCCTGCAAACGCATTTCTCTGACGCATTGTGTGACTGTCCAATTTTCTTTTACTCGCACCAATTCCTTTGCCATCAAACCACCAGCTGAATCTTCGTCGTAAGTTAAAAGCTCTTGTATGTCGGCTTTTGCTACTTCATCTTCTATAAGTTCAATAACTTCCTCTTGACGCTCCTCTGGTAATTCTGCAATAATATCTACAGCATCATCAGAATCTAATTCTTCAACTTCTTTAGCAATTTCTTGGGCGGAGAGATTTTTTAATACTTCTTCTCTAACATCTTCATTTAATTCAGAAAGTACATCAGACGTTTTTTCTGTATCGAGTAATTTGATAATAAAAACTGCTTGCTCAAAATCCAGTTCCTCTAAGATTTCAGCAATATCGGCATAGTGATAATCATTAAGCAGCTCTAATAAACCAACTTCATTATTTGAATCAAGAAGTTGATCTACTTGTTCAATAAGTTCTGGACTGATTTTAAAAGTGATATGTTCTTTGTTTTCTTCTTCCACGACTATATATAAGAAAAAACTGTTTAGTCTTACTAAAAAATTCTAATGAATGTCAGTTAATCAATGTCTTCTTCAATTAAGCTGGTTAAGACAATAAATTGCTCGACACTTAATTGTTCAGGACGTTTGCCAAATATAACATTTGCTTTTAAATTATCTGAAAGATTAAAGGTTTTTAAACTATTTCGAAGTGTTTTTCTACGCTGATTAAAAGCTGTTTTTACAACTTGAAAAAAAAGTTTTTCGCTACATGGAAGTTTAAAGTTTTCCTTTCTGGTTAATTTTAGAACGCCTGATTCGACTTTTGGTGGTGGACTAAAAACGGATGGTGGAACTGAGAATAAATATTCAGCTTTATAAAATGCTTGAACAAGAACTGATAGAATTCCATACCTTTTATTGCCTTCTTTTTCGCAAATTCGATTGGCGACTTCTTTTTGAAACATGCCTGAGAATTCTCTAACTTGATCTCTAAGTTCTAAGCCCTTAAAAACTATTTGTGATGAAATATTGTATGGAAAATTACCAATAATTGCAAACTGTTCAACTGGAAACAGTTGATCCATATCGTATTTTAAAAAATCTTCTTGAATTATTCTATTGCTAAGACTTAAAAAATTTGCTTCCAGAAATGCTACAGACTCTTTGTCAATTTCAATTACGTAGGTGTCCGTTTTTTTATTATCAAGAAGATATTTGGTTAGAACACCCATTCCTGGACCAATTTCCAAAACGGTGTTATAGCCTTCATAACTAAGCGTTTCTGAAATTTTACGAGCAATGTTTTCATCTTTTAAAAAATGTTGCCCTAAATGTTTTTTTGCTCTAACTGACATTAATTAAATGTAACTGAATATTCGTCAATAATTTCTAATTCAGTTCTAAATGCCAACATTTTATCGGCAAATTTTTTCAAACCATCACCTCTAAGTTTCTCAGCATCTTCTTTATAATAAGCTTCTAATGCTTCTCGGGAGATTGCTTTATACTGTACAGAATATGTTGTACCACCAAGTTCTTCCTTTACCAATACTTTGGTGAGCTTTGCTTCAGTAAATTTTCCGGTTGCCAAAACTTGTGGAATGTGTTCTTTAATCCAAGCAAGCCAATCGTCATGAATACTGTCGTCTATATTTACCGTCACATTGTATATAATCATTCTATTAATGTTTTTGCAAATAACAGAAGTTCTTCATTTTCATCAAAGGGATTTACCTTTTTTTCGAATGTCATTCCAAGTTTTTCAAGAAGTTTAATAGAATTAACGTTCATAGGATTTGTAATGGCCACTAATTTTTCAAGCTTGAATTTTTCTTTCGCCAACTTCATGATGGCTAATGACGATTCATAACCAAATCCCTTACCTTCAAATTCTGGTAAAAACGCAAAACCAATATCAGTATGTTCAAGTTCTGCACGTTTAACAATGCCTACAAGACCGATGGCAATTTCGGTCGCTATTTTCTGCGTCACTTTATAGAATCCATAACCAGAATCTGCATAACTTTTAAGAATCCCATTTTTTAAATAGGTTTCTGCTGCTGGAACCGATTTTACATTTCTATCTCCAACAAATTTTAGCCATTGTGGCGAATTCACCAACACAATAATAAACGGTGCATCTTGTAATGTAACTTCAGAGATAATTAAACGATCCGTTTCTGCTATTTTCAAAGTAATTTAATTTATGGCGTCTCCACGCAATGCTCTATATTTTTTACGAGCTTCCACGAAGTATATACTATCGGCATGATCAAAAATAATCTTTTCGTAAAGTTCTTTGGCCTTCTCTGGTTGAGCCAAATGATTTACATAGATCTCAGCTAAGGCATAATAGGCGTCATCAGCTAATATATCCTCTTTAAAATCTGCTATGATTCTTTGGTAATTAGCTGCGGCTTTTTCAAATTGCTTTTGCTTTTCAAAAAGTTGAGCCTGCTTTAATAATGCCTGATCTACAATTGTTTCCGTTTTATGGTTTTGAAGAATTTTCTCCAACAAGTCTATTGCTTCGTTGGATTTGTTTTGATAAGCGTACAAATCTGCTTTGGCGTATATTTTTAGAGCTGTTTGTGTAGAATCTTCAAACTTATTATCAGAAATCAATAATTTTAAATCTAAAGCGTCATTGGCTATGAGCTGTGAAGTAGATGCCTTAAGAATTTTTAATTGTGATTCTGCCCATTTAAAATCGCCTTTATAATAGCTCGCTTTAGCTACTTTAAAACGTGCTTCTTGAGAAAGCGTACTATTTTTTAGAGTTTTCTGAATTTGGGAATAATAAATCAAAGCCTCATTAAATTTTTCTTGAAAGACCAATATATCACCAAGTTTCAGTTTTATTTTAGCTTCTTGAAACCTTGGCAATCTTGTTTCAAGAGCATTTTTAAGGAAGTCGGAAGCTGCCAATGGGTCATTTAAATGAAATGCAATAAAATGTCCAAAAGATAATTGCAAATTAATTGTTTGCACTTGCTTACCATATTGAACAAATAAGGCTTGATACTTTTTTTCGATAGAATTTAAGTCATGATGATTGGCAACTTGTGTTTCAATTTCAAGTAAATTTTTATGGGCTTCAAGAACTACTTCAATATCAAAAGTATTTTGAATTATATATGTAAATATTTCTGTTGCGGTTTCAAGTTCACCTTCATCCAATGTGATGTAGGCCAAATCTGAAACACCTTGAAGATCTTGATTTCTTTTATGAATTGCTTTTTCTTGAGCAAAAGCTTTACCATAATCTTGTTGCTGAACAAATAACCAACTTAACATTTGATTCCACAAAATATTTGGATGACTCTGAATTTTCTTCAATAGAACTTGACGTAGCATTTGGTTGTAGTCATCATCTTTATTCTCAGATATATATTCACTAAAAGCTCGTTTGGCGTAGGTAATATATGAGGTGTTGAATTCAACAAAATTAATATAGCTAGCAAACATCTTTTCAACCTTACCCTGTTCTCCATAAATCCTCGCTAATTGCAAATTGTAATTACTTTCTGGGCGCAATTGCATGGCTCTTTCATAGACTTGAGCTGCATGTTCTATTAAAGCATGTTTTTCAAATGTGGAGGCTACATTGTAGGCAAAGACAGGTTTTTCTTCTATTCTTTCTTTTGCATTATGATAAAACTCTTTAGCCTTATCATCCTGATTCTTTAGTTGATAATTATAACCAAGTTCAACCATATATTGTGGGTTCTGACTTTTTGCAATTTTTTCGATTAAGAGTTGTTCTGAAACATCTAGTTGCTCTAGTTGTTGATGAATTTGAATAATTTTAATGAAGTAATTAGAATTACCCTTATTGGCATCATACAATTTTTGATATGATAAAAGTGCTTTTTCAAAATCACCTGACTTAAAATAACTTTTCGCCAATTGCTCAGATTGACCAAATGCTATAGAAGTGATTAAAAAAGTACATATGATTAAAAGTATTCTCATGGTTTTAATTTCTATAAAAAATTAAAAATCTCTTATATTCAGGGCTTTGCTCTAGGTAAATATACATATCTGTAACTTCATTAATGCAAATATTATTATAAAAAAAGCCTGAACGTTCGTTCAGGCTTTACCATCCAAAATAAATGTGCTATTAATCATATTTTAAAAAATGATTCAATTATCCTGATTGGGTGTGACTCTTTATATTGTTTTGAAACGAGTTTCAACTTGGGTTTAAAATAATACTTTACTAATTAAAATCACAAGTGTCACTAACAACACTAGTCGTTTAAAATTCTTCATAACAGTAGGTTAAATAGTTATAATAACGTAAACATCAACAAAATTTATAAAAAATCAAAAGAAAAAGGTAAAAATTCGTTGAACAGCGTGTTTTTTTCACACTTTATCGTATAAATCACATGTTTTAACACTTAATATGACCTATTATTCCTACAATTAGTTAATGATAGAAAATCCTGTATATGGTACTAGGACTTCAGGAATAACAATCCCTTCGGTAGTTTGGTAATTTTCTAAAAGGCCAGCCACTACTCGTGGTAGTGCGAGAGAGCTGCCATTTAAAGTATGTGCTAAATTACTTTTCCCATCCGAATCTTTATATCTTAGTTTAAGTCGGTTGGCTTGATATGTTTCAAAATTTGAAACTGAAGAAATTTCCAACCAACGCTCTTGAGCTGTTGAATAGACTTCAAAATCGTAAGTCAGAGCGGCAGTAAATCCAAGATCACCACCACAAAGTCTTAAAATTCTATATGGCAATTTTAATTCTTGCAGGATTGTTTTGACATGACCTACCATTTCATCTAAGGCTTCATACGACCTATTTGGATGTTCCACTCGTAATATTTCCACCTTATCAAATTGATGCAAACGATTTAGACCACGTACATGTGCACCATAACTTCCGGCTTCTCGTCGAAAACATGGTGTGTAACCAGTTAATGCTTTTGGTAATTCATTTTCTTGGAGTAAATCACCTCTAAAAATATTTGTTGCTGGTACTTCTGCTGTCGGAATTAAATATAACTTATCGGCAGTTACTTCATACATCTGTCCCTCTTTGTCCGGCAATTGTCCTGTGCCATATCCAGATTCTTCATTAACTAAATGTGGCACCTGAACTTCTTGATAACCAGCAGCAGTATTTTTATCTAAGAAATAAGAAATCAATGCTCTCTGTAGTTTAGCTCCTTTACCTTTATAGACAGGAAAGCCAGCTCCAGTGATTTTGTTACCTAATTCAAAGTCAATAATATCATACTTTTTGGCAAGTTCCCAATGTGGAAGCGCATCAGTTAACTTCGGAATATCACCTTCTTTAAACACTTCTTCATTGTCTTCCTCACTTGATCCAGATGGAACTGATTCATGAGGTATATTAGGAATGGCGTATAATTGTTGTTCAAGTTTATCAGAAGTACTATTCAGTTGTTCGGTTAGGATTTTACTATCTTCTTTTAAGGCTAGTGTTTTTTCTTTCAAAATAGTGGCTTTTTGTGTTTCGCCAGATTTAAAAAGCATACCAATTTCTTTGGACAATTTATTGGATTCTGCTAAGGTATTGTCAAGTTTTGCTTGTAGCCCTCTACGCTCTTCATCCAAAATAATGACATCATCAATTATAGCCGCTACATCAAGGTTTCTTTTTGCTAAGCGCTCTACAACCAGGGCTTTGTTCTCTCTAATAAATTGTACTTGTAGCATTTATGATAATTTAAAGGTGCAAATTTACGGATTTGAATAATTTATTTAGTCTAAATGAGCCGGTAAAATCCATTCACTATGTTTAAATGCATTCCATTTAATTCCGGCTAGATCAACATTTGGATTAATATATTCTTTAAAAGATCTATTGTTTACTTTAATACTTGATCGCACAAACACTTCAATATTTTTATTTTCTTTTTGATATTTCGTTTTTAAATATTGTGCAAATTGCCACATGGCATCCGGATGGGTTTTAAGAAGTCTTTGTTGCTTTAATGTTAAATGGTCATTTAAATTTACATTTGAATTCACTCCTGTTTCTTTATCAACTACTCTGAAAGCACAAGTTCCAGATTTAGATCGTAGCATCATGCGCCAAGAAAGACGATGGCCTTCCTCTGTCCAAAGAACATCGTCTTTAAAAAAATGATGTCTTAAAGGAAGTGCTATTTGAATGACAAAGTAAATTGCCATTGCAATAAGTAATGGCTTTTTGTAATTAGGAATTATTACTTCAGACTCCTTGTAAAACGGTTTTGATTTAAAGAATATATTTCTAATAGTTTTAGGTTCGAAAAAGAAAACACAAAGACCAAGAGACATAAATGGAAAAATGCCTACTTGAAATACTACAGAATTAAATAAGTGAAAAAAGATTGAGGCGATAAATGCCCATTTTCTGGTTGGTTTGTAGAGAAGTAATGGAATTATTAGTCCATCAAATAAAATACCTCCATAGGCTACAAAATAGTGCAAGAAACTGTTTTGTAAAAACTCACCAATCAAAAAATAATGCTGTTTGGCCTGCATAAATATTTTAATGACTGAAGCATCCAACCAATCTGGATACATCTTGGCAATAGAACCATAGGTATAGACAATCCACATCTGAAAAATTAGTATCCATTGACACCAATTTGGCATGCTGTGACTGACTATGGACTGTTTTTGTTTGGCATCAATAGAGAAGTATTTGTTAGCTGGTAATAAGGCCATCATACCACACAACAATATCAGTAAATAATAGTGATTGTTGTAAGAAGATTTCTGCATGAAGTATGTAATAGTCCATAAAACTCCGTAAGCCATAATGCTGAATCTATATTTATAACCCAGCATTACAAAGATTCCCAAAATACCAAGTAAAAAATAGTGGACATACATATACTCACCAACCAAGGGTTGCAACCAATCAAAACCAATGAATGTAAATGTAAATTGAGGCTCTACAAAAGTGATTCTAACCCATCCAGTTAGTATGGCACCAAAGCCTTCAGCGGCTATAAGGAATCCAAAAATAATTCTAAACACAACAAGTGCGCTATTATCAATGCGTCTAAATAAAAACCGATTAATCATTGTGCCTTTTTAAATAAGCCAAAGAATCTAGTTGATCTTTTTTTAATTGGTCCTTTAATGCTTCAATAGATTCAAATTTTTGTTCATCTCGTAATCGTTCCAAGATTTCAATTTGAAGAGATTGATTATAAATGTTTTCGTTAAAATTAAAAAAGTGAATTTCTATAGATTGCGAACTATTCTCTGAAACCGTTGGATTAGTACCAATATTCATCATTCCATAAATTAGCTGGCCTTCATAGTTAGATTGGATAACGTAAACTCCATTTTTTGGAATTAATTTATAGTCTTCCCTTACTTGAAGGTTTGCTGTAGGATATCCAATTTGCTTCCCTAATCCTTGACCTTGAATCACATTTCCTGAAAGCATAAAATTATATCCTAAATATTTATTGGCAATACTCAATTGACCATTTATTAGTGCTTCCCGAATTTTAGTAGAACTAACTGCTACTTCATCAATTTCTTGAGCTAATATTTCAATTACTTCAAAATTATAGGTATCTCCAAATTCTTTTAAATCGTCAATATTGGCATTACGATTTCTTCCAAAATGATGATCGTAACCAATTATTATATGTTTGATTTGTAACTTATTGACTAGAATATCTCTTACAAATTCTAAGGCAGTTAAACGTGAAAATTCTTTTGAGAATTTTTTTACAACCAATAAATCCACACCAAGTTGTTCAAACAATCGTGATTTTTCATCTATAGTATTTATCAATTTAATACTGGCATCTTTCTGTAACACCATTCTAGGATGTGGAAAAAAGGTGAGTACTACAGCTTTTAAATTGTTCTTTTTGGCCATTTTTACCAATCGCTTAATTATCTTTTGATGACCAATGTGTACACCATCAAAAGTACCAATAGTAACGACTGTATCAAAATTGAGTTGTGAATTGAGAGAGCGATTAATTTTCAAAAGCTAAAACTTTATATAAAGGTATGGAAAACCTGGTTTTTAATAGTAAAATTCATCATTTTCCATTGAAGGTATTCATGGTATTATTCACTCCTGCCAACGCAAAAGATTTAATAATTTCTGCACAAGATTTAAATCGTTCAGGCAATTGTTTTTGTTCTGCTTCAGTCCATTTGCCTAAAACATAATCAACCTGACGACCTTTGCTAAAATCATCGCCTACACCAAAACGCAGTCGATTGTATTTCGTGGTACCTAATAATTCTTGGATGTCCTGAAGACCATTGTGTCCTCCAGCACTACCTTTAATTTTCAAACGTAATGTGCCAAATGGTAAATTTAGATCGTCTGTAATAATTAATAGGTTGTCTAATTGAATTTTTTCTTTGGTCAGCCAGTACTTTACAGCCTTTCCGCTCAAATTCATGTACGTACTGGGTTTGATTAAGATAAAGGTTCTCCCTTTATATTTAAAAGTGGCTTTGGATCCAAGTTTTTCAGTTTTAAATGTGATTTCTTCGACGTTTGCCAAAAAATCTAAAACCGTAAATCCAACATTATGTCTTGTATCTGCATAATCACTGCCAATGTTTCCTAAACCGACGATTAGAAATTTTTTCATAAAATCTTCTTCTTCATTTTTTATGCCAAATAAGTTCTTTAAAAACTTCCACATGCACTTTTAGTTTTTGTAAAAATAAAAAAAGCATCCTGAACTAACAGAATGCTTTTGGTATAATACTACTAATAGTTATTTATTCTTTAGCAGGCGCATCTCCTGAAGGTGCTGGCGCTCCTTCTTTAGCTGGTGCTCCACCTTCTGCAGCTGGTGCTCCTTCTGCTCCTTCTGCTCCTTCAACTCCTTCTGCTCCTTCTGCTCCTTCTTCAAGTTCTTCGTCTTCTTCAACCTCGTCAACAATTGCTGCACGAGCTGTTTTAATTTGACAAACAACTGTATTATCAGCATGCATAAATTGATACTTCTCTTGATCCAGATCTTCAATAGCAACTTTGTCACCAATTTTTAATGGTTCAATGTCAATTTCGATAAAATCTGGTAAATTCACTGGAAGTGCTTTAATTCGAAGTTTACGATTATTTCTTCTTAAAACACCACCATTTTTAACGCCAATAGAATTTCCGTGTAATATAACTGGAATATCCATGGTTAATTCTTTATCAGCAAAAGATTGATAGAAATCTATGTGTAGAATTCTATCTGATACTGGGTGAAATTGTATATCCTGCAAAACTGCATCGTATGTTTCACCATTTGCTAAGGCAATCACAACTGTATGAGCATTAGGCGTATATATCAGTTTTGAGAATGCCAATTCTTGTGCTGAGAAATGTACTGGCTGTTCTCCTCCGTATAATACGCAAGGCACCTCTCCAGCATTACGTAAGGCTTTCGTTGCACGTTTGCCCACGCTTTCTCTTTTAGATCCATTGATTGTAATTGATTTCATTACTTATTTTAATTTATTAATTATTTACATTAAAAACTTTGAACTGATCGATCTGTTATGATGTACATTGTACATCACCTCAGCAAACAAATCAGCACAACTCAATACTTTTACTTTTTCACTTGTTGTTTTTGAAGGAATTGAATCTGTAACAATTAATTCTTCCAATTTTGATTTTTCTATTCTTTCATAAGCACTTCCTGATAATACGGGGTGCGTACAAATAGCCCTAACGCTTAATGCACCACGTTCCATCATTAAATCCGCAGCCTTAGTCAAGGTGCCAGCTGTATCAACCATATCATCAACTAACACAACATTTTTTCCTTGAACATCACCTATGAGTTCCATATGAGAAATCACATTCGCTTTTGCCCTCTGTTTATAACAGATTACAACATCACTTTGTAACGCTTTTGAATAAGCATAAGCACGTTTTGATCCTCCCATATCTGGCGAAGCAATGGTCAACTTATCCAGATTTAACTCCTTCAAGTATGGTAAAAAGATAGTAGATGCATATAAATGATCTACTGGTTTTTCAAAGAACCCTTGAATTTGATCTGCGTGCAAATCCATGGTAATAATTCGTGTTGCACCAGCTGTTTCAAGCATTTTTGCAACCAATTTAGCTGCAATTGGTACACGAGGTTTATCTTTTCTGTCTTGTCTTGCCCAACCAAAATAAGGTAAAACAGCAGTAATATGTCTAGCTGAAGCTCGTTTTGCAGCATCAATCATGAGCAACATTTCCATTAAATTTTCAGGGCCTGGATTTGTAGATCCAATGATGAATATTCTTGTCCCTCTTATTGATTCTTCATATGAAGGTTGAAATTCACCATCGCTATAAGTTGAGGTAATGACATTGCCTAAACTTGCACCAAAAGCTTTAGCTATTTTTTGAGCCAGTTCTCTACTTTGTGAACAGGAAAATATTTTAGCTTCTGTAATTGTGTTAGGCATGGTTAACCACTTGTTTTATAGCGTAAAACACACTGTGTTTTTTAATGGTGTGCAAATTTAGAAATTTATTTGAACTGCTAAACTATAAAAGCCACTATTTTTCATAGGTAACAACAAATTATTTTATAATTTTGCCTTCCTTAATGCTCAAGTGGCGGAATTGGTAGACGCGCTGGATTCAAAATCCAGTTCTTTCGGGAGTGTGGGTTCGATTCCCACCTTGAGTACAAATAATAACCTCAACTGTTTTTGCAACAAACAGATTGAGGTTTTTTTTATTCAAATTATTTTATTTTTGACCAAAACAATATTTTTATTTGGTTTTTCTAAGTGCAACCGCATAAGGATTAGGTTGATAATTTTTTTCTAACGCAACCTTTTGAATAATTTGCTTTGTATTTACACCAACATCCTTTTTGTCATTAAGTGCTTTGGAGACCGTTGAAGGTGAAAATCCAGTAATAATTGAAATATCTTTTATAGTTACCATAGCATGAAATGAGTTTTTATTTTCTTAATTCACTGATTGTATTAATCGAAAAGCGCGTAAGTTCTTCAATTTTATCGTAGTCAAAATTGCCATTCTTATCTTTCACCATCAATTTTGATCCCATACCAACACAGGTCACACCTGCATTGAACCAACTTTCTAAGTTTTCTTTTGTTGGAGAAACGCCCCCAGTGGGCATAATACTGGTCCAATTACATGGGGCTTTTATTGCCTTGACAAAATCTGGACCATAAATACCTCCAGGAAAAAGCTTAACAATTTCGCAACCTAATTCTTCGGCGCGACTTATCTCTGTTAATGATCCACATCCTGGAGACCATAGAATTTTCTTTCTATTACAAACTATTGCAATATCTTCTCTTAATACAGGTGTCACCACAAAATTTGCCCCTAATTGCATATACAATGAAGCTGTACCAGCATCTGTTACAGAGCCAACACCCAAAATCATTCCTGGTAAATTACTTAATGCATACTTGTTGAGATCACCAAATACTTCATGTGCAAAATCACCCCGATTTGTAAATTCAAGAAGTCTTGCACCACCTTTATAGCATGCATCCAATACCTTAATACTTTCTTCTAAATTGTTATGGAAAAAGAGTGGCACCAATCCTGTGGATGCCATAGTTGCCGCTACTTCAATTCTTGTAAATTTTGCCATCTGTTATCTATTATCTTGACACCCTTCCGGATGCATCACCTCCCATTAATTTAGTCACTTCGTCTATACTTACCAAATTCGCATCGCCTTTAATTGTATGTTTGAGACAAGATGCCGCTACTGCAAAGTTAAGAGCATTTTGATTATCCTCTGGATACGTCAGTAAGCCATAAATAAGGCCTCCCATAAAAGAATCACCTCCACCAACTCGATCAACAATATGTGTGATTTGATACTCTGGCGATTTAAACATCGTTTTTCCATCATAAAGCACTCCAGCCCACGAATTATGAGATGCGGAAATTGAGCCTCTCAATGTTGTAATTACTTTGTTTGCCTTTGGAAATTTTTTCATCATTTGTTGACACACAGAAAGGAATGCCTCAGCTTTAACATGTTTACCTTGAGTGGTAATATCAAGACCTTCTGGTTTAATACCGAAGTGCTTTTCTGCATCTTCCTCATTGCCCAAAATGACGTCACAATATGAAGTGAGTTCTGTCATAATGGCTTCTCTATCACCACCATATTTCCAAAGTTTTGATCTATAGTTCAAATCTGTAGATATCGTTATTCCTTTGGCACTAGCAATTTTGACTGCTTCAATACAAGCATCGGCGGCCCCTTGTGATATTGCTGGAGTAATTCCTGTCCAATGGAACCAAGTAACTCCTTCAAAAACTTTATCCCAATCAACCATTCCAGGTTGAATTGTAGACATGGCCGAATTGGCCCTATCATATATCACTTTGCTACCTCTACTTACTGCCCCTGTTTCAAGAAAGTAGATACCCAATCTTTCACCGCCATAAATTATTTTATCAGTTCCAACTCCTCTTTTTCTAAGTTCCATCATGGCACATTTTCCGAGATCGTTGTCTGGCAATCGTGTAATAAAATCGACTGGAATACCATAATTTGCTAGGGAAACTGCAACATTTGACTCGCCTCCACCGTAAATTACATCTAAAGCTGATGCTTGCGAAAATCTTAAAAATCCTTGAGGAGCTAATCGTAACATGATTTCACCAAAAGTGACTACTTTATTCATTTCTTAAAATATTAACTAGTAATTATATTTAGATTCCTAAAGCCTGACCACCACCTATCTGGATTGTCTCAGCTGTGATGAAAGCTGCATCATCGCTTGCCAAAAAGGATATAACAGAAGCCACATCTTCAGGTTGACCTAATCTCCCTAATAATATATTATTTTTCCAAGAAGCAAAAACTTCTGGTTTTGTTGATTTTATTTGAGCATGAAATGCCGTATCAATTGTACCAGGAGAAACAGCATTTACCCTAATACCGTACTCAGCAAGATCTTTAGCTAATGCTCTGGTTATAGAATGTACACCTGCTTTAGATGTTCCATAGATTCCTGCTCCCGGACCACCAGCAGTCCATCCTGCATTTGACGTGAAATTAATAATTGAACCATTTTCACCCTTTTTAAGAAAAGGTATAGCAGCTCTAGATGCGTAAAAAACAGAGTCCAAATTCAAAGCCATAACAAATCTGTAGAATTCTGTTGTCATATCTTCAAATCTAGATCTTCCACCTAAACCGCCAGCATTATTGACTAGCACATCTATTTTACCATATTTTTCTCCTATTTTATTTATGTTTGAAGTTACAGCGTCTTCTTTTGTGACATCAAATCCGTAGTACTCTGCTGTTATTCCTTCGGCGGTTAATTCTTCGATTCTTCTAGCGCCAGATTCATCTTCTATACCATTTAATATTACAGTATATCCATCCTTACCTAATCTTTTTGCTACTTGGAAACCGATACCACCTGTAGCTCCAGTGATTACAGCTACTTTTCCATTATTTTTACTCATGTTTAATATTGTTTTATTTTAATATTTGTCTTCTTAATTTTCTTCGTTTATAACTAACTTTACTTTTCTTATTAAGAATAGCACAGCTAGTACAGCTAGCACCACAGATACGGTAATAGCTACAAATGCTGGGATATATGAACCACCTTCTGTAATTCTACCAATAAACCAATTCATTATCATAGGTGAAAATGCTGCAACAGTTCCAGCTAAACCAGCTAACGTACCAACTGACGGCCCTCTAAATAAATCACTCGATAGTGTTTGAATATTACCTATGGCAAATTGGAAACCAAAAAGTGCTAATCCCGCTAAATAAATGAATGTCATGTAGTTTGAATCATTTACAAATAGTATAATTGAGACAAAGCCAATAATAATTAAAAGGCTTCCCAACACTATACTTCCTTTCCTACCGAAATCTACTGAGGTACGCTTAATTAATTCTTCTGTAAATAAGCCTCCTAATATTCCTCCGGCAGCAGCCATTAGATAAGAAATCCACATAGTATTTCCAATTTCTTCAATACTCAGTCCAAATTTATTAAACAAATAAATTGGCATCCATCCTGCAAAAAACCACCAAATAGGTTCTATGAAAAATCTACATAATAAAATTCCCCAAGGTTGTTTATAACTTAATATTTTTGTGACACTTAAACTTTTAGCACCTTCTTCACTAACAACATTGTTCTTTATTCTATCGTTAATGAGCATGTTTTTTTCTTCATCTGTAATCCAAGGATGATCTTTTGGTTTCGCCTTGTTAATTACAAGCCACGGAATTACCCAAATTAAACCTGCGGCACCCAATATAACGTACGTAGCTTTCCATCCAAATTGAGCATATAAATACACTATAATAACAGGAGCTACAACATTACCAATAGATGCTCCAGCATTAAATATACCTTGTGCTAATGCTCTTTGTTTTACAGGAAACCATTCTCCATTGTTTTTAACAGCACCGGGCCACAACCCTGCCTCCCCCAATCCAAGTAGACCACGCACTATTGATAAAGAAACCACTCCCTTTGCCAATGCATGTAAGGCAGCCGCTACCGACCAAACTATTATTGATAAAACAAAACCAATTCTTGTACCTATTTTATCGTACAATCTCCCTGATAAAAACTTACTCGCTGCATAGGTAAATAAAAAGAAATTAAGCATTAGTGCATAATCAGAATTGTCCATTCCTAAGTCTTCACCCATTTCTGGCCATAGTAATGCAAATGCAGTTCTATCTATATAGTTTATGACAGTTGCTATAAAGATTAAACCTATTATCCACCATCTTAATCCTTTTAATTTCATAATACTTCTTTATATAATATTTAAGCACGATTATATTCCAATATGATTGGTTCAAAAGTTAAAAAATCATATTGCTATATTCAAAAAATTGAATGAGAAGTTAAACTATATTAATTTTTATAGAAAAACATGATCTTCAATACATTCATTCCAATTAATTAAGCATTATGTCGTGCATTATAATACTTCTTGGCCATTATTATCTAGATTCACATTGTAACAATATTGATACAGCGCATGGAAATGTGATTTCATTTTTTGTTTCGCTAATCTCGGATTTTCATCTTTTATTGCTTGATAAATTTCTTCATGTTCTCTAATTCCTCTATAAGCCAAATCTTTATCACATACATGATACTTTTCAAAATTGGTTATTATTTCAGGAGTAATGATTAACATAAAGGTGTTCATTGTGCTATTTCCGCTTGCTTTGGCGATTGCCAAATGAAATAAAAGATCTTCTTGAACTGCATCTTCACCTTTATGTACTTTATCACTATACGCATCAAGTGCCTTTTTCATTTCAATTAAATCTTCATCTGTTCTTCGCATCGCTGCCAATCGTGCAGTTTTTAATTCAAGTAAAATCCTAGTTTCGACTAAAGATTTAAAATCGGGATCATCCAACCTTAGAATATCTTCAATCATTCCATTTATTGCAACCACTCCAATATTTGCAACAAAGGTTCCACTTTGAGGTATAGAATTTAATAATCCATAAAATTCTAATTTTTGAATAGCTTCTCGGATATTACTTCTTGAAACTCCAAATTTCTCAGACATCATTCGCTCTGACGGAAGTTTATCGCCAGGTTCTAGATTTTTGAAATTTATTAAATCTCTAATTTTAGCAATTATTGCTTTTTGATTATTTAAATTTTCAGTTTTATTTAGTATTTCTAATTTCATACTTTAACTAGTCTTTGAGTGGTTAACCAATTGTTACTGGTTAAATTTAAGTAATCTCAACACAAATTAACTAATGAATTAATAAAAGTATTTTTAATTAATTTGCTGTGGCTAAATTTCGCCAACCTAAATCAATACGGTTGGCAAAAAATTTAACCTTTAATAACCAATTCAAAATTTAATTTATTCTAATGTGATACTTCTAACTCGTAATAATGAACTTCCGCAGAAGCGCCTTTATCTCGAGTTTGGAGGTAATTTCCAGCCTTAAAATAATTCTCGAACACGCCCCATCGATCCATATGTATATTTTCATATACTTTAAATTCAGAATTATTTAATACCACAACCATTTTGCCTTTGCTAACTCGAACCTCTAAAGTGAACTTACTAAATCCGACTTCTTGTTCGAAATTAAATCCATCATCATCTCCCCAAGCATCCTTAAACAATGCTGCGTTTTCTGGAGCACTTATATTTTTTAAGACTTTTGTTTTTACTCTAATTTTTCCTTTGTCCCAATAAATTTTTAAAATAGGAGGTGCATCGTTATCATCCTTCCCTATAAGTTCTCGTTGCTCATTTGTCAATCTACCGTGAATTTGCATAATAATGGTTCTATGATATTTACCATCACTATCTCTAGTCACGTTCTTGACAGCCAATTTACCCTTCATGATTCCACCTTCTTCGAAGGTCCAGTTGGTCGAATTACTTCCTGGTTCCATTTGTTCTCTTAATTCAGACCTTGAATATTTGGTATTCTTCGTTGTGGCATCACTTGGATAGGCATAGAATACCAATGTTCCTTTAGCAGAATCATTGAACATGAACTTTTTAAGCTTTTCATTGTTAGCGTAATCCGTAATTTCTGGAAAACTAACTTCGTCTGGTTTACCTTCAGGAATGGTAACCTTCCAGTTTGTTAAGTCAATCTCAGGAAGTTTTACTTTTTTTCTTTTCTTCCTCTTTTTAGATTTCTTCACAGATTCCTTAGGCTCAACATCTTGGGCATAAGTACCAAAAACCACACATAACATCAACATGGATATTATGAATAAGTTTTTGGTATTATGTCCTTTACAAATCAAATTAAATATAAAATACTTTAATATTATTTCTCAGTCTCGATTGTAACAATAACCACCCAGCACCCAACTTAAGCCCTGAGTGGTTTTTTATTATTAATCAATCGTTTGTCTGTCCATTACTAATCTGTGATTTCTACATTATCAAAGAAGGCCTCAGCAGAATTATCTATTACATCTACATTCCTTACATAAATAACTATTTCATTTGTAGATGCCGTGAATTCAAATGTATGCGTTGCATAAATATCACCATCGGTATCAAAAATGTTCGGAATTGCAAAGTACGCATCAATGGCAGGGTCGGAAGTAGAAGCATTAATGCCTATCTCATCCGCAATTTCTGTATTTAATATGAATACTTCAGAAGTTATCCCACCGGCAGTAGTACGAGCATCGATTGAGAACGTGTAAGTCTCTCCTGCCTGAACTGTAACCACTTGATATAAACGACGACCTCTTTCGTCCAGTTTTGCTCCCCTAGTTCCATTATTTCCATCGCTTGTAGAGCCAGCTTGTTCACTGTTATCTCCATAAAAACCATCAAGCCAAGAATCTAAAGCACCATTATCCCACAGAGGATCATACGGGCTAGGAATTGTATTTCCATCATTGTCTACTACAGTGCTATTAGGCGTCATATCCCAAGCATCTGCATTATCACCAGTATTAAATGTATATTCATCAAAAGTGCCATTAAGAACCTGCACTATAAATCCATCTGCCACAACAAGTTGCTCCGTTGCTTGATGCGTCGCACCTGTTACACTATAGGCCGTTAAAGTCACATCATAAATTCCGTCTTCTTGGTAAGTATGAGTTGGATCCATTCCTGTAAATTGGTAGCCATCTCCAAATTCCCACAACAGCATTACAGCATCTATGGAAGCATCCATGAAATGATAAGTCCTGTAATCAGCCCCATCAACCATGTAAGTGAAATCTGCCGTGACTGGTGCTTGTATATCTATTGTCTGACTTAAAGAAGTTGACAGATTTGCTTCACTTGTAGCTATAAGTGTAACTGTGTATATATTATGAACGTCATACACATGAGTTGGAGATTCTTCCGTTGAAGTATTTCCATCACCAAAATCCCATTCGTAACTAATTGCATTTGTGGATGAATTAGTAAATGCATACTCCAAGTAATTACTTTCACTCTGAACAGAACTAAATCCTGCAGAAGGTGGTACAGCCCCGTCAGGTGCTACATCAATAGTGAAATCATCTAGCCTAGCCTCAACAGGTCCATTATAGAAATAAATGGCAACAGTATTATTAATTCCAGAATTAAATGATAAGGTCTGTTGAAGATATACCGAAGGATCTGCTGTATCGTTAACCGTTACTGAAGCTATTGTTGCATCAAGAGCTTCTTGTGTAGTTGTAGGCGATCCATTTTCTGTTATGCCTAAAATAGCTACAGTTACCCAAGGGTTGGATGAATTATCTAACATGGTATGATAAAATCTCAGGTCATAATTAGAATCCGGTTCTACCGTAATTTCTTGATAACCAATACGCGTTTGATCATTAGGTAACTTGGCACCTTGATCTCCAAATGTTACGGGACTACCTGTAATCTGAATTACCCCACCTAAATCATTATTTCTCCAAGAATCTCGGCCATCTCCACCACCACCGGGTAAGGTATCATCTTCAAACCCTGGTTCTAGAATAATTGGTTGAAATGGGCCTTCAACCACCATAACATCAATTGTTATTGAGGCTACAGCGCCCAAGGCATCGCTAGCGGTTAATGATACTGAATAAGTACCTTCACCAGCATCAAATGTATGAGATGGATCTTGATCAGTTGAGGTGTCACCTCCGCCAAAATCCCATGTAAAAATAGTTGCCTCGGTAGAAAGGTTAGTAAAGTTAATTGTTCTAAAATCATCGCTAGAAGAAGCATAAGAAAAGTTAGCTTCAGGTGGTACAGTATCAGGTTTAGAATTTGCATCTGGTAATTCATCTCTAAGAGTACAACCAACGATGAAACTAGCTAAAACGAAACTTACCAGTAATGTTGTATTACGGAAAATATTGAATTTATTTTTCATAGTTTAATTATTTAAAAATTAATATCCTGGGTTCTGAGTTAAAAGACCACCGCTTATATTTATTTCTCTTGCCGGAATTGGCAACAGTAAATCTCTACCTGTAAAGACATATCCTCTATCTGCTGCATGTCCACTTAATACGGCATTTGCAACACCAAATCTAAGTAGATCAAACCAACGTTGATTCTCAAACGCTAATTCTACACGTCTTTCTGTAAGCAGGTCGTTTTTTGTAATATTAGTAACCAAATTGGTTAACCCAGCTCTGTCTCTAACTTGTTGAAAAGAACTCAAAGCACTAGAATTGCTTGTTTGTGCACCTGCGCCAATAATAGCTTCAACATGCATTAATAGTACATCGGCATAACGCAATACAATATAATCATTACCAGCATCGCGTGCACTTCCTCCATATGTAGGTGGCGAGGTTGAAACGTCAGACCCATCAGGTAAAAATTTTATGACTTCATTATCATCTTGACCAAGGAAACCAAGATTGGTGATAGAGGACATTGTTCTATTTCCTCCAAAAGTTGATAAATCTGCAAAAAGATTAGTATTGACTATGTTTTGACCATCCTCTCTTCCTTGACGGAACGCCGATGTAAACTCAGAAGAAAAACTTTGGCTTTCTAATGAATTTCCAGTGTCATATTGGATAGCAAAAATAATTTCACTATTCAATTCAGAATAAAATACATCGCTATAATTACTTTCCAAGCTATATTCTGAACTAGAGATAATAGATTCACACAATTGTTGTGCTCCTGAATAATTAGGATTTGCCTGAGTTAAGTAAACCTTAGCCAATAAACCTTGTGCTGCCGCTTTTGAAGCCCTTGCTTGATAGGTATTATCTAAGGTACTAACAGCCGTCAATAAATCCTCTACAATTAGTGCATAAATTTGTGCTTCCGGCATTCTAGTGAAAAGGACATCGTTGTCAGTTGGGCCAACAACTGATGTTACTAATGGTACATCACTGAACAATCTAACCAAATGAAAATAGGCATAAGCTCTTAAAAATTTGGCTTCAGCAGTATAACTTGCTCTATTATCCTCATCTGCAACTTCCATATAATTCAAGACATTATTAGCTCTAAATATAACTTGATACATAGATTGCCAAAAATCTTCAGATTCCACATTGTTAGCATTCACCACATATCTGTGAAAATCAGACTTTGAACCTTCAAGGGTTGCATTTCTTGTATTATCTGTACGGTGTTCGGTCAACAGGTGAAAAAATTGCACACCTCTATTAGCCCTGCCTATATTTGTTTCTGTATTTTCATTAACACCTTGTATGGCATCATAAATTCCAATAATTCCAGCCAATACATCTTCATCTGTTTCGAAAAAAGATTCAACTGCAACTGCAGAATCTGGCAATGGATTCAAAAAATCACTACAGGAAATAAAAACAAAGCCTGTAATTGCAATGATTAAATATTTTATATGTTTCATAATTTATTTTTTTTAATATTAAAAATCAACGTTCAGACCTAGTGATACCGTTTTATAAATAGGCGTCCCAGCTCTTTGAGAGCCATACGCTCTAGGATTAGTACCATCAACATGCTCTGGATTAAAACCGTGGTAATCATCTGCAGTGATATAAATTAAATTCTGTGCAGTAGCATAAATTCTTACTCCTGTAAGGTTTAATTTTGATACCAAGTTATCTGGCATTTGCCATCCTATACTTACATTACGCAATGACCAGTAGTCTGCACTTGCAATAACTTCACTTGTTAATACCTTTTCTTGAATAAAAGATTCATGAGGAACAAGACCGTCAGCAACAGCTTGTGCTTCACCGCCACTTCTAGTTCTATTTCCGAACCAATTAAAGAAATATTGATCACCAATATTATTTACTTGGGCTCCTAAACTTCCCTGAATCATAAAAGAGAAATCAAAGTCTTTATATCTAAATTCATTCGTAAAACTATATACCAAATCTGGATAAGGATCTCCTAAAATAGCTTTGTCCTCATCGGTAATTATGCCATCACCATTTAAATCTTTCACAATTGTATCATCAGCTTGTCCGTTAATTCGATTCCAAGGATTGTTTACATATGTTGTTCTAAATTCAGTATCATTATAGGCATCTTCATCAACTACATAACCCCAAAAAGACGAGATAGGTTCACCAATTCTATTAATCCATTGTGAATTTCTACCATAGGTATCTTCTATAAGCGCGTTGTTTGAATCTCCAAAACTCAATAATTCATTTTGGTTGGTTGAAGCAATTAAAGTTGAATTCCAAGAAAAATCTTCATTGGCTATATTTCTAGATCTTAATTCAAGTTCCCACCCTCTGTTTTGGACTTTACCTAAATTCACTATACCGTCTTGAAATCCTGTTATATAAGAAACTGGGTTTAACAATAGTAATTTATCACTCGTTCTTGTATAGTAATCTATTGATCCAGAAATTCTGTTACTCCATATTCCAAAATCTAATGCAGGATTGAATTCTTCTGAAGATTCCCATTGCAAGAGTGCGTTTGCAATATTACGAGGTGAAACACCTGGATCTATATTACCATTAACAATAGCGTTAGAGTTTTGCAGCAAGGCTAAATAAGGCCAAGCATTTACAATATCATCACCTACATTAAATCTTTCAGCACCAGTTAGACCATAACTCATTCTAAACTTTAATCTGTTTATTAAATTGCTATCACTTAAGAAATCTTCATTATGCACATTCCAGCCAATAGATGCCGCTGGGAAATTACCCCATTTTGTCTCTGGACCAAATACGGAACTTCCATCACGTCTAAATGAGGCAGAAACTAAATATTTATCGTCAAAGGCATAATTTACTCTCGCAAAAAATCCTACCTTATTAAGTACTGTATTGACTTCAGCGAATTCAGAAATTGAAGTTGCCCCTTGTAAATTTGGAAGCAAATCGTTAGTATATCCATTACCTGTAATATCACTATTACTACTTTTTCTTTGCTGAATAGTTATACCTGCAACTGTATTAATCTCGTGACCATCACCCAAAATTGTGCTATAAGATAATGTGTTATCTGAAATAATTCTCGATCTGAATCTGTTCTGCAGATTATATTGAGCTCTACTATTTCCACTGGCATGATGTTTGGTTCCATCCCATCTTGTTCTCTTTCTTTGATCTAATGTTATACCTAAAGATGTTTTTGCCGTAAGCCCATCCATTAGTTCATAACTCAAAAATGTAGAACCAAATAACTTGGTAGTATACTCATAGTGTTCTCTTTCAACATATTGTGCATAAGGATTCGAATCTCCTGATGTACGTGGTCTCTCATTATTGCCATCATCGTCTAAATCCATATTTATAAGATGGTTTTCGTAGAAATAATCCCCTACACCAACATCTGGATAAGTATCGCGATTGATGAACTGAAGTGTCTCTTCCGTATGATAAATAGGCAACCATGGTGATTGACGTATTGGATTATGTATTGAAGTTGGTAATCGTCTTTGCTCTGTAAACGACGGTGTAATGTTTACTCCAACCTTAATTTTTTCACCTAATTTTGTGTCTACCTTAATTCTTCCTGTATATAATTTGTAGTCATCAGTTAATGCGACTCCTTCATCGTGAACGTATCTTAAAGAAGTACTAAACTTAGTATTAGATGATCCTCCACGTGCTGCAAAAGAATGACTTGAAATTGTTCCTCCATCGAAGAATACATCTTGCCAATCTCTATCAACTCCAGTTGTAGCAACCAACAATTGCATGTATAGTGTTTCTCCTGAAAGCGTTCCAGTAAAAGCTTGTTCTATTCCAGCCCAATCTGAAACACTCTTTCTATAGTCATCACTTCCATGTGCATCTTTCCAACCTGTATAATGTTGGTAGCTATATTTAGTTTTTCCTTCCTTACCACTTTTTGTTGTAATCAAAATTACACCATTAGATCCTTCACTACCATAAATAGCGGCTGATGCTGCATCTTTTAAAACTTCAAAAGATTCTACATCATTCATGTCTAAGTTTCCAAGAAAATCTGAGCTTACAACAATTCCATCAACTACTACTGCAGGTCCGGAATCGGCCGTTATAGATCCAACACCTCTAATGGTGATGGTAGGTGCTCCACCTGCTTCAGCATTCGTTGCTTGAATATTAACTCCTGATACTTGACCAATTAGGGCATCATCTACCCTTGTTACTGCTATTTGATCTAGATCGTCGTTTACAACCTTAGAAATTGCTCCAGTTAAGTGACTCTTTTTCTGAGTACCATATCCAATAACCACAACCTCCTCTAATTGATTGGCATCATCTTCAAGTGAAATATTTAATACGGTTTGATTAGTTATTGTAACTCGTTGCGTTACAAAACCTAAAAAAGAAAATTGTACTACATCACCACTTGCTACTTGAATTTGGAAATTACCATCAAAATCAGTTGCTGTACCTGTTGCAGTTCCAACAATTAGAACGTTTGCTCCTGGAATAGGTTGACTATCCGATTGAGCAATTACCGTACCAGTCAGGGTATAGCGTTCTTGTGCTATCATTGCTGTAAAACTGAACATCAAAGCAATGAACGTTAGCTTAGTTTTTAAATTCATAATTAATTAGTTTTTTTGAGTGTTTAAAGATGTACTCATTAAAACAGGCCAGATCTACAATAGTTTATTATTTTTGTAGAAGACATTGTTGACTTATTATTAATGACGACATGTTATTTATGCTTTTTTTAATAAGCATTTTAAAAGGATAGGCGTGCACCTGTCCTTTTTTTTATTAATAAAATTGGTTTACCAGATTGGTTTACCAAAAATACTATTTTTTTTGTAACCGCAAAATATTTTAGTAGTTATTCCATGAAATCTTCACGGATTGGACTAAATACATCAATTAACACACCTGCTTCTGTGCAAACTGCACCGTGCATTACATGAGGTGGAATATAAAATGAATCGCCACCCTTAACAGTTTTTGTTTCCTCTCCAATTGTCAGTTCATATTCTCCACTTTCTACATAGGTAACTTGCGAATGATAATGTTCATGCATTACGCCAATGGCACCAACTTGGAAATCCACTTTGACCAACATGATTTTGTCATCGTAACCCATTATTTTTCTTTTTAATCCTGGACCAACAACTTCCCATTCTAAATCGTTGCCAAATATGAATTCTTTACTTGCTCCAAATGTTTTCATTATTTCTATTTTTATTTTCCTTTTAATTCTATTAGTAAAATGATATCCTATTCGCTTAATCTCTTTAGTAGTGATGTTTAAAGTATGTTATTTATTATTAATTTGAAATTACAATCAATCTAGAAATGTTTAGGTTTCTATTTGATAAATTGACAAGGTAAACTCCATTAGCAAGCGATGATGTATCTATACTTATTTCATCTGCGATCGTATTTGTGATTTTTTCAATAAGGTTTTTCCCGTCTAAACTATATACACGAATTATATCTATCTGACCATTTGTATTTTTAATATGTAGTAAATCTTTGGCAGGAACAGGATAGAGCACAATTTTGTCTTGAAGTTCAACTTCTCCAATTGATAAACTCTCAGAACCGTAAAATTCAATTTCTGCAATTGTGCTCCATGCACTTGTTCTTGGGCCTCCAACACCTGCAAATCTGCCATATCCGATCACCTTAACATAGCGTGCATCTGAATCCATTAAATATTGATTGAATTCCATTGTATTTGTTGCTGTTAACAATAAATCTCCAGTTGTTGGTAATGCCATAATAAAATCTGAAGGATCTGTTCCTTCTGTTGATACCCAAACTTGGTACCCAAAAGGATCATCTTTATCAGTTGTACTAAATTGTATTAAATCAAGATCATAAGTATTGCCCAAATCATAAATTATATATTCCCCGTCACCTTTGTAATCTCCTGGTATTACCGCACCATCTTGGGCGGCCCAAATAGATTGACTCGTATTGATTTTATCGAGTGTATTAATTGCTATTTCTGGTGGACTATCTCCTGCATTATCACTTGAAAAAGAATGTATTGAAACCGGACCACCTCCAGGCACATCATTAATAAGATCATACAATTCTGTTACATCTACACCTTCTTGTGTTATATTTAAAGTTCTTACAATGTCATCACCTCCAGGATCTTGTGAAAAAGTTACAGTCCCTGATCTACTATCTGTAGTCATATTTTCAGTAACTGTAACCGAAACTGTGGCATCACCAGTACCTGAACTCATATCAATTGATATCCAACCATCGTTAGAGACCGCTGTCCAGCCTACATTAGCATTTACAGAAACATCGTAGCTGCCCGCATCTGAAGAAAGTGTTGGAAGGCTACTAACCGTTAAAGAATCAGGAATTTCAATAGTACAATCACCATCAGTTATATTATCACCTAAATTATCTAAAAAACAAGCACCAATTCCGTAACCAACCATATTGTCGTTGGTTGGTGTATAAGCACCCATATCAGCACCATTACCTGCTGAACCAGGTCCGGAAAAAGTAAATATTTCTCCATTGGGAGAGGCAGAAATTCCCATTTCATCAGTAAAACCTGCGTTTGTTTCACCTAAATCAGTTCCTGTATATACATTGCTTGTGTAAGTTAATGAGGTGCCAAGGTCTGCATAAGACGTAGGTGTATCACCTGTAATTACATCAGTAACATTTGGGTTTCCAGCAGCAAAATAAATTAAGTTATTTGAAACAGTTCCGGTTGGATCAGTTGTCCCTTTATCAGTATTATAAAACAAAGGAGCATTAGTATTTATTAATGTATTATTAGAAAGGTTAATATTTTCAACCCTTTGGTAACTGCTTGAAGTATTATCAGAAGTACAAAGCACAGCATTATTTGAACTTCCCCCTAAAAATGTTATGCCATTATTCCATATGGCCTGATCAGCAACTGTGATACAATCTTGAATATAATTGTTGGTAATAGTGTGGTTACTATCAACAATTCTGATTCCACCAGTACCATCGATATTTTCTCCTAAAAAGTAATTTCCATCAACAGTAGCATTAGAACCATGACGAAGTACTAATGAACCTCTAGATTTTCTAAATGTGTTATTGATATAAATGTTGTTTTTACTTTTATTAGAGATGATCTCATTTTCACCATCAGCACTAACAAAATAATTATTACTAACGGTACAATTACTATTTACCATTTGATAGGAACTAGTCCCTATTCGTATTGTTTCACTATCGTTTGCATTGGTTAGGCCAGAATCAATTTTCTCATAGTTATAGAAATAATTATTGCTAATTGTATGACCAACTATTTCGCAGCTAGTGTTTTCTATATCATCTGGAGATGCGTTGTATTGGAGTTCTACAAGAATCATATTTCCTGCATTGGTTTTATTCATAAACGAACAATTAATCACAGTGTTATAAGTACCGTATAACTTAATCCAATTATGTTTTTCACTTGTACCAGCTTCAAAATCATCTGGATCAACTGTTAAACCATCTATGGCGCAATTTTGAATTGTACTATGATTAGCATAATCAGTGCCCTTTCTGAATTCAATAACTGAACTTGCTCCATAACCACCATCCCAGTGAAAACCGTCTACAACAACATGGTCACCACCAATACTCATTTTCAATCCACCAGTAAACTTGACTTCTCCCGGTGTTTCTGCTCTAAAAATAATAGGGTCGTCTGCAGTTCCATCACCAATAAAGTCTATACGTGCATCAGAATCGTAAGACCCATTTGCTAATATTATAGTATCTCCTGGTACATAAACCTGGTCCTCTAATGCTTCCGGATCTGTTATGTTATAAGTTGTTTGCGAATGCATCAAATTTGACGCAATGAAAACACAAAACATTAATGTGAAGAAATAATAGTTTTTCATTTTTAGTGTTATTAATAGATATTATCATATTGGCTAACCAATCTGGTTTACCAGATTGGTTTACCAAAAATACAATAATTATTCAATTATCAAAATTCTTTACAAGAAACTACATATTGTAAACGCCTCCATTAATATCTAGTGTTGCTCCAGTAATAAAGCCGTCATACTCAGAGGCTAGATATAAAACAGCTCGCGCAACGTCATTTGCATTACCTGCGCGTTGTATTGGAGTACTAGCTGTAGTTGCAGCTGCTGATTCTTTTGTTGTATGCGTGTTGTGAAATAAAGTACCAAGAATGAGACCTGGAGCAACGGCATTGACTCTTGTGCCCTGAGGTCCTAATTCTGTAGAAAGTGCTCGTGTTAAAGTTAAGATAGCACCTTTGCTTGTAGAATAAGCTAATGAGCCTGGGTGTCCTCCTTTACGTCCAGCAAGTGATGCCAAATTAACAATACTACTATTGTCATTTTTTGCCAGATAAGGTGATGACGCCCGAGTTACAAACATCATAGATGTGAGATTAATGTCCATTACTCTATGCCAAAACTCTGTCTCTATTTCGTCTAGAAGTTTACGAGCAACAAGTGATCCTGCATTATTGATTAGTATGTCTAAACCACCTAAAGCCTCTACTGTTTTTTCGACCAATGAATTTGCATCTGTTTCTTTTGTTAAATCACCGCCTATTGCAATTGCTTTTTGACCTTTATTTATTGCGTATTCCGTCAATAAAATTGCAGTATCAGCACTGGAAAAATAGTGGATTGCTACGTTGGCTCCACAATCAATAAAATGTCTTGTAATTGCCTCGCCAATTCCTTGAGCTCCAGCAGTAATTAGAACATTTTTTCCTGTAAGTTTATTTTTTTTCATGTGATTTTAAATTAAATGATTTTAAAGTTTTCTACTTATTGAATGCTATTAAAAATAATTTAGAAGTGCCACAATTCCGTTATACGAAATCACAAGAGAAAAGAACAATGCAGCATACATACCAACATAAACACTAAGACTTGTCTTATAATCTTTCATAACCTTCTTACTGCTTAACAAAATGATTATACCTATAATAACCAAAGGCAGAACAAACACATTAAATACCTGAGATAAGATTTGAATTTCAATTGGATTTGCACCAAATGCCGGCCCAATTAATGCTACTAAACAGGCAATGGCAGTAACAATTCTAAACTGACGAGAATTAGTATCTAGCTTACCTGATTGATAATCAGCAATCAATAATGGTGCTATCAATAAACAAGGAAAAATTGAAGATAAACCTGCGCTTAAGGCACCAAAAAAGAAAATAGTAACTGCCCATTTTCCAGCTACTGGCTCTAAAGTATTTGCCATATCTAATACATGAGTTACCTCTTTACCTTGATAAAATAATGCACCGGCCGCCACTGCCATAATCGTTCCGCTGATAATAAATATTAAAATGGCTGCAGTAATTGAATCTCTTTTTTGCTGATTCAAATTAGCTCTTGTCCATCCTTTTCCTTTTACAAATAACGGTCGTGATAAAAATGTAGCGGCAGCCATAGTTGTACCCACAAAAGCGGCAACAAGCATTTTACCACCAGGAACGTCAGGAATTGTTGGAATTAATCCTTTAACAACATCTACTGGCAGTGGCTGCACAAAGAATAGTGATAGTATAAACGAGAAGCCCATTAATGTCACAAAAATGATTAATATCTTTTCAAAAAATGTATACTTACCAACTAACATTAATAGGTAAAATGTAACTATTATAATAATCGCAGTTATTAATACAGCTTCGTATTTAATAGAATTTAATCCTTCGAAATTCAATGCTAATATTTCAACAATAATATTGGATGAAATCCCTAAAATTCCCATAAGAGAATTCCATTGTCCAAACGTTACTCCAACTATAATTAATATTGCTAATATTTTACCATATTTTAAATGCTTTTTAAAGCCGTAAAGCGCTGTTTCACTAGTTAATAATGCATAATTTCCATATGCAAACATTAAAATTCCTGAAAAAAGACAACTGAGTAAAAGCACCCATAATAGTTGCATATTAAATTTACTACCTGCAACAATCATTGATGTTACACTTCCTGTACCTATAGTATAACCTATTGCAAAAATACCTGGACCGAAGCCCAATATTATGGCAATAATCTTCTTAAATATTGACTTTTTGGTTGTGTTAGCATTCATAATTTTGATGTATTAGTTAGCTCCTATTATCACCAGATGGTATGGTAACTTTGGCCAGTATGATCATCTATTCTTTTATAAGTATGTGCTCCAAAATAATCTCGCTGTGCTTGAATTACATTTGCAGATGAAAATGCTGTTGTAATTCCGTTAAAAAATTGAACAGCTTCACTTAAAGCCGGCACACTAATATCATTCAATACACATTGTGTTACTACTTTTTTTACTGATGGTTTATATTGATTTATAAGACTTATTATTTTAGCGTGGGTCAAAATGTTTGAAGTACTCTTAAAGACTTCTACCAAATCTTGCATTAGAGCAGATTTGATGATGCATCCACTGGTCCAGATTCGAGCAATTTCACTTAAATCTAAATCCCAATTATAAGTATTTGAAGCTTCATGTATAAATTTAAAGCCCTGATAATGATTTAAGATTCTTGCAAACTGATAAGCTTCTAATAGGTCCGTTGAAGTAAGTATTAATTCAGAAGATTTAATTTTGTCAAATAATGCATCTAATTGAATTCTCTCTTCTTTGTAGAATGAAATGTAGCGAGAAAACAATGCTGAAGCTATCAGCGTACTTGGAACACCCAATTCTGTCGAAGCAATGGTTGTCCAGCTCCCAGTTCCCTTATTATCTGCCTTGTCCAATATTTTTTTTACCAACCAATCACCGCTTTCTTTCTTTCTAAAAATTAATGTTGTAATATCCAACAAATAATTACTTGATGTATTTTTCCAACTTTCTAAAGTACCAGCGATCTCATCGGGGTTTTGACCTATAGCTTCTAATATAGTTGTTACTTCTGCCAGCAACTGCATTTCAACATACTCAATTCCATTATGCACCATTTTAATAAAATGACCACTACCTTCTGGTCCTACATAAGAACAACAGGGTAAGTCACTCTTATCTCTTGCTGAAATAGCCTCTAAAAAAGGTTGAACCAATGAGTAAGCTACCTTATCACCACTTGGCATAATAGATGGACCATTTAATGCTCCTTCTTCGCCACCAGAAACTCCTGCACCAATAAAATGAATATTCTTAGGTTTTAAATAGTTGAATCGTTCATTTGTTTTTTTATAGTTAGAATTTCCTCCATCAATTAAAATGTCATTCTTAGATAAATATGGCATCATTTCCTCAATAACTAAGTCAATAGTTTTTCCTGAAGGAACCATGAGTATTATCTTTTTAGGTTGTTGTAAAGAATTTACAAAAGTCTCAATATTATCGAATCCAGAAGCTTCAGCTAATTCAGAATATTCATTCTTAAAGACTTTAGCAATATTTTCTTCTTCTTCTCTAACATGTCTATTAAACATTGAAATTTTAAATCCACTTCTGGCCAAGTTTCTGCTTAAGCTTTTACCCATGACTCCTAAACCAAATAATCCAATCTCCGATTTATTTATTAATTCATCACCAATAGTTTTTACAATAGATTCAGGTGAGTTACTTATATCAATATGTAATGCGTCTGAAGGAGTTTCCAAAATTTCAAATTGGGAGTTTAATAATTCTGAAGACATGAAATGATTAGACCTACCAGTCATTCTATCCTGAATTTGTTCAAAGGAGCCAGATAAATGAATCCATTTTGTTGACTTCTCAATGCCAAGACTTAGTGTACTGCGATACACTTGTTTTAATGCTGAACAAGCAATTATACAACTTGTTGTGGTTAGTTGCTTTTTAGCGAAGTCATTTATAGATTTTAACCAACCTTGTCTATCTTCATCATTTAAAGGTTGTCCGTCAGACATTTTTATAATATTTTCTTTGGAGTGAAAATCGTCACCATCAAAAAAAGGAATGTCTAAATTCTGTGATAGTAACTTTCCAATAGTGCTTTTTCCACAACCTGAAACGCCCATTATGAAAATTACTTTTTTCAAGGTAATTTTTTATTTGTTTGGTTCCTCGCCTGGACCCACGGTAGCTTCTCTAAACCACACTTCGGTATAACAGCCATTTTCATATTGTTTGGCAATATCACCTCCATAGGTCTCTGCGCCTGCACACCAAACCATATTTGTTTCTGGACTCTTCCCATTAGTTTGATTATAAGCGCCTTGTTTAAAATAACCTAATTCACCTTTATAAGCTATTGCTCTTTCTGTTCCGTCCTGTCCTATTGGAACGAATAGATTCTGGACCTGTTCTGGCAGATCTGACTTATTCACATATTCAGATTCGATTAAGTTTTTAGTAAACGTTTTTGTTTCATGACCATCACTTTTAAATGTGAGATACATAATGCCTTTATAAACATTTACTTCATAACTAAATTCTTCTCCAAGTTCTATACCATCAACAGGTTCTGCTGGATAGTCATCTTTGCTTGTTCCAATTACAGACATATCATGTCCCCAAACGGCACTAGAATAATCCCATCTGCCAGAATTATCATCGCCTTCAGTATTTATTTCATAATTCCAAAAAACCGATCCTTTACTCTGGCCTGGAAATTTCTTATAAAATATTTTTAGTGGTTCATTCTCATGACCTTCACCGCCATGAATTTGTCCAACAACCACAGAATAAGAAGCTGCCACTCTAGCATCACCAGAAATAGAGACTTGCATTACCTTGCAGGTACCTGTAAGTTTACCTCCTTCTTCAGGCGTCCATTCTCTTTTTTCGTGCAACTCTGTTCTCGTATTACTGGAGTTTTTTGAAGTAACACCAGAATTTGGAGTTTTATAGACTACCCAACGTCTTGTTCCATCTACTGCAGTATAGAAAAAATCTTTATTATCAAAGTCGACAAGATTTTCAACGTTTGTTCCATCTCCCATCAATATTTTGAATTTATCCATGAATGGAATAATCTCACTAGGATAAACCGTTTTTGTACTTAAGCCATCATTCGAACTAAAATACCCGTCATTGGATATAGCGTCATCACTTATAGTAATATTGCCAGATTTAAACCAAACTTCCGCATAATTACCGTCTGCATATTGTTTTTGAATATCACCACCATGTGTTTCAGCACCTGAACACCAAACTTTGTTTACGGCAGGATCTTTTCCGTTGGTTTGATTGTAACAACCTAGTTTAAAAAATAGTCCTATATCAGAATAAGCATTTTCGCGCTCTACTCCATCTTGACCTATGGGAACAAATAAATTCTGAACTTGTTCTGGGATATCTGAGCGTTTTGCATATTCCGACTTGATAAGATTTTTAGAAAATGTTTTTGTTTCGTGGCCTTCACTTGTGAATTTGAGGTACATGATGCCATCCTTAATTTCAACTTCATAACTGAATTCTTCTCCTAAGGTAATTCCATCTTCTGGTTCCGGTGGATAGGTATTTTCACCTGTCCCAACAACAGAAAAGTCATAACCCCAAATAGGGTAGGAATAATCCCATCTTCCCGAATTATCATCGCCTGCTGTGTTGATTTCATAATTCCAAAACACAGAACCTTTAGAATGGCCAGGAAATTTTTTGTAAAATATTTTCAGTGGTTCGTTCTCATGCCCATCCGCACCATGAATCTGACCAACCACTACAGAGTAAGTAGCGGCAACGCGGGCATCTCCAGTTGTAGCAACATTCATTACTTTAAGCGTGGCGTTCATTTTGGCTTCGGTCATTGGTGACCACTTTTTTAATTGAGCAAGTTCGGTTCTTGTATTGTTCGAAGTACCATGAGTATTACCTGCATTTGGTGATTTAAATACGACCCAATCATCTTCGTCATCTTTAGCAGTATAAAAGAAATCTTTGTTCTCATAGTTCGTTGCCTGACCTACATTAGAACCATCCCCTAAGATTAAATTCCAATGCTCGAAAAATGGTATTATGTCATTTGCATTACCCACCTTTGCAGCTATTTCTGAGTTGTTTATATCGTTTTGCTTTTTGTTTTCAGCACAGCTAATAAAAAGTAAAATGGCACTAAACATTAATGCCTTTTGCGCAAAAAATAATTTGAAAATATTGAAGTACATGTTATAGGATATGTCAGTTATACTAAAATTACTAATTAAAACAGTTTTCTTTACAATTTAGATTTTTGGTGTCCATATTAAATTCAAGAAAGCCTTTTAAAAGAAAAAGACTTCCTTGAAATATGAAAAAAACTTACTTATTCAATTATTAGTTTTTTTGTATACTTCTCACCATCAGCATTGAGATTCAATATGTAAACCCCTTTGCTTAGGCTAGAAACATTTATTTTATCAACGGCTCCATTATGGAAATAAACTTCCTTTCCAAGAATATCAAATATTGCAACAGAGGATATGTCCAAATTATTTGATTCAATAAAAATTTGATCACTAGACGGATTTGGATATACTTTGAAATTTGAAGTTGAAAATTCATTTACAGATAGTACATCTTCAGTAAGCGAAAAGTTGTCATAAAATACTTCAGTAGCACCATCAACAGAGAATAATGATCTAATATAAACTACCACAAAAGTATTTGTTGCTGTAAAAGAAAAGGAATTAGTTGTATATGTATCAAAATCATTAGCAATAGTCATAAATCCATCTACACTAGAATCAGCACCTCCATTAGCATTAATACCTACCTCATCCATTATTTCAGTATTTAACATATATACTTCTGAAGGAGTACCCATTGCTTCAGAACGTGAATCAACAGAAAATGTATAATCCAAACCGATCGTAAGGCCCTCTACCTTCTGGTATATGCGACGCGTACAAACTCCTGGGAGATTAGGACTTGAATCCATATACAATTTAACACCTCTTGTTCCTCCGTTTCCGCCACTGGTAGATCCTGGTTGCTCATCTACTCCAGATCCAGAATTGTAAAAAGTTTCAAGCCAACCACCTAAATCATCATTATCCCAAACAGCTTGATATGGACTTGGCACATCCAAACCCGTTATTTCATCCTCTATATCATTATTTGGAGTTACATCATAAGCATCTGCATTATCGGTCGTATTTCCCATACTTCCCATGGCCGTTCCGTGATCATCACAAGTAGGGTTCATCATGAGATTTTGACTCCATCCGTAATTAAAACACAGACAGAATACTAGTAAAGTGTAAAATGTATTAGGGTATTGTTTTGTAAAAAGTAATTTTGATTTCATAATTATTTTAGTTTTAATAGTTAATTATTAATGTGATATTTCTAAACTGTAATATTTAATGTAAGAATAAGCATCTTGATTTGTAGTATTTAAATAATTCCCTGCTTTAAAGTAATTTTCATAAGGCCATTTGTCTAAACTTACGTCTTCATATATAAACGCTTCTTCATTATTTAGTTGAACTTCTATTCTAGCATCTGTTGCCGTAATTCTAAAATCGAAAGCATCAAAACCTACATAGCCTAAGTTTTGTTTAATATCAGTCCAAGTTGCATTTGAAGTTTCTAATAGATCATCACCATCTGTACTTTCATCTATAAGCGATTTTTTGTGTGACCACACATAACCATCTTTCCAATAAATTTTAATTAATGGCGGACCGTTATTTGAAGAGAAACCATGTGTATCCATATCTTCTTGAGATATAATGCCATGAATTTGCATCACAATTATTTTGTGATAATCATCATTAGATTCATTATTTTCTGAAACAGCATCAACTTTAAGTTTCCCAATCATTTCACCCCCTTCAAGAAGTGTCCAATTTTCTCTTGAATTACTCGGATTAATTAACTCCCTCAATTCAGTCCTTGAATAGGAACTATTTGTAGTTGTAACATCAGGATAGGTATAAAAGACAAGAGATTCATCGGAAGTATCGTCATATAAAAATGGCTGAACAGCGGCTAAGTTTTGATATCCAAAATCAACCAATTGTGATGGTTGATATTCATCTGGACTGCCATTGTTATTTTCATCTACAGGGAGAGTAATTTTCCAATTTGAAAAGTCAACATCCGCAAAATTGGTTGTTTCTTCAGGAACCTCTTCCTCTTCTTCAGTGACCACTTCTTCACCACCATCACTGTCATTAGAACTAGAGCAACTAAAGATCAACAAAATACATATTACTGGAATTAGTATATTAGTGTAAGAAGGAAATACTTGTAGTTTTCGTTTCATTTTAGAATGAAATAAAATTGGTTTACCAGATTGGTTTACCAAATATACATATATTTGTAACTTCTGCAAATATTAAACAACATTTTAACAAGATGCCATATGTATTCACTTACAAACAGTGATCGAAAAGTTTTATCAACCATTAGTACTGCCACAATTGCGACCTTTTTGTATAAGAAAGGGTTTAAAAATCAGTTTATTCAAAATGTACTTCCGCTAAATAGATCTAATTCAATTATGGTTGGTGAAGCCTTTACCTTAAGATATATTCCTGCAAGAGAAGATTTAAACTCAATTACAGTTTTCGAAGATAAAAATCATCCGCAAAGAGTAGCGATAGAAACATGTCCAGAAGGTTCTGTTTTGGTTATTGATAGTAGAAATAATCCAAGAGCGGCATCTGCCGGTTCAATATTAGTAGCACGACTTATGGTTCGTAACGCTGCAGGTATTGTTACAGATGGTGGATTTAGGGATTCCACTGATATCGCAAGTTTAAACTTTCCAGCCTTTCATCAAAGACCATCAGCCCCAACAAATTTAACCTTACATCAAGCTATTGACATCAATGTTCCTATTGGTTGTGGTGGTGTTGCTGTATTTCCTGGTGATATTATTGTTGGTGATATGGATGGAGTTATGGTGATTCCTAATAAAATAATTGAGGAGGTAATAAACGAGTGCTCTGAAATGACATTATTTGAAACATTTGTAATGGAAAAAGTTAAACAAGGACAAACCATTTTAGGCCTATATCCACCTACAGAACAAAGTACATTGATAGAATATAACAAATGGAAAAACGACAGTAAAAATTGAATTTGGATTTATCCTTCCATGCTTCCAGAAATATTTTATTTTTCATTTTTTAATTGAATAACTTCCGCAGCAATACTTACCGCAATTTCTTCTGGTGATTGACTCTTTATTGAAACACCAATAGGTGCGGATACTTTATTAAGTTCTACTTTTGAAAACCCGTCTTTTTCTTCTAAAACTTCAAACATGGTCTTTAACTTCGCTTTGCTCCCTAAAACACCAATAAATTTATTCTGTTTACTCAGTAGTTTACTCAACACTAATTTGTCATCGGTATACCTATTTGTCATAATAGCAACATAACTGGTATCACTTTCTTCTACATAATTTTCAACATTTTTATAATCAATGATGTGCTTTTGATGTGCAGAAACATTACTCACAAAAGTGTTTAAACCCTCTCTGTTATCTATCAAAATCACTTCAAATCCAAGTGTTTTGAATAATTCTGAACATGCCAATCCTACATGACCAGCTCCAATAATATAGAACCTATCCTTTATTCCTAATTGCTCAGAATAAGACCAATTACTGGCGTTTTTGATTTCAGTTTCAAACTTAGTATTCATGACCTCTGATGTCGCATCAAAGGTATTATGTGACAGATATAAAGTTCCGATTTTTCGTTTTGATAAACACTCGATAAGAAATTTTATCTGTGAAGAATTCTCAGAATTTAATGGATGAAATACAACTGTTTGTTCGCCAGAACAAATCATTCCTGACCCATCCTTCACTTTCCCTTTATGAATTTGTCTTTTTAAAACTATTGGATAGTCTTTATTCCTAAGTAATACTTTAGCTTCTTCAACTAATTGAAACTCCATTACACCACCACCAATAGAGCCAAATATCTGCCCATCTTCAGCGACACACATCCTAAAACCGCGCCTTCCTGGAGAACTGCCAAAGTTGTCAATAACGGTTAACAGATAGACTTTTTGATTTGATTGTAGTTTGGCAAGTATCTGATTCCAAAAATTCATACATCAATGATCAAATTTACCTAATTATTCTGAGCGTAAGAATCGAGTAAATCCAATTTTATTGCTTTCTCTTGATCACTCAACCAACTTGCTTTAAAACTATTTTTTACCAGTTCCGTTATTTGTGTTTTTGTCAAGTTTAATGCTTTTGCAGTTTCGGTATAATTTTCGTTCATATAACCACCAAAATAAGCTGGATCATCAGAGTTTACGGTAACTAAGAGATTTCTATTCATCATCTCTACTAAGGGATGATCCTCTAACTTTTTAACCACCTTAAGTTCTAGATTAGAAAGTGGGCATAAAGTCAATGGCATTTGTCTTTGCACAAGCAGTTCAACTAATTTATCATCTTCTAAACAACGATTTCCATGATCTACACGAACTATTTTGAGCAAATCTAAAGCCTCCCAAATATACTCTGAAGGGCCTTCTTCACCGGCATGAGCAACAACTGCAAATCCTTCTTCTCTAGATTTAGCAAAAACACGTTCAAATTTTGAAGGAGGATTGCCAACTTCAGAAGAATCTAACCCAACACCACTAATCCAATCACGATATGGCAAGGCTTGTTCTAAAGTATTAAAAGCTGAAGCTTCATCCAAATGTCTCAAATAGGACATGATCAATTTATAACTGATGCCTAATTTTTCTCTTCCATCTTCCATTGCTCTTCTAATTCCATTGATGACAACATCAAATGAAATGCCTCTATCTGTATGCGTTTGAGGATCGAAAAATATTTCAGTATGGACAACATTCTGAGAGTGAATTTTAGTTAAATAAGCCCATGTCAAGTCGTAGAAGTCCTGTTCATGGATCAACACATTGGCACCTTCGTAATATATATCCAAAAATTCCTGAAGATTACTAAAATTGTAGGCACTTTTCAATTCATCTACACTATTATATTTAATATGTATATCATTCCGTTTGGCAATTTCAAACATCAGTTCAGGCTCAAAAGTCCCTTCAATGTGTAGATGTAATTCTGCTTTCGGAATGCCATTAATAAACGTTTCTAAAGAAATTGTATTCATCTTATTTATTTTAATTTTTCTCGTCGATCTTTCAATATTTTTGCAAACGATCGTGTTCTTATTTCATCCAAGGTTAATCCTGTAGCTAAGACTTCATCAATAGTAATTGCACCACTATTCAGTGCTCTTAAAAAGTAATTTAAAAGTCCTTGACCAGTTGCGGCGTCGTCAAAAGTATCTCCTATTAAAGTGGCTTGCGCTGCTTTTTCAACAAAGGTTTTTAACCGTAAAACAGCGTCGTCATAAGATTCTAAAAAGAAAGCATAAACTGCTGTATAACGCATTGGTAATTGAGCCGGATTCAAATCCCATCCTTGGTAAAGACCTTTATATAATGAATGTCGAATATGTTGGTATCCTTTTAACCAAGCACGATGCACTACCTCTTTATTTTCTTGTTCTTGAGCTTCATTTAACTCACCACGATGTGGGCCAATAGGCATCGTATTAGTGGCGCCATCTGAAAGCCAAATTCCAGTATGAGCTAAAGCGACTTTAGTTGTATAATGTGCAAAATCACATACGTCGTGATCCATCTCCTGATATGAGGCTGTGATGTTATTTGAAGCCGTGTAATCGTAAGTTCCAAAATGTGTAGCAATACAACGTCCTTTGCTGGCAGCAATAAATCTGAATAATGGATTGGTACCATTATGATCCATGATAGACTGCGTAGTTTCAACCATCATTTCCATTTTTAATGTACCAGATGTTAAATTGAATCTTTCTTCTAGAAGTTCAAAAAATGAAACTAAAGCTACAATCTGTTCTGGGATAGTAACTTTTGGAAGCATCACTACAAAGTTGTTTGGTAGCTTGCCTTTGGTTTCAGTGAGTAAAGTAGTTAAAAAAAGATCTAAAGTTCGCAACCCACGCTCTTTCAATTCTTCTGTAAACGGCTTAATTCTAATACCAATAAATGGTGAAAGAGTTCCTTCATCCAATCCAATGGCGGTTTGCTTAGCTGCAAAAATCGCAGTTTCATCTTCTTCGGGATCTGGGCGATTTCCAAAACCATCTTCAAAATCAATTCTAAAATCTTCTACACCTTCTCTTTCAAGTTTTGCTTTAACCTTTTGATAAATGGCATATGAAAATCCAGCAGGATGATTCTTTAGATCTTCATTTGATAGTGCTTCCAATTCCATTGAAAGTGATTCTTGCTCAGGTCTATTTGAAGGCAATGAATCAGAACCCTTAAGTTGAAATGCTTTACCAAATTCTACAAAATTAGGGGCATAATACAGGAGTGATTTTAACGCAATTGAACCTAATAATTGAGTTGTATTAGATTTAAAAAGATTGGCGCCACCATAAACTGTATGAATTGGTTGCCTGTCTTCTCTGTCGCCACCATAAATTTTATTAAAGGCTTGATTAGCAATCCTTAATTGATCAAAAATCTGTGTTTTATTTTCTCCTGAAATACTTAAATTCATTCTAAAATGATTAATTCTAACTTCCTCTATAAGTTGAATAGCCAAATGGACTAATTAATAAAGGAATGTGATAGTGATTTGCATTGGTTACTTCAAATTGTACTGTTACTTCTGGATAAAAACCTGTCTGATTGTGGTCGTCAAAATAATTCCCCGTATTAAATGACATGACATACATTCCAGGAATTAATTTTCGTCCTGGTGGCAATACATCCGAAATTCGTCCATCAGAATTGGTTACTCCTAAACATAAAGGTTTCCATTCTTCATTATTTAAAGCTTTTAGAGTAACTGTAATGCCTTTTGCTGGCAGTCCAGTTGATGTATCTAGGGCATGTGTTGTAATATGGCTTTGCAATTCAGAACTCTGAGCCAAGCCTTCAATAAGTTTGGCCAATCGTATTACTGTAATTTTATGTTGTTCATTTATGGCAAGAAAAAGTTCATCTTCAGTATTATGTGCCAATCTTGAACTGACTATGCTTAACATTTCACTGGCGCTTTTTCCAGAAGCACTAACGATAAAAATATAGCCAAATTTATCTTCATATAAGGTATTTGCCTCTGCCAAATCAGCTATGACATCCATATTGGCCTCAGACATTTTACCTTGTTCATTTTCTGCCCAATCTGCTGTATTTGCATATTTTTCTTTTAAACTATTGACATCTCCAATTTTGGGATGACCAGAAAAAGCATCTAAAAAATCATCAATCGAACATTGATCGTACCAGATAGACGCTGCTTTATCTATGAGGTCTTCATTCGACTCAAAGGGTCTGCTCTCAATCATTTTATTGACCCAAGAATCTGAAACACAACATTTTTCTAAATGGTTGAATGCTTCACTTTCTGATAGAGAATTTAATTCATTTAATGTTATCATCTTAATTATTTTGGTGCGCCTTGGTTTATCCAGCAATTGATCATATCGCGTTCTTCTTCTGTCATACCTGTTTGGTTGTTATTAAACGGCATATTCTTACTCAAAACAGTTCGTAAATAGATTTTATCTCTTAAATTATAAATCTGTTCAGCCGTGTCATATTTGGTACCACTAGGTGCTACTTTCCATACCTCATCAGTTGGATTTGAAGAATGACATGTTGTACATCTATTATTTATTATTGTCTGAATTTCTGCAAAAGAAACAATTTCCTCGCAATTTTCATATTTTGGTTTTGTAGGTGATGTCATGAATGCCATACCAAATAAAATTACAACAGATATTGGCATTACCCAAACGGAGAGCTCACCTTTTTCGCGAATATTTAAATAATGTTTTATGCCTGCCGTTCCAAGTGTAATTCCTATAAGAACCAACCATTGATAGGTATTTCCGAATGTACTCGGAAAATGATTACTTATCATTACAAATAACACTGGAAGTGTAAAATAATTATTTGTGTACGATCGTAAAAAAGCGGCTTTACCATCTTCAGGATTAGGTAGCAATCCCTTTTTTGCTGCTGCCACCATCCGCTTTTGACCAGGAATTATAACAAAGAAAACATTAGCTGCCATTAAAGTTCCTAAAAAAGCACCAAAATGAATGTAAGCTGCACGACCACTAAATACCTGTGCATAGAACCATGCAAAAACAAATACTAGTATGGTTATGGCCAATGTGAAAATCACCTTGCTATTACTTAGTCGTTTGCAGATTTGGTCATATAAAACCCACCCAACAATTAAAGAACCAATACTTATTGAAATTGCGGTTAATGGCTTTATGTCTAAAACTTCAGGATCAATTAAATACGAACTGGCATTAAAATAATAGATAATAGCCAATAAACAGAATCCAGACAACCACGTAAAATAAGCTTCATATTTAAACCAATGTAAATGTTTTGGAATATTTTTAGGTGCCAGTTTATACTTCTCAACATAATAAAATCCGCCCCCATGAACTGCCCAAAGATTGCCCGCTATCTCATCTCGTATACCCTCGGTTCTATTAAGTGCATTTTCCAAAAAAACAAAATAAAAGGAAGCACCAATCCAAGCAATTCCGAAGGTAATATGTAAAAGACGAACGGTTAAATTAAGCCATTCAAAAAAATGACTTTCGTATATAGTTCCTTTCAAAAACAAGTAAAGAATTCCTATACCGCAAAATGAAGCTGCAACGATTAATACATAAAACCAATTTTGCGATGTTTGAAGTGAATCTGCCTTTTCATAGTCACCTTCAGCTTTTAGTTTTTTTATTAATTGATGTAATTTATAAGTCGCCGCAACTGCTGTAATAAATATGATCAGCCAAGCGATAAGTAATAGTACTTCTATCATTCAGTTGAATTAATGGTTCCAAGAATTCTCAATCTGCTAACACCTCCATCAGGATAAATCTTAAGCTTCACATGAGTTACAGGGTGTGAAATTTTCATTATTTCTTTTTCGAAATGATGTTCTTTGTCGGCTTCCAATTTTTGTTGAGGTAATAAAGTTTCCCAATTATGTTCATCATGTATTACGTCATCATCATTTTGGCAATTGCAGACGTCTAGGGCAAACGAATCAGGATAATTACCTTTAAAATGTTTGGTGTCTAAAATTATTTTTTGGATTGTTCCTGGATGTCCTAATCTCAGAATGACAAAATCTTCATTGTTTGGTGTTCTATTTCGTTTAGTTTCCCAGCCATCACCCATATTTTTCCCTGTTGTTGGAGAAATCAAATTGTCCATAACGCTAAAAAACATATCATTGCAATGGACTGCCTTTCCACAGTTATTCACTAGGGCGAGATCTATTAAATCACTTGAATTTACTTTAGACCAATCTTTATAAACTTCACCATAAACTCTAAATCGAGCCACACCACCATCAGGATAAATATGTAGCCGAACATGTGTGTAGACTTTGTCTGAATTGATCTCAAAAAAATGTTGACTTCCAGGTTCCAATGGTGATTTTACCAAAACCTCATCCCAAGGTATCTCATTTGCTCCGTTCCAGTCTGCTAAATCTTCGTCTAAATTAATTGCCTCGACTGATGCAAAAGGTGGATGATTACCCAAAAAATGATTGGTGTCAATATCAAAGCCCTTTAATTTTCCTTGAGCTCCTAACATAATTATGGCCCAATCGTGTCCCGCAATTCTTTTACGTCTAGATTCCCAGCCGTCCATCCATTTTCCATGATCGGTGTACTTATCTGGAATAAAAATACCCCGTCCTTCTTTGATGAGATTTTCTTTCTCAGCAAAAAAATCATCCGTACAGAAAACTACCTGTCCGCCTATTTTTTCTGATGCCAGATCAACATATTTTTTTAATTTCTCTTCTATCATTAAATATTCAATAATAATTTACCACATTGTAAAGTCTTTAATTTTGAATTTTCGACCACATGTTCACCATTAACAAATGTATGAATTACTTTCCCAAAAACCTTTTGGTTTAGGTAAGGTGTTGCCTTGTGTTTATGCTCAATAGAATCTCCTGTTATTGTAAATTCCTGTGCGTCATCCCAAACTGTTATGTCTGCATCAAAACCTGATTTTAATATTCCTTTTTCAGAGTCTATCCCCAAAAATTGTGCTGGCTTTCTCGTGAGTAGTAGTAATAACCTCTCTTTACCCAAATTTCTTTTTTTTGAAGCCGAAAATAAAATTGGAAGGATAAATTGTAATCCAGCAATTCCTCCCCATGCCTTAAAAAAGTCACCACTTTCTAACTGCTTTCGTTCAGGTGTTGATGGTGAGTGATCGGAAGCCAAAAAATTAAAACCATCGTCTAATAGGTAATCCCATAATTCATCATTATTTGCCTTTTCTCGAATTGGAGGTGCACATTTATAAATTGGAGATTCGTCAGGAATATCTTCAGCATTGAAGAACAAATAATGCGGACAAGTTTCTACGCTCAACTTATTTGTGAATTTTTTTCGTTTCTCAATTAAATCAATTCCCTCTGAAGCAGACAAATGAACAATATGAACTTTGATGTCAAATTTCTCCTGAATTTTAATAGCTAAATCAATCGCCTTTGTTTCCCAACGCTGCGGTCTAGAATCTAAATACTCTTTATAGCTTTTTGGGTTAGATATTTTCGGGACATCGCTATCTGATAATTCGCAATGAAGTAACAATGGAATATCGTATTTTTTTAATGTTGGTGCAATAGCCTCTAAGTGTTCTATAGAAACATTAGGAAATTCGTTAATTCCTGAATGGGTTAAAAAGCCTTTGATTCCAAAAACACCTTCCTTTATTAAATCTTCAACATGTTCTTTATTGGATGGAATAATACCACCATAAAAACCGCAGTTTACATGTAATTTATTCTTAGAAGCCTTTTGTTTTAACTTAAAGGCCTCAACTGTTGTTGTAACTGGATTAGAGTTTAAAGGCATTTCAATTAATGTTGTAATACCTCCAATTGCTGCTGCTTTAGTTGCCGTTTCGAAGCCTTCCCAATTCTCACGACCAGGTTCGTTAATATGTACATGTGCATCAATAATTCCAGGCATGACAATAAACTGCTCATAATCATGAAATTCTAATGCCTCAATTTTGTGGAATCCAGCGTAAATCTGATTGATTTTATGATCTTTTATATGAAGTGTTGCCTCAACAAAACTGTCGCCTATAAAACATCGCTTACTATAAATCAAAAACTCTTTCATGGACTACTTACTATATAAACTAAGCAACACCTTTTCAGGAGTCATAGGTGCATTAAACTTTAATTTATATCCTGGATTAAATGCTTTGATTGCATTTTGAATAGCAAAATAAGCACCGATACCATACATTAAAGGAGGTTCCCCAACGGCTTTGGATTTCAAAATCGCCATATCATTTCCCGAAGTTTGTACAGGTATAACTTCAATATTTTTTGGAACAGAAAAAATATCTGGAACTTTATATGTGGAAAGTGCGTTTGATAATAATCTCCCTTCATTATTATAGGCAATTTCTTCCATTGTCATCCAACCAATACCTTGAACCAAAGCGCCCTCAACTTGACCTAAATCAATTCCTTCACTCATACTTTTCCCATAATCATGCACAATTTTTACATCATTAAATTCGTAGGTGCCACGTAAGCAATCAATTGTAGTAATAATTATTGCTGTTCCATAGACGTGATAGGCGAAAGGGTGTCCTTTTTCAATGTTTTTATCAAAGTGAATTACAGGAGTAGCATAATGTGAGTTTTCAGATAATGCAACACGTTTCAACATTGCTATTGCAATTAAATCCTCCCAGTTTAAATCAGATTTTTTAGAATCAACGTAAACAAATTCATCTTTAAGTTCAATAGAATTCTTCAATACATTTAATTCTTCTGCAGCAGTTTCCTTTAATCGTTCAAGTAATAAGTCACAAGCTTTTAAAAGGGCTTTCCCGTTTAAATCTGCCGTAGAACTTGCAGCCGATGGTGACGTATTAGCAACACGTGTTGTATTTGTTGTTTCAATTTTTACTTTATCATTTTTTATTGAAAAAACTTTTGCGGCAATTTGAAGTAATTTGGTATTGACTCCTTGTCCCATTTCAACGGCTGCTGTACTAATTCCAATACTTCCATCTTGATAGATATGAACAAGAGCACGTGCATGATTCATTGGTGTATTTGTAAATGAGATTCCAAAAGTGATTGGCATAGCTGCCAATCCCTTCTTAAATTTGTCATTGTTCTTATTGAATTCAGATACTTCTTTTTGCAAAGATTCTAAATTATAATTCGCCATCGCTGCGTTCCACGAATTTTTAGCTTCAACATTATTGGCAATTTGACCATAAGAAAAGCTATCGTTTTCTTGTAATAAATTTGCTTCTTGAATTTTGATTGGAGATACCCCTATTTTAGCAGCGGCATTTGCAATTGCAGATTCAATTACAAACATTCCTTGTGGGCCACCAAAGCCACGAAACGCTGTATTTGGAGGTAAATTTGTTTTACAACTTAATACTGATACATTGACATTCTCAACAAAATAGCTATTAGTTGCATGAAATAATGTGCGTTCTGCAATGGCTGGCGAAAGATCTGCCGCAGCTCCTGAATTTTGCAAGAACTCTGCTTCATATGCAAGAATTTTCAAACCCTTTGATAAACCAATTTTATAAGTGCTTTCATAAGGATGACGCTTACCTGTCATTCGTAAGTCATCATGACGATTCAAAATTAATTTTACAGATTGATTCAAATGAAATGTTGCCAATGCAGCCATAACTGCCCATGGTGTCGCTTGGTCTTCTTTCCCTCCAAATCCACCTCCAAGTCGTGTGACATCAACTTCAATTTTATGCATTGGAATCCCTAATACTTTAGCTGTTGTTTTTTGAACGGCTGTTGGTCCTTGAGTAGAAGATGTGATTTTTATATTACCGTTTTCTAGAGGTTCTGCATAAGCTCCTTGCGATTCAATATACAAGTGTTCTTGTCCGTTGGAAAATGTTTCTCCTTCAACAACATAATCACATTTTGTGAAGGCCGTTTTGGTATTTCCTAGTGTAAATGAGCGCGCTTTATTAATAAAGCTACCTTTTTCTTTAGCTTCCTTAGCCGTAGTAATTACTGGTAACTCATCAATTTCAATAATTATTAATCTTCTAGCTTGCCGTGCAATAAATTCTGACTTGGCAACTATTAAGGCAATAGGCATACCACAAAAATGAACATCATTTTCAGCAAATAAGGGCTCATCAGGAATAATTCCACCAATTTGATTCTCACCTGGAACATCCTTGTAGGTGAAAATTCTTTCAACGCCTTCAAGAGCTTTGGCTTTTGAGTAATCAATCTTCTTTATAATTCCGTGAGCCTTAGGAGAATCAAAAACAACTGCATGAAAAGTTCCTTCTCTAATATTCACATCGTCCACATATAAAGATTCCCCTCTTACGTGTGTGTATGAGTCAATATTTTTCATACTTCGTTTGAGTGACTCTGACACTTCTTTTTTTATGGCGCTTAAATTATTGTCTGAATTCTTCTTATGCATACTGAACAAGATCTTTTATTTGGAATTGATCAGTGAAAAGTTCGGTGAAATGTGCAAAAAACAATTGTCTAGCCAATAAGCGCTTATAATCACTAGATCCTCTAACATCACTTATTGGTGAAATTTCATTCTGTAAAATTGCAATGGCTTCAAGAATTATTTTTGAAGAAATGACCTTGTTATTGAGAAAGGTGGATGTTTGATGAAGATATTTTGGAATGGCCGCCACACCACCTATAGACACATGAGCTTCCTCAATTAATTGATCCTTTATAATTAGGTTAATGGCAGTATTAACACTAGCAATATCTAAATGAGTTCGTTTCGAAACCTTTTCAAAATTAAAATGGCTATTTGAACTCGGTATCTTAAATATGATGTTTTTGATGCGCTCATTTTCTGCTAAGTCAAATGTTTTATAGCCAGTGTAAAAGTCCTTCAATGATACTATTCGTTCGACTTCATTTTGATTAATTATAGTAATATTACTATCCAGAGCTAAAAAGAAAATTGTCATATCACCAATTGGAGAAGCGTTTACCAAATTTCCTCCAAACGAAGCCATATTTCTAATTTGTTCAGATGAAACTAACTTAAGGTGTTTTTTGAGATTTGGGAAATGGCTATTGAATTCCTTATCATTCCAAATGTCTGAAACTGTATTAGCCGCACCAACAACACAAACTCCATCCTTAAACCTAATGCCTTTAAGCTCATTATTATCAGCAACTAAATGAACTTCTTTGTTAATTAAATCATCGGCTTGTTGGACATACAAATCTGTGCCGCCCGCTATAATTTTGTTGCCAGTTTGAAAGGTAGTATCAATTATTAATTGTCCCAATTTTTTGGGTATATCACTAAAAAACGCATCGACAAACTCATTCTCAATTAACCAATCTAACGACAAAGTTTCATTATCATTATTTAATTGATCACAAACATCAGTTGCAGCTTTTTCTATGGATTTATATCCTGTACATCGACAGATATTTCCAGATACAGCATCTATTGCATTGCTTTTATTTTTCCCATTATTGGATAGAGCAAATCCGGTAAGAGCAACCACAAAACCAGGTGTGCAAAAGCCACATTGGGTTGCATAATTCTCCTTCATAGCTTTTTGAACTGTACTCAGTTTCTTCTCAAGATTAATCCCTTCAATAGTTACAATATGTTTACCATGAGCATTTCCAATAGGCGAAATACAAGAAGTAATACTTTGATAGCTCATTGATTGATCGGGCTCTAAACTACCAACTAACACTGTACAGGCGCCACAATCTCCTTCTCGACATCCAATTTTTGTTCCAGTTAGTCGCTGCTCATATCTAATAAAATCTAACAATGTCATTCCAGAGTTTTTACTGGTGACAATTGTTTTTTTATTTAGTATGAATGATATCATTAATTAGTACTCGGTTTTATCTTCTTTTTTTGACCATTCTATAAATGGTTTTAGGGCAATCTCAGGTGCTAATTGCTCAAAAGGTATACTTCGTTCTGAATTTGGTAGCGGTATTTCTTTATAGATGAATTCATCATCGAATCCAATATTTGCTGCATCTTCTTGATTGCTACCATAGTAAACTTTTTCCGGCCTCGCCCAATAAATGGCTCCTAAACACATAGGGCAGGGTTCACAAGATGTATATATTATACAGCCATCCAATTGAAATGTCCCAAGATTTTCACAGGCATCTCTTATAGCCATCACTTCGGCATGAGCAGTTGGGTCATTGGTTGATGTTACCTTATTATTACCGCGACCAATTATTTGACCATCTTTTACGATCACACAACCAAAAGGACCTCCTTCATTATTGTTCATTCCTGTTAATGCAGTATTAACCGCTTCTATCATGAATTTCTCTTTATCTAAATTGCACATAATTGTGATCGATTTCTCAATTAAGCTAATATACTATTTTAAGAAAAGTAACTAAAATTATCTGATACTAATAAAAATTAAAAATCCTAGCTTTTTCTAGATCTAGGATTAGTTATTCTGAAATACTAATATTAACTGCAAATTAGATTATTCTTTAGTTTTGAATAGATTTAAAATAGTAGTCATTTATTGTTTCTTCTTTTAGTTTAATTATAACAAATATCTGTAATCTTTTGCATAATTTCACGTCTACTAATTATTCAATAGAAAGTGATGCAAAAAACATATTACGACCCAGCTGATCTCAGAAAATTTGGAAACATATCCGAATGGAGTGAAGATCTAGGCAATAAATTTTTTGAATATTATAATGCAGTTTTTCAAGAAGGTGCACTTTCTGCTAGAGAAAAATCGCTAATCGCTTTAGCAGTTTCACATGTCGTAAAATGTCCATATTGTATAGATGCATATAGCAAGGACGGTCTTCAGCGCGGTATAACCAAAGAAGAAATGATGGAGGCAGTACATGCAGGAGCGGCAATTGAAAGTGGTGCATCTCTTGTACACGCTGTTCAAATGATGAATAAAGTGAATAAATTAGATCAATAAATGGCTACAAAGTCGCTAAAAAAACGTGAGAACGAACTCGCCAATAGTAAACATCAGCTAGAAATTCTTTCAAATGGAATTTTTTTGAATGGTGATCTACCTAAATTCAAAAACAAGCTAACCGAAACTAGTCAATTTCCATTAAAGGCAAGAAAATTAGAAATTCTTCAAATTAATGTTGGTTATATGTGTAACCAAGTTTGCGATCATTGCCATGTTGATGCTGGTCCCGATAGGACGGAAATCATGACAAGGGAAACTATGCAACAATGCCTTGAGGTCATTAAAATTACTGAAGCACATACGCTAGATCTTACTGGAGGTGCACCTGAAATGAATCCCAATTTTAGGTGGTTTGTTGAAGAAGCTTCGAAAGTTGGAATTAAGGATTTTATTGTAAGATCTAACCTTACAATCATTAGAGCTAATAAAAAATATCACGATTTACCAGAATTTTTCAAAAAATACAATGTTCATGTTGTTTCGTCTATGCCACATTGGACTCGAGGTAAAACAGACAAACAAAGAGGTGATGGTGTTTTTGACAAATCCATTAAAGCTTTACAAGAACTAAATGCAGTTGGCTATGGAATGCCTAATAGTAATTTGCGCTTAGATTTGGTTTATAACCCTTCTGGAGCTTTTTTACCTGGGGATCAAGCTTCAATGGAAAAGGATTTCAAAAAAGCATTACTTGAAGATTTTAATATTCAATTTCATGACCTATTTGCAATAACTAATCTACCAATTAGTCGATTTTTGGATTACCTGATTGCTTCAGAGAACTATGAAGACTATATGTATGCTTTGGTTGATGCTTACAATCCAGCAGCCGTTGAAAATGTAATGTGTACAAATACTATTTCAATAAGTTGGGATGGAAATTTATATGATTGCGATTTTAATCAAATGCTAAATTTACCAGTCAATAGTAAGGTGAAACATATTTCAGACTACAACGAAGATCTGCTTGAGGGACGCGAGATTGTTATCTCTCAACATTGTTATGGCTGTACGGCTGGAGCTGGAAGTAGTTGTCAAGGATCTGTTGCTTAATTAATATTCTTTTGAAAGAAAACAAATCGGACAACTTATTAATTGTATTTACTAGAAATCCAGAACTTGGAAAAGTAAAAACTAGGTTAGCTAAAACTGTTGGAGCTGAATCGGCACTTCGAATTTACAAGTTTCTTTTGAATCATACGGAACAAACTATTCGTCAATTAGATGAAGATAAAGCTGTTTTCTTTTCAGCTCAAGTTCGAAGTGATGACATTTGGGCAAATAATGTCTATCAAAAATATTTACAGATTGGTGACAATCTAGGTGAGAAAATGTTCAATGCATTCAAAAATTCTTTTAGTTTAGGTTATAAGAAAGTAATTATTATTGGAAGTGATCTATACGACTTAAAAGAAAAACACATCAAAGAGTCCTTCCAAAAATTAGAATCGAATAAATATGTAGTAGGTCCAGCTAAAGATGGAGGCTATTATTTAATAGGCCTGACCCATTTAAATAATCGAATATTCAAAAATAAAGCTTGGGGAACTGAAACAGTTTTTAAAGACACAATGAATGATTTAGTCAACGAAAGTGTATTTTTGCTAGAAGAATTAAATGACATTGATACCTATGAAGATATGCAACACAACGCTGAACTCAAGGCCTTAATACAGTAAATGAAAAAACAAATAAAAAAAACGTCAGATTATCTAAAGGATAAAGGGTTTATAAATCCAGAAATTGGTATTATTCTAGGTACAGGATTAGGTCAATTAATTAATGAAATTAAAATAATATGTGAGGTTAGTTATAATCACATCCCTAATTTTCCAACTGCAACTGTCGAGTTTCATAAAGGTAAACTAATCTATGGTGAACTTGAAGGCAAAAAAGTTGTGGTAATGCAAGGACGATTTCACGTATATGAAGGCTATACATTACAGGATGTGACCTATCCAGTAAGAATTATGGAACATTTAGGGATTCATACATTGCTAGTATCAAACGCCGCAGGAGCCATCAATTTAAATTTCAAAAAAGGTGAGTTGATGCTTATTGAAGACCATATTAATTTACAAGGAAGTTCACCATTGGCATTTAGAGGCGTTGATCAATTTGGTGAACGCTTTGTTGATATGAGTGAACCATACAATCTTGATATTAATTTAAAGTTTGAATCAATTGCTAATAAGAAAAACATCACCTTGCATAAAGGAGTTTATGCCAGTGTAGTTGGTCCACAATTAGAAACGAAAGCTGAATATCGGATGCTAAAAACCATCGGTGCTGATGCCGTTGGTATGAGCACAGTTCCAGAAATTATTGTGGCAAACCATTTAAAATTAAAAGTGGCAGCTGTGTCAGTTTTAACGGATGAATGCGACCCAGATAACTTAAAGCCTGTTGACATTTCTGAAATCTTAGCAATGGCTTCAAAGGCAGAACCTGATATGATTAAATTATTTAAAGAACTTATTAAGACTTTATAAATGAGCTATTTACAAACAACGCACGACGTCTATAAAGAGGCCGCATTAACACCAGATGTAGGATTATGCTGTACAACCAATCCAATTTGGGAACTACCTGGACTAAAAATTCCTAAAATCATGCAAGAAATGAATTATGGTTGTGGGAGTACTGTTCACGCAAGAGATCTTGTAAACAGTCCAAAAGTCTTGTATGTTGGTGTTGGTGGAGGTATGGAATTATTGCAATTTTCGTATTTCTCTAGACAAAAATCTGGTGTTATTGGTATAGATGTTGTCGATGAAATGTTAGAAGCATCAAAGAAAAATTTTAAAGTTGCCGAAGAACAAAACGATTGGTTTAAAAGTGAGTTTGTAGAACTTAAAAAAGGGGATGCTTTAAATTTACCCGTTTCTGATAATAGTATAGATGTTGCTGCTCAAAATTGTTTATTCAATATTTTTAAAGAAGACGAACTTAAAAAAGCAATTGCCGAAATGTATCGCATATTAAAACCTCATGGCCGTTTGGTTATGAGTGATCCAACTTGTGAACAAGAAATGAACGATAGTCTAAGAAATGATGATCGACTTAGAGCTCTTTGTTTAAGTGGAAGTCTCCCAATTAAAGACTATGTTAAAATGCTAACAGATGCAGGTTTTGGCACTATTGAAATTAGAGCTCGTAAACCGTATAGAATTCTTGATACAAAACATTATGATACAGATGAGTTAATTTATATTGAATCTATAGAGGTAGCTGCTATTAAAGATCCGATGCCTGAGGATGGACCATGTATATTTACCGGCAAAGCAGCTATATATTTTGGTGACGATGAGTATGTTGATGATAAAAATGGGCACATTCTATTAAAGAATCAACCTCTGGCCATATGTGACAAGACAGCCAATGCCTTGAGTTCATTAAACAGAAACGATATATTTATCAGTGAATCTACCTTTCATTATGATGGTGGAGGTTGTTGCTAAATTGATAAGATAATTTGTATTTTAGACCTGATTGCAATTGCTTGTAATTAGGTTTATTTATTTATGGAAAAGTATCTAGAAATTATAAAGAATTCATATTCTGATTATTGGAATTACTTAAAAAACGAAATTCTACTTCAAAACAATTGGGATAATTATTTTTATGGACTTATTGCCATATCATTGATTATTTGGCTATTAGAGATATTTTTTCCTTGGCGTAAACAGCAATCGATTTTTAGAAAAGACTTTTGGTTAGATACCTTTTATATGTTTTTCAATTTCTTTCTATTGAATCTCATAATACTCATTGCCTTATCAAATACCGTTGCAGAATTTTTTAATGATATTCTAAAAGCTGTGGGATTATCCATTTCAAATTTACAGCTATTTGATGTAGACGATTTGCCAAAATGGTCTGGACTATTAATTTTCTTCTTGATTTCTGATTTCGTTCAATGGAATACACATCGTTTATTACATCGTGTTCCATTTTTATGGAATTTCCACAAAGTACATCACAGTGTAAAGCAAATGGGATTTGCTGCCCACTTACGTTATCACTGGATGGAACCAGTTGTCTATAAATCATTGCTTTATATACCTATTGCAGTTATTGGTGGATTTGACGCACAAGATGTTGCTATTGTTTACTTTTTTACAATTGCTATTGGTCATTTAAATCATGCAAATTTAGGATGGGATTATGGCATTCTAAAATACGTATTCAATAATCCAAAAATGCATATTTGGCATCATGCAAAAGAGCTTCCAAAACATGTAAGGTATGGCGCCAATTATGGACTTACTTTAAGTATTTGGGATTATCTATTTAAAACCAATTATATACCTTATAATGGGCGTGATATTGAATTAGGTTTTGCAGGTGATGAAACATTCCCTAAAGATTTTATAAGTCAGGAATTGTACCCAATAAAAAAATAATGATGAAACAATTTAGCCTACTATTTCTAATGTTTTTTGGACTGAGTGCGTGTTGCAATTCTAAATCAATTGCACAGAATTTTACAGAAACATCTCATTCCATTGAGAATCAAAAAAATATTGTAAAAGACGAAATCTCTATTGTCAAACTTAAGAGAACTCAACCGGATAATTTACCCATTTCTAACAAAGGAATAGAAGAAATACAATCCATAAAACAGATTGTAACGAAAAAGTTTTATCCTAATCACGAATTATGGGAAAGTCTGTTACAGAAATATGTTACTGAAAACGGGAAGGTAAATTATAATGGACTCAAAAAAGATTATGGAGCACTCAGTGCTTATATCAGTTTATTATCTGAATTATTACCAAATGAAACTCATTCAAAAGAATATAAATTAGCCTATTGGATTAATGCCTATAATGCACTCACAGTTGATTTAATCGTTAGAAACTATCCAGTGAAAAGTATTAAGGAAATTAATAAACCTTGGGATCAGCGTCTTTGGAAATTGGGTGATAAATGGTATAATCTTGATGAAATTGAACATCAGATTATTCGAAAAATGGGCGAGCCACGAATCCATTTTGCGTTAGTTTGTGCAGCCGTTTCGTGTCCTAAATTATACAATAAGGCATTTACAGAAACTAATTTAGAAGATGTGTTATCCCGACTTACCAAAGAATTTTTAAATGATCCAACTAAAAATAACCTCTCACAAAATGAATTGAAATTATCCAAAATTTTCAGCTGGTTTGCCAAGGATTTTAAACAAGAAGGGACTATAATCGATTTTCTTAATCAATATTCAGAAATTACCATTTCTTCGAATGCCAAAAAAAGATTCAATGATTATAATTGGGAATTGAATGAGTAAGATTTCAATTGTCATTCCTATATTAAATGAGGAAGGTTATATTGGTAATCTCCTATCTCATCTTGTAACAAATTCATTATATAAAAACTTGATTGAAATTATTGTTGTTGATGGTGGTAGTACGGACAATTCTATTGAAATCGTTTCACAATTCACTAATGTTACTCTTTTAAATTCACAAAAAGGGAGAGCTAAGCAAATGAATCATGGAGCCAGTGAGGCAACAGGTGAAATTCTATATTTTCTTCATGTAGATTCATTACCACCTAAGGGTTTTGATCAATTAATCATCCATGAAGTTGAACAAGGAAACTTGGCTGGTTGTTTTAGAATGCAATTTGAACACAAGCACTGGTGGTTGCAATTAGCAAGCTGGCTTACGAAGTTTAGTTGGCGAGCATGTCGCGGTGGTGATCAAAGTCAGTTTATAACAAATAAGCTCTTCTTGGAAATTGGTGGTTATGATGAAAAGTATATCATCTATGAAGACAATATATTGATTAATGAACTTTACAAAAGGAAGCAATTTGTAGTTATCAACAAAAAAATAAAGACCTCTGCACGTTGCTACAAACAAAATGGGATATGGCGATTACAATATCACTTTTGGACTATTTATGTAAAAAAATGGCTAGGTGCATCACCTGATGAATTGTACACATATTACAAGAGACACATAACTTAATGATTTGAATACGTAGCTTTTATAAGCTCTTCCACTGGCTTATTTTGAGGTGTAAATTGCGAATTTTCCAATCCACCTACTCGATCATGTGCATGAAACCACTTCCAAATAAAACCACCAGCAAACCATTCTTCTTTCCAAAATTCATCAAACAAGGCTTGCATTGCATTGTTTTGAGCTTCCAAATTGACTTGATTCATACTTCTGTCGCTTTTCCAAGGTTCTTTACCTGCATAGTCAACGCTCCTATATCCAAATTCTGTAAAGAGGATTGGCATATTGAATTCTTTTGAATAACTTTCAATCAAGGATTTGTGTGTTTGCCATCCAGTTTTACATTCTTCAACGGTGGGCGTTTGACTATCACTAACAGGAAAATAAGCATCCAAACCAATATAATCAAGCTGATCCCAAAATGGTGTTCGCTTAAACTCATCCCAATTGGCGGCATAGGTTAGTTTTCCAGTATAAATTTTCCTTATTTCAGCAATTAAATTTGTCCAATAGTCTGGTCTATTAGCAATGAATTTTTCCAATTCTGTACCAATACAGAATATTTCAGCATTTACCTCATGCGCTAATTCTACATATTCTAATATAAAACTAGTATAAGAATCTTCAAGTAGTTTCCACTCTTCTTCAGACGTCATTTCTAAATAACCTGTAAAGAAACCACGACCAATCCAAATCTGTGGTTTAATCATAATTTTTATAGATTGAGTACGCAGTTCTTCAATATATTGTTTAGCTCCTGCTCTGGTTTCTCCGAACCATTGTCTACTGGTATTATGTACGACTTCAGGATTATTGGTATCTCTAATAAACCCGAACGGCATAATGGCAGCGTAATTGGCATTTACCGATACAACAGGCTCAGTATGAGTTTCATCAATTGTCTCTCTTGAAGCCACAAAACTGACACCATTTATTTTTTCAACTGGAACAGCTGTCATGGCACAAGAACTTAAAATAAGCGCAAAACAAAGTGTACTAATAAATCTCATAAGTGTTAATTATTCTCTAAATTTAATGAAACTCAAAATATGTTGATAAGGATTTAACATATCCTTCGACAAATGTTTCAACTAATCAATTTTTATGGAGCACATTGTTATTATTGGTAATGGTATTTCTGGCGTTACAGCTGCTAGGCATATTCGAAAATGTTCTGATAAAAAAGTAACAATTATTTCTGCTGAAACTCAATATTTTTTCTCTCGTACTGCCTTGATGTATGTCTACATGGGACATATGAAATTTGAACACACACAGCCCTACGAAAATTGGTTTTGGAAAAAAAACAGAATCAATTTAAAACAAGGTTATGTAAAATCTGTCGAGACTAAATCAAAAACACTTTATTTTGAAAATGGTGAAACCTTAAGCTATGATAAGTTGATAATAGCCACTGGAAGCAAACCTAATAAATTTGGTTGGCCAGGTCAAGATCTTAAAGGTGTGATGGGCATGTATAGTAAACAGGATTTAGATAATCTTGAAAAATTTGCGCCCAATAATCAAGTCTGCAAAAGGGCAGTGATTGTTGGAGGTGGCTTAATTGGTATAGAATTAGCAGAAATGTTGCACTCAAGGCATATTCCTGTAACTTTTTTAGTCCGTGAATCTAGTTTTTGGAATGGCGTTTTACCGGAAGGTGAATCAGCAATGATTAATAGAGAAATAATAAAAAATGGTATAGATTTGCGCCTCTCATCAAACCTTAAAGAGATCATCTCAGATGAAAACGGAAGAGTAAAATCAGTGGTAGTCCAGGAAACAGGCGAAGAAATTCCTTGTGATGTTGTAGGGCTTACTGCTGGTGTTTCACCTAATATTAAATTTATTAAAGAATCTGAAATTGAAACTAGTCGAGGTGTTAAAGTAAATCGATTTCTTGAAACTAATATAAAAGATGTTTACGCCATTGGGGATTGTGCTGAACAGCATGAACCTATTGGTCAACGTAGACCTATTGAAGCTGTATGGTATACTGGTCGCATGATGGGTGAAACAGTGGCTCAAACTATTTGTGGAAATAGGATTGAATACAAACCTGGACATTGGTTTAACTCAGCAAAGTTTATGGATATTGAATATCAAACCTATGGCTGGATTTGGGCAGAACAAAGAGAAAATGAAACTCGTTTTTATTGGGAACATGAAGATGGTAATAAGTGTATTCACTTGAGTTATGATAAAAATTCGCGAGAATTTATAGGCATAAATAATTTTGGTATACGCATGAGACATGAGTTTTTTGATTCAGTTTTAATTGAAAAACGATCGGTTGATTATGTACTTGAACATTTAGCTGATGCTAATTTTGATCCTGAATTTTATAAACTGTATGAAAAGGATATCGTTGCCAAATTTAATCAAGAAAATGGCACGACAATTCGACTAAAAAAGAAAAGTTGGAAACGTATTTTTCAAACTATGTAAAAGATCTAATGAAAAATATTCAAAACATAGGACTTGGCTTATTTTTAACGGGCTTGGCAATATTTATTTCTTTACTATTCATTGGTAAATATGAAGTGAAATCAGAATTACTTGATGAAATAATTGTGAAAAAAGACGTTAAAAGTGAACTCTTTATTAATGACCTTAAAAACAATGTGGTTGATATAGAATTCTCAGGAACATTTAAGTTGTCATCAAAAATTACATCCGCACTTAAAACTGCCAATGAGTCCCACAAACTTAATAGTGAATGGGATAAAGTGATTTGGAGTAAACCACACAGTTTTGCCTATGATATAGTTAAAAGTGCTGGTACAGGAGTCGTCAAAGAAAACAAAGGATTATTTTGGTGGTTAACCTTTGGACTAGGTATTATTGGATCACTCATGTTTATTATTCCTGGTGTTATAACGCTTGGTCCTCCTGGCATTAAAAATAATGGTATTTATCATAATTCAGCCACAAATCGAGGATGGATTGGCTGGTTTGCATTCGTGTTTCTGGTAGGCTTCTATATACTCCTTTATTTTATTCCAGATTATATAGTCAACTGGGTTTACTTAGTTGACCCATTTAGTGAGAGTTTAAGTGGAAATTCAGCAAGTCAATGGTTTTTATACGGCTTTTTGTACTGTACAGTCATGACTGTTATGGCAGTGAGAATGTACATTAAATATCGTCATAATAAATATCAAATATTACGAACAACATCTGTACTCTTTTTTCAAATAGTTTTCGCTTTTTTAATCCCCGAAATCTTAGTGCGATTTGAAAAACCATGGTATGATTTTAAAAATGCCTTTCCATTAGATTATGACTTCTTTTTTAAATGGAATTTAGACGAACTCATTTCAAGTGGCGGACTCGGACTATTTATATTGGTTTGGGGAATAGTTCTTACACTTATTATTGTACCAGTGATGGTTTACTTCTTTGGAAAGCGATGGTACTGCTCTTGGGTTTGTGGATGTGGTGGCTTAGCTGAAACATTGGGTGATCCATATAGACAGTTATCTGACAAATCTCTGAAAGCATGGAAATTAGAACGTTGGCTTGTTCATGGTGTTTTAGTCTTTGCTTTGGTGATGACGGGATTTACATTATATGCTTATTTTTCAGGTGCTGAAGCCGTTCTAGGTATAAAAACCCAATCTATACAAGATATTTATGGGTTCCTAATTGGTTCAATTTTTGCTGGAGTAATTGGTACTGGATTTTATCCAATATTTGGTAACCGGGTTTGGTGCCGATTTGGTTGTCCACTTGCTGCATATTTGGGGATTATTCAACGTTTTAAATCACGATTTAGAATTACTACTAATGGTGGACAATGTATATCTTGTGGTAACTGCTCAACCTATTGCGAACAAGGTATTGATGTAAGAGCCTATGCTCAAAAAGGTGAGAACATAATTAGAGCAAGTTGTGTAGGCTGCGGTATATGTTCAGCCGTATGCCCAAGAGGCGTTTTAAAACTAGAAAACGGCCCCGAAAAAGGACGAATCAATCCTACAGAAATATTATTAGGGAATGACGTAGATTTAATGACTCTTGTGAACCAAAAATAATATGCCGATTGTAAAAGTTATTATTCCTGCGTACAACGAAGCTAACTCTATTGCTCTTGTAGTTAAAGATATTCCTAGTATTGTTAACGAAGTTATAGTAGTTAACAACAATTCTACTGATGAGACAGCCATAAACGCTGAAAAAGCTGGTGCAACAGTTCTTTCTGAACCCAATCGAGGTTACGGTAATGCCTGCCTAAAAGGCATGGAATACATCGCGAATCAAGAAACTAAACCCAATATTCTCGTGTTTCTAGATGGAGACTATAGCGATTTTCCAGAAGAATTGGTCAAAATTGTGGATCCAATTATTAATGATGATGTTGATTTTGTAATTGGCGCCCGAGTTAAACGACTTAGAGAAGTAGGTTCAATGACTAAACCGCAAATTTTTGGTAATTGGTTTGCCTCCATTTTAATGCGAATCATATATAGATCAAGGTTTACAGATTTAGGACCTTTTAGAGCTATTAAATACGACAAATTATTGGCACTAAATATGGAAGATAAGACATACGGATGGACCGTAGAGATGCAATTGAAAGCATTAAAACAAAAGTTAGTGTATGTTGAAATACCTGTGAATTATAGAAACCGAATTGGCGTATCAAAAGTTTCGGGAACGTTAAAAGGCGCTATCTTTGCGGGTGCAAAAATTCTGATCTGGATTTTTAAATACAGTTTTAAATAATGCTACTAGAAACTATAATCATCATTATTTATTCTACAGCTCTCATACTTATCTTTATGTATGCGTTGACACAATTCAATCTGTTGTTAAATTATTTGTCTTCAAAAAAATTAATAGACAAAGCTCCTAAATTTAACTTTGAAAATGTAAATGAAATTCCATTTGTAACAATCCAACTTCCAGTATATAATGAATTGTATGTGATGGAACGCCTATTGAATAATATAGTTGAAATAGATTATCCACATAATAAATTAGAAATTCAAGTTTTAGATGATTCAACTGACGAATCATTAATTAGTACTGCAGAACAAATAAAAAAGTTGCAACTAAACGGTTTAGATATTAAGCATATACGTCGTGATAGTCGCAAAGGCTTTAAAGCAGGTGCTTTAAAAGAAGGATTAACAACTGCAAAAGGTGAATTAATAGCCATTTTTGATGCAGATTTTCTGCCAGAAAAAGATTGGTTGCAGCGTACCATTCCCTATTTCAAAGATGAAAAAATTGGTGTTGTACAAACACGTTGGGGTCATATAAATCGCAACTATTCAATTTTAACTAAAATACAAGCCTTTGCCTTAGATGCGCATTTCACATTAGAACAAGTTGGACGTAATAGTAAAGGTCATTTCATAAATTTTAATGGTACGGCTGGAGTATGGCGAAAAGAATGCATTATAGATGCTGGGAATTGGGAAGGTGATACTTTAACCGAAGATCTTGATCTTAGTTATAGAGCCCAGCTTAAGAACTGGAAATTCAAATACCTTGAACATGTAGAAACACCTGCAGAATTACCAGTTGTAATAAGTGCAGCTCGCTCGCAACAATTTAGATGGAATAAAGGTGGAGCTGAGAATTTTAGAAAAATGATGTGGAAAGTGCTTAAAAACAAAAATATTTCACCCAAGACTAAGGTTCATGGATTGCTCCATTTACTAAACAGCACAATGTTTCTGAATGTTCTAATAGTTGCTGTATTGAGCATACCTATGCTTTACATTAAAAATGAATATGAACATTTAAAAATGTATTTTATAGTAATGAGTTTCTTTATAATAAGTACACTCATTTTTTTCATATGCTATTGGTTTATGTTTAGCAAAACTAATGGTAAAAGCTTAAAAAGTTTCGTACAATATATTGTTATGTTTATCACTTTTTTCTCAATCGCAATGGGATTTTCACTCCATAATTCAATTGCGGTTCTAGAAGGTCATTTTGGTAAGCGTAGTGATTTTATTAGGACTCCTAAATTCAATATTAATTCAATATCTGATAGTTGGAAAGGCAATAAATATTTAAAAAAGAACATTTCCATTCACGTTGTAATCGAAGGCATCTTGATGCTCTATTTTGCATTTGGCATGTATAGTGCATTTATTGTTGGTGATCAAGGTGGCGATTTTGGATTATTCCCTTTTCATTTGATGCTCTTCTTTGGGTTTGGTTATGTGTTTTTTAATTCGTTAACATCGAAAGCTTAATGCTGTTTTGGAAACTTCATAAGGTTCCAATTCTACTTGCATTAACTAGTGTACTCTTCTATTTTGGTTTCGCCTATGATATAGAGCGAACAGATTATTTAACATTCATCACATTATATTCTGGACTCTTTTTCTTATTCTATAAATTAATTCAACTCAGGAAATACGATATCCAATTTCTCACCTGGACGGCCTTTATTTTTAGAGCGATATTTATTTTGGCCATTCCAAATTTGTCTCAAGATTTTTACCGTTTTATTTGGGATGGTCGTTTGTTGTTAGAAAGCACTAATCCTTACTTGTTCACTGTTGACTCCTTTATACATATTGGTGAATTTCCTGTAGATCAAGCTGCTGAACTGCATTCCGGTATGGGTTCATTGAATTCGGGACATTATTCAAATTATCCTCCTTTTAATCAGTTGTGCTTTGCAATAGCTGGACTCTTTGCAGGTAAAAGTATTTTGGGGTCTGTCATTGTGATGCGTTTGTTAATTATAGCTGCGGATTTTGGCACCCTCTATTTTGGAAAAAAATTACTTAAAAAATTAGATCTTCCTACACATGCAATTTTTTGGTATATCCTGAACCCCTTTATCATTATTGAATTAACTGGAAACATTCATTTTGAAGGTGTTATGATTTTCTTTTTAGTTTGGAGTTTATATTTACTTCAAACTGGAAAATGGAAGCTGTCAGCTATTGTTTTTGCGCTATCTGTTTCTACTAAATTGATCCCGCTTATTTTTCTTCCGCTATTAATTCAAAAATTAGGATGGAAAAGAAGCCTCATGTTTTTTGGTATTGTTGGATTTGTGACCCTTGCATTGTTTTTCCCTTTTTATTCAGAAGTTTTCATTAGCAATTATTGGGAAACCATCGGATTGTGGTTTACTAATTTTGAATTCAATGCAAGTATCTATTATGTAGCACGTGAGATTGGTTACAACTTTAGAGGCTGGAATGAAATTGCCATTATAGGTAAATACACGGCTCTATTCGTTTTATCCTTGGTCTTGTTAATCGCAATATTTAGAAAAAATAAAACGTTGCCTCAGCTCATAACTGGTATGCTACTCGTTCTGTCATTCTATTATTTCACATCAACTACAGTACATCCTTGGTATATAGCTACACTTTTAATACTAAGCGTTTTTACTAATTATAAATTCCCATTGGTTTGGAGTTTTGTAATTATTCTTAGTTATCTAGCTTATATCGATCTTGGAAATGCCAATAAATCTGAAAATCTTTTGATCATTGGATTTGAATACGTTATCGTTTATGGTGTTTTTATTTGGGAACTATTCAAAATTAAATCCAAAAGATTAAAAAAATCATCAAAAATTTAGGCTTAGGTTAAAATTTTCACTCAACCAAAAGCTATGTTCACCTCTTCAAAAGCCCATCTTACTAACTGGTTGTTTCAATTCCGTATCTTTGAATATATGTTTGAGTAAACAAAAACATTTACATTATGAAAACACAAACTATTACACAGAAACAGACCCTTAAAGTCTTAGGTTTTTTTGGGTTATTTATGTTATTAACGCTTGCTCTAAATCCCGTTTTTGCGCAAAACACAGAACGCGTAATAAAAGGAATTGTAAGTGATGAAGGTGGTCCACTAGAAAATGCCACAGTTTACCTTCAAGGTACGGACATTACTGCGACTACTAATGCAAAAGGCGAATTTACCTTCCCTAAACTTCTAAAGGTAAATGATGTTCTCGTTTTTTTCCATTTAGGGTATGGAGAAGAAAAAATCACGATTGGTGCAGACACCTCTTTTATTAATCTCAATTTGACAGATTATGAAATTATCATAATTGGAGCACTGAAGGTAGGTAGTAATTCGACTCCAAAACAGAAGAATAAATAATCATTCCTACTATCAATGAGAAAAATAGTAATTATATGGTTCTTCACCTTAGTTTGGCAAGTACAAGCACAAACTGGTGATTTCAACAAAGTAGATTTTGATGCTGTTGATAAAATTGCGTTGTCACTCAAAGGCGAAGGACTAAATAATTTACCACTCTTGGCGCACAATCTCACGAACAAATTTGAAACTGATGTTGAACGGTTTCGTGCCATTTATGTTTGGGTAAGTCAAAATATTCAAAACGACTACTACTTAATGTTAAAAAATGACAGAAAACGAAGGAAGTTTAAAAACGATTCTCTTCTGTTAAACAATTGGAATGACACTTTTAAAAGAGAAGTATTTCAAATTCTTTTAAAAGACAAAAGAACACTCTGTACAGGATATACTTACTTAATAAAGGAACTAGCAAGTCTTGCTGGATTAGAATGTGAAATTGTTGATGGCTATGGTAAAACAGGCAAAACTGCACTTAAGAATATGACAACACCAAACCATTCTTGGAATGCTGTTAAACTCAATAACAAATGGTATTTAGCTGATGCTACTTGGTCCAGTGGTTTTATTGATGGTGATACATACTTATTTGAATTTAATTACAACGATGCATACTTTTTAATGGAACCTCAACAATTTGCTGAAGAACATCGCCCAATTGAGAAGAAATGGGCGCTTCAAACTAATGCATCATCAATCCATTGACCTCTTGCTCAGTAAGATGTTTCCAATGACCACGAGGAATATCCTTTTTTGTTAGGTTCCCAATCATAACACAATCCAATCGTTCAATATCATATTTGAGATGTTCAAATATTGTTCTAAGAATAGTATTTCCCGTATTCTTTATTTTGATACCAATCTCCTTTTTAGGTGAGCCATCAATATAACTTACTTCTTCAACAGATATTTGTTTTCCACGAACTTTAAAGCCTTCCTGAATTTTCTTTAAATCTTCATAAATCAGGTTCTTATCTAATTCAACGTGAAATAATCTGGCCACACCTGAATTTGAATTAGTAAATTTTTTAACAACTACTTCATCATTAGTAAATAACAGCAATCCTGTTGAATTCCTACCTAGCCTACCTATTGGTTTTATTTTTGCATTGGTGGAATTAGCAACTAAATCCATTACTGTTCTTCCTTTGCCTTCACTGGTTGTAGTTGCAAATCCTTTAGGTTTATTTAAAAGTACATAGGTTTTTTTTTCTGGATTGATACGAGCGCCATCAAAACGTACTTCATCATCGAGTTTAACTTTATAACCCATCTCTGTTACCACTTTTCCATTAACCAACACACTACCAATGGCAATATGCATATCAGCTTCACGTCTAGAACAAACACCAGAGTTAGCAATATATTTGTTCAATCTAATTTGGTTGGGATCAGATTTTGATTTTGAATTCTTCTGTTTTGGAGCACTCTTTTTTGTAAAATGACTATTTGTTTGTTTACTAAAAGATTTTCCTCTGCCTTTATTCTCTTGCTTTCTGCTCATACTAAAATTTTTTGCAAAGGTATATACTATAAATCAGAATCACTATTAAAATCAACTATGGATTGTCGTTCGGTATTTACCAATAATTTAGTAACATCTGGACGTGAATAATGACCTACAGGATCAAAATTTTGTCGTTCTTGAAGAACACGATTAAAGTCAATAGTTTTAATGATCAATCCTTCCTTATTTATGACGGGTTCAATAATCCATTCACCATCTGGTCCGGCAATACAACTTCCTCCATTTGCGAGAATATCAGGTGCTTTTGAAAGAATATGATCTAAATGTGGCGTTGTTTCAGGGAAATTATTTTTGCTCATTAAACTAGAAACAGAAATAACATAAGAGCGTGATTCTCTAGCAATAAATCGAGTTATGTCTTTGGTATTTAAATCGGTTCCTGGCCAAACTGCAATATGTAGGTTTTCGCCCAAACCATATAAAGCTGTTCTGGCTAAAGGCATCCAATTCTCCCAACAATTCAGTCCTCCAACAGTAAACTGTTTTAAGGGATGGACTTGTAATCCATTTCCATCTCCTGCAGCCCAAGTTAATCGTTCGTCATAAGTTGGTTGTAATTTACGATGAACAGACTTAATTTCACCATGCTGATCAATATAAACTAAGGACGCATAAATACTATGGCCACCTCTATCTAATGGGCGTTCAATAATTCCTAAATAGACTGAAATTCTATGTTTTTTTGCCAACTCACAAACAGTATCTAAATCGCCTTTTTCAATCGTAACAGAGTTTGAAACATAATGTGCATGTAGCTCTTTGTTCACTTGTTTATTCCACTCAGCACCACCTGTTAAAGCTAACCAAAAAGGATAACCAGGAAGTAAACCTTCACCAAAAATAATCAGTTCGACATCTTCCTTTGATGCATCTATTACCGCTTTCTCAATTTTCTCCAATGTTCCACTTTTATTTAACCATACTGGAGAAATTTGTGCTAAAGCAACTTTAAGGGTATGTTCCATTATAAAATTCGGTTTAATACAAGATTAACATCTATTAATACAATACTAAAAACACCAGCAACGATAATAAACTTTAAAATATTATGTAAAAGGAGATAATGTGATTTACTATTTGATCTCCACAATAAAATTAAAAAAAGAATGAGTAAAATCACACTTAGATAAAAGAAATAGGTCATTTTACCAACTTGAAAATGAAATAATAAATAATAGGCTGGAGCCAATGTCAAAATAATCATTAGTGTCAACATGATTTTTGATGCCTTCTCTCCATATACAATTGGAATTGTTTTATAATTCAAAGCTATATCGCCTTTTATATTTTCAAGATCCTTAACCAATTCACGCATGGAGATTATCAAGAATAAAAATATAGCATGAACAAAAATGACTGATTCAAAATTCTTATAGTAGATGAAAACCGCAAAAAATGGTGTTATAGTTAAAATTGCCGAAGTCAAATTTCCTATAATCGGTAATTTCTTTAGTTTATGAGAGTAAAACCAAATAGCAAAAATATATAATGAGAAAAAAATAACCGCTTTAAACGAAACATAGCTCGCCATGATAACAGCTAAAAAATTGAGCACAAAATAAAATACCAATTTTGTATTTTGACTTATTAACCTATCTAGCATAGACTTTTGAGGTCTATTGATGAGATCTTTTTCGTAATCATAAAAATTATTAATTATATAACCTCCTGCAATGGTTGCTGCAGAGGCTAGAACCAGCATTAATAGATTTAAATCAAAAAGAACAGTTTTAAGAGGTTTGTCATGGGCTAAAATATAGATTGATGTTAGATATTGTGCTAAAACAATTATCAAGATATTATAACCTCGAACAACAGAAAACATGCTAAAAAACTTTAGCATTACATGTTTTTGTTTACGGGAAAGCATAAATGTAAGTTTAGAAGTTGTATACGACTTCTAATTTGTAGGCCGACAATGATTTTCTTGCTCTTTCAATATCTTCAGTGAATCCAAGAATATAACCTCCACCACCAGATCCACATAACTTGAGGTAATAATCATTAGTTTCAATTCCCTTTTTCCAAAGTTCATGAAACTGCTTAGGTATCATAGGTTTGAAATGATTTAAAACAACCTTAGATAATTGTTTAGTGTTTTGAAATAATGATTTAATATCTCCCTTTAAAAAATCTTCAACGCAGGCGTCAGTATGCTTAATAAATTGATCTTTAAGCATTTTTCTGAATCCTTCTTGTTTCATATTTTCCATAAAAATACCGACCATTGGCGCCGTTTCTCCAATAATGCCACTATCTAATAAAAATACTGCTCTCTTACCTTCATTTTTTTGCGATGGTATACCAGTTGCTTCAATATTATCTTTTGAATTTATTAAAATTGGAATACTTAGGTAGCTATTTAATGGATCTAATCCTGATGATTTACCATGAAAAAACGATTCCATATCTGAAAAAATAGATTTCAGTTTTAAAAGTTTTTCACGCGTTAAATTCTCAAGTACTGTTATTTTCTCCTTGGCATATTTATCATAAATAGCAGCAACCAAAGCACCACTACTTCCTACACCATATCCTTGCGGAATTGAAGAGTCAAAATACATACCTTCATTAACATCTGCTTTTAATTTATCAAAATCAAATTCAACGTTATTGGTGGTTAGAGTCTGAAGATACTCAACAAAATCACGTAACTTCTGATTAGATATGATAGCCTCATTTGATGGATTTTCGTCCTTTTTTAAAGCGCCATTGTAAAAATTATAAGGAATAGATAGACCTTTAGAATCCTTAATAATACCATACTCACCAAAGAGTAATATTTTTGAGTAAAAAAGTGGGCCTTTCATAAAATTTAAATTGGTAATTGTTTAGCACCAAATCCAATTCTATCACAAATATAGTGACCATTTTGGCAATTCGCAACTAACTCGCTCTTAATGAATTCATAAATCACCTCTGATTCGTCCTCAGGATAGAGCACATGAACATTAGCACCAGCATCTAAAGTAAAACAAATATGTAATCCTGATTCTTTTCTAAATTTCCAAATTTTATTAATGATCTCAAGTGTATTTGGTTTCATAAGTATATAATAAGGAATGCTTGTCATCATCATGGCATGCAGTGTTAAGGCTTCACTTTCAACAATTTCAATAAATGTTGAAAGATCTCCATCTTTAAATACGCTAATTAAACGCGAAAGGTTGTTATTTGCTTGACTAAATCGCTTTTCAGCATATGGATGATCATGCATTAGATTATGCCCAACAGAGCTACTTACCTGTTTTTCTCCTTTATCTACAAGTAGAATCGTATCATGAAAATTTTTAAAATTTGAATGTGTTTCCAAAGGATATTTCGTTCCAAATAGATCAGAGCTTCCTTCAATTTTATCGTGATGTCCCCAAACAATCAATTCACCTTCAATACTTCTACAAGCACTACCAGAACCTAATCTGGCCAAAAAAGATGCCTTTTTATAGAAATACATATCAGAAATATCATTAGTTAATTCCTTCTCAATACTCATGATACATAAAGCCAGAGCGCTCATCCCAGATGCAGATGATGCAATGCCAGAACTATGCGGAAAGGTGTTAATAGTTTCTATTTTAAAATGGTACTCTTTAATAAATGGCACATACGTCACAATCCGACTAAAAAAAGAAATTATTTTAGGCTTAAAATCATCTTTTTGTTGGCCATCTAAGTAAACTTCAAATGAAAAATCAGTATTCGTTTTCTTTTTACTTAATGTTATTGTGGTGTTTGTTTTACAAGCATCAAGTGTAAAACTAATGGAAGGGTTCGCAGGAATTTGATTCTCTTTCTTACCCCAATATTTTACTAATGCAATATTGCTAGGTGACGACCAACTATACTTTCCTCCTTCTAAATTTTTGGAAAACTCATTTAACACAAAATCTCGTTCAGTCATTTATTTTTATTCTGTGGACAAAGATAATAACTTCACCATAGTATTATAATTTCTTGAAGTTCCAAAAGTGTTTAGTTTACGCTCAAAAAATTTCATGTTGAATTTGGCTTGACCAAATCCTTTATCGCAGTAATAATAAATACAATCATTAATTATATAATATTCTTCTCCTTCATAGTTCTTTTCTGCCGCCTCCTTTACTAATTCATGATCAGGACTTGTATGTAACATGGTGAAATAGCTTTTTTTCTTTTTCTCTTCTGAAAATGGTGACTCATTAAATATTCGTTGAATATCTTCTCTTACTCTAACTAAAACTGATACTTCGAAACCAAAATAATCTTGAATGGTAGCTTTGACCATATTTTCAATTTTTTGAAGATTTGATTCTGATGATTTTAAAATCACATTTCCACTCTGAATATAGGTCATGACGCCTTCAAATCCAGATTTAGTAAGTAATTCACGTAGCTCTGCCATAGGGACTTTTTTATGACCTCCAACATTAATTCCCTTTAGTAATACGATGTATATATTCATATTATTCTGAAATGGCCTTTGCCGCAATATATGCTCCTGTCCAGGCATTTTGGAAATTGAAGCCTCCAGTTATGGCATCTACATTAATGACCTCACCTGCAAAATACAAATTGTTACACAACTTACTCTCAAAGGTCTTAAAGTTGATTTCTTTTAATTCTATACCTCCTGCAGTAACAAATTCTTCTTTAAAAGTACTTTTACCATCCACTTTAAAAACGGCTTTAGTTAATTGATCAGACAAGTCATCCAACTGATTTCTATTGATATCTGACCATTTTAAGATAGAATCAACTCCTGCTGCCAATACTAATTTCTGCCAAAGACGTTTAGGCAGATTAAAATGTGGCGTAGTAAATACCGACTTTTTAGGAGTATCATGTTTTATTTCTTTTAAATTAAAAAGGCAATCTGCTTGAGGTTGATTGACAAAATTAATTTCAATTTGAAATTGGTAATCCCTTTTAGACAATTCTAAAGCGCCAAAAGCAGACAATTTTAATATTGCAGGCGCACTTAATCCCACATGTGTCACTAATATTGGTCCTTCAGATTCAAGCTGACTATCAATGACTTTGATAGTGACATTTTCTGCAACGACACCAGGAATGTTCTTAATACGATCATCTTTGATATTAAAAGTAAATAATGATGGAACAGGGTTCACAATATTGTGGCCCAACCTTTCCATTAAATTCCAAATTTTGGTATTACTTCCTGTTGTTATGAGTAATTTTTCTGATTCAAAATAGCCTTGATTGGTCTCAAGATGCCAATTTTCTTTCTTTGCTTCAATATTCTTTACAGAATGATTAAAAAAGACTTCAATATTTTTCTTTTCTATTTCATTTATAAAACAATCAATTATAGTTTTTGAAGAATCAGTGACTGGAAACATGCGACCATCTTCCTCAATTTTTAATTCAACACCTTTCTTTTCAAACCATTCAATTGTATCACCTGTCATAAACTGATGAAAAGGCCCCAATAATTCCTTCTCTCCTCTAGGGTAATTTCTAACCAATTCAGATGGAATAAATTCTGCATGAGTCACATTACATCTACCTCCACCTGATACCTTAACTTTTTGCAAACCTTCTTTTCCACGTTCTAAGATGCATACTTTTAAATTAGGATTAAACTCCGCAATATTAATAGCAGCAAAAAATCCTGCAGCTCCTCCTCCAACAACAATTACATCGTAATGTTTCATTTCAATTTTTATCTGCGTAAATTTAGCATTATTCAAATCAATCTAAATTGAAGAAGGTTTTAATCATTTTTTATACATTTCTAATTGCCTGTTCAACTGGCAATTTGTTTGTTATTGCCAATTTACCAACGACCTTAAGGGAAGCTTCTGGAATTGCTCTATCCAATAATTCAGATCTAATTTGGATGATTAATGATAGTGGGAACGCGCCTGTTTTATACGCTGTCGATTTACAAGGAAAAATCAAAAAACAGTTAAAAATAAATGCAAAAAATCATGATTGGGAAGATTTAACTACTGATAATGAAGGTAATATCTACATTGGTGATTTTGGCAACAACGCGAACAATAGAAAGCACTTATCCATATTAAAAGTATCGAAAGATTCCATAGATGTGTCAGGAAAAATAGAAATAGATCGCATTTCGTTTAGCTATCCTGAGCAACATCAATTTCCTCCTAAAAAGAAACAAATGCATTTTGATAGTGAATCGTTTTTATTCTATAACGATAGTTTGTATTTATTTACAAAAAGTAGGTACTCAAAAGAATATGGTAAAACTAATCTTTATAAAATTCCTGCAACACCTGGAAAGCATGAAGCCGCATTTATTAGTTCTTTCAATACTTGTAACGATTATGGGTGTTGGGTAACCTCAGCTGACATAAGTGCCAGCAAGAAACAAGTGGTATTATTAACAGAACACTCGGCGTTCGCGTTCACAGATTTCAAAAAAGACGATTTTTTCAGTGGCAAAGTAAACATTTACCCCTTTGATCATTTTTCCCAAAAGGAAAGTGTCTGTTTTAAGAACGACAGTACTTTGTATATATCCGATGAACGCTCATCTGGTAGAGGTGGAAATTTATATGAGTTTAAATTAAATTAGAAACCAAATCCTAATCTAAAAGCCAATCGCAAACCATCATCACTATTAAAAGCTGAGATCTGCGCAGATATCATGTCTGCTAAATCAGTAAAGATTCCTCCACCAATTGAATTATTCCATTTATCAGAAGTGTCGTTTTGAATCCATACTCTTCCATAATCAAATCCACCGAAGACACCTATACCTAATGGTAAGATTCCTGTTTTAAGATTTGTGAAGTTCCACCTAATATCTGTAGATTGAACGAATGCAGTTTTTCCTGTGAACCTCTCATTTCTAAACCCTCTTAATCCATTATTGGCACCAATTGTGGCAGCTTGATAGAACTCAAACTGATCGCCTAAATTAATGTGTGCTTTTAGGTGAGTTGCTAATACTATATTTTTACCTGCATCTAAATGATAGTCAAATTGTAATTCTGGAATTAAATACCCAAAACCTTTGCTTGTTGCTAAATTATTCTTGTAACCTAGTTGCAAACTAGCAAGCATACCAAGTGTTGGGAAAGATTTATCATTTTTATTCAAAAACTGATATTTGGCATCAACACCATAGAAGTCTTGTTTGTCGAACAATGGATCATCTTCAGGTAAAGTAGCAATAAAACGTCCATCCGTTCGGCTAACTTCATTTGACTCATACAAGGCACTCAATCTTATTTTACCACCTTCATGGCCTCTCCAAATCAATGATGGCATAACAGAAAACGTTCTAATTTTTGTTCTGTTATAATCTAAGTCAGCGTCAAATCCGTCATCTTCATCAGCCTCAGGATTAGGTGATTCATTTCCATATCCGAAGAAATTGATAGCGTAATTTGGGCTATTAAATTGAAGTTCAATTCCAAAGTTCATATTCTTTAGAATATTTGCAAACTCTCCTTTATATTTAAGATCAAACCCTTCTGTAGCAAAATAATATACCGCAGATACAGCATGTTGTGAAGTAAACGGGTTTCTCTCGAATCCGTATTTGGTAAAGACATCAATAATTCCTAATCTGAATCCATCATCTGGATTAGCACCAATACTAGGAATTATGGTATTTGTATTATTTTTTAATTTCTTATAATCGTATATATTCGATTCGTAATCATCTCTAAATTTCTTTCTTCCTTTGTTTGATACTACTGTATTTTTCTTGGTTTTATAATCATAAAAAACAATAGATCTTCCATTTTCAATATTATACGTGTCATTATTTTGACCACCAACAATACGTGTTTTTATATACTCTTCATCTTCACCAAAAACTCGAAATTCATCTTCGTCGTCTAAACCATAAATCCATATTTCTTTGGTTTCCTCTTTATTATAGGTGCGTTCATGAAAAATATCGCTTTTTTCTCCATCCTTAATCCTAAAAGCAGTTACTTTAGTTTGTCCGTTTGGCAACCGCTCTATATCGAACCAATCATCTTTGTCCGTTCCTTTCACGACTGCATACTTGTTTATAACATTATAATAGCGATCTGAGATTGCTTGCAAATTCTTTCTTCTTCCTCGTAATTTTCTTTTTATTTCTTCAACACTATGGTCACGAACTTCTTCTGGAACATTCAAAAAAGCTTGATCAATAACTTCGTCTGTTAATCCTTCTTGAAGAGCTTTCACTTGTGCATCCCAAACTTCTTTATTTGATTGTTGGATAAGCTCCATATCCAATGGAAAAGGCTCTACATTAACGCCTTCTACATCAACAAGGTCGTCTTCGTACTTTCGCAAAAGTCTAGCATCTGGAATTAAGATTACACCTGCACTTAGTAAAAACCCATCAGCCATAATTGAAAAGGCTTGATCACGATCACGAGGTAAAGGTCGATATACTTTTTTGCCATTCTCTTTAAACTCAATCCATCGCCATTGGTCATGATGTCTATCCCAGTCTCCAATAAGCATATCGAATAATCTGGCTCTTATATATGCTTCTTCATCTATGACTATATCTTCGTCTTTATGAATTTTGTCCATCATGTCCTCCGTACTCAAAAGTGTATTTTGATAACCAAAACTGGCTAATTCTGAATGTCCTTCTGACGTATGTTCTTCAATCATATATAATTCACCTCCAAATTCATCATTAAAACGCCCAAGTGCATTTTGTTTAGGAACATAGTACAACACGGGATTAGTATGGTAAATCCCCACAGCATCAGCAAGATCACCAATTACAAAGGGAGCATAAGGATGTGAACCAGCAAAAACATCTAGCAATAAATCTTCAACTGAAGTACCTTCAAACTGCCCTTCAATGTATTGATCTTTAAATATGAGTGCTTGTAAATATTGTACGGCATTCTTTCGTAATGCACGCATCACATATTGAGCTCCATTTTTATCTTCTAACCTTAGAGATTTAGATTGATTTCCTCCACCTTTTCTCACAGGTTCTAGACCTCCAAACATTGTATCTAAATCGACCGTTGGCACCTTAACTTTAGTGCTGAAATATTTTCTATACCGTTCTCCCCACAAGAATTTGTAAAAATTTGATTTTGTAGTTTCTTCTTCAGAATAAATAGATGCTTCAATTTCTTTAGGGAAATCCTTTGGATAGTTTTTAAGATCATTCAATTCAGGTTCAATAACTTGTGTTTGATATACAACCTTACCATCCTTAGTCGAATAAAATCTAACTTCACTGGATCCATCCTTATAAATATCCAGAACAGAATATCCAGGAGCGCCATATGAGAATTTTCCACCACCAACATTTCTAGTAGCAGTAACTTTAGATCCAGAACCACTAATAATTTGCCGTAAATTATCTTCGATTATATATTGCAAACTATGTTCATGACCAGAGACAAATATGGTTTTATCATTTTCTTGAGCAAGCGTAATGAGTTGTAAACGCAATTCGTTATAGAGTTTATTTTGCATATCTACATTCACAACGCCTCCGGTTTTACGGACTGTATTTTTTAGCGTACCTAAGATTGGGACAGGCAACATATGACTCCCAAAAGTAAATTGTCCACCATGTGGACCATTACTATACATTGGATGATGCATAGCAACAATTGTAGTTTTACTTCTTGCCTTTTTAATCAGATCTTTGAATTCATCTAGGAATAAGGCTCGAGTTTTAATCTCGCAATCGTCATTAATAGTAGGATGTTTATCCCAATTGGTAATATACCACTGCGTATCCAATATAATTAGTTCTATATCTTCACTTATATGAATGTTTTCAATAGGACAACCATTTTCCGGTAGGAAGGTATTCTTACCTAATTTTTCTTCTATAAAATTCTCCTGTCTTTTTAGACCCTTAAGACCATCATTATACCAATCATGATTTCCTGGAAGGAAAATTGTTCTCCCCTTAAAGTTAGATACTGCATCAATTTGAACATTTAATTGATGTTCAGCAAAATCACGTTCACTACTATTTTTCTTAGGAAGACCATTTGGATATATATTATCACCTAAGAAAATTGCCGTACTATTTTTATCTGCTTTTGAAAGCTCCTCTTTAAAAGCTATAAGAGCATCTGATTCGGAACCTAAGGGTGAGTTTCCTGCATCACCTATTAAATAAATTGAATGTGCTAATTCCTTATTATTGGCTTCTTTTACAACATTAACATTGGTGTACTGCGCTTTATATGTAGCACAAGAATTTAAAACCAATAGAGAAATCAACGTAAATATCCCCTTAATATGTTTCATTTTACTGCGTATCTATTAATTTATAAATATAATAATATGTTATTGAATACTATTTTTCTTGGTTATTAATATTGCAAGTTTCACAAGTATATAAATCTTCTTTTAAGGTAATCTTATCAAGTTTTTCAACAACTTCATGAATAAAGTTGGTATAGGTATTCTGGTCTGGTGTTATATTCTTAGCCTTAATCCTTTTGTAAAACTCACCATCCCATTCCTGTTTCCCCCAACAATTTGGACAAACTCCTTCTGGAGTAGTTTCTATCGAATCATTTTCGAGTTTTGCCAAAAAATATTTTTTTACATTTTTAAAAAGTACCATATTCTCAGTTTTAATTGTCAATAATTGCTGTTTCAAAAACAACCTCACTTGCAATAGTTTTATGTACAGGACACTTTGATGCAATTTCTTTTAAACGCTGTTTTTGAGCTGCATCTAAATCGCCCACAAATTTTAATTTTTTGCTAATATGATCTAAATATGTTGGTCTATCCACTTCTATATTCAGATCATCACTATGTTTTCTTGAATGAGACACATAAACAAATACTTCTTTTAGATCCCATTTCTTCCGTTCTGCATAGAGTTTAAGTGTCATTACAGTACAGGCCGCCAAACCTGAATTGAGCAATTCATAAGGTGAAGGTCCAAAATCATCACCACCAACCGAAACAGGTTCATCTGCTATAATACTGTGATTTTTAGTTTGAATATTTGTTGTAAAATTATCTTCCACAATGTTCAAATGGCCAACTAATTGTTCGCCTTTTGTCTCTAGTGTATCAACTTCTTTTGAAGGAAAATAACGCTGCACCCAAGTACCAATAATGTTTCCTGCATAATTACTGTCGTTTGTATTTGTCAGCAAATGATCTGAATTATCTAATGTCACAAAACTTTTAGGATGACGTGCATTGTGATAGAGTTGTTCTGCATTCTTAATCCCGACAATAGTATCTATTGGTGAATGCATAATTAGTATAGGTTTTCGTAAGTTCTTCAAAATTGATGGCAAATCCGTTTTAGTAAATTCTTCTACAAATTCTTTATTAATTTTAAATGGTCTACCACCAATATTTACCTCTGCTTCCCCTTTTTGCATTACCTCTTCAATCCCATGGGAGAACAAATGGGTTACGTGATTAACTGATGCAGGAGCACCTATTGTTGCTACAGCTTTAATACTATCTAATTTTGATGCAGCTACAATAACTGCGGCGCCACCAAGTGAGTGTCCTACTAATAAAGACGGCGATTCAAAATTTGTGCTCATATAATCACTAACAGACATTAAGTCTCCAACATTTGCCGAAAAGTGACTGTCTGCAAATTCTCCTTCACTTTTGCCCAATCCCGTAAAATCAAATCGAACCACACCAAAACCATAGTTAGTCAATGCACGACTTATGTTTTTGACAGCACTTAAAGTACTTGAACATGTAAAACAATGTGCGAAAATGGCATAATAATTTGGTTTTTGATTTGCTGGCAATTCCAAATAGGCTTGTAACGTTTGGCCTTTAGCGTTTGGTATATTAAGTTTTGAACTTTGCATTATATGTTTTGATTAATTTTATGAGTATTCATCTGATTAGAAAATTTATTCATTAATAATTTGAGCTTCGGATTAATATACGTCTTGCAAAATGGCTTATTGGGGTTCTTTTGATAGTAATTCTCAAATGTTACAGATGACGGTACAAATTGTTTAAAGGTATGCACCTTAGTCACCAATTGGTCGTCAAACTCTTTTTGAAAGCCTTCAATAATTTCTACAGCATCCTGTTTTTGTGAATTTGAAAATGTATAAACTGCCGAACGATATTTTTCTCGCATAGAGTGATTACTAGTGCTTTTATGAGTATGTAAGTGAATTTCAATAAGGGTCTGCATTGATATTTCATCAGGATTGTAATACACAATAATTGCTTCAGAGAATCCACTCGTCTCAAAAGATGATACAAAACCTTGATTTACTTTATCCACACCTTGTAACGACTGAAACACGGCTTCTGTACACCAATGACATCCTCCACCTAATGCTATTTTGTCTTTTCTAGCCATTTCGTTAATTCCTTATTGGACGGATTCCTTAATTTTTTATTTCCTATGACGATTGTAGGAAAGTTAAGCCTTCTATTCTTGTATAAACCTCTTAATTCTTCCGCAGATTCGCTATTTTTTTCAACATCTAAGAATTTGTAATTAATAGCTTGTGCATTTAAATACTCTTGATAATATTTAGTTTTATGGCACCTTTCGGTGCCATAAAGTTTAATTTCTAATTTCATTTTTAATCAATAGTTCTCAAAAATTTGATTGCTTCTTCTACATTAAGATGAAAGTCGCTAAACACGACATTGTCATGTTTATCTATAAAAATAAACCATGGTGTTCCACCAGTCTTATAGTTAGTCATGATATTAGATCGTGATTTACCATCATCTCCAGCATCATGACCAAAAGGAATTTTTAGATCATATTTTTCTTGAGTTTCTAAAATCTTATCATAGGAATTAGATTCAAAACCTTCAAAAACAGTTTGAATAGCCAAAAAGACAATATTCCAATTATCCTTAAGTTCTTCTACCATTTTTTTAAGATCTGGAAGTCCTTTACTATGACAGCCTGGACACCAACTTTGAAAACAGTACACAATTTTAAATTTGTCTTTATAATCGGACAATTTAATTTCATCTGATTTTTTTCCATTGGCATCAATCCAATCATTGACACGAAATTCTGGAGCTTTAAACACTTGTGTTTGCTCTACTTGATTTGACATTTAATTTGTCCTTTCTATTGTTTAAATTATTTTAATTTATCCGCATGAAGTTTGCGAAGCTTTGCAAGTTTCGGTGTAATAACAAAACTGCAATACCCTTGAGCTTGATTAGTTCTATAATAATCTTGATGCTCTTTTTCAGCTTCATAAAACACATCTAAAGCCGTTATTTCAGTCACAATTGGATTTTCATAATACGGTGAAATTTCTTTTGAAACTACTTCTGCGATTTCCTTTTGTGATTCATCATGATAATATATCACAGAACGATATTGCGTACCACGATCTGCACCTTGGATATTTAAGGTTGTTGGATCATGTGTCGTCATGAAAATTACTAATATGTCTTCATACGTAATCACATTGGCATCAAAAGTGACTTGCACAACTTCGGCATGGCCTGTTAATCCAGAGCATACTTCTCGATATGTTGGTTTTCCTGGTACATTTCCACCAGAATAACCTGACACGACTTTTTCAACACCTTTAACTTCTTGAAATACTGCCTCTGTACACCAAAAACAGCCGCCACCAAATGTGGCTAATTGTACATTTTTAGTTGTCATGAATTACCTCCTTATCTAAGGTCATAGATTCAGAATTAATACAGTAACGTAATCCACTCGGTTCTGGTCCATCTGGAAATACATGTCCTAGATGTGCATCGCAAGTATTACACATTACCTCAACGCGCACCATACCAAAAGCTGTATCCTTTTCGTATTTGATGGCATTTTCCTTAATAGGTTGTGTAAAACTAGGCCAACCAGTTCCTGAACTAAATTTAATCGTAGAATCAAACAATGGTGTATTGCAACACACACAATTATACTTTCCAGCATCATGAATGCTACAAAGAGCCCCACTATGTGGACGTTCTGTACCTTTCTGTCTGGTGATTCTAAATTGTTCTGGAGTTAATTGAGTTCTCCATTCGGCGTCTGTTTTTTCAACGCGTCTGTCTGGAGTTGGATTTCCTTTAACGGAAAAGTTAATTACTTCTTTCCAAGTTAGCATACTTTTGGTTCCTTTCTTTTTTAATTAATAAATATGCTTTTTGAACTTGAATATAGTCGTAAAGCCTATTATGAACTTACAATCATTTTATACATAAATCACGAAAGTATTTCAGAAATTTACGACAAAGATTTACATTGATTAAAGTTTAGTATTTTTACTTAAATAAACAACCTTTTTTATGGATTCTCTAATTCCAAAAGCTGAAAAATTTGTAGTGAGCTATCTAAATGAACATTTAGAAAAATCATTTGTTTACCATAATCTAGTCCATACACAACTTGTTGTAAACAAAACCCAAGAATTAATTGAAGGGTTACAAGTTAATTCTCAGGAGGCTGAGAAATTATTATTAGCTGCATGGTTTCATGACCTTGGATTTACCAGTACTATTGAAAATCATGAAGAGAAAAGTGCAGAAATAGCATCAGATTTTTTAAAAAACCAAAAGGCTGAAAGTTCAACTGTAAAGGATGTGGCTGATTTAATATTAGCAACCAAAATGTTTCATGAGCCTATCAATCTGAATCAAAAAATTATAAGAGATGCCGATTGCGCACACTTGGGAAGCAAGAATTTTGTTGATTTGACCGAATTATTACGAAAAGAATGGGAATTAACCCAAAACAAAAATTTAACCGATGCTGAGTGGTTCAATGAAAACATAGAATTTCTCTCGAATAAGCATCGTTATTATACAGACTATGCTTCCGCAAATTGGGAAAAAGCAAAGGGTAAGAATTTGGCACAGCTACTTAAATCTCAGAAGAAACTCAGCCATGAGTCTTCCAAATTAAAACAGAAAAAAGCAGAGTTAGATTTCAAAAAAAATAAGATAGAATTACCCGAACGTGGTATAGAAACTATGTTTCGAGTGGCTTTAAGAAACCATATTACCTTAAGTGATATTGCCGATACCAAAGCGAATATATTATTATCTGTGAATGCTATTATTATTTCACTAGTACTATCAAATTTAGTTTCTAAATTAGACAATCCGTCAAATGATTATTTGATTTGGCCAACTGTAATTTTTGCATTGTTTACCGTTGCATCTATAGTATTATCAGTTTTAGCAACACGACCTAATGTGACTCAAGGTAAGTTTAATAAACAGGATGTTGCCGATAAAAAAGTTAACCTATTATTCTTTGGTAATTTTCATAAAATGAAACTTGACGAATTTGAATGGGCCATGAATGAAATGATGCAGGATAGAGACTATTTATATGGATCTCTTACAAAGGATTTGTACTTTTTGGGTTTAGTTTTGAATAGAAAATACAGCTTACTTAGGACTACTTATACCGTATTTATGATTGGTATAATAATAAGTGTTGTTGCCTTTGCAATCGCTTTTAAAATGCAAGGAATTGCTTAATCTAAAATTATTTTGACCAGAATTAAGCTTTAATTTCTTTCATTAAATCATTATAGGTAAAAAAGGCCTGATCGTCTTTGTCTTTATGGTATAGTACGCTCACTCTAATGGCTTTTAATCCAGTAACTGCCTGAAGATCTTGTAATTCTACTATCTCTAAATCATCATCTAGATACTTTTTAGATTGCAAAAATTTAACGTATCTCAAATATTCAATTTCGTCCTGTTTTTGAGAATAAACAATACTTATTTTACCCTTTTGTGTAACGCGTTCCTTAGTTCCTTTTATATAAGCTTTGTCCACACGTTTTTTTACAATTTCATATCGAGCATTGTAAGTGCCATCTACATCAAATTGTTTCTCATCCATTCTGAAACTAATAGATAATGGTTGATTAAAAACTAAAATCATTGATGCGACATCAAGATGAACAGGAAAGTTAGATTGCATTTGATAATAGGTATTCTCCATTTCACACATCACTTGTAATTGCCACAGTCTTAAATTATATAAATAAATAGAATTGAAATTTTCTTCTTTGGTTATTGATTCTCCAATATACATATTGTGTTCAACGCCATCGGTTTTAAAACGCTCAAAATAATGCGGATACATTTTTTGCGCTTCAACTTGTTTTTTATCAAGTAATGAAGCCATTTCTCTATTAATTAAGGTAATAGTATCATCATAATCTTTTCTATGTTTATATAGAACATCTACTTTATCATCAATACTCTCTCTATATTCTTCAATTAACTGATTTAATGCTTTGGAAGTTGATAGATGATCTAATAATGGATCAATATCTTGTTTAAAAAAAGCTGAAATTTGTTGCTCACTGTCAACCTGAAAATGCGAGCTCAACCCTTCTAAATAACTATTTATTTGAAAAACAAATTGATCATAAATTGGTAATGAATCACTTTTATTGGCCTTGGTTATTATATTTTTAACTGCATTCAATTGAAGTGTCAAATCTTGTTGTGTAGCCCAATTTCGTGCTTCAGAAGAGCCTTTTATATCAATTTGTCCGTAAAGCGGATAAATATTTTCAAAGGCTATTTTATTAAATACAGGTTCCTTTCCGCTTAACTCATCTTTAATAAAATTCTTTGCCTCCTTTTCAAATAACCAGTGAACACTAGGATGAATTGATGTGCATTCTTTTTGAATAATGGCCTCAATAAGATTTTCTTCTTCTTTTTTTGAACGTTCAACCGCCGAAACAATATATGGCATCACATCATCCAATTTATTGGCATTAATGCTATTTAACACCTTAGGTTTCTCTGACACAATTTCTAAAATACCTAACAATTCTTTCTCGTTCGCAATTGGTGCAAAAATGGCACTCTTTAGACCTTGCTCATGCAACGCAGTGATATGTGGCGCCTTACCCTTTGCCAATTTATAATACTTGTCTACATCAGATACTGAAAAATATTTCTTCTCTTTTAATAATCTGTTATATGACCATTGACATAATGAATCAGAACAATGTTTTGAAGCTTCTGAATTGAGAAGATAACTATCAATACCAACCCCATAAACTCGCTCAAATGTATTTTCTTCTTCATTAAAAATTGAAAATCCAACTTTGATATCGTTTAAATTTAAGAGAGATCTAAATATTTCATGAAAGGACTTCATAAATCCTTCATCCTTTCTTTTGTCTTCTCCAATTAATGACGATTTAATATTCGAGATTGATTGATCATCCGTAACATCAAAAATATTTGATATAACAAATCCTTTGAAAACATAACTATTTGGCGGAAATTTTTCCTTCCATAGGTCTATATTTTCAAAATTATCCAGCAATTCATCAAAATCTTTTTGAGTAATTTTAGGTGCCTTTTTAGTAGGTTTTATTTCTGTAAAATCAGCATTATATAAGATTTTATAATACCGAGTTATACCATTGACATCAGGAATTTCATAATGAAATGGTCGTTTAAAATGTAAATTAAATCCATAGCAGAAATTCAAAATAATAGTACAAGCAATGATATATCGATCGTCTTCAGGCATATTTATAATCTTCAATTGAAAATCTTTACCTGCAGTTTTTATTATATTCTTAAATCTTTGTGATGAATTAAAAATTAAATCATGAAAAGGAACAGAAGCCGTTTTTATTTCATTCAGTGTTAGTACCGGACTAAATGTATCCTCTAAAATTAGGCCTATTTCATTTTCGTATTTTTTCAGCAATGATGGATCACTAAATCCATCTCTTAATTCAGGATGTGCCTGTGCAATACCTAAGATACGTTCTGCTTTTGTAGCCGTAAAATCACTATCATTCTTGAGCAATCCTTCATACTTCTCAAGCAATTTATTAAAACTGATCTTGAGTGACATTGGCGATTCAAAATGACTATTAATGTCCATATTATATTATTGATTTTGGTAAAACTAATAATTATTAAGGAATTAGTCGTAGAATTAACACCATCTTGACAAAATAATAATCTCATAATTTATTAACTAAATTATTAGGTATTTGACATTTTTATTTACATTTGATTATTAACTAACTATAAATTTTAACAATTATGTTTTCAAAAACTAATTTAGTTTCTACCCTTGTAACCACAGTTTGGGGATTCCTAGGTGGTTATTTACTATGGGGAATTATTGGAGATCCAATGTTAGCTGATCATTTAGGTTCAGCTACAGGTGTCATGAGAGAAGAACCAGATTTTGTACATCTTATTCTTGGATGTTTAGTCGTAGGTTTTGCCTTTTCAACAACGTATTCCAAATGGGCAAGGGGCCATCATAGTTTATCTGAAGGTGCCCAATTTGGTTTGTGGATTGGATTAATTTTGGGACTTGGTAGCGGACTTATAGATTATTCAACAGGTAATATATTGGATATCGTTGGTACATTAATGAACTCTGTAATTTACATTGTACATTTTGTTATTATGGGAATATTAGCAAGTCTAGTGTACAGCAAAATGTCGTCCACATAAAGTAAAAGACATATAAATAAAAAAACCTCTCAAAATGAGAGGTTTTTTTATTGTACAGGCGGAGAGACTCGAACTCTCACACCTTGCGGCACTAGATCCTAAGTCTAGCGTGTCTACCAATTCCACCACGCCTGCAAATTGTCCCAATTATTATCGGGATGCAAATATAAACATAACTTTCAATAATCAAATAAGAGCTATCCAAATTTCTAGTTCTTTTTGTACTTTTAAAGTCTTCAAAAAAATCAAACAATGGAAAATATCAAATCCTATATAAATACCAATAAAGACAGATTTATTGACGAATTAATTGAACTCCTTAAAATTCCATCAATTAGTGCGGATTCTGCGTACAAAAATGATGTAATTAAAACTGCTGAAATTGTTAAAATTAGCTTAGAAAAAGCTGGTTGCGATTTAGTTGAAATCTGTGAAACTCCTGGCTACCCCATCGTATATGGCGAGAAAATAATTGACAAAAATCTACCGACCGTTTTGGTATATGGTCATTATGATGTACAACCACCAGACCCTTTAGATCTTTGGAATTCTCCACCGTTTGAGCCAATAATTAAAAAAACTGATATTCATCCTGAAGGTGCCATCTTTGCACGCGGTTCTTGTGATGACAAAGGTCAAATGTATATGCATGTTAAGGCATTGGAATTCATGACCTCGACAAATCAACTGCCTTGCAATGTTAAATTTATGATAGAAGGAGAAGAAGAAGTTGGGTCTAATAGTCTTGCATGGTATGTACCTAGAAATAAGGAAAAATTAGCAAACGATGTCATACTAATTTCTGACACAGGAATGATAGCGAATGATATTCCGTCAATCACAACTGGCCTTAGAGGATTAAGTTACGTTGAAGTAGAAGTTACTGGGCCAAATAGGGACTTGCATTCAGGGTTATATGGCGGTGCGGTTGCAAACCCTATTAATGTATTAACTAAAATGATCGCCTCATTACATGATGATAAGAATCATATTACTATTCCAGGATTTTATGACAAAGTTGAAGACCTTTCGGACGCTGAACGAGCAGAAATGGCAAAAGCGCCTTTCTCATTAGAAAACTATAAATCTGCACTAGCAATTGAATCTGTATATGGCGAAACAGGCTACTCTACCAACGAACGCAATTCTATACGACCAACATTAGATGTGAATGGTATATGGGGAGGTTATACTGGTGAAGGCGCAAAAACAGTTATTGCTAGTAAAGCCTATGCTAAAATCTCGATGCGATTAGTACCTAATCAAGATTGGAATGAAATAACGCAACTATTTAAGACGCATTTTGAAAATATAGCCCCAAAAGGTGTTTCTGTTAAAGTGACACCTCATCATGGTGGGCAAGGCTATGTGACGCCGATTGATAATATTGGCTATCAAGCGGCCTCAAAAGCGTACGAATCCACTTTTGAAAAAATTCCAATTCCGCAACGTAGTGGTGGTAGCATTCCCATAGTTGCTTTATTTGAACAAGAACTAAAAAGTAAAACTATTTTAATGGGATTCGGGTTAAATAGTGATGCTATCCATTCTCCGAATGAACATTTTGGCGTCTGGAATTATTTAAAAGGTATTGAAACTATTCCTTGGTTTTATAAATACTTCTCTGACCTTAGTAGATAAAACTTATAATCTCTTTGTAGACAATATTTTGCCAAATAAACGTTCTACATTTGTAGAATTGATTATTTTGTTCTACATTTGTAGAGTACTTATAATTGAATATGATGCAATTATCAAAATCTGAAGAAGAATTAATGAATCACCTTTGGAAGCTTGAAAAAGCTTTTATGAAAGATTTGTTAGAAGAATACCCTCAACCAAAACCAGCTACAACAACCGTTGCAACGCTATTAAAGCGCATGACAGCAAAAGGGTTTGTGGCCTACAATTTATTCGGAAAATCTCGAGAATACTACCCTTTAGTAAAAAAGAAAGACTATTTCTCAAAACATGTGAATGGTTTAATAAAGAACTTTTTTAATGATAGCGCTTCCCAGTTTGCGTCATTCTTTACTAAAGAAACCGATCTTACAAAAGAAGAACTGGAAGAACTCAAGGCGCTAATTGATCATGAAATTAAAAACAAGTAGTTATGTTAATCTATATTTTAAAATTTAGCACTTGCTTATTTCTATTTATGCTCTTTTATAAATTGCTTTTAGAAAAAGTAAGTTTTCATAGTTTTAAACGTTTTTACTTATTAGGTGCATTGTTCCTTTCAATTGGTATTCCTTTTATAACTTTTACACATTATGTTGAAGCAACTCCAATTGCAAGTTCTGATATTGAAATGACAGGTCTATTAATTGAGCAAGCAACTACTAATACATCATGGAATGATTACATACCAAATCTACTATGGAGTATCTATTTAATTGGAATTGTAATTTTTAGTTCTCGTTTGCTTATACACTTACACCAGATGTATTTAAAGATAAAAAATAACATTAAGTTAAAAAGTAATTCGTTTACCAATGTACTTCTATTAGACAACATAAACCCACACACCTTTTTTAAATATATATTCCTAAATAAATACAAATACGAAAGAAATGCAATTCCTAAAGAAGTTTTGTTACATGAGCAAACCCATGCTAAACAACTTCATGCTCTAGATATATTAATTATTGAGCTAATTCATGTTGTATTTTGGTTTAATCCACTTATCTACTTTTTAAAAAAGGACATAAAACTCAACCACGAATTTCTAGCGGATCAATCCGTCATTAATAAAGGTGTTGAACCTTCGGTATATCAAACATTGTTGCTGGCATTCTCATCAAATGCACCAGAAGAAAAATTGGCAAATGCCATCAATTATTCATTAATCAAAAAACGATTTACAGTTATGAAAACACAAACATCAAAAACATCCACTTGGATTAAGAGTCTCGTCCTTTTACCTCTACTTGCCTTTATGGTATATGGATTTAGCAGTACTAATGAAGTTATTAAAAACTCGGAGAATGGAATTATCAAAAGTTCAGATTACACTTCAAGAAGTATTAGTATCAATGTACTTGAAGGTGGTATATATTCTATCGACGGTTTAAAAGCTAATAAAAATTCATTTGTAAGTATAGTCAATAAATTACATCAAGATATTACGCCAGAAATAAGAAATAATATAATGAATATTCATGTGAGTTATTCATCTGAAATATCAAAAGAAGAAATCTGGTTTATTTATGATTCGTTATTGGATTACGGTTTTTATCGTTTGGTTACTGATGAACAAGAAATTGTAAAAGGAAAAGGAAACACCCCTTTTCTTAATGCTCCAACTCCAGAGTATCAAGAAGGCGCTTCCAGAGAACAAATGGCTGAATACAATAAGTTGGCGAAGCACTATAATGCTATGTCTAAAAAGAACATGCGCGTGATAGCCAAAGACATTGAACGAATGAAATACATTTACAGTTTAATGTCAGAAAAGCAACGTAAAGACGCAGAACCATTTCCTAATATACCTGCACCTCCGCCTGCTCCTGATGCTGTAAGTCCAGATTTACCTCCTCCTCCTCCTTTACCTGAGAATGCTACAAAAGAGCAGGAAATAAAATATGAAAAAGCGATAAAATTATATAAAGAGAAAGCTGCAAAAGCCTATGACAAAGCTTATAAGATGAAAACTCTTAAAAAAGAAAAAGAAAATAATCGTGCCGAACTAGGAGAGATGAAAAAAAAATATGTTGCTGAACGAGCCGTGTTGGCAGAAACTAAAAAAGCAAGAGTGGCTGAAATAAAAGAGCTTTCTGAGGCAAAAAAGGCAAGAGTGGCCGTTACCGAATTAAACCGCCGAAGTGAAAAAGCTGCTGTTAATGAACGTAGAAATGAAGAATTAAAATTGACAAAGTTAAAGCGAGTAGAAGAAAACAAGGCTCTTAAAGAAGAACGAAAAACGTTGATGGTTGAACGCAATAAAGAAATGGCCGAAATAAAATTAAAACGAACAGAAGAATTAAAAAAACTAAAAGGTAATTTGGCAGAAGTTGAATTAATAGACATAACTCCTCCTCCTCCACAAAAACCACTAGACCATGTAATTGAAATGTCTAAAAAAGGTGCCAAATTTTACTTGGAAGGCAGAGAAATAACTTCTGATCTCGCCATAGATACTATCAAAAGCAATAAAAAAGTGAGTATTGAAACTGAAGGTCGTGATTCTAAAAAGCCCAAAGTTTATATTACTATTGGACCACCTGTGATAAAGGATTAAAAACATAAACATTTCTTAAAAGCCTCGATATTCGAGGCTTTTTTGTAACAAATTGTTAAATAAAGCGTTCTAATAGACAATCAATCTAAGACAACCAATTATGTTAAAACAATTCTTCATCATTTGCTCTGGTTCCGATAGTAAAATTTTAGAAGGCTGTTCTGAAGGTGAACAAAATAAATATGCAGGCATTGGAGCCACTGTATTTTTCACGGCCTTAATGGCATTTATAGCAGCTAGTTATGCACTTTATACAGTGTTTGATAACCTAATGGCAGCTATTGCTTTTGGAATTGTTTGGGGTTTACTAATTTTTAATTTAGACAGATATATTGTTTCCACCATCAAAAAAACTGGAAATGTAATAGATGAATTGATTCAGGCATCTCCAAGAATAATTCTTGCAGTTATTATTGCTGTTGTAATCGCTAAACCATTAGAACTTAAAATTTTTGAAAAAGAAATTAATCAAGTACTTCTAGAGCAAAAAAATGATTTTACTCTTGCTAACAAAGAGCAAATTGCTCAGCAATATACTCCAACAGTAGCCTCTTTGACAAACGAGATCAAAGACCTTCAAAGTCAAATTGACACTAAAGAAACCGAAGTAAATTCATATTACAGCACCTATATTGCTGAAGCGGAAGGAAGAGAAGGCACGCTTTTGGTAGGCAAAGGACCTGTTTATAAAGAAAAAAGAGAGAAACATGATTCTGAGTTAGCCGCTCTTCAGGAATTAAAAACAACTAATAAAGCTAAAATTGAAGCTGCAGAAGCTCAAATTGCCCAATTAAATACCGATTATGAAACTCAAGTAACAACCTCACAACCAATCATTGATAATTTTGATGGCCTAATGGCAAGAGTTAATGCCTTGAGTGAGTTACCTTGGTTACCATCATTTTTTATTTTTTTACTTTTCCTAGCCATCGAAACATCACCAATATTTGCCAAATTGCTATCTCCTAAAGGTGAATATGATATTAAGTTCAATGAATCTGAAGCGGAAATAAATACTTGGGCCGAACAAAACGTAAATCAACGTAAAGCAGTTCTTAGCACAGATCATATAATAAACGATCGAGTTTATAGTGATATTTCTGAAGAAGAAGAGCTTTATGCTTATAAGAAAAAGGTGGCGAGGGAACTAATGAAGAAACAACAGGATGCCTTCTATAATAAGCAAACGAAAATATTGTAGTTCACGTTTCTTTTGCAAGTAATCTTCTTTTTTGAATTAATTTTTTTTAAAATTTAATCAAATTGCAATTAACATTCCATATTTGGCTATTTTTAGCTTATGGAAAACATTGTTCAAATTGATGCCAATTTCATAAAGCAAAATACAATCTTCTCAGAATTAATTTCTGAATTGAAATCTGGATTTTCAACCAAAAATGTTATTGTTCCATTGCGTCATCATCATGATTTTCCAAATCCTGAAATAGGAGTTGATTCCACAATGCTTTTAATGCCTGCATGGCGACCTAGTAAAGAAGCTGGAGTTAAAATAATAGCGGTAAGCCCAGAAAATCATCAATTCGATTTACCTTCTATCCAAGGCACCTATATCTATTTAGATGCTAAAAAAGGAACAATTAAAGCTATCCTAGAGGCTAAAAGTTTAACTGCAAAACGGACTGCGGCAGCATCAGCATTAGCATCGTCATTTTTGTCTAGAAAAAATTCAAGCACATTATTAATGATAGGAACAGGAGTCTTATCAACTAATTTAATAAAAGCCCACGCTACCGTCAGACCAATTAAAACAGTTTACATTTGGGGACGAAATATTGAAAAAGCTGAATCAATTTGTAAGACTCTTGCAAATGAGAGTTTTTCTATAAAAGCCATACCCAACTTAGAAGATTATATTTCTGAAGTCGATATTATTTCTTGTGCCACCTTAACTAAATCGCCATTGGTACTAGGAAAGATTCTCAAAGAAGGACAGCATATTGATCTTGTTGGCGCGTATAAAAAAGATATGCGCGAAGCTGATGACCAGACCATAGAAAAAGCATCTGTATTCCTAGATACTTTTCAAGGTGGCCTTAAAGAAAGTGGAGATATTGCTATTCCACTTAACAATGGAACTTTAAAAGAATCAGATATAAAGGCAGATTTATTTCAATTGTGTTCTGGTGAGAAATCAGGTAGGAATCATTCTTCAGAAATTACGCTTTTTAAATCTGTAGGTCATGCCCTTGAAGATTTAGTTGCGGCCACCTATTACTATAATAAATTCATGAATGAGTAACACCTTTAAAAATATTAGTTCAAAAACAGAATACATTCCGAATAAGGATTGGATTCAAGTCAAAACAATTGATATGCATACAGGCGGCGAACCATTACGTGTCATTGTTGACGGTTTTCCAAAACTTGAAGGTAATTCTATATTAGAACTCAGAAGATACTGTAAAGAGAATTACGATCATTTACGCACGGCACTTATGTTTGAACCTCGAGGACATGCAGATATGTATGGTTGCATTTTAGTTCCTCCAAATGATGATGAAGCTGATTTTGGCATTCTATTTTTACATAATGAAGGATATTCAACAATGTGTGGACACGCCATTATTGCAATTTCTAAATTAGCTGTCGAGATGAATTGGATTGATGTCATTGAAGGTGATAATTTGATAAAAATAGATGCACCCTGCGGACGTATTACATCTTATATAAATGTTCAACTTAATAAAGTTACCGGTGTGCGATTTCATTGTGTACCAAGTTTTGTGGTTGGATTAGATAAAACAGTAGAAATTGAAGGATTAGGGACTATCACTTATGATTTGGCTTACGGAGGGGCATTCTATGCTTACGTTGATATCTCAAAAAACAATTTTGAATTCGATTTGAGCAAAAATTCATATCAAGAATTAATTAAGAATGGAATGAATATTAAACATGCGGTTATGGAAGTTGATAAAGAAATTCTACATCCATATGAGGAGGATTTAAATTTTCTATACGGAACAATTTTTATTGATAACAACAATCAATCTTCAGGAGCAGATAGTCGCAATGTTTGCATTTTTGCAGAAGGTGAAGTTGATCGCTGCCCAACTGGTTCCGGAGTGTCGGGCAGAATGGCAATTCATAAAGCAAGAAATGAAATTGATTATGGAGATACTATGACAATTGAGAGTATTACAGGTTCAATTTTTAAAGGATCTATTGTTTCTGAAGAAGAATATGGCCCTTTTAAAGCTGTGATTCCTCAGGTTGAAGGTACAGCACATATAACTGGAGTACAAACTTTTGTGATAGATCCAAATGATCCAATGAAAAACGGCTTTATTCTAAGATGAAAAAACTAATAATCATAATAATTATTTCTACACTTGTTGGATGCAATTCTGAACCAAAAGAGATTGTAGAATTGGACTACTTAAAATTCAGTAAAAACATTTTAAATTATCAGTTTACACCAAAAGACAAATTTGACAAAAATGGTCTTATGTTTTCAGACCAAGGAGCGTGGTTTGCATATAGTTTACCAGACTCAACGGCATCCTATTCCAACTTCTCTGGCCCTTTTTTAATGACACAACAAAATGGTGTTTGGAGTAGTTCAACATTAGCTCCAATTCGAATTACTATTGGTGACCATCCTGTTTATTTAAAAAGTGAAGACATAATTCATCAGGTTTCATTTTCCAGTCATTTAGAGCAATTGTTTAGAATATCTGGGTTTGAAATAAAAAAGCAACTAGTTTTCTTGAATGCACATACCGCATTGATTAAATACGAGTTTAAAAACAAAAATGATTATGAAAATGAGATATCATACTTTTGGGAAAGTCAATCTCTTTTAGCCGATAATATTTCTTTGTCATCCAATAAGAATGAACTAATAATCACTTCTAAACTTTCTGAAGCTATTGGTAATTTTGTGTTTCCTAATGACACAAAAATTAGTATTTCAGATAGTACATTTCAAACAAATAACCATTCCATTTATTTGAAACCGAATGAATCAAAATCTTTAGTGGTTTCTCATACCTTCATCTTCCCAGAATATTCTTGGGAAAAAGAAAAAGCATTAATAAAAGGAGTAGATTTCGACTCTGTTTTGAATTCAAGGAAACAAGATAAAGATGAGCAATTAAAAGCTTTAATTTCAAATAGAAAACCGCAATTCCAACAAGATAAGTATGCGGAAGTCTTAGCAAAGGCACATCTCACTCTTCAAAATAATTGGCGCGTTCCAGCCGGAGAAATTTCACATGAAGGCCTATTTCCAAGTTATCATTACAAATGGTTTAATGGTTTCTGGTCTTGGGATTCTTGGAAACATGCTGTTGGACTATCCAATTACGATTTACGACTCGCCAAAGAACAAGTTAAATTGATGTTCAAATTTCAAAATGACGATGGATTTGTAGCAGATGTTGTCTATCGTGATACAACAATTGAAGCGCATAACTATCGTGATACAAAACCACCCTTGTCGGCTTGGGCAGTCGCTAATATTTACAAAAAAGATAACGATCTAGAATTTGTGAAATACATGTATCCTAAACTAAAAAAATATCATTATTGGTGGTATAATAAACGTGATAATGACCAAGATGGCCTTTGCGAGTATGGTTCGACAGATGGTAGTTTAGTAGCTGCAAAATGGGAAAGCGGCATGGATAATGCCATACGTTTTGACAATTCTAAAATTGTGAAAAATTTGGATGGTGCCTACTCTTTAGATCAAGAAAGTGTAGATTTGAACGCATATCTCTACGCTGAAAAATTGTTTATGGCACAACTATCCGAGGCACTAAATTTGGAAGATGCAGAAAAGTTCATAAATGAAGCTGAAACATTGAAAACTAAAATTCAGTCACAATTTTACGATGACAAGGATGGTTGGTTTTATGATACGAATCTTGAAGGAAATGAATTTATTAAAGGTGAAGGTAGCGAAGGTTGGACGCCACTTTGGGCACAGGCAGCTACTCAAGAACAAGCAGAATCGGTTAAAAACAAAATGATGGATCCTAATAAATTCTTCACCAAAATACCCTTTCAAACTATGAGCGCTGATCATGAGAAATTTGATCCATTAAAAGGCTATTGGAGAGGCCCAAATTGGTTGGATCAAGCATATTTTGGCGTGAAAGGATTGCGTAATTATGGTTTTAATAACGAAGCCGATAAGGCAACTATTCAAATCTTTGAAGGTGCTGAAGGCTTATTGGGCAAGGGCAATTCCATTCGAGAAAATTACCATCCACTAACAGGAGAAGGGCTTCATGCACAAAATTTCAGCTGGAGTGCGGCACATGCCATCATGTTACTAATGAATGAAACTAATGATTAAGAAAATAGCGATCACAATTTATATAATGTTCTTTTTGACTGTACATAGTCAAAAGAAAGATCCTATTAAAGATTACAAATATTATATAGAAAATGAGCAAGTAATCAGTGAAAACAAAGAACCTGCGCATGCTTCGTTTACTTCATTCATCTCAGAAGAAAATGCCTTAAATAATCAGCCATTGTTTAGGCAATCACTGAATGGGAATTGGAAATTTAATTGGGTTAAAAATCCCAAAGATCGACCAATCACTTTCATGAAACCCAAAGAAGATGTGTCCAATTGGGATGATATCAAAGTTCCTTCTAATTGGGAAGTTGAAGGTTTCGGTATTCCCATTTATGTGAATCATCAATATGAATTTACAGATTACAAAGCCATGATTGCTGACGATATGGAACTTATTGATCGCATCTATCCAAAAAACCCTGGTGACGTTCCAGACAATTATAATCCTGTTGGCACCTATCGTCGTGAATTCACTATTGATAAAAATTGGGACAACAAAGAAATATTCCTTCATATTGGAGCCATGAAAGCTGGTGGATTTGTTTGGTTAAATGGTGAATATATTGGCTATTCTCAAGGTAGTAAATTACCTGCTGAATTCAATATAACTGAGGCTGCTAAAATTGGTGCAAACACAATCGCTATACAAATTTTCAGATGGACAGATGGCTCCTATTTAGAGTGCCAAGATTTCTGGAGAATAAGTGGAATTGAACGCGAGGTATTTATTTATGCACAACCCAAACTAAGAATTAATGATTTTGAGGTGACTTCCGTTCTTGACAAGAGTTATGTAAATGGTAATTTAAATTTATTAGTTGAATTAGAAAACCATACATCTAGAAATGAAAGCATTGAAGTTTATTATACCTTGTTGGAAGGAGATTCAACGATTTCTTCAGGAAATAACAAATTAAGCATTAAGAATTATCAAAAGTCTTCTACCAATTTCAAAGCGACCATTTCTAATATAAAATCTTGGAGCGCTGAACATCCTAACCTATACACCTTAATTATTCATACTAAAGATTCTAAAGGACAATCCATTGAAGTCACAACAAGGAAAATTGGTTTTCGATCTATTGAAATTAAAAACGGACTACTCCTCATCAATGGTCAACGAATTACCCTAAAAGGTGTTAATGCTCATGAAGTTGATCCTGAAACTGGTCATGTGATGTCTGAAGAGTTGATAAGAAAAGACATTCAACTTTGGAAAGAAAACAACATCAACGCTGTCCGTTTAGCACATTATCCGAGAGGCAGACGATTTTACGAGTTGTGTGATCAATATGGAATTTATGTAGTGGATGAAGCAAATATTGAATCTCATGGTATGTACTATGGAAAGTATTCTTTGGCAAAAATTGCCTCCTGGGAAAAAGCACACGTTGATCGAATGCTTAGGATGGTTGAACGTGATAAAAATCATCCGTCTGTCATTATTTGGTCTATGGGAAATGAAGGAGGAAATGGTGTCAATTTTTTTAAAGGTTATGACGCTATTAAGGCGAGTGATAATACCAAGCGACCCGTTCAATACGAACGTCCATATAAACAACACGATGGCAATTTGTACGATATGGATTCAAACACAGATATTATTGTTCCTCAATATCCTTCACCAGCACGATTTGAAGAAGTGGGCAAGTCAAAAACAGATAGACCTTATATTCCCAGTGAATATGCTCATGCTATGGGTAATAGTACAGGAAACTTTCAAGATTATTGGAACATTATTGAACTCTATGACAATTTACAAGGTGGTTTTATATGGGATTGGGTCGATCAATCGATCTGGAAAACGAATGAAAAAGGTGAACGCTATTACGCATATGGTGGAGATTATGGCGAAAACATGCCTTCAGACAAAACCTTTTTAAATAACGGCATTGTATTTCCAGATAGAACACCTCAACCTGCTTTATATGAGGTTAAAAAAGCCCACGAATACATTAATTTTAAACATAAGGGCATCAATCGCCATAATGAGTTAAGAGTATTAGTAGAAAATTTATACGACTTTACCAATCTTGATCAGTTTGATTTTAAAGCTGAAATAAAGGCTGATGGGCAAGTGCTACAAAGTATAAATATTGATGATATTTTTGTTGAAACGCATACAGGCAAACTTATTCGTATTCCATTAAAGGATATTGACTTTCAAGAAAACAAGGAATATTTCGTGCATTTTTCTGCAATCACTAAACAAGATTGGGGAGTTTTACCAAAAGGACATGAAGTGGCGAGTGAACAAATATTAATCGCAAGTAAATTCAAAAAAACTAGAATAGAGCTATCAACTTTTGACAATCTGGAATTTGAAAATAACCAAGACGTAGTTACTATATCAAATAAAAAATTAAATATACTTTTTGTCAAGAAAAAAGGTAGAATCACATCTTTTGTATACAATGGATCAGAGTTATTAAAGGATGGCAAAGGTCCAAAACCCAATTTCTGGCGAGCTGTTACAGACAATGATTTTGGCAATAAAATGCAAAAAAATAATATTGAATGGAAGCGTGCTTCTATTGAATCTGAAGTAAGAGAAGTAAGTGGTGAAATATTGGAAAATGGCAATATTAAAATGAATGTATACTATTCATTACCAGGAGTCAATACGTCATTTGTCTCAAATTATATAATATATGGGAATGGCGTCATTCATATTGAAAACACCTTAGACGAAACGTCTTATCAAGGTGACATTCCAAGAATTGGTATGAGGATGCAACTACCAAAAAATTATAAAGACCTAAGTTATTTTGGACGAGGTCCTTGGGAAAATTATCACGATAGAAATGCTTCGTCTTTTATAGATCTATACACTTCAAAAGTCAAAAATCAATATGTTCCATATGTACGTCCACAAGATAATGGGTATAAAACTGATGTACGATGGATTGCGCTTTCAAATGAAAATCAAAATGGTTTACTTTTCGTTTCTGATTCCAAAAATCTTCTTAGTTTTAGTGCGCTTCACATGGAAAATGAAGATTTCGATACAACTTCAGGATTGGATTACGAAAACTCCAATATGAGCAAGCACACAATTGATATTAAAGAAAAGGAAATGGTGCAGTTAAATATAGATTTAGGACAACGCGGATTGGCAGGCGATGATAGTTGGTGGTCTAAACCTCAAGAGAAGTACCAATATAAAGGCTCAGAAAAACGTACTTATGGTTTTTACATCATCCCGTTTGAAAACAAAACGCAAGACGATTTTATTGAGTTTAGTAAACTTTATCGAAGCCAAGATTAACAAATGAATTATACCGAAATAAAAATAGAAACTAATCAAGCCGAAAAAATCTTATTCGAACTCTATGGTATAAAAGGAAAAGCATCTCATTTACCAGGTTATGTTGATTTTAATTTTAGGATAAAAATTGAGAATGCCGAAGGATATATATTAAAAATTTCTCGCCCAGATGAGAACATAAAATATCTAGAATTTCAGCAAAACATTCTTCAACATTTAGAGGAAACAAACTCAGAAATAATTGCTCCGAAGGTTGTAAATGACATCTCTAACAATAATATATCGTCCGTTGTTGACTTTAGTGGTAACACAAGACATGTTCGATTATTAACTTGGATTTCTGGGCGGCTTTGGAGTAGTGTAAATCCGCAATTAGAAGATTTCCGCTTTAGCTTGGGCAAGCAATGTGGGCTACTCACCAATACGCTTCAAAAATACGATCATCCAGAAGCCCATTATGAGTTTGAATGGGATGTGGCACAATCACTTTGGACTAAAGACCATCTTCACTTGTTTTCAGGGGAAGACAAAGAAATTTTATCTCATTTTCAGAACAAGTTTGAATCTCAATATGCATCCTATTCAGAGTTAAGAAAAAGTGTTGTTCATAATGATCCAAACGACAACAACATTATTGTTTCTTCAAGTTTAATTAGTCCTAAAGCCATTGCAGCTATCGATTATGGTGATGCTATTTATACACAAACAATAAATGACCTAGCCATTCTATGTGCTTACGGTCTTTTTGGGCACAACGACCCTTTGGATGCTTCTTTGGCATTCGTGCAAGGATATCATTCAACATTTTCGCTAAACGAAGAAGAATTAAGGCATTTATATTATGCCATAGCCATGAGATTGGTCATCATTGTCACTAGAGCAGCACAAAGCAAAATTGAAGAGCCCGATAATGAATACCTTTGGATTAGTGAAAAACCTGCTTGGAAAGTCTTAAAAAAATGGTATCAGATTTCGCCAGATTTTGCACATTACAGTTTTAGACAGACATGCGGATTTTCAGCACATCCTAATTTAGAAAAATTCAATAATTGGGTTGCCAAAAATAAATTTAAAGCATCTGATTTATTTCCAACTTCTCCAAGTGATTCGTTTTTTCATCTTGATTTGAGTGTGTCTAGTAGATGGATGGGGCACGAAAAAGAATTTAACGACTTAAATTTATTTCAATATAAAATTGACAAATTACAAGACAAAATCCCTAACAAAGTTATTGCCGGCGGTTATTTAGAACCTCGACCTATTTATACGTCTTCAGCATATGATAAAATTGGTAATAATGGGCGTGAAAGTAGAACCATCCATTTAGGAATTGATTTTTGGTTTCCTGCAAATACAGCTGTTCATGCCTTATTTGATGGTGAAGTTGTTACAGCTTATAATGACGCTGGTGATAAGGAATATGGTGGATTAGTCATTCTAAAACACAAAGTTGAAGACTTCGAGTTTTTTACACTTTATGGTCATAATACTGTTGAAAGCGCAACCAAACATCAACTGGGTACAATCATAAAAAAAGGAGATAAAATAGCTGAACTAGGAAATTATCCTGAAAATGGCAACTGGGCGCCTCATCTTCATTTTCAAATAATGATGTCGATGTTAGATTATAAAATTGATTTTCCTGGTGTAGCTTATTTCAAGCAGTTAAATGTTTGGAAAGATCTGTGTCCTGATCCAAATCTATTATTTAAGTCAGAAGCATTAAATAATTCGAAGGATCTTGCTAACTCTGAAGTTATTGCGTTTCGGAAAAATCATCTTGGTAAGGGCTTGAGTTTGCAGTATGAAACACCTCTCAAAATGGTTAGAGGTGCTGGTGTCTATTTAATGGACCAATATGCTCGGAAATATTTAGATACCGTAAATAATGTAGCTCACGTAGGTCATGAACACTACAATGTTGTAGCAGTAGGACAACAACAAATGGCTTTACTGAACACTAATTCAAGGTATTTACACGAAAATATTAATGATTTAGCCAAAGAACTTCTTGAAACATTACCTCCCGAATTAAACGTACTTCATTTTGTGAATTCTGGCAGTGAGGCCAATGAATTAGCTATTAGAATGGCAAAGGCATATTCTGGAGAAAAAGATGTAATTGCCAGTGAGGTTGGATATCATGGTAACACCAATATGTGTGTCGATATTTCGTCATATAAGTTTGATGGCCACGGTGGATCTGGAGCACCAGAGTATACTCAAATATTTCCAATTCCTGATGCCTATAGAGGCAAATATAGAGGTGAAAATGTGGCCAACCAATACGCTGAAGAAGTCAAAAAGTGTATTGAAAGAATTCACCAAAAAAATCGGAATGTTGCGGCATTAATTATTGAACCTATAATTAGTTGTGGTGGACAGATTGAATTACCTACTGGTTTTCTACAAGAAGCCTATAAATTGGTTAGACAAACAGGAGGAGTCTGCATTTCTGATGAAGTTCAAACAGGATGTGGAAGAATGGGGAAAACATTTTGGGGTTTCCAGCTGCATAATGTTGTTCCTGATATAGTAACTATAGGCAAACCTTTAGGTAATGGCCATCCAGTTGCCGCTGTTGCCTGCACTCAAGAAGTTGCTGATAAATTTGCAAATGGCATGGAGTATTTCAACACCTTTGGCGGAAATCCAGTTTCCTGTGCCATTGCTACTGAAGTATTACAAACTGTTAAAAGAGAAGATCTTCAAAAAAACGCCTTGCAAGTTGGTGAGTTTTTAAAAAATGAATTGAAAAAGCTTTCTGATGAATTCCCAATAATTGGTGATGTTAGAGGTCAAGGATTATTTCTAGGTATTGAGTTGGTTGATTCTAAAATGAATCCATTGGAAGATCAAACAAAATACTTAGCCAATAGAATGAAAGATCATGGAATTTTGATGAGTGTTGATGGACCAGCTCAAAATGTTTTAAAGATAAAACCTCCGATGGTATTTAATAAACAGAATGCGGAAGAATTGATATTCTATTTAGAAATTCTTCTTTCTGAAGATTTTATGATAAATTATTAATGAAAAAAACCATAGTTTTATTTTTAACTATTACAGCGCTAGCATGCAAACAGGAACCACTTGAGGTAATTCCTGAACAAACTTATCATTATAATCACGAGATATTTGAAGAAAACAAACTGGAACCAAGAGCTACTTTTTTTGCCTTTGAAAATGATTCTCTTGATAAAAAAGAAAACTCAAAACGATTTATAAGTTTGAATGGTGACTGGAAATTCTATTGGGTAAAAGATCCTAAACTACGTCCAATCACATTCCAAAATAGTAACTACAACGATTCCAATTGGACTACCATTCCAGTTCCAGCCAACTGGGAAGTGGAAGGTTTTGGGCATCCGATTTATCTTGACGAACGTTATCCATTTACCACCAAATGGCCAGATGCTCCAACCGATTATAATCCAGTAGGTACTTATAGAAAAACAATAGAATTAGATTCAGAATTTTTGAATGAAGATGTTATTCTCCATTTTGAAGGGGCCAAATCGGCCATGTATGTTTATGTTAATGGTAGTTATGTTGGCTATTCTCAAGGAAGCAAAACCTCTGCCGAATTTGACATATCGAAATATCTGAATGAAGGCAAAAACCTAATAGCGTTACAATTATTTCGTTGGAGTGATGCAAGTTATTTGGAAAGCCAAGATATGTTACGAATGAGTGGAATTGAACGTGACGTATTTTTATATACCAGACCAAAAACTTTCATTGAAGATTATTATACATATACAAATCTTGATGATTCTTATTCAAAAGGAATTTTTAATGGAACTGTCACAATTACAAACAACTCTGATATTAGAGTTGAGCGAACATTAAGTATGGATATTTTTGATGGTGATATACCAATTTACCATACAGAAGGTCCAATTTCTTTTGAACAGCAGGACAAAATAGATTTTAATGCAAATCATATTCTAAATAACATTAAACACTGGTCTGCAGAATCACCAAATTTATATTCCATAAAAATTGCACTCATCGATACATTAGATTCTAGGAATAACCAATTCATTGAAAGATCTGTAGGATTTAAACGTGTTGAAATTAAAAATAGTCAAGTTCTAATTAACGGTAAAGCTATCTATTTTAAAGGAGTTGATAGACATGAAACTGATCCTTTTACTGGACATGTTGTATCTAAAGTCTCTATGGAACAGGATATCAAATTAATGAAACAGAACAATATCAATGCCGTTCGATCAGCTCATTATCCTAACGATCCATATTGGCTGGAATTATGTGATAAATATGGCTTATATGTGATTGATGAAGCAAATATAGAAAGTCATCCACTAGCAATTTCTGAAGAGACTCAAATTGGTAACGAAATGTCCTGGTTGCCAGCCCATATGATGCGAACACAACGAATGTATTATCGAGACAGGAATCATCCTTCCATTTATTCATGGTCATTAGGAAATGAGGCAGGTGAAGGTGAAATTTTTAGAGCTACTTATCAATGGTTGAAAGATCAGGATGATAATCGTATCGTACAATATGAACCCGCTGGTAAAGAAGACTATACTGATGTATACTGTCCGATGTATCCGAAACCAGAATATTTAATAAATCATGGTAAATCCAATTCAGATAAACCTTCAATTATGATAGAATACTGTCATGCCATGGGTAATTCTGTAGGCAATTTGCAAGATTATTGGAACATCATTGAGAACTATCCAAACCTTCAAGGTGGTTATATTTGGGATTGGGTTGATCAAAGTTTAGAATACAAAGACGAAAACGGTAAACCATATCTAGCTTATGGGCATGATTATCATCCAGATTTACCTACTGATGGCAATTTTTTAAATAATGGCTTGGTTGATCCGTATCGTAATCCGCATCCTCATTTATCTGAAGTAAAAAAAGTATATGAACCTGTTCAATTCAAGTATTTAGGAAATGGTGCTATTGAAATTGAAAATAAAAATTTCTTTGCTGATTTTTCTGATAAAACACTTCAACTTAAATTATTAGTTGATGGCCAACAATCACTATTAAAAAAAGATATTTTACTTGATGTTCAACCGCAATCAAAAGTAATAATGAATTTTTCAGAAATTCCAGATATGTTTATCCCTGAAAGTGAATTTATATTGGATGTAAGTTTAATTCAGAAAGAAGCAAATGAATTAATTCCGAAAGGCTATGAAATAGCGTGGGATCAATTTATCTTGAATACAGGTATTCACCAAGAATTATCAAAAATAAATAGCGAACATCTCGAGGTAGTTTCAGAAGAAACGATATATATAAAGAATGATGTTATTAATCTGAACATCAACGCACAAACTGGTGAAATTATATCGTGGAAACATCGCGATAAAGAAATAACTAATCAACCTATTCGACCTAATTTCTGGCGCCCACCAACAGATAATGACTTAGGAAATGGCATGGATAAATGGGCTAAAATATGGCAAGATGCAACTTATAATCATCAGGCAAGATTAATTAGAACTCCAGAAACTATCAACGAGAATGTGGTTTTTGAAGTTTCTTATAATTTACCTGATGAAATAGCTTTTGTTCAGGCTAATTTCGAAATAGAACCTAGTGGAGGAATTACTATCCATTTGTTATATAAACCAATTAAAAATGAATTACCAAACATTCCTAGGATTGGGATGTATATGACATTAGACAAAAAGTTCACTGATGTTTCTTGGTACGGAAAAGGTCCTAGTGAAAGCTATTGGGATAGAAAATCTGGTCAACGTATTGGCTTATTTTCAGGGAAAATTGAAGACCAATATCATCGTTATTCCAGACCACAGGAAACTGGCAATAAATCAGATGTAAGATGGATGGAAGTTTCATCCAACGATATTAAGTTTAAAATTTACGCGCCTAACTTATTAAATACTAGTGTTTGGCCTTTTGATATGAAAGAAATCGATTTTAATAGCGCTGACGGAGCAGAATCAGCTTCTGGACTTGTCCCAGTAACAACAAAACATGGTGCAGATATTGAATTGGGAAATTCAATTCAATTGAATATTGATCATTTACAAATGGGCGTTGGAGGTGACACTTCTTGGGGACGATTAGTTCATCCTGAATATACCATTGATGCCAGCAAAACATATAATTATTCATTCTACTTAGAACCAAAACTTTAATTCATATGCAGTTTATTACCTTTTTAGGATTTACACTATTGGTTGCTTTAATTTCATACCTCAAAAGCAGAAAAACCAATGAAGCTACATCTGATGGTTATTTTCTTGGTGGAAGAAGTTTAACAGGTGTCGTCATTGCTGGATCTTTATTACTTACAAATTTGTCAACTGAACAAATTGTTGGTTTAAATGGAGCTGCATTTAAAGATGGTATTTTGGTAATGGCTTGGGAAACTTTAGCAGCTATTGCCATGGTAATTACAGCTATCTTTTTACTTCCAAAATATTTAAAAGGAGGTATTACGACTGTGCCACAATTTTTAGAAAGACGCTATGATAAAGTAACCAAAACTATTGCGTCAGGATTGTTTTTGAGTGGTTATGCAATTGTCTTACTCCCTATCGTTCTTTATTCGGGTGCTTTGGCAATAAGCAATATGTTTGAAATCCCAGAATTATTAGGTGTTTCAAAAAATGTGGCTCTTTGGATAACAGTTTGGTCAATTGGAATTGCTGGTTCTATTTATGCCATTTTTGGTGGTCTAAAAGCGGTTGCTGTTTCTGACACGATTAATGCCGTTGGCCTATTGGTTGGTGGGATGCTAATTCCAATTTTTGGACTGATGGCAATTGGTGAAGGGAGTGTTTTAGGTGGAATATCTGTATTAACTGAATCTCATCCTGAAAAGTTCAAATCACTTGGTGGACCAGATTCGTCAATTCCTTTTGCAACCATTTTCACTGGAATGATGTTGGTACAGTTATTTTATTGGGGAACGAATCAGGCGATTATTCAACGTGCGTTAGGAGCTAAAAATTTAAAGGAAGGTCAGAAAGGATTATTACTTGCTTCTTTTATTAAGATTCTAGGACCACTAATTGTTGTGGTTCCTGGACTCATAGCCTATCATATGTTCAATGGTCAATTGGAGAATCCAGACGAGGCTTACCCAATGCTTGTTGCTAAAGTTTTACCGACTGCGTTAATTGGATTTTTTGCAGCTGTATTATTCGGGGCCATTTTAAGTTCATTCAATTCTGCACTTAATAGTTCTGTTACTTTATTTGGAATTGATATCTACAAATCCCACTTTAAAAAAGATGCGGATGAAAGACAAACTGTGAATGCTGGTAAACGATTTGGTATTATTCTGGCCATTATTTCAATGTGTATAGCGCCATTACTTGTTTATGCCTCAGATGGATTATTCGGTTATCTTCAGGAAGCGAATGGCATTTATAGTATTCCAATCCTAACTATTATAGTTGTTGGATATCTTACGAAATATGTTCCTGCGCTCGCAGCCAAAATTGGAATTATTTCCGGCTCAGTTCTGTACATTATTAGTCAATTTATTATTAAACCATATGTAGTAGGGGAAGAAAATTATCCTCATTTCCTACATGTAATGGCTATACTTTTTGTGCTCAATGTTCTAATTATGCTCCTAATTGGGAGGTATCAACCAAGAAAAGAGGCTTATTCTCAAGTTTATACGAAACAGGTCGATATTACACCTTGGAAACATGTCAATAATGTGGGCATTGTGATTTGCATGATTGTTTTAGGTATCTATATTTACTTTGCTTAAAAAATGAACCATCAATTGATCAATTATATCAGGAATGAATTTATTAAATTATTTAAGGAAGATCCTTGCATGGTATTTTCTCCTGGTCGCATTAATTTGATTGGAGAGCACACTGACTACAATGATGGATTTGTATTACCAGCAGCTATAGATATGGGCATAATTTCGGCCCTTACCAAAAGTAATACCAACCAATCTTCCATAGTAGCATTAGATCTACATCAAAACTTCGATTTTAGTATCCATAAAATGAATCAAAACCGAACAGGTACTTGGAAAGACTATGTGATTGGTGTGATAATAGAAATTAAAAAGCTTGGTAAATCTATAGATGATTTCAACTTAGTTTTTGGTGGAAACATTCCTAATGGCGCTGGATTATCATCATCAGCCGCTTTAGAAAATAGCATTGTTTTTGGTTTAAATGAACTATTTAACCTTGGACTTAGTAAACTCGAAATGATTTTAATTTCGCAGAATGCTGAACATAATCAAGTTGGTGTACAATGCGGTATTATGGATCAGTATGCAAGTATGTTTGGTCAAGAAAACAATTTACTTTTTTTAGATTGTAGAACACAAGTGGCAATACCAATTGTACTGGATTTACACAATTTTGAAATCATTCTAGTTAATACCAACGTAAAACATAGCTTGGCAGAAAGTGAATATAATAAAAGACGTCATGTTTGTGAATCAATTGCGCGTTTGCTTCAAGTAGATACATTGCGTGATGCAACTGAAGAACAATTAACTGCTAAACGAAATGATTTACTCTCTAAAGATTTTCAAATGGCCTTATTCATAATTCAAGAAAACAATCGAGTTACTAAGGCAGTCAACTGCATAAAAAACAAAGATATAAATAGTCTTGGTTCATTGCTATATGAGTCTCACATAGGGCTGCAAAAACAATATAAAGTTAGCTGCCCTGAACTAGATTTTTTAGTTGAAAACGCTAAAAATCATTCGGAGGCTGTTGGTGCCAGAATGATGGGTGGAGGATTTGGCGGTTGCACAATTAATATTATTGATAAAAATAATGTGTCCAATTTTTCCAAATTCATTCAAAACCAATACAAAAAAAAATTCAACAAACACTGTTCTATTTATCAGGTCAATTTATCAAATGGAACTCATCTCATTAAAACCTAATTCTATGAAAAAAAATCTAACACTATTACTTATCATGCTCATACTTTCTTGCTCAATTACAACTGAACAGGGTGAAAAAGACGCAATCTTAGCTGTAATGAAAATTCAAGAACAAGCTTGGTCCAATAATGATTTAGAAGGGTTTATGCAAGGCTATTGGAAAAGTGACTCTCTAAAGTTCTACGGTAGTAATGGACTAACAAAAGGATGGCAAAAAACTTTAGACAATTATAAAAAAGGGTATCCTACCAAGGAGCACTCAGGAACATTGAATTTCACCATAGATGATATTTCCAAAATAGAAAAAGAATCGTATTCTGTAATGGGTCAATACCATTTAAAGCGATCAATTGGTGATGCCAATGGTGTATTCATCATTATTTTTAAAAAGATAGATGGGAAATGGAAAATTATTGCAGATATGTCTTGTTAACTATGCCGCATCATTAGATCTAAATTCATCATAGAGATCTTTATTTCCTAAGCCAATTATAGACAACTTTTTATTCAATGTGATTGATTGGTTATGCAACTTTGCAATAGCATTAACACCATATCTATCAATTCCTATCACATCTTCAATGTTTAAAGTAAGATTGTCAATCGAATCAAAAATATTTTGAAATGTTTGGTCAAAGATGTGCAGATTAAATTGAGTCAACTGACCTTTAATCTTGTAGCAATTTTCGCAATTAGAAATTTCTAACACCATAGTTCAAGTATTTGGGAGTTATTTAAGTGCTAGTAATCAATTTATTAAGTTAAATGTCAATAAAATAAATGAGAGACACCTAAATTTTCGATAAACAGATGAAAAAGACAGTTTTATGTTTAATTTTGGAAAAATGTATCGACAATATGAAGCCAATTGTTAGAAAGGCCACCTTAAATGACCTTTCTATTTTACTTAAATTTGAACAAGGTCTTATAGCTGCTGAAAGGCCAATGGATCCTTCGATTATGGATGGATCTATTAATTATTATGATATATCAGAGTTGATAAATAAAGATGATTCTGATGTTTTTGTAGTAGAAATTAAGAGTGAAATTGTTGCCTCAGGATATGTTAAAATAAAACAAGACAGGCATTATTCGAAAAACCAAAATATGGGCTATTTAGGCTTTATGTTTGTCCCTAAAGTACACAGAGGAAACGGTTATAATCAACATTTGGTTGAAGCCTTAATAGCTTGGTGTCATAAACGTAAAATTTATGAAATAAGATTAGATGTTTACACTAACAATCCTGCAGCGATAAGAGCCTATGAAAAAGCTGGGTTTTCAGGTTATCTTTTAAATATGAAATATCAAAAAGACAATTAGAATTTCCTGTCTGGATTGAACAAATCTATTGGCATGGATGGGCTTTGTTCATCTATAATTTCTTGAACTAACTTTCCTGTTCCTGGACCCATACTCCAACCCATCATGGCATGACCAGATGCTATAGTTAGGTTATCGCAATATTTGGATTTACCAATATAAGGTAAGCCATCAGGAGAGACCGGACGCAAACCACAAGCTGCATTATTTTTTTCTGTTTGTGTAAGAGAGATGCTAGGATAATAACTCTTAACAGCACTTGCAATCGCATCTACTCGCAATTGATTTATAGAATGATTAATACCAGCGATTTCCATTGTTCCAGCAAATCGTGTAAAACCATTCATGGGAGTTACAGCTGCTTTGGCTTCAGAAAAAATTGATGGAATAGTAATTCCTGTTGGACGCTCAGTATTTATTCGATAGCCTTTCCCTGCTTGTAACAACAATTTGAGGCCTATTTTTTTACTCACTAAATTACTCCATGATCCAGCAGCTAATACATACTCGTTTACGGTTAAAGATTGTTTATCAGTCTCAATAGACTTTATTTCACCCTTATTAACATGGATATCAATCACCTTTTCATTTGTCAAAAAAACAACCCCAGAATCTAATAAATATTGTTTTAAATCAGCCATAAATTCGTGAGGTGTGGTATGTTGATCACATTCAAAATAAGCGGCTCCTATGGCATTAATTTCTACATTGGGTTCAAGTTCCTTGATCTCTAAAGGTGCCACTTCTCTTACTATCAAACCTAGATCTTTAGCAATTTCGGCTGTCTTAATTTCCTCTTCAAGCATTTTCTCAGTTTGACAAAGCACAAAAAGACCTTTTTTATCATAATGAAACTTAAAATTTTCAGTTGTTTTTATGTCATCTAATAATTCTTGGCTCAAAACACAAATGTCCTTTATAATTGGTGCTGCTTTATCTACATGTTGCTGACTACATGATTTATTAAACGCCCAAGCCCAATGAAGTAAATCCAAATCTAACCTTGGCTTTATATATAACGGACTTGATTTATTAAACATCCATTTGAGTCCTTTTTTCATTACACCAGGAGCAGATAGAGGAATTAAATGGCTTGGCGATAAGTAACCAGCATTAACATACGAGGCGCCTGCGTTCATTTTAGACTTGTCAATAATAGTTACTTGGTGTCCTTCTTTTTGCAAGTAATAAGCTGAACACAATCCTATAATTCCACCTCCTATTATAATAACTTCTTTATTCAATCAATTTGGTTTATTTAGGTTCTATTAAATCCCAGAGATTGCCATATAAATCTTTAAAAACAGCGACTTTACCATATGGTTCTTCTTTAGCCTCTCTTACAATTTCAATATTGTGTTTTTTGAGGTTTTGATAATCTCTCTCAAAGCTATCAGTATGTAAAAATAAAAAAACGCGTCCACCTGATTGATTACCAATGTATTTAGACTGATATTCATTGGCCGCTTGTGCCAGCAATAAGTGTACTGATCCAGTGCCTCTTGGTGATACAAGTACCCAACGCTTGGTGTCTGAGAGCTTAGTATCTTCAACTAAATTAAAATGAAGTTTGTTAACATAGAAATCAATCGCTTCATCATAATTTTCAACAACCAGCGCAATATGTACAATTTTTTGGCTCATAAATTAATCCCATTTAAAATCCCAAATAGGTTTTTCCCCTCTGAGATGTTCTATGAAATAATTCCAACGTTTTTTAATAAAATAATTTCGAAATTCTCCTTGATAACCATGCCTTTGACTAGGAAATATTAGCAAATCAAATTCTTTATCGGCTTTTACTAATTCCTCGGCTAATTTAAAAGTTGCAGAAGGATTTACATTATCATCTAAACCTCCATGAACTAACAATAGCTTTCCTTTTAAATTACCTGCATTTGTTACATTTGATACATCTTGATAGGTCGAATCCACTGGCCAACCTTGATACATTTCAGGCCACCAAGCTTTTTCCATTCTAAAATCGTGATCGGCAGAACTAGCTACGCCTACTTTATAAAAATCTGGAAAAGCTAACATGGCTCTTCCTGTATCATAGCCACCTGCTGAATGCCCATAAATTCCAACACGATCCACATCAATCCAAGTGTATTTATTACCTAAGTACTTTATGGCCAAAACGTGATCTTCAAGGTTGTTACCCATATTTTTATAAGAATGATCGTGAAATTCTTTTGAACGTCCTGAAGTTCCTAATCCATCAACAACCATCACAATAAAACCCAATTCTGCCATAGATTGATACCAGAATATTCCGGAATAAGTTTTAGGAAATATTTGAGTATGTGGTCCAGTATAAGTGGCATCAATTATTGGATAGGACTTGGAAGGATCGAAGTTTGATGGTTTCCAAATCGCGCCATAAATTGTGGTCTTCTTGTCTTTTGCAGTCAATTGAAAAACTTCAGGTTCTTGCCAACCGTTAGAAATTGCTTTAGATGCATCGGCATTTGTTAATTCAGCTAGAATTTTTCCTGATAAGGATTCTCTTAATACGGTTTTTGTAGGTGTGTCAATAGCAGAATAATTATCTGTAAAGTGCATTCCATCTTCAGAAAATTGAACACTATGATGCGTGTTTTCAGGTGTTAATAGTGTTAATGTCCCATCTAAATCGATCTTATAAATTTTCTGATGATAAGGATTGCTGTTATTTTCTTTGCCTGAAGCTGAAATATACACAACCTTATTTTCAGAATCAACATGCAGAACACTATTAATAAAATAGTTGCCGATGGTAAACGGTTGAATGGTATTTGTATTAAGATCGGCCAAATACAATTGTCTCCAACCAGTTTCTTCTGAGAGGAACAAAACTTTATCAAGATCGGCTAAATATCGAAACCAGAAGTTGTCTATATTGGTACTACTATTCAATTCAATAACGGTTTCTTCTAGACCATTATTAAGGTTTACCTTTTTCAATAACTCCTTTTTATAACCTCTTTCAGAATAATTGGCTAAAAGAATTCCTGAATCCTTTGTCCATTCAATTGCTACAGAATTGATGTGTGTGCCTTTCGGTAAATTGGTGGGAACTTCTTTTTTCGATTCAATATTATAGAATACAGGTTCGATATGAACCATTGTAGTATCACCTGGAGAACCTCTGAAATAGGAGAGTAATTTTGGTTTGTACAATGAATCAATACTATGGTCCAACAAATACATTTTTTCTGCATTTCTGGTATCTACAATACTGGTTGCAATCCATTGAGAATCTTCTGACCAATTCACATAAAACCGTTTAGGTCGTTCGCCATTTTCGCCTTCCATTTTATCGTACCAACCATACCAAGAGGCATACTCATAACCTCGCTTACCTTCAGAACTTAATTGGATTTCTTCATCTGATCCGGTAGATTTTATGTATAAATTATAGTCTTTGGTGTAGGCAATCCATTTACCATCTGGTGATTTAGTTTCAAAAGGGTTATTCTCTTCCTTTTTTTCCTCTTCAATTGGCAAAAGCGTATATGTATTTAGGTCTAACGCATAGGATTTGTTCTTATGGCTAATAGTTAGATTGCCATTTTCTGCCCGTTCAATATTTGATAATTCAAAGTCATTAGCTTTAATATCCTTTTCGAGTAATCCGTTGAATGCATCGGCCAATTTATCTTGATCAAATAAATTTTGAATTTGATAATTTGAAAATGAAACTGTTTTATAGGCCTTTCCACTTTTCGAATAGTCTATAAACCAAATTCCAGTTGAATCTTTAAACCAGTTAACTGTAGTATGCAGATTAAAGACTGTTTTGTTATTATAATTAGCATGCATATAACTTACAGCTCGCCTGTAATCATCTTTAGAAATTGATTGTGCATTAGCCGTTTGTACAATGATAAAAAATAGTACTAATAGTATTTTGATCTGTTTCATTGGTTGCATTTTATATTACTTGAAATCCATGAGCATAAGGATCATCATCATCAATAATCAGGGTATTATATCCATAAATTCTTGCCCAACCCTTGATACTTGGTATTATGGCTTTTACACCATCTAATGTTGTTTGCTCTTCAATTCTACCAATAAATTTACTTCCTATTAAACTTTCGTGAATATAATCTTCATTTAATTCGAGCTCCCCTTTCGCATATAATTGCGCCATTCGTGCCGAAGTACCTGTTCCACATGGTGAGCGATCAATCGCCTTATCACCATAAAAAACGGCATTTCTTCCAGAAGATCTGGCGTCTATTGGATTGCCTGTCCAAAGCATATGTGTTACATCTCTAATGGAATCATTTTCTGGATGAATAAAATTATTGGGATATTTCTCATTAATCTTTTTACGAACAACTTGAGAAAACTGAACTAATTTACTTGCAGTATACTTATGAACTCCGGAAAAGTTTTCTTGAGGGTCAACAATAGCATAATAATTGCCCCCATAGGCAACATCAAAAGTTAGCTCACCTAATTCTGGACAATCAACAGTTAATTCTTCTGCTGCCAAATAACTTTTAACATTAATGAGTTTAACCCAATCTACTTTATTATCCGTCTGTTGATATTCAATTTCAACAAGACCTGCTGGAGTCTCCATTTTAATTTGACCTGGAATATTTGGTTGAACCAATCCTTCTTCAATAGCAATTGTAATTGTGCCAATAGTTCCATGTCCACACATTGGTAAACAACCCGAAGTTTCAATAAACAAGATGGCAAAATCATTTTGAGGATCATGGGCTGGAAATATAAAACTTCCACTCATCATATCGTGACCACGTGGTTCGAACATTAACCCCTTTCTAATCCAATCAAATTCCTTAAGAAAATGTTGACGCTTTTCACTCATATTAGATCCAACCAAATTGGGATGACCTTTAGTCACCACTCTAACCGGATTCCCACAAGTATGTGCGTCAATACATTCAAAGGTTGATCTACTCATTCTTTTTCTTATCTATATAATCATTCATCCGTTGTTCTAGAATTGCAAGTGTCACAGTTCCTTGTTCTAAAACCACTTCATGAAACTCTCTTATATCGAATTTCGAACCTAATTCTTCCTTCGCCTTTTTACGTAATTCTCGGATTTTTAATTCTCCAATTTTATAGGAAAGCGCTTGCCCAGGCCAAGAGATATAGCGATCCGTTTCAGTATTAACTTCATGTAAAGAAAGTGCTGTATTGGAAGCCATAAATTCTACAACTTGTTCTCGAGTCCATCCTTTGGCATGAATTCCGGTATCAACAACTAAACGACATGCACGCCACATTTCATAGGTAAATTTTCCAAATTGTTCATATGGTGTTGTATACATTCCCATTTCATCAGCTAAAAATTCAGTATACAATCCCCATCCTTCGCCATAAGCCGATAAGTATAGATTTCTTCTAAATTTAGGAATGCTGTCTCCAAGTTCGTTATTTAAAGCACCTTGTAAATGATGACCCGGAACAGCCTCATGTACAGTTAAAGATGGTAATGTGTATAAAGTTCTACTAGGCAAATCGTAAGTATTCACCCAATAATAACCTGGATCTGTACTATTTTTGGAAGTCCCAATATAGCGTCCGCCAGTATATTTAGGAGCTATGGCATCTGGTACTGGAGCTACTCCATATGGTTTTCTTGGCAAAGTTTTAAAGAAACGTGGCAATTGTTCATCAGCTCGTTTGGCCATATCTCTTGCAATCATTAGTAATTCTTTAGGTGATTTAGCATAAAACTGCTCGTCTGTTCTTAAAAATTGTAAAAAATCTGCAAAGTCCCCTTCAAAATCCAATTCATCAATAATCTTCTGCATTTCTGCCCTAATCCTTGCGACTTCCTTGAGACCAAGTTGATGAATATCCTCAGCAGTATATTGCGTACTGGTAGTATAAAAATTAATTCGTTCTTGGTAATAGGCATCTCCTTCAGGCATATCACTGGCACCTAATGTTGTTCTAGTTTTGGGAAAATATTCGGTTTCAAAGAATTCTTTTATTCGCTTAAATTGAGGAATAACATTGCTTTCTACGGCATTTTTTGCTGCTGTTAATACAGAATCCTTTTGTGAATCAGTTAATTCAGCTGGCAAACTTTTGAAAGGTGAATAATAAAAACAATCTTCAAAATTATCTACAATATGATCATCATACGTTGATTCATAACCGTTAAAAATGACTCTAGGTTGTGAAACACCTTTGTCAAGACCTTCTCTGAGATTTACAAAATTTTCATCGACGAATTTAGGAATAGCATTGAGCATATTCAAGTACTTCTTAATTTGATCATAGTTATTAAATGGTCTTACCCAATAGGTTAAATTACTATGAAAACCAGCATCAGATAGCAGTGGGTTTAAGTAACGCTCGAATTCGAAATAATTAATATCATCTTGTAGAACAAATTTCAATAAACTTAAAGAAATGGCTTCAGTTTCATTCAAATCTTCAGAATTTACAGATTGTAATTCCTCTAATTTTGCCTTAGCAAAATCTGCTTCAGATTGATAATAGTCTTTATTATAGATTCCCAAAGGAAATTCTTTCCGATCATAGCCTTCATGATCTTGATAGCTATTAATGATCTCATCAAGCAATTGTGCTGAATTATTTTTATCGCTAGCTTGACAAGCAAAAAGTAAAAGCACTGTTAAAAAGGAAAATAATTTTAAATAATTCATTCTTAAAAATTATAAGTTAGACGTAGTTTGTGTCCCATTAACTAGGCGTGAAATGCCCAATGGATTTTCATTTTGAAGTTCATTTGGCAGCAATTCATTTGGCCAATCTTGATAACTAAATGGTCTTACCCATCGTTTAATTGAATGAATACCAACAGCTGTAAATCGGCTGTCGGTAGAAGAAGGATAAGGACCTCCATGAACCATAGCAGGGCAAACTTCGACTCCAGTTGGAACGCCATTAAAAATAACACGACCTACGCGATTTTGAAGTGCAGCGATCACATTAGTGTAATCGTTTGCTTCATTTTCACCTGCAATCAAAGTTCCAGTTAATTGTCCTTCCAAATTAGACATAATCTCTTCTAGTTGATTAGAATCATCACATTGCACTACCATTGAAAAAGGGCCAAATACCTCTTGATGCAATGTGCTATTTTTTAAAAACGCTGCACCTTCTACAGAAGTAATTATCTGTCTCGCATAATTAGACTGAACGTCATCATGATAATCAGAAATGACATTTAAGTCTGGTTGTGCGATTGCATTTGCTTTATTGTTATTGTATGCACCTACAATATTTGGGTGTAACATGCAGGAAGGTTCAATTTTAACAATGTTTTTCGCCAAATTGGTTGTGAAATTTGAGAGAGCTTCACTCTTTAATCCAAGTATTAATCCAGGGTTGGTACAAAATTGACCAGTCCCTAATGTTATTGACTTTGCATACGTTTCAGACAGACTCTCGCCTTTTTCTTTCAGAGCCTCAGGTAATATTACCACTGGATTTACACTTCCCATTTCGGCAAATACTGGAATTGGTTCTTCACGTTGCGCTGCCAAATCAAACAAAGCTCTGCCTCCTTTAATACTTCCTGTAAATCCTACTGCTTTTACTTTTGGATGTTTTACTAGTTCAACGCCTACTTCAATTCCACTACTATTTAGGTTAGAAAAAACACCATTTGGCATTCGCGTTTTAATAGCAGCCTTTACAATAGCAGAAGATACAAGCTCACCGGTTCCTGCATGCATAGGGTGAGATTTAACAATAACAGGACAACCAGCGGCCAAGGCAGCAGCAGTATCGCCTCCAGCCGTTGAGTATGCCAAAGGAAAATTACTTGCCCCAAACACAACAACTGGACCTAAAGGAATATTTATTTTTCTAACATCCGGTTTAGCCATTGGTACGCGACTTGGATCAGCAGTGTCTATAGCAGCATCAACCCATGATCCTTCAGCAACCAGTTCAGCAAAACTACGTAGCTGAAAAACTGTTCGCCCTCTTTCACCTTTAGCTCTACCCTCAGGTAATCCCGTTTCAGAACAATACGTTTGGATTAACTCATCATCCAAAGCTAATATCTCGTCTGCTATTGAATTCAAAAATTCCGCTTTGCGTTTGCCAGAAATATTTCTGTATGTTTCAAAAGCTTCAGAAGCCAAGTTAACAGCATTCTCAATTTCATTTGAACTTGCTTCTACAAAAACAGATTCATTTTCAATATTTAATTGAGGATTGAATGTTTTGAAAGATAAATCTCCGTGTGCAGATTGATTATTTCCTATATAATTTTTGCCTGTGATCATTTTAAATTATGTCTTAATAAATGTGCCTCAACATCTACAGGTTTATGAACTATTTTTGTTGAGACAGGATGTTTTTTTAATAGATTTTCTGGTCTTATCGGACGTTTTTCAAATCTACCTCCACAATTTGAGCAAATGTGTTTTAAAACAGTTTCAACACACTCTGTACAAAAAGTACACTCAAATGTACAGATCATCGCTTGATTGGAATTAGGAGGTAATTTTTTATTGCAATTTTCGCATGTTGGTCTAATTTCAAGCATATTGCAAACTTTTATAATCTGGTAATGTTGGTCTACTTTTTAAGCCATCTTCAATAACTTGAAGTACATGTTGTCGTTCGTCACCATATAATGGCAATCTTGGTGCTCGTACATTTTCGGTTCCTATACCAGTTGCCACTTCTGCCAATTTTATATTTTGTACTAATTTAGGGTTAATATCTAACTCTAACAACGGTAAAAACCAACGATAAATTTCTAAAGCTTCTTGAATACGTCCGGCTTTTTGTAATTCATATATAGCCACAGTTTCATTTGGAAACGCACAAACTAAACCTGCAATCCAACCATCTGCCCCCATGAGTAAGCTTTCTAGTGCTAAAGTGTCTACACCAGTCATGATTTTTAAACGACTACCAAATCGATTTTTGATTCGTGTCACGTTTGATATATCTCTAGTTGATTCTTTTACTGCTTCAATATTATCACATTTTAATAATTCGTCAAACATATCTAATGTAACTTCAATTTTATAATCTACCGGGTTGTTGTAAACCATAATTGGCAGTGAAGTACTGTTTGCAACTGCTTTAAAATATTCGACTGTTTCTCTATCGCCTGCCTTATAACGCATTGGCGGAAGCATCATTAGACCTAATGCTCCATCTTCTTCCGCTTTTTGTGCAGCATCAATAGCACCTTTAGTGGTTTGTTCTGCAATGTTTATTAATACTGGTACTTGGCCTTGGACTAAATCGACGGTCGTTCTAGTTAATGTCCTTTTTTCGGACTCACTCAAAGTACTTGCTTCTCCTAATGTGCCTCCTAAAACAATTCCATGAACACCTGCGTTCAGTTGTGCTTTTATATTCACTGTAAACATATCAAGATCAAGCTTATCCTCGTTTGTAAACTTGGTTGTTACTGCAGGCATTACCCCTTTCCAATTTAGACTCATATTTATATACTTTTTTAGGACAATAAAATTACTCCAAAACCAAGTGTTCAACAAATGTATTATTATCCATAATTAATACTATATTATCCTGTAATAATTAACTATTTGATATTTATGCATACTTTTGTATCATGAAAGTACATCCATTTAAAATTCCAAAACCTGAAAAAGATGCGTTAATATACCAGGAAGACCAAGATTATGTTTTTTATGATAAGCTTCACCAACATGAGGAAATCCAAGTGAGTTATATTTTAGAAGGAGAAGGTACCTTAATTGTTGGTGACACAGTGAACGATTATCGTAAAGGAGATGTAATTGTGATTGGCAGTCATTTACCTCATGTTTTCAAGAGTAAAATTAATGATCAAACAAAATCTCATATGAAGACGCTCTTTTTTACGCAAACGGCTTTCGGAGTTGATTTTTTTGGGCTTGAAGAATTAAAAGAAGTAAAGTCGTTTTTTAAAAAATCTGTCAATGGTTTTAAATTAATTCATAAATCAAAAAAAATTAACCCATTGTTTATGCAACTAAATGCTGCATCAAAATTCCAGCGTTTTATCATTTGCTTAGAGCTAATACAAATTTTATCTAAATCGAAATATTCATTATTATCATCTTTTATTTATCAAAAACAATATTCGGATACTGAAGGTAAACGCATGGGAGATGTCATGGAATTTACAATAAATAACTTCCAAAATAATATTTCTTTACATCAAGCTGCCACGGTTGCTGCCATGACTAAGAATGCGTTTTGCAAGTATTTTAAAAAGCGCACTAATAAGACCTATTTTCGATTTTTGAATGAGTTACGTATTGAAAACGCCAGCAAACTCCTACTTACCCAATCGGATTACTCGGTAGCAGAAATTGCAGAACATTCAGGCTACAATAATATTTCAAATTTTAATAGACAGTTTAGGTCTATTAAAGGAGTAGTACCTTCAAAGTTTAAAAAAACGAAAGCCTTCTAATGAGATGAAGGCTTTCAATAATTTGAACAAATTAACTAATGCTAATTATCTGGCTGTTCGTAGGCTTTATATAGTTCAGGAACAGAACTAAAAATTCGGTCACTATGAATGCCTGTTAAATAATGATTCAATTTATCATTAAATTCATCTTGTTTTTCTTCAGTATCCCAATGATCTCGAAATAATTCACCTTGCTTAGCAATACCTTTTTCAAGGTCAGCTAAGGTGGATGCGAGAAATACTTCAATAAATTCACTTCTATCTGATCCGTAATGATGCATCATTGGGTAATACCCTTTATAAATTTCATTATTGTTGGTTACTACTTCATTAAATTCATTTAATAGATTTTGAAATTCTTCATCGTTTCCATCATCTGGGAATGCAAGATACCTTGTGCGCACGTAATAAATCAATGGCATGCCCTCGTCCACAAGCGCCTTTGCTCCAGGTATTGAATAATAAATTTCATCTGAGTGTTCTTTTGCAAAAAAACTTGATCTTTTCTTTAAGAAGGCATCCTTTTCGTCTGCATTTGGCCAAGCTTCATTTATTAATTGTTCATTTTTATTAGAGGCATCTTCAATTGCCTGCCAGGACGGATAAACCTGAACATATAGCAGTTCTGAACTGTTGGTTGTAAAATGATGCAATAACGTTGTGGCGCTTAAAATGTTTTCATTTTTAGCAACCACTTTATCAAAATATTCCACTTCAACTTTCTTCCATTCCTCCATGGAAAAATCCTCCATATCCATATTGTAATACATGGAAGTAACACTTATGTAAAGTTCATTGTTCTGACTGAAAGCAAATGTGCATAGAAAGCACAGTATAACAGCCAACTTTTTGGGGAGTTTGGTTGATGTATTCATAAGGTAAATTTTAAATTAGTATATAGATGGTTATTACTTACTGATTTAGAATTAATGCCTACATAAACGCTTTTGATTGATTAGCAATACATTTTGAATGTCTCTTAAAGATACAAAAAAATGATGATTATTTATAATTTATTAATGAATCACGAAGTTTTTTAGACATTCCTTTAATAACCATTTCATAAGAATGGTCAATGAGATCAAAAACAAAATTTGTCTCTAATTCACCAAGGTGAAGATAAATGGTATTCCAATGTAATTTATTCATATGAAATCCTGGTTCAATACTAGTATATTCCAACCTCAATTCTTGAGAATACTCAGGGTCTGCTTTTAAATTAAGAGATGCTTCTCCAATTTCCCAACGATCTAGCGGTGCTAAGACAAACATTTTTCCTAATACTTTGAATACTAAAGTATCTTCATCAAAAGGAAACTCCTCAGTGGTGCCTTTTTTGCTAAGACAGTAATCTCTAATTCTGTCTATATTCACTTTATTTGCTTGGGGTTTTGTTCTTCAATTTTCAAAGCACTATAGTCAAGTTTCCAACCTATAGTTTCAACAATATTTTCCATCAATAAAATTGCTTCTAAAGCTTCTTTTTGTGCTGCTTGAATCAATCCGCTTTCTGGGATTTTATCTTGAATGTGCTTTTTTGCTTCTTGATGAAGTTCGGTTAAATCAGATGCTTCAAATTTATTGAAGTAGCCATCTTTTTTGTCATAATAATTCAAATTTGTTTCAATTGAAAGCACCTCTGGTTGTGGAAAATGTTCCAACAAAACTTTCTTATTTTCTTTATCAGCTTTCAATTGTATCTTGGATAAATCATAACCAACATAGGCTTTTGCATTAACAACAACCAAAGCCTTCTTTTTGCTAGAAATGAGTTTTAAGAATTTTTCCTTAACATCTTCGTAGTGGTAAATTTCGGCAAAGTCACCTTCAACAGTAATAAATTTGCAGACACTTTTAATTTTATCTAAAAGCAATACTGATTGGGAGTTAATTAAACTCCTTTTTTTAAGTGATTTTAGGTAGGTAACGATTCCTAATGTGACTAAAATTCCTATGATAATTCCTAAAAAGGCTTCCATCTATTCTATTATTTTGTACAATACAGGTTTGCTTGGAGATGCATCATTTTCAAAAGGTGCTATTTGTAAATTGACAAAATATGTACCATCTTTTACTTTGTTTGGCACGTAAATTAATTCAGTAATAGTACAGTCTAATCTTAACTTTCCTTTTGTATTCCAAAACGCATTGTGCGACTGCAATTCTCCACCATCCTTTTCTCTATCTACACTTGGCAAATCAATCATAAGATGTTTGACACCTTTAGCAACCAAATAATCTACAGCATCTTTCTGTAAATAAGGCCAATTGGTATTAGAATATTGTGCTGACCACTTTTCTTTTGTATTTGGAATGGTTCTAATTATTAAAGCATCACGCTTTTTATTCCCTAAAGCAAATTGCATCTGTTTTTTTGAAATTACTTTGTCTTCCTCAAAATTCTCTGGAGCGACAGTTATAACTTCTGCTAGAAAGAAAAACTTTTTTAAAGTTTGATTTATACTATGAACTTTTTCAGTAATATGTCCAGCACATTCTGTATGTGTTCCGTGTGCATGAGGATTAAAATTTATTGAATTAAAATTAATAGAAGCGCCTTTGGCTACCGACGCTGTCCAACCGTCAAGCACCACAGGACCTATTTCAGGTTCTTCAATGTACCAAGCGTTAACATTATTTTTTGAAGCTCTTAATGGAATAGAAATATCAAGTGGTTTTGAGAAATCAATTTGATATTTTCTTGAATTATATTGAATGGTTGCCAGCATATTTCAAATATAATCAAATCATAAACAACTCAGAAGCAATGCCATCTACTAGAAATTTACCTTTTTCAGTAACCTTAAGAGTCTTGTCATCTAATTTTAATAGATCTTGATCAATAAACTTTTGAGCAGATTTTAATAACTGAATCATTGTCTCTTCTTCAAAATTCTTTTCAATTTTATCTAGCGAGATTCCCCAAATGGTGCGTAATCCTGTCATAATATTTTCATTGAATTTATCATTAGTGGAAAGCTTTTCAACGCTACTAGGCAATTGGTTATTTTGAATTGATTCTATATATTTAGAATTATTGGAAATATTCCAACTTCGTTGATTGCCATTATATGAATGTGCGGAGGGACCAATACCCAAATAAGATTCACCCAGCCAATAACTTGTATTATGTTTTGAAAAATAGCCTTCTTTTCCAAAATTAGAAATTTCATAATGTACAAATTCATGCTTCCTGGTTTCTTTAATTAATGCATGAAAATGTTGCAAAGCTAAATGTTCATCGATTGGTGGAAATGTACCTCTTTTTATAAAAGTTGCCAATGCGGTTTTAGGCTCAATAGTTAAGGCATAACTGGAAATATGTGGCACATTAAAACCAAATGCTATTTGCAAATTTTCAAGCCATTTGTCAACGCTCATCTCTGGAATTCCGTAAATAAGATCAATACTAATATTGTTAAAATAGTCTCTTACATTAGCGAGACATGTCTTGGCTTCTATGGCATTATGCGCTCTATTCATTTGACTCAAATCATTATCAAAGAATGATTGAATGCCTATACTCAATCTATTTACGGGCGAATTTTCTAATTCTTTTATATGTTTTTTTGTAAGATCATCTGGATTGGCTTCAATTGTTATTTCAGGTTCTTCAACTACTTTAAAGTTTTTGAAAATAGTTTCAATTAATCTCTGTAATTCATGTGCGGTTAACAAACTAGGTGTTCCACCACCTAAATAAATTGTCTCAATTGGTTGATTAGCTAATTCGTTTTTACGTAGTTTAATTTCTGTAATTAATGATTTAACAAGTTCAGATTTCTTTTTCAATGAGGTTGAAAAATGAAAATCACAGTAGTAACAAGCTTGTTTACAGAATGGTATATGGAGATAAATTCCTGCGATCTTACTTTAATTTAATCAATAATTATCCTATTTTCTTAGGGTTTTGTTTTACAAATGCTGCCCATCCAGTGTAACTTTTACCTACACTAACACGTCCTTGGTTATAAAAATGGCAAACTGCAGCAGCCAATCCATCTGTGGCATCTAAATTTTTAGGTAGTTCTTTTAATTCTAATAGACTTTGCAACATTTTTGCTACTTGCTCTTTACTTGCATTTCCGTTTCCTGTAATTGCCATTTTAATTTTTTTAGGAGAGTATTCTGTGATGGGAATTTGCCTACTCAATCCTGCGGCCATTGCAACGCCTTGGGCACGACCTAATTTTAACATGCTTTGAACATTCTTTCCAAAAAATGGTGCTTCAATTGCAATCTCATCAGGTAAAAAGGTGTCAATTAGCTCTATGGTGCGTTCAAAAATATGTTTCAACTTTACATAATGGTCGTCATATTTTTTTAGTTGCAATTCATTCAATTGCATGAATTGCATATTTTTCCCAACGACTTTTATTAAACCAAAACCCATTATTGTCGTCCCTGGATCGATACCTAAAATAATTTTTTCATCCGCCATTATTCGCAAAAATAACAACCACTAATTGAAACAGAAATTCCAATTGTAGCATAAATTAAATCTCCATTAAACGAAAACCCATCAACGGCAATATCATATTTTTCAGCATTACTTAAGCTTAATACATATGAGAGATCACCATAAACTGAAACCGTTTCTGAGATACCGTAATGTAATTCAATTCCAGCCAACAGGTTTAAAAAGGTGTAACTATTTTCAGAAAAATTATTTAGTGGTTTGGTAAAGCTCAACCCAGGACCAACGTGACCTATCAAGTTCACCTTGGAAGGAAGAAAATTTAGCAAATCAAAAGCATCATATACAAATTGCGCATTTACACGAGAATAATTTAATTTATATGTCAGAGAATTTGGGTCATTCGAAGATCTGTTATATCCAAAATCTAATTTTGCTCCTATTTTACTTGTGAGCATATGTTGAATACCCAAATTTATTGTTGGGAAATTCATAGACTTGCTATAATATCCTGGCGTACTTCCATCCTCTAACGGATTATTAAGCCCCAATGCAAATTGAAATTTCCATTTTTCTCTATCCTCTTGAGAATAAACATTAGTAGAAAGTAACACTAAAATTGCAATTAGAAAAAACCATTTATAATTCCTGAAATCTGAGGTCATGTACTAATAAAAGTTTTAATTTGTTGAAATCTTTGCAAAGATGCATCGTGGTCTATCATACAAAACTAAGCAAATCTTTTTTGTACTTATTAAATTAAGTATTGTCATTGGAGCCTTCTATTATATTTATGATAAACTGACTTCCAATGAATTATTGAAATTTGACGATTTTAGCCATTTTTTGATAAAAAATGATGCTTTTTCGACCAAAAACATCGTTTTTTTACTCTTTTTAACCATTTTTAACTGGTTTTTTGAAATTTTAAAATGGCAATATTTAGTGAATTCCGTCAAAAAAATATCATTTATTAATTCTTTAAAACAATCTTTAGCTTCCCTTACAGCGTCATTAATTACCCCAAATAGAATTGGCGATTATGCTGTTAAGGCGGTGTATTATCATAAAACGTTGCGCAAGCGTATTTTGTTGCTTAATTTAATGTCACATATGGCTCAAATGTCTGTGACTTTTGTTTTAGGAATTATTGGTATTCTTATTTTTATTAGAAAATATGACCTAGATATTTCGCCAAAAAAATTCACAAGACTTGCCGCTATTCTTATAATAGTTGGTGCTATGACTTTATTTGGAATTAGACAAACAAAGTTTAAATTAAGAGGATTTTTAATTGAGAAAGTAATTGCTTTTATAACTCATATTTCTCTCACTGTACAATTAAAAACTCTACTCTTTTCCTTGATTCGCTATTTTATTTTCTCTTATCAATTTTACTTTTTGTTAATACTTTTTGGTGTTGAAGTAAGCTATCTTAATGCCATGATAGTAATAACAACAATGTATTTATTGTCTTCTATATTTCCTACCTTTTTTGTGTTTGATGTGGTTGTAAAAGGAAGTATTGCTATTTATCTTTTTGAAATAGTTGGTGTTAACCAATTAACAACTTTGAGCATTATTACAATAATGTGGTTGCTTAATTTCATTTTACCTAGTATTATTGGCAGCTTTTATGTTTTAAAATTTAAACGCTTGAATGCTTTTAATCCAAACAAAGATTGATGATGCTGATTTTGTATACAGTCACACTTATTTATTTGATTATAATTCTTTCATTTATTATTGGTTTTGATCGGATAGAAATCTTTAAACCTACATCAGCAAAAGCGGAAACAAAATTTTCAATCGTTATTCCTTTTAGAAATGAAGCATTAAAACTACCACAATTACTAAGTTCAATTTTAAATTTGGACTATTCTAGAACTATGTTTGAGGTGCTATTAATTAATGATTACTCAGATGATAATTCAGTTGAAATAATTGAAAGTTATTTGGCTAATACTTCCATAAATTACACCATTATTGAAAATAAAGTTGAAGGTGATTCACCTAAAAAGGAAGCTATTAAATTAGCCATAGAACTTGCCAAAAATAAATGGATAATAACTACAGATGCAGATTGTATTCTATCTAAAAAATGGCTCTCAATATTTGATCAATTCATTCAAGAAAAAAAACCTGAAATGGTCATTGCGCCTGTAACTTACACTGCTTCTAACGCTTTTTTTGATGGCTTTCAGTTACTCGATTTTTTGAGTCTACAAAGCGTAACAATTGGTGCTTTTGGAATAAACAATCCATTTATATGTAATGGTGCCAATTTTGCATACCAAAAAGAGCTTTTTTTGGATTTGAATGGGTTTAAAGAAAACGATAACCTGGCAAGTGGAGATGATGTATTCTTATTGCAAAAAGCCGTGCATCAACATAAAAAAGTTAATTATTTAAAATCAATTCATGCACTTGTTAAAACCAATCCACAGTCAACTTTTTCTGAATTAGTTCAGCAACGAATTCGTTGGGCATCAAAATCTAAAGCCTATAAAAACCTCTTTTCTAAATTGGTTGGTCTAGTGGTTCTATTCATGAATTTAGTACTTGTTGTTGCTTTGTTTTTGTCCTTTACCAGTTTAATAAGCACACGAGATGTCCTCATTGCCTTCGCCATAAAAATTACAATCGATCTTTGGTGTATTTTAAAAGTTTCAAATTTATATGGCCAAAATAAGTATCTATACTATCTCTTACCCAGTAGTTTGATCTATCCTTTTTTTATAATCTATATTTCAATACTTTCAATATTTTCTGGATTTATATGGAAGGAAAGGCGCTATAAATCATAAATTTTTGTCATTTATTTTTGTTAGCTTTACCTAATACCCAAAATCATTCTCACAATGAAAAATATTGTTTTTATAGTTGTTTTTTTGCTTTCATTTATTTCTGCAAATGCACAAAAAACCTATACCGTATTGAATGAAAACTACGAGCTTAAGACTGAGGTTACAGGCACTATTGAATTACTTTGGAATATTATTGATGACAACTACAGATATTTTGCTAAAAAAGGTGAAGCCATAGTAGAATTGACAAATACAAGAGGCCCAGATAATAAGTATCAAGAAGAATATAAAACAATATTAAAAGGTATCACCAGTGAAGCGAATATCCCTGTTGATAAAGTCAATTTAACTTTACCTAGTTTAAGAGATTTTATTTTTGATTATAATGCTGCAGTAGATCCGAATTACTCTGAAAAAACAAAAAAATCTGAAGTTCAGGCTAAATTGTTGTTTTTTGGCGGTATTACAAATAGTCCATTTATTACCAATCCAGATAACATTTCTAATCCTGTATTTGGTGCAGAAATTGAAGTTTATGAAGGTAATAATCTACCGAGACACTCTATTTTTTTACAAGCAAAACATGTTACCAGTAATGACAAATTTCAGTATAGTAACACGCAATTTGGTTTGGGCTATCGCTTTAGATTTATTAATCTCGAGGGATTTAATTTATTCGCAAACATTGTCATGGCTACCTACAGTTTTACTAAAACTGAAATAGTAATTCAAGATCAAGTTTTTAATGACTCATCAAATGCCTTTGATGCACCATTTATTTTTGGAGTTGGGGCAGATATTAAAATTAGTGATGGCAGCTATATAACATTGTCATATGATGAATTGTTTGCTATTGCTCTTGAGAATGCAGGTAATTTTTCTACACATTTCACCCTTGGATATAAGCTTAATTTATGATGAGATTTTCAACTCATAAAACATCTAATCCAGCGTTTAACGACTATTTCTGGAATCAAAAATCGCATTCAGGTAAAACGATGACAGTTACGGGGATTTTTATAAAATCTTTGCTCTGTATAATAGTTGTAGCCGGAATTACTGGCTATATCTGGAAATTGGATTTAGACGGTGTTGACGTAAGCTGGTTTAGACTAGGTGGTATAATTGCAGCAATTATTATTAGTGTTATTATTTCGTTTAAAAAAGAACTCGCCCCAGTTTTAGTTCCATTGTATACAATAGCTAAAGGTTGTTTCATTGGTGGGTTTAGCGCTTGGGTAAAGGCGAAATATCCTCAGCTTCCTTTTCAAGCAATTGGTGTTACAGTTGTTACTTTTTTTACTGTATTGATTTTGTATCAAACTCGAATCATAGTTGTAAGTAAAAAACTTCGAAGTGTTATTATTACCGCAGCTGCAAGTATATTTTTAGTTTATATTATTTCTTGGATTCTTAGTTTCTTCGGAATTAAGGCGTTTATTTGGGGGACTTCATGGATCGCCATCACCTTTAATATTATTGCAGCCATTGTTGCTTCTCTTACCTTACTTCTTGACTTTGATTTTATAGAACGCAAAAAGAACAAAGCACCAAAATCAATGGAATGGTTTGCAACATGGGGACTTTTAGTTTCATTATTCTGGTTATATGTTGAAGTTTTGAGATTGATGCGAAAGTTATCAGTCAAATTTTAATTAGAGTTGATAACAATAGGCAATTGAAACTCTGTTTTTACCTGTTGTCCTCTTTTGATCGCTGGGAAAATCGTTGGGATATTTTGAATACTCCTAATTAATAATGAATCAATATTTGGGATTTGTAAACCAACATTATTCAAATCAGCTATATTAATCACTTCTAATATTCCAGTTTCCGAAATTTGAAAGGACATAATTATGGTATCGTTGATTGACTCTGAGACAACAATATTTGAATCATCCAAACCTTCAATAATAGCATTAGTCAATATAGTTTCGAAACAGTATCTTTTTTCTTGTTTTGCAGAAAGAGAATCACAGGCTACAAAACTAGGATATTGATCAACTTCGTTCCAATTGAAAGTTTGCAACTCTTCATTTAAAACTTCTTCAGGAGTTACTTTCTTTTTTTCAAAGTAGTTGCATGAAGCCAAACAAAAAAGTAAAAGAAAACCACCTAAATAGCGCATGTTTTATAACTAAAACCGAAAAATACGATTTTATTTTATCAATTAAAATATAGAAATTTTTCAAGTTTGTAACAAATAATCTAATACTTCGTCTAATTGTCACACTAAAACCCTTTTATGGATATTTTTCTTGTCATTCTTTCTGGAATTTTTATGCTCTTAGGAATTATAGGTAGTTTTATACCTATACTACCAGGACCTTTAACTAGTTGGATTGGCCTTCTCATTCTTCATCTTACTGATGCTGTCCCACTAAATTGGACTTTTTTAATTGTCACATTAATAGTTGCGATTGCCATTTGGCTGTTAGACTATGTTATTCCTGCTATGGGAACCAAAAAATTTGGTGGTAGTAGAGCAGGAATGATAGGAACAACCGTTGGACTTTTTGTTGGGCTAATTTTTTTAGGTCCATTCGGAATTATTATAGGTCCATTTCTTGGTGCTTTGGTAGGTGAAACACTTAACAAAACAGATTCCAAAACTGCTGTTAAAGCAGCCTTCGGATCATTTCTTGGCTTTTTAACTTCAGCCTTTATCAAATTTATTGTTGCACTAATCTATCTTGGATTCTACATCAGCGATCTGATTAGCTTTGGAAGTAATTTTATTTAGAAAGAAAAAACCTTACAACTCTAGTGCGCTAGCATGGAGTTATAAGGTTCAATATTAATTGCTATTAATTCAACAAATAAATTAGAGGGATTAATTAATTGTACTGTTGAACATCAAAAGTATATAACTTAGTTCACATTTTATTACGGAAAAACCGTACACTTGATGCGGAAAAACCATAATATCAAGTGGTTACAATAGTTTTGAAGAATTCAAGAATATCAAAAAAAGTGAAATTTTAACATTTTTAGGGAAGTAATACTATAAAAATCCCTTTTCTCTGGCATGACTTAGTAAGGTTTCATCTTTGCCATCTTCTACATCAAACAACAACTTAAGTTGTTTTTTTCGTTTCTCAATAGCACTCATAGATAAGTCGATATACTCTTTCAAACTTTTGGTCTTTATTCCTTGAGATAGTAAGTGAAGCATTTTTCTATTGATATCATCTAAATAGATATCTGAAGTTTGTGTAGATTTTAAAAAACCACTTACTGTACTACTATAATAAGGTGGGCTGACCAATATTTTTTGAAAGGCCTCCGCCAATTCGCTTGATGTTAAATCACTTTTAATTAAAAGGCCTTCAGGTTCAATTTCTTTAATAATATTATGAATTCGAAAGGATTCATTAAACATTGTCAAAATAATTATTTTGGCATCAGGCAAATATACTCTTGCAATCTTGGCCAAATCTTCACCAGATGTAATAAGTCCATCTTCGGAAGGCGGTAATTTAATATCAAAAAAACAAATGTCATACGGTCTATCGTCAGCAGATTTTTTAATCAGCTTATTGGCCATATCACATGTTGAGGCAATATCTATGTGAAGAAGTTGATGCTCTTTTTTGGTTGCTAGCAGTGTATTTTGATAACCCTCAATAATCATTGGGTGATCATCAACCATTAAAATTTTGTACCGTTCTTCCATAAATTAATTTATAGGCACATGAATATTGACTTTCGTACCTTGATTAAGTTTCGAGAAGATTTCTACTTTCCCTCCAATTTCTTTTGCTCTAGACTCAAAATTCTTAATGCCAATTCCTTTACGAGCTTTATTGGTATTGAATCCTGTACCATCATCTTGAACAGATAATAAAATTACGTCATTTTTTAATTGAAAACTAATTTTTATATGTTTAGCATTAGCGTGTTTATATATATTTTGCATGGTTTCCTGCAACATCCTGTACAAGTGAATTTTAGATTTATTAGTAAGCAAGTCCCAATCAATTTCACCATCTTCAGAATAACTGTATTTTAATTGATAAACGGCTGTTTGATTTTCTATTAGCGTTTTAATAATGTCAGAAAAGCTGCTTCCCGAGATGAAATCTGTATTCAAATCATGCGAAATTTTTCGAATTTCCTGCTCTATAGATTTTAACTCATCTATATATTGTCCTCTTGTTTTAACAGCTTCATCAGTACTCTGAAAATTAAGGCTATCCAAACTTAATCTAGTTCCGAATAATCGACCTAAAATACCATCATGCAACTCTTCTGAAATTCGTTTTTTCTCTTGAGTTCTACCTTCATCTATTTTATCTTGCTGAGCCAACATTAAATTATATATCTCTTCATTGGCTGCTTGTTGTTGCTGTGTAAATGCAAGCTCTTTATTCTTTGCTCTCTGAGTGATAATGATATATAAAAGAAGTAAGGTAATTAGTAAGCCAACAGAAGATAACAAGAATATAAGTCGTTCTTTAGTGGCTTTGTCCTTTTCTGCCTTAATTTGATCTGTTTCAAATTCTATTCTAGCAAATTTATTTCTGACTGCACGTTCTTCATCAATAAGACTGTCATTAAGTTTTATATATCTATCTAAATAACCCTTGGCTTCCACACCTGTTTTCACCTCAGACATTCGTTTCAGAGATTTTAAAACATCATCAAAAAACTTGGCATCTAATCCAATGTTATAGGCTTTTTCTGCAAAATGGTAAGAACTATCCAATTTATTTAAACTTAAATAGTACTCAGAAATATCATTGCATACGTATAATAATCGTTCCTTATTCTCCAACGTATCCAACATTTTAAATGCCGTCAAGAAATCGGATTTTATCTTTTTCGAATCACCTAAATTTGCCTTAAACAAAGTGTATGCTCGATTATTTAAATAGGAAGCATACGCCTCTGGATATTCTTCAAGAAGATTTGGATCTCCTAATAATTTATCATGATATTCTAGTGCTTTTTTGTAATTTTTGAGACCTCTATATGACAATGATATATTACTATTAGAATATAAATTGTTAATGAAATTCTTTTCCATTTTTTCGCTAATCCCTAATGCTATGTTATGATAATCTATCGCACGTTGATATTCTTTTAGACGTTCGGAAATTACACCTAACATATTGTATAATGCCCATTGTAAATCAAGATTTTCTTCAGTTTCTGGAAGAGTTTTAACAAGATTAATTGCTCGAACTGCATTAGTTTCGCCACCAACATAATCTTTGGCGGCCTCCTGAATAAGTACCATATTTAATAAAACAGAACTTTGCTTTCTGGTATTATTGAAAAGTTCATATAGTTTCAATGCTTGAAAATAATTGAAATAAGAACTATCCGGATTGTATTTTTGACTATAGTACCAGCCCAGATTTTCATGAGCCTTGGCAACAGAAAAAGAATCATTGAGTTTAGTGGCTAACTCTAGCCCTTCATTACTATATTTTTTAAATGGCTGTAAGTCATCAATTTCTAGATAAATAAATGCAAGATTAACTGTAGACTTAAGGCTTAGAGAATCATTCCTGATACTTTTTGAGAATTCGACAGCGTCATGGGCATACTTTTTTCTAAGTTCATACTCATGATCTGAATCATTAGATAAATCAATTAGACTTAAAATGCTATCAATTGGTCTCTGATTAAGCTGAACCTCTTGTGAAAAAGTAAAATTGAATAGTAATAAGAAGAGATATAAATATTTCAAAAAAATAGGCATATATAAATTCACTCAAAATTAATGAATTTAAATATGCCTAGATTCTAATTTTTCGAAAATTAATGAAATCTAAAATAAGAGTAGTCTACTAAATTAGCGATACTACGCCTGATTGTTAGATGGTTTTTCACCTTTTCGATCTGCGGCAAAAAGATTTGAACTTTCCGATTTTTTCAATTCAACCGAATCTTTATCGATGTTAGTTTCTTTTTGGTTATCAGAGCTAATACCTGAAAGCGTTAAAACAAATAATCCTAGTAATAGAGTAATTTTTAGGGACTTCATATCTATTGGTTTTTATTATACAATTGTTAAAATTCGTTCTTTAAATTGTACGCCAATAAGTTTCTAGTTATCGTGAGGGATCACAATGGATTACTAAAAAGTCCTTTTATTTTAGACTTAAAGATCAATGAGGGAACAACTATAAAAGTTGTTTTGGATTAATAATTAACCTTAATAAGAAATTGAAAACTCAATTTGGGGGCTTACGAAGGATTGTAAATATAGCAACGCTTAATTCTCATAAATTAATAAACACGATAAAATGTTGTTTTTTATCGATGAAATACATAAATAGGGATATTTTCCTACAACATATTTCATTTCCTATGGTAGAAAACTACAAATAAATTTTCTACTACACAACTTATTGATAGCTATTAAATACTTTCTATCACCTGGTCTTTGCCAATAAAAATGAAGTCGTTATATTTGATAGAATATAACGCTGTGATATGATTTCTGTTGAGGAGGCAATTCAATTAGTATCTAATAATGTTGATCCCTTAACTTCTTACATTGAGTTAGATGTAAAAGAAGCATTATACTATGTATTATTTGAAGATGTAATTTCACCAATAAACATGCCGCCATTTAGACAATCTGCCATGGATGGTTATGCTTTGAATATTCACGATAAAAATCACTACTCAATATCAGGAGAAGTTAAAGCTGGTGATAATCACAGACCAACATTAAAACCTGGTGAAGCTGTCAGAATATTTACAGGAGCTCCAGTTCCTGATTCGGCAAATGCTGTGATAATGCAAGAAAAGACAGTCGTAGATAGTAAAGACCTTTATATTGATTCTACTATAAACTTAAACGAAAATATAAGATCCCTTGGTGAACAGGTTATGCAAGGCCAAGTCGCACTAAAAAAAGGAATTAAGCTAAATGTGGCGGCTTTAGCTTTCTTGACTACGCTTGGAATTTCTCAAATTAAAGTATTTAAAAAACCATCCATCGCAATACTAGTTACTGGAAATGAACTTTCAGAAGTTGGTGTTGCACTAAAATATGGGCAAATTTATGAGAGTAACGCAATGATGATGGGAGTTGCTTTAGAACAACAAGGATATACTAAGGTAACAGTGCATAAAGTAAATGATCATTATGATAATACAGTTAATACCTTAAAGGAAGTCATACACAAGAATGATGTAATTCTAGTGTCAGGAGGTATTTCGGTTGGCGATTATGATTATGTGGGGAAAGCACTAAATAAACTAGGTGTAAAACAACTTTTTTATAAGGTTAAACAAAAACCAGGTAAACCTCTTTTCTTTGGGAAAGATGGCAAAAAAATAATATTCGCACTACCTGGTAATCCTGCCGCTGCCTTGAGTTGTTTCTATATATATGTCCTTTCAGCTATTGAAAATTTAGCTGGCAATATGAATTTTCAATTGCATAGAACAAAGGCTACGTCAATAAATGAATTTATAAAAAGAGGTGATCGAGCTCAATTTTTGAAAGCAATATATCAAAATGGTGAAGTTGAAATTTTGAATGGACAAAGCTCATCTATGCTACATACGTTCGCACTCTCGAATGCCCTAGTGTACTTAGATAATTCGTCTAAATCAATACAAAAAAATGACAAGGTTGAAGTAATTCTTCTTCCATAAACTAACTAATATGGACTATAAAATTAAAAGTAGAATTTGGATAGAAGCAGATGGGAATATCCTTCTTGGTGAAGGTCGTGTTAGTCTTTTAAAAGCCATAGAAACAACTGGATCTCTATCAAAAGCAGCAAAATCATTAAAGATGTCCTATAAAAAGGCATGGTCTTTAATTGATGCAGTAAATAAGCGTGCTGAAAAACCAGTTACTACCTCTAGTATTGGAGGAAAAGGTGGAGGAGGCGCACAATTGACAGCGTATGGCAAATCATTGGTTAAAACTTATGAAACCATTAATGAAAACTGTTGGAATTTTCTTGATAATGAAATTAAACAATCAAAACTTCAATGATTTTTGATGTTGAACATATTTGGTATTTTTTACTACTGCTTCCTATAGTGGCCTTTTTATACGCGAGTGTAGGTCATGGTGGCGCTAGTGGTTATTTAGCTTTAATGGCAATCTTTTCATTTGCTCCTGAAATAATGAAACCCACAGCTTTGCTGCTAAATTTGTTTGTAGCTGGCATCGCATTTTATCACTATTACAAGGCTGGATATTTTAATAAAAAGTTGTTCCTGTCATTTGCAGTTGCTTCAATTCCCTTTGCATTTCTTGGAGGAATGATTGATATTGACGCGTCCATATACAAGAAAATACTTGGCGTACTTCTCATCTTTGCAATACTAAAAATGTTGAATGTTTTTGGTATGGAAAAAGATCAGATCAAAAACATTAAACTATGGCAAGGACTACTTATTGGAACACTAATAGGATTCTTCTCTGGACTCATAGGAATAGGCGGCGGAATAATATTAACTCCAATCATTTTGCTATTGCATTGGGGAAGAATGAAAGAAGCGGCAGCAGTTTCGGCTTTGTTCATCTGGGTAAATTCAGCAGCTGGGTTAATTGGTCAAATAACCAGCGGAGTTGAAATTTCTTCACAATCGTTTGTTTTAGTAGCTATTGCTCTTGTTGGTGGGTTTTTGGGAAGTTATTATGGAAGTCGAAAATTCAATAATAAGTTCTTACGGTTTTTACTTGCATTTGTTTTAATCATCGCTTCTATAAAATTGTTTTTTGTGTAAATGATCGAAAAAGAAAACATAACAGGAATTATTCTTTCTGGAGGGAAAAGCTCTAGAATGGGTTCTGATAAAGCCATGTTAAAATTAAATGGACTGACATTTATTGAATGTATTATTAATGCAATGAAACCTATAGTATCTAAAATAATGATAGTCAGTGATTTTGATAACCACAACTATTTTGGATGTCAGAAAGTGGAGGATAGTTTGAAAGATGCTGGTCCTTTGTCCGGTTTATATTCTGGATTAAAAAATTCAACAACCCAATTTAATCTAGTCTTGAGCTGTGATATACCACTAATTAAAATAGAAGTTCTTAGAAAACTAGTAGAATCAGATTATCAAAATTTTGATGTTACTCAAATTCAAAGTGACAAGAAATCTATGCCTTTGATTGCAATTTATAAGAAAGATTGTATGACTAAATGTTTAGAATTATTAGAACAGAACGAAAGACGGCTTCGTGTTGCCGTGGCACAATTTAAAACGAAGTCAATTGATATTGATTCATCATTAAATCAATATGTTAAAAATGTAAATACGAAAGAAGACTTAATAGCATTAAATCATGAAATTGAATATTAAATACTTTGGGCTACTTGCCGAAATCACCAATTGTAATGAAGAAAATTTAGAGTTTTCTAAATCGACAATTTCTGAATTGATAGAATTATTAAATAATAAATATCCCGATTTACAGAATAAAAATTTTCAAGTAGCACAAAATTGTGAAATAGTTTCGAGTGATACAATTGTTTCATTTGAAGAAATTGCATTATTACCCCCATTTTCAGGTGGATAATTTATGAGTAGATATAGCAGACATATTGTTTTATCAGATATTGGCCAAAAAGGTCAAGACATGCTATCTAATGCCAAAGTTCTAGTGGTTGGTGCTGGCGGATTAGGATGTCCTGTTCTTCAGTATATAGCGGCCGCTGGAATTGGTACAATTGGTATAATCGATTTTGATATTGTAGAAGAGTCCAATTTACAACGCCAAGTTCTATTTGGTGCTAATTCTTTGGGGATGAACAAAGCAATAGCAGCAAAAATTCGATTGGAAGATCTCAATGGAACGATTTCGATTAATGCCATATCTGAACGACTTAATAAGAGAAATGCATTAGAGTTATTTAGTAATTACGACATTATTGTTGATGGAACTGACAATTTTGCAACACGTTACCTCATCAATGACACAGCAGTTTTGACCAACAAACCTGTAGTTTATGGTGCTATATTTAAGTATGAAGGTCAGTTGAGCGCATTCAACTATAAGAATGGACCAAGTTATCGATGTTTATTTCCCAATCCACCAAAATCAGGTTCAATTGCTAATTGTTCTGAAGTTGGTGTGCTTGGTGTTCTACCTGGTATTATTGGAACTATGATGGCTAATGAAGTGCTTAAAATTATTTTGAATTTCAAGCATACTCTTACCGGAAAATTACTTTGCTACAATTCGAAAACCACCATATTTTCAACATTAAGGATTCATAGAAATCAGACAATAATTGATGACATTTTAAATAGAACTGTATTGGCAAATGAATATGAAGATTCAATCTGTGACGTTTCATTTAAAGAAATTTCAAAGATTGAGCTTTCGAAATTGAAAAATGTCGGGTTTATCGATGTCAGAGAAAATCATGAACAACCAAAACTTGAAATTTCAAATTGTCAAGTTATTCCATGGAGCATATTCCAAACTCAGTTGGGGCTCATAGATTCATCAAAGAATCTTGTGGTTTTTTGTCAAACAGGAATTCGTAGCAAAAAGGCAGTAGAATTTTTAATAAAAAAAGGAATTACTAATTGTTTCAGTTTCAAAGGTGGGATTTCACCTCTTATTGAATCATTAAAAACTAAAGCATTATGACAACTAAAAAACCTAAAAATGTATTTATAGAAGGGGCAATTTCTTCAGATTTTATTGGTCAGTCAATCGCTAAACATCAGTCCAAGACCAGCATTGGTGCTCATAATATTTTTCTAGGTCAGGTTAGAGCAGATAAAATAGATGACCAACTAATTTCAGCAATAGAATACACGGCGTATGAAGAAATGGCAAATGCAAAATTTAATGAAATTCGAGAAGCTACCTTTGAGAAATTCAAACTTACATGTATGCATATCTATCATAGTTTAGGAAAAGTAAATTCGGGAGAAATTTGTCTTTTCGTTTTTGTGTCTTCACCTAGACGAAAAGAAGTTTTTAAAGCGCTTGAATATGTTGTAGAAGAAATTAAAGTCAAAGCACCAGTTTATGGTAAAGAAGTTTTTGAAGACAATTCACATCAATGGAAAGTAAATAGTTAAAAAATGGTAGATATTACAAACAAATCGAATACGCTTAGAATAGCCACAGCCCAAGCCATTGTTAAAGTCAGTAAACCTGAAACTATTGCTGCTATACAAAACGATACTGTACCAAAAGGAAATGTGTTTGCAATGAGTAAAGCCGCTGGATTACTTGCGGTCAAGAAAACACCAGATATTCTTCCGGATTGTCATCCATTACCTATTGAGTATACAGGTATTGAATTTGAGATAAATGACTTAGAAATTACAATTAATTGTACTATCAAAACCATTTACAAAACAGGTGTTGAAGTTGAAGCCATGCATGGCGCCTCTGTGGTTGCTTTGAATATGTATGACATGCTTAAACCGATTGATAAAAACATTGAAATTGTACAGATTAAATTAGTGTCTAAAAAAGGAGGCAAATCAGATTTTAAAGATCGTTTTAGAAAAGAACTTAGTGCTGCAGTGATTGTCTGTTCTGACACAATTTCACAAGGGCAAAAAGAAGATAAGGCTGGCAAGGTAATTATTGAAAAATTGAAGGAGTGTAAGGTAGAAATTTCTGATTATATCATCATACCAGACGAAAAAGAACAAATACAAAATAAGGTGAATACCTATGTCAATCAAAACACAAGCCTCATTATATTAACTGGTGGAACTGGCTTGTCCTCTCGCGATGTAACTCCAGAAGCATTAGTTGGCTTGATTGAAAGAAAAATTCCAGGAATTGAAGAAGCAATTCGAAATTATGGCCAAAACAGAACTCCTTATTCTATGCTATCTCGAAGTGTTGCTGGAACGATAAATAACTCCTTGGTTTTGGCGTTGCCAGGATCAACTAATGGTGCAAAAGAATCTATGGATGCCATTTTTCCTGCAGTTCTTCATGTATTTGGAATATTAAAAGGTGATAGACATAGTTAATGAAAAACGAAACAAACATATTGCGAGATTCATTTGATAGACAACATACCTATTTACGAATATCTCTTACAGAACTCTGTAATTTACGTTGCACCTATTGCATGCCAGCTGAAGGAATTCAGCTTTCCCCAAGGTCTCATATTATGAATTATGACGAAGTTTTTACAATTGCTAAAATCTTTGTTGATAATGGTGTGACCAAAATACGATTAACAGGTGGTGAACCTTTGGTACGAAGAGATGTAGACATTATTTTAAAAAAATTGGCGTCACTTCCAGTAGAATTATCGATTACGTCTAACGCAGTTATTATTGATAGGTTTATTGATGTTTTAAAGGAATGCAATATTAAAAATATTAATGTCAGTTTAGATTCATTAGATGCTGCAAAGTTCAAAAAAATAACACGTCGAAATGATTTTGAAAAAGTTTATAAAAACATCATGTTATTAATTGATGAAGGTTTTAATGTAAAACTAAATGCTGTTCTCATTAACGGCTTTAATGATAATGAAATTATAGATTTTATTGAGCTATCTAAGCACCTTCCTATTTCGGTCCGCTTTATTGAATTTATGCCTTTTGATGGTAATAAATGGGATAAAGGTAAAATGGTGTCTTATGCTGAAGTTATGACTCATGTCAATTCACATTTTGAAAATAGTCAAGTGATTCGATTACAAGATGCGCCAAATGACACTTCCAAAAATTATAAAATTGAAGGTTATAAAGGTTCATTTGCAATCATCAGTTCGGTAACCAATCCATTTTGTGATTCATGTAATCGTATAAGGTTAACTGCCAATGGTCGATTAAAGAACTGTTTGTTTTCTTCTTCTGAATCAGATTTATTAACCCCTTTAAGAGAAGGAAAACCAATTGAACCAATCATTCAAAAGGCCATTCAGGCCAAATTTAAAATTCGTGGTGGTATGGACACCATGGAAAAATTAGAGCAACCTGATTTGCACGGAAAAAATAGAAGTATGATCACTATTGGTGGTTAGCTCTATAAAGTTCTTCATAGTCATCCATTGTGTCAATATCAGAAATTAAATGATTTGAATTTATTAACTCAATGAATGATTCATGCTTGACCATTATGTTTTTGGCGCCTTTATCTTGACTCAAATCTATTAATTCATCAAAATAATATTTATCAAATAAAGCAGGTACACCAAACGATCCATTCTCATATGAAGAGGCAATGATTTGACGATCGTCATTATTATAGCCAGTTATAAACTTAAGAAGAAAATTATGATCTATTAGAGGTTGATCAGCAAGAATTATTAAAGCAGCATCAAAAACATCTTGTGCTTTTATTAACTTGATTCCGCTTGCAATTGATGTCCCTAAACCTACATCCCAATTTTTATTATGAATTATAGTGACAGCACAATTTTGAATTCTAGATTTGATACTATCAAAATTTGCTCCCAATACAACGAAGGTCGAAGTTGGTCTTAAGTCTAATGCCATGTCTATAACATGATTGAGAAGAAATGTATTTTTCCAAGGCAGCAATTGTTTGGGTTCACCCATTCTTGACGAAGAACCTGCGGCCAAAATCAATATTGCAATATTGGAAATAGAATTCAATTTAATCTATCGAGATCTTAGCATGAACTCCCATTTGTTTTTCTTTCAATGACATAGGCTGCTGTTCTCTTACAACTGATAATATTTCTGATAGTATAGAAATAGCAATTTCTTGAGGTGTTTCTGCACCTATATTCAATCCAGCTGGTCCATATATAGCCTCAATAAAAGACATTTCAACTTCTGGGCTATATTCTAAGAATTCATTTAAAAGTTTTTCTCGACGTTTAGAAGGCCCAAGCAATCCTAGATACGCTGGTTTAGTCTCTTTAAGTTCGAGCAAATATTTTAAATCATTAGCAAAATTGTGAGACATAATTACAATTGCAGTTTCTTCATCAATTGAATTTAATTCGAGTGAATCTGGTGAGACGGAATAAAATGCTGTTGCTCCAGGAAAGTTTTCAATCGTTTTAGATTCCAAGGGACCAGAAATTATCGTCACTTCCCAACCATTGTAATGGCCTAATTTACAAAGTTGAACAGCGTCATGCTCTGCTCCAAAGAGCATTAACTTAAAACATGGTGGTAAAATCTCAGTAAACACAGACACGTTTTTATTTTCTACTGAAAAGTTTGATAATGGAAAAGAATTTGAATCAAATCTAATTATACTTCCTAATCCTTCAAAAACGCCCTCTTCTTTTCTATAATTAGAATTAATTTGAAATGATTGACGTGCTATTAAACAATTCTTAAAAGCTCTCAGGCAATCTTTGTCAAATTGCAATTGTTCAATCAAAATATACAAAACACCTTCACATCCTAAACGAAATCGTCCATCATAAGTCATCATTTTAGATTCACCCGTTTGAAATACTGACTGCGATTGATTTAAAATATCCTTCTCTACACAGCCTCCACTTACAGCACCTACCATCTCGTTATTCTCCTTAATAAGCATCCGAACACCAGGTTTTCTATAGGATGAACCGTCTAACGCAACTACTGTAGCCAATACTGATTTCAACCCTTTAAGTTGGGCATCAATTGAGGCTTCAACAATATGTTTAAATTCATGAGTCATAAAATCAACCTATTAAGTATATTCTAGCCAAGTGGCATTTTTGCATTTATTTGATTAGCAAATGGTTGCTTGCTTAATCGTTGACCTGTTGCTTGATATAATGCATTTGCCAGTGCCCCTACTGCAGGTGGAAGACCTGGCTCTCCTAAGCCAGTTGGTGCAATATCATTTTTCACAAAGAAAACCTCGATATCTTCTGGTGCTTGAGAATGACGCATTAATTGATATCTATCAAAATTGGTTTCATTAGCTGATCCATTGTTAAAGGTTAATTGACTATACATAGCATGACCAATTCCATCAATTACACCTCCTTGTACCATATTTATTGCACCATCTATGTTAACTACAATGCCACAATCAACGGCACACCAAACTTTTTTGATTTTTGGTTGCCCATTTAATAAAACAATATCAACAACTTCTGCAACATAACTTGAGTGGCAAAAATAAGCTGCAACACCTCGGTAAACGCCTTGTTCAGTTTCTCCCCAATTAGATTTTTCTTTTACTAGTTTTAATACCCCAGCATATCGTTCTGCGTCGTAATCATGTTTTTCACCTACTGGATTGTTGATAGCTCGATCAAACAATTCTAAACGAAAATCTATTGGGTCTTTACCAGCTGCTTCTGCTACTTCATCAATAAATGATTGTTCCGCACCTGCCGTGAAATGAGATTGTGGAGCTCTCCAAGCTCCCGTAGTAATATTGGTTTTTACTCCAATTGATTCGGCTAAATAATTGTCAACTGTACCGGCTGGGAAACGCTTAGGGAAAACTGATCCTTCAGGTAACCCAGTTCCTCTTACTGAAAAAGCGACTAAATTGTTGTTTTCGTCTAAGCCTGCTTTATATCTAGATTGATATGCCGGTCTATAGGTTCCTTGAGTCATATCATCTTCCCTAGTGTAAATAAGTTTAACTGGTGCACCTATTTTTTTAGAAATTGCAGCAGCTTCAAGGGCATAATGCACATAAAGTCTCCTGCCAAATCCTCCACCCATTCGGGTCATATTAAGAGTAATATTCTCAATTGGTATGTTGAGCAATTTAGAAACCGATTTTTCAGCTGGTTCTGGCATTTGGGTAGGACCAATAAGTTCAACAGAAGTATCTGTAACATTGGCAAAGAAATTCATGGGTTCCATCGTATTGTGTGGAAGGAATGGTGAACTATAGGTTCGTTCAATTATTTTAGATGCGTTGGCAAATGCCGCATCAGGATCACCATCTTTTCTACTTTCTCCTACAGTTCCAGAAACGAAAGCGTCTTCTAATTTCTTAAGATGCATTTCTGAATTCTCCAATTCACTCACTGTTTCCCAATTGGCATTAATGGCCCGCTTGGCTTTCATTAATTGCCAGGTGGAATCTCCAACGATTGCTATAAGTTGAAAAAATCCTTTCTCATCATTCCAATCTGGGTCTTCAATTGTGGTATCAATAATAAAAGCGTCTATTACTCCAGGCATTCCTTTTATTTCCTCTTCATTAAAATCTTTTACTTTCATCCCAAAAGCAGGAGGATGTTGAATCATAGCCAGTTTCATACCCTCTCTTTTAAAGTCTAAACCAAAAAGAGGCTTACCAGTAACAATTTTTTCAGCATCTACATTTTTGACACTTGTTCCAATTAATTTAAAATCTTTTATTTCTTTTAGTTCAACTTTTTCAGGGATTTCAATATCTACAGCTTTTGAAGCTATTTCTCCATATTTTATAGTTCTTTCTCCATTTTTTTCTGAGATGACTCCTTGAGTCACATTTAAATCAGAAACCATTACTCCCCATTCTTTAGCGGCAGCTTCTAATAACATTCTTCTACCAGCAGCTCCAGCCATTCTCAAAGCATTCCAACTCAATCTGATTGATAAACTCCCTCCAGCAAATTGATTTTGATAAAACCCTGTGTTTAAGGGTGCTTGTTCAACTACTACATTTTTCCAATCTACATCCAATTCTTCAGCAACAATCAAAGGCATTGATGTTCTTACATTTTGCCCAATCTCAGGATTTGGCGAATAAATGGTTACTAATCCAGTGTCTCCAATTTTGATGTAACCATTAATATCATACCACTCATTGGGAATTGCTATTTTTTCAACTTTAGGATCAGAAGTACATCCAGTTAACCAGCTAAATCCTATAAGCATACCACCACCAGCTGCAGCAGATACTTTCAAAAATGAACGACGATTATATTGTGTATTTACTTTTGTCATGATTTCTTAGTTTTATAGCTTAGATGCAATTTTTATTGCTTGTTTAATTCTGACATAAGTCCCACACCTACATATATTTCCATTCATTGCAACGTCAATATCTTCATCAGAAGGATTAGGGTTGTTTTCTAATAATGCTGCTGCAGACATTATTTGTCCACTTTGACAATATCCACATTGTGGAACATCAATTTCTTTCCAAGCTTCTTGAACGGGATGATCTCCATTTTCTGATAGTCCTTCAATAGTTGTGATTTCCATGCCTTGTAAATTAGCTACGGGAATTGAGCAACTTCTAGTTGCATTTCCATTAATATGAACTGTACAAGCACCGCATTGGGCTATTCCACAGCCAAACTTGGTGCCTAAAAGATTGACATGATCTCGTAGTACCCATAGTAGAGGTGTATCGGAATCTGCCTCAACTGATTGGAGTTTTCCGTTAATTTTCAAATTATAAGTTGGCATAATTAAAGTTTTAAAATGAACATTTTTAACCTTACAGTCGATAAGAATTCGACTGTCTTTAAAGTTACTAAAAAAAGAAATTGAATCGTGTTTTTAACAAAGAATTATGAGCTAAAAAAAAGCCTCTACTTATGATAGAGGCCATCAATTAAACTAATTGTTTTTTAAACTTTCCTTTGCTTTTTCTAATTCGAACTGCCACTACTTTATACTCTGGGCACATGGCTTCCGAATCATGTACATCGCCTGTGATGTTATTAATCATGATTTCTGGGAAATGAAACGTTGTACTTAAAATACCTGGTTTAACTTCATCTGTAATTCTTGCTTTAACATCCACTTTGCCTCGTGGTGATTCTAGACATACATAGTCGCCTTCACCAATTAAATTGGCTTTGGCATCCTCTGGGTTGATCATTAAATAATCATCTTGAAGGATTTGTTCATTGGCAGTACGTCGAGTCATCGCTCCACAATTATAATGTTCTAATTCTCTATTGGTTGTTAATATATATGGATAGTCCTTAGCATGTTCAGTTAATTCAACGGTTTCTTCCCAAGGATTGAATTCAAATTTTCCCTTACCTCTTTTAAATTCGGTTTTATGCAAAATTTGAGTATCGGTTCCGTCTTGCGAAACTGGCCATTGAAGTCCATTAATTCCAAGTCTATCCCATTTGATCCCTGCAAAGAAAGGAACGATTTGCGAAATTTCTTCAAGCATTCCATCTGGCGTATAATCTGGTTGTGCATAACCCATTCTATTCATCATGTCTACGATAATTTGTCCATCAGGTTTCGAGCCAGGAATTGGTTCAACCACTTGACGAACTGCCTGTACACGACGTTCACCGTTCGTAAATGTGCCATTTTTCTCAAGGAAAGAAGCTCCTGGTAAAATAACATCGGCATATTTAGCAGTTTCCGTCATAAATAATTCCTGAACCACCACAAGATCTGTTGCTTCTAATGCTCTAATTACTTTTTGGGTATTTGGATCTGTTTGAACAACATCTTCACCTATAATCCAGAGTGATTTCAGTTTACCTTCTAAAGCGGCATCAAACATCTCCGGAATTTTCCAACCAATATGTTTTGGCACATTAACACCGTAAAATTCATTATATTTTTTATTGACTTCATCATTTGTGATATCTAAATATCCTGCACCTTGATGTGGTTGAACACCCATATCAGCAGACCCCTGAACATTGTTTTGCCCACGTAATGGATTTACTCCAACACCACGTCTACCAATATTTCCTGTCATTAATGCCAAATCTGCAATTTGCATTACAGTAAATGTACCTTGAGAATGCTCTGTAACCCCTAACCCATGGAATGACATAGCATTTGGTGCAGTTGCATAAGCAATAGCTGCAGCTTTTACTTCATTTCTTTTAACTCCAGAAACTTCTTCAATTTGATCCAAATCAATTGATAATAACTCCTTTTTAAAGTCTTCAAATCCCTCTGTTCTACTTTCAATAAATGAGTCATCAACTAGGTTTTCAGTAACAATGTAGTACATCATCATATTCAAAACAGCCACATTAGTCCCAGGTCGTAAAGCAATATGATGTGTCGCGTAACGTGCCATCTCTGTTCTACGAGGATCAAGTACAATGGAAACATTATCAGATTTCATTGCAAACTGTTTTAGTTTAGCTCCTGTCACTGGATGAGCATCTGTAGGATTTGCACCAATTACCATAATACAATTGGTGTCTTTTATATCGTCAATAGAGTTAGTAGCCGCACCTGTTCCGTAAGTTCGTTGCATTCCTAAGGCTGTAGGTGAATGACAGACGCGTGCACAACCATCAATATTATTAGTATTTATTACTGCACGATAAAATTTCTGCATCAAATAATTTTCTTCATTTGTACACCGTGAAGATGAAATACCAGCCATTGAATCTGGGCCGAATTCTTTTTTATAATGCGTAAATTTTTCGGTTAAATAATCATATACTTCATCCCAACTAACTTTTTCAAATTCACCGTTACGCTTAATCATTGGTGAATCTAAACGCTCTGGATGATCGTAGAATTTAAACGCGTAACGACCTTTCAAGCAAGTATGCCCTTGATTCACTTCGGCATCATAAGGTGCTCGAATACTCAATATTTCGCCATTACTAGTAGAAACTTCTAAATTACAACCAACGCCACAATAGGTACAAATGGTTCTGGTTGTATCTGTTGCCTGAATTGCTTTTGATTGAAATACATCCGATATTGCTGAGGTTGGGCATGCTTGAGAACAAGCTCCACAGCTAACACAATCTGAATCCATAAAGGTATCATCTAACCCTTTAATTATATAAGAGTCAAAGCCTCTTCCAGACATACTCAGAACAAATTCACCTTGAACCTCATCACAAGCTCTTACACAGCGATAACAATTAATACATTTGGATAAATCTGACGTCATATAAGGATGACTCAAATCTTTCATTCTATACAAATGATTATCACCTTCTGGATATCGAACGTCTCTAATTCCAACTTGTGCTGCTACTGTTTGCAATTCGCAATTACCGTTCACTTCACAAGTCAAACAATCCAACGGATGATCTGTAAGCACTAGCTCAATTATATTTTTTCGTAATTCTTTTACTGTCTCAGAACTTGTATAAATATATTGTCCTTCAACAACTGGAGCATGGCAGGAAGCCATAGTTTTTACTGGGCCATTTTCTTCTAATGCAACTTCAACGCTACAAACACGGCAGGATCCAAAAGGATCTAAATTTGGTGCATCACAAAGTGTTGGTACCAAGTTTTTTTCTTTATAACGACGAATAAAAGCTAAGATCGTTTCACCTTCAATAATATCAAATGGTTGATTGTCGATAAAAGCCGTCTTTACCAGTATATCTATATTGTTAGAATTATCATTTTTATGCTTGCTTATTGTAGCTGTTCTCATCTTTTTCTCTTTAATTAAAATGTGGCTTTAACTCATCTGCAAAATATTGTAATGCATTTCGAACTGGTAAAGGAATCCCGCCTCCATGTGCACATAATGATCCCTGTTCAAGAGTAGTTAACAAATCAGTAAAAAGTTTTCTGTCAATTTTATAGTCTGAAGTTAATGCTTTTTCCGCTAACTCCTGACCTCTCTTTGTGCCTAAACGACACGGAAAGCACTTGCCACAACTTTCATATGCTGCAAAGTCAAACAAGTGTTCTATAAATTTTAAAATTGGATAATCTTTAGGAATACTGACTATGGACGCATGACCTAATAAAAACCCTTCGTTAGAAAAAGATTCAAAATCTATTGTTAAGTCATCAATTTTAGAAACTGGAACAAGCCCTCCTAAAGGACCTCCAATTTGTAAAGCTTTAATCTCAGACTTGAAGCCACCACCTAGTTCATTTACAACCACAGATAGTGATGTTCCCATTTCAACTTCATACATTCCTGGATTGTTGAAAAAACTGTCTAATGACACTAATTTAGTTCCAGAAGATCGTTCGGTTCCAATATTCTTCCATGCTTCGCCTCCATTTGATATGATATAATGCAAAGCAGATAAGGTTTCAACATTATTAACTGTTGTTGGTTTATTGAAAAGTCCCTTTTGTGCAGGAAAAGGAGGGCGAACTCGAACTTCAGGACGTTGACCTTCAATTGAATTTATTAAAGCCGTTTCCTCTCCACAAATGTAAGAACCTTGAGCTTGAATAATTTTAAATTTAAAATCAAATCCACTTCCAGAAATATTATCACCAATTAAACCTTCTTTTTCAAGATCATCAATTGCTTTCTGAACAATTTCAACTGATTCTGGATATTCGGCTCTTATGTATAATATGCCATAATTAGCATGCGTCACATAACCCGATATCAACATTCCAAAAAGTACAGAATGCGGTTGTTTTTCTAAAAGATATCTATCAGAGTAGGCTCCAGGATCGCCTTCGTCTGCATTGCAAATAATAAATTTTGTATCATTTTCAACATTTCGACAAAACTGCAGCTTTAATCCCATTGGAAACCCAGCTCCACCTCGACCTCTAACATTTGAAGTTTTTATCTCCTCTAAAACATCTGAAGAATCCTTTTTTAGAGCCTCTAAAAATGGTTCATAATACGCTGGTATATTCGAAAATGGTTTTGTTAGGATTTCAGTTCCACTTGCTTTAACATTGTAATTATCTTGATTTAATTTGTTATCTGAATCAATGATTGAGTTTAAACTATTTAATGCTTCTCCAGAATAATTCTTACCATTATAATGAAATGCAGAATTTTCATGACAACGCCCTAAACAGGTCATGTGGCCAATTTCATCAGCTTCAAATTGTGAGGATAGTGACTCAATTAATTTCTCTTGAGTTCCTGCACAAACACAAGCGGTTCCATTACAAACATAGACTTTTTTACCTTTGTTCTCAGGCTTAAGGAAATCATAAAAACTAGCAGTCCCAAAAGCATTAGCCTTACCAATTAAAAATTCATCAGCCAAACGTGCCATGGCCTCGTCACTTGGTGCTCCATCCGGTTTAGCAAGGCGACCTAATTTATCAAAGAGATTATCATCAAGTGTTTTTCTTCCTAGTAGTTCGCTTAAATTATCAGACATATATAATTAACTGGCTTTAGTATTAGTTGAATTTATTTTGGTACGTTGAGGATTGGAATAGCAAGTTGCTCTCTGATCTCTACAAAAGGCAAACAAAGTAATGCCTAACTCCTTGGCAAAATCTACAGCCAAAGATGAAGGTGCAGAAACGGCAGCCAAAAACGGGATCTGAGCTTTAAAACATTTAATCACAATTTCATATGAAATTCGACCACTAACTGTTATGATCTTAGCTTCTTTTAAGCGTTTATCAGTAATTAATTTACCAACTACTTTATCGACAGCATTGTGGCGCCCAATATCTTCTAATGAACATAAAAGTGTGCCATCAATGGTAAAAGCAGCTGCCGCATGTGTTCCTCCAGATCGCTTAAAATCATGCTGACGCACTTTCATTTTATCAAACAATTGGTGAATGATTGAAATATCTATTTTCTTATTGTCATCTATTGTTTTTCCAATGAATGCTAAATCACCAAGTTCTGTTTTTCCACAAATACCACAGGAAGAAACTGACAATAAACTTCTACTAGTTGTATAACCTTCTCCTAACATTTTTTTAGGAATGTCAACATTTACAATAGTAACAACACCATTTTCATTTTCCTTTTTAATAACAACATCTGGACAATAATCGACATCATTGATTATTCCTTCTGAATGAAGTAATCCTCTCACCAAAGAGACGTCATCTCCAGGTGTTCTCATGGAAACAGTAAATGCCTTTCCGTTAATATCAATTTGCAGTGCTTCTTCAACAGTAAGTGCATCAACAATTTTGTTGATTTCTTGATTGTCAAATTTCTTGCCTTCGTAGTTCCTCGTTGCCATACCTGATCATCACAAAAAAACGTGTGATATACACAAAGTTAATAGAATTTATCAAACTAGTTTTTTGGCCTTGTTAATTTAATAGATTGAGTTATTCATTTAATAACTCCAATATTACCAAATAAGCGCAATGATCAGAGGCAATTTTATCTTGAATAACCTCTCTTTTAAGTATGCGCCATCTATGTTTTGGATAGAATAATACATAGTCAATTTTTTGCGTCGGATTTTCTGAAGAAAATGTAGGTTGTGGATTTTCTCTATCATATGAGGCGGTCCAAAAGCTTTCAAGAATATTCATGGTATTACTGTGAGGTTCTGCATTTAAGTCACCTGCCAAAATTGTAGGATATTTATTGGAGGAAAAAACCGTATTAATTTTTTTGGCTTGCATCAGTCGATTGGTATCTTCATTTAGATGATCTAAATGTGTTCCAATAAATGATATAGTGTCTTTTGAAGCTAAAACAGTAGTAATTTCAAGGGCAGCACGAGGTTCGTCGCCAGGATAGTGCGGCAATGACACATTTCTTGTTTTCAAGTATGTTCTTTTTGATAGAACACCTTCACCATACTCACCATCATCATAATACATCGCTCTTCCAAATACTCCTGTCATTTTCGTTCGCCAAGCTAATTCGGTTACCAAATCATACTTTTTTGCACGATTGGTTTTAAAATCTACTTCTTGTAATGCCACAAAATCTGGATCTACATCAATAATTACTTTAGCAATTACATCAAGATTAAAATCTCCTTTTGTAGTTGCACCATGGAGAATATTAAAGGACAGTACTTTAACAATTCTGGAACTATCTGATTTTATTTGGGCAGAAGATTCTACACTAAAAGTTAATGTCAAACTTAGAAAGACTATCAGAATAACTTTATTCATCTCCAAGTTGTTTGAATTTAAATCTGTCGTTTTCAGAAGGTTCATGTTGGTGAATCATGATCTCTGCAATTCTTTTAACAATATCAGGGTGTTTCTGTGCTAAATTGTTTTGTTCCAGAGTATCAACTTCTAAATTGTATAATTCGATATCTAAATTACCTTCAAATATATTTTTGCGAACTCCCTTCCAGTTTCCAATTCTTACAGCTTGTTGACCTTTATAACTAGGAAATTCCCAATACAAGAAGTCATGAGGTTTTTGTTCTTTCCCGAGTAGTTCAGATTTAAAGCTTAGTCCATCAATGTCTATTGGTGGTTCAGCACCTGCAATATCACAAATGGTAGGCATTAAATCATAAAAGGCCGAAATATGATCACTGGTAGAACCTGCTTTTATTTTATCTGGCCAACTTGCGATAAGCGGTATTCTAATCCCTCCTTCGTAAACATATCCTTTCGTTCTTCCATAGCCATTGGCAAACGGTTTGGAGCTTTCAAAAAAATCAAAATCCACACCACCAGTATAAGTTGGTCCATTATCACTAGAGAAAATTATGATGGTATTATCATAGATATCCAACTCTTTTAATTTCTCAATCAATTCACCCAATTGATAATCTAAATAGCTTATCATGGCAGCGTACGTAGCTCTAGGATATCTATTTGGAAAATAACCTCGCTCTCCTAAATAAGGTTCTTCATCACCAAACAATATTCTGTATTTATCTACAAATTCCTTAGGTGCTTGTAGCGGTAAATGTGGTAGCGGAGAAGCATAATACATGAAAAATGGATTGTCCTTATTTTCTGTAATAAAACTTAGCGCTTTTTCATGAATTCGCTCTGGTGCGTACTCTTTTTGCTGATAAATTGCATAGCTAGATTCGTCATATGGATCAGCTAGGGAATCTAATTTCGTTCTTGGTGGAACTAATTCATTATTTAGAATAGACTTCTCACTATTCTCCCAAAGATGAGGTGGGTATAAATTATGTGCTTGTCTTTGACAATTATAGCCATAGAAGTAATCGAATCCTTGCAGGTTCGGAATCCCTTCACTTTCTGGAGCACCCAATCCCCATTTTCCAAAAATACTAGTTTGATACCCTGCTTTTTTGAGTTGATTACCTAGCGTTATTGTGTTACTAGGAATTGGACGTTGACCTTCTAAACTTGGATCTTCTGACGCTAGAGCATAATTCCAAACATCACCTCTTTCTGCCCATTCATCATTACCTCTTATAAATGCATGTCCAGAATGTTTTCCTGTTAAAAACACATATCTAGCAGGAGCACAAACTGGCGCTCCTGAATAGTGTTGTGTAAAAACCATCCCATTTTTGGCTAATGCATCCATATTTGGTGTTTGGATTTTTTCTTGACCATAGACACCAACTTCGCCATAACCCAAATCATCTGCTAAAAAATAAATAATATTTGGACGCTTCTCTTCTTTAGAAGATGTTTCACAACTAAAACAAAAAGCTACTAATACAGCAGATAGCAATAACCTTTTCATAGATTTTAGAATAACCCAGAAATATTCCCATCATTATCTATGCTAATATTTTCTGATGCAGGATGTGCTGGAAGTCCTGGCATTCTCATCATATCGCCGGTAATTGGAACCAAGAATCCCGCTCCAGCAGCAATTTCAATTTCACGAACTGTAATGGTGAAACCTTTTGGCCTTCCTAAGAGTTTTGGATTATCAGATAATGACTTTTGAGTTTTAGCAATGCAAATAGGAAGTCCTTCAAGACCTAAATTTGCAATGGTTCGTAGATTACGTTTCGCCAAAGTTGAATATTCAACATCATCCGCTCCATATATTTTGGTTGCAACTGTTTTAATTTTGTCTTCTACACTCATCCCCCAATCATACATTGGACTGAAATTAGATGATCCTGATTCAACAACATCAACAACATGTTGCGCTAAATCTAAGGTGCCTTTACCTCCTTTTTCCCAACCTTCTGCAAGAGCATACCGTACGTTATTATCATTGGCAAATTTTTTGATGACGTCTATTTCGGCGTCAGAATCAGAAACAAAACGATTCACTGCAATAACAGGTTCAATTCCAAATTGTTTGACATTCTCCAAATGCTTTTCTAGATTTGGCAAACCGTTTTTAAGTGCTTCGACATTTTCTTCCGTCAGATTTTTTAAGTCAGCTCCACCATGATATTTTAGGGCTCTAATTGTTGTTGTTAACACCACAGCTTTCGGCGATAGTCCTGCGCTCTGACATTTAATATCTAAGAATTTTTCCGCGCCAAGGTCAGCGCCAAATCCTGCTTCGGTAACCGTATAGTCAGATAAAGACATTCCCATTCTTGTTGCAATTACTGAATTGGTACCTTGAGCAATATTTGCAAAAGGACCTCCATGAATAATAGCTGGATTCCCTTCAATGGTTTGGACTAAATTTGGTTTAATGGCCTCTTTAAGAAGTGCAGCCATAGCACCTTCAACTTTTAAATCTTTAGCATAAATAGGTTCTCTTGTCTTTGTATAGCCAACAAAAATATTCCCAAGTCTTTCTTTTAGGTTTTCTAAATCATCGCACAGGCACAAAATTGCCATTATTTCAGAGGCCGCAGTAATATCAAATCCAGTTTGTCTAGGAACCCCTGAAGTAGTTCCCCCTAGGCCTATAACTATATTTCGAAGTGATCTATCATTCATATCCATGACACGCTTCCATGTAACCGTTCGAGGATCTAATCCCACAGAATTTGTTTTACTTTGAATATTATTATCAATAACTGCTGAAAGTAAGTTATGTGCTTTTTCGATGGCAGCGAAATCACCTGTAAAATGAAGATTGATATCTTCCATAGGAAGTACTTGTGAATGACCTCCTCCGGTAGCTCCACCCTTGATGCCAAAAACTGGACCCAATGAGGGTTCTCTAAGAACTACGGTAGTTTGCTTACCTAATTGATTTAACCCTTCTGACAGTCCAATAGACATGGTCGTTTTTCCTTCTCCAGCTGGTGTAGGAGAAATTGCCGTGACCAGAATTAAATTACTCTTTTTAATTTTTTCATTGTCAATAATTGATTGAGGAAGTTTAGCCTTGTATTTACCATACATTTCTATGGTGTCTGAATTCAGTCCTAATTTTTCTGCAATAGTACTTATATGTTTTAATTCAATTTGTTTAGCAATTTGCTGATCAGTCATAATTGGTTATTTTTTTTTGTAGGATGAATTGAAGATATGAGAGGAAAACAAAACTATAAAAATAAAATGAGAAGTAAATTTGTTCAACCAATGATAATTGAAATTTACTTAAAACAAAAAAAGCATATCTGTCTTTGACAAATATGCTTCTTATTAAGAAATATGTAATTTGCTAATTAAGCTTTACCTAAAATACGAAACATTCCAGTCCCGCAATTTGGGCATTTACCTTTCATTGCTTTTCTACCATTTTTCATAGTAACTTCGTTAGCATTTTGAATTTCTCTTTTGGCCTTACATTTTACGCAATATCCTTCCATAATAATAAAAATTTGTTTTTTGTTAAAACTGTTTGTAGTCAAATGTAAGATTAAAACTTTGGGTTTGCAATTAATTTGTGCTTAGATCGTGCTTAAAATGGCATTATTTTCAATATTTAGCCAATTTTCGGCCAATTTCAGCCATAATCTTACCAGTTAAGAGACTATTTTAACCAAGAATACACATGAATTAGTCAAACAATAAATGTAATATTTACTAAAATTCACGTGAAATATGATTCTAATTCTAGTAATAACACATGATATATAGGGTTGCAAATTCATCAAAACCCCTCCTTTTAAAGATTGTTAGGATATAGTTATTTCAACCTATTTTACAATAAGTTTCTTTACTACTGATTTATTCTCAGATACAATTTTGATGAAATAAATTCCACTAACGACGTCTAAATCTAATAGACCGTCTGAGCTAATAGTTGTTGTAGACAAAAGCCTACCTAGGGAAGAAAATACGTCAATTTTAGCAGAATTTTTAAGTCCGAGAATTTGAATATTATTTTCGGTTGGATTTGGAAATATTTTAAGTGATGTCAAGGTGTTTTCGTCAATACTCAAGGGAAGACTCCAGGCATCACCAACATTGGTTCCCCAAATGTATTCTACTAAATCTGGATGATCAATAAATGGATTTCTATTAAACTGCCAATTATAAACGACATTATTTCTGTTCATTTCAAAATCATCTGGCGGATCGTTTCTATGCCAATCTAACAATGTTGTTAAATCGCCCAATTGACCAACAGTAGATGGAAAACCATCGACAACTTCTAATCCGTTATAACGAATTTCCATGTACAAAACACTTCGTGCCACATCACCATAAAAACTCTCCATTGTACCTATTGGACCAATATATTGCCCATAGTGTTGATTGCCTCTAATACTGTTTTCCGGTCCATCAGCAGCTCGTAATGCATGTGCATCAGAGTTACCATGGCGTAATGAATCCGCTTCGGTTGTCCAAAAAATATCAATCCCATCCGCTATTTCATCTTCTTCAATATCATTAAAACCGCCTCGCGACCTAGGATACGTATGTTCTCTATTCCACTTACCATTATTATTTGAGCTTGTTTGAAAATCTAATTTAGCGCGCCCTTGTTCCGTATACACTAGCCATACTTCATTACTATTTGAAGGATTCTGATCTGCTTGTTTTAATATATCAATAACATCAGCATAGGTTTGCGCTCTAACAGTATTTGGGTCGGCTATTATATCTTGCAATGCCTGACGTAAGACAAGATCTGCCAAACCATCTAAACTGTCATAATAGCCATTAGGTTGCGTACTTTCTACTACACCAAAAGTTGAGTTTATTGGTGTACCCCAAGCGGCTATTGTGAAGTCATTATCGACTACCCTTACTTTTAAAAAATTATTAAAAGGAATATAAGGTGATTGTAAATTAGTAAACTGAATTAATAGTTCCTCATCACCTTCATCGTCAGTATCATCAATAAGCATTATGGTTGTTGACACTGAATTTTGACCGTTCGGAATGGTAAGTGTTGTAGAACCAGAATAGTCTGAGCTATCAAAAGTGCCATTATTTAGAGATAAGTCAAAAATGAGATCAGCAGTTACATTACTTTCAGATGTAATAGTAATATCAAAACTATTCCCTTCATCATATTGTGTCAAGACTGTTGACATTGTTAAAGCATTAAACTGAATGCCACTACCATCATTTAAAGCTCTTGGCGTAGGCACAGTAGACATATATGAAACATTGTCATCCATATCTACAAAGCGCTGAATAGAATTTGTGTTGTTACTAGAACCTTCATTGATTTGTTCGGTAACGCCTAAAAGTGCCATTAATGCAGCATCATCAGAGTCACTTGTATCATAAACCAATGCATCAATTAAATTTGTTGTCGTTGCTAGTGTTTCTTCAGGAAAATCAAAATCATTTGCTTGATAGATTGCAACAGCATCAGCTCCATTTTGAATGACATTAGCAGAAATCAAGTACTGTGGAAAAGGTGTAACACTATCACTACCAATTAATAGTAAACCATTTACATCCGTGGTGAGTCCATCTAAATCAATAGCAAAATAACTACTATCTGCTCCATTAGTTGATCCATTAAAAAAAACCAAAACAAAACCATCTAATCCAAAATTTGGAACATCAGATTTTAGTTCTACAAATTCCTTGTCATCTACTCCGGGTGTGTCACAATCTAATTCATTAATAACCACCTGACCAATTGAAAATTGACAGATAATTAAAAATAACCACAAACTCAAATAATTCTTCATCACTAGATCTTTTACAAATGTAGTCATCTCAACCTAACTCAAAAAATATAGTAGATTCTTATTTTAAGCATGTAAAAACCGCACTACTAACTTTTGTTATCTCAGGCAACATTTAGGGTCAAAACTAGGCTTATAGTTAAAGTATCGATTAACTGAATCACACATAGGCATTTTCCTACTTAGAATTTAGTAAATCCTGCTCTTCAACGAAATAAACATAAATTCCTCCAATAGAACATTGGTAATTACTAAATTTAAATATTCAACTTAACCTATTTACTTATGAAAAGAACTACTCTTAAAAAATGCTATATAGCATTTATCGTAATTATTTTGATGCATTCTGGTCTTTACGCCCTTAGTGAATATTCAAATTTTGAAGAGTGTGAAAGTGAAACCGCTTTTGCTTTCCTCAATGATGATAATGATTCATTGACCGCCGACGATGCAAGTACTTGCTTCATTCCTCAATTCAATCGTTGGGGATGGACAACTTTTTTAGATTTTTCTGAGGAAAATGGGCAAACTTCTTATGTTTTGGATATTTATTCTGGGGCAGGGCAATGTGATTTATCAAAAGGAAACGATGTTGGTTCCGTTACAGTTACCTACAATGAAGACAGTACAATAACTTTTGAATATAATCTTGAAGGTTATTTACTAAGTGAAGCTCATATTTATGTTGGAAGTGATCCATATCCAACTAATAATTCTGGATCAGAGACTGTTGCGCCAGGCCAATATACATTTACAGCTTCAGACTTTGGTGAAGTAAATACCTATTCTACAACAATTCCTGTTGAAGGTTCCAAATTCTACGTCATTATTCATGGTGTGACACAGGCAGAGGACTGCCCTGATGAAAATTGTGAAGATAGTGATGAGGATGGTGTATGTGACACCGATGATATCTGCCCTGATTTTGATGATACTATCGATAGTGATGGTGATGGTATACCTGATGGTTGTGATGATGATGAGTGCATAGATAGTGATGGTGATAGTGTATGTGATACTAGTGATATTTGTCCGGGCCATGATGATACAATTGACACCGATGGTGATGGTATCCCAGATGGCTGTGATACTGTGGCATATTCTACTGAAACTTTCAAGACGTATCCTGTACCATTTAAAAACGAAGTAAACGTACTATACTCATTTAACTATGATACATTTGTCAATATAGAAGTTTTCGACACCAAGGGAATTAAACTGGCCGAATTCAGAAACAACAATTACGAACAAAGATCGGCTGGCAATACAAAACTTGATTTATCACGTACCAGTAGTCAACTCTTATTTATTAGATTATCAACGGTTAAAAGTCAGTTTACAAAAAAGATTGTTTCTTCTAACACGAGACTTAACAATAACTAACATACATTCCCATTTCAGGATAAAGACCCTTACAAAGTGTAAGGGTTTTTTAATTAATTAGATAAGAACTACTAGTAATTCAGAAGTACTAAAAAAAGCTTACCTCAAAAAAAGGTAGATATTTTAAAACAAAAAAGCATCCCCATTTAAGGAAAAGCTTCTCACGAGTCAATTTCTAATCTAGTTCTCCCCATATTTATTAACAAATTCTTAAACAATACTAATTGAGCCAATTCGTATCTTTAATTATGTATTGAAACTTTAGACTTTAAATTTATTTTATATGAAAAGATTGGTTTTATTAGTTTTTATATTAATCTCTTCTTTTTGCGTTTTTTCGCAATCAAAACCAACTGTTATTAAGGTTAATCATGAGAATATTGAAAGAGAATACATAGTTTATGTTCCTGAAAACTTAAAAGCCAATAAAGCTGTTCCTTTACTAATTGGACTGCATGGGTCTGGTGGATCTGCCTACACGTTTATGCATCATTCTGGCTTTAATACTTTAGCCGAAAAAGAAAACTTCATTGCCGTTTACCCACAAGGTTCTTTATTGAATGACAATGCACACTGGAATGTAGGTGGATGGGCAAGAAACAGTACTGCTAATGATATTGGCTTTATTGGTCTTATGATTCAGGAAGTAAAGAAAAGTTACAATATAGATTCCTCTAAAATTTTTGCTGCAGGCATGTCTAATGGCGGCTATTTGTCCTTTCAATTAGCATGCGAAATGGGAGATGTTTTTGCTGCAGTGGCATCAGTTACAGGATCAATGACGCCTGAAACCCATAAAAAATGCACCTCTTCTTATCAAGTTCCAGTGTTGCAAATTCATGGTACTTCAGATTCTGTTGTTCCTTATAATGGTAGACAAGGTTGGTCATTACCAATTGATGATGTAGTCGACTTCTGGGTTGAAAAGAACAATGCATTACCCAGGCCAAAAATTAAGAAATTACCCGACTTAGATACTACCGATAATAGTACAGTCGTAAAGTACACCTATAAGGATGACTCCAAAAAGGTAATGGTTATTCATTACAAGGTTTTAAACGGTCGACATGATTGGTTCGGCAACATAGGGAATAAAGATATTCATGCAAATAAAGTTATTTGGGAATTTTTCTCTAAACAAAAGAATTGAACACATGTAAAACAAAAAAGCATCCCAATCTTCTTATTCAGAAAAAAGGAAAGCCTTTCATTGGATACCAAATTTTATTTGATATCTCTACGTTTTATCCCAAAATTATTGAGATAAAAACAACACAACTAACTTTTGTTGTCTTAGACAACTTGTGCGGTCTGGACGGGACTCGAACCCGCGACCCCCTGCGTGACAGGCAGGTATTCTAACCAGCTGAACTACCAAACCAAACCTCTAACCACATGGGTGCTAACAACAGTTAGACTTATTAGAATTTGTTTAAACGACCTTTCCGTTAAGAATTGCCGCACCTAGTAAATTGCTTTACATAAGCGGTGGCAAATATACACTCACAATTTTTATATCACAACTATTTTAATTGATTTTTTACTCAGATTGTAGCTAAATAAATTTTTGACGTTCAATCATAAACGTTGTCAAGATTTTATTGAATCCTTCATTGATATTAGCCTCCACATATTTAATTTGATACTGACCACATTTAAGTCTTATGTTATTAAAATAATCTTGTACTGCTTTACTGTAATTTTCTTTTACATTTTCGGCGTATAAATTCACATGGTCACCAGTTTCAACATCTACAAAACGCTTCGGTCTATTATCGAAATTAAATGTTTGCTCTTTTTCTTTGTCAAATACATGAAACAAAATCACATCGTGCTTGTTATATTTTAAATGCCGTAAGGCATCAAACAACTTGGTATTTTCCATCTCGGTTTCAAACATATCCGTAAACAAAAATATCATAGATCGTCTGTGAATATTTTCAGCTATTTGATGTAAATAATCATAGGTCTTGGTAGTACGAGTACTAGGTTTGGCTGTTAAAATTGAATCTAACTGATCAATCAACATTCTGTGATGACGTTCACTTCCTTTTTCTGGTGCATAATAGTCATAAGAATCACTATAAATACTTAAACCAACAGCATCTCGTTGCTTTTTCATGATATGCATGATAGAAGCCGATGCCAAAGCAGAAAACGAAATTTTATTTAAGGAGTCTATACCATATTCCGACACACTCGGATAATGCATAGAACTACTATTATCAATGATGATATGACATCTCAAATTTGTCTCCTCATCATATCTCTTGGTATATAACTTGTCAGTTTTAGCGTAGAGTTTCCAATCTATATGTCGTGTACTTTCTCCATGGTTGTACATTTTATGTTCTGCAAATTCTGCTGAAAATCCGTGAAACGGACTTTTATGCATGCCTGCAATAAACCCTTCAACAACATGTTTTGCTAAAAGTTCTAAATTTTTAAAGCCAGAGGTTTTGTGAAGTTCTTTTTGAATGTCCATGAAGTTTCTAAACTAAAAAAGGTTTGCCATACAGACAAACCTTTGTGCTAATTTTATGAATTTATTCGATTAACTCTCAGTTAATAATGCATCAAGCGCTTCAGCATAAGCGTTTTTTGGTGCAACGCCAACCTGACGTCCAACCACTTCTCCGTTCTGAAATACCAAAACCGTAGGTATATTACGAACACCGTATTTACCTGCAAATTCTTGATTGCTATCAACATCAACTTTTCCTACAACTGCTTTACCATCATATTCTTCACTTATTTGATCTATGATTGGTCCAACCATTCTACATGGTCCGCACCAAGCAGCCCAAAAGTCTACCATTACCGGTTTCTCGCTATTCAAAACCATTTCCTCAAAAGTTGCATCTGTTATTTCTAATGCCATATTATTAAAATTTAATTGTGTTTAACACTTATTTATATGCAATATTAGTCAAAAATTCTGCCAAAGCTTACAAACGCACTATTTGATTTACTTATAGACAAATTGACTGATGTTATGATACTTTGGGTAATAAATTCCAATTAATTCAACTTATAGTGTACTTGTTCTTCTTCCAGAGTTTCAAGTAATTCTTGCGAAATTCTAATTTTCTGTGTTCTACTCAACATATTTAACTGCACCTCATGCTCGTTGTCATAAATAGCGAAATTCAACTTATGGTCGCCTTTATGCATATTCAATAATTCCTTTAAAGCATTAATTCGTTCTTCTTTAATGTCACTTATATCTAATTGAATAGATAATTTCTTTGCCATAGAATCCATGACATCATGAAGCAATTGAAAACTATTATATTGAATTCTGGGATCACCTTTTTTACCTGTTTCTCTATTTTCCCAGCCTTCACGTACAAAAGCACGCACATAAACAAAATTGTTCTTCATTAAAAAATGGCGAAACTTCAGATATTCCTCACCAAAGATTCTAAACTCATGGGCTTCTACATAATCTTCTATCGTAAATAAGGCCCAGCCCTTTCCTTGTTTACTTATTCTATGTTGAACATCTGTAACAACACCTCCAAAAATCATTTCCTTATTGACACATTTTTCAAGATCTCTAAATGATGCAATAGTTGCATTGCAAAACGAATTCATTTCAATATTGAAATCGTCTAAAGGATGGCCAGAAATGTAAATACCAACTACCTCTTTTTCGCGAGATAAAGCTTCCATAGTTCCCCACTCCTCACAAGGTGGCACTTCAGGTTCCGGAATTTTTACATCACTAGATTCACCAAATAAACTGACCTGTGCTGAGTTTTCATTTTCCTGAAATTTATTGGCATAACGAATGGTTTTTTCTAGGAAGGATATACCATCGCCATCATGATGGAAATATTGTGCTCGATGCACATTTGTAAAACAATCAAATGCGCCTGCATTTGCTAAATTATCAAATGCCTTTTTATTAGCAGCTCGTAAATCAATACGCTTTGCAAATTCGAAAATAGAATTATAGGCGCCATCCTTTTTTCTATGATCGACAATTGTTTTAACAGCACCAAAACCAACACCTTTTATTGCTCCCATTCCAAAGCGAACTGCATTGTCTTTATTTACTGAAAACTTGTAATAAGACTCGTTCACATCAGGACCCAAAACATTTAATTTCATTCGTTTGCACTCTTCCATAAAAAAGGTTACCTGCTTGATATCATTCATGTTATTACTTAACACGGCTGCCATATATTCTGCTGGATAATGGGCCTTTAAATAAGCTGTTTGATAGGCAATCCATGCATAACATGTGGAGTGCGATTTGTTGAATGCATAACTTGCAAAGGCTTCCCAATCTTTCCATATTTTCTCTAAAATTTCTCTAGGATGACCATTTGATTCTCCACCATTCAAAAATTGAGGTTTTAATTTTTGCAGTAATGAAAATATCTTTTTACCCATCGCTTTACGCAAAACATCAGCCTCGCCCTTTGTGAAATTAGCTAGCTTTTGAGATAAGAGCATTACTTGCTCTTGATATACCGTAATTCCATAGGTGTCGCTCAAATATTCTTCCATTTCGGGCAGGTCATATACAATATCTTCATCGCCATGTTTTCTTCTAATAAAACTAGGAATGTACTCCATTGGACCAGGTCTATAAAGAGCATTCATTGCAATGAGGTCATCAAAAACAGTTGGTTTTAAATCTTTTAAATGTTTCTGCATTCCTGCAGATTCATATTGAAAAATACCGACTGTTTCTCCATTTTGAAATAGTTGAAAGGTTTTTTCATCATCCAACTGGAAGTTGTCAGGATCCAATTCAACACCATGCTTTGCCTTAACAATTTTAACTGTATCCTTAATGAGTGTTAAGGTTTTCAGACCGAGAAAGTCCATTTTTAACAAGCCTGCATTCTCAACAACAGAATTGTCAAATTGAGTAACGTACAAATCAGAATCTTTGGCAGTTGCGACAGGTACAAAATTTGTTATGTCGTCAGGTGTAATGATGACCCCACAAGCATGTATTCCGGTATTTCTAACAGAGCCTTCTAATATTCGTGCTTGATTTATTGTTTCTGCTTCCAAATCTGAACCATCGGCGATATTTAATAGCTGGTTAATCTTGTCAAGATCCTCAGCTCTAAATTTGCTACGTAGTTCTTTTTCATCAATATCAAATATCTTATTTAGCTTGGTCATATTAGGGACCAATTTCGCCATTCTATCTGCATCGTTCAATGGTAAATCTAAAACTCTGGCTGTATCTCTAATTGAAGATTTTGCAGCCATGGTGCCATAAGTTATGATTTGAGCCACTTGGTTGCTTCCATATTTATTTATGACATAATCCATCACACGACCACGACCTTCATCATCAAAATCGATGTCTATATCAGGCATACTCACACGATCTGGATTTAAAAAGCGCTCAAAAAGTAAGTTGTACTTTATAGGATCAATATTTGTAATTCCTAGGCAATAGGCCACCACACTTCCAGCTGCCGAACCACGTCCAGGACCAACCGAAACATCCATATTTCGAGCTTCTCGAATAAAATCTTCAACAATTAGAAAATATCCTGGATACCCAGTGTTTTCAATTGTCTCAAGCTCAAAATTGATGCGATCTTTTAATTCCTTATTAATAGTCTCATAGCGTTTTTTTGCCCCTTCATAAGTAATGTATTTCAAGTAGGCATTTTCGCCGCGCTTTCCACCATCAGCGTCTTCTGGATTTAAAAATTCTTTTGGAATCGCAAAATTTGGAAGTAATACATCTCTTGCTAAATCATATGTTTCTACTTTATCAATTACATCTTGAATATTGGCAATTGCTTCAGGCAAGTCTTGAAACATCTGTTTCATATCTTCTGAAGATTTAAAATAGTATTCTTGATTTTCTAATCCGTATCTGTAACCTCTACCGCGACCAATTGGTGTTGCTTGTTTTTCGCCATCCTTTATACATAATAGAATATCATGAGCATTTGCATCTTCTTTTTCGGCATAATATGTATTATTAGATGCCACTAATTTCACCTCATGTTTTTTAGCAAGATCAATAAGTACAGGATTCACTCGATTTTCGTCTTCTTGGTTATGCCGCATGATTTCAGCATATAGATCGTCTCCAAATTGTTCTTTCCACCATATTAAGGCCTCTTCAGCTTGTTTTTCACCAACATTTAATATTTTTCCAGGTACTTCGCCATATAGGTTACCAGTTAAAACAATGATATCTTCTTTATATTTTTCAACAACAGATCTGTCTATTCTTGGTACATAATAAAACCCTTTGGTGTATGCGATGGATGACATTTTAGCCAGATTTTGATAGCCATTCTTATTCTTTGCTAACATGACAATTTGATATCCATAATCTTTTACCGATTTATTTGTGTGGTCGTCACAAACAAAAAATTCACAGCCTAAAATTGGCTTTATTTCATTTAACTGTTCTGCTCCTTCTTCTTCATTTTTGGCCTTTATTGATTTATTATGGTTTTTAACTTGTTGCGTAAAGTGAAACGCACCCATCATATTGGCATGGTCTGTTAAGGCTACCGCTTGCATTTTATGTTTTGCGGCACTAGCAACCAATTCTTTGGTACTCATTGTTGATTGCAATATTGAGAACTGTGAATGGTTATGAAGGTGTGAAAAAGTGAGGTCATTCAACTCGGAAAGATCAATATTAATTGAACTTATTGTTGATTGATCTACTTCCTTCTGCAGGCGTCGATTTATCTTTTCTGATGCTTTTTTCAGATTGATATGCTCAATTCCCAAAAGTTGAATTTCACTAGGATTGGCCTCTTTAAATTCTTTAAAATAATCAGGCTGAACATCTAATTGTTCATTCGTAAATTCTTCAGATCGAATTAATTCTAAAAAGCAACGTGTTGTAGCTTCTACATCAGCCGTGGCATTGTGTGCTTCTGCAAAAGGTTGATTAAAAAGATGCTGATGTAATTCAGTAAGTGTTGGTAATTTGAATTTACCTCCGCGTCCTCCGGGAAGTTTACAAAGTAATGCCGTATGTTCAGTACAGGTGTCCAGAATTGGTAATTCAGAAATTGGAGATGCGACATCTTCACGATAAAATTCACAGCCTATTATATTGATATCAAAGCCAACATTCTGACCAACAACAAACTTGGCTTTACTTAACGCTTCATTAAATTTTACAAGAACATCTTGTAAAGGAATACCTTGTTCTTTGGCTAACTCAGTAGAAATACCATGGATTTTTTCAGCATCATATGGAATATTAAATCCATTCGGTTGAATTAAAAAATCCTGATTCTCCAAGCAATTTCCCATGGCATCATGTAATTGCCATGCAATTTGAATAGCTCTAGGCCAATTATCTGTATCCGTAATTGGTGCATTCCATTTCTTTGGAAGGCCAGTAGTTTCAGTATCAAAAATTAAATACATTAAATTATTTTATCTGTGTTAAATGAAGCGTATAAAAATACAGAAATTTAGAGCGTTAGCAGGACAAAGTTATAAACAGTTGTAGAAAACATTTGTTGCAACATGTTGATAAAATGATGACCCTTTTTAAATGATTTTAACTATTATAAAAAAGTAAATCTTATTATAGATTATTATAAAATAATACTATCTTTGCGCACTCATTAATAATCAAGGTCGGGAACCTTAAAATTTAATTATAATATGCCAGTAAAAATTAGATTACAAAGACACGGTAAAAAAGGCAAGCCATACTATTGGATAGTTGCTGCTGATGGACGTTCAAAAAGAGATGGAAGATATCTTGAAAAATTAGGTGCATACAATCCAAATACTAATCCAGCAACGATTGAATTAGATATTGATGGTGCTGTTAAATGGATGAACAATGGTGCACAACCAACAGATACAGCGAGAGCAATTTTATCATATAAAGGCGCAATGCTAAAAAAGCATTTAGCAGGTGGTGTTGCAAAAGGTGCTTTAACTGAAGAACAAGCAGAAAAGAAATTTAATGCTTGGCTAGATGAAAAGGCCGCAAAAATTCAGGCAAAAGTTGACGGCTTATCGAAAACTGAGGCTGAAGCAAAAGCAAAAGCTCTTGAGGCGGAAAAAGCTGTAAATGAAGCCCGAATGGCTCCTCCGGTTGTAGAAGAAGAAGTTGCCGAAGAGGTGGCAGAAGAAGCAAGTACTGAATCAGCAGTTGAAGAAACTGCCGAAGTTGCTGAAGAAGCAACGGAAGCTAGTTCAGGAGAAGTTGCCGAAGAAACTAAAGAAGTTGCTGAAGTAGTAACAGAAGCTAGTTCAGAAGAAACAGCTGAAGAAACTAAAGTGGCTGTAGAAGAAGTAACGGAAGAGGTTGCTGAAACTGCTGAAGCAAAAACAGAAGAAGCGCCAGCAGAAGAGGCTGAAGCTTCAAACGAAGAAGAATAAAACATTAATTTTTTATACTTTTAAACCCAGGCTCATTAGTCTGGGTTTTTTATTTATTGATAATGCGAAAAGAGGATTGTTTCTACTTAGGTAAAATTGTAAAAAAATACAGCTTTAAAGGTGAGTTATTGGCAAAGCTGGACACAGATCAACCCGAATTGTACAAAAATCTAGATGCTATTTTTGTCCAGGTGCAAAATTCATTGATCCCATTTTTTGTAGAAAAATCTCAGCTTCATAAATCTGAATTACTTCGAATTAAATTTGAGGAAGTCAATTCTGAAGAAGATGCCAATCATCTTCTAAAAAGTGAACTGTATTTACCTCTTGAATTATTGCCAAAATTGGAAGGTGACAAATTCTACTTCCATGAAGTGATAGGCTTTAAGATTGAAGATAAAAATTTTGGCCTGGTAGGAATTATTAAAAGCATTAATGATTCAACGACTCAAGCATTGTTTGAAATTGATAGGAATGGTATTGAAATATTAATTCCAATGAATGATGAATTTATCAAGAAAGTTGATAAAGAAAAAAAAGTCATTCACGTTGAGACACCTGAAGGCCTTATTGATCTGTACTTATAATGTATGACTGGTCAACCATTTAAATTTAAACAATTTACAATTCAACAAGATAAATGTGCCATGAAAATTGGCACGGATGCTGTCCTGTTAGGAAGCTGGGCTGACGTTAGTCATAACCCTGAAAATATTCTAGATATTGGGGCAGGATCTGGAGTAATTTCTCTGATGTTAGCGCAACGAAGTACTGCAGAAATTATTGATGCTGTTGAAATTGAATCTGACGCATATGAACAATGTGTTTCAAACTTTGAAAACTCACTTTGGAACGATCGCCTTTTTTGTTACCATGCCTCATTACAAGAGTTTGTTGAAGAAATCGATGATTGTTATGACCTTATAGTTTCAAATCCACCCTTTTATTCTGAAAACTATAAAACCAATAATGCGCAACGTGATCAGGCAAGATTTCAAGATGCCTTACCACTTGAACATCTTTTATATGCAGCTTCAAAAATGCTTTCAAAAAAAGGACGGTTTGCAGTTATTATCCCTTTCGATAAAGAAAATCGCCTTATTGAGTTGGCGGAAGAAGCTGCTTTATATCCTGCTAGATTATTGAGAGTTAAAGGTAATTCTTCATCTAATTTAAAAAGAAGTTTGATTGAGTTTTCATTTCAAAAAAATAAAACTCAAATTGAAGAATTAGTTATAGAAACTGAACGACATAATTATACCGAAGAATATATCAAGCTGACTAAAGATTTCTATTTAAAAATGTAACTAATATTCTCTTAATAGTGGTCTGGTTAAACAGGTTGGACCACCTCCACCTTTTACACTAATTTCTTGACCCCTATAAGTTTGAACTTGACATCCAGCGTTTTCCATACGTTCTTTTGTAATAGGATTACCTTCAACCATGATGCATTCTCGTGCAGCAATAGCTAATACGTTGCATCCCATAGATTCAAATTCTTCATCCGGAACCTCAACCAATTCAAACCCTCTAGAAAGCAATTCATTTCTAAACTTGATTGGCATAAGTGGTGAATAAACCACAGCCAAATCTTTATCTACTGGGCTCAAAATTGACATCAAATGAAATACATCCTGTTTTCCTTTATAATGTGGTAATTCTGCTACAAGTACTTCAATTCCTTTGGGTTCCAATAACTTTTTTAATTGTAGAATACCTTCTTGATTAGTTCTATAAGTATGACCAACTGCCAATGTTTTTTTATCAAGCCAAGCTACATCACCTCCTTCCAATGTTCCAGGACTTTCAATAACTCCTAAAATCAATTCATTTTTAGATAGATATTCATTTTTATGCATAGCAGGTTCAGGGTTTCTTCCCTCTTTCCCCATATTGCAAATAATCATTCCATAATCAGTCGCAATGGAGGCATCTCTACAATATAGAGCATCCATCATGACATCATCGGATGGCACAAATTGCAAAACATCGATATGGCTATTCTGAAATAGTCTCTCAAATACACGATATTCTTCTATTGCCAAATCAAAATTTGGTGGTGAAAGATAATTTAATTCATGCCATTGTTGACTAATATATTCATCTGAAACCAAGGCATTTTTAACAGGGTATAGATATACTGATTTTAATTTCAAATATTCAGAATGACTAGTTGAATTCATTTTAATTCTTGCTTTGATTGTATTTCATTAATATATAAAATGGTACACTTAATAATAATAATATAAACCCATAAAACACAGGGTCACTTCCAGAACCATAAATTGCCCAAATCGAATATGCAAAACCTAATAGCCCAAGCATTAATATTTTAAATTTATTTTGAATAAATATCTTCCTATTTATAGTAATTATAATATAAGCAGCAGCCACAAATAGATATGGCACTAAACACGTTAAAGTTGTGAGAAGTACGGCAAATTCAAACTGATCTACCAATCCCTCCGAAAAATTCATTAACATAATAATAGAACTTAATACACCGCCAATTATCAGGCCCACATAAGGCGTTTCATTTTTATTTTGCTTTTTAAAAACCCTTGGAAACATATCATCTTTAGCCGCAGCCATTGGCACTTGTCCAACAATTAAAATCCAACCGTTTAAAGCTCCTATTCCTGAAATGGCTGCTCCTGCAGCAACGAAATAACCGGCATAATCGCCTCCTATTATTTTACCAGCCTCTGCAAAAGGTGCTGGAGAATTACTCAATTGATCTATGGGTAGGATTCCGAATAAAACAATTGTTCCAAAAATATATACCAGTGTTGTTATTGTCGTACCTAGCATCGTTGCTCTTGGTATTACTTTGTCAGGATTTTCAACGTTTTCCGCAGGAATTGTTGCGCATTCAATACCTAAAAATGCAAATAATGTTAATGTCGCTACGGCCGAAAATGCTTGTAAATCACTTTCTCCTGATAAATTGAATTCTGGAAAATTATCGATGCTAAAAAAGAAAGCTCCAATTACAATAACAAAAAGTAATGGTAATAATTTAAGTATCGTTGTTACAACTTGAAATTTACCGGACGTTTTAATACCCTTAGAGTTAATCCAGGTAAATACCCAGATAAATGAAAGACCTATGAGTATAGCAAGAATTGAATTAGATTCTAAAACGGGAAAGAAAACAGATAGTGCGCTAATGATGGCAACAGCAATTGCTGCATTAACTACCCAACAGGAAATCCAATAACCCCAGGCTACCAAAAAACCAATAAAATCACCAAACCCTTCTTTTGCGAAAATATATGGTCCACCACTTTTATCACGTACAATTTTACTTAAATTACTAAATATTTTTGCCAATATTAATGCGCCAGCAGCTGTAAACAACCATCCCAAAAGACTTATACTACCATATTTACCCAATGTAGCTGGAAGCACAAAAATCCCTGCTCCAATCATATTACCAACAACTAAAGCTGTGGAGGTTACCAGGCCAATCTTCTCCTTTTTTGCCATTTAGTTTTAAATAATGCAAAGTTAATAAGGTCGAATATACAACTTAAATATCTTGCGAAATATGAATAATAATTTGTTATTTTAAGGTGCCATTTGATAAGCATTAATTAAATTTGGCGTACGAAAAACAGTTATAATGAAACCAGATTTATTTGAAGCTCCAGATTATTATAATCTTGATGAATTACTAAGTGATGAACATAAATTAGTGCGTGACGCTGCTAGAGAATGGGTAAAACGCGACGTGTCTCCAATTATTGAGGATTATGCGCAAAAAGCAGAATTTCCTAATCAAATTATTAGTGGATTGGCAGAGATTGGTGCTTTTGGACCATACATTCCTATGGAATATGGAGGTGCTGGCCTAGATCAAATTTCTTACGGATTAATTATGCAGGAAATTGAGAGAGGTGATTCTGGCGTTAGAAGTACGGCTTCTGTTCAATCATCATTGGTGATGTATCCAATCTGGAAATATGGTAATGAAGAACAACGACAAAAATTCTTACCTAAATTGGCATCTGGAGAATGGATGGGATGCTTTGGATTAACAGAACCTGATCATGGTAGTAATCCAAGTGGAATGACAACTAACTTCAAAGATAAAGGGGATCACTATTTACTAAATGGTGCTAAAATGTGGATTTCAAACGCACCCTTTGCTCAAGTAGCTGTTGTTTGGGCAAAAGATGAAAGTGGTCGCATTCATGGATTAATTGTTGAACGAGGTATGGAAGGATTTACTACACCTGAAACCCATAACAAATGGTCATTAAGAGCAAGTGCTACTGGTGAATTGATTTTTGATAATGTGAAGGTGCCAAAAGAAAATTTATTACCGAACAAGTCAGGATTAGGAGCACCATTAGGATGTCTTGATTCTGCTCGTTATGGTATTGCTTGGGGAGCAATTGGCGCTGCTATGGATTGTTATGATACTGCCTTGCGATATAGTAAAGAACGTATTCAGTTTGGGAAACCTATAGGACAATTTCAATTGCAACAAAAGAAACTTGCTGAAATGATCACTGAAATTACCAAAGCACAGTTGCTGACTTGGCGTTTGGGTGTACTTCGAAATGAGGGTAATGCAAGTTCAGCTCAAATTTCTATGGCTAAACGAAATAATGTAGATATGGCTATTAACATTGCTCGAGAGGCAAGACAAATGCTAGGTGGGATGGGCATTACAGGCGAATATAGTATTATGCGCCATTCAATGAATTTAGAAAGTGTTATTACCTATGAAGGCACTCATGATATTCATCTACTAATTACTGGATTGGATATAACTGGTCTGAATGCTTTTAAATAAAAAGATAGAACAATCAAATGGAGAGGGCGAGTTTTTAACTCGCCTTTTTTTGTTTATTTTTAGCTTATGTTTTCAGCAAAAAAACGTTTAGATAGAGCCTACAAAAATGCTATGGTCATTCCTTTTGATGACGAAAGTAAATTCATTTTATTTAGCGATTGTCATAGAGGCGACAATAGTTTTGCCGACGATTTTGCTAACAATAGAAACATCTATTTTCACGCGTTGAAACATTATTATGCTGAAGGATTTCAATATTGCGAATTAGGCGATGGAGATGAATTATGGGAAAATTTATCTTTCAATGCTATCCTTGATGCACATAAAAATGTGTATGAATTACTAAAACTTTTTCATGACAACGAGCGCTTGCACATGATTTGGGGTAATCACGATATGGTGTATCGTGATCCAGATTATGTTGAAAAGCATTTATCGACTTATTTTGATGAAAAAACGGGCGAAGATGTCGATCTATTTTGCGATATACAATATCATGAAGGTCTTGTTTTAAAACATGTTGAAACTGAGCAAGAATTATTTTTAACCCATGGCCATCAAGCCGATTGGTGGAACTATTTGTTTTGGAGGTGGAGTCGATTTATGGTTCGCGTATTATGGAAACCTTTAAATGTAATGGGAATTGCTGACCCAACAAGTCCAGCTAAAAATTACAAAGAACTGATTCGTATTGAAAGACGCACTAAAAAGTGGATTGCAGAAAACCATAATCTTTTAACAATTGTTGGTCATACTCATAGACCACGTTTTCCTGAACCTGGAGACATTGCTTATTTTAATGATGGGAGTTGTGTACATCCAAGAAGCATTACCGGAATTGAAATTGAAAATGGTACAATTTCTTTAATTAAATGGCTGATTGCCACAAGTGACGATGGTACTTTAAAAATTGTAAGAATGCTTTTAGAGGGTCCTCAAAATTTGATTGATTATAAAACAGAGTAATCAACTCTCAGGTGCCAATTCTACTTTTAAACCCTCTATTTCAGGCGATATATGTATTTGGCAGCCAAGACGTGAATTGTCCTTGACATAAAAAGCTTCGGAGAGCATGGCTTCTTCTTCATCTTGTTTTTCTGGTAAATCATGGTCAGATAAAACATAGCACTGACAAGAAGCACACATTGCCATACCACCACAGACACCAATAGTACCTTCAGGAACCAAATCATAGGCACGAACCACCTCCATTAAATTCATAGCCATATCTGTTGGCGCTTCAACATCATGTTTTATGCCTTCACGATCTATTATTGTAATTTTTACATCTTGTTCTACCACTATTCAATTTTCTTTACTACCGCCTTTGGTGCAGTTTTACTCGTTCCATCAAATCCATGCACACCACTAACTGTAGTATATTTCAATACATATTTCTTGCCAGGATTGATAATTTTATATGCAGCTTGACACATTAAGGTAGCTTCATGAAAGCCACATAAAATTAATTTTAACTTTCCTGGATAAGTATTTACGTCTCCAATTGCAAAAACTCCAGGAATGTTTGTCTGATAATCCAAAGCATTATTTACCCTAATGGCGTTTTTCTCAATTTCTAAACCCCAATCAGCAATTGGCCCAAGTTTAGGTGACAATCCGAATAATGGAATAAAGAAATCCGTATCTAATCTGAGCGGATCTTCGTTCGTTTTAATTACTTCTACTCCTTCAACTTTATTCTTACCAATAATGGCAGTGACTTCAGCAGGTGTAATTAAATTGATTTTCCTTTTATTTTTTAATTCTTGAACTTTATCAACAGAATCTAAGGCGCCTCGAAATTCATTTCTTCTATGAATTAATGTTACTTCTGAAGCAACATCTGCCAAAAAGATACTCCAATCCAATGCTGAATCCCCTCCTCCAGCAATTACTACACGCTTGTTGCGATACAATTCTGGATCTTTTACAAAATAGACCACGCCTTTATCTTCGTAATTTGTAATATTCTCAATTAATGGTTTACGAGGCTCAAAACTTCCCAATCCACCTGCAATTGCTACAACAGGTGCCTGATGTTTTGTTCCTTGGTTTGTAGTAACAATAAAAGTGCCATCTTCTTGTTTCTCAATGGTTTCTGCCCGTTCACCAAGTGTAAAACCAGGTTGAAATTGTTTACATTGATCTAATAACTTTTCCGTTAAATCGCCTGCAAGTATTTCAGGATACGCAGGAATATCATAGATTGGTTTTTTAGGATAAATTTCAGAGCATTGACCACCTGGTTGTGGCAAGGCATCTATTAAATGACAATGTAATTTTAATAGACCTGCTTCAAAAACAGCAAACAACCCTGTAGGTCCAGCACCAATTATGAGTATATCAGTTTTAATCATATGTATTCTCTACTGTAAAAATAAATAGGAAGGTTTAAGGAATTGATGATAAATATCAGATTTAAGAATCAACATTAATCACGGATTCAATTTGAGGTGCATACTTTTTAATGGTCATTTCGACACCAGATCTTAAAGTCATTTGATTCACATTACAACTAGTACAATTTCCTTCAAGCTGAACTTTAACAAATTTACCGTCTTCTATTTCAACAAGCGAAATATTGCCTCCATCACTGATTAGAAATGGACGAATTTCTTCTAAGGCCTTTTCTACATTAATCTTAAGTTCTTCTGAAGTCATAGTCTATTTATTAACGGCTGAACACCCAGCCATTGTTGTTATTTTTATTGCCTCTGTTGGTGGTAAATCTTTATTTCTACTAACAACTTCCCGTACAACATTCTTCGTCAAATTTTCAAAAGCAGTTTCTAAAGGAGTTGCAGTTTGCATAGCTGCTGGACGACCAACGTCACCAGCTTCTCTAATACTTTGAACCAACGGAATTTCACCTAAAAATGGCACTTTTAAGTCGTTAGCTAAATTCTTAGCACCTTCTTGACCGAAAATATAATACTTGTTATCAGGTAATTCTTCTGGCGTGAAATAAGCCATGTTTTCTATAATCCCTAAAACTGGCACATTAATGTTCTCTTGTTGAAACATTGCAACCCCTTTTTTGGCATCAGCTAATGCTACATTTTGTGGCGTACTCACAACAACAGCTCCAGTAATTGGTAGGGACTGCATGATACTTAGATGAATATCTCCTGTACCTGGAGGCAAATCAATTAATAAAAAATCGAGATCACTCCAGGCAGCATCAAATATCATTTGATTAAGTGCTTTAGATGCCATTGGTCCACGCCAAATAACTGCCTGATCAGGTTTAGTAAAGAAGCCAATTGATAACACCTTGACTCCATAATTTTCTACAGGCTTCATTTTAGATTTACCATCTATTGTAACAGCTAGAGGGCGTTCTTCAACAACATCAAACATGATAGGAATAGACGGTCCGTAAATATCAGCATCCAATACACCAACATTAAAACCCATCTTAGCCAATGTTACAGCCATATTTGCGGTGACTGTAGATTTACCTACGCCTCCTTTACCAGAAGCTATAGCAACAATATTAGTAATTCCTGCAATTGGTTTCCCTTTAATCTCATTGGTTGGCTTGGTAGTTGGCGCATCAACTTTTACATTCACAGTTATTTTAGCTTTTTCGTAAACAAGCTCGTGAATTGTTTTCATGATATCTACTTCCGTACGCTTTTTTGCTTGTAATGTGGGGTTATTAATGGTGACATCTACAATGACCTCATCACCAAATGTGACAACGTTTTTAACAGCACCACTTTCCACCATATTTTGCCCCTCACCAACTACTGAAATTCGTTCTAGGGCCTTGTAAATTTCTTGTTTTTCTAACTTCATATATTACTTCTGTTAAACACAGAAATCTTTTTATTAAGAATCATTCTAAAGTACAAATATAGGTATTAATGCTAGAAGACAGAAGCTCGAAGTTATAAGATTTATTTATGAAATTATATGGATTTCTGGACTAAAACTTTAGGATCATAATTCCTTAGAAGGATCCCAAAACACAGTTTCTAAGTTTTGTATCTGATTTTCAATGACAACAATGCCTTCATTCTCTAATAATTGTTGCATTAAGTTAGTCCCTTCAAAATGATGTTTCCCTGTTAATAGTCCTTTTCTATTAACAACACGATGAGCTGGCACATCCTTCCCATGAGACCCATTCATGGCATAACCAACCATTCTAGCACTACGTGCCGCTCCTAAATATTTGGCTATGGCACCATAACTAGTCACTCTTCCATAGGGAATTAGTTTGGCGACTTCGTAGCATTTGTCAAAAAAGTTAAGCGACTCTTGCTTCATGTTATAATTCCTTGATAATATTAATTAAAGTGAAGATGGCTATCATTCCTGTAATACTACCAATAAAATAATTCATGCTTTTTTGAGAAGTGAATTTTTTATTCTTAATCTTATCAAAAAAGAAGATATAAATATACAGCATGATAAACGTACCCATGGCTGCTCCAGCAACATAAGCTGTTATGCTTGAACGCTCAAAACTCATCCATCCAAATCCTGCTAATGTTATGGTCATATAAGCTTGATAAGGAATTGGAAAGACGTTTAAGCTAGATAATAACATACCTTGAAAAAACCGATGGTGTTTGCTTTTTATATTAGCTTCAATATTAGGTTTGGGTTGTTTTTGTGCGAGTATAAAATAATATATAGTTATTAAAATGAATATCACCAAGGCCACTCGTTGCAAAATATCAATCACATCAGGATGATTCTGCAAATATTTTGCAAAAATAGCAGCTACAGAGGTTTGAACACAAACAATCACACAAACACCAATAGAAAATAAGATGCCTCTAGAAGAATCTTCTTTTAAACTAATTTTGGCTGCAGTCATGTTAAGTAAGCCTGGTGGAATAACACCAACAAATGCAATGATTAATCCTAGAAGGAAAATGAGAGTAATATTCAAAAGTTGCTACTTAATTTTAAACCGAATATACGTAATTGGTTTGTTTTGTTCTAGGTACTGTGATTCATAGAAGGTTTGAATACTAGTTACTTCATCTGGACTACCCTCATTTTTATATACATCATGATTGGCATTAATAATTTCATGACCCTCGCCGTGTATCAATCCTAAGGTATAACCATGCATAAACTCACTATCGGTTTTTAGATTTACAAATCCTTCTGGTTTTAATATCTTTTTGTACTTCTGAAGGAACTCAGAATTAGTCATTCTATGTTTTGTACGCTTATATTTTATTTGCGGGTCTGGAAAAGTGATCCAGATTTCATCAATTTCATTTTCAGCAAATGCGTGGTCCACCAACTCAATCTGTGTTCTTAAAAAAGCAACATTTGGTATTTGTTCGTCAATAGCCGTTTTTGCACCACGCCAAAAACGCGCACCTTTAATGTCAATGCCTATGAAGTTTTTGTTTGGAAATTTTTGAGCTAACCCAACACTATACTCCCCTTTACCACAACCCAATTCTAAGACCAATGGGTTATTGTTTTTAAACACTTTTGCATTCCATTGCCCTTTTAATGAATATGTTTTATCCACCAATTCTTCACGTGACGGTTGATAAACATTAGAAAAAGATTCGTTTTCTTTAAACCGTTTAAGTTTGTTTTTGCTTCCCACTAAAAAATGTGTTTTGGCAAAATTAAGGAAACAAAATAGGATTATCTTTGTTTTTAATGAAACGAATTTTAGTTGCACCTTTAAATTGGGGATTAGGTCATGCTACTAGATGTATACCAATAATAAAGGCGTTAATCGAGTTTAACTTTGAACCTGTTATAGCCAGTGATGGGTTAGCTTTGAATCTACTAACTAAAGAATTCCCTCATTTAGAAGTTATTAAATTGCCATCATATGAAATTAGTTATTCTAAAAAAGGAGGAGGTCTTAAACGTAAACTTTTGTATGATTCTCCTAAAATTGTAAAAGCTATTAATGCCGAAAACAGACTAATTGATGGACTTATTAAATCCACTAAAATTGAAGGCATTATTTCAGATAACAGATTAGGAGTTTACAATAAAAAAGTGCCTTCCGTTTATATAACTCATCAATTAAATGTTTTAAGTGGAAATACAACATGGTTCAGCAGTAAATTACATAGGAGAACTATTAAGAAGTTTGATATTTGTTGGGTCCCAGATGTTCTAAATGAACCGAGTTTAAGTGGAAAATTGGGTCATCTAAACAAGAGTAGTTTATCCATTGAATATCTCGGGATTTTAAGTCGTTTTAAAAAATTTGAATGCGATAAAAAATATGATTTATTAATTATTCTTTCAGGACCAGAACCACAGCGAAGTATTTTTGAATCAAACTTGTTAGAGCAACTGAACAATTTTCATGGTAGCGCATTATTTGTGCGCGGTAATGTTGAATTAGAACAAAATGTGGAGATTAAGGGAAACCTCACAATGGTCAATTTTATGAAATCGGATGAGTTAGAAATGGCAATGAATCAAAGTGAATTAATAGTAGCAAGGTCTGGTTACACCACTATTTTAGATTTAGCGAAACTTAATAAGAAAGCATTTTTCGTTCCAACTCCCGGACAATTCGAACAAGAATACTTAGCGGAACACTTGGACAATTTAGGTATAGCGCCATTTAGTAAACAATCTAAATTTAGTTTTGATTTGCTCAATAAAATTAACGATTACAGTGGTTTCGAAATTGAGCAAACCTCTCAAAATTACAATCAGTTATTCTCCCTTTTCTAAAGTGAAAGAGAACTCACTACCTACGCCGGACTCACTTTCGATGTAAATTTTTTCATCATGAGCTTCTATAATATGCTTAACAATGGCGAGCCCAAGTCCAGAACCGCCTTCAGCTCTCGAACCGCTTTTATCAATTCTATAAAACCGTTCAAACAGCCTAGGAATATGTTCTTCATCTATGCCTTCGCCATTATCAGTAATTCGAACAATGACTTTGTTTTTAATTAGATTTTCAATACTGACTTCTGTAGTTCCATTTTCTTGACCGTATTTAATCGAGTTAACTATTAGATTTGATAATACTTGCTGAATGCGCTCTCTATCTGCATGTACCAAGATTGGTGAACTATAGTCTAAATCGAATGTTAAGGTAATCTCCTTTTTAGCTGCTTTCATCTCTAATAGATCGAAGACATTTGCAATTATATCAACAATATTAAAAGTCTCCATATTTAATTGTAAATCACCAACTTCAAGTTTAGTGATCATATCAAGATCTTTTATAATATAGGTCAGACGTTCTACACCTTTATCGGCTCTCTTTAAGTATTTTTTTCTGAGTTTTTCATCTTCATCTGCACCATCCAAAAGCGTTGAAATATACCCTTGTACTGTAAATAAAGGTGTTTTCAATTCATGTGATACGTTACCTATAAACTCCTTTCTATACTCTTCACGAACACGAAGTGTTTCGATTTCAAGTTTTTTATCTTTTGCATATTTATCAATTTCTTCAGTCAATGTTCTCATATCTGTTGTGATTTGTTCTTTTTTCAAAGAACTAGACTCCAAAAGAGTAAGGTCATCATAAATTTTCTTAACACGTCTATAAATAAAAATTTCAACGCGATACTGTATCACGAAAAATGTTAATACAAAACAGACTGCAGCAAATGCAATTATTTGAAATAAATCAATGTTGTAAAACACGTATAAAAAAACACTCATTAAGAGCGTTAGAACTAGTGTGATATAAAGTGAAGATTTTAGCGCAAATCTGTAAGATTTTCTAAATACATTAGTCATTAGGTCACAAACTTATAACCGACCCCTTTAACAGTTTTAAAAGAATTATCGCCAATTTTTTCTCGTAGTTTCCTGATGTGTACATCAATGGTTCGTCCTCCAACTACTACTTCGTTTCCCCATACTTTATCAAGAATTTCGTCTCTTTTAAAAACTTTCCCAGGCTTGGATGTTAACAAAGATAGCAATTCAAATTCTTTTCGTGGCAAGGAAATTTCCGCATCATCAAGAATAATTTTGTACTGATCTCTATCTATTGTTAGATTTCCAATACTTAAAATATTTAATTCAGATTTTTCTTCTTTATACCGTCTTAATAAGGCCTTAACTTTACTCGTTAAAACTTTTGGCTTGATTGGTTTTGTAATATAATCATCAGCACCTGCTTCAAAACCAGCAACTTGAGAATAGTCTTCACCGCGAGCAGTTAAAAAAGTGATGATTGTATCTTCTAATTCTGGTATTTGTCTAATTTGTTCGCAAGCTTCAATACCGTCCATCTCGGGCATCATAACGTCTAAAATAATTAATTGCGGTTTTTCCTTGATCGCTTTTTTGACGCCTTGGGCACCATTTTTAGCTGTATATATTTTGTAGCCTTCATTGGACAAATTGTAGCTTACAATTTCAAGAATATCTGGCTCATCATCTACCAACAATATTTTAATGTCTTTCTTTTTCATTGATTATTTCTAAATCAAAAACGATGTAAAGATAAAATTTATGTCAAAATAATAGAGCTAAATAACCATATATAACCAATTGGTAACCTTTCAATTACTTTCTCAAAATGATTTCACATAAATATGTGATGATCAAATTTCCAAAATTATATTTTGATTAAATAAATGTTAAGGTCAAAAAATATTAGAAAATCCCCTTAATTCTTTCTATCTTTGGTAATCAACTTATTTAAAATAATATTATGAAAAAACTTTACTTTTTACTATTATCCTTTTTAATGATATCGTTTTCTTTCGGACAAGATGCGCTTCCAATTGCAGAAGATTTTGGCTATGCGGATGGCAGTCTTGTTGGAAATGGAAATTGGGCTAATCATAGTGGTACCGCAGGCGATTTATTGGTTGCCTCAGGCGCGGTGGTAGTACAGCATGGTACTCCTAGTGAAGATGCCAACTTACCATTTGTACCAGTTATAGGTGGAGACTTATATTATGGCATAGATTTCTCTGTTACTGCCTCAGGTGCAATCACAACAGGAGATGAAGAATATTTTGCGCATTTTAAGGACTCTGGATTTGGTTTTAGAGGCCGTTTAGATGTTGTTGAAGGTGGTGGCGGTGGTGATTACACTGTTGGTATTTCATCATCTACATCTACAGCACAGGCAATTTGGGGTACAGATTTAACATTTGGAGTCACTTATAGAGCAATTGTAAGGTATAATCAAGATACAGGTACTGCACAGCTTTGGATAGATGCGGCTTCTTCAGGCGATACTTCCATATCTGGTACGGCAGATGGCGCCACAGCTATTGAATCATTTGCATTACGTCAATCTGATTCAAATGAAAATGAGACTGTAACAGTAGATAATTTGAGATTAGCAACAACTTTCAGTGGTGCAACGTTATCAACTAATGACTTTAACACGAAAAAATTTAGCGTTTACCCTAATCCAACAGTAAATGGAGTGGTAAACATAGTATCTTCTAATAGTAGTGTTGGTAATTTAAACATTGCTGTGTATGATGTTTTAGGAAAACTAGTAATCAATACTAAAATGAATTCATCAATTTTAGATGTTAGCCATTTAACACCGGGAGTTTATGTTATGAACATTACTCAGGGCAATGCTAGAGCTACTAAAAAATTAGTGGTTAAATAGAACAGTATTTAATTCATATTAAAAGCGTCACTAACAAGTGACGCTTTTTTATTTTACATACTTTTGTTTAAATGATCGATCCTAACGCCATATTTCATATTTCGTCCGAAGACCAATTTAGGAAATTGACATTGGAAATATTCAAATATCAGTTTGAAAATAATATGGTATATCGCTCGTTTTGCGACCTGTTGAATGTACATTCAAGTGATGTTAAAGTTATTGACCAGATCCCTTTTTTACCAATTCAATTTTTTAAAACTCATCAAGTAACAACATCAAATAACACAGAAAAAATATTCGAAAGTAGTGGTACAACCGGAAGTGTAATCAGCAAACATTTTGTTACCGATATTTCACTTTATGAAAAAAGTTTCAGTGAAGGGTTCAAGCATTTTTATGGAGATATAGAGGATTATGTAATTTTAGCTTTGCTTCCAAATTATTTAGAACGGGAAGGGTCTTCATTAATTTATATGGTAGACAACCTCATTAAAAAATCCAATCACCCGGAAAGCGGATTTTACCTAAATAACTATTCCGAATTAAGTTCAACCCTAAATTCATTAGAATCACGAGGTAAAAAAAGTATTTTAATTGGCGTTTCATTCGCATTACTTGACCTCATCGAGCGCTTTCAGTTTAATTTGAAACATACCATCATCATGGAAACTGGAGGAATGAAAGGGCGACGTAAAGAGCTTATAAGAGAAGAGCTTCACGAAAAATTTAAAAAAGGATTTGGTGTGCCAGAAATACATAGTGAGTATGGAATGACTGAATTGCTTTCTCAGGCCTACTCAAAGGGAGAAAGTCAATTTGAATCGCCTAATTGGATGCGCATTTTAATACGAGATACTGAAGATGCAATGACTATAATGACATCTGAAAAAACTGGAGGTATCAATATTATTGATCTCGCTAATATTCATTCCTGCTCTTTTATTGCTGCCCAAGATTTAGGCAAAAAAAACACAAACAATACCTTTGAAATTTTGGGAAGATTTGATCACTCTGATATTCGAGGATGTAATTTGATGGTTATTTGAATTATTGTGAAAGGATTAAATAAAATTTCCGACCTATTATAGGATAACATAGTTGTTATCAAAAAGAAAAATTAGGTTGGTTAGTTTTTTTTAGGAGTCTGGGTATTATTCTTATTAATAGCCAGACTCCTACTATTTTATACCATTTTTACTATAAACGTTTTACGTTTGCCTCTATTAATTATAACATATTTGTCATTAATGAGATCTTTAGACGTAATCACATAATTTTCATCTACTTTTTCCTTATTAACCGAAATAGAATTTTCTTTTAAGGCCCGTTTTGCCTCACCATTTGAAGCAAGAAAATTTGTTTTAGCGGATAGTGCTGCTATCATATCAATTCCATTTTCCAAATGCCCAGCATCAATTTCAGCTTGTGGAACGCCTTCAAAAACATCCAAAAAAGTTGCCTCATCTAAAGTAGCAATATCTTGCTTAAATGTACTACTGAACAGAATATTAGAGGCTTTTTCAGCATTCTCGAAATCAGATTTAGAGTGAACGAATGTAGTCACTTCTTCTGCTAATCGCTTTTGAAGGATTCTCAAATGAGGTTCTTTGGTATGATCAGCAATCAGATTATCAATAATTTCTTTTTCTAAAAACGTAAATATTTTAATGTATTTCTCAGCGTCTTCGTCTGGTGAATTTAACCAGAATTGATAAAATTTATAAACTGATGTTCTTTTAGTATCTAACCAAACATTACCACTTTCTGTTTTTCCGAATTTTGACCCGTCTGCTTTGGTTATCAAAGGACAGGTCATTGCAAAAGCTTTTGCTTCTTCCCCAGGATGCATACGTCTTACCAATTCTGTTCCTGTGGTAATATTTCCCCATTGATCACTTCCTCCCATTTGCAATTTACAGTTATGACTTTTATACAAATGATAAAAATCATACCCTTGAATTAACTGATAAGTAAATTCTGTAAAAGACATTCCGATGCCTGAATCTCCACTCAATCTTTTTTTAACTGAATCTTTAGCCATCATATAATTGACAGTAATTCGTTTTCCTACGTCACGTGCAAAATCTATAAAAGTGAAGTCTTTCATCCAGTCATAATTATTAACTAAAACTGGTGCATTTATTTCTTTCGAATTAAAATTTAAATACCTAGAAAGGATGGATTTTATACCATCTAAATTTTTATTAAGAGTTGCTTCATCCAGTAAATTACGCTCATCACTTTTTCCTGAAGGATCTCCAATCATTCCAGTGGCACCACCAACCAATGCAATAGGTTTATGACCTGCTTTCTCAAGATGAACCAAAAGTATAATTGGCACCAAACTTCCTATATGCAGAGAGTCCGAACTAGGGTCAAAACCAATATAGGCAGTTGTCATTTCACTACTTAATTGCTCTTCTGTTCCCGGCATGATATCATGAACCATTCCTCTCCAACGCAATTCATCAATAAAATTCTTTGCCATTCAATTTAGAAATTTGAGCAAAGATAAGGCATTAGCTAATGTTGCAAAATAAAAAGAGTAATTTCGTTATATGATATTAGTTACTGGAGGAACTGGATTAGTTGGAAGTCATTTACTCTACCATTTGTCCAAAAATAATGAGCCCATAAAGGCAATTTATAGGCGAAAAGAAAAGCTCGATCTTGTTAAGAATGTATTTTCATATTATTCAAAAAACTTTGACGAATTATTTGGTAAAATTGAATGGTGTGAAACGGATTTGAATGACATTCCGAACTTAACACAAGTTTTCACAAATGTGACACAAGTATATCATTGTGCTGCATTAGTAACTTTTGACCCTAATAGGTATCATGAACTTCGAAAGTCAAACATTCAAGGAACTGCCAACATTGTCAACCTTTGCATTTCTCATCAAGTGAATAAAATTTGTTTTGTTAGCTCTATTGCCGCAATAGGAGACACAGGTTCACAAATACCAGCTACGGAAGAAACACCTTGGAATGCTGAGGCTGACAATAATATTTATGCCATTACCAAATATGGCGCTGAACTTGAAATATGGCGAGGCACACAGGAAGGTACTGAAGCCATTATTGTCAACCCTGGAATTATTATTGGTCCTGGCTTTTGGCGATCCAGTAGTGGAAGCTTAATAAAACGCATTCATAAAGGATTAAAATATTATACTAAAGGTGTATCTGGATATGTAGATATTCATGATGTGGTTACTATCATGATTCAAGCCATGAATAGCTCTATCAAAAACGAACGTTTCATTCTGGTTTCTGATCACTTATCATTCAAGGAATTTGCAGAAAAAGTTGCAGAAAAATTAGAGGTAATTCCACCTAAGAAAGAGGCTTCAAAGTTTCTATTACAAATTGGCTGGCGATTGGACTGGTTGAATTATTTTTTTAAAAGAAAATACCGAAAACTTACGAGACATAATGTGCGATCTATTACATCAGACAGTTTTTATAGCAGTGAAAAAGTGAAAAATACTTTGGGATATACTTTTAAAAATATAGATACTTCTATTGACGAGGCTTGCCAACTTTTTCTAAAAGATATTCGTTAGGATTTATTTTTTTTAAAGAATCTGATACTCTTCTGTTATTTAATCGCCTCAATGAATCTCTTTTTCTATTACCCTTAGCAATCGAATCTCGTTTCGATTTTTCTCCATCTAAAATTATTTGAAAACGTGATTTATCAGTTTCCAATTTTAATTTCACACGACTGTAAATACTTTGATACTTTTTAATATCATGCGCATAGTAAGCATTACTTTGGGCAAATTGAATACTATCAATTTCATGTTTTTTGTAAACATAATCATTGGGAATCACGCCTTTATTCTCAAGTAATTTTCTATTAACGCCTTTTGCTGAGCTCAAAATTGCCATATCATAAAGAACCTCCACCATTTTATCTTCTGAAACTAGTTGGTCAGGTTTTTTAGGTCCATCAATTTTGTTGTTTTTACAACCAGAAATTAATACACCAATAACAATAATTTTCAAAAGTGTTTTCATCTGTTAAATGTCAATCTTTTGGCAGCTTTAACGTCGCTAAATTCAAAATTGTTGTACGCCAAATGTCCATTAACAAAAGTATGTGAAATATTTGATCTAAAAGTTGTGCCTTCAAATGGGGACCAACCGCATTTATAGAGTATGTTATTTTTTGTCACAGTTTGAGGATTATTAGTTTCTATAACAACTATATCGGCAAAATAACCTTCTTTAATAAATCCTCTTTTTTCTATTTCGAACAATATTGCGGGATTATGACACATTTTTTCAACCAGTTTTGCAATAGGAATTTTACCATCCATAACCACCTCTAAAAATGCTAATAACGCATGCTGAACCAATGGACCGCCAGAAGGTGCTTTGGTATAAACATTAGACTTTTCTTCTAAAGTATGAGGGGCATGATCTGTGGCTATAACATCTAATCTATCGTCAAGTAATGCCTGCCATAATTCTGCTCGATCCTTCTCAGTCTTTACTGCTGGATTCCATTTAATAAATGTACCTTTTTCTTCATAGTCTTTATCTGAAAACCACAAGTGATGTATACAAACTTCAGCAGTAATCTTTTTATCTTTTAGTGGAATATCATTTCTGAAAAGTGTAGTTTCTTTACCAGTTGAAACATGAAAAATATGCAGTCTGGCATTTGTTTTTCTTGCTAGTTCTATTGCTTGTGAAGACGACAAATAGCAAGCTTCTACGCTTCGTATTTCAGGATGGTATTTAATTGGAATATCATCACCATAAATAGCTTTAAATTTTGCAGTATTTCGTTTTATGGTCGTTTCATCCTCACAATGAACCGCAATCAACAAATCCGTATTTGAAAATATTTTTTCCAGTACATCTGGATTATCCACTAGCATATTCCCTGTAGATGAACCTAAAAACAGTTTCAATGCAGCTACTTTTTTAGGGTCCAGCTTCAAAATTTCATCTAAATTATCATTGGTACCACCAAACATGAACGAAAAATTAGCATATGCTGTTTTAGTAGCTATCTCAAACTTTTCTTCAAGCTTTTCAATGGTTGTAGTTTGAGGATTGGTATTAGGCATTTCAATAAAGGAAGTTATTCCACCAGCAATTGCGGCTTTAGATTCCGTCTCTATAGTTGCTTTGTGTGTTAATCCTGGCTCTCTGAAATGAACTTGATCATCAATAACACCTGGAATAACAAAGTTGTTTTTAGCATCGACCACAAGAGATATTTTTGAAGTAGTTTCAATAGAATTCGCAATTTTTTTAATGAATTCACCTTCAATTAAAATATCACCAGATATAACAGTTCCGTCATTTACAATTTGAGCATTTTTAATTAGTGTCTGCTTCAACATAATATTTAATTCTTTTTAAAGAGACTTTTGAACTTCATTTGAATAACTCCAAAAATAGCTTCCGATATGATGCTTCCACTTAATTTAGATTCTCCTTTAACACGATCTGTAAACACAATTGGAATTTCTATGATATTGAATTTTTTTTGATGAGCCCTAAATTTCATTTCAATCTGAAACGCATAACCTATAAATTTAATTTCATCAAGATTTATGGCTTGTAACACATGTTTCTTATAACAAATAAAACCGGCTGTGGTATCATAAATTCGCATTCCAGTAATAACGCGAACATATATTGAAGCCAAATACGAAAGTAAAACTCTACCTAACGGCCAATTGACTACATTCACACCTTTTATATATCGTGATCCAATAGCAACGTCTGCTCCATCTTCTTGACAAGTTTTTAATAAGCGAATTAAATCATTTGGATTGTGGGAGAAATCGGCATCCATTTCAAAAATATAATCATATTCGTTTTGAAGGCACCATTTAAAACCATGAATATAGGCTGTGCCTAATCCTGCTTTTTCTTTTCTAACTTCTAAAAACAATTGATCAGGATACTGTTCTTGTAGTTCTTTTACTTTCAATGCTGTTTGGTCAGGAGAGTTATCGTCGACCACTAATACATCTATAGATTTAGGTAAGCCAATAACAGCATTAATTATGGCTTCAATATTCTCAATTTCGTTGTAAGTAGGAATGATGACAATCGCCTTTGGCATCGTTAAAAATTTTTGTAAAAGTAAGTTATTTGAAGGATTATTTTTAAAGATTATTTGTCATAATTTAGCAGTCATGTTACGTGAAGTTGTTTCAAACGAATGGTTTACCATTTTAATTGTTTTTTGCATGGCCATCCTGGCATTGGCAAAATATTCCTTTCCTAGTAGATTTAGTGATTTTATGTTAGTTATAGGCAATTCAAAATACCTGAAAATTTATGCTAGAGAACAGAAATTCATCGATCTCTTTGATGGGTTGCTATTTATAAATCTTATTATTTCAACTTCTCTTTTTGTTTTTATTAGCTTCAACACTATTCAGTCGTCTTTCGATTTTGATCTTGTTTGGTTTGGTAAAGTGATTTTAGGGGTTGGCGCCATCATTTTAATAAAGGTTTTGTTAGAACGCCTCGTCGGTAGTTTATTTGAGATTGACCAACTAATAGATGACTATCTTTTTCAAAAAACTAATTATAAAAATTATTTAGGACTTTTTTTACTTCCAATAAATATTCTGCTAATTTATGTCATAACACCCTCCAAATTAGTGATACTCATTGTATTAGGTGTGTTAATGCTTATTAATATTACTGGATTTATTACAACTTTTAAAACACATCAAAACATACTTTTAAATAACTTGTTTTATTTTATTTTGTATCTTTGCGCACTTGAAATTGGACCTTATATAATTTTATATAAGCTATTAACCTAAATAAATTAGTCGACGAGAAAACGTTATTGGGCCTATGAAAGTGAAAACCATTCTAGTTTCTCAACCTGAACCTAAAGTAGAAAACTCTCCGTATTTTGAATTACAGGAAAAGCAGCGTGTAAAAATAGATTTTAGACCTTTTATACATGTTGAGGGAGTACCATCAAAAGAAATAAGACTTCAGAAAGTTGATTTAAGTAATTATACTGCCATTATTCTGACTAGCAGGAATGCTGTTGATCATTTTTTTAGAGTGGCAGAAGAAATGCGATTTAAAGTACCTGATGCGATGAAATATTTTTGTCAATCAGAAGCAGTGGCTTATTATTTACAGAAATATGTTGTTTACAGAAAACGAAAAATATATGTAGGTAAGCGAACTTTTGAAGAACTTTCCCCGCTTATAAAAAAATATAAAGACGAGTCATTTTTGTTGCCAACAACAGATAAAGTTAAACCAGAGGTGCCTAATTTATTAGATGCTCTTGGTGTTGCATGGAAACAGGCTACTTTCTATAAAACAGTAATAAGTGATCTGTCTGATCTTGCGAATGTATCATATGATATATTGGTGTTTTTTAGTCCATCTGGAATTGAATCCTTATTTCACAATTTTCCAGATTTCAAGCAAAACAGTACGCGATTAGCAATATTTGGTAATACTACCATGAAAGCTGTTACAGAAAAAGGATTGCGAGTAGATATTTCTGCACCGACACCTGAAACACCTTCAATGACAATGGCATTAAAGAAATATATAGAAGAAGTCAATAAAAAATAGCTTCACAATAACTTATAAAAAAAGCGCAATCAAATATGATTGCGCTTTTTTTGTCTAGTTAAATTACCCATTAAATTTTAGGTGCTCCAGCAAGTATTTCATCATTAGCAAATTCTTCGAACTCTTCGAAATTTTCTTTAAACGAATTCGCTAATATCTTTGCTTTAGTGTCGTAAGCTTGTTTATCTGACCACGTCTCTCTTGGGTTTAAAACCTCACTTGGGACATTAGGACAAGCTGTTGGCATCGCCAATCCAAAAATTGGATGCATTATAAATGACGTATTGTCTAATTCACCTTCAAGAGCCGCTGAAATCATAGCTCTTGTATACTTAAGTTTCATTCTTGAACCAACACCATATGGTCCACCTGTCCAACCAGTATTTATCAACCAAACATCTACACCAGCTTCTTGCATTTTTGTGCTTAACATTTCGGCATATTTTGTTGGATGCAGTGGCATAAATGGCGCACCAAAACAAGCCGAAAAACAGAGTACAGGTTCGTCAATACCAGCTTCAGTACCAGCAACTTTTGCAGTATATCCAGAAATAAAATGATAGGCTGCTTGACCAGGAGTTAATCTAGAAATTGGAGGCAAAACACCAAAGGCATCTGCGGTTAAAAAGAAGATGTTCTTAGGGTTTTTCCCAATTGAAGGCACTTGTATGTTCTCAATATGATCTATAGGATAACTAACTCGTGTATTTTGAGTTATGGTAGTGTCCGTATAATCAACCTTATTGTTTTTATCCATGATAACATTTTCCAAAATAGCACCCTTTTTTATAGCATCATAAATTTCAGGTTCGCTATCTTTTGAAAGATTGATTACTTTTGCATAGCAACCGCCTTCAAAATTGAAAATTGTATTTTCATTTGTCCAGCCATGCTCATCGTCACCAATCAAACTTCTATTTGGATCTGTAGATAATGTGGTTTTTCCGGTTCCAGACAGTCCAAAGAAAACAGCTGTATCTCCTTTTTTACCAACATTGGCACTACAGTGCATAGGTAACGTATTTTTAAAAACAGGTAATTCAAAATTTAAGGCAGAAAAAATACCTTTTTTAATTTCACCTGTATAACCTGTACCACCTACAATAGCCACTTTCTTTGTGAAATCTAATATGGCGAAATTATGTTGCCTAGTGCCATCAATTTCGGCATTAGCCATAAAACCAGGTGCATTGATCACAACCCAATCAGGATCGAAATTATCAAGTTCATCAAATTCCGGACGCAAAAACATGTTATATGCAAATAAATTACTCCATGGATATTCGTTAATTACTCTTATACTCGTTCTATAATTAGTGTCTGCACATGCATAACAATCACGCACATAAACTTCTTTATCGTTTAAGTAGTTGGTGATTTTAGCATATAGACTCTCAAAATCATTGCTATCAAAAGGAATATTAATATTACCCCACCATATTCTATCTTTTGTAATATTGTCTTTTACTATAAAGCGATCATTAGGTGATCGTCCAGTAAATTCACCGGTATTAACAGCTAAGGCGCCTGTTGATTCTTCAACACCTAAGCCTTTGGCTATAGTAATGTCATGAAGTTGTTCTGGAGATAATTGATAATTGACTTTCGCATTCTTGATTCCATATTTTTCAATCGAAATCGTTTTCGTGGTTTGAGTATTACCAACCATAATATATGTGTTGTATTAAAGAGCAAAAATAGAAATTTTTTACTTATTCTATATTTTTTATGGTGATTAATCCTACTTTATTTTCACAAAGTTTATTAACATTACCAACCATGAAACTAGCAACAATAATCCTCCAATTGGCGTGATAAACCCAATAGATTTAAAATTAATACCACTAATTCCTTGTGTTGATAGTCCATAAATTGAACCTGAAAAAAGAATTAACCCTAAAAGCACTAACCAACAAATAAAATTCTTGCTTTTTGTGCTTAAATATGATGTGTTTGCCACAAAAAGAAGTAAAATAGCATGATACATCTGATACCGAACGCCTGTTTTAAAACTCTCAATAGACCCCATATCAAGTTTATTCTCAAGACCATGAGCGGCAAAAGCACCTAAAACAACCGCTAAAAGCCCTAAAATAGAGGCAGTGATTAGTATTCTTTTATTCATAATTTATTGCTGAATTGTATTTTTATAATCTTTACATTTTACTACATTCGTAGTATCAACTAAGCAAAATTACTTAACTAATTTTAGTATGCGAAAGATTTTAGTCATCGGTTCAGGAAAATCTTCTTCTTTTCTGATAAAATATTTTTTAGATAAGGCTCAAAAAGAAAACCTTTTTATCACAGTTGGAGATCTTAAATTGGAAAATGCTAAAAAAATTGTAGGTGACCATCCAAATGCTGATGCCGTTATCTTGGATGTATTTGACAAAGAATCACGCGAAAATGCTATTAGTAATTCCGATATAGTTGTTAGTATGTTACCTGCAAGATATCATATTGAGGTGGCTAAGGATTGTATCACTTATGGGAAAGATATGGTAACGGCGTCTTATATCACAGATGAAATGCAAGCACTTGATATAAAAGCGAAGGCTAAGGGATTAGTTTTTATGAATGAAATTGGGGTTGATCCTGGGATTGATCATATGAGTGCGATGCAAGTTATAGACAGAATTCGTGATAAAGGGGGTGAAATAATTTTATTTGAATCATTTACTGGTGGCTTAGTGGCACCTGAAAGTGATAACAACTTATGGAACTATAAATTTACTTGGAATCCAAGAAACGTTGTCTTGGCAGGGCAAGGAGGTGCTGCCAAATTCATGCAAGAAGGCACATATAAATACATTCCGTATCATCGCTTGTTTAGAAGAACTGAATTTTTGGACGTTGAAGATTATGGTCGGTTTGAGGCCTACGCAAATAGAGATTCTCTCAAGTATCAAAATGTATACGGGCTACAAAATGCTAAAACGCTATATCGTGGCACTATGAGACGTGTAGGATTTAGTCGTGCATGGAATGTCTTTGTACTATTGGGCATGACCGATGATAGCTATACTTTAGATGATAGTCACAATATGAGCTATCGTGATTTTGTAAATGCCTTCTTACCATATAGCCCTACCGATTCGGTTGAATTGAAATTTCGACATCAATTAAAGATTGATCAAGACGATATTGTTTGGGGTAAGTTTGAAGAATTAGATATTTTTAATGCTCATAAAAAAGTTGGCCTTAAAAATGCTACACCAGCACAAATACTTCAAAAAATACTCGTGGATAGCTGGACTCTTGATGATCAGGATAAAGATATGATTGTAATGTACCATAAGTTTGGGTTTAAACTAGATGGTGCTATGCATCAGATAGACGCAACTATGGTGGCATTAGGCGAAGATCAAACTTATACAGCTATGGCTAAAACCGTAGGTTTACCAGTTGCAATTGCCACGCTAGCAATTTTAAATGAAAAAATAACAACACCTGGAGTACACATTCCTATCAGTAAGGAAACCTATGAACCAATCTTAAAGGAATTGGAAGATCACGGCATTGTTTTTAAAGAAAAAGAAACACCATATTTGGGCTATAATCCTTTAAATCTCTAGGGCGTTACCATACAATTCCCAAGGCATTGTATGGTCAGGCTGTTCATTATATCTCACTTCAACTTTTATAAAGTTTCAGAGAAGATGTCATTTTCATCCTTAACGCGAAGACGTACTTTCAAATCAAAATCAATTTAGTACTTTTATGTTTTAGAGTTTAACACATAAAATAATATCCGTTTTCATTATGAAAGTAGTCAACCAACAAATTCAAATAGATGGTATTGATAAAAAAATACTTCGTGCACTTATGGAAGATGCACGAACATCAGTATTAGAAATTGCTAGAGGTGTTGGCGTTTCTGGCGCCGCTATTCATCAACGATTAAGGAAATTAGAAAAATCTGGTTTACTAGCAGGATCTAAGTTTGTTATTAACCCAAAAATATTGGGTTATACAACTATGGCTTTTATTGGTATTTTTCTAGATAAGGCCATGAACAATCCTGACGCTGTTAAACAACTAAAAAGAGTGCCAGAAGTTTTAGAATGTCATTACACTACTGGTAATTGGAGTATCTTAATTAAAGTGCTCTGTAAAGACAACGAACATCTCATGCAAGTTCTAAATAAGGACATTCAATCAATTACTGGAGTTTCAAGAACTGAAACTTTTATATCACTTAATCAGCAAATTGATCGACAAATTAAAATATAAAAAAAGCTCTGAATAATCAGAGCTTACTTTTATTTCATTTCTATTACTCTAGTCATTTCCTAATATTTGTAATGCCCAATATACCAATGAGGCTAAAGCACCAATTGCTGCCACCAAATACGTTCGTGCAGCCCATTTTAAAGCATCTTCAGAGCCTTTGTATTCCTCCTGTGATACTATGTGTTTATTTTGAAGCCAAGCCAATGCCCTATTACTTGCATCATACTCAACTGGCAAGGTGATAAAACTGAACAAGGTTGCAAATCCCATCATAGCCAACCCAGCAACTGCTACCCAATAACCAAATCCCATTCCTGCAGCTGCTCCTAACACAAGCCCACCAATAATTAGCCATTGTGACATACCCGACGATACACTTACAATAGGCACCAAAGATGATCGCATTTGTAACCAGCTGTATGCTGTTGCATGTTGTACAGCATGTCCACATTCATGGGCAGCCACCGCGGCGGCTGCGGCATTACGTTCATTATAAACTGCTTCACTTAAATTAACTGTTTTATCTTTCGGATTGTAATGATCTGTTAAACGACCAGATGTTGAAACCACTTGCACATCAGTAATGCCATGATCTGCCAACATTTTCTCTGCTATTTCCGCACCACTCATGCCATTTTGAAGTTGGACTTTTGAGTATTGAGCAAATTTGCGTTTAAGAGTAGAACTCACGATCCAACTAACCAACATTATTGCGCCTATTAGCACATAATATCCCATTCCTATTCCCATAATTTTTTATTTAATGATTGATAAATTTACAATAATAATAGCAAAAAGTACGCCAATTAAATCTTAAGAAATTTTGTCAGGTTTGCTATATCTTATCTTAAAATAAAGCAACATAAAGGAAGATACAACAGTCACAGAATTTGCTAGAATCATAGGTAAACTGTTTAATAAAATTCCATAGACTAACCACAACGCAATTCCGATGAAGAATATTAAAAACATTGGCAACGAAAATGACGACACGTCTTTAGTCTTCCATGTTTTATATACTTGGGGCAAAAATGCGGCTGTTGTTAGTACAGCTGCAACTAATCCTATTAATTCTGTATAATTGAAATTATCCAACAATATTCACGATTTTTCCTGGTACAACAATTACTTTTTTAGGTGTTCGACCTTGCAATTGCGCCTTTGTTTTTTCATGTGCCATAACAGCAGTTTCTATATCTTCTTTACTCATTTCTAGAGGTAATTCCATTGTAAAACGCATTTTACCATTAAACGAGATTGGGTAGTTTTTACTGCTTTCTGTGATATGACTCTCATCAAAAACTGGAAAAGCAGCAGTTGAAATTGAATCTACATTACCTAAAACTTCCCACAATTCTTCTGCTATATGAGGTGCATAAGGAGAAACTAATACAAGTAATGGTTTCAGAATATCTTTGCTACTACACTTTTGTGCAGTCAACTCATTAACAGCAATCATAAAGGTAGAAACGGAGGTGTTAAAGGAAAAATTCTCTATATCTTCTTCAACTTTCTTTATGGTTTTATGAAGCGTTTTTAAATTATCTTTTGTTGGCTCAGTTTCTGTTACTTTTAGTCCGTTATCGTCAAAATAGAGCTTCCATAGTTTTTTTAAGAATCCATGGACACCAGTAATCCCAGCAGTATTCCAAGGTTTGTATTGTTCTAAAGGACCAAGAAACATTTCATATAACCGCAAACTATCTGCCCCATAGCCTTCACAAATAGCGTCAGGATTGACCACATTGTATTTAGATTTGGACATTTTTTCTACGTCACGATGAACCTTAAACGTGCCGTCTTCCTCCGAAATAAATTCCGCATCTTTAAATTCTGGCCGCCAATTTTTAAAAGCCTCAATATCTAATTCATCAGAAGAATTCACAAATGAAACATCTGCATGAATTTCTTGAGTAATTTCATCCTTGGCCAAACTTTTTGATAAAAACTTATTTACGCCTTCCACTCTATAAACAAAGGCACTCGTCCCTAAAATCATTCCTTGATTGATCAGTTTCTTTGCAAACTCATCAACTGGTACCAAGCCCTTATCAAACATAAACTTCTGCCAAAAACGTGCGTATAATAAATGGCCTGTGGCATGTTCACTTCCGCCTATATACAAATCAACTTGTTTCCAATAGTCAATAGCTTCTTGAGAAAATATCTCTTGATCATTATCAGAATCCATGTACCGGTTAAAATATTGCGAACTCCCAGCCCATCCAGGCATGGTATTCAACTCTAATGGAAAGACTTCGGCGTGATCAATTTTTTCGTTTTCAACTACAGAATTTCGCGTTGTGTCCCAAGCCCAAACAGTAGCTCGACCTAAAGGTGGTTCACCTTCTTCTGTTGGTAAATACTTTTCTACTTCAGGAAGTTTTAATGGTAGATGTTCAGTAGCAATCATTTGTGGTAAACCATTCACATAATACACTGGAAATGGTTCGCCCCAATAACGCTGTCGGCTAAATACCGCATCCCGTAATCTATAATTTATAGTACCTTGACCTTGACCAAGTTGTTCTAATTCATCAATCGCCTTTTTAGTGGCATCTTTATAATTTAATCCATTTAAGAAATCGCTATTTTCAATAACGGTTTTATCCTTATCAGCAAATGCCTCTTCTGAAATATCTACACCATCAAAAATATTAGGAATTGGAATATTAAAGTGCTTCGCAAAAGCATAATCACGCTCATCACCACAAGGTACAGACATCACAGCGCCTGTTCCGTACCCAGCCAATACATAATCACCAATCCAAATTGGAATTGGTTCTTGGCTAAACGGATGCTCAGCATAAGCACCTGTAAACACACCTGAAATGGTTTTAACATCAGCCATTCTATCACGCTCACTACGTTTAGCTGTCGCTTCAATGTAAGCATCAACCTCAGCTTTTTGATCAGTGGTTGTTATTAAATCAACGAGCTCATGTTCAGGCGCTAAAGTCATAAAACTTGCACCAAAAATAGTATCCGGCCGCGTTGTAAAAACGTCAATATTTTCATTGTGACCTTTTACCTGAAAAGTAACACTAGACCCAACCGACTTTCCAATCCAGTTGCGCTGCATTTCTTTTAACGGTTCTGGCCAATCTATAGTTTCTAAACCTTGAAGCAATCGTTCTGCATATGCAGAGATCCGCATACTCCATTGTGTCATTTTTTTTCTAACAACAGGATGTCCTCCACGTTCCGAAACACCATTAACAATCTCGTCATTTGCCAGCACTGTTCCTAAAGCAGGACACCAATTAACTTCGGTTTCTGCTAAATAGGTTAACCTGTATTGTAATAATACTTTTTGCTGTTCTTCGGAAGACATTAAATTCCACTCATCTGCAGAAAATACTTCTACTTTATCATCACAAGCCGCATTCACACCAGAATTGCCTTCTTCAGAAAATAACTTCTCTAATTCTGAAATCGGAAAAGCCTTTTGATGTTCTTTGCAATACCAAGATTCGAATAATTGAATAAAAACCCATTGAGTCCATTTGTAATATTTCGGATTACTAGTCCGTACTTCACGTGACCAATCAAACGAAAATCCAATTTGATCTAATTGCCTACGATAGGTCTTAATATTTTCTTGTGTTGTAATTGCAGGATGTTGCCCAGTCTGAATAGCATATTGTTCGGCTGGAAGTCCAAAACTATCATAACCTTGTGGATGTAAAACATTAAATCCTTTGTGACGTTTGTAACGTGCGTAAATATCTGAAGCAATATAGCCTAATGGATGACCTACATGCAATCCAGCACCACTAGGATACGGAAACATATCAAGCACATAGTATTTTGGTTTGTCTGAATTATTTTCAGCTTTAAACGTTTGGTTTTGCGCCCAATAGTCCTGCCACTTTTTTTCTATATCATTAAAATGGTACTTCATTAAATACACTTTTGGAAGTTGCAAATTTACGTTTAAATAGCAAACTCCGAAACCTTTATTTCTAATTAATATTTTGTAAGATGCTACATATTATGTAGTTTTGCTATTTTAAATGTAGCATCATGAATTTGAAATCGCAACCAATACCAGGAAAACCAGTAAGAGGTTCAAAAACAGGGCAACCGATCATGGTGATTTTTGATCTGCTCGGAAGAAATTGGTCTATGGGCATTATTTGGCATTTAAATAATGGTCCGAGTACCTTTAGAAAACTGCAGGAATATTGTGAAAATATTTCTCCAACAACATTAAATAAGAGAATTAAAGAATTGAGCAATGCTAATTTGATTCAACGCACACTGGAAGGTTATGCACTCACGGAACAAGGCATTGATTTATTTCATCTTATTGCTCCCCTCGGCTCATGGGCTAAAGGTTGGGCAAAAAAAAATTATAGTAACAAATAGAACATAAAAATTTATGAGAAGAATTCCGCAACCTCAGCCATCAGAGTATCCAGCATACTCCAATATGTATATGAAGTTGTTAGACAATAACTCCAATATTCTTGATCAACTCTGGACAAATTTCTTGTCAATTAAAAACTTTATTTATAAACTACCAAAAGACAAGCTTTGTTTCAGATATGCAGAAGGTAAATGGACGATCAAGGAAATACTAGTGCATTTAATTGATGACGAACGCATTTTTACATATCGTGCTTTACGTTATGCCAGAAATGACCAAACTCCTTTGCACGGGTTTGAAGAAAATGATTATGCTAAATTTTCAAATGCCAATGAACGGAGTTTAGATAGTATCTTTGAAGAATATGAGTCCGTTAGAAAAGCAACATTAACTCTGTTCGAGAATCTTCCTGAAGAGAGCATGTTAAGGAGTGGCGCCGGAATTGATGAAGATGGAAGTATTGTAAATGAACGAACAGTTAGAGCCTTAATTTATCATATAGCTGGCCATGAACTCAGACATTTTAATGTGATTAAAGAACGCTACCTTTAGTGGCAGAAATATAGTAATAACTGACTATTGAAAAATAACATTTTTAAGGCGCATTTGGCATTGCTTGGGGCCAATGTCATTTATGGTGCCAATTATATTATTGCTAAAGGCATCATGCCAGACAAAATTGGACCATCAGCCTTTGTTTTTATCCGATTGTTTTGTGGCGCCATTTTATTTTGGATCATTAAATCTTTCATAAAAGAACGTATAGCCAAAAAAGACATGCTACGTTTAATGTTCTGTGGATTACTTGGAGCAGCTGCAAATCAATTATTGTTCTTTAATGGTTTAAACCTAACATCTCCTATTGATGCATCTATCATTATAACATCCATTCCTGTCATGGTACTTATATTTAGTGCTATTTTATTAAAAGAGAAAATCACTCTTGGAAAGTTGCTGGGTATAAGTGTTGGAGGTATTGGTGCTATATTACTTATTTCTTATGGCAACAAAGCCGGTGGCACTAGTTCGTTTTTAGGTAATCTGTTTGTATTTCTCAACGCCTGTTGCTATGGACTCTATTTAGTAATCGTTAAGCCATTAATGACAAAATACAATTCTATAACACTTATAAGTTGGGTGTTTTTGTTTGGGTTTATTTTCATGTTCCCATTTGGGATAGGCGATTTATTAGCAACTGATTTTTCTAGTTTTGATTTAAATACTTATTTGGTAATTGCTTTTGTGGTTATTTTCACAACTTTTTTCGCCTACCTGTTTAACATTTATGCTCTGAATTATGTGACTCCTTCTGTGAATAGTAGTTATGTTTATCTACAGCCTGCTGTAAGTTTTATCATGGTAAGTATTTATGCTTATGTACTAATGAAAGAAGAATATGCTCAAGACATCAATTTGATTAAAATTTTGAGTTGTTTGTTGGTGATTTCTGGAGTTTATATAATTAGTAAATCTTCAAAAATCAAATCAAACTAAACCTCTCGCCTTATTTTCTTGTGGCAATAAACAGTAATAAGTAAAACTGTTAATAGGTGTATTAATATGAAGTTCTTTACCTAATTTAACTATGTAGCCATTAAAGTTTTCAAGCTCACTTGGTCGGCCTTCCATTATGTCGCGTTGCATTGATGCTGTCGCATTATAATTTAAACTATCAATAATCTGTAATACCAACTCTATATGTTCGTTTAATAGCTGAATTCCTTTAGCATTTGCTACTGCTACAATTTCATTAGCTGTTTGATACAGAAGCTGTCTGATGTTTTCATTTTTTCTGATGTCTCCAAACACTGACCTCGTTAAAGCACCAATACCACTAATGGTTGTAATGAATAAGAATTTTTTCCAAATATCCAGATGAATATCGTTGGATATGACATTCTTGATTTTTGAATTGTCAAATAAACGCGATACATTTTTGATTCGTTCGGTTTGCTCATTATCATATTCCCCAAAAACAATTTCAGGATCAAAAGCAAAATGATCAATTATTCCTGGTGCTTCAATTCTAGCAACTATTTTGCACAAGCCTACTAAAACATTTTTAGTGTCTAGGATTGTCCTTAATTTTTCAGCATTGTCTGCTCCATTTTGAAGTGGTAAAACCATGGTGTTTGTATCAATTATTGGTTTTATTTGATGTGCAGCATCTAAAACCTGCCATGATTTTATCCCTAGAATAATTAAATCTACATTTTTTAATTCTTCAACATTATCAGTAACTTTTGGATGAATCTTAAAATCCCCATTAATGCTTTTTACCATCAACCCATTAGTTTTAATAGCTGATAGATGTTTGCCTCTTGCAATAAATGTGACATTATTTCCTGCTTGGGCTAGCTTTCCGCCAAAATAACCACCAACTCCTCCAACGCCAAATACAACAATGTTCATAAGTTTCAGTTTATAATTGAGATAATAAATTTACTTTTTTAATTTTACACTTTCAACAATTCCTTGAATGAGTTCAACTTTTGAGAAACACCAGAAACGACGCTTAATTTCTTCCTATTTTTCAGTTGTAATAAGCATCGCCCTAGTCCTTTTTTTATTGGGATTGTTAGGCATGCTTGTATTAAATGCCAAATCAATTTCAGATAGTTTTAAAGAAAAAGTGGTTCTTACAATATATTTAAAAGATTCTGCCAAACAAGTAGAAATCGATCAGTTGCAAACCAGTTTAACTCTGGCAGCATATGTTAAGGAAACTTTATATATTTCTAAAGAAGACGCCGCAAATTTGATGAAGGCTGAATATGGCGAAGATTTTATTGATGACATTGGTTATAATCCCTTACAGAATTCTGTTGATGTCAATTTAAAAGCTGAATTTGTTACTGCCAAACGATTAGATAGTATTTCTGATGCAACGCTAAATAAGAAATTTGTTGATGATGTTCGATATGATAAAGATTTAGTATCCATGATGAATAGTAATGTGAAACGTATAAGTCTATGGGTTCTTATAATTAGCGGTGTTTTCACATTAATTGCTGTGTTACTTATTAATAGTTCAATTAGATTGGCAGTTTATTCCAAACGATTTATTATAAAAACCATGCAAATGGTTGGTGCAACCAAACAGTTTATTAGAAAACCATTTATTTGGAGAAGCATCCGCCTTGGGATTGTAGGAGCCATTGTTGCCATGATTGGTATGGCTATTGTGCTTTATTACATCAATCAAACTTTTCCCGAACTACAATTATTGCAAAACAAATTTCTCTTAATAGGATTATTTCTTGGTATTTTTATTATTGGTGTATTGATAACCTGGTTAAGCACCTATTTTGCAACACAGCGTTTCTTGAATTTAAAAACTGATCAGTTATATTATTAGTCAAACTATTGACCAATGAAAAAAAAACGTAGTCTTCCTGTTGTTCCAATAATTGCTGCTTTTTTTGTCTTATTTATACTTTTTATTGGATCTTGGGTTATAACTAGTCCACAGCCCAAAGGTTGCCAAGTAATCACTATAAAAATTATTAAAATTACCGAAGGATCTTCGTACGATATTGTCTTTCATGATGATGGAACCGACAAATATTATATTAATCGTGGATTAGAATATGGACTTAATTTAGACAATCTTAACGCAACAGTTTTAAATAAAACCGTTACTTTGCATTTACCAAAATTACTTGGTGGATTGGTCACTTCAGAACACATTGCTCAATTGGCAATTAATGATCAAGTTATCTATACAGAATTTAAACAATAATGGGCGAACAAAAACGAAAACAAGAGTCTAAGAAAAATTTTATTTTCAGTAGAAAAAATTATAAATTCATGTTTATAGGTTTGGTATTTATTGCACTTGGCTTTATTTTAATGGCTGGTGGCGGCAGTGACGATCCGAATGTTTTTAATCCTGAAATTTTTAATTTTAGACGTATTAGATTGGCGCCAACACTGGTTCTTATTGGATTTGGTTTTCAGATTTATGCCATTCTTGTCAACCCAAATAAAGACGAAAAATCTCAAAAATAAATTCCAACTTCGTTTTTTAATACATTTGCCTTGTGGAAATTATTGATGCTATCATTTTAGGAATCGTTCAAGGACTGACAGAATTTCTTCCAGTTTCCTCAAGTGGTCATTTAGAATTAGGCAAAGCATTATTAGGTGATAATTCTATTCCTCAAGAAAGTCTTCTTTTTACAGTTGTTTTACATTTTGCTACTGCTTTGAGCACATTAGTTGTTTTTAGAAAAGATGTGCTAAACATTCTTAAAGGATTCTTTACATTTCAATGGAATGAGGACACTAAATTTGTAGCTAAAATTGGTTTGTCTATGCTTCCTGCAGCACTTATAGGCTTTACCTATGAATCTGAATTAGCAGAGTTATTTGGTGGAAATATTAAAATGGTTGGATTTATGCTTATCATTACTGCTTTACTTCTATATCTAGCTGATAAGGCTAAAAACACGAACAAAAATGTATCGTTTAAAAACGCCATTGTAATTGGATTTGCTCAAGCCATTGCCATGTTACCAGGTATTTCTCGTTCTGGAGCCACTATTTCAACGTCTGTGTTATTAGGCAATGATAAAACGAAAGCTGCCCGATTCTCATTCTTGATGGTTGTGCCTCTCATTTTTGGTAAAATAACCAAAGACATTATTAGTGGTGATTTAACGTATCAATCAGAAAACTTTACTGCTTTATCAATTGGTTTCGTTGCAGCATTTATAGCAGGATTATTTGCTTGTACTTGGATGATTGCCTTAGTTAAAAAAAGCAAACTAACTTACTTTGCAATTTATTGCGTTGTGGTTGGTCTTTTGGCCATCATTATATCATCTTACAATTAAAATGAAAACCTTAGACGATTACAAAAATGGCGAAATCATTTTAATAGATAAACCACTAACCTGGACGTCTTTTCAAGTGGTGAACAAATTACGTTGGGCTATAAGAAAAGCTTATAATATTAAGAAAATAAAGGTTGGGCATGCTGGAACATTAGATCCATTGGCAACTGGATTGTTGATACTTTGTACAGGTAAAATGACCAAACAAATCGACTCATATCAAGCACAAATAAAAGAATATACTGGTATTATTACACTTGGTGGTACGACGCCTTCTTTTGATCTTGAAACTGAAATTGATAAAAGGTATAATGTTGATCATATCACTGAAGATAAAATCCACGAAACAACCAAACAGTTTACAGGTGAAATTGAACAATATCCACCTGTTTTTTCAGCAATTAAAAAGGAAGGGAAACGATTATACGAATTTGCAAGAGCCGGAGAAAAGGTACAAATCAATCCGAGGAAAATTACAATTGAAACTTTTGAAATAACTGAGATTGATATACCAAATATTCATTTTAAGGTGGTTTGTAGTAAAGGAACATATATCCGCTCGTTAGCAAACGATTTTGGCAAAGCGTTGAAATCTGGTGCTCACCTTTCTGAATTAAGGCGAACTTCAATAGGTGAATTTAGGGTAGACCAAGCACAAACTATCGAAGGTTTTTTGTCTGAATTACCTTGCTAATGACCCCTTTTTCAACTATATAAGCACTTTTAGCGTATATATAACACAAAGAATAATGTTATATTCGTTTTTAAGTATGAAACTTTCAGATGCACATAAAGCCATTGTAATGACCCTATTGCTAGCTTCGTCTGTGGTTTTAATGGCTTTCAATTTTCACATTAAAAAACAAAATGAACTAGTTGCCGAAACCTTTTTTGAAATCTTACCTGAAGATATTTTTCTTGAAGAACCCGAAAATCTTGAAGATATTTTAGAGAGTCTTGAAAGTGCGCTAAACACTAACCAAGCGTTCAATGAAACGAGAAAATATGACGACTATGAAGACGAAGAGTTTAAAGAAACTATGGATCGATTAAAAAACAGGAATTCTGGTGATGATTCCTATGAAGCAAAGGCTTATGAACCTATAGAAAGTAATGAGGATAATTCATCATTTAAAGATATTAACGACATTATAGAAAAGCGAAGTGGTAATAATTCAGCGAATAAAAATAGTACCATTCGTTATTCTTTAGTTGATAGGGATAAAATATATATTCCGCCTCCAATTTATTTATGTGAATATGGCGGAAAAATTGTTGTAAATATTACAGTTACTGCAAATGGTAATGTTACTGAAGCCACCTACAATAATTCCTCATCAACAGATAACGGTTGTCTGGTAGATCATGCTATTGAATATGCCAAAGCTTCCAGATTTTCTGAAGCTCCATCAAAAGCATCACAATTAGGCACAATCACATTTATTTTTAAAGGGAAATCTTAAACATTCTCTTTTACTAATAAACTAGTAACATCTTCTAGAATATTTTGACCTTTGTTCTTATTATACCAATATTGCAATTCTTCTTTGAACTCAGCCGTTAATTTGCCATGTTTTTGCTTATAATCTTCTACCATTTTAGTTGCTTCACTAGGCCTAGGACCATAGGTAGCCACAACATCGCTAGAAGCCTCATCAATCATGATTACTTTAGGAATAGACCTGTTGCCATTTGTAAGAAAATCATTCATCAAACTATTATTCTCATCTCTCAATACCAATTTAAGTTTGACGTTCTCATTTAATTCCGCAATCTTGTTTAAGACTGGAATTATATGGGCAGCATCTCCACACCAACTTTCAGTAAGGACAAGCCAAGTCATTGGTTGATCCCACTGTTTGATTTTTGTTGCGATTATATCTGATACTTTTACTGTTTTATTCCATCGTTTCATACGTCTATCATTTAACTTGGTATAATCAGCTAATTCTACAGTTTTCGAATCTCCTGTAGTTGATTCAGTTTTAACCATCAATTCTACCAATGTTTTATAGTCTTGATAGGAAATACTTCGATTCAAACTAGTCTTAATATTTTTATTCATTTTCATTATTTTGAAATTCAAAATTAATTATTAATACAATCTATTAATATGATTAATATCATAACTATGTCTATATTTAAACTATAATCTTACACATGAATGAAAACAAAGCATAGATGTGGTTGGTCTGTTGGAGATCCCTTATACGAATCTTATCATGATAAGGAATGGGGAGTTCCCGTTTATGATGATGCCACACTTTTTGAATTTTTGATCCTAGAAACTTTTCAGGCTGGATTAAGTTGGATTACAATTCTTAGGAAACGTGAAAATTTTAGAAAGGCTTTTGATAACTTCAATTATATAAAAATTGCGAATTACAAGCAAAAAAAAATTGACCAACTCCTGCAAAACGCTGGAATTATTCGGAATAAATTAAAAATACATGCAACCATCTCAAATGCCCAAGCCTTTATAGAAATTCAGAAAGAATTTGGTTCTTTTAGAGACTACATTTGGAAATTTACTGATGGAAAGCCAATTAAAAATGCATTTAAAACGCTACAAGAAATACCGGCTAATACAGCACTTAGTGATTCCATAAGCAAAGATTTAAAAAAGAGAGGTTTTAAGTTTGTTGGCTCAACAGTTATTTATGCTCATATGCAAGCAACTGGTATGGTTAATGACCACGAAGTGAATTGCTTTAGATATTTAGAAGTTTAATGATAATAAAAATCTAAATTCTGCTGTTTGTATGGTATTATGTTCAGAATATTTTGAATAGATTCTAATCGTGCTTTATTTTTCCTATTAGCCTTTATAATAATCCACGGAGCAATTTCTGTGTTGGTTGTTTCGAACATCTTATTCTTGTATTCTGTATAATTATCCCAGAGTTCTTGAGCGCGTTGATCTACTGCACTGAATTTCCACTTTTTAACTGGACTTGATTTTATATCCTCGAAACGTTTTGCTTGTTCTTCTTTTGAAATCGAAAAATAAAATTTAATCAATCGTATTCCAGATTCAGTTAGCATACGTTCAAATTCATTTACTTGGTTCATGAATCTATGATATTCTTCATCTGTACAGAATCCATTCACAGGTTCTACAACTGCGCGATTATACCAACTTCTATCAAAAAATACAATTTTTCCCTCTCTAGGTAATTGATTGATATATCTCTGAAAATACCACTGCCCTTGTTCTTCCTCTGAAGGCTTAGGGAGTGCCACAACCCTAAATTCACGTGGGTTTAGATGTTGGGTAATTCTTCGTATTGCACCACCTTTCCCGGCAGCATCTCGTCCTTCAAATAGCACAACAACCTTTTCATTCTGTTCTACCACCCAGTGTTGTAAATGGATAAGTTCAACCTGTAATTTTTTAAGATTATTCTCAAAGTTTACATTCCTTAGAACTTTAGAAATACTAGTATTTTGATACTGTACAAGTTGTTTTAGTCCTCGTTTAGAATTTAAACTTCTTATGGCTTTTTCTGAAAAATTCATTTTTACTCAATATTTTTTACCATTCTGTGATACCGTTGTACAACATTTGGATCAGGCAATATGTCCGTTCCTGTGATTCCTTTTCCATCATAATCGAATCTTGAAAGAACATGACGAATGCTTTCTAATCTTGCCTGCTTTTTGTTATTTGTTTTTATGAGTATCCATGGGCTAAACGTGGTATGTGATTTGCTAAACATCTGTTCTTTATAAAAGGTATAATCATCCCAAAGCCTCTGCCCTTCTTTGTCCACAACGCTAAACTTCCATCGCTTTAAGGGATTCTTAAGACGTGAATCAAAACGATTCATTTGTTCATCTTTAGAAATTGAGAACCAAAATTTTATGATATCAACGCCATCCTCATAGAGCATATGTTCAAATTCTGGCACTTGAACCATAAATTTCTCATATTCTTCTTTATTACAAAAACCCATTACTGGTTCCACAACAGCACGATTGTACCAACTTCTATCAAAAAATACTATTTCGCCAGGGTTTGGTAATGCTTTAATATAGCGTCTAAAATACCATTGACCTCTTTCTACATCTGTAGGTTTAGTCAGTGCCACTATACGTACTGATCGAGGATTCAAGTGTTCTGTAAACCGTCTTATTGCTCCTCCTTTACCCGCGGCATCTCGACCTTCAAAAAGAACACAAACACGTCGTTGATGTTTAGAAACCCAGCGTTGTAAATCTACTAGCTCTGCCTGAAGTTTTAAAAGTTCTTCCTCATATTGAACAGCATATAAAATTTCTTCATATCGTTCTGGTTCTATCTTTGATTTTAATGTAGAAAGAAATTCCCTTTTATTGGTATGTTTTTCAAAATCCTCTATTGTTAGCATAAATGATAATATAATTAGCTAATATCAGTATTTTTTTAATTTCAAAATATGATTTTTGTCAATTTAATAGATTGATAAACTCATTTCTGCTTATTTCTTCGCCACCAAGGCTTTCTAAATGGCTTGTATGCAACTGACAATCAATGAGATTATAATTATTTAGTTGAACAAAAGTGATAAAACCAACTTTACTGGCATTACTCACTTCAGCAAACATACTCTCACCGCAAAAAATAGAATTCCCTAAGTCAATACCGTATAGACCACCAACTAAGTTATTGTTTTGCCAAACTTCTACTGACTTTGCATATCCTAAAACATGCAATTTGCAATAAGCTTCTACCATGGAAGTGGTAATCCATGTTCCATACTGACCAGTTCTATCGATTACAGAGCACTTCTTTATTACATCTTCGAAAGCTTTGTTAAAAGTGACTTTAAATTTATTTTGACCAAGTAGTTGTCTCATACTCTTTGAAACTTTCAATTTCTCAGGATATAATACAAATCGTGGATCTGGCGACCACCATAAAATTGGTTCATTTTCTTCATACCATGGAAAGATTCCACTTTTATATGCAAGAATCAATCTTTCAGCCGAAAGATCTCCGCCAATAGCTAATAAGCCTTCTTTAGTTGCTTTAGAAACATCGGGGAATTGTATGTTATCGTCTAAATAATGCATTAGTTAAATTAACAGCAAACCTGCTACGAAAATCACTACACCTACTAACATTAAAATTAATGTATATGGCAATATTTCTTTCGCTTTTAATTTGGTTATCCCCAAAAGAGGCAAAGCCCAAAAGGGTTGTAACATGTTAGTAATTTGGTCACCATAGGCTAATGCCATAATGGCTTTTGGAAGTGGCACTCCTAGTTTTAAGGCAGATTCAATTACGATTGGCCCTTGAATAGCCCATTGACCTCCACCACTTGGAACAAAAATATTCACTAATCCTGCACTAAAAAATGTAAATATAGGCAGGGTAGTTTCTGTAGCAATTGACACGAAAAAATCTGATATCATCACCACCATTCCTGTACTTTTCATGATACCCATGATTCCAAAATATAAAGGAAATTGGATTAAGATTCCGGAAGTTCCTTTAATTGCTTCTTCTAAGGCATTCAAAAAATTTCTAAAATTTTTATGGAGAACAATTGCTAATCCTAACATAAAAAAGTTTAGCATATTTGGTGTTATCTGAAAGTTCAGTAGATTGTTCCAGTATTGATAAAAAAATGCCATTAGTAATACAATTCCAAAGCCAATTCCTAAAATTTTTGAATAGTCTAATTTTTCAGCTCCTTCTACATCTTCAAGTGTATGCTTTTTAAATTTATAGGTATTCAAAATAAAATTAGTTGGTTTCGTGTGCTTCGCTATTCGATTTAATACCAAGGGAACTACCAATAATAGAATTGCAAATAGGGTCAAGTTCCACCAACTAAAAATAGTTGCGTCAAATGCAATTGAATTAGGTAATTCTGTAATAATATCAGCTGAGGAAACATCGGTCATTAAAGAAGAAATATGGTCGTCTTCAGCAACTTTTATTGGAGCTGAACCACTTATTCCACCATGCCATACCATTAAACCAACATAACCAGCTGCACCAACTAAAGGATAATTTAGTGGTACATTATTCCTTTGCGCATATTCACCGACTTTTCGCGCTAATATTGCTCCGAAAATAAGCCCAAGTCCCCAATTTAAAAATGCCGCTAACATTGTTGTGATACTAACTAATACAACTGCACTTGCAGTACTAGTCACATTTTTAGAAAGGCTTTCAATTAGTTTATTAGCTGGTTTACTTAATACCAAAACATGACCCAATACTAAAATGAGCATCATTTGATAGGCGAAGACTAGCAAGGCATTATTCCATATACCAGATTCCCAAAACGACAAAATATTTAATAGATGATTTTCATCTGTTTTAGATTCAGTGAAAATTAATGCTAATGCAATAGTAAGTAGCGTTAATAAAATTGCAATTGTAAATGGAGAAGGCAGATATCTCCGGAATAGAGTCTCTATAAATTTGGTCATTTTCACAGCATGAAAATTATGACTTTTTATAAGAAGAAAAAAACCTCAACTTTTTAGGCTGAGGTTTTTAGTAAAGATTAATAAACTGGTAGATTTATTAATTATTTTAAAATGGAAGATCGTCGTGTTCGTCTTCTTTTAGGTTTGTGGCAGGTTCAAATGCATCCATTGGTGGAATTGGTGGAATATCACCAGACGATGCATCGGTTTGAATAGTTTCAATTCGCCAACCTTGAATAGTATTGAAATATTTAGTTTCGCCCTGGGGACTTACCCATTCTCTTCCCCTTAAATTGATACTTATTTTCACATTTTGACCTTCATTATAATTGTCTAATAAATTAGTTTTGTCTTGAACAAATTCAACCATGATATGTTGTGGATACTGTTCTTCCGTGGTTACGACAACTTCTCGTTTTCTAAAACCATTTGATCCAAATTCTTTTGTTTCTCCAATAACTTTTATTCTTCCTTGTATTTCCATTTTCAGTATTCTAAATTATTTATTTTAATTCATATTTTTTCAGACAGAAGCAATTTCCATGCACTTTCTACATCGCCAAAACTTAAATAGTTTTGTGCTATTTTATGTTTATCTCGATGAGACATTTGTGTGATGTTGGGATAACGATTACTGACATCCTTAACAAATGTATCTATATCTTTTTTATTGGGCAATTCTTCAACATTACCTAACATGCCCAAATCGTTCCCAGTTAATATCATGCTGTTCTTTATATGATCTGGCATGGTATCAACGCCAATACCTAAAGTGCTTAGTGGTTTAGGAATTTCAAAAAAACCTGCGTTTGCTCTTGAATAATAACTTCCTCCTGCACGTGCTACCAAATCTAGTTTTTCTTGATTGATTGATTCATCATCATTGAGTACATCAAAAGACACATGTAACTTTACTACTTCACAAATAATTAAATTACCCGCTCCTCCTTCTTTTCCTAATTTAATGATATCAATTACTTTGCATTCAAATTGAACAGGCGATTCTGCAACTCGAAACGGCTTTACGTCATCTGATTCCAGCATAGTTAATCCAGATTTTTCAAACTCATTTACATTTTCAGCATATTCTGTACTACTCAATGACATTTGATGTACAATATCATAGTTCACTACATTGATAACAACTTCATTAGTCTGCTCCGCATTTTCCAAAGTGTGCTTAGTAGTATTATTTCGAACACGTCTTGCTGGCGAAAAAATCATAATTGGTGGATTCGCACTAAACACATTAAAAAAACTAAATGGTGATAAATTTGGATGTCCATCAGCATCTATGGTACTTGCAAATGCAATTGGCCTAGGTGCAACTGAACTCAATAAGAGTCCATGCAACTTGCCAACACTAATATCTTTAGGATTAAAGGATTTCATGGCCACAAATTTAACCAAAAGCAATGTCAACAAAAAAAGGTTTTACTAACAACCAGTACAATAATGTTAACATAATCGCATTATATTAAATATTGTAATTTTACTTTATGAATTTACCTAACAACCAAAATTTATTGCGATGGATTATGATAATAGCTTCCTTCGTAATTATCTCTCTCATTCTTTGGAACACCTATATTTTCTTTCAAAATTTTAAGGCAGAAGAGCGTACCAAAATGAAAAACTGGTCATTTGCGCAACAGGAGTTAAACAAGAGTATTGATTTAGATGCCAATATTGGTGATTTGCACCTTCAAATCATTCAAAGCAATACTAGTACTCCAATGGTAGTTGTAGGTAGTACTGGCAAAATTCAGCAAATAAATAATATTGACGCAAGGAAATCTAGTGATTCTATATACTTATATAGCATGGTTGAGAAATTCAAGCGTGAAAATAGTCCTATCGAAATACGATTTAAGGGTGAAGTTTTACAGACTTTATACTATGGTAATTCGCCATTATTAAATAAATTGAAGTATTATCCACTGGCATTGGTTCTCATTATATTTCTTTTTGCTGCTGTGGTTTATTTCTTCTATAAAAGTTCTAAAACTGCCGTTCAAAATAAATTATGGTCTGGCATGGCTAAAGAAACTGCACATCAAATCGGTACACCTTTGTCGTCATTGGTAGGTTGGACTGAAATTTTGAAATCAGAAAATGTCAATCCAGATCATTTAAAAGAAATTGAAAAAGATGTGAATAGATTGCAAACTATTACAGATAGGTTTAGTAAAATAGGATCATCACCCAAACTTAAAAAAACAAATATTGTTGAAGCGACACATGATGCCTATACCTATTTACAGGTGAGATCTTCAAAATTAATCAACTTTAGCTTTGAAGGTCCAGAAGAAGAAATAATGGTGAGTCTAAATGAACAGTTGTATAGTTGGACCATTGAAAATTTGGTGAAAAATGCCATTGATGCTATGAAAGGCGAAGGCGAATTAAAAGTCGAAGTCCTAAAACATGATAAATACGTAAATATATTAGTAAGTGATACAGGAAAAGGAATGGCTAAGAAGAAGTATAGACCAATTTTTGAACCAGGATATACCAGCAAAAAGCGTGGTTGGGGATTAGGATTATCACTTGCAAAGCGAATAATTGAAGATTACCACAATGGCAAAATAAAAGTACTAGATTCTGAAATTAATAAAGGCACTATAATGCAAATATCCCTAAAAACTATCTAGAGTTATGAAGCACCAATATATAACAATTAAGAATGTTCCTTTAAATAATAATTGTCCTGAATGCTATTCACGTGAAGGGTTGCAGCTAACGTTTAAACAGCTATTTAAAGAGACCAAATTTTTTAAGTCAATTACCAATGAAACGACTGAAAATTTGAACTGCAGTGTTTGTAGTACAGAAATTTTTCCTGTAATGTGGACAGAAGATATAGAGCGTGTTATGAACTATCAAAAGAAAGCCTTTATACCCAAGCCAGCATCTTTTAAGTTTAAGAAATTAGCTTGGATACTTTTTCTCACCATTGATGTCTTAATAATACTGACATTACTGGTTGTTTTTGATGTTATTAAGATTTAGAGATTGTTTTTAATTGCAATGGCTAATGCCTGAAATTCTTCAGAGCTCATGGTAACCTTTTTTATAAATTGTGCATCTTCCATTGAATTTAATGGAATTAAATGCACATGTACATGAGGAACTTCAAGACCAATAACAGACATCCCTATTCGCTTACACTCAACTGTTTTTTCGATTGCCTTAGCAACTTCTCTTGAAAAGTTCATTAGGTCATTATAGGTGTCCTTGTCTAGATCAAATATTTTATTGACTTCTTTTTTAGGAATACAAAGCGTATGCCCTTTACTATTTGGATTAATATCCAAGAATGCCAAAAATTCTTCTGTTTCAGCTACTTTGTAACATGGAATTTCACCCTGAATTATTTTGGTGAATATAGATGCCATTAGTCTCGTGTTATTTCAAGAATATCAAATTTCATAGTACCGTTTGGTACTTGTATCTCTGCAACATCGCCAACTTCCTTTCCCAATAATCCATGACCAATTGGAGAATTCACTGAAATTTTTCCAGAGGCTAGATCAGCTTCGCCATCAGCAACTAAGGTGTATATCATTTCCATTCCATTGGTCTGATTCTTTATTTTAACCTTAGAAAGTACAAGTGCCTTTGAAGTGTCTAATTGAGACTCATCAATTAAGCGTGCGCCTGCTAAAAGTTCTTCAAGCTTGGCTATTTTCATTTCTAGCATACCTTGAGCTTCTTTAGCCGCATCATACTCTGCATTCTCACTCAAATCACCTTTATCTCTGGCTTCAGCAATGGCTTGTGATGCCTTTGGGCGTTCTATATCTTTAAGTTGACCTAATTCGTCTCTCAATTTTTGTAATCCCTCAGCTGTATAGTAAGATACATTGCTCATAACTTCATCATTTAATTGTAATAAAAAGATTCCGAAAATCACTTCATTTAAGATCAGTGTATGCCTTCGGAATAAAAAAATCCCGCTTACACGAGATTGTAGTACAAATATACGAAATATTTAAATACTTGCGTTTTTATTGTAGATTTGCTTTCGATTAAAATGCTATGAAAAAAATACTGATTTCTTCTATATTTTGTGCTCTTTTGTTGTCTTGCAGTGGCAATGACAATGTAAATGAAAATTGCAATTTTTTGCTAAATATTGGCGTCAATGCCATAGTTAATTTAAATCTACCACAATTCAGTCAATTACTAATTCCTGCAAATTCTGCCTATGTCCCGAATGCAGGCAATGGAGGCGTTATTGTCACCAATACAGGAACTGGATTCGTGGCCTGGGATGCTGCAGACCCTAATCACGCGCAATCCAATTGCTCCTTTTTAAATATTGTTGGAGGTATTCAGGGTGTTTGCAATTGTGCTGAGGAGAACACTTATAGTCTAATAACAGGACAGCCTTTAGGAAATGCTAATTTGCAATGTGGACTTAAATTCTATCAAGTTCAACAAAGTGGTAGTGATCTCCTTATTTCTAATTAAAATTTCAAAGTTGCTCCAACCAAAAAATTAGTGGTAGCCTGTGGATAATATCCAGCACCTTCAATTGTCGTTATGATACCTGGATTTGAAAAATCATCATCATATGTAAAGTAGTAGCCATTAGAAACGTATTTCTGATTGAAAACGTTATTAATTAAAGCTGACAATGTTATCGATTTAAAAATTGAATTCGTCATTACCCTATAGCTCGCACCCAAATCATTTACGAAATAACTATCTAGTTTTGAAATATCAGAATCAGAATTTCCCATGAACTGCTTCCCTACATATTTACTTAATATTGATATCTTCAAATTTTTATTAGGTTGATAAATTAGCGCATTTGCCGCTACAAATTCTGGCGAAAAAGCAATGTTCGTTTTTCCTATATTGACCAGATTACCATCAATTGCTGCCACTGTTTGATTGTTTTTATTTGAACTAAGTGTTGCGTTGGGTTGCATTACAAACCTATCGCTTATTCTGATCGCAGCTTCCACTTCGAGCCCTAATCTATAGCTTTTACCACTATTTGTTCTTATAGGATTGCCTACATCATCAATTGAACCACTCAATACTAATTGTTCATTGTATAGCATGTAATACAAATTAGTGCTTAATCTGAAAGTCTTGGTGTCATGCCTCCATCCTAATTCGATGTCGTTTAACTCTTCTGGTTTTATATTTTCGTTACTTTCAAAATCTGTTCTGTTTGGTTCCCTGTTAGCTCGAGCAAATGAAAAATACAAATGGTCATTCCCTGTTAATCTATAAGTAATACCAAATTTTGGATTTACAAATGTGTAATTTTTGTCGACTGCCAAAGGAACTCTATCTGAAGTCAAGCCATTTGTTCTGTAATTCACCAAGCGCACTTGAAAATCTCCAAATAATCTTACTCTATCCGAAATATTGAAATTTGTTTTAGCAAATAAATTCATATCATTTTTTTTGCCATTTCCTTCATAATAGCGATCTCTAATTTCGCTCTGACTCGCATATTTAGCCCAAATAACTTCACCAAAATGGTCACCATCATAGTTGCTGTAAGAACCACCGAAAGTTAGATCTAGGCCATCTCTTTTGTACTGTGCATTGACATTTACTACATAAAAATCATTGTCAAGCCATCTTCGTCTTATCAAATCTGTTGAATTAATCGTTTCTCCAGCAATTGAAATCTCTTCAAAATTATAATCCGCAAAATCTTCATCCTCTTTATATTGCTCGAAATACCCTCTTCCATATGTATAATTCAGTCCTAAGTTAGTTGACCAGTTATTGTCAATTCTTTGATTCCAATGCAGCTGATAATGATCTTGTTTATAGTTGTCTACTTCATTGTCATAAAATTGCATATTGCCGTCATCATCAAAATATATTCCAGCTGGATTAAAGGTTCTATCCGTTTCTAAAGTTTCTGAATCTATCCCAAACCAAGATTGATAGGTGATTTCATGACCACCAAAAACAATACCTTTTAATAAAGTATTCATATCTGAATAAGTAGCCTGGAGAAAATAACTTTTAAGATTGGATTCTGCTCTATCAATATAGCCGTCTGAGGCTATTTGTGACAAACGTCCGGAAACCTCAAAGTGTTGATTGAGTTTACCTGTACTAAATTTAAGCGTGTGTTTTCTAGTACCAAAACTTCCAAAACTGTTAGATAATTCAGCATTTGCTTTATCAGATATGGCATTAGTTAATATATTAATACTCGCACCAAAAGCACCAGATCCATTGGTAGATGTTCCCACACCACGCTGCAATTGTAAACTTTCAACAGATGAGGTGAAATCACCTAGGTTCACCCAAAAGGTCCCTAATGACTCAGCATCATTGTATGGAATCCCATTGATTGTAATATTTGTTGATTGCGCGCTAACACCGCGCACTCTAATTCCAGTATAACCAACACCAGCGCCTGCATCTGAAGTCGTCACAACAGATGGTAAAAAATTTAATAAGATTGGTAAATCCTGTCCCAAGTTGCGAGATTCTAATTCTTCTTTCTTTACGTTGGAATGTGTTATTGGTGAAGTTGGTTCAACACGTATGGCTTTAACCAAAACTTCGCCTAATATTTCAATTTTGGTTGAATCGGAAGATTTTTCTTGAGACAACATAAAATTGTTTGAAATAACAATCGTTAAAAGAATACATATCTTTTTCATTCCAAATAAATTGGTTTCGAATAAAAAGAGGTCATTATTCCATTTAATTATCATTGATACGACTGACCAAATTTATAAATTGCCAGTGCGCCATCTGAGTCCTTGCAAAAATGTTTTAAGGCATTTTTCTTGTGCTCGGATTCCTAAACAGCATTACCTGTTCTAGGTTCAATGGGTATGATCTCAGCCGATATAGGCACCCCTTTTATTGAGAACAATGCAAATATAAAACCGAATTTCTAATTGTTACTCCAAATCTGGTTTTTTTCTTTGCGATTTTTTAGTTGATTGCTTTTTTTTGCTTTCCTTTCTTTTTATTAAAACAGATTTAGGAGTTTTGGTTGGTTGACGCTTTTTCTTTTTTTTCAACCCTTGAATTATTAAATCTATGAAACGATCGATAATAAGTTCTTTGTTTTTATGCTGACTTCTACTTTCACCGCATTGCAACAAGAGTATATTATTTTTTGTTAATCGATTTGATAGAGCCTTGACTAAGAGTTCTTTTTCTTCTTCGTTAAGTGTGTGAGAATTTTCAAGATCAAAATGCAATTCAATTTTTGAAGCCACTTTATTGACATGCTGTCCTCCACTTCCAGAACTTCTAATAGCCTTAAACTTTAACTCCGATATGAGTTGCTTTTTATTCAATTTATTTTACTTGATGCTGAGATTTAAGAAGATCGTTAACTGTCTTAACAGGGTTAAAAGTAATCAATGGCACCTCTACAAAAATTGTATTCCAATTGGCCATGCTACCATTCCAAAGACCAGGAAGCTCTAATGCTTTTAAATTCTTACCCGTTTTGGTTTTCATACTGATAAAAGCTGTTTTAGGGTCGGTAAATTGTGTCAAGTCAAACTTATCGCCTTTATAGTTCTTAATGCCGCAAACCAAATCAACTGGGTTAAAATGAGTGGCATTTTTCATGATAGTTTTCTGGACTTTATTCTTTTTATCTACCTGTGCTGATTCTACAATTTGTAATGATATATTTCCGCTTTCGTTTTTGACCCAAAATGGGCCTCCACCAGGTTCACCTTCATTTTTTACCATCCCACAAACTCGGATAGGTCTATTTAACTTTTCTAATAAGAATTCTCTTTGATATTTAGTAGAATATTTTTCAAATTCACTGGTAATTACCACATTCAATTTGTCTGCTAAAAATTGAGCAATAGCAACTAGCTGTTCCTCTGATAATGTATCGTTTAGTAATTCTGATACATATTTAAACGCCTCCTCTTGGGTTTCTAACAATATTCCCGCGAGTAATTTTTTATAGTTAGAAACTTCCTCTTCAAATTTAAATACCACTACATTATCGATATTTTTTATAAAAACAACATCCGCCTCTAGAGCATTTAAGTTCTCTAACAAAGCCCCATGACCTGAAGGTCTAAATACTAGTTGTCCATTCGGATCCCTAAAGGGATCATTTCTAGTTGTTACGGAAATGGTATCTGTAGATTCTTTCTGAAAGGAGAAAGTAATATTAAATGCTGTATTGGTTTTTGATTCAACAATTTCCTCTATACGTTTAAATTCTTCATCAAATTTATGGTTATGTCTCTCTGAAATTGTAAAATGAAGCTCAGCTTGATCTTTAGACGAAGCATATAAAGCCGCTTCAAACAAGTGCTCCTCAAATGCTGTGGCATTGTGATCTTTATATTTATGAAAAGGTAACAATCCTTTGGGATAATAACTCAAATTTAATTTGTCCTCCTCCAAGAGTGTTTTAATGAGTATCAATGTTTGATTATTACTTGATAACTTCTTAAAATCAGGAAACAAATCAATAGCTTTTTCCAAGGTTACTTGGTAAAATGGTAGCTTTTCAATTCCAATTAAAAACAATGACATGTTAGTGTCTTTATTCCTATTTATATATGAATTAATACTTTCCTTATTAGGATCGTAATTTTCTAAAAACTGAAATAAAAATTTGAACATTCTTGTTGCGGCGCCTGAAGCTGGAACAAATTTTAGTAATTTGAGCTTAGTTCTTTTTGAATCGAAGAAGTTGATATAATGCTCTCGTAAATCTTTAGAAATTTGAACAATTCCGTTGCCTATTGTGGCGGCATCTTTCAATGTTACAAATGGGATCCCCGATCTAAATAATTGAATTTGTGATTGCACTTTTTCAACTGATAAGCCTTTACTTTCTATTTGTTTTATGTCGTTTTCGGTAAAATTCACGCTTTGTTGGCTAGCAGTTTATCAATTTCATTAATTGCTAAATCTAATCGCTCTTTTTTGCTGCCTTTTAAAAGAACAAATGGTTTATTATACTTCAATAAGGCATCTTTAAAAGCATTAAACATATACTGTCTTTCTCTTGGCTTATCACGTAAATCGTCCGGTTCCCAAGGCACATCAATATACGTTAAAAAGTAAAGATGATAATTGTTTTTAATAGCATATTTATCTAAAAGTGGATCGCAAGATCCGGCATAATACGCCTCAGAATACACTTTAGTTTCTAGTAAATCTGTATCACAAATTAAAACCGAATTTGTCTTTTGAGCAAGGCGATTTTCTAATTTCATCTGTCCAATTGCAATCGGCAATAGATCGTTTGGTTCGCATGTTTTCCGTTCATTATTCCATTTATGTTGTAGATATTCTCTAGCATACTCTGGTACCCAAACAGAATTGTAATGCCTTGCCAACTGTCTAGATAAGGTTGTCTTTCCAGTAGATTCTGGTCCATACACTACTACCTTTATGCAGTCTGATGATTGTTGTATAAGGTCTTTTTCCATTGTTTATAGCCTAATATTGCCAAGATTAAAAATATGGTAAACTGGATTCCTGTAAATCCAAGTCCTTTTATAAAATATAAAGGAATAGAAATAATATTACCAGCAATCCAAAACAGCCAATGTTCAATTTTCTTATTAGCCATGAGCCACATAGCTGCAAAAAATATGCCTGTAGTAAAGGTGTCAAAATAGTCAGTTAATCTATCAAAACGATTAAAGTATAAATAAACACACACTACAAATGCCGCGGTCAAAATAAATATAATGAGCGTTTTTATCCAGTCTGATGCGGATGATTTAGTTATCTCAATGTGATCTCCTTCAATTAGTCTACTCCACATATACCAGCCATAAATACTCATTCCTGTATAATAGACATTTATCAATAAATCGCCATATAAAGTAAACTTATAACATATATACACATAAATTACTGTACTTATTATTCCTGTAGGATAAACCCAAATACGTTCCTGTTTCGCAAACCAAACACTTGCAATACCAAAAAGCGCTGCTAAAATCTCAAGTACAATATTGAATGTCGTTGCAGCTTTGTAAGGCTCACTAAAAAAATCAACTATTTGATCCATTCAAATGATTTTTGTTGAATTAAATCATTAAATAGCGAAGTGTCTTTTTCTAAGGCTGTGCCAATAACAACTAAATCTGCACCTGAATTATAAACTAATTCTAATTGCTCTATGTTTTGAATACCGCCACCAACAATTAATGGAATTTGAATATTGTGTTTAACCTTTGAAATAATTTCAGAATTTACAGCATGTGTCGCACCACTTCCTGCTTCAAGATATATAAGTTTCATCCCCAACAGTTCACCAGCTCTGGCAGTATTCACAATTTTGTTACTATCATTTCTATTTAATGGTAGTGTCTTAGTGACTTTCTGGACAGAAGTTTCCTTTCCATTTTCTATGAGTAAATAACCCGTTGGAATTATCTCTAAATCTGAATTCTTCAGCTTTGCTACTGCATCAACGTGTTTCCCTATTAAATAATCAGGATTACGTCCAGAAATCAACGATAAGAACAAAAGCGCATCAGCATTTCTTGAAATCTGTGATACATCGCCGGGGAAAATAACAACCGGTAGAATGGTGTACTTTTTAATTTCCTCAACAATTAATTGAGTTTGGTACTCTTTAACTAAACTTCCACCAACAAAAATATGTGTTGCTATTGAGGTATTTACTTTTCTAATAAAATCGGCCACATTTTCAGTAGCCATTTTATCTGGGTCTATCAAAACTGCTAACAGTTTTTTTCCCTTCGAAATTGATTCTATTATGTGGTTATATATGTCTTTCATTTAAATAACGTAGGCACAAGAAAATCCATCAAACTCCAAATACTCAGAATTAAAATCCTTTTTGTCATTATTGTAATCTATCCATGATTTTGTTGATTGATCCTCTATCATAAAAGGTAAAACTAGCGTATGCAGTTTAAAACTCAATCCTGGTGTGGCATACAGTTTATATAGCGATTCTTTAATGCACCAAATAAGAGTAAGTTTTCTGATATATTCTTCATCACTGTCGGATAGATACTGAGACTCATAATCAACAAACTTCTTAGCAATAAGCTTGATTTTACTTCGTTGCTTTTCAATATCTATTCCAACAGGAACCTCGCTGATAATAATTCCTGAAAAAATAAACGAATGAGATATAGAAATGAATTTACCATCCTTTAAATGAGGTTTGCCGTTTTCATCATAGTACAAATCCTTATCTGTGTAATCAAACTCCCTTAATAAGTGCCTGATACTCAAAAATCCGCGCTTGTGAATAGCACTTTTCATTGAAGACACACGAAGTAGACTTTCATCATTTAAATCAAGTAATTGCATCAACTCTTCATATGATTCTGTAATCTTCCAGATTTTAACAGTTGTTTGTGAATTTGGAGCAATTGTTTTGTAGAGTGGCATTTATATTTCTCAGACTTATTACGTAACTTTGCCAACGCAAAATTATTTAGTCACAAATATACAATTATGAACACAAAAACAATTCCATTTGTACCTTATAAAGTAAAGGACATGTCGCTTGCGGCTTGGGGAAGAAAAGAGATTGAATTAGCTGAAGCAGAAATGCCAGGATTAATGAGCTTACGCGAAGAGTATAAAAATTCGCAACCGCTTAAAGGCGCTAGAATTGCTGGATGTCTTCACATGACCATTCAAACAGCAGTTTTAATTGAAACATTACTTGAACTTGGTGCAGAAGTTACTTGGAGTTCTTGTAATATATTTTCAACGCAAGATCAAGCTGCAGCCGCAATTGCAGACGCAGGAATCCCAGTCTATGCTTGGAAGGGTATGTCTGAGGAAGAATTTGATTGGTGTATAGAACAAACCTTGTTCTTTGGTGAAGATAGAAAGCCATTGAATATGATTCTTGATGATGGCGGAGATCTAACAAATATGGTGTTAGATAAATATCCTGAATTAGTTTCAGGGATTAACGGTTTATCTGAAGAAACAACTACAGGAGTCCACAGATTATATGATAGAATGAAAGAAGGAACACTTCCAATGCCTGCCATCAATGTTAATGATTCTGTGACTAAAAGTAAATTCGACAACAAATACGGTTGCCGCGAGAGTGCCGTTGATGCTATTAAACGCGCCACTGATTTAATGATTGCTGGAAAGCGTATTGTAGTTTGTGGTTATGGTGATGTTGGAAAAGGAACAGCCGCATCATTTAAAGGTGCTGGAGCTATTGTTACGGTTACTGAAATTGACCCAATTTGTGCCTTACAAGCCGCTATGGATGGATTCGAAGTGAAACGATTAGAAAGCGTTATTGGAAATGCCGATATCGTTATTACAACCACTGGCAACAAAGACATTGTACAAGGACAACATTTTGAAGCTTTGAAAGACAAAGCCATTGTTTGTAACATAGGTCATTTTGACAATGAAATTGACATGGCTTGGTTAAATGATAACTACGGAAATACCAGAGTTGAAATAAAACCTCAAGTTGATAAATATACCTTAAATGGTAAAGATGTAATTATACTGGCAGAAGGAAGGCTTGTTAATTTGGGATGTGCAACTGGTCATCCAAGTTTTGTAATGAGTAATTCGTTTACAAACCAAACATTAGCTCAGATTGAACTTTGGACTAATGCTGATAGTTACGGAAATGAAGTTTATATGCTCCCAAAACATTTAGATGAAAAAGTAGCAAAATTGCATTTGGCTAAAATTGGTGTTGAGTTAACGGAGCTTCGTGATGATCAAGCGAAATATATTGGAGTAAAGAAAGAAGGGCCATATAAGCCGGAATATTATAGATATTAGAAAAACCAAATATTATCTCAAACAAAAAACCCTTTCAGTTTCCTGAAAGGGTTTTTTAATATCTAATAGAAGGATGTTCCTTAAGCGTCAAACGGCTCAATAGAAACAAATGATTTTCCTCCTGCTTTCTTTTGAAACTTTACTAAACCATCTACTTTAGCATGTAAAGTAAAATCTTTCCCAGCATACACATTTTCACCTGGATGATGTGTAGTACCTCTTTGTCTTACGATAATGTTACCAGCAATTGCTGCTTGTCCACCAAATATCTTTACACCTAAGCGTTTCGATTCTGATTCTCTACCATTTTTCGAACTTCCGACTCCTTTTTTATGTGCCATTTTATTTCGATTTTATTTTTTAACTAATTAACTTAATGCAGCTACTAAATCAGCTTTCTTCATCGAAGAATATCCCGAGAGCCCTTTTTCTTTTGCCATTGCTTTTAATTCAGCAACAGTCATTTTGCTCAAATCATTAGTTGCTTCTGCTTTAGCGGGTGCTGCTTTCTTAGCCGTTTCTTTTTTGGCAACAGGTTTCGCCGCTGCTTTTGGAGCGGCTTTCGGTGTAGCCGCTTTTGCCTTTGGCTCAGCTTTAGCTTTCTTAGCACCTGAAGTTACAATTCCTTCAATTTGAATTTCAGTTAAAGATTGACGATGTCCATTCTTTACTCTGTATCCTTTACGTCTTTTCTTTTTAAAGACGATCACTTTGTCACCTTTAAGGTGTCTTAAGACTTTCGCTCCTACTTGAGCTCCGCCTATAGCTGGGGCGCCTACAGTTACTTTGTCACCATCACCAATCAAAAGAACATTGTCGAAATCTACTTTCTTACCTTCTTCTGTGGCTAAACGATGAACAAACACCTTCTGGTCTTTTTCAACTTTAAATTGTTGCCCTGCTATCTCTACAATTGCGTACATAGCGTAACGTTTATATTAAATTAATTTATTCAAAAAATGAGTGCAAATATACTGCTAATTTAGTAATGCGCAAACCTTTTTTACAATTATGAGAGGTTATTAGAAGGTTTAAATAGTTGCATTAAAGTAAGTGTTGCAATGAGCGTCGTGACCATTCCTAACATAGCTACTCCAAAAATGAGTAATCCAGTACTCATTTCCATATTTAAAGTTTCCTGCAGTTTGTCGTAAAAAGACGGATTGATCTCAGTGGCATAGAAGGCAAAAAAGATTGTGAATCCTAAAGTAGCTATCGTTCCGGTTATTAACCCAATTTTAAATCCATTGATATAATTAAAATAGTTTCCTTCTCTTAATTTGTAAATTTTAATGGTCTCATAAAGACCAACTCCAGTAATGATTGAATTGAACAAACTAAAGATTGGAGAAGTATGTTTACTAAACATAGCAAGAACTAAAAAGTAAGCAATCAACAAACCACAAATTACAAGGCCAAAACGAATAGGAAGCGATAGATTTTTCATAAATGAGAATTTAGATTATAAGCTTCACTTTAAATTTCGGGAAAAAAATAGTCCAATCCTATAATTGGTAGATATTTTTTGAATTTGTTAAGACTTTTCATCTTTGCATTTTTTATTTTTGCAACACTCGTAACAAATCGTGAATGATTACATCAGACGAGCATTTAACTTAATAACAAAATATAATGAAAAACTTATTTACTTTAACGGCTTTTGTGTTTGCAGGATTTCTTGTGAATGCTCAAGAAGTTAAATTTGAAGAGTACGATCTTGACAATGGCTTACATGTCATTTTACATCAAGACAACGCTGCTCCTGTTGTGGCTGTAACAACCACCTATCATGTTGGTGCAAAAGATGAAAATCCGGAACGTACTGGCTTTGCACATTTTTTTGAACATCTTTTATTTACAGGTACTAAAAACATTGAAAGAGGCCAATGGGACTATATCGTAAGTTCAAATGGTGGGTCTGACAATGCAACCACGAATGATGATAGAACTTATTACTTTTCAACCTATCCTTCAAACAATTTAGAACTTGGCTTATGGATGGAATCAGAGCGTTTATTACATCCTGTTATCGATCAACAAGCTGTTGATACACAAAATGAAGTTGTAAAAGAAGAAAAACGTATGCGTGTTGATAATAGTCCTTATGGTCGATTTATTGAAAACGTGAAAAAGAATATGTTTAGTAAGCATCCATATAGATGGACAACCATTGGAGAAATGGAACATTTAGATGCTGCTACTTTAGAAGAATTTCAAGAATTCAATAAGAAATTCTATGTGCCAAATAATGCCGTTTTAAGTATTGCTGGTGACATCGATATAGCAAAAACTAAAAAAATGATTAAGGACTATTTTGGTCCAATTCCTAGAGGAGCTGAACTATCAAGAAATTTTCCTAAAGAAGACCCTATCACTCAAACCATTAAGGCGAAGGCTTACGATCCTAATATTCAAATCCCTGCGATCATGGCTGCCTATAGAACGCCTTCATTCAAGGAAAAAGATGCCTATGTACTTGATATGGTTTCAAATTATTTAAGCACGGGTAAATCATCTAAACTCTATAAGAAACTTGTCGACGAACAAAAAATGGCCTTGCAAACAGGTGCATTAAATTTTAGTCAGGAAGACTACGGAATGTATATTCTTTTTGGATTACCACTTGGTGATGTAAGTTTAGACACACTATTAGCTGAAATTGATGAAGAAATTGTAAAAATACAATCAGAATTAATTTCAGAAAATGATTTTCAGAAATTACAAAATCAGTTTGAAAGTCAATTTGTTAATTCTAATTCAAGCGTTTTAGGTATTGCAGGATCATTAGCAGATTATTACATGATGTACGGTGATACTAACTTAATAAATAACGAAATAGATATTTATCGTTCAATAACCAGAGAAGATATAATGGCAGTAGCTAAGAAATATCTAATGCCAAATCAACGACTCGAATTAGAGTATTTACCTGAAAAGAAAGATGAATAATTTAAAAACATACGATTACATGAGAACCAAGATATTAGTATTAATTACACTGCTTTTTATATCAGGGAGTGTAAATGCTCAAATTGATAGAACCAAAATGCCAAAACCCGGACCTGCACCTACAATTCAATTACAGGTTCCTGGTGAATTTAAAATGGCTAATGGAATGACTGTATTGGTAGTAGAGAATAAAAAATTACCCAGAGTTTCTTATAATTTAAATATAGATAACGTTCCATCTCTTGATGGTGACAAAGCTGGAATTACTGGCATATTAGGTGCCATGCTTGGAAATGGAACAACTACAATTGCTAAAGATATTTTTAATGAAGAGGTCGATTTTCTAGGTGCCAATATAAATTTTGGTTCAAGTGGTGGCTTTGCTTCTGGTTTATCTAAATATTCTGAACGATTGCTTGAGTTGATGGCAGATGCTGCTATTAACCCGCTTTTAGTTGAGGAAGAATTTAATAAAGAAAAGGAAAAGCAAATTGAAGGTCTAAAGGCAAACGAAAAAAGTGTGGCAGCCGTAGCTGGTCGTGTTGAAAGCGCATTAGTCTATGGAACACATCATCCTTATGGTGAATTTGTAACTGAAGCAACTTTAAATAATATTACCCTAGACAATGTAAGAGCATTCTATGAAAAAAGATTCAATCCAGAAAACGCATATTTAGTGGTTATAGGTGATATAGATGCAAGAAAAGTTGAAGATCAGATCAAGGAATACTTTGGTAATTGGAAGTCTAAAGCGACTACCATGACAAATGTTCCTAAGGCAAGTCCTAATGTTCAGTTTACTCAAATTAATTTTATTGACATGCCTAATGCTGTACAGTCTAACATTTCTGTTACCAATAATGTGCAGCTTAAAATGAGTGATCCTGATTATCATGCCGCTTTAATTACAAATTACATTTTAGGAGGAGGAGGATCTGCCTACTTATACTCTAATTTGCGAGAAACTCATGGATTTACTTACGGTTCATATTCAAGAATAAATGCCAATAAACATGTTAGTAGATTTCAAGCTTATGCTCAAGTTCGAAATGAAGTTACTGATAGTTCTGTAGTTGAAATTTTTAATGAGTTAAAACGTATAAAAACGGAAACCGTAAAACCAGATGTTTTAGCTAAAGCTAAAGCAAGTTATACTGGAAGATTTGTTCGAGCGCTTGAGCAACCTCAAACAATAGCGAATTATGCACTGAATATTAAATTCAATGATCTTTCTAAGGATTATTACACAACTTATTTACAAAAAATCAATGCTGTAACTGCTGAAGACGTTAAACGTGTTGCACAAAAATATTTTTTGTCAGACAACGCTAGAATTGTAATAGTTGGTAAAGGAAGTGATGTTATAGCAAATCTTGAAAAAACAGGAATTCCTATTAAGTATTTTGATCCTTATGCGAAACCTGTAGCGAAACCTGAATTTTCAAAACCAATTCCAGCAGGTGTTACTGCTCAATCAGTAATAAACAATTTTATTGATGCCATTGGTGGAAAAGATAAAGCTATGGAGATTTCTACGGTTCACTCTAGTGCATCGGTAGCCATTGAAGGTGTTCCAATGGCCTTGAGTGCAGAATTAAAACAAATGGCGCCATTTATGGATTCAATTGAAATGTCTGCCGAAGGAATGGGTGTTTTAATGAAACAGAAATTTAATGGTGAAACTGGTTATTCGGAACAACAAGGAATGAAGAAAGAATTATCGCCTGAAGAAATTATTGAGAGAAAAAAGGAACATTCAATTTTCCCAGAATTGTATTTTGACATGGCTAATGTCTCTCTTGAAAGCATGACCACTATTGATGGTGCAGATGTGTATAAAATTAAAGTGATTTCTGGTGATGATGAGTCTTTCAGATTTTACGATGCCAATACTGGATTGTTAATTAGGAGAGAGGTATCTGCCGAGAGTCAAGGACAACCTGTTACGTCTATTACTGATTATTCAAACTATTCTCCAGTTAAAGGTGTACAATTTCCATATAACATCAAAATTAAATCTGGTCCACAAAACATTTCAATGAATATCAGTAATGTTAAAGTGAACGAAGGTGTTACTGCAGAAGATTTTAACTAGTGTTAATTACTAATCAACCTAAAAACCCAAAGCATTTTGTTTTGGGTTTTTTATTTTCTTCTGTTTGCTAAATAAACACCTAATAAAATAAATACGGTAGCCAATGCTTGAATGCTGTTAAATCCTTCACCATCTAAAAGTCCCCAGCCAACAGCCACCACAGGCATTAAATAAGTGACAGATGAGGCAAAAACTGGAGTGGCTATTTGAACCAGTTTATTGAAAAGCACTTTAGCTAAGGCCGTTCCGAATAATGACAAAAGAACAATGTACAACATGGACATTTTAAATTCTGGATTTTGAAATGTCACCTCATTGAAAAATCCGCTGAATATTAAAACTATAAACGCTGGAATGACAATAGAAGCAAAATTTCCAGCTGTAATCGCCAAGGCACTTACATCTTGCAAATGTTTCTTAATGATATTAACGTTGGCAGCATACATAACTGTAGATAGAATTACAAAACCTGCGTACAAATAGTTTTGATGTGGATTGAGCTTAGCGCCAGCACCAATTAATATTGAAGTGCCAATAAAGCCTATTATAACTCCAAGAATTTGTCTTTTGGTAGAGGCTATCTTGAAAACTGCAAAACCTAAAAGGATTGTGTTTAATGGAACTAGTGAATTTAAAATGGAGGCTACAGCACTATCAATTTCCGTCTCTGCAACTGCAAATAAGAACACGGGAAAAAAAGTACCTATAAATCCGGTTATAACAATCCACTTATAATTTTCCTTTTTAATTGTTTTTAATGTTGGAAACCCCGCAATAAAAACAAATAGTGCCGATAGCAAGACACGTAAGGCACCTAATTGATAGGCTGTGAAGCCTAATAAGCCCTTTTTAATGAGAATAAAAGAACTTCCCCAAATAATGGCAAGAACGAATAGATAGACCCACTTTTTGTTCATTATGTATCCTAATTTCCTTTAACTATGCAAAAGTGCATAATTTAACAGCAATTAACATCTATTATTAGTAATTTTGCTCTTACATTAATACTATTTGTTTATGAACGCATCGAAAAATCTATTAGTAATATTCCTATTCATCATGGTGATTGTTTCTTGTAAAAATGAAAATCAACCTGAAGTTAAAACAGTTGCAATCGAATCAACTGAAGCAGTTCAGGAATTAGATAAAAATGCCACTTATGCAAAAGCCGAATTTAATATTGAAGGCATGACTTGTGAAGTAGGATGTGCAAAGACTATTGAAAAGAAATTGGCGAAATTGGAAGGTGTGAAATCTGCCAAAGTTGATTTTGAAAGTGAAATGGCGATGGTTGAATTTGATGAAGCAAAAGTCACTATGACTTCTCTGGATGAAACTGTAAAAAAAGCAGGCGAGATTTACACAACTAAAAACATGAAAACGGTTGAAAGCTTTTCAGCTAAGAAAGTTTGTGATGAAAATTGCACGAAAGACTGTTGTAAAGATAAAACAGCAGCTGAGAAAAAAGCTTGTTCAGACGATTGCCAAAAGGCATGTTGTGCTGAAAAAAAGAGTAAATCTTAATATTTAAGAATTTCAATAAAAAAGAAGGCCGCTTTTATAGTGGCTTTTTTTATTCCTTCCATCGAATGGATTCCATTATATGTTTTATATCATTCCTTAAGTAATATGCAGCCGGCAAGATAGAATCGTAATTAGGTTTTGCATAAAAATAGAGCGACCCAGTCACAAAGTGGCGTATACTGTCTGTAACATAGAACTGGGATTGAGATGCTGCATTACCACCAACTTCATAAAACATTCCAAATACACGATTGGTTTCATTTAGATATGGTTGTTCAATAATTTCATCAGCTTTAATAGTGTGTTTCTGTGTCAAATTTTGTGCATCAACTAAAAATGCTTTAAGATTTTGTTCGTTAACCTCCGTGTAAGTTAAATAAATGGTGCCTTTCATATTGGGATAAACCAAATCTATTCCTCTGGTTTTTCCATTATTTGAGGTTCTTAACCTAACTATGCTATCGGCTAACTGATTTTTCTGAAACTCGAAAGGCAGATCTGTAACTATGGTTTTATATACTGGTTTCGGATAATCTAATCGTAAAAATGCATTTGGTTTTGGAATGGGATCATCTTTACATGAAACAAAACCAAAGACTATTAAGAGGACTAGAAATTGTTTCATACAATTGATTAAAGAATGGTGATTTTTATGCGTTTGATTCGTTTTTTATCAATCGCTTCAATAGTAAAAACGTAATTATCAAAATTTATTTCACTATTGAGACGTGGAAAGTTTCCCGAATTTTCTAAAATGAACCCAGCAATAGTTTCAGCTTCACCCTTTTTATCTTCGAAAACTGTCTCGTCTTCTAATTTGATAATTCTGTAAAAATCTTTTAAGGTTGTTTTACCTTCAAACACATAATTGTTGTCATCGAGCTTAGAATATATTAAATCGTCATCGTCAAACTCATCGCTAATATCTCCAACAATTTCTTCAATTACATCTTCAAGAGATACGAGCCCAGAAGTTCCTCCATATTCATCAACTACAACCGCTAGATGCACTTTCTTATCTTGAAACTCTTCCATTAAATCGTCTAATTTTTTGTTTTCAGGCACAAAAAATGGCTCGCGAATTAAACTTGTCCATTCAAACTGTTTTCTATCAATATAAGGAAGCAAATCTTTAACATAAAGAATGCCAGTTACATTATCTATATTGTCTGTGTAAACCGGAATTCTTGAATAACCGTTCTTAATAACTTCAGGTAAAATATCGGTGTATTTTGAAGAGGCATCTAATGCAAAGATATCAATTCTAGGTCTCATGACTTGCTTAGTATCTGTATTGCCAAAACTTACAATTCCTTGAAGTATTTTTTGCTCCTCTTTAGTAGTGTCTTCTTCACTGGTCAATTCTAATGCTTGAGATAATTGATCAACACTTAAATTAGATTTTTGTGTTCCCAGCTTATTATGAATTGCCAATGTAAAGCTTCTCATAGGTAAGCTTAAAGGTGAAATTAAAACATCTAATACGCGCAAAGGATAAGCCATAAAATTGGCAAATTTCACACTATTCCTATTGGCATACACTTTAGGGAGGATTTCACCAAAAAGTAATATTAAAAATGTGACAACAACAACTTCAACCATAAATCGCAACCAAACTATCTCTATAGAATGAAATATTGATTCACCCAAATAGGCAAATAAAATCACAACACCAATATTTATAAAATTATTTGCAACTAAAATGGTAGCCAACAGCTTTTTTGGCTTTTCTAAAAGATTAGAAATAATCCTGAATGATCTTGAGTTTTGCTCAATTTGTGAATCTATATCCGTTTGAGTTAAAGAAAACAAAGCAACTTCAGCTCCAGAAATAAGAGCTGAACATAACAAGAGAATAACCAAAAATAAAATACCAATTGCTATAGACGAATTAGCTGCAATTAATAAAAAATATAAACTGGGTTCAGGATCCAATTGTAGTAGAATTAATTAAAATTAAAAAGGTAAATCGTCATTTTCGTTTCCTAATGGTTCTGCAACATTATTGACTTCGCCTGACGCTTGAACTTTATTTTGTTGATCATTACTAAAATTTTGGCTTTCGTTTTTGGTAGTTAAAAAAGTGAATTCATTGCAATGAATTTCAGTTGAATAACGATCATTTCCTTTATCATCTTGCCATTTTCGGGTTTTAATACGACCTTCAATGTAAACCTTATCACCTTTATTTAAGTATTTTTCACAGATTTCGGCGGCCTTATTTCTAACTACAACATTATGCCATTCTGTATTGGTCACACGTTCATTAGTTTGCTTGTTAGTATAAGTTTCATTTGTTGCCAATGGAAAGCGTCCTACACAATTTTTATCATCAAAATAATGCAATTTAACTTCATCTCCAAGATGCCCAATGAGCATCACTTTATTCAAGGTTCCAGACATTTTTTATAGAATTTTATTAATGCAAAATTAGCTGAATTATTCTAGTGTTCTTTAAAATTAATAAATTTTTATTAGAATTCTATTGGTGTGAAAAATTAAAACTGTCAATAAAATTACTAATGAGTGTTGGTACGGGAAATTTTTCAATTTCTGAAACACTAATTCCCTTTTCTAAAAGTTGATTAACTGTTACAATCCAAAATCGTGTGTATAAATGTTGGTGTGACAATTTATGAACAATTTCCAATTCATTAAATAAATTAATTTCAAAACTTGACTGCTGAATAATTGAATTAAATTTACTGCTCTTCACAATCTGACGCATAGACCAAGTGTCAGGAGATTCAATTAATGGAAACTGATACAAATTTTGCCAGATGCCTTTCCCCTTGCGTTTAATTAATAGAGTTCTTTGATCTTTTGTAACCAGTACTACATAATTGAAGAATCGTTTTTTGATATTGGTTTTTTTTATTTTCACTGGTAGTGAATTAACTGTTTTATGCTGGAGTGCAAAACAAGAATTGTTTAAAGGACATTTGCTGCATTCAGGTAAACCCGGTGAACATTGCCTTGACCCAAATTCCATTATGGCTTGATTGTATTCCCCAATATTTTTATTAGGTAGTAGGCTTTGTGCCAATAGTTTAAATTCTTTAATGCCTTTTGACGTGTTGATTGGCGTTTCGACTCCGAAATAACGCGATAAAAACCTATAGACGTTTCCATCTACAACCGCGCATTTTTCATCAAAACAAATTGAAGATATGGCGCTGGCTGTATAATCACCAATTCCTTTGAGATTTATTAAATCTTTGTACGAATTGGGAAATTTTCCATTGAAATTATCAACGACATATTTTGCTGTATAATGTAAGTTTCTAGCTCTTGAATAATACCCAAGGCCTTGCCAATGTTTTAACACGGTATCTTCTTCTGCTTTAGCAAGGTCAAATACTGTAGGAAAATGTTTAACAAAAGATTCATAATATGGTAATCCTTGTTTGATTTGGGTTTGTTGCAAAATAATTTCGGAAAGCCATATTTGGTATGGATTTTGAGTTTCTCTCCATGGTAAATTTCTTTTGTTATTTGAATACCAGTATAATAAGGATTCAGTTAGGTTCATTTATATTATTTTGCTAAATGCTAAAATACTGCTTTACAAGGTTAAAATTAAGTGAATTAGGTTTGAAATATTGATTTAAAAATACATATATTTGCATCCCTTATAATTAGATAACCCTAAAAATAACAAACAATGACTAAGGCTGATATAGTAGCAAGAATTTCTGATAAATTAGGAATTGAAAAAGGTGATGTACAAGCAACTGTTGAATCATTCATGACAGAAGTTAAAAATTCTCTTGAGAGTGGTAACAATGTGTATTTAAGAGGCTTCGGAAGCTTCATCATCAAAAAGAGAGCAGAAAAAACTGGTAGAAATATTTCTAGAAATACAACTATCAAAATTCCAGCTCACAACATTCCAGCATTTAAACCCGCAAAGGTTTTCGTAGAAGGCGTTAAAACCAAAGTTGCTGTTTAAATAGCAAACGTTGAATTATTAATTAAATTAAATTGATCTATGCCAAGTGGTAAAAAAAGAAAAAGGCACAAGGTAGCAACACACAAGCGCAAGAAAAGAAGACGCGCGAATAGACATAAGAAAAAATAATACGGAAAAGTAGTTATTTCAACTACTTTTTCTGTTTATATAATAAAACGTTCTTTGATACTAAATTCAATTTTGCTGCTTAATTAAAGCTGACAAATTGAATTTTGCAGATTAAAATCCTGTGATCAAAAAATATTATAATAATCCATCTGTCACGATTTAACGTGATAGATTAAAATTAACAGTATGAATAAAGAATTAATTATTCGTTCTAGTTCAGATAATGTTGATTTTGCCTTATTAAAAGATGGAAAATTAATCGAATTACAGAAAGATGAAGATAATAACAAGTTTGCTGTTGGCGATGTGTTTTTAGCCAAAGTACGCAAAACTGTTCCTGGTCTTAATGCAGCATTTGTAAATGTTGGTTATGAAAAAGATGCATTTTTGCATTATCATGATTTAGGACCAAAATTACCCTCTCTTTTAAAATTCGTAAAACGTGTAAGCACAGGTAAACTTAGAGATTATTCTTTAAAAAATTTCCCATTTGAAAAAGATATTGATAAAAACGGAAGCATTGCTGATGTTTTAAAATCAAATCAATCTGTATTGGTACAGGTAGTAAAAGAACCAATATCAACCAAAGGACCCAGAATTAGTTCTGAGATCTCAATTGCTGGTAGATATCTGGTTTTAGTCCCTTTTTCTGAACGTGTTTCAATTTCTCAAAAAATTGAAAGCAAAGAAGAAAAAGATCGTTTAAAACGTTTGGTGAAAAGTATTACACCAAAAGGTTTTGGCGTTATTATACGTACCGTTGCAGAAGGCAAAAAAGTAGCAGAACTAGATAGAGATTTACAAAACTTGTACGACCGTTGGGTTGCAATGAGTAAGAAGCTATACAGAGCGCATCATCCTAGTAAAGTATTAGGTGAGATGAATAAAGCCTCTTCAATATTAAGAGACATATTTAATGATTCTTTCTCCTCTATTATAGTAGACGATGAATCGCTTTACATTCAAATTAAAGATTATGTGCAAGAAATTGCACCAAAAAAAGAATCAATAGTTAAGTTGTATCAGTCAAAAGTTCCAATTTTTGAAAAATTTGGAATTGAGAGACAAATTAAAACCTCTTTTGGTAAAACGGTTTCAACCGCTAAAGGTGCCTATTTAGTTATAGAGCATACTGAAGCACTTCATGTTATAGATGTAAATAGTGGTAACCGATCTAACAAGGCCAAGAATCAAGAAGATACTGCACTTGAAGTCAATTTATTAGCGGCTTCAGAAATTGCGCGCCAATTGCGTTTACGTGATATGGGTGGAATTATAGTTGTAGATTTTATTGATATGTCTAGAGCAGATAACCGAAAGAAGCTTTTTAATCACTTTCGTGATGAAATGAAAGATGACAGAGCAAAACACAAAATTTTACCTCCAAGTAAATTTGGATTGATACAAATGACCAGACAGCGTGTAAGACCTGAGCTTGAAATTAAAACTGTAGAAGAACATCCTAATGGTTTAAATGGAACTGAAGTTGAAGCGCCTATTGTTTTAGTAGAAAAAATAAAAAATGAGCTGGAAGAACTATACAAAAAAGACTATAAAAAGTTGACTTTAAACACACATCCTTTTATAGCAGCCTTTTTAACCAAAGGCTTTCCATCAACCCGTTCAAAATGGTATTTTGAACATAAAAAATGGGTGAAAATATTACCAAGAGATGCTTACACATATCTTGAATATCATTTTTTTGATAAAAATGGTAAACAGATAAACTAAATGAAAGCCTTACTGAAAAGTGAGGCTTTTTTTTATACTTAATTTTAAGGTGCTGGGTTCGGAATTTCTGAATGAATCTCATTTATTTCGGCTAACAATTCATGACTTATAGTAACATTGGTGCTATCTATATTTTCTTTAAGTTGTTCTAAATTTGTCGCTCCAATAATTGTGCTAGTTACAAAGGGTTGCTGCGTAACAAATGCTAGAGCCATTTGCGCCAAAGTCATTTTATGTTCTTCTGCCAGTTGCATGTATCGCTTTGTCGCTTCTGTGGCTTCATTGCTACTGTATCTTGAAAATCTAGGAAATAGATTCAGCCGAGAATTTGAAGCAACAATACCTTTTATATACTTTCCTGAGAGCACACCAAATGCCATTGGCGAATAGGCTAATAAACCAATATTCTCTCTCATTGATACTTCAGCTAAATCTCCTTCAAAATTTCTTGTGAGTAGTGAATAGGCATTCTGGATAGTGGACATTCGTGGTAAATTATGCCGTTTTGATTCTTCCAAGTAACGCATAGTTGCCCAAGCTTTTTCGTTGGATAAACCAACATGTCTAATTTTGCCCTCTTTTATTATATCATCAAGAGAATAAAGGATTTCATAAAAATTATCCAGCCAAGAATCATTCGGATTATGGTCATAATCACGAATACCAAAGGTATTGGTTTGTCTTTCTGGCCAATGTAATTGAAACAAATCAATATACTCAGTTTGTAATCGTTCCAACTCTTTATTAACAGCATCTTGTAACGAGGCTTTGGTATATCCAGTAGTTCTAATGTGCGCTGTATATTCTCCCGGACCTGCTATCTTACTTGCTAAAACAATTCTTTCTCTATTGCCTGTCCTTTTTAACCATGTTCCAATAATTTCACTTGTTCTTCCACTTGTTTTAGCTTCAGCAGGAACAGGATACAACTCGGCAGTATCTATAAAATTAATGCCTTTATCTAAGGCATAGTCTAATTGTGCATGTCCTTCAGCCTCCGTATTTTGGTTACCCCAAGTCATTGAGCCTAAGCATAATTTACTCACCTTAATACTTGTGCCAGGTAAAGTTGTATACTTCATATTATAGAAATAGAATTCTAAATATCATTTAATAATTTAGAAATCTCATCTAATTTGGGAGTTAAAATCACCTCAATTCGTCTATTTTTTGCTCTACCTTCAGCAGTATCATTAGTTGCAATTGGTGCATGTTCTCCTCGTCCTGCAGCCGTTAGATTTTCGTGAACGATTTCAGGGTTTTGACCTAAAATTTCCACAATTGCTGTCGCTCGTTTAGTGGACAAATCCCAATTTCCTTTGAGTTGTCCATTGCCAGAATACGGCACATTATCAGTATGTCCTTCTATTAGAATTGCAATATCAGGATTGTCGGCTAATACCGAACCTAATTGTTCCACAGCGCGTCTTCCCTCAGAACCAACGGCCCAACTACCAGAACTAAAAAGTAATTTGTTCTCCATAGAGACATAGACTTTTCCATCACGCTGTTCAATAGTTAAACCTTTCCCTTCAAAATCTGTTAAAGCTCTAGAAATTGCATCCTTCAATTTAGTCATGGCCGCATCTTTTGCAGCAATAACACTTTCAAGTTCAGCTACTCTTTTTGAACGCAGTTCTAGTTGTTTCTTTAGGTTTTCAAGTCGCGCATTTTCTGCTGCTAGTGCTTGTTCTTTAGCTTCAAGTTGCGCTAACAATTCTCTATTTTTCTTAGAGTTTTCGGCAATTGTTGCTGAGCTATTGCTTTCAAGAGCATCATACGAACTCTGCAAATTCTCATAACTTGATTTTAAGGCAGCGAGTTCGTTTTCATACTTATCCCGTAACATTACTGCAGAATCAAAATCAGATTGCAAAGTAGAAAGTTCATTTTCGGCTTTATTTTTTGCCATTACAAGGTCATCATAATCCGCCTGAAGCTTTCTATTTTCTTTTTTTAAATTGGCATATTTGTTTTCTAGATCTTTATATACTTTAGGAGATACACAAGATGTAATTATAAAAAATAATGAGGCTATTAATAAACTTTTTTTAATCATAATTGAGGTTTTATTCTATTTCTACTAAAATTGGACAATGATCACTGTGAACGGCTTCTGATAATATTACAGATCTTTTTATTCTATTTTTAAGTGGTTGACTTGCCATAGCATAATCTAGTCGCCAACCTTTGTTATTAGCTCTTGAATTAGCCCTGTAACTCCACCAACTATACTCTTGTTTTTCTGGGTGTAAATATCTAAAGGAATCTATAAAACCACTATCAATAAATTCTCCTAACCACTTGCGCTCCTCAGGTAAGAACCCTGAAACATTTTTCATTTTAGGATTATGAATATCAATTTCCTCGTGACATATATTATAATCACCGCATACAATTAGATTCGGGAAATTTTTTCTTAAAGTTGTAAGATAGTCTTGAATTTCATCCATATAATTAAATTTGAACTCAAGCCTATCAGAATTTGTCCCTGAAGGTAAGTACATGCTCATTACTGAAAGATCACCAAAATCTGCTCTAAGGTTTCGACCCTCAAAATCCATTGTCGCTATACCAGTTCCATATTCGACATGGTCAGGTTTTGTTTTGCTCAATATGGCAACACCACTATAACCTTTTTTTTGAGCACTATACCAATAATGATGCTTGTAACCTATCTCTTCAAAAAGTGAGAGATCTAATTGCTCTTTCATTGCCTTTATTTCCTGCAAACAAATCACATCGGGGTTTGCACTTTTTAGCCAACCAATAAAGTCTTTATTGATTGCTGCTCTAATTCCGTTTACGTTGTATGATATTATTCTCAATGTGTCTTTTGAATTTCAGCTAAAGTAAATAATGCTGTACTTTTACAGCATATAATTTAAACAGTTTTAACGAAAACTATCAACAAAATATTTTACAGTGTTTTTAGTTTTACTTTAAGATGAATCTTAAACTTGCTCTTTTTTTCTTTTTATTTAGCTTTTGTGTCTTTGCACAAGAAGAATCTTCTAATTACAGAACACTTAAAATTGCTGTAAGAGACTCTATAAAAGTAGATAGTGTTAGTATCAATTCAAGTAAATTTATACTAAGGAGAAAAGATAATTCTGTCATTGATACTACTTTTTATCACATTGATTTTCAAAAAGCACTCCTAGTTTTAAAACGTCCTATAGAATCTGATTCAATTATCGTTGAATATTTAAGGTTTCCAGATTTTTTGACCAAAACCTATAAACAACTTGATGAAAACATTATTGTTGATGATACTAAAAACTTAGACAAACTATTCAAATTATCAGAATCTAATGTAAATAGAACATTTACACCTTTTGATGGATTGGCCACCTCAGGTAGCATTTCGAGAGGTGTTACTATAGGAAACAATCAAAATTCAGTTTTGAATAGTGAATTAGATCTACAAATTACAGGAAAACTTAACGACAAGGTTTCACTTAGGGCATCTATTCAAGACGCTAATATACCACTTCAGGAAAGTGGTTATTCACAGCGTCTCGACGAATTTGATCAAGTGTTTATTGAAGTGTTTAGTAAGAATTGGAATATAAGAGCTGGTGATATTGATCTTGAAGATCCTGATTCTTACTTTGCGAGATTTTCAAAACGTGTACAAGGCCTTTCCGTCAATGCATTTTTAGAACATCCTGATTCAAAAACAAATTTGTTTGCTTCAGGCGCATTGGTGCGAGGGCAATTTTCACGAAGCCAATTTAAGGCACAGGAGGGAAATCAAGGGCCTTATAAGTTACAAGGTCAAAATGGCGAATTATTTGTATTGATTGTCTCTGGAAGTGAAACAGTTTTTGTAAATGGTGTCTTGGTAAATAGAGGTGAGAATGAAGATTATATCATTGATTACAATGCTGGTGAAATTATTTTCAATTCCACATTTCCTATTACTTCTGAAATGAGAATAACAGTTGACTATCAATTTAGTGACAGAAACTATTCCCGTTTTGTAGCGTTTGGAGGTGCTAAATATGAAACAGAAAAATTAAAAATTAAAACTACTGTTTACTCCGAAAATGATTCAAAAAATCAACCTCTTCAACAAAATATTTCTACTGAACAAGTCCAGATACTAGCTGATGCTGGAGATGATAGAAGTCAAATGGTTGCGCCTTCGGAGATTCCGGAGACATTCAATGAAAATCGAATACTTTACAAAAAGGAGTTTATTAATGGTGTGGAAGCTTTCGTTTTTTCAATCAATCCTGATGACGAATTATTTGGTGTTAAATTCACATTAGTTGGTGCCAATCAAGGTCATTACATTGTAGGAAGTACAAATGCCATTAACACCATTTTTGAATACATTGAACCATTAAACGGAATTCCCCAAGGTAATTATGAACCAATTGTACAACTTATAGCTCCAACCAAATTACAAATAGCTGTTCTTTCTGGAAGTTATATCCCTTCAAAGAAAACTGCATTAGATTTTGAATTAGCTGGCAGCAAAAATGATTTGAACTTGTTTTCGGCAATTGATGATGCCAACAACGATGGTTTCGCAGGAAAAATAAAATTGAACCAAAACATCATTAGCTCTGATAGTCTGTGGAATTTAAATGCCTTTGCAAATGGGGATTATATTCACAATAACTTTAGAACAATTGAACGATTGTACAATGCTGAATTTAATCGCGATTGGAATTTAGAAAACCCTGTAGGGAATCAGCAACTTTTAATAGGTGGTTTAAATTTATCACATACCAAAAAAGGTATGGCCTCCTACCAATTTGAGCATTTAAATTTTTCTGAGAATTTTAATGGAAATAGACATGTAATATTTGCTAATTTAAAATTTAATCAAATTAGTTTTCTGACGAATACAAGTATATTAAATGCAAAATCTGATATTAATTCTTCCACTTTTGCTAGGTCTTTCAATAGATTACTTTTTGATTATAAAAAGAGTTGGATTGGTACAAAAATAGCTTTAGAAGATAATCAACAACGAACAACTACAACGAACGAATTAACACCATTAAGCCAACGTTTTTCTTCATATGAAGTGTTCACGGGAATTGGCGATAGCACTAACATTTTTGTTGAAATTGGATATAAAAACAGGGTGAATGATAGTATTAGAAATAACAATTTACAACGCGTAAATTCCTCAAATACTTATTACTTAAAATCAAGAATGTTAAAGAACACTAATTCTAACTTGGCACTTTATGTGAATTTTAGAACCCTTAAAAATGAAGATGAAGCTATTGAAAATGAACAATCATTAAACTCCAGATTACAATACAGTCAAAAACTCGTCAAGCAATTATTTCAATGGAATACCGTTTTTGAAACAAGTTCAGGAACATTACCGCAGCAAGAATTTACATATGTTGAAGTTGAGCCTGGGCAAGGTGCTTATACTTGGATTGACTATAACAATAATGGTGTTCAAGAATTAGAAGAATTTGAAATTGCACAGTTTCAAGATCAAGGTAGTTATCTGCGTGTATTATTGCCAAATCAAGTGTTTATAAAAACCCATCAAAACAGGTTAAGTCAGACTCTTACCATCAATCCATTACAATACTTTAATAATTCTGAAAGAGAACCTAATTTATGGTCTAAATTTTACAATCAAACATCGTATTTAATAGATAGAAAAGTGGAGCGAGATGGAAACAACTTTAATCTCAATCCATTTGATAGTGATTCTGAAAATCAACTTGGTCTTCAATTGAGTTTTAGAAATACCTTATTCTTTAACAGAGGAAAGCAACAGTACACTACTTCGTACTCCTATCTAACAAATAAAGCTAGAAATGTTTTGTCAGTTGGATTTATTCAAAATGAATTAAGCAGTCATCAATTTGATTTTACTCATAAATTTGCAGAAACTTGGCTCCTAACTTTTAAATCTGCTCTGGAAAACACGGACAGTGAAAGTGAGAATTTTTCAAGTAAAAATTTCAATATTGATGAAATTAGATTTAACCCAAAATTGTCTTACCTATTTAACGATAATGCTAGATTTGACGTGTTTTTTCAACTAAGTAAGAAAGATAATACAATTGGTAATCTAGAAACACTCAAGCAGCAGAAATATGGTGTTTCATTTGCGTTTTCACCTCAAAAAGCAGGTCAACAAGCATCAATAAGTGGTGAATTCAATTTCTTTTCAAATGATTTTAACGGTAATTCTAATACGCCTGTGGCGTACCAAATGCTGGAAGGTCTTCAATCTGGGAAAAACTTTACTTGGAATCTAATTGCACAAAAGAAATTGACTAAATTTTTAGACCTCAACCTTAATTATTTTGGGAGGAAATCTGAGAATAGCAGAACAATACATACTGGCAATATTCAGCTAAGGGCATATTTCTAAAACTGCTTTAGGCATGTTTTTTGTACCTTGTTAGTTAAAATAACATTAACTATATTTTTATGAATCTAATCTTAAAATTAAGTGTCGTATTTCTATTGATTTTTACTGAATCTTGTGATAGTTCAAAGGCAGTGTCATCAAGTGACGAAACTGAAACAAAGGAATCTAAAACCATGGGTAAAGAATTATTGGCAAATGGCTATTCAACAGGAATTGTAAAGGTTATAGAAGGATCTAAATGTCCATTTATTATTTATGATGAAAGAACCAAAGCTCAATTTGATCCTATTAATATGGACGATAGTAAATATGCTTCTTTCAAAGAAAAAGATGCTAAAATTTATTACAAGTTTCTGCCTTTACGGATGAAAAATCGTTGTAACGAAGCGCAGCCAATTACACTTGCAGACATAAAAAAAAGAGAAAACTAAAGTCTTCTCTTTTTTTTATAAGTAAATAAATTAAAGCCTTAATCAACAATAATTCGTTTTACATTTTCTGCTTGACGATTTCCAATTCTTACGAAATATACACCACTAGAAGCATAAGACATATCTAATCGGTATTCATATCCTTGTCCTGTTTCATTTTCAAGCGTTCTATACAATAAGGTTTGACCAAGCATATTTTGAATTCTCATATCCAACCTATCAGTGACTAAACTGGTAGGTAACTTAATTAGATATTGTTTATTACCTTCATAGATAATTGTAATTCCTTCTTCTAATAGAACCTCTCCTATAGACAGATTTGTATTTCCGCATAATTGCAAATCCCAGCTATTAAGCGTTCCTCCATCTCCACTAGCATCATCTGTTATCGACAATGTCCAATCGCCCATTGATGCCATTCCATTAAAATCAGATAAATTGCCTTGAGGTCTAAAGGTTCCAGAAAATGGAGCAGAACCATCACCAATTGCTGTAGCAGCAGCATCATCAAAAGTAGTTCCCGTAAAATTATCACCACCACCACCTACATCTTCTGCAAGAATTACTTCTGTCATTCCATCTGGTGCAATGAGTTTCATGTCTAAATCACCGTCAAAAGTATGAGTAATATCAATGGTCACATTAACATCATCTATAGTAAAGTTATTTGAGAAGTTAATTATTGAAGTAGTTATCGTTCCACTATCTGGCCCTACAGGTTGAGCTGTTGAATTCATTTGAGTTTCACAGGTGTAATTAGACACAGTTTTCATAGCTGTATCATTTCCATTGTCGCCATCACCAGCAAGCAAAGTACTTGAAGTGAAATCATATGATCCTTCAATTGAAAGATCAGCAGTCTGTGTAAAGTCGTATGAAATACTTTGTCCAGCTAGCACATTAACACCAACAGTTTCTACTACAGGTGTTCCACCATCGATGATATAATTTACATCAAACCCTGTTTGGTCATTTGTACCAAAGTTTGCAATGGTCACTGTTACTGTTTCATTTCCTAATCCTTCACCAGAACTTGGTGAAGTAATTGCCGTAACTCCTACGTCATCTGTCTGACTTGTAAAATTACCACATAACTCCAGAGTCCAACTGTTTAGTGTTCCTCCGTCTCCTCCAGCATTATCTGTAATTACGAGAGACCAATCACCGAAAGATGAAAGTCCATTGAAATCAGCTAAACTGCCATCTGGTTGGAAAGTTCCAGTAAAAGGTGCCGAACCAGCACTAATTGCAGTTCCAGCCGCGTCGTCAAACACCGTATTCGTATAATTGTCTCCTGAACTGCCATTACGATCAGACAATACAACTTCTGTTAAATCAGGTGCTATTAGTTTTATATCAATATCACCATCAAAAGTATGTGAAACATCAATTGTGACATTGACATCATCAATACTGAAATTATTCCCGAAACTAATAACTGATGTCGTTACTGTTCCAGAATCTGGACCAACAGGTTGAGGTGTATTATTTGATGGCATAAAACAAGCACTGTTGGTTACTGAAGTTGCAGCCGTATCATTTCCTGCGTCACCATCACCAGCTAACAATGTGCTAGAAGTGAATGCATAAGTTGCTAGAGCCGATAAATCTGCTGTTGTTGCAAAATCAAAAGAAATTGAATTACCAGCAGGAACATTAACGCCTACTGTTTCAACTACTGGCGTTCCGCCATCAAGTATATAATTTACATCGAATCCTGTTTGATCTGCTGTTCCAAAATTTTCAATGGTGACAGTCACAACTTCATTACCTAAGAATGCTCCGTCTACTGGAGCTGTAATAGCCGTCACACCAACATCATTTGCTAAAACATGTAGTACATCTGAGGATGTACAATCATTACCATTATCTTCATCACCGGTTAAATCTGTACATGACATTATTGTATATGTTTGGCCTTCAGTAGATAGATCTGCTGTTGTAGAAAACACATGCTGAGCCGAAGTCTGAGAAGTTAAAGTCCCAACATAAGCCTCTGTAATTGTTGCACCTCCGTCTACTTGATAAGTGACATCAAAACCTGATGCATCACTTTGACCAAAATTAAACACAGTAACAGTAATGGTTTCTGTACTTGAAAGTGCTCCATCAGTTGGCGTATCAATACTGATAACACCTACATCATTAGTTGTATTAGGTGCTAATTGAAAGACTCCAGCAATATTTTTTCTTCCGCCTTGCATCATTTCGTTAACATACCAAAACTTCTTGTCACCATCTGGATCTATATCTATTTTACTATAGTCACCATATCGTTGACCAGGAATATTTGCATCTCCTGCTAAAATTAGTTCTTCGGCTACATCCATAGCATTAGATCCACTAGAAGCAGCCATTTGACCAGTGTAATAGGAGCTAACACGAACGTTAGGATCTGCACTATTGGCACTTGACATAGATGTGTAACCCAAACCAATATTACCTTGTCCATCCATAATCAAACTACCATGCCATGCATGTCGATTATCTGGTGCTACATAAGTTCCTTCTTGATAAATGGTCCAAGGTTGTCCATCAGCTGTCTGACGTAATTCATACCAGCGAATCCCGGCTTGTTCAGTTGCACTTCCATCAACGTCTACAACAAAATTAAAAAGCGCCGAATTATGTGTTCCAAATTTTCTAAATTGTGCTTGATTCATTATTGTTGCCTGTAACGCATCAATATCAGCACCTCCCGAAGGTTGAGTCAGATTGACGAAACTACCACCATCGAATACTGAATTAAAAGCAGTTACCGTTCCATCTGAATTTCCACCACCATCAACACCCAATCGAGTTGGGCCTGTAATGATAGAATTTCCAGTTGTAACCCAATCCATAGTAACATCCCATAGTTTTATATGATCATCTTGGGAGACAGATCCATATGAATCATCTGCTAAATATACCATTGTTGCTGGTCCCGTAGGGGCAGCGTTATGACTTAAATTAAAAAATTGAGGTGAATCAAAACTACCTGTTGGATCTTGCCAACTTGGAGCCGAAAAGGACACGATTTGAGCAGCTGGATTTCCTAATAACATTTCATCACGTTCAAATACATGAAAAGTACCACTAGTATTGTCTGTCATATAGTAGCCATCATGCCATACAGATAATTTCTGATAATCAACCACAGAACCATAAGTGTACACTACCCAGCCATCATTAACTGGATCTGGCCCTGTTGAAACAGCTACTTGTGCACCAGCTCCTAAAAAAGACATGACCCAGCGATCAGCAACATTATCGTAGGAAATTGTTAAATCACAACATCCTCCAGAAGGAAAAATAGTTGGGTTTGGATCGACCAAACCAGCTGTTAATGAATTACCGCTTTTATCAAATATTTGAAATGCTGTATTAATAACAGAGACATAATGATTCGGTCCAACTGCACCAGCTGGATCTGTTGGTTGTGATCCAGAAGCTCCGGTTTCAAAAACCAAACTTGGCATACGTCCAGGAATTTGTTGCATGTTTTTTTGTGCCTTTGCTAAAACATCATCTCCCTTAGATCCCTTTCCAATCACGACATCCATCTTTGATTGTCTAAATCTTCCGTCTTTCATTTCCTCCTTCTTGTTCACAGGTCTAACAAGTGTACTTCTAGAAGCAATAGAAGGAACATATTCAACTTTGTCGGCAACACCAACATAATAGGGCTTTTGAGACTGATTATTTGTTTGTTGAGCTGTACTTATATTAATACAGAAAGCCAAACACAAAATAAACAGCAAGTGTAATTTTGTTCTCATTTTAAAGTTTTTTCAATTGTAATTAGTCTATTTTTTTTTAAGAATCCTAAATGTAATGTATTTTTAAGAAAAATGTAAATAAACCCCTAATTATTAGATGAATGGCTTGTATTTTAGGATTTTATTTTTGTATTTGTTAAAACTAGACTTAAAATCTTTGGAAATAAAAAAGTCTAGATTGGTTTCTAGACTTTTTTTATTAAAATATTCAATTTTAATTACATCTTCATAAGCCAAGATTTGATATTTATCTGACTTTTAATAATCTTCTTTAAATCTTCTATTTTGACACGTTCCTGATCCATAGTATCTCTATGTCGAATCGTTACTGAGTTGTCTTCTAAAGTGTCATGGTCAATTGTAATGCAAAATGGAGTTCCTAAGGCGTCTTGCCTTCTATATCGTCTTCCAACGGCATCTTTTTCATCATAAGCCACATTAAAGTCCCATTTTAATTCCTCTACTATTTTTTTTGCAATTTCTGGGAGCCCATCTTTTTTAACCAATGGTAAAATCGCGGCTTTAGTTGGGGCCAGAACTGCTGGTAATTTTAAGACAACTCTTGTGGTACCATTTTCTAATTCCTCAGTTTGTAAAGAATTTGAAAATACAGCTAAGAACATTCTATCTAAACCAATAGATGTTTCCAAAACATAAGGCACGTAACTTTTATTTTCTTCAGGATCAAAATATTGTAATTTCTTACCAGAATGTTCTTCATGTTGTTTTAAATCAAAATCTGTTCGTGAATGAATACCTTCTAACTCTTTAAATCCAAATGGGAACTTGAATTCAATATCTGAAGCTGCATCTGCATAATGGGCCAATTTCTCATGATCATGAAAACGGTAATTCTCTTCACCAAGTCCTAAAGAAACATGCCATTTTAATCGCGTTTCTTTCCAGTAATCATACCATTTGGTCTGAGTACCTGGCTTAATAAAAAATTGCATTTCCATTTGTTCAAACTCGCGCATTCTAAAAATAAATTGTCTCGCCACAATTTCATTTCTAAATGCTTTCCCCGTTTGGGCAATTCCGAAAGGAATTTTCATTCTTCCCGTTTTTTGAACATTTAAAAAGTTAACAAAAATTCCCTGAGCGGTTTCTGGACGTAAAAACAAATCGGTTGCGGTATCTGCCGTGGCTCCAATTTTAGTTCCGAACATCAAATTGAATTGTTTTACATCAGTCCAGTTTTTACTTCCGGACATTGGGTCAGCTATTTCTAATTCTTCTATGAGAGCTTTCACATCGTTTAGATCTTCCTTTTCTAAAGATTTTGCTAATCGAGACAAAATTGCTTCGCCTTTCTCTTTATATTGAAGAACTCTAGGATTGGTTGAAAGAAATTGATCTTTATCAAAAGAATCTCCAAATCTTTTAGCTGCTTTCTTTACTTCTTTTTCAATTTTAGAATCCAATTTTGCTACATAATCTTCTACCAGAACATCTGCTCTATAACGTTTTTTAGAATCTTTGTTATCAATTAAAGGATCATTGAAGGCGTCAACATGACCAGAAGCTTTCCAAGTAGTAGGATGCATGAATATTGCTGTATCAATACCAACAATATTGTCGTGCATTTGCACCATTGCTTTCCACCAATAGTTTCGAATATTATTCTTGAGTTCGACACCATTTTGCGCATAATCATAAACAGCGCTCAAACCATCATAAATTTCACTGCTTTGAAATATATAACCATATTCTTTAGCGTGTGAGATTACCTTTTTAAATTGATCTTCTGGATTTGTCATGTTGCAAAAATAAAAAACCGCTTCAAACTAATGGAGCGGTTTTCTAGATTTATTTGCTGGATTAAAATAAGTTTATTTGCGTATGCCCTAATTTGCGATCTTTTTCAAATACGCTAATGTAATATGTACCACGTTTAAAACTTTCTTCATTAGGTATTGATGCACATATTTCTTCTAATTCATTATTATAGTCCACATAAATTTTTGTACTATAAATTAATGATGATTCTCCAAAATTAACTGCACCTTTATCGGCAACTACATTGTTGTTTGGATCAAGTATTTGAATATAAAGTTCTTTTTCACCATTTTCAGCTAATGGATTTTCTCCAATAACAAAACAGACTTCAACATAAGCCGTGTTTTTCGCTCTTGTAGTTTCCATCTGTTCACCAGAATTCTTTACTCTGAAGGCACTTGCTTCAAATGAATTGGCATATATAAGTTTCCCTTTTTCAAGTGTTTCTTCTAACACTTGTTTTTCTTCTTCAAGAGTAACAATAACATTTTTCTGAAGTTCTAATAGGGCTTCTTTTTCAGATTTATCTGTAGACAATGTGTTGATCACTTCTCTAAACGAATCAGGATGCAACTGTTTGTTCTGCTGAGTAAGAAACTTTATTTCATCTCTAAAGCGTGGAATTAACTCCACATCAGCCTTTAATAGGCTTAGAGAATCTTGCGCAATTTCAATTCTTGTTTTTTCGTCTACCAATTGCGATTTGAGGGAATTCTTTTCTGAACCTAGCTCACTATATTTTTTAATAATTTCGCCGAGTTCACTTTGTAGGAGTCTTTTTTCATGCTTGATAAAATCATTATCTGTTACAACAGCGTCATAATTTGAAAAGCCGTAAACTACTAAAAAAGCAATTGCTGCTAATAATGTTCCTATAGTCAGTCTGTAGTTAAATACTTGTGGATTAACTATCATTGTAACTAAAAGGGAAATGGTTTAATTAATAACAGAAGCGAAAATAAATATTAAGTTTGTGTAAACTCATTTTATTCGACGAAATGATAAAAAACTTGTTAAACTTATTTTTCCCAAAAGTTTGTTATGCTTGCAACTTACTTTTATTAGACAACGAACGGCATATTTGTACCACATGTAGGCATAATTTGCCTGTTACAAATTATCATTTTAACAATGATAATACTGTTGAGAAGGTGTTTTATGGACGTGTAAAAATTAGAAAGGCTACTTCCCTTTTACGATTTCATAAAAAAGGTATGGTTCAAAAACTATTGCATAATTTAAAATATAGAGGACATGAGACTATCTCCAAGGTTTTAGGTACTTGGTTAGGTTCTGAATTAAAAAAAACCGGAAATTTTAATGATATAGATTTAGTGATACCAGTCCCTTTGCATAAAACCAAATTTAAAAAAAGAGGCTACAATCAAGTAACAAAATTTGGCAACGAAATTGCTATGGCCTTAAATATTAATTACAGGGAAGATATTCTTACAAAAATTTCAGCAACAAAAACTCAAGTTTTTAAGAAACGATTGGCACGATGGTCGAATAATAATGAGATTTTTAATTTAAAAAACAGCGAAGAAATTAAAGGAAAGCATATTCTTTTAGTTGATGATATAATAACCACTGGCGCCACAATTGAAGCTTGTGCTAGCTTGTTATTAGAAATTCCTGATGTTAAAATTAGTGTTGCCACAATGGCAATTGTTGAATAACTTTTGCGTTTGCTTAATTATATTACTTTTGTCACAAATTAGACCCTTAATGCTAAAACGCTTTTTAAATCTTGTCATCCTTTGTTGTGGGATTTTAATAACCTTCAATTGTGCAAACAGGGGTACGCCTTCAGGTGGCGAAAAAGACATTCAAGCCCCTATTATTACTAAGACTGAACCTGAAAATTTTAGCACTAATTTTACAAGTAAAGAAATTAGAATTTATTTTGATGAGTTTATTAAAATAAAGAACCTTCAGAAAAATCTAATAATTTCTCCACCTATGGATCCTGCACCAGAAGTTACACCTTTAGGGTCTGCAAGTAAATATATAAGCATTAAAATTCATGATACTCTTCAACCAAATACCACCTATGCTTTTAATTTTGGTGAGAGTATAGTAGATAATAACGAAGAAAATGCCTATCAGTTTTACAGATATGTGTTTTCAACTGGTGACTATATTGATTCATTAAAAGTAAGTGGATCTATAAAAGATGCCTACGAATTTAAGGCTGACGAATTTGTTTCTGTTATGCTTTATGAAGTAGATTCGACCTTTACGGATTCAATCATTTACAAAAAAAAACCAAAGTACATTACTAGCACTTTAGATAGTATAACAACATTTCAACTAGAGAATTTAAAAGATGGCAAGTACTTAATGGTGGCCCTAAAAGATAAAAACAGCAATTACATTTATGAACCAAAATCGGATAAAATTGGTTTTGTAGATAATTTCATTACTGTGCCTTCAGATAGCAGTTACACTATTAATTTATTTAAAGAAGAATTAGATTTTAAAGTCACAAGACCATCACTGGTTTCAGGTCAAAAAATTCAATTTGGATATGAAGGATCACATGAAGAAGTGAGATTGAATTTGTTGAATAAGCCGTCAAATTTAAATCATAAAATCACTAAAGATCCTGAAACAGATTCACTCTATTTTTGGTATAAACCAAAATTAGATTCCGACTCTTTGCTTTTTGAGGTTAGCAAAAGATCCTATGTTGATACTTTCACTGTGAAAATTAATGATCAATTAAATGATTCGCTATTGATGAAGCCTCTACAAACTGGAGCTATGTTGTTTACAGAAAACTTTGAGCTAGAAGCAAATATTCCTATTATTGATTTTGACAAAACTAAAGTTTCATTTATTGACAAAGATTCATTAGACGTTAATTATCAAGTTGATTTTGCATCATTAGAAAACAAGTATACTTTCACATTTGATAAATCTGAAAACAATATTTATAGATTTAAGATGTTTCCCGGCGCTTTTACAGACTTTTTTGGTAATGTAAATGATACATTACAATATAATTTGCAAACTAGAGAATATTCAGATTATGGCAATTTAAGATTGACACTTCAAAATGCAATCTATCCGGTTATTGTACAATTAGTAAGCGTACAAGGTAAGGTGATTGCTGAAAAAATAAGTGAGCAGCAAGAAATTTTGGATTACAGACATTTATCACCAGGTGATTATTACATACGCGTTATTTTTGATGCTAACAAAAATGGAAAATACGATCCTGGAAATTACTTATTAAAAAGACAATCAGAACGCGTAAGTTATTATAATGAATTACAAGAAATTAGATCTAATTTCGATTATATAATCAACTTTGAGTTATTAGATTAAAATCATCTCTATCATCTAAAAACTTGAGTTTTTCTCTAATTGTCCTCAAATGATCTTTTTTAAGAGTAACAATTTCTGTTTGTTCTTTATTTTCTTGAAGGTCCGATATTTTTTCACCTAATCCATCATAGGTAACAGAATGTCCAGGGTATTCGTAATTATTTGCGTCTAATCCTACACGATTGACACCAATACAATAGGTCATATTTTCAATTGCTCTAGCTTTTAGCAATGCATCCCAAGCAGCAATTCTTGGTTTCGGCCAATTTGCGACATAAACTAAAACATCAAAATCCTCAATATTTCTCGACCAAACCGGAAAGCGTAAATCATAACAAACCAAAGTACAAATCTTCCACCCTCGATAATCTATGATGAGTTTTTTGGAACCTGCAGAATAAACCTTGTCTTCACCCGCCAGCGTAAAAGTGTGGCGTTTATCATAATGACTTAACGTTCTATCAGGTTTTGCAAAAATGAAACGATTAAAATATTTTCCATCTTCTTCAATAACCAAACTACCCGCTATAGCTGAATTGGTTCTGTGTGCTAGGTCCAATAGCCATTGAATAGATGCCCCATTCATGGTTTCTGCAACATTATTTGGATTCATTGTAAAGCCAGATGTAAACATTTCAGGTAAGAAAATAACATCAACACGTTCATCAATTGCATCAATTTTCTGAGCAAAATTTAATCTATTTTGTTGAGGATTCTCCCAGATTAAATTCGATTGAATAATTGCTATTTTCAGAGTATCTTGCATATCATTCAAAAGTAATTAATTTGAAAGGAAAATGAATTTAGTTTATCGAAAATGTACACTGAATGATCTTTATGACCTTATTGAAATTTCGAAAACAACCTTCATTGCTGCATTTGAACAAGCTAATAATCCAGAAGACTTTACCGCGTATATTAAGGAAGCTTTCAATACAAACACAATAAAAAATCAACTAAAAAATCCAGATTCAACTTTTGTTTTCATCTACTTAAAGGATTTATTGGTTGGCTATTACAAAATAAACGAGGGTACAGCTCAGAACGAAATTTATGATGCATCTAGTATTGAATTGGAACGTATTTACGTTTTGCCAAAATTTATTGGTCAAGGTATAGGAAAACACATTTTAGAAACAATCATTGCAATATCTAAAACTAAAAAGGTTGATTTCATATGGTTAGGTGTATGGCAAGAAAATGTGGCGGCCATAAAGTTTTATAAGCGCTGTGGTTTTAAGATATTTGGTAAACACCCTTACTTTCTAGGAAGTGATGAACAAACTGATTATTTAATGAAATTTGAAATTTCTTAATTTCAAAAAAACACTATTTTTCTTCGTTTTTGTTCTTTTTTGAGGCGTTTTTGCATTTTTTTTACCAATTTTTGATGTTTTTCATCAATATTTACCAATTTTGATATTTAAATATTATTTAATATTTCAGCTGCTTTTTCGAGTGTTTTGTTAGTTTTAGCAAAACAAAAACGCAATTGTTTAAAATCTTCCTTATGTTCATTAAAAACCGAAATGGGAATCGATGCTATGCCATCTTCAATGGTCAATTTTTTTGCAAATTCAACATCGTTCGCTTCAGTTATATCTGAATAATCTAACAACTGAAAATAAGTCCCTTTGGTTGGCGAGAACTTAAATCGAGAGTCTTTAATAAGTGATAGAAAGTAATCTCTTTTCTCCTGATAAAAGTTGGGCAATTGAAGAAAATGATTTGGATCAGTAATGTATTCGGCTAATGCCAACTGAATAGGATGATTCACACTAAACACGCTAAATTGATGCACTTTAAGAACTTCATCTAATAGTTCTTTCGGACCACAACAATAACCTGTTTTCCAACCTGTATTATGAAAAGTCTTTCCAAAAGACGCAGTAATAAGCGATCTCGATTTTAATCCATTGTATAAACAAGCACTCTGGTGCTTTTCACCATCAAAAATAATGTGCTCATAGACCTCATCACTTAAAACTATTATATCAGTTCCTTCGGTTAAACGTTGTAAATTCAACAAGTCATTTTCAGTCAAGATACTTCCCGTTGGATTATGTGGAGTATTCACAATGATCATTTTTGTGGATGTATTGATCTTGTTTTCAACATCCATCCAATCTACAGAATAGTCAGGTGCTTTTAGCTGAACCGAAATTGCTTTTCCACCATTAAGATTTATAGCCGGTTCATAACAGTCATACGCAGGTCTAAAAATGATGACTTCATCATCTTTATTAACGAATGCGCAAATAGCAGAGAATATAGCTTGAGATGCTCCGGCTGTAATAACAATTTCAGAATCAGGATGGTAAGAATTACCATATAGCAATTCCATTTTCTTTGAAATCCCTTCTCTTAATTTAGCACTTCCTAACATGGGTGCATACTGATTATGACCTTCGTTAATAGCCTTAGTTGCTAAATCTAAAAGTACTTGATCACTCTTAAAATTAGGAAACCCTTGTGAGAGATTAATGGCGTTATGTTTATTTGCCAACGCACTCATGGTAGTAAATATGGTTGTTTCTAAATTGGGAAGTTTAGAGATATGATTCATATGCTTAGTATTTCAATAACGAAATTTAAGCAATATTTAGCGCTTTTAGTAAGTCTTGCTTATACATTCTTCCTATTGGAATTTTAACTTCAGAAATGAAAATCTCATTGCCAGAAATTTTTTCGACTTTGTTTGTATTGATAACGAACGATTTGTGTACTTGGTTGAAATTTTCTTGTGGTAGTTTGGCAGCAAATCTCTTGAGAGTATCAATAAAGGTGAGCTTTTTGTTTTGGGTGACGACAGAAATGTAATTCCTGTCAGATTCAATATAAAGAATATCACTTAAGACAACCTTATGCAAGGTCTTGTCTACATTTAAAAAAACAGCCTCTTCAAGTTCGGTACTAGTTTCACTTTTAGATTGCTCTTTTACTTTGGAAATTGCCTTAAAAAAACGCTCAAATCTAATAGGTTTAACCAAATAATCTACAATAGTTTCCAATTCAAAACTTTCTACAGCATAATCTGGATAAGCTGTTGTCATTATTATTGAAGGTGGATCCTTTATAGTTTTAATGAATTCTAAACCAGAGATATCTGGCAAATTAATGTCTAAAAATATTAAGTCTATAACTTCCGAATTTATAAATGAATTTGCTTCAATGGCAGCTTTAAACGTAGCCAATAAAATCAAATCCGGTATTTTGCCAATATAATTCTGAAGAATTTTTTGTGCTGGAATTTCATCCTCTATAATAATGCAATTCATAATAAATTCAATATTAATTCCACTTTAAAATTATCATCTTTTATTATATTCAATTCATGCTTTTCAGAATATAATAACCTCAGTCTTTTTTTAAGATTCTCTAATCCAATCTGAAAGGCAGAAGATGTCAATTCTTCTTTTTTGTAATCATTTATGCATGTGCAATTTAGTATTCCTTTTTCAACATTCAATTCAATATTAATTGTACTATTAATATTGCTGTGTTTAAATGCATTTTCAAAAATAGTTATAAGCAATAATGGCGCAATTTGATAGTGATCTGAATCTATATTCTTGGTGTACTTTATTTTCTTAATTCCTTCGGTTCTAATTCCTTGAAATTTAAAGTAATTATCAATGAAATTAATTTCCTTTTTAAGCGAAATTGTTTCAGAATTACTTTCATATAAGACGTGTTTTAAATTGTCAGAAAGCATTAATATGAGCTCTGGTGTTTCATCTGGTTTTTCAATTGAATATGAATAAATAGTATTTAAATTATTAAAAAGAACGTGAGGATTAATTTGAGATTTTAAAAATTTCAACTCCATTTCTGTATGTTCTTTTTTAATAGTTTCAACTTCTTCTTGTTTATCAAGAAAGCGATATAGCATCCAAACAAACGAAAAGAAAATTAGTGGAACCAAAGTCTGCCAGAGGTAATCACTTAAGCATTTTAGAAGTGAACATCCACATTTTGCAAATACATAACAATACAATTGTGTTGCCAAAACCGAAATAATAGCAAAGACAAAAACATAGGCTATATACAATTTCTTCTTGACAAAAAAGGGTAGAAGAAATTGGTTATTGGCATACACTATTACTATTAATATGAACAAGTATTGTAGGAAAGGATTTTCTATCCAATAATAGTCAGAAAAAACAAAAAGTGAGGCAAATACAAACAACAACCAAAATAGGATGTGAATTAATATTTGTGATATATGTCTAGTAACCAAAGCCATTCTCTGCGAAAAGTAGTCAGAATAGCTAAAATGGTCAAATAATATGTACAAAATTCAACCTTGTAATGACCAACTTCATATTAGCCGTTCGTTTACAATTATTATCCGTTGATATTGATTATAAGGTTATCTATCAATAATAGTTGTTCTTAATTGATATTGATTCTAGTTTAGCATTCTAAATAATCATCAATCATGAAACAAGCAGCTATTTTTATTCTGTCCTCTTTTTGCCTTATCTCAGCCTATTCACAAGATATTAATACTGTTATTTCAGATGAAAATGGCAATAAAAAACTACTAGGAAAAGTAAATAAAACGGGGTTGACCAAAACACCTTTTACAGATTGGTTTACCACTAATTACGTTGAATATCTGGAAAACGATAAGGTTATTGATTCCTTAAAATCTGGAATTAAGGACTACAGAATCAAAGTATTTTTTGGGTCTTGGTGTGGCGACAGTAAACGTGAATTACCTCGATTTTATAAAGTACTGGAAGCTGCTAAATATCCTATGGAACAACTAGAAGTCATTGCAGTTGATAGAACTATTACTGCTTATAAGCAAGCCCCAAATGGAGATGAAAAAGGATTAAATATTCACCGAGTACCAACCTTTATATTTTATAAAAATGAAAAAGAGGTCAATCGAATTGTAGAGTATCCCGTTGAAACTCTTGAACGTGACATATTAAACATTACCTCGGCAAAAGCATATACACCAAACTATGATGCAGTTCAATATTTAGAGAAGTTAATTTTACAAAAACCTCTATATTCATTGTACAATGAACAATCTAATATTGTCAATAAAATTTCAGATTTAGTTGAAGGAAGAAGAGAACTTAATACATATGGCTACGTAAAACTAAGTGCTCATCAAATTGAAGAGGCAATTTTTATTTTTGATTTAAACGCCAAAATATTCCCCTACAAATACCAAGTTTTTGATAGTTTAGGAGAGGCTTATTTTAAAGCTAACAATTATCCTGAAGCTTTAAAAAATTACTACAAAGTTCTGAGCTTAGATACCGAAAATGAAAATGCAAAAAAAATGGTTCTTCAAATAAACGAAGCATCCAATTAAAACTGATAGGAATCTAATTTATCAAACACAGATATTATTGAAAATACAGATTTGATATAAAAATCTTGTGGAATCTTATCAAAATCATCGGTTGGTTTATGGTAATCCGGATGATCCTCTACTCCAAAATATATAAAAGGAATTTCTGCTTTATGAAAGGGGGCATGGTCGGAATTATTTGTCCAATTTTGCTTACCATCAAATCCATCATGACCACTTAATATAGACATCTCATCTGGCAATTTTACACTTTCTACAATAGGTTTTAAAAACTTGTAGTGATTTAATCCAACAGCGTATATTTCATTTTTATCACTTCGACTTATCATATCCATATTCAAATTGAAGACAATATTTAAGTCATTTTTTAATGCAGTTTCAACAAAATGATAAGCGCCTCTCAAGCCAAGTTCCTCTGCATCAAAAGCTGCAATAATTACAGAATGATCAGGGCGATTTTTTTGGAAATACTCTGCAAATGCTAACAATGCGCCAATACCAGATGCATTGTCGTCTGCACCATTATATAAATTACCATTTTTGATTCCTTCATGATCATAATGGGCAGAAATAATTATATATTTTTCTGGATGCTCATAACCTTCAATGTATCCAATAACATTGACTGCGTCATATTCTTTTTCTCTGGCTTTAAAAGAAAAAGGTTGCTCAAAGTTTCCATTGTAAGGTAAAATTTTGAACGATTTGAGTTTTGAAATTATATATGATTTGGTTTTTTCGGCACCAGCCGATCCCGTGCGTCTGCCTTCAAAATCATTAGAAGACAATGTTCTTACATAACTTAAAAGAGAGTCTGCATCAAACTTATCTTGTTGTAACAAGTCCGTTCTACTATTATCTGTGGAAGCGTTTTGTCCGTTACATGACAACATAACACATACAAGAAGTATGCTGATAATTGAGGGATTTTTTAACATAATAATTATTAGCTAATCAAAGATAAAAAAATCCCAAGTGGTAACTTAGGATTTTAGTGTTTTAATTCATTGGAATATTCATTCTAGACTCGCCTTTACAAGCTCACGATTCATTCGTGCAATATTTTCTAAGGAAATGCCTTTAGGACATTCAATTTCACAAGCTCCTGTATTAGTGCAATTTCCAAAGCCTTCTAAATCCATTTGAGCTACCATGTTTTTTACACGATCACTTGCCTCTACTTGTCCCTGAGGTAGCAATGCAAATTGCGACACTTTTGCACCAACAAACAACATGGCTGATGAATTTCTACAAGTAGCAACACAGGCACCACAACCAATACAAGTAGCTGCATCCATGGCCTCATCTGCTGCATGTTTAGAAATAGGAATTGAATTTGCATCTTGAGTATTACCAGAGGTGTTTACTGAAATAAAGCCTCCAGCCTGCTGAATTCGTTCAAATGAACTTCTATCTACCACTAAATCCTTAATCACTGGAAATGCTTTTGCTCTAAATGGCTCTATAAAAATAGTATCACCATCTTTAAACATTCGCATGTGTAATTGACAGGTTGTTATACCTCTGTCTGGTCCATGAGCTTCTCCATTAATATAAAGTGAACACATACCGCAGATACCTTCACGACAATCATGATCAAAAGCAACTGGTTCATTATTGGCATTGACTAATTGTTCATTGAGAACATCAAGCATTTCTAAGAACGACATATGTTCTGAAATATCATTGACTTTATAATCTACCAACTTCCCTTTAGTATTGGCGTCTTTTTGTCTCCAGATTTTTAATGTAAGATTCATATGTCCTCGATTATTTGTATGAACGTTGTTTCAATTCAATATTCTTAAATTCTAATTCTTCCTTATGCAATATGGCTTCGGATGGCTCACCTTTATATTCCCAAGCGGAAACATACTTGTAATTGATGTCATCTCTCTTTGCTTCTCCTTTTTGTTCGCCACTTTCTTCAACCGATTCCTCTCTAAAATGACCGCCACAAGATTCATTTCGTTGTAATGCATCCTTAGCAAATAATTCACCCAGCTCTAAAAAATCTGCCACGCGACCAGCCTTCTCTAACTCTTGATTGAACTCATTGGCATTCCCAGGCACTTTAACTTCTTTCCAGAATTCTTCACGGATGGCTTTAATTTCTGAAATCGCTTCATTCAGTCCTTGTTCATTTCTCGCCATACCTACTTTGTCCCACATCACTTTTCCTAAACGTTTGTGAAAATGATCAACAGATTTTGTTCCCTTATTATTAATGAAGAATTCTATACGTTCTTTAACCTCTTTTTCGGCTTCATCAAACTCCTTTGATTCTGTTGAAATTGGTCCCGTTCTTATATCGTCAGACAAATAATCACCTATAGTATATGGTAATACAAAATAGCCATCTGCTAATCCTTGCATAAGCGCAGAAGCACCTAATCTGTTTGCACCATGATCAGAGAAATTTGCTTCACCAATGCAATACAAACCATCAACAGTAGTCATTAAATTATAATCTACCCAAACTCCACCCATTGTATAATGCGTGGCTGGATAAATCATCATTGGGGTTTTATAAGGATATTCATCTACAATTTTCTCATACATTTGGAATAGGTTACCATATTTTTCTTCAACTATGGCTTGTCCTAATTCATATACTTTTTCTTCTGATGGATTCTCAATACCATGAATTTTGGCTTGCTCTTTTCCGTATCTATTGATTGCAGATGCAAAATCTAAGTACACAGCTTCTCCAGTTGCATTCACTCCAAATCCAGCGTCGCAACGCTCTTTTGCTGCTCTTGAAGCAACGTCACGAGGTACCAAATTCCCGAAGGCTGGATAGCGACGTTCTAAATAATAATCTCTTTCTTCTTCAGATAGGTCCGTTGGTTTTTTTCTACCTTCTCTAATGGCCAAGACATCATCCATACTTTTAGGAACCCAAATTCTGCCATCATTACGCAATGATTCAGACATTAAGGTTAATTTTGATTGATAATCTCCTGACCTAGGAATACAAGTTGGATGAATTTGAGTATAGCAAGGATTCGCAAAGTAAGCGCCTTTTTTATGAATTTTCCAGGCTGCTGTGGCATTGCTTCCCATCGCATTTGTAGATAAGAAATAGACATTACCATAACCACCTGAAGCAATAACAACTGCATGTGCCGAATGACGTTCTATTTCACCAGAAATTAAGTTTCTTGCAATAATTCCGCGCGCCTTACCATCCACCTTTACAACGTCTAACATTTCGTGACGATTATACATTTGTATTTTACCACGAGCAATTTGCCTATTCATCGCTGAATAAGCTCCTAGTAGTAATTGTTGTCCTGTTTGACCTTTTGCATAAAAAGTTCTTGAAACCAGCACGCCACCAAATGATCTATTGTTTAGTAATCCGCCGTAATCACGAGCGAAAGGAACACCTTGAGCAACACATTGATCAATAATGTTTGCTGACACCTCAGCCAAGCGATACACGTTTGATTCACGAGAACGGTAATCACCTCCTTTAACCGTATCGTAAAATAATCTATAGGTAGAATCACCATCTCCTTGATAATTTTTAGCTGCATTAATTCCGCCTTGTGCTGCAATAGAATGTGCACGTCTTGGTGAGTCTTGATAACAAAATGCTTTTACATTGTAGCCTAATTCCGCCAAAGTTGCTGCTGCAGAACCTCCTGCTAATCCTGTTCCAACTACTATAATATCAATCAGTCTTTTGTTAGCAGGATTAACTAGATCGATATGATCTTTATAGTTTGTCCACTTATCTTTTATTGATCCTTCGGGAACTTTTGAATTTAATACTGACATAAGAATAAGATTAATGGCTATGATTAAAATGATGCCAAATTGCAATAATGATAAAACCTAATGGGATAATAATTGCATAAGCTTTCCCAATCATTTTGAGTGATTTTTTTCTTCCAGCTGTTACGCCAACTGATTGGAATGCAGAGGTAAAGCCATGCAATAAGTGCAATGCTAATAATACAAAGGCAATACAATAGGCAGTAACTCTTACTGGGCTTAAAAATTTCTCCTGAAGTTCATGAAAGTATCTAAACTCGCCATCATGCATTCCGGACATATCGCCAACTATATATTTTGTATTTATTTCGGGGAACCAGAAATCAATAAAATGTAAAACCAAAAATGCTAATATCACCAATCCACTCCAAATCATATTTCTACTCATCCAAGTTGAATTAGCACCTCCATTATTTTTGGCATAACTAATTACTCTTGCATTTTTGTTTTTAATTTCAAGAATAAAACCCATAACAAAATGGAAGACAACTCCAAAAATCAATATAGGTTGTAAAACAAATTGAATAAGCCAATTGGTTCCCATGAAATGTGAAACTTCGTTAAAGAGGTCTGCGCTAAAAACTGAAAGGCTATTTATGGCAAAATGCTGCAGGAGAAAGAACATGAGGAAGAAGGCAGAAAGTGCCATAGAAACCTTTCTTCCTACTGAAGATTTAAAAAATCCACTCATTTTTTTGTAGTTAGTTTTATACTAATTACAAAGGTACTGCTCACCAATTAGGAACACAAATTTAAGTGTCTTTTTATTAGATATTTAGAATATTTATGAATTAGAAATTAAATCTTGGGTTAACAATTGTATTGTAAATTGATCCAAAAGAATAGCTCAATCCTATATTAAAAAAATAGTTATACCCAGATTCAAGTTGTTGCTGCTGTAATAATAATTCTTCCAATGAAACATCACCAGCTGGTAAATTTAATTGGTTTCTTGTAATGCTATAACTTCCTCCCATATTAAAATTAAATCCTTTGAATATTCTAACATTGGCGCCCAAATAAAAATTCAGCGCATTCAATGTGGTATCATGTAGATATTGATCGAAGGAGGCTTCGCCATTTATATTTCCCCATTCCTGCCTAACACTTCCACCTAAAGCAAGTGTATGTTCCCATAGCATTTCGTGATTCTTTATATAGACTGTTCGCTCCATATAATCATTATATCGTATCCCATTTCTATAACTAAGAACAAGTTGTTTATTAGCAGATTCCTGGTACTTAAAAAAGTTGTATTCAATGGCTGGTTTTAAACTGCCATAAAAATCGTAATTACCAAATGTCGATGTACCTAATCTTCCAAATGCACCCCAAGACCAATTATCATTAATACTCCAAATATCACTTACATTTAAAAACTTACCGCTGTTAATTGAAATTATATCTTCATCATCAAATGTAAATGTCGACTTGTTTTCATTAAATCCTATTCGAAATGAAAATTTACTTTTTTCTGTGACCCGTTTTGCAGAAACATTAAAATTCAAATTACTGGACTTACTAGATTCTTGTCCATTAAACCAGCCATTTGCACCAATTCTGAAAACCCAATAATTCCAAGGGTCAACAACTTCGGTCTCTTTATCTTCTTCATCTTCAACAACAGGACTTGGTGCAGAAACTGAAATTCCATCTAAAGTTCCTTTTTCTATCCAAAATCGAACCAATCCTAATTTAATATATTCAAGCGTACGCTTTCTAACATCATCTCGTGTCATATTAGTATCTGTAGAAAAAGACAGTTTATATTTAATATCACTTAAACTATTTTTACCAATGAAATCAATTTCATATAGTCTTCCGCCACTGCCATTGTTCTGTGTAATAAAAAATAAATGAACATCGCCCAAGTTTTGATCCCGTACAAATTGAACATTACCTAAATTTTGCTTTATAAAGGTGTTATCACAAATACGACAATCCAGATAGATTTTTAATTCGCCATTTTTCGTTTCCTGAGTAAAAGATTGAAACGGATAAAGAAAACACAATAAAAGTAGTCCTAAATATAATTTTGACATTGAATGATGGTTTAAAAGTTAGTTGTTGAGGCTCAAATATTATTCCAAAACAAAAAAATCGAATTTTATTATTTTGTGATTATGCTTTAAGGCCAAATCTATATTTATTATTAATAAGAAATGTCAAAAAAAGTAAAAGAAGTGTAAATAATTGCAAATATGCTCTAAACAATAGCCAATATTAAATTGTAGCTATATGTTTAATAATGCTTAGACTAAATTTACTTTATTTCCAATGATGTTTGTTCATTTCCAATTCGAATTGTGTATTTCCCTTTTGGCAAATAATATTTGCCGTTCTGAGCTTTGCTAACTTTTAATTTAGTGTCTTCCTTCATCAATGCCTGCTTTCCAGCTTCAGTGATAGTTAGATCGTATTCGGTATAATTAAACCCTTTAGCTGCATTTACAGAAAGGCTGTTTAAGGTTGCACCTCCTTCAGACAAAACAGATAAGTTTCTTGTCGCATCTGCACTAGCATAATAAGACACAGTAATCGCAGGTTCAAATGGATCCCTCCACTGACTAAATGAGCTTCCCCAACGTCTATTTGCTCTCATACTTTCTACTGGAAAAAGTGTGATGGCCTTGGCGCTCATATCAGCATTCATTTTCTGTAATCCAGAAATATCTGCCTTGTAAATACTTCGGCCGTGTGTTCCTAATAATAAATGTTTATCTCTTTCTTGAATGACAATATCATGATATGCTACATTTGGTAAACCGTTACTAAATACTTCCCAAGATTGACCTCTATTAAAGGAAACATAAGCCCCATTATCTGTTGCTAAATACAATACATTTTCATTTTCTGGATCCTCTTTAATGGCATTCACTGGTGAAGTAGGAATATTAGAACTGATGTTTGTCCAAGTTTTTCCATAATCTTCACTAACATACGCATAGACTTTAAAATCATCCCATCTATAACCATTTAATGTAGCGTAAACGCGTTCCTTTTTGTGCTTTGAAGCAATAACTCTACTCACCCAAAGATTTTGTGGTAAACTATTTGAAATACGTTCCCAATTACCACCTGCGTTCTTGGTAATATGAATATACCCATCATCACTTCCGGTATAAATAAGTCCAAATTTATAAGGTGATTCACTGATGCTAGTCAAGGTTCCATAAGCTACATTTCCTTTTTTTCCGCCAGTAGTTAGGTCTTCACTAATAGCTTCCCAATCATCTCCTTGATTCATACTTCTCATTAATTTGTTACCACCTAAATAGAGAATGTCTTGATTATGCGGAGAAAGTAATATTGGTGATTGCCAATTAAATCTGTAAGGGCTCTCGCCTAGTTCATGCTTAATATTAAAGCGCTTAAATTCTTCCGTTTCTTTATTAATTCTGAAATAATTGCCAAACTGAAAACCTGTATATACAACATTATGATCCCTAGAATCGATTTGTACCTGCATTCCATCTCCTCCCATGATACTTTCCCATGGGTATTGGCCTTGTTGGTGCCAAGATTTATCCTCTCTTGCATTATGAGCACCAACCCAAACACCATTATCTTGTAAGCCACCATATACATTATATGGTTTCTCATTGTCTACATTAATGGCATAAAATTGGCCGACAGAAGGTGAATTATTTTTAATCCAATTTTCGCCATCATCATAAGTGATATTTACGCCTCCATCATTTCCATTAATTAAATGATTTGGATTTTTTGGATTGATCCAAAGCGCGTGATGATCAACATGTACATTTTCCGCGCCTATAGATGAATACGTTTTTCCGCCGTCTTTTGATTTTAAGATTGGTACCCCATAAATATAAATGTGATCTTGATTTGCAGGAGACACATAAATATGTCCGAAATAATAGCCATAGCTAAAATATATTCCATCTAAATAGCCACTGTGTGTCTTACTCCAAGTTACACCACCATCAGTACTTTTATAAACTTCCGCTCCAACAACAGGCGTGTCAAACAAGAGGGAGTTGGCATCTTCTAAATATCTAGCCAGATCTATAGGCTTGACTTTTCCGGCACTGACCATTTTTTTAACGCTAGCTGCAGAATATTTTTCTGGAAAACCATTTGATTTTAAAAATCCACCTAATTTATCATTGCTCAAACTAAGTAAAGCTTGTTTATTCATGGTTTTGAAATCTTCTTTGGATAGTTGAGAATTCCCTCCTCTTGTGTTTCCTCCATTTGATTCAGGTCTTCTAAATTGACTATCATGAATTGCGTACACTGTTGAATCATCAAAAGCTGCTAACCCAATTCTACCAACGCCTTGTCCTATTGGAAAGCCACTTTCGGCAGTTGATATTTTTGACCATGTTTCTCCTGCGTCAATACTTTTATAAATGGCAGAGTTACTTCCACTCCCATCAAAATTCCAAGCTTTTCTATCTTTTGTCCATGACGAAGCATATATTATATTGAAATTATTAGGTGAACGACTCATGTCAATAATTCCGCTCATATTATCTACAAATAAAGTTTGTTTCCAGGATTGGCCTCCATCAGTCGTTTTATAGATTCCTCTTTCATTATTTGGTGAATACAAGTGACCTGTCACACCAACAACTACTTCTTCCGAATTATTTGGATTAATTAAAATACGACCAATATGATGTGAATCATTTAACCCTACGTTTACCCATGATTTACCATTATCAGTAGACTTAAGCATTCCAATTCCCGCATAAGAAGATCGTGAAGAATTATTCTCACCTGTACCAACCCAAATAGTTTTGGTACTCCAATCAACGGCAATATCACCTACGTTTTGCGTATCAGACGAATCGAGAATCGGTGTAAATGTTGTTCCATTATTTACGGTGTGCCAGAGTCCTCCCGATGCATATGCCACATAAAATTCTGATGGCATTTCTGGGTTGACGTCTAGATCGACCACTCGTCCACTCATAATTGTTGGGCCAATGTTCTCAAATGGCACATTTTTTACCAAGGAGTTTTGTTCCATTTGGTTTTTCTGCGACAAAGCTTTCATAACCTCATCTGCAGAAGACGAGGATTGTTGAGCAGTTAGTTGAAAGTTAATGAGTACAAATAGAGATAATAATAATTTAGAAGTTTTCATTTTGGTTAGAAATTTAAAGGTTATGAAATTACTTAAACTTCAGGAGGCGTCAAAATTCAAGAAGTAATTATTCCCATTTTAACACTTTAAATTATTCTCCCCTTTTTAATGTATCAGTTTTATGATAGAAACTAAAATGAATCATTTGTGTTTTATTTCTTACATTTAACTTATTAACTAATAAACTTTTAAAAAATGGAAGAGTATTTACCTTTAATTATTCAGCTTATCAGTGGTGCCGTTGGTGGCAACCTTGCTGGTACTTTAATGAAAAATTTATCCTTAGGATCCTTATGGAATTCCATAGCAGGTATTGCAGGTGGAGGTCTTGGCGGCTATCTAATGGGTATGTTAGGATTAGGCGGAGCTGAAGCTGCAGAAGCTTCAACAAGCATGGATCTTGGTAGCATTTTAGGCAGTGTCGCTGGAGGTGGTGTTGGTGGAGGTGTCTTGATGGCAATAATTGGTGCCATTAAAAATGCAATGAATAAATAATTGAATGTGATTCCCTAATACAAAAGGTGCTCAATAGAGCACCTTTTTTTATTTTAGCTCTGTGACAAACTTTTTAATTACATTTACTTTTTAAAATGAAAACCCATGAAATATCATCCGATAGACTCAAAACTTTTTATAAAAAACCGAAAGGATTTTATGTCAAAAATGACTGCTAATAGCTTAGCCATTTTTAATTCTAATGATATTTATCCAATTAGTGCTGATAGTACCATGCCATTTGAACAACATCGTGACATTTTTTATTTGAGTGGTGTTGATCAGGAAGAAAGTATTTTGGTATTGTTTCCGGATTGTCCAAAAGAAAAACATCGGGAAATACTGTTCCTGAAAGAAACCAATGATCACATTGCTGTTTGGGAAGGGGAAAAGCTCACTAAAGAAAATGCTCTAAAAACAAGTGGTATAAAAACGGTTTATTGGCTTCAAGAAATGGAGAAAATAATGTTTGAACTAATGACCCAATGCGATACAGTATATATTAATACTAACGAACATTATAGAGCATCGGTTGAAACTGAAACAAGAGAAGATAGGTTTACTAAATGGTTAAAAGAAAAATATCCAGCACATAGCGTTGCCAAAAGTAATCCTATTTTACAGCGATTGCGTTCAATTAAAAATAGCGTTGAAATTGATCTTTTACAAAAGGCGTGTGATATTACAGAAAAAGGATTTAGAAGAGTTCTCAATTTTGTTAATCCAGGTGTTTGGGAATATGAAATTGAAGCAGAGTATATGCATGAATTCTTGCGTAATCGGTCTAAAAAATTTGCCTATACACCCATAATTGCCTCTGGCAATAATGCAAATGTATTACACTATATAGAAAACAATCAACAATGCAAGGCAGGTGATTTAGTACTTATGGATGTTGGTGCTGAATACGCTAATTACGCTAGTGACATGACTAGGACTATACCTGTTTCTGGTAAATATACAGATCGGCAAAAAGAAGTCTACAATGCCGTCAACAAAGTTAAGAATGAGGCAACTAAATTATTAATTCCAGGTACTGATTGGGCAGACTATCATGTTGAAGTTGGGAAGCTTATGACGTCAGAACTTTTAGGTCTAGGTTTGCTTGACAAAGCAGATATTAAAAACGAGGATAAAGAGTGGCCTGCTTATAAAAAATACTTCATGCATGGCACAAGTCATCATATGGGATTAGATACGCATGATTACGGAATATTAACGGAGCCAATGCAAGCTAATATGGTATTTACAGTAGAACCAGGTATCTATCTTCCAGATGAAGGATTTGGAATTCGTTTAGAAGACGATGTAGTGATTCAAGAATCAGGAGAACCTTATAATTTAATGAGGAACATTCCAATTGAAATTGAAGAGATTGAAGAGTTGATGAATTCTAATAATTAGCCTTTTGCCACCATTTTGCTGTTAGAACTCTCGCACCAAAATTCCAAATATCATCAATTCGAAGAACCAATTTTCTAAAAGGACTATTGGCAAATTTTATCCCAATTCGGTGCCACCATTTAGAAAAATCTTTATTGTATGGGCAAACTCGAATACAAATTGCACAATCTGTATTCATACCAACCCAAAATTTGAAACATTTTTCTGCATTAACAGTCCACTTTTTAATGCCTGAATGGCTTGAAAAATTTGGTGGTGTATCTTGCGGATCACCAAAAGGAATTGCCTTAACAGGGCAATTTTTTGAGCATCTTTCACAGATATTGCAAAACTTCTTAACTCCAAATTCAACTGGTGAATCTGAGAGAAGTGGTAAATCTGTAAATACTTTTGCGATTCTAATATTAGGGCCAAACTTCTGATTAATTAACAGGCCATGCCTACCGTATTCTCCAAGTCCGGCTTCTATTGCCATGGGAATATTAAGAGCTGTATCATTAAGAGACGCAATGGCATTATAGCCTAAATTTGTTATAAATTGGGCAACGGTATTCGCACAATTCAATCCAGTAGCATATCCAATTCCTGTTGCGGCACCACTCAATGCAGCCGGAAAGGTTTTACTCAATTCGTAATCCATAGGAACAATAATCATGATTGCATGCTTCATTCCCTCAGGCAATTCAAATGGTTTAGCTTCTTGAGACTTTCTATCAAAATTATTAGAGTATACCCAGCGTTGATCTATATCACAAATACCTACCATTCCTGCTCCAAACATTTTAGAGGCGAGCTTTATTCTGTTGGTTGTATCTGTAATTGAAGTTAGTTCGATTTTAGATGGCGAGCTTTCTGTTTGAATGGTATAATAATCGGTAAATCCTTCAACAGTCCCTTTAGTTTCAAAATCACGTTCTCCAACTACATCTGTTAAATGCCAACTTGCGTTTCTAAAAGCGTAATCCCAATGATCAAATCCCTTTGATTTCTTTGGTGCATAATTGGCAATATCATAGCTAAGAAAAAACTTTTTTGGATTGATGTTTTCATCCCAAATCGCCCTACTAAATATATCATTTCTTTGGTTGAATCGCTTTAATTTCGGCGATATTTGAAACTCTCTATTAATATATTCAGTTGAAGATCCTTCAATTTTCCTTGTACTCATATTTAGCCCTTTCCAAATCATTCTAGTCTTTTTTAATAAAAAGGTTACTAATCAAAAAAACAACTAAAGCTGGAACAACCCAACCTAAGTTTTTATCAGCCAACGGTATGAGGGATTTAATATTATTAAGCCATTCTGCTTCAATCAAAAATCCAAGGAAATCTGGAATACTAAAAATAAAGGTGGTTAATACAACGGCTTTAAAAACAATATGAGAAGCAAATCTCTCTGGGATTACATTCAATAATATTAGCACAATGGTCAATGGATAGATAAACATCAGGGCTGGTAAGGCCACAACAATAATATAATGTACATCAAACTGTCCTACAAGCACACCTAGCACACACGAAATAATGGCTGTAATTGTATATACAAATTGAGACTCACTAAATAATCCTTTAAAAAAATCAGCAGTTCCAACTATCACACTTACCGCGGTAGTAAAACATGCCAATGAGATCAATACACTTAAAAATACATTACCAATATTTCCTAAAGTTTTAAGACTTAGTCCTGTTAGGAGTTCTGGTCTCGTAATAGTACTTTCAAATTCAGAATTATGTATTGCACCAACAGCTATCATGCCTGTATATATTACAAATAAACCAAAAGCAGCTACTAAGCCAGATTTGGCAATTATGGCTTTTTTATCTGCAAAACTTACATTTCCTTCTAAATTTAATGATATGATAACCACTCCTCCAATTAATATGCCTCCAAGAGCATCATAAGTTTGATAGCCTTCTAACAATCCAGCCACCAAGGCAGGAGTTTCAAGTACTGATGGATTCATTTCTTCTGGTGATGAGGATAATCCAATAAGGATTATTGCCAATAGAATTAAAACAATTAAAGGCGTGAGATACTTGCCTAGAATACTTAAAATACTATTTCGTTTCATGATAAATACAAATGCCAATGCAAAATAAAGGCTGCTTGTTAACAATGAAGATGTATTAAAAAATGGTTGTATGGCCATTTCATGAGCCACGGCAGCGGTTCTAGGAATAGGCAGAGTAATGGCAATTATATAAACACAGAGGCAAAAAATCAAACTAAATAATGGCGATACCTTTTTGCCAAAATCCAGCATTGTTCCTTGCAATCTAGCATGACCAAATAAAGCTAATAATGGAATAACAGTTGCTGATGTGATGAACCCTAAAGCAACAAGCCACCAATCTGGGCCTGAATTAAATCCCAATTGAGGAGGTAGTATTAAATTTCCTGCACCAAAAAAACTTGCAAACAACGCAAATCCAATTATTAATATTGTCTTCTTATTATTCATGTCTTAGAATTATCTTAGCACAAGATAATAGAATTTAAAAAATGTCACATTGCATAAACTATAAAAACATCAACGTTCATTATACCGATCAAGGAAAAGGACGCGCCATTGTTTTGCTTCATGGATTTCTTGGGGATTTATCAATGTGGAATAATTTAGCTGATCAACTATCAAAAAAGAATAGAGTGATAGCCATTGATTTATTGGGCCATGGTAAATCAGGTTCGTTTGACAAGATTAACACAATGGAAGCCATGGCAGATGCCGTACATAGTGTCATAAGACATTTAAAGTTGAGGCGATTTATTCTACTAGGTCATTCAATGGGAGGATATGTAGGTTTGGCTTTTGCTGAAAAATTTCCAGAGCAATTGTTAGGATTAGGATTATTAAATACCACAGCTCTTGCTGACACAACAGAAAAGAAAAAAAACCGCAATCGTGCGATTGAGGCGGTAAAAGAAAATAACAAAGTTTTTATTCGATTGACTATTCCAAATCTATTTTCTGAAAAGAATAAAATAATTTTCAAAAAGGAAATAGACGATTTGATAAATAGTGCATTGCTAATGCAACCTGAATCAATTATTGCAGCATTAAAAGGAATGCAATCTAGAGTTGATAGATGTCATGTTTTGAGAAATGAGTCTTATAAAAAATTATTAATTATTGGGCTCAATGACCCTATACTCAACTACCAGTCGTTTAAACTACAAACAAAAAAAACGAATGTTGATACCGTTGAAATTTCAGGTGGACACATGAGTTATATTGAAAATATTGAAGAATTTACCTACAATATTATGCATTTTATCGAAAAGTTATAGCGTTTTAGCGTTTATTTTATTTTTTTTTCTATGTTAGATGTCCCAAATTAACCGACTTATGAAAAAAGCTACTTCTAACAATCCTATTTTGAAATTCTATTGTGACGCCTTTGGTCATAATTTTGAAGTTTCAAAAAAAGTAACTTCTCACGTTAAAGAATATACTTGTAAATGTTGTAAAAAACAATTGACCACAAATAGCAATGGTCACCTAACTGAATTAACGCCAACGTTTAAAGAAATCAATTCAATTTTAGAAAAAATTTATACGACTAAAATGATGCGGTTAAAAAATCAAACGGAAGCCTTAACAGCAACTATGTATCCTTTAAAAAACATTGCATAATTATACATAGCACTCATTCTGTTTTTTATTAGATTTCTTATTTCATAGGAAAAATCTTTCGCTTCATCGATTTATTAACAATATATTTCGCTCATAACCAACATTTTAATACATTTATTAACAATCCCCTCTATAAGCTAACTAAAAGTCAATCGTTGTGAAACAATTTTACTGTTCTCTATTTGGTCATGATTACAAAGTTGTAAAAAAAGTGACTTATCATGTCAAGGAGTATAAATGCAAACATTGCAGTCAGCATATGACAACCAATGGTCAAGGTAAATTAACCTTGATGACCCCAAAATTTCGAGAAATTAATTCAATTTTAGAGAGAATTCATACTAAAAAAGTAAGACGCAAACAACTTATGTTTGATCGTTAAGAGAATTCCACCCTTGTGCTTTTAATGGAATTTTAGTCTCGGCTCTGGTAACTAAATGTAGACCAGCACTTTCCTCTTTCATATAACCAATGACAGTTAGATTTGGATTCGCCTTAATTTTATTATAATCACTTTGCCCAATTGTAAAAAGCAATTCATAATCTTCACCACCATTCAGAGCAACAGTCGTACTATCAATTTTAAATTCTTCGCAGGTAGAAATTACCTGAGGATCCAATGGAATTTTTTCCTCATGTAAATCAACACCCACATTACTTTGTTTACATAAATGCATTATTTCAGAAGACAAACCATCACTTATATCAATCATTGCCGTTGGCTTCACATTTAAATCTTTTAATAACCCCACAATATCCTTTCTCGCTTCAGGCTTCAATTGACGTTCTAAGATATATGAATAAGCATCAAGGTCAGGCTGATTATTCGGATTAACTTTATAAACCTCCTTCTCTCTTTCCAGGACTTGCAAACCTAGATATGCGGCACCAAGATCACCAGTCACTACCAACAAATCATTTGGCTTAGCACCATTTCTGTAAACAATATCCTGTTCATTTATTTCTCCAATTGCTGTGACTGATATGATTAATCCTGTTGTTGATGAAGTTGTATCACCACCCACAAGGTCAACGTTGTACACTGAACATGCAGTGGCTATCCCATCATACAATTCTTCTAAGGCCTCCAAAGGAAATCTATTTGATACGGCAATTGAGATTGTTATTTGAGTGGCTATAGCATTCATTGCATAAATATCTGATACGTTAGCTACAATTGCTTTATAGCCTAAATGTTTTAGAGGCACATAGCTCAAATCAAAATGAACGCCTTCAATTAAAAGATCGGTTGAAACAACTGTACTTTTAGTACTAAAATTCAAAACAGCGGCGTCGTCACCAATGCCTTTAACAGTAGATTTATGCCCTATCTTTACATTTTTAGTTAGATGCTCAATGAGTCCAAATTCACCCAATTGGGCAAGTGGTGTCAATCTTTGATTTTTATCTTCAATCATTGGGCAAAAATACTATTCTTTTATAACAAAAACCTATGCAAACATTGACTAATATAATGTTAGGAATACTGATTAAAATGGACTTATATTGTATATTTGCTCTCTATTTAGAACAAATCTATATTAGAACATGATAAAAGTTTCAGAAACAGCTAAAAAGAAAGTTACAGAGTTAATGACTGAAGAAGGATTTAACGCCGCAACTGACTACATTCGCGTTGGCGTAAAAAGTGGAGGATGTTCTGGTTTGTCATATGATCTAAAATTTGATAAAGACATTAATGCTGAAGACAAGGTTTTTGAAGATAATGACGTGAAGATTATAGTGGATAAAAAAAGTTTCTTGTACTTAATTGGAACAACTTTAGAATATTCAGGAGGTCTAAATGGCACTGGTTTTATATTTAATAATCCTAATGCTAATAGAACTTGTGGTTGTGGCGAATCATTTTCATTATAAGAACAGATGAATAAGTATACAGAAGATGACTTAAGAGAGGAATTAAAAACCAAAGAATATGAATATGGTTTTTATACAGATATAGATTCTGACACACTTCCTATTGGATTGAATGAAGGTATTGTTCGTGCTATTTCTAAAAAGAAAGAAGAGCCTGAATGGATGACTGAATGGCGCTTAAAGGCTTTTAAAGCATGGAAAGAAATGACAGAACCTAATTGGGCAAATGTACATTACAAAAAACCTGATTTTCAAGCTATATCATATTACTCAGCTCCAAATAGCAAACCAAAATACGATAGTTTAGACGAAGTAGATCCAGAATTACTTGCCACTTTTGAAAAACTCGGTATTTCACTAGACGAACAAAAAAAATTGGCTGGTGTTGCAATGGATGTGGTCGTTGATTCGGTTTCAGTAGCCACTACTTTTAAGAAAACACTTGCCGAAAAAGGGATTATCTTCATGAGTATTTCTGAGGCTATTAAAGAGTATCCAGAACTTGTAAAAAAATATATTGGGACTGTAGTGCCGCAAAAAGACAATTTTTATGCAGCACTAAATTCAGCAGTATTTAGTGATGGTTCTTTCTGCTATATCCCAAAAGGAGTACGCTGTCCGATGGAATTATCAACTTATTTCCGAATAAATCAAGCAGGCACAGGACAATTTGAAAGAACTCTTGTTATTGCTGATGAAGGAAGTTATGTTAGTTACCTTGAAGGATGTACCGCACCAAGTAGAGACGAAAATCAACTACATGCTGCAGTAGTAGAACTAATTGCATTAGATAATGCCGAAATAAAATATAGTACAGTTCAAAACTGGTATCCAGGTAATGCAGAAGGAAAAGGTGGTGTATTTAATTTCGTTACCAAACGTGGTTTATGCGAAAAAAATGCCAAGATTTCATGGACTCAAGTAGAAACTGGAAGTGCAGTAACCTGGAAATATCCATCCTGTATCCTTAAAGGTGACAATTCTGTTGGTGAGTTTTATTCAATTGCTGTGACAAACAATTATCAGCAAGCTGACACAGGAACTAAAATGATTCACTTGGGTAAAAACACCAAATCAACCATCATCTCTAAAGGAATATCAGCTGGAAAATCACAAAATTCTTATAGAGGATTGGTTCATATTAGTTCAAGAGCCGATAATGCAAGAAATTTTTCACAATGTGATAGTTTACTTATGGGAAATGAATGTGGTGCACATACATTTCCATATATAGAAGCAAAAAATAAAACAGCTCAAATTGAGCACGAAGCAACTACGAGTAAAATAGGTGAAGATCAATTATTTTATTGTAACCAAAGAGGAATCGATACCGAAAAGGCAATTGCCTTAATTGTCAACGGATTTAGTAAAGAGGTTTTAAATAAATTACCTATGGAATTTGCTGTTGAAGCGCAAAAATTATTAGAAATAAGTTTAGAAGGATCTGTTGGATAAAAATTTGTAACAATGAAGAATACCATCATCTTATTAGTTGCCCTAACTCTATGTGTTAGTTGCAAAAAAGAAACAAAACCAGAAGCTACTGAAACCTTAGAAGGTAGAACTGAAAAACAAAGCGATGGATTAACCCTTTTAAAAGGTGATTTTATGTATATAGCTGATGCAGCAGTTTTACAAACACATAGAGAAATTTATGGAGTTGTAATTGATGAGAAAATGCATGAACTAAATGAAATGGTTAAACCCTATAAAGAAGAAGAATACGATTGGGTTCCTGTAGAAGTTAGAGGTAAAATAACTAAGAAAGCAGAAGGTGAAGAAGGTTGGGATTATAAGGTGGAAATAGAAGAAATATTAGGTGTTTCAGCACCGGACAAAAATAAAGATGACATTATTAAAATAGGAAAATAAAACATGCTTAAAATAAAAAATTTACATGCCAGTGTAGAAGGGAAAGCAATCTTAAGAGGAATTAACCTTGAAGTTAATCCCGGTGAGGTGCATGCAATTATGGGACCAAATGGTTCTGGAAAAAGCACACTCGCTACAGTTATTGCAGGTAGTGAAGAATACGATGTAGAAGAAGGTGTGATTACCCTAAATAATGAAAATCTTGATGAATTGTCTGCAGATGAACGTGCTCATAGAGGTGTTTTCTTATCTTTTCAATATCCTGTTGAGATACCAGGTGTCACTGTAACAAATTTTATGAAGACTGCCATTAACGAAACTCGTAAGGCACAGGGATTAAAAGACATGCCAGCCAATAAAATGCTGAAACTAATCAGAGAAAAATCAGAATTACTCGATATTGATAGAAAATTTTTATCTAGATCTCTTAATGAAGGCTTCTCTGGTGGTGAGAAAAAACGTAATGAAATATTTCAGATGGCAATGTTAGAACCAAAATTAGCTATTCTAGATGAAACAGATTCTGGATTAGATATTGATGCCTTGCGTATCGTTGCAAATGGGGTAAACAAATTAAAAAGCAGTGACAATGCCGTTATTATTATCACGCATTATCAGCGCCTATTAGATCATATTATACCAGATTTTGTCCATGTTTTGTTCGATGGTAAGATTGTAAAATCTGGATCTGCAGAATTAGCTCACAAACTTGAAGAAAAAGGCTACGATTGGATTAAAGAAGAAGTAAACGCTTAAATGAAATTAAAAGAAAAACTCATATCATCCTTTTTGGCATTCGAGAATCAAGTTGACGTAGACACCTATGTGCATGATATTCGAAGTGAAGCCATTAAGACTTTTGAAGATAAGGGCTTTCCTAATAAAAAAGAGGAAGCATGGAAATACACATCACTAAACAAGCTCTTAAAAAATGACTATAGTGTGTTTCCTAAGCAAGAAAATGCTTTGGAATATCGTGAAGTTAAACAGTATTTTCTTCATGATATAGATACTTATAAGATAGTTTTTATTGATGGGAAATATTCATCTCACCTATCTGAAACAACGCATGATGCCATGGATATTTGTTTAATGTCTGCTGCATTAAGCAAACCAAAATATCGCATCCTTATTGAAAACTATTTCAATAAAATTGCAACAAAGGAAGGTATCACTTCCTTAAATACATCTTTTGCTAAGGAAGGTGCTTATATTCATATTCCAAAAAACAAATTGGTTGAAAAACCTATTCAAATAATACATTTTTCCACGGGTAGTGAGGCAGCGCTCATGTTGCAACCTAGAAATTTGATTGTAGTAGATGAAAATTCGCATGTACAGATCATTGAACGTCATCAAAGTTTGACTTCAAATCCTGTACTTACAAATTGCGTCACTGAAGTTTTTGCTAATAAACGAGCAATCATAGATTATTATAAAGTTCAAAATGACAAGCAAGACGCCTCGTTAATTGACAATACGTTTATTAATCAAAAACAGGAAAGTCATGTGTCTGTTCATACCTTTTCGTTTGGTGGTCAATTAACGCGAAATAACTTGAACTATTACCAAAACGGTCAGCGCATTGATTCTACTTTAAAAGGAATCACATTAATTGGTGATAAACAACATGTAGATCATAATACCTTAGTACATCATATAGAACCAAACTGCGAAAGTCATCAAGATTACAAAGGAATCTTTGGCGATAATGCTACTGGTGTTTTTAATGGTAAAGTCGTTGTTGAAAAAGAAGCTCAAAAAACTAATGCTTATCAATCGAATAACAATATTTTAGTAAATGATAAGGCAACAATCAACACCAAACCTCAATTAGAAATTTTTGCTGATGATGTAAAATGTTCTCATGGATGTACTATTGGTCAATTAAATGAAGATGCATTATTCTATTTGCGCTCTAGAGGCATTCCCGAAAAAGAAGCAAGAGCATTATTAATGTATGCCTTTGCTAACACTGTTTTAGAAAGTGTAAAAATTCCTGAACTTAAAAAACGTATCAACAAACTCATTGCAAACAAACTTGGAGTCAATATTGGATTTGATCTTTAATTTCTTGCAAGGAATATTCTTATTCGTCACACCAAATGCTTGATGTACAAAACATACGTAACGATTTTCCAATACTTACACGCAAAGTAAACGGTAATCCATTAGTATATTTTGACAATGCTGCAACTTCTCAAACGCCTAAACAGGTGATTGATGTCATTGTTGATTATTATCAACGCTATAATGCCAACATTCATCGTGGTGTACATTCTTTAAGCCAAGAAGCTACGGATGCTTACGAAATGGCAAGACTTAAACTTCAATCTCATTTTAATGCCAAAAAAGCACATGAAATTATTTTTACATCAGGCACAACTCATGGTATTAATTTGGTAGCTAGCGGATTCTCCACTTTATTGCAAGCAGATGACGAAGTTATTGTATCGGCACTTGAACATCATAGCAATATTGTACCATGGCAAATGTTGTGTGAAAAAACTGGAGCGAAGCTCAAAGTCATTCCAATGAATCAAAAAGGGGAATTAGTAATGAGTGAATTTGATAGTTTGCTATCTAGTAAAACCAAATTGGTGTTTGTCAATCACATTTCGAATGCTCTAGGCACCATAAATCCTATTAAATACATCATTGATAAAGCACATGAAGTGAACGCGGCTGTTTTAATTGATGGTGCTCAAGCGTGTCCACATTTAAAACCAAATGTACAAGAACTTAATGTTGACTTTTATGTTGCTTCTGCTCATAAAATGTACGGACCAACTGGTGTAGGCTTATTATATGGAAAAGAAGAATGGCTTACTAAATTACCTCCATATCAAGGTGGAGGTGAAATGATTTCTGAAGTTACTTTTGAAAAAACAACTTATGCTAAACTTCCACATAAGTTTGAAGCAGGTACACCAAATGTTTGCGGTGGTATTGCTTTTGGTGCTGCCATTGACTATTTGAATAATATAGGTTTTGATGCAATTGAATCCTACGAAACTGAATTGCTTCAATATGCAACTAGAAAATTACTTGAAATTGATGGTTTAATAATTTATGGCACTTCCAATCGAAAAACTTCTGTGATTTCATTTAATGTTAATGGGATCCATCCTTATGATATTGGTAGTATTCTAGATAAAATGGGAGTTGCTGTTCGAACTGGTCACCATTGTGCGCAACCAATCATGGATTATTATCAAATCTCAGGAACTGTGAGAGCTTCATTCTCATTTTATAATACAAAAAAAGAAATTGATATTTTTATCAAGTCTTTAGATAAAGCAATACAAATGTTATCATAAATAAAAACTGAATTTTAATGAGAAAATTATTTTTTACAATTTCTATCCTCGCATTAGTTTCCCTTGTGTCGTGTGCAAAGGAAAATCAAAAATCTATTGATGGCCAGTGGGAAGTTCTCTTTATCAATAATCAGAGAATACTAAACAATCCTCCAAATTTTGTTATTAACTTAAGAACTTTGAAAATAGCTGGGTTTGCTGGTTGTAATCAATTTTTTGGATCTATAGAGATGGATGAAAAGGATTTACAATTGAACGGCATTGGATCAACCAGAGCGCTTTGTCCTGATATGACAATTGAAGAATCCTTTTTAAATGTATTACGTGATGTCACTTCATTTACATTTGAAGCTAATGTTTTAGTTCTGAATACAGAAAACAAAGATATTTCAATGAAGTTGAAGCCTTTAGACACACCATAAAAGGGTGATAAATATTATAATGACTATTAAAAAAATACAAGAAGATATAATTGAAGAATTCAACATGTTTGAAGACTGGATGGAGCGTTATGAATATATGATTGAACTCGGTAAGTCATTACCGTTAATAGCGGAGCAATATAAAACGGATGATAATATCATCAAGGGTTGTCAAAGTAAAGTTTGGCTTCATGCCGAAATGATAAATGATAAAGTCATTTTTACCGCAGATAGTGATGCCATTATTACCAAAGGCATAATTGCCATTTTAGTACGTGTTTTTTCCAATCAAACACCTCAGGCAATAATTGATGCTGACACCAATTTTATTGATGAAATTGGCTTAAAGGAACACTTATCACCAACTAGAGCAAATGGTTTGGTGAGTATGATTAAACAATTAAAATTATATGCTATTGCATATCAAACACAAAAAAGCAAATGAGCACTGCAGAAATAGACGTAAATGCGTTAGGTGAAAAAATTGTCCGCGTACTAAAAACCATATTTGATCCTGAAATACCAGTGGATATTTATGAACTCGGATTAATTTATGATGTTTTTGTAAATGAAGATCTAGATGTAAAAATCTTGATGACATTAACAACTCCAAATTGTCCAGTTGCTGAAACTTTGCCTTTAGAAGTTGAAGAAAAAGTAAAATCGCTTAACGAAGTCAAGGATGCTGAAGTTGAAATTACTTTTGATCCTCCTTGGACTCAAGATCTCATGAGTGAAGAAGCTAAGTTAGAACTTGGCATGTTATAAACTGTACTATGTCAGATCAAATTGTAAATCGAGTAGCAAATAGTAGCTTAGTTACTATTGATCTTGAGGATTTTTATCCTGAGGGTCAACGGGTTTTGTTTGATATAAAAGATTGGCTTTTTGAAGATTTTGTATTAAGAGAAAAAGAGTTTAGGGCATTTGCTAAGTCAAAGAATTGGAGCGAATTTCAAGATGCCTATGTGGCTTTATATTGTTCGTCTGACGCCATTATCCCAGCTTGGGCATATATGCTACTTTCTACTCATCTTGAGCCTTACGCCAAAAAAATTGTAATTGGTAATCTTGTTACTTTAGAGACCTCTGTATATCAAGATATTATCAATAACCTAGATGTGTCAGAATTTATTGATAAACCACTTATTATTAAAGGCTGTACAACCATGCCAGTTCCTGAAAACGCCTACATAATGCTTACAAACAAACTAAAACCCATAGCCAAATCACTCATGTATGGTGAGGCTTGTTCTGCAGTCCCTTTGTTCAAAAAGAAGCAATAATTCATTCTTTTTGTAAAAATGGCTTTAAAACTTATATTTGCAGCCATATTAAACCTTAAACAATTTTAAAAATGAAAAAACTAATATTTTTAGTTGTGTTAGTTAGTGGATTTACTCTTGCTCAAGCACAATCAAAAGAAGAATTAGAAAAACAAAAATCTGAAAAACAGGCTGAGGCTGATAAAGCTCAAGGAGAAGCCAATGCTATTCAAGTTCAAATTGATGCATTGCCTGGATGGAGATTTGGAGCTTTTGGAACCATTGGAGGTAGTATTTCTAATTTTAGTAATTGGTATGCTCAAGGAACACCTAACAATTCATCAGGAAATTTTGGGATTTCTGTAAATGCATTCGCCAATGAAATTCAAGAATCATATTTTTGGAGAAACGCCTTAACTGCAAGTCTGAATTGGGTAAAATTAGACGACCAGGATTCATCTCTAGATAGTGAAGATTTTAATCCTACTACCGACGTATTTAATATCTCGTCATTGTACGGTAAAAAACTAAGTGAAAAATTCGCGATTTCAATCTTAGGTGAATACAGAACGACTTTATTAAACAACTTTAACGATCCTGGCTATTTAGATTTAGGTGTCGGTGCCACTTGGACGCCAATTCCAGATTTGTTTGTTGTTATTCATCCTCTTAATTATAATTTTGTTTTTAGTTCTGATAATCCAGTTTTTGAATCATCTTTAGGTGCTAAAATTGTAGCTGATTATACCAAAAAAATTGGAGCCATTAACTTCAAAACAAATTTTTCAGCTTTCCAAAGTTACAAGTCAGGAGATTTATCCAATTGGACTTGGACAAACTCATTTAGCTATACACTATGGAAAATGATAGGAGTTGGGTTTGATTTCGGATTAAGGAACAACAAACAAGAAGCATTGAACTATGCATTGGGACAGTTTGACCCTATGATGATTGGTCTTGAACCTACTTTCGATAATGTAGACAATGATTTGCAAACTTATTGGACCTTAGGACTAAGTTATAGTTTCTAATCAAATAAAAAATTAATCTTAAACTCGTCCTATGGCGAGTTTTTTTTATCCTTCAAATTCGTCATAATCTGGATACAAAAAACTGTTATATGGGAAGCGCGTGACATGCAACTCTCTTACAGATTTATAAACCTGTTTTTTAAACTGCTCTAAATTCTCTTTATTCAATGCCGAAATAAATAAGGCTTCACCTTTTGCCATCCAAGTTTTTTTCCACTCCTCTAAGGTATAATTGGCTTTAGTCCTTTCTACTACTAAATCGGTATCGTCATAAGGTTCCGGCTGATATGCGTCAATTTTATTAAAAACCATTAAAGTTGGCTTATCTTGATGATCAATTTCTCCTAAAATTTGATTAACGGAATCTATATGCTCTTCAAAGTTGGGATGTGAAATATCAACTACATGCAACAATAAATCTGCCTCACGAACCTCATCAAGTGTTGACTTGAAAGATTCAATTAATTGCGTTGGCAGTTTTCTAATAAATCCAACCGTATCACTCATTAAAAAAGGCAAGTTTTTTATGACTACTTTTCTAACAGTTGTATCTAAGGTTGCAAACAATTTATTTTCTGCAAATACATCACTTTTACTAATCACGTTCATAAGGGTAGACTTTCCAACATTGGTATAACCAACTAAAGCTACTCGAACTAATTGGCCTCTATTACCTCTTTGAACAGCCATTTGTTTGTCTATTTTGACAATTTTATTTTTCAGCAAAGAAATTCTGTCTCTAACAATTCGTCTGTCTGTTTCTATTTCTGTCTCTCCTGGACCTCTCATGCCAATACCTCCTCGTTGTCTTTCAAGGTGAGTCCACATGCCTTTAAGTCTTGGTAAAAGGTACTCAAATTGGGCAAGTTCCACTTGGGTTCTCGCATAACTTGTTTTGGCTCTTTGTGCAAAAATATCTAGAATAAGATTGGTTCTGTCAAGAACTTTACAATCTAATATTTTACTAATATTTCTCTCTTGTGCAGGTGAAAGTTCATCATCAAAAATTGCAGTTCCAACCTCATTGTCTTTAATATAAATTTCAATTTCTTCCATTTTTCCTGTTCCAACAAAAGTTTTAGGATTAGGGAATTCCATTTTCTGTGTGAAGCGTTTTAATACTTTTCCGCCAGCCGTATAAGTCAAAAACTCAAGTTCATCTAAATATTCTTTAGATTTTTCTTGGTTCTGATCTTTGGTGATAACACCAATTAATACAACCTTCTCTAGTTCTATGTCTTTCTTTTCAATCATAAATTATCACCAAGTTGCAAATGTACAAATTGAATAGGTTTGTTTTTATTACTTTAGGCAATTATACATGTACAATGACAAAATTTAATTCTGAAGAAAATACCATATCAAATTACTTCACAATTGCCTTTTACAATCTTGAAAACCTATTTGATGTTTTTAATGATAAGTATACAAATGATGATGCTTTTTTACCAAATTCAGAACGAAATTGGACACCAAAACGTTACAAAAAAAAAGTCCGTAAATTAGGTTATGCTATTTCAAAAGTAGGGATTAAAACTGCTAAAAAGTTACCTACAATTGTTGGTCTAGCGGAAGTAGAAAATAAGTTGGTTATTGAGGATTTACTCAAATCAAAATTCTTAAAAAATCATAACTATGATATCGTTCATTATGATTCTCCAGACGAACGAGGTATTGATGTAGCAATGATCTATAACAAGGATAATTTTGAAGTTATCAGATCTGAAGTATACGAACTTGATCTAACAATGAAAAACGGCATACCAGATCATACTAGAGATGTCTTAGTAGTTCTTGGTTTAATAAATGGTGAAGCTATCTACCTTGTTATGAACCATTGGCCATCTAGACGAGAAGGTCAAGAACTGACTGAACCTAAGCGAATAATGGCATCAAACAAAGTCATTGAAGTTCTAAACAATATTAAAACTGAAGACCCAAATGCCAAAATAATAGTAATGGGTGATTTTAACGACGACCCGAAAAGTAAAAGCATTAAGCAGCTGGTTCAACAACATGATCTGTATAATCCGATGGAATCATTGATGTCCTTTAACAGAGGGAGTTTGAACCATTTATTGCGATGGAATTTATTTGATCAAATTCTATTTTCAACTAATTTTTTTGAATTTGATAGAGAGAAACATGCCTTTTCTAAAGCTAATATATTTGATAAGGAATTTCTAAAACAATTTAAAGGAAAGTACAAGGGAAGTCCTTTTAGAACATATGTTGGCCGAAAATACAAAGGTGGTTATAGTGATCATTTTCCGGTTTACATTCACCTCAAAAAAGGAAATACTTAATTCATTCTAATTGAATGAATATTGAGTTTGCCAATTCTTAGTTAACTTAGTGTAATAAAAAAGATTATTATCATTCAAATACAAGCATGTTTTTCAGAAATATTGCACTACTGACCTTATTAATTCTACAGACGGTAAAAGCACAACAGGATCCTCAATATACACAATACATGTATACTATGAATATTGTGAATCCTGCTTATGCTGGAATAACTGATAATTTAGCAATAGGAAGTCTGTATAGAAGCCAGTGGGTGGGATTAGAAGGTGGGCCCAGGACCTTTACTTTTTCTATTCATTCAAAGATTGAAGATGCTGTAGGACTCGGCTTATCATTGATAGCTGATGAAATTGGTCCAGTAAAAGAGACAAATGCATATATTGATCTTTCATATATTATTCCTATTAGTTCTAATACAAATTTAGCATTTGGATTTAAAGCAGGTTTTACGTTTCATGATATAGGTATAAGTCAAAGTCAAATTAATATAATTGATCAAAATGATCCGTTTTTCAGTAATAACCTTAATGAAGCAACACCCAATTTTGGAGTTGGCATTTACTTATATCAACCCAATAATTATTACCTGTCCTTATCAATCCCTAATTTATTGAATGCGATTCATTTGGACTTAAATGGAACCAAAATTGGAACTGAAACCCAGCACCTGTTTGCAGCCATTGGTTATGTAATCGATCTTTCTCAGAATTTCAAAATAAAGCCTCACATTTTTTCTAAATATGCTTTTAATGCTCCAGTTAGTTTTGATGTTAATGCTAATTTATTTATGTACGATCTAGTTGAAATAGGTCTTGGTTATCGATTGGACGATTCCTTAAGTGCAATGATAAATTTTCAGGTAACTCCAAATTTGAGAATTGGTTATGCTTATGATGGCATTCGATCTGAATTAGATATTGTTACTAATTCATCTCACGAACTGTTTCTAAATATTGAATTTCATAGGCAAAAAAGAATCCGTTCCCCTAGGTACTTTTAAGAGTATCTAATATTTATACCAAATTCAAAAAGATGAATGATAAGGCAAAACATAATATTGGAAATAACCATAGTACAACAATACTTCTATGTGCTGAACTTGCTTGTGCTAGCTTTGCTTTTTTTACATTTCGCTTTAGTCCACTATATTGAATCCAATTCTTAAAATATATTGCAATTACTAAAACACCATATATAATCCAAATGTTCGTGGCGTTAAGTGATGTCCCTTTCATTTGCTTCAAAAACTCAGCAAAAAAAACACCCAAAAATAATAGTACTGCACTATGCAATAATGTAATATAAAAAATAGCTATGGCATTGGCTTGTTTATGCTTTCTATTCTTGTAATAGTTGAAAACATTAAAGAATAATTGATCAAACATACTTTTGATTTTATTCAAAAATAAAAAACCACATCAATTGATGTGGTTTTTTACTAATTATATTATTTTTTTTATTGCGCATCTACACTCACGAAATCTAATTCATAAGTTCCATCAAAATCAGCTTGTCCACTTCCAGTATACTTAAATGCAAAATGCATAGTTCCAGAACCACATGAAAGATCAACGTCTCCAGAATCAAGCCAATCGCCAAAGAAATCACTATCCTGAACAATGTAAGCGGCTGGTAAAACACCCCAAGTTGCGCTAGTTATATTTGCTTCGGTACCGTCCCAATCATTTGAGAAAAGTAGTTCCATTGAACTGCCATCAGAAAAACTATTTGATGTTTCAAAGCTTAAAGTCACACCTGTATTGGCATTTAAATCAATTTGTGGTGTGATAAGCCAAGCTACAGATGATGCATCGCCAGAACTAAATGAGCCCACTCTTGCAGAAATGCCTTGTGATGCATTGGCTCCTCCACTTGTGTAAGCTTCCCAACCTTCTGTTCCTGCTTCAATATAATTTGTCCATCCATTTCCAGTAATTAATGCACCTGTTGACTGTCCTTCAAAATCATCTGCGAATAGATTAGTACCTCCAACCGATGATGCCAAACCACAATCTAATTCGATTGGATCACAACGTTCACCAGTCATATCTATATCACCTAAACTATTGATGACAAAAACATTAAAATCATCTCCAAAATCTCTTGTAAAAATTCCTTTAATAGAACCACTATTTTGTGGCAGTGGAATTGACTTAAAGTCAGCAAATGTACTTGTTTGTAGAAGCATTGATCCTGAATCTGAGCAGCTCTCTAATGTTCTAAATCCGTCAAACTCATCAAATGGTTCTCCTGCAAAAGTATATACTAATTCATTTCGGTGTATTTGTACATTGTCCAACTGAACAAAAGTATTCTCATCAGCTTCCGTTAAATCACTAATGGACACCATTTTTGGAAGTATAGTAGCCACTTCTGGATCACGAACAACGAAATCTCTGTATTCGTAGCCTTGAATTTGTTCAACACTACTCCCAGAAGCCTTGCCAATAGTTATAACACCATTAGACTCTCCAACTGCCAGTCCATTTAATTTAATATAGATCTTTCTACCAAATTCATAGGTGTCAGATAACGATTGTACATTAATTTCCACTTTCAACCCTAATCTTGGGTCTGCCATATCATCACTGCCATCCATTCTATTTTGAATAAGAAGTTCTTCAAAAAAGTTACCTGCCTGATCACTTGAAACCACATATCCAGTAATAAATAATGGGTCATCAAACTCAAAAGTTGCTATTTGATCGCCATCAGCTAATGCTTGTTGATATCTAGCTAAAACCGCCGCAAAGGTTGTTGGTGTACCTAAAGCAGCCAAATCAACCGCTGGAACAATTACATCAGGAATACTATATTCATCATCATTCACACATGATGAGATTATCGTGATAAACACAAAAGTGCTTAAGAACATTAAAATTTTACTTGCTTTACTCATGATATTTTTTTTGTTAAAAAAGTTTGTTTTGTTTTATTAAAATCTGACGTATACGTTTACAAAGTAAGTTGCGCCTCTCCCATACCAATATTTTGAACCAAATACAGGTGTATCAAGTGCTCTATCATCTCTCAATTCTCTGAAATTGGCGTTTCTACCTTGTTCAAACCCTCCAGATTTGTACACTTCGTCTAAAAGATTATTGACGCTAGCAAAAAATCCAACGAAGTAATCATCTATTTTCCATGATTTACCACCAATTAAATTAATTGTAAAATAGTCATCAAATTTTTCCTGTTTCAATAATTCTCTAGCTAAAGCTTCATCATAATCATTGAATGGTTGTCCGTCTAAATCTGTATAAAAATTAGCCGTTCTGTTTAATGGGCTAACATCAATATATGTATTGTCAAAATAATTAGCAGTTGCTCCTACCCACCAGTAATCAGGATCGCGATATTCAAATCCTACAGAATAAGCACTTTGAGGTCCACTTGCTAATTTATAATTTTTAAGATTTGATTTACCCAAATAAATGTCTGTAAAATCTTCAGAAGACAAGTATAAATCAGGGTTATTATCGTAAATATATTGTCCAATTGAAGCGGCACCTTTTAATTTAATAGTTGGTGTAACCTGAGCTTCAAGGCCTAATTCTGCGCCATAATGTTTCTTGTCAATTCCTTGAAGAATTTCTTGAATAAAATTGGACTCTTCATCAAAACTTGCTTCTTCAGATGACACAATACCACCAATACCATCGGCAAAGAAAAAGGAGATTTCGTTAGCATCTTCTATTTTAGTAAAATGACCTGTTAAACGAGCTTTCACAATTGGAGATCTGAAAATATAGCTTCCTTCTGCAGCAAGAATTTTTTCCTCTGTAATATTTGGAACTACATTGTGATTTTCTCTAGAGTTTGAAAAAGTATTACGCAATGAAGGTGCTCTAGTAATATAAGCGGCACTAACATCGATCACATGTTTTCCAGTGATTTTATAAGTTGCGCCTCCTTTAGCTCCAATTCCAGTAAAAGAAAGTTTCTCACCTTCACCAAATGAATTGTCTGGAAATGCTCCATTTCTATAGATACCATCTCTTTGATACTGTGTATTTGTAACACTTGCACCAAGATAAAAATCTACTTTATTGTATTTGAACTGAGCTTGTGCATAACCGCTAATCACGTCAGCGTTAAGATTAAAGTTGTATTTAAATTGATCACCAACGCCTACAACTCTGTCTGGATTATTGATATCATTCTGCGCCGTTGCAGTTTCTTCAGCAAAACCATCCACATCTAGGTAACCACTCGCTCCTAAAAGATCTATTACCTCAGCAAAGTTTTCAGACTTTAAATTTCTATAGTTAACAGCTGCATTCAACTGTACATTATCATTTAATTCTGTAGTAAGAATAGAATTAAAAGTTATCTGAGTATCATCACTTCTGTCTTCATATAAGGCATAAATTGCATTCCCTCCAGTTGATGCATTTGATGTATTAGCTTGGTACATGCTTAACCAATCAATTTGTCCATTGTTTAAAAATTGCTGTTGTGCACCATAGGCTGCTCCTGGATCTTCTGGAAATTCTCTAAGCATATAACTCGGTAATTTCTGATAATATGTAGGGCTAGGATTTGCTCCTCCGCCTTCATAAGATATCTGACCGTTAGAACCTACGATTCCATCTGTTCCATTATAATCTAAACGACTATTCCCTAGCTCTCCTGATTGGTAAGCTATATTAGTATTTAAGTTTGTCTTAGCATTAACTTTCCAGTTGTGATTCAACATGAAAATTGGTTCAACCGTACGTTTGATTCTAGAGTTACGTTTTTCACCATCTTGCCAACCCCAATATTCGTTATACTTAATACTGCCAAGATCAAATACTTCTTGAGTATTAGGAGACGATTTTCCACGTCTGTTAGGCGCATAAATACCTGTAAAATTTAAACTATGATTCTCGTTCAATTGTTTTTCAACAGATGCAAAGAATGAATTAGCGTCATATAAAGTAGCATCTTGATAGCCTTCATTTCCCCATCTTCTACCTATAGTTAAGGCATAAGCCCAACCATCGGTGGTTAATCCAGAAGCGTATGAAGCCATTAAACGATTTGTATAACTCCTATTTGAAGATGAATACGTTAGACGTCCACCTTTTCTGTAATGAGACGCTCTAACATCCATATTAGTTGTTCCTAATATACCACCAAATGTAAATGCAGAAGGAGAAAGGCCGTTTGTGAATTCTTGATTTCTCAGAACATCATTCATTCCTCCCCAATTACTCCATTGTGGTCTTCCGTTAAACATTTTGTTCATTTGAACACCATTTATTAAAACGGTTCCATGTTCCGAATCAAGGCCTCTAATTCTAAAGAAAGAAGAGCTCCATTCAAAAGCTGCTGAACGTAAAAATACATCACGGGATGATTGTAGCAATCCAGATATATTATCTGCACCACTTAGGTCGTCATTTAATTCATCGTCAGAGAGTGTTATTGTGAACAAATCCTGAGTGTCTGAAACATCAATTTGCAGAGACATGTCTGTAATATCAACTGTTCTGCCTTCATTAACCACTATAGGATATCTTGCAGTAAGATAACCGCTTTTTTCTAATTTTAATACTTGTTCTCCTAAGGGTACATTGGTATTAAAGCTGAATTCACCCTTGGCATCGGTACTAGTAGATTGCAAGGTTTCTTCAATAGTGATAGTTACACTCGGAATGGGTTCACCAGTTACTGCATCTATTACACTTCCTTTGATTAAAGTTTCTTGTGCAAATGCCGTAATGATGGAGAAAATTCCGAATAAAAAAATCAATACATTTTTTTTCATACTCCAATTTATAGTTAATAGATTATTTTTGCGTTAAATAATTCATATTTAAGGCTTGCAAATTTACGTTATTTATTATTAATATTTACTTTTGGCGTAGGTTTTGATTAGTAATTAACTAAAACATAATACATCTAAACATGAGACTCATAAAGTTTTGGCTTACCGCATTTTGCTTAATGCTTTTTTTAAATTCTAATTCACAAGAAAAGCGCAAATTTAAAATTCATACAATTGCCTTTTATAATGTTGAAAATTTATTCGACACTATAAACGATCCTAAAAAGTTCGATGAAGCGAGTCCAATTATGGAAATGAGTTTCAATAGAGGAGAAGTTTATAAGAAAAAAGTTAATAATATGGCGCGTGTCATATCTGAAATTGGCAGTGAACAGGTCAATAATACGCCCGCAATAATTGGACTTGCCGAAGTTGAAAATAGAGATGTCTTAGAAGACTTATGCAATGATCCTGCACTTGTAGCTAAAGATTATGGGATTGTTCATTTTGATTCACCTGATGCCAGAGGGATAGATGTTGCCTTGTTGTACCAAAAGAAACTTTTTACCCCGATTAGTAAAAGTAATCACGAACTCAAGATCTATGACGATTTAACTAGAGAGCGTGTTTTTACACGTGATCAATTATTAGTTAGTGGAAAGTTAGAAGGAGAATTAATTCATGTTATCGTAAATCATTGGCCTTCACGAAGTGGTGGTGAGGCAAGAAGTAGATCGAAACGTGTTGCTGCTGCAAAGCTGAATAAACGTATTATTGATTCATTACAAGCTAATGATCCATATGCTAAGATTATTACTATGGGCGATTTAAACGACGACCCAATTAATGCAAGTGTAAAAGAAATTCTACAGGCCAAAAAGGATAGAGAAGATGTTCCATTGAAAGGTATTTATAACCCAATGGAGAATCTTGCCAAAAAAGGATTGGGCACCAATGCTTATAGAGATGCCTGGAGTTTATTTGATCAAATATTAATTAGCAAACCTCTGTTAGAAAAAGATTTTAGTTCATTTAGATTTTATAGAGCAGGAATTTTTAATAAAGCATATTTAAGCAATAAACGTGGACGCTGGAAAGGCTATCCTTTACGAAGTTTTGCAGATGGAGGGTTTACAGATGGATTTAGTGATCATTTCCCTGTATATGTTCACGTAATTAAAGAAATACAATCTGAATAAATACCATTATCAATTTATAAAAAAAAGCGACTTTAACAGTCGCTTTTTTTTATTAAAGTTTTGGCCAAACGCTCCAAGGTATTCTAGAGAGCAGCAATACTAATCCTAAAATATAAAATATTAATATTGTATTAAACTTAGCCTTCGAAGCACTTTTCTTTTTATGTTTAGAAAAACCAACCGTAATTAAAATAATAGCTAAGATATTTATGATTGGATGCTCTACTAAATAGAGTCTAACACCAGCCGTTTTCATTACTTCTCCACCCATAGAACTCCACATATCAAACATAGGTGAAACAAAATATAATACTAATCCTATAAACAATTGAATGTGCGAAACTATCAATGTGAATAAGTTAATGCGCAAATCCTTGGCTTGATACTCCTTATTTGAGAGTTTGCCCATTATAGTTTTAATAATTGCAACAACTAGCATAAGTATTACAACATATGCCCAATATGAGTGCAGTGTTTTTAAAGTATCATACATAATTAAGAGGTGTTAGTTTTGACAAAAATAATGATTTATAGCCATAAAAAAACCTCTTCGAAATGAAGAGGTTTTTGAGTTAATAATTTTATTCATTTTTACTCTTGATAAACCCACTCGCCGCCAGTTTTAATAACGCTCATAGATTCATCGGTTGTAGAACCATTATATATAATATATGTCAATACATATTTCTGACCTTCTTCAGCTGAAGGATTGATATTATCTAGAAGTGCATTAAAGGCTTCTAGTAACATTTCATCACTCCAATAATTGGAACTTGATGGTCTTCTATCAAAACTTCCAAAGAAACCAACATTATCAGCAGGTCCTGGATAAATTGTGATAAAGGCATTAGATATAAATGAAACATCTGCACCTGTAAGGGTATATCTTATCGTATTATCTGGAACCCATGTATCACCATCATGCCCAAACTGTAAAGAGGTGCTAATTGTCGATTCATGTCCAGCCCAAGAGCCATCCACTACAGTATATCTGTTACCTCTAATTTGTGCTCCACTTGAACTTGAGAAATAATCATATACCATAATAACCTCATCTTCTTCTAGACCAAAAGCCCAAGGGCTTGTTAAGCTTAAAAATGTTGGTAAATAATCTTCTGCTGGAGTTGAGCTGCCAAAATTGTTAAAAAATCCAGGTTGACCAAATTCTTCGCCCATAGAATCAAAATCAGCAGAGCTTAAAAAATAAACGCCATCTACAGCTTCCCATTCTCCAGAATCATAGGCATAATGCGTTCCTTTAGAGTTGGTATCACCAGTCACTCCTAAAGTTTTAACTGCGAAAGATTCTATTCTCCATCTTGGTGAATCAGAATCAGTAGAACTATACCAAAAAGCTACGTGAATTGATTGACCGTCATAAGCCGAAAAATCAAAATCTTCAGATGCTGTCATACTTCCATAAATCGTTTTATCAAAGTCAAAAACATCCCAAGTTGCCGTAGCAGGATCAGTACCAGTTGTATAGTTAGTAGATACACGAACTTCAATTAAATTAGGATCTCCTAAGAAGTCAATTTCCTGAGTAATTTGTAATTTCAAATCTGACTCTCCAGATAAATCAATAGCTGGTGAAATCAGCCATTCTTCACTTGCCATAGTTCCTCCATCAAATCCTGAACCCTGAGCATAACTTGCTTCTTCTGTCCATCCTAAATTATCTGCGCCTAATACCGGAACAACTTCAAAATCTCCAAAATTAGCTGGAAAAGTTGCCTCGTATAAATTTGCTAATCCCACAATTGGATCATCAAAATATTGCTTGTATTTAGCTAATACAATTTGACCTTCCATAGGACCAGCAATAGCTGCACCTAAAATTCCAGGAATATGATCGTCTGAATCAACATTTGGGTAAAATCCAAACGCATCACTACCTGTAGAGGCATAATCTGCATTTGACAGCTGATAGGTATCTGCACCAGAGTAATCACTTACACCTTCCGCACTGCCGATAAATAATCGGTAGTTAACCAAAACTGAGGAACCTTCTCCCCAATTAAGATATTTTTCAGCTAAAAACGGAGGCAACATTGTTTTAGCATCGTCTTCTGAACTAAAACTACCAAATCCTAATTCTAATTCGTCATAATCTTCACTTGTTAATGTATATTCGTCAGCTCCAACAATTGGATTGTCTATAGCATCAATATCATTATAAATGTCTTCTAATGGGTTACAACCTGTAAAGACTATTCCCATTATAGCTAAATAAAATACTATTCTTTTCATTTTCATTGTTTTTTAGAAATTAAATTTTGCACCAACACTAAATGTTCTACCATAACCAAAATAAACTAATGCAGTAGATACATCTGATCCAGCACCATCTAATGAATCGGCTATATAATTTGTGTCAAATAAATTATTAATTCGTCCTGTTAATACACCTTGGAAAGGTCCCATATCAAAACCATGTCTTATAACTGTATCAAATGTTCCATATGATGGAGCAACCCACGTTTCTGGTCCAGGTGTTCCTCGATCACTAGGGTCAAAATCTGCATAAAGATTGTCAAAATAGTTATAGTCTAGTAAAATGGTTGTATCAGGTGAGATTTTATAATTCATACCTAATGCAAAAGTGGTTTGTGCAGCATCACCAACATGTAAATCTTTAATAAAAAGATTAACAGTGTCAACAACATTTTGCTCCTCGTCGATAATATCAACATCCATTACATCGCTATCCCATTTCCAGTCACCTAAAGATGCCATTCCTGTGAAGCCTAAATCATCTGAAGCTTGAAATGCAAAATCCACCTCAATTCCTTGGTGAATCGCATTTACCCCTAAAATATTTGCAGCTAAGAATGAACCATCAGGTTGCTGATATGCAGCTGTCTCTGTTCTGTCATTCCATCTGGTAGAATATGCATTTACATTGGCCCTAAAAGTCTCAGATCTATAGCCATAACCTAATTCATAACTTGTAATTTTTTGATTTGGAGCATCTACATTAATAGACTCATTGTTAAAATTTAAAAAGACAGAATCAAATCCTGGTGCTTTCTCAAAATACCCGAAATTGGCAAACACATTATGATTATCGTCAATATTGTAATTAGCGCCACCTTTAGCACCAAATCCAAAGAAATTATAACGATCTGTTTCTTGAAGTGGGTCACTATCTAAATAATTAAAATAATCTATACGCTTATATGAAGTGTTAGATGCATTTAATGACAAAAATGCCGCTAATTTATCTTGCGAATATTCTAATTGTCCAAATCCACCTAACCAGCCAACTAGGCCATCGTTATGATAAGAAAACTTATCGCCAACTTGAACTGTTGCATTCGGATTGTTAACATCATCATCAACAGCAAAGTATTGTCCGCCAAGTAAATCAGTCACTTCTCTAAAGTGAATACCTTTATAGTCTCTCCAATCAAGACCTGCTAATAAAACAAGATTGTCTGATAAATCTGTTTTAAAGGTAGAAAGCACACCATACCAATTATGATCATTACGTGACGCTCTTAAAACAGATGTAGATCCGTTAGCGCCATTTGCGATGTTTTCAGCCACAATACGATCTAAGTCTACTGGTCCTAAATTTCCTATTTTATAATCTGCATTAGAAAATTTATTTTCTCCAGCAGTACCACCGCCTCCACCAGATCCGAAGGAAGCATAAACAGCTGTAGATAAGACTGACTTATCACTAATCCTCCAAAAATGGTTTAAAGAAATTTGAGGTTTATGATAAAAGTTGTCCTCAATATGTGTTATTTGTCCTTGCTTATAGCCCCAATCAGAATTAAATTTAATTCCTCTTTCACTCATTCTGAACGTTTCAATTGTATGTCTATTTTGTCTTTGACCATGGCGTTGTTTGGCGCCAAAAGCAGTAAAAGATAATTTATGAGCATCATTGAATCTTTTAGAAAGGTTTACAAAATAAGATACCCCAGTAAATTCTGTTCCATCTACATAACCATCTCCTTCAGTTTTTGAACCAGAAACAGTCGCTGCAAATCCTTTTTCATTTAACCCAGTTGAATATGTTGCTCCGTACTTAAGATAGCCGTCATTTGCCAGTGTTGCATAAAAATTACCTCCAGCTTCAGCATCGGTGGTTTTCGTTATAATGTTGATAGTACCTCCAATGGATGGTACGGCAACTTTAGCTGCACCAAGACCTCTTTGAACCTGCATACTACTGGTTACATCAGACAATCCAGCCCAATTACTCCAGAATACACGTCCATTCTCCATGTCATTTACAGGTACTCCATTAATCATAACAGCCACATTTTCAGATTTGAATCCTCTCAAGTTAATTCTACCGTCACCATATCCTCCACCTGATTTAGTAGCGTACACACCAGGTGTTGATTTTAATATTTCTGGAAACTCTTGAGTTCCTAATTTTAATTCAATTTCAGCTGCGTTAACCGTAGATACTGCTACAGGAGTTTTTCTATCCACAGCTACAGAAGCGGTGATTAAAATTTCTTCAAGGCCAATATTACTTGGTGTTAAAACAATTGTTCCTAAATCTTGATTACCTGAAAAGGCAAAAGACATTGATGTATATCCCACAAAAGAAATTTCAACTTCTCCAGAAGAACTTTGAGTTGTTAATGAAAACTTTCCGTCAAAATCAGCTGATACTCCATTTGAAGTACCTTTTTCAATAACATTTGCTCCAGGAAGTGGAGCGTTTAGATCAGAACCAGTTACGATTCCCGTAACTGTACTTTGCGCCATCGCTGCAACTGTAAACATACAAGCTGCAATGAATGACATTAATTGAGTAGTTTTTCTCATATTTAATTTATAGATTGATTTTTTAATATTTCTAGCAAAATTAGGTATTATTAATCACTTTTAATTAACAAAATGTTAAGAATTTTACCGACTGATGAAGTTATAATAAATTAGTCTACTGGCTAAGTATATTGCCCCTAATTTATTAACATTAACTGTTATTATGCTTTGAAGTGGTCTATCAAGGCCTGTGAAGAGCTATCATGTGTACTTCTATGATCAGCCTTAAATTCTTTTAAGATACTTCCAGCCATCTGTTTACCTAACTCAACTCCGAATTGATCATAACTATAGATATTCCATAAAATGCCTTGTACAAATGTTTTGTGCTCATACATTGCGAGGAGTTTACCTAAACTTTCGGGTGTAAGTTTGTCTATGAATATGGTATTGGTTGGTTTATTTCCTTGAAACTCCTTAAAAGGAATGTTTTCTAAATTTTCTATAGGAATTTCATTTTTCGATAATCCATGCATAAGAGCTTTTGTTTGGGCAATAAAGTTTGAAATTAGCTTGTTATGATGATTTGTATTATTATGCAATGGATTAACAAAGCCAATAAAGTCACAAGGAATTAATTTTGTTCCCTGATGAATCAATTGAAAAAAGGCGTGCTGCGAATTTGTTCCAGGTTCGCCCCAAATAATGTTTCCAGTTTGATAATTTACTGGATTTCCGCTTCGGTCTATACGTTTACCATTACTTTCCATACTTGCTTGTTGTAAGTAAGCTGCAAATTTAGATAGGTATTGTGAATAAGGAATAACGGCTTCTGATTCAGCATTATAAAAATTATTATACCAAATGCTGATAAAAGCTAGAATAACCGGAATATTGCTTAGGAAAGGCTCATCCTTAAAATGAACATCTGTTTTTTGAGCACCTAATAATAAATTTTCAAAATTTTGATAGCCTAATGATAAACTTATACTCAAACCAACGGCGCTCCACAATGAAAATCTACCACCAACCCAGTTCCACATAGGAAAAATATTTTCTGTTGTAATACCAAATAATTTTACTTTTTCAATATTAGTAGATACAGCTACAAAATGATTCTTGATATCCTCATTGGCTCCTCTTTCCAAAAACCAATCTCTAATAGTATTGGCATTAGATAAAGTTTCTTGAGTTGTAAATGTTTTTGATACTATAACAAATAGGGTTGTCTCAGGATTTAATTTTTTTAAGATCTCGTGAACATGATCTCCATCAACATTACTAACAAAATGTGTGGTTAAATGATTTTTATAAAATTGCAATGCTTCGACGACCATGGCAGGGCCTAGATCTGAACCACCAATACCGACATTTACAATATCTGTAAATTGCTTGTCTGTAAATCCTTTTTTTTGGCCATTAATGACATCTTCTGAAAACGACTTCATCTGATTCTTAACAGCGCTAATTTCTGGAATAATATTTTTCCCATCGACCAAAACTTTGCTATCATTTGGCATTCTTAATGCCGTATGTAAAACAGCCCTGGTCTCAGTTTCATTAATTTTGACACCTGAAAAATATTTTGAAATAGCATCTTTAAGATCTACCTCTTCTGCTAATTCCTTAAATAGATTTAAGGTTTGTTGATTCAGTCGGTTTTTCGAAAAATCAATATAAAAATCTTGCCAAGTTATGGTAAAATTTTTGGCGCGTTGATCATCCCGGTCAAACCAATCTTTTAAAGTCACATTATTAATTTCTTTAAAATGTGCTTCAAGCTTACTCCAAGCACTGGTTGTAGTTGGATTGATTTTTTTGAGAGCCATTTACTGATTTGATGTTACTGAAGTTTCTTCAAGTGCGGTTTCATCTTCAATTTTAATTTCAGGATATGAAATTGCATCCAATTGCTCTTTGAGTGGTTTAATAAACTCTACATAATTTGCTTTTAAACCATCTGGAATTGATTCAGCAGCTGGTAATTTTTGTCGAAAAGGATCTACCTGTTTTCCGTTTTTCCAAAAACGATAACAGACATGGGGTCCTCCAGTATTACCTGTCATCCCTACATAACCTATCACATCGCCTTGTTTAACAAAATCACCTTTCTTAACAGCTCTTTTACTCATATGAAGGTATTGTGTGCTATAAGTTCCGTTATGTTTAATTTTTACATATTTCCCGTTTCCACCTCTTCTAGTTGATTCCGTTACTGTACCATTTGCTGTAGCTAAAATCGGAGTACCAATCCCAGCGGCAAAATCGGTGCCTTTATGTGGTCTCTTTTTGTAACCATAATACGCAATTCGTCTATTTAAATTATAGCGTGAAGAAATTCGTGAAAATTGTACTGGAGCTTTTAAGAAGGTTCTTCGTAAACTCTTGGTGTTTTCATCAAAATAATCTGAAATTCGTTTAGTACTATCAACGGTAAAATTGAATGCGTAAAAAGGCTCGCCTTTGTGTTCGAAGTATGCCGCATCTATACTTTCAATGCCTGCGTATATGCTATCCTCAATAAATTTTTGCTTGTAAGTTAATTTGAACTTATCCCCTTTTTGAAGTCTAAAGAAATCAATAGTCCAAGCATAAATATCAGACATATCATAGATCAGTTGACTAGGAAGCCCTTGCTCGTCCATAGTTACTGATAGATTTTCATTAATTATACCGGAAGCTTCTTTTTCAACAATTGTAATCGGCTTCTTGTCTCTATAAGCTAATATAGAATCGCAGAATTCTATTACAACATAATCCTCTTTGTTAGGTTGATAGATAAAACTTTGAGGTTGTCTCGCCTCATCTTTTGTACAAAGTAAAGTATAAGGCTTGCCAATTTGTAGTTTTCGAATATCGAAGGTGTCCTTGGCCTTTTCAGCTATCTCATAAATTTGAGGGTAATTAATATTGTTACGCTCAAGAATCTCACCAAAGCTATCACCACTCTTTATGGTATCACGAATGACGGTGAAGTTGTTTAAATTGTAGCCAAATTCAAATTGTTCCTCTAGGGGTTCGGCAAAAGAAGTGACTGGAATATCTTCAGAACTAATATCCTTCTTACAAGATTGACTGTTAAAAATTATAAGCGCTATTAATACAATTTTTAATTTTTTCATTTTTATTTAAACATTAGTTCCCCAATTATCTTTTTCTTCTTGACTCCAAAGTTCTGGAAAAAATATGCGTTTTTGATATTTTGGATGCATATATTTTTGCCAATCACTTCCACCTGTTGCTTCGCCATCTCCATCTTTACCAAGAATGTAATGCGCAGCAGCATTGTAATGCGCCATCACCCAAGTAAGATTTACAGTGTAATCGTAATGTTTCATCGCATTGACTAAATCTTGATTTTTTTGATCTTCTTCAGGTAATTCTTTAAACCTAGACCATAGATTTTTTGTGTTATACACTTTCATAAAGGTTATAAACTCTTCTTTATAACGTTTTTCAAAATTAGTGAGTAACGACGATTTTTTACCCGTTTTATAATCTTTACCTGCTGCTTGCCAATATAAGTGCTCTAAAGCATGTTCAAATGGTGTATCTCGATCTATAGTTGCTCTGAATCTTAAATCGATCAGATTAATTAATTCAGTTGATGCAAATTCAATGAGCCTATATTGCCCGCTTTGAAAACCACTTGCTGGTGTAAGTGTATGTCTAAACTTGTTGTATTGTTCTGGATCCATGCCTTCACGCATGATATTAAAGGACGTGGTAAGCATATCGAAATAACGACTAATACGCATAAGTTTACTTTCAAAAAACACAACATCTAAATTGTCATTGTCTGCAACCTGCGAAATTTCCCAAAGGATCATTTTAAAAATGAGCTCATTTATTTGATGATAGGCAATAAATACCATTTCATCTGGATAGGTAGTTCGTTGAATTTGTAAACTTAATAAGGCATCTGTGTGAATATAGTCCCAATAGGTAATTGGCGTACTGTACAATAATCCTTCTAAATAATTTTCAGTGTCTTCGCTTTGTGCGTCGTACTTAGCCTGCAATTTATTTAAAAGGTCATCATAATTTGGTTGATTTGACATTGGTTCAGTTAAAATTGCACTTCAAATTGATGTATTAATCCTCTAAATGCATCTAAATCTGCTCTAAGCGAACCTACAGAAAGGTCTGCTTTGATGCGTAAAGGTATTCTATTTTTATCAGCACTTACCCATAGGGTTAAACTTTCTTCTTCTTTAAAAACACGACCAGCCATCACATATGGTCTAAATTTTAAACATCTTATTTTCCCAAACTTAGTTTTAATGATTTCCTCACCCAAATATTTTATTTTAAAACCGTAATTTTCTTCATCAAAGAACATATCTGTTCTAACCTCATCACCTATTTTCAATGTTTTAACATCCAAGTTGTTACGTAAATAATAAAAGGTTGACACCATATCCTGAACATTAGGAACTGTTTCAATTACCTTTTTTTTGTTATGCTTGATATTATTGATAAGAGCCTTATTATTTAGCTGATCAAATTCAATTTCTAAATTCTTAGTGTGTCCACCTTCATCAATATTTCTTACAAATTTGTACGGAATTAGTTTTTGTTTGTCAAAATAGCTTTCATAACGGTCTTTAACTTTAAAAAACCACCTAATGGCACCTGTAGTCTTACCTTTTCCAACTACATGATATACAGATTTTCCATCAATCACATCGTCACTCACCTTAAGAGTCGCCTCACCTGCTTTCATCCAGCCACTATAGCTAATTTTAAACTTGAACCATTCGCCAGTATCAAATGCTGAATCGCTTTGGGTAAACGAAACTTGAGCAATGGCTAATGTTGCCAATATAAGTAGTGTTTTTTTCATATTAGTTTTAATTGTAAATAAACTTATTTAAGTAAGTTTTATTGTTCGCTCTAATAGAATTACAATTACTATTCCAAAAGTATAAAAAAACAAAAAACTCTATCCTTATATTAGACAGAGTTTTTAGTCATAATTACGTTAAATATTTATTAAAGTGTACCTCTATTGGCTTGTTCGCGCTCAATAGATTCGAAAAGTGCTTTAAAATTACCAGCTCCGAAGCCTTGAGCACCCATTCGTTGTATAATTTCAAAGAATAGGGTTGGTCTGTCTTCAATTGGCTTTGTAAAAATTTGTAATAAGTAGCCTTCTTCATCTGCATCGACCAAAATAGACAGTTTTTGAAGTTCCTTTATGTCTTCCTTCATCATGTCCATATGTACTCCTAAACGACGTGGTATATCATTATAATACTCCTGTGGCGGTGGTGGTAAAAACTCAACACCTCTCGCTCTTAATTGCGCAACAGTTTTTATAATATCATCTGTTGCAACAGCTAAATGCTGAACACCTGAATCTTCATAAAAATCTAGATACTCTTCAATTTGTGATTTCTTAGCTGCTTTGGCAGGTTCATTAATTGGAAATTTTATGCGTCCATTGCCATTACTCATCACTTTACTCATTAAAGCTGAATATTCTGTATGTATTTGCTTGTCGTCAAAGGATAGAAAATTCACAAATCCCATTACCTCTTCATACCATTTTACCCAAGTATTCATCTGATTCCATCCAACATTTCCAACCATATGATCTATGTATTTTAAGCCAACTGGTTCAGGATTGTAATCAGACTTCCACTCTACAAATCCAGGCATAAAAGTGCCATTATAATTTTTTCTTTCTACAAATATGTGTACTGTTTCACCATAAGTGTAAATTCCTGCACGAACCACTTCACCATGTTCATCCTTTTCAACTATGGGTTCCATATAAGATTTAGCGCCACGTTTTGTTGTTTCTTCATATGACTTACGCGCATCATCTACCCAAAGTGCTATTACTTTAACACCATCTCCATGTTTAACAATATGGTCATTAATGGGTGATTTACTATTTAAAGGTGTTGTTAGTACAAGTCGGATTTTATCTTGTTTTAAAACATAACTTACAGATTCTCTAGATCCAGTTTCTAGACCTTTGTAGGCGTATGATTGAAACCCAAAGGCCGTTTTATAATAATGGGCAGCTTGTTTAGCATTTCCAACATAGAACTCTACATAATCTGTCCCTAATAATGGGAGAAAATCTTGCGCTCCGTCAAATATTTTTTCTAGACCGTATTCTACTGATTTTATTTCTTTATTCATTGTATAATATTTTTAGTTATTCTAACCAAGATTTAAAATAATCTTCGTCAGCAATTCTTAATGCGTCTTCTGTAACCTTTAAAGGTTTAAATGTATCTACCATAACTGCTAGTTCATCAGTTTTAGTTTGACCAATGCTCCTTTCCATAGCACCTGGATGCGGTCCATGTGGAATACCCGCTGGATGTAAGGAAATATGACCAGCATCAATATCATTCCTACTCATAAAATCCCCATCAACATAATAAATAACTTCATCGCTATCTATATTACTGTGGTTGTATGGTGCAGGAATAGCTAAGGGATGATAATCATACAATCGCGGAACAAAACTACAGACTACGAATGTACTTGTTTCAAAGGTTTGATGTACAGGAGGTGGTTGATGTACGCGTCCAGTAATTGGTTCAAAATCATGAATAGAAAAGGCATAAGGATAATTAAAACCATCATAACCAACAACATCAAATGGATGGGTTGCATAATTCATTTCAAAAATATCGTCTCCTTTTTTAATTTTTATTAAAAATTCGCCTTTCTCATCATGCGTTTCTAATTCCTGAGGTTGTCTGATATCGCGCTCACAAAATGGGGAATGCTCTAGCAATTGCCCAAACCAATTTCGATATCTTTTTGGCGTATAAATTGGACTATAAGACTCAACAATAAATAAGCGATTGTCTTCTGTGTCAAAATCCAGTTTATAAATAATTCCTCTTGGAATTAACAAATAATCTCCATACTTAAAATCAAGATTACCAAGGTGAGTTCGTAATTTACCGGTGCCTTTATGAACAAATATTAATTCATCTGCATCTGTATTCTTATAAAAGTAATCTTTAGTAGAATGCTTAGGTGCAGATAGAATTATATTACAATCTGAATTGGTCAATACAATTTTTCGACTTTCTAAATAATCATTTTCAGGAGGTACCTGAAAGCCTCTAAACCGATAAGATTGCATGTTATTTGCCTTTGCAATTTTTGGCGCAACACTATATTGTTTTGAAATAGATTTTACTTGTGTTGGTCTATGAACGTGATAACTATTAGATGACATGCCGTCAAAACCAATAGTCCCAAACAGTTGTTCATAATAATAATCCCCATTAGACTTCTTAAATTGAGTATGTCGTTTTGGAGGAATCTTTCCTAATTTGTGATAAAATGGCATGTTATTATTGTTTTATAAGTTATGAGTAAGAATTACTCATGAAAATCATCTATAAAGATACAACAATGACTAGTTATTCAGGATTTCTCTTAATTAGAAAGTGAAGTAATATTAAATATTCTATCCAGAAAGTTTTCATACAATTACAAATATCGTAAAAATTTTAATTGAACCTTTAATTAAAACCAAAATCCGAGACTAAAAAACCACATATCATCATTCGTTTCAGGTGACCATGTATATTTTGTTTCAAGAGGACCAATAAATGTTTCAATAGCATACCCTAAACCGTACCCTGAAAAATTTGGTGAGGTGAACCATTCATTATTTTCAAAAATACCATCACCAACATTGGCATAATTAATATTTGCTATAATGTGATGCTTTTTCAACCATTCAAAATCGAGATCAAGAGATCCCTTTACGAAGCTATTTCCCGTAATTGATATAAAATCATACCCATAAAAAGAAACAAAATTATTTATGAAATTATTGCCATAACCCCCTAGCGCAAAGTTTAACGAATTATTAGAGCCTTCTCCAATTTTAAACCCACCTGCCGATCCTATTTTTACCGAAAATTTATCCGACAATGAAAAAGCATACTCAATTTTAGCTTTGGCGAAGGAGAATGGTGAGAAATTATTGTTGAAATCAGAAGATGACAAATACCAGTGAAAATCGCTATCAAAAAGCAATCCTTTAGATGGGAAATATTTGTTGTCATACGAATCAAATTTTAGTTTCCCATATAAACTAATAAAATCACTATTCTCAAAAGTGGCATTTTCAGTATTATTGTTTTGTGTGATAGTTTCAGAAGTAATTTTAAGTCTTTTGTGTTCAGTACCTAAAGTGAGTGACATATCCCTACCGAATAGTGTTTGCAAATAAAACTGATTAGTAATATCACTCAAACTAATATCTAATTTATTTAATCCCGTGGTAATTATTTGATCTTCATCTAGTAATAAGGACGCATTAATGTTTTTATGAAATATATTATACCTAGATCTAAGGCCCAAACTCCAATAAAAGCCGTTGTCAATATAATACTCAAAATTATATCTGATATTATCTCCTAAAGCAACATCTAAAGAAATGACATCGTTTTTTACAAGTGCACGTTTCTTTGTAATATTTATAAGCGCAGCACTCTTGTAAAGATCGTCATAGTGCAAACCCAATTTTAAAAAGGTAGTCATTTTACTTTCTGTAATATCTGCCTCGAACACATAACCTTCGCCATCAGGCTCAAAATGGTACATAAAACTGTCAAAGTTATGAGTGGCAATGAGGTTGTTTACGCCATTATTGAATTGATTATAGCTATAGGTTTCACCAGATCTAATTTTCAATTTACCTCTGATGTAAGCGTCTGTATAGGTCTTATTGCCATTTAATATTATGTCATGTATTTTTAGGCTATCAATTGGTTGAATTTTAATTTTATCATGTTCACGAAGATTATACTTCAATAACCTCTTGATAATTTCCGCCTTTTTATTAGCAGCTAATCTTCCGTTTTCTATTATTTGAGCTCCTTCATTAAAACTAACAACCGTAAAATCTTTGATATCTGGTTTGATATAAATATCTGTTTTTTTTGATTTTTCTTTCATGGCATTAATCGTCCTATAATTATTGATCTGAAGTAAAATTTCAGGAGCAGATTGCAACTCTGATCTTGTGGCTAAAGTATCTTGCACATCGACTCCAATAATGAATTCCATGTTTTTAGCCTTTAATTCATCAATCGGATAATTATTGACAACGCCACCATCAACCAAAATTTTATTATCAATAATCACAGGTTGAAACAATGAAGGAAAAGCACCACTTGCCGCTGCTGCTTGTGGTAAACTACCACTATTTAAGATAACTGCTTCCCCAGTTTCAACATCTGTTGCAACACAAAAAAAAGGAATGGGTAATTTTTCAAAATCGTTTACATCACTAACATGCAAGGTGAGTTTAGTTAATAAATTAAATACGTTTTGTCCCTTAGATATAGCTGAAGGTAATTGAATTTTGAATTTTTCAAACGGAATAGTTACAGCATATTTTTCAGAATTCTCCCTCTCATAAAAAGTTTTCGATGCTCTCGGAATTTGGTCATTTATTAAGGCATCAAAATTGACGTTAGTAAAAATAGAATCAAGTTGATGTCCTGAATAACCAGAGGCGTATAGTGAGCCTACGACAGCTCCCATGCTAGTTCCAGCAATATAGTCTACCTTAACTCCAAGGCTATCTAAAGTTTTTAAAACACCAATATGTGCTAATCCTTTTGCACCACCTCCGCTTAATACTAATCCAATTTTTTTATGATTTTCTTGTTCTTGAGCAAGGCTTAAAAAAAACGTTAAACTTAAAAAGAAGCTTAAACAAATTTTAATTATTCTATGTCTTGTTATAATAGTCATATACTTTTTTTGCTCGTGCAATTCCGATAATATCTTCTAATTCGTCCATCTTTGCATAGGACACTCTTTTGGCTGATTTAAAATGTTTTAATAAATCTACTATGGTCTTTTCGCCTATACCAGGAATTGTTTCCAACTCTGTGTTTAACGCAGTTTTACTACGTTTATTTCTATGGTGTTCTATACTAAATCTATGTGCCTCATTGCGGAGTTGCTGAATGGTTTTAAGTGTTTCGCTTTTTTTATCTAAATATAATGGAATTGGATCATTTGGATAGAATAATTCTTCTAATCGTTTGGCAATTCCAACTATAGCTATTTTTCCTGTTAAATTTAATTTGTGTAAACTTTTCAATGCAGATGACAATTGTCCTTTTCCTCCATCGATAATAATTAATTGTGGAAGATCTTGTTTTTCATCTACTAATCGTTTGTATCGCCTATAAACTACCTCTTCCATGGAAGCAAAATCGTCTGGGCCTTCAACTGTTTTGATATTAAAATGTCGATAATCTTTCTTACTAGGTTTGCCATTTTTAAAAACAACGCATGCTGCAACTGGATGCGTTCCTTGAATATTTGAATTATCAAAACACTCTATATGTCTTGGTTCTTCCTTTAGTCTTAGATCGGCTTTCATTTGTGCCATTATTCTGTTTGCATGTCTATCTGGATCAACTATTTTAATTTGTTTGAGCCTTTCTAATCTATGATACTTTGCATTTCTTAAAGAGAGATCAAGTATGTGTTTTTTATCACCTAATTTTGGAATTGTTACTTTAATTTCTTCTCCAAGAGTTATTTTGAATGGGACGTATATTTCTTTAGAATTTGAATTGAACCGCTGTCTAATTTCAGTTATTGCCAGCGTCAGTAAATCTTCATTTGATTCTTGAAGCTTTTTCTTGATTTCTAAGGTATGTGATCGAATGATAGATCCAAAAGAAAGCTGTAAAAAATTGACGTATGCGTAGCTCTCATCACTCACAATAGAAAATACATCAACGTTACTGATTTTTGGATTTACTATGGTTGATCTGGATTGGTAATTTTCTAAAATTTCAATTTTTTCCTTTATTTTTTGAGCATCTTCAAACTGCATATTGGTAGAAAATTCCGCCATCTGAATTTTAAAATTTTTAAGAGAATCTTTAAAATTTCCTTTCAATAATTCCCTAATAGCCTTGATATTTTCATTGTATTCTTCTTCCGTTTCTAGACCTTCACAGGCACCTTTGCAATTACCTAAATGAAATTCTAAGCATACTTTGTATTTTTTGTCAATTATCTTTTGTTCAGATAAATGATAATTACAAGTACGTAATGCGTATAATCCTTTAATTAAACTTAATAAGGTCTGAACCGTTTTAACACTTGTATATGGACCAAAATATTCACTACCATCTTTAATAAATCTTCTAGTTTGAAATACACGAGGAAATCGCTCTTTTTTAATACATATCCATGGATAGGATTTGTCGTCTTTAAGTAACACATTATAACGAGGTTGGTATTTCTTTATCAAGTTATTTTCGAGTAGTAAGGCATCAGTTTCAGTTTCTACAACAATGTGTTTTATTCGAACAATTTTTTTAACTAAAACTTTAGTCTTTCCGTAGTCATGGTTTTTAGTAAAATAAGAGCTGACACGCTTCTTCAAGTTCTTGGCCTTGCCAACATAAATGATGTTGTCTTCGGCATTAAAAAACTGATAAACTCCAGGTAAGTTTGGAAGTGTTTTTAGTTGAATTTCTAATGATGTGTCGCTCATTAAGTCAAAGGTAGAGTAAATACTATAATAGCAAAAATTGGTTTGGGTTTTTTAGTATATTGCGTTTGCTCAGATAAGAAATACCATGAACATTGTTATACTTTCTAGAAATGCCAATCTTTATTCTACGAGACGTTTAATTGAGGAAGGTGAGAAAAGAAGTCATGATGTAGAAGTTATTGATCCTCTAAAATGTGACCTCATTATAGAGAAGGAAAAACCAACTATTTACTATAAAGATCGCTACCTTGATTATGTTGATGCCATTATTCCTAGAATTGGAGCCTCTGTAACTTTTTTTGGTTGTGCTGTTGTTCGGCAATTTGAAATGATGAAAGTTTTTACAACGGTGACTTCCGATGCTATAATCAGATCTAGAGATAAACTTCGAAGTTTTCAAAGGTTGTCCAATGCTGGAATTGGTATGCCTAAAACCGTCTTTACCAATTATTCAAGAGATGTAGAAGAAGTTATAGAAAGGGTTGGTGGCACGCCAGTAATAATTAAGCTTTTAGAAGGCACACAAGGCTTAGGAGTGGTTCTTGCTGAAACTATCAACGCAGCTGAGTCTGTTCTAGAAGCATTTAATGGCCTCCAAGCTCGTGCGCTAATTCAAGAGTATATTTCTGAAGCCAAAGGAAGTGACTTGAGAGCATTAATAGTTGATGGTCAAGTAATTGGCGCAATGAAACGACAAGGAAGAGATGGTGAATTTAGGTCTAACTTACATAGGGGTGGTTCTGCGGAATTGATTAAATTAAGTGAACCAGAATTGAAACTAGCAATTAAAGCAGCGCGCGCCTTAAAGCTACCTGTTTGTGGTGTAGACATGTTACAATCTAATAGAGGACCTTTGTTAATGGAAGTTAATTCAACACCTGGTCTTGAAGGTATAGAGCGGGCTACCCAAAAGAATATTGCAATGGCTATTATTACTTTTATTGAAAGAAACAGAAAATAAATGAGTGAAAAAGAGGTTCTAAACATATTAGGAGAAAAAGTAGCATTAGGACAGAGTAGACAATTAAGTTTTAACGTTGCCAAACTTCATACACAAACTACAATTGATGTTCCGGTAATTATTGAACGTTCTAAAAAACCTGGTCCAACTGTATTGATAACTGCCGGAATTCATGGTGATGAAGTAAATGGCGTGGAGATAGTTAGGCAGGTTATTGCAAAAGGTATTAATAAACCAAGTATAGGAACCATAATTTGTATTCCCGTTATCAATGTTTTTGGTTTTATTCAAATGGATAGAGAGTTTCCCGACGGAAGAGATTTAAATCGTGTTTTTCCTGGTTCAAAAAGTGGGTCTTTGGCAAGTAGAGTCGCGCATAAATTAATGACTGAAATTGTACCTCATGTCGATTATATTTTAGATTTTCATACAGGAGGTGCAGATCGCTTTAATTCCGCTCAAATTCGAATAAGCAAAGGAGAAGCTAAATTGAAAAAGTTGGCAAAAATATTTGGCGCACCATTCATATTCCATTCAAAAAATTTAAGTAAGTCATTTAGAAATTCATGTTATAAATTAGGAGTACCAATTCTACTATATGAAGGTGGGAAATCATTCCATATTGACTACAACATCACAAATACTGGCGTGAATGGGGTCAAGCGTATTTTGGCTCATCTGGAGATGTTAGCCAAAAAGTTTAAAGTATCTGCTCCTAAAAAGAAGTGTGTCATAATAGAAGAAAGTAAGTGGATAAGAGCAAATTATTCAGGAATGTTTAAGTCCTCAGTTTCGGTAAACGCAAAGGTTAAAAGAAATGACGTAATCGGTCACATTACAGATCCGTATGGTAGTTTTCATAATTATGTTAAAGCACCAAACAACGGTTATATTTTCAATGTGAATCAATCACCAATTATTTATCAAGGCGATGCTGTATTTCACATTACAACTAAACTTGGAAAATAAGTTTAGTTGATTAAGTTTAAAGAATTTGACTTTTCGCTATTAAATACTCTTTTGTTAAATGCTAGTAAGAGGCCAATCCCAGTGCTAATAGCAATATCAGCAATATTAAAAACAGGTTCAAAAAAAAGAAATGCCTTTCCACCTATAAATGGCAACCAATCAGGGAATTGTCCGCTCCACATAGGAAAATGTAGCATGTCCACTACCTTTCCATGAAAAATTGTATCATAGCCTTGTTCTGGAAAAAATGTTGCAACTTCGGTATAACTCTCACTAAAAATGATTCCGTAAAAAACGGAGTCTATTATATTACCAAATGCTCCGGCAAAAATTAAAGATAATGCGACTATCAGTATTTTAGATGCGCTTTTTTTAATTGAAGACAGAAGCCAATATCCAATTCCAAAAACTGCTACAATTCTAAAAAGTGTCAGTATTAATTTTGCCGTTCTATCTGAAATAAAGGGAATGAAATCACTCAATTTTGCACCCCAAGCCATTCCATCATTTTCTACAAATAAGATTTCAAACCAAGTAAATACCTCAACACTTTCTTGTAATTGAAAGTTTGTTTTTATATAAAATTTAGAAACTTGATCTAATAGTAGAACAATTGAAATTATTAGTATAACCTTGGCTTTATTCATGTTTTCATTATCCCGTCAAAAATAGAAATAAAAAACGCCTCAAATTGAGGCGCTTAAATAATTTCTATAAGTCCGTTTATTTTTGCATGTTTTTAGCTTCTATGCTTAATGTAGCATGCGGTACTAATGCTAAACGTTTTTTATTAATAAGTTTACCGGTTACACGACAAACACCATAGGTTTTGTTCTCAATTCTAATAAGAGCATTGCGTAAATCGCGAATAAATTTTTCTTGTCTTATTGCCAATTGAGAATTAGCTTCTTTACTCATTACTGCGCTACCCTCGTCAAAAGCCTTGAAAGTTGGTGACGTATCTTCAGTACCATTATTATGATCGTTCATATAGGCACTCTTTATCAACTCCAGATCGTGTTGTGCTTTATCTATTTTTTCTTGTATCAATACTCTAAATTTATCTAAATCTTTATCAGAATATCTATTATTTGTATCTACTGCCATAATTTTAATGTTTTTCTATAAATAATTTGGTGCTTATATCGTCAAAAGCAATATCAATACCATTATTTAGATGATCCATAATTTCTAATTCTTCGGTTAAGGTTTCTGTTTTAATATACTCAAGATTGGTGTTGACTGCTTTAATAATACGCTCTTCAGTTTGAAGTTTAACGTCAATTCTGTCAGTCACTTCAAATCCTGAATCTTTACGTAAATTTTGAATTCGGTTTACAAGCTCACGAGCAATGCCTTCTCTCCGTAATTCTTCGGTTATAGTTACATCTAATGCTACTGTTATAGCACCTTCATTAGCTACAAGCCAACCTTCAATGTCTTGAGATGATATTTCAACATCATCAAGACCTAATGTAACATTTTTTCCATTAATTTCAACGTCTAAAACGCCTTTTTGCTCGATTATTTTAATATCATCAGGAGTAAAGCTGCTAATTTTACTAGAAATCAATTTCATGTCCTTGCCAAATCTCGGTCCTAAAGTCTTAAAATTAGGTTTAATTTGCTTGACTAAAATATCTGAAGCGTCGTCTAAAATTTCAATATCTTTTATATTGACTTCGTGTTTAATTAAATCTGCTACTGCCAATATTTCTTCCTTTTGTTCTATAGAATCAACAGGAATCATAATCTTTTGCAAAGGTTGACGTACTTTAATCTTTTCTTTTGCTCTTAACGACAATACCAATGAGGATATTGTTTGAGCATTTTCCATTTTACGTTCCAAACTCTTATCAATAAAATGATCGTTATACTTTGGAAATTTAGCAAGATGCACACTTTCAACTGCTTCTTTTTTAGTCACCGAATTCAAGTCAAGGTATAGTCGGTCCATATAAAAAGGTGCTATAGGAGCGCCTAATTTTGCAATGGATAACATACAAGTATATAGTGTTTGATAGGCCGAAATTTTATCTTTCTGATAATCGCCCTTCCAGAAACGTCTTCTACTTAATCGAACAAACCAATTACTTAAATACTCTTGTGTAAAAAACGAAATCGCTCTTGCTGCTTTTGTTGGTTCATAATCGTTATAGAATTGATCTACCTTTTTGATCAAAGTATGTAATTCTGATAGGATCCAACGATCTAATTCTGGACGTTCATCTAAAGCAATTTCAGTCTCGGCATACGAAAACGAATCAAGATTTGTATAAAGCTGAAAGAATGAATAAGTATTATAAAGTGTTCCGAAGAATTTACGCTTTACCTCTTCTATGCCATCTAAGTCAAATTTTAAATTATCCCAGGGGTTTGCATTTGCAATCATATACCAGCGTGTGGCATCTGCACCATACTTTGAAAGTGTTTCAAAAGGGTCTGTGGCATTACCAAGGCGTTTAGACATTTTTTGTCCGTTCTTGTCCAGTACCAATCCATTCGAAACAACATTTTTATACGCGACATCATCAAAAATCATAGTGGCAATAGCATGAAGCGTATAAAACCATCCTCTAGTTTGATCAACACCTTCTGCAATAAAATCAGCTTTACGCCATACTGAATCTACTTTTTCTTTGTTTTCGAAAGGGTAATGCCACTGTGCATAAGGCATTGAGCCTGAATCAAACCAGACATCAATTAAATCACTTTCACGATTCATTTGTTGTCCAGTAGGTGAAACCAATACAATTTGATCTACTACATTTTTATGAAGATCAATGGTGTCATAATTGGCCTCGGAATAATTCCCTATTTCAAAATCTTCAAAAATATCTTTTGTGAGAACTCCTGCTGAAACTGCTTTTTGCATTTCATTTTTAAGTTCTTCAACTGATCCAATACATATTTCTTCTTTGCCATCTTCAGTTCGCCAAATTGGTAGCGGGATTCCCCAAAAACGAGAACGTGATAAATTCCAATCGTTTGCATTTGCCAACCAATTACCAAATCGACCTTCACCGGTAGATTTTGGTTTCCAATTGATTGTCTCGTTCAACTCAAACATTTTGTCTTTAAATTGCGTTGCTTTTATAAACCAAGAATCTAAAGGATAATAAAGGATTGGTTTATCGGTTCGCCAACAATTTGGATAACTGTGTTTGTATTTCTCAACTTTAAAGGCTTTGTTTTCTTTTTTAAGTTTAATTGCCAATTCTACATCTACAGAATAATCAGGAGCCTCTCCGTCATTATAATATTCATTCTTAACATACTTCCCTGCAAGTTCTTGCATTTCTGGTCTAAAACGTCCTTGAAGATCTACCAATGGTACCAAGTTGTCATTTTCATCCTTTACCAACATTGGTGGTATTTCAGGTTTGGCTTGTTTTGCAACCATGGCATCATCAGCACCAAATGTTGGCGCTGTGTGTACGATACCTGTCCCATCTTCTGTAGTAACAAAATCGCCAGAAATCACTCTAAAGGCATTTTCTGGATTATCATTTGGCAATGCATATGGTAGTAATTGCTCATAAGTAATTCCTTCCAAATCTTTGCCTTTAAATGTTTTTGCAATAAAATATGGAATTTTCTTGTCGCCATTTGAATAGCCTAATAATTCAGATTTTTCTTCAACTTGATTGTATTTTCCTGTGAATTGCTTTTCGACTAAACTTTTAGCCAAAATTACATTCATAGGTTGAAACGTGTATTGGTTATACGATTCTACCAATACGTATTCAATTTTTGGGCCAACAGTTAAGGCTGTATTACTTGGAAGCGTCCAAGGTGTTGTTGTCCATGCTAAGAAATAGATGGTTCCTTCATTTTTTAAAAATTCAGGCAACGAGTTTTCATTTGCTTTAAATTGAGCCACAACAGTTGTATCTGTAATATCTTGATATGTTCCTGGTTGATTGAGTTCGTGAGAACTTAAACCAGTCCCAGCCTTAGGTGAGTAAGGTTGAATGGTATATCCTTTATAAAGCAATTTCTTATTGTAAATTTGCTTAAGTAACCACCAAACAGTTTCCATATACTTGGATTTATAAGTTATATATGGATCGTCCATATTTACCCAATAACCCATTTTCTGTGTGAGGTCATTCCAAACATCAGTATAGCGCATGACTGCTTTTTTACAAGCCGCATTATACTCTTCTACTGTTATTTTTTTACCAATATCTTCTTTTGTAATTCCAAGTTCTTTTTCAACACCAAGTTCAATAGGTAAGCCATGCGTATCCCAACCTGCCTTACGTTTTACTTGAAACCCTTTTTGTGTTTTATATCTACAAAAAATATCTTTGATAGCACGTGCCATTACATGGTGAATTCCTGGTAAGCCATTTGCTGATGGAGGACCCTCAAAAAACACATAAGGTTGTTCACCTTCTCGGGAAGAAATACTCTTCTGGAAAATGTCATTTTCTTGCCAATAATCCAGAATTTCTTCCGCAACCTTTGGTAAGTCAAGTCCTTTATATTCAGGAAATTTATTAGTCATTATATATCATTTCATATAAGATTGCGAAATTAATGATTTATAGCTAAAGGATTAATTATAAGTCATAAAAAAAACCAAAACTCTCGTTTTGGTTTTTTTAGGTAATTTTTCGTAATCTTAGTTTATAATTATCTTTTTATCCAAACGTGTATTTGATATTGTGTTAATGCTAACAATATATACGCCGCTACTTAAGTTAGATAGTTGAATCCCGTTATTTAAAGACGTAGCTGTGAGGTTGCTATAGTCACCTACTTTTTGACCTGTTGTATTTAATATAATCAGGTTGTTATTATCTGTATCTAAGCCTTTTACAAATAACTTATCTGATTTATTACTATATAGAATATGAATAGCTTCTTCTACTAAAATTTCTTCAGATTTTAATGTTTTATGAGTGCTGTTTGTTTTAAATATTATTTCAAAACGATCTGTGAATTCCCCAGATTCTGAGCCAAAACTATACTCTTTCCCACTTGTTAAATCGAAAGTTACATTTCTGTAATTGTCTTTTAAGTAGACGCTTGTTTCAGTTCCTTTATCAAATCCTGAAAAATCTTTAGCACTGATGTAGTATTTATGAATACCTGAAGCCGCAATAACAAGTGGAACACGAGATTCCATAGTAATTTTCGAATAGGCTTGAGTTATCATTTTCTCTCCATTTAAAACAGTGTACATGTCGTCTGACTTATCGTCGAACATTTTACCGTCATAGCCATAATCAAATTCAGAAGAAGTAAAGTCACTAAAGCCAACTGCTAACTCTCTTGAAAGTCCATCAGAGGTCTTAAATTCAAGGTTGATTACTTGAATCGTGTTATCTAAAGAATCTTCTTCAGAATTCTTTTCTGAATTTCTGAAATATTCAGATTCACCTAGGTCTTCTTGTTTAAATATACGCTGTCCGTTATTAAACTCTATCTCACCATCTGCTATTACTTCTGTCATAAATGATTGTCCTACGGGAATATATTGAGTTGGTGTAATTATTCCATCTTGTGAGCCAGTATTTGCACCACTAAAACCAACAAATTGGTAGGCTCTAATTTTGGCTAATTTGTTGACAACAGCATAACCTCCTTGGTATTCTTGAAGGATATGTGAAGCTCCTGACCACTGATGCCAGAAATACAAAGTACCATCTATAACACCCACGTTGTCATCAATAAATTGATGTGCATCTATTGCTGAAGGGTAAGGGTTTCCTATTAAAGTTGTTGTTTGTGTAACATCTGGTTGACTTTCATTACCTGAATCACCATCAACATCATCAGCTACAACTTTTATGGTTCCATTATTTGGTTTTCCTTCAAAAATATACTGTTGTTCTAAACCAGGATTTCCAGTTCCTTTATGAATGTAACCAACACCTGGTTCAATCGACGTACTAGGAGACAACGATGTCCAATCCCAGTAGGTAATTCCGTTCAAAAATGAATAGGTCCAATATGTACTTATCTTACCAACTTCATGGTAGGCAGAGGTAAATTTAACACCATCTCCATTACCTTCCTTAAGCATATCAAGATCAAAGTCTGTATTATTTGGATTATTTGAGGATCCGTTGTCATTAATTAAACTCACTTGAGCGGTTTCTCCAACTGGAGATGACATATATGTGTACCAATACATGTTAGAAGTTCCTTCTTGTCTACGTAAAATCTTTCCATTTGCTGAAGTGACCAAGTCGCTTTCTATACCTTGTATTAATTGAGAATCATCTTCAAGATCAAGCGTTCCATTAAGCTCTAAATACCATGTATTGTTCACTTCATTAGTTCCATTAACTGTCAATGACTTATTGGCTTCCACAATCATCCCTAATTGTTTATGCGAATTGTTTGTTGTTACATTACTATTAATTCTCACTATACTCCAATCTTGATTTGAAGCAATATTTTCTATATCCCAAACGTCACCATGTTTCCACGTATTTTGATTGGACCAGTCGCCATTTGTATTAGATTCATAAGGCATTGGCGCAGTTTGTTCAACTACTGTAGTAATATTGTGAAGAAATAAATTTCTATCATTTCCAGAAAGGTCATAGGTTTTGCTATTAACAATATCCGTCATTGGATAGTACGCTAAAAGGTTATTCCAAGCAACTTTTGCTTTTGAAGTTTCATCTTCAATATCCTTATTGATTACTGATCCCTTTATGTTTCCAGAATTATTCTCAATTTCCTGATAAACCATTCTTTGGATTTGATTTTCAGTTAAAACAGATTTGAACACGCGAACCTCATCGATATCACCTTTAAAATAATGCTTATCTACTAAATCAGCAGACATACGTCCGATTTCAAATGTTCCTAAGTCACTGGACTTTTGTTGAATAGTTCCACCGCTTGTTCCTGTTGCTGTTTTAATTAGTTTACCATCTACGTAAAGATTCTGTTCTCCCGAAGTACTATTAAAAGTTGCGGCAACATGATGCCATTCATTGTACGGAATTACATTTGCCGAGAGTGAGATATCATTATTAGGACTTGCGGTAGTACGTACTGAAAAAACTGGTTTATTCCCACCTGACAAATACAGCCTACAACCAAATCCTTCACTGAAGATACTCGGGTATTTTCCTGCATTTGAAGGATCTGACTTAATCCAAGCCATTACAGTAATAGTATTTTCTCCTTCTATAAATTTAGATCTAGAAATATAGTCATCAATACCATCAAAGTCTAAAATTGCACTTGAAGGTGGATTAACATCAAACAAATCTCTATAATCCAAATCTCCATTTGTATAAAGGTCGCCATCCACATCTGGTAAAATAGATGTTGCCGGATTATTAATATCGTCATTAACATCTAATGGGTCGTTTATGACTGCTCCTTCGAAAAGAAGGTCTAACCCGTCGTCATCTGAATCTGAAAAGATAGTAATAGCATTAGCCATCCCATTCTCTTCAATGTCTAACAAGCCATCATTATCTGTATCTGAATCTAATATGTCTGGTGTATTATCTTGATCTGTATCTACTACCTCAATTCCATCGCCATAAACAAGATCGATTCCAGTGGTGTTATCAATTGTCAATGAAGGTGCTATGTAGCCTAGAGACGTTTGTCCTTCAATATTATCAGGAATACCATCATTATCACTATCAAGATCTAAGTGGTTGTACTTACCATCTGAATCGTTGTCTTCCCCAGTGATGATAACTAATGAATTAGCATTAAAGTCTAAAAACTCACATTGTGTAAATGACATTCCGAACTGACGAGTTGTTGATCCATTAGAAGTTCTAATACCTTGCATTCTCATGCTAAAGGAGTTTCCAATAAATTGATAATAAGCTCTTAATACTTTTAGTGTTGAAAAACCTGGTCCTTCTTGCAGGCCAGACGCACTTATTTGAATATCACCAGCACCAAGATCAGTAATTTCTAGTGAAGTTGGATTTTCTGTTCCGTAAGCCGCTGCATCATAATAAACAACAGATTCTTTTAAACTACCACTACCATCACAATCCCATGTAATTCCATTAATTCTGAAAATTTCTGTTGATGGTGTCGTTGTACCAGCATTAACAATAGTAAATTGAAAAGTTGCTCCAGGCGTTCCCGGATTTGTTAAGGTTAATTCAGTTTGTAAGTATGTTGGATTATCTATAGTATCATTGTCTATATTAGAAATGGCCGCATTGGTCAGTTCTGTAATTTCCATTAGTACATCATATCCTTGAATTGCATTACCAAATCTATAAACAGAACCTACTGTTCCTTCAGCAGAAGTACTAGCAGATGCATCATAAACGCCATTTTCGAACACTAACTCTGGAAGCGTGCATTCAAATCTATCCTGGCCTAAATTTTCCACTGCATCAGTAATTCCATCTGCATCATCATCATAATCAAGATAATCTACAACACCATCACTATCTGTATCTAAAAGAGTGTTACAATTTGCATCACCTCCAGAAACATTAAAATATATTGTATCTCCGGAAGTACTTGCACTAGAACCATCATTATTAATTACCTCAACTCCAGCAACTACTACTGAAATAGTTGCATCTAGCCAACCATCATTTGCAACATCATATAATTTTACATAGTAGTTATTACCATTTGTAACACAGCCTAAATCATATTTCGCACCATATGATTCGGTAACACCTTGTTGTGATGATACATAACATTGGTTGTCATCACACAAAGTCATTAACAAGTCATTAGCAGTATTGTAGAGTTCTACTTTGTTCTCATAAGCTTTCTGACCCCACTTTACACTAACAGTGACGTCTGAATTTTGAGCAAATGCAAAATTTATTGAAATAAAAATAGGTAAAACGAGGTAAAGTAGTTTCGTTTTCATTCGTAGGTTAATTTAATATAGATAACTTGGGGCTATCTTTAATTATATACTACAAAACTACTTTCGTTTATTATGATTTGAGAAATTTATCGATAAAAGGTTACAATATTCGGTGTCTTATTTACTACGTCGATAAAGGGTGAAAAACACAGGTTAACAACATAAGTATTTAGCTTACAACTACTTGCTGTTTCAGCTTAAATTAGCCAATTTAAATAACAAAATTTAGCAATTCTTCAATTTTAGAAATCAATTGAATCTTAATTACCTTATTTTTTAATGATATTTTATTGTATTTAGAAACAAAAATAGTTGAAAACCCTAATTTTTCTGCTTCTAATATGCGCTGTTCAACTCTTTGAACTGGACGAATTTCACCTGATAAACCTACCTCACCTGCAAAACAATAATCCTTAGGCAATGATTCATCTTCATTAGATGATAAAATAGACGCAACAACTGCAAGATCAATGGCAGGATCATCTACCGAAATGCCTCCAGTAATATTTAAGAATACATCTTTGGCGCCAAGCCTAAATCCGGCCCGTTTTTCAAGCACTGCTAATAACATATTTAAGCGCTTTGCATTAAATCCAGTTGCAGAGCGTTGCGGAGTGCCATAAACAGCAGAACTAACTAGAGCTTGCACCTCAATAAGCAATGGTCTAATCCCTTCTAAAGTAACTGCAATAGCATTTCCTGAGAGTTCTTCATCTTTTTTGGAAATCAATATTTCTGATGGATTATTAACTTCTCGTAATCCTGAGCTTTGCATTTCATAGATACCAAGTTCATTGGTAGATCCAAAACGATTTTTACTGGCTCTTAATACCCTAAAAACATGATTTCTGTCTCCTTCAAATTGTAAAACTGTATCAACCATATGCTCTAATATTTTTGGTCCAGCAATATGACCATCTTTGGTTATATGACCAATGAGTACAACAGGTGTCGCGGTCTCTTTTGCAAACTTTATAAGTTCACTCGTGCATTGCTTAATTTGAGAGATACTTCCAGAGGAAGCCTCAATATAGTCGCTATGTAAAGTTTGTATGGAATCAATGATTAGTAATTCTGGTTTTAATTCCTCAATTTGTTTAAATATATTCTGCGTTTTCGTTTCTGTTAGAATATAGCAATTGTCATTATTAGGATTGATTCGTTCGGCGCGCATTTTAATTTGTTTCTGACTTTCTTCACCAGAAACATACAGTGTTTTATGGGGGAATTTTAGTGAAATTTGTAATAGCAATGTACTTTTACCTATGCCAGGTTCGCCACCAAGTAATATTAATGATCCCGGCACTATCCCACCACCAAGTACGCGATTAAATTCTTGATCTAAAGTACTTAACCTAGCATCTTCTGAAAGATCTATTTCTTTAATTTTTAATGGTTTTGAAACACGTTCACTATTGGATCCATTAGATTTCCAATTGCTTTTTTCAGTTTTTTGAACTAACTCTTCAACAATAGTGTTCCATGCTTTACATGAAGTACATTGACCTTGCCATTTAGCGTATTGGCTGCCACAACTTTGACAAAAAAAAGTAGTTTTTATTTTAGCCATTATTAATCTTTGGACTAAAATAAAGCATATTTATGCCATCACAATTCTTTTGTAGAATATTTTAAGAATAATTAATATAAGTAGCATTTAGTCGTTGTCGTTTTCGGTCATTTCAAGATCTTCAACTTTAGATAAGATGAATTCTTTATCTATTATGACTCCATTTTCAAATGCAAGTGCAGATTGATACAATTTTTTTGCTTTTTTAATTTTTCCAGCCTTTTCAGCATACAAAGCCAAATAGTATGTTCCCAAATTGGAAGTTGGATGATGATTATTTACAAGTTTACCCAACTTTTGTAGTGATTCTAAATCTTCACGTTCTTGAGCGGCTTCGGCAATTTTTTGAAATTCTTCTTCAGAAATTGGTTTATATATACCAAATAGATCTTCAATTTTTTTATATCGATCTACAATATAGGTGTCAAGTGTTCCTTCAAACGGTAGAACTTTTTCTTTTATCTCCTTGTCCCTAATTGGTCTATAAATATCGAAAATTTTGTCGAAGGCACGAGAAATCCCCCTTGTTACCATGGTATAATGTGATGCCTCTTCAAATTCATCAAAATAGTAGCTCAATTTAAGATTGTCAATCAACTTTAAATTAGCGTCAGTTTGTAGAACATTTTGCCTAATATGTTTAATGTCATTTTTTGCCGTTGCCAAATAGTAGATTATATCTTCTTTTAACCATTCTGTTCTTGTCATTATATTATCACTCATATTTCCTTGAAAATCGGGGCTAATATTTACATATGCTTGAAATAGAGGTGATTCTTTAAGCAAAAATGAATTAATAAGATTACCTGTTTTATTATGACCTACAGCTACACGAAATTTGCTTGTGTTGTAATTTATATCCAAGTATGGTAATAATTCTGTTCCAATAAATTCATAAAATTGTGCTCCAAATTCAATTGGCAATCCAGATACTTCATCACTGTAAGTGTCATAAAATCGAACATCTTCATGCATAATACCTACAACTATTGAACTAGGCATATCATCAAAATAGGTTTGAAAATCTGTTTGACCTACAACTGGTTCAAATAAATAATCGCCATCAAAAACTACAATTACAGGATGCATCCTATCTGAATTTTCATCGTAATCATTCGGCAATTTGATTTTGAATTTACGCGTTGAGTTTAACTTTTTGGATTCAAAAGTTTCGTAAGATATTTGTGCGAAAGTGGTTGCACAATATGCCATCAACAGCATACATGTAACTGCTCTTTTAATCATAAGTAGGTTTATTTTGGGAGTCCAATATAGGAATTTGACGATAAAATCATCAATTTATTCGACGAACTACAGTTTAGTTGCCAAATTCATCTTTAATCTTATAGATTTTATCTAACAAGACATCTTTATCAATAAACTGTGAAGGCGTAAGCAACAATCCTGACTGGTAACGTTGTAGAGCTTTTTTAGGTCTTCCTGCAGTTTCGTAGTACAAACCTAAATAATATGCGCCAATCATGGAATCAGGATATGTTTTTTGAGCCAATTTAGCGAGCTTTTCAAGTGATTCTTCATCATTTTTCTTTTCACAAGCTGCTGCAATGGCACGTAAATCATTCTCAATTACAGGTTTTTTGAAACCATAGAAATATTCAATATCGTCATATTTCTTTGTTAGATATTCAAAAGGAGTTCCAGAAAATGTCAATACCTTCTCTTTATATTCTTTACCATTAATAGGTTTAAACATGGCAAATATTTCATTTAGCGCCTTCGGAATTGCTCTTCCAACCAACGAATAGTGATTTGCATCTTGAAAATCGTCAAATTTATAATGAATTTTTTCATTAGACACATTTTTTAAAAGACCATCTGCCTCCAAAATATCCTCCCTTAACACCTTAATATCAGCATCACTAGTCGCCAAATAATAGAAAGTTTCTTCAGTCATTTCCGGTAATCGCTCTGAAATTCGCCTTGATGTTTCTGGTGCAAATTCCGGACTTAAAGCAATATATGCTCTAAACAATGGTACTTCTTTTAATAAATAATAACTTAAAAAGTTAGCGCTTAAATCATGTCCAACAATGACCCGAAAAGGTGTTAAATCGAACTTTCCTTCCAAATAAGGCAGTAATTCCATCCCAACAAATTCAAAAAATTTGGAGCTATCACGAGTTGGAAGATTCATATCATCACTAAATTCAAGATCAGTATCTCTAGTTTCAGCTTGGTTAATCCCAACAATGATACATCCAGGCATATCATCCCAATAGGACTGAAAATCTATATTCCCAGCAACTGGTTCAAATAAATAATCGCCATCCAAAACAATCACCAACGGATAAGCTACTTTGTCATCAACATTATAGTTTCTAGGAAGTTGTAGTTTGATTTCACGCTCTTCTTCCAATTTAGACGAATAAATGGATTCATAAATTGCTTGAGCCCCAACAAAGTTTATGAGTAATATGAAAACTGAGGTTTGAAGTAAATGTTTCATTTTCATCGATTTGAGTGAACGACTGCAATTTAATAAAATTAAAGGGAATGATTCAATATCAAGAATTTGTTTGGTTCTTGGCATTTTGCCTATTGTATATTGGTAAATACAAAAGAGATACGCCTCCAAGTACAATAATCATTAAAGTTTGTGAAGTCCACATAATCCAGCCAAATGCGATGCTGGGTTCTTTGGCGATACCAAAAATTGAAAAAGCGGCAAACACAGCAACTGGATATGAGCCAATTCCACCATTAGTTGCAGCAATACTAAAACTAGCTGAAATAAACCCGATTAAAATTGCTGCCATTGGTAAACTTGAAGTTTCTTCTAAAGAAAATGATGTTACATAAAACATCAAGACATACATAAACCAAATAAACAGAGTGTGGAAAATAAATGCCCACTTTTGCTTCATTTTAAAAATGCTTAATATCCCTTCTATGAGTCCGCTAACAAAACTTCGAATTTTTATGGCAAATTTTGATTGGCTTTTTTTGATGAATAAATACAATAACAAGATTCCTACTATTAAAACGCCAATGCCAAAAGCTATTTTAGTAGGGTTGAATCGATCTGCAAAGAATTGATAAATAAAATCGAATTCTAAAAACAATGTGATCAAAATGATTCCTAGCATGACAACCATATCTGCCACGCGTTCAGCTACAATTGTTCCGAATCCTTTTTCAAAAGGAACGCCTTCATAATTTGTTATTATTGACGCTCTGGTGATTTCACCAGCTCTAGGTATTGTGTAATTCACTAAATAAGTGGCAAAAACAGCCATAATACTATTTGGCAATCGCAGGGTATAACCCAATGGTTCTATCATGAATTTCCATCTGTAGGCACGAGATAAATGACTAAGAACTCCAAATAAAACACCTAATCCAATCCAATAATAATTGGCGTCTTTGAAATATTGTACAAGCTCATTAATTGAAATTTTAGAAAGTGAGTACCATACTAAAGCCACTCCCAAAAGTAAAGGTAAAGTGATTTTTAAGATGGTCTTTATTTGTGCGCTCAAGGATATATTTTAAAGGAATACTTAAATTCTAAGCAAGAATTAATTAGGAACAAATGTACTTAATTTAGAGCTATATTATCGATCAATCTTATCTCACCAGCAAATACAGCAATAAAGGCACGATAGTGCTTTTTTGAAGACTTTCTTTTTACGGGTTTTAGGTTTGTAATATCGGCAATAATAAAATACTCTAATTCTAACAAGCTATGTTTTTTAAACTGATTTTTAACCCATTCAGTCACTTTACTACTACTTTGACTCCTGAATTTATCCTTAGCCAATTTTAGCGTTTTGAAAATAAATGGTGCTGCTTCTTTGTATTCTGGTTTTAAACGTTCATTCCGTGAACTCATAGCCAACCCGTTAGATTCACGATGAATTTTACAACCAACAATTTTGACAGGCAATTGATGTTTATCGACCAATTTTTTAATAATCATTAATTGCTGAAAATCTTTTTGTCCAAAATAAGCTATATCTGGTTCAACAATCTCGAACAACCTTTTTACAACAGTTCCAACGCCATCAAAATGACCCTGACGAAATTTACCTTCCATTTCAAATTCTAATCCATCAAAAGAAAAAGATTCAGATTCAATTTGACTGTTATATATATCTTTGACGGTAGGTGCATACACAAAAATTTTGTTTTTAGAAACTGTTTCAAGTAATTGAATATCAAGCTCTAAGGTTCTTGGATAATTATCAAGATCTGCTTTTTTGTTAAATTGAGTAGGGTTAACAAAAACACTCACCACCACAACGTCGTTTTGACCTAATCCTTTTCTTACTAAAGTCAAATGACCTTCATGCAAGGCGCCCATGGTTGGAACAAAACCAATGCTAAGATTTTGATCTTTTAAGCCATCTACTTTTTCTCGAATTGATTCTTTTGAAGAGTATACTTGCATTTTAGTATAAAATTAACAGCTAGCAAACTTAATATATTACTGTTAATCTGCATAATTTTTGTAATTTTGCATGTTTTTTATTACAAAGCAAAAGCAATAGAAGTATATGAAAGATAAGAGAATTTTGTATGTATCATCTGAAGTAGTACCCTATTTACCTGAGACGGAAATTTCTTCAATGTCATTTGAGGCACCTCGAATGGTCAATAAAAAAGGCGGTCAAATAAGAATATTCATGCCTCGATATGGAAACATTAATGAGCGTAGACACCAACTTCATGAAGTTATAAGACTTTCAGGAATTAATTTGGTGATTAATGACCTTGATATGCCATTGATAATTAAAGTTGCTTCTATTCCAAAAGAAAGAATACAAGTATATTTTATTGATAATGAAGATTATTTTAAGCGCAAAGCAACGTTAACAGATGAAGAAGGAAAATTATTTCCTGACAATGACGAACGTGCCATTTTCTTTGCGAAAGGCGTCATTGAAACAGTTAAAAAATTAAACTGGGCTCCAGATATTATTCATGTTCATGGTTGGTTGGCTTCTTTGCTTCCACTTTATCTTAAAGAGTACTATAAAGATGAGCCTTTATTTACAAGTAGTAAAATTGTGACCTCTTTATACAATCAGAGCTTTGAAGATACGTTAAATGATACAATGCTTGATAAAATAAAATTTGACAATATTACAAATGATTCGGTTCAGGTGTTATCAAATCCAACCTATAACAACTTAATGAAAGTTGCTGTAGATTATTCTGACGCCCTAATTGTTGGTTCAAAAGATATCCCTAAAGATTTACAGGATTATTTAAAAAACAGCGAAAAACCAGTTTTAGATTATTTTGATATTGAGAATTTCTCTGAAGCATATACAGAGTTTTACAACACCCAAGTTTTAAGTTAAAAACACAAATGAAAAAGACTAAATTTACCCTACTAAATACCGCAATTCTGGTATTGTTGATTTTTGGATTTGTCTCCTGTGAAAGAGAATTCACAAATATTGGTTCTGATATAATTGCCGAAAACAATTTTGAAACATCGAGTGAGATGTTTACTGTAATAACATACAATAGACCTATTGGAGCCATGCAAACGGATGGATTTTCAGATAATCTACTTGGTATATTCAACGACCCTGCTTTTGGCTCGTTTACTGCAAATGTTGTCTCTCAAATTGCACCTAATCAGGACACATATAACCCAGATTTTGGTGAAAATGTTGTTTTAGATTCAGTGGTTCTAACCATTCCTTATTTTAATAATTTAATTGAGACAGATGAAGACGGAAATAACACATATACTTTAGATTCTGTTTTTGGTGATTCTCCTATCAAGCTTTCTATTTATAAAAGCAATTACTTTTTAAGAGATTTTATACCTGATTCAGAAATAAATGATCAACTAAAATACTTCTCAGATTATACTTTATCTGATGGAACTTCTATTGATGAAGCTTCTACTTTGCAAGGTGAATTAATTTATGAAAATGATGATTTTCTTCCAAGTGAAGAGCAAATCATCTTAGAGGAATTGGATGAAGAAGATGAAGTATTCGAATCAGCAAAACTGGCACCTTCTATACGTGTTCATTTATTCGATCCTGATGATCCAAGTGATACCTTTTGGCAGGAGAACATCCTCGATAAGGAAGGTGAACCGGAATTGAGTAACCAGAATAATTTTGAAGATCATTTTAGAGGCATTTATTTTAAAACAGAAGCAATGGGTCCTGATGGCACAATGATGTTATTAAACCTAGCTTCAACAAATGCCAATATAACTCTTTATTATACAAGTGAGCTACCGGATGATCCAGATTCTAGTGACACTGAAGTTGCGACTCAAGAAGGAACATTCGTGTTGAATTTTTCTGGAACTCGAGTAAACTTTTTTAATAACAATTACACCACTATTCCTGATGGTGATCCAATTAATGGTGATGAAAAATTATTCTTAAAAGGCGCTCAAGGAAACATGGCAATTATTAATTTATTCAATGGTGACGACGAAGGTAATTCACTAGAGTTAGAAGAATTTAGAGCAAAAAATTGGCTAATTAATGAAGCACGTCTTGTATTTTATGTAGATCAAGATATGGTAGATGGTGAAGAGCCAGAAAGAATTTTTATCTATGATGTTGAAAACAGCAACGTTTTATTAGATTATCTATTAGATTCTTCTGGCGGTAATTTGCCTGAAGTCGCAAAATTAGATCACTTACCAGCTTTGGTAAGAGAAGGCGATGAGCAAGATGGAGCTGGAATAAAATATAAAATAGAAATTACCGAGCATATCAATAATATTTTTATGAGAGATTCAACTAATGTAAAATTAGGTGTTGCGGTTACTTCCAGTTCAACAGCTGTTGAGAATGTAAGTTTGCAAGACGAAAATGGTCTCGTTCAAGATATTATTGCAGGAACTGCTCTTTCGCCACGCGGCACAGTATTATTTGGTAACAATACAGCCAATGAAGCGAAAAAAATTCAACTTGAAATCTTTTATACTGAACCTGATAATAACTAAAATTTTATGTGTGGTATAGTAGGGTATATTGGCGATCGTGAAGCCTATCCAATAATTATGGAAGGATTGAAACGATTAGAATATCGTGGATATGATAGCGCTGGAATTGCTCTATACGATGGTACACATTTAAAAGTCTCTAAGACTAAGGGGAAAGTTGTTGATTTAGAAAAAAGACTAAAAGATGAAATTACATCTTCAGGCCAACTAGGTATTGGTCATACGCGTTGGGCAACACATGGTGAACCAAACGATGTTAATGCACATCCGCATTATTCCAATTCAGGAAATTTAGTGATCATTCACAATGGCATTATTGAAAATTATGATTCCCTTAAAAAGGAGCTAATTAAAAGAGGCTATACTTTTAAATCTGAAACAGATACAGAGGTACTGGTTAACCTAATAGAAGAAGTTAAAAAGCAAGAAGATGTAAAATTGGGCAAAGCAGTTCAAATTGCATTAAACCAAGTTGTTGGTGCCTATTCTATTGCGGTTTTTGATAAAAACAAACCAGACGAAATAGTAATAGCAAGATTAGGTAGTCCGCTGGCCATTGGTATTGGTGAAAACGAATTCTTTATTGCTAGTGATGCTTCTCCTTTTTTAGAATATACCAAAAATGCCATTTATCTAGAAGATGAAGAAATGGCAATTATTAGAAAATTCAAAGGTGTTAAAGTAAGAAAAATTAAAGATGACACCCTAGTTGCGCCATACATTCAAGAGCTCAAAATGAATCTTGAACAGATTGAAAAAGGTGGTTATGACCATTTTATGTTGAAAGAAATTTATGAGCAACCCCACGCAATTAAAGACACGTATAGAGGACGACTTAATGCTAAAAAAGGCATTGTTAAAATGTCTGGTATTGATGATAACATTGAGAAATTCGTAAATGCAAAAAGAATTGTTGTCGTTGCCTGCGGAACCTCTTGGCACGCTGGTTTAGTTTCTGAATATATATTTGAGGACTTGGCCAGAATACCCGTTGAGGTTGAATACGCTTCGGAATTTAGATATAGAAATCCTGTAATTTATGAAGACGATGTTATCATAGCAATTTCACAATCAGGAGAAACCGCTGATACGTTAGCCGCTATAAAATTGGCGAAATCTAAAGGTGCATTTGTATTTGGTGTATGTAATGTGGTTGGTTCATCAATCGCTCGTGTTACAGATGCTGGTGCGTATACACATGCAGGACCTGAAATAGGAGTAGCTTCAACAAAAGCATTCACAACTCAAATTACAGTTCTTACTTTAATTGCGTTAAAGTTAGCAATGAAAAAAGGGTCTATTTCAAGAGCTGACTTTCATTTACATCTCAACGAATTAGAATTAATTCCTGAAAAAGTAGAACAAGCTTTAAAAGCTAATGACCATATTAAAATGATTGCCGACATTTATAAAGACGCCAGCAATTGTTTGTATTTAGGAAGAGGATACAATTTCCCTGTTGCCTTAGAAGGCGCATTGAAACTAAAGGAAATTTCTTACATTCATGCGGAAGGATATCCTGCTGCTGAAATGAAGCATGGACCAATAGCTTTAATTGATGAGAACATGCCGATTATTGTTATCGCAACTAAAAAAGGTCATTACGAAAAAATCGTCAGTAACATTCAAGAAATAAAATCTAGAAAAGGTAAAATAATTGCAGTTGTGACCGAAGGTGATACTAATGTAAAAGTGCTGGCAGATCACATTATTGAGGTCCCAGAAACAATTGAAGCACTAACACCTTTACTTACTACAATTCCATTACAATTATTGTCATATCACATAGCTGTGATGTTAAACAAAAATGTAGACCAACCTAGAAATTTAGCCAAATCTGTAACGGTTGAATAAAACCATGAAAATGAAGAATTACAACACTAATTTTGTTGTAATATTTCATTCTGGAATCGTGTAAAATAAAACTAAATCCTTTTAGAATTTTTTACCTATATCGCCCCTTGACTTCCTAATTAATTCTCACTTGAGTTATCAAACTTTTAGTTAAACTTTATTATGCATGCATAATTTATAAAGAAATTCTATTCTGAATTTCATATATTTATTTATATTGCCGGAATATAGTCACACCTTAAACGGAAAAAATTAAACTAATTACACTCAAAATGAAAACAACTTTAAAGATTTTAATGCTGTTCTTTTGTGCCTTTTCTTTTGCACAAACAACAGTAACAGGAAAGGTTACGGACAGTGATGGTTTGCCTCTACCAGGAGCAAATGTAATTATAGTAGGTACAAGTTCTGGAACCTCTACTGATTTTGATGGAACTTATACACTTGTAGCAGATCAGGATCCTCCTTTTTCCATTCAGGTAAGTTTTACTGGTTTTACACCACAAACTCTGGAGGTCACTACTAACAATCAAACCATAGATGTTTCTTTACAGGACGGAACCACACTTGATGAGGTTGTTATTTCTGCATCACGTACTCCTGAAAGAATATTTGAATCACCAGTTACAGTAGAGCGTTTCGGATTAAAAGAAATCAAGAATACGGCTTCTGCAGATTTTTATGACGGACTTGAAAACTTAAAAGGTGTAGATGTAAATGTTAATAGTTTAACGTTTAAATCTGTTAATACTAGAGGGTTTGCTACATTTTCTAATAATCGATTTATGCAATTGGTTGATGGCATGGACAACTCGACACCAGCTTTAAACTTCCCAATTGGAAATTTAGTTGGTATGATTGAAACAGATATCCAAAGCGTTGAATTACTTCCTGGAGCAGCATCAGCCTTATATGGTGCAAACGCATTTAATGGAATTTTATTCATGCGAAGTAAAAGTCCTTTTGACCATCAAGGTATTAGTGCTTTTTATAAACAAGGAATTACATCTCAGCAAGCTGCGGGAGACAATAATTATTATGATGTTGGAATTAGAGCGGCTTATAAAGTCAGTGAAAAATTCGCTGCTAAAGTGAATTTTGGATGGCTAAAAGGAACTGATTGGGAAGCCAATAGTGAAGAAGACAGATTTAATAGAGGCTTTACTAGAGCTGATTTGGATTATGATGGAATTAATGTTTATGGAGATGAAGTAAGTACAAATATTAGAGGTGTTGCCGAAGCCATGGTTGGCTTAGGATTACTTCCAGCTGGCGCGGAAGCATTAGTACCTTCAGTCAATGTAAGTAGAACTGGTTATAACGAAGGTGATCTAACAAATTATAATGCAGAAAGTATTAAAGCAGATTGGGGTTTATATTACAGACCTTGGGCTGACGATTTTGAAATTCAATACGCAGGTAAAGTTGGTACAGGATCTACAATTTATCAAGGAACGAATAGATATAATATTAATGGATTTAAACAACGACAACATAAATTAGAAGTGAGTAATGACAATTTCTTTGTTCGTGGTTATGTTGTTTCAGATCTCGCTGGTGATTCATACGATATGGTATTTACTGGGATTAATATCAATAGAGCCTGGAAGCCAGATCTAAATTGGTTTGCAGAATATGTAGGAGAATATGTAACACAAACACTTGGTGGCGCCACTTCTGATGCAGCGCACAATTCTGGTAGAGCAACTGCAGATACAGGACGATTTCTACCAGGATCTCCAGAATATGTTGCAGCTTTTAATAAAAGTATTAGTGATCCAAATTTATCAACTGGTTCAAAATTTCAAGACGCATCAAAATATTACCATGCGGATGGAAATTACAATTTTAGCCATTTAATTGATGAAGTAGAAATACAAGTTGGTGGATCCTATAGACGCTATAGCTTAAACTCTTCAGGAACAATATATACAGATGCTGACGGAGCTATTGATTATTCTGAAGTAGGTATTTATACACAACTTCAAAAATCATTTGAGCTTAGTGACAATATAGACCTGAAATTAACGGGATCTGTACGTTTTGACAAGTCAGAATTATTTGACGGCTTTTTCTCTCCAAGATTGTCGGCTGGATTTACAGTAAATGAAAATCACAATATTAGAGCCTCAGTTCAAACAGGTTTTAGAAATCCAACAACCCAAGATTTATATATTGGTTTAGATGCAGGTCGTGCTATTCTCGTAGGTTCTGCACCTGATAATCCTGATAGATACTCTAGACAGTATGGTGTGAGTGTCGCTGGCCAAGGATTAGGCAATCCTGCTTCTATAACTCAAACTGGTCAAGCTGCTTATAGCAACTCGTATCAAGCACAATCAGTGGTAGAATTTGCAGCTTCTGGAAATCCAGCAGATTTACGCATTGCCAACTCAGATCTGGTTCAAGCAGAAAGCATTACTTCTGTTGAAGTTGGTTATCGAGGTAAGCTTGGTAGAACGATTATTGATGCAAGTGCTTATTATAATAATTATTCTGACTTTATTGCTAACGAGCAGGTGGTCGCACCGTTCTATGGAACCGTTGGAGATAACTCTTTATCATTAGCGGCCATTGCAAATGGCGATTTTCAAACCTATCAAACCTATACAAATTCACAAGTTGATGTAAAGGCCTATGGCGCTTCAGTAGGAATTTCTACGAAGGTGTTGGGGAATTTTGATCTAGGTGGTAGTTACAGTTTTATTGAACAAGACTTTGATAAAGATGCATTTCCAGATTTTAGAACTAATTTTAACACACCTGAACACCGCGTAAAAGCAAGTTTTGGAAATACTGAATTATTTAAAGATTTTGGTTTCAATGTAGCGTGGCGTTGGAGTGATCAATTCTTCTGGGAAGCAGCCTTTGGAGATGGTATCGTTCCTGCCTATCACACTATTGATGCACAAATCAATTTAAGAGTACCAAGTCTTAAATCAACATTTAAAGCAGGAGCTACAAATATATTAGGTGATGAATACTTTACTGCTTTCGGAACTGGATTTGTTGGATCAATGTACTATGTAGGATTGACTATTAATAACTTATAACAACATTAAAAAACTATTAAAATGAAAAATATAAAATATATATGGCTAGCAATTCTCACTTTGAGTTTTGTGGCATGTCAGGAAGATGATTTGACTGATGGTGGTACAGTGGTGGTGTATCCTCCGTTAGATTCTGGAAGTGCTGATTTTTCTAATTTTGTCGCTTTAGGCGCATCCTATACTGCTGGTATGACAGATGGAGCAATATTTATTGCTGGACAAGAAAATTCGTTCCCAAATATTATGGCTATGGAATTTGCGAAGGTAGGTGGTGGACCTTTTGTTCAGCCTTTAGTTAATGATAATTTTGGAGGGTTAGCTTTTGCAGGAAACAGAATTGCACCTCCAAGATTAGTATTTGGTGGAGCTGGTCCAGTACCTTTAGAATCTGTTATTGGCCCAGTTACAGTAACCACAGATATTACTGTGAATAACCCGACAGGACCCTTTAATAACCTAGGTTTAATAGGTAGCCCAAAAAGCTTTCATTTTATTGCGCCTGGATATGGAAATATCGCAAATTTTCCCGGTGGAGCAAATCCATATGCCGTACGTTTAACAGGGAATACTCCTGATGCTACACTTGTTGAGTTAGCAGTTAGTCAAAATCCATCATTTTTTGCACTTCCATTATTTGGTGGGAATGATGTATTAGGGTATGCCACAAATGGCGGTGATAGTACAAGCTCTATAACTGATACTGCAACTTTTGATTTTGCGTTAAATACAGTCTTAGATGCGTTAACTTCCGGTGGTGCTAAAGGTGTAATGACAAACATTCCGGACATAACGGTTGCACCATATTTTACAACCGTTCCTTACAATCCTTTAGATCCTACAAATCCAGATTTTGGTCCGCAAATACCAACATTAAATACATTGTTCGGAGCTCTTAATGGTGTTTATGCTTTTTTAGAGTCCCAAGGAGCTATTAATGACGCTGCACAGCGCATGGTTGTATTTTCTACGACAAATGCCAGTCCAGTTGTTATTTTAGATGAAGCCTTGCCTAATATTTCAACACTTATTACACAAACATTACTTGCTAATCCAGAATTTCCATTGTTTCTTGCACAATTTGGTTTACCCCCTCAAGCCGCTCCTCAGGTTGCTGGCTTGCTAGGAATAATATATGGACAGTCACGTTCTGCAACGCAAGAGGATTTGGTAGTTCTTCCTAGTGCCACTGTGATTGGTACGGTGAATGAGAATTTTGCTGCCTTTTTGCAGAGTCAAGGTCTATCTGCAGCCTTAGCTGCACAGTTTGCCACTGAAGGCGTTACGCTTCCTTTAGAGGATAAATGGCTACTAACACCCCTTGAACAAGCTGAAGTTTCTGATGCCATAAATGCTTATAATAGTAGTCTGTCTTCTCAGGCTCAAGCACGCGATCTAGCCTTTGTAGACTTTAAAAGTATTGTAGAAGAAGCATCTTCTACAGGAATCATGTTCGATGATTATTTAATGAATACGAGTCTGGTGTTTGGTGGTATGGTAAGTTTGGATGGTGTTCACTTAACTGCTAGAGGTTATGCTTATTTGGCTAATGCCTCACTAGATGCTATAGACTTAACTTATGGCTCTAATTTTAGAGAATCCGGTAGTTTGGCTAAAGCAGGTGATTATCCAACAAATTATTCGCCATTACTTCAGTAATATTGAATACAAAATGATATTAAAAACACCTTCATAAAGAAGGTGTTTTTTTATATAGAAAAAAGAACAAATTCCGCTTCCTTTTTTAATTAAAAAATATATCTTTGCAGCGCGAAAAACGTTGTTGTTTTTCAGATCAATTTAAAGCAAAACATTAAACATACAAGTAATGTCAAAAGTTACAGGAAAAGTTGCACAGATAGTAGGTCCAGTAATCGATGTTGAATTCTCAGCAGGTTCAGAACTTCCAAAGATTTATGATTCATTAGAAATTAATAGACCTGACGGTTCTACTCTAGTATTAGAAGTACAATCACATATTGGTGAAGATTCAGTTAGAACAATCGCGATGGATTCGTCTGATGGTTTAAGTCGAGGTACCGAAGTTGTATCAACTGGAGTACCTATTCAAATGCCGATTGGGGAAGATGTTTATGGTAGACTTTTTAACGTAATTGGTGATGCCATTGACGGTTTAGGTGATCTTCCTAAAGCAGGAAAAGATGGATTACCAATACATAGAGAGGCGCCAAAATTTGAAGACCTGTCAACTTCTACAGAAGTATTATTTACAGGAATTAAAGTAATTGATCTTATTGAGCCTTATGCTAAAGGTGGTAAAATTGGTTTATTTGGTGGTGCAGGAGTTGGTAAAACAGTATTAATTCAAGAATTGATCAACAATATCGCAAAGGGTCATGGTGGATTATCAGTATTTGCAGGTGTAGGTGAAAGAACTAGAGAAGGAAATGACTTGCTTCGTGAAATGTTAGAATCAGGAATTATAAAATATGGTGATGACTTCATGCATTCTATGGAAGAAGGCGGTTGGGATCTTAAAAAAGTAGATAAATCTGCTATGAAAGAATCTAAAGCAACCTTTGTTTTTGGACAGATGAACGAACCTCCAGGAGCACGTGCGCGTGTGGCATTATCAGGATTAACCATTGCTGAATATTTCCGTGATGGAGCTGGAGATGGACAAGGTAAAGATGTACTTTTTTTCGTAGATAACATTTTCCGTTTTACACAAGCAGGATCTGAAGTATCTGCCTTACTTGGTCGTATGCCATCAGCAGTTGGTTACCAACCAACATTGGCAACAGAAATGGGAGCCATGCAAGAACGTATTACTTCAACTAAAAAAGGATCTATTACATCTGTACAAGCGGTTTATGTACCTGCAGATGATTTAACAGATCCAGCACCTGCAACAACATTTGCTCACTTAGATGCTACAACGGTATTATCACGTAAAATTGCTGAGTTAGGTATTTACCCAGCTGTGGATCCATTAGATTCTACATCTCGAATTTTAACTGCTGATATTTTAGGTGCTGAACATTACGATTGTGCCCAACGTGTAAAAGAGTTGTTACAACGATATAAAGAATTACAAGATATTATTGCCATTTTAGGTATGGAAGAATTATCAGAAGAAGATAAAATGGCTGTTGGTAGAGCAAGACGTGTACAACGTTTTCTATCACAACCTTTCCATGTTGCCGAGCAGTTTACTGGAATTCCAGGTGTCTTAGTTGATATTAAAGAAACAATCAAAGGATTTAATATGATTATGGATGGTGAATTAGATCACTTACCAGAATCTTCATTTAACCTTAAAGGATCTATTGAAGAAGCTATAGAGGCAGGTGAAAAAATGCTTGCAGAAGTTTAAATTGAACAACCTATGTATTTAGAAATTGTAACACCAGAAGCAACATTATTTAAAGGCGACGTCGAATCTGTTGCGGTTCCTGGCGTGAATGGTGAATTTGAAATGCTAAAAGATCACGCACCAATCGTTTCTTTATTGAAAGCAGGTCATGTGAAAATTTTTGGCGATATACAATTAGATGAAGAAGTGGCAGATAAATTTGAAACCGGAAATGATAGAGGGACTTGGTTGTCAATTAATTCAGGTACCATTGAAATGAAAGAAAATAAAGTGATTGTTCTAGCGGACTAACTTTAAATTCATATAGATTACAAATGCGAAGCAATGCTTCGCATTTTTTTTACAAGATATTTGACTTGATTTTTTTCCAAAGTTTTATTAATACCAAAGCAGCAACCAGTGCTACGCCAGAAAGAATAAGCGCTTTGGTATAAGCACCATATATGAAATTTCCCGTAGCAAACATGACACAATAAATTAATGCACAACCAACCATCATGGCCAAAATTCCAGATGGCACACTCCAGCCTTCAGTTGAATCGACAATCTCAATATTGTCATCTTTTGCTTCACTAACTATTTTTTGCCATCCAGGTCCACCTGGCTGGATTTTTTTGTAAAAACTTTGAAGTACTTCTTTGCTTTCTGACTTCGTTAAATACGTCACTACAAGCCAAACCACAGTAGTAATTAAAACAATAAAAGGAAATTTAGCCCAACCTGGCATCATGCCTTCTTCACCAAAAAGTGTAGCACCTAATGATGTAAAGGCAATTAACATTGATACAATTCCAGAGACCAACATGGCTGATATTTCACTCCATGCATTTATACGCCACCAGAACCAACGTAAGATAAAAATCAAACCAGTGCCGGCTCCGAACATTAATATGATATCAAATAATTGCAGTGCATTTTGAAGGACTAAAGCGAACAATGCGCTAAAAATCATAAGTATAACAGTTGCGATTCTTCCAACAGATACCAATTGCTTTTCGGAAGCGTTTTTATTGATTTGTTGCTTATAAAAATCATTAACAATATAAGATGCACCCCAATTTAAATGAGTTGAAATCGTACTCATGTATGCCGCAACTAACGATGCTAAAACAAGACCTAATAAGCCACTAGGAAGTTTAGTTAACATCGCCGAATAGGCCAAATCATGACCCAATTTATCTTCAGTAACATTTGGAAATGCCTCCTGAATACTCAATAAATCGGGAAAAACAACCAAGGAGGCTAATGCTACAATAATCCAAGGCCAAGGACGCAAAGCATAATGCATAATATTAAAAAAGAAAGTTGCTCCAATGGCATGATTCTCATTCTTCGCCGCTAACATTCGTTGGGCAATATAGCCTCCTCCTCCTGGCTCTGCTCCAGGATACCAGGAACTCCACCATTGAACAGCTAAGGGTATTATCATCAATGTAATCAAGGCCTCGGTATTACTAAAATCTGGTAGTATTGAAAGTTTGTCAGACACATTTTCATGTTGTAACATGGCTTCTAATCCTCCAACTTCAGGTAATCCAACTAGATAGTAAGCAGCTCCTATAGCGCCTGCCATCGCAGTAAAAAACAGAATAAAATCTGTATAAACAACGCCTCTAAAACCGCCTAATGCACTAAATATTACCGTAATAACGCCTGCATATATCACAGTTTCCCAAGGTTGCAAACCTAACATTACACTTCCAATTTTTATAGCCGCAAGAGTAACACCTGCCATAGCAAGAATATTAAAAATGACTCCTAAATAAACTGCCCTAAAACTGCGTAAGAATCGTGCAGGAGCACCGCCATAACGCAATTCGTAAAATTCTATATCAGTTGTTACTTTTGACTTTCGCCATAATTTGGCATAAACAAAAACAGTCAATAAACCTGTGATTAAAAAGGCCCACCAGACCCAGTTTCCGGAGACACCATTTGTTCGTACTATGTCTGTCACCAAATTTGGTGTATCCGTTGAAAATGTGGTTGCCACCATAGAAACCCCTAGTAGCCACCATGGCATGCTTCGTCCTGAGAGAAAATATTCCGCAGAACTTTTACCAGATTTTTTGGAAACATATATTCCGATAAATAATGTAAGTACAAAAAATGTTGCTATGAGCGCAATGTCAAACGTGGATAAATCTACCATGGAATAATTTGAGTTAGTTGTTATTGATGTTCCAACCTAAAATTTCCCAATCTTGATTGTTAGAACGATATGAATATAATACTTTAAATCCAATTGCATAATGCGCATTTAAGGACCTTGTATTTTGCTTATCAACTTCTGTGATTATGTTGTTAAACTTAGATTTCAATTCGTTTTTCATATGAATATACAATCCACGAAAAACACCTTTTCTCCTGAATTTTTTGGCAACACAAACCTGACCCATTACTATAAATGATTGGTCTAAGTTTGCTAGCTTTTCTATTTGTTGAAACATGGGTTGAAGCACTTCAATGCTATCCCTAAATTTTTTAATCATGCAAAGTGTATATCCAATGACTTTGTCATTATAAGTAGCTATGACATGAGGGCATTTGTCATTCATAGCATTTAGAATTTCTAAATTATGATGAACAGTAACAAATCCTTGTTTTTCTCTCTCAAAATCAGATAAGGATTCAGGAATATTTAGACGTTGTAATTCTAGAATTTGCTGTAATTCTTCAGGAGTTTCTACACGTTTATATCTAACATAACTATTCACATAAATTATTCTTTAGCATTCAACCAAGCCGCTCTTGCTTGTTTTTGTAAATCGCTTAATTCTTTTCCATCTTCTTCTAACAAAGAAATAGTATATGAAGGATCTGTGCCAAATGTTATTTCAGTTTCTTTCTTTTTTCCATGACGTTCAAAAACAATTGTTGCAACATCTCCTGGTTTAAAATTGTTCAATATGTCTGCAAATTCTAAAGTATCTGATAAGATAAAATCTCCAATAGAAATGATTAAATCCCCATTTTCTAAACCCGCTTTATATGCAGGTGAATCGATGATGGTATTTCTAGCAACCTTTTTATCTCGGAGAGCTCGCCCAAACCATGCATTATCAATGTTTTGAACGAGAGAAACACCTACGTTTTTAAACAATCGTTCCATCTCCGGCATTCCACTTTTGTGCACATAATTATTAAAGAAATTATCTGCAAATTCTTTTCCTGCATAACCTTGTAGTACGATACGTAGGTCTTCAATAACATATGGCTTTTCTTCTTTACCGTGCGAAAACCAAAGCATTTTCATATAATCATCTAGATTCAAATTCTTTTCTCTTAAAGCTAAGTCAAGTGCTAATCCTAATGCACTTCCATAAGAATAATAAGAAATAAATGTATTGCTTCTATTATTAGGATCAACCGATCTTGCTGCATCAACAAAAGGTGCTTGTTGACTCATTTCTATTGCATTAAAATACTTGCGCCCAGGTGAATTCCAGACATAATTAAATGTTCCTGTAAGACCTTTAATGTAGTCTTCCTGAGATCTCAATCCTGCACGACACAAGGTCAATCCAGTGTAGTAGCTAGTAATCCCTTCAGCAAACCACAGTCCTTCGCTCATATTAGCTTCTACAAAATTGAATGGTTCTAGATCAGCGGGTCTGATGCGCTCAACATTCCAACAATGAAAAAATTCATGTGAAACAGTTCCAATATTTCGTGTCATACCTCCTTCAGCCAAGCTTCGTGTACTAGGAATAACTGTTGAGTTTCTATGTTCCATTCCATCACCTGTAACATTAGGCATATAACACGCTAAAAAGTAATAATTTTGGAAATCAAATTTGGGTAGCTCCCCAAATACGGCTTTTTGTTCCTTTACCACTGCTTTTACGCTTTCAAAATACTGATCCAACTCCACGTCAGTACCATTATGGTGCAATACCAAATTAATTGTTTGACCATCCAATCTAAATGAACGAAGACCATAATTACTTATTTCTGTCGGACTATCTAAAAAGTACTGTAAATCTCTTCCTTCATAAGTATTATTTTCAACCCGCCTCAGCTGCGTCGCTACCTTCCAATTTAGATCTTCACGGACATCAAACGTGACTCTATATTTGTCATCTTTCAGTTCAGGTACAAACATAAAAGTTGCTGGCATGTTAAGATGTGCATGCGTTTCATCTACTTGACTATAAGTTCCATCTCCATGATTAGCGAAAAGCGTGTAACTTACATGAATAGTTCCATTGTGACCTGATATTATCCAAGAATACGGATTTTGCTTTACAGTTTGTAACGCATTACCAATGTCGTCAGTAACGTTCAATTCATAAACGTTTTTCACAAACTCATGTAATGCATATCTTCCTGGAGACGATCGGCTCATCGTTAATTCTACATCATTAGATTTAAGGTTTGTAAAAGTTGCTGAGACTTGTGCTTCGTGATGCACTGCGTTATCAAAAGAAATGGAATATGTAGAAGACACTTGAGCATTTAACGAGGAAATAAAAAAGCAGATCGAGAGGTAAAAAATTACATTTTTCATTAATCATAATTTAAGGAATCTAAGATACTGTATTTGAATAATATTAGTTAGTCTGATAATTGTTTTTCTTATTTTATATTTACATTCTTAAAGCACATATTATGAAGTTAATTTCTTTCTTATTTGTTTGTTTAACAATGAATTTATGTTTTGGACAAAACTTGCCTGACGTCAATATTTTTGAACAATACGAATCAAAATTTTACGTGATTGACGGTTATAAAATTAACGTAGAAATAAAAGGTGAAGGAGATCCTATTTTCTTTTTACCTGGTGGACCAGGCAATTCGCATGATTATATGCAGGGAAATTTTGGGCAGTATTACACCAACCAAACTATGGTGTTTTTCGATTTTTTAGGGAGAGGTAAAAGTGACGACGCCAAAAATCTGTCAGAGTATTCAGTTGAAAACGATGTAGCTTTAATAGAAAAACTTCGTCTTGAGCTCAATTTTAACAAGATCTCATTGGTAGGCCATTCTTATGGCACTGTGCCAGCACAAGCCTATGCCATAAAATATCCTGACAATGTTGAAAAAATGGTGTTAATAAATGGATTCCATAGTGGCGCAATGTGGCAAGCCAATTGCGATAGTTATAATCATTATGCCAAAACACATTTCCCCGAAAAATGGAAGCAGGTGGATTCTCTACGTGCTTTAGGTTATCTGTCGAGTCAAGAACCATTACTTTCTGTATATGGAAATTTTCCAACTAAGTATATATATTATCACAATACAACATTAGGTCAAAATGTTCCTAAATATAGCTATAGAGGTTGGGCTAATGATGTCTATATAACCATTATTGGTGAAGATGGTGATTTTGATGTCTCTGGCAGTATGATTAACCAAGATTATAGAAGAAAACTAAAAGAAGTTAAGGCTAAAACCTTGATTGTTGCTGGACGTTATGATGGTGTATCAACACCTGAATTTGCTATTCAATATAAACAATATATGCCTCAAGCTAAATTTGTGATGTTTGAATCTAGTGCTCACAACCCATATTTAGAGGAGCCAGAGAAATTTTATACTCTATTCGAAGAATTTATGTTTAAGGACTAGGTAATAAATAGAATGACATTTAATAACTTTTCTTAAATTTGATATTCCAAACCGTCTAACTTTTGAATCTAAATCTTCAAGACATTCCCCGAATTGAATCCATTACCAAAGAGGATTTTATTAAACAGTATTTCAAACCGCAAAAACCTGTGGTCATTGAACGTTTTATCGAACATTGGCCAGCGTATTCTAAATGGAGTTTAGATTATATGAAGGAAATTGCAGGTGATAAAACTGTGCCCTTGTATGATGATAGACCAGTTGATTACAAGGACGGGTTTAATGAGCCACATGCCACTATGAAAATGGATGAGTATGTAGATCTACTCAAGCGTGAACCAACCAAATTCAGAATCTTTCTTTGGAATGTCTTAAAAAAGGTGCCTGAATTGCAAAAAGATTTTAGTTATCCTGATTTCGGATTAAAATTAATGAAAGGCTTACCCATGCTATTTTTTGGCGGTAGAGATTCATACACTTTTATGCATTACGACATAGATTTAGCCAATATTTTTCATTTCCATTTTGAAGGTAAAAAGGAATGTATTCTCTTTGATCAAAAGCAAAATGAACATTTGTATAGAATTCCACATTCATTAATAACAAGAGAAGATATCGATTTTTCTAATCCTGATTTTGACAAATGGCCTGCATTAAAAAATGCTACAGGATGGATATGTCAATTAAATCATGGTGAAGTCCTGTACATGCCTGAAGGATATTGGCATTATATGCGATATATCACTCCTGGTTTTTCTATGAGTTTACGTGCAATTGCTAGAAACCCAAAAAATTTAGGCAAAGCACTCTATAATGTATTTATCATGCGAAATTTTGACAACATCATGCGTCGCATAAAGGGGCAGAAATGGATAGATTGGAAAAATGAACAAGCTGTTTTGAGAACCAATAAGCAATTGTCTTAATTCTCCCAGCCCCAAGGTGCATCTGGTGTTTCAATTTCATTTGAAAGATCAAATACTACTCTAAAGACTCGTTCCGTTCCTAGTCTTCTTAGGTTATACGTATATTCTTTGTCGTCTAAAGTAATCCACCACACATTGGTAGAAGCTGCCGGAATCATGATTTTTGTTTCCTCATCTGCAGAAAATGCTTGGATACTCTCCTGCCCAGCGTTAGTGGTGATACCACCATACATTGTCACCTCATCAGGACTACCATCTTCATGTCTATGATCATGTTTTAACTGAATTCTATTGTCTTTTAAAGTTAAAACCCATGTTCTTGACATATCGTCACCCACAAAAAATGGGATTTTAATCACATTTTCTTCACAAGATCTCACATGCATTACTAGGCGTTTACCTCCAAAATCTTCATCATTTTCAGGTAAAACTAGTTGGCCTTCATATGATTTTCCGCATAGTTCTTTTAAATTATTCCAAAATTGCTCCGTTTCAATAGCAGTTTTGCTATTGTCTTCTAAATCTGACTTTTCAATTTGTTCAGCCTTAGTGTCTACCTGTTCTTTACATGCGAATACGAGACAAATACAAAAAATGGCAACTAAAAACCTCATAATTTTATTTTTGTGAAAGTTACAGTTATTTAATCAATTCGTTCACTTTGTCATAAACCATATGACTCTCCCAACCACGATATAGTAAGTAATCTGCCAATTTCTTTTTTCGTTTAAGTAGATTACCATCTTTTAAAAATTGTGCTTTTTTTGCGGCTAAATCATTAAAAGTCTCGATGTATTCCGCTTCTTTTATGTTAAAAAGTGCCTCTTTTATCGTAAATTTGCTAATATCTTTTTTCTTTAATTCTAAGGTTAATCGATACTTACCCCATTTCTTAATTCTGAATTTACCCAGAACGAATGTTCTGGCAAAACGTGACTCATTGAGAAAATCGTGTCTAATTAAAGACACAATGATAGAGTCAATGGCTTCAGGAATCATTCGCATGGTAACCAGTTTTTTGCGTACTTCTTGATGACAACGTTCCTGATAGGAACAATAGTGTTGAAGTTTAAGTAATGCTTCGTCGACTGTATATGATTTTGAAGTGTTCATGAATTATAAAAAATAACTATTTGTTGATAAGTAAAACACTGCAAGACACAACATTATGTTTAATTTAAGGTACATTTGCATGTTTGTGGAAAAAACAAAAATAATAGTTTCCCTATGATTAAAAAATACGCCCTCATATTTTTGACCTTCTTGTTCTCTGCTACACTTGCTTTTGGGCAATATACTGTTGATTTTGAAGGATCTGGTGAAACTAAAGGTAGCTATGGTTCTGGTACTGTAAATTTAAGTGGCCTTAACTGGAATATGACTGAGGCACTTATTGGAACCTTAGCAGGAGATTGGAAAAATGGAGCGCGTTCAGCACGATTAAGAGGCTATGGTACATCTTCAATGACTATGCTTCAAGATAAATCTAATGGGTTAGGTACCATTTCATTCAGTTACAGAAGATTTAGTGGTGATACTCAAGTAGATTGGCGTGTTGAATATAGCACGAATTCAGGATCTTCATGGACTCAGGCAGGATCTGATTTTACAGCACCAAATAATAGCACGGTTACAGTATTTTCGTCTACTGTTAACGCTACTGGAAATAATATAAGAATTCGAATTGTTAGAGCGACTACTTCGGGTACTTCAAATAGAAGATTGAATATTGATGATATTACACTAACTGATTTTGTTTCAGGTTGTTCAATTTCTGGCATTAGTCTAAGTAATATTGGAGGATGTAACGACAATGGCACTCCATCTATCTCTTCAGATGATTATTATACTGCGGACGTTACAGTTACATATAGCAATTCTCCTGGAACAGGTACAATGGACTTAACAGGGTCTGGTGTGACTGGAGGCACAACCTCTGCATCAGTGGTTGGAAACCCAACACAAACAACCATTGCTGGCGTTCAGTTAGCAGCCAATGGTAGTGACGTTCAAATAATTGCAACATTTAGTGACAATACAAGTTGTACACTTACACAAACTGTGAGTGGTTCAGCAATCTCATCTTGCTCGCCACTAAGCAATTGTGTTTTTGAAGATGATTTTAATAGAGCCAATAATACAACTATCGGAAATGGTTGGACAGAACTTGGAGGTGATGCCTCTATTAATGCCAATCAGTTATTAATTGGTACTGGTAGCGCATCAGGACGAGACTGGGTTTACCAGGATGTGAGTTCTTACTATTCTACTATTTATAATAATCTCACAAGCACAATAACTTGGGAGTTTAACATGAGACAATCAAGATCTAATCCTTCAGGGATGGGCGGTGGTAATTATGGTGCGGCGTTTATATTGGGGAGTACCAGTAGTAATCATTCTCTTGGACAAGGTTACGCTATTGTTCATGGCCAAAGTGGCACTAATGACCCCGTTAGGTTAGTACATTTCTCATCGGGAATTAGTAATTCAACAAATATAATAAGTAGTCCTGACTATGGAACCGAACATTTAAGTATAAGAGTAACATATAATCCTGGGACAAATAATTGGGAATTGTTTGTAAGAAATGATGGAGGTACGTTTGCAGATCCTTCAACACTTACTGGAACTGATAGCCAAGGAATACAAGGTGATTCCACATATACAGGAATTGATTTACCTTATCTGTATGCATTGTGGAATCATGGCTCTGGCGCTTCAGAGACTGCCGAGTTCGATAATATTTGCGTAGACACAGTTGTATGTGCCTCCCCTAATGATCCGATGGGTAATTTCTCTGAAGTAGCAATCTGTAATGAATCTGAAATCAGTTTTGATGGCACACCACCGGCTGGTGATATTAAATATTATTGGCAAACCCCTAATGCTTCAGGAACAGATATGTCTGATGATGCTACTATGCCATTGACAGTGTCATCATCTGCAGATTATTACGTTAGGGCATATGATGAGACCGAAATGTGTTGGTCAACTGGAGCTGCAGGTCCATTTTCACCAACCATAAATCTTGCTCCAGTTATCATTACTGAACCTAGTGATCAAACTGTCCTAGATGGCGCAAGTGCAACATTTACTGCAACAGCAACAAATGCGACATCATACCAATGGCAACTGAGTACAGATGGTACCAATTGGACTGATATTGGTGGGGCGACAGCGGCCTCCTATAACATTCCTTCAGCTTCACTATCTCAAAGTGGTCACCAATATCGTTTGGTAGTTGATAATGCAAACTGTGACGAAGCCTATTCTGTTCCTGCAACTCTTTATGTTTTTGATACAGCTTGTGTAGATGAAGATTTTAACTCATTTGGAGATTGGACGAATTCAGGTACTTTAGCTGACTCTGATATAACCCATTATGGAAATTCCGCGCCATGTAGAGCATTCACGAGTGGTGATTTTATGATTTCGCCAAGTGTCAATAACCCCGAATTTTTAAGGTTTTATCAAGATGCTAGTAATGGTGGAAATGGAAACACAGCTACTATTGATTATAGAATTAGTAGCGGAGCTTGGACTCCATTGTATTCATTTACTGTTGACAATAATGGAAAAACAGAATTGGTTGATTTATCAAATATTGGTGGTGTTAATCTTTCTAACGAAATTAATGTAACTTTTAGATTTAATTCAACATTTAACACATGGTACTTAGATGACGTTAAAGTGTTCTGTACGTCATGCACACCACCTACAATAACAACTGATATTATTCCATCATCTGGACCTGTTGGAACATATGTTACGATTAATGGAAGTCAGTTCACAGGAAGCACTGTCGTTTTATTTAATAGCACTCCTGTTATCAACTACATTTCACAAACTACAAATCAAATAGTTGTAGAAGTACCTCCAGGTGCAACAACTGGAGATTTAACTGTTTCAACACCTGGATTAATTTGTGATTCTAATATCAATTTTGAAGTTTATGATTCTGAAACATCCTGTCAATCTACATTAGATCCAATTCCAACTGATTTATTTATTTATGAAGTCTTCGATGAAAATAATGATATTGATACACCAATAAATTATGGCAATGGTGGTATGATTACTATTTTTAATGGGACACTTCAAACTAAGGATCTAAGTGATTATAGACTTTTTAGAGATAGCAATTATAACGCTGGATCACCAAATTTTAATCAACTTTACGTCCCTAGTGGAACGCTTGCACCTGGCGAAATGTTTCGTTTAAAAATTACAACAAGTATTTGTGATGATGATACAGGGTCTGGAGGTTATCAAACACCTTATGACGATATATCTGCAACAGGTTGGAATACAAACGATGCTATAGAATTAAGAATTTTTGATAGTGGAAGTGGAGCATGGGATACTACAATTGATCAAGTACTAACTCCTACAACAAATCCAGGCTATTATTATCAAAGAGATTTGACTGATGCCACTTCTGAACCTGCTATGAATTATAACGCTGCAGATTGGACGATTGATACTAATATTACATCTGGTAATGCTTGCAGAGACGTTGGTGTTGTTCCTAACTTCACTGGTGGACCGCCAACATTAGCTTTAACTAATCCATCAAACGATTGTAATAGTGCAACCATTACTGTAAATGCTAACGAAGGATATAATGGTGCTTCAGATTCTAATGAATTAGCATATGAATGGTATTCTTATGATGGCATCAATGATACTTGGGGGGCGCCTATTTCCACTGGCGGTGATTTCCAAATAAACATAACTGATAATGGAGACGGTACTGGATTTAGTGAGTTAGTTATTGACAATGCCTATAATTATATAGACTACCAATTCTATTGCCGTGTCACAGAAGGTGCAAATTGTTATCAAGCAACTGACGCCGCTAGGCTTGACATTCAACGTGCTTTATGGCAAAGTGGTTCTTGGCAAAATGGGATAATGCCTAGTTTGAATAGGGTAGTAGAAATAGATGATACATATAGTACTAGTTCAGGTAGTATTAACGCTTGTTCTCTTAACGTTAATGCTACTCAGACCTTAACTGTAAACAATCTTTCCTATGTTAGAGTAGTCAATGATGTAATTAATGAAGGAACTATTACTGTTGAAACTCGTGGTTCTTTTGTTCAGGATGGTGATGGACTGACTGCCGGTTCATTTACAAATTCTGGTGGAACTTCTAATGTTAATAAAATTACATCTTTATTTAATCCCAATATTTCATCCGTCAACTATACATATTGGAGTATTCCGGTTATTTCTATTTTAAATATTGAAGACATTTTTCAATTTCCAGTTGATGATAGAAGGTATAAATTTACGGCGCAAAATTTCATCGATTCAACAGCTGAATCTGGTAATGATAATGGTACAGTAAACGGCCAAGATGATATTGATGATACAACACCATATGACTGGGAGTCTGCTAATGGCGAAACTATGGAGATTGGAAGAGGTTATGCAGTGACAGCAACAACACCGCCTTCAAATGCCAATTATTTTGATTCTGCCAACTTTATTGGAGAGTTTAATACTGGAGATATCCCTGTAACATTATATAAAAATAATAATGAAACAGAAGATAATAATTGGAATTTTATTGGGAATCCATACCCTTCTGCCATTGATGTAGATTTATTCTTTAACTCCAATATTGATGACGTACCAATTGATCCAGCTCAAAATGCTCAAGGGTTAGTTGAAGGCGCTATTTTCTTATGGTCTCAACGATCAGCAGCCTTGCCTGGGAACAATGGAAATGAAGGTCATAATTTCGATCAAAATGATTATGCCATAATTAATAGAATGGCAGCTTCATCAGGTAACCCAGGGACTATTCCTAATCGTTATATTCCATCGGGTCAAGGATTCTTTGTGGCTTATCAAGAGAATTTAGGACCAACACAAAATTCTAATACTATAAGTACTGTAGATATTTTATTTACCAATAGTATGCGGGTAACCGGAGATAATGATCAGTTCTTTAGTCCAATTGATAATTCTTCAACAAATAGATCTAGTTATACAAGCACAATTGATGGTAGTAATCTCATTTGGCTAAACTTGACATCAGATAATGGTATCTTTAGTCAAATAGTAATTGGTTATGCCAATGGCGCGACCAATGACTTTGATGGTTGGAGTTTTGATACCCCTAGAAATTTATCTACTGGAGCACATTCAATATTATATTCAATAATTGAGGGGAACGATAAGAAGTTTGCAATTCAAGGAAAAGAACCAAGTAGCTTAACACTCGAAGAGGTTGTTCCTTTAGGATTCTACACTGGAATTGAAGAGGCTACCCTTTACAAGATTTCAATAGAACAAATAGAAGGTGAGTTTATAGAATCGAATACTACATATATAAAGGACCACTTTTTAAATATCATTCATAATATATCAGAATCAGATTATACTTTCACCTCAGAAGTTGGTGAATTCAATGATCGTTTTGAAATTGTTTTTACCACAGACCCTCTGTCAACTGGTGAATTTGAAATTGATCGCTCTGACCTTCAGATTATAGATCTAGATAATGACAATGTGAAATTCAAACTCATTGGTCAGCAAATGGCGTCTATTGAAATTATTGATCTTTTAGGGAGAACCTTGTATAAGCTAAATGCTGATAATGCTTCAGAAAGAGTGTTCAATCTTCCTAACTTGAGTCAATCAACATATTTAGCTAAGGTAACCTTGGCCAATGGTTTCGTTATTACCAAAAAAGCCATAAAACGTAAATAGATTTAACCAAATCGACTAACTAAAAACAAAGCCGCATTATATGTGGCTTTTTTTATAGGCTATATTTTAATGCCACAATCAAATTAGTTCCTGCGGCCGAAATTCCTGAAGAGTAGGGCCTGTAACGTTGATTCGTAATATTTTCAATGGTCGCTGTGATAGCAAATGCATCATTTAATTGGTATTGCGATCTAAAATTTAAAGTATACCACGATGGTGAGTAAGGATTCCCTTTATCATCTAAAGCATACAAAAATTCTTTTTCGGCTTCAGAAGGCGCCAACTGGCTAAATGATAATTCACTATTATAAATTGCGAAGGCATCTAGTTTTAATCCGCCCTTTTTCCATGTTATATGTGTGTTCCCAAATGCTGGAGCAACATGACGTACTGGAACTTCAATCCCATCCATATCTTCTTCTGTTCCTCCAACAACACTATATTGAGATGATAATTCTATATCATCAGTAAACGTAGCATTGATTCCTACTTCAAATCCATATATCCAAGCTTTAGAGGCATTTTGAATAGCTTGAACTGTACTCAGTTCGCCATCATAAATAATCTCTGTCTGACCATTCATGCTAAAATCTCTTCTAACTAAAGCATTGTCTAAATAGGTGTAATATGTTGCCAAATCCACCATCACAACATTGTCAAAATTAAGAATAAGTCCTAATTCAGCGCCATAAGCATATTCAGGTTTTAAATTTGCATTCGGTACAACAACAGACCCTGGTTCAGAATCGAAGATTTTACCAACATCGTCGATATTTGGTGCTCTAAAGGCAGAAGTTGCATTTAATTTCCATTGCATTGTATTATTAGGCAACCAACTCAAACCAACAGTACCAGAGAAGGCTCCAGTACTTAAATCAGCATTATTAAATGGGAAGTTAAAAAAAGTATTGTTCTCTGAAAGATCGGCTTTAATAACAATATGATTGTACCTAAGTCCTGACTGGAATGTGAATTTTTTATTAGGCCGATACTTAAAACTTACATAGGCCGCCATGGACTGCCAAGTTGAACCATCAGGATATCTAGATGCAATTTGATCTGTGGTACTATTAAGTATGTTTTCTTGTTTACCTTTAGATTTTACATTATTAAAAATATACTCCGCGCCATAGAAAAGTTTGGTTTTCTCCGAAAGTGATTTTTCAAAATCTATGTTTCCAGACAAAGCATCCACATGTTCTTCTCTTATATTTCTTGTTTCGGCGTTTAAATTTCTATCAATTCTACTTTCCTGAAAGTTCTGGTAGGCCGTTGTAAATTTAATATTGTCGTATAAATTTGAATGACTACTGAATTTAGCAATTTGAAAATTTCCTAAAAACCATTTTTGTGGTCCATATTCCCATTCAGCCGATCGTAACTGTCCCTCACTATATCGAATTAGTCGGTCGTATCTAGGATAATTAGAAGTTGTAGTGTAATGCAATCCAAGGTCATAACTAATTTCATTATTTGGTTTGTAATTCATTTTCTGCATAAAATTGATTTGATCGTAGCCTGTAAAGCGCTGCTTTCTTGGATCATCATTTTGTACGATATTATCTTCTCCATTTTCAGTTAGAACATATTCTGGACGCAAATAATCTTCAGGTCCATTTTTCCCCATTTTTAAATCATCAAAATCTGTATAACTAACACTTGTAAGAAATGCCCACTTTTCTAAACCGAAGTTTAAATCCAGATGACCTGTTTTTTCATTGCTAGCAGAAGCAAATCGTGCTAGTGCATTTCCAGAGAAACTTAAGCTATCAGATGCAGATAATTTAGGCTTTTTGGTGTAAAAATTCATAACTCCTCCAATGGCATCGCTTCCATAAATTACCGATCCAGCTCCTAAAATGACTTCTGTATTTTGAATAGTAAAGGGATCAATTGATATTACGTTCTGAACGTTTCCTCCTCTAAAAATGGCATTATTCATTCTAACATCATCAACAGATAGCAATAATCTATTGGTAGAAAACCCTCTAATAATTGGACTACCTCCACCTAATTGACTTTTTTGGATAAAAACCTGTCCTGTATTCTGGAGTAAATCTGCGCTTGTTTGAGGTGTTGAAAAAATTATTTGATCTGCATTTAAGCTCAGAACCTTTTGAGGAACTTCTCGTTTACTTTGCTCAAATTTGGATGCAGAAATTACAACCTCACCAAGATTGGTTTCATTCGGGAGTAAAACAACTATACTAGGTACTTGAGATTTTTTAAACGACACCAATTCATGAGCAATATGTTGAAAAAACAGTACCTCATCGTCAGAGAATTTATTGAGGATTACTTTCCCTTCAAAATCTGAAACAACACTTTTCGATTTGTCAGTATTATAAACTGCAACTCCAATTACAGGTTGTTTAGTAGATTCATCAAGAATTGTTACTACTTGTGCCTGAATTTGGAAGAAAAAGCAGCAATAAAATAATAAAATAATATACTTCATGTTACTTAAAAACTTGATGCAAAACTGCCAAAGATTTGGGTTGTTTAAAATCGTCCAAATGTAATTTAAAATATAATAAAATCATATTCAAAAGTTCTTGTTTTTGGCTAACTGCTAAAACTAGTTTTTTATCTACATCAAATTTTGTACCCAAGAGCTGTTTAAAGACTGTTAAATTTTCACCCTCCATACAATATTGGCCACCTGCATTCGATTGAAATTTTCCTTCTTCAAGATTAAAAAATTTGAATTTTATCATTTTAATGTCTGGGTAAAAACCCAAATACTTTGTAAGCTCTAATAAGAAAATAAGGTGAAAGTTAGAATAGGTTTCGTTTTCATCAAACCACTTAACTGACGTCTCCAAAAAATTAAATAATTCTGGGTTTTCTTCTTCTTGATTAAGAATATTTGTCAATATTTCTGATAAGAACATTACAATAGTTGTTTTAACAACATTTGTATATATCGAATTTAAACTTGTACTTAATTTTACTTCTTTTATAAAGTGTAATGATCTACTTTCTTTAAAAGATGCTTCTATTTCTAGAATTGATAATGGTTGAAAATACGCTGGTCTAATCTTACTCTTTTTAGTTTTGAGCACATTTTTAAGTAAGAAACTTTTTAAACCAAATCTTTCGGTAAAACATTTTACAATTAGGTCGTTATCTTTATAACGTATTTTAGAGAGAACAATGGCCTTAGAAGAAACTTGCATTATCTAACCACCATTAATTTGAGCACTTTTGTTTCGAAAGTATCTAAATCTGAAATCATAACTAAATAAACACCTGAAGATACAATATTATTAGAGAGGTTTTTACCATTCCAAAATGCAATTCCGCCGTCTATTTCGAGGTTATATCCTTTAAATCTTAAGTTGGTATTAGTCTCAGCCTCTGCAACTAAATTGCCTTCAATATCAGTTATTTTAATATTGCAATTTTCGCTTATATCTTTTATTTTCACTTTTTTGTTGAAAATATCATAGTTAGGTCTAACAGGGTTCGGAAAGACAAAAGCATCATCTAAGGTTTCTTTTGGGCTCGAACCTCCTCCTTTAAAAGACAATAAGCCTCGGTCTGTTGCAATATAAACTACCCCTGAATTCTCATCAATAGAAACTTCAACAACATTGTTTGAAGGTAAAGGTGAATTGTCTTTAGTGAAATGATAAATAGTTTCTTGACCATTAGGAGAGAAGAAGAATAACCCTGAGCCAATAGTTGCGATCCACTTATTATTGCCACCATCTACTTTTATATCTGAAATAAACTGTTGTTCTAACAACTCCTTAGGAATCCCATCTTCAAGAATAATAATTGCATTAGTTCTTATGGCATCGTCCGTAAAAAAGTTAGAAGTATTGAACAATACTCTTAAACCTCTTGTAGTCCCAATCCAAAGTTGATTTCTGTTGTCAAGAGCCAAAGCTTCCACTCCAAATGACGGTAAATTAGCTTGTGCCTCGTCAAAAATATTTTTCAATAGTTGGTTACCTCCATTTTCATTAAATCCTATTAACCCAGAATTCAATCCACCTATCCATAAATTCCCATTTAAATCAGTAATAATATCACTAAAGCCAAATTCGTCTGTAAGACCATCTGGAATTATATCAGTAAAATCAAATCTACGCCATTGTCCCGATGCTGGATCAAAAGATTTTAAGGGCCTATCTACTCTTGCAGTCATACTCCATAAAAGTCCATTTTGATCAAACGTTGTTCCTGAAACTCGAATAGTAATAATACTAGGATTACTGGGAACTACAGCAGATTCTAACCCACTATTAAGTTGATTGTACAATACTGAAGGTTCATCATTGTTAATCTCAAGTATTCCACTTTGGAATGAACTCACAAATACTTGCTGAGGATCAGCAGGATTGATGGAGATGGCATTTAAATTTAAAACTTCGGCATTAACTGCGTTAAAAATTGTATCGTATTTTATATTCACCCATTCATTGTCTACTAAATGGCTTACACCATACCTCCTGCCAGGAGCTGGATTATATGTAAAGGTGTAGTCGCCATAAGATGCCCATAAATTGCCAAAACCAGTTTGTATTGAAAAAGTGTCATTTCTAAGAGGCCCATCTGGTCTAATTTCCTCAACTTCTAAAGGATTGGCTGGCGTTGTTCTTAGGACTCCAAAATCTTCTGTACCAATATAGATTCCTTCTGAAGTGGTTACTCCGCAAGTAAAACTAGTATCATAATTTATTGCATTTATTTGAACATTCGCTAACAAATTAAAATCACTATCGTATACAAATACATCTTTATTAGTTGTGACGACTAGTTGGTTATTAGATTCTTTTAAATCTAAAGGATTGTCTATATACACCAAAAGCTCACTAAATGTAGCATCATCAACTTCATAGATTGTTCTATTTAATCGGATAGCATACAATTTATCTTCAACCGATTGAATTCCCATATAATTTCCAACAATTATTCGGCTCCATTCTTGAAAATCAATTAAATCATCGCTTGCAACTAAGGCACGTCTAATTCCTGAGCCACTTCTGCAGGACGCATAAATATAATCCCCTTGAACTGCAGTTTGTGTAACTATTATTTGATTACCTCCATTACCAATAAAATAAGTGTCTCCAAATTCTAATCGTTGTAAATCATAAACAGAAATACCATAGTCTGTTGATATATAAATGAAATTGTTATACTCATTGAAGTGATTTATTCTCTTATTATCTGGAGGAATAGTTGGCTTATCGACGATATCAACAACAGTTAAAACATCTTCATCATTGGTGTTATAAATCTCAATTAATCCATTTTCATAACCAATAACTAATAGATCAAAAACTTCACTATAATGTAATGTTGAAATATATTCACCTGACAATCCATTTACTGTTGTAACGGTTTCAATTTCGAAAGTGCTTGTATCATAAATAAAAACTGCGTTTTCTGAAGCAGTAAAAACTTTTCCATCTCCTTGAACAACATCGACTGTATTAAAGTAAGAATAATGTCCTTCCCAAAATTCACTGAAGTCTTGCGTATACACTTGCAGTGAGATAAAAATGGAGAATATTAATAAGTAGTTAAACTTCATAAAGTTTGAATCTTGGGTCAAATATATTTATAACTAACGATAAAACTGTTAAAATCATATATGTACAAATGAAAAAGCTTCCAAATAAATTTGGAAGCTTTAATCTTTATAAATAGCCGTTTTTAAACAATACCTTGATCTAACATGGCATCTGCAATTTTTACGAATCCTGCAATATTTGCCCCTTGAACATAATTGACATAGCCATCATCTCCAGTTCCATATTTGACACAGGAATTATGAATGTCTTTCATTATATTCTTTAATTTTTCATCAACTTCTTCACGAGTCCAACTTAATCGCAATGAATTCTGGCTCATTTCTAGGCCAGAAGTTGCAACACCTCCTGCATTTGAAGCTTTCCCAGGAGAAAACAGAACCTTTGCATTTTGAAGTATCTCAATAGCTTCAGGTGTTGTAGGCATATTTGCACCTTCTGCAACTGCGGTGACACCATTTTTTATCAATTGATTTGCTTCGTCTCCATTCAATTCATTTTGTGTTGCACAAGGCATCGCAATATCACAGCTTACTGACCAAGGTCTTTCACCTTTATGAAAGGATGCTGATGAATAGGTCTCTGTATATTCGTGAATTCGTCCTCGTTTAACATTTTTAAGATTCATTATGAATGCCAATTTTTCTGAATCGATTCCATTTTCATCATAAATATACCCTGAAGAATCTGACATAGTCACAACTTTGGCTCCCATTTCTGTTGCCTTTTGACAGGCAAATTGAGCCACGTTTCCTGATCCAGAAATCACCACCGTTTTACCTTCAAATGAATCATTTTTGGCAGCTAACATATTCTTGGCAAAATAAACACAACCATATCCCGTTGCTTCAGGTCTAATTAATGAACCTCCATAGGTAATACCTTTTCCAGTTAAAACACCAGTAAATTCGTTCCGTAAACGTTTATATTGGCCGAACAAATAGCCTATTTCTCTACCGCCAACACCTATATCGCCGGCGGGAACATCGGTGTTTGGTCCAATATGCCTGTATAATTCAGACATAAAAGATTGGCAAAACTTCATTACTTCATTATCCGATTTTCCTTTTGGATTAAAATCAGAACCACCTTTACCTCCGCCCATTGGCAAAGTTGTAAGAGAATTTTTGAATACCTGTTCAAATCCTAAAAATTTTAGAATGCTCAAATTTACACTTGGGTGAAAACGCAACCCTCCTTTATAAGGTCCTATGGCCGAGTTAAATTCAACACGAAATCCTCTGTTTACTTGCGTATTTCCGTCATCATCTAACCAAGGTACCCTAAACATAATTGTTCGTTCAGGCTCTACCATTCGTTCTAATAACATTTTACCTTGATACTTTGGTGTTTTTTCAATAAAAGGAATAATAGCCTCCGCAACTTCATGAACAGCTTGAAGAAATTCAGGTTCGTGAGTGTTTCGTTGTTTTACTTCATCTAAAAAAGAATCTATTTTTTGTTTCATTTAAAAGTAATTAGAAGTATTTAAATTTTGATATATAATTTTCGACAGCAAATATACGCTAACTTTAAAAATATTGGATGATTTTTTACTTAAGCATTAGGGTTTGAATAATAAATTATTAGATTTAGTGTTATTATTAGAGAGTAGCCTAATGATGCATTTTATCGGATTTATTTGTTCTTTTGTCGAGTTTTTATATATTTGTTCGCGTTGAGCACTATTAACCTAAAATCGTACCATGCTTAATTTTAAACAATTAACAACATTTCTTGTCCTTTTTCTGACCGTTTCGTCAGGATTTTCACAATTGGGCTTTTCGCATGAAATTGGTGCCATTGTTGGTCCAGTCGAGTTTAGAGCAGATTTTGGTGTTCGAAATAACGAAGAAACCAACTTAGGAAACACAGGAATAGGTATTGGCATTGTTCACTATATCAACTTTTCATATCGTGCCGACTGTAACTGTTATACTACCGATACTTTTTTTAATGATCATTTTAAGTTGAGAAGTGAAATTTCTTGGAACAAAACAAAATTAGAACATTTTGGAGAGTTTGTTGATCCTAGTTTAACAAGTGAAAATGCAGAGAGATTACGAAGACATGAAGGTGAGGCCAATAATTTTGATATTGGGATGCAATTAGAATACTTTCCTAAAAGTATTCGTGCTTTTCAGGCATTCAGTTATAAATTTGCCCCCTTTGTAAGTTTAGGTATTCACTATACTAGTTTCACGCCCAAAGCTAGCACAACTTATGGTGATGGTGATATATTAAATTCAACCAATTTTTATTCTTATTGGGAACCAGGATCAATAAACCCTGCTGCTGGTGGTACCTGGTCTTTAGTAACTAGTGTTGGTGTACGTTATAAACTAACTGTTTTATCTGATTTAATGCTTGATTTAAGATGGCAATATTATGGAAGTGATTGGATTGATGGATTAAATCATCAATTAAGTTTCAACAAGTTTAACGATTGGTTATTGTGGTTAAACTTTGGATATATATATTACCTAGATTAAGCAAGTGCCTGCTCTAAATCGGCAATTAAATCATCAATATCCTCTATTCCCACGCTCAATCTAATTAAAGAATCAATCACACCTGTTTTTTCACGTTCTTCCTTTGGTATACTCGCATGTGTCATACTTGCTGGATGACCAGATAACGACTCTACACCACCCAAGGACTCCGCTAGCGTAAATAATTTTAGATTTTCAACAATTTTTACCGCATCTGCATAATTATTTCCTTTAGTCGTAAATGATAACATTCCACCAAAGTCGCTCATTTGATTCTTTGCAATTTCATGGTTTGGATGATCCGTAAAACCAGGCCAATAGACATTTGCAATAGCTGGATGGTTCACTAAAAATTCTGCAATTGCCTTTCCATTCTCACAATGACGTTGCATTCTGATATGTAAAGTTTTAATACCTCTTAACATTAAGAAGCTATCCTGAGGACCACAAACTGCACCACTTGCGTTCTGCAAAAATGACAACTGTTCCGCTAATTTATCATCATTCACAACCAATGCTCCCATTACCACATCGCTGTGACCCCCTAAGTACTTTGTGGCGGAATGCATCACAATATCAGCTCCAAAATTTAATGGTTGCTGCAAATAAGGTGTTGCAAAGGTGTTATCTACAGCTAGCATTAAATCATGCTTTTTACAAATTTTTGAGGTAGCTTCTAGGTCTATTATATTGAGCATTGGATTTGTTGGTGTTTCAACCCAAATCAATTTTGTTTTATTATTTACATAAGTTTCTATTTTACTTGCATTTTCCATACCAATAAAATGGAACTTGACACCATACTTTTGGTACACTTTTGTAAAAAGCCTGTAGGTGCCACCATATAAATCGTTGGTTGATATTACCTCATCGCCAGGGTTCAATAACTTAATAACGGTATCAATCGCTGCCATTCCCGAAGCAAATGCCAATCCATGTTTTCCATTTTCAATGCTGGCAAACGATCTTTCTAAGGCAGTTCTTGTTGGATTGTGTGTTCTTGAATATTCATATCCTTTATGACCACCTGGAGTACTTTGAGCATAGGTAGAAGTTTGATAAATTGGAGGCATTACAGAACCATAAGCTTTGTCATGTTCTTGTCCTCCATGTATTGTTTTAGTATTGAATTTCATATTGGAAAAATAATTAGCAACAAATTTAGTTTTTAATTCGTTTTATTCAAATGTATTGTAATATCTTTAAATGTCTCTGATTGAATTGTACTACGATGAAAAAAATATTGTCCTTCCTATTGTCTTTCTTTATACTCGTTGCTTGCAAAAAAGATGTTAATTTATCTTTTAGCGAAGTAAATGAAATTTATAATGATAATGCCATCGTTGAAATTAATATTCCAAAGGCCAGTGGCAACAAAACTATTAGTAATAGTATTAATAGCACAATTGAAAAACATATTGCAACTGCCCTTAATTTTGGAGAGGACGATTCTGCAGTGTTATCATTCAGTGAGGCTATCTCAAATTTTGAGAAAGAATTTCATCATTTCAAAAATGAATATGATGAAAGTACACTAGTTTTTGAAGCCACATTTGATGGCGAGGTAATTTATCAGTCCGCAGGAATTATATGTGTGGCAATTACCGGTTATACTAACACTGGGGGAGCTCATGGGAACTTGGATATAACTCTATATAACTTTAATGCTGATTCCGGTAAACTATATTCCAATGATGAATTAATAATTGATAAAAAAGGATTTATACAACTTGTAAAAACTCATTTCCTCAATGAGATTGACTCAGATTCAGAAGAGCTCTCAGATTACTTTTTTGGTGATGATTTTCATTTACCGGCTAACATTGGTTTTAATGATGAAGGTGTTCTTATTCTTTACAATACCTATGAAATTGCAAGTTACGCCCAAGGTATAACAGAATTCACTATTTCATTTAGTGAAGTCAATCCATTCATAAAAAATATCAGGTAATTTTTTTAGTTAGTCGTTCAACAAATGGTTCTACAGTTAATCCTTGAACAATTATTGAAAAGACAACAATTGTATAGGTTATTACTAAAAACAAATCTTTATGCATTTCCTGTGTTAAGTTCAAAGCAAGTGCTATAGAAATGCCTCCTCGCAATCCCCCCCAAGTCATAATTAAATTGGTTTTAGGAACAAAATCTAATCGCTTTGAAAAGAACCTAATCGGTATCCATAATGAAATATATCTACATATTAAAACTACAGGTATTGCTATTAATCCAGCAATTATATAGTCCACCTCGAAGGTTAAGATAAGCATTTCCATCCCTATTAATACGAACAGAATCGTATTTAAGAACACATCAATTAATTCCCAAAATTTATCAACATAAGTTTCTGTTATTTCAGACATTGCTGAATTTCTTACGGTATCATTTCCAACTATCAAACCTGCAGCCACCATGGCTAAAGGAGCCGATAAATGCCACTTATGAGCGATCAAAGTTCCTCCCATGACAGCCGCTAAAGTAATGACAACTTCAATTTCGTAATTATCAATAGATCGCATCATTCTATAGGTAATCCATCCCAAAATGCAACCAAGCAATATACCGCCAATTACTTCTAGGCCAAAGAGTGTGGCAATTTCTGAAAATTGAATATTAGCTGATTTAGATGAGGCTATTTGAAATATTGTTAAAAATATTACAACCCCAACACCATCGTTAAATAATGATTCTCCTACGATCTTAGTTTCTAACTTTTTTGGTACTCCAGCTTTTTTCAAAATTCCTAAAACTGCTATTGGATCTGTTGGTGAAATTAAAGCGCCAAATAATAAACAATAAATAAAATTCACCTCAATTCCTATTCCTTTTAAAATATAAAACATGATAATCCCTACCAAAAAAGTGGACACCAATACACCTAATGTCGCAAATACTAAGACCGGCCAGCGTTGCACTTTCAATTGATTGAAATTGGTATGTAGAGCACCTGCAAAAAGTAAGAAACTCAACATGATGTCTAATAAAACCGTCTTAAAATCAATTTGGGATATCAATTCTTTTTCTCGCAACAATAAGGTGTCATCAAATTGACCAATAATCACAATAATTAAGGTACATGCCAACGTAATGATCATCAATCCAATAGTTATTGGCAGTTTCAAAAATCTTACATTAACATATCCAAAAACCGCTGAAATCACTGTTAGAATGGCAATAATTGTAAAATAGTCCATTTATAAGGTTTGTTTTATGTTTAAAAATAGGTATTTAATCTGAATTGATTTTTCTTTGATTACTGAATTTCTAGAGTATGAAAAAAGTTTATTATCTCAAAACATGTAATACCTGCATGCGTATATTAAAATTCTTGAATTTACCACCAGATTTTTTGTTTTATGAGATCAAGGAAAATGAAATGACAGTTGATCAATTAAATGAAATGCATACACTAGCCGGAACATATGAATCTCTTTTTAGTAAACGTGCAAAGCTGTATAAAGAAATGGGATTAAAAGATCAAAATCTATCTGAGAAAGATTTTAAGCATTATCTACTTGAGCATTATACATTTTTAAAGCGACCAGTATTTATTATTGGAGATAAAATTTTTATTGGAAACTCACAAAAAAATATTAAAGCCGTACAATCTGAACTAGAAATATTGTAGTTTTTAGGTTTTAGTGAAAATTACGACCAACATTTGAATGAGTTTATTAACCGCCACAACTTATAATTCTGTACAAGACATTCCGTCCACAATATGGGAGGAAATTGAGTGTGTCTCAAATGTATACTTTAGTCCAGAATTTTTAAGTGCCTATGAGAAAAGCAACCCTAAAGTAATTTTTAAATACATCATAATAAAAAATAATTCTGATGATGCCGTTGCCATTGCTAATATTCAAATAATAGAACTCAGTATTGATGTGATTCTCAAAAATATTAAGTTGTCCAAATTTTTAAAGAAGGTAATTGACTATTTTCTATGTAATAATAACTTAAAAATCATGTTTTGTGGTAATGTTTTTTTGAGTGGTGAACATGGTATCTTTTTAAAAAAGGGTATTGAGAAACACGATCTTTTTTCAGCTATTACTAAGGAAGTCAAAAGGCTTTCTATATCAAAACAACTAAGACCGTTACACGCCATTTTTGTAAAAGATTTTTACGAAGATTCATTATACATTACTGATGAATTACTCAATTTTGGTTACACTTCAATGCCAGTCGAACCAAATATGATTTTGACACTAAATCCTTTATGGAAAGAATTTAGCCATTATAAGGAAAGCTTAAAATCTAAATATCGAATTAAAGTTAATAAAGCAGATAAAACCAGTACTCATCTAAAAGCAAAGTTATTCACTGAAGAAGATTTTGCTCAGTACAAGGAAGAGCTTCAGAAACTTTATGAGAATACTATTGCAAATGCTGATTTTAATGCCCAAGTATTAAATTTAGATACCTACATCAACTTAAGGACCATTTTCAAAGAAAATTTTATTGTTAAAGCTTACTTTTTTGAAGGAAAGCTTGTTGGATTTTTATCAGCCTTAATCACTAACAATCATTTAGACGCTCATTTTATTGGACTTGATTATACGCTTAATAAACAATGTGCCATTTATCCTAGAATTTTAAATGATTATGTGAGAATTGGAATAGAAAAAAGAGTTACACAAATTAATTTTGGTAGAACAGCTTCAGAAATCAAATCTACAATTGGAGCAGAACCCGAACAGCTAATGTGCTATATCAGACATAAAAGACGACGAGTAAATGCAATTTTAAGACCGTTTTTTAAAATGGTTAAAATCAAAGATTTTAAACAACATCAGGCTTTTAAAAATAATAAAGAGGCCTAAAGCCTCTTTATTATTTTTTGTTCTAATTTTATTCTAAGGCCATGCATTAATAACCCCAGCCATTAGTGCCATTGTTACAATCCAATACCCAGCGTTAATTGCAACATATTTAAACGATTTTTGTTCAAACAACGCATTAGTTGCAAGAACTGGTAGGGCTACCAAAACCCCTAACAATGCACCATGCAAAGCGCCATGTTTAAAGGTCATAAAATCACCATCAGGTCCATGATCAAATCCAGGAGCACCTCCTAAAAATACCAAAGGAATGATGAAAAAAGCTATTAAAAACGCCATTACAACAGCCAATCCATATGTTTTTGCTGGATTCATATTTTTAGCTTTTTCTTCGGTCATTCCTGATTCCTTCATCCAAGCTGTTCCAAATACCTTAGGGTTATACCATATAAATCCCGTTACGAGGGGTAAGATAGAAGCCGCTATTAGAGCTAGCCAATTAGGATTAAATTCTTCCATAATATTGTTTTTTAGTTAGTAAATATTACGGTTAATTTACAAAAAATTCAATTATAGATTGATGTTTTGAGGTTTTATGCCATTCTTTCTGGTGTCCTCGTAGGTTAGCATTTTAAAGGCTTTGGACTTGGGAAATTCTCCAACTATGGTTAGTAATTCACTTGATAAAACACCTAATCGTCTTGTTTCGATATTAATCCAAGAAAACAACACTTCTGCATAGGCAAGATTTTTTCCTGTCTTGTCATAGAAGTTATGCTCTATTAAAATAAATCTAGAATCTTTACTCATCCCTGAGACTTCCAAACTCACGATGATCTTTGAGTTGCTTTCAATTTCTTTAAAATAATGGATGTGTTCATAAATTACAATTGGCCCTAATCCATGGGCATTCATTTCTTGTAAGCCAATACCTTGTTCGGTTAGAAATGACATACGAGTATGACTCATAAATTCTATATATGAAGAATTCCCTAAATGCATGTTAGCATCAAGATCATTCCATCGTATTTCAAATTGTTTTGTATACATATTATGAACGACTTTTAAAATACAAAACTACGTTTTTTCTTGAGTGGCTTTTAATTATCTTTGCTCAAAGCTAATAAACAAGCATGATTAAATCAATGACGGGTTACGGGAAGTCTATACTTCAACTACCAACAAAAAAAATCTCAATAGAATTAAAATCTTTAAATAGTAAGAACCTTGATTTGAATGCTAGAATGCCTTCAATATATCGTGAAAAAGAATTAGGTATTAGAAAACTAATTGCCTCAAAATTGGTAAGAGGTAAAATAGATTTTTCATTATACATGGAAATTACTGGCGAGGATACCTCATCTCAAATTAATAAATCTGTGGTCAAAGCCTACATGCAACAGTTAAATGAAGTTGTTCAAGGTGAAGCTATTGATTACTTAAAATTGGCCGTTCGAATGCCAGATGCTATCACTACGGATCGTGAAGATATTGATGAGGACGAATGGCTTTCTATTTTAAAAGAAATTGAAAAGTCACTTGAAAAAATTGAAGCCTATAGAGTCTCCGAAGGTAAAGTTCTTGAGAATGACTTTAAAGATCGAATTATTAATATTGATGCCTTGTTACAAGAAGTTATTAAAATGGATCCAGAACGTATTGATTTGGTGAGAGAAAGACTTAATAGAGGTATTGCTGACATAAAAGAAAAAGTAGACGAGAATAGGTTTGAGCAAGAACTTGTTTATTACATCGAAAAATTTGATATAACGGAAGAAAAGGTGCGATTGCAAAATCATTTAGATTATTTTAATAAAAGCATCAATTCTCCTGATTCCAATGGTAAAAAACTTGGTTTCATAAGCCAAGAAATAGGAAGAGAAATTAATACCATTGGCTCCAAGGCCAATTATGCGCCTATGCAAAAATTGGTTGTGCAAATGAAAGATGAATTGGAAAAAATTAAAGAACAACTTTTAAATGTACTTTAATGAGCAAAGGTAAACTCCTTGTGTTTTCTGCACCTTCAGGTTCAGGTAAAACCACTATTGTCAGGCATTTATTAGAAGTGGAATCTTTAAATCTAGAATTCTCAATTTCTGCAACTTCACGTGAAAAACGCGGTGATGAAATTGAAGGCGAAGATTATTACTTTTTAAGCACTGAAGAGTTCAAGCAAAAAATTAAAAATGAAGAATTTCTGGAATGGGAAGAAGTTTATCGTGATAGCTTTTATGGAACTTTAAAAACGGAGGTCGAACGCATTTGGCAATTATGTAAGCATGTCATTTTTGATATTGATGTTTCTGGAGGTTTGCGCATTAAACGAAAATTTCCTGAAGAGACATTGGCTGTATTTGTTAAACCACCAAGTATTGACGAGTTAAAAATTCGGCTTAAAAAGCGAAAAACTGAGAGTGATGACAAAATAAATATGCGAATTGCTAAAGCTTCTGCTGAACTAGCAACTGCACCTTTATTTGATTCAATTATTGAAAATGATAACCTTGACAAGGCTCTAATGGAAGCAGAAGGACTAGTTGATGCTTTTGTAAATTCAAAAAAAAAAGGGAATCAGTGAAAAAAAAAATTGGCCTGTTTTTTGGAACATTTAATCCCATTCATGTTGGCCATCTAACCATTGCCAATCATTTAGTAGAATATAGCGATTTGGATCAAGTTTGGTTAATCGTGACACCCCATAGTCCCTTTAAAAAGAAAAGTTCGTTATTAGATAATAATCATCGTTACCAAATGGTAGATAGAGCTGTAGAGGATTATTCTAAATTAAAAGCAAGTAATATCGAATTTAAACTACCTCAACCCAATTATACTATAAATACACTTGCTTATTTAGAAGAAAAATTTAATGAGACTGAATTTGCTTTAATTATGGGTGAAGACAATTTGAAAAGTTTTCATAAATGGAAAAATTATGAATTAATTTTAGAAAATTATCACTTGTATATCTATCCAAGAATTTCAGAAGGAAAATTGGAAACTCAATTTGATAACCATTCAAAAGTTCACAAAATTAATGCTCCAATTATGGAGTTGTCGTCAACTTTTATTAGAAAGGCAATAAGAGATGGTAAAAATATTAGACCAATGCTGCCTGAAGGCGTTTGGAACTATCTAGATGAAATGAACTTTTACAGGTAGATAATTTTACAATTTCCACAAAATAAATGATACTTTATAAAGTTAAGACACGTTTTCAAAAAATATTGGGTAACTACAGGTTAACAGCCAAATATTTAGAACTACATTTTATTTGGAATAATTATCTCAAACCTAAAGGATGGTTTGAAAGTAAATTTAAAAGGATGCCTGTTGATAAAACTGGTGACCCTATTCCATGGTTTACTTATGCTTCCATATTTTTTATTAATCAAAAGCTAGTTGGTAAATCATTCTCTGTTTTTGAATTTGGTAGCGGAAACTCAACATTATTTTTTGCATCACGTGTCAAAAACATTGTATCTATTGAGTATGATGAATCATATTTTAATAAGATTAGCGAAAAGCTTCTTGAACATGAAAATGTCACTTATAATTTAGCCACACTTGGTAAAGATTATTATCAGCAAATACTTAATTATAAGAATGAATTTGAGGTTATAATAATAGATGGCCGAGAACGAAATCTATGTGCTAAAAATTGTTTAGAAGCACTTACAGATAATGGGATAATCATATGGGATAATTCTGATAGAAAAAACTACTCTGAAGGCTACAAGTTTCTACAGGATAACGGTTTTAAAAAGATCGATTTTATGGGACATGGTCCAATTTCTACGAAAGAATGGCAAACTTCTATTTATTACCGTGATGGCAATTGTTTTGACATATAATCAAACCAAAAAAAAGTCAGCATTTAGCTGACTTTCTTAATAATTCATTATGTGCCAATTGTTTATCCTTGACCACCTTTTGGATTAATAGTTCCTCCAGGCTTAGACATACCAACACCATCTAAGTTAGGAATACGTAAAACTTGTCCAGGATAAATTCTATCTGGATCCGTTAGCATTGGCTTATTTGCTTCAAATATTTCTGGATATTTCATAGCATTGCCATAATAATTTTTAGCAATTTTACCTAGCGTGTCACCACTAACAACAGTATGAAACTGAGCTTCTGGCTCGATGTGTTCAACAGTCATTTGATCGTCAACAGTTGCAATCCCAGATGAATTTCCAACAACCAATACAACTTTTTCTTTAGTTGCCTGATTGTAAGCCATTCCACTAATTGTTGCTCTATCATCGTCTATGTGTACATTCAAATTCTCTACACTTAATTGTAAATCATTAATTGTTTCTTCTAAACGAGCGGCAGCCGCTTCTTCAGCTCTTAATTCTTCCGCAGCTACTTCAGCTGCTTCCTCAGCTCTTGTTTTACCTATGCCAAAAACTTTTGCTCCAGCTTCTTTAATAAATGAAAATAATCCCATGTGTTTAAAATGTTTTAAGGGTTAATGTTTTTGTTATTTGTAAATTTCTACAAAAATAGATTGAAATCCAATAATTGTTAACAACTATTACTTCTTCAATCAGTCTCATTTTTAAGACCCATTTTGATCAATTTGGTCACATTAAAATAAGAAACCACTTAAAGAAAGATCTCTAAGTGGCTTCACAACTAAAATAACCAACCAAAATTTTAGTTTCTTTTTCGAGCAACTCTTGGATTATCTTTTTGAGTTGCTTTTAGCTTTCGTAATTTATCCCCTGAAGATTTGCTTTTATCAATAGACCCATCTTCTGCAATAAAATATTGAATAAATCCTCTACCGCTAAACTCATAAAAGGTACCAGAAGCAGGATGATATAGTTCTACTAATTCATCATTTATAACGCTTAGTTCAAAATGTTCATTGTCAAAGAAGTCATAATCTAGTGTTAAATTTTTCAGATACATATTTCCATTAATATTCCCAACACCATAAATTCCTGTGTAATCCCAGTACAAATTGTTTACATTCGTTCCTACTTGATCTTGAGAACTTCTAAATGTAGAATCGTTTCCGCCTGGTAAAAACTGCAAAAAGTTTTCATTATCAAATTCATTCAGTGCGCCAACATCACTTGTATATGTTTTTTCCCATGCTTCATATTCCTGTAAGAAATAGTGAATATTTTCATAAAAAACTAGATCATAGTCAAATGTATTTCGCTGATAACCATGTAAAAAGTAAGATGTGTCATTATATGGATTATATAACTCAATTGTATTGCTGTCCGTTTGATAGACATCAAACGTTTCCAGACCATCAAAGTCATGATAAACATCGAGTATCATATCATAAGCGTCATAGGTCCCTACAGAAATTCCGTATCCACCACCTTGACTACCAAAGCCTACTAGGTTATTATTCGCATATACCACGCCATTTCTAAAAGAAACAGTGAAAGCTTTTTGTAAAAATGGTGTTTGTCCATAACCAATGGTTTGGTTTATATCTACATACCACAACTCATACGAATTTAGAAGTTGGTTTAACGAGATTGATGGTGTTTCATTATGATCATTTGCAAGATCAACATAACACGATGTAAAAAGCATTGCCACTAGGGCAAATCCAGAAAGAAGTTTAATTGTTTTCATAACGTCTGTTTTAACTGATTGATACATGTACAATTTCAAATTGCGTGCCAAAAACATAATTAGCTTATGTTCAAGTCACTACAAAGCGTGATAAATTGCGTATTTTTGACTCGCAATTTTTTAAATATGTCTTCAAAATTAAAATATGCCGTTTTTGGTGGTGGAAGCTGGGCAACCGCCATCGTAAAAATGTTATGTGAAAACTTAGACGAAGTAGGATGGTATATGAGAAGCACCTATGCCAAAGAACATTTAGAACGTCACCAACACAACCCAAGCTATCTTAGTTCTGTGGAATTTGATCTTAAAAAACTGAAGCTTAGCAATGATATTAATAGTACCGCAGACTACGCAGACATACTTATTTTTGTGATTCCGTCTGCATTTATTCATGCAGAACTTGATAAATTAGAGGTTGATATCACTTCTAAGACTTTAGTTTCTGCAGTAAAAGGCATTATTCCTGAATCAGGTTTACTTGTTGGTGAGCATTTTCATGACCTTTATAAGATCCCATTTAAGAATATTGCAGTAATTGCTGGGCCATGTCACGCAGAAGAAGTTGCCTTGGAACGATTGTCATATCTCACCATATCTTGCGCAGATGCAGATAAAGCCCAGACCATTGCGGATACACTTAGTAGCGATTATATTAGAACAAAAATTAGTGATGATATTATTGGAACCGAATATGCTGTCATGTTAAAAAACATCTATGCTATTGCGGCAGGAATCGCTCATGGATTAGGATATGGAGATAATTTCCAAAGTGTATTAATGAGCAATGCCATTAGAGAGATGAAACGTTTCATAAAAAAAATGCACAAGATGAAACGCAACATAAACAACTCGGCTTATTTAGGAGACCTATTAGTAACAGGTTATTCGGTGTTTTCTCGAAACCGTATGTTTGGAAATATGATTGGTAAAGGCTATACCGTAAAATCAGCCATGATGGAGATGAATATGGTTGCCGAAGGGTATTACGCAACTAAAAGTGCTCATCTTCTCAATGAGAAAAATGAAAAGAAAACCAGATTACCAATAATTGATGCCGTTTACAGTATCTTATATGAAGGTGCGGAAGCGAAGAAAGAATTTAAAAAATTAACTGAACGATTAGATTAAATAGTACAATATGTCAATCAAAATAATAGGAGCTGGATTTCCAAGAACTGGAACTACTACTCTTAAAAAAGCCCTTGAAACATTAGGCTATAAGGACACTTATCATTTTAAGGATTTAATAGCCAATCCAAATAAATTAAAATATTGGAAGGAACTCGAAACAACTGGAACTACAGATTATGACGTCCTATTTGATGGTTTTACTGCCACTGTTGATTTTCCTGGCTATCCTTATTATAAAATTTTGATGCAACAATATCCTGAAGCGAAGGTCATTTTAACGAAAAGACCTTTTGAAGATTGGTATGAAAGTACCTCAAAAACCATAAGAAGATCTGGGCCTCAAACCATAGGCGCTAAACTTCTTTTATTATCTAAAATGCTCTTTAATAAAAATCTTAGGAACACATTCAAGTGTGTCAAATTTGTGCACCATATTTTTTTAGGCAAGCAGTTCAATAACAAGTTTGATGAAATGTCAAATGCCGAACATGTATTTTATAATCATATTGAAGAAGTTAAAAATCACGTTCCAAAAGAACGTCTATTAATTTATGAAGTTTCAGAAGGGTGGAGTCCTTTATGTGAATTTTTAAATCTCCCGATTCCTCAGGAGTCTTTCCCGCATTTGAACAAAAAGGAGAATTTTCATGAAATGGTTAAAACCATGATAAATAATGCTGCTAATAATAATTAGAGCTAATATTTAAGGTCCATTCGTTGCGAACGATATAAAATATCCGATTGCCCCCAACTCTTGGCTGTTCCATTTCCATTGATATTTGTAAAATATAATGTAGCCTCAAATACTTCCTCGTTAGTAGTTGGATTAACTTCTACAATTTTTCCCGAATGATTTTCTTTTGGATTAATATAGCCAGAAGTCACAAGGATGTTTGATGTACTGGGTAGTAAATCAACATCACTCACTATTGCAGAGAAAAACTCTGTTTTTCTTTCTTTGCCATATTGCCATATTTGCTCCACAGTTTTATTTTGTTCATTGATTTTATATTCTACTGCGCGAGAATATTTAAATTCATTTCCAAAACTCCTCGAGGCGCCATTATCAAAAACGAGTAAATTACCATTTGGTAATAATTTTGGCGCATGTGGTCCCCATGGAAATTCAAAATCATCAGAAATACTAATTCCATTTTGAATAGCATCTGAATATCTATTAAGATTATCATCTACTGCTGTCAATAAATATGGCGCGATTCCAAAACCATCACCATTTCTTCCTGATTTTCCCCAATTTTTCTTTGGTGCCAAGATCCATTTTAATTCATCATCCCATCCTATTTTGATCAAACCTTGGTTTTTACCTGATACAATAATTGAATTGTCTTTTTCATCATAAGCTAGGCCATTCATATGCAACCAGTCTCCAGGGCGGAAAAAATTGAGATCAGCTCTATCCACATCTAAATTTTTTGCAAGATCCCATTCTCTAACGATTTTGGATTCACTTCTACTATATTCCATTATGAAATCACTATCTGAAAGTATTTGTTCACCATTAAGATTAATATAGGCATTACGTTTACCAACACAAATTAGTAAGTTTCCATTGGGTATTTCAAGAATGTCGTGATGCATACCATAAATTGAATTGATGCCCGTTTGCTTCAGCTGTTTTCCTAATATATCAAACTCGTATATGGTTTGCCTTCCAGCCATTAATATGGTTCCATCCTGTAGCCTTTGAAATGGGGCAACCATTTTTCCGTGGAAGCTCAAATCTAAATACCAACGAACGACACCTTGATCATCAAAAATTAGTGGAATAGACTTAAAAGTGCCATTATTTGCAAAGTGCATATCGCAACCATGCCAACCAGACTCCATTTTGCTTCGATCAAGTTTGTCAATCTCAATTCTTGGAAACAAGTTAGGAAGTGCTTGAGTTTCAATTTCGAGCGTATCTGAAACCGTTCCTCCTTCATATTCAAGATTTACCACCACTTGATTTTTAGTTCCTGGATACAATCCAACAACAGGGATTTCTAAGCTGTCTGAAACGCTGTCAAATGATTGTTCAATTGGTGATTCTCCCAATACTTTAATATTGGCACTACAAGGTTTTTCAGCAGCTATTTTCAACAAAGCTGTAAGTGGTGAGATTCTATTTGGATTTAATTCGGTTTCTATGGAATACTCAAATTCTGGTGTCGATTTACATGATGTAAGCAACAGTACTAATAACACGAAACTCAAAAGAATATTTGAGTAATTTTTATCTTTGATTAACATTTGAATTTTTTTAAGATCAATTTTACAATGCAGACTTAAACTGCTCTAAAAACCTCACGTCATTTTCACTTAGCAATCTTATATCACTAATTTGATGAAGTAGCAATGCAATTCTGTCTATTCCCATTCCAAAGGCGAATCCAGAATATTCTTTAGAATCTATACCGCAGTTATCTAATACATTAGGATCTACCATACCGCAGCCCATAATTTCTAACCAACCTGTTCCTTTGGTCATTTTATAATCGGTTTCAGTTTCTAATCCCCAATACACATCTACTTCTGCACTTGGTTCTGTAAATGGAAAATAGGATGGTCTTAATCTTATTTTACTCTTACCAAACATTTCAGTTGTAAAATATTGAAGTGTTTGTTTCAAGTCCGCAAAGCTCACGTTTTTGTCAATATATAAGCCTTCAACTTGATGAAAGAAGCAATGTGATCTTGCTGAAATAGCTTCATTACGATATACTCTACCTGGAGAGATTGTGCGAATTGGTGGCTTATTATTTTCCATATAACGCACTTGTACTGAACTTGTGTGCGTACGTAATAAGATATCTGGATTGGTTTGAATAAAAAATGTATCCTGCATATCACGTGCTGGATGGTATTCTGGTAAATTTAATGCCGAAAAATTATGCCAATCATCTTCAATTTCAGGCCCTTCGCTAACATTAAATCCAATGCGTGAGAAAATATCTATAATTTGATTTTTTACTAAAGATATAGGATGACGAGCTCCTATTTCAATAGGCTCCCCTGGTCGTGATAAATCGCCATTTTCCCCTTTTGAATCTTCCTTATTTTCAAGAGCATCTTTAAGATTATTGACTTTTTCCTGAGCCGTAGTCTTTAGCTTATTTATAGTTTGACCAAATTCCTTTTTTTGATCATTAGCCACATTTTTAAATTCGGCAAAATAATCATTCAGCAATCCTTTTTTACCTAAGTACTTTATACGGAATGCCTCAATTTCGTCCACAGATTCTGAAGTAAACGCCTCTGCCTCCTCAATCAATTCTTTTATCTTATCTATCATGATATCTCTACTAATGCCTGCAAATTTAACAAATATCAGTCTATAAATTCTGTTTCTACAAAATAGTTAACGATTGCCTCTTTCATTAGAATACTTTGTTCTCCTGCTTTTAAATGTGGGAGCTCTTCTTTAACTTTATAATGAGGCCAACCCTGTTCGTCAACATAATCAAACTCATAATAACCATATGGCATGAGCAATTTGCAAATGGCAATATGCATTAAATTTAATTTTTCATCTTTTTTGAATTTACGATGCAATTGACCTAATTCCTGTACACCTATTAAATAAATAATAGCATCTAAATCTAAGTCTTCTCCCTCCGAGAATTGATCTGAAAGTTTTTCAACTATCTGAGCCCATCGCTGTTTCAATTGTTCGTCTCTAGCCATAATTTGACAAATTTAATGACATATAAAATAGTATGGAAACTTTTACGTTACTATTGTAACCGCTTATTTTTTACTTCGTGAGATAAAGAATTACTTCATTTTTAATTAAGTTTACTGAAATCTTGGTTTGTATGACTGTAATTGATATTGTCTTAGGCGCATTAATCCTATTTGGATTGATACGAGGATTTATGAAAGGCCTTTTCGTAGAAGTTGCCTCATTAGTTGCTTTAATTGCTGGTGTATTTGGCGCTATTCATTTTAGCAGTTTTGCTGCTGAATTTTTAATGGAACGTGTTGAGTGGAATGAAAAAACTATAAATATTACTGCATTTGCCATCACATTTGTTGCTATCGTTTTGGCTATTTCGTTAGCTGGAAAAGCTTTGACAAAACTAGCGGATTTTGCTGCATTAGGCGTATTGAATAAGTTGCTAGGTGGCGTTTTTGGAGCTTTAAAAATTGGTTTGATTTTAAGCGTCGTTTTAATGGTTTTTAGCAACTTGAATAGAACCATTCCTTTTGTAGAAGATCAAGATATTGAAGACTCTATTCTCTATAATCCAGTAAAATCTATTGCTCCCTTGGTATTTCCTTATATAATTAAGGAAAAAGAGGATGAAAATTCTACAACCTCGACAGAAGTAACCACACTTAATTAACACTCAAAATATATTGCTTTGGTGTTGTCCCATATTTCTTTTTAAAAGCTGAAATAAAATGGCTCGAAGTACTGTATCCTACTTGTAAGCTAATCTCAGAAACATTATACCGTTTTGAAAGCAGCTGTTTTCTTGAGAATTCTAATTTATAGTCAAGTAAAAAATTAAAAACAGATTCACCATAGATATGTTTAAATCCTTCTTTTAATTTAGGTAAAGTTAATCCTATATCATCGGCTAATTCTTGCAATGATGGCGGTTCAGACATATTATTAATAACGATTTGTTTCGCTTTCTTAATTTTCTCAACATTATCTTCACTATCTAAAAATGGACACCTCTGTTCATCATCATTACTTTTACCAAAATACAGGCTTAATGTTTCATAAGCTTTAGCTTGGATATACAGTTTCTGCATCCCATTATTTTTTTGGTCCTCAAACAATTGATTTAAAATCAATATTTCGGAAGGTGACAATTCTTTATCTAAATAGTATTTTTTGTCTTTATTGTCTTCATTCATAAAAGGAATTAAATCTGCAACTTGTGAGAAAAATGAATGGAACAATTTAATGGATACAATAAAAATAATGTACTTGCCCTTCGCGCTTAAACTTAAATCGACTGGCAAATTTTGATTCGGATTGTACAAAAGAACTGATTTTTGTGAATTCACTTCTAAACTATATTGCGGCCCATAATGCAATTGTGCACTATTATTTAAGCAAAAGTGTATTTGAATAAAGTTAGAATTAATGTCTTTACAGTATCTTAATATTTCTTTAGAATCATTGTTAATTTTTAAAACACTAAATCCATCCTGAATTACTAATTCCTTAATCATTCTTTTAACGTTATTTTTTCGATTTTTTAATTAGAATCGTTATTATTTTTCATCTAAAAATCGTGGCAAATATACTGTTTTTACTCACATTCGCTCTGATTATTAAGATTTGTTTTTTGTCGATACTAATAAACCTTTGAGCGTCATTTGATTTTTGTTTAAGGTAGTAGTTTTGGCTAATAATTCTACAAGAAATTACTTCATGCGTCCTAATATTTTAGGTTTTATCTGCGTCTTTATTATCGCAATTGGCAATGCTCAAAATTCACCTTTAAAGGTGCGTGATACTATTCTAATTCAAGAACTTGAAGAAGTAATAATTTCGGCTACAAGAACTATAAGACAACTCTCTTCATTACCCCTTCCTGCTCAAATTATAAGTAAAAAGGAAATTGTTTCAATTAATTCTCTTCGTCTTGATGACTTGCTTGAAGAACAAACTGGATTAATAACTGTATCTGATTTTGGTGGTGGTGAAGGCGTACAAATGCAGGGTTTAGACTCTCAATATACCTTAATATTGATAGATGGTGTGCCTTTAGTAGGTCGGTCTGCAGGGACTTTAGATCTTAATCGTGTATCTGTAGGTAATATAAAACAAATAGAAATCGTTAAGGGTGCATCTTCCAGTCTTTACGGCAGTGAAGCTTTAGGTGGTGTAATCAATATCATCACTGACACCCCTAAAATTGGTCTAAATGGAACAATAAGTCAACGTACTAGTAGTTTTAACACGTTTGATACCGGCTTAGAGATTGGTTATAAAAAAAATAAAATAGGTCTTGGTTTTTTTGTGAATCGCTTAAGTAGTGATGGTTACGATTTAAACGAAAATACTTCGCTAAAGACTGTGAATCCTTACAGTAATTATACCATAAATACCAAGGTGAACTATAAATTAAATGATAAGACACGTTTGGATATATCAGCTCGTTTTTTTACTCAAAATCAGGTATATATCGCTTCCGAAGTCTTGCGAGGAGAAAGTGATATTAATGAATGGAATACACATATAAAAGCAAGCCATGTGTTTAGTGATGCCTGGAATAGTGAACTGGAGTTCTATACTACACGCTATAAAGCTGATGAATTTCTTAACGACATGGAAGATCAGTTATTTTCTAACGGATTTTTCAATCAATTGTTAGTAAGGCCAGAATTTCGTACCAACTATCAAGTTTCAGAAAATGGTACTTTAACTGGTGGTTTAGGAGTAACTCATGAAACTTTAAAGCGCACTGATTTTTCCGAATCACCAATTTTCAATTCACCCTATCTTTATCTCCAATATGATACAGATTTAATTAAGGTGCTCAATCTAATTATAGGTGCTCGATTTGATTCTCATAGTAAATACACTTCCCAGTTTAGTCCAAAAGTTGCTTTGCGCTATCAATTAAATGATAACCTATCAGCCAAAGGATCTGTAGGCTACGGATTTAAAGCACCTGATTTTAGGCAATTGTATTTCAATTTCACCAATGCCACTGTAGGCTATACGGTTTTAGGATATAATGCCGTTCCAGATGCTTTGGAAGAACTTGAGCTACAAGGTGAGATTAATACCTTTCTTGTGCCTCCTTCCGAATTTGAAGACAATCTTAATCCTGAGAGCTCAATTGCCATAAATATAGGTTTAGACTTTAAACCAATGGCAACTATTTCAATTGGTCTTAATGCTTTTAGAAATAATATTGATGATCTAATTGATACAAGAGTAATAGCCAATAAAACCAATGGCCAGAATGTCTTTAGTTATTACAATGTGAACAAAGTATATACACAAGGGATAGAATTTAATACTACATGGAAGCCTAATAATAATATTAAAGTTTCTGGTGGTTATCAATTGTTGTACGCCAAAGATAAGCGTGCTGAAGAAGCCTTCGAAAACGGAGAGGTCTTCGCTCGAGAGAATCCTTCATCACCATCTTTTCAATTATACAAAGATGATTATTTCGGTCTTTTTAACCGATCAAAACATATGGCAAACTTTAAGATTTTCTATTCCATTGAAAAGTGGAAGGTCAATGCCAATATAAGAGGAACTTATCGAAGTAAGTATGGCTTATTTGACTCGAACTCAAATAACTACTTAGATGATTATGACACCTTTGTTAGTGGTTATTCAATCTGGGATTTCGCATTTAACAAATCCTTTTATGAAAGCTTCGGTTTGGGAATTGGGGTTGACAATATTCTAAATTTTACCGATGAACAGAACATTAGCTCTATTCCAGGTAGGATTTTCTACGGAAAACTAAACATTCATTTTTAACTCAAATAAATTATACATGAAAACAATTAAATTATTAACCTTATTTATCATTTTAATTTCTTTTACATCTTGCTCAACAGACAATGATGATTCACTAATTTTAGCAGTAGAAACAGATACATTTCTAAATTTGCATGCTCCTCAGGAAGGTGGAATAGACCCTAGCACCGGACAGCCATTACCCATCTCTGGCGCATTTACAAAATTCGACTTTGCATCTGGAGAAACGACCACAAGTGATACGGATTGGGATATTGCATTTCGAGCAACTTCAATCATAATAAATGGCGGTGTTTCATTAGAAACTACTGACGAACCTATAAGAACTGGAGATGCCGCTGCCTATATAGCCACAGGTACAATGCCTAGTATTGAATCTGTCGACGAATCTTTGTTTGAGCAAGATTCATCAAATGGTTATGTTCTTAGTAATTGGTACACTTATGCAGGTCCACCATCGCATTTAATCACACCTACTGCAGGAAAAATAATAGTTATTAAAACACGCGAAGGAAAATATGCCAAGATTGAAATATTAAGTTATTATAAAGATGCCCCTGATAATCCAGATGCTTTTGTTGACGAAGAACGTTATTATACATTTAATTATGTCTATCAACCAAATGAAGGTGATTTATCCTTCAACAACTAAATGATATTTTAAATCTAAAAAAGCCGCTAATAGCGGCTTTTTTATTGAGTTTTTAAAGCAATTCTATCTTTCCAGTAGAGAGCATGTATACACCTCCAACAATTGTAATATCTCCGTTATCTTCCATTTCTGTAAGTATTTGACTTTTTTCCCTGATACGATCTATTGTTAACTTGACATTGTTTTCAACAGTTTTTGCAACGAAGGCTTTGTTAGAAGAATTTAATTCTCCGTCTACTTCATTCGAAGATTGTTTTACTGCTGGCATTATGTTATCTAACATTGCTGTGATATTCCCCAATTCAACACCATCGCATGCTGCTTTTACAGCGCCACAACTTTCATGGCCCAATACCAAAATCAGCTTACTACCAGCCACATTACATGAATATTCTAAACTTCCTAGAATATCTGTGTTTTCAAAATTTCCAGCAACTCTAGCAACAAAGATGTCGCCAATGGCTTGATCTAACACCGTCTCAACAGGCACCCTAGAATCAATACAAGACAGTACAACTGCTTTTGGAAATTGACCAGAAACAGTTTGACTAACTAATGCTGAATGGTCTACTTGTTGATTAGAATTTGAAACAAATCTATTATTGCCTTCCATTAAATCTTGTAAAACTGATGACGGTGTCATGGTATCTTGGTCGGCTTTGGTAACTGCTATATTTTTCATTTTATATTGGTTTTAATTTTTATGTTCTATATTGTTTTTTATCCATTCTGTACAAGTATTAAATGACTTGAAAATATGTTCCTCAGGAATAAAATCTGGTATTATATCAATACGTTCCATCATATATCGAGGTTGTTTTAATAATCCAACAAATAATACTTCTATGTCTTTCTTTTGTAACTCTTGAAGCATATCTTCCATCGCATAAAGTCCTGATTGATCCATATATTGCATTCTTCCTAATCTGAGAATAACAGTCTTTGCTGTTTTAGGAATTTGATTGGTTAAATTTTTGAAATTACTAGTTGAACCAAAGAACAAAGGACCTTTTACGTGTTTGATAAACACAACTTCTTTCAGGTTTTCCGGAAAATCAATTTCATCCTTCCAAGCTTCTTCTTTTAAGGTTTTTACATCAGAACGTTCTCCTGTTAGATCTCCAATTTTTTTCATAAACATTAAAGATGCGATTAACAGACCAATTCCAACCGCATAAACCAAATTCCAAATTGACGCTAAAATCAAGACAGTCAACATAATTAAAACCTCAGAACTTAACTTTAAAGGTCCAATTTTCATGTCTTTTGGAAGATTTGGAATGGCTCGGAGTCCTTTATAATCCATAACACCAATTCCAACAGTTATTAAAATTCCTGCTAAAACTGCTGCTGGTATTCTAGAGGCTACTGGCCCAAGAGCCAATAGAATAAATAAGAGCATCACACCGGCGATCATGCCAGATAATTTTGTTTTCCCACCTGATTTAATATTTACAACTGTTCTTATTGTTGCTCCCGCTCCTGGAAGTCCTCCAAATATGGCGCCTATACTATTACCAATACCTTGACCAACCAATTCTTTATTTGGTTTGTGTTGCGTTTTAGTCATATTATCAGCAACTACACTTGTTAGTAATGAGTCAATGGCTCCTAATAAGGCCAATGTTATTGCCGTAAAGATATATGGCGAAATATTTCCAAATTTGAATTCCGTAAATATTTCGAGTATAGGAACTGGAAATCCTTCTGGAATTTGATCAATTGGTTTATAATCAAGTTTCAAAGCAAAGGCACCAACGGATACAACAATAAGTGCGACTAATGTACTTGGTATTACTCTGGTAATTCTTTTAAATCCATAAATAATCAAAATGGTTAATAGTGCTAAGGTCAACTCTAGCCAACTAATTTTCTTAAAGGCTCTAGGTAATTCTTTGATGGTTCCAATAACACCAGACGATTCTTTTGAGGCCAAAGTCTGTGATTCTGCCAAAATTTGAGAATCACTTATAAGGTCTGATCTTTGTATTGTTTCTTTAAAATTTTCAAGTACCAGTATCCCTTCTCCTGCCTCTTCACGAAGAATGTTCTCAAGAATTAAAGCTTCTGCTTGCGGTTTAAATTGGTTTACAAAGTCCATATCTTGCTTAGGGTAATAGCCTACCGCGGGAAATATTTGTGTGATCAAAATAATTACGCCAATAGCTGTCATAAAACCTGAAACTACTGGATAAGGTATATATCGAATATACTGGCCAATCCCTAAAAGTCCCAAACCTATTTGAATCAATCCAGCCAATAAGAAAACCGTAAGAATAATTGGCAAGGCTTTGTTTAAATCTCCATCATTTATTGCAATAATTCCTGCAATCACCACCATACTTACAGCAGTCATAGGTGCAGTTGGTCCAGATATTTGTGTATTGGTTCCTCCAAATAGTGCTGCGAAAAAACTGATAAATATAGCGCCATATAATCCTGCAGTTGGCCCTAACCCTGAGGACACTCCAAACGCCAAAGCCAAGGGTAACGCAACAATTCCTGCTGTGATTCCTCCAAAGGCGTCACCTTTTATGTTTGAAAATAAATTTTTCATTATTGGACGTTTAAGTTAGTATTTATATTTAAAAATTTATAAATGTTATTATATTAAATTGATCTCTACTCGAAGTTTCAAAAAATTGATTCATGTAGCCTGCTTCAATTTTCACATTTTTGTTTATCGCATAGCCCAATCCAGAGTAAAGTCTGTTTCTGTCAAATATTGATGTTTTAGTGTTCAAAAAAATCTCGTTATACATTGATACATACAATACCTTATCTGAATCACTAACTTTTACTAAAGGAATATTAATTCCTAAGAAATAGCGCAGCCTCAATTTAAAATTAGTTTCAACAAATCGCTGTTCAAATCTGTATCTATGGCTTAGTTTTACTTTTCCTATAGCCTGTTTGGAAGTAAATTGTTGAAATATGCGATGTTCATTAACTGATGTCTTATTTGTTCCTTCAGAATTATAATTTTCAGAATGTATATAGCCATATCCTAATAGAATGTTTTGATTGCTATTTGAAATGTTATATCCAACTCCTGTTCTCAATAGTAATTGTTCTAGATCTCCTATCACATCATAATTTCTATATTGTATTTCATTATGGATATTCCATTTGCTATTCAGCTGTTTATTTCCAATATAAATTAGCCAATTTCCAAAATCACTGCTTTGACCCAAACAAATGAAAGGAAGGAACAGCAATAGCGAAAGCAACACCATATGCTTGTTTTGCATTCTAAAAAATGTGAACATAGTTTGTATTTATTAAAGTAAAACTGATAATGTAGACCGAGCCTATCAGATTAAGTTGCTAACTATAATAAATTTTGTTCTGGAGGAGGTGAAATTAAATTAAGATGCGGTTTAGGATAGGCCTTGAAGAAATATGCAATACTTCCTTGACCAAAAGTTAAATAGCTTTTCCCTTCAATATTCTGAGAATCAAACATTATAATTTCGAAAGTTTTTTCGTTTTTGTTCTCTTTTTCTTCTTCTTCAGCCGCTCCATAAAAAGCAGAAACATCCACTGAGTCATCTAAGGTCAACACCAGTACTGGTGCTGATAGAAATGCCATAAATAACATGGCAAAAAAAACTGCAATATGTTTTCTGTTTGTGCTGGTCATGGCGGCAAATATAATATAACCAAGTGATTATATTGTTAACGAAATTCTAAAAATTGTTCAACACTTTAATATCACCACTCGAGATCCATCCCGTTTTACCATCAGACAGTCCTATTTTAGTCCAATTATCATCATATTTTTCCAATACTTGAACTTTTGTACCTTCATGTAAATCAAAAGCACTCTCACTTCTTAAATTAGGCTCTGACTTTACTTGTGTTTCTTGAGCAAAAACTATGGCAGGATTGTCATTTTTTACCATATTAAATTTTTGATATGCAAATGCAATTGAAATTAAGGCTAAACCTAAACAGGAAAAACCTGTAAGAAACATTAGTCTTTTCCTAATGGTTGTGAACGCAAAATAATAGTTTAAAAATAATACCACAAAAAGAATAATAAGAATCACGGCCATTAAAGCCCATGTGTCAAAACTGAACACATTAATGGTGTTTTTAATAAATTTTGTAAAACCAACTTCGGGTATCACCTCTATAGCATCAATGGTCATGTTTTGTGCATAAGCCAAATTATTTTTTATATCTCTATCGTTTGGAGCTAACTGAAGTGCCTTCTCATAGTAATAAATACTCGGAGCCGTTTGATTAGTTTTATAATAAGCGTTTGCAAGATTAAAATAAAGTTCAGCCGAGTGTTTATCGGTTTTTAAAATGGATTCATAAGTGGTAATTGCTTTCTGAAAATCACCATTATTATAGAATTCATTACCCAGAATAAATGAAGAATTATCTTGAGCATTGGTCAAACTACCAATAAGAAATAGGATTATGTAAATAATTCTGCGCATTTATTTTCGAATTTGGGAATCAATTTCAGAAATTGCTCTGGCAGCATTGTCATAATCTTGTTGCATTTCAGAATTAGAACTAGGCGTAAATCTGGCTAATTCGCAACTTTTCAATAAAGCAATAAACATTGCAACGGTCGCTGTATTAGCTTTTTTTGAAATTAGCAATTGTTCAATTTTCTCCTTACTGAACTCACTGGTTTCAATTTTCAATTTAGCTTTTAAGTAATTATGTAAAGCTCCATGAAGTGCATTATAAAATGCTACTTTTTCACCTAAATTTTGTTTCGCCTCACCTAAGTATTTTCTAGCCAATCTATCTGCTTTTCTAACTCTATTGCCAACAATATCATTGGCTCGCTCCTCATTTCTACGTCTTACAACAATAGCAAACGGAATTGCCAACAATGGCAAAATAAGTGTCGTCCAAAATAATTTGGATTTAAAAAAATGATTTGGTTGTAGACTTACTAATTTGGTTTTGGTTTTGAAGGATGCAAATTGATTCGATAATGTAGTAACCTGTTGTTTATTGTTCGATACAACATTAGAATTGAGATTATTATTAATTGGACCTTCAGTAACATTAATAAGTAATTCATCTGAACTCATAGTTTCATAGCGCTCCGTTTTGGGGTTGAAATAAGAAAAGGACACACTAGGGATTGGATATTTACCTTGATATTCAGGTACAATAGTATAGGAATCTGAGATTTTACCCTGCATTCCAGACAAATTTGTACTGACACGTTCAGAATGTTCTGGTTCATAAACTTCTAATGAGCTTGGCAAAGTCAATTTAGGTAGTTTAAACAATTTTAAATTACCTTTTCCAGAAACTTCAATGACCGCCTGTAATGCCTCAGTTGCCTTTAATTCCCTTTTAGTAGTAGTGACATTAAAACTAAACTCTCCCACTGCACCAGAGAAATTAGTAGGCTTATTAGCTTGGGGTAATTCTTTTACAGTAATGGCTCTGTTTCCTGCAGCAACGGTTTTATGAACAGGTTGCATTAAGCGGCCTCCAAAAATATCACGCCTATTTGTTGGAACATCAACAGTTATATCTAGAACTAAGGGTTCAATATTTAATTTACCAGATTTTTGTGGGTATAAGACCGTTTTACGTAAAACCACAAAACGATAATCTTCTCCTTGATATGTGCCATTTTGGATTTTAATACCTTTAATATCTATGTTTTGACTCCAGAAGTCTGTATACCTAGGGTTGTCCTTCTCACGCCAATTACTAACTCCTGTTGTTCGTGACACATATAATTTATAAACAACAGTAATAGCTTCATTTAAATACGGATTAGAATTTGAAACCTCAGCAACTAAATGAATATTTTGTGATACTAAATAGTCTGGATCGTTAGGGTCTTTGGGTTTATCAACAGCCGCAGTGACAACAACTTTAACAGGAATTGATTTATAAATATTGCCTTCTACTTCAATGGTTGCCTGACCAATTGTAAAAGTTCCTCTTTTATTTGGAGCTAGGAAATAGCTATAGGTTTTTGAAAAACTATGCTTACCATTGACCCAATTATTACTCACCTGAGTACTTGGACCACCTACCACTTCAAAATTTTGAAAATCTGGCGGATTAAAGTTATCGCCATCTTGATTCATAACAAAATCTACACGTAATCGTTCGTTAATTCCTAACTTCTTCTTACTTAATTTAGCTTCAAACGTTACGGACTCAATATCGTCTTGAGCAGACATATTACTGACAACGATTAATATCAAGAAAACGGTTATGTACCTATAAAGCTTCATTTTACCAGTCTTTTTCTGTTCTCACCTTTGCGCCTTTGGTCTTTTTTGCATTAATTTTTTCTTGTACTTTTTTCTCTTGATTATTCATTGCCTCCAACAAGTTCTTTATCTGTTGGGGAGATAATTTACCAGGTTCTGGTTTCTTTTGTTGTTGATCATTAGGTTTATTAGGATCCTTATTGTCCTTCTCATCTTGAGGTTTGCCATTATCATCTTCATTATCCTCTCCTTCATTTTCTTTTTGGTCATCATCTCCTTCATTCTCATTATCTTCTTCATTTTCGCCCTCATCTTTCTGGTCATCGCTATCTTCATTTTCATCCTTATTCTCTTCCTTGTTCTCCTCATTTTTATCTTCATCATCACCTTCACCTCCTCCTTGTTGTTCTGCACATTCTTTTGCCAATGCTAAATTGTAGCGCGTTTCGTCATCTGTTGGATCATTTCGCAATGCATTCTTAAACATTTCAACTGCTTCTTGACACAATTCTTGTTTCATCAAGACATTTCCAGCATTATGAAATGATTTATGTTTTTCCGTTTTATTAGTCGCTCTATTAGCAGCATCTATATGTTTCTGAAAGGCTTCATCATAATGTTCAGAATCGTACATAGCATTACCAAGGTTATAACTGCCAACAGCATTACTTGGAGCCTTCGATATTGCTTTTCTATACTCTTTTTCTGCTGATACAAAATCCTCGGAAATTAATTCATTGCCTTCATAAATCATGTCATTTGATTTTTGCAATGCCTTATCCTTTTCTTGTGCGAAACTGATAGAGGTAAGAATGCATAGTATGTAGATGAGGTTTCTCATGATATCAATTAAGCAAGATATTAAACTGGTTTCTTAAAAAGTTTTAATGTTTTCATAAAATTTTGGTAATAATCTGTGCTCAATTATAAGTTTTCATTAAATAAGTTCAGTTTACGCAACCATGTCGTTTTTCTTTCTAATAAAAATACATCTATGAACAAGAAGAATATTCCGAAGGCAATAAACCATTGAAACTGATCTTTAAACTCAGCAAATTGTTTTGCTTCAAATTCCTTTTTATCCATTTTATTAAGAATATCTCGTATAATTTCAACTACTTCAGTTGTATTTCTTCCATTGATATATTGGCCATTGGCCTCTTCTGCAATCTCAATTAACGTTTCTTCATTGAGCTTTGTAATAACAGTTTCTCCACTATTATCTTTCTTATAATTTAGAACTATGCCATTTCGCTTAATTGGAATTGGTCCTCCTTTACTTGATCCAACACCAATTGTAAAGATTTTAATTCCTTCATCACTTGCCGCCTCTGCAACTTCAACTGCTATGTTATTGTGGTCTTCACCATCAGAAATTATTATTAATACTCGATTAGTTTGATCTTCATCATCGTAATAAGTTCTTGACAATTGAATAGCTTCATCAATGGCAGTCCCTTGTGATGATAACATTTCTGTATTCATGCTTTGTAGAAACATTTTAGCCGATGCATAATCTGTAGTAATTGGTAGTTGAGGAAACGCTTTTCCGGCATAAGCAATGATTCCAATTCTATCACTTGCTAAATTATTAATGATTTGGGTTACTAATTGCTTTGACTTTTCCAATCTATTTGGTGCAATATCCTCAGCCAACATACTTTTAGAAACATCGACGGCAAACACTATATCTACGCCTTCCCTTTTAACAGTTTCTAATTTTGTGCCTATTTTAGGATTAACTAAGGCAATTGTTAAACAACCAAAAGCCAAACACAATACGATTATTTTTAATAACGACTTAAAAAGCGACCTATTAGGACTAAGTTTGTCTAGTAATTTTTTCTCTGCAAATTTGTTTTGAGCACTGCGCTTCCATATCTGTAGAATAAAAAACAAAACTATTACTGCCGGAATTACCAGTAATGCCCAAAACCATATTTTTTCATCTAATTGATACACTTCAAATCAGTAATTAGTTATTATACAAAGCTTCTAAAAAGCGTAAATCGAAGGAGTAATTCCAGAATTAAAAAAAGTCCCGCTATTAAAATAAGTGGTCTATACTTCTCTTCATAATTGTAGAATTTGAATTCTTCCACATCCGTTTTTTCTAGCTTATCTATTTCCTTATAAATCTCCTTTAATTTTCTGTTATCTGTGGCTCTAAAATATTGTCCGCCGGTTGCGTTAGCTATTTCTTTCAATAGCTCCTCATCAATTTCTACTTGCACCCTTCCATATTGAAATTTTCCATCTCTTGACAAGGCTATAGGCGACAATGCCATCCCATTTGTTCCTAAACCAATAGTATATGTTTTGATACCATATTCAACTGCTAATTCACTTGCTGTGTTTGGATCAATAAAACCAGAATTGTTGACCCCATCCGTTAATAAAATGATGATTTTACTTTTGGCCTTACTGTCTTTAATTCTATTTACAGCCGTAGCTAAACCCATTCCTATGGCAGTACCACCTTCTATAATGGTATTATATTTTATTTCCTTTAATGATCGGAGTACAATAGATTTATCACTAGTTATGGGTGTTTTAGTATAGCTTTCACCTGCATATTCAACCAAGCCTATTCTGTCATTTGGTCTTCCCTGTATAAATTCTGCAGCTACATTCTTCAATGCTTCTAGTCGGTTTGGTTTTAAATCCTTTGCCAGCATACTTGCAGAAACATCAATGGCCATGACTATATCAATGCCACGTGTTGTTTTAGTTTTTGACGAAACATCTACCGTTTGAGGTCTGGCAATTGCGGTAATTAATAAGGCAAGGGCCAATAACCTAAGTACGAATAGAATATGTTTAAGATTGGGTAAAAATGAAGGAGTGGCTTTAAACCCTTTTAAACTTGATATTTTAAGTTCCGCCGTTTGCTTTTTTTGTTTAAAAAAATACCATACAATCGCAAATGGCAGTAAAAGTAACAACCAAAAAAGTTCTTTATTTAAAAATTCAATCCCTTCAAGCATTATTGATCCTTTTCTTCTAATTTAAGTAATTCAACAGAATTTAAAATGCGATCTATTATTTGGTCGGCATAGACATCATCCTCTTTCCATTTTAAAACTATCTGTTGCAAAATATTCTCTGTGGTAAATACGAGAATTACATATTCCCCTTTATCCATCTGTCCAGGAACTAAATCTGGGAAATCTGCTTTTCCATAAACCTTTAATCCTTCTTGACCATTAGGTGTTATAAATTGTTCACTCCTTGAAATAATATTTTGAACACCTTGTGATTCCCAAGCCTTCAAACTACCATCAACTGCATTGTTAAGGTCGATTTTATTTTCACCCAACATTTCTGGATTATATTTGGCTGTACTCACTGCCACATAAAACTGATCGATTAAACTTCCATAACCAAAAAATACCATTTTCACATTCTCTTTCAGTTCTTCAGGTAATTCAGGATTTGCTAATCGTTCCAATACCTTTGGAGTAGTTATAGTTATTCCCGGAGCTCCATACTCACTTGTTACCCACTCTTTAGATTCTAATAGTTCTTTTGTTGGATGACCAAAAATACTGTCCTTCACATAATCAAATCCATAATGAATTGTAAAACCAACGACAGTACCAATTAATATAAATGCTGCAATAACAGTTGTTATAAGAATCCGTTTTCGTTTCTTTTTGCGCTCTAATTCTTCCTGATATTTTAAATCGGCAAGACGTTCTTCTTCCGTTGGTTCTGGTAATGATTCTTTTACATGGTCAATTTCTAAATCAATAGTATTCCTATCAAGTTTTGCTAATTCTATATCTGGTTGTGACTTTGCAAATTTTACCAAATCCGCTCTTTTGAAAATTGTTTCAATATTATGAATTGTGTCCTTATCTAAATCAATATGATTGGCGTCTTTGAGCAATTGTAGCCTATTAACCAATTCTTCTGTGGTACTTTCAAGTGAATGGTCATAAACTTTTTCGTCTAGATACTTTCTGATAATAAGTGTTAATTCAGAGTAATAAGCTTTAATTTCATCATTCTCTAAATATCGAGCTTCATCCAGCTCTTGTAAAGCAATTTTTGCGCGTTCATAAGGAGGAAGTAAGGCAATTTTATCTTCTTTACTCAACGGTTTTTCTCTCCAAACAAACCAATATATTAAGAAAGCAATAAGACCTAGAATCAGTATTATGGCTATTACATATTTCCACCAATTACCAATGCTTTTATCTACTTCAATAACTGGCTTTATGTCATACAACTTTTGTTTGGTTGTATCAACTTCAACATTATTAACCTCAACTTGCAGTGAATCTGTAAAGAATGTCTTGGCTCCAACAATAATTTTTTGTCTAGGAATAGTATAAGACCCTGAATCAAATTGCGTTAAACCATACTTTTTAATGAGATAATATTTCGGGCTTTTATTAGTAGTATCAATATCATAAGATTCAATTAATTCCAAGGGTAAAAAGGTTTGACCTTCAGGAAAAAGAACTAAATCTGTAGTATCTGCCTCAACTGTTACTTCAAAAGTAATCTGTTCTCCTATTTTTATTGAAGTAGAGTCAATAGATGAAGTAACTTGGGCAGGTGCCATATATACAAACAAAAATAGACACATTGCCATGACAAATTTTTTTGCCTGTTTCAAGTTCCATTTCATTGTATGTATAATAATATTCATTAAGCGCTTTATCCTCTTTGTTTAAAATAACCCAACAACTTTTTCACATAGCTTTCATCGACTCGACAATTTATTACGCCTGCACCAGACTTAGTAAAGCTATCTTTAAAGTAATTTACACGTTCGTTATAATATCTTGAGTAGTTTAATCTTACTTTTTTAGACATGGTATTTACTAGCATATAATTGCCTGTTTCTTCATCTTGCATTTGTACCATTCCCAAATTTGGTATAGATTCTTCTTGCTTATCATAGACTCTAATTCCGGTCACATCATGTTTCCCGGCAGAAATTTTAAGTGTGCGTTTGTAGTCATCACAAATAAAATCAGACATTACAAAAACAATGGCTCTTTTTTTCATGACGTTTGATAAGAACTTTATTGCCTCAGCTATATTGGTGTGCTTACTTTTTGGTTGAAATTCAATTAATTCGCGAATAATTCTCAGAACATGTGATCTTCCTTTTTTAGGGGGAATGTAGAGTTCAACTTCATCCGAAAATAGTATCAGTCCTATTTTATCATTATTCTGAGTGGCAGAAAAAGCTAAGGTCGCAGCTATTTCTGTAATCATTTCATTTTTAAAACGTTCTTCCGTACCAAACAATTCTGAGCCCGAAACATCAACCATGAGCATCATAGTTAATTCACGTTCTTCTTCAAATACTTTTATAAAAGGTTCGTTATAACGTGCTGTAACATTCCAGTCAATATTTCTAACATCATCTCCATACTGATATTGTCTTACTTCACTAAAAGTCATACCGCGTCCCTTAAAGGTTGAATGGTATTCACCTCCAAATATATGATCAGACAATCGCCTTGTCTTAATCTCAATTTTTCGTACTTTTTTTAGTAATTCTTTAGTATCCATTGTTTCAGTAGACAGTAATTAAAATTCAATTAACAGTTGGTTTGAAACTACTATGGCACTTCTATTTCGTTGACAATTTTGTTAATGATGTCCTCTGAAGTTACATTTTCGGCCTCGGCTTCATAAGTAATACCAATTCTATGGCGTAACACATCATGAACCACCGCTCTAACATCCTCTGGTATAACATAACCTCTTCGTTTTATAAATGCATAACATTTGGCTGCATTGGCCAAATTGATACTCCCCCTTGGAGAAGCGCCAAAAGAAATTAAAGGTTGCAAATTTGGAAGTTTATATTTTTCAGGATATCGAGTAGCGAACACAATATCAAGAATGTATTTTTCTATTTTTTCATCCATATACACTTCACGAACTGCTTTTTGAGCATTTAAGATCTGTTTAATGGAAACCACTGGATTAATTTTCTCGAATCCACCTTTTAGATTTGAACGCATTATGAGTTGCTCTTCATCCATCTTAGGGTAATCAATTACAGTTTTGAGCATAAATCGATCCACTTGTGCTTCTGGTAATGGATAGGTTCCTTCTTGTTCAACTGGGTTCTGCGTTGCCATTACTAAAAATGGTCTATCCAAAATAAAGGTTTCGTCTCCTATTGTTACTTGCTTCTCTTGCATGGCCTCAAGCAATGCAGATTGAACTTTAGCAGGTGCTCTATTGATTTCATCAGCCAAAACAAAATTCGCAAATATTGGGCCTTTTTTAATACTGAAATCGCTCTCCTTTATATTATAAATTAACGTTCCAACAACATCCGCAGGTAACAAATCTGGTGTAAATTGAATCCTGCTAAAGCTACCATCAACAGCTTGTGATAATGTAGTAATGGCTAAAGTTTTTGCCAATCCAGGAACACCTTCAAGCAATATATGTCCTTGTCCAAGTAGGCCAATTAGTAAACTTTCTATCATGTGCCTCTGACCCACAATTACCTTATTCATTTCAAGGGTAAGTAGGTCGACAAAAGCACTTTCTTTTTCTATCTTTTCGTTGATTTCTTTAATATCAACTGCACTCTTATCATCAATCATATTGTATTATTTTTGAGCGTGAATATACACTTCATTTTCTTAGAGCGCAAATTGTTAAAATAAATCATGTATTGCTGTTAATAATTGGTTAAAAAATCCAGTATTTAAAAGACTTTTAACTCCTTTTGTTTTCTATTTTTAAGAAATAGATTCTTTTATGAAAAAAACAGCCTTAATTACAGGAGCTACAAGTGGAATTGGCAGGGCTACAGCTTACGAATTTGCCAAACACGATATCAATCTTATTCTCTGTGGAAGACGTCAGGATCGTCTTGATTCATTAAAAAAATCATTAAGCGCCTTGACTCAAATTCATACTTTAAATTTTGATGTTAGAAATAAAACTGACGTACTAGAAGCAATTGCATCACTTCCAGACAATTTCCAAAAAATTGATATTTTAATTAATAATGCAGGAAATGCACATGGCAAAGACTTCATTCAAGATGGTGTAATTGATGACTGGGATGCCATGATTGATATTAATGTCAAAGGTTTTTTGTATGTAACTAAAGCGGTTATTCCTAAAATGGTGGAACAGGAATCAGGGCATATAATTAATATTGGTTCATCGGCTGGAAAAGAAGTATATCCTAAAGGAAATGTTTATTGCGCTAGCAAACATGCCGTTCTTGCGCTTAATGATGGTATGCGACTTGATCTCAATCCACTAGGTATTAAAGTGAGTTCTATCAATCCAGGTATGGTAGAGACCGAATTTTCCAAGGTGAGATTCAAAAATGACCCTAATGCAAATGATGCTTATAAGGGCTATCACGCATTACAATCTGAAGACATTGCTGAAATTATTTACTTTACAGTATCTCGACCTGCACATGTAAATTTAGCAGACGTTTTAATTTTTCCAACGGCTCAGGCAAATAATGTGACAATTAAAAAGGAATTGTGACAATTTATTTTAGTGATTATATCATATGATTAACAAACGTCTTCTTATTAAAAACCTATTGGCTCATAACGATGAGAATACTTTTTTTGATAAAAAACGAAAAATAGACATTAGTCAAAAAGAAGGAAAAGCAAAGTTTCTAAAACATATTTGTGCATTATCAAATAGCAATCCAAGGAATAATTCATATATCGTGATTGGTGTTCATGATGAAGACAATAAAATTGTAGGTGTTGATTTTTTTGATGACAGCAAGATTCAGAATTTAATCAATGCGTATTTAGCAAACCCTCCAGTGGTTCAGTATGAGAACATTCCATTTCCTCATTTATCGGAAGAAAAAGTAGTTGGGTTAGTAACAATTCGCGGCAAACAGAATGACTCCATCACTTCATTACGACGCAATATTTGGAAATATTATGGTGGGTCCGTGTTTTTTAGAGATGGCAGCATGAGCATGCCAAAGGTTTTTGATATAGAAATTAAAGACACCAATTCTAAATTAGTTTCTGCAATAGAAAGCCATGCTCAAAACAATATTCAACACACTTTGGACGGTGTAATTGATTTCATGAATAATCGGCATGATTACGAACCTCAGTATTTGGTCTTTAAAGAATACTTTGTAGTATGTTGGGCTGCACAAAAAAAAGTGGTCAAAAATGAAATCTTTTTTAGTCGTGTTGATATTGAGTTGATTAACGAGCAAGTGCGTTTGTTTTACTCAACATTAGATGAAGTTTCTATAGACTTTGATGATGACTCATTTAAAATTATTGAATATGTTAACCTTGGTCTGCAAAATGCAAATCGCTATTTTCCACTGGAAGAAACTACAATTAAATTTGAAGACAATGCCAATTATACAATAGATACACACTTATTATTTGAACCTCCTCAATATGATAAAAAGTCATTGCATCATATATTTAATACCAACAACGCCATTCTTGAAAAACTGAAAAAAGGTATTGCCTTGAATAAGAATGAAGATCAGGATTTGAAGAATCTACCTGTTACTTATCTCATATGTTATTTTAATGGATTTCATGATGCCATTGACCGATTAATAGAAGCAAAGTCGTATTTAAAAGTTTACAATATTGAAACAAACAACTTATACAAGGAAGCGATGCGTATTTTAAGAAAAGTGAAGTATAATTAAAAACGCGATAGAAATATCACGTTTTTAAAAATGTTTTAATAATTGAACTAACACTATGCTACTTCAATATTAGTTTCAATGTTATCTGCTTTTATGTTCATAGATGATGATTCCTCATCATCATTACTACTGCCACACGACACTAGACATAATGCAAATACAAACAACAGAAATAATGATTTTGTTTTCATAATAAGGTGGTTATTGATTTATATACCTTAAAAATACTAAAATTTTCAATTAGTTAAACAAACAGAGTAAATAACAAAAAAAGCACGAATGGAATCTTTCGTGCATTTTTACATTATTATTTAATTAATTTACTCTGCGCAAACAACAGAATGTGCAATCACATAGATTTCACCTGTAAACTCATCATCTAATTCGTACTCAACAAAATCTGTGCCTGCACCATGATCTTGGCTATAAGGATATTGCCCAGGCGCTACAGTTGGTTTACCATTTGGTTTAACTGGATACATGGCATTACCAACATATAAATGTGTTTCTGTAAATAAATAACCTGGATATGCATGATAGTGGATCAACACAGAATCATCTTCATAAGTTATTTCATAAACACCTACAGGAACTCCTTTATCGAGGTTACATCCGCCTGCTCCAGCATAAATTACACATTCATTTTTGTCTGGTTGTGATACCGGTCCAATAGACCAACCCCAACGATTAAATCCAAGCTCATCAAAACAAGTGCTTTGACCTTCACAATAAGCAAAACCAGTTTCACATTTAAAATCTTCAGTGCCTTTTTGCTCGGCACTAAAACTATCTAAGGATTCATTGTTAGAGCAACCAACAAAAACTAGGGTAAATACAACCAAAATTACATTCAGATAAGATTTCATTTTTTTAAGTTATTGATTAATAGCAAATTCAAGATAATGCATTTCATTGATTCTTAGTAAATTAATCGGTAAACGGATTATTTCAACTAATTAAATGAAGAAATAGATGGTAGAAATTTAATTTTCGTGGGTTATTTTAATCTGTTCATTCTGGTCATTTAGTCCTTTCATTGGAAACATTGTAAAACCGTTTCCGACATTTTAAATAAAATCAAGCTTTTGAAAGTTATGATTAAGTACTTCTTCATCAGCCGCATTCAACCATTTACTTAAAACAGTAGCGTAAATGGTTCTAAAATCTATTTCAAATTTTATGTCGCCATTAGCATCTAAATCTTTGAGATTATCTGGGCGATTGTAGAGCCCCTGTGTTTTTAGATTTTTTCCAATTATAAACACATTATTTGCAGCACCATGATCTGTACCATTTGCGGCATTTTGCTCGACACGTCTTCCAAATTCTGAAAATGTCAAAATTAATGTATCATTAAAAGTGTTGTTGTCTTGTAGGTCATTTACAAAGCTATCTATGCCTTCCGCATATTGCTTTAATAATCGACTGTGTTGACCAGCCTGTCCTGCATGGGTGTCAAAACCAGCTAACGATGTGTAAAAAACTTTTGTATCAATGCCTGAGTTAATAAATTTTGCGGTTGTTTTTAATTGTTTTGAAAAGGCAGTATTTGGATAAGATTGTTTAGTATTAAATGTCTTACTAGTTTCATAAATGTACTTAGCTGAAGATTCAGCAGAAATCATTGTTTTATATAAATATCCCAGGTTATGTTCGCTTAAATGGTCAGATTGGTATTGATTCAATACTTCTTTAAAATAAGGTGATTGTGAAGTTCTAAATAAACGTTGCGCATCTGTTGTTGCAATACCATTTTTGTTTTTTCCTTTTAAGGTCAACGATAATGAGTCTCCTATTTCAATGGCATTATAGGTATTATCACCAAATTTATCTAAATATCGTCCAACCCATCCGGTAGGTAGATATTGACTAGAGCTACTTGCTGTCTGCCAGATATCTGTTGACCTAAAATGAGAGCGATCAGGATTTGGATATCCTACATTGTTCAAAATGCATAAATTACCTTGATCATACAATTTTTTTAAAGGTTGTAAACTATTGTGAAATCCGACCTCATCAGTCAATTTAAGGACCTCTTTTTTAGATATTGCGAGTTTTGGTCTATTTCTATAATAGATGTCATTTCTAAATGGAATTAAAGTATTTAGACCATCATTACCACCATCCAAATGTATAATTACTAATCTTTTATAGCCGATAGATTTTCGCAATACATCATCAAATGCTCTAATAAAATTAGGCACCATGAACATACTGCTAGCCAATGCTGTATTTTTTACAAAATCTCTTCTTTTCATCCTAACACATTTGGTATTCAGGTACTGACATTAATTGTACGCAAAAATCACTTTTAGAAGTTTTTCTAATTTTATTTAATAAATTTTCTGTTCCTGTATTTATATTCCCTTGAAACAAATAATTTTGCATCGTTTCAATTGCTACATCTTCAAAATTAGCACTAAACTGTTTCCAATTTGTTTCAACTTTAAAAGGATTCATTGTTCTTTTACTTCTTCCTACTGTATAAAATTTATCATAAAAATCATTACTCCCTCTTAAAGGAATCATTGCATTGCTTAATAATATAGATGGTAATCTCAATCGTAAGAGTATTGTATTGCTATCAATCCATCCTTTCCCACCTTGCCATCCTGACACATTTGGTGGATAAAGTAAAATTTGACCCAACATCTTTTGAATGCCCAGGAGTTGTTTTGCATTCGTGAATTTTAGTGGTACCACATTATGGATCCCAACTAAGAATTCAATTGGCGATTTTATTTTAGTGCCTATATTTTCTTCTTCATAAAACCAATTAGACATAAATACAAATCTCATAAGTTTTTCAATATCATAATTAGGATAAAACACCTTGACCATCTGTTCAATATGATTCTGATTTAAATCTTCCTTGACAAAGTAGGTGTATATCTTTTCACAAATAAAACGTGCACATTGTTTTTCAACTAGAATAATATCTATTATTTCATCTCCAGAGAACATACCTTTTCTACCAAAAAAAGTCTTCCTCCCAAAATCATGCAACATTCTTCTAAATTTGAATTCTCCTAAGAAATCAAAATCATATCCAGTGAATGCTCTAGCACTTTGCTTAATATCTTTTTCAGTGTAGTGATGATTCCCAAGTAGGAAAAGTTCCATGAGCTCTCGTGCAAAATTTTCGTTTGGCCTTTTCCGTCTATTATTTTTAAGGTTCAAATACTTAATCATTGCGGGTTCACGAGACACTGCTTTGGTAAAACTTCTCAAATTTCCTAAGGCATTCTCACGTAATGTGTTATTATACTGTTCAGCATACATTGACATATTTTCTCTACACACAAAATGGTTTGCCCAGAAAAGTGTCATCTTTTCTCGAAGAAGTCCTTTCGGGTTTGAAAGTCGTTCAATCCAAGCCAAGTTTAAGTCTACCAATTTCAACTTCATTTGTTCCTTGACTTTTCTCAATTCGACTTTATCTTCCAACAAGTGCTGAATATTTAGGTTTCTAAATTCAGAATGATCTATATCAATTGGTACTGGTCTTCTCGACTCATAAAATAGGTCTTCAACAATTTCATCCCTTGATTTACCTATTAAATTATTTAAATCTTTAGGAGAGATTCCGAAGCCTGCGCGCCAATATAAATGTTGTATGTGCCTTGTCTCCATTATTAGTTTAGACTGCATTATTTTGAATACGTTTAATTTACAACAAAAACGACGCCAAAAAAATCAGCTTCCTTTATTTTTATTGTATAAAAAAACCGTTTCAATAGAAACGGTTTTTTTTACTTACTATTTTTAACTTCTTACAAATCAAACTTAATTCCTTGCGCTAATGGCAATTCAGTCGTGTAATTAATCGTATTTGTTTGTCGTCTCATGTAAATTTTCCATGCATCAGAACCTGATTCACGACCACCTCCAGTTTCCTTTTCTCCACCAAAAGCTCCTCCAATTTCTGCACCTGAAGTTCCAATATTGACATTCGCAATACCGCAATCAGATCCTTGAACTGAAAGAAATCGTTCAGCCTCACGTAAATTATTCGTCATAATTGCTGAAGAAAGTCCTTGAGCAACCTCATTTTGAATGTCGATGGCATTTTCAACCTCTCCAGAATATTTTAATAAATACAAAACTGGAGCGAACGTTTCGTGTTGCACAATTTTATAGTTCGGGCTTGCCTCTGCAATAGCAGGTTTTACATAGCAACCACTTTCATAACCTTCTCCAGAAAGTACGCCACCTTCTACCACTATAGTTCCACCTTCTTCAACCACTTGTGTTAAAGCATTTTGATACATATTAACTGCATCAGTGTCAATTAAGGGACCGACATGATTATTTTCATCTAATGGATTTCCAATACGTAACTGACCATAGGCATCAACAACCGCATTTTTTACTTGATCATAAACGGATTCATGGATTATTAATCTTCGAGTAGAAGTACATCTTTGACCACACGTTCCAACTGCGCCAAATACTGCACCAATTACCGTCATTTTTATGTCTGCATCAGGAGTAACAATAATCGCATTGTTTCCACCCAATTCTAATAACGATCTACCTAATCTTCCTGCAACTTCTTGAGCAACAATTTTACCCATCCTAGTAGAACCTGTAGCAGATACTAATGGAACTCGAGTATCTTGTGTCATCATTTCACCTACACGATAATCACCATTAATTAGACAAGAAATACCTTCTGGTAAATTGTTTTCTGCAAAAACTTCAGCTGCAATATTTTGACATGCTACACCACATATTGGTGTTTTTTCTGAAGGCTTCCAAATACAAACATCTCCGCAGATCCATGCCAAAGCTGTGTTCCATGCCCAAACGGCTACTGGAAAGTTAAATGCTGAAATAATTCCTACTACACCAAGTGGGTGATATTGTTCATACATTCTATGCCCAGGACGTTCTGAGTGCATTGTTAAGCCATGAAGTTGACGAGATAGACCTACTGCAAAATCGCAGATATCAATCATTTCTTGAACCTCTCCTAATCCTTCCTGGTAACTTTTCCCCATTTCATAGGACACCAATTTACCTAGTGCTTCTTTTTTCTCTCTTAACTTCTCGCCAAACTGTCTAACTATTTCACCACGTTGAGGTGCTGGCATAGTTCGCCATGTTTTAAAAGCCGTTGTTGCCGCATGCATGGCTTTTTCAAAATCTTCTTTTGATGTTGTTTTTACTTTACCAATCAATTGACCATCAACTGGTGAGTGACTTTCTAAAATTTCTCCATTAGAAAAATTATTAGATCCAGTTGAAGTTCCTTCATTAATTTCTTTTATACCAAGTTCTTTAAGGGCTTTATCCATTCCGAAATCAGTGACTACTGCTTCCATATATCGTTTTTTTTATGTTTTAATTATTTGCAGCGAAGATACTAAAATTAGTAGAGTTCATTTTTTTAAAATCGCTATAAAATGCTACCTTTAGAAACCATTCAATTAAAATTAGTATTATGAAAAAATTGATTTATTTATTCAGTGTTGTTGTCGTTTTTTACGCTTGTAAAAATTCTGAAACAAATTCTGAGGCTGTTGCAAAATCGGAAACGATATCAAATGAAAAGAGCTCTGCAAAAGCAGATTTTGCGATAGTCATTCATGGCGGCGCAGGGACTATATTGAAAAAGAATATGACAGATGAAACTGAAGCTGCATATACGGCCAAACTAGAAGAGGCTATTCGTGTTGGGTATGAGGTATTAAAAAATGGCGGTTCTAGTCTTGAAGCCGTTACTAAAACCATTAACATTATGGAAGATTCACCATTGTTCAATGCTGGAAAGGGTGCTGTTTTTACGCATGCTGAAACTAATGAACTGGACGCCTCAATTATGGATGGAAAAACCCTAAATGCAGGAGCCTCAGCCGGGACAACAACTGTCAAAAACCCAATAGATCTGGCAAGAGCTGTTATGGATAATTCACCTCATGTGATGTTGTCTGGAAAAGGCGCTGAAACATTTGCTGAAGAACAAGGTCTTGAAATCGTAGAGCCAAAATACTTTTACACAGAACGGCGTTTTAACTCACTTAAAAATGCCAAAAAGAGAGAGCAAGTTGAGCTAGATCATGACGATAAAACTGCCTTCTATGATGCTAATATAAAAGACTATAAATTTGGAACGGTTGGCTGTGCTGCATTAGATAAGGATGGGAACTTAGCCGCTGGCACTTCTACAGGCGGAATGACTAATAAACGATGGGGACGAATTGGTGATGCACCAATTATCGGTTCTGGGACCTATGCCAACAATGCAACTTGTGCAGTTTCTAGTACAGGTTGGGGAGAATATTTCATTCGTGCTCAGGTTGCACATGATATATCTGCTTTAATGGACTATAAAGGAATGAGTCTAAAAGATGCGGCTCGAGAAGTTATACATGATAAAGTTGGAGGTTTAGGTGGTGATGGTGGAATTGTAGCAGTTGATAAAAATGGGAATATGGTTTTTGAGTTCAATACAGAAGGAATGTACAGAGCCTCAATGAATGATAAAGGGGAGCTGGTTGTTGAAATCTATGAGAAATCTAATTAACTTTAAGAACAATTTAACAGCCCTTCGAAATCCAAGGTCAAAAAACACAGCGTAATTTAATTAACAGGAATAAGCTTACATCTTGAAAAGTTATTTGTTAATTAAAATCAGTTTATTATGTTTTTTAGAATTTTTTTATTGATGTGCATTGCTACAAGTTTTGCACAAGCACAAGACATTCAATACGTTTCGGCGGAAAATGGTCTTGTTGTAAGAGAGAAGCCAAATAGAGGCGCTAACAGAGTTGCATTACTTGATTATGGTACTGCTATTGAAATTACAGAACACACCAATTTGCAATTGGATGTACTTGATAATGGTAGAAAAATTGAAGGGGAGTGGGTGAAAATTAAAGGTGACGGATTATATGAGTTCTTCGAAGAAGGCTACGTTTTTAATGGTTATTTAACAGAGGATAGACTAGCTAAACGTTTCAAAATTCCATTTGAAGAATTCACAATTTTTATAGATAATATCAATGTATTAAATAACGAATTACCTAGGTCAAATAAAGACTTAGATGAATTAAATTTTACTCTTGAATTCGGAGATACTCCTGAAGAAAAAACAATTAAAATTCAGCATCATCAAGACTTTAGAACTATAGAAGTGTTTCAAAAACACCAAAACAGCATTACTATAATGGGTGAAGGTCCGCATTGTGACCTTTTAGATTACAAGCATTATGAATCCAGCTGGAAGCCACTAAAAACAATCACTAATAATAAGTCCTTTGAAACGCTAAAATATTCTCAAAAGGATTGGAATAAATTTATTGAAGTTGATATAAGTGATGTTATAACATATGTCAAAGACATTTGTGGTGAACCATGGAGCGACATGATGGTAAACACAAAATCAGTTTATGACTATCCAGCCGGTATTTCGATAAGTAAAATATTTCTTCGAGTAGTAATGACCGATGTTGATGGTTATAAAACTGAAAAAATTATCATCTTTGACATACCAATGGGTTGTTAACTATGAAGAACTTTAAACCATACTTTGCAGTAATTTTTACTTCTAAACATTCACCAGCTATCAAAGGCTATGCTGAAATGGCTGAAAAAATGGAAGCATTAGCGAAAAAACAAATTGGGTTTCTGGGTATTGAAAGTGCAAGAAATGAGGTGGGTATTACTGTGAGTTATTGGGAAAGTATTGAAGCTATAAAACTTTGGAAACAAAACTCCGAGCATCTAATAGCCCAAAACAAAGGAAGAAATCATTGGTATAGTTGGTATCGTGTTAGAATATGTAAAGTTGAGCGTGATTATGAAAACAACCTATCGTAATGAAAATCCTTTGGCAGCCCACCATGGATGTATTTCTATTACCAATCGACCAGATTTTACCATTGGATCTGCATTTGCTAGACTGTCCGCAACTTGTAACGTTGGCACATTGTAAATTGTAATTCCACGAATATCTCCATCATCTCCAAAAGGTCCAGAGATATCTGCATATCCTAAGTCGTACATTTTACCTAAATGAGCAAGATGCAAAGATTGCAAACTATCAGCAACCTCTTTAGGTTGAGATCTATTAGGTCCGCGTTTTAAAAAAGCAATAAAGTATTGCTGCATTAAAACTGTATCCTGTGTTTTTTCGTCAACATAGTCAAATATTTGAAAACCTTTATCTATCAGTTTCTCCTTTAATTCTTGAGTGGAGGGCTTGACAGTGTCTGATTCAGCAACCACATTATTATTCACCTCAGATTTACATGCAGCCACAAGGACAAAAATTATTAGGATTAATTTTTTCATACTTACCAATTTTTAAAGGGCATTAGACTTAATTGTGAGTTGTAATATCTTTTATCACCTGTAACTTCTTCACCGAGCCATGCAGGTATGTCAAAAGATTCTTCAATTGAGCCAAGTTCTATTTCAGCAATAGTCAGCCCTATGTTATCTCCAAAGAACTCGTCAATTTCAAAAATATGATTCCCCATCTTCACTTCATATCTCAATTTTTCAATAACACCTTCTTCACAAAATTCTAATAATACTTTTGCATCCATTTTAGAAATATCCTTTTCCCATTCAAAACGTGATAAACCGCTATTTGAAGATAATCCTTTAACCGTAAGGATTCCTTTGTTACCTGCTATTCGCACTCTAACAGTTCTTTGAGGATCCCTATTTAAGAAACCCTGAATAATTCTAAATTTCTGAAATGCTTCCTCCTTATACGCGTCTGAAGTAACCAAAAATTTACGTTCTATCTCTATCATCTTATTTTAGCAAAGAAGTCATAAATTTACATGATGTCTGACGATTTACCAACTAGAAAAATTATTCATGTTGATATGGATGCCTTTTACGCTTCCGTAGAACAAATGGACAATCCTGATCTTATAGGAAAACCTGTTGCTGTTGGTGGAGGTGGCAAGCGTGGCGTTATTGGCGCTGCTAGTTATGAGGCAAGAAAATTTGGGGTCCGTAGTGCAATGGTTGGAAATTTAGCAATAAAATTATGCCCTGATCTTATTTTTGTTCAGCCGCGATTTGAGCGTTATTCTGAAATTTCAAAACTGGTGAAAAAAATCTTTTTTGATTACACAGATTTGGTTGAACCACTATCTATGGATGAAGCATATTTAGATGTAACTGAGAACAAAAAAGGAAACCCAAGTGCCACATTAATTGCCCAAGAAATACGGAAACGTATTTTAGATGAGGTTGGTATAACGGCTTCTGCGGGTATTTCAATCAATAAATTTGTTGCCAAAATTGCGAGTGATTATAACAAGCCTAATGGCCAAAAAACAGTGAACCCAGAAGATGTTTTAGAGTTTCTAGAAAAATTAGATATTCGGAAGTTTTATGGTATTGGTAAAGTGACTGCGGAAAAAATGTATCAAGTCGGAATTTTTACAGGAAAAGATCTTAAATCCAAAACCTTAGATTATCTCGATCAAAATTTTGGAAAATCGGGAAGGTCGTATTATTACATAGTTCGAGGTATTCATAACAGTCCTGTTAAAACCAATCGTATAAGAAAATCACTGGCGGCCGAACGAACTTTTTTAGAAAATTTGTCGTCAGAGGTATTCATGTTGGATAAATTAAAGCACATAGCTAAAGAAGTTTCTAAGCGCTTAAAAAAAAGTGAAGTTGCCGGTAAAACAATAACTTTAAAAATTAAATACAGTGATTTTACACTTCAAACGAGAAGTAAAACATTGTCATACTTTATAAATGACTCAGACATTATTTTAGAAACTGCGAAAGATCTATTATACCAAGAAAAGCCTCGTAATTCAGTTCGGCTTTTAGGGATTTCACTCTCAAATTTAAACACTGAAACTAAATCTAAAGAACTTAAATCTTCTGAAAAGAAGAGTGTAAGTGTGCAACTAAAATTTGATTTTTAGTTGAAAAGAGATTTATTAAAAATTACAACTTTCAATTTCTGTAACACGAAGTGTATTAACCATTCCTTTTGCCTGTATTGGCATTGCAGCCAGACTAATGAGCATATCGCCAACTTCAAGAAATCCTTTTTTACATGCTATAGCATTTACATCATCTATTGTTTCATCTGTACTTACATACTTATCATAATAAAAAGCAGCAACACCCCAAAGTAGATTGAGTTGGGTCAAAATCCGCTTATTAGATGTAAAGACTAAAATATGTGCTTCTGGTCTCCATGCTGAAATTTGAAATGCAGTATATCCGCTATTTGTTAATGTTGAAATTGCTTTAGCATTTATTTCATTGGCCATTAATGCCGCATGGTAACAAACCGATTTAGTTATGTAGCGCTTGGTTCTAATATGTGGTGGTTCTTGTGGCACTTGAATTAAAGGTGAATTTTCAACACTTTTAATAATGTTTGCCATTTGTTTGATCACTTGAACGGGATATTTACCAACAGAAGTTTCTCCTGATAACATGACTGCATCAGCGCCATCCATCACAGAATTAGCTACATCATTTACCTCTGCTCTTGTTGGAGTTAAGCTACTAATCATTGACTCCATCATTTGAGTAGCAATTATAACTGGAATTCTTGCGCGTTTAGCTCTAAGTACTAATTGCTTTTGTATAAGTGGTACTTCTTCAGCAGGAATTTCAACGCCAAGATCACCACGAGCAACCATCAAACCATCGCAATAGGCCACAAGTTTATCAATATTTTCTACCGCTTCAGGCTTTTCAATTTTTGCTATGATCGGTATTTTATGATCGGTATTTTTTTTGATTAATTCTTCTAGTTGAATAAGATCTTCTGGTTGCCTAACGAAAGACAAGGCAATCCAGTCCACTTTCTGTTCTATAGCAAAAAGCGCATCACTTATGTCTTTTTCTGTCATTGCTGGCTGAGAAATATTAGTGTTGGGCAAGTTTACTCCTTTTTTTGAACGTAAAGGGCCTCCTTGCAAAACCTCAGTTAATACCTTTGTATTCTTATCTGTTTCAAGAACTTTAAAAATTAGCTTGCCATCATCCAATAAAATTCGTTCACCTGGCTTTACGTCTTTAGGGAAATTATCGTAGGTCATATAAATCCGTTTATTACTCCCTTTGAATGCTTTCCCTGTTTCAAATGTAATTTGATCACCTTGACTGACTACAACTTCGTTGCCCATAACACCAACACGTAATTTCGGGCCTTGCAAATCGGCCAAAATTGCAACATTGTATCCAAATTCTTCATTAAGTTCTCTAATTTGGTTAATTCGTTCGGCGACATCGTCATAATTTGCATGTGAAAAATTAATCCGAAATACGTCGGCACCTTCCTCAATTAGCGCCTTTAATATCTTTTTGGTATTTGTTGAAGGTCCTAAAGTGGCTACTATTTTTGTTTTTTTTCGACTGTCTGACATTACTTAAATATTAAGTTTTCTCTTGATTTCAACTCATCAGCATCAATAGTGTAGGCTGTTATTATTTGTGGAACTGTATGAAGCTGATTCAAAATTGGCTTTTCATTTACTGGTCTACCATCATTTTCAACTTTTAATAGATAATTCACATTTTTAAACTCTGGGATTAAATTATGTGTTTTAATAATTTTACTTTCATTATGAAAAAGTGATCCAGAGCTCGTTAATGTGCTTTCTTCGACTTTACAAATATTTGAAACCAAATTCCACGTTAAATGATGTTGCTTATCTTCCCATTCAAATATAGCATAAGAGGCTGTCACATATTTAAAGTCAAGATCTTTCTCATTTCTCTTTAAGTCAATCTTTAAAAATCTATTGAGTAAGTAAGCCAATCTATAATCTTCTATGTTACAATGAATTCCGAAAAGGGAATAAGTATCATCATAAAAATCGTCTACAAGTAGTTTGTGCAACGCCATTTAAACTGATAAAATGAATGTAAATATACTATTATTGTACTAATACCATCTTAGCATTTGTATTATTATTCCCAACGAATCATTACGAAAACGTTATAGTTTGATAAAAATAGTTGAACTTTTAAATGACTCTTGAAATTGCCGTCTGAAAAGCAAAGAATGCACGTTTTGACGCCTTTTCTTCAGCTTTCTTTTTAGAAGTAGCTCTAGCTTTAGAAATCAATTTCTCATCAATGGAAAGTTTTACCGAAAAATGTCGTAAATCATCATTTCCAGTGTCTTCATAAACATGATAATCAAAAGTCTTCTTTTCTTTTTGACACCATTCTATTAAAAGACTCTTATAGCTTATTACTTTGCCTTCTAACTTTTCAATATCAACATGCGGAAGAATTACAGTATCATAAATAAATTTCTCACACTGCCTATAGTCTTTATCAATGAAAATGGCCCCTACAAGGGCTTCAAATAAATTACCATGAATGTTATTTCCGAAGTGATCTTTCGGAATTTTACTTTCCACAAAATTTATTAATTTCAATTCACGACCTAGTTCATTTAAGTGCTCTCGACTCACTATTTTAGAGCGCATTTTAGTAAGATATCCTTCATCGCCTTCTGGAACCTCATTATATAAATGTGTTGCAATTATGGAACTTAACATGGCATCCCCAACAAACTCTAACCGCTCATAATTAATAGCATTGCCTTCAGCATCTCTTTTATTCATTGACCGATGTGTAAATGCCACTTTATAAACTTCTTTATTGGATGGTGTAAACCCAACTATTTTTTTGAGTTCAATAAAAAAATTCCCGCTACCACTGGTACGGGAATTCAATATGTTGCGAATGAAACTCATTCAATATTTAATCTATTTTCTTGAAAACTACACAAGCATTATGGCCGCCAAAACCAAAGGTATTACTCATGGCGACTTTAACATCTCGTTTTTGAGCTTTGTTAAGTGTTAAGTTTAATTCTGGATTAATATTCTCATCTACAACTTTATGATTAATTGTAGGCGGTACAATTCCATGCTTCATTGCTAAAATTGAAGCGATAGCTTCAATTGCTCCTGCAGCTCCAAGTAAATGGCCGGTCATTGACTTAGTAGAATTTATATTTATATTTTTTGCATGATCTCCAAATACTTCCTTGATAGCTTTCAGTTCGGCAACATCACCAAGAGGTGTTGAAGTACCATGTGTATTTATGTGATCTATATCTTCGGGTTTAAGGCCTGCATTTTCTAGACAGTTTTTCATTACTGCAATAACACCTATTCCATCAGGATGAGGCGCTGTCATGTGATGCGCGTCAGACGATAATCCACCTCCTACAACTTCAGCATATATTTTTGCCCCTCTTGCTTTGGCGTGTTCATATTCTTCAAGAATTAATGCACCTGCACCTTCACCAAGTACAAAGCCATCTCTTGTTGCATCAAAGGGTCTAGAAGCTGTTTCAGGACTTTCATTTCTTGTAGACAATGCGTGCATGGCATTAAAACCACCCATTCCTGCAATAGCTACAGCTGCTTCACTTCCGCCAGTAACAACAACATCACAATGACCTAACCTAATATAATTTAAGGCATCAATCATGGCATTTGCTGATGAAGCACAGGCAGAAACTGTTGTATAATTTGGACCCATAAATCCATATTTAATTGAAATATTACCTGGAGCGATATCCGCAATCATTTTTGGAATAAAGAATGGGTTGAATCTTGGAGTACCATCACCTTCGGCAAAATTCAACATTTCAATTTGAAATGTCTCTAATCCGCCTATTCCAGCACCCCAAATAACGCCTACTCGTAATTTATTTATGGTCTCTAAATCTAATTCAGAATCTACGATAGCCTCATCTGAGGCTACCATAGCGTACTGTGTAAATTTATCCATTTTCCGAGCTTCTTTTCGATCAAGAAAATCGGTGGCGTTAAAGTTTTTTACTTCGCAAGCGAAATGAGTTTTGAACTTTTCAGTATCAAAATGTGTAATAGGGGCTGCACCACTTTTTCCGTTGACAAGACCATTCCAATAATCGTCAATAGTATTACCAATTGGTGTAAGCGCTCCTAGTCCTGTAACTACAACTCGCTTTAAATTCATAAAAAAGTATTACTTATTTTGCGTCTTCTATATAAGAAATTGCTTGACCAACTGTTGCAATGTTTTCAGCTTGATCGTCTGGTATTTGAATATCAAATTCTTTTTCAAATTCCATTATTAATTCTACAGTGTCCAATGAATCAGCTCCTAAGTCGTTAGTAAAACTAGCTTCTGTAACTACTTCATTTTCATCTACACCTAATTTATCTACGATAATAGCTTTTACTCTTGATGCAATGTCTGACATAATCTTTAATTTTTAAGTTTTTAATTAGGTCGCAAAAATAAAAAAACTTTAGTTTATAATGCACAATTACGACTAATATTCTGAATGTAATTTAAGCATTTAAACAGAAGTATTCCTTATTTGCTTCTAATTGTTAATAATTATTCTTTTTTTTGTTTGAACAATTTAACATTATTGTCTGTAAAATGAAACGAATTGTAATCTTTGCTTCCGGAAGCGGAACTAATGCTGAAAATATAATTAAGTTTTTTCACAACAGAGATAATGCATCTGTTATTCAAGTCTTGACTAACAATCCTCGTGCCAAAGTTATTGATCGTTGCAATAAATTGAATGTGAGTTGTTTGAGTTTTAACCGAATTGCCTTTAATAAATCAAATGATTTGTTAAACGTTTTAAAGTCATCACAACCTGATTTAATTGTGTTAGCCGGATTTTTATGGAAAATTCCTGAGACAATTTTGAAACAATTTCCAAATAAGATTATTAATATCCATCCTGCACTCTTACCAAAGTATGGTGGCAAAGGCATGTACGGAACTCACGTTCATGAAGCCGTTGTAAGCAATAATGAGAAAGTGTCTGGAATCACAATTCACTATGTGAATGAAGATTATGATGATGGAGCAACAATATTTCAAGCAGAATGCTCAGTATCGTCTAATGATACGGCTGAGGTTGTCGCGTCTAAAATTCATGATTTAGAAATGATACATTTCCCAAGAGTTATTGATTCAATCCTATTTCCAAATGTCTAAAAAAAAGAAAAAATATTACGTAGTATGGAAAGGGCATCATACAGGGATTTTTGAAACATGGAACGATTGTAAGGCTCAAATAAAAGATTTTAAAGGTGCAATCTATAAGTCATTTAAAACATTTGATTCCGCCAAAAAAGCCTATAAAGGAAACCACAAAGATTACATTGGGAAATCGAAATCTTTTAAAAGTGAGTTATCAGAAAATCAGCTTAAAAAAATTGGAGAACCTAATGTCGATTCTATTTGTGTTGATGCTGCAGTCAGTGGCAATCCCGGTAAAATGGAATATCGTGGTGTTGAAACCAAATCTAAAAAACAACTTTTTAAACAAGGACCTTTTGAAGAAGGCACAAATAATATTGGCGAGTTTTTAGCCATCGTACATGGTCTTGCATTTCTCAAAGAATTAAATAGCGATAAAATTCTTTATACAGATTCTAAAACTGCCTTAAGCTGGATTAAGAAAAAACATTGCAATACAAAACTCGAGAGAACTGCAAAAAATAAAACATTATTCAATTTGGTAGATCGAGCTATTGATTGGTTAAACTCTAATACATTCAAAACAGTTATTGTTAAATGGGAAACTAAAGCATGGGGAGAAATACCAGCCGATTTTGGCAGAAAATAGTTTCATTTTAGAGTTCGTTTTTGGCTTTCATTCAGAATATTTTTTGCGTAAGTTTGCACAGAATTTTTATCTCACTTTATGAGCAAATTAGTAATTGTAGGAACGGTAGCATTTGACGCTATTGAAACTCCTTTTGGTAAAACTGATAAAATACTTGGTGGCGCCGCAACTTTTATTGGTCTTGCCGCTTCTCATTTTAAGGTTGATTCTGCTATAGTTTCAATTGTTGGCGGCGATTTTCCCGAGGATTATTTAAAGCTTCTTTCAGATAGAAATGTGGATCTTACAGGCGTTGAAATTGTTAAAGATGGTAAAACATTCTATTGGAGTGGTCTTTACCATAATGACATGAATTCAAGAGACACACTTGTTACTGAATTAAATGTCTTAGCCGATTTTAAACCCGTTGTTCCTGAAAATTACCGAAATGCAAAAGTGGTTATGTTGGGCAACTTACATCCTCAAACACAGCTTAGTGTTTTAAATCAAATGGATAGTAAACCAGAATTAGTTGTTTTGGATACGATGAATTTTTGGATGGATAGCGCCTTAGAAGATCTACATACTGTAATAAAACGCATAGATGTAATAACTATAAATGATGAAGAGGCTAGACAATTAACTGGTGAATATTCGCTGGTTGTTGCGGCAAGAAAAATTCATGCCATGGGTCCAAAATATGTCGTTATTAAAAAGGGAGAACATGGCGCATTACTTTTTCATGATGATGATGTTTTTTATGCACCAGCCCTACCTCTTGAAGAAGTTTTTGATCCTACTGGCGCTGGTGATACATTTGCCGGTGGATTTGTTGGTTATTTAGCAAGAACAGATGACTTTTCATTTGAAAATATGAAAAATGCCATTATATACGGCTCAACCTTAGCATCGTTTTGTGTTGAAAAATTTGGCACTGAACGCATGTTAGATTTGTCTCGAAATGACATATTCACACGCTTGCAGCAATTTAAAAATTTGACACAATTTGAAATTGAATTATCATAAACCAACGCACTCATTTAGAGTGCGTTTTCATTTTATTTGATTAATCATGAGTGATGCAATAAAACATGAGTGCGGAATTGCCCAAATAAGACTTCTAAAGCCGCTTGAGTTTTATAAGAAAAAATATGGTACTGCATTCTACGGTGTTAGTAAAATGTATCTTATGATGGAGAAGCAACACAATCGTGGTCAGGATGGTGCCGGCTTTGCAAGTATAAAACTTGATATGAATCCTGGTGAACGATACATGAGTCGTGTTCGTTCTATTGCACAGCAGCCAATTCAAGATATTTTTGCTAGAATAAATGAAAGAATAAACACAGAAATAGCCAATCACCCAGAATATGCTAATGATGTTTCCCTTCAAAAAAGGAATATCCCATATATTGGCGAATTACTTCTAGGTCACGTGAGATATGGCACCTTTGGTAAAAACAGTGAAGAAAGTGTACATCCTTTTTTAAGGCAAAATAATTGGATGCACAGAAATTTAATAGTCGCTGGAAATTTTAATATGACTAATGTAAAGGAGCTTTTCAATAATTTAGTTGAGCTTGGTCAGCATCCCAAAGAATATACTGACACTATTACAATAATGGAAAAGATTGGTCATTTTCTTGATGACTCTGTCAATAAAGTCTATAAAGACTTGAAAAAAGAAGGTTATAGTAAAAGCGAATGTACACCCTTAATAACAGAACGCTTAAATGTTGCAAAAATCTTAAAAAAGGCCGCTAAAAATTGGGATGGTGGTTATGCTATTGCCGGACTTTTAGGTCATGGTGATTCATTTGTTCTTCGAGATCCTGCTGGTATTAGACCAGCATATTATTACAAAGATGATGAAGTAGTTGTGGTGGCTTCAGAGCGTCCAGTCATTCAGACAGTGTTTAATGCAAGATTTGATGATGTAAATGAATTAGATCCTGGTCATGCCATCATTACCAAAAAATCTGGTAAGGTTAAAATTTCTAAAATATTAGAACCACTTGAAAGAAAGGCGTGCTCATTTGAACGCATCTATTTTTCTCGTGGGAGTGATGCCGAAATTTATCAAGAGCGAAAATTACTGGGGAAGCTAATTATGCCCAAAGTTCTCAACAATATCAATTTCGATATTAAGAATACGGTGTTTTCTTATATTCCAAATACAGCTGAAACTTCATTCTTTGGAATGATAGAAACAGTTGAAGAACATCTTAATAAAAAGAAAACTGAAACCATATTAAATGGACAACGTTCCTTAAGTGCTAGTAAGGTCCGATCAATTTTAGAAGAACATCCCCGAATTGAGAAAATAGCAATTAAAGATGTAAAATTAAGAACCTTTATTACCGAAGATAGTAGTAGGGATGATTTGGTGGCACATGTTTATGATGTCACTTATGGCGTCATTAAAGAAGATGATAATCTTGTAATAATAGATGATAGTATTGTTAGAGGAACAACTCTAAAGAAAAGTATTTTAAAAAGTCTTGATCGATTGAACCCTAAAAAAATTGTTGTTGTATCATCAGCTCCTCAAATTAGATATCCTGATTGTTATGGTATAGACATGGCAAATCTTGAAAGTTTAATAGCATTTAGGGCTGCACTTGAATTACTTCAAGATCAGTACAAGTCTAATTTAGTTGATGAAGTTTATGAGAAATGCAAGGCACAAGTTGATCTTGATGATAAAGACGTTAAAAATTATGTGAAAGAAATTTATGACCAATTTACAGCGGATCAAATTTCTGATAAAATTTCAGAATTGCTCAGTGATAAAACTATAAATGCAGAGGTTAAAATTATTTTTCAAACTATAGAAAACTTGCATATTGCTTGTCCAAAAAATCTTGGTGATTGGTATTTTACTGGTAATTATCCAACAGCTGGCGGCAACCGAGTAGTGAACAAAGCCTTCATTAATTTCTATGAGGGAAATAAAGAACGTGCATATTAACGAAATTATGAGTTTTTCGTCTATTTATCTATAAAACCAAACGTTTAACCTAAAAAAAATGCATTTCATCTATTATTTATAGCGTTTATCTAAAAACCGTATACTTTAGTAGAACCATAACATAAGTAGGTTAAGTTCATGGTAGATTTGGGGCAAAAAAAGGTGAACGCTTGTTCACCTTTTTTTATGCAATCTATTTAGTGTTAGATTTTTAACTTGCTATATCTTCCTTTATTCTTTAGCATTCAGCATTTTTAGTTGTTTTTCAAGAATTAAAAGCATTTAACGCTTTGACTAGTATATAAGCGGTTGGTCTAAAAAATTTAAGAATTAAAATAAAGCACTGTTATATTTGTCTCACCATAACATAAGTAGGTTAAGTTTATGGTAGATTTGGGGCAAAAAGGTGGACATTCTTGTTCACCTTTTTATTTAAAATAAAAGGAACAAACCAAATTCTGGTCTGCTCCTTTTTTTATTTTTCGATTTTTGCAGTCTTCTATTTAGCCGCTGCGTATCGTCTTTCAACTTCATTCCAATTTATTACACTAAAAAATGCTGCAATATAATCTGGACGTCTGTTTTGATAATTTAAATAATAGGCATGTTCCCAAACATCAAGACCTAAAATTGGCGTGCCCCCACAACCAACACCTGGCATTAATGGATTGTCTTGATTAGGAGTTGAACAAACCTCAACCTTACCGCCATCATGTACACATAGCCAAGCCCAACCAGACCCAAATCTTGTTGCAGCTGCTTTGCTAAAAGTCTCTTTAAAATTTTCAACAGATCCATAAGCTGATTCAATAGCATCTTTTAACTCACCTGACAAGTAACCCTTGTCTTCAGGATTCATAACCTCCCAAAATAAAGAATGGTTAAAATAGCCGCCACCATTATTTCTAACGGCGCCATTATTCATGTCAAGATTTGTTAATATTGATTCAATGGAGTCTCCAGATAGACCAGTTCCTTCAATCGCTGCATTTAATTTACTAGTATAACCGTTGTGATGTTTACCATGATGAATCTCCATAGTTCTCGCATCAATATGTGGTTCTAAAGCGTCGTAATTGTATTTTAATTTTGGTAATTCAAAAGCCATAATATGTGGTTTTTTAATGTTAATATTTCAATTGTTTCAAATTTACAATTTTGGTTTCAAAAATGTCATAATAAGTTATTAAGATTACTTATTTTGGTATCACAAATTTCTTTACTTGAAGCCTTCAACCTTTCAAATATACAATGCGTCAGCAGGAAGTGGTAAAACATTTGCTCTTGTAAAAGAGTATTTAAAACTACTATTATCTTCAGACCAGATTGAGCCTTATAAAAACATTTTAGCCATTACATTTACTAATAAGGCTGTGGCAGAAATGAAAGAACGTATCATTCATTCATTGCGATTGTTTTCAGACAAGAAGAACTTATCTACAGAGGACGCCATGTTTAATGCTGTTATTAAGGATCTAAAAATGACACCAGAGAAAGCGCATAAACGTTCTAAAGAGATTCTAGAAAACTTAATTCACAACTATGCAGCCTTTGATGTTTCAACCATAGATAAATTTACTCAAAAGCTTATTAGAACTTTTGCATATGATTTAAAGTTGGCTGTAAATTTTAATGTTGAGTTGGACACGGAAGCAATCTTTACAGAAGCAATAGACAACTTGATTGCGAAAGCTGGAGCTGATAAAAAACTTACTAAAGTATTACTAGATTTTGCTATTGAAAAGGCAGACGATGATAAAAGTTTTAATATTGAATATGATTTTAGACAAATTGCTAAACTTTTAGAAAATGAAGCAGATATTCAGTTCTTAGAAACTCTGAGACACAAAACTCTAGATGATTTCAATGACTTAAATTTATTGCTGAAAGGTCACTTAAGTTCAACCAAAAAACAAATTGTAAGCATTTCGAATAAAGCACTTCAATTGATTGCTGAAAGCGGATTAGAATTCACAGATTTTTCTAGAGGCACCTTGCCGAATCATTTTTTTAAAGCATCAGAATTAAAGTTAGAACAACTATACAAAAATAAGTTGCAAGAAAATCTAGCTGAAAGAAAAAGCATTTATACTAAGACCTTAGATTCTTCTTTAGCAGAAATTATTGATGCCATTCTTCCAGAACTAGAGGCGGATTATCTCAACTTAAAAAGTATTGTTTATCATAATTATTTTCTTCAAAACTTTTATAAAAACTTAACACCATTGTCGGTCCTTAATGAAATAAACAAAGAGGTTCACATTATAAAAGAAGATAGGAATTTATTATTGATTTCTGAATTCAATTCAATTGTTAGTAGACATCTTTCAAGCCAACCTGCTCCATTTATTTATGAACGAATTGGAGAAAAATTTAAACATTATTTTATTGATGAATTTCAAGATACTTCTATCATGCAATGGGGAAATTTAACGCCACTTATTGCTAATGCTCTCTCTGGCGAAAATGCATCTACTATGTTAGTTGGAGACGCTAAACAAGCAATATATAGATGGAGAGGTGGAAAGGCAGAACAGTTTATGAATTTATTTAATGAGAAAGAAAACCCATTTCAGGTTTCTCCAACAATTAATAATTTAGAATCTAACTTTAGAAGTCATAAGGTTATAGTTGACTTTAATAATTCATTCTTTAAACATTTATCAGAATTTGCCTTTTCAAATACTACATATGCACAACTCTTTGCCAAAGCAACCCAGCAATTTGAAAATAATAAGGAAGGATTTGTAAACCTAACCTTCTTAGATTTAGAGCTTAATGATGATAAAGAATCCGTTTATTCTCATCAAACACTTGAAACTATCAAACAATGTTTAAACGAAGGATTTGAACCTAAAGATATTTGTGTTCTAATTCGTCGTAAAAAAGAAGGTGTTGCTATTGCCAATTACGTTATTGAAAATAGCAATTTGAAGGTTGTTTCTTCAGAAACCTTATTAATTTCTAATTCCCCAGATGTAGCTTTTATTATAGATCTAATAAAATTAACTCTGGAGCCTGAAGACAAGGAAAATAAGATCAAGGTCTTGCATTATTTGGCTGCCAACAAGTTGGAAGTAACCGATTATCATTCATTTTTCGAAAAAACAATTAATCTCAATTTAAAGGAGCTATTCAAAATTTTAAATTCGAATAATTATAATTTTAATTACAATATAATTCAACATATTCCGATTTATGAAGCCATTGAATTAATTATTCATAGTTTCAATTTAGTTGAAAAATCCAATGCCTATTTACAATTCTTTTTAGATTTCGCTCTAGATTATGGTAATAAGCAAGCAGGTGGTCTTCTTCAATTTGTAGAACACTACGAAAAGAAAAAAGACTCGCTTAGTATTATTGGTTCAGACGAGCAGGATGCGGTTCAAATTATGACCATTCATAAATCAAAGGGTCTAGAATTTCCTATTGTAATTTTTCCGTTTGCCGACATTGATATTTACAGAGAAATAAATGGTCAAGTTTGGTTTCCTCTTGAGTCAGAGGATTACCTCGGGTTTGATTATGCACTTTTAAATTTTAATCAGCAACTTCAAGAATTTGGATCAATAGGTGAGCATCTATATTTGGCCCATAAGGCAGAATTAGAATTAGACAATATTAACTTATTGTATGTTGCTCTAACCCGTTCAATTGAACAACTTTATATTATCTCAAACAAGAGAATTAATAATAAAGGTGAAGAGAATCTTAACTATTATTCTGGCCTGCTAATTAATTATTTAAAACACCTAAATCTATGGCAGGAAGAAACTTCGAATTACGAATTTGGTTCAATGACCAAATCAACTAAAAAATCACTTCCTGATAAAAATATTTATACACCTCAATCATTTATTTCAACACCTTTACTGACTCATAATATCAATTTTGTTACCAAGTCAGGGTTTCTTTGGAACACCTTACAACAAAAAGCTATCGAACGAGGAAATTTGATTCATTTAATTATGTCATTTATAAAAACCAAAAATGATGTTGAATTTACCTTTGACACACTTTCTAAAAATGGCCAAATTGGTTTGGATCAATTGCAAATTCTAAAACCATTGGTTGAAGAAATTGTTAATCATCCAGATTTAATCGACTATTTTTCATCAGAAATAGAAGTGTTTACAGAAAGAGAATTGATTACAGACAATGGATTAATTGTTATACCTGATAGATTGATTTTTACAAAATCACATGAAGTGATTATTATTGATTATAAAACAGGGGAACAAAGAAACTCACACAATGAGCAATTAATTGGGTATAAAAATGCATTAGAGAAAATGGAATTAAGCGTTAGTAAATGCATTTTAATTTATATTAATGATTCCATTAAAATAAAAGAAGTTTAATTTTGCAAAAAAACAATTATGTACGGAAAAATTAAGGGTCAACTCCAACAAGAACTTCAAGAAATTAAAAACAATGGTCTCTATAAAGAAGAACGAATCATTACTTCAGCTCAAGGAGCTGAAATAACATTGAATACTGGAGAAACTGTTCTTAATTTTTGTGCAAATAATTATTTAGGATTATCATCGCATCCAGAGGTCATTCAAGCTGCAAAAGATACGATGGATACGCATGGTTTTGGTATGTCTTCTGTTCGCTTTATTTGTGGCACTCAAGATATTCATAAAACACTTGAACAAAAGATTGCGGATTTTTATCAAACTGAAGACACCATCTTATATGCAGCAGCTTTTGATGCAAATGGTGGCGTTTTTGAACCTTTGTTAACAAAGGAAGATGCTATAATTTCTGATAGTTTGAACCACGCTTCTATAATAGATGGTGTAAGGCTATGTAAAGCCGCTAGATATCGTTATCAAAATAGTGATATGGTTGACCTTGAAAAACAGCTTCAATCAGCCAATGCCAATAACGCGCGTTTTAAAATAATTGTAACCGATGGTGTTTTTTCAATGGATGGTCTTGTTGCTCCACTTGATAAAATATGCGACCTAGCTGACCAATATGATGCCTTGGTTATGGTTGATGAATGCCATGCAGCAGGATTTATTGGTAAAACCGGACGAGGTACTTTAGAAAATAAGAATGTCATGAGCCGAGTAGATATTGTAACCGGCACACTTGGAAAGGCTCTTGGTGGGGCTATGGGAGGATACACAACTGGCAAAAAAGAAATTATTGATATGTTACGCCAACGATCAAGACCATATTTATTTTCAAATTCACTGGCACCAGCTATTGTAGGAGCTTCGATAAAAGTATTTGAATTACTTTCAAAAAACACTGAACTCAGAGATAAATTAGAACAAAACACTGCCTATTTTAAATCAAAAATGAAAGCTGCAGGATTTGATATTGTTGATGGTGATTCTGCTATAGTACCTGTCATGCTGTACGATGCAAAACTTTCGCAAAATATGGCAAGTTTACTACTTAAGGAAGGAATTTATGTTATTGGATTTTTCTTCCCTGTTGTTCCAAAAGAACAAGCTCGAATTAGAGTACAACTATCAGCCGCTCATGAAAAAGAACATTTAGATAAAGCAATTCAGGCCTTTATCAAGATTGGACAAATACTTGAAATTGTTTAAAATGTTTCTAAACTCTCTCATTTTAATAGGAAAAAACCAATATTTTTCTATATTTGTCTTTGTTAATAACATTTAACAACTTACTTTTGCTTACAATTAACACTTAAAAATTAAATTATTGAATATGAAAAATCTTAGCAGATTAATGTTCGTATTGTTGTTAGTACTTGGTTTTAACAACGTAAACGCACAAGACGATAACAACCCTTGGCAAATTACTGTTGGGTTTAATGCAGTGGATCTTTATCCAGTTAGTGAACCTGCTCCACTTGGACCTTATTTCGATGAATTCTTTAACGTAAATGATCATTGGAATATTGTACCTGTTTTATCTAAATTTACAGTTTCGAAATACTTAGGAGAAGGTTTCTCATTTGGTGTAGGTGGTTCTGTAAATTTAATTGACCGAGTTGGTGATACTCCAACATCAGGCCTTTCATACATTGCTGCTAATGGTATTATCAAATACAATGTTGGTGATGCAATAGGCTGGGAAAAACTAGAGCCATATCTTGGCGTAGGTGGTAGTTATACCTGGGTTGAAAAAATTGGTGCTGGAACACTTGATGGTTCATTTGGTTTGAACTATTGGTTCAGTGAACAATGGGGTCTTACTGCTCAATCAACTTACAAACATTCGTTTGAAGACTATCTTCCTAAGCACTTCCAACACACTTTAGGTGTATCTCTTCGCTTCGGTGGAAAAGACACTGATGGTGATGGTATCTACGATAAGGATGATGAGTGTCCTGAAGTTGCTGGTTTAGAAGCTTTCAATGGATGTCCTGATTCTGATGGAGATGGTATAAAAGATGGTGACGATGCTTGTCCAAATGATGCTGGTACTGCTGAACATGACGGTTGCCCAGATTCTGATGGTGACGGTGTTGCTGATCCTAATGATAACTGTCCAAACACTCCTGGTTTAGCTTCTTTATCTGGATGTCCAGATGCTGATGGTGATGGTATCAGAGATGGTGATGACCAATGTCCTAATGAAGCTGGTCCTTCTGCTAACAATGGTTGCCCTTGGAAAGATTCTGATGGTGATGGTGTGTTAGATAAAGATGACCAATGTCCTAATGAGGCTGGTACTGTTGCAAACAATGGTTGTCCTGAAGTTAATCCTACTGAAGAAGTAATGGAAACTTTAAACAACTATGCAAGAACAATCTTGTTTGACACTGGAAGATCTTCTTTTAAAGATGAAACTATGCCAGTTTTAGCTGCAATGGTTGCAATCTTTAAAGAATATCCAAATGCAGACTTTACAATAGAAGGTCATACTGATTCTGTAGGTTCTGAATCTTCAAACCAATTATTATCTGATCGTAGAGCTAATGCTGTAAGAGATCATTTAATTGCCAATGGTATAAGTGCTGATAGATTATCAGCTGTTGGTTTAGGTGAAGCACAACCTATTGATTCTAACAAAACTAGATCTGGTAGATCAAATAACAGACGTGTAGAAGTAACACTTAAAAACTAAGAATTTTTAAGTTATATTATAAATAGTATAAAAACGCTCCGAAATTTCGGAGCGTTTTTTATTTTTATACAATGGCACGTTTTATACATGATGTTCTAAAAGACCTTTTAAGTAGTTCTATTGACATCTCATCACTAACTTTCATACTTCCCAACAAACGTGCTGGATTGTTTTTGAAACATGAACTTTCACAGTTAGTCTCAAAGACACTTTTTGCCCCAGAGACCTTGAGTATTGAAGAACTTGTTCAAGAACTATCGCAACTAAATAAAATAAACAACACAGAACTTTTATTTGAGTTTTACGGCATTTATTTAGGAGTTACACCTAAAGATCATCATGAGGCTTTTGATGTGTTTTCAAAATGGTCACAAATGCTATTGCAAGATTTTAATGAAATTGATAGGCATTTGGTAGAGCCAAACAAAGTATTTAATTATTTAAAAGCAATCAAAGAAATTGAAGGCCATCATTGGTCAATAGATTCACATCAAACCGAATTAACCAAAAATCATCTTAAGTTCTGGGAATCCTTACCAGATTACTACTATCAGCTTTCATCAAAATTACTTGAAAATGGTCAAGGCTATCAAGGGATGCTCTATCGTGAAGCTGTTGAAAACCTAGAAGCTTACATTCAAAACAATCCTGATAAAAAATTAATTTTTCTTGGTTTCAACGCGTTAAACAATGCTGAATCAACAATCATTCAGGAATTAATCCAAGTAGGTATTGCTGAAATTTATTGGGATGTAGATTCTCATTTCTTAAAGAATATCAAACACAATGTAGGTCACTTTATAAGAAAATATAAAGCCAACTGGTCTTATTATAAATCGAATGCTTTTAACTGGGTAGCTAATAATTATCAGGAAAGAAAAAATATTACAATTGTTGGAGCCTCAAAAAATGTGGCTCAAGCCAAATATATTGGTGAACTTTTAGCCACAATAAACAAGAGACAGAAATCCTTAGCGAATACTGCTGTTGTTTTGGGAGATGAAACACTGCTTATGCCAATTCTTAATTCAATTCCTAAGGAAATTGAAAAGCTAAATATTACAATGGGTTTCCCCCTAAAATCAGCCCCTTTGGCTTCTTTATTCGAGCAATTATTTGGTATTCATAATAATTCAAAAGCTGCATATTACTACAAAGAAATATTAGCTATACTGACGCATCAAAATGTAAAGCCTTTATTTATCAATAATGGAGCAGATAAGATTATTAGTAATATTAAAATCAATAATATAGCATCTCTCACTTTTTATAAAATGGTTAAGATTTCTCCAGAGAATGAAGAACTCTTGTCGCTACTCTTTGAAAACTGGGAAGACGCACCAGATATCGCTCTTTCAAAATGTGATCAGTTAATTTATAGAATTAAAGAATTTCTAGATATTGACAAATCAAACAACCGGTTATCATTAGAGTATCTTTTTAAGTTTTATTCCATTTTTAATACTCTAAATCTCCTCAATACCAAATATAAATATATCCCAAACATAAAAGTGTTACATACCCTATATAGGGAGTTAATGCAGAATGAAACATTAGATTTTCAGGGTGAGCCTTTAGAGGGTTTGCAAATTATGGGAATGCTGGAATCTCGAGTTTTAGACTTTGAAACACTAATTATTTCATCAGTTAATGAAGGAATATTGCCCTCCGGCAAAAATCAAAATTCTTTTATTCCATTTGATGTTAAATTAGAGAATTCCCTGCCAACATACAGAGAAAAAGATGCCATTTATGCGTACCATTTTTATCGTTTAATTCAGCATGCTAAAAACATTTACTTAATCTATAACACTGAAGCCGATGCTTTAAATGGTGGTGAAAAAAGTCGCTTTATTTCACAGCTTGAAATTGAAGGGGTTCACAACATCACACATTACATAACCTCAGCTGACATTCCTGATGTTACATATAAATTAAAAACAATAAAGAAATCAGAATCCATCTTAAATAAGATTAAGAACCAGGCAGAAACAGGATTTTCTCCATCGGCGTTATTGAAATATATAAGAAACCCTATTGATTTTTACTATAAATATATACTGAATATAAACGAACATGAAGATATTGAAGAAACAGTAGCGGCTAAAACTTTGGGAACTGTAGTTCACGAATCTTTAAAAGAAATATACCACCCTCTAATTAATCAATATCTTAAAATTGATGATTTAAATAAAATAAAATCTACAGTTGATAGAATTGTAAAAAAATATTTCTTAAAAATCTATAAAGAAGGCGCACTTACAAAAGGTAAAAACCTAATTATTTTTGAGATTGCGAAACGCTATATGACCAATTTTTTGGATAAAGAAATTGAGTCTTTATTAGCCGGAAATACTATCAAAGTTTTAGAGGTAGAAGTAGATTTAAACACAACCGTTAATCTCGAGGGCTTGGATTTTCCTGTAAAAATAAAGGGTCAAATAGATCGTATTGATGAATATAATGGTGTAACACGTGTTATAGATTATAAGACCGGATTTGTTAAACAATCTCATGTAAATATTGTTGAGTGGCCTGAAATAATATCAGATTACGAAAAATATGGAAAGGGGTTCCAAGTATTAATGTACACATATATACTATCCAAAAACCGCTCAGGCTATAAACCTTCAGAAGCAGGTATCATATCATTCAAGAACCTCAACAATGGATTTTTACCTTTTGGAATCAAGGAGTCTGTTCAAGGCAAAAAAAGAAATACACTAATCACAAACCATGAATTAGATTTGTTTTCATTAGAATTAAAAAAATTGATCCTTGAAATTCTTAATCCGAAAATAGATTTTATTGAAAAGGAAGTATAAAAAAGTCCGTCGTTGTTAAAACATTGACGGACTATCGTGGAGCATATCGGAGTCGAACCGATGACCTTTTGGCTGCCAGCCAAACGCTCTAGCCAACTGAGCTAATGCCCCATTTTATTTTAAACCACTTAAAACTAAAACTGGAATTGAGCTATGAAAATCTTTCTTTGAAATTGCGTTCTTTTCCCATTTTTTCATAAAGAAACCACGCTTGCGTCGAACAACACAAAGTAAATCAGGATTATTGGATTGGTAATGCTCTAAAACCCCTTGGAAAGTTGTTGCGTTTTCTGATGTGGTGGTGCTATTTACTATGCTGTTTAGATCTTGGTTCACTTCAAAATCACCTTCATTATAATAAGGTGTTTTTACTAGAAGAAGATTAATTACCGCATCAAACTTTTGACATATTAGTTTTAATGTGCCTAAGGCATTAGTTTTTCTAATTGTAGCTGACTTTAGAGCCATTAAAATTCTAGAGATTGATTTGAATTTATAGTCTTCTGGGACTATTAATACAGGTATTTGAGTCTGTTTAATAATTCTACCTGAGGTTTTGCCTATAAACACTTCGTCACTTTCAGAGGTGGTTCTAGGCTCCACAATTAACAAATCAATTTCATTTGCCTTAAATGCCAATTCTAAGGTGTCAATTAGCTTACCTTTTAAAACTCTTGTTACAACATTAACCTCTTTGGTATCAATTTTAGATACAAGACCATCTAAAAACATCTTGCTTTCTCTCTCAAGAATATGGTCTATTTTTATCATTGTACCGGCCTTTGTGTATACATTATAGACTTGAACCACATACAAATTTGCTCCAAATGTGCGTGCAAAATCTACAGCATATTGCAAATGACTAAGCGCATTTTTTGATGAACCAACTGGAACTAAAATATTCTTCATACTAAGAATTTTAAAAGCTAAATTTACATCTTGTTTTGCAAAAGTAATCATTAATATCATTTTAAAAATTTTCAATAAAGAAATTTGAAATCCATCATCAGTTTAAAAAACATTAATCGGTTAGCGGTACCTGCTCTTATTTCAGGTATTGCCGAGCCTATTTTGTCTATTACAGATACTGCCGTAGTTGGAAATATGTCAATAGATGCCACGGAATCACTTGCTGCAGTTGGAATTGTTGGAGCATTTATATCTATGCTAATTTGGGTATTAGGTCAGACAAGAAGTGCAATTTCATCAATAGTTTCTCAATATTTGGGTGCAGGAAAAATAGATGAAGTTAAAAATCTTCCTGCCCAAGCTATATTCATAATTACCTCATTAAGCATTATTATCATTTTATTGACGTATCCATTTGCTGAGCAAATATTTAAGCTTTACAATGCGTCCGATCTAATTTTAGATAAAAGCGTTTCATACTACAAAATAAGAGTCTTTGGTTTCCCTTTTACGCTTTTTACAATTGCTATTTTTGGAACATTTAGAGGCTTACAAAATACTTTTTATCCAATGATAATTGCGATTGTTGGAGCGCTAGCCAACATTATTTTAGATTTTATTCTTGTCTATGGTATTGAAGGGATTATTCCTGAAATGAATATTGAAGGCGCTGCTTATGCCAGCGTAATTGCGCAAGTTTTAATGGCTGTACTATCATTGTATTTTATTTTGGCGAAAACTGATATTCCTATGAAGTTGACTTTCCCATTTAATTTAGAAATAAGGAAATTTATTTTCATGATATTGAATCTCTTTGTAAGAACTTTAGCTCTAAATGTTACGCTTTATTACGCCAGTGCCTTCTCTACTAGTTATGGTAAAGAATATATTGCCGCGTATACAATAGCAATTAATTTATGGTTCCTTGGTGCATTCATTATAGATGGTTATTCAAGCGCTGGGAATATTTTAAGCGGAAAGCTCTATGGGGCCAAACAATACAAGTTACTCTTAACTCTTGGTAATAAACTAATTAAATATGGCATATTTATAGGTTTTTTTACAGCTGGTTTAGGAGCAGCTCTCTACTACCCATTAGGATCTTTATTTACTGATGACCCTGAAGTGTTAAGTCAGTTTTACGATGTATTTTGGATTGTATTGGCCATGCAACCACTATGTGCTTTAGCATTTATTTTTGATGGTGTATTTAAAGGTCTTGGTAAAATGAAACTATTAAGAAATGTGCTTCTATTCGCCACATTCGTGGTTTTTGTTCCTATACTCTTTTGGTTAGACCACTTAGATTATAAACTAAATGCTATTTTTATTGCTTTTACTTTATGGATTGCCGTTCGGGGAATGCCGCTAATCATAATATTTAGAAAAATCTTTATTCCGCTTAGTCAAAAGATGTAAATTTGATTTTTGAAAGGCCGATTATGATATCTTTTAGTTTACTACAACAAGTTGATATTAATGAGAAAATTGAAAATGCGCCAGATAGCAGTTATGAAATAGGCGTGTTTATTGGCACAATGCTACCTTTTATAGTGTTAGTTATTATTGCATATACTATTTATAGGTATAAGAAAAACCGGATAAATAATAAATAGCTATGGGAGGAAATATGCTTTTTTTAGTGCTCGCGCTAATATTAATTGTCGTATATATTTATAACAGAAATAAGAAGCGTTAATGAGCAAAATTAGGATTACCAAACAATTTTCTTTTGAAACTGGTCACGCTTTGTATGGATATGATGGTAAATGCAGAAACGTACATGGCCACAGTTATAAGCTGGATGTTTCTGTAGTAGGCGAGCCAATTTCAGATACAGGACATGTAAAATATGGAATGGTCATCGACTTTAGTGATCTCAAGAAGATTGTTAAGGAAGAGATTGTCAATGTGTTTGATCACGCAACTGTATTTAATCAAAACACACCCCATATTGATTTAGCCAATGAACTTAAGGACCGTGGACACAATGTTCTTTTAGTGGATTATCAACCAACTAGTGAAATGATGGTAATTGATTTTGCTGATAAAATTAAACAGCGGTTACCTCAAAATATTAAATTACATTCTTTAAAACTACAGGAAACAGCTACTTCTTTTGCAGAGTGGTTTGCCAGTGATAATGAGTAATTCTCGTAACATAATAATCGATACTGGTAAGAAAATTTATTTTTCCTCAGACAATCATCTTGGCGCACCTACACCTGAATCTTCTCTTCCGAGAGAAAAAAAATTCGTGGCTTGGTTAGACGCTATTAAAGAGGATGCCGCAGCCATTTTTTTATTGGGTGATCTGTTTGATTTTTGGATGGAATATACACGCGTTGTTCCTAAAGGATTTACAAGAACTTTAGGCAAACTTGCCGAGATTAGTGATTCTGGTATTCCTGTTTTCTATTTTGTTGGAAATCACGACCTATGGATGAATGGCTATTTTGAAGAAGAACTCAATATTCCCGTATTTCATAAACCTCAAGAATTTATAATTAATAATACCACTTTTTTTATTGGTCATGGTGATGGATTAGGTCCAGGCGACAAGAGTTACAAACGCATGAAGAAGATATTTACAAACCCCCTCTGTAAATGGTTTTTTAGGCGATTATTACACCCAGATTTCGGCATGAGAGTTGGGCATTATATGTCTGTAAAAAACAAATTAATTTCAGGTGATGAAGATGTGAAATTTTTAGGCGAAGAAAATGAATGGTTAGCCCTCTATTGTAAAAGAAAATTGGAGGAAAAACATCGTGATTACTTCGTCTTTGGACATAGACATTTACCTCTGGAAATTGACCTTAAAGACAATTCAAAATATATCAATCTTGGTGACTGGATATCACACTATACCTATGGAGTCTTCGACGGAAAAACATTCGACTTAAAAACATTTAAGTAGGTTCTTGGTATACTATTCGACTCAATAATAAACTAATTAATTATGTTGACCTATGCTCAATTTAGATCTGAACAAAAATCATTTCTTTCGACGCATGGTATCCTAAAATATATCGATAAAGGTTATGGCGAAGTTATTGTCCTGTTACATGGTATTCCAACTTCGGGATGGCTATACAGGAAAATGATTGAAAGACTTTCCGAAAACTATCGTGTTATTGTTCCAGATATGTTGGGATTTGGTTCAAGTGATTCACCAAAGGGATATGACATTTATGATCCATCAGAACATGCAATGCGTTTGTTATCGCTTTTGTCAAGTCTCAAAATCGATTCTTGGAATCATGTATTTCATGATGCTGGGGGGCTTTGGACATGGGAGTTGATAAAGCTTGCGCCAGAAAAAATCAAACGTCTTGTTATTCTAAATACCATTATATATGAATCCGGATTCAAGCCTCCTATCCGCTTGAAAAAAGGATTTATGGCGAAATGTATAATGGCAATGTATAGTAATGGTATTTCAACAAATTTGATGTTAAAAGGACTTTTTAAATCTGGATTAATGGATGACAAAATTATGACTAAACATGATCGTGAAGGTTATAAAAAACCCCTTATAGAAGGCAAAACAAGGGCCATGTATCATTTTTTTTCTAAAACATGCAATAAACTGCCTGATTATTCATCCACCATTAAAAATTTGTACATGCCCAAAAACCTAATCTGGGGGAAGCACGATTCTTTTCTTGTATTTATTGAAATGAAAGAAAAGTTACTTAGAGATTTAAATATATCTACATCAGACATTCATCTCATTGAGGCCAAGCATTTTATTCAAGAAGAAAAACCTAAAGAAATATCTGATATAATTTTACGTTTTTTAAAAAACTAAACTTGTGGTCTCATGAAATCTATCGTCGTAATCTTTTTCATTTTAGCCAATCTGTCATTTGCCCAAACTAAAGAGCAACTTTTTCATGACGATAATAAAAGAACATGGTTGACTTATCTTCCTAGCGACTATTCTGAAGATATCAGCTATCCATTAATCATTGCGCTTCACGGTGGAGGTGGTAATGCAAGGCAATTAATGAATAACACCCGCAAACGATTCAATCAACTTGCTGATGAAGAAAATTTTATTGTGGTTTACCCTCAAGGTGTTAAAAAATCATGGAATGACAATCATGAGCGAGACCAAAATGGATATGCAAGAAAAAAAAATATTGATGATGTTGGTTTTATTGAAAAAATGATCACAAAATTAGAAGCAAATTACAGTATTAATAGCGAGGCTATTTTTGCATGCGGCATCTCGAATGGCGGTTTAATGTCTCAAACTTTAGCGATGGAATTACCTGAAAAAATTAAAGCCATTGGTTTGGTCGCTTCAAATTTTGGGAAGAATCAAATTGAAAAATTAGATACTAATCAACCGTTTTCAATAATAGTTATTCATGGTGAAGATGATCCCGTTTTCCCATATAATGAAGGTGAAATTGGTGTTTTCAATAAGCCTAGAGGAAAGGTTTTAGGGGTTAACAAAACTATAGATTATATGCTTAATCTCAATGGTAATTCTACTGAACCCTTAATTTCTGAAATTGAGAATACAACCAATGATAATTGTAATTCTGAACATTTAAAATATCCAAATTTCGAAAATTCGATGCTCAAAGTAGAGCTTATAAATGTATCTGGTGGTGGACATACTTGGCCAGGCGCTAAAGAGCAGCGACTAATTACTAGAATTGTAGGCGTAACAACACAAGATTTTAGTGCTTGTGATAAACTTTGGGTGTTTTTTAAAAGTTTTCTTAACTAGGGCCTAATGTCCCGCAGTTTTAATTGCAGGTTTTTTCTGCCATTCCAATGATTTTCATCAATGGTATAAACAGTATCAAATAATCTTTTTTGCTCGATTAATGAATGTTTGTTTCCTAAATTAAATCCAATAGCTCCAATTTTTATGTTTCCGCCTTGATTCACTGTTAGTCTTAAATGTTTATCTTCTTCTCCAACACATTTTCCATAGCCAGAATCTCTAAGGTTTCTACTCATAAAAACAGGATGCATATTTCCAGGACCAAATGGCGCGAATTGACTCAAAATTCTATAAAATTTAGGTGTAATTTCTTCCAACTCTAAGGAACTATCAATCTTAATTTCTGGTGTCAATAATGATTCGTCTATTGTTTTTGAAACTACATCTTCAAACTTTTGTTTAAATGCCTCATAACTTTCCTCTTTTAAGGTTAAACCTGCCGCATATTTATGTCCCCCAAACTGTTCAATATATTCAGAACAAGCTTCCAGAGCATTATAGACATCAAAACCAGAAACAGACCTGGCAGAAGCTGCTAGATTAGAACCGCTTTTTGTGAAAACCAAAGTTGGTCTATAGTAAGTTTCTGTTAATCTAGAAGCAACAATACCTATCACTCCTTTATGCCAAGATTCTTGATAAACAACAGTCGTAAAACGATCCTGTTCTTTTTGGTCCTCTATTTGTTTTAAGGCTTCTTCAGTAATATGTTTATCTGCTTCCCTTCTGTCGAGATTGTATTGATTGATGTCTAATGCGTATTCAACTGCCAAATTATAATCCGTTTCGGTTAAAAGTGAAACTGCATGATTACCATGCTTCATTCGTCCCGCGGCATTAATCCGAGGAGCAATTATAAAAACAACATCTGTTATTGTAAAAACGTCTTTCTTAACCTGTTCAAGAATAGCCTTAATACCATTTCTAGGAGCCTGATTAATTACTTGCAAACCGAAATATGCAAGAACTCTATTTTCTCCAGTTATTGGAACAATGTCCGCAGCAATTGCTGTTGCAACCAAATCTAAATACTCTGTAATATCCTCAATTGTCTTTCCTTGTTTAAAAGCTAATGCTTGAATGAGTTTAAACCCTACACCGCAGCCACATAATTCCTTATAGGGATATCTGCAATCTTCTCGTTTCGGATCTAATACTGCTACTGCTTTAGGCAGTTCTTTATCCGGCCTATGATGATCACAAATAATAAAATCAATCTTCTTTTTATTGGCATAGTCAATTTTATCAATGGCTTTAACACCACAATCTAAGGCAATAATCAGGGTGAAGTCATTGTCTGCTGCAAAGTCAATTCCTTTGTACGAAATGCCATATCCTTCTTCATAACGGTCAGGAATATAAGTAGCAACATTCTCTGTTGTTGTTTTTAGATAAGTAGACATCAATGCTACTGATGTGGTACCATCAACGTCATAATCACCATACACCAAAATATTCTCATTTTCCTGAAGTGCTTTCTCAATTCTAGCCACTGCTTTATCCATATCCTGCATCAAAAATGGATCATGCAAATGCGCTAAACTTGGTCTAAAGAATTTTTTAGCCTCTTGAAATGTGTCTATCCCGCGTTGAATTAATAACGTTGCTACTATAGGCTCAACCCCTAATTCTTGTTGTAATACATCAACTTTTTGAGAATCAGGTTTAGGTTTCAGTGTCCAACGCATGTACTAATATAGAATATTTTCTCTAATTCTTATAACTTATTTGACGTGAAAATGTAGTTTTGTTTTTAATTCTGCAAACTGGCGAAACATTTCCATAACGCCACAATATTTATCAACTGATAGATCAACTGCTTTTTGAAATTTCTTTTCTTTTAAATCTGCTCCATAGAAGTGGTAATCAACTCTAACTTTATGATAGAACTTAGGATGCTCTTCAGTCAATTCACCTGAAACTTCCATTTTAAAATCATAATCTCTAACTTTCATTTTATCCAAAACAGAAACAACATCTAATCCAGTACACCCTGCTAAAGCTGATAGCATCATTGCTTTTGGCGATAACCCAAAGCGTTCATTAGTCCCTTCAATATTGGTGTCCATAAGGACGCTTTTGCCGCTAGGGTTATCAGATTCAAAGGTCATTCCACCTTTCCATTCAGTAGTGATTTTATTTAGCATAATTCTAAAGAATTTTTTGTTTATTGTTGATTCAAAAATACCATTTAAAAATTTAAATTTTCACATTATGCCATTAGTAACTCCTTTGTCGGCTGATCACGATATTGAAACCAAAAACTTAGCTGAATTCTTTAATGAAACTCTAGGATTCTGCCCAAATTCTGTACTTACTATGCAGCGCCGTCCAGCCATTAGTAAGGCTTTTATTAATTTAAACAAGGCTGTAATGGCCAATGAAGGCCGTGTAACTTCAGCGCTAAAACGAATGATTGCTTGGGTAAGTAGTAATAGTACAGGCTGTCGCTATTGCCAAGCACATGCCATTCGTGCAGCAGAACGCTATGGAGCTGAACAGGAGCAGCTAGATAACATCTGGGAATACAGATCACATCCAGCATTTTCTGAAGCCGAAAGAGCGGCGTTAGATTTTAGTTTGGCAGCTAGTTTGGTCCCTAACGCTGTTGATGAGGATATTAAATCACGATTACATAATCATTGGAACGAAGGTGAAATTGTAGAAATGCTTGGTGTAATTTCTTTATTTGGCTATCTCAATAGATGGAATGACAGCATGGGAACCAGTATTGAAGAGGGTGCTGTAGATAGTGGTGAACAATATCTAGGCAAGCATGGATGGAATAAGGGTAAGCATCTTTAGTTAAAGTAGAATTTGAACTTTTTTCTGCAATTCGGGCACTACCTCGGCATTAAACCAAGGATTCTTAGTTAACCAAAACCTATTTCTAGGAGATGGATGCGGCAATGTAAAGTACTTTGGGAAATATTCTTGGTAATTAGAAACAGTTTCAGTCAGTGTTTTCTTAGCTTTCTCTTGTAGGTAGTATCTCTGGGCATACATCCCTATCAATATCACCATTTCTACATTAGGCATTAATTCAAATAATTGATTGTGCCATTGAGGAGCGCATTCAAGTCTTGGTGGCAAATCACCAGATTTACCTCTTCCTGGATAACAAAAACCCATAGGAATAATAGCAAATTTTTTGGTGTCGTAAAATTCTTCATTTGAAACATTCAGCCACTTTCGAAGTTGTTTCCCGCTAGCATCATCCCATGGAATTCCAGAATTATGAACTTTGGTTCCTGGTGCTTGTCCAATAATTACAATTTTAGATTCTGTGTGAGCAGTGGCGATTGGTCTTGGTCCAAGAGGTAAATGTTGAGAACATATAGTACATTGTTGTATGTTGTGTAAGAGCTCTTCCATTATTTTTTCCCAGCCACAACAATAACAATTTCACCTTTAGGGGGCTTATTTGTATAATATTCTAACAATTCCTGAGCAGATCCTCTCTTTGTTTCTTCATACATTTTTGTTAATTCTCGCGATATAGAAATTTGTCGATTACTTCCAAAATATTCACAAATACTACCAAGGGTTTTTAGCAGTTTATGAGGGGATTCATAAATAATCATGGTCCTAGTTTCTTCTGCCAACATAGTTAATCTCGTATGTCTTCCCTTTTTAATTGGCAAAAACCCTTCAAATACAAATTTATCGTTAGGTAACCCAGAATTCACAAGAGCAGGTACAAAAGCCGTTGCTCCAGGTAGACATTCTAATTCGATGTCATTCTCAACACATGCCCTAGTTAGCAAAAACCCCGGATCAGAAATAGCTGGTGTTCCAGCATCAGATATTAAGGCAATTGTAGATCCACTTTTTAATTTATGGAGTATGCTATCTATCGTTTTATGTTCATTATGCATATGATGACTTTGCATTGGCGTCCCAATATCAAAATGTTTCATAAGTTTTCCTGAAGTTCTGGTGTCCTCAGCTAAAATCAAATCAACTTCCTTCAAAACTTCAATAGCTCTAAAAGTCATATCACTTAAATTGCCAATTGGTGTTGGCACCAAATAAAGTTTACTCATGAGTTGATCTAACTTTTTTTCCTATGAAATAAGAAATAAATAACAACGGTATTGCATAAATTGATAATCCAATACCATGTCCTGCTTTGAAATGTGCAGTTGATGCCAATATTAAATCGAAGCATAGTCCTGCATAAGCCCATTCTGTCAACCACGTAATTTTTCGCCATAAAATCATGACAACTGCCAGTATTTTTGCAATTGCAAGTGGAATAACCAAATAACTTGGATAGTTAAAATTTGCGAAAAAACCTTCAATCTGTTCTGTATTAAAAAAATACATCTGTGCAGAATACAAAAATACCAGACAGAGTAAAATGGTCGCTATCCAATAAGTGATTTTAGATGTATGATTCACAAAATATTTGGTATGGAATTAGTTGTATTTATTTTCGATGATTTCCATAAGCCGATCTTCATATTCCTCTTTACCTTCCCAATTATTATAATCCGGCTTAATCACGTTTAGTATAAAATTTGAAGCATCCTTAAAGGACGTAACAGTATTTAATTGAGATAGAACGCGTTCATAGTCTTTATCTTTATTATTAAATAAGTGCTTTATAAAGGCAATTCTGTCGTTTAAACCAATATTAAATGAATTGTTTTTTAATTTTTCGTTTAAAGATTTATTAGTTGTATTAGCATCTGCAACACGTTCAAAAACTGGAATTTCCTTATAGTCTGCTGCTAATTCCTCAATATCACTTTCATAAGTCATCGTTTTAGTAACAACTTCTTCCATCATATCGTCAACTTGCTGCGTTTCCTGGGGCATTTGTGCTACTATATCCTTTATTTTCTCCATAGCAGGCTCCATTATTTCTTCTTCATCCCGCTCATCAAGATTAACATAAAGTCTATCTTCAACTTCAATATTATCACTAACTGTATTATTAAAGGCCGTATCTAGCATGTCAAAAAACGAGGAGTCATTACCAATTGTAGGAAGATCATCTTCAAAATTTTCTTGAGCAAACTTCAATACTGTTAATTTTTCATACAGCTTCGCCACTTCATCATGCAATCTATCTACATCTTCTTTTCCTTTTAACTTTAGTATTCTATGAGCAATACTAATTAATTCAGACTCGAGCTTCTTCTTCATAATATTAAAATTTAATCTGCGTTAGGTTTTTGATATTTAATAAATTTACGCACCTTTATACAAACGCAAATTAGGTCTAATTTAGTGCTAAAATTACGAAATGTTTCTTGAAAACACTGTAAATCATAAAGAACAATTTGGATGGATTGAGGTTATTTGTGGCTCAATGTTCTCTGGTAAAACCGAAGAATTGATCCGAAGATTGAAGCGTGCACAATTTGCAAAACAAAAGGTAGAAATATTTAAACCTACCATAGATGTGCGTTATGATGAAGAGAAAGTAATCTCTCATGATGATAACGAAATACGGTCTACACCTGTTCCGGCTGCAGCAAATATTCCCATTTTAGCAGATGGTTGTGATGTTGTAGGTATTGATGAGGCTCAATTTTTTGATGGAGAAATAGTTCGTGTTTGTAATGATTTAGCAAATAAGGGAATTCGTGTTATTGTTGCAGGTTTAGATATGGATTTTAAAGGCAATCCTTTTGGTCCGATGCCTTACTTAATGGCTACGGCAGAATACGTCACCAAAGTGCATGCTGTTTGTACTCGAACTGGGAATTTAGCGCAATACAGTTATAGAAAAGCAAAAAGTACTGATCTGGTTCTTCTTGGTGAAATTGAAGAGTATGAACCATTAAGTCGTGCTGCTTATTTTAAGGCTAGTATGCGAGATAAGCTTAGAAGTATTAATGTAAATGAAGCAGAAGAAATCATTTCAAAATCTTCAAAACAAGCCAATGCCTAAAGCGCAAGAGACTGTACTTGAAATAAACCTAACTGATTTAAAGCATAATTTTGATTATTTAAAATCAAAACTTCAACCAAACACTAAATTTTTAGCTGTTGTTAAGGCCTTTGCATATGGTAGCGATGCTTCTGCAGTTGCGAATTATCTTCAAAATTTGAATGTTGATTATTTTGCTGTGGCCTATGTTATGGAAGGCGTTTCATTGAGGGATGCTGGGATTACAAAGCCAATTTTAGTACTACACCCACAGCCTGCAAACTTTAGTACACTTATTGATCGTTGTCTTGAGCCTAATCTGTATAATGCTAAAGTATTAAATGAATTTATTAGTTCTGCGGAATCATTAAATCAAGAAAATTATCCTATTCATATAAAATTTAACACCGGATTAAACAGACTTGGCTTTTGGGAAAATGATGTTGATTATATTGTTTCAAAATTAGGGCAAACTAAGGCAGTAAAAGTATCTTCTATCTTTTCCCATATGGCGGCAAGTGAAGACTTGAGCTCTGAATCATTTACTCAAACCCAAATTGATGATTTCACAAAAATAGCAGATGAATTTAGTAGAAAAACCAATAGTAAACCAATGCTTCATATGTGTAATACTTCAGGTGTTTTAAATTATCCCGAAGCTCATTTTGACATGGTGCGTTGTGGTATTGGACTGTATGGTTTTGGTAATTCAGATAAAGAAAATAAAAAATTAAAACCCATAGCTTCATTAAAATCAGTTATATCCCAAATTCATAAAATTGAAAAAAATGAAACTGTAGGCTACAATCGAGCTTTTAAAGCTGCTAGTTTCATGAGAATTGCAACGATCCCTATTGGTCATGCAGACGGAATTGGAAGGCACTACGGAAATGGAAGAGGATTTGTTTTTATAAATCAAAAAAAGGCATCGATTGTTGGAAACGTTTGCATGGATATGCTCATGGTTGACATTACTAATATTGATTGTCATGAAGGTGATGAAGTTGTAGTTTTTGATGGTAATTCATCGGCCGAAACTCTTGCGTCTAAAGCAAATACTATTTCCTATGAACTTATTAGCGCCATATCACAACGTGTGAAGCGCTCATTTTTAGAGTAATACAAATTTCTCTTGTAATTATGTGACTTTTTTGATTAACTTGGTGTCATACAATTAAATCATAAACACTGACTATTATGCTTAAAGAATTTAAGAATTTTATCATGACCGGTAATGTCATCGAATTTGCTGTTGCCGTAATTTTAGCAGGAGCCGTAGGCCTTGTGGTTAATGGATTTGTAAATGACATTATTATGCCGCTGGTTGGTCATTTTGCCGGTGGGATGGACTTTGCTAGTCTTAAAGTAGTCTTAACTGAAGCAGTAACTGATGCTGAAGGTAATATTACAACACCAGAAAACGCAGTGCGTTGGGGTGCTTGGGTGAATACAATTATTAACCTGATTGTTGTTGGTTTTGTACTATTTATGATGGTAAAAGCATACAACAAGACAAAGAAACCTGTAGAAGAAGCAGCTCCAGCTGGGCCTTCAGACAATGATCTTTTATCAGAAATTAGAGATTTATTAAAGAAATAATCAAATAAATCCACTACACTAGAATTATTAAAACCACTTCATGAAAATGAAGTGGTTTTTTTATAGATATTCTTTACTTTTACCATCTCATAATTATTTAAGTATGAAAATAGCTGTTGTTGGTGCTACTGGATTGGTAGGAACGGTCATGTTAAAAATTTTAGAAGAACGTAAATTTGCTGTCTCTGAGCTATTACCTGTGGCATCTGCTAAATCAATAGGTAAAAGTATCGCGTTCAATAATTCCAATTATAAAATAATTAGTATGGAAGAGGCAATTAATAAACAGCCTCATATTGCCTTATTTTCAGCTGGTGGTGATACTTCAAAAAAATGGGCGCCAAAATTCGCAGAAATAGGAACAACCGTTATAGATAATTCCTCAGCTTGGCGTATGGACCTTGATAAAAAATTAGTTGTCCCCGAAATTAATGCATTGACACTGACCAAGGATGACAAAATAATTGCCAATCCTAACTGTTCAACTATTCAAATGGTAATGGCTTTAGCTCCATTGCATAAAAAATATAAAATAAAAAGATTAGTCATTTCAACTTATCAATCTATAACCGGAACTGGCTCAAAAGCTGTGCAACAATTACAAAATGAACTTGCAGGTATAAAGGGTGAAATGGCTTATCCCTATCCCATTTATCAAAATGCATTACCTCATTGTGATGTTTTTGAAGAAAACGGTTACACCAAAGAAGAAATGAAACTAGTCAGGGAAACTCAAAAAATTTTAAACGATAAGACAATTGCTATTACAGCAACTGCCGTTAGAATTCCTACTGCTGGTGGTCATAGTGAGTCTGTAAATATTGAATTTGAATCTGAATTTGATATTCATGAATTGCGTAAATTACTAAGTGAAACAGATGGTGTTACTGTACAGGACAATCCTGATGTAAATGTTTATCCAATGCCAATTTACGCAAATGGCAAAGATGATGTTTTTGTTGGGAGAATTAGAAGGGATGGATCACAACCTAATAGCCTGAATCTATGGATTGTAAGTGACAATTTAAGAAAGGGGGCAGCAACAAACGCAGTTCAAATTGCTGAGCACCTTGTTTCTCAAAATCTTGTGTAATTCAACTAGGATTTCTACAATTACTTTGTTGGCCTAGCGTGTTGTAGTGAAAATCATGCATTATAACTAATTAATTCCAAGGGTTTTAACCTTTTATTTAATTTAGACATCCAAATTTCCTGTAAATGAGTAAAAATTGCGCTTACATATTGTGGTTTTTATGTGTGTCTGTTATACTGCAATCTTGTGTGAAAGATGAGGGTTATGTAGAAGTTGAACCTGATTTAATTTCTCCTGTGACTTTTGTACTTGATAGTGTGCCATATTTAACATTGTCTGAATACAATTTTTTTGAAGGCGATTTAAATGGTTTAGACCCTGTATATGGCGTATTACCATTTACCTTAAATTCAACATTATTTACAGATTTTGCTAAAAAGAAACGATTTATTTGGATGCCTTCCGAATCTAGCGCATCATATGTAAACGATTTTTCAATTTTAGATTTCCCAATTGGCACCGTTCTTATTAAAAATTTTTATTATAACAATGTGATGCCGAATAATAATACAAAGATTATTGAAACACGAGTCATATATAAAAATAATGAAGACCGATGGTCATTTGCCAACTATAGATGGAATGACGAGCAAACAGAGGCCTATTACACAACCGATGGCGAAGTTGTTGATATAAGTTGGCTAGAAAATGGTGTTTCAAAAAGTGTTAACTATGAAATTCCTTCTCCTTCAAAATGTGTTACATGTCATGGTGATTTTAATGGTGGTATTCCTATTGGTGTTAAACCGCAAAATCTCAACCTCTCATATAACTACATTGATGGAGCTCAAAATCAGCTAAGTAAATGGGCTGATATGGGTTATTTGATTGACGATTTTCCAACTACCATTGAATCAACGGTTGACTGGAAAGATGAGTCGAAAGATCTAGAATTAAGAGTTCGATCTTATTTTGACATAAACTGTGCTCATTGTCATAATGCAGAAGGATACTGCAACTATGCGTTGTTGAGATTGGAATTTAAGAATACGGAATCATTAGTGAATTTAGGTGTTTGTGTTTCAAACGATTTTTACCTAGGTAACGAAGTTACTCATATTGTTAATCCTGGTGATGCTAATTCGTCAGCACTTTTTTATAGAATTAACACCATTGAAGAAGAATTTAGAATGCCATTTTTTGGCAGAACGCTTATTGATCCTGATGGTGTTGCATTAGTAGATCAGTGGATAAACTCATTAAATATAAATTGCAATTAATATTGGCTATTAAATAAATTAATCATGAAAAAAAATACTTTAATTATTATTCTCTTCCTGCCGTTTATCATGGTCGGGCAAGTTAATTTTTCTTTCTCCAGTAAAAGTGTATCAGGAACGGATTTAGGATTAGTAGATATGAACAATGATCAGTTAGATGATTTAATTGGTATCTCAACGTCTAATATTCAAATACATTTTCAACAACCAGATGGTACGTTCAATATTGTTAATCATCCTATTTCGGCAACATATCCTCCTTCTTGGAGTATGGCTGTTGGTGATTATGATGCTAATGGTTACAACGACTTTATTTGGGGAAGTGGTTCCGGCGCTCATGTGTTACAAGCCAATTCAGATGGAACAGCATGGTCCGTGGTGGCAACAAGTACTGATGTTTTTACACAGCGTACGAATTTTGTTGATATTAATAATGATGGTCACCTCGATGCTTTTATCTGTGATGATATTGATCCAAATGAATATTTTATGAATGACGGATTCGGAAATTTAACCCTATATGAAGGAGCTCAATACGCAACTGCTAATGGAGGCGATTGTACCAATCCTGATGATCCAATTTCGATAGATCAAGTTGGGGTGCCAGGAGGGCTTGGAATTCATCCTAGAGGAGGAAATTACGGCTCTATTTGGGTTAATTATGATGGTGATCGCGATATGGATTTATTTATAGCAAAATGTGGAGACTGTGAAGTGAGAAGAACAAATGAGCTTTATAGAAATAACGGAGATGGTACCTTTACTAGAATTGATGATATAGCCAATTTAGATGACCCAATTAATACATGGTCTTCGGCTTGGGGTGATTATGATAATGATGGCGACATGGATTGTTTTATTGGATCAAGCACAGGTAGCGAACAACATAAACTTATGCGAAATGACAATGGTGTGTTCGTGGATGTTTCAGTAGCATCTGGAGTACAAGCTTGTCAAAATTTTTATCATGAAAGTGTCTTTGTTGATTTTGACAATGATGGTTTTTTAGATATATATGTTAATGGTGATATTTTGTACAATGATGGTGATGGAACGTTTACTGTTGAAGCTCAGGCATCAACAGGATTGTCTGGTTTTGGTGGCGCTTTAGGTGATCTCAATGACGATGGTTTCATCGACTTGTTTAGAAATGGAATTTATGAAAACGATGGCAATAGCAATAACTATTTAAAAGTTTGTCTTGAAGGTACCAATAGTAATAAAAATGGTATTGGCGCAACTATAGAACTCACTACAGCCGCCGGAACACAAATAAGAGAAGTTAGAAGTGGTGAAGGATTTAAGTATATGAATAGCTTAACAGCTCATTTTGGTATTGGTACTGAAACTGAAGAAGATATTATTTCGTTAATCATTCGTTGGCCTTCTGGAACCGATGATCTTATTTTAAGCCCAACAGAAAATCAAACACTTTGTGTAACCGAAGGTGAAACTCTAAGTCTGGGACAATCATTAGTTGAAGATCTAATTTTATATCCAAACCCAACAAAAGGGATTCTTAACATCAATGCTACTTACGGTTTTGAAAATGCGCGGTATACAGTATTTGATATGAATGGAAGACAGATTATGAATAGCAAATTTGAATCTAATTCAATTGATGTTTCAAACATAAATTCGGGAATGTATTTCTTAAGAATCACAGATTCAGGAAAATCCAGAACTCAAAAATTTATTAAGAACTAAGAAAGAAATGACACTTAAAAAGCTCCTGTTATTAGATAATAGGAGCTTTTTTTATATTCGAAAATTACGATTCTTTTAAAATCATTTTAGCGCTTAAGTATCCAGGCATACATGTAATACCACCACCCGGATGAGATCCACTACCGCATAAATAAAGACCAGAAATAGGTGTTGAATATCTTGAACAAGACGGTATTGGTCTCGTTACTAATTGATCTACAAAATGCTCTCCGTGGTAAATGTGTCCCTCTGTTAAGGAGTAGCGTTCTTCAAAATCTAAAGGAGATAAGACCTCCATCCCAACTATGTGTTCAGATAGTTTAGGAGAGTATATCTCAAGTTCATTAATCACATCTTCTGCAAGTTTTGTTTTTGCTTCTTCAGACCAACCGGCCTCAAAGTCATATGGAATATGATGTGCTAACACTGAAATAACACTATGATTTGGCGGTGCAAGAGACTTATCTAAAATGGTTGGTATATGAACATCTAAAAATGGCGCGTTTGTAACCTCTCTGTATTTTATTGGATCAAATGCGCGTTCCATTTCATCAAATGAATTGCCTGTTCTAGCATGTGCCACAAGTTGATTATTCAGTAGAATTTCTTTGTTCACTGCTATATTAATTTTAGCAGTTGTACCTCTGCCTCTGATTTTATCAATCCAATAGTCTAGTTCGTATTCAATTTCAAAATCATCAAACAAATTTAAAAACGTTTCCTTAGGTGTGCACGATGCTACAACCTTTTTAGCAGAAATTGTCTCACCTCCTATTAATTTAACTCCTGAAACTTTGGTTTGATTATCTAATTCGATTTTTACTACCTCGGCATTTGTACGTATCTCTACACCTGCCTCTTTTGCAGCGTTAGAAAGTGCTTCAATCAGCGCTTGAGGGCCCCCATTAATATGATTTTGGGATGCACATTCCCACAGCAATAAATTAATAGTAGAGTATGCAGACCAAGGCCCAGCATACGATCCATAAAGTGCCGGTGCCGCAATACCTGCTTTTAAAAAATCTGTCTCAAATTTTTCATTCAAGAAATCAGTAACACACATTGGTGCAACTTTGAGCAGTTCCATCATTGTTTTATTCCCTAGTCCCTTAAGAATCATTCCTTTCTTTGCTAATATGACGAGACTAGCCATTGTTAAATTTTCAACATTAATATTTGGTGGTGGGTTATCCATCAAATCATCAATGACTTTACTAATTTTCTTTAAAAAAACCTGGTAATCTAGATAAGCTTCAGCATCTTTACTCGAAATCTCTTGTATATTTTTAGAAGTTAAATTAGCATCGTCTTGAACCATAATACTCTTACCGTCTTTAGATAAAATCGTAACATCTGATCTCTGATCAATAAATTCTAATCCATGTTTGTCAAGGGCTAAGTGCTTTACAACCGCAGATCGGACGCAACTAGTGTCGTGTAATAATCCAGTCGTAAAATACCCTGGTAAAAATTCTTCACCTGCTGCTATGCCTCCAAGAATATCTCGCTTTTCGACAACCAATACTTTTTTGCCTGATTTTGCAAGTGATGTGGCTGCCGTTAGACCATTATGTCCAGCCCCAATTACAATTATATCATACATACTCATATTGCTTTTTCTTTTAAAATTGATTTAGCAGATAACTCGCCCCCAGATCCCATAATTCCACCTCCAGGATGGGTTCCAGATCCAGACATCCACAAGTTTCTAATTGGTGTCTTATACTTTGCATATCCTGAGATGGGGCGCTGAAACAATAGCTGCTCTAAAGTAAGTTCGCCTTGAAAAATATTTCCTTCGGTTAGACCAAATGTTTCTTGTAAATCCCACGGAGTTACCACTTGTCTATGTTCAACCAAACTGTCAATATCTGGAACGTATTCTTTAATGGTTTCTTGAACCGCATCACCAAATTTATCTGATAATTTTGGCCAATATTCTGGCCCCTCTTTAATATCATATGGCGCATATTGAACAAAGCAGGACATCACATGCTTACCTGGTGGAGCAAGGGTTGGGTCGGTTAAAGAAGGAACCACTATATTAATATACGGCCTTTCAGAAAATTCACCATATTTTGCTTGATCATACGCTTTTTCAACATAATCTATATTAGGAACTATAGCAATATCTCCCTTCATAAAATCAAGACCCTTTCTTTTCTTACAAAAATTTGGTACACCATTCAAGGCAAAGTTAACTTTGCCTGAACTCCCTCTCATTTTAAACCTTTTAATCTCTGTTGTTATATTGGATGGCAGATTATTTTCGCCAATCATCTTTAGGTAAGTCCTATTAGGATCTAGATTCGAAACTACAATTTTAGAATCGATTTCATCTCCATTTCTCAATACTATGCCTGTAGCTTTTCCGTTCACTATTTTGACATGAGAAACGTCGGCGTTTGTTCTAATTTCAGCACCAAAACTTTTTGCTGCATTTGCACATGCCATACTTACGCCTCCAGTTCCACCTTTTGAAAATCCCCAAGAGCGAAAAGCTCCATCTAATTCACCCATGTAATGATGTAGTAGAACATAAGCCGTTCCTGGAGACCTAACACCAAGGAAGGTTCCAATTATACCACTTACAGCCATCGGCCCTTTTAGAATCTCTGATTCAAACCATAGGTCAAGAAAGTCGGCACTACTCATTGTTAATAGTTTTGTATTCATCTGCAGAAGTTCTGGACCTAAGTTTTTAAAAACTTTACCCATTCTCAATAAAGATGACAGCTCTTTAGGATTAATGGAAGCAACATCAGGTGCCGGATGATCTATTACTTCTTTGGCTAATTTGGCCATATGCGTCATAACCTTACTAAATTCTCCATAAACTTCGGAGTCTTTTTTATTAAATCGTGCAATTTCTCTTCTTGATTTATCGGCATCTCCCCAACGACAAAGGCCATAGTCATCATCAGGTAATGGTTGGTAAGAAGAATCCATTGGTATAATACTATACCCATGTTTTACCAGATCTAATTCTCTTATTATGTGCGGTCTGAACAAACTAACAACATAACTGCAAACAGAGTATGTAAATCCAGGATAAACCTCCTCTGATACAGCTGCTCCTCCTAAAACATGTCTTTTTTCAAGAACTAATACTTTTTTGCCAGCTTTGGCTAGATACGCAGCATTTATCAATCCATTGTGGCCGCCGCCTATTATTATTGCGTCATACTTTTTATTCATTTTGTTATTATTTAAGGATTGATCGTTTTCGTTCTGGATTAAAAAATTGTGGCTTTCCTACAATTGCTCTAACCGATTTTCTTTGATGCTCTACTATTACTTCAAAATTCACTTCTGAACCTGGTTTCGAATAATCAATTTCAATTGTGGCAAGAGCAATATTCTTTTTTAGCGATGGAGACCAAGTTCCGCTTGTTGCATAACCAATCTGCTTGGCGTTTTGTGTCTTATGATATATCGGCACAGAATATCTCCAGGCTCCTGATTCTGTATGCGGTGGTAATCCATGATTTTTGTATAAATTTTCCAGATCTGGCCAATTAATATCTAAACCAACAAGTGCCCATTTTGACCCATTTAATTTTTCTTCTCTTAAGGCGCGTTGTCCCATAAAAGCTTCCCTTTCTAAATTAACAGTCCACCCTAATCCAAGTTCATATGGTGTGCTCATTTGTTCAGGTATTAAGGCGTGCAATGAACTGTGATAATCAACACCATTCATCACTAATCCAGCTTCAATTCGGGCTACATCAAGTGCAGCTATTCCCGACATTCTAATATTATAGTTTTTCCCAGAACTCCAAACAGCATCGAATAATTCAAGAGCATTTTCGTTTTTTACCCACAATTCATAGCCTAAGTCTCCTGTATATCCTGTTCTAGAAATTTTGAAATCAAATCCATCTCCTTTTGCATCGGTTGTCCAGAAGAATTTCAAACTATCTAAATTTGCATCACACATACTTTTTAATATATCTCTTGATGTTGGTCCTTGTAATGCTAAACCGCAATAACTATCTGTTAAATCTTCAATATCAACTTCTAACTTTCTAGCAACTCTTGTAAACCATGAAAACGATGGGTCCGCTGCAGTTACAAAATATTCATCTTGATCAAAACGCATTACAGTTCCATCGTCAACTACCATTCCGCGATCATCACACCAGCAGCAATAAGTTGCCTGATTCAGTTTCAATTTGCTAATATCCTTGACCATTATACGCGATAATAATAAGGTGGCGTCTTTGCCCTTAACACGATACTTAAAAAGCGGTGTTATATCTATTAATCCGGCAGAATGCCTAAATGCAAAATATTCAAAATCGTTAACCACATTGTATGAGTTGGCTGCAAAATAACCTGCCCAATTCTTCCAGTCAAGGCTTTTATTGTGTTCTACTGTTCTTGGGTGAAAAGGAGATTGTATTGGCATAATTAATATTTTAAATAATCAATAATTCAACCATGGGGTTTCTATGGGATTCAGTAATAGATTTGAGAAGAGTTATTACTTAGGGCTATGGCTTAGAACTGCATCTAAATTAGTATAGCTTTTGAAAGACAATAATGTGAGCGGTTATAAACCTGGAATAAGAACCCAAGGCATTTGATTAACTTGAAGTGTATATAATTTTATCACGAGTTAAATGTACTTATAAAAAAACTCCGAAAATAATTTCGGAGTTAATTTTATTCTTCTACTGGTTCTTCAATTTCAAAGGTCTCCATGAATTTGGTAGTGTAGTTACCTGCCAAGTAATCTGGATGCTCCATCAATTGCCTGTGAAAAGGAATGGTAGTTTTAACACCTTCTATAACAAATTCGTCTAATGCTCTTTTCATTTTATTGATTGCCTCCTCACGAGTTTGGGCTGTTGTTATCAACTTAGCAATCATTGAATCATAGTTAGGTGGAATAACATATCCTGCATAAACATGGGTGTCAAGTCTAACCCCATGGCCTCCTGGTGCGTGTAAAGTTGTTATTCTTCCTGGTGATGGTCTAAAATCGTTGAAAGGATCTTCGGCATTAATTCTACATTCAATAGAATGCAAATTTGGAGTGTAGTTTTTACCAGATATAGGTACGCCCGCTGCAACTAATATTTGTTCTCGAATCAAATCAAAATCAATAACTTGTTCCGTTATTGGATGCTCAACCTGAATACGTGTATTCATTTCCATGAAGTAAAAGTTTCTGTGCTTATCAACTAAAAACTCCACAGTTCCCGCGCCTTCATACTTAATATATTCTGCTGCCTTAACAGCTGCTTCCCCCATTTTTTTCCTAAGTGCTGCCGTCATAAATGGTGATGGCACTTCTTCTGTTAGTTTTTGATGTCTTCTTTGAACAGAACAATCACGTTCTGAGAGATGACAAGCTCTACCTGTGGAATCACCAACTATCTGAATTTCTATATGTCTTGGCTCCTCAATCAGCTTTTCCATATACATGTCATCATTTCCGAATGCTGCCTTTGATTCTTGTCTAGCCGAATCCCAAGCATCTTTAAGGTTTTCAGCTTTCCAAACAGCACGCATACCTTTTCCACCTCCACCAGCGGAAGCTTTCAGCATAACTGGATATCCTGTTTCAACAGCCAATTTCTCACACTCTTCAAATGATTCAATTATTCCTTCACTTCCTGGCACACAAGGTACACCTGCGGCTTTCATAGTAGCTTTGGCATTAGCCTTATCGCCCATTCTGTCAATCATTTCCGGTGATGCGCCAATAAATTTTATTCCGTGCTCCCCACAAATTTTTGAAAATTTAGCATTCTCAGATAAGAATCCATATCCAGGATGTATAGCATCTGAATTGGTGATTTCAGCTGCAGCAATGATATTTGAAACTTTTAAATAAGACTGTGGGCTTGGAGGTGGCCCTATACAAACTGCCTCATCGGCAAATTTTACATGCAAGCTTTCGGCGTCTGCCGTAGAATAAACTGCAACTGTTTTAATGCCCATTTCTTTGCAGGTTCGTATAACACGTAGTGCTATTTCTCCTCTATTGGCAATTAGTATTTTTTTAAACATAACTTTTATTCTAAAAATTTCAAATTCCTGGTGCCCAATTCCAATTATAAGATGTTAGGATTTGCCTGTTGGAATTTTTAATGGTTATGATGGATCTACTAAAAACAATGGTTGATCAAACTCAACTGGAGAAGAGTCATCAATTAACACTTTAACAATTTTACCCGTTACTTCTGACTCAATTTCATTAAAGAGTTTCATTGCTTCGATGACACATAAAACATCTCCTTCATTAATACTATCTCCCACTTCAACAAACGCAGGTTTATCTGGTGAAGGTTTTCTATAGAAGGTGCCAATAATTGGCGATTTAATAGTTATGTATTTAGAATCATCACTATCTGCCGAAGTTGGCGTTTCTTGTACTGCTTCAGGTGCAACTGCTACAGGAGCTGATTGTGGCACCTGTGCTGGTGCCTGAGCAACTACAGGGACCTGTTGAACATACGTGGTGTCTGATCCTGACCCTGTTCTAATGGTGATTTTGACATCTCCCATTTCTAATTTAACCTCACTTGCGCCTGATTTTGCAACAAATTTGATTAAGTTTTGAATCTCTTTTAAATCCATAATAATAGTTAATTAGTTTCGTCTAATTTATGCGTTATAAGCCCATTTATAATAAATAGAGCCCCAGGTAAATCCACCACCAAAAGCAGCGAATATTAAATTATCTCCCTTTTTTAATTGTGATTCGTAATCATTTAATAGTAACGGAAGTGTAGCGGAAGTTGTATTGCCATATTTATGAATATTCATCATAACCTTACTTTCATCTAACTCAATTCTTTTAGCCGTAGCGTCAATAATTCGCTTATTTGCTTGATGCGCTACAAGCCATGAAATATCATCTTTACTTAAATTATTTCTATCTAATATTTTTTCTGCCACATCGGCCATATTGAAAACGGCATTTTTAAAAACAGTTTTTCCGTCTTGAAATACGTAATGTTTTCCATCTTCATAGGCCTGTTTCGTCATAGGATAAGACGACCCTCCATATGTGGCCTGTAAAAATTCACGACCCTCACCATTGCTTCTAAGTAATTCGTCTTGCAAACCAAGGCCATCAGTATTGGGTTCGAACAAAACTGCTCCTGCTCCATCTCCAAAAATGATGCAAGTTGCCCGGTCTTCATAGTTTATAAATGATGAATTTTTATCAGCGCCAATCAATAAAACATTTTTATATTTTCCTGACTCAATATATCTAGCAGCTACCGACATTCCGTATAAAAAACTTGAACAAGCGGCTTCAAGATCGAATGAGAATGCGTTCACCGCTCCTATTTGAGTTGCCGTATAGGCAGAAGTAGAAGCTGCTTTCATGTCAGGTGTTGCTGTAGCAACAATAACAAGCTCGATATCCTTTGGATCAATACCTTTTTTTTCAATTAAGTTTTTAGCGGCGTTAATGGCTAGAAAAGAAGTCCCTTTGCCTTCGTCTTTTAAGATTCTTCTTTCCTTAATCCCTGTTCTAGAAGTAATCCATTCGTCATTTGTATCAACCATAGACTCCAAAATTTGGTTAGTCAATACATAGTCTGGCACATACGCGCCAACAGCTGTAATTGCTGCTGAGATTGTACTCATAATTTATTTCGTTTTGATCAAAAAACAGTCAAAAATGACAAAAAATCGTCAAAAATCTACTAAAAACACCCTTTTTTGACCAAATTTGACGCAAAATAGGGTGTTTTTAACTTATAGAAAAATATTATATAAAAAAAACGCTCACAAGTGAGCGTTTTTCTATATGCATGCATAATAGTTATGCTGCGTTTTCTTCTTCTGTTGCATCTATTAGCACTTGACCTCTGTAATAAAGTTTACCGTCATGCCAATGCGCTCTGTGATAAAGATGTGCTTCACCAGTTGTTGGACAAGTTGCAATTTGTGGTACGCTTGCCTTGTAATGCGTTCTTCTTTTATCTCTTCTAGTTTTTGAGATTTTTCTTTTAGGATGTGCCATTTTAAATGTTATTTATCCGTTAATAATTTTTTTAATGTATTCCAACGAGGGTCAATTTCGTCATTTTCAATATCTCGGTTGAACCCTTTTGGACTTAATTCTTCAAGTTTTTTTAATATGTCTGAATCTAATGTTCCGTCCTTCACTCCAGGGTGAATTCTTTTAGATGGTACTGATAATACAACAAGTTCATAAATGTACTGTGCAACATTTAGTTCATACTCACCTCTAGGTAAAATAAGGATCTCTTCATTTTCATTATTAAATTCATCACCAAATTTTACTACCAAGTCAAATTGATTACTAACCGTTTGATCAAAAGATTCGTTAGTTAGGTCACAATTTACATTGAGATAACCACTTGCGTTAAAATTCAATTCTAATAATGTTTCCTTTTTGTTAAGTAGTATCCTAACATTTACATTAGAATCATTAAATTCTTCATACTCAAAAAAATCAAAGAACGATTTGTTGATTTTATACTCAAAAAGATGCTTTCCTTCCTTAAGACCAACAAATTGAATCGCAAACTCTTTCAATGCCTTCATAACCTCATTCGTTTCGAGCGTGCAAATATATAAAATTTAATTACTATTTGTGAGCTTAGCGCTATTTTTTTGAAGATGCTTTTGCTTGTTGTTTTTTTAATGGCTTAGCATTAAATTCATTGTACGTTTGCCTGTTTTTATAAATTTTAATACCGGCGAATAGAGCTTCCTTGAAAGATGTATTATCTGCTTTTCCTTTTCCAGCAATTTCAAAGGCAGTACCATGATCTGGCGAGGTTCGTACTTTACTTAAACCGGCTGTATAGTTAACCCCATTTCCAAAGGTCAGTGTTTTAAAAGGTACAAGGCCTTGATCGTGATAAGCCGCTATAATTGCATCAAAAGTTTTATAGGTGTCTGAGCCAAAAAAACTATCTGCAGAATAAGGTCCAAATACTAATAACCCTTCTTTTTTCAGTTTATCAAGTGATGGTCTTAATATGTTGTCATCCTCAGTGCCGATTACACCATTGTCTCCTGTGTGTGGATTAATTCCTAATACCGCGATTTTAGGTCGCCTAATCTCAAAATCTTTAATAAGACAATCGTGAATTGTTTTAATCTTGCTAAAAATTAAATCTTCAGAAATATTTAATGAAACATCTTTTACGGGCACATGATCGGTGAGCAAGCCAACTCTTAAATCTCCCGAAATCATTAACATAAGACTGTCTCCATCTAATTGTTCATTTAAATAATCAGTATGTCCCGGAAATTTAAATGATTCTGATTGTATATTATGTTTATTTATTGGAGCTGTTAATAATGTATCTATCTGATTGTTTTTTAATGCCTTGGTTGCTGCCACAAGCGATTTAATAGCGAAGCTTCCTATTTTCTTATCCTCTTGACCAAAATTAATTTTAACCTCTTCTTTCCAGCAGTTATATACATTAACCTTTCCGTGTATTATTTTATTTAAATCATTTGTGCCATGGAAATTAATCTTATTTTCGAAATGCTTTTTCAAAAAAGAAACTGTTTTTACAGATGCAAAAATGATAGGAGTGCAAAGATCTAATATACGTTCATCTTCAAAAGTCCTAAGTATGATTTCTCCTCCAATTCCATTTAGGTCTCCAATAGATATTCCTACTTTTATTTTTTCTTCCTTTCGCATTAAAAAATAATACCTTTGCTTATTGATTTTGAAATGCAAATTTAACCAAATAAACAAACTATACTGTGTTTACTGGAATTATTGAAAACCTAGGCAAAGTAAGTTCTATTGAAAAAAATAGAGACAACATTGATATTGTAATTGAAAGCGCTATTTCTGGAGAATTAAAGATTGATCAGAGTGTTGCGCATAATGGCGTATGTTTAACAGTTGTTGATTTAGGCAACAATAGTTATACAGTCACAGCTATTAAGGAAACAATAAGTAAAACGAATTTTGGAGCTTTACAAGTTGGTGATTCAATTAATCTTGAGCGCTCTGTTAAATTAGGAGACCGCCTTGATGGGCATCTTGTGCAAGGGCATGTTGATCAAACTGGAGAATGTATTCACATTGAAAATCAAAATGGCAGCTGGCTTTTTACTTTTAAATATTATGCAGCTCTGGGAAATCTTACAATAGAAAAAGGATCGATAACAATTAATGGCGTCAGTCTGACTGTAGTTAATTCAAAGCTTGATTCTTTTTCTGTGGCAATTATTCCGTACACTTATGAGCACACGAACTTTAGAGAATTGAAAATTGGAGGATTAGTGAATTTAGAATTTGATGTAATTGGGAAATACGTAAGTAAGCTACAAAAGTTGAGAAGTTAAGCCTGAGATTTTACTAAATCCATTTGCTTCTTAATACCATAAATTAAACCAAGAATTAATAAAAACAGCACGGCTCCATCAACTGGTAATCCAGGTGGTGGTGGTGGCATTGGCGGTGGCGGAGTATCCTGGGCAGAGGATATAAAACTCACCAACAACATTGAGGCTGAGGTCAAGGTCATTTTATGTTTAATTCTCATTTAACTGGGTAAATGTATAAAAAAAAGCACGTTATCAAAAGAAAATCGAGGTAAACTTGTCGTTTAACGCACCGAAATCATCGACGAACTGCATGCTTTTTAATCAAATTTCATAACTAACAAGTCTCTGAATCCCTTGTTATTGCTCACAAATATAAAATAATAAAATGTAATAATTGGCTAACAATCAATTATTTGATTTGTGAAAACTACATTCTCATGCTGATCAGCTAATAAACGTTATCGGCATCTATTTTGTTGCTTTTGAATAAAAAATAAATGGTTAAACAATAGATGTCACTAAATATTCTATATACATGATGTGCCTAAGACGAGATTAATTTTTATAAAATATATTTTACTTTTGTAAAAAAACAGATGAGAAAATTAATTTTATTTTTTGCCATTTTTACGTTTTTAACCACAAGTTGTGGAGGCAACTTCCTGATGAATTCTTCCAATGTAAGTAAGGTCAAGAAAAACTATGACAAAATTTTGATTCTTGCAAAAGCCAAAGATCAAGTGGCTCGTATAAATTTTGAAGATCAGGTGGTTAAAGATTTTGCAGCCAGGGGCATTAAGGCATCTTCCTCTATTTCAGTTATTAAAACAGAAAGTTTCTCCAAAGAAATATCCGAAAAAGATATTGAAGAAATGAGGTTAAAGTTGGTGAAAGATGGTTATACTGGTGTTATCATTACCTATTTAGTAAGCAAGGACCAGTACACAAATGTTGTACAAGGAGGTTCATCTACTGCTTTTATTCCAGTACGCTATGGTAGATTTGGTAGATATTATGGTGCCTACCCCGTAAATTATTGGGAGCCAGATCAGGTTAAGGTTGGCATAGAATATACTTTAGAAAGCTGCCTTTTTGATATTACGGTAGATCAGAAAGACAATTTACAATGGTTGGGTAAGTTCAAGGTAAAGGACCCAAAATCATTAACCAAGACTATAGAAAAGTATTCTAAAGAATTGACCGATAAATTATTAATTGAAAGTATCTCGCAATAAAAAAGTTTCTCAATTTTTTATTTTAATCATATTCTATATCGCATTTATTTGATTAAATTCGTAAGACAAACCAATTAAACATCATTATGAAAAAGTTAATCCTACCTTTAATATTTCTACTCTCAATTTTTATCAGTAACGGTCAGAATGATGATGAATCAATTAGTTTTAAGAATGAAATTGCCTTAGAGGTATCTGATCTAATAAACGGGACTTATCAAATTAAATTTGAGCGTTTAGTAGGAGAACATCTCACTGTAAGTTTAGGGTTGGGCTATAAAGGAAACGAAGGGCTTATTAAATTATCTGGTATAGATACAGAAAAAATTCAAACTGGGGACATTACCTATTCAGGGTTGAAAATAATTCCGGAAGTTAAATATTATATAAGTAAAACTAAGCAGTACGGTAAAGACGGTTTTTATATAGGAGCATTTGTGAAATTTACCAATTTTCAATCTGATCTTAATGGAACATATACTAATGACGCGATGGAAACTTTTACAATCGCATTTGATGCTGATATAAACGTGACATCAATTGGATTTATGGTTGGATATAAATTACCATTGTCTCCAAAGTTTTCAATAGATTTCTTAATTGCAGGACCAGGAGCAGGGTTTTATAATTTTTCTTTCGTGAATACTGAAGATTTACCTGACGAGTTTTACGAAGATTTTAATATGGCTCTAGAAAATTACAGCCTGTTCGATTTATTGGATGGCGATTTTAAATTTGAAAGCGCTAGTAAGGACACTAAATTCACTTTACCTTCATTTCGTTATGGGATTTCGTTAGGATATTCTTTTTAATAGCTTGATGAATTAGAGCTTAGGTTTCAGATCCATTTTTTGGCCTGATTAGCGGGTGTTAATTTGGCTATTTCTTTTGATTATTAGCATTTAAATATTTACTTTCAGTACTTATACTTTTCCAAGTTATTCGGCATTGTTATATTAACTTTTTTAAGTTCTAAATATATTAAATCTATGAGCAAAACTATTCAACTATTATTAAGTCTAAGCGTTATTCTATTTTTGAACGGATGTTCAAGTGTTAAGGTATTGAACTCCTGGAAAGGGGATAACATGGAGAGTATAAAAGACAAAAACATTATTGTAATTGCACGAACGTCTAATAAAGCAACGCGAACTGCTTTTGAAAATGAAATTGTTGATCAGTTGACTTCTAAAGGCATTAAAAGTAGCACTAGTATTTCCAATTTTCCAGATTTAAACCCAGATCAAGAAGTGACAGATGAACAGCGTGAAAAGATAAAATCCTTATTGCTAAAAGAAGGGTTCAATGCTGTTGTTTTAACTGTAATAAAAGAAATAGAAGAGTTGTCAAGAACCACTAAAGAAGGCGGTCATTATGCTGGCGGCAACTACATGGGCTATTATCCGAAGTACTATGGTGTATTTGTTGGCTATTACCAAAATCCATCCTCTTTCTCTTCATATGGGAACTATGTTGAGGAATCTTTCTCCACCCAGACAGCTAATAACTTTGTCTTAGAAACTGTGATTTACAATCTTGATGAATCAGAAGAAAAACAATTGGTTGCAGTAGTCGCTTCAAAAATTGAAGATCCAGAAAATGCAACCTCAGCGGCAAAACAATATGTAAAAGCGATCACAAAAAGTTTTGATTAATAAAATCCCTTATGACCAATCGTCTACACTTATATAAATCATTATTAAAATATTAAATTATGAAGAACAAACTATTACTATATGGTATTGTTGTGTGTTCATTGATGTTGACCTCTTTTACAACAAATGAATTAAATGTTCGTCAATCCAATACCACTGAACCTTTAAGTGAATTACAAGAAACACCTACTCTGCCGGTTGGTACAATTTTATTTCTGAAGTCTACAAAAGTTATCAGCGCAAAAAATTTCAAAGCAGGCGATCACTTTTTCGTTGAACTTGATAAAGATGTCACAAGTAAAGGAAAAGTGCTTATCCCTAAGGGGACTATGGTACAAATGGAGGTCTTGGTGTCTGATAACAAAAAACGAAGATCAAGCACGTTTGCCGTGACGGTTGGTGGATTTATTATTGATAATTATGTTCAACTAGTCAAAACAGAAACAAAGGTCATTACCACTGAAGATATGGCGGGAGGAACAATTAAAAAAGCAGCTATAGGTGCTGGTGTTGGCGCTGCATTTGATGGCAGTCGAGGTGCTGGACGTGGTGCTGCTATTGGAGGTGCTATGGGCTTGCTAAAACCCGGGCAAAGTATCCAGTTTCCAGCAGGTATTGAAGCAACATTTCAATTGGAATTACCCCTCAAAGTTGATTGGTTATAAATTCATTAATACAAATAAAAAGGAAATTGTTTATGAAAAAACACATCATATTAATATTAGTGGCAATATTATGTCTTCCTACGTGGGGCCAGGATACTGATCAAATTGAAAGTCAAAATAGTTCTAATTGGCAAATTGATGTGACACCTTATGTTTGGTTGGCTGGATTTAAGGCCGATATCGGATTTCGTGACTTAGAACTAGGACAAGTTCAAGCCGATTTCTCCGATATTTTAGAAAATTTAAAAATGGGTGCCTTGCTCCATGCCGAAGCTAGTAACGGAAAGTGGATCATAATGGGTGACCTTATGTATTTTAAGACTAGTAAGGGAGGATCGCTTGACATCAATTCTACGCCAACAGAACTAAATACAAAGTTGTTAGTAACCGAACTTGGTGTTGGTATTAATATGGTGAATGATGAAAATGCCTTCCTAGTAGACGCGTTTATTGGATGGCGGTCTATTAGTAGTGATAATGTAATGACCATTGGATCACGAACTGCCTTAGACAGAAACTCTAATGCTAATGATCCTTTTATAGGAGCTCGAATGAAGATAAAATCGGAAAAATGGTTATATAGTTTGCGTGCCGATGTAGGTGGATTTGGAATTGGTACAAAATCAAGTTTAAAGATAAGTACTTTAGGTGCTTATAGTTTTTCTGATTTATTCGCTCTCTATTTTGGCTTCCAAGCTCTGGACATTAAAATTGAAAAAAGCGATTTTAATTTTGACATCCTAACAACAGGATTTGTCGTAGGTGGGAATTTTAGTTTTTAGAAGTGATGAAATAATAACAACGAATAATAAACGTATTAAAATGAAAACAAAACTAACAGTATTGATCGCACTAATCCTATCAACGGGAGTGTTTGCACAAGAAAAGCCAAATGTCGTATTAATGGTAATGGATAATCTTGGTTGGGGTGAAATTGGCGCCTACGGCGGTGGCGTTCTACGTGGTGCAGAAACCCCAAGGCTGGATAACCTGGCAAGCGAAGGAATGCAACTACTCAATTTCAATGTTGAACCTCAATGCACCCCTAGTAGATCTGCATTAATGACGGGAAGACATCCTATTCGCTCTGGTACAACTAAAGTAGTTTGGGGCTTACCTTATGGACTAGTCGGCTGGGAGAAAACCATGGCTGAACTATTTACAGAATCAGGATACGCCACCGGAATGTACGGGAAATGGCATTTAGGAGATATTAAAGATAGATTTCCAACAGATCAAGGCTTTGATGAGTGGTATGGAATAGCTAATACTACTGATGAATCGGAATATACTTCTCAAATAGGTTTTGACCCTACCGTGGTTAGCCCTCCGCAAATACAATACAGCACCAAAGGAAAAACTCCATCACCTGTAAAGGAATATAATATTGACACTCGAAGAACTATTGATGAAGAACTCACTGACAAGGCAATTGCTTTCATGAAAAACGAAGTAGAAAAGAAGAATCCGTTTTTCGTATACATTCCATTTACGCAAGCACATGTTCCTACACTGCCACACCCAGATTTCGAAGGCAAAACAGGCAACGGAAATTGGGCGGATGTATTAGCAGAATTGGACCATCGTGCAGGTCAAGTTCTCGATGCTATAGATGACTTAAAAATTAGAGATAATACCATAGTGATCTGGATGAGTGAGAATGGACCGGAAGAGGCGCCAGGTTGGTTTGGTACTGCAGGGTATTGGAGAGGTCATTATTTTACGGCTCTTGAAGGGTCCTTAAGAACACCCTTCCTTATTCGCTGGCCTGATAAAATCAAAAAAGGAATGAAAAGTGATGCAATGGTCCATATAACTGATGTATTACCTTCACTAGCCAGTGCAGCAGGATTCGAAATGCCAAATGATAGAATAATTGATGGTGTTGATCAAATGCCCCTTTTCAAATCTGATGTTTCAAAATCGGCCAGAGAAGGATTTCCAGTATACAATGGAGACCTGATGTTCGCCTACAAATGGCGAAATTTTAAGATTCATTTTTACGAGCAAAATAGCATGCTTGGAACTCCAGTTAAGCACAATTTTCCTCGTGTGCACAACTTATTAAGAGATCCCAAAGAATTATTTGGTATTTATGGTGGACATGAAACCGGAACACAAAGCCTTACTTGGGTCTTACCTGCCGTAACCAAAGAGATATTAAAATTTCAAGGTACACTGAGGGCAGAGCCAATCATAAAACTCGGTACACCAGAGCCATATAATCCGAACAAAAATTAATCCATTTAACAATGAAACAGATACTATTTATTCTTAGCGTTTGCCTTACGTTTTCCATGACCGCTCAAACAGGCGGCTGGAATCCGGAACTCAAAGAAAATGCCGATGCGGCATTATCTAACATGATAAAGCAAACACCAAAACTTGAAAAATTTAAAAATGCGGCTTATGGTTATGCCATATATCCAAAAGTAACCAAAGCTGGTATTGGCATTGGTGGTGGTGCAGGTCGCGGTATTGTTTATAAAGATGATGAACCAATTGGATCTTCAAAACTGAAACAGGCTTCCGTTGGATTACAATTAGGTGGTCAACAGTATAGCGAGGTCATCTTTTTTAAAGATAAAGAGGCATTTGAAAAGTTTACAAATGGCAATTTAAAATTTGATGCACAGGCATCTGCGGTTGCTATCACCGAAGGTGCTTCGGCAGATCTGTCCTATTCTGGTGGTGTTGCAGTTTTCACCCAAACCAAAGGCGGATTGATGTATGAAGCCTCTATTGGCGGGCAACATTTTACCTACAAACCAAATAATTAAAAAAATCTATGAAAAGGGGATTTGTATTATTGACTTTTATTTTTCCGTTATTCTTTTTTGCACAAACAGAAGATGCTCAGGAAACCGCCGGATCAGCGGAAGACCTAGCTAAACAATTAGCAAATCCAGTGGCTTCACTTATTAGCGTACCTTTTCAAAATAATTTTGATTTTAATGTAGGGCCTTTAGAAGGTTTTAGGTATAACTTAAATGTACAACCGGTTATTCCAATATCATTAAGTGAAAAATGGAATATGATTAGTAGAACAATCGTGCCCATTATTTCACAAAGCGATGTTACAGGAAGCGGAAACAGTGAAACAGGACTTGGTGACATTGCCCAAAGTATTTTCTTTTCACCCAAAGAAGTGAAAAATGGAACAGTCTGGGGAGTTGGTCCCATAATTCTATTGCCAACCGGAACAAACAATTTTCTAGGAGCCAATAAATGGGGTCTCGGGCCCAATGCGGTAGTATTAAAACTAAATGGCCAATGGACTTATGGTGCCTTGGTAAACCATGTTTGGTCTATTGGTGGAAGTGGTAGTACCGAGATAAATGCAACTTTTGTTCAACCTTTCATGACCTACGCAACTAAAAATGGTTCTTCTTTTAGCCTTGCTTCTGAAAATACACAAAGTTGGAATAATAGTATATTTGGAGGATTTGTAGGAGCCTACTACGCCAAAGTGACAAAATTTGGAAAGCAATTGGTGCAACTTGGCGGTGGGCCCAAAGTATTTTATGGGAACAATTCATTCAACCCAAATTGGGGGATTCGAGTTAACTTGATCCTATTATTCCCAAAGAAATAGTATAAATTAAAAATAATGATTCTATGCTCGAATTAGAAAAACCGGAAGGCAAAACCATGTCTTTCCGTCAGAGGATATTTGTAAGGTATATAATGGCCATTCTAATAGACTTGGTGGTTTTGAATCTCCTCGATGAGTATTGGGATGCTGTGGTAATCGATTCTTTCACCATCTCCATTTTGGCCGCATTTATTTTGCAAATACTTTTACGAGCCACTATGGTGTTTGAGCATAAGGTCGCCGGTTATTTTAAATCCAAACCAGGTAAAATCAATGTGTTTTTGCGCTGGTTTTCAGCATGGTTAATTTTGTTTGGTTCTAAATTTCTCATACTTTTTGTGATCGATGTGATATTTGGAGAACGTGTAGAATTTAGTAATGTCATTGTATTTATTGTTGTTGTTGTTGCTGTCGTTTTAGCTGAGGTTGCACTCACAGCACTTTATAATTTAAAATGGATGAAAAACACGAGAAAGCCGCAACATAAATTGGACTAATTACAATTTGATTGAACATATGATTTTGAAAATACTAGTAATAGGAGCTTTTATCATTGCGTTTAATTTGGTGCTTCAAGGATTGGGAAGTGTGTATTGGCTTCGAAATATTGCAGCCTCCGTTAAAACTGAAAATGACATTACAAATAATAAAATTCTTAAAGTTTTATTGTACTCCTTTCTTCTTTTTACATTGATACACGCCATTCATTCCCTGGTTTGGGCAAGTTGTTATTATTTAATCCCCGAAACGGCGAGTCAATTCTCAAGCTTTTCTGAAGCTGTTTATTTTTCAATGGTTACTTTTACCACCTTAGGCTATGGTGATATTTCATTAAGTTCTAATTGGCAATTACTGTCAGGCTTAGAGGCCATCAATGGTATTATGCTTATTGGCTGGTCTACGGCAATGATGTTTGCTTTAATTCAAACTATCTATAACAGATTAAAAACGAAATAATGAGTACATCAAAAAAACAGAAAAAGCGTTCTGTTAAGAGGTTGAGTTTTCTGACTCTGATTTTTACCTTTTTGATTTTTATTTGGTATATCGCTTCCGATAGGATCACTCCCAATACAGACCAGGCAAGAGTAAAAGGCCTGGTTCTTTCTGTTGCTCCAATGGTCAATGGTTATGTTACCAATGTCAATGTAGGTTTGCATTCTGAGGTTAAAAAAGGAGATACCCTTTTTATGATTGATAGTAAACCCTATGAAATTGCCGTTGCCATTGCCGAAACCAATCTTGAAAATGTATCACAATCTATTAGTGCAGGAGTTTCTTCAATAAAATCGGCTACAGCCAGATTGAACAAAGCAAGAGTTAATTTAGACCGAGCCACCAAAAATTGGGAACGCACTCAACGGGTTGTTGCTCAAAGTGAGGGCGCCCTTTCTGAACGTGATAAAGATCGTTCTGAAGCATCTTATTTAGAGGCAATTGAGCAAGTAATTTCGGCAGAAGCCGGATTGGAAAAACAAATTGCAGCCTTGGGACCAACCGATGCTAACAATCCAAACACTAAAGCAGTTGTAAGCCAGTTGGAAAAAGCACAATGGGATTTAACTCATACTGCTATAATAGCACCTTCGGATGGTGTCATTGAAAGTTTTAATGTTGAAGTAGGCTATTTCGCCAGTGCCGGGAGATCTATGGTTTCTCTGATCTCTAATAATACCATGTGGATTCAGGCCAATCTGAAGGAAAACAACTTGTCTAATATAAAAATTGATAATGAGGTTGATGTCATTTTTGATATTGCGCCCGGGAAAATATTTAAAGGCAAAGTGAAAAGTATTGCTTACGGTGTAAGTACCGACAGAACCAATGCCGGAGGCCTTCCAAGAGTTTCTACGTCTCAAGGCTGGCTGAGAGATCCACAACGATTTCCTGTCATTATTGAATTAGAAGATTCGGAGATCATGAAGAAGCTTCGACAGGGCAGTCAAGCAGAAATAGTGGTCTATACCGGAAATAATTGGTTGCTTAATTTTTTAGCAAGAACACGCATATATATCATATCCAAACTGTCGTATGTTAGATAAAGTAAGGGGTTTTTACTGGGGTTTAAAAGAAGACATCCCGATTTTGCGTTGTGTGTTTGGAGTGACCTTAGCACTTTTGATCTCTACAACATTGGGGTATTTAGTGCCTCAAATAACGGCCATATTTGTGCTCATGTTTTTAGAACCTAATAAGAAACCTTTAGGCCTAAAAAAAGAAATTGGGATTGTATTGGGGATTTCTATTTTTGGATTTTTCGGTGTTGTATTTGGCAAGTATTTTATTGATTATCCATTGGTCATACTGCCGCTTCTGGCATTGATCATTTTTTGGTCATTCAGAATGACTAAAATACCAGTACCAATACGATTACTATTTTTGATGTTCGCAACATTAATACCGTTTATTACTTTGAAGGCCAACATATTGGGGGCTGTGATATTATCGGCGCTACTTCTTAATTTGATCATTGCCTTGGTTGTGATTCGCATTGCATTTTTCTTATTTCCTATCTCATCTCAGGAAAATGAAAGTATTAATAAAAAGAAACCGATGACTTATAAAAATGTGAGTTTGGATAAGTTGGCTTTTAATGGGTTAGTCGTTGTTTTTCCTGTCATATTTTTGTTTTATCTCTTCAATGCTAACATTGCCATCTTAACCTTAGTATTCGTAGTTCTTTTAAGTTTTGATCCTTTTATTTATCAATCTAAAAAAGGAGCGGGCCTTATTATGGCCAATATTATTGGAGGTTTAGTCGGTATTCTAGTTTATAATATCCTTGTCATTGCGCCTAGTTATGTCCTTTATATATTCTTAATATTAAGTGTCGCTTTTTATTTTGTTACCCGTGTATATTCGGGTAAAAAAACCGCTCCGATCTTCAAAATTGGCTTTAATACTTTTTTTGTGACCATGGGTGTCATAGCTACATCCACAAATGAGGCGGGTAATACCATCTGGGAACGTTTATTACAAATTGGCTTGGCCATTCTATATGTAATTATCGCTTTTAAAGTTCTTAATACATTAAATAACCCGAAATTGTTGAATGAGTAAAAAACCACTAACATATGGTTTGATTATTGTTGTTCTTATTGGACTCACTTCCTGTAAAATTCAAAAAGGATATGCCGCTCCTCAAATTGAGGAAGTTCCAAATTACAGAAATAACACAACTGTAGATAGTACAAGCTTTGCAAATATATCGTGGTGGGAAATTTTTAACGATTCCACTTTGGTTTCGTTGATAGAAGAAGGCCTCACTAATAATCTAACCCTAAAAAATACAGTTAGTTTAATAAAACAATCACAGTTGCAATTGGAAATTGCAGGAACGCAATTATATCCAAGTGCTAACCATGGTCTTTCAGCAGATGTTACTAAAAACACCCTTACAACAGCAACGACTCAAAATGTAATCGCAGCAGCCAATGTTTCCTATACCTTAGATGTTTGGGGACGAATCAAGAATCAGAATGAAGCCGCATTACAGGCATATCTAGCAACAGAAATGGCGGGGAATCAAGTGCGGGCAACCTTAGTTTCACAAATTGCTACCATTTATTTTACATTAAGAGATGTAGATAATAAAATTCTTGTTGCCGAAAATACGATCAAATCCTTAACTGAGTTCAAAGACATCATTAAAGCGCGCTATGATGGTGGCTTTGTTTCTAAAGTAGACTTAAACCAGGTAACGATCAATCTAAAAGATGCCGAAGTTACCCTACAGGCATTACTGCGTTCCAGAGGCCAGTTAGAGAATTCCTTAAGTACAGTTTTAGGATCTACCCCTAAATCAATACCAAGAGGATTAGCATTAGAGGATCAGGTGTTTCCATCTCAATTTCCAACTGGTGTTCCTATCGATTTATTACAACGAAGGCCTTCAATATTAATTTCAGAAAGAAGACTAAAAGCACAATTGGCCATTATTGGCGCTACTGAAGCATTGCGTTTTCCTAACTTTACTTTATCGTTAGATGTAGGCGCTCAAATAACTAAACCTGCCTTATTGTTTAGTAGTTTAGTAGGTAATATGGTTGGTCCAATATTCAATAAGGGACGCATTGATAATTCAATACAATTTGAGGAGGAAAAATTCAATCAACTTGTTACTGAATTTGAACAAGCCTATTTATTGGCATTTCAAGAAGTAGACGATGCCCTAATTGCAATTGATACCTACCAAAAAGAATTTGAAATAAGAAAAGAACAATTACAGCTTTCACAAGAGGCTTTAGATTTATCTTGGGTGCGTTATAATGAAGGCGTGACATCACTCTTGGAGTTTATTAACCTGCAAACTTCATTATTTAGTTCGCAATTAAACGCATCAGGAAGTTATAAATTACATCTACATTCTATTGTTAAATTATACTTAGCTTTAGGCGGTGGCTGGCAACAGTAAAAACTTAAAATCAACAACTATGAATAACAACATTAACATTACCTCGTTTATTAGACTTGTAGTCGTAGTAGGATTAATTTTATGGGCAGCCTATATTGTTAAACCATTTTTGGGCGCATTGGCCTGGGCCATTATTCTGGCAGTTGCTATTTACCCCTTTTATCAAAAATTAATAAATAATGCTGGAGCAAAACGAAAAAAATGGGTTGCTATGCTTTTTACTATAGTCACAGTGACTTTATTGTCTGTTCCATCGTACTCTATTTTTAGTTCGGTAATAGGAACTACGGCGGAAACGTTACAACAAATAAATGATGGGACCTTAGATGTTCCACCGCCTACTGAAAATGTTAAAGAATGGCCATTGGGCGATAAAATATATTCAAATTGGGAAAGTGCTTCTGAGGATGCAAAAACCTATGCGGTTGATCATAAAGACTTTATCTTAGAAAAAGGAAAGGGAATCTTTGGTAGTTTCCTAGGAATCATGGGCACATTAATTTTATTTATCATCTCTTTAATAATAGCCGTAGTCTTCATGCATAATGCAGAAGGGGGTTATAATACTTCGGTGAAATTTGCAAATAAACTTGTAGGAAAAGAAGGAAAGGAATTGGTAATTATGTCTCGTAACACCATTAGAAGTGTTGTAAAGGGGATTTTATTAGTTGCTATTATTCAAACCTTATTGAGTTTTATTGGTTTTAAATTAATTGGATTACCAGCCGCAGGAATTTTTGCTATGTTAGTCCTGTTTTCTGCTATTATTCAATTGCCAGTGACCCTAGCAGTAATCCCACCTATCATATTAGCATTTTCGATGTCAGATAATATGACACATACTATCATTTTTGTAGTTTATATTGTAATCGTATCACTACTAGATAATTTTTTAAAACCTGTGTTGTTGTCAAAAGGGCTTCAAACTCCAACTATTATTATCTTTTTGGGAGCCATTGGAGGCGTTATGCTTCATGGCATTATCGGATTGTTTGTGGGTACAGTTGTTTTGGCATTGGCACACCGCTTCTATGTGCATTGGGTCAATACAACAGAGGAAGTTTAATGTCAAGTTATTAGCTTATGATTTAATAACGCAGTTTCGTCACTATGAAAATAAACTTAAATCAAAACTCTAACTTCTTAAATATAGAGCTTTCTGAAGTGTTTCATTTTGATAATTTCATAGAGTTTATAATTAATTTAGGAAAGAAAAATGCGGATAGATTTTTTATAGATGGAACTCAATTAGAAAACACCGATCTTAGTTATAAGGAGCGATTTGATATTGGAAACACCGCCGTAATTTATCTCGACTTAAATGCCAAATATGTGGTACTCTGGCCAAGAAGAGATATTAATTATTTTGCCATTAGCGTCATGAAGCTTCATGGTTTTAATATTCAGGTTTTTTCAAATAAGCGTCACGCATCAAAATGGTTGCTCGGTTAATTGCGTTATAGACAAGTACGATAACTTTGATGGTAATACATATCCTATTTAATTACCTGAAACTCAAGCCGAATTATTGGGAATTATATTTTACGTTGATAAAAATACTTCAAAAAATGGGTTCACTAAACAAACAATTTTTAATATCTTACTGACTTATTCTTAATCGAAAATATTACTTCAAAAATTTGAATTTATGAAATTGAACAAAATTTTTACCGCATGTATCTTGTTTGCAATGAGCGCTATGTTATATGCACAAGACAAACCCAATATCTTAGTCATTTGGGGAGACGATATTGGCTACAATAATATCAGTATCAACAACCAAGGCATGATGGGATACCAAACCCCTAATATTGACCGTATTGGTAAGGAAGGGGCGGTATTTACAGATTGGTATTCGCAACAATCATGTACTGCGGGTAGAGCTGCCTTTATTTTAGGACAACATCCATTTAGAACAGGATTACTGACTATTGGAATGCCAGGATCAAAACAAGGAATTCAGGCAAATCAGCCAACCATTGCTGAATTATTGAAAGATCAAGGGTATACTTCTGGTCAATTTGGGAAAAACCACTTGGGAGATCAAGATGAGCATCTACCAACCAATCATGGTTTTGATGAATTTTACGGAAATCTGTATCATCTTAATGCAGAAGAGGAGCCTGAAACTTACTACTATCCAAAAGACCCGGAATTCCATGAAAAATATGGCCCAAGAGGTGTCATCCATTCGTATGCAGGTGGAAAAATAGAGGATACTGGACCAATGACTCGAAAACGTATGGAAACTGCAGATGATGAATTTACCGATGCAGCCATTAAATTTATTGAAAAAGCACATGCCGATGGTAAACCTTTCTTTGTTTGGTTAAGCGCTACGCGAATGCATGTATGGACTCGTTTAAAAGAAGAAAGCGTTGGTGTCACTGGAATTGGACTTTATGCTGATGGTATGGTTGAACATGATAAATCAATTGGTAGAGTACTCGCAAAATTAGATGAACTGAAAATTATAGACAATACAATAATCATGTATTCAACCGATAATGGTGCAGAAAAAATAAGCTGGCCTGACGGTGGAACTACGCCTTTTAGAGGTGAAAAAGGTACAACCTGGGAGGGTGGATTCAGGGCACCATGCGTGATTAGATGGCCTGGAGTCATTAAACCAGGCACTGTTAATAATGATATCCATTCACATGAAGATATGATGCCAACATTATTGGCTGCGGCAGGAGTCCCTGATGTCAAAGAAAAACTATTGTCTGGTTACAATGCAGCAGGCAAATCATTCAAAGTACATTTAGATGGTTATAATATGATGGATTCATGGAAAAATGGCACTACTTCACCAAGAAATGAAATTTTCTATTTTGACCAAGGTGGCAATTTAAATGCGCTTAGGTATCAAAACTGGAAAGTCCATTTTGCAATTCTTGAAGGTGGAATAAATACGGCTTATAGAAAAACACCTGCTTGGCCATTAGTCTTTAATTTGAGAGCCGATCCTTATGAAGTTTCTTCTGAATCTGGCTTATACATTCGATGGTATGCAGATAATATGTGGTTATTTGTACCCGCTCAGCAAATTGTTGGACAATTTTTACAAACTTTTCAAGAGTTTCCTCCTGTGCAAGGGAGTTCTCTTGGAGTTGATAAGGTCATAAAGATTCTTGGCTCAAGACCTAAAAATTAAATTTTTTTAATTGTAGATCATTTGAGCCATCATATTAGTCATTGCAATGACTAATATGATGGCTCTTTTTAGTACTTTTGGCTTCCTGCTTGGACGACTATGAATTTATTAAAACCCATATTAATTAATAGACCTAAGAAAACCAATCGTCTTTTTAAGGTCTTTACTATTCTCGCCGTCATTACGGTCCTTATATCATCTTGTAAATCCAAGGAAAAAGAGAGTGTTATCATCGTACAATCTCAAGTTGACGATGAAAAAGGTTGTTATATTCCAGAACTGAATGTATATAAAGACAAAGCCTTAAGCCTAAAGGACCTGGATATCATTAAAAATATGCAAGCCAATGAGGCAATGGCCATTGATTTTTCGGGCATGCTAAAAATACCTGGAGGCGTTTTTGAAATGGGAGGTGACATACCGGAGGGATTTGAAAACATGACTAATACGGCTTTGCCACAAGGGGACGAATTTCCCAAACATCCCGTTCAAATTACTGAATTTTGGATGGACGAAAGCGAAGTCACCAATTCTCAATTTACAGTCTTTGTTGAGGCGACAGATTATATCACTACCGCAGAACAACCAGTAGATTGGGAGGAAATTAAAAAACAGCTTCCGCCTGGAACTCCTAAACCAACAGATGATCTATTATTACCAGCTTCACTGGTTTTTACTTATGCCGAAAAAAATGCTTCGAAAGATAATTTGGGCAATTGGTGGAACTATAAGAGTGATGTCAACTGGCGTCAACCACAAGGTCCCGGTAGCACTATTGAAGGGAAAGGAAATCACCCCGTGGTACATATAAGTTGGTACGATGCACAGGCATATGCCAAATGGGCCGGAAAACGGTTGCCAACCGAGGCTGAATGGGAGTATGCTATGCGTGGCGGATTAAAGAATGCCATGTATCCTTGGGGTAATGAAAAAACCGAAGGGAACCGACATTTTGCAAATCATTTACAAGGCGAATTTCCATATACCAATACTATTGAAGATGGTTTTGAGCGAACAGCTCCTGTTAAATCCTTTCCAGTAAATGGCTATGGATTGTACGATATGGCCGGGAATGTTTGGGAATGGACCAATGATTGGTACAGCGCCATTTATTATGTGAGCCTAAAAGACAAAGGTGAAATAGTTATAGATCCAGAAGGTCCAAGAGAATCTTTTGAAGTCATGAATACTTATGAAGAAAGGATGGTCATTCGTGGTGGGTCATTTCTCTGTCATGACGACTGGTGTTCTGGTTATAGGAATTCACGACGAATGAGAAACACGCCCGATACCTCCATGGAACATGTAGGATTTCGCTGTGTTAGAGATATTAATAATTAATTTATAAAAACAACAAATGAAAAAGTTTAAGATCAAAAGTCTAATAGTAGTATGCATCATTATGCTATCAAGTTGTTCAAGTACCAAAGTAATGGATGCTTGGAAGGCAGAACCATCGGTAGTCGACCTTTTTAAAGAGAAAAATGTTCTTGTTATTGCGAGAACGGCCGACAATCAAGCTAGACTTGCCTTTGAAATTGAAATTGCAAAAGCACTGCGAGACCGAGGCGTGAAAGTTACCGAAAGTTATCGTAAGGCACCAAAAATTTACCCTAACAAAGAGATCTCTGAAGAGCGTGTTGCGCTAATAAAAAGTTTAATGAAGAGTGAAGGATTTAATGCAGTTGTTCTTACCGTGATAAAGGATAAACAAGAAACAGTAAGGACTTCGTCCAGTGGAATTTATGTTGGAGCTTCGTATGGTAGTTATTATCCGAGCTATTATGGCGGATTCTATAATTACTACAGTTATCCATATGCATATGGTTCGTATTATAATTCGTTTGGTGGTTATATCCCAACGTCAACATCAACCTATATTGAAACTAAATATGTTTTGGAAACGGTAGCTTACAATCTTGATGAGCCTGCAGAAAATCAATTGGTGGCGGTGGTAACCACCGAACTCGATGACCCGAAAGAGGCTTATAAAACAGCTGAGAAATACGTCGACTTAATGCTTAAGCATTTAGGAGCATCCAAATAATAAATCAGGTAACATTAATAAGCGATGAAAAAGAAAATTCTAATAATTTTGTTACTCATAGGATTCATTTCCTATGCTCAGGATACTAATTACACTTGGCCGAGATATATCGAAGCCGGTACTAATTTTACAATTTCCTTATATCAACCACAACTTGAAACCTTGGAAGGTAATTTGTTAAAGGGAAGAATGGCGCTGTCGGTTAAGGATAATAAGGACGCTTCCAAGAAATTGATATTTGGAGCGCTTTGGTTTGAAGCTCGAATCTCGACAGATTTGGAAGACCGAACCGCCGTCTTGGAGTCTGTATCTATTCAAAAGGTCAAATTTCCCGATATTGAAAATGAAGATAATATAAAAAGATTAAAGTCGATTATCATAGATGATTTCATGGATACTAAGATTGAAATGTCATTAGATAATATAATTGCAAATTTAGAATCCGTTGCAACTGATGATCAGTCCGATGATAGTTTATCACATGAAGCACCTGCAATATTTTTAAGAAAGGAACCAACGGTCTTAGTTTCTATTGACGGTGACCCTATATTCAAAAAGGACGAAAGTGGAAAATTGGAGTATGTTGTCAACACCCCATTCTTCATTGTTAAAAAAAATAACACCCATTATTTAAAAGGTGAAAATAGCTGGTATAAATCAAATGTCTTGATCTCAAATGATTGGGAATCGGTTGGATCGGTTCCAAAGGATGTCAAAAAATTAGCTGATAAAAATTTTGATAAGCCCTCTAAGGACAATACTTCGGATACGGATAATTCCATTCCTAAAATAATCGTGGTTACAAAACCTAGCGAACTTATTGTCACAACAGGTGAGATTGCGTATAAACCAATAAATGAAACGTCTCTACTCTATGTAAATAACACTGAAAGTGATATCATTCTAGAGATAGAAACTCAAACTCATTTTGTGCTTATTAACGGACGTTGGTATAACACTAAATCATTAAATGATAATGAATGGCAATTTGTTGAGCCCGACAAACTTCCTGAATCCTTCAAAACGATTCCAGCAGATACCGAAAGTATATCATCGGTGAGAATTAGTATTCCCGGAACAGAGGAATCTAAAGAGGCCATGTACGAACAATATATACCTCAAACTGCTGTCGTTGACAAGAAAACAGCAACAACAGAAGTAACTTATGATGGTGAGCCAAAATTCGAAAAAATTGAGAACACGAATTTAGAATATGCGGTCAATACTCAAAGTACGGTTGTAAGACGAGCCAATGTATATTATGTAGTCGATGATGGTGTTTGGTTCAAGTCGAATTCTGCGAATGGACCGTGGAGTGTTGCAGAAAGCAGGCCTGAGGAGGTTAAGGATATTCCTGCAAGTTCTCCGGTTTACAATATCAAATATGTTTATGTTTATGACAGCACACCCGACGTAGTATACGTGGGTTATACACCTGGTTATTACCATTCCTATGTATATAATGGCGTTGTGGTTTACGGTACAGGTTATTATTATTATCCATGGTATGGTGCTTATTATTATCCGAGGCCAGTAACTTATGGTTTTGGAGTGCATTATAATCCTTATACGGGATGGGGATTTTCAGTTGGAGTAAGCTATGGTTGGATGACCTTATCGTTTCATTCAGGTGGCTATTGGGGTCCTGCCGGCTACAGACATGGTTACAGACACGGCTATCACAATGGTTATCATCACGGCTATCACAACGGTTATGCCGCAGGTTATGCCAGAGGGCGATATGATTCCAATAATGTATATAGAAGATCTGATGGACAAAGACGTGACGGTATTGCTACACGACGAGAAAACACGAGTGGTAAGAAACTACGATCAACACCAACCAACAGGGCTGATGGATCTAATATAAATCGAAATAACCGCAACAGAAATGATGTGTTGACTGATAAGACTGGGAATGTCTATCAACGTGATAACAAAGGAAATTGGCAAGAAAAACGCAATAACACGCGTAGCAATGTTAATTCAAATCGTGGGAATACGTCGACCATTAATAGAACAAATCAGCGTAATCAACTAAATCAACAATATAACAATAGAGTAAGGGGAAATACGAATACAAGGAATTTTAATTCGAATAGATCAAGTCGTGGTACGCGATCATTTTCCAGAAGAAGAGGTTAGAAGATCATTTCAGTGAAATTTAATTAAGGTGAATAGGTATCTGTTAATTTTTGGATTATTAATAAGCTCAATATTATCTGGGCAAAATGATACTATTCATCTCAAGAATAATGATGTTTTGGTTGGAGAGGTGAAGTCTTTCTCCAACGGCGTATTAATATTTGAGACGTCCTACAGTGATGAGGACTTTAAAATTGAATTCAACAAATTAAAGGGGCTTATCATTGAACGAAAATGCCTTATCATTCTAACAAACGGTCGCAGACGCTTCGGAAATATCAGAACAGATAATGAGGGTCTGGTTAAAATTACTTTGGAAGATAAAAGTGTTGAGCAATTTAAATTGGATGAGATCATTGCATTGGAGGAGGTGGACGATGATTTTTGGAATCGGATTAAGGGCTCTATCGATCTTGGCTTTAATTTTTCAAAAGCGAATAATAATACACAAATTATAATAGGAGGTGACCTACATTATGCCGATAAATCATGGTTGATGGAAGGCGATATTGGAGTTATGAATTCTAAGCAGGACGATGCTGAACGAACCAAAAGAACTGATGCCAATCTAGAGCTTATTAGAATTCTACCAAGAAAGTGGTATTTGCTGGGTGATGTGTCCTTTCTTTCCAATACAGAACAAGCCTTAGACGGTAGAATAAGTCCTAGTTTGAGCTTAGGAAAATTTCTGATCAGTACCAATAAATTATATTTGGGTCTTAGTGCGGGATTATCCTATAATATAGAGAACTATGTAGATGACTCTTTTAATAAAACCTCAAGTGAAGCTGTTATATCTACCAGTTTCAATATGTTTGATTATGAAGATATTGATCTTAAAACAGGCCTTGATTTCTATTCCAGTTTGTCTGAAAGGGGCCGAGTTCGTGTAGATTACGATATGGTTCTTAAATATGATCTGCCTTTAGATTTTTATGTAAAATTAGGGTTCACTCTAAATTTTGATAATCAACCCGCGATTATGGGGAATGATGTCGATTATATATTTACAACCGGTTTTGGTTGGGAGTTTGATTGACTTAAATTTCTTTTTATCCCGACAAGTAAATCATCAAAAAAGCCTTGAACAACTTTTGTTTTCAAGGCTTTTCTAGGTGTGCTTTGTGGTCCCACTTGGACTCGAACCAAGGACCCTCTGATTATGAGTCAGATGCTCTAACCAGCTGAGCTATGGGACCAATTTATAATACCGTAATGGCCTGCAATATTACTATATATTTTAATTCTCTACAAGAATTTTAATCACAATCCGCAATCTCTTGGCACAACTCTATCAACACACCATTTGTTGATTTTGGATGCAAAAATGCTACGAGTTTATTGTCAGCTCCTTTTTTGGGTTTTTTACTCAATACATTGAATCCTTCAGACTCAAGTCGTTTCATTTCGCTTTCAATATCCTCAACTTCAAATGCAATATGATGTACACCCTCTCCCCTTTTTTTAATAAACTTATGAATAGCGCTGTCCTTATCCGTGGCCTCAAGTAATTCGATCTTACTCTCCCCTACTTTAAAAAATGACGTTTTGACATCCTCGCTTTTAACTTCTTCAGTCTTATAATGTTTGCTGCCAAGCAATTTTTCATATAAAATATTAGAATCATCTAAATTCTTAACGGCTATTCCAATATGTTCTATCTTTTTTAGCATAGAACAAATTTAACTGAATTGATACTGTATTCCGCCTTTTAACTTTTAAAAATCTTATTTTTGCCACAATGGAAAGTAATAGACAAAAGAAAATAGCTGGGGTTTTACAAGAGGATTTGGCAAAGATGATACAGCAAGCAGTTTCTGCAAGTGGGATGCACGGAACTATTGTTTCGGTGACTAGGGTGAGGGTTACCGTGGATCTTTCTGTGGCTAAAGTTTTTTTAAGTGTCTTTCCAACTTCTAAAAGTGAAGAGGTGCTAGAGCGTATCACAAATAGCGCGCATGCTGTTAAACATGAACTCGCACAAATGACAAGACACCAATTAAGGCGAATGCCTGAACTTGAATATTTTCTTGACGACTCATTAGAATATATTGATCAAATTGAGCGTTCGTTAAGAGGAGAAAACAATCCAATAGCTGACCCAGATCTTCTAAAAAAAAGAAAAAAGAAATAGTTGAATTTTTCGCTGTATATAGCCAAACGATACTTATTTACAAAAAGCAGTAATAATGCTATTAATATTATTTCTGTTATTGCGGCCTTTGGTGTTATTATTGGCGCTGCCGCCTTATTTGTAGTCCTTTCTGGATTTGCTGGGTTAAAAGATTTTACACTTCAATTCTCCTCTTTTGTAGATCCTGATCTCAAGGTGTTACCATCACAAGGAAAGTCCTTTCTTTTTAATGAAGAACAATTAAAAATTCTCGATGCCAATAGTGATATTGCGTCTTACTCTAAAGTTATAGAAGAACGTGTCGTTTTAAATCATGAAACCAAAAATGAAATTATCACTTTAAAAGGTGTTGATCAAAATTATCCACAAATAGCAATAGACTCTATATTGGTGCAAGGTAAATGGTTTGATGCTGAATCTAATCAAATTGTATCAGGATGGGGCGTCTCTAACAATTTAGCATTTGGTGTTTTTCAATTTAATAAAGCTATTGATATTTATGTTCCTAAGGCAGGATTAGGTCAGGTATCTTCCATGAAAGGCGCATACAATTCTATGAAAGCTATCAATTCAGGAGTCTTTCAAATAAATGAAGAGCTAGATAACTCATTAGTATTTGCAAGTTTTGAAACTGCAAAAATGCTGCTCAATTATTCTGACAATAGAGTGAGTTCTATTGAAATTCTATTGAAAAACCCCTCTGATTCAAATTCAGTTTCTGAACAATTGTCAAGCCTTTTTGGCGAAGTAGTGGTTGTAAAAAACAGGCTGCAATTAAATGACAAACTATATAAAATGCTTAATACTGAAAACCTTGCCGTTTATCTAATTTTTACTTTGGTCTTGATTATTGCTCTATTTAATGTTATTGGCTCTATAATTATGATGATTTTAGATAAAAAGAAAAACTTGAATACGCTTTTTAGCCTAGGAGTTACTATGAAAGAGATAAAACGAATCTTTTTCTATCAAGGCAGTTTATTGACCTTGTTAGGTGGCATTTTGGGAGTCGCTCTTGGTTTTATATTGGTTCTTCTACAAAAAACTTTTGGCTGGTTTCCAATTACTCCAACTTTGCCTTATCCTGTTGAAATTAAATCAATGAATGTTTTAATTGTTCTTGCAACAATTACTGTTTTGGGTTTGGTTGCTTCAAAAATAGCTTCATCTAGAATATCTGAAGAATTAGTCAGTTCCTACTGAACAAAAACATGATCTGAGAATTTATCTAGTACTTCATCAAAGGCTGCGAACACGTCCTTAGAATCATCACTTGTCACCATTTTCATTCGGTATTCCTTAAAATTTGGAATTCCTTTAAAATAGTTTGTATAATGTCTTCTTGTTTCAAAAACACCTAATTTTTCGCCTTTCCAGTCTATGGCCATTTGTAAATGTCTTCTTGCGGCATCAACACGTTCTGACATTGGTATTGGTGGTAGATGCGCTCCATTATTAAAATAATGCTTAACCTGTTTAAAAAACCACGGATTACCTATACTTCCTCGTCCAATCATTGCGCCATCTAATCCAAATTTGTCTCGCATTAACATTGCCTTTTCAGGAGAGTCTATGTCGCCATTTCCAAAAACTGGAATATGCATTCTTTGATTGTTTTTTACTTCAGCAATAGGCTCCCAATTAGCCTCTCCTTTATACATTTGCGCTCTTGTTCGTCCGTGAATAGCAATAGCCTTGCAGCCTACATCCTGCAGCCTTTCTGATACTTCAACAATCTTAATGGAATTATGATCCCAACCAAGTCGTGTCTTTACCGTAATTGGCAAATGCGTTCTTTTAACCATTTCAGCTGTGAGCTTTTCCATCAAACAGATGTCTTTTAAAATTCCAGCTCCAGCTCCTTTACTAACAACCTTTTTAACCGGACAGCCAAAATTAATATCAATGATGTCTGGATTTGTTTTTTCAACAATTTCAACCGAACGCAGCATACTGTCTAAATTGGCTCCAAAAATTTGAATTCCAACTGGGCGTTCCTTTTCATAAATATCAAGTTTCATGACGCTTTTTGCGGCATCACGTATTAAGCCTTCAGAAGAAATGAATTCAGTATAGACAACATCAGCGCCTTGTTCTTTGCAAAGGGCGCGAAAAGGCGGATCACTCACGTCTTCCATTGGCGCTAATAGCAATGGAAAATCTGGCAGTTCTATGTTGTCAATTTTTACCACGTCTATTCCTCAAATTCTAGATCTACCTCTAATTCTTTTTCGTTTCTTTTTACTACAACTTTAGTTTTATCCCCTGTGTCAAACACTGAAAGCGCGCTCATATAACCGTAGACATCAACAACTGTACTATCTCCTAATTTAACAACGATATCTCCTTTTTGTAGACCCGCTTTTTGTGCAGGTTTACCTTCGCTAACACCATCAATTCTCATGCCTTTACCAGTAAATAAATAATCTGGTATCACACCCATTCCCACCTTAAACCTAGGAGTGTCTGAGCTCTCGTCTTTGGTTTTTCTAAAAGCGAGTTTGCCATTATCATCTAAATCTGAAATGACGTCAAAAATGTAATCTGAAATTAGATCCATTCCGTCGTAATTCAACTTTTCTGAATCATCTCCTGGTTTGTGGTAATCCTCATGTTGACCTGTGAAAAAATGCAAAACTGGAATATCATTTAAATAAAACGATGTGTGATCTGAAGGTCCAACACCTGATTCATTTTCTACTAGTTTGAAATTGTTATTTGATGCCGATATCACTTGTTTAAAAATCGGTGAAGTTCCTGTGCCATATACCGCCAATGTACTATCAGTTTTTAATCTCCCAACCATGTCCATGTTTATCATGTAATTGGCGTCTTCTTTGATGATCGTTGGGTTTTTAATAAAATAGTTTGACCCCAATAAGCCTAGCTCCTCTCCAGAAAAAGCAATGAACACATAATTATTCCCCGTGTTACTCTTTTTTAATTTACTTGCAAGGTTGAGCATTACAGCTACACCACTGGCATTATCATCTGCGCCATTGTGGATACTATTTTCTTCTGTTGAAAGCGATCCAAATTGTCCATAACCCAAATGATCAAAGTGTGCTCCTATAATTACAGTGTGCTCTGAGCTGTTATCAATAAACCCAACAACATTCCTTCCGGTGACTGTACTGTCAGCGTTTAATTCTGTATACTCAGGTGAACCGTGAGGGCTATTTGTGTTTGGTTGAAAAGAAAAGTCTTGAAAAAAACCGTCACTTCCTTTCTCTGACAAGCCTAAGTCTTTAAATCGTTTGGCAATATATTCCGCAGCCTTTTTTTCTCCTTCTGTACCTGTATTGCGGCCTTCCAATTTGTCATCGGCTAAAAAGGAAACATCTTCCTTTATTTTATTTTCTGGCGTGTATTCTGTTTTACAGCCTATTAACGTTATAAAAAAAACTAGAATCGATATTTGTTTCATTACAATAGTATTATTTTTGCGCAAAATTAGGCATTAAAACTAAATGACGATGAAAATTCAATACCTATATCTTCTTATTATCATTCTTTTAACTTTCTCGTGCAAGAAAAATACTAATGAAGATGCAACAAGCGGAGAAACTGTTGTAGCTGAAAATTTGATTTACCCTGAGGAAGTTCATTTTAAGACTTTAAAGCAAATTACGTTTGGAGGTGACAATGCAGAGGCCTATTGGAGTTTTAACGATGAGCAAATTATATTTCAATCAAATAATAAAAATTGGAATGTTGAATGTGATCAAATGTTTTTAATGAATGCCGATGATACATTTTATGATTCAATTCCACCAATGATTAGCACGGGAAAAGGAAGAACAACTTGCGCATATTTCTTGCCTGATAATAAACAATTTGTTTACGGATCTACACATTTAGGTGGCGACGAATGTCCCGATGCACCATTGCGTCGCGAGGGAAAATATGTGTGGCCAATATATGACAGCTATGATATATTTGTGGCTGATCTAGATGGTAACATTACAAGTCAATTAACAACAGAGCCTGGTTATGATGCAGAAGCCACTGTTTCGCCTCAAGGTGATAAAATTGTGTTTACATCTATGCGAAGTGGTGATCTTGAACTGTATACAATGAATCTTGATGGATCTGATGTTAAACAAATTACAGATCAACTCGGATATGATGGTGGAGCGTTTTTCTCGCCAGATGGCACCAAACTAATCTTTAGATCATCAAGACCAAAAACAGATGCCGAAATTAAAGAGTATAAAGATTTATTGGCTGAAGGCCTTGTTCAGCCAACAAATATGGAGTTGTTTATTTGTAATGCTGACGGTACTGATTTACGCCAATTAACCAATTTGGGAAATGCCAATTGGAGTCCATTCTTTCATCCGTCAGGTAAAAAAATACTATTCTCTTCAAATTTTGAATCGGAGCGTGGATTTCCGTTTAATCTGTATATGATTGATCTTGATGGAAAAAACTTAAAACGAATAACACATGGGGAGACCTTTGATGCCTTTCCTGTCTTTTCAAATGATGGGAAAAAACTGATATTTTCTTCAAACAGAAATAATGGAGGAAATCGTGATACCAATCTTTTTATTGCCGAGTGGCAAGATTAATCTCGAACGCCTATTCGGTCTCTCTCATCAACCGTAAGCTCTCTCTCGTTGGTTGTTAGTTTTGTGTTTCCAAATTTATAACGGAATCCTAAACGCACATACCGTGTATCTTGATTAACAAATAATGAACTATCCTGATCCAAAAATTTAGTACCAATATAAAAGTTTTGTGCATTAAAAATATCACTAACTGCAAGAGATAAGACCGCTTTTCCTTTGAGTATTGTTTTAGAAATAGACACGTCTGAGTATAATTGTCCTCTTTCAACCAACTGCAACCCCTGTAGATTTGGACTCGTATAAACTAAAGCTAAGTTAACTGATGCGCTTTTGTCTTCTAAAAAAGAAAGGCTGCTTGTTAATTGCGTATAATTTGTCCATTTATCTTGTTCCACTGTAGTAGATTGAAAAACACCTCTATCTTTTCTATTGTAAAATGATGTTAAGACCGACGCAAACCAATTGTCTGTAACATTGAAATAGTAAAGAAAATCAAATCCCAACTCTTGGGTATTCTGCAAATTAACCTGTGAATAGGTTATGATATTCGTTTGATTGTCTTGGATTGGAATTTCAAGTATATTGTCCTTTTTCTCTTGATAATAAAACTCAAAAACGAACCCATTTCCAATTGAAGTCCCGATAACAAAGTGATCTATGAATGTCGGTTGCAAATTGGGATTACCAGAAACGATTGTGTTATCATTCAAAAAGAATTTGAATGGGTTTAATTTGTTATAATTTGGTCTTGTTATGGTTCTATTGTAGCTTGAATAGATAGATACATTATCAGACACTTCATGAGACAGACTTGCCTTAGGAAACCATTCTAAATAATCTTGAGTTGTATTTTGACTTGTAGATAAAGAAATTCCCTCAATACTCGTGTGCTCTGCTCGTAATCCCAAACTCAAACTCCATTTTTCCCAGTCTTTGGTATAGTTTAAATAGCCTGCATAAATGTTTTCATTATACTCAAATGAGTCAGAATTAGCATTGTTTAAAACTTCTTGTCCATTAACAATATCTCGTTGAATAATTCCGCTTTCCGTTTCTATATTAGATCCTTTTACACCAGCTTCAAACATTGCCAATTCACCAATCGGTAATTCATAATCTATTTGCCCAGTAAAAATTTGTGTGTTTTGATCTGCTCGCGTTCTGAACGCCGTGCTTTCTTCAAAATTATTTTGGCTATCAAAATAATCGCTCATTATATGCTGCTTCCTTCTATAATCATAAATGGTATAATGCGTATTAACGCTCAATTGAGAATCATCATTTTTGAAATTATGAGCATAGATCAGATCAAACCCAAGGTTTTTCTTTCTATCACCGGCATTATTATTTGAATTGAAACTGAATAATTGATCATTTTGAGAGTCCGTTATATTAGTGTGATTGTCAATTATATATTTAAAATACGGCAGAAATTGCATGTTAGTCGATAAGCTAAGCGTGTTGTAGTCGTCAAAATTATAATCAATATTAGAGTTAATATTGTGTGTTTCGCTCCAAGTGTTTCTGTCAATATCTGAAAGCCATCTTTGATCAAGGTTGCCGTTAGGCATCAAATAATCTACTCGCTCCTCATTCATGCGATTTATTTTTTTGCTATTGTAACTATAATTCGCATAAATATTTAGTTTTGAACTTTTATAGAAGTTTGAAATTCCATAATTCATTCGCGGGTAGACACCCTGTGTGTAATTACTGAAGGCGCTGCCATTATAACCTGTTATAAGGTTCTTGGCCATTACAATATTTAGTACAACGCCGCTTTCTGCATCGTATTTGGCGGGTGGATTTGTGATTACTTCAACTGATTTAATTGAAGATGCCGAAGTGCCTTCTAATAGCTCTAATAATTCTTCATCAGACAAATGAACCTTCCTGTCGTTTATATAAACTGTGGCCGAAGTATTTTTAACTGAAAGTCTATTGTTTATAACCAAAACACTAGGAGTGTTTCTTAAAACTTCAACCATATTGCCTTCACTTAAAGAGGTGTTAGCGACATTAAATACCAATCTATCCACCTCTCTTTGTAAGGTGGATTTCTTAACAACAATTGCGATTTCATCAAGTGTTTCAATCGCTTCATTCATAACAACAGTAGGTAAAACTACATCAGTTGAAATTTCAATATTTCTGAACTCATCTTTAAATCCAATAAAACTGAATTTCAAAGTATAACTTCCAGTTTCGACATCATTCATGATGAATTTTCCATTATCATCTGAAGAAGTTCCTGTAACAACCGTTGAATCTTGTGTCTTTAATAGAAGTATATTTGTATAAGGAATTTCAAAGCCTTGGTTATCTTTTATATCGCCTGAAACAGCATATGTTTGCGCCAGAACAGATACTGAACTAAATAAAGTTAGAACAGCTAAAAAATGTTTTAATCTCGTTTTCAAAATTATCACGTTAACTGCAAACATATAATAAATAGACAAATTAGTTTTGCGGAAAATCCGTAAATACCAAAAAACAAGACAAAATGCAACATTTTGCTGTTGTAATTTATGTATTTTTGCACACTAATTCTTAAGCCCTTTACAGTAAATGAAGCACCTCAGGAACTTCTGCATAATTGCACATATTGATCATGGCAAGAGCACGCTTGCAGATAGGCTGTTGGATTTCACTGGAACTGTTACAGAGCGTGAAAAGCAAGACCAGCTTCTTGATAGCATGGACTTAGAGCGTGAGCGTGGAATAACTATAAAGTCACACGCAATCCAGATGGAGTATCATTATGAAGGCGAAGATTATGTACTGAATTTAATTGACACTCCAGGTCATGTTGATTTTAGTTACGAGGTGTCTCGCTCAATTGCTGCTTGCGAAGGCGCTTTACTCATTGTAGATGCCGCACAAAGTATACAGGCTCAGACTATTTCAAATTTATATTTAGCATTAGAAAATGATTTAGAAATAATTCCGGTTCTAAATAAAGTAGATCTTCCTAGTGCAAATCCAGAAGAAGTTACAGATGATATTGTTGATCTGTTGGGTTGTGACCCGGAAGAAGTTATTCCAGCAAGCGCAAAAACTGGTATTGGAATTGAAGAAATACTAAAAGCCATTATAGAGCGTGTACCAGCTCCAACTGGTGTTGTTGATGAGCCATTACAGGCGCTTATTTTTGATTCAGTTTACAATCCATTTAGAGGGGTGGAAACTTATTTTAGAGTCATAAATGGGTCAATAGCAAAGGGGCAGCATATAAAATTTGTAGCCACGGGTAAGACCTATTTTGCAGATGAGGTTGGTACTTTAAAATTGACACAACAGCCTAAAAAAGAAATTAAGGCAGGTGATGTGGGTTACCTAATCACTGGGATAAAGGATGCGAGAGAAGTAAAAGTTGGTGACACCATAACCGATGCCAAAAACCCAACAGTTAATGCTATTGCTGGTTTTGAAGATGTGAAACCTATGGTTTTTGCAGGTATTTATCCGGTTGACACCGAAGATTATGAAGAATTAAGAGCCTCCATGGAGAAATTACAACTCAATGATGCATCGTTGGTGTTTACCCCTGAAAGCTCAATGGCTCTCGGATTTGGTTTTCGTTGCGGCTTTCTTGGAATGCTCCATTTGGAAATTATTCAAGAACGATTAGAGCGTGAGTTTGACATGACTGTAATCACCACAGTTCCTAATGTTAGCTATCATGCCTTCACACGTAAAAATCCAGAAGACATAATTATTGTAAATAATCCTAGTGATTTACCTGAACCATCGGGTTTAGATCGTGTTGAAGAGCCCTATATTAAAGCAACTATCATTACTAAATCAGATTTTGTAGGCAATGTCATGAGCCTTTGTATAGAAAAACGTGGTCAAATTACCAATCAAACTTATCTAACCACTGAGCGAGTCGAATTAAGTTTTGATATGCCTTTAGCAGAGATTGTTTTTGACTTTTATGATCGTTTAAAAACAGTTTCAAAAGGGTATGCTTCATTCGATTATTCCCCAATTGGTATGCGTGCCTCAAAACTTGTGCGAGTAGATATTTTACTTAACGCACAACCAGTTGATGCTTTATCCGCACTAATTCATGCAGATAATGCTTATGGAATTGGGAAACGGATTTGCGAAAAACTAAGAGAATTAATTCCCCGACAACAATTTGACATTCCAATTCAGGCAGCTATTGGCGCCAAAATTATTTCTCGAGAAACAATTAAGGCGTTACGTAAAGATGTTACCGCTAAATGCTACGGAGGTGATATTACCAGAAAACGTAAACTTCTTGAAAAACAGAAAAAAGGTAAAAAGCGCATGCGTCAAGTAGGTAATGTAGAAATTCCTCAGCAAGCTTTTATGGCTGTTTTAAAGCTGAACGATTAATACATTCATTACATTTTTATTCAAATCCTACCGAATTCTGTACTACTATTTTGATTGAATTATGGGGTGATTTCCTATAGCTTGTTTGCAATCATCATTATATTTTCCTACTTTTAATTACTGCTCCGGCTATCATGACTTTTTAAATTGATAATAACCAATCAATATATATCATGAAAACAAATTTTCTGAAATTGGTGTGTTTAATGCTAATTTCTTTCCTAACAACAAATGCCTCATTTACTCAAAGCTCTCTAACTGATTTCACCTTTTTTGAAAATTCAGACGTTTTTTCTAGTGCCATTCAAGTTGACGATTTAAAAAATGATGTTGATCTCTATACCTTAGATGACAAAACCATCACTGTAGATTATATTGAAGATGCAGAACAACTAACTGTAGAAGAGGTTTTAGTTCTCTACATGTTAGGAATCGGCGCTGGTATTGGTTTTGGCGAAGGCGATACATTTTATTGTTTACACGCTAAATTCTTATATAGATTGGCTATGTTTACTACGGCTGCCCTTTATGGCGGTATAGGCCTAGGTTACTCTGGTTTTTCAGGCGACTTTTTCACTCAAAGTATGCTTGCGGTTACGGGCTATATGCTCATGTTCTCTGCTTTAACCAAATATCGTGAGGTCTTTTTAATTTGGGGATTGTTAGCTAGCTATGCATTTGGAAATGAGACGCTCGAGTCTAGTAATATTAAATATGATTTGACGCGATTCGCAATTAGTGCTATGATTGGATTTAGTATTGTTCTCACACAAAGGTTAATGCTTGCATTGTATTCACCAATATTAACCTATCAAACACAGACGAGAGAAAATAACGGTAATGAGTCGAAAGATAACAGCACCTTCTTTTTCTTGAATAAGAATAATGCATTTACGATTTCCTTGATTTTTAATCTGGCGTTAGCCTCGAGAGGAACAGCTTCTGAGTAAGCAACTAATTAATAATTTTAATAAAGGCTCTTGATTTCACATTCAAGAGCTTTTATATTTCTAATAATTTACCCAAGTAAACAAGTTTACTCCCTGTAGTGATGTCGTCAAATTGATCGTTAAAAGAAGAAATAATATGTAATTCATTCTCAGGGTCTTTTACAAATAATGGAATTATATCATTGTCTGTGTTCGTTGCTTCTATAAGCTGTAAATAATGAACTTTATCCTGTAATTCAATTTCTTGTATCGATGGGTATCTGCTAGTGACTTCAATTAAGGTCTGGTAATCGTCAGTTTGACTAAATAAACCTTCCTTGGGGTTGTTTTGATCATCTAAAACTTCTTCTTTTGATACAAGTCTAAATGAACCGTTTTCACCAAATTGTTTTCCAAATTTGTTAATAGCATATTTGTTTATATCCGAATTTCCGGTTAAGGCCATTAAATAACCAATGTCATTGAGCTCTATATTGTCCGTTAATGTGTCAGAATAGATGTTAGTGTCAAAAGCTTCAAGACCTATTTCATTCGCCTTTCGAATATTATTTTTATTGCTATCTATCAAGACCACATGCCTATCATTATTTTCTAGATACTGCCCTAACAATCTAGATACATTAGAGGCTCCGACTATCAATATTCCATCCGACTTTGTTAGAAATACACCCACTAATTTAGCGAATAGCCGAGCTGTGGTTGCGTTAAGTAACACTGTTCCAAGCACTATCATGAACACTAATGGTGTAATGTATTCTGCTCCTGGAACACCATTTTTCGCCAACTTTAATCCGAAAAGTGAAGCGATTCCAGCCGCAACAATTCCACGAGGACCAACCCAACTTATAAATAGCTTTTCATTGAGATTTAATTTTGATCCTTTTGTGCTTAGAAAAACACCTATTGGCCTTATTAAGAAAACGACTATGGCAAATAAAACTGCTGTTTTCCAATTGTAAATAAGAAGGAGATCTTCAATGTTTATGTTTGCTGCTAATAGGATAAATAAAATAGATATCAATAAAACACTTAATGACTCTTTAAAATAGAGTAACTCTTTTAAGTATGTTGAGTTCGAATTACCTAAAACCATTCCCATAACAACCACGGCTAAAAGCCCTGATTCATGTGCAAAACTATCAGAAAGCACAAAAACACCCAAAACAGCTGCTAATGCAAATACGTTCATCAAATAGTGCGGCACCCATTTTTTATTGATGATAAAATTCATAGCGTGTGCAAATGTGAATCCAAAAGTAGATCCAAAAAGCACTATTTTTCCAAATTCTATTAGTGCCGTTTTTGTAAATTCACCTCCTGCATCCACACTAATAAATTCATATACCAATACTGCTACTAATGCACCTATCGGGTCAATCAAAATGCCTTCCCATTTTAGTATGGCAGAGACGTCCTTTTTAAGAGGTATGTTGCGTAAAATTGGTGTTATTACCGTTGGTCCTGTTACTATAATCAAGGCGGAAAACAGAAAGGACATTTCCCAGCTCAGGTTAAAAATAAAGTGAACTGCTAGGGCAGCACCAAAAAAGGTGACTAATGATCCTAGAGTGATCAGCTTTGTTATAACAGGTCCCACATTCTTTACCTCACTCATTTTTAATGTTAGGCCTCCTTCAAACAGAATGATGCTAATGGCTAGTGAAACAAAATAAAATAAACTTTCTCCTGGAAACAGCCCTTCAGTGCCATTCCAGCGCGGTTCAATCCATTTTGTTCCATCCGCAGATAAAAACTCTGCGGCAAATGGCCCAACTAGCAGGCCAATTAATATCAATGGAAGAATCGCTGGAATTTTAAATCGCCACGCTACCCATTGCGCCAATATGCCTAAAATGATAATACCCGCTAACTCTAACATAGTTTATTTATTTAAGTTCATATGCCTAAGTAAGTTTAGTGAAAACTCAAGCATATGTTGTACCTCATCAGTTCGCGCAATATGAAGGTATTTAAAAATCATAAGGGCCTCTCCATTGCTTTCAATGTGGTGAATTTCATTTTTTTCCAAAAACTGAATGAGATCATCAGTAAAAAATGACCTTATGGCGCTCTCATCATCACCGCTTAATTGAAGTTTGGTAGAAAATCCTGTGTGTTTTAGAAAATCAATATCTCGACTTGCTCCAGACAATCCTTTGACTTTATCAAATATTTTATCAAATAATCCCTCCTTGTCAATAATAAAACTTGGAATTTTTGAAGGTAATCTAACCACAAGAACCGTAGTTTGATATACTTCAAGGGCAAGTAACGCGCCTTCATCAAAGACTATATCTGCAATTTCCCATCTTGCATTATTCTCTTTATCTAAACCTTGTAAGGAGTTGCTTTTCATTTCAATAGGTCGAGAGTCGAAAAAATGAAAGTTTCGCAAATAGGAAGTGTTCCAATCTACTTCACGCTCAAATGACCAGCTATTTGAATTCGCTAATTTTTGTAATCTAATCTGACGCTTTGTAATTCGTTTTTTAATTCTGCCAGTGACAATTTTTAATGCACGATTATGACTTGTTGATGCAACATGGTTTTCTAGCCCTATGAGGTTTACATGTCCTCCATCATTGTCTTGTATTCGCTTAAACTCTATCAGGTTTTCCATGATCGATAGATCCACTAGTCGTGTTTGAGATAAATCAATTCTCACATTTGACCCTTTTGGAATCTCTTCTAACAATTTATCCAATTGAAGCGCATATAAGAAATTACTGATGCCTTTAAGTTTGACATCATACGTTCCATCATCCAACTTATGAACCCTAGAGCCTGATCTATATATCATTTTAAAAAACTTGCCAAAACCAACCTTGGCTAGTAACATGTGCAAGATCAATGTGACCAAAATCCCACCAATAATTCCATAAAGAAGATCTGTGAAAAGAGTAATAATTAGTGTAGACGATAAAAACAGAAGCTGCTCAACACCTTGATCGTAGGCGTGCTTGAACACTTTTGGTGATGCTAATTTGAAGCCAGTATGTACTAGTATCGCTGCCAATGCCGCCAGCGGAACACTTCTAAGAACTGGCGCCAAAATTAGAACAAATAGGATTAAGAAAATACCATGATAAAGGTTAGACCATTTTGTTTTTGCATTGCTATTCACATTTACGGTACTTCTTACAATAACCGTTATGATTGGTAGTCCGCCTAATGCACCCGACACCATTGTGCTTAGGCCCACACCAACGAGGTCTTTATTTAAATTCGTAGTTCTTTTATATGGATCCAATTTATCTACCGCTCGTGCACTAGCCAGGGTTTCTACAGACGCAATCATGGTTATTGATAAAACGGTCAACCAAAAAGCACCAGTTGCTACCATGCCAAAATCAGGATGCATAATACTATCTAAAGGATTATCTGGAATTTCAATAAGTAATTGCGGCCCAATTTGATGGGCGCTCCCAAACAATGAAATGCTATGTTCATTAAAAAAATCAAACCCAAAAACAATCGGTAAGGCTAAAAGCAATACCCACATAGGAGCCGGTAAAACACGAATAAATTTATATTTAATTTTTTTATAAAAAACAAGTACCAAAACTCCTATTAGGGACACGAGAAAAACAATAGGATTAATCTCAGGGATTTTATTAAATGCATCTATTAATGTGCCTATAATAGAAGTAGCCTCAGAGGTTGTGCCTAATGCATAATGTATTTGTTTTGCAAGTATAATAACACCAATTGCGGCCAATATCCCATGAAGAACTGAAGAAGGCAATAATTTGGCAAATCGGCCCATTTTAAGAATGCCGAGCACAATTTGAATTGCACCAGAAACAACTATTGCGGCAAGCACATAATTAATATTCCCGTCTAAAGCGGCAAGTCCGCCCAAAATAACGGCAATCAGTCCTGCCGCAGGACCATTAATGGCTAAATGACCTCCTCTAAAAAATGTTGTTACCACACCTCCTATTATCGCAGACAAAATCCCTGCCATGGGTGAAACTTCTGATGCAACCGCTATGCCTAGTGCTAATGGTAATGCAACTAATGACACGCTAATTGCCGCAGAAATATCATTGCGCCAATTTTCTTTTAGTCCTTTAAAACCAGTTGATGGAATTGTATTGTTGATGCTCATTAATTCAAATTTAGTGTTTAAAAATGGGGTTTAATATACGTATTTTCATTAAGATGATTTCCGTTAAAAAGGTGAAAAAATATAGTCTTATTTCTTATTTTGCAATTCTTATGAAACTATATCCTATCAATGCTGGAAATTTTAAATTAGATGGCGGCGCAATGTTTGGAGTTGTGCCAAAATCCTTATGGCAAAGAACCAATCCCGCAGATAATAACAATATGATTGATATTGCGGCGCGGTGTTTGCTTATAGAAGAGTCTAATAGATTAATCCTGGTGGATACTGGTATGGGAGACAAACAAAGTGATAAGTTTTTTGGATATTATTATCTCTGGGGAGATGACTCAATTGATAAATCTTTACACAGCTTAGGCTTTCATCGAGATGATATTACAGATGTGTTTATGACTCATTTACATTTTGATCATTGCGGAGGAAGTGTTAAGTGGAATGCCAATAGAACGGGTTATGAAGTTGCTTTTAAAAATGCGCGCTACTGGAGTAATAAAGATCATTGGTCTTGGGCAACTCAACCAAATAATAGGGAGAAGGCTTCATTCTTAAAAGAAAACATTTTACCAATGGAAGAAAGCGGTCATTTAGATTACATTCAATTACCAGATGTGGATATGCTTGAAAACTCAGAGCTTGGATTTGACGTTTTTTTCGCCAATGGACATACCGATAAGCAAATGATTCCAATGATACGCTATAAAGAAAAGACCATTTGTTTTGTGGCAGATTTACTTCCCACAGCTGGACATATTCCAATTCCATATGTTATGGGATATGACACAAGACCTTTATTAACCCTTGATGAAAAATCTAAGTTTATGAATCTTGCTGCTGATCAAGATTACTATTTGTTTTTGGAGCATGACGCCCATAATGAAATTATTACCGTACAACATACTGAAAAAGGTGTGCGTTTAAAGGATGTTTATAGAGCCGAAGACCTTTTTTAATTAATATTTAGAAATGAAAAAGAACACAATATTTTACCCAGCACTTTTTATGATGATTTATGGCTGTGGAACTACCGCCATAGTTACAACCCCTGTTGAAAACATTGATAACTCCCCTTTAAAAGTTTCCGATTTGTCTCAAAATGAAAGACAAAATTGGATGCATTTAGATCTTGTTACAGATACTATACCTGGAATGAGTGTTGATCGGGCTTATCGAGAAATTATCAAAGGAAAAAAGGGTAAAACAGTTGTTGTTGCTGTAATTGATTCAGGTATTGACATCAACCATGAAGATCTTGATGGTGTTATTTGGAGAAACACTGATGAAATAGCCAACAATGGTAAAGATGATGACAATAACGGCTATGTGGATGATGTCCATGGGTGGAATTTTTTAGGTGAAACTTATAATGAACAATTGGAATATGTCCGGCTACTTTCTAGCGGTAATTCCTCTGACCCCAGATATTCTGAAGCCAAAGCAGAATACGATCTTGAGTATCAAAAATACTCCCAACTAAAATCACAATACGATCAAGTGATTCAGCAATTTGACCAAGCAGACAATGCCCTAAAAAAGCATTTAAACAAGGGAGTATATGGTAAAAACGAGTTGAATGGGATTAAAACTCAAGATCAGACACTGTTAAGCTATGTTGGTTATATGAAATTCATTTTAGGAAATGGATTTGAGACTAATGAAGTAGCAAAAAATCAAATAAATTCTGACACAAAACAGATTTATGATTTTTTAAATTACCATTTAAACAAATCGCATAAAGGAAGAAAAACTGGGGACGACCCTAATAATTTTAGCCAAAAAATCTATGGAAATAATAATGTTAGCCCTGCCGAAATAGATGAGAATCATGGCACTCATGTTGCTGGTGTAATTGCGGCAAAGAGAAATAATAATTTAGGTGGAAATGGCATTGCAAACAATGTTAAAATAATGGCTCTGCGAACGGTTCCAAATGGTGATGAGTATGATAAAGATGTAGCGCTTGCAATTAGATACGCTGTTGACAACGGCGCCTCTATTATAAATATGAGTTTTGGTAAATACTATTCTCCTAATCCTGATTGGGTTCGGGATGCTATTGTATATGCCGCCGAAAAAGATGTTCTACTTGTCACTGGTTCTGGCAATGAAAGCCTCGATTTGGATAAAAAAATTGGGTTTCCAACAGACGTATCGCGAGATGGATTGGAGGTCGCTGACAATTATATTAATGTAGGTGCGCTAAATCAAAAATATGGTTCATCTATGGTTGCTAATTATTCTAATTACGGGAAAAATAATGTAGATATATTTGCCCCGGGGTCGGCTATTTATTCGCCTAAGCCCGAAAACAAATACGATTTTATTGATGGCACCTCTTTTGCATCACCTGCTGTTGCTGGAATTGCCGCCTTAATTAGATCACAATACCCCTCATTAAGTGCCTCAGAAGTTAAACAGGTTCTTCTCGATTCTGGTCTCACTACCAATATTAAAGTTGTGGTAGCTGGCGACACAAACAATGTCAAAGAATTTAAGCAATTATCGAAGTCTGGAAAAATGATTAATGCCTACAACGCCTTAATTCTAGCTTCTCAAAAAAGAAAAAAATAAAGTAATTATTATGAATAAAAAGCCCCTGATATTTATCTTATCAATAGTCTGGTCATTTTCTTCATTTTCACAAAACGCCGCTATTGCTAATCCTGGTTATTGGCAACAACATGTTGACTATTCTATGGAAATTGATATGAATGTAAATTCAAACACATATCAAGGAAAGCAATCCTTAATATACACCAATAACTCGCCAGACGTTCTGGATCGTGTCTTTTATCATTTATATTTTAACGCCTTTCAGCCTGGAAGCGATATGGATATAAGAACTCGGCACATTGGAGATCCCGACAGTAGACTCGCTAATGATTTAGGAGCCAAGAAAAATCCTAGCCATGAGAGTAAAATAAGTAAATTTCAACCACATGAAATTGGATTCATAAATATCTCTTCATTAAAACAAAATGGTAAGGACGTCTCTTTTCAAACTGTAGGAACAGTGCTTGAGGTTCGCTTAAATTCGCCTATACAACCGGGTGAGAAAGTAACGTTCGATATGATTTTTGATGCGCAAGTTCCAATTCAAACACGTCGCTCTGGAAGAAATAATAAAGAAGGTATCTCATTGTCTATGTCGCAGTGGTATCCAAAAATGGCTGAATATGATTTTGAAGGTTGGCATGCTGATTCCTATATACAAAGAGAATTTCATGGTGTTTGGGGGAATTTTGATGTTAAAATAACCATAGATAAAAGTTATGTTGTTGGTGGTTCAGGCTACTTACAAAACCCAAATGAAATTGGTCATGGTTATGAGACTTCAGAAGTCATGCGCACAGGTAGTGAAACTTTAACTTGGCATTTCAAAGCGCCTAATGTGCATGATTTTACTTGGGCTGCAGACCCAGATTATGTGCATGATAAAGTAGAGGTTCCAAATGGACCTACGCTTCATTTCCTGTATCAAAATGATCCGAAAATTGAAAAAAACTGGAAGGAATTACAGCCAAAAACCGTGGAATTAATGAACTACTTTTCTAAAGAGATCGGTCCCTATCCTTATAAGCAATATTCCGTAATTCAAGGCGGTGATGGTGGTATGGAATATGCTATGTGTACTCTAATTTCTGGCAATCGCGATTTTGCTTCTCTTTTTGGTGTAACTGCGCATGAAATGGCTCATTCGTGGTTTCATGGTGTGATTGCTAATAATGAAACCAAACATCCTTGGATGGACGAAGGATTTGCCGATTATTTTGATACAAAAGCTACTGATTTAATTCGTAACCTGAATAAAGAAAATCCATTTGCTTCTACCTTCAGCTCTTATAGTGAGGTTGTGGCTAAAGGCATTGAACAGCCAATGACAACACACAGCGATCGCCATAATCTTAATGAAAGTTATAAAAATGCCTCTTATAGAAAAGGCTCGATGTTTCTAGTGCAGTTGGGTTATATTATAGGCCAGAAATATTTAAAGGAAACAATCCAACAATACTATTCTAATTGGACATTTAAACACCCAACACCAAATGATTTTATTCGTGTGGCTGAAACTGTTTCTGGTATTGAGCTTGATTGGTATTTAATGGAGTGGACACAAACCACAAATACAATTGACTATGCCGTTGAGGGTGTTTCAACAAACGGTTCCCAGACTGTGATTGCCCTAGAAAGAATTGGGGAAATTCCAATGCCAATTGACTTAACAATTACTTATAAAAACGGACATGTGAATCAATTTCATATTCCTCTTACAATGATGCGTGGTGTCAAGCCGCTTTCTTCGGAGCAACAACAAATAGATAGTTGGTCTTGGGCCAACCCCAACTATTCTTTTATCCTAGAAGATGCTAGTCGATCCATTAAAACAATTGTTATTGATCCAAAAGGATTAATGGCTGATGTAAACAGAGATAACAATACATATCGAGTTAATTAGTTGACATCTTGATGGTCAATATATATTGTAACTTTATAAAGTGAGCGACAACTTAAACAAGCAGGAAAAGCTGAAAAGTAAAAAATTGATAGAGCGTCTTTTTGATGAGGGACAAACTTTGTCGTCTTTTCCTTTACGAATTGTTTATTTACAAACTAAATTTGATGATGCCGCTAATATCAAAATAGGGGTTTCCGTAAGCAAACGCAATTTCAAAAATGCGGTTGACAGAAATAGGATTAAACGATTAATGCGTGAGTCATATAGATTAAATGAGTCACATTATTTTAACAACCCTACAACACAATATGCTTTGATGATTTTGTACATTGGAATCGAAAAACCTACCTATAATCAAGTAAATGAGGCTATGGTTAAGTTGCTCAACAACTTTTCTGCTTCAGTTTTAAATACATAGAACCATGAAAAAAAAGCTCGTAATTACAGCTGTGGCTGTGATTTTCTTATCGGCAACAACGTATAAAAGTGATTTTTTTGAAATTGCTAAACAAATTGAAATCTTCACCACCATGTTTAAGGAATTAAACATGAATTATGTAGACGAAACCAATCCTGGTGACCTAATGGATACCGCCATCAAGAACATGCTTGATGATCTTGATCCATACACAGTCTTCATGAATGAACAAGATGTAGAGGCTGCAAGAATTAATAATACCGGTGATTTTACTGGTATTGGTGCAAGCGTGAAAACTTTAGAAGATAGGCTGGTTATTGTTGAGCCATTTAAGGGGTATGCAGCAGATAAGGCTGGGTTAAAAGCAGGCGACGCCATAATTAAGGTTGATGCGATTAATGTAGCGGGGTTTAATAATGACTCTGGAGATTTACTTCGCGGAGAAGCAGGAAGCAAAGTTAGTGTTACCTTCCTAAGACAGGGTGAAACTAAAACAGCGACGATAACTAGACAGGCTGTTGAGGCTAAAGCTGTGCCTCTTTACACAATGGTTGATGATAAAACTGGATATATAGCCTTATCTAAATTTACTGCTTCGGCTTCTTTAGAAACGTCCAATGCGTTTAGAGAGCTAAAAGCTGAGGGCGCGGAAAAATTAATTTTAGATCTTCGAGGAAATCCTGGTGGTTTATTACGTGAGGCTATTAACATTGTTAACTTTTTTGTGCCAAAAGACCAACTGGTAGTTACTACTAAATCAAAAGTAGAAAAATACAATCGGGAGTATTTTACACAAAGAGCTCCAATGGATACCGAAATTCCTATTGTTGTCTTAATTGATGGTGGGAGTGCTTCTGCTAGTGAAATTGTGTCGGGTGCACTACAAGATCTAGATAGAGCGGTGGTTATTGGTGCAACAAGTTTTGGAAAAGGACTGGTTCAGCGTCCAAAGCCATTGACCTATGGCACCCAACTGAAAATTACTATTTCTCGCTATTACACACCGTCGGGCCGTTGTATTCAGGCTTTAGATTATTGGAATCGTGATGAAAAAGGCAATGCGGTACGCACTAAACAAGAAAACTATAACGAGTTCAAAACAAAAAATGGGCGCTCTGTTTTTGATGGTGGAGGTGTTTCGCCAGATATAGAAATGGTTGAGTCGAAGGTATCTTCAATAACCAATGCAATCTTAAAAGATGACTATGTTTTTAATTTCGCTACAGATTATTACTATAAAAACAATGTTTCTGATATTGCTTCTTTCAACATTTCAGATTCAGACTTTAATTCTTTTAAATCTTATTTGAAATCGGAAAATTTTGCTTTCGATACTAAGACTGAAAAAGCATTGGACAAGGCATTGTTGGTTGCTAGCGAAGAAGGTCTTGACGATGAGCTTTCTGCCGGTTATTCAAATATTATTAGCGCATTGAATCAATATAAAAATGACGCCATAAACAAGAATAAGAAGCAATTAATGACACAATTAGCAAATGAAATAGTGAAACGCTATTTCTATAGAGAAGGGCTTCATGAGTACTATATTAACACAAATATTGAAATTCAAAAAGCCGTTGAAATACTTTCTACATCTTCAAATTACATGAGAATATTAAATAATTAGTAGTACATCGAAAAAAAGCCCTTGAAATCTTCAAAACCTTAAAAAATGCTATCTTTAAAATTCGCTTCTAATTTATTAGCATGCAAAAAGCCCTATTCATATTATTGATTTTCAGTCAATTGTCTTTTTCTCAAGGCCTTCTGAAACATAATGTTTACTTTCAAACTGCAGAGCATAAAATTGTGTCTTCAGAGGAGGGAAAATTCAATCAATTTCTGGCTAAATTAGACAGCATTTACATTGATAAAATCACCATTTTTGGCTTTTGTGATGATAGAGGTTCTGTTTCGTATAACAACAGGCTTTCTGAAAAGAGAGCCAATTCTGTAAAGCGTTTTTTTATAGACCATGAAATTCCAGAATCTCTCATAACTGTTCTTGATGGTAAAGGTGAGTTGGCATTAGACTCAATTTCAGGTAATATTGATCAAATTAGGCGAAACAATAGGCGTGTTGATATTTTTGTGCAATCCAAAAAAGAAAAAGAAAAAGATTCATTAGAGATTCCAACAGCGCAGGAAATATTACGTGGTGATATAAATGTTGGTGATAAGATTAGGTTGAAGAATATTTACTTTAAGACAGGTTATAGTACCATTGTACCAGAATCTATTCCAACATTAAAGGAGGTTGCTCAAATTTTAGTTGAAAAAGAAAATGTGTATTTCACTATTCAAGGTCATGTTTGCTGTACGCATGACACCTATGATGCTGTAGATAGAAGTACGAACAAAAAGAATCTTTCAGTTTCTAGAGCAAAATTTATCTATAATTATTTGTTGCGGCGTGGTGTGGAAAAGCATCGTATGAAATATGTTGGTTTACGAAGAAAATTTCCATTGGGTCGAGACCCAAAATATGATAGACGTGTTGAAATACTGATAACATATATATCAGATAGACATTAAGATTTAATCATATTGATATGCGGAATGCCATCTTCTAGATACTTCTCTCCTACTTCAGAAAACCCTAAATTATTATAAAACCTCTTTAAATATGTTTGGGCTGATAATTTGATGGTTTTAGTTTCGAATTTATCTTCTACCGCTTGTATTGATGCTTTCATGATATCATAGCCATAACTATGGTGTCTTTCTGTTGACACCACCACCACTCTACCAATTGCAGCGTCTTCAAAATAATCACCTGGCTTAAATGCTCTGGCGTACGCTACAAGTTTATCATTCTTAAACCCTAATATATGAAGTGCTTTTTGATCTTTCCCGTCCAAATCCTGATATACACATTCCTGCTCTACCACAAATACCTCATTTCGTAATTGTAACATTTCGTACAATTCAGAATTGGTTAATTCGTTAAAAGTTTTAGCTTGTGTTTGCATTAGTCTTGAACTATTATATTTTTAGAATCTTCTTTTTTGTATTCTGGTTGAATCGTCACATGATTAATCTTAAATTCATGAAACAGTACTTCTTCTACTTCACTTAAAATAGTATCAAACTCTGTAATGGTTGTATTTTCAATTAAATCAAGATGAGCCTCTAAATGTAATTCATCATCATTTAACTGCCAAAGATGAATATGATGAAGTTTACTGACTTTTGGTATTTTATTAATCGCTCTCACAACGTCCTTAATATCAATGTCTTCCGGAGTAAATAGCATTAAGATTTTAGTTGCTTTTATAAGTAAATCATAGCCCACCCAAATTAAATAAAGTGCTATCAATAAAGTTAATACACTATCTACCCAAAACATGCTATAAAACTTCATTAATAATCCACCTATGAGAACCGCCACACTTGCCATCATATCAGTTAATAAATGTAAATAAGCCGAACGCATATTTAGATTTCGTTTTGAATCTCTTTTTAAAAGTAGAACACTAATTCCATTTCCAACTATTGCAACTGCCGATAACCAAATAACCAGATTGGATTCTATTTCTTGAGGATTTTGAAAACGCTCAATCGCTTCAATAATTAATAGTACGGCCACAATCACTAAAGTAGAAGCGTTGATAAATGCGGCAAGTATTTCTGCGCGTTTGTAACCAAACGTTCTATGCAACGATGCCTTCTTCTGAGACAATTTAGAGGCCACAAAACTAACAACTAATGAGATGACATCGCTAAAATTGTGGAGGGCATCACTAAGTAAAGATAGGCTACCTGAAATCAAGCCACCTATTACTTGGGCAGCAGTAATAATGATGTTTAAAAAAATTGAAATTAATAGATTTCTTCCTTTTAAATTACCATGACTATGTGAATGAGAATGACCCATCTAGCAGTTTAAAGAAATCTTATTAACGCGACGCTCATGTCTACCGCCTTCAAATTTTGTGTTTAAGAACGTCTCTACCATTTGAATTGCCTGAGGTAAAGCGGTAAAACGTGCAGGAATACACATGACATTGGCATTATTATGTTGTCTCGCGAGTTGGGTTAATTCGTTATTCCAACATACTGCTGCGCGTATATTTTGGTGCTTATTTGCAGTCATAGCAACACCATTTGCACTTCCACAAATTAAAATTCCTAATTCCACTTGATCACGTTCTACATCTTCAGCAACCGGATGTACAAAATCTGGAAAATCAACGCTATCAGAACTATCAGTACCATGATTAACGACCTCAATTCCTTTAGATTTAAGAAAATCTACTATAGCAAATTTATAATCGGTTCCAGCGTGATCATTTCCGATGGAAATTTTCATAAGTTTAATGGTATTAGATTAGAATAGGTAAAGGTACAAAATTGTAAAGGCTGTCGATAAATATATTCATGACTTGTTAATAACTGTTCATAAAAAAGAAGAAGTATTTTAATAATTATTCAACAATTTTATCAATCAAAAAGCAAAATTAATCAGCCAAATATTTTATGCATTTGTTTTGCTATATTTTTAAACATTAAAACGATCTATATTAACAGTAAATCCAAAAATACTTATTAATAATTAGCTGTGAATATAGCTTATAAACAGTTGTTAATAGTAATAGTAAACCTAATATTTCAAGGCACATTAATAACTTAATAACTTGTTAATAGAATACTATTAAAAAATTATCAATCCAAACTCATTAAAACTTATAAGACCTATTAACACACCATCATAATCATCATTTGTTTTTTAAAATTTAAAAGAAAATATAATAATATATATATAAATGTTTATAACCTTATTAAATACATAGTTTAACTTAAATAAATATCATTAAATAATTTAAGCGTAGATTTGCACCGAACTTAATTCAATTAACTTCACTTTAATTAAGTTTAGAACAATTAAACTTCCTAACATTCTTAGGAGTAGAATATGAAAAGATTTAAATGACAAGAAAGAAAAAAAGGAGATCAAATAACAAGATCTCGAACCTAACAAATACCATTCTAGGTATTTTAAAAAAAGATAGAAATCAATCCTTCAATTATAAACAAATTTCCGCTAAACTTGGTCTTACAGACGCAAGTAGTAGAAATCAGATTATTAAAACACTTCATAAATTAAAGGCTAAGCAAGAAATAGAAGAAGTAGATCGCGGTAAATTTAAAGCTATTGTTAGTACTGAATATTACACTGGAATTATTGATGCCACATCTAAAGGGTCTGGCTATGTAGTTTCTAAAGATTTTGAAAAAGATATATTCATAGCTTCAAACAATATGAATAGAGCTTTAAATGGAGATGAAGTTGAAGTCTATGTATATAAACGACGTAAACGAGGTAAATTAGAGGGTGAAATTACACAGATCCTTAAACGCGCAAAATCTGAATTTGTGGGTATCATCCAAATCAATAATAATTTTGCTTTTGTAATACCTGATTCCAATAAAATGTATGTGGATGTATTTGTTCCAATTAACAAAACAAAGCGTGCTGTAAATGGTGATAAAGTTTTAGTCAAAATTGAAGAATGGCCTGAGAAAGCAGATTCTCCAATTGGAAAAATAGTAGATGTATTAGGAAAACCAGGAGAGCATAATACAGAAATTCACGCGATTTTAGCTGAGTATGGATTGCCATCTGAATTCCCACCAAAAGTTGAAGCATTTGCTAATAAAATAGACACTTCTATCAAATCCGACGAAATAGCAAAACGTCGAGATATGAGAAATGTTTTAACCTTCACTATTGACCCGAAAGATGCTAAAGATTTTGATGATGCGCTGTCTTTTCGAGTATTGAAAAACGGAAATTACGAAATAGGTATTCACATTGCAGATGTATCACATTACTTACAAGAAGGATCAATTTTAGATGATGAAGCTTATGAAAGAGCTACTTCAATTTATTTAGTAGATCGTGTTGTACCAATGCTACCTGAGATTTTATCAAATGGCGCTTGCTCATTAAGACCTCATGAAGAAAAGTATACATTTTCTGCTGTGTTTGAAATAAATGATAAGGCCGAATTAAAAGGGCAATGGTTTGGTAGAACTGTAACCTATTCTGATGCTCGCTTTGCGTATGAAGAAGCACAGGCTATTATTGAATCTAAGTCAAATGCCATTCCAGCCGAAGTGTCATTAACTGGTAAAAGCTATGAAGCAGATCAAGCAATAGCAGATGCAACTCTAAAATTGGATGAATTGGCAAAAATACTTAGAAAAAAACGCATGCAACAAGGAGCTATTTCATTTGATAAAGTAGAAGTAAAGTTTACTTTAGACAATGAATCTAATCCAACTGGCGTTTTCTTTAAAACGAGTAAAGATGCTAATAAGTTAATTGAGGAGTTTATGTTGTTAGCTAATAGAAAAGTAGCTGAATTCATTGGAAAACAAAATCCCAAAAAGACGTTTATATATAGAATTCACGATGAACCAGACGATCAAAAGCTAGCAGATTTGCAAAATGTTGTTTCTCGATTCGGGCATAAATTAAATTTTAAAGACCGCAAAAGTGTGACATCATCTTTAAATAAACTACTTAGTGACGTTGTTGGCAAGAAAGAACAAAATCTTGTAGACACTTTAGCTATTAGAACAATGAGTAAAGCAGAATATTCTGTTCACAATATTGGTCATTATGGCTTAGCGTTTGATTATTACAGTCATTTCACTTCACCAATACGACGTTATCCAGACGTCATGACTCATCGCTTGTTACAACACTATATTGATAAAGGGAAATCTACTAATGAAGATCTATTTGAAGAACGATGTATGCACTCTTCTAAAATGGAATATTTAGCTACTAGAGCTGAGCGTGACTCAATTAAGTATATGCAAGTGAAGTTTATGCAAGACCACAAGGATGAAGAGTTTGTTGGAGTTATATCTGGAGTTACAGATTGGGGTGTTTATGTGGAAATAATTAAAAACAAATGCGAAGGCATGGTTAGAGTGCGTGATATGAAAGATGATCATTATAGTTTTGATCAAGATCATTATGCAATGATTGGAGAATCAACTAAAAACATGTATCAATTAGGTGAGGAAGTTATAATAAAAGTTAAAAATGCAGACCTAGTTCAAAAACATTTGGATTTTTATTTACTCGGAAAAGTAGAAGAAAATTAATTTAGGAATAATTATTGTTAGAATAAAAATAAAAACAAATCTCAATCAAATGAAACAAATCTTAACAACCCTCGCACTAATTTTTGCAATCAATGCAATCGCTCAAGAACCAATTTCTAAAACAGTTGGTGAATTTTCCACATTAAAAGTTTATGATCTAATTAATGTAGAAATGGTTCAATCAGACGACAATAAAATTGAAATTTCTGGTCACAATATGTTGGATGTTGTAGTTGTAAATAAAAACGGAACACTAAAGATCCGAATGAACACGGAAGAAATATTTGATGGCAATAAAACGCATGTAAAATTATTTTATACTGGAGTTGACACGATTGACGCAAATGAAGGCGCTTACATTACCTCAACAGAGGTTATTGATCAGTATGATTTAGACCTCAGGGCTCAAGAAGGTGGCTCAATTAAAGTAAACCTAAAGACAAAAGAAATTGAAGTTAGAGCCTCTACAGGTGGTATTATTGAAACACTGGGCTCTACAAATAATGTGAATATTAAGGTTAATACTGGTGGTATATACAAAGGGAAAGAATTAGAATCTATTACCTCAAAAGTAGCTCTTAGAGCAGGAGGAGAAGTAGAAGTCAACTCCAAAGAATTAGTTGATATTAATATCAGAGTAGGGGGCGATGTGTATGTTTATGGGAATCCAACCACAATTAATGAAAATAGAGCTCTAGGTGGAAGAATAAAGCGTATGAATTAATCGCTGGTCTCATACTTTTTTATAATTTTGAGAGAAATGCTTCCTGATGATTGATGATATATTAACAGCTATTCCTTTTGGGATTCTTCTATCCTTTACCATTGGGCCTGTTTTTTTTGTTTTACTAGAAACCAGTGTAACAAAAGGTTTTAAAAGCGCTTTACTTTTTGATTTAGGAGTCATTTTAGCAGATATTCTGTTTATTCTAGTCATACTAAAAAGTACAGACACTCTAATTGATAAAATTAAGGACGACCCCAATTTTCTAGTATTTGGTGGTGCCCTGTTAATTATTTATGGATTAATCTCTTTTATTAAAACCTCAAAATCTTTTCGAGTTATTGTAAAGGAATATCATAAAGTTGAAATTCAAAAAGATTATGGTAAGTTGTTTCTGAAGGGGTTTCTTCTAAATTTTATAAATATAGGCGTCTTATTAGGCTGGATTGGTTTTATTATTTTGGGCAATTCACTAACAGACTCCAAAACGGGTGTTTATGTTTTTCTGATAAGCATGCTAACAAGCTATTTTTTAAGTGATTTGGTGAAAATAGCCCTAGCTAAACGATTACGAAATAAATTAACACCAAGGCGTATTTTTAAAACTAAAAAAATTGTATCACTTGTCATTTTAGCATTTGGAATTTTGCTATTATCTCAAGGGTTATTTCCTGAAACTTTTGAAAAGAATAAAGAAAAGCTTGAACAAATGAATCCAATTAAGGATATAGAATAATTAATTACAATAAAAAACCCTCAAGGCTACTTGAAGGTTCATTGAGGCGTCTAGCGGATTCGAACCGCTGTAAAAGGTTTTGCAGACCTCTGCCTAGCCACTCGGCCAAGACGCCTTGCAAAGAAAGCAAATGTAACAAAATTTCAATATCTAGACTATTTGCTATTCTTTTTTTCGTTTTTCAGTCATTTTTATCGTTACCCTTTCTACATCGCCACCAATTGGAGGGTTTAATTTACTTACCCAAACAGATGCCTTTGAGACTAAAGATCGCTCCTTAAATATTCTGTCTAAGATTCGCTTAGCCACAGTTTCAAGCAAATGAGAAGGCTTTAGCATTTCCTCCTTAATTATTCTGTTCAGAAACACATAGTCTACAGTGTCTGTGAGTTTATCAGATTCAGCAGAGGTTTTTAAGTCGGCCTTCACCTCAAGATCTACGCTATAATCGCTTCCAATTTTACTTTCTTCTTTTAGGCATCCATGATAAGCAAACACTCTAATATTATCCACCTTAATTATTCCCATAGATATTAATTTAACGTCACAAAATTACCTAATTTTGTTCATCTTTTTATTTGATTATGACAGAAGAAACAAGAGCGCTAAATTTTATTGAACATATTATTGAAGAAGATCTAGCTAATGGCATGCCAAAAAACGAACTACGGTTTAGATTTCCACCAGAACCAAATGGCTATTTACACATTGGCCATACCAAGGCAATAGGAATTAGTTTTGGTCTAGGTGAAAAGTATAATGCGCCAGTAAACCTTCGTTTTGATGATACTAATCCAACTAAGGAAGAGCAAGAATATGTTGACGCGATTAAGCAGGATATAACTTGGCTGGGTTATAAATGGGAGAATGAGCTGTATTCTTCGGATTATTTTCAAACCCTTTATGACTGGGCTGTTTTATTAATTAAAAACGGAAAGGCCTATGTTGATAGTCAAACATCAGACGAAATAGCCGCACAAAAAGGTACACCGACAAAAGTTGGCTCAAATAGTCCATTTAGAAATAGATCCGTAGAAGAAAACTTAGATCTGTTTGAGCGCATGAAGAATGGCGAGTTTAAAGAAGGAGCCCATGTTTTAAGGGCAAAAATAGACATGGAGGATCCAAACATGCTAATGCGCGACCCTATTATGTATCGTGTATTGCGCGCACATCATCATAGAACAGGAGATGACTGGTGCATTTACCCTATGTATGATTGGACACATGGCGAAAGCGATTACATTGAACAAATATCACACTCATTATGCTCTTTAGAATTTAAGCCCCATAGAAAGCTTTACAATTGGTTTAGAGATGAGGTCTTTCAATATAATTCAGACAAATTACCACTGCCCCCTAAACAAAGAGAATTTGCCAGATTAAATTTAAGTTATACCATTATGAGTAAGCGAAAGCTCTTAAGATTGGTTGAGGGCGGTGTGGTGTCCGGCTGGGACGACCCAAGAATGCCAACCATTTCAGGCTTAAGAAGAAGAGGCTATACTCCTAACGCGATTAGAAAATTTGTTGAAACAGCGGGTGTTGCAAAGCGAGACAATATCATAGATGTTTCACTTCTGGAATTTTGTATTCGTGAAGACTTAAACAAAATAGCGCCCCGTGTTATGGCTGTTTTAAATCCTGTAAAATTAGTTATTACTAATTATCCCGAAGGGGAAGAGGAATGGTTAGAAGCGGAAAATAATCCTGAAGACGAGAACGCTGGAAGTAGAAAGCTACCATTTTCAAAAGAGCTTTACATTGAGCGGGAAGACTTTAAAGAAGAAGCAAACAGGAAGTTTTTCAGACTAACATTAGATAAAGAAGTGCGCCTTAAAAGCGCATATATAATCAAAGGAGAGAGCGTTGTAAAAGATGACAACGGGAATATTATTGAAATTCACTGCACTTACGATCCTAAAAGTAAATCAGGTAGTGGATCAGAAGAAAGTAAACGCAAAGTAAAAGGCACACTACATTGGGTTTCAGTTGAACATGCAATTTCAGCCGAGGTTAGAGTTTATGATCGATTATTCAATGACGAAGCACCAGACAGCCATCAAGAAAGAGATTTTATGGAGTTTGTCAACCCCGAATCCTTGCAAATAGTCAAGGCATTTGTTGAGCCTAGTTTAAAAGATGCCGCAATTGGTGATCAACTTCAGTTCCAAAGGCTAGGTTATTTCAATATTGATTTAGACTCAAAACCGGAAGCTTTGGTCTTTAATAAAACTGTAGGATTAAGAGACACTTGGGCAAAGAAAAACACTTAAAAATTTAGACCTATATAATTTCTATTATATTTATAGAACTAACTTAAATATTTTATAACATGGAATTATTAATAAACCCTTGGTCAATTCTTGTTGCGGCAGTTGCAGCATTAGTAGTCGGATTTGTGTGGTATAATCCTAAAGTATTTGGAAATGCCTGGATGAAAGCATCAGGCATGACTGAAGAGAAAATGAAAGGCGGAAATATGGCCGTCATTTTTGGATTAGCCTTATTATTTGCCGCAATGATGGCTTCCGTTTTAATGCATTTATGTAACCATCAATTTGGAGCCTATAGTTTAATAGGCGGGGACGAAGCCGCTGCCTTACCTTCATATCAAGCATTTATGGATGATTACGGCACAGCCTTTAGAACATTTAAACACGGCGCTTTTCATGGCGCTTTAGCAGGTGTATTTTTCGCACTACCATTAATTGGAACAAATGCTTTGTTTGAGAGAAAAGGAGCGAAGTACATTTTTGTAAATTCAGGATATTGGATAGTTACTTTAACCCTAATGGGCGCAATTATATGCGGAATGTAATTGAACTTTATATTATAAACAAAAAACCTCCAAGCCCTTAGTTTAGAGGTTTTTTGTTTTTATCTAAAATCTAATCTTCTTTCTTCTTATTTGTGCTTTTCATAGCCTCACCAATTTGATTACTTGCCGTAAAGCTGGCCACCATATCGTTTAACATATTACTTCCGGCTTGAGGTGAATTAGGTAGAAGAATTAAATTGCTATTGGTCTCTCCACCTATAGATTGCAGCGTATCATAATGTTGCGTTACAACTATTAATGCTGACGCTTCCTGTGAGTTGATACCAACCTTGTTTAATACTTCAACAGATTCTTCTAAACCTCTTGCAATTTCACGACGTTGATCGGCTATACCTTGACCCTGTAAACGCTTGCTTTCGGCTTCAGCCTTAGCTTTCTCAACGATTAATATTCGTGCTGCATCACCTTCAAATTGCGCAGCAATTTTTTCTCGTTCTGAGGCGTTAATTCTGTTCATTGCAGATTTCACTTGTGAATCCGGATCAATATCAGTAACAAGTGTTTTAATAATGTCAAAACCATAATTTTGCATGGCATCATTCAACTCAGCCTTAACAGCTAATGCTATGTCATCCTTCTTCACGAACACATCATCCAATTTCATTTTAGGAACTTCAGCCCTAACAACATCAAAGACGTAACTGGTAATTTGATCGTGCGGATAATCAAGCTTATAAAAAGCGTCGTAAACCTTGTCTTTTATAACTTTATATTGAACAGAAACTTTCAGTCGAACAAACACATCATCAAGTGTTTTAGTTTCTATTATTACATCTAATTGTTGAATTTTTAAACTTAGTTTTCCGGCAATTCTATCCACTAATGGAATTTTGATATGCAAACCCGACTGACGAATACTATGAAACTTTCCAAATCTCTCGATAATTGAAGCGGTTTGTTGTTTCACAATAAAGAAAGCAGAAACAAGGATTAATAATCCGAAAAAAGCAATAGGTATTAATATAAATTGGCCCATAATCACGTTTTTAAATAGTTGAAAAAATAATAAGTACTAAATTAAGTTATATTTGCTGAACTCAATAACTAAAGCCATGCAAATCAAACCCCTTATTCTATTAGTAGCTCTTACTATAAGTTTTGTTACAATCGGCCATGCTCAACCGCAGAATTTTGTTATAAAAAATGGATTTGGAATTGGTGGTGGAGTGACTCAATTAGATATCATTTCAGACAACTTCGAAACCATGCCAGGATCAGGTTGGATGGTATTGGCCTCAGCAACTGGAGATCTGCCTCACAAATGGTACAACATGAGTTATGTGATGCAGATGTCAGAAAACACAGTCGGAATTTCAGGACGGATGACTGATGATGTTGCAGGAAATGAAATGATTGATTATAGCTTGTTTACAGCTCAAGTTGGCCTTATAATGCACATTAAGCTTATTGGCGCTAATATGACATTAGATCTCGGCCCACAGTTGCAGTACAATGGAAAGTTAGAAGTCAAAAATGCAATACATAACGATTATTTTATCAACGGCTATGGTACATTAGGAGCAGAAGACATAAAAAACATATCTCAAATTAATGGGAATGGAATGGCTGGTGTATCGGCGGGATACGGACCATTAAAAGTGAGAGCGCAATACATGTATGGTATCACAAACATATTTAAAAAACTTAATGATCAGAATTTAAATATTGGTGACGCCCCAAAGTTTGAAGGGAATCAAAGTTTATGGGCATTTACAGCTATATTTACTTTTTAATTCACCTCTATTAAAAGCTCTATTCGTTTTATAGATTCATTTTTCCCAACCAAAAACATTATTTCGAATACATCTGGACCCTGAAGCGCACCCACTAAGGCCAGGCGCAAAGGCATCATCACCTTTCCGAAACCGATGTCATTTGATGTGATCCAGCCTTTGATTTTGGACTCTAAATTTTGAACCGTAAATTCTCTTGTCCTTGTAATGATATTAACCACCTCCTGTAGCAGTTCAGCGGTATCTTCTTTAAGAGCCTTTTTCATTGCTTTTTCGTCATAGGAATCAGGAGTTTTAAAAAAGTAATGACTTAAACTCCAAAAATCATCTATAAAGGTGGCACGCTCTTTAATTAAGCCAATAACCATAACAATGAAATTTGTGTCCACAGCACCTAACAAAGGTTCCTTTGATTTAAATGCTTTTGCTAGATCTGTATCACTTTGTTCTTGCATATAATGATGATTGAACCACTTGGTTTTGTCAGGATCGAAACGGGCTCCGGATTTATGCACTTTTTGTAAATCAAAAGATTTAATCAATTCTTCAATACTAAATATTTCCTGCTCAGTACCAGGATTCCAGCCTAAGAACGCTAAGAAATTAACTACAGCCTCCTTGAAAAATCCACTTTCTCTATAGCCATTGGCAACCTCACCAGTTTTAGGGTCTTTCCATTCTAAAGGAAAAATAGGAAACCCACCTTGCTCACCATCACGCTTACTTAATTTCCCTTTACCAGTAGGTTTTAAGATTAATGGTAAATGTGCAAATTGAGGCGCCTCCCAGCCCATGGCAGTATAAAGCTGGTGGTGTAAAGCCAAAGAAGGCAGCCATTCTTCACCGCGAATTACATGTGTGATTTCCATTAGGTGGTCATCAACAATATTTGCTAAATGATAGGTTGGCATACCGTCACTTTTAAATAAAACCTTGTCATCTAAAACATTAGTGTCAATTGTTATGTTACCACGAATATCATCTTTTAAAAGAAGCGTTTCGTCTTGTGGTGATTTAAAGCGAATGACATAAGGTGCTTTTGAATCTAATTTATTTTGAACAACATCATTTGAAAGGGATAATGAATTGCTGAGATTTGATCTATTGTGCCAATTATAAATAAAAGTTTCGCCTTTAGATTCTGCTGATTTCCTCAGGGCGTCCAATTCTTCTGAAGTATCAAAAGCGTAATATGCATTGCCTTTTTCTACCAAATCATCAGCGTACTGTCTGTACAAATGTTTTCGCTCACTTTGTCTGTAGGGTCCAAATTTCTCATTTTTATCTGGCCCTTCATCAAATGGAATGCCACACCAATTTAAGGCGTCAATTATATATTGTTCAGCACCTTCCACATAACGATTTTGATCTGTGTCTTCTATCCGCAAAACAAAAGCACCACCATGTTTTTTTGCGAAGAGATAATTGAATAATGCAGTACGCACGCCACCAATATGTAAAGGACCTGTTGGACTAGGAGCGAAACGAACACGAATATCTTGACTCATAAAGCTGATTTATACTGCAAAGATATAATGATAAAACATAATTAATATATTTTAAACGGAAATCATTTCTTTAGGAATACGTTTGTTCATAATATGAAACCATAAAGGAGGCATCAAAGCTAAAACCATAGATGTTGGATAGCCAAATGGCATTTGAGGACTCTCTTCATGACAATCTAAAACTTGATATTTTTTGGATGAAATATAGTGATGATCGCTATGACGCGTTAATTCGTATAAAACAATTCGTCCTATAACATGGTTTGAATTCCACGAATGAATTTCTTTTACACGCTCATATCGACCAGACTTAGTTTTAAGTCGAAGTAAACCATAATGCTCTATGTAGTTAACCGTTTCGAGTAATAAAAATCCAATCAAAGCACAGCCTATAGCAAATAAAACACCAAACACACCAAATAGACTAAACACTAAAATAAGATATAGTATTTGAAGAAAATGACACCAAAACATATCATTCCGAAGAGAAAAAAAAGGCAAATTGTAATTAGAGAGAAGTTTTTTCTGAATTTTCCATGAGTTTAAATATTGTCTTGAAATAGAGGTAAACCAGAACGAATAGACGCTTTGGTTGTAACGCGCAGTAGCAGGATCTTCTGGTGTAGCAGCATGTAAATGATGCCCAAAGTTATGCTCAATGTAAAAATGCATGTATAATGAAGGAAGCAGTAATGCTTTTCCAAGAAATCGCTCTTTGGAAGCCTGCCTATGTCCTAATTCATGACCTACATTTATACCATTTACACCTAATACAATGCCAACACTCAGAATAAAACCAACAATTTCGTAAGTCTGTAAAGGAGCTGTCGTGACGGCTATTAAGGCATAACACATCAATCCGAAAACAATGGGGATGTTTAAATATAACATCCAATCAAATAGAATTTTGCGATTTTTAGAACTCGCATCTTTCTCTGATAAATTATGATTATCAACAGGTAGTAAAACCTCCAAAATTGGAAGAAAAACAAAGGCATAAAGAGGAACAGCAAATGTGAACCAACCCTTCATGGAAATACCAATAAAGGCCACTAAAGGAATTGAAAATGCCGTTAAATATTTTAAATCCTTCATTTTTTATACCTTCAATGTATTATAGCGAATATCTTTGCTAGTCATGGATTTTAACAGAATGTTATCACAAATGGGATTCTAATTTAATAATAATATAGTAGTTTTATTAGTTGTATATGAAACATTTAATCGATTGAGTAATTTTCAAACCATACAAAATAAGTTAGAGCAATTCATAAAGAGGTATTATACCAATGAATTGTTTAAAGGCATCATTTTATTTTTTGCCATAGGCTTGCTATTTTTTTTAGCGACTCTTTTTATTGAGTTTATGCTCTGGCTGAACCCTACAGGGCGAACAATTTTATTTTGGTTGTTTATTGTTGTTGAGGGCTCTCTTTTCGTTCGCTTTATAGCCTTTCCACTAGCTAAATTATTCAACTTAAAAAAGGGGATTAATTTTGAAATAGCTTCGAAAATAATTGGAAACCATTTCCCTCAAGTTAATGACAAATTGCTGAATGTGTTGCAGCTAAACCAAAATGTCACACAGACTGAATTGATGTTAGCTAGCATTGAACAGAAATCGGCTGAGCTAAAGCCCATACCATTTAAGCTGGCCATAAATTTCAAGACTAACTTAAAGTATTTAAAGTATGCGGCCATTCCAATCATCATCATCCTAATCAGCTATGCGTCGGGTAAGTTTAGTTGGTTTAGTGATAGTTACGAACGGGTTGTAAACTATCAAACGGCTTATGAGCCTCCAGCGCCATTTCAATTTTTTGTTGTTAACGAAAATCTGCAAGCCATTGAAGGACAATCCTTTAAATTAACTGTTACAACAGAGGGTGAGGTAACGCCACAGGACGCAACAATAGTTTATGATGACCAATCTTATTTTATGAAACAGGTAGGGCCGGGAACCTTTGAGTATGAATTCTCGCAACCCCATCAGGATATTAGTTTTAATTTAAGTGCCAACGAGGTAACATCAAAATCATATACTATTGAAGTTCTTGAAGTGCCAACACTTTTAAGTTTTGATATGATATTAGACTATCCTTCTCATACACGGAAAAAGGACGAAACACTTAAGAGTACTGGAAATGCTGTAGTACCTCACGGAACAAAAATTACTTGGAATTTAAAAACGCAATCTACAAATCAAGTCACGATGACTTTGCAAGACACCGTGATTCAGATGAAAGCAAACGCATCTGATTTTAGTCATACCCAACGACTTTATAAAAAGTTCAATTACAGCCTAAACACAAGCAATGAGAACTTACAAAATTATGAAAACCTTGCTTTCTCAATAGATGTAGTGCGTGATGAATATCCTGAATTAAATTTACAGATGCAGCAGGATTCAACTGACAATGAAACACTTTATTTCTACGGTCAAGTAGCAGATGATTACGGGTTGAGTAAACTACAAATTGTTTATTATCCATTTGAAGATGAGACTAACTCAAAAAAAATAGACTTACCAATTGGTAAAGGAACATTTGATGAATTTGTAAACACTTTTCCTGATCAACTTGAATTGGAAGAAGGGCTATCTTATCAACTGTACTTTCAAGTGTTTGACAATGACGCAGTAAATAGATTTAAGAGCACCAAAAGTCAACTTTATTCATTCAGAAAACTTACCAAAGAAGAAATAGAGCAAAACCAACTTCAAGACCAGAATGAAACAATAGACGACCTGAACAATTCTCTAGAAAAATTTGACGAACAAGACAAAGAGTTAGAGGAATTATCAAAGACACAAAAAGAGAAATCAGAACTAAATTTTAACGACCAGAAGAAATTGGAAAACTTCCTGCAACGACAAATGAAGCAAGAAGAATTGATGCAAAATTTCAATAAAAAATTAAAAGATAATCTAGAAGATTTTCAAAACGAGAATGAAGATGACAAGTTTAAAGAAGATTTAGAGCAGCGTTTGGATGAAAACCAAGAACAATTAAAAAAGGATGAAGAATTGCTTAAAGAACTTCAGAAGGTAGCCGATAAAATAAACAAAGAAGAATTAGCTCAAAAGTTGGAGCAACTAGCAAAACAAAATAAAAATAAAAAGCGCAGCATGGAGCAGTTGTTGGAGCTCACAAAACGCTTTTATGTGTCTAAAAAGACAGAGAAATTAAAGGAAGAATTGGAAAAGCTAGCCAAAGACCAAGAGGAACTTTCTGAGGAAACTCCTGAAAATAACACCAAGGAAAGACAGGATGATTTAAACAATAAATTTGAGGATTTTCAGAAAGAGCTTGAAGATTTAAAAAAAGAAAACAATGCACTTAAAGAGCCAATGGATTTACCAGATGATCCGAAGCAAGAGGAAGATATCAAAAAAGAACAACAAGAGGCTAGTGAGAACCTAGAAAAGAAGGAACAACAAGCTAAGGAAGAACAGGAAAAACAGGAGGGTTCCCCAGAACAACAAGAATCGCAACAACAGCAACAAGAAAGTCAACAAAACGCGAAGAAAAACCAAAAGAAGGCTGCACAGAAAATGAAACAGATGAGTCAAAAAATGAGCCAAATGATGAGTGGAAGTGCACAAGATCAGATGTCAGAAGACATGGAAATGTTAAGACAAATCTTAGACAATTTGGTACTCTTTTCATTTGATCAAGAAAACCTAATGAACACCTTCAATTCTATCCAAATTAATCATAATGAGTACGCCAAGAACTTAATAAAGCAACAAGGATTAAGGGAGCATTTTGAACACGTGGACGATAGTTTATTTGCATTGTCTTTGAGACAGCCAATGATTTCTGAACGGATTAACAAGGAGATAACGGAAGTGTTTTTTAATATAGATAAATCCTTATCACAATTTTCAGAAAACAGATTGTATCAAGGTGTGGCTGCTCAGCAATATACTGTTACTGCAGCCAATACTTTAGCCAGTTTCTTAAGCGATGTTTTAGATAATATGGAAATGCAGATGAACCCTTCTCCAGGACAAGGACAAGGCGATCAGCAATTACCAGATATTATTATGAGCCAACAACAACTCAATGAAATGATGAAGGAGGGTATGGATCAAAAGGACGGTAAAAAGGAGGGTGAAAGTGAAGGAGAAGAGAATGAAGGCGAAGAAGGCGAATCAAAAAAGGGGGAAAAAGAAGGCACTCAGGAAGGTGATGGCGAAGGCAATAGTGAAGACATGAATGGTCAATTATTCGAAATATATAAACGACAACAACAGCTTCGTCAGGCACTTGAGAATAAATTAGGTAAAGAAGGCACAAAAGGCCAAGCCAAAGACTTGCTAAAAAAGATGGAAGATGTCGAACTTGATTTGTTAAATAAAGGATTTACCAATAGGACTCTCGAAAGAATGATGCAATTAGAGCATCAACTATTAAAATTAGAGAACGCGACCTTTCAGCAAGGAGAAGACAATAAGCGAAAATCCAAAACAAATACGGATCGATTTAGCAACACAGCCACTGATCAAACACCAGACGCTAAAAAATACTTCAATACCACCGAAATTTTGAACAGGCAAGCATTACCTTTGCATCAAGTTTACAAAAAGAAAGTCCAAGACTACTTCAAGAAAAAGCATGGTGAATTTTAATTATGTTGCTGATATTCAATTAGATAACGAAGAAAAATTATCTAAATGGATTGCACATACTATTACTTTGGAGGCCCATCACGAAGGCGCCATAAACTATATATTCTGTGACGATGAGTATCTAAACAAATTAAATGTTAAGTATTTAAATCATGATACTTTTACTGATATTATTAGTTTTGATTACTCTAGCGGTAAGGAGATTAGCGGCGACGTCTTTATTTCAATTGATCGCGTAAAGGAGAATGCGCTATCTCTCGAAACCAGTTTTAATTCTGAGCTATATCGTGTCATGATTCATGGTATTCTACATTACTGTGGTTATAATGACAAGTCTGAAGAGGAAAAAACACTAATGCGGAACAAGGAAGACCAACACTTACAAGTGTTGAAAGATTTATTCTAGATTCGGCGTATATTTGCAAACTATAAAATTGGAAATGTTCCACGTGGAACAATTATGAGCTTATTTCAAGATGCATATGATGTTATTGTAGTTGGTGGTGGTCACGCAGGAAGCGAAGCCGCAGCCGCAGCCGCCAATATGGGGAGCAAAACACTTCTTATTACAATGAACTTGCAAAATATTGCGCAAATGTCATGTAACCCAGCAATGGGAGGAATTGCAAAAGGGCAAATTGTTAGGGAAATAGATGCCCTTGGAGGTTATAGCGGAATTGTAAGTGACACCTCAGCCATTCAATTTAAAATGCTTAATAAATCTAAGGGGCCCGCAATGTGGAGCCCAAGAGTGCAAAGTGACAGAATGCGATTTGCAGAAGATTGGCGCATGCTACTTGAAAAAACACCGAATCTAGATTTTTATCAAGAAATGGTGTCTGGATTATTAATTGAAAATAACAAAATTGCGGGGGTTACAACGTCATTAGGAATTAAGGTAAAGGCAAAATCTGTTGTATTAACTAATGGCACCTTTTTAAACGGCCTTATCCATATTGGAGAAAAGAACTTTGGTGGTGGTAGGGCAGGCGAAAGAGCCGCAACAGGAATTACAGAGCGACTTGTTGATTTAGGATTTGATTCTGGCAGAATGAAAACGGGAACACCACCTAGAGTGGACGGCAGATCTTTAGATTTTAGTAAAATGAGCGAACAACCAGGGGATGAGTATCCTGAAAAGTTTTCATATTCTAGTATTACTACACCACTCAGTAAACAGCGGTCTTGCCACATGACCTATACCAATAATGAAGTTCATAATTTATTGCGTGAGGGTTTTGAGAGGTCACCCATGTTTAATGGAAGAATTAAAAGTATAGGACCTAGATATTGCCCATCAATTGAAGATAAAATAAATCGTTTCGCTGATAAAGAGCGACACCAAATATTTGTAGAACCGGAGGGTTGGCATACTGTTGAAGTATATGTGAATGGATTCTCTACATCACTACCTGAAGATATTCAATTTAAAGCATTAAAGTCTGTAACCGGATTTGAGAATGTAAAGTTTTTTAGGCCAGGATACGCCATTGAATATGACTACTTTCCACCCACACAATTAAAACATACGCTGGAAACAAAATTAGTTGAAGGATTGTATTTTGCTGGGCAAATTAATGGAACAACCGGTTATGAAGAAGCTGCATCACAAGGCTTGATGGCCGGAATTAATGCCTGCTTAAAAGTGAATGAAAAAGAGGCTTTCACATTAAAGAGAAATGAAGCATATATAGGTGTTCTTATTGACGATTTGATCACTAAAGGAACTGAAGAGCCTTATAGGATGTTTACGTCTAGAGCCGAATATAGAACCCTATTACGTCAAGATAATGCCGATTTAAGATTAACGCCAAAAGGGTATGAGATTGGTTTAGCTAAGGAAGATAGGTTAGTAAGAATGGAAGAAAAACTAAAAAAATCGAACGATTTTGTTAAGTTTTTTCAAGAAACCAGCGTCAAACCCGAAGAGGCTAATCCCGTTTTAGAGAAAAAGGAATCTTCTTTGATGAAACAATCTGACAAGATGTTTAAAGTATTTTCTAGGCCAAATATCACCATACATGATGTCAGGAAATTTAAGGCTGTTGAAGAGTATATACAGACTAATAAACTAGATCGAGAAGTCATTGAACAAGCTGAAATTCAAGTTAAATATTCCGGTTATATAAATAAAGAGAAAAATAATGCGGATAAGTTAAATAGACTGGAAGACGTCAAAATCCCTATAAATTTTGATTATTCTAAAATCAAATCTATGAGCTATGAGGCAAGAGAAAAATTAAAAAATATTCAACCAACCTCAGTATCTCAAGCATCAAGAATAAGTGGTGTTTCGCCTAATGATATATCTGTGTTGTTAGTGTATATGGGTAGATAAGTTTAACATTGTTCCACGTGGAACAATCGTTTAAATGGTGCAATACTTAATTTAATGGACTTAAAGCAGACATACTTAAAAGTAAAAGACCACTCTGTTTCTTATGAAGAGTTTAATCTTCTTTACAATCCTACGCTTGATTTATTAGAAACGTCACCTAAGCCATCAAAGGAGAAATTACAGGATTATTACAAAAGCGAGGATTATATTTCTCATACTGATGGAAAACGAAATTTATTTGAAAAAGCTTATCAATGGATAAAATCCATTTCCTTAAAAAGAAAATTAGAGTTAATTGATTCATTTAATTTTGAAGAAAAACAATTACTGGATGTTGGTTGTGGTACTGGAGATTTTTTACACAAAGCCATCAATACTTGGGACGTAGTTGGCATAGAGCCTAATGAGAGGGCTAGAGAAATAGCTAACAAAAAAACTGTTGATAAAGTTTACGATGTTGATTCGCTGCCAAAATTAAAAGCATCAAGCTGTAGCATCATTACTCTTTGGCATGTTCTGGAGCACCTTCCAGAATTGGAGTATCATATTTCATTATTTGAAAAAATATTAAAGGACAATGGACGCCTAATAATTGCCGTTCCTAATTACAAAAGTTTCGACGCGAATTATTATAAAAGTTATTGGGCCGCGTATGATGTGCCAAGGCATCTTTGGCATTTTTCTCAATCCGCCATCAAAAATGTATTTTCTAAAAATGGGTTTGAAATTGAAACGGTTCACCCAATGAAATTTGATGCCTATTATGTAAGCCTATTATCAGAAAAGTATAAATCTGGATGGATGAATTTTTTTAGTGCATTTTTTATTGCAACGAGATCTAATTTAAAGGCTGCGAGGTCAGGGGAATACTCTTCATTGATTTATGTCTTAAAAAAGTCCTAATACTTATTTTAAGATTCACTAATGCGGAATTACTACTGTTTTGGAGATAGCTAGGTTATAAGACAGCAAAGCGCCTTAGAGGGCTTTATTTTTAGAAGAAACCAATAAATTATAATGATTATGACTGAGCCGTTCTATAAATATTTTTGATATCAATAAATAGCCCCATAAATTAGCAGCTATTTTAAATGTCTTTTATATTTTTGCGCAAAATAAAAAAAGAGATCATGAAGAAATTAGGAATAATTTTATTTGCAATTATTTGTTTTACGGCATGCCAAGAATCACAAAAAATAGCATACGTTGATAATGGCACAATTATTAATGAGTATCAGGAGAAAATAGATATTGAAGAAAAGTATAAAGGTAAAGATGCCCTGTTCACTCAAAAAACAGATAGCATTGGAAAAGCCTTTCAATTGGAAGCTCAAGAATTTCAACTAAAATCAAAAAACATGTCACAAGCTAATGCTCAAAAGGCTTATGACGAACTTGGACAAAAACAACAATTACTTCAACAACAATTACAATTTGAACAGCAACAATTACAGCAGGCATTCAATGCTGAAATTGATTCTGTGATTTCAAGGGTGAAGGACTATGTAAAAAATTACGGAAAAGATAATGGCTACACTTACATCTTAGGAACATCTGACGCCTCAAGCAGTGTAATGTATGGAGTAGAACAAAATGACATTACCCAAATAATACTGGATGCCTTAAACTCGGGATATAAAAAGAACTAAGTAACAAGATCAATTAAAAAGAATGTCAGCTAATGCTGGCAATTTTTTTTGGACAATAAAAAGAAAGGGCCTTTGGAATTAAACTTATATCCATTCCGCCTTTACCAATTAATTCGCCATCAGCTTGAATGTATGCATCGCGATCATTAGAAACTGCTATGCTTACAGATGAAGATTTAGACATCCAAACCTTTCTTGAATGCTTTAGCTTTCCGTTAAATAAACGCATGATATTTCTAATAATATCGAAACCCGTGAAGTTTAACGCCGCACTAATATCAAACAATCCATCATCAATTTTAGGGTCATCAGTAAGTCGCATACCACCGCCGGAGTATTGACAAATTCCCACCAAAACCATCAATGATTTATTAATAACCTCTTCAGTATTAGTTGAGATAACGCAATCAATGTTCTTTGCGTTGAACACACCGCTTAGAGCTCCTAATATGTAGGCCACAGCCCCAAGATGTTTTAACTTTTCAACCTTACTCACAACATATCCATCAAATCCAACACCAGCCAAATTATTAAAGTAAACAGGTTCATTTCTTTTAGTATACAATTCAATTTTACCAATATCCTGTTGTGCAATAGCACCATTTTTAATAATGGCAATTGCTTTATTTATGTTCTTAGGAATTGAATGGGTTTTTACCCAATCGTTGCCTGTGCCTATAGGAATAATCCCTAATGAAATTGCACTAGGAGCAATGGCATCTTGCAACATAATACCATTTACAACATTATGAATTGTACCATCTCCACCGACACAAATAATATTTGTATATCCCTGATTAACAGCCATTTGAATTAATTTGGTGCTGTGCTTATGATATTCTGTAAAATGGTGTTCGAACTGAAACCCATGAGTGTTTAGAAGAGCTTCTATAGCTTGCCATTTAGATTTGGCAGCGCCTTTTCCTGATTTCGTATTTATAATGACAAACCAACGCTTATCCATAGAACATTTATGCAGATTGTTTGTGCAGAAGTCTCGTGAGTTTTATTGAAAGATCAGTAAGAATAAGCTTAGAATTACCGTTACGTTCAATGTGGTAAATGGCGTCCTGTAATTCATCACTAATTTCGAGGATATTATTTTCATGTACGAATGGTGCAAATTTGTGTAGGTCAAAATTTGAACTCTGTGGCTCCATGTATACTAATGAAGTAGCGTTGTAATTAATCAATAATGCTTGTCTAAAAAAGTCGACACAAAACAATAAAAATTGTTTTTGAGTTTCACGCCCCGTTTTGGCGATCTCTTCACTCCAAGAAATAAGATCATGAATCGCTGTTTTATTTCCTTTTGCCTTAAAGGCACTTCTAATCCAAAACACAAACCATTCTTCAAATTGAAGGTCTTCACTGTCTTGATAGACTAAGTCTGCAGCTTTATTGAAATTACCATTTGCCTGATGAGCAATTTTTGTCGCAACATTTTCATCTAAACCAAATTTTTGCAACAATCCCTTTTTTATAACTTTTTCAGCAAGAGGCGGAAAATGTAATACTTGACAGCGTGATTGAATGGTAGATAATAGCTGTTCTTCATCTTCAACAATAAGTATAAAAACTGTTTTATTAGGTGGCTCCTCAATAAGTTTAAGCAATTTATTAGCACAAGCAGTATTCATCTTTTCCGCCATCCAAATTATCATGATCTTATGGCCGCCTTCGAAAGCTTTTAACGACAAGGACTTTACTATATCGTGGGCTTCATCAACACCTATAAGGCCTTGCTTATTGTCTATTCCTAATTGCTTATACCAATCAAATAGATTGCAATAGGGTTGATCTTTAATCAGCTTGCGCCAATCTTCCATAAAATGACCAGAAACAGGATGGCTTTTCACCTTGTCATTACTTGCAACAGGAAACACAAAATGAAGGTCAGGATGTGATAAGTTCTTAAATTTTAAATTGCAAGCTTCATTACCAGATGTGTTTTCAGAATTCTGGTTTTTGCACAAAATATATTGTGCGTAGGCAATTGCAACAGGTAAAGCCCCAGTTCCTTCTGAGCCCACAAATAATTGAGCGTGAGGGATTCTACCATTGTCAACACTTTGAGTTAAATGATTCTTTATATGTTCTTGCCCTAAAATTTCTGAAAATAACACAAAACAAAGATAACAGAATTACACATTTTTAGTAATTATTAAAAAATTATATTTGTAGTATTAAGTTTGTAAAGACTGAATAACCCAAATCCAAAATGAAGACCCTTTTTAAGCTTTCATTATTTTTCCTTTTTACATTTCAAATTATTGCGCAAGAGCAACAGGAATTTCAGCATTATCAGAAACAATATGTAAACGGTGACGCAGTAGTTATTGGGAACAATATTGTGAGCAAGCACAACACCAAGCCATTGAATGACTTTTCTATTATTAATGACGATGTTAAAATGCGTTATGTAGATATTGATAAAGACGGATCCACATTCAGTTCTAGTAGTGCAACGCTTTCTATTAGATCTAACAACGCAACAATTAAGAGCGCAACTTTGTACTGGAGCGCTGTATATCCATACACCAAGGGAACAAAGAGCAAATCGGCAGATGAAATTTATTATGAAGGCAATAACATTAGAGAATCAAACATTAACACAATAAAATTTAGAACTCCAGAATCCAATTATTTTGATGTAGTTGGAACAATTATATATGATGGTTATAACACAAAGGATTTTGAAAACAACGCACCATATGTATGCTATGCGGATGTAACTGAATTAATTAAAAGCAAAAATGATTTTAATGGGGAGTACACTGTTGCAAATGTGAAAGCAACTGAGGGATTTGTTTCAGGAGGTAGCGCTGCTGGTTGGCTATTATTTATTGTTTATGAAGCGCCCGAAGAAACATCTAAATTAATTACATCTTATCATGGATTTTCTCATTTAAGCAGCAATAATTTGGATATAAAATTTACTGATTTTAAAACAATCGCATCGGGTGAAGTGAACGCATCAATAATTAGCGCAACGCTTGAAGGTGACGCTAAGCTTTCTAGAGACCAGAGTTTTATTTATAATTCTGAATTAAAAGAATTTACTCCATTTAAAAATAAACTGAGATCTGTCAAAAACTTCTTCAATAGTAAAATCACTATTGACAACCGCTATTTTACACAACGAAATCCTAACAGCACTAATACATTAGGTTTTGATGTTGTACAAATGAAAGTTCCTAAAGGAATTATTCAAAACAGTCAAACCGAAACAGTTCTAAGATATGGCACTAGATCAGATCGTTACTATCTCTTTTTTACAGCCTTTAAAACAGAGATTAATGAGGTGTTTCATATTAATAAAGAATCTATAGTGGCAAGTGAAATTAAATTTGATGAGCCAGAAATTATGATTAAAGCGAGTCATGATAAAGGTCAATTTGATGAAAAGGAAGAAATATCAGTCTCTGAAATAAAAAGAGAATTAAAACAAGTAACATTAAATATTCCTAGCATTCCAAAAGGATATTATCTTATTACCAATGTGTTTTCTAAACCAAACTACGCAAAAAGATGGGAAACTTTTCTTCTTTCAAAAGGACATGATCCCAAAACATTTATTAACCCCAAAAATAATTGGCGCTATGTTCATGTTTACAATAATCTGGACATTAGAGAGGTTTATAAATCCTACAAAAAATTAGTATCAAAAGATTATTTTAAGGAGATTTGGGTATTCAAAATTAACATGGATTAGAATAATGAAAACCATTAATGACATCAATTTTAAAGATAAAAGAGCGCTTATTCGTGTTGATTTTAACGTGCCTTTAGATGATGATTTTCAAGTTACTGATAGCACGCGTATAGAATCAGCAAAACCCACAGTTATTAAAATTTTGAAAGATGGCGGTAGCTGCGTTTTAATGTCGCACCTAGGAAGACCTAAAGGAGTTGATGAGCAATTTTCCTTAAAGCATATAGTTAATGTGGTTGAAAAGGTTTTTGGCCAAGATATTAAGTTTGTTTCTGATTGTATAGGCAAGGAAGCGGAACAGGCCACAAGCAGTTTAAGTCCAGGTCAAGTGATATTGCTTGAAAACCTTCGTTATTACGACGAAGAAAAACAAGGGGACAACGATTTTGCAGAAAAGCTATCTAGACATGGTGATATTTATGTAAATGATGCCTTTGGAACGGCACATCGAGCACACGCTTCCACAACCGTTATTGCTTATTATTTCGAAAATAATAAGTGCTTCGGAAGTCTATTAGCAAAAGAGATTGAAAGCATTAAAAAAGTTATGGAATCTGGCAATAAACCTGTAACAGCAATATTAGGAGGTGCAAAAGTCTCATCTAAAATTACCATAATTGATAATATTTTAGACAAGATTGACCATCTTATAATTGGTGGCGGAATGACATTTACATTTATAAAAGCACAAGGCGGAAACATAGGTAATTCCTTAGTGGAAGATGACAAAATGGAGCTTGCCCTAGAGTTGTTAAAATTAGCAATAAAGAAAAATGTTCAAGTACATTTACCAATAGATGCAGTTATTGCAGATAAATTTGATAATGAGGCAAATACACAAATAGTTGATATCTGTGATATTCCAACCGGATGGATGGGACTAGATATTGGTCCGAAAACAGAAAAACTTTTTGATAAGATTATTGGTATTTCAAAAACAATTTTATGGAATGGTCCATTAGGCGTTTTTGAAATGGAAAACTTTGCCAAAGGCACAATTTCTTTGGGTAATGCAATTGCAGACGCAACTAAAAACGGCGCCTTTTCATTAGTTGGTGGTGGAGATTCTGTTGCTGCTGTTAAACAATTTGGCTTTGAAGATAAAGTTAGTTACGTAAGTACTGGAGGCGGAGCAATGTTAGAAAGCCTTGAAGGCAAGGTTTTGCCTGGGATTGCTGCTATAATAGATTAAAACTAGCTGTTAAAAAATTTTCTAATTAGAAAAAAAATACGATTTTAGCCCAAACTGCGTTCAAATTAACGTGTTCGCCTAACTATGATCGTACGCTTAATCTTACTATTTTTATGTGTTCAAATTGGGTTTACCCAAACGCAATCAGAAGCCTCTATTCCTGAAAAAATAATTAGAGACACACTTATAGATGGCGTATCACAATCAGAAAAAGTAGTTGAGGCAATAAAAGATTCATTAGATAAAAAAACTCTTGAAGACAATAAACTTGCGGCAGAATTTGATGCTAAATGGTTAGATGAATTATATAGCTCGTCACTATACGATACTATTTATAGATCAATTTCGGAACTTGAATACAAAGAGATTTACTACCCCGAACTTCCGACGGATACACTAAAAAAACGATTAGAAGCTTTAAACGCAAAAACACCGTTTAATATTGAATATAATGCGTCGTTAGAAAGTGTTATAAAAGGGTTTTTGAAGCGAAGAAGACAGTCAATTGAAAACCTGATGGCATTGAGTAATTATTACTTTCCAATGTTTGAAAGAGAACTGGATAATCAAAACATTCCACTTGAAATAAAATATCTAGCTATTGTTGAATCAGCCTTAAAACCACGAGCAAAATCTAGAGTAGGCGCCACAGGACTTTGGCAGTTTATGTTTGCAACCGGTAAGCAATTTGGTCTTGATGTTAGTAGTTATGTTGATGAACGAAGTGATCCCATAAAATCAACTGAGGCTGCAGCAAAATATTTAGCGAGTTTATACAGAATTTTTGGTGATTGGGATTTGGCTCTAGCAGCCTATAATTCGGGTCCTGGAAATGTTAGTAAAGCAATTAGACGATCTGGAGGATATAGAAATTATTGGAATATCAGGCCTAATCTTCCAAGAGAAACGGCTGGTTACCTTCCCGCATTTTTAGCCACCATGTATATTTTTGAATATGCAGAGGAACACGGATTTCAGCCACCTAGACCTGAAGTGCGATATGTAGAAACGGATACCGTGCGTGTTAAACAAATGATCACTTTGGATCAGGTATCTGAACTTACAGGTGTTAATATAGAGGAGTTACAGTTTTTAAATCCATCCTATAAACTGGACATCATTCCCTACATAGAAGACGAAAAGTATTATTTAAGATTGCCTAGAGAGAATGTAGGCACTTTTGTAACGAATGAAGAAAAAATTTACGAATTGGCAAAAGCAGAATTAGAGAAAAGAGAAAAACAATTACCAAAATATCTTGAAGCCGATGCTAAAATTACCTATCGTGTAAAATCTGGAGATTATCTAGGTAAAATTGCAAGACGTTATGGCGTAAGAGTTAGTCAAATAAAGAGCTGGAATGGTTTAAGAAGTAATAATCTAAGAATAGGTCAAAGACTTTCAATTTTTCCTAGAAAACCAAATGTTAGCAATGCAAGCTCAAGCATAAAAAAATCAACTTCAAAGAAAAATACAGATCCCAACAGAACTACATACAAAGTGAAACAAGGCGATTCACTTTGGAGTATTTCACAAAAATTTCCGGGAGTTTCTATTCAAAATATTAGAGATTGGAACGATATTAGCGGTAGTAAATTGAAACCTGGAATGGTTTTAGTAGTTTCAAAATAATAGTTCTAAAACAACTTCGAATATGAGAAAAGCTAAATGGTTTGTGCTAGGTATGGCACTGGTACTTTCATGTAATGGCAATACAAATGACAGCCGATTACTATCAAATTCATCCGGGAACATAAACGATCTATCGGTAGTGGTAGACAATCTTCTATGGGAAGGAAAGGTTGGTCAATCAATAAGAGAAACTATAGGAGCACCTGTTTATGGTTTACCTCAGGAAGAACCACTATTTTCTATGGGTCATATTCCACCACAAATATTTAGTGATTTTGCAACAAAAAATAGAACGGTATTAAAAGTGGAAAAAGGAAAGGCAGCTGACACTAAATTTTTGAAGGACGTGTATGCCAAACCACAAAAAGTTGTTTTAATAACCGGAATGACAGATCTTGAAATAATTGAGCAAATACAATCTAAAGCAGAAAGAATTATTTCCGCTTTTAAAAATGAAGAGATAAAAGAAAAGCAAAGACGCATTAGAATCTCGCTCCATAAACACAACAATATTGAAAAATCGCTTGGGTTATCAATAAATTTTCCAACGGCGTATCGAATTGCCAAGGAGGATAGTAGTTTTTTCTGGATTCGAAGAGATACTGAAACAGGAAGTAGAAATATCTTGCTTTATCAAATGCCTCTTACAGCAGTCTCAAAAGGAGACAGCGCTATAGCAGACGTTATTAAAATGAGAGATTCGATTGGTGAAAAATATATTCCTGGACCTATTGAAGGATCATATATGATTACAGAAAAAGCGTATACGCCATTTATGTACACGACAATTATTGATAACAAGCCAACGCTGGAAACCAAAAGTACCTGGGAGGTTAAAAATGCATTTATGGCAGGACCATTTATTAATTATGCCATAGAGGATAAGTTAAATAATAGACTCATTATAGCAGAGGGCTTCGCTTCGGCTCCTTCAGCAGAAAAAAGAGATCAAATGTTTGAATTGGAAGCAATTATAAGATCAATCAAGATAAAATAACAAAAAAGCCAACGATATTCGTTGGCTTTTTTTATTAACACAAATTAATTATTATTCTTCAGAATCTTGATCGATATTCTCTTCCTTGCTTGCATCTTTAAACTCCTTAATCCCACTTCCTAATCCACGCATTAATTCAGGAATTTTCTTACCTCCAAAAAGAAGTAATACAACCACAACGATTAACACTATTTGCCAAGGTCCAATTGCTAATGGTAATACAGCTAAACTCATAAGATTTATATTTAAAGACAAAGTTAATAATTAAACTTTAATAATATCGTTTTAAAGCTAACTTTAGCATTCCCTTATAAAAGTGATGATTTTATTTTAGTTAATTTTGCTATGATATGGCCGAAATAAAAAAAGAAAAACGACGATTAACCAAAAAACTACTTCATAAGTATCGACTGGTTATTTTAAATGAGGATACCTTTGAAGAACGCTTTGCAATAAAGTTAACACGGTTAAATGTCTTTGTTATTTCTTCACTGGCTGCAATTTTCTTAGTTACAGGAACAATACTTCTAATTGCGTATACACCGCTAAAAGAATATATTCCAGGATATTCTTCAACAGCACTCAAAAAACAGGCAACTGAATTAAACTACAAAACAGATTCGTTGCAACAGGTCATTGCCATAAATGAACACTATTATAATTCAATAAAACAAGTATTAACAGGAGACGTTAAAAGTGTTGAATACAATAAAGACTCAATTATTAAAGCAGCAGAACTTGATGTAGAAGAATTCAATTTAAATCCTTCTAAGGAAGATTCACTTTTAAGAATAAAAGTTGATAAAGAAGACAAATATAGTTTGTTCGAATCCGCAACGTCCAAAGTTAATTTCGTTCTTTTTCCACCAGTAAATGGAACAATAAGTGAAGGGTATGACCCTAAAACCAAACATTATGCAGTAGATATTGTTGTGCCAAAAGACACACCTGTAAAGGCCACTGCAGATGGAACGGTTGTGCTAGCTGAATGGACCACTCAAACAGGCTACATAATGCTCATTGAGCACAGCGACGGACTTATTTCTGTATACAAGCACAATGCATCATTGACCAAAGAACAAGGTGATCTTGTTAAAGCTGGAGAGGTGGTAGCCATTTCTGGCAACTCAGGAGAATTAACTACTGGACCACATTTGCACTTTGAATTATGGAGTGATGGCTATCCTGTTGATCCTATAACATTTATTGATTTTGAATAAATGAGCATTACTAAAACTACTTCGCTCAAAGCATTATTAGCCAAACCTTTTGCAAAGTACATTCAACTAAAAGTAAGAAGTTGGATAAACCATCCCGTTGCAACACAAAAGAAGGTGTTTCATTATTTAATTTCCGAAGCTAAAACAACAAAATTTGGAATTGATCATGATTATTTAAATATAAAATCCTACAATGACTTTCAAGAAAAAGTTCCTATTAGAGATTATGAAGGTCTGAGACCCTATGTAGATCTTGTTGTGAGTGGGGAAGAAAATATTCTTTGGAAAGGTAAACCGATTTATTTTGCAAAAACATCAGGAACCACCTCAGGCGCTAAGTATATTCCAATTACCAAACAAAGTATGCCATATCATGTCGAAGCCGCTAGGAATGCCATATTAATGTATGTTGCAGAAACTGGAAACAGTGATTTCGTAGGAGGTAAAATGATATTCTTACAAGGCAGCCCAGTTTTGAGTGATACCAATGGTATTAAAACGGGAAGACTCTCAGGTATTGTAGCACACTTTGTTCCGGGGTATCTGCAAAAAAATAGAATGCCAAGTTGGGAAACGAATTGTATTGAAGATTGGGAAACAAAAGTTGACGCCATTATAGATGAAACTATTAATGAAAACATGACAATTATTAGTGGCATACCTTCATGGGTTCAGATGTATTTCGAAAAACTTCAAGAGCGTTCAGGAAAGAAAGTTGCCGAACTTTTCAAAAACTTTAGCCTCTTCATTTATGGTGGCGTCAATTTTGAACCTTATAAAGCCAAATTTGAAAACCTCATAGGTCAAAAGATTGATGGTATAGAATTATATCCAGCAAGTGAAGGATTTTTTGCATACCAAGACACGCGAGACCAAAAAGGGATGTTATTGTTATTAAATTCAGGAATTTTTTATGAGTTTGTTAAAGCAGATGAATTTTTTAATGAGAGCCCAAAACGATTAACCATAGAAAATGTAGAACTGGATGTTAACTACGTTATGATAATCTCAACCAATGCTGGGCTTTGGGCTTATAATTTAGGAGATACGGTCGAGTTCACTTCCTTAAAACCATTTAGAATAATTGTGACTGGAAGAATCAAGCATTTTATTTCGGCTTTTGGCGAACATGTAATTGGAAAAGAAGTTGAGCAGGCCTTGCAGGAAGGCATCATTAAAATGGGCGCATCGATTTCAGAATTCACAGTTGCTCCACAAATAACTCCAGACTCCGGTTTGCCTTATCATGAATGGTTCATAGAATTTGAAGACTCACCAATGGATCAAACCAAGTTAGCAGATTTAATTGACGCTTCATTACAATCACAAAACAGTTATTATAAGGATTTAATTTCCGGAAACATTTTACAACAGTTAAAAATAACGCCAGTAAAAAAGGACGGATTTAAAACTTATATGAAATCTATAGGAAAGTTTGGCGGACAGAATAAATTGCCAAGATTATCAAATGACCGTAAAATTGCGGACACATTATACGATTCAAATTTAGTGATTTAGTGTATCTTTGCTCGTTAAATAGCCCAAATGAGTAAGAAACACGAAGGAAGAACTAGAGCACAAGAAAGCACAAATGCCATTGAAAGAATGTACATTACAATGCGCCATTTGTTCAATCGAGGTTTTTATAAGCCAATGGGAATTTCGGGCGAAACCTTGCGAGAAGGTCTCTTAGTGTTGCGCCCTGAAATATACGGTAGTATCGCTGAAGAAAAGGCTGAATTAAATGGGCTGCTTTATGTAATTGATAGGCTTCCAATTGGTATTGAAGAATGTCGGTTTATCAATTTAACGAGTGATGAAGGCTATGGGAGTTCACATTTTGAAGTGATTATTCCCTTAAAAAGAAGAAGAAATTGCTATCGTATTGATGATGAGCAAATGAATATTGAAATTACACGTGGAAGATCAGAAATCTATGATATTTTAACGCATCTTACCTTTCTTTTTGTTGAATCTCATAAAATTAGCAAACGTGTTTTAATCAATGAAAAAGGCCAAACAACGCGTGATTGGTCAAAACTTGAGAAATCTGTATTATCTGGCAAAAAACTAAACCAAAAGGAGCGTGAAGTAGCCATAACTCATGCTGGAAATATACTCGGAAGAACTTTTGAAGAGATTCAAAGAGTGTATTCAAAATTTGCCACAAACGAACATCCTGAACGCTTACTTCATATCATCTATTGGTTAGGTAAATTGGCCATTGAAGAAATGCTTAATAGCACTAAACGAACAGTTACATTTAGCCCAGTTTTACGGGAACGTTTAGGACACCATATTCATGGAGAAGAATGGGCAAATACAATTAAAAAAGCACTTAAGAAACACGACTTATTGGAGCGACCTATTCATATAATTAGTGCTAATTTGCATAGTGTGATGAATACGTTACACGCCCCCAAAGCATTAAAATCACTTGTGGCCAAGAAAAACATCTTTGAAGTTTATGAAGATTTAAGCAATAGTGCGAATATTAATTTACGTAATAAAGTAAGAGAAAATGCGTTAAGTGAAGGAATGATTTATATAGAAGATAAATCAGGAACCAACATAGATATTCAAATTTTTGATACTTCAAAAATAGATTTAAGTAAAACAGATTTAAACATTGCGAAAAGTAAGACTGATCTAAAAAATCCTGTTATATTCGTGATGGACTATGCGTTTGGAGAACAGGCCTATGAAACTATTGATGAGCTTTTAAAACCTTTCAAGGAAAGCTCAAAAAAGGCTCATTTGAATGTTGAATCAGTTTCAATTATGGGAAAAGCTGGAATTTTAGAAGGAGGAAAAGGCGATATTATGATTCCTTCTGCACATATTTTTGAAGGCACCGCAGACAACTATCCATTCATAAATGAATTAAAAAAAGAAGATCTTGAAGAACAAGGTGTCAGTGTTTATGAAGGCGCTATGGTTACTGTTTTAGGAACCTCACTTCAAAATAAAGAAATCCTGAAATTTTTTCATGATTCTACATGGGATGTAATTGGTCTTGAGATGGAAGGAGCACATTATCAAAAGGCCATTCAGGCGGCATCAAAAGTGAGAAAAAGTATTAATCCCGATGTAAAAGTGCGTTATGCGTATTATGCAAGTGACAATCCATTAAAAACGGGAGGTACTTTAGCCTCAGGAGGTTTAGGCACAAGTGGTGTACGACCAACCTATTTAATAACAAGAAAAATTTTAGAACAAATATTTAATTAGTAGATATGAATAAAGAGTCATTACCACAATCAAACCAGAATGAAGAAGTTGATTTAGGCCATTTATTTAATGCGCTAGGCAACCTCTTCAATCGTTTTATTAAGTTTCTCCACTCCATTGTTAAGTTTGTTTTATCAATAATTATTAATCTTTCAAGGGCATTTATTGATAATTTCAAACTTATTGCAACCTTGATGATCCTGGCTGGAATACTTGGGTTTGTTGCTCAAAAATTTGCACCTAAGAAGTATGAATCGACGATGCTAGTTAGAACTTATTTTGACGCAAAATATCAATTACAAACTAATTTGAATTATTACAACACGTTATTAGATAATGAAGATTATACAACACTTTCTAGAATCTTTAATTTAGAAGAAGATAGAATAAAATCACTTTCAATATTTGAGTTAGATTATGGTCCTGAAACAGAAAATATGAAAATCAGTGATTATGATGAATTCTTAAAATCATTGGATAGCGTTAGAGCTCAAGAAATATCATATGATGAATATTTAGATAATCGCGATTTAATGTCCTCTAATATTTTTGAAATTAGAATCGAGTCAGATGAAAAAGAAATTTTTAAGTATCTAGAACACGGAATAAATAAATCTTTCGAGAATCTTTATTCGCTTAAAAAAAGAGATAAAAGAGATTCATTAACCTACATAAAAAGACAAACATTATTAAACTCCATTGTCGAAATAGATTCACTTCAAAACGTCTATATCAATGTTCTTGAAGAAGAGTCACAATCAACTAATGCGAAAATCAGTTTAGGGGAAGGATTTCCATTACAACAAGAAAAATCTGAAACTAAAGAATTCCAATTACTTAATAAGGAGATTGAGTTAAGAAACGCCTTGAGTAAGTTAGATGAAGCAGCTATTGAAGAAAATGATTTTTTTGATGTTATTTCAACTTTTCAAGAGGTGGGAAATCGAGTGTCTTCCTTCAAAACCAAATATTCTATAATATTTCCTCTCGCAGTAATTCTCCTTTTGTTCTTAATTTACTTGACTAAGAATTACGTAAGGTTTGTTCAAAAATATGAAGGGTAGCAAATTATTAATAACTGGAGGTGCTGGATTTATTGGATCTAATTTCATTAATTATTATCTAAAGAAGAATCCAGACCACTGTATTATTAATTTAGATAAGTTGACCTACGCGGGCAATCTCAAGAACATTAAATCAGATTCTTTTAGAGAAGGGGCCTACACTTTTATTAAGGGTGACATTTGTGATGTCGATTTAGTTGAAAAAATTTTTAACTCTAATAAAATCCATGGCGTCGTTCATTTTGCCGCAGAATCACATGTTGACAATTCAATTGAAGCCCCAGATGAGTTTATTAAAACAAATGTATTCGGAACCTTTAATTTATTGAATACAGCAAAAAATCATTGGATGGATAGTCCATTCAACACCAAACTAGAGGCAGAATCTCATAGGTTTTTGCACATCTCAACCGATGAGGTTTATGGAACACTTGGAGACACTGGATTGTTTAAAGAGACAACGGCCTATGCCCCAAACAGTCCTTATAGTGCTTCTAAAGCCTCTTCCGACTTTATCGTTAGAAGTTATTTCCACACCTACGGAATGAATGTTGTCACCACGAATTGTTCTAATAATTATGGCCCTAGACAACATGATGAAAAACTAATTCCAACAATTATAAGAAAAGCCCTAAATGAAAATGCCATTCCCATTTATGGTGATGGTCAGAATATTAGAGATTGGCTTTATGTATTGGATCATTGTAAGGGAATTGATCTTATTTTTAATAAAGGTGAATCTGGAGAAACCTATAATATTGGCGGTAAAAATGAGCGCACTAATTTGTATATAGCTAATTATATTTGTGAAATCCTTGACAAAATAGCACCGCGTAAAAACACTAAATCATACAAAGATTTGATTAGTTTTGTTAGTGATAGACCAGGACATGACTTTAGATACGCAATAGATGCCTCAAAAATTGAAAACAAACTTAATTGGCGAGCCGATGAAAATTTTGAATCGGGGATTTTAAAAACGGTAAATTGGTATATGAACAAGCACGCTGAAATATGAAAGGAATAATTCTTGCCGGAGGTTCTGGCACGAGATTGCACCCACTTACTAAAGTTGTAAGCAAGCAATTAATGCCAATTTATGATAAACCGATGATTTATTACCCATTATCAACATTGATGACAGCGGGGATTAATGAAATTCTAATTATTTCTACAGAAGAAGACACCCCTAGATTTAAAGACTTACTTGGTGATGGCCATCAATTGGGTTGTAGATTTCAGTATGCAATTCAAGAGAAACCTAATGGTTTAGCAGAGGCTTTTATAATAGGCGAAAAATTTATTGGAAATGATAGCGTAGCACTTATTCTTGGAGATAATATATTTTACGGTTCTGGTTTAGACAATACACTACAACAATGTGTTGACCCAGATGGAGGTATTATTTTCGCCTATCACGTATTGGACCCAAATCGGTATGGTGTTGTAGAATTTGATCAGCAAAACCAGGCCATTTCTATAGAAGAAAAGCCAAGCAACCCTAAATCAAACTACGCAGTTCCAGGAATTTATTTTTATGATAATGACGTCGTATCAATAGCGAAACAAATCACACCAAGCTCTAGGGAAGAACTGGAAATTACTGATATTAACAAGGTGTATTTGGAGAAGAAGAAATTAAAGGTTAAAATCTTAGATAAAGGAACGGCATGGTTGGATACAGGAACATTTAATTCACTTATGCAAGCCTCTCATTTTGTTCAAGTAATTGAAGAGAGACAAGGTTTAAAAATAGGATGTATAGAGGAGGTTGCTAATAAAATGGGTTATATCAGTAACGAACAATTAAATAAACTTGCCGAACCATTACTCAAAAGTGGTTATGGTGAATATCTCCAACAATTAAGTCGAAGATGATAGTTGAAGAAACATACTTATCAGGTTGTTATGTTGTTACACCTAAAGTTCTTGAAGACGATAGAGGTTACTTTTATGAAAGCTTCAACAAGAAGAAATTTCATGAATTAACAGGAATATCTGTAGACTTTGTACAAGATAATCAGTCTAAATCCTCAAAAGGAGTTTTAAGAGGATTACACTTTCAGACAGGGGAGTTTGCACAAGCAAAATTAGTAAGAGTATTAAACGGAAGTGTTTTAGATGTGTGCGTAGACCTTAGAAAGGATTCATCAACTTTTGGCAAATGTTATTCCATTGTTCTAGATAGTATCAAGAAAAATCAATTGTATATACCTCGAGGATTTGCTCATGGATTTCTAGTCCTTGAAGACGAAACAGTTTTCAGCTATAAATGTGACAATTATTATAATAAAACTTTTGAAACGGGAATTATTTATAACGATAGCTCGCTAAAAATAGACTGGCAGTTATCAGAGAATGATTTAATTCTTTCAGAAAAAGATCAACAGCTTCCTTCATTTGAAACGTATACCTAATGAGAAAAACTGTATTAGTTACAGGAGCAAATGGACAACTTGCTCTAACCATTAAGGATCGTTATTCACAAAACATAGATGATATTGATTTTGTTTTTTTAACTAAAAAACAATTTGATATTTCAAATAAATCACAAATTGAAACTCAAATAGCCCAGCATGATTTTAGTGTTTGTATCAATTGCGCCGCATACACCAATGTTGAAATGTCTGAAGAAGATCCAAAAACAGCGTATTCAATAAATGCTAAAGGACTCAAAAATTTAGCGGAATGTTGTAAAAAACACGATATAGATTTAATTCATATTTCAACAGATTACGTCTTTGATGGAAACAACAATACACCTTACCAAATAAATGATGACACCAATCCAATTAACGAATATGGTAAATCAAAATTACAGGGAGAACAATTTCTTCAAGAGGAATTATCCAACTTTCACATCATAAGATCTTCTTGGCTATATTCTTTATATGGAACTAATTTTTTGAAAACCATAATTCGTAAAATTGAAGCCAGCGAAGAGATGAATATTATTTCAACGCAAACAGGTACACCAACAAGCTGCAATGGTCTAGCTGATTTTATATACTTCATTATAACCAATCAATTAACTTATGGGATATACCATTATACTGCCTTAGATGACACTAATTGGTATTTATTTGCCCAACAGATTGCTAGTCATTATCCAAATTATGATCAATCCAAGTTGCAACCCTTGGATCATTTCCACACTAAAGCACGAAGACCAAAATACAGTGTTTTGAATCTTGATAAAACCTTAAAAGTCTTTCCAAATATTAAGCATTGGAAAGATGAAGTAAATGAAACAATCTTAAAACTTAAAGCAATTAGCTAAAAGGTAAGATAGGCTTGCTAAACGTACTAAAAACATTACATTTGCAAACTGAATGACACGAGTAATTTATTACTAAAAACCTACTTAAACAGTATTTAGATGAGTAAAAAAGTAGCCTTAATAACTGGCGTAACAGGTCAAGATGGAGCATATCTTAGTGAGTTCCTTTTGAAAAAAGGATATGAGGTTCATGGCTTAAAAAGAAGATCGTCTTTATTTAATACAGCACGAATTGATCATTTATATCAAGATCCGCATGATGATAATCGCAATTTTTTTCTGCATTATGGAGATCTTACCGACAGCACAAATCTTATTAGAATTATTCAAGAAGTTAAACCCGTAGAGATTTATAATTTAGCTGCAATGAGTCATGTTCATGTCTCTTTTGCAACTCCTGAATATACAGCTAACGCTGATGGTTTAGGAACCTTAAGAGTATTAGAAGCAGTAAGAATCCTAGGAATGGAAAATTCAACACGAATCTATCAAGCTTCGACTTCAGAATTGTACGGGAAGGTTCAAGAAGTGCCTCAAACAGAAACCACGCCATTTTACCCAAGAAGTCCTTATGGAGTTGCTAAAATGTATGCTTATTGGATTACGGTAAATTATCGTGAGGCATATGGAATTTATGCATGTAACGGAATTTTGTTTAATCATGAATCACCAATAAGAGGTGAGACATTTGTCACAAGAAAAATAACCAGAGCAGCTTCTAGAATAGGATTGGGATTACAAGACAAAATATTTCTAGGCAACCTTGACGCCAAGAGAGATTGGGGACACGCAAAGGATTATATTAGAATGATGTGGATGATATTACAAGCAGATAAACCTGAAGATTGGGTCATTGCAACTGGTAAAACAACATCTGTACGAGACTTTGTGAAAATGTCCTTTTCACATATGGGAGTCGAACTTGAGTTTAAAGGAGAGAATGAGAATGAAGTAGGCTATATAAAATCATGCAGCAATCCTGATTTTCAAATAGAAATAGGAAAGGAAGTAGTTGCCGTAGATAAAAAATACTATCGCCCAACAGAAGTTGAGCTACTTGTTGGCGACGCCACAAAAGCAAGAGAAAAATTAGGGTGGATTCCAGAATACGATCTTCCAGCGCTGGTGGAAGATATGATGACAAGCGATATAAAACTAATGAAAAAGCAACAGTTTCTTCAGGATAGTGGTTATCGCATCAAAAACTATTTTGAGTAAGTATTTCCATGAATAAAGATTCCAAAATATACGTTGCTGGACATAGAGGTCTTGTAGGTAGTGCTATTCTAGAAAACCTTAGGCAGAAAGGCTTTACCAATTTACTTATTAGAACACATAAGGAACTCGATTTATCAAATCAAGAAGAGGTTGCGCTATTCTTTAAGAATGAAAAACCGCAATATGTTTTTTTGGCTGCAGCTAAAGTTGGAGGAATAATTGCCAATAACACCTATAGAGCAGATTTTATCTACGAGAATATGATGATTCAAAACAATGTGATTCATCAAAGTTACCTCAATAATGTACAAAAATTACTATTCTTAGGGAGCACCTGCATTTATCCAAAAAATGCACCACAACCAATGAAAGAGTCGTATTTGCTTACCGACACTTTAGAATATACCAATGAACCTTATGCCATAGCCAAAATAGCTGGAATTAAAATGTGCGAAAGTTATAACATCCAATATAACACTAATTTTATTTCGGTAATGCCAACAAATTTATATGGACCTAATGATAATTTCGATTTAGAAAAATCACATGTTCTACCAGCCTTGATTAGAAAAATATACTTGGCTAAAATGCTCAATGATTCCAATACGGAGGCTGTATTAAAAAACACAAAGACAAATAGTCTAAATGAAGCAGAAGATTATTTGGCAAATTTTGGTGTATCGGCTCAAAGTGTAGAAATATGGGGGTCTGGTAAACCAAAACGAGAGTTTTTATGGTCAGAAGACATGGCTGATGCTTGTGTGTATTTAATGGAAAACAGAGACTTTTCTAATACTTATAATAGCGATCAGACAGAAATTCGTAATACACATATTAATATAGGAACAGGTGAAGATATCTCAATTAAGGAATTAGCTGAAATTATTAAATCGGTTATTGGTTATAATGGTGAATTAGTCTTTAATACTGATAAACCAGATGGGACGCTTAGAAAGCTCACAGATGTTAGTAAACTAAATGCTTTAGGCTGGAAGCACAGAATAAAATTAAAAGAAGGAATCACAATACTTTACAAATGGTATGTTAAAAATCAATAAGCAATTAGAAATAGCGATAACAGCAAGCCTTCAGGCGGGAGAAGTGATAATGGAGGTGTATGATACTGCATTTGACGTTGAATATAAAGATGATAAATCACCATTAACGGAAGCAGACAAACGCGCCAACGATGTGATCAACTCGTTCTTAAAACCATTGAATATTCCAATTATTAGCGAAGAAAACAAGCTGATTCAATTTGAGGATAGAAAAAATTGGGAAACTTGCTGGATAGTAGACCCTGTTGATGGTACCAAAGAGTTTATAAAACGCAATGGTGAATTTACTGTAAATATTGCCTTGGTGAAAAACGGAATTCCACATCTTGGAGTTATCTATGTTCCCGCGTCAAAGACTCTTTATTTTGCAAATGTTCCAAACAATGAGGCATATAAAGTAGTAGTATCTGAGCATAATACCGATATAGAAGAGCTTCTTTCTAAAGCACAGCTCTTAAACCCAAAAAACAATAATTCTGAATTGGTACAGGTCGTAGGAAGTCGATCTCATATGAGTGATGAAACCCTAAAGTTCATAGATACGTTAAAGGCGCAAGGCAAAAATGTAGAAATAGTTTCAAAAGGAAGCTCTCTTAAGTTTTGTTTAATTGCTGAAGGAAATGCAGATGTTTATCCAAGATATGCGCCCACTATGGAATGGGACACGGCAGCAGGTCAGGCCATATGTAATGCAGTTGGAATTCAAGTTATTTCAAACGAAACACAACAACCACTGATGTACAATAAAGAGAACTTATTGAATCCATGGTTCCTAGTTTCCAAAAATTAAAGCTTGGTTACTTATAAAAAGTCCTCACATATAAGAAGTATATTAAAGGGTGTTTCTTGGCGATTTGTCGCCACTGCTGACACCATTCTTGTTGTATTACTTGTCACATGTTTATTTGAAGAATGCAGTCTTGAAAATGCTCTTAAAATTGGCGCTTCGGAGTTCTTAATCAAATTGGTAGTCTACTATTTGCATGAACGAATTTGGATAAATAGACTTAACAAAGAAGCAACCTCAACTAAAGAAATACTATTCAAATCAATTTCTTGGCGAATAGTAGCTACTACAACAACATTTATTATTTCAGGAATTATATTAGAGAGCTTCAATGAAATTGCATTATATATTGCTCTTACAGAATTATTCACGAAATTTGTCTTGTACTATTTACATGAAAAAATGTGGCTTAAATTGCCATTGGGAAGAATTAGAAGATTTTTTCAAAAAGAACAAAACTAATGCAGGAAAATATCATTCCCCACACCTATAAAACTTCTTTAGAAGATAGAAGATCTGCTAATAATCACAATTCCTTTTTACTGTGGTTTACTGGTCTTTCGGGTTCTGGTAAATCAACTATCGCAAACGCTGTTGAGCAAGAACTTCAGAAATTAAATATTAAAACCTATTCTTTAGATGGTGATAACGTGAGAAAGGGGATCAATAAAGACCTTGATTTTTCACCCGAAGGGAGAGCAGAAAATATTAGACGAATTGCCGAAATAGCTAATTTAATGATAGATGCAGGTTTAGTGGTTCTTGCGGCATTTGTTTCGCCATATAAAAAAGATAGAAAGAGGATAAAGGATATTGTTAAAGATGTTAACTTTGTCGAAATTTATATAAATACGAGTTTAGCTGAATGCGAAAAGCGAGATACTAAAGGGCTTTACAAAAAAGCAAGGGCTGGTAAAATACCAAATATGACAGGTATTTCGGCACCATATGAAGCTCCAGAGAATCCAGATGTTGAAATTATTACAGAAGAGGAAACAATTACTCAAGCGGTTAAACGAATTATTGCAATAATAGAACCTAAATTGAAACTCAACCATGAGTAAGTATTACTTAAACTACCTAGATGAATTAGAAAGTGAAGCTATGTTTGTGCTTCGCGAAGTGTGGGCTCAGTTTGATAACCCAGTAATTTTGTTTTCAGGAGGAAAAGACTCCATTCTGGTAACACATCTTGCCAAAAAAGCGTTTTATCCATCTAAAATTCCATTCCCTTTAATGCATGTCGATACAGGACACAATTTTCCTGAAACCATACAATTTAGAGATGATATAATCAATGAATTAGGCGTAGAACTCATAGTTGGGTCTGTTCAAGAGTCGATTAATGATGGTAGAGTTGCTGAAGAAAAAGGTAAGAACGCCACCAGAAACGCATTACAAATCATCACACTTTTAGACGCTATTGAAGGCAATAAAATTGACTGTGCAATTGGAGGAGGAAGACGAGATGAAGAAAAAGCAAGAGCCAAAGAACGTTTTTTTTCACATAGAGACGACTTTGGGCAATGGGATCCGAAAAATCAACGTCCTGAGCTTTGGAATATTTTTAATGGCAAACATTTTGAAGGCGAACATTTTAGAGCATTTCCTATTAGTAATTGGACAGAAATGGATGTTTGGAACTACATTAAAAGAGAAAACATAGCCATTCCATCTTTATATTTCGCGCATGAACGCGAAGTCGTTTGGAGACAGGATTCTTGGATTCCAAATTCTGAGTTTTTATTGCTTGAGGACAATGAAGAAATTGTAACAAAGAAAATTAGATTTAGAACACTAGGTGATATTACGATCACTGGAGGGATAGAATCTGAGGCAGATACATTAGATAAAATAGCAGATGAGGTATCTGGTATGCGTAAAACTGAAAGAGGAAACAGAACTGACGATAAGCGATCTGAATCCGCAATGGAAGACAGAAAGCGTCAAGGCTATTTTTAACAATAATTAAAACAATGTTAGATAATAATCAATTATTAAGATTTACAACAGCAGGTAGTGTAGATGATGGGAAAAGCACCTTAATTGGTCGCCTCTTGTATGATTCAAAATCTATTTTTGAAGATCAACTCGAAGCTATAGAAATCACGAGCAAAAGAAAAGGACATGAAGGCGTTGATTTGGCGTTATTCACAGATGGTTTAAGAGATGAGCGTGAACAAGGAATCACTATTGATGTTGCTTATAGATATTTCACGACACCAAAACGAAAGTTTATAATAGCAGATACTCCAGGGCATATTCAATATACTAGAAATATGGTCACTGGAGCGTCTACTGCAAATGCTGCTATCATACTTGTTGATGCGCGACACGGTGTAATTGAACAAACAAGACGTCATTCATTTATTGCATCACTTTTGCAGATTCCCCATGTAATAGTTTGTATTAATAAAATGGACTTGGTAGATTTTTCAGAAGCAGCATATAATAAAGTAATCAACCAGTTTGAAGAGTTTTCATCTAAGTTGTTGGTGAAAGACATACGGTTTATACCAATTAGTGCGTTATTGGGTGATAATGTAGTAAATAGGTCAAAGAATATGGAATGGTATCAAGGTGCTCCTTTGCTACATACATTAGAAACAATGCATATTAGTAGTGATATAAATAAGGTTGACGCACGTTTTCCTGTACAAACGGTACTTAGACCTCAAAGAGATGGTTTTATTGATTATAGAGGCTATGCAGGCCGTGTAGCAAGCGGTGTATTTAGACTTGGAGACGAAGTGACGGTACTTCCTTCAGGTTTTACATCTAAAATAAAGACAATTGATACTTTGGAGGGGGAATTAAAAGAAGCATTTGCACCAATGAGTGTTGCAATGACCTTAGAAGATGATATAGACATCAGTAGAGGTGATATGATAACACGGTCGAATAATAAACCGGAGGCTTCTCAAGATATAGAAGTTATGCTATGTTGGCTTCATAATAACCAGGCAAACCCTAGAGCAAAATACACCATAAAACATACTTCTAATGATCAAAAAGCTATGATCAAGGAAGTAATTTATAAAATTGATATTAATTCCTTGGGAAGAAATACAGAAGATAAAAATTTAGGAATGAATGATATTTCTAAGGTAAAAATAAGAACCACAAAACCCTTAATGGTAGATTCGTATCGAGAAAATAGGACTACTGGTAGTATAATTCTTATTGACGATACAACTAATGAGACTGTGGCAGCAGGAATGATTGTCTAATTAAAACTTAAGTATGAAATCAAATATCAAATTTTTAGTATGTCTACTTGTTTTATTTTCTTTTGCTTGTAATCAAGATAAAAGTGAAAAAAGTGGAGAAAGTATAGAACCAGAAGTTGAAGAAGTCATCACCCAAAAACCCAATAAATTGATATTTGAGGTTGAATTAACAACCACCGAACCAGACGATTTTAGATTGTTAGCCAACGAGGTGTTTTTAAATAATAACCAATTCATGGATATTAGTATAACACACAAATTGAATGCTAATGAAACTTCAAAAGTTATGCAATTTGTTTTTCCAGAAAATATTAAACCCGATTTTCAATTAGGTTTTTCATTAGGCACAAAAAAAACTAAAAGTGTTGAAATAAAAAGCATTAATCTTTCTTATGGAGATGTAGTTTATAATGTGATACCAAGCGAGCTAGTAAAATATTTTAGAACGAACAAGTTCATAGATTACAATGAAGAATCAGGCGCTTTAACTACTAAAAAGATTGATGGGAAACACAACCCAATTATTTTCCTTAGAAAAAACTTCCTTACAAAAATAAGCTTAGCAGATTAATTTAGAGGATAAGTTAATTTGCCAAAGACTTATTTTAATTCTAGAATTAATCAACAGTAAACTATATAGCATTACAATTATATGACTTCAGTTATATTATATCAAATGGGGAAAGTTGGTTCTTCTAGCCTAAAAGGAACTCTAAACCATTATAAATTTAAATCACTTCATATTCACAGATATTTTTGGACTAATAATGAAAGACCAGTAAGTCTAATGCCATTTTTGCTGAAACTAAAGCAAAACAGGATACTCAAAAAATTACTTAAAGCAGAAAAGGTGAAAGTCATTACCTTTTATAGAGATCCTCTACCAAGAAATATTTCATCTTTTTTTCAGAATTTGGATATTTATTTTTCTAAAAAAGAACGAAAAAACCTGTCTTATGAAATCTTAAAACACAAATTTAATTCTTCATTTAGATTTCACGACACTCCAAATAATTGGTTTGACCTTGAGTTGAAAAGAAAATTGAATTTAGATATTTTTGAAATACCATTTGATAAAGAAAAAGGCTTTGTTATAATAAAAAAAGGTTCTGTTGAGGTTTTTGTTTGTATAACCAATAAATTGAACACCTTGGAGAATGAGTTGGCTGAATTTTTAGAAGTTGATGAGTTTAAATTATTAAGTAAAAATATTGGTGAAGAAAAATGGTATCGTAAACATTATAAGGAATTTAGAGAAAAATACAAACCAACTCAAGAGATGCTCGACCAATTATATAAGTCTAAAACGATCAACTATTTTTTTACACCTAACCAAATTGAAACATTGAGAAATAAATGGCTTGATGATAAGGCATGAATAAAATACTTAAGGAAAAAATAAAGCATATTAAAGGAGATTTTGATTTTCAAGAATTGTTGAAAGGTAGCTTTAAGTCCTTAATGGCCAAAATATTAGGAATGGCATTTGGGTTCCTAATGGTACTTTTTATTTCTAATAATTATGGGGCAGAAAAACTCGGCTTATTTTCAATTAGTTTGACAGTTCTAAATATTGCTGTCTTAATTCCAAAGTTTGGTTTTGAACAATCTCTAGTCAAGTTTTTAGGTGAAATTAATATTAATGGAAATAAAGAGAACTTCTACAATGTATTAAAACGTACTGGCCTAATATCATTCTCTTTGGCGCTCATATTTTCATTAGCCATTTTTTTCCTATCAGATTTTTTGGCAATAAAAGTTTTTAAAAACGAATTATTAATTAATGATATAAAATCTGTTTCATTAGCAGTAATTCCCACAACCTTATTGGTTATAATAAGCGGCACATATCAGTCGTTAAAACAGACTTTTAGCCATACAATTTTTAAGACAGGCTTTATTAATATTGTTTTTACACTATTTCTTGTCCTTAATTTTTATGTACTAGAAAAATTCGAAGAAATATTTATAATGTATGCAGGCGCGACATATATTGTTTTTATTGTTGGGTTTTTCACCTTAAGAAAAAAAATACTTTCCCATAAATTAGAAAACAATAAATCGGTTGAGATTAATGTCAAGCAAATAGTAAAAGTTTCCACTCCAATGCTGTATTCTAGCTCATTTGCATTATTAATTGGATGGGTAAACATTATTTTGTTAGGCTATTTTGCAGACGAATCTGAAGTCGGAATTTACGATTCGGCCGGAAGACTCGCTGCGCTATCTAGTATTGCATTAATTGCTATAAACTCTATTGTAGCACCAAAATTTGCAGAGTCTTTTGCAAGAAAAAATAACGAAGAACTAGAGCAAGTGACAAAAAAATCAACAAAAATGATCTTTTTAGCTACAACACCTATATTAGTGATTATGGTTGTTTTTGGAAGAACCGCTCTTACAATGTTTGGGTCAGAATTCGTTGTTGGTTATTGGACATTAGTGGTTCTATGTATTGCCAAATTTGTAGGTGCTGTTTCCGGCTCTGTTGGCTATTTGCTACAAATGACAGGCAGACAAAAAGTTTACCTTAATATTGTTGCTATAGCTTTCTTAATTAATTTAACTTTAGGTTTTTATTTAATTCCTAAACATGGTTATGTTGGAGCGGCTGTCGCTACGGCAATTGCGGTCATATTTAGTAATTTAGTATCAATATGGATAATAAAAAGGAGATTAGGATTCTGGACATTTTATCTACCATTTATAAGTAAGTAATAGTAAATGCAATCACCAATTTTTATATTTTCTCTTCCACGTTCAGGATCAACCTTGATGCAACGTGTGCTAATGTCGCATGAAGATATTTGTAGCGTAGCCGAACCTTGGGTTTTACTACCACAAATCTATATGCTAAAAAGCGAAGGAACACTCTCTGAATATTCTAGTCGGAGTTCACACGAGGCAATTTCAGATTTTATAAAAAATTTACCAAATGGTAATCAAGATTATAATTCCGCTCTGAGAAATTTTATATTAGAACTATATACCAAACAGTGTAGATTAAATGAACGTTATTTTTTAGATAAAACGCCGAGATACTATTTAATTATTGATGAAATAGTGAAATTATTTCCAGATGCAAAGTTCATTTTCTTATTCAGAAATCCAATCCATGTTTACGCCTCAATGATTAGTACTTGGGGTGAGAATAGATTTAGAAAAGTGCGATCTTCCCAAAATGATATTGCTCTCGGAACAAAACTCTTAAGTAAAGCGTATAAGAAATATAATGATATTGCCATTTCAGTAAATTATGAATCCTTTGTAAGTAATTTTGAAATTGAATTGAAAAGAATTACTGATTATTTAGATTTGGAATTAAGTCAGGATGTTCTAAATAACTTTCAAAAACAAGATACTAAAGGGTCTTTAGGAGATCCAACAGGAGTTAAAGAATATTCTAATATTTCAAAAGATGGAATTGATAAATGGAAGAAAGTATTTAATTCAAGAATCAGAAAAAAATTCGCTCTTAAGCTATTAAAAAATATAAATCCTGAAGATCTGGAGGTTCAAGGCTACAATAATGGACAAATTACTAAGGAAATTAAGGCGCTAAACTCTAAGAATCCGAATTATGCTTTTAGGGATTTTTTGGATTATTATTTTAATTCCCTAATAATTAAATTCAATTTGAATTTATACTTCAACAAGAAATTTGCTTGGGTGAAGAGAAAGTTTCTTTCATAAAAATTAAACATGTATATAACAGAGAAAAACCTATTAAAATATGCTATTTGCGCAAATGCGGTGTATATTTTATTGCTTTTCCTGTTTAGGCCAAATGGAATTAATTTTGAAAAATTAGCCATTACAAGCTTTTTAGTGTTCTCTGTTTCAGGCGTCTTTTACCTTTGTTTTAGGAATAGAAAATTGTTAAAAGACATCCCAAAAACAGCCAAGAACATTTTTTATATTTTAATTTTTTGGAGCGCCATAGTTGTGATGCGAGGATTTTCACTTAACATTCAAGATTGGGTTACCAATTTCGGCAATGTTTATATGGCCTTGGCGTGGTTTTCACCAATTGTTCTAATTCTGGGTATTAAAGTTGAAAATTGGAAACCTGTATTCAAGGCAATCAAATTTATGTTCTTGGTAATGCTGTTTTCCATTGTGTTTTTACCCTCGTATAACGCAGAAGGGGGTAAATTAAAAACAGAATGGACATGGCTACTAAGGCCTATTAATTTTATTTTCATTATTGGAATAAATCGATTTAATTTAATAGGGCGAGTTATAATTTACCTAAGTTTTGCCCTATACATAGTCATAGCAATTTTTACTGAGCAAAGAATTGAATTTATCTATTTGTCATTTGTCTTTTTCTTTTTAGGATTAATTAAACTTAAGCATATTAGAATTAAAAAATCTGTTGTTAAGTATATAATAATTGGATTTGTAATTCTATTGTTTTTGGTGTTTACATATGGTTACGAAAACATTTCACTATTAATAAATAAAGTCATTGAATTTGATGATTCTAGAACATTCTTATTTCAGGAATTATTTACTGATTTAAGTAGGGCTGAATTTTATTTCGGGAGAGGGTCTTTGGGAACATATTACAGTCCGTTTTTTGAAAATATTCAGAGGTATTTAGACTATATGGGCATAATTTGGTATACGCAAGATTCTCCAACAAGGATTACGGTTGAAGTTGGCTATCTACAAATGATATTAAAAGGAGGAATGTTATTATTTTTACTGACGTTTTCAATGATGATTTACGCTGTTTATTTGGCTATATTTAGATCGAAAAATAGCTTTGTTAGAAGATTAGGAATCTATATTCTGCTTATTACATTGTTAAGCCTTATTTCTTTTAGACCCGCCTTTACGCCAACATTTATATTATTATGGATGTCTATTGGAACAGTTTTAAGTAAAAGGAATAGGAATATGAGTGATGAAGAAATTAATCAATTAATCAAAATTTAGTATTAGAACTTATTTAATCCTACAATTAACCCAAATAAAATAGATGAAAATCGGTGTAAAAAAACGCAGAATTATTGCCAAATATTTGAATCCTTTTGTGGAGTTTTTTTATAGAATAAAAATTAATAATACAAGCTTTAAAAACGCACCTGTTATCATCATGACTCCTGGTAAGGTCGCCTCTTCAAGCATATATAGCACCCTTAAGGAGTCTATTAAAAACCCCGTTTATCACATACACCTTTTTAGTGAATCCACTATTGAAGAATCAATTCAAGACAACCTAAATTCAGATCGTCAATATGTACCACTTCATTTAATTATTTCTAAAATATTAAGACAGAAAATGGAAAAATATAAAGGCGATATTTACTTAATTTCGTTGGTAAGAGAACCAGTTTCTAGAGCTATTTCATCGTTTTTTCAAAACTCAGCCTATTACAAAAGTGAGATAGAAGATAATGAACTAAAAATAAGGGTGGATAAAGCAAAGGAGATGCTCTTCAAAAGTTTAGATGGAAGAATTTGCACCTTACTGGAAGAATGGTTTGATAATGAAATTAAAGCAAATTTCGGCATTGATGTTTTTAATTCAAATTTCGACAGTAATAAAAAGTTTATAATTAGCCGGAATAAAAATTTCCACCATTTACTTTTGAGAATGGAGGATGTAGATCAAGTATTTTCTAATGTTATTCAGGAATTCTTGGACCTAAAAGAACCTATTGTTTTACAAAAATCTAATATTGCTGAAAACAAACATTATGCAGAAGCATATAATGAAATTAAAAGTGAGATTAAATTGCCTAAAGAGGTATTAGAAGAAATAATTGGGTCTAAATATTTTCAGAAATTTTATAAAAACAAAGAGGCTGAGTTAATAGAAAAATGGAGTGAGAACTAGCTAAGTTATAATTATAGAATTTTTTGGAAATTCCAAACCATGAGTTTAAATAGATAAGTAATTAAATGACAGAAACGCCTTTAATCAGTATTGTGACAGTTGTTTACAATGGAGAAAAACACTTGCAAGAAACCATTGATAGCGTAAAAAATCAATCCTATAAAAATATTGAGTATATAATAATTGATGGAGGATCTACTGACGGAACAATTGATATAATTAAAGCCAATGAAGACTGTATAGATTACTGGAATAGTGAACCTGATAAGGGGCTGTATGATGCAATGAATAAAGGGATTGGAATGGCTAATGGTGAGCTGGTTGGAATGATTAATAGTGACGACTGGTATGAGCTAGATGCGGTAGAAATCATTGTCAAGGAATACCTTAAAGATCAGACCAAAAGAATCTTTCACGCAGACAGGATTGATGTTTATCCCAACGGGTCAACTCGAATACGAGGTTTTAGTACCTCGGTAATTAAGTTCAAGTATTTTTTGATGACTTATAATCATCCATCAATGTTTATATCTAAAACGGAATATTTGGAACATAAATACAATATAGAATTAAAGGTGTATTCAGATTATCAATTTGTTTTAGAGGCATTTTTAAGCAACAAAGACAAATTTGTTTACATTAATAAATCAATTGTTAATTTTAGACTTGGAGGCGTAAGTGGTCAAATCTCTCTTTTAGATAATCTAAAAGAAGGTTTTAAAGCCAGAAGAAATTCTGGAATGACTTTTTTTCAAAGCGCAATTGCCATAGTATGTAAAATTGGCCTCGAAATTTATAAGAAACGTCCTAAATTTTGAAAATATTAATAATTCATACAGAATACACACAACCGGGAGGTGAGGATACAGTTGTAAGTCAAGAGGCAAACTTACTCAAGCAAAAACATAATGTAAAAACATTATTGTTTAAAAACAGAAAAGGTTTGGCAGGATTCTTTCAGTTTGCTATTTCTATTTGGAATATTAGAAGTGCTTTTATTGTACGGTCTCAAATTAAAGAATTTAAACCTGATATAATTCACCTTCATAATTGGCATTTTGCATCAGGCCCTATTGTTATTCGTGTGGCGAATAAGATGGGAGTCCCAATAATAAATACTCTACACAATTATAGATTAATTTGTCCTTCTGGTATTTTACTTAATAACAATCAACTTTTTTTAGATAGTATAAATCAAAGTTTCCCTTGGTCGGCTATTTCAAAAAAGGCGTATAAAAATTCGATTATTTTAAGCTTTTGGCTAGCAGTAGTAGTGTGGTTCCATAGAAAAATAAAAACTTGGGAAATGGTGAGTACATACCTTTGTTTAACACCATCAGCAATAGATTTGTTTACTGATTCTTGGATGGCACCATTAAAAAACAAATTTCGTTCAAAGCCCAATTTTACTATTTCAGAAAAAAGTCTTAATGAGAAAATTAAAAAAAGAGGGAATCATTTTATTTATATAGGAAGATTATCTGAAGAGAAAGGGTTAAAATTGCTAATTGATGCGTTTCAACAATTACCATATCAGTTGAAAATAGCTGGCGATGGACCCTTAAAAGAGGACGTAATAAAAGCAACAACTAATTCAAATATATCCTATTTAGGAACTCTTAATAGCGCAGAGGTATCCAATGAATTAAGTATCGCAAATGCGTTAATATTTCCATCTATTTGGTTTGAAACATTTGGGTTAGTAATCACAGAAGCCTTTTCTAATTCTTGTGCGGTTTTATCCACTAATATTGGTGCGCCAAAGTCAATAGTGAATAATGGTATAAACGGGTTTTGTTTTGAGTCAAACAATATTGAAAGTTTAAAGGAAACAATTAGATATTGGGAAGCGTTGCCAATACTTCAAAAAGAAGAAATTAGAAGTAACGCTTTGAATACCTACAAGGAGAAGTATTCACCTACAAATCAACACAAATATTTTGATGAAATTTATCGAAAGGTGTTGTAAAAATTGTGTTTAGCAAAATAAACAATGTATTTTTGAGCTAACTTTTTGAAGTTAAATAACTTTATTTTTTTGAAAACAATAGCAATTTCTGATTATAATGTATTTGCCTCAGATATTAATGACATCCAAATTGATATTAACACTAAGGCTATTATCAACACAATTAATGCACACTCATTTATTGTGGCTAAAAACGATAGACACTTTAAAAAAGCATTAGTTGATAGTGACATTTTACTGCCTGATGGTGAGGGAATAGTGTTAATGGCAAAAAAAATTAGGAGTAAAAAAATCAAGAAAATTGCAGGAGCAGATATCCATAATCATTTACTCTCTATTTCTAATGAGCAAAAGTTGAAATGTTTTTATCTAGGGTCTAGTGATAGCACACTTAATCTTATAAAGGATAAACTTTCTGCGCAATATTCGAATACAAAATTCGACTTTTTTTCCCCGCCATTTAAAACTGATTTTTCTAAGAGTGACAATGACGAAATGATCTCTAGAATCAATAGATTTCAACCACACGTACTATTTGTGGGAATGACAGCGCCTAAACAAGAAAAATGGGTGTTAAATAATAAGGAAAACCTAAATGCAAATGTCATATGTTCTATTGGTGCTGTATTCGATTTTATAGCTGAAACAAAAAAGAGAGCCCCGCAATGGATCATTAATCTAAGGCTTGAATGGTTTTATAGAAGCTTTACTGCGTGGCGATTGGCTAAAAGATATTTGTATTCAACACCTCTTTTCTTAATTGAAATTTATAAGCAAAAATTCCTAAAAAAATCTGAATAGTAGATGCTAAAAGAATCGGGTGAAATATTAAAAAATACAATTTCACAGAAAGATATTTCTTTTTTGATGTTCTGTGCTTCTGTTTTTTTATTGCCATTTTCAATAAACATCAGCACCCTAACTTTTATTTTGGCTATTATATTTAAATTTATTCAGGCTGGACTTAAAAGAAACAAGTTTTTCGAATCAAAAGCTTTAAAACATTCAAGCATAATTGGAATTGTTTTTTTTGGTTACATCTTTCTAAATACCATAATTCAGACCAGTTTTGAACAAACCATAAATGTATTTGAAAAACAATTTTCACATTGGACTTTACTTTTTTTAACACCTATTTTGTTAAGAGGTAAAAGAGAAAATAAATTAATATTAGCTGCTTTTTTTTCGGGTACAATATTAGCTGTACTATATGTTCTGTCAATCGCCATCATTAATAAAATAACTTTTGATAAGTACGCATTTTTAAACCTCCTTGAGCTTCATCACACGTATTTGTCAATGTATCTATTAGTGTTTGTTAATTATTGTTTTGTACAATTAATTATTCGGAAAAGGGCAATAAAAAACAGCATAGGAATGAGTTTAGTAATTGCCGTGTTGCTTTCATTGGCGGTCATGTATTTTTTAAATAGTAAGGTAGCAATGATTATTTTTTTATTGGTATTCTTAATTCATTCGATACCAGAGCTAACAAAAAAGCACAAATGGATTTACGCGCTGATTTTGGTTTTTATTTTAACTATAATTACAGTTTTCAATAATAAGGTAAATGTTAATTATGAAAGGGCTTTAGACTTTAGACTTCAAGTTTGGGAAATGTCCTTAAATGTATTTGAAGAAAGTCCATTTTTTGGAAACAGCACAAAATCTGAAAAAGATTTACTTAATTATAAACACTTTGTAAAAGGCAAGTATCAATTTGTAGATTCTGATCTTAACAGTCATAATCAGTATTTATCAATCTTGATGAAATATGGCGTTTTAGGATTCGTTATTTTAGCGTTCTTTGCCATTAATATTTTTAATAAAACTAACAAGAGAACTTCAAAAAAGATCATTAGAGAGTTTATGGGATTTATGGCCATTATGCTAATGATATTTTATATTGAGAACCTACTTGATAGACATCATGGTATCGTTTTTTGCACCTTGTTTTATAATTATTATTTAATCGCCATAGAGAATGAATAGAGCTTGTTTTATCGGTGTCTTAATGATAGTAGTTCCATTCTGTATTGATGGACAGGAATTGACAATGAAATTTGATTTTGCAGTTCGTGATTTTTATTTTAATAAGGATTCATCTATCTATTTAAAAAAAAGAGATCTACATGTAGAATCTCAAAACTTAGAAAAGACTCTTTTTCTGGGTGGATATGGTTTAAAAATGTTCTATGATGAAGGAAATAGAATTATAACTGCATCTAATGAATTGGTTAGAAATGTGGCCTCAGTAAGGTTCTTTAATAAAAATTCTGAGAAGCAAGAACGCGTCTATTTTTATGAAAATGCAAAAATAATAGATTTCATTGTTATGCCTGAAATCAACATATTTGTACTAAGCTTAACAAACAAGAAGATTGTTTTTATTAATTATGAAGAAAAGTCTAGATTTAGAAAAGTAATTGAAATAGATGCACAAGCACTTTCTCGTAAACTTATTCATAAAGATGGAGACTTGTTTTTTGCAACAGATCATGGACAGATTTATAAATACAGTCTAAAGAATTATAATAATACCCTAATTTATGAGACTAATGATCCAATCACAGATTTTAATATTAACCAAACATCAGTAGTTTACACAACAATTAATAATAAAATTGTAAAGTTTAATTTAAGCACAAAAGAAAAAAAGGAAATTAAACTTCAGAATAATTTTGTTAATACATTCATTCAATTACGTAATAATAATTTGATTTGTGGAAGTTGGAATGGCAGTATTTATTTAGTTGATGATAAGGATTTCAAAATAAAAAAAGAATTGAATTATCACGAAAGAAGTATATTGAAAATCTCAAAAATTAATGATTCCATTTTTTATTCAAGTAGTTTGGACAAAACTATAAAAAAATGGCATTTATATTAAAAAATACATTTTATGAAAATAACAGTAATTGGAACTGGTTACGTAGGCTTGGTATCAGGAACATGTATGGCCGAAACGGGAAACGAAGTTCTCTGTATTGATATAGATCAAGATAAAGTTGAACAAATGAAACAAGGTGTAGTACCTATCTATGAACCACACCTTGATGTACTCTTTGATAGAAACATTAGAGCAGGACGATTAAAATTTTCAACCTCTTTAGACGAAGGCTTAGACCATGGAACGGTTATCATGTTGGCGCTTCCAACTCCAGAAGAAGAAGATGGTTCAGCTGATCTATCTTACGTCTTAGGCGTCGCTAAACAAATCGGACAGAAAATAAAAGACTATAAGGTAATAATTGATAAAAGTACAGTACCAGTAGGTACAGCAGATAAAGTAAGAGAAGTAATATCTGCAGAAACTAATATTGAATTTGACGTTGTAAGTAATCCTGAATTTTTAAGAGAAGGCTTTGCGGTAGATGATTTTTTAAAACCTGAAAGGATTGTGATTGGTTCTAGTTCTGAAAGAGCAACAAAAATTATGAAGAAAATGTATAATCCTTTTGTTAGGTCTGGAAATCCTGTAATTATCATGGACGAACGAAGTGCTGAATTAACTAAGTATGCAGCAAATGCTTTTTTAGCAACAAAAATTACGTTTATGAATGAAATTGCTAACTTTTGTGAAAAAGTTGGCGCTGATGTAGATAAAGTAAGAGTTGGCATGGGAACAGATTCAAGAATAGGTAAACGCTTCCTATTCCCTGGAATTGGATACGGTGGATCCTGCTTTCCAAAGGATGTCAAAGCGCTATACAAGTCTGGGAACGATGCCAATTATAGATTCGATATTCTGGAATCGGTAATAAGGGTAAATGATGAACAAAAGCGTATTCTTATACCACGAATAGAAAATTATTTCAAGGGTGATCTTAAAGGTAGAAAAATTGCTGTTTGGGGATTAGCATTTAAACCTGAAACAGACGATATTAGAGAAGCACCTTCTCTTTATATGATAAAAGATCTTCTAGAAAAGGGAGCATCTGTAAAAGTATTTGATCCAGAGGCCATGAATAATGTGAAAAAGAAATTAGGTAACTCTATTGATTACGCAACTAATATGTATGAAGCGACAGAGGATGCTGATGCTCTTGTGATAAGTACAGAATGGAGTATTTTTAGGACGCCAAATTTTAAGAAAATAAAAGAAAATTTAAAACAACCTGTTATTTTTGACGGGAGAAATTTATACGATATAGAAGACATGAGTAGTGAAGGATTTTATTACAGTTCTATAGGTCGTAAAAACACAATATAATGCCCAAAAAAATATTAATAACTGGAGCCGCAGGATTTTTAGGCTCACATCTCTGTGATAGGTTTGTTAAGGAATCGTTTCATGTTATTGGTATGGACAACTTCATTACAGGAGATAGTGATAATATTGAGCATCTTAGGTCAAAACCTAATTTTGATTTTATAGAGCATGATGTCACAGAATTTGTTAAAATTGAAGGTGAGTTAGATTATATCTTACATTTTGCTTCACCAGCGAGCCCAATAGATTATTTAAAAATACCAATTCAAACTCTCAAGGTTGGCTCGTTAGGAACTCACAATTTATTGGGATTGGCAAAAGCAAAAAACGCTAGGATTTTAATTGCATCGACGTCTGAAGTATATGGTGACCCGTTGGTACACCCTCAGTCTGAAGAGTACTATGGAAATGTGAGTACTATTGGCCCTAGAGGTGTCTATGATGAGGCTAAACGATTTCAAGAATCTATTACCATGGCCTATCATAGGTTTCATGGTCTTGAAACACGAATTGCAAGAATATTTAACACTTATGGCCCTAGAATGAGACTAAATGATGGTCGAGTCATTCCAGCATTTATGGGTCAAGCATTAAGAGGAGAAGACCTAACTGTTTTTGGTGATGGAAAACAAACACGATCATTTTGTTATGTTGACGACCAAGTTGAAGGCATTTACAGATTACTATTTAGTAATTATGTATACCCTGTTAATATTGGTAATCCAGATGAGATAACAATTCTTGATTTCGCACATGAAATATTAAAGTTGACCAATAGTGAACAAAAACTCATTTTTAAAGAATTACCTGTTGATGATCCAATGCAAAGACAACCCGATATCACATTGGCAAAAAAATTACTAGATTGGAGCCCGATTACAGATCGTTCATTAGGCATGCGTAAAACGTTCAATTATTTTAAAGCACTTCCTAAGGAAAAGTTGTACAAAAAAGAGCATAAAGAGTTTAAAAAGCATATTAAATAAAAGTGAGTTTATTTAAACAAGGAAGATATTCTGGATATTTAAGACCAATTTCATACCTAATTGATTTAGGTATAATCAACGTGCTTGCTACTATGTATTTTTTTAAAGAAGTGAACCCTGTTGTCTTTGTTGGAGTAATCTCTCTTGCTTGGGTTTTATTATCTGTATCCTCTAAATTCTATGAAGTCTACAGATACACAAGAGAAGTTTCAATTCTCGCTCTTATATTAAGGCAGATGGTGTTGTTTGCTTTAATAATTTTTGCCTTTTATGGATATTATAATGAATTAGGGATTATTCCATCCACAGTCATTAAATATGTACTTGTTTCCTTTTTACTAATATCCTTGTTCAAGTTTACTATTTATTATTTATTACAAAAATATAGAGCCGATTTTGGTGGAAATTTTAGGAGCACTGTTATTGTTGGTAAAAATAAAAATACTCAAGCACTAAAAGCATTTTTTCAAAACAATCCAGAATATGGTTACGCTTATAAAGGAACATTTAATGTTGATAAAAATTCCGATGAAACATTGAATGAGTGTTTCGAATATATCAGTATTAAAAATATCGATGAAATCTATTGCTCAATTAGCGAGTTAAATTCTTCGCAAATAAATCAAGTAGTAGATTTTGCGGACAACAACTTGAAAATTTTAAAATTCATTCCGGATAATAAAGAAATCTATTCGAAGAAATTAAAATATGAATACTATGATTACCTCCCCATTTTATCGTTGAGAAATATAGCGCTTCAAGACTCTATTAACCAGGTAGTTAAACGTTTTTTCGACATCTTTTTTTCATCTTTAGTGATCATTTTCATCCTATCTTGGCTTACACCATTGGTAGCATTGCTTATAAAAATTGAATCAAGAGGCCCTGTTTTTTTTAAACAATCTAGAAATGGATTCAACTATAAAGAATTTGATTGTTATAAGTTTAGATCCATGACTCCAAATAAGGACGCACATTTATATCAAGCGACAAGAGATGATCAAAGAGTTACAAAAATTGGTAAGTTTATTAGAAAGACAAGTATAGATGAATTACCTCAGTTTTTCAATGTTCTTTTTGGAGATATGTCAGTAGTTGGACCTAGGCCACATATGGTAAGTCATACTACTATGTATGCTAAAAGAATTGATAAATTTATGGTTCGGCATTTTGTCAAACCAGGAATAACTGGATTAGCTCAAGTGAGTGGTTATAGAGGTGAAGTTGAATCTGACAAAGATATTATAGGTCGTGTGAAGTATGATATTTTCTATATAGAAAACTGGTCATTGTTATTAGATCTAAAAATTATTCTCCAGACATTCTTGAATGTAGTAAAAGGAGAGGACAAGGCTTATTAATTAGAGCTTTTTAATTAACTTTTTCAATTGAATTTCAAAATTAAAAGACGTTTTGGAGGTTTCAATAATTCCTTTTCTTAATTCATCTGTTAATTCATCCTTAATTAAATCTGAGATTACTGCATTAAGCGCACTATAATTACTTGCCTCTGCCACCCACCCTAATTTATATTGTTTTATAATGTCTTCTCCCTCTCCTCCCCCAAAATAGATGATTGGAAGCCCTAGTCTTGAATATTCAAATATTTTTGAGGGTACAGAACCATAGATGCGCTTTAACAATGGAATAATAGCAACGTCATATTGAATTAACTCTTGATGGAGTTTTTCCCTTGATACTTCACCATGATAAATAATGGGTAATTCTGGGTGTGCATTTAAAAATGCAATAAGGTCGTTTTTTTCAGCACCGTCTCCATAAATGTGAAATTCAATATTTGAGAAGTCTAATTCGTGACAAAGCTTTAAAACACCTTGCGCAATACCTAATAAACCAGCATAAACAATTTTTATCTTTTCATCTTTATCAGCTGGTTTGATATAAGATTGAAACGAGAAATCCGGATAATTTCTATAAATAAAGGTGTTCTTATTAGGGAATATTGAATGGACGTGCATTAAAATTTCTTGACTTTGACCTAATAATAAATCTGCCTTCTTGTAATTGGATTTCTCAATTCTTTTTAATAGGTTATAAACAAAACCCTCTTCAAATGCTTGTAATTTTAATCCAGCTAAAGGCCAGAGATCGCTCACATTAAGAATAAGGTTTCTTTTGCGAGATTTTAAAAAAAACAAAGAAGTGCATGCAACTAATAATGGAGGTGATTGAACAATCACTGTTTTGGGAATTTTGCTAAATACAAAAAACCAAACCAAACTAAAACTATAGGAAAGCATAGCGATTAAGCGCAAAAATTTATTTTTAGAAACACTTGCAAATATCCATAAGCGAACAATTTTTATTCCTTCTTCTTCAGATGTTTTTTTGAACTTATTTCTGTACCCTTTAAATATTTTTCCTGTTGGATAATTTGGTAGTGGAGTGACCACAGTAACCTTACAATTGTTGTTTGATAATCCTTCTGCCAAATGACAGATTCTGTTGGAAGCAGCACCAGTTTCTGGCGGGTAGTAATTAGTAATTATTAAAACCTCCTTCATTTTAGAGCATAGATTTCAACTAAATGATTCACAATTCTGTCGGCAGCATGCCCATCCCATAACTCAGGAATTAGTCCTGATTTCCAATTTCCTGAATGAATTTTTTGCATGGCAATTTCAATTTTATCAAAATTCTTACCAACTAAAACATTAGTGCCAATCTCACAAGTTTCAGGTCGTTCTGTGTTTTCTCTTAGCGTAATACACGGGACATTCATAACAGTGGTTTCTTCTGTTATACCACCTGAATCGGTTAGTACTCCGAGAGCATGTTTTACCAGATAATTAAAGTGTAAATATCCTAGAGGTTCAACAAAATGTAAGTTCTTAAAACTCAAATCCAATTTCTCTAGTAATTTTTTGGCTCGCGGATGAACAGGAAAAATAATTGGCAATCCTTTACTTTCTTTAACAATTTTTGCAACCAGAGATTTGAGTTGTAATTCTTCATCAACATTGCTAGGCCTATGCAATGTCAACACAAAGTATTTTTTTGATTTTAATTGAAAATCAGTCCATATTGAAGGCGCCACGAGACGTGATTCGTTTTTTAATAAGGTGTCAATCATCACATTTCCCACAAAATAAATCTGACTATTTGAGACACCAAGAAAGTGTAAATTATCATTAGCATGAGTTGAGGTAGTAAAAAAATAATCCGTTAAACTATCGGTTACAATACGATTAATTTCTTCTGGCATTCTCATGTCTCCGGAACGAATACCTGCCTCTACATGAGCAACCATTACGCCTTCTTTTTTAGCCACAATTGTACACGCCATAGTTGAAGTTACATCGCCAACAACCATTACTAAATCGCAAGAAAATTCCATTAACTCCTTCTCAAAACCGATCATAATTGCTCCAGTTTGTTCTGCTTGACTCCCACTTTTCACATCTAAATTTTTATCCGGATATGGAATATTCAATTCTTCAAAGAATGTATCACTTAAATTTTTATCATAGTGCTGACCTGTATGCACCAATCTATAAGAAATAGCCACGCCTTCGGTTTTTTTCTTATCGATGGCAGAAATTATTGGTGCAATTTTCATAAAATTTGGTCTTGCACCAGCAACTATAGTAATTTTCATTTGTCAGGTTTTATATATGAAGTGAACTGTTTTAATTTCCCACTCTTAGATCGATTTAGTTTTTCACATCTTTCGAACGTAATGTCAATTCCTTGCTCAAGATAATTAATCATTTCTTTTCTAATGATATCCTTTTTAAGTCCAGACAGTTCATTATATGACACATAGGAAACTTTAAATTCACTTAGTTCTGTTTGTTCAATAATAAACTCCTTTACATTCCCATCATTTTCAATGATGCTTTTAGTAATATAGTAAAAGGTTAATCCGGCAGCCTTTTTACCACTAGGAAGAATAGCAATATCATTAGTTCTTCCTACTAATTTTTTTAAAATAGGCTTTTTAAAAGTACTGTCTTCAGAAATCACACCAATATCACCAATATCATATCGTATAAACGGATGTGCTTTATTATAAAGGGAAGTAATTACAATTCGACCTTCCTCACCATTTGGAAGTACCTCATCCTTATTATTTATAATTTCAATATAAAGAGACTCACTGTTTAGCTGAAATTCATTGTTCATATTCTGAAATGCAATTAGGTCTAGTTCTGATGCACCATATTCATTAATAACAGGAATTCCAATAACAGTTTCCATTAATTTTTTGTCATTCTCAAACAGCATTTCAGACGTGACAAAGCATACTTTTAAACTAGGACAAACCGTTTTAAGATTAATCTTTTTTCTTTCTAGAAACTTTGCAAATTGCACAATTGGGCTCGTATAACCATTAATATAGTCAAAGGAAGTATTTTGAAATTTTTTCAGAACATTATCGAAGGCAGCATCACTTAAGTCAAAAATAGAAAAACGATATCGATTACTAAACCAATCTTTTAGACGTTCTTTATAATAACCTTTTTTATCTAAAGGAATTCCAAAAAACCGCGCTTGTAAAGAGCTGTTAAAATCAATATTATACCAAGAGAAACGGTCCATTATGAGTGCCCATGTTAGTGCATGACTCTCTTTGTCTTTGGCAAAAATAAAAGGATCACCAGATGACCCAGATGTTTTATTTATGTAGACATTAGCTTTAGAAAACCCTTTTGATAGCCGTTGTTCTATTGGTTGCTGTAAATCACGCTTGGTTATGATTGGCACAGAATTCCAATTATCAATTTCAACATTTTTGGCTAGTGAACTATAAAAAGAATTATTTTTTAAATGATAGTCTACTATTTTTTTTCGTCTAGTAAAAACATAGTCTTCGAAATTGCCGCTTTTAATTCGTTGGATATTACTTAAGAACTTCCTTGCTTGGGAAATTTTATAGCCATTAAATCGCAATGAAAAATCAAATAATTTCAAAAAATGAAGTGCTAAAAATGTTTCCGTAAATTAATTATTTTTTAAATGCAAAAGCAAGTATTTTTGTCCTTTATAACTAAAACAACCTTATGAATATTTTAATTCTTGGTTCTGGAGGAAGAGAACACACCTTTGCCTGGAAAATTAAACAAAGTGCACTTTGCACAAATTTGTACGTGGCTCCTGGAAACTCAGGGACTGCTCAAATAGGGAAAAATATTCAATTAAATGTCAATGATTTTGGGGCTATAAAAAAATGCGCACTAGACAAACAAATTGAAATGTTGGTTGTTGGTCCAGAAGACCCATTGGTTAATGGTATACACGATTTCTTCTTAGCGGATGAAGAACTCAACCACATAATCGTTGTTGGACCACAAAAAAAAGCGGCTCAATTGGAAGGAAGTAAGGAGTTTGCTAAAGAATTTATGATGCGTCATCAAATTCCAACGGCCAAGTATAAAAGTTTTACTAAAGAAAATGTTGAAGAAGGCTACAAATTTTTAGAAACTCTTCAATCTCCATATGTGCTAAAGGCTGATGGTTTGGCCGCAGGTAAAGGTGTTTTAATACTTAAGGAATTAGCCGAGGCTAAATTTGAGCTTAAACAAATGTTGGTAGAAGCTAAATTTGGATCAGCAAGCACAAAAGTAGTAATTGAAGAATTTTTGGATGGAATAGAATTAAGTTGTTTTGTGCTTACAGATGGTAAAAATTATAAAATCTTACCTAATGCTAAAGATTATAAGCGAATTGGTGAAGGAGACACTGGTTTAAATACTGGTGGAATGGGAGCGGTGTCACCAGTGCCATTTGTTAATGAAGAATTTAAAAAAAAGGTAGAAGAACAAATTGTAAAACCGACAATATTAGGATTGCAAAAAGATAATTTACCCTATAAGGGATTTGTTTTTATTGGTTTGATAAAAGTTGGAGATAATCCTAAAGTTATCGAATATAATGTAAGAATGGGTGATCCAGAGACAGAAGTTGTTCTGCCAAGATTGCAAAATGACTTAGTAGAATTATTTTTATCTATGTCTAATGAATCGCTAAATAATATCAATATTGATATTAGTAACCAAACTGCAACTACAGTGATGTTAGTTTCGGGCGGCTATCCAGAGGCGTATCAAAAAGGGATGGAGATTAAGGGGTTAAATTTAATAGAAGATTCTATTGCCTTTCATGCAGGAGCTCAACAAAGTAATGGAAAGGTGGTTACTTCAGGTGGTCGTGTAATGGCGATTACATCGTATGGAAACACCCACAATGAAGCGCTTAACAAATCATATCAAAATATAGAAAAACTACATTTTGATAATATGAATTACCGAAAAGATATAGGATTTGATCTATAAGTAAGAGTGTGAAGTAATGCTTTTATCTTCTTCATTATTATTGTCAAATGACCTAAGTTTCATCATCCAATAGACAAAGGCCACCAAGCCAATAAGAGAAAAAATCCAAGAAACACAATTTGCCAACCACCAATTATCTAATTCTAAGGATCTTAATGCATCGTAAGGTGCAAATAGCACATTGACAAATAAATCCTGAATGGCATAAAAAAAGTCTTTCATGTTTTTTAACTTTATATTTACAGCAAAATTACATAAAAATTAAATGATTACAAGATTTTTTAGCACTTCTAAACCAATTCATCTTGTTATTATTTCCGTGCTTGTGTTTGTACTCTTTTTAATTCTAAGATTGAACAATGATCCTTTAAACTTAGAGTTTAATGAGTTACTTAAAACAGTCATTATAGGTGGATTGTTGATATTTTCACTTTCACTGTTTGGATTTTTTGTGACCAAAAACCATTTAACAGAACGTAATAGTTATAAATTAGTATTTTTCTTTTTGTTTTTGTCAATAATACCAGCCACTCTCACATCTAATAAAATTATCATTGCTAATTTTCTTATTCTATTAGCAATTAGAAGAATTATTTCCTTAAGATCTAAGATCAACATTAAAAAGAAGTTGTTTGATGCTGCATTTTGGATTGCGCTTGCTACTCTTTTTTATTTTTGGTCCTTTCTATTTTTCGCATTGATTTTAGCTGCATTGTTGCTTTTCTCAATTGAGAGTACTAAGAACTGGATCATTCCTTTTCTTGGGCTATTAACCGTTGCCATTTTGTTGATTTCTTATTCTATCATTTCTAACAATTCATATGGAGAGCCAACTCTAATTATCGACGCCATTAGCTATGATTACACACCCTATAACAACATGAAATTTATTGTAGCCGTCACAATTATCGTTTCATTAGGAATTTGGGCAACCTTCTTTTATTTGAATTCGTTAAAAGACAAACCAAAAAATCATAGAGCCGCACATTTTTTAGTTGTTTTAAGTTGTTTTATAGCCATGGTAATTGTTGTTGTTTCTCCAGATAAAACGGGAAAAGAATTCTTGTTCTTATTTGCACCATTAGCAATTATTATGGCTAATTATATTCAAATAGTAAAAGATAAATGGTTTGCCGAAGCCTTCGTGTGGCTGTTAATTTTAACACCAGTTAGCCTTCTATTTCTATAATATTTATTGTAAACCACACCATAAGGGGCAAGCTTATCTGTTTAGCATAAGTAATTAAATACACCTATATTTGCATTTTAAAATTTAGACCATGTTTTCTGAGAAAGCCAATACAATTTTTAAGGATGTAATTAATACATACAAAGTGTTAAATTCTGTGGATCAATCATTCCAGAATAAATACAATAAAGACGAGGACCTCATCGCTCATTTACTTTATAGAAAATGTTGGATTGATACTGTACAATGGGCCTATGAAGATATAATTCGTGACCCCAATATCGATCCAATCGCAGCTTTAAAATTGAAACGCATGATCGACGCCTCTAATCAAGATAGAACCGATACCGTTGAGTTTATTGACAGTTATTTTTTAGAAAAATATAATGATGTAGAAATTCAACCTAACGCTAAAATAAATTCTGAAAGTCCAGCTTGGGCAATAGACAGGCTTTCTATACTAGCTCTTAAAATTTATCATATGCATTTAGAAACGGTTAGAGAAAACGCTACTGATTCACACAAAATCGCCTGTCAGCAAAAACTGAATGTTTTACTAGAACAACGTGTAGACCTTTCAACAGCTATAGATGATATGCTTAATGATTTTAGTACTGGTGCTAAGTATATGAAAGTTTATAAGCAAATGAAAATGTATAATGACGAAGAACTAAACCCAGTGCTTCGCGGACAGAAATAATCGGTTGTTATCCTGAATTAAATCGGGATCTCACTAGTTGAGATGCAGAAACTCCCAAAACATATTCTTGTTATCCGACTTTCAGCAATGGGAGATGTAGCAATGACGGCTCCTGTAATAAGAGCATTTACTGAGCAATACCCAAATGTTCGATTAACGGTTTTAACCAGAGAAGGTTTTTCTGCAATTTTTAGAGATCTAAAAAATGTTTCCGTTTACCATATTCATGTTCTTGATCGTCACAATGGTATTCGCGGATTATATAAATTATCAAAAGAACTTAAAAAATTAAATATCGATGCCATTGCAGACCTGCACAATGTACTTCGCAGTAAAGTCATTAAATTATTTCTAAATAAAAGACCTTTTTTGCAAATTGATAAAGGACGTTCTGAAAAGAAAGCCTTGATATCAGGAAAAAGATATTCGCAACTTAAATCAACGCACCAGCGCTATGCAGAAGTATTTAAGAATCTTGGGTATCCTATTGATTTAGAAGATCCTAAATTTCCAGAAAAAGCTAATTTAAATCCTCAGTCTACAGAAATGCTTGGGGAATTTAAGACATTAATAGGTATTGCGCCTTTTGCTGCATACAAATCAAAAACCTACTCATTTAAGCAAATGAAACATGTCCTAAAATTGCTTGATGATGATTGTAAGATTGTATTATTTGGAGGAGTTGAAGAAAAATCACAATTAGACGGATTAATTGCAGATCAAACTAACGTAATTAATCTGGCTGGTAAACTTACCCTTAGCGAAGAGCTGGATGTCATTTCAAATCTAGATATTATGCTTTCTATGGATTCGGCCAATGCACATTTGGCGGCTATGTTAGGCGTGCAAGTGGTAACACTTTGGGGGGTTACACATCCATTTACAGGGTTTTATCCTTATAATCAGAGTGTTGAGAATGCATTGTTGGCGAACAAAACACAATTTCCTAAAGTACCTACGTCAGTCTATGGCAATAAGTTTCCAAAAGGATATGAAAACGCCATCAATAGTATTGAACCAGAAAGGATAGTTTCAAAACTAAAAAGCCTGCTTACACATCATCATAATCAACATTAACGGTTGATGTAGTTGGCTGTGCTTGACAAGTTAATATTAAGCCCTCAGCTAATTCACCATCTGTTAATATATTATTCTGACGCATTACAGCTTCACCTGAAGTTAACCTAGCAATACATGTGCTGCAAATACCACCTTGACATGAATAAGGAGCGTCTATATCATTTTCTAATGCTGCTTCTAATATGGTTTTAGACTGAGGCATAACAAAGGTTGTTTCTTCATCATCCACCATGACAGTTACAACAGCATTACCGCTCTTTACATTAATAGAATCATTGGATGACGCTTCAGTTTTAGTTGTAAATAATTCAAACTTGATAGCATCTTTGTTTACACCTTTTTCGAGTAACACATTCTCTACATTCTGAATCATTGTTTCGGGACCACATATGTAAAAAAGGCTGACTCTTTCTGTTTGATTAATAATATAATTGATAGTTGAAGTTTCAATTCTGCCAAATAATGCATTATCCTCATTGCTCTGACTAAAGACAAATTTGAGAGCAAAACGATCTTCATAATCTTCTGCCAATTGCAATAGTTCTTGATAAAAAATGGTGTCATTAGGGGTTTTATTTCCATAAACTAAAACCATTTTAGTGGAATGCTCTTGCTCTAAGACAGTCTTGATTATACTCATTATAGGGGTTATACCGCTACCTGCAGCGAAAGCCACAATGGTGCTCTCCTCTTCTTGTTTAATCTGGTAAGTAAATCGACCATTAGGTGGAGCAACTTCGATTATATCACCAATCTTTAAGATATTATTTGCAAAATGCGAAAAAACACCGCCCTCAACTTCTTTAATTACCACTTTTAGATCACCACTCATCGGCGTTGAACATAAAGAATAATCACGGCGTATTTCTTCATCATCTATAACTGTTTTCAAGGTAATATACTGTCCAGCTGTAAATGAAAAATTAGAGCGCATTCCTTCAGGAACCTCAAAAGCAATACTAACTGCTTTATCAGTTTCTTTTATGAGTTGTTTTATTGCGAGTTTATAAAAGTCCACAGAAAAATTTTTGTGCAAAAATAACGAAGTCTAATAGTTATTTTTAATTTGTTTGTAACAAATTAACACTTATGTTTACTAATGGTATACACAACCAAAAAACATGATTAAGCATTTCCTGAACTTAGAGTGGAAGCAGTTTTTTCGATCATCTAACTGGCAAAAGAGTCTGGCGATTAACATTTTTATGGTTTTTCTTGCCATTTACTTCATGGTGTCATTTTTAATACTTGGAGTAGCGTTGTATCCTTTGTTAAAGGAAATCTATCCTGATCAAGACCCTTTTATAACTTTTAACGGGCTATTGTTTTATTGGATTATAGGCGATTTGTTATTTCGATTTTTCTTTCAAAAACTACCAGTTATGAGCGTGAAGCCAATGCTTACTATGCCAGTCAAAAGGAAGCAAATTGTGCATTACGTTTTAGGTAAATCTGCAACATCATTTTTTAACTTTCTTCCCTTTTTTGCGATTATACCCTTCAGCGTCGTTTTAATTACTAAAGGATATTCCACATCAATGATAGTGATTTGGGTACTTGCGTTAATTTTTATGGTTCTCATAAATAATTATTTGAACTTTATTATTGAAAGTCTGTCAGCATTGACAGAATTGACCTTTCTTCCAATAATTCTTTTCGCCGCCTCTCTATTCGCATTGAATTACTTTGAGATTGTTTCATTTACTGACTTGATTTCATCTGGAGTTTTAGCAATTACCGACAAACCGGTATTTATAATTAGCCTTATTGCCGTTTTATGCTTACTGTACTATTTCAATTATAAGATTCTGAAAACTAAATTATATATAGATAATTCTCTTCGAACCAAAACAGTAGAAGCAAAATCGACCAATTTAGAATGGACAAAGAAATTTGGAGATATCGCACCATTTATGCAGCTTGATATTAGATTAATTTTAAGGAACAAGCGATCTAGATCTTCGCTATTCATCTTAATAATTGGATTATTATATGGATTATTCTTTTATCCTCAGGGAATGTTGTTAGAACTTCCTTTTGTTTATGTATTAGTTGGAATTTTCGTTACAGGAGTCTTTTTAATAACATTTGGCCAGTTCATTCCCGCATGGGATGGAGAGTATTATAAGCTTCTAATGAGTCAAAACATACCATATGAAAAGTACTTAAAATCGAAGTTTATGCTAATGAATGCAAGTGTTATCATCCTATTTGTTTTAAGTATCCCTTACGTTTATTTTGGGTGGAAGATTTTGTTAGCACATTTTGCTGCAGCTATATATAACATTGGCATTAATTCGCATCTTATTATGTTCGCAGGATCATTTAATAGAAAGAAAATAAAACTAGATCAGCGCGCCGCTTTTAATTATCAAGGAACAGGAGCTGTTCAGTGGCTGGTTGGACTACCACTTATGATTATTCCTATGCTTATATTCATGATATTCTATTTCACGCTAGGCTTTGAAATAGGAATTATTGGAATAATACTTATTGGTCTTCTTGGAATCATCTTTCATCAAAGAATAATGCGGCTAATAACAGGAAAGTATCAGGCTTCAAAATATAAAATGATCGATGCATTCGGTCAGGAAAGTTAAAATTAAAATAGAATGATTACAGCAACTAACTTATCAAAATCATATAAAGGCGTTCAAGTGTTAAACATACCTAGCCTTGATATTATAAAAGGAGAAAGCTTTGGCTTAGTTGGAAATAATGGCGCAGGAAAAACAACGTTATTTAGTTTGTTATTGGATTTAATTCAGCCAACAACTGGTAATATTAAAACCAATGATATTTTGGTGCATGAAAGCGAAGACTGGAAACCGTTTACGGCTGCGTTTATAGACGAAAGTTTTCTAATTGGGTATTTAACACCAGAAGAATACTTTTACTTTATCGGCGATTTAAGGGGAAGAAATAAAGCTGACGTAGACAATTTTGTGTCTAAGTTTGAAGACTTATTTCATGGAGAAATTCTGGCTAAGAAAAAGTATATTCGCGACCTGAGTAAAGGGAATCAGAAAAAAGTAGGAATCGTTGGAGCGCTCATTGGAGACCCACAAGTAATTATTCTTGATGAACCTTTTGCAAATCTTGATCCAACAACTCAAATAAAACTAAAACAATTAATAACACAGTTAACACATGATAAGCATATTACAGTTCTTATCTCTAGTCATGACCTTACTCACGTAACTGAAGTTTGCGAGAGAATAGTGGTCTTGGATAAAGGGAATGTGGTTAAAGACCTTAGAACGAGCGAAGCAACACTTAAAGAACTTGAGCAACACTTTGCAGGCTAGTTGCTTATCTAAAAGTGACTCTATTTATTAGTTTAATAGAAAAAGATGATTATTTTTACGTTTTAGCATAATATTATGCTAGTGCTTTAGTTATACTTATACTAATTTTACCAACGTTGAAAATAATTACTAAAAATAAAATTCTTCTACTCCTAGCGGTACTACTCCTAGTTGGATGCTCTCGTAAAAAGGACAAGTTTATTAACAGAACATGGCACTCAGTTGGAACAGAATATAATATTTTGTTCAATGGAAATACAGCCCTTGAAAATGGCCGAGAAAACTTAAACCAAAATTATGCCGATAATTACTGGGAAATTTTACCAATAGAACGCATGCAGATTGAGGAGGAAGTTGTGCTTCCTGGGCAATCAAAAAATGCTGATTTTGAGAGAGCCGAAGAAAAAGCGGTAAAAGCAATTCAAAAGCATTCAATGAATATCGCGGGCAAAGAAAAGAACCCACAAATAGATGAGGCATATTTACTTTTAGGAAAGGCACGCTATTTTGATCAGAGGTTCGTTCCAGCTCTCGAAGCATTTAATTACATTTTGTTTAAGTATCGTGCAAGTGATAAAATTAATCAAGCAAAAATCTGGAGAGAGAAAACAAACTTAAGATTGGAAAATACTGAGCTTGCAATTAAAAATTTAAAACGATTACTTGAACGCTCAAAAATTGAAAACCAAGATCTTGCAGACGCAACATCTACACTAGCTCAAGCTTATATTAATCAACAAGCATTAGATAGTGCAGTAGCACAATTGAAAATTGCAACGTCAGCAACAAAAAGTAATGATGAGTTGGGTCGTTACGAATTTATCAAAGGACAACTTTATAATGCATTAGGAGATAAGGACAGCGCCAATATTGCATTTAATAAGATTATAAAGCTCAATCGTAAAACACCACGAATTTATTTAATAAGTGCTCACATTGAGAAAGCCAAGAATTTTGACTTTGAAAATGGTAACAAACTAGAGTTTTTAGAGTTGTTAACTGATTTAGAAGAAGATAGAGAAAACCGACCTTACTTGGATAAAATTTATCATCAAATTGCCGAATATCACAGAACAGATGAACGAGATTCAATAGCAATTGCGTATTACAACAAGTCAATACAAACTAACTCAATTGATAAGTTATTGGTTGCTAGAAACTATCAAACTCTTGGAGACATGAGTTTTGATGAGACTCAATACAAAAATGCAGGTGCATATTATGATAGTACCATGCTAAATTTAAAACAGAATAGCAAGGTATACAGAAGTATCAAACGCAAGAGAGAGAATTTGGATGATGTTATATATTACGAAGATGTTGCGACTAGAAACGATAGCATCTTGAGCTTGATAAATATGTCCGATGATGAAAGAATGGCAATATTCACCAAGTTAACAGATGATTTAAAGAAGAAAGCTGACGAAGAAAAGGAGAAAGCTGAAGCCGCCAAAAGAAATCAAGGCATAGCCAAAATAGGAAATAAAATCAGCCCAGGTGCAAAAGGGAGATTTAACAATAATGCTTCACAAACTAGTTTTTATTTCTATAATCCAACAACCGTAGCATTTGGTAAAAATGAGTTTATTCAAACCTGGGGGGAAAGACAATTAAATGACAATTGGCGTTGGTCTGATAATCGTGTAACGTCTGGTGGCTTAGACGTGATAGATGAAGCGCTGGCAAATGCAACAGAAGAAGAACTATTCGATCCACAATTTTATATCGAAAGGATTCCTACAGAACAAACAGCAATAGATAGCTTATCTAAGGATAGAAACTTTGCCTATTATCAATTAGGACTTATTTATAAGGATAAATTTAATGAGTACTTTTTAGCCAAGGATAAATTACAAGCGTTACTTGAGAATAATCCTGAAGAACGTCTTGTGTTACCGGCTAAATACAATCTTTATAAAATCTACGAAGAAATTGGTTATATAAGCGAGGCAGAAGCAGCTAAAAACGACATTATTAATAATCATTCAGAGTCACGTTACGCTACTATTTTGCTGAATCCTAATTCTGTTATTGCCGAAGACGAAAATAGTCCTGATAATATTTATAAGGCGTTGTATGAAAAATTTCAAGCACAGCAATATGAAGAAGTGATTACAGAAACAGATAAGTATATTACTTTGTTTGATGGCGAGGCAATTGTACCTAAATACGAGTTTCTAAAGGCGATTTCAAAAGCTCGTTTAATTGGATATGATGCATACAAGGAATCTATTAACTTTATAGCACTTAATTACCCTAATAGCCCTGAAGGTAAAAAAGCTGAAACAATGATGCAGACCACCATTCCGTTGTTAGAAAATAGCACCTTTGTTGAAGATGAATTAGCTTCAAAATTTAAGGTCGTGTATCAGTTCCAAAATGCAACAAAAGAAGAATTGGAGACATTTAACAAAAAATTAGACGAAGCAGTAATCAAAGTTCGTTTTTACGATTTGACAACTTCTGTAGATCTTTATAATAATAATACTACGTTTGTGGTAGTTCATGGTTTAAAAAGTGTACAAGGTGCTGAAGGATTTGCAGAAATCATTAATGAACGCGAAGACACAAATATTACTAAAGAACATTTTGCCATATCCTCTGCTAATTATCAAATTGTTCAAATTCACAAAAATTTAGAGGCGTACTTAAAAGCGCAGTAATGCTTGAATCAATATATTATGTTTTCAGAAAATAAAAAAGGAAAAATGACAAACGAAAACTCATCCCACCAAAACATTATAGCTCAAGACACTAAAATTGTTGGAGATATAATTAGCAAAGGACCCTTTAGAATAGATGGTCAAGTTGAAGGAAATATTAAGACAAATGAAAAAATTGTAGTTGGAAAATCAGGATTTGTCAATGGCATCATTGAAGGAACTAATGCAGATTTTGAAGGAAGTTTTTCAGGAAAATTGAAACTATCAGGAACACTTTCTCTTAAATCGTCCGCTTACATTCAAGGTGAAGTAGAAGTTGGAAAATTAGCTGTAGAGCCTGGAGCTACCTTTAATGCTGTTTGTAATATGAAAGGAGCTGTTAAAGAACTTAATAAAGGTGAACAACAACCACAACCAAAAAAGCAAGGATCCGAAAACGAAAGATCAGCTTAAAACCTACGCCAAGGTTTCAGGTGCGGGATTTCAAATGCTAGCAACAATTGCTGCTGGAGCATTTATTGGTTATAAGCTAGATGAAAAATTCCCAAACAAGCACAATTTATATACAGTAATTTTTATACTTGTTTTTATCGGAATTGCACTCTTTAGTGTTATTCGACAAGTAACGAAAATTACAAATCAATCAACCAAAAATGAGCAAAATAACAAGTAGTTTTTTAATAAAGCTTGTAGGATTCACAGCGGGGTTATTTGCAGTTCACGTATATCTCCTCTCTCAGTTTTTTGAAGGCAATTTACATTTTCCAATTTGGACTATCTATGCCTTCAACGTTGTGCTAGTCTGTGTGGTTTACTTTATTATTCGAAATTTAAGTGAGAATAAGAGTAAGAAAATATTTCAAATATTTATGATTTTAACCATGGTTAAAATGATGCTTGCAATTGTTTTTTTAAGCCCGCTTTTTTTTGGTAAATCTGCACATACGCAATTAGAGGTAATTAACTTTTTTATTCCATATTTTCTATTTCTGTCATTCGAAATTTTCAGCTTAAATCAATTTCTCCAAAAAACATAAAACAAACTCTATTTTAAGTTTGTTAGTTATAATAATGTGTGTATTTTTGCACCGAATTTTAAGACACTGATTTTTAAATATAAATTTCAATGCAGAAGAGCACATTTAGAGTACTATTAACCCTACTATTCATATCTTTTTTTTCTTTCGGATTTGCATCTTCTGAAGAATCAAAAAATGAAGATGAACAATTTGATACATCTGAGTTAATATTTCATCACATTACAGACAGTCATGGGTTTCATGTAGCAGGTGATTTTTCAGTGCCACTTCCAGTAATTCTTTGGACTGACAATGGACTAGTTACTTTCATGTCTAGTGAATTCCACCATGATATAGATGGCAAGACCATCGTTGAGAAAAAAGGAATGAAGTTTGTCAACCTTCATGAAAAAATATATCAATTAGATGATGGCGTAACAACGGTTGCCTTTGATGCAGAGCATCATCCAACTAATGCTGAAAGACCTTTAGATTTTTCAATAACTAAAAATGTTTTTTCAATGTTGCTTTCAGTATTGCTACTAGTCTTAATATTTACTGTATCAGCACGATCATATAAAAAATCTGATGATAATTTACCAAGTGGTATCGGCAAATTCATGGAGCCTATTATAGTTTTCATTAGAGATGAAGTGGCTGTACCGAATATAGGTGAAAATCACTACAAACGCTACATGCCATTTTTATTGACCTTATTTTTCTTTATTTGGGTGAATAACATTTTTGGGTTGATTCCATTTTTCCCGTTCAGTGCTAACTTAAGTGGAAATATAGCCTTTACCATGACTTTAGCAATTATAACTTTTGTTATTACCATATTTAGCAGTAAGAAATATTATTGGAAGCACATGCTTTGGATGCCGGGATTACCAGTACCAATGAAAATATTTTTAGCTCCAATTGAATTTATGGGCATGTTTATCAAGCCAATGGCACTTATGATACGTTTGTTTGCAAATATCACAGCAGGACACGTCATCGTATTGAGTTTAATATCTCTAATCTTTGTATTAAATACAGTTTGGGTAGCGCCAGTTTCTGTGTTATTTACAGTGTTTATTAGCGTCATAGAAGTATTAGTTGTAGCTATTCAAGCATACATATTTACTATGTTATCGGCGTTGTATTTCGGACAAGCATTAGAGCAAGAACACGAACATTAATTAATTTTTAAATATATAAACTATGAGTTTAGCATTATTACAAGAAGCCGCAGTTAGTTACGGAGCTTTTGCTGCAATTGGAGCAGGTTTAGCAGCTATTGGTGGTGGAATTGGTGTAGGGAAAATTGGTGGTGCAGCTATGGAAGCTATGGCACGCCAGCCTGAAATGCAAGGAAAACTACAAGGATCTGCAATTGTATTAATTGCCTTTATTGAGGCAGTTGCACTTTTCGCAGTAGTTGTATCGTTCTTAGCAATGAGCAAATAACAGCAAATAAAAGCGTAGCGGTTGGCTGCGCTTTTATTTATTTAAAGATTAAAATTAAAATATTATGGAATTAGTTACTCCCGAAATAGGACTTATTTTTTGGTCAGCATTATCGTTTCTAGTCTTACTTTTCATTTTAAGAAAGTTTGCTTGGAAACCTATTTTAAACTCTGTTAATGACAGAGAAAGTTCAATAAAAGATGCATTAGCGGAGGCTGAAAATGCACGTTTAGAAATGCAAAATTTACAAGCAGATAACGAGCGTATTTTAAAAGAAGCCAGGCTAGAACGTGAAACAATGCTTAAAGAAGCAAGAGAGCTAAAAAATAAAATTGTCACAGATGCTAAAGATGAAGCGCAAGTTCAAGCAAGTAAAATGATTGAACAAGCTCAAACAGCAATCCAGAGCGAGAAAAAAGCAGCAATGGCAGAGTTAAAAAATCATGTGGCTGGATTAGCAGTTGAAATTGCTGAGAAAGTGGTTCGTGATGAATTATCAAATAAAGGAAAACAGCTAGAATTGGTCGAGTCTATGTTAGACGAGGCAAAGCTTAATTAATATGGCAAGTTCAAGAGCAGCAATACGATACGCAAAAGCAATACTAAGCTTGGCAACTGAGTCTAAAAGCACAGAAGTTGTTAATGATGATATGACTTTGATAACGCAAACAATTTCTGAAAATGAAGCACTTGGAAACATGCTTAAAAGTTCAGTAATTCGTTCTGATATTAAGAAATCAACGCTGCTTGAAATATTTCCAAATTTAGATTCATTGAGCAAAGGGCTTCTTGACTTATTGGTTTCAAATAAACGTATAGATATTTTAGAAATTATCGCACTAAAGTATTCGGAGTTATTTGATCAATTAAATGGCAAGGAAAAAGCCACTGTAACGACAGCAATTCCTATGACCAGCGATCTTGAAATTAAGGTGCTGGCGAAAGTAAAAGAATTAACAAATAAAGCTGTTGAGCTTGAAAATATAGTAGATGAAAGCATTTTGGGTGGTTTCATTTTAAGAGTTGGTGACAAACAATATAACGCAAGTATCGCCAATCAATTAAACAAATTAAAGAGAGAATTTACATTAAATTAAGATAAAATGGCAGAAGTAAAACCAGCTGAAATTTCGGCAATCTTGAAACAACAATTATCAGGCTTTGAAGCTACAGCTTCTTTAGATGAAGTCGGAACAGTACTCACAATTGGTGACGGTATTGTTCGTGCATATGGCTTATCAAATGCTGAATACGGTGAATTAGTAGAATTTGATGGTGGTTTAGAGGGTATTGTTCTAAATCTTGAAGAAGATAATGTTGGTATTGTATTACTAGGACATTCAAAAGAAGTTAAAGAGGGATCAACCGTTAAACGTACAGGTAAAATTGCTTCCATAAATGTTGGAGAAGGAATTGTTGGCCGTGTGGTAAATACCCTAGGAAACCCTATTGATGGTAAAGGAGCAATTCAAGGTGAAACTTATCAAATGCCTATTGAACGTAAAGCACCTGGTGTTATTTATCGTGAGCCAGTTACAGAACCGCTACAAACAGGAATCAAATCAATTGATGCCATGATTCCCGTTGGAAGAGGTCAACGTGAATTAGTTATTGGAGATAGACAAACCGGTAAAACAACTGTTTGTGTTGATACAATACTAAACCAAAAGGAATTTTTTGATGCTGGAGAACCAGTTTATTGTATCTATGTAGCTGTTGGTCAAAAAGCATCTACAGTAGCAAACATTGCAAAAGTATTAGAAGAAAGAGGTGCTTTGGCATATACTACTATTGTTGCAGCCAATGCATCAGATCCTGCGCCAATGCAAGTTTACGCACCAATGGCAGGAGCTGCAATTGGAGAATATTTTAGAGACACAGGTCGTCCAGCTTTAATCATTTATGATGATTTATCAAAACAAGCGGTTGCATATCGTGAGGTGTCTTTATTATTACGTCGTCCACCAGGACGTGAAGCGTATCCAGGAGACGTTTTCTATCTGCATTCTAGATTATTAGAACGTTCGGCAAAGGTGATTAATGACGACGCGATAGCAAAGAATATGAATGACCTTCCTGATTCATTGAAACCAATGGTAAAAGGAGGCGGTTCATTAACGGCTTTGCCAATAATTGAAACGCAAGCAGGAGATGTATCGGCATATATTCCAACTAACGTAATTTCTATTACAGATGGACAAATCTTCTTAGATGGTGATTTATTCAACTCTGGTGTACGTCCAGCAATTAACGTAGGTATTTCAGTATCTCGTGTTGGTGGTAATGCTCAGATTAAATCTATGAAAAAAGTTGCTGGAACATTGAAATTAGATCAAGCACAATTCCGTGAATTGGAAGCTTTTGCTAAGTTTGGTTCTGACCTTGACGCAGTAACACTTAATGTTATTGAAAAAGGAAAGCGTAATGTTGAAATTCTGAAGCAAGCACAAAATGACCCTTTCACAGTTGAAGATCAAGTGGCAATTATTTTTGCAGGATCTAAGAACTTATTAAAAGACGTTCCTGTTGAGAAGGTGAAGGAGTTCGAAAGAGATTATATTGAGTTTTTAAAAGCGAAACATGCTGATGTACTTGCAACGTTAAAAGCAGGAAAATTAACAGACAAGGTTACAGACACCTTAGCTGCAGTGGCAAAAGATCTATCAGAAAAGTATAAAGCTTAGTTCTTATAAAGAATGGCAAACTTAAAGGAAATACGTAACAGAATTGCTTCGGTTAAATCAACGATGCAGATTACTAGTGCCATGAAAATGGTATCTGCTGCAAAATTGAAAAAAGCCCAGGATGCAATTACAGCAATGCGTCCATATGCAAATAAGCTTACAGAATTACTTCAAGGTCTTAGTGCGACTCTGGATGGCGATACTGGAAGCCAATTTTCAAAGCAAAGGGAAGTAAATAATGTCCTTGTTGTAGCAATTACATCTAATAGAGGACTTTGTGGTGCATTCAACACTAATATTATCAAGGAAGTTCGTCGTTTGGCTGAAGAAGCATATCAAGATAAAGAGGTAACTACAGTTACCATTGGTAAAAAAGGAAATGATATTTTATCAAAGACACTTAACGTAGCATCTAATCATAATGAAATATTTGATGACCTAACTTTTGAAAATGTCGCTGAGGTTGCAGAAATGCTAATGTCTAAGTACACAGAAGGCGAATTTGATAAAATTGAATTAGTGTACAACAAGTTTAAAAATGCTGCTACTCAAATTGTAATGACAGAGCAATTCTTACCAATTGTTCCTGTTGTTTCTGAAGAAGATAGTCATGCAAATTTGGATTACATTTTTGAACCATCAAAAATTGAAATCGTCGAGCAATTAATTCCGAAGTCTTTAAAAACACAATTGTTTAAGGCGCTTCGAGACTCTTTTGCAAGTGAACATGGCGCACGAATGACAGCTATGCATAAGGCAACTGACAACGCTGGAGAATTAAGAGATTCACTAACACTGACTTATAACAAGGCAAGACAAGCAGCAATTACCAATGAAATCCTGGAAATTGTTGGTGGTGCCGAAGCATTAAATAATTAAATAGTTTAATAATATAGATTCTTAAGGCCTCGTTTTAGCGAGGCTTTTTTTATGGCATAGCTATTGATTTAGTATCTTTATAAATCATAATGTTATTTATTATGAAAACAATAAAACATATTTTTGGGCTAGTATTAATGTCACTATTTATGGTCAGTTTTTCTCAATGCTCAAGTTCGAAACAAATTATGGATGAAGCACCAATTGCTTTAGAACAAGTATACTGTGAAAGCTGGATTGCAGGTATTGAAGGAGGAGGATCTGGTCTAAATATTTTCATTCCTACATCAAATAAAACTGTAGTTCTAGATAGTGTCTATTTTAGGGGTAAAGCAGCAAAACTCGAAATTAATTCTGCTAAGAAGATGTTGTACGTGGGAAGATTCACAAGTGAAATCAATAGTAAAAAGGACATTGTAATGAGTAATGAACCTCATGATGAATACGGCAACAATACACCACAAATTGATCAAAAAATACCGTTTGAACTAGAAGACAATCAATGTGTGATTAGTTATATTGAAAATAATAAAACAAAGTACTTTAGAGTTGACAATGTCATTGAAAAGGAATCTATTCCAATACCAAGTGCGCCCACTATTAAGCAATAACTAAGGTTGCATGGCGTTCACTAATAACGTACTTTTAGCAGAAATTACACGGTCTTTTTGAGCGCATTTAAAACACTATTCAAGCAAACATTTATTTACGGTTTAGCAACGGTTTTACCCAGAATGCTAACCTTTTTATTAGTGCCTTTATATACAGATATTTTAGCGGTTGGTGTATATGGCAAAGTCTCAATTATATTTTCTTGGTTTGCAATTTTCAATGTCATTCTCGCCTATGGCATGGAAACCGCTTTCTTTAGGTTTTTTAATAAAGAAGATGATAAATCAAAAGTAGTTAGCACTTCAACCTTATCATTAATAATGACGTCTCTTGGTGTTTTTATACTAGCTTTTCTTCTAAGACATCAAATAGCTTCACTTACTGATATTGAAGTAGAACATATCAATTTTGTTATTTGGATTTTACTCTTAGATGCTTTGGTTATCATTCCATTTGCATGGTTACGTGCTAATGAAAAACCCATGAAGTATGCCATTATTAAAATTGCTAACGTAGCTATTAATATTGGACTCAATCTGTTTTTCTTACTATGGCTTGGTAGTTTAGCGAAAGAAGGATCAATTTTTCAAAACTTTTACAAACCAAATTTTGAAATTAGCTATATACTAATTGCCACAGTCATTGCAAGTGCATTTACATTGCTTCTAATGCTTCCTTTCTATAGTAAAGTCACCTATAAATTTGATACGGACTTATGGAAAAAAATGATTCGATATGCATTTCCAGTATTAATTGCGGGACTGGCCTATACAATCAATGAAACTTTTAATAGAATATTACTAGATAAATTGTCTCTTGCCGATGACCCAACAGTAGAAGTGGGAATGTTCTCTGCTTGTTATAAGCTTGCACTTTTTATGACCTTATTTGCAACAGCTTATCGTCTAGGAATTGAACCCTACTTTTTTAGTCATGCTAAAAGTGAAAACCCTCAAAAAAACTACGCTAAAATTTTAGAATATTTTGTTGTATTTGGATCTGTAATTCTGTTGACAGTTGTGGTGTTTGCGGATGCTATTAAATCACTAATCATACGAGATGAGGCATACTGGGAAGCGATGTGGATTGTACCATTAATTTTAATTGCTAGCTTTTGTTTAGGAATTTATCACAACCTGTCGGTTTGGTATAAAATTACAGATCGAACAAAATTTGGCGCTTATATTTCTGTATTTGGCGCTATAATAACTTTGGCTTTGAACTTTTGGCTGATTCCAATAATAGGCTATAAAGGATCTGCAATTGCTACCTTGGCTGCATATGGCAGTATGATGCTATTGTCTTATTACTTTGGGAAAAAGTATTACCCAATTCCATATAACACTAAAAAAATTGGTGTTTATTTAGTATTATCTATTGTGTTTTCTTTAATCTCATTCTATTACTTTAGAGAAGTTTATAGTGTTAGTATACCCATGTTAATATTATTTATTGGTGTAATTTTTATACTTGAGAAGAAAGAATTAAAATTATTATTTAAGAAAAAATGAATATTAAAATAATCAATAAATCAAATCACGCGTTACCACATTATGAAACTAATGCGTCTGCAGGAATGGATTTACGGGCTAATTTATCAGAAGCTAGAATACTAAAACCATTAGAACGAAGTATTGTAGGAACAGGATTATTCATAGAATTACCAATAGGTATTGAAGCTCAAGTTAGACCAAGAAGCGGTTTAGCGGCAAAAAAAGGAATTACTGTTTTAAATGCTCCAGGTACTATTGATGCCGATTATAGAGGAGAAATTGGCGTGATTCTTGTCAATTTATCTAATGACGATTTTATTATAAACAATGGTGAACGTATTGCACAATTGGTAATAGCTAAGCATGAACGTGTAGAATGGATTGAATCAGATGAGCTTTCAGAAACTTCAAGAGGAGATGGTGGTTTTGGAAGTACTGGCACTAAATGAGCACGTTAAAAATTGTTTAATTACAATTCAATCGATTCTAAAAACAGTAATTTAGAATTTAATTAGTCATGAAAAAATATAAAACCATAGCCTTGTGTTTTATTGGAATACTACTCATTCCAAGCCTTGCTATGGCTCAAGTGGACTTCAATCAAACACCAAATGACGATCTTGGAAATTTTGAAGATAAATTTCAGGAATATTTTTATGAAGCTTTAAAACAGAAAGGCATTGAAAATTATCAACGCTCTATTGAAGCTCTTCAAAAGTGCTTAAGATTTGATGATAAACAAGCCGTAGTACACTTTGAATTAGGTAAAAATTATGTGCAACTTAAAAATTTTGGCGCTGCTGAAGATGCTCTAAAAAAAGCAATTGCATTAGATAATGAAAATGAATGGTATTTAGACGAACTATATGGCATTTATGTTGAGTTGAACGACTTTGATAAGGCTCTAAAAACAGTTAAACAATTGGTGGAATATCATCCAGATTATAAAGAGGATCTTGCCAACCTTTATTTTACCAATAGCAAATACAGAGCAGCTTTAAGAGTACTAGATGAATTAGATAATGATCTTGGTGTTTCTGAATCCAGAGACTATCTGCGCAACAAAGTTTATAATGCAACAGGCGCTGATGATGACAGAATAGAGTATTTAGAACAACGAATTACTGACAATCCTGAAAACGAAACCGCTTATCTCAATTTAATTTATCGTTATAGTGAACAAGGTAATAAAGCAAAGGCATTTAGTACAGCTAAAGAGCTTATAAGTAAATTACCAAATTCTCATTTGGCTCACTTAGCTCTCTATAAATTTTACTTGGACGAAAATAATGCATCAAAAGCCATAGAGTCAATGAAGTTGATTGTGAAAAGTGATATAATAAATGCAGATGCTAAGGCTAAAGTTCTTAATGATTTTGTGGGTTTTGTAAGAACAAATCCTCAATATGAAAGCGATTTGTTAGAAGTAACTAATGAAGTCACTAATGATGACACCGGACAGAGCGATGAGGAATTAGCCATGTATTATCTTCAAAATAATAATAAAACGAGAGCACTTTCTTATTTTCAAAAGGCGCTTGGGAAGGATTCTAATAACTTTTCAATTCTTAAAAATGTACTTTTAATTCAAATAGAGCTTGACAAGTTTAACGAAGCAAATTTACTCAGTAAAATTGGTCTTGAAAATTTCCCAGCACAACCAATTTTGTACCTGATTAATGGTGTTGCCAACAACAACCTTAGCAAGCCGAAGGAAGCTTTAAAAGTGCTTGAAATTGGTATAGATTACGTATTGGATGACGCTATTATGGAATCAGATTTTTATAAACAATTAAGTGTAGCATACAAATTGGATAATAATATTACCAAATCTGAAGCGTTTGCTAAAAAAGCCCAGGATGTACTTAAACAGAATGATTAAAATTTTAATCCCCATTTGCCTCATATTTTCTGTGGTCATGGTAGGTTGTAAATCCACCAAATCAGTTGCTACATCCGGAGAATTAAACACAGCCATTACTTCTAAAGAATTAATAAAGAATCACAAAAAACAAGCTGCTAAATTTAAAACGCTGCAAGCAAAAGTTAGAGTTGAATATATTCAAGGTGAACAGTCTCAAACTCATACCATTTCGCTTAGAATGCAGCGTGATGAAACCATTTGGATTAGCTCTACTCTTGGCATTGTTAGAGCGCTTATAACACCAGAAAAGGTAGGATTTTATAACAAGTTAGACGACACTTATTTTGATGGTGATTTCACATTAATTAGTAATTTACTAGGGACAAAATTGAATTTTGAAAATGTACAAAGTATGTTGCTTGGAGAGGCTTTATTTAATCTAAATGACAAAACTTATAATACAGATACACACGAAGGCTCATATGTCTTATTTCCTAGTAATCAAGATGCCTTATACGAATTGTTTCTACTTTTAAATCCAACACATTTTAAAATGGATTCGCAACAATTATCACAGACGGTAGAACAACGCATGCTTCAAGTAGATTATATGAATTATCAAGAGGTTGGTAAACAAATTTTGCCTGAAAACATGAAAATATTTGCCATTGATAATGGTGTAGAGACTATTATTTCCATGGAAATGAAATCTATAACTTTAAATAAGGACTTGAGATTTCCATTTAGAATTCCATCTGGATTTGATGAAATAGTTTTAGAGTGAAAAACATAATGATCTTAAAATATAGCCTCTTTTTATTCCTAATTTTTACGGTTGACCTTAGTGAAGCTCAAAGTAAAAAGCAATTGGAATTGGAAGAACGTCGTCAAGAAATACAGAGGGAGATTGAACAAATAAATTCGCTGTTGTTTCAAGGTAAACAGGAAGAAAAATCACTTCTTTCAGCTGTTGAAGATCTAAATTATAAGGTGACAGTTAGACAAAATCTAATCAATATTACTAATCAGCAAGCCAACCTTTTAACCAGAGAAATTAATGATAATCAGCGTAAGATTACTCAATATAGAGATAAACTAAAGCTCTTAAAGGAGCAATATGCAGCTTCGGTTGTAAAGTCATACAAAGGAAAATCAGAAGACAGTAAAGTTATGTTCTTGTTGTCATCTAGTAACTTTCAACAAGCCTATAAGAGATTACAATACATCAAGCAATATGCTGATTTTCAGAAAAAACAAGCTGAAGAAATTAAAATTCAAACCTTAAAATTACAAGAGCTTAATCAAGAGTTGGGTAAGCAAAAACAAGAAAAACAAAAACTCATAGAAGAAAACAGGAAGGCAAGAGAAGCGTTAAATAAAGAATTAAAAGAACAAGAAACTCTTGTTGCATCTATTAAACAAGACTTGAGCACCTATACAAAACAAATAAGAACCAAACGGCAGGAAGCAGATAGAATTGACAAGCAAATTCAGAAAATCATACGAGATGCCATGGCTAGTTCAAATAAAAAAGCGGGAAAAGCTTCTGGCTCTTCAACCTTTTCATTAACACCTGAGCAAAAGTCATTGGCAGTTAATTTCACTACAAACAAGGGTAAGTTACCTTGGCCAGTGAATCAAGGTGTTGTAAAACTACGCTATGGTAATCAACCGTCTTTAATTGATAGAACAGTAATTGTAAAAAGTAATGGCGTTCGAATTGCAACCAATAAAGGCGAAAAAGTACGTAGTGTTTTTGAAGGGACGGTTCATACAATCATGACTCCCAAAAATGGAAATATGGTAGTAATGATTCAACACGGGAATTACTTTACCATTTATAAAAACCTTTCTAAAATTTATGTAAAAAAGGGGCAAAAAGTAACGACCAAGCAGGAGATAGGTGAAGTTTTAACTAATAGAGCCTCTGGAGAAACCATGCTGAGTTTTGTCATCTTTAAAGATGGTAAAACTCAAAACCCAGCACATTGGATCTTTAAAATGTGAAGGCTATTAAACTTTGACTATAACGTAACCTTTTCTTGTTTTTTTGTGATAACGACCATTCCAGAAGTAGTAGCGTTTTCCTTTAACAACCATAACTTTGTGATGCTTCGGTGCCACCTTAACCACCTTAACGCTTGGTGTTTTAACTGCTACATGTGTTGCACACGATGTAAAACTCATGGCAAATGCAAAACTGATAATTAAAAGTAAAGTTCTCATAGTAAATCTAATTTGGTTCTACTATAAGACCAACCTACAGGAAAAAGGTTTAATTGTCAAAAAGCGCTTTTAGTTCGGTGGCATCAGCTGGTTTCATTTTACCAGCAAGAACTAAGCTTAATTGCTTTCGACGTAATGCGCCATCAAATCGCAATTGCTCTTCCTTGGTTTCAGGAAGTATTTCGGGTATTTTTATTGGTCGTCCTGATTCATCTACAGCCACAAAAGTATAAATGGCTTCGTTAGCCTTGGCACGTTCACCAGATTCACGATCATCAATCCAAACATCAATATAAACCTCCATAGACGATGTAAATGCGCGAGACACCTTAGCTTCAACTGTTACAACACTTCCAAGTGGAACTGACCGATTAAATGCTACGTGATTGACAGATGCAGTCACTACAATTCTACGCGAATGACGTCTTGCAGCAATACTCGCAGCACGATCCATTCGAGCTAAAAGTTCGCCACCAAACAAATTGTTTAAAGGATTTGTTTCACTTGGTAAAACCAAGTCTGTCATAACTGTTTTAGATTCGAAAGGTGTTTTAGCTTTCATGCCTACTGATTTATTGAAGGCAAAGGTAAGTTGCTTTTAATTTATGCGGAAGAAAAATGCTATTTAAGTTCTTGAATCAACAACCATGCATCTCTATTGTGTTCTCTACGAATTTTATATAGAGCCCTCTGTGCATCAGAACGGCTTTCATAACTGCCATAAACAACTTGATGAAGGCCATATTTATTGGCGCCAATTTTCCTGGCCTTATAACCTTTATCTTGAAGTTGCTTTAACTTTTTACTGCTATTTTCTTCTATTCTAAAGGCACCCGCTACAATATGATACTTACCACTTTGTTTGGCAACGTTTAACGTCACAGCTGGTAATGGATTACTTATGACAAAAGTTGCTTCTTGTATTCTACTTTCTAATTGTTGCTGTGCATCTTCCTGAGCAATTTGATTTTGTTGCTCAATTTGGTTTAAGTAGTAATTAGATGTTGCAAACCCGCCAATTGTTAAAGCCAACACTGCGATTGCAGCATATTTAAGTATGTTCCTTGAATTTTTCTTTTCAGGCGTTATTGTAAGAGGCGCGACTTGTTCTAGAGCCTCAACTTCTTTTTTGTAATCTTCCCTAGAAATACTTGGGGATACAAATTGACTTAAACCAAACGAATCAGTTAAATAATTAAGTTGATTAGATGGTTCAAAGGTTATATTACCGTTTGTGTTTAGAACAACTTCCCCAATATTCTTAAAAGTCAATGTTTCTCCTTGTGCCAAAAAAGACTTTAGTGACTTTGCTTTCTTAGCTATTTTTTTAGATGCAGCTTCAAAAGGAATTTTTTCAACACTTGCAATATAGTTAGTCAGTAGACCATCATTGCTTTTTAGCTGCTCATTAAAAGACAGCACTTTTTTAGGTGGATAGAATGTATGTGTATTATCATCAATTTTTGCTGAAACAGCATTCGTTAAAAATGCCCCAAACTCAGGTATAATAACGCATTCATATCTATATAATAAGTCGCTTATGTATGTATCAAACTGCATAAAAACAAAGTTAAAAATTTTTGATTCGGAAAAAAATATTGTCAAAGTATTTATTAACAAAACAATTTTTAGTTTATTGCGAATATTTTCTACACAATTTTTAATGACTGAATCTGAACTACTTTGCACTTTGGCATTACAAAACGTTTCCAAAATAGGAGATATAACAGCCAAAAAATTAATAAATCATTGTGGTTCTGTTGAGGCTGTTTTTTCTGAAAAAAGACAAAATCTATTGAAGATTGATGGTATCGGTGAAATAATTATTGGCGATCTATTTGCTAAACGTCATCAATATGAAGCTGAACAAGAATTAAAATTTATAAGATCAAATCAAATTAGTTGTCATTATTTTTTAGAAGACTGTTATCCTGAAAAACTAAAACATTGCATTGATGGGCCAATTCTACTATTTCAAAAGGGAAACACCAATTTGAAAAATCAACGCATTATCAGTATTGTGGGTACACGAAAAATCACCACTCATGGCATTCATTTTTGCAACGAATTAGTTGAGCAGTTAAAAGTCTTTAACCCAATTATTGTTTCAGGGTTTGCCTACGGAACAGATATTACAGCTCAAAAAGCAGCAATTAATAATAATCTTCAGACCATTGGTTGTTTAGCCCACGGTCTAAATCAATTATACCCAAAGACACATAAAAAATACGTAAATCAAATAGAGAGTCATGGAGGGTTTTTTACAGATTTCTGGAGTACGGATGTTTTTGACAGAAATAATTTTTTAAAACGAAATAGGATAATAGCGGGTCTAAGTGAGGCAACTATTGTCATTGAATCAGCCGAAAAAGGAGGCAGTTTGGTTACGGCAGATATTGCAAATTCTTACAATAGAGAAGTATTTGCAGTTCCTGGAAGAACTACAGATACTCAGAGTGTTGGATGTAACAATTTAATAAAAATGCAAAGAGCACATGTTTTATCCAGTGGGGCAGACATTGCTTACATATTAAATTGGCAATTGGAATCTATTGAAAAACCAGTTCAAAAAAAATTATTTGTAGAATTAGAAATTGATGAAAAAGTGATTTATGGTTTTTTAAAGGAGTATGAAAGCACCATGTTAGATGTTATTGCACTAAAATGTGATATGCCAACATTTCGTGTAGCTTCAATTTTATTGAATTTAGAATTGAAGGGTCTTGTAAGGCCTTTACCTGGGAAAAAGTTCGAAATTATCTAATAACCTGACTTGCCACGAACTCTATTCAGGACATCATCTGCCACTACTTTGGCTTTTCCGGCGCCTTTGGCCAAGATAGAGTCGATTTCCTCTAAGTTGTTCATATAATAATTATAACGCTCTCTAATAGTGGCGTAATTATCAACAATAAGATCATAAAAAGCTTGTTTGGCGTGGCCATATCCAAAACCGCCATTTTCATAATTGGATTTCATTTCAGAGATCTGATCAGTATTGGCTACTAATTTGTAGAGAGCAAAAAGATTACATGTTTTCCAGTCTTTAGGTTCATCTAAAGGGGTGCTATCGGTTTGAATAGACATGATTTGCTTACGTAGCTGTTTGTCTGGCAAAAAGATATTGATAATATTGTTCTGACTTTTACTCATTTTACCACCATCGGTACCAGGAACGTACATGGTGTTTTCTTGTAATTTAATTTCTGGTAACACAAAAACTTCACCCATTTTGGCCTGAAATCGCGATGCTACATCACGAGTCATTTCTAAATGTTGCTGCTGATCTTTTCCAACAGGAACAATGTCTGCATCATACAATAAAATATCAGCGGCCATAAGCATTGGGTAGCTAAATAATCCAGCATTGACATCTTCTAAACGATCTGCCTTGTCCTTAAAACTGTGGGCCAACGTAAGCCGTTGATAAGGAAAAAAACAACTTAGATACCATGATAATTCAGTTACTTGAGGCACATCACTTTGTCTATAGAAAACAGAATTTTCATAATTTAAACCACAAGCCAACCAAGTTGCGGCTGTTGAATAGGTGTTATGTCTGAGAAGTTTAGCATCTTTAATTTGAGTTAAAGAATGCATGTCTGCAATAAATAAGAATGATTCATTATTAGGATCATTGCTCATTTCTATTGCAGGAATAATAGCACCTAGGAGGTTCCCTAAATGTGGTGTTCCAGTGCTTTGTACTCCAGTTAAAATTCTTGCCATAATACAGAACTATCTGGCAAAAATAAGCATATCAAGAACAATAAAAAATTAATCTTGATAATGGTCTTAAGCGAATTTATTTTTTAAATAAACCAGCAACTAAAAGCACGGCTATAGAGCCAATTAATCCGGTTATCAAATCGCCTAAAACGCCGTCCGCAATTGAAATTCCTAAAGTGTGAAATAACCAATTACCAACAAAAGCACCAACAATACCAAGAATAATGTTGATCAATAATCCAAATCCACCACCTTTCATGATGTTTCCAGCTAACCAACCACATACTGCTCCAAGTAAAAGGACATAAAGTAATTCCATAATTAGAATATTTAATGTTAGTCTCTAGTAAATATAATAAATATTATAGTGGTATTTTTGAGACTTATGAAACTTCTTAAATATCCTCTTTGGATTTTATATCGCATTTGGTTTTATATTTTAGTAGCTCTACCTATTGTAATTCTACTTCCAATTTTATTGATTTCAATTTCAAAAGATAAGTGGTACCCTCATTTTTTTAAACTTGCTAGATTTTGGGCTAAGGTTATTTTATTAGGAATGGGTTTAAATTGGAAGATTAAAAGGGATGAACAACTAGAAAAAGGGAAAAGCTATATGCTGATAGCAAATCATACTTCAATGCTTGATATCATGTTAATGCTGGTTTCTGTAAAAAACAATCCGTTTGTATTCGTTGGGAAGAAGGAATTGTCAAAAATCCCACTTTTCGGTTTTTTTTATAGAAAAACATGCATTCTAGTTGATAGAAGTAGCGCACAAAGTAGGCAAGCCGTTTTTATTAGAGCACAAAAGCGATTAAAATCTGGTTTAAGCATTTGCATATTCCCGGAAGGGCAAGTTCCAGAACCATTTGTGGAACTGGATGAATTTAAAGATGGCGCTTTTAGATTAGCTATTAATCACCAGATTCCGATAGTTCCAATGGTGTTTCATGATAATAAAAGGCGATTTTCATACACTTTCTTTAGTGGTGGACCAGGATTATTACGAGTTAGTAGCCTTCCTTTGCTAACTACCCAAAATCTGAACATTCAAGACACAAAAGGCCTAAATAACAAAGCGAGAAATTTGCTCTTGGAATGCCTTACATCTAAATAAAAAAAGCTGCTCCAGGCACAGAGCAGCTTTTAGATATCATTGTAACTCCTAAGCAGAAGTTACAATAACCAATCTAACCAACTAAAAGATTTAAAACTTGAATGTTAATCCGGTTTGAACACCAATTGTGTACGGATTGAAATTACCAGAGGTATTACTAAAAGTATTTAGTTGATACTTAAATACCGGTTCAAAATTCAAATCAATTTTTTCTGAAACTTCAAGGTCTAAACCTAGACCAAGGTTTGCACTAAAACTCGTTTGTTTAATATTAGTTGCCTCACCCAATAACCTTCGTTCATCTTGTAATGTTGTATAAATTTCGTTTTTATTTAAGAACAGGGTACTAAATCCTCCAATTAATCGAACGCCCAATTTATTATCAGATAGTTTGTAAGCCAATTCTACTGGCACTTCAATAAAACCAACTTCTTGATCGATTGTTGAAGAAATATTGTCTGCAACTACACCAGGTAATTGCGCAAATAGAAGCCCATTAGCGCTTAAGAATGATAGCGTTTGTCCTACTTCGTTTAATGCCACATTCCGTAAAGCTGGACTTCCTCCTGAACCTGGATCAAGATTATTATAAACAACAACGTCATTAGTTTTATAGCCTAAATTTAGTTGACTCACACCAGCACGAATACTTAATTTATTACTAATCTCATAATTCGCAGCAATTCCATAACTCATATTTATTTCACCAGTTTTAGAGTTATTGACAAATTGCTCATCGATAGATGATCCTGATCCTAAAGAACTATAATAAATTGGCGCAACATTAGACATGATACTCCAACGCTTTCTTTTTAATTCGTCTTCTTCTTCTTCAGATTCTTCTTCTGCTTGAGCTATTGCTTCTGCCAAGGAAAGTTTTGCAGTATCTTCTATGGCATTCTTAGTCTTATCTTCTTCAATTTGAATATCAGTTTGTAAGTCGTTTTTCTTTTCTTCAGAAATATCTGAAACGGCGATAGCATTTTTCTTAGTTTCAATATCATTAGTTAGAATGGCATCTGCTTTTTCTTTATCAATTTGATCTAATTTTAATTGATCCAGACCTTCTTTTTGATTAGCATTTTCAGCTACTACTGCTTTTTCTAATTTCTTCTGAATTGGCTGTTTATTCTGTTGCTTCAATAAATTATTTGAAGTAGCATCTGTATTCGATTGTTCCGCAACCTTGCTTTCAGAAACTTTATTGTTTTGACTTTCAACTATTTTAAGTTGATCTTGAACTGTTAAAGTAGTATTATCTTCTTGTGAAATTTGTCCATCATCTTTCAAATTAGAATCTACAACGGTTTCTTGACCATTAACATTCAAATTATTAGGATCTGTGCTCTCTGTTCCTTCAACAACTGAATTATTAAGGTTGCCATCTTCTAAATTAGAATCTACAACGGTTTCTTGTGGAGGTGTACTACTATCTGATTCACCTAAAAATGTGTTTCCTAGGGTTAAGAGCAGCAATAAACCTGCAGCGATTCCTGTAATTTTAATCCAAAGTGGAATGACTTTTTGACCTTCGACATCTTTTTCTAAATTGGTCTGTATGTTTTGCCATACAGTGTCACTTGGAGAGGCTTCAAAATTCTTGAGCTTCTCTTGAAAGAGTCTATCTATATGTTTTTTATTGTCCATTGTATTGTTGCGAACTTAAACTCGCTTTATATTGTTCTACTTTATCTTTTAAAATCATTCGTGCTCTCGCAAGATTAGATTTTGTGGTGCCTGTTGTTATTTCTAGCATTGCTGCTATTTCTTTATGAGAGTAACCATCTAATGCGTATAAATTAAATACCATTCTATATCTGTCAGGTAACTCTTGTATACTGGTTAATAAAAAATCAATACTGATGTCTTCATCTTCTACTTCAATTTCAACATCTTCAATAGTGGCCTCATTTACGATGTTTAATACACTTTTGCCTCTATAGCGCTGAAGGGCTGTATTAATTACAATTCTTTTGAGCCATCCTTCAAAAGCTCCTTTATTATCAAATTGTGATATTTTGCTAAAAATGGTCAAAAACGCATCCTGCAGATTATCTTCGGCCTCTGCATAATTGCGTGAATACTTTAAACAAAGTGGAAACAATTTTCTTGAAAACAGTTTATATAAATCACTTTGAGCATTGGTATCATTTTTCCTGCATTTTTCTATGAGTAATTTTAGACTCAAAAATCACATTTTTTTTAGTTCTATTCTTCAACTACTGGTAATTCTACTCTTAAATATATATCCTCTCCATTAACATCTTCTCCTTGCCAAAATCTTAATACCATTACAGAATATTCTGGAGGCACATAAAACTCAAAATTACGCTCATCCAACTGTTCATTGAGTGTTGTACAAGCTAATCCTGTTGGCGTACTGTCTGTCACTAGATTGACGACAGCAATTGTGCGCTCATTTCCATTTTCTATATAATACAAATCGTTAAAACTATGACAATTTGTAGGCAATAAATAGGAATAGTCTATAGTTATCATTTCATCGCCAACAAGTTCATTTGGTAATTCAACCGTTGCAATTGGCAAAATTTCAAAATGAAAACTATCTTCTGTTACTGCATCGCCAGTGCAAGACCCAAGAAGTGTCAAAAACGAGCATAAAAGCAACATTCTCTTCATAATAATTCGCATTTGGTTATAACATAAGTTACAATATAGATGTTAAATAGGCGAAAAGGTTGCGTATAATGTTAAAAAAATCCCTTAAAAAGGGATTTTAATTAGTCGTTTTCGGCTATTAAATGAAGTATTTTGGTCTCTAATTCCTCCATGAGGTCTGGATTGTCCTTGAGCACAAGTTTAACTGCATCTCGACCTTGACCCAGTTTGGTGTCTTTATAACTAAACCAAGAGCCGCTTTTTTTAATGACTTCAAACTCAACGGCAATATCCAATATTTCGCCTACTTTAGAGATACCTTCTCCATACATAATGTCAAATTCTGCAAGTTTAAAAGGAGGTGCTACTTTGTTTTTGACAACTTTTACTCGAGTTTTATTGCCGATGGCAACACTATTGGTATCTTTTATTTGTGTGGAACGTCTAATATCTAAACGAACTGAGGCATAAAATTTTAAGGCATTTCCACCTGTTGTTGTTTCTGGATTGCCAAACATCACACCAATTTTTTCTCGTAATTGATTTATAAAAACCATTGTGCAATTGGTCTTACTTATAGTTGCGGTCAATTTTCTTAAAGCTTGAGACATTAAACGCGCATGTAAACCCATTTTTGAATCTCCCATTTCACCTTCAATTTCGCTTTTAGGTGTTAAGGCTGCAACCGAATCGATTACAATAATATCTATAGCACCAGACCGCACTAGGTTTTCGGCAATCTCTAATGCTTGTTCACCATGGTCAGGTTGAGAGATGATTAAATTATCAATATCTACACCCAATTTTTCTGCGTAAAATCGATCAAAAGCATGTTCAGCGTCAATGAATGCCGCTATACCTCCTGCTTTTTGAGCCTCAGCAATAGCATGAAGCGTTAAGGTTGTTTTCCCTGAAGATTCTGGCCCATATATTTCAATTACTCTACCTCTTGGGTAACCACCAACTCCCATTGCAATATCTAGGCCTAATGAACCTGATGAAATGGCGTCAATGTCTTCTATGGCTGCATCACTCATTTTCATGACAGTACCCTTGCCATAAGCTTTATCTAATTTATCTAATGTTAATTGTAGTGCTTTTAATTTCGCTTCTTTTTCGTTGCCCATTGTCTTAGTTTTCAAAAATCAATATTGTTGCTAAAATACTACTTCTTTAAGCTTCATACAATTTTAGCACGCAACCTTTTTGAACATTCTGCATCATATAAATATAAATGGGAAATAAATGCTATGAAAAAGAGTATTAGGCCACACATTTCCCAAGAAAAATTAAGTTTTTTCAATAATTTTAATAAGGTGCTTTGAACCAAATCCAAAGCACTTTTTTTATGTTCCTATACTAAAATAACTTGAAAGCATTACCTTTGTCTTTTCATTATAAATCTTAAAATATTAGTATAGCATGCAACTGTACAATAAATTAAGTGCTAAAGAAAGAGAAGTCTTAATTGATCAAGCCGGAAAGGATAGGCTGACTTTATCGTTCTACAAGTATGCACACATATTAAATCCTCAAAATTTTCGAGACAACTTGTTTATTACATGGGATGCGCTAGATGTTCTTGGTCGAATATATATAGCCAAGGAAGGCGTTAATGCACAATTATCATTACCAGCTGATAAGTTTATCGCCTTCAAAAAACAGTTAGACAATATAACTTTTTTGAAAAATGTAAGATTAAATATTGCCATTGAACAAAATAATAAATCATTTCTAAAATTAAAGATAAAAGTTCGTGATAAAATTGTTGCCGATGGTCTAAATGACGCCACTTTTGATGTAACTGATAAAGGGACTCATGTAGGTGCCCAAAAATTCAACGAACTTATTGAAGATCAAGACACTATTTTAGTTGATATGCGCAACCATTATGAAAGTGAAATTGGTCATTTTAAAAATGCAGTTACGCCAGATGTAGACACATTTAGAGATTCGTTACCAATCATAGAAGAGGATTTAAGAGATCATAAAGAAGACAAAAACTTAGTGATGTATTGTACTGGTGGTATTCGTTGTGAAAAGGCTAGCGCCTATTTTAAGCACAAAGGATTCAAAAACGTGTATCAATTAGAAGGTGGTATTATTGAATATGTGAGACAGGTAAATGACAACAATCTTGAGAATAAATTTATAGGAAAGAATTTTGTATTTGATGATAGACGTTCTGAGCGAATTAGTGATACCGTTATTGCTCAATGTCATCAATGTGGAAATGCCTGTGATTCGCATGTAAATTGCGCCAATGACGCTTGCCACCTTCTGTTTATTCAATGTGATGATTGTAAAAAAGAGATGAACAATTGTTGTTCTTCAAATTGCAAGGAAATACACGCATTACCTCATGAGGAACAAAAAGCACTAAGACAAGGCCAGGGAAACAGCAATGATATATTTAAAAAAGGTAGAGCAGATCATTTGACCTACAAAAAGGATCTTAGAAACATCTTTGAAATATTAAAAAAGCCGTCTTAAGAATGAATGTTTACAAGCTTTTAAGATTAAATAGATTGATAAAGAATCACAGAATTAAATTCTTTGGTTTATATCTATTGCATAAATTGAATCTTCGCTATTTGGCTGTTAATTTGGATCCAGTAATGGCTTGTAATTTACGTTGTAAAATGTGCTATTTCACAGATGCTGAATATGTTAAAACTCTCAAAGGTCAATTTAAGCCTCAAGAATTGGATCGAGTGGCCAAAGTAATTTTTAATCGCGCACTTAAACTGCAAATAGGTTGTGGAACCGAACCTACACTTTATAAAAACTTAGAAAGTATTGTTGCTCTTGGCAAAAAATATAATGTGCCATACATTTCCTTAACTACTAACGCAAATCTTTTAACCGAAGAAAAAATAGAAAATTTATTAAAGGAAGGATTAAATGAATTCACCATCTCATTGCATGGTGTGAATAAAGAATCGTATGAGTCTTTTATGAAAAAGGCCAGTTATGAAAAGTTTCATAATGCCTTTAAAGCATTTGCAAAATTAAAAGAATCTTATAATTTTAAAGTTCGAATTAATTACACTTTTAATAAGGACAACTTCTATGAGTTAAAAGATTTTTTCGATCATTTTGATGGTAGGAGTTTCGATATATTACAGATTAGACCAATTCAGAGACTCGGAAATACTGAATACAATGATTTTGATCTGGATAGTTTGAGAGACGATTATCCAGCTATGATTGCACGTATCAGATCCAATTGTAAAGCCAACAATATAACATTATTGGCATCAGATGAAATTCCTATTAACAATTCTATTAATTCATCTAGTTTTATTTTTGATTATACGTTTTGTTATGTGTCACCAGATAAATTTTGGAAACCCGAATTCAACTGGAAAACACAATCCTTTAATGATTTCAGTAGAGAAATTGATTGGAGTAATACATTATTCACTAATATTTTCAAGTCTAAATTAGAATTACGCAATTTAAGCAATAGACTTAATTATGAAATTGAATTGAACTAATTCGGTCATTTCATAGTCAAAAGAATAATCTTATCTTTACACATAGATTTACGAACGTCTATTCGTAATAAGGTAATTATTAACGAATTCAATATATATACATGGCTTGTAACAGTTGTTCAACTGGAGAAAACGGTCAGCCCAGAGGATGCAAGAATAATGGCACATGCGGTAGTGACGGGTGCAATAAATTAACTGTTTTTGATTGGCTTTCTAACATGTCTCTGCCTAACGGAGAAAAACCCTTCAATTGTGTTGAAGTTCGGTTTAAAAATGGAAGAAAGCATTACTATAAAAACTCCGAAAACCTTACTCTAAGTATTGGTGATATCATTGCTACTCAAGCAGAATATGGTCATGATATTGGTATGGTTACACTAACTGGTGAATTAGTCCGTATACAAATGAAGCGGAAAAATGTTAAGGAAGACGATGAAGAACAAGTCAAAAAAGTCTATAGAAAAGCCTCTCAAAAAGATATAGACGTGTGGCAAAGGGCACGTGACAAAGAAGAACCAATGAAGGTTAAGGCGAGACAATTTGCCATCGACCTTAAATTGGAGATGAAAATATCAGATATCGAATATCAAGGTGATGCGAGTAAAGCAACCTTTTATTACACAGCTGAAGATCGTGTCGATTTTAGAGAACTTATTAAAGTATATGCACGAGAGTTTAAAACAAGAATAGAAATGCGACAAGTTGGTTTTAGACAAGAAGCCGCAAGACTTGGTGGAATTGGCTCATGTGGTCGAGAATTGTGCTGCTCTACGTGGTTGGTGGATTTTAGATCAGTAAGTACTTCTGCTGCGAGATACCAACAGTTATCATTAAATCCATTGAAATTAGCTGGGCAATGTGGTAAACTAAAATGTTGTTTAAATTATGAGCTCGATGCTTATTTAGAAGCTCTTGAAAGTTTTCCAAAAAATGACATTAAACTGCAGACTGAAAAAGGAAATGCGGTATGTCAGAAAACGGATATTTTTAAAGGACATATTTGGTATGCATATGAGGGTGAATGGATGAATTGGCATAAATTAACTACAGACCAAGCCAATGAAATTATTGAGCATAATAAAAAAAGAAAGAAGGTTGCTAGTCTTGAAGAATATGCCTCAGAACTCATAGAAGACACTAAAGTAGATTTTGAAAACGTTGTAGGTCAAGATAGTTTAACACGCTTTGATAGTCCAAAAGGCAAAAAACGACGTAAAAATAATAGAGGAAGAAATAAAAACAGAAAAAGAGCACGAAGTAATGCAAAGTAAATTCAGCGGACTTTTAATCTGTCTATTTTTTATATTAATGTCCTGTGACAGTAAACAAGTGTATGATGACTATCAATCTGTAGATACAAAGTGGCACAAGGATTCAATAAAAGAATTTAAAATAGTTCCGGATACGTTGACACCATATAATTTGTTTGTTAATATCAGAAATACAAATGATTATAAATACAACAATATATTTTTAATTGTTTCTATGAATTACCCTAACGGAAAAGTTAGTAAAGACACTTTAGAATATAAAATGGCAGCTCCAAATGGTGAGCTATTAGGGAAAGGATTTTCTGATATTAAGGAAAATAAATTGTGGTACAAAGGACTAGATCAACCTTTTGTTTTTAATGAATCAGGCGAGTATTCCGTAACCATTCAACACGCTATGAGACAAAACGGAAATGTTTTAGGAGACCAGTTCTTAGAAGGTATTACAGACGTAGGCCTTAGAATAGAATCTGTCAATAATAAATAATTAATGGCAACAAAGAAAAAAAAGACAGCAGTTATTGATTTTTCAAAATACATAAAATGGTTTTGGAAACTTTTTCTATTTGGAATTTTAGGCTTTATGCTACTTTTTTTACTAGCATCATGGGGCGTTTTTGGTGAAATGCCTGATCACACAATTTTAGAAAACCCTAAAACTAATCTTGCCAGCGAAATTATTTCCTCAGATGGTGAAACTTTAGGAAAATTCTATTTTAACGATAATAGAACACCGGTTTCTTATAATGATTTACCACAAAACCTTATAGATGCACTCATTGCTACAGAAGATGTGCGTTATCATAAACATTCAGGAATTGATTCAAGAGGTACTTTAAGAGCCATTGTCTACATGGGTAGTAAAGGTGGAGCAAGTACAATTTCGCAGCAATTATCAAGGCAATTATTTGTTGGTGTGGCATCTAAAAGCACATTAAGCAGGATTACTCAAAAACTTAAGGAATGGATTATTGCTATTCGTTTAGAGCGTCAATACACCAAGGAAGAAATTATTGCGCAATACTTTAATATATATGATTTTGGTAATAATGCTGATGGGATTAGAAGTGCCGCCAGAATCTATTTTGGAAAGGAACCTAAAGAATTGGAACTACATGAGTCAGCTATGTTAGTTGGTATGTTCAAGAACTCATCATTGTATAATCCACGACCTCATAGAAATCCTGTTGGAACTAAAAACAGAAGGAATGTGGTGCTAGAACAATTAGCAAAATACGAATACATTTCAGAAGAAGTTCGTGATTCAGTTAAAGCAATGGAGTTAAATTTGAACTACTCTCCAGAATCCCATCGCGAGGGAATTGCGACATATTTTAGAGCCTATCTTCAAGAGTTTATGAAAGGATGGGTTGAAGATAAAGCCAATAGAAAACCAGATGGCACTAAATATAACATGTATCAAGATGGATTAAAGATATTTACGACCATAGATTCTAGAATGCAAAAATATGCTGAGGATGCTGTCGCGCAGCATATGTCGAAACTTCAAAATGAATTTTTTCATCAAAACACAGCCGAACGAAATCCAACTGCGCCATTTTTAGAATTGGATTCACAAGAAATAAAAGATTTGATGGATAGAGGAATGAGACGGTCAGAACGATGGCGCGTTATGAATGCTGCTGGAAGTTCGGAAGATGAAATTAAAGCCTCTTTTAATAAAGCCGTGGGAATGAAAATATTTGCATGGAAAGACGGATTGGCATCAGAAATTGATACGATCATGACACCATTAGATTCTATGCGCTATTATAAATCATTTTTACATCCAGCAATGATGTCTATGGAGCCACAAACAGGACATGTGAAAGCTTGGGTTGGTGGGATGAATTACAAACATTTTCAATACGATATGGTAAAACAAGGAAAGCGACAAATTGGCTCAACTTTTAAACCATTTGTTTACGCAACTGCCATAGATCAATTACACTTGTCCCCTTGTGATACACTTCCAGACACTCCTTTTTGTATAGAAAAAAATAAATATGGAAATCCTGAAGAATGGTGTCCAAAAAATGCAATGAATCAATATGGAGGTGTTAGGACTCTTAAAAACGCGTTAGCTAATTCTGTCAATACAATTACAGCACGATTAATGGATCATGTTGGACCACAACCAGTGATAGATATGGCGCATAACCTTGGAATTGAGCAAGACATTTTAGCAGTCCCATCAATTGCTTTGGGTACAGCAGACTTAAGTGTATACGAAATGGTTGCCGCATACTCAACATTTGCAAACCAAGGTGTTTATAACAAACCTGTTCTTGTAACTACAATTGAAGATAAAAATGGAACTATTTTATATCAATTTACTCCACAAACTAAAGATGTGTTGAGTGCTGAGACAGCTTTTGTAACTGTGAAATTATTAGAAGGTGTTACTCAAGGAGGCTCAGGAACAAGACTAAGACATACGTTTGCGGCTAAACAGTCAGTTTATCAAGAAGTTGTTACTGGGTATCCTTATGAATTTGAGAATCCCATTGCTGGTAAAACCGGTACAACTCAAAATCAAAGCGACGGTTGGTTTATGGGAATGGTCCCAAATTTAGTGACTGGAGTATGGGTTGGTGCCGAAGATAGAGCAGCACATTTTTCTTCAATTACTTACGGGCAAGGTGCAACAATGGCTTTACCCATCTGGGCTTTGTATATGAAGGCCTGTTACAACGATGAGACATTGAGTGTTTCTACTGAAGAATTTGTAAAACCGGATAGGTTATCTATTGAAGTCGATTGTTTGAAATTTCAGCAAGATTTGGAAGATGATGATACTGATGGTAATATTGAGGAGCCCAAAATTGATTTCTAAAAATCATCAAGCTATTCGTTAATGAATGGCTTTTATTTTCGTAATTTTCTAGCGAAAAAAATCAATTAAATGATTAATAAGAAAGTACCAAATGTTGAAGTGGCACTGAAAGGGGTTGATGATAACATGACAATGATGTTTGGCGGATTTGGCCTGTCAGGAATACCAGAAAACTCAATTGCACAATTGGTGAAACTGAACATTAAAGGATTAAAATGTATTTCTAATAATGCTGGTGTTGATGACTTTGGTTTAGGGTTGTTGCTTCAGGGTAAACAGATTGATAAAATGACCTCTTCCTATGTTGGGGAAAATGATGAATTTGAACGTCAAATGTTAAGCGGTGAGCTAGAAGTTGAATTAATTCCCCAAGGAACTTTAGCAGAACGATGTCGAGCTGCGCAAGCTGGTTTTCCTGCTATTTATACACCCGCTGGGTTTGGTACAGAAGTGGCTGAAGGCAAGGAAACAAGAGAATTTGATGGCAAAATGCACGTTCTTGAATATGCCTTTAAAGCGGATTTTGCTTTTGTAAAGGCTTGGAAAGGTGATGAAGCAGGTAATTTAATTTTTAAAGGTACAGCCAGAAACTTTAACCCAAATATGGCTGGAGCGGCAAAAATTACTGTGGCTGAGGTAGAAGAATTATTACCGGTAGGAAGCTTAGATCCAAATCAAGTTCATATTCCTGGAATATTCGTTCAACGAATTTTTCAAGGAGCTCATTATGAAAAGCGCATTGAACAAAGAACTGTACGACAAAAGAATTAATACTTTCAACTTATGCTAGATAAGAACGGAATCGCAAAACGTATTGCCAAAGAAGTCCAAGACGGATACTATGTGAATTTAGGAATCGGAATTCCAACTTTGGTAGCAAATTTTGTAAGAGATGATATTGATGTAGAATTCCAAAGCGAAAATGGCGTATTAGGAATGGGTCCATTTCCATTTGAAGGCGAAGAAGATCCTGACATAATTAATGCAGGTAAACAAACTATTACCACTCTACCAGGTGCTAGTTTCTTTGATTCTGCAACTAGCTTTTCAATGATTAGAGGAAAACATGTTGACTTAACAATTCTGGGCGCTATGGAAGTTGCCGAAAATGGGGATATTGCCAACTGGAAAATACCCGGACGCATGGTTAAAGGAATGGGTGGTGCCATGGACTTGGTTGCTAGTGCAGAAAACATTATTGTCGCTATGATGCATACTAATAAACGTGGAGAGTCAAAATTGCTTAAAAAATGTTCTCTACCACTAACTGGTGTTGGTTGTGTCAAAAAAATTGTAACAAATCTGGCAGTTCTTGAAGTAACAGCCAAAGGATTTAAACTTTTAGAACGCGCTCCAGGAATTTCTGTTGATGAAATCATTAGCGCAACTGATGGCACATTAATTGTAGAAGGCACGATTCCTGAAATGGCCTAATTCATTAGTATTATTAAGATAAAAATTCGATTAAATGTTAAAAAATTATGCATTTCATCGATTATTTATGTCTTTAAACGTCTTATTTAAAAAATTATGGCATATTAGCTGTCCCGAATCAATAACAAATAAAAAGAGATTTGCCCCAAATCTACCATGAATTTAATTTATGAACTCAACACCAAATCTACCAGAACCTACTTATAACTTTGACAAAGTCTTTGCGAGTTTTCAAAACACAAAAAAACTTTTAAAAAGTATGGTGTTATTAACTAAAAAGCTATTGATGCTATAACCCTTTTGGGATAGCATCAATTAACTTTTTAGTGTATTCTTTCTCAGGATTCCTATAAATTTTATCCGCTTCTCCAAGCTCCTCAATTTTGCCGTTATTCATAACCAGTAGCTGATCTGACATGTATTTTACTACAGCCAAATCATGTGAAATAAAAATATAGGTAAATCCAAACTTCTCTTTCAATTCATTAAGTAAGTTCAAAACTTGAGCCTGCACTGAGATATCAAGAGCAGAAACAGATTCATCACAAACAATTACTTTAGGTTCAATGGCAATTGTTCTTGCAATTCCGATACGTTGACGCTGACCTCCTGAAAATTCATGTGGATATCTATTGAAGTGGTCTGCAGTAAGTCCGACGCGTTCTAAAATTTCAATTGCCTTTTTCTTTCTAGCAATTTTAGAGCTAAATATTTTATGAACCTTCATTGGTTCCATAATGGAATTACCTACAGTTGATCTCGGATTTAATGACGAATATGGGTCTTGAAAAATAATTTGAATTTCACGACGTAAATTTCTAAGAGCTTTGTTAGACAATTCAGCAATGTTTTCTCCTTTGTATTTAATAACGCCTGAAGTTGCTCTGTCAAGTTGAAGAATGGCATTCCCTAAAGTCGATTTTCCGCAGCCAGACTCACCCACAAGGCCTAAAGTTTCACCTTCGAATAACTTAAAACTCACATTATCAACTGCTTTAAATTCAGTTGATTTTCCAAATAAACCAGACTTAGAAAAATATGTTTTCTCTACATTAATAATTTCCAACAAAGGGGGCTTGCTATATATAGATTCATGAGTTGATTGGCGTTCAGAATCGCTAACAATTGATTCTGTAAATTTATCAGACATATAATCAGATATTGTAGGCAACTGTTTTAATCGAACGTTCATTGAAGGTTTAGAATGTATAAGAGCCTTTGTATAATTATGCTTCGGATTCTTAAATAGTCGAACTGTTTCATCTTGTTCTACAATCTCACCTTTATACATAACCAAGAGACGATCTGCAATTTCTGAAACCAATGAAAGATCATGTGAAATAAACAGAATACTCATCCCATTTTCTTTTTGTAAATCTTTTAAAAGCTGAATAATTTCCTTTTGAACAGTTACATCTAAGGCCGTTGTAGGTTCATCTGCAATCAATATTTTTGGCTTGCAAGCAATTGCCATGGCAATCATGACTCGCTGTTTTTGTCCACCAGAAATTTCATGAGGATATTTATTATATGTGGTTTCTGCTAAGGGCAACTTAACCTTATCAAATAATTCAATAACTTCCTTTCGGGCCTCTGTTTTAGAATAATTGGTATGCTGAAGTATATTCTCTAGTACTTGTTTTCCACAGGTCATCGAAGGATTTAATGAGCTCATTGGCTCTTGAAAAATCATAGCAATGTCATTACCCCTTATTTTTTGAATGTCCTTCGATTCAAGATCAAGCAAATTCTGATTTTCAAAAAGAATTTCTCCTGAAGTAATTTTACTAATGTTTTTAGGAAGTAAATTCATGATAGCAAGTGATGAAACAGATTTTCCACTACCAGATTCACCAACAATACCTAGAATTTCATTGGTGTTTAAGTCAAATGAAATAGAATGAATGACTTCCGTTATTTGCTCATTAGAAATGAAGGAAACAGACAAATTATTTACTTGTAATAGGGTAGATGATTCCATACCTAAAAGTAATTTTTTTTTATAAAATATTACGGTTTTTCCGTAATTAAAAGGAATTGAACAAGCACTTCATCGAAAAGGATTCCAATAAACTTGTGATTTAACAAAATTTTAATATTTTAAGATTCGATTTATTAACCAAACACTAATTTTCTTATCAATTTATTATGAAAAACAACTATTTTAAGGCATTCGCCTTGATGGTGTTAACGTGTTCATTTCTTACAACGTTTGCACAAACAAAACAACAACAAGATCAAATTACAAGTCGTTACGACAAACAAGAAATCCAAAAATTAGAAACGGAATTTTCCGCTAAAGCTCGAGTTGAAAAACAACGAGCTATTGAATTAGCGCGTACTAATAATTGGCCCGTAGTCATTAAAGAAAATGGCACATTTTCAGAGCTACAGCGTGTAAGTGCTGATGGCAGTCCTATTTATTACACAACTTTTAATGTTAATGCGGCAGCGTCAACAAGAGCTAACCATTTAAATAGTGGAGGTAATTTGGGGCTGAGTTTAGATGGTCAAAACATGATCGGGTATGTCTGGGATGGTGGTCATGCCAGAGTTTCACACCAAGAGTATGATGGCCCTGGAGGAAACAATAGGGTAACATTACAGGATACTGGATCTGAAGGGGGTACACAATTAAATTTCCATGCAGCACACGTTACTGGAACTATTATGGCCTCTGGTTTTCAGGCAAACGCTAAAGGAATGGCATGGCAAGCACAGGTCCGGGGATATATGTGGAATAGTGATTTATCCGAAGCCACAACAGCAGCTGGAAATGGGATGTTATTATCTAATCATTCATATGGCTTTAGATCAGATTTAGTTCCCGATTATTATTTTGGCGCCTATATTACTGACTCTAGGGATTGGGATAATCTGATGTTTAATGCACCAAATTACCTTATGGTAGTTGCAGCAGGTAATGATGGAAGTACCAATTATAATGGAAGTCCTTTAGATGGCAATTCAGCTTATGACAAATTAACTGGACATTCAACTTCTAAAAACAATATGGTGGTGGCCAATGGTCAAGACGCCAATGTAGATGCCAATGGTAATTTAATTTCTGTAACTATTAATAGCGGAAGTTCTGAAGGACCAACAGATGACTATAGAATTAAACCTGACATCACTGGAAATGGAACATCATTAACATCTTCTTACGAAGGAAGTGATTCAGAATATGGAACTATTTCTGGTACTTCAATGGCGTCGCCTAATGTAATGGGAACATTGTTACTTTTACAACAACATGCCAACAATGTAAATGGTACTTTCATGAAGGCTGCAACACTTAAAGGGTTGGCTTTGCATACAGCTGATGAAGCTGGCCCTAATGGTCCAGATGCGGTCTATGGTTGGGGACTTTTAAATGGTAAAAGAGCTGCAGAAACCATTACTAATAATGGGAATGAATCGCAGATTTCTGAATTGACACTTACTAGTGGTCAAACCTATCAAATAAACGTAGATTCTGATGGTGTAAACGAACTAATTGCATCAATATCTTGGACAGATCGAGCAGGAACGGCAACAACGGCTACAAATAATACGACACCAGTTTTGGTGAATGATTTAGATTTGAGAGTTTCTCAAGGCGGAACAACTTATACACCATGGCGTTTAACCGGTGTGAATTCAAATGGACTTGGAGATAATGATGTAGATCCATATGAAAGAATAGAAGTTTCAGGAGCCAGCGGAAACTATACTATTACAGTAACTAATAAGGGATCATTAACAGGAGGAAGTCAAAATTTCACTTTAATTCTTACAGGTTTATCTAGTACGCCAGTTGTGTGTAATGCAACAACACCTACTGGATTAAATGTTGATGGTTTTGGAGATACTACTGCAACTCTATCTTGGGATGCAGTACCTGGAGCAGGCTATGATTTACGTTATAGACCTTCAGGAGGGTCTTGGACAACATTAGCAATTTCAGGAGCGTCAACAACTTTAACAGGATTAACTCCTGAAACATCTTATGAAGTTCAGGTAAGAAGTGAATGTCCAGATACATCAACTTCTTCTTATAGTAGTTCAGTCAACTTTATAACTACCGAAATTCAATTAAATTATTGTGCATCAGCAAGTACCAATATAAGTGATGAATTTATTGGACGTGTTCAGTTAAATACAATTGACAATGCTTCAGGCGGTCAATTCTATACTGATTTCACTAATGTTTCAACAGATTTAACAGAAGGTCAGAGTTATACAATAACGGTGACACCAACTTGGACAGGAACTATTTATTCCGAAGGGTACTCAGTATGGATTGATTACAACAAAGATGGTGATTTTGGTGATGCAGGAGAACAAGTATGGACTCAAGCAGCAACAACAGCAACCCCAGTTAGTGGTAATTTCACTATTCCAGTTGGAGCTGTTCAAGGAAATACAAGAATGCGTGTTTCTATGAAATATAATGGGATACCAACGTCATGCGAAACATTTACCTATGGTGAGGTAGAAGATTACACAGTAAATCTACAAGGAAGTGCACCCGATACAGTTAAGCCAATAATTACTCTAAATGGATCTTCTCCTGTTAACTTAGAACAAGGTGACACATATAATGAATTAGGCGCCTCGGCTACGGATGATGTTGACGGGAATATTTCATCAAACGTGGTTGTTGGTGGAGACACAGTAAATACAAATGTTGTAGGAACCTATGTCGTTACTTACAATGTAAGTGATGCCGCAGGTAATGCTGCCGACGAAGTGACTAGAACAGTAAATGTCACGCAAGATGCTACAGCACCAGTTATTTCTCTAATTGGAGCAGGAACAATTAATCTCAATGTTGGTGATACCTATAATGAACAAGGCGCAACCGTAACGGATAGTTTTGAAGGAGATATTTCTGGAAACTTAGTTATTGGAGGCGATACAGTTGATGCAAATACTGCTGGGACATATGTTGTAACATATAACGCGAGTGATTCTGCTGGTAATAATGCAGCCCAAGTAACACGAACAATAAATGTAAATGAAGTTATTGATAATACTCCACCTGTTATTACTTTGAATGGTGCAGGGACCGTCAATTTAAATGTAGGGGATGCTTATTCTGAATTAGGTGCAACAGCAACGGATGATACGGATGGTGATATTTCAACCAATATTGTTATAGGAGGAGACACGGTTGACATTAATAATGCTGGAACCTATGTTGTGACATACAATGTTAGTGATGCAGCTGGAAATGCTGCAACTCAAGTTACAAGAACGGTTAATGTTACCCAACCATCTTCTGGATGTTCTGGTGGAATATCGTCATATCCATATTCAGAAAGTTTTGAAAACACACTAGGAGCATGGACTCAAGGTGGTGGAGATGATTTAAATTGGACGGTGGATTCAGGAGGAACACCTTCAAGCAATACAGGACCATCTTCTGGTTCAGCAGGAAGTTACTATGTATACGTAGAAGCTTCTGGAAATGGAACAGGATATCCTAATAAAAGAGCATATTTAAATTCACCATGTTTTGATCTTGGAGGACTAACTACCCCTTCATTTGATTTTGATTATCATATGTATGGTGCATCAGATATGGGAACTATTGACTTAGAAGTAAGTACAGATGAAGGAGGTTCTTGGACAAGTCTATGGAATGAATCTGGAAACAAAGGGAATCAATGGAATGCAGCAAGTGTTGACTTAAGTGCTTATGCTGGAAGTGCAATACAATTGCGTTTCAACAGATTTGTTGGAAGTACTTGGCAAGCTGATATAGCAATTGATAATATTAATGTATCTCAACCAGCTCCTCCAACATGTGATGACGGCATTCAAAATGGCGATGAAACAGGAGTAGATTGCGGTGGATCTTCATGTGCACCATGTTCAAGTAGTGAAGTTGTTCTTCATCAAGGTTTCTTTGAATCAGGATGGGACGGCTGGTCTGATGGCGGTAGTGATTCCTTTAGATATTCAGGATCTAGATCATACGAAGGTAATTATTCAATTAGACTTAGAGATAATACTTCTTCTTCAACTATGACCTTATCTAATATAGATGTATCACCTTACGATCAAGTTGAAATAGAGTTTTATTTCTATCCATGGAGTATGGAAAATAACGAAGATTTCTGGGTTCAGTATTATAACGGATCATCATATACAACTGTGGCGTCCTATGCCGCTGGAACAAGCTTTAGTAATGGTTCATTTTATACCGCAACGGTAACGCTTGATGCTGGTCAGTATAATTTTGTTTCAAATGGTGGATTTAGATTCCGATGTGATGCAAGTGGGAATTCTGATTACATTTACATAGATCAGGTTACTATAAAAGGTATTACTAACGGAACTTCAAGTCAGAATACATTGACGTGGTTAGGTGGTTATACAACAACCTCTGAAGGTGGTGAAGTAAATAATTTTGAAGATGACTTCATGATTTATCCAAATCCAGTATCTGGAAACATCTTAAATGTGAAGTTGTTAGATGATACACCAGTTTCATACAGAGTAATCAATATGATTGGTCAAACAGTCTTATTCGGTGAATTGAAAGATCAACAAATTAATGTTGAAAGCTTGAATTCTGGAATGTACTTTGTGGAAATAAATGATGGTGAAGAAGTAATGACTAAGAAATTTATTAGACAATAAATTTTAATTATATAATTTTAAAAGTCCAGATTTCTAATCTGGACTTTTTTTATATATATGACTAATTTCATCTTTAGAAAGTAATTCATCCCCTCGAAGGCGTAATAATATTTGGGCAACAGCAATGGTGTCTTTTTCACAATAATCGATAATGCGATCAATGTTGTTTTCTTTGTAATAAACAGCATAAACTTCGCTACCATCAATATCATCTTTTGGGGATGGAATACCCAAGACATTGGTTAATAGTTTCAAGGATGTATAGGTTTTGTAATCGCCAAATTTCCATAAATCTAAAGTGTCGAGATGAGGTACCTCCCACGGTTTTTTCCCGAAAAGATTTAGCTTATATGGCAAAGAAATATTATGAATGATCATGCGTCTCGCGATATACGGAAAGTCAAATTCTTTACCATTGTGAGCGCATAAAAGGTGTTTATTCTGACTGAAATGTGAAATCAACAAGTTTTTAAAATCCTTTAAAATTTTAATTTCTTCACCATGAAATGAAGTGACTCTAAAATTTCTAGGGTCACCTTGATCTGAGAAATAACCAACAGAAATACAGATAATTTTCCCGAATTCCGCCCAAATACCAGCACGTTCATAAAATTCTTCTGCCGTATAATCCTCTTTACGCTGGTACTTTGATTTAAGCTCCCAGAGCTCTTGTTTTACAGCATCTAATTCTGAATAATTCTGTGTTTCTGGCACAGTTTCAATATCTAAAAACAAAATGTTCTCTAGATTTAATTTTAAGATCATAAAAGATAACTATTCAACAAATATATAGAAAATAATCGATATTTTTTATTGCGAAGATAACATCTTGTAAGCTTCATCAATATAAGTTAAGATATCATTTCCAAAAGAAATAGTCGGATCTGGCCCCTTATCATTTTTATGCCCAAGGCGAACAATAATAATATCATCTTCAGGTTGAACAATAACATACTGTCCTAAATGGCCTCTCATCATGAAGAATTTTTTATTATTTCTATTAAGCAACCACCAGCCATAACCATATTGGGGGCTATCCTCAAATCGAGGCTTAACAGATTTAGCAATAAAAGTAGAATCTAATAATTGTTGTCCATTCCATTTACCATGATCTTTATAGAGTTTTCCAAATCGTGCAAAATCACGAGCATTACTTGCAATACAGCAGTATGCTTTTTCTAACCCACCTTCTTCACTATCGATCTGCCAATAAGCTTCATTTTCAGCTCCTAATGGTTTCCAAAAATTCGTGCTTAAATAATCTGTCAATGTCTCACCTGTTGCTTTCTCTAATACCATACCTAAAAGCTGAGTATTGCCACTTAGATATTTATAGGACTGACCTGGTTCATCAGTAACTTTTACGCCTAGCATCATTGTTTCTAGATCATCATAAAAATAGGCCCTAGTAGTAATTGAAAAAGGTGAATAATAAGACTCGTCCCAATTTAATCCAGACGCCATGGATGACAAATCTCCAACGGTTAAATTGGCTGCCAAGTCATCTGAAAATTCTGAATAGAAATCGGAAACAGGTTGATCTAAGCCATTAATTTTTCCTTGCATGATTGCCTTTCCTAACATGGCCGATATCAGACTTTTTGCCATAGAGAAGGAATTACTTTTGGAGTCTTTAGTATAGTCTTCATAATACTTTTCGTACCAAATGCTATCATTTTTTATTATGAGATAAGCTACTGTACCTAGGCGTTCATGAACCGATATTAAAGTCTCAGTTTCCTGAACGGAATTATAATCTTTATGTTGATTCCAAGGTTGGGCTGCTCCAGTTTCAATAGTTCGATTATCAAATTCATTATAATCTTCTAAAAAGGCAGTAGTATGTCCTTGAAAATAAATGGTTCTTAATGCTTTGAGCATGTAATCATAATCAAAAATGTACAATGTGATTACTAGCAATCCAATAATCATCAAGACCCATTTCACAGTTTTTTTAAATACTCTCATCAATAATTTATTTAAAAAAGTGATTGTTGCTTATTAGTACTTTCATGGTTAATTAACCATTTTTTTCGAGACAACCCACCAGCATAACCAACTAAACCACCATCACTTCCAATAACACGATGACAAGGAGCTATGATCCATAGAGGATTCTTACCATTAGCTGATGCTACAGCACGAATAGCCTTAACATCTCCTAGCTGTTTAGATAATTTTAAATACGATAGTGTTTTACCAAACTCAATATTTTGAAGGGCATCCCAAACTCGTTTTTGAAATGCGGTGCCATTCGGATTTAATTTTAAATTGAATTCTTGCCGTTTTTCTGAAAAATATTCATTGAGTTGAAATACACAATCTTGAAGGTTTTCAGGAATAGACGTTGAAACCATTTCATTTGAATCTAATACTGACACAGAAGAGATGCCATTTTCGTCGCCAATTATTTTAGCAACTCCCAAAGGTGTATTTATAATGCATTCACTCATTATTCTTCAGGTTTTTTTTCTTCAATTATTCCTAGACGCTTGGCTCTAGTTTCCCAACTTTTCCTAGCAAATGTTTGCAAATCTGCAACATTATCACTCTCATCCATAATTTCGAAACCAAGAAGTGTTTCAATAACATCCTCCATTGTAACTAAGCCACTTACAGATCCATATTCATCAACTACCAATGCCATATGGTTCTTGCTTTCAACTAACTGATCTAATAACTGTGGTATGGGTAAATCCCTGTGAGTCACTATTATTGTTCGCTTAATGTCGGCAAGTGTTGTTTGGTTATTGTCATTCGCAACTTCCTTATAAACATCATCTTTTAAAACCAACCCAGTAATATTATCAAGATCGTCTTTGTAGATAGGAATTCTTGAAAAACGAAGATTTTGATTAGCATTAAAAAATTCTTCAACAGTAGTGTTTTCATCGGCCACTTTCATTACTGTCCTGGGCGTCATCACATCTTTGGCTTTAATGTCTTTAAAAGCAATCATGTTTTTTATGACTTTACTTTCTGATTCATGAAAAACACCTTCCTCATGTGCAATGTCTGTCATCGCAATAAATCCTTCTCGACTTAGAACACTACCGTGTGATTTTCCGCCAATTAATTTAGTAGTTCGTTGTAGTAACCAAAGTATTCCGGTCCATTTTAAGGGAAAAATCAGAGCATCCAACATTTTTGCAGTAAAATTGGCTAACTGTTTCCAATAGGTTGCTCCTATAGTTTTAGGAATTATTTCAGAAACCACCAATATTAATATGGTCATGATAGCAGATACGATTCCTACCAATAAATCTTCAGTTAATTGAATACCAAATATTGAGTAAACTCTATTTCCGAAACTTTCAGCATAAATAGATTTGGCCTGAACACCCACTAAAATAGCACCAACAGTGTGCGCTATCGTATTTAAAGTTAAAATGGCGATTAGAGGTTTGTCTACATCTTTTTTTAAACGCTCTAATTCATTTGCGTATGCTTTCCCTTCTTGTTTTTTGACATTGATAAAGGTTGGAGTAATGCTTAAAAGAACAGCTTCTAGAATGGAACATAAAAAGGAAAAGAAAATAGAAATTACAGCGTAGAATATGAGTAAACCCATTCAATATTTTTTAAAAGTCTAAAGTACTAATTATTTATCAATTGGAGTTGGATTCTAGAGCCTTATAGAACACCTGTTGAAGAGCTGGACGCACGTTTAAATTATAGATATTTCTGTGCTCGCGAGTAGGATATACACGATTGGAAAGAAAAATAAAAACCATTTTATTGACCGGATCTGCCCAAACAAAAGTTCCAGTAAATCCTGAATGTCCAAAACTTTCTGGGCTTGCTTTAGGAGAGGGATAAGCCTCCTTTAAACTTAAAGTATCGTTCCCAATTAGGGGTTTATCAAACCCTAAACCTCTTCGATTATTATTTTCAGGATATTGGATGCGTATAAATTCATTTATAGTACTTTCTTTAAAATATCGTTTTCCGTTATATGTTCCTTTTTGAACTAACATTTGCATCAATTTTGCTAAATCTGTAGCTGAACCAAAAAGTCCAGCATTACCAGATACACCACCTAAAAGTGCTGCGTTTTCATCGTGAACAAATCCTTGAACAGTATCATTTCTAAAGAAATTATCAATTTCTGTTGGGACAATATTCTCGAAATTTTTGGTCATCGGATTAAAACCTAAAGTTTTACTTCCTAATGGCGTGTAAAAATATTTCTGAAGGTATTCTGTGTACGATTCACCAGTTATATTTTCAATTAGTTTCGGATAAATGAGAGATGCCAATCCAGAGTATTTATATTCCTTTTTATCGCTAACTTTAGAACGTTTTATCGCTCTAAACACTTTTCTATTAAAGCGTTTATTTACAAAAAGTTTATCGAAGGCCTGATTTGAATATCTTTTATTTGAATCGGTTTTAATGATTCGTTTTTTGAACTCACCATTTTTCATTGCTTTCCCCAGAAAAACAATATATGGTTCCATCCCTGCTTGATGCGCTAGTAATTCACGTAGTGTCAGATTTTTTTTGTCTTTTACATGTCTCCAAGGTTTCCAATAGGCACTAAAAGGAACGTCTAAATTTAGTTGACCATCCTCATATAACTTCATGATTGGTAACAATGGGCCTGCTATTTTTGTAACTGAAGCAAGGTCATAAATATCATCTAAACCAACTCTTTGAATACTGTCATAAGTGTGATAGCCATAAGTCTTATGAAAAATCACTTCTTTGTCTACAGCAACTAACAATTGAGCACCGGGAAAGGCTTTTTGTTTAATAGCATTGGTTATTATTGAGTCTATAGAAAATTCAATATTCTGAGCAAACGACTGCATGACGAATATTAAAAGCAAACTATAAATTGCAGTTCTTTTCAAGATTTCTTTAGAATATAATATGGTTAAAAGTATTAAATATTGGCAAATGTATTTTTACAACACACTTTTTTGAACGCAAAAATTCAAAAGCCTAAAGTTATATTAATTTAAATCCTTAATTTTAGTAGTTCATAACCAAACCAATTAACAACATGCGATTTTTAGTTTTAAGCATAGCACTAACGCTATCATTTTTCTGTATTTCTCCAAGTCAAGCACAAGATATTGATGAAAAGTATTATGAATCTTTAGAGTACCGATTAGTAGGTCCGTTTAGAGGAGGAAGAAGTGCTGCCGTAACAGGTGTACCAAACCAACCCAACTTATTTTATTTTGGAGCCACAGGAGGGGGTATTTGGAAAACAACAAATGGAGGTCGAGAATGGGAAAACATTTCTGATGGCTATTTTGGTGGAAGTATAGGAGCAATTGCAGTAGCTAAAAGCGATCCTAATGTACTTTATGCAGGTGGAGGAGAGAAAACAGTAAGAGGTAATGTTTCTTCAGGATATGGTATTTGGAAAAGTGTAGATGCAGGTAAAACTTGGGTGTCGGCAGGATTAAAAAATTCTAGACATGTGCCAAGGATTGCGGTTCATCCAACTGATTTCAATACAGTTTATGCTGGAGTTCTTGGAAATATTTATAAACCAACTTCAGATAGAGGACTTTATAAAAGTACTGATGGTGGGAAAAACTGGAATAAAATTCTTTTTGCTAATGATCATGCTGGAGTTGTTGATCTAGTCATTGACCCAGCCAATCCTCGTATTCTTTACGCATCAACATGGCGCATCCAACGCACTCCTTATAGTTTGAGTTCTGGTGGTGATGGTTCTGCTCTTTGGAAAAGTACTGATGAAGGTGAAACATGGAAAGAAATATCTAAGAATAAAGGATTTCCAACAGATACACTTGGCATTATTGGAGTGACAGTTTCTCCAGTAAATAACCAACGTGTTTGGGCTATTGTTGAAAATAAAGATAAAGGTGGTTTATATAGAAGTGAAGATGGTGGTGAAACATGGAAACAAGTAAATAGTGAACGAAAATTGCGACAGCGCGCATGGTATTATACAAGATTATACGCGGACACAAAAGATGTTGATAAAGTATATGTGTTAAATGTTCGGTATCATAAAAGTACAGATGGAGGGCAAACTTTTAGTACTCATAATGCTCCCCATGGAGATCATCATGATCTATGGATTGCTCCCGAAGATCCTAACAGAATGGTGATTGGTGACGATGGTGGAGCACAAGTAACTTATGATGGCGGAGAAACTTGGAGTACTTATCACAATCAACCAACATCTCAGTTTTATCGAGTAACTACAGATAATCATTTCCCTTATAGAATTTATGTGGCACAACAGGATAATTCAGCAATAAGAATACCACATAGAACCAACGGATTTAATATAGACGATGACGATTGGGAAAGTACAGCTGGCGGTGAATCAGCACATATAGCTGTTGATCCAGAAAACAATGATATTGTATATGGAGGAAGTTACGATGGATTCTTAACTAGAGTTAATCACAAAAACAACACTGTAAGAGCTGTTAATGTATGGCCAGACAACCCTATGGGTCATGGCGCTGAAGGAATGAAGTATCGTTTTCAATGGAATTTCCCAATCATATTTTCAAAACACAATCCGAACAAATTATATACTTTTTCACAACATGTTCATGTCACCGAAAATGAAGGGCAATCTTGGAAAATAATTAGTCCAGATTTAACACGGAATGATCCGGAAAAATTGAAATCATCTGGAGGGCCTATTACCCAAGATAATACCTCAGTCGAATACTACTGTACTATTTTTGCGGCTCAGGAATCTGCATTACAAGAAGGATTATTATGGGTTGGAAGTGATGATGGTTTGGTACATATCACAAGAGATGGTGGACAGAATTGGGAAAACGTTACTCCTAAGGGAATGCCTGAATGGATGATGATTAATAGTATTGAACCGAGCAATTTTGACGCAGGAACCTGCTATGTGGCAGGAACTAAGTATAAGACTGGAGATTTTGCGCCTTATTTATACAAAACTACAGATTATGGTCAATCCTGGACTAAGATTACCAACGGTATAAATTCAGAGCACTTCACTAGAGTATTACGTGAAGATCCAAAACGTAAAGGGCTATTATATGCCGGAACGGAAACAGGTATGTACATATCTTTCAACGACGGGAGAAACTGGAAACCATTTCAATTAAACTTGCCAATAGTACCAATTACGGATGCCACTATTAAGGACAATAATTTAATTGTAGCAACTCAAGGTAGAAGTGTATGGATGATAGATGACCTTTCGGTTATTCATCAACTTTATAGTATAGAGAAATCTGGAAACTTTTTATTGAAGCCAAAAAATACTTATAGAATGCGTGGCGGAAGCAGAAAAGGAAGTAAAACATCGGGAACCAATCATCCTAATGGTGTTATTACAAATTATTATTTGAAGGATTATGATGAAAAAGATGAAATATCTCTAACTTATTTTGACACCAAAGGCGACACGATTAAAACGTATAGTACAAAAAGTAAAGACAATAAGTTAACGGTCAAAAAAGGAGCTAATCAGTTTGTTTGGAATACTACCTATGATGGTGCCGAGAGACTAAAGGGCATGATATTATGGTGGGCAAGCTTGCAAGGTCCTCGAGCTATTCCTGGGCAGTATAAAGTGGCTTTAAATGTTAATGGGGAATCCACCTCTCAACCATTTGAAATAGTTGCAGATCCAAGGACGGAAAGTTCACAATCAGATATGCAAAATCAATTTGATTTTATTAAAGACGTGAATAAAACTATGGATGATGCACATAAATCCATCAAAAAAATTAGAAATATCAACAAAAAGCTTTCCGCGTTTCAAGGACAATATAAAGGAAATGATAATGTGAAAGATCTTGTGGAAAAAGCTAAGGGGCTTCACGATAAATTCTCAGAAATTGAAAAAGCACTCTATCAAACTCAGAATAGAAGCGGACAAGATCCGTTGAATTTCCCAATAAGATTAACCAATAAATTAGGACATTTAAATTCATTAGTAAGTATGGGAGATTTTGCACCAACTGAACAAGATATTGCAGTTAAAAACGAATTGACCAAAGCAATTGATTTGCAATTATCTGCATTTAATAATCTAGTCGATCAAGAAATTAAGGAATTTAATGCCGCTTTTAATAGTAAGAATTTAAATTATTTATTCATTGAGGATTAAGTCTTAAAACAACAACTAAAAACGAAGCTTCCGTAAGCTTCGTTTTTAGTTTACTCTAATTATTTGCATTTTACTATGGCTTGATTATTGCTATATTTATGGCAGAATTTTTATAAATGGCTTCAAACAGATTATCATTAAGATCACGTATTTTTATTTATATGATTTTGCTGGTGGTTGTTGCATCTATCCTTATTGCAGCCGTTACTATATATCAGTACAATGAGCAGTCTAGAGATTATCATGAACAACGTTTAGAACGTAAAGAGGCACAGTTATTATCGAGTATTGATTACGAATTAAAAGCCACTTCTTGGCCTCGTGAAACTGAATATTTGGACCTTATATTTAAAGATAAGATTTATGAAATAGCTAATATTCAAAATGTAAGTTTCAATTTGTATGATCTTGAAGGCACTTTGCTTAAAAGTTCAAAACCAAGTTTTGAAAACGATACCATAAACAAATGCATTTCTACTGAAACAATCAATAATCTTTATAACAGTGTAGATAAGCGTTATGTTTTTAAAAATGAACAACTTGGAGTCGATGTGCAATCTTCATATATTGTGTTTTCTGATGAGAAAGCAAAACCTTTGGGGATCCTAAATGTGCCTTATTTTGAGGACGATTCTTTTAATGAAGCTGAGCTTAAAGAATTTCTAAAACGGTTAGGTTATGCTTATTTAGTAATGCTTCTAGTTGCCATAGCTTTTGCGTTTTTTGTTTCGAGGTACATCACCAGATCACTTAAAACAATAAGTGATAAAATGAATGAAACACGTCTTGAAAAACGGAATAAGAAAATTGAATTAAAAGGAGCGAGTGAGGAAGTGTCATTGCTGGTGGAATCATATAATAGTATGATTGACGAATTAGAAGAAAGTGCAGTACAATTAGCAACTAGTGAACGTGAACAAGCTTGGCGTGAAATGGCGAAACAAGTAGCGCATGAAATCAAAAATCCATTGACGCCAATGAGACTTACGGTTCAAAGTTTCCAAAGAAAGTTTGACCAAAAAGATCCAAACATGGATCAAAAAATAGAAGAATTTAGCAAAACGCTCATTCAACAAATTGATACAATGAGTAGTATCGCATCGGCATTTTCAAATTTTGCAAAAATGCCAGCTCAGAAAAATGAAATGCTGAATGTGGTTGAGGTTATTGAATTAGCCTTAGATATTTTTGCCGAAGATGAAATAACCTTTAATTCAAATCAAAAAGAGATCATTGCGCAATTTGATCGTACACAACTAATACGTGTGGTAACCAATCTCGTCAAAAATGCAATTCAATCTATTCCAAGTGAAGTTGAACCTAAAATTGAGGTCGAAGTCTTCGAAGATAATGGTCAGATAAAAATTACTGTCGCAGATAATGGACTAGGAATTTCGGAAGAAAATAAAGCCAAGGTTTTTGAACCAAAATTCACTACCAAATCAAGTGGCATGGGATTAGGATTACCGATGATTAAAAATATTATTGAAACCTATAACGGAAATATTACCTTTACATCTCAAGAAGGTCTAGGAACAACATTTACAGTTTCTTTTCCAAAAGAATAAAGCAACTTTAGAATTCAAAAATATTTATTTTTATTCTGAACTTGCACAAGAATATGATCTTATAACTATGAATTACAACAATATAATTTCAAATTTTGAGAACGGTATTATTACAATTACCATTAATAGACCTAGTAAATTAAATGCCCTAAATAGAGAAACAATTCAGGAGCTTCACGAAGCTTTTTATGACGCAAACCAAGATGAAGATTGTAAAGTCATCATTATCACCGGAAGTGGCGAAAAAGCTTTTGTTGCTGGTGCAGATATTAGTGAGTTTGCAAACTATAGTACTGAAGAAGGCAAGATATTAGCTGCTCAGGGACAAGAATTGTTATTTGATTTTGTTGCTAATTTAGCAACTCCAGTTATTGCAGCTGTCAACGGATTTGCTTTAGGCGGAGGATTAGAACTTGCAATGTCTGCACATTTTAGAATTGCAAGTGATAATGCTAAAATGGGATTACCAGAGGTGTCGCTTGGAGTTATTCCAGGTTATGGCGGAACCCAACGATTACCACAACTTGTTGGCAAAGGAAGAGCAATGGAACTCATTATGACAGCAGGTATGATTGATGCTGAACATGCACTAAATTATGGTTTGGTAAATCACGTAACTACTCAAGAGGAATTACTAGAGCTTTGCACAAAAATTGCTGGTAAAATTATGCGGAATTCTTCAGTGGCAATAAAGGCAGCTATTGCGGCTGTGAATGCAAATTATGAAGACGGAGTCAATGGATTTAAGGCGGAAATAAATCAATTTGGAAACTGCTTTGGGACTGAAGATTTTAAGGAAGGAACTACGGCATTTCTTGAAAAACGTAAAGCAGATTTTCCAGGCAATTGATTTTGTTAACAACCCATTTTTCTTTAACAGTAATCACAGAAAATAATTGGTAACTTTATAGAGCTACTTATAAAAGTATTCACTCTTTAATTTTATTATTATGACCTCCAATTCTATCCTAAAAGGACGTGGTGCACAATTAAATGTACCTAACCGATTTTTTCAATTAAGCCATGAAATTCGTGATGATTTTTTAGAGTACTGTGCCAAAGAAGGTGAATCAGCCGATAATAATAAAACACAGTATCTTGAAGTGTTTCCAAAGACTATTGTAAATAAAGTTAAAAGCCCGGACGTAGGAATGACACACTCGTTAAATCCTTATCAGGGCTGTGAACATGGTTGTATTTATTGTTATGCAAGGAATAGTCATGAATTTTGGGGCTATAGTGCAGGATTAGATTTTGAAAGACGCATATTAATTAAAAAAGATGCGCCTAAATTATTAGAGGAATTTCTTAGGAGGAAAACGTGGAATGCACAAACAATCGTATTATCTGGTAACACAGATTGCTATCAACCAGCCGAAAAGCAATTTGAAATTACCAGACAATGTCTTGAGGTATTTTTAAAGTATAAACATCCAGTTGGAATTATTACAAAAAACGCCTTGATCTTACGTGATTTGGATATATTAAAAAAGCTTCAAAAGGACAATTTGATTGCCGTTAATATATCTATCACATCACTTTCGGAAACCACAAGGAGAATACTTGAACCAAGAACAGCCACTACAAAACGCAGATTGAAAGTGGTTAAAACACTCTCTGAAAATGACATTCCTGTAACTGTGATGTTGGCTCCAATAATCCCCTCTATTAATAGCCATGAAATTTTGCCTTTGGCAAAAATGGCTTCAGAACATGGAGCATTATCATTGGCTCATATTATTGTAAGGCTTAATGGTACGATTGGTACGCTATTTACAGATTGGATTAAGAAGACAATGCCAGACAGATCAGAAAAGGTACTCCATCAAATTGAAAGTTGTCATGGCGGAAAGTTAAACGATAGTCGTTTTGGACAGAGAATGAAAGGTGAGGGTCAAATAGCAAAGCAAATTTATGATTTAGTTAAGTTGGCAAAGCAAAAATATTTTAAGGACAGGAAACCATCAAAACTAAATTTCGAGCTTCACGAGCAATATAAACTAGGGCAATTAAAACTATTTTGAATTACTTTTCGCCATCCCATTCGGCGTAAAACTGGCTTAAAAATCCCTCCATATACTGATGACGTTTTTCAGCTATTCTCTTTCCAGTTGCTGTATTCATTTGATCTTTTAGCAATAAAAGTTTTTCGTAAAAGTGATTAATGGTTGGTGCGGTAGAATTTTTGTACTCTTTTTTAGTCATTTTTAGATTAGGTTGAATAGCTGGATTAAACAGAGCTCGGTTTTTATAGCCACCATAATTAAAACAACGCGCAATACCTATAGCCCCAATAGCATCTAATCTATCGGCATCTTGTATCACATCCAATTCTTGCGATGAAAAGTCTGTTTTGCCTTCTAAGTTAGATTTATATGAAATGTTCTCAATTATTCTCACAACATGCTCAATAATCAGACTATCTACGTTATGCTTAAACAAGAATTCACGCGCCATTTTAGGCCCAATTGTCTCATCACCATCATGAAATTTGCTATCAGCAATGTCGTGCAATAAAGCACCTAAAGCGACTGTTAGATCATCAACGTTTTCATTTTTTGCAATAAGTTGTGAGTTATTAAATACTCTAAGTGTATGAAACCAATCATGACCACCTTCAGCGTTTTTCAAAGTGCTTCTAACATATTTTTTGGTTTTTTCAATAAGTTCCTGGTTAGACATAGCTAATTGCATTTGTGATTTGTTTTTCTATATTATCAATTAAAATATCGGTTTCATAATCTTTTGTTTTCAAAGAAGGATGAACCGTAAATTTTATATGAACACCAATTCCTAATGGAAATTTTCCATATCGCAATGTTTTCCAAGAATTGTTAATTGTTATTGGAACAACTAATGCGTTTGGCGCGTTCTCTATCAATGTTTTTAATCCTTTTCTCTTAAAGGGTTTCACTTTACCGTCGCGACTGCGTGTACCTTCCGGAAAAATAACGACAGCGCGATTATATGATTCAATGTAATTTGCCATTTCCTTAATAGCGTTAATGGCTAGCAAAGGTTTTTTTCTATCTATTAACACAGAACCACCATGTCTTAAATTGTAAGATACGCTCGGGATTCCTTTTCCCAATTCTTTTTTACTGATAAACTTCACATGATGTTTTCGCATAAACCAAATTATTGATGGAATATCACTCATGCTCTGATGATTAGAAACAATAATAATAGGATGATTTTCTGAAACAGGATTTGGATTATTAAAAGTGATTCTTGTGCCTAAAAGGTGAAGACAACGCACTAGAAAAAAATTAAGCAAATCAACACTTCTTTTATGTGCATTGTATCCAAATAAATTAAAACAAACCCATTGAATAGGATGAAAAACGATTAGTGTTAATCCAAAAAAGAAAAAATAAACTACAGACAAAGGATAGGCAAGAATATTTTGCATAGGTAAAAATAAATCAATGAATAAGAAGCACAAAAAAACCACGAAGAATTCGTGGTTTAGTTTTATATTCTTAATAGTCTACATATTAGCAATGCTCATTATAAGCGTCTACCAAATTTTCTGCTATCATTTCAGCTGGGCGACCTTCAATATGATGACGCTCCAACATATGCACTAATTCACCATTTTTAAATAATGCCATACATGGTGAGCTAGGTGGAAACGGAATCATATATTCTCTTGCTTTATCGGTTGCCTCTCTATCAACTCCTGCAAAAACTGTTGTTAAATGATCTGGACGCTTGGCGTTTTGCAAACTTTGTCTAGCTCCAGGCCTTGCGTTGGCTGCGGCACATCCACATACCGAATTTACAACTACCAATGTAGTGCCTTCTTTCGCAATTGCTGCCTCAACATCTGCAACAGTATGCATTTCTTCAAAACCAACATTCGTTAAATCTTCACGCATTGGTTTTACTAATTCTGCTGGATACATATCTCGATTTTTTTATTTAAAATTTATATATGCAAAGATAATCAAAAATCGTGCAATTGTTGTTTTGGGCGCTCCCAATCCTACGTTAAAACTACGGTTGGTCAGGCTATTCGCTGTATCACTGCTTAACCATTGGTCAAGTAGAGGATGCCGCTTCTATCCTTAACGCATTCAGTATGTAACATATCAGTTAAAAAGTCAACTAACCTATGTATATTTGAAATTCAATTCTCACAAACTAATTTATGAGTGCAGGAAAATGGTTAGGCGCATCAATTGGATGGTCGTTTGGAGGTCCAATCGGAGCTATTATTGGCTTGGCGATTGGTAGTATTGTAGATGCCGTAGCATCAGGAGATAGTAGCATACTTCTCGGAGACGGAAACCCAAGAACACAAAGAAGGCAGTCTTCACAACGTAGACGACCACAACAACAACAAAGACCACAAACTCAATCTGGTGATTTTGAAGTCAGTCTTTTAATTTTAGCTTCAATTATTATTAAAGCAGACGGAAAGCAAGATAAACGGGAATTAGATTATGTGCGTAAACAATTTGTAAGTATGTACGGTAAGGGTCGCGCTAATAAAGCCTTTACGCTATTCAAAAAAATAAATCAACAAAAACACATTTCTACAAGACAAGTGTGTATGCAAATTCAAAAAATGATGGACCATCCATCGCGCTTGCAATTGCTACATTTCTTATTCGGAATTGCCAAAGCTGATGGCATGGTAACGGACGATGAGGTGAGACAAATCTATACCATGTCTGGTTACTTGGGTATTAGTAATCGTGACTTTGAAAGCATCAAAGCCATGTTTCATAACCCTAAAGAAAATGCCTATAAAATTCTCGAAATAGAAAAATCTGCAACAGTCGATCAAATTAAGGCAGCCTACAGAAAAATGGCTAAAAAATACCATCCAGATAAAGTTATTCACCTGGGTAAGGAACATCAAAAAGGGGCTGAAGAAAAGTTTAGACAAGTTCAGGAAGCCTATGAAAGGATTCAAAAAGAAAGAGGGTTTTAACCTCTAAAAAGAAAGAAATCATCCTTCATGTGTTCAATTTCAGAATCTTCATTGGTAATAATATAGTCTATTGCCTGAGTTGTGAAATCATTACCCTTTTCAGTTAAAGAAACAATGTTTTTCTCAATATCAATCATATTGTTTTTTAACGCTAAATTTAGCACAGTTTTAGCTCGTACCTTTTGCCAATTTATATGTTCTTGTAAATGATTGACATGGCGTTCTTCTTTTTCATTATGATTTCGCAAATGGAGTAGAAAAGTCAATAATGAAACCTCAGTACGTTGTTGTTTTTCTCTGTAGAGAACAGCTATGATCCCTCTATTTGGAGCAAATAAATACACGAATAAAAATAAAAGTCCCAAAACCGTAGTAATTGATCCAGCAATAGACGCATCCAACCAATGCGCAACCCAATAACCACCAATGGCACTAAAGACACCAAATAGACACGAAAACACCAACATTTTCTTTAAGTCTTTGGTTAATAGATATGCTGTTGCTGCAGGAGCTATCATAAGTGCCACTACTAAAATTGCACCAACCGCATCAAAGGCTCCTACGGTTGTTATTGATGCTGTAGACATTAATCCATAATGCATGACAACTGGAGAAAAACCTAATGATGCCGCTAATCCAGCGTCAAATGTACTCACCTTTAGCTCTTTGAAAAAGGCAATCAATAATATCACGGTGATTATTAAAATTGATCCTATTATCCATAATGACTTAGGGCCTACATCAGCACCAGCAATCATCAGTCGATCAAATGGTGCAAAGGCTAGTTCACCTAGTAGAACCGCATCTACATCTAAATGTACATCGTTGGCATTTTTTGCAATCATAATTACACCAATACTGAATAGTGCTGGAAATACCAATCCTATAGCAGTATCTTCCTTTACCAATCCAGTTTTCTGAATATATTCTACTAGAACAACAGTAATAATTCCCGTGAGTGCTGCTAATAAAATTAATATTGGTGAGTTGAGATCATGAGTAATAAAAAAACCGATGACAATTCCAGGTAAAATGGAATGACTAATGGCATCACTTATCATCGCCATTTTCCGAAGCACAAGAAAAGTTCCTGGAATGGCGCAAGCAATTGCCACTAAACTTGCAATGAGTTGTATTTCAATTTGTGCATTACTCATTATTTTCTTCTTGCTGATTGTATAAATTTGAAGCGGTCTTAAACCCTTCTTTGGTTAAACTCCACATAGAGCCATCAAGAGACACATAATTCTTGTCTACTAATTTCATTAGTGTTTTGCGCGTAAATCCTTGAAAATTATTAAGGATTTTTATGGTGTGTGGATGCGAAATATTGTCGTGAGTTTCGGCAATATTATACATAAAAGCCAAAGTTTTATGAAGCTCTAGATCTCGTCTATTTTTAAGAAATCGAATTTGTTTAAAAAGCAATCCTCTACTAGGAGAAAACACAAAGGAAAATAAAACAAATACTGAGGCAACAATAACGATGACTGGTCCTGTTGAGAGATTGTTTTGTGAAGCACTAATAGCAGTGCCAAATACACCTGAAAAAGCACCAAAAACCGCCGCTAAAAACACCATTGTTGACAAACTATTGGTCCACTGTCGTGCTGCAGCAGCCGGCGCCAATAGCATAGCACTCATTAACACTACACCAACCGTTTGTAAACCCAATACAATAGCCAACACAATAAAACTGGTTATTAGAATATCAATGAATTTGGTATTAAAACCGAGTGTTTTTGTGTAGTCTGCATCAAACAGTAGAATTTTGAATTCTTTCCAAAATAATAAGAGAACAAACAAACATATTGCAGTAACAATTGTCATCATCCAGACATCACTTTCAACTAATGTAGCAGCCTGACCAAATAAATATTTATCTAAACCAGCTTGATTGGCATTAGGTTGTTTTTGTATAAAAGTGAGCAACAACATTCCGAAGCCAAAAAACAATGATAATATAAGTCCTAATGCTGTATCAGATTTTAAATGTGTTTTAGAAATGATACCACGAATCCAAAAGGTGCCAATTAGACCGCTCACTAAAGCACCAAGTAAAAGCACATTACTATCTTTTGCTCCTGTAATTAGAAAGGCGATTGCGATTCCGGGTAAAGCAGCATGAGAAATTGCATCACCCAATAGACTCTGTTTTCGCAAAACTGCAAAGCTACCAAGCATACCGCAAACAGCACCAAGTATTGCTGTCCCCAGCGTGATTGTTCTTAAGGTGTAATCATTAAAAACTAAAGAGAAATATTCTTGTAAATCCATTATTCTTGAATACTAACCTTATAATTTATTCCGTAAGTTTTGGTCAAATTATCGTCGTTAAAAATATCCTTTACTGGTCCTGTGGCAATTTTCTTAACGTTTAAGAAAGTCACCCAATCAAAATATTCTGGAACTGTCTGCAAATCATGATGCACAACCACCACTGTTTTGCCAGCTTTTCTGAGTTCTTTTAAAATATTGATGATGGCTATTTCTGTGGTAGCATCAACACCCTGAAAAGGCTCATCCATGAAATAAATAGAAGCATTTTGTACTAAGGCTCTCGCTAAGAATATACGTTGTTGCTGACCACCAGACAATTGACTTATTTGTCTGTTTTTAAAAGCAAGCATCCCCACTTTTTCCAGAGCTTCAAGTGCAGACTTCTTTTCTTTTTGACGTGGTCTTTTAATCCACCCTAAACTACCATAAGTTCCCATCATGACAACATCTAACGCTGTAGTTGGAAAATCCCAATCTACACTTCCCTTTTGTGGGACATAAGCGACTAACTTACGCTGTGTATCGTAAGGCTCATTGTAGATGGCGATACTACCGGCAATAGGTTTTAAGATGCCTAAAATAGATTTAATAAGTGTTGATTTTCCTGCACCATTTGGTCCAACAATAGCCATAAGAACTCCTTCAGGAATTTCTAAATCAATATCCCAAAGCACAGGCTTATAGTTATAAGCTACAGTTAAATCATCTACTTTAACAGCAATCTTTTCCATTATTTAAGAGCGTTGACGATAGTGTTCACATTATATTCAAACATTCCTATGTAGGTGCCTTCAATGGTTCCGGCGTTGCCAAGAGCATCTGAATATAAAGTACCACCAATAGCAACTTCATGACCCTTTGATTTTACGGCAGCCTCTAATGCTTCAATAGTTCTTTTAGGCACAGAACTTTCTACAAAAATTGCTTTCACGTTTTTTTCAATAATAAAGGCCGCCAGTTTTTGAACATCTTGAACACCAGCTTCAGTTGCTGTAGATAGCCCTTGCAATCCTACCACTTCAAACCCATAATTCTTTCCAAAATAATTGAATGCATCATGCGCCGTGACAAGTATTCGCTTTTCTACAGGAAGTGTTTGTATTATTGAATTAATTGTTCCTTCTAATACAGTCAATTTAGCCAAATAGTCTGTTTCATTTTTAGCATATTGCGCAGCATTCTCCGGATCATTTTCTGAAAGTATTTGAGTCACTTTATTGGTGAATTGTTTAAAATAAGCAATGTTGAACCAGACATGTGGATCGTAATTAGAAGCAAAATAATCTGAACCTATCAAGGTGCTTTTGTCAATGGTATCAGCCAAAGCTATGGTATTAATATCTTGATGCTGCATTTTTTCAAATACCTCAACCAGTTTGCCCTCTAAATGGAGTCCATTATAAAAAATAATATCGGCCTGTGCCAATTTTGACACGTCACCCTCACTGGCTTTATATAAGTGAGGATCAACACCACTACCCATTAATCCCTGAGTATTGATAAGGTCGCCACCTATATTGGTTACCAAATCGGTAAGCATGGTAGTGGTTGTAACTATGTTGAGTTTTCCGTTGTCCTGCTGATCTTGTTTACAGCTGAAAACGGTAATTATAATAAATGCTATAACAAATTTTATTTTCATTGTTGGTTGTTTTTAGTAGGTATTCTAAAGCTAATCCCACCACTTAATAATAAGTCTTGTCCTTCGGTTAAACTTGTACCAACAGTAGCGTCTAACTGAACACTATCTGACAATAAATAAGTTAAACCAGCATCCCATAAATGATTGGCAGAACTATTTTCTGGCAGGTCACCATAGAGCTCAATATAAAACCCAAATTCATCAGTAAAACCTTGTCCGTAGGCTATAGTATAAACATAAGCCGCTTCCGGATTATCACCTTCCCAAACAGCACCTAAATTATATGACAAGCTTGAATTTTCTGATAATGTATGTGCAAAAGCAAATCTAAAATCTACACCTGTTGTTTCAGGTTTGTAATCTTCACTTGCTGAGAATGGCAACATTAAATGACCTAGGAAACCAACTTCTGGCCACCCATTTTGTTCTTTTGCAATCCCGATTTTGGCTCCAAAAAGCAAAGGTGAAAGACCTTTAGATTTTTCTGTAGTATTACCATTGTTTTTCAGTTTACCCTCTGCGAGGTCCCATCCCAATCGGAGTTCTAGGTTATCAAGTAATCCCAATCTAATAAGAGTTGTATTTAACGTAAAATTCTCCATTTTGATATTGTCTTTCTCAAAAGACTCAAAAAAGGCACCAGTTTCAACTTGTATGAATCCTTTAGGAATAGTGTTTGGGGATTCTGTGGCATCTGGTCGATCTGTGATTAGTGTACCAAGCGTATTATTCTCATCTTGTGCATTTCCAATAGTTGCAAATATGAACAGCAAAATCGCTGGCAAAAATTTATTTAGCTTCATTGACATAAATTAGGGTTGTAAAATCTTGATTTAATAGAATAGTATTGTTGTGAATTGAAATTTGAGTCATTTTATTATTATTGAATTGCTTTTCAACAGCAATAGTATTGCCATATTTTAATCCATTTTGAGCACAGAAATCAAAAAATTCTTTATCATCACTCATTAAACGCGAAATGATATAGGATTTACCTTCTTCAGAATTTGATAGCGCTACAGACGTACTTTTAGTGGTAATTTTTCCTTCCGCATTAGGAATAGGATCACCATGAGGATCAAATTTTGGATTCCCTAAGAAGTCACTGATTTGATTTGCTAAGAAGTCGGACGTTTGATGTTCTAATAACTCAGCCTCACGATGAATATCATGCAATGACATATTGAACATTTTGAATAAAAAAGCTTCCCATAATCGATGCTTTCTAACAACGTTTAGAGCCATTTTAGTGCCTTTGTCTGTCAGTTTTAATTCCTGATATTTTCGATAGTGTAATAAATTTTTAGCTGCCAATTTTTTGGCCATATCTGTTGCAGCAGCATTAGAAATCCCCAGTTTTTTTGCAATATTACCAGGCTTTGTATTGTGTGCCTCGTTCTTATTGTTTTTATAAATTGCTTTTACAAAGTTCTCAACAGCTATTGACATTTATGAATGCTTTAAATAAAATTTAAGTATACTTAAATATTGAACAAATGTAGACAAAAAAATAGGAATGCCAAAAACAATTGATATTTTGGCATGATTTAGGAAGTACTTTAAATAAAATTTATGAAACGATTTTTAATTCTTTCTCTGTTTGTTCTTTGTTCAGGCCATTTATTGGCACAAAATTATATTAGTTATCAAACTGATATACCCTTTGGAGAATCATTAATACAAGACCAATTACGTTTAGAATTTGTAGAGGTGATTGAAGACTCCAGATGCCCAACAAATGTTATTTGTGTTCGAGCTGGAGAGGCAAAAGTTCTTGTGGCTATATACCGTGAAAATAAACTAATTGAAAAAAAAGTATTAATATTTGAGGCATCGGGAAGCATTGATTTAGAGAAAAATCTGTTAGTATCTAATTCTGAAATACGAGTAATTGGAATGTCTCTTTCTCCTTATCCATTGACTCCTAAAAAAATACCTGACATGAATTATATATTGGAATTAAAAATAAATTAACACCCACAATTATCATCGCTACAAGCATTGTTGTTTTTTTTCTTGCTAGGACTCCATATAAATTTTTTAACCAGAAACCCAAGGGCAAAGCCCAGTATTACTAGAATGATTATGGTTTGAAGTGTTTGGTTCATTTAACTTTAGTCGTTATTTATTTTAAAACCTGAAATGCAATCAGTGCAACAACATAAGCAAATGCACTCATTAATATTAATTGCAGCAATGGCCATTTCCAAGAATTTGTCTCTCGCTTAACAATAGCCAAAGTACTCATACACTGCATGGCAAAGGCGTAAAATAGCATTAGGGAGATTCCTGAAGCAAAATTAAACAAGGGTGTTCCTAAAATAGGATTCACTTCACCGGCCATTCTGTTTTTTATGGTTTCCTCTTCTTCACTTCCAACACTATAAATTGTCGCCAATGTGCCAACAAAAACTTCTCTTGCAGCAAAAGAACTGACAATTGCTATCCCAATTTTCCAGTCATAACCTAATGGAGCAATAGCGGGTTCAATAGCTCTGCCAATAATTCCTATGAAGCTATGTTCTAGTTTGTGAGAAGCTATTTTATGCTGTAACTCTTGGTTGTTTAGATTCTCAGAAGCGAATTCTGTTGAAACGATTTCTTCGGCATTATTAAAGTCTTTTCCAGGACCATAGGATGCCAAAAACCATAACACGATCGAGATCGCTAAAATGATCTTACCAGCTCCAAAGACAAAGGATTTAGTTTTTTCAACAACAGTAATAAAAACATTTTTGAAGAGTGGTAATTTATAATTGGGCATTTCAATGACAAAAAATGTTTTGCGTTGAATTTTCAAGGTTCTATCCAGAATATAAGCCGAGATGATTGCGGCACCAAACCCAATTAAATATAAAAGCATCAAGGTCAAAGCTTGATAACTTAAACCAATAAAACGACCTTCAGGAATGACCAAAGCAATGATGATTAAATACACTGGTAGTCTTGCAGAACAAGTTGTAAAAGGAGTGACTAAAATAGTTATAAGACGCTCCTTCCAGTTCTCTATATTTCTAGTTGCCATAATGGCTGGAATAGCACATGCTGTTCCTGAAATTAAAGGCACAACACTCTTTCCACTTAATCCAAATCGACGCATGACGCGATCCATTAGAAAAACCACGCGACTCATATAACCGCTTTCTTCTAAAACTGCTATGAACAAAAATAGAAATGCAATTTGGGGAATAAATATGACAATACCTCCAAGCCCAGAAATGACACCTTCAGCAATAAGATCGGTTACTTTTCCACCACCCGGAAATGTGCTTTTAACCCAGTTTGCTAGTGAGGCAAAGCTTTCATCAATAAAATCCATTGGGACTGTGGCCCAATCATAAATTACTTGAAAAATGGTGAGTAAGATGATAAAGAAAATAACATAACCCCAAATTTTGTGGGTCAATACTTTGTCTAATTTGCTTCTTAAATCGGTTGCTTGAGATGCATCAATAGTCTGTCCTTCCTTTAAAACGTTATTAATGAATTGATATCGTTTTATAGTTTCTTTTTGCTGCAACCTTTTTAATTCTGATTTGGATTTGGTCTTGAATTTTTCAAAATCCATTTCAGTCCTGTCCATTTTACCAAAATTGACATCTTGGGAAATGACGATCCATAGTTTGTACAAATCCTGATTTGGAAATGCTTTACGCAAGTTTTCGAAGTAATTGGTATCAATTGTTGAGGTGTCTAGGCAGGGCTCAGTCGATATGGACTTATAACCATTAATTAGTTCTTTTAACTCGCTAATGCCTTCATTTTTTCTAGTGCTTAAGAGGGCTATTTTAGTGTGGAGTTTTTCTTCAAGAAATGGGACATTGAGAGAAATACCTTTACGCTTCATTCGGTCTGCCATATTGATGACCAAGATGGTTGGGATTTTTAAATCCTTTATTTGCGTAAATAGGAGTAGATTTCGCTTTAAGTTTTCAACATCAGTCACAATCATTGCTACATCGGGAAAATCTTTGTCATTTTTATTAAGTAGTAGCTCAATGACAACATTTTCATCAAGTGAAGAGGCATTTAAACTATAGGTACCCGGAAGATCTAGAATATGAGCTTTTACACCTCGAGGTAGTTTGCAAACACCTTCTTTTTTTTCAACTGTGATGCCTGGATAATTACCAACCTTTTGATTTAATCCTGTAAGGGCATTAAAAACGGATGTTTTTCCTGTATTAGGATTTCCAATTAGCGCAACCTTAATTTGTTTACTCATTAATTTTGTCAATTACAATTAATGCTGCTGTTTCTTTTCTAATGGCTAAATGGCTTCCGTTAATATTGAGGTACATTGGGTCAGCAAAAGGAGCTACCTGCAACAATTGCACAGCATTTCCGGGTAAACAACCCATTTCGAGTAATTTTAAAGGAATATTTTCTGAAGAGCTATCAACTATTAGGCCTCGTTCTCCAGTCTTAAGGTCAGCAATTGTCATGCTTATTTAGATTCATTATAAAGAAGCAAAAGTAGTAAAAAGATTAGTCTTTGTATGAGGCTTTTAGAATTTTTATATCATCTAATAAACGCTCAATTTCTTCAGTATTTGTTCCGTCATAAAATCCTCTAATCTGTTGCTCTTTATCTATCAGTATAAAATTTTCCGTATGAATCATGCTGTAATTTCCAAAGTCATTGTCTTTTACGGCCAGATATGATTTTCTGGCGAGATCATAAATTTGTCTTTTATCGCCTGTAACTAAATTCCATTTGGATGCATTAACACCTTTTAAATTGGCATAACGCTTTAATTGTTCAATTGTATCAATTTCAGGGGTTACAGTATGTGAAAGCAATAAAATGTCATTGTCAGTAATGGTTGCTTTTTGAATTTCACGCATGTGATCGGTCATGATTGGACAAATAGTTTGACAGGTAGTAAAGAAGAAATCAGCTACATAAATCTTGTTCTTATAATGTTCTTCGGTTATCGATTCGCCATTTTGATTGATGAGACTGAAATCTGCAATAGTGTGATATTTTTTTTTGAATTGAAGTGTGCTATCCACCAGTTCCGTATTAACATTTGCCGGCTGGTAAATTGGTAACACCTTTTGAGGTTTTAAAATAAAATAGAACGCGGTAATAATAATTACAGATAGCAAAGCCATTGTAAAACCAAGAAATCTATATTTTTTAAAATAAGAGACCATTATTCTTAAATTGAAGTCACAAAAGTACAATACTATTATTTTAAAAATCGTATTTTTAACAGTGAAAAAGCTATGAAAAATGAAAGGAATACTATCGACAATCTGTCTTCTTTCTTACTGTATCTTATGGTCTCAATCTGATTTTAGCATTGAGGCAATTGCAGAATCGGAAGCAAAATCAGCTACAGGTATAGTAAACTTTAGCCCTAATGCAAATACAGGGAATTATGATCTCACCTACCACAGGTTGGAATTCACAATCGATCCTAATGTGGCTTTTATAACTGGAGATGTCACTTCTTATTTTGAGGCCAAAGAGAATATAAGTGAGGTCATTTTTGATCTTGATAATAATTTAATTGTGTCGCAGGTCATGCAACGTGGCAGTTCACTAAGTTATACTCAAAATGCCAATGACGAATTGGTTATAACACTTCCACAAGTACAAAATCAAGGTGTATTAGATTCCTTAACTGTTAGTTATTCTGGTAATCCTACAGTTTCTGGATTCGGTTCATTTGTTCGAACTTCACATAATGGCGATCCAATAATCTGGACGCTTTCAGAGCCCTATGGTGCGAAGGCTTGGTGGCCTTGTAAACAAGATCTTATAGACAAAATTGATGAAATAGATGTCTATATTACTACGCCACTTTTAAATCCTACTAACGAAGAATATTTTGCAGTAAGCAATGGGATAGAACAAAGTCAAACAACAGTTAGTATGAATAAAACTACTCATTTTAAGCATCAGTTTCCGATACCTGCATATCTCATAGCTATAGCAGCTACTAATTATTCAATTTATACAGAGCAATATGCCAATAATGGAAATCCTTTTGATATCGTTAATTATGTGTTTCCAGAATCTTTAGTTGATGCCCAAGCAAGCACGCCAATCACATCAAATATTATGGATTTGTTCACGAATTTGTTTGAAGAATATCCATTTGCCGCCGAAAAATATGGTCATGCAGAATTCACAGTAAACGGCGGCATGGAACATACTACGGTTTCTTTTATGGGGAATTTTTCCAGAAATCTCATTGCACATGAACTTGCCCATCAATGGTTTGGCAATAAAATTACTTGTGGAAGCTGGCAAGATATTTGGCTCAATGAAGGCTTTGCTACCTATTTATCAGGATTAGTTGTTGAAGATTTTGATGGCAATGCTGCATTTAGTGGATGGAAGCAATCTCGTATCAATAGCATTACTAGTCAAGCAGGTGGATCTGTTTACGTTCCAGCTCAAGACACTACAAGTGTGGGCCGTGTATTTAATGGCAGATTAAGCTATAGCAAAGGCAGTATGGTTTTACATATGTTGCGAAAAAAATTAGGAGATTCTCCATTTTATCAAGGTGTTCAAGATTATTTGGTTGATGTAAACCACGCTTTTGAATACGCAAAAACTGCTGAATTTCAGGCCATAATGGAGCAATCTTCAGGCGAAGATCTATCTGAATTTTTTAATGATTGGATTTATAATGAAGGCTATCCTAGTTATACCGTTGAATACAATCAGATTAGTGCTAGCCAAGTACGGTTTGTGGTGCACCAGACTCAAAGTCATAATTCTGTAGATTTCTTTGAAGCGCCTGTCCCAATTAGAATTAATGGTTCTGGTGGTGAAGTATTAAATGTTGTTTTAGATCATTCAAGCGATAGTCAAGAATTTTTTGTAAATGTAACTTTCATGGTGTCTTCTGTAGAGTTTGATCCCGAATTCGATTTGATATCTAAAGACAATTCAGTACTTCTAGACACTAGCGAATTTATTTTGGATCAAGACTTAAAATTAGTTCCAAATCCGGCAGAAACTTCATTTGAGATTTTAAAACCAATGGACATGACGATAACTTCTGTTAAAATATTCAATGTTATTGGTCAAATGGTCATTAATCAAGCATTTGATGTTAGTATAAATGTTAGTCAACTTTCTACTGGCTTGCATTTTGTAAGATTTGAAACAAATCAAGGTACATTTCACAAAAGATTATTAAAAAAATAAGGAAGCGTTAAATCGTTTTTTTGTGTAGTGTGAATGTTTTACTTTTGCCACCTATTATTTAGAGACAAACATATATGAGTTTTATAGAGATATTAATTATTGTTGGACAATTCTTTTTGAGTTTATCCTTGTTAATTGTGCTTCACGAAATGGGGCATTTTATTCCTGCAAGGATTTTCAAAACACGCGTTGAAAAATTCTATTTATTTTTTGATGTAAAAGGCGCCCTTTGGAAAAAGAAAATTGGCGATACAGAATATGGTGTAGGTTGGTTGCCATTAGGAGGTTATGTAAAAATTTCAGGAATGATTGACGAAAGTATGGACAAGGAGCAAATGGCAAAACCACCGCAACCATGGGAATTTCGTTCTAAACCAGCTTGGCAACGTTTAGTTATCATGCTTGGAGGGGTATTTGTAAATATAGTTTTAGCATGGATCATTTTTGTTGGAATGGCTTGGGTTTGGGGAGACAAGTTTTTACCAAATGAGAATATAAAAGGGGGCATTCAAGTCTCTCAATTTTTAACAGATAAAATAGGACTTGAAACGGGAGACAAAGTAATATCACTAGATGGGACTCCTGTTGAAACCTATAATCAATTGATTAGTAATTTATTGCTTTCTGATGAGGTTGAAATAGATAGAAACGGACAAAACATTAATTTAACTGTGCCAGAAGATTTCTTATCACAGTTGATAGATGAAGATCCAAAATCATTAGTAACATTAAGGTATCCTTTTGTTATTTCTTCTGTACCTGAAGATTCACATAACGCTTCTGCTGGACTTAAAGAAGGCGACGTAATTACTAAAATAAATGGCGAAAACGCCACCTATGCAGATGCAGTAGTCTCAGCTTTAGATGAAGCTCAAAATGAAACATTAAATGTTTCCGTCTTAAGAAAAAATGAGGAGTTTGAAACAACCTTAGAAGTAAAAGATGGTAAGCTAGGTGTTATACATGGAGGTGTTAGTTTAGAAGATTTAGGGAAGCTTGGCTTTTATAAATTATCAACACAAGAGTATAGTTTTCTAGAAGCATTTCCGGCAGGCACTAAAGATTTTAAGGAACGTTTTGCTTGGTTTGGAAAGCAACTCCAAAAATTAGTTAATCCAAAAACAGGTGCCTATAAAGGTTTGGGTAGTTTTATATCTATTGCCAAGATTTTTCCAACTACTTGGGACTGGCAAGCCTTTTGGAGCATAACAGCATTCTTATCTATAATGTTAGGGGTACTTAATTTATTACCAATTCCTGCGCTTGATGGTGGACATGCCATGTTTTTAGTCTATGAATTGGTAGCGAGAAGAAAACCAAGTGATAAGTTTTTAGAATACGCCCAGATGGTCGGATTCTTTTTATTAATTGCACTTTTTGTATTTGCGTTTGGTAATGATATTTACAGGCATTTCATCAAGTAGATTTTTATTAGAAAACATTTTTTTTATTAAAAAATAACATATATTTGCGCTCGCAAAAGCGAAAAAAACACTCCTCTTTAGCTCAGTTGGTTAGAGCATTTGACTGTTAATCAAAGGGTCCTTGGTTCGAGTCCAAGAAGGGGAGCAACTTATAGAAAACCACTCATTATTTGGGTGGTTTTTCGTTTTACAAGAGTTGAGTTAATACGGGACTACCTTTAATATTTTTATAAATGAAGATGATTCAATAACAATAATATTCAATTGTTTTTGTGGCAAGCTAATATCTCTTGAAAAAATATTATATAATTGTAAATCATCAAAACGATGTAATAATCTTCCATAAACATCATACACTATAATTGAAGCCTTGCCAGTATAACCATTTATTTTCAAAGTATTATTTGCATAAAAAACATCAATGCCTCGTTCAGTTATTATTTGATTATTAAGAGTATTTCCACTTGGGTATTCAAAAGTAGATGTAAAGGTGACTGGGTCAGTATTATCTGTTGCAACTGTCACGCCATCTCCATAAGCTTCATCTGAACCCCATGCATTTCCTTGTGAATAATACCCTACAAAACTAAAGGAATCTGCGTTAGTCAATCCTAATTCGCTCCAATCGATGTCAAAAGTAAAACTTGCATCAGTTGCTGCTGTCATAGTAGAATTAATATTATCAATCAATATTAATCCACCATTAGTGACTGTTGTGGTTGGAATACTATATAGTTCTCCCAAAGTTTTATCCACTGATAGTGCATGTGAAGCTTCAAAAAAAGCAGGAAATGTAATATTTGAAGCATGTCCCCAAGCGGTGCTCTGTGATATAGAGCCCCTATAAAAGCTAACTGCATCTTGAACGTCGTTATCAATTGTATTGCGCCCTGCAATTCCTGTGTCAAAATATAGAACTAAATAATCATCAAAATCTCCTGTACCTTTGGTAAAGCTAAAAGTGATTGTAGTTCCATCGTCACTTACAGTCATAGAGCTTTGACCAACAGCACCTCCAAAGCTTGAATGGCCATTTCCACTAAATGGAACTTGTGCAATACTGATGGTATAATTTATTAACAAAAAGAGAAGAGTGTAAAGTTTTTTCATGCTATTGGGTATTAATTATTATGCTTTGCAAAATACATTAAACCCAATAAATAGAAGTGAGATTATCAAAGCTACATAAAAAAACTGATTTCACAAATTTATCAGTTTATAACATAAAATGAAGCAAACTTCATCAACTCTTCATTTAGTTGGTTCGACAAAACAATATTAAGGGGAGCAAAACAAGAAAAACCACTCAAGAAATTGGGTGGTTTTTTATATTTAAGACGGTTGCTTAATAATTAGTATCTTTAAGATACTAATCCCTCTCCCTGTGAGCATACATTGTCAAACCAATATTAAAACAATATGTTCAACACAAAATTATTTTTTAGAAACACCCCACTAGCAATTGTTGCATTTATTTTTAGCCTGTCTATGACCACCTGTAAACAGGAAACAAATAACACAGCAAATCAGGAAATTGCAGAAGAACAAGTAAAAGATTCAGTGAATAATGGTGAAACCATCGCAGTTACCGATTCAACCGACGATACTGCTACCACAAGTGGTAGTACAGAATCAAATACATCTGATGAAGCTGACACCACTGAGGACGAAATAGAGCAAGAAACGCCAACACTTAATGATGATCTACTAGCTTTGGAAGCGGAGTATTTGGATATGTTAGAACCTATCGCATCTCTCAAAGAGTCAAAGCCAACAACATACTGGTTCATCGTCTCTTGGCTTAAAACGAATTATAGAACGCCCGATTGGACCAATTATGGCACTGAAAATTGGCAAAAAACAGCAAAAAATAGAGGTATAGACTGCAGCGGATTTGCACGTATTATGCATGACGATATATTTAGTAACAAAATTGCAGGTGGTTCACAAGGTCTATTAGACAATTATTGTAATCAAGTTCCTAAAAATGAAGCCAAGATGGGAGACTTGGTATTTTTTAAAGCACCCAACTCTGAGACTAATAGAATAGTTCATGTTGGTGTATATTTAATGGATACGTATTTTGTTCATGCAACGTCTACACGGTCAGCAGCAAAAGGACTAGGTCTTAAAGTAGATTCACTTGTGGATCAACGATGGGATGATGAATTAGTGGCTTATGGAAGAGTTAAAGATGAGTTTAGCGCCTCTACAGATTAATAAAAAAGTCCAACATAAATGTTGCTTATTGCATAAAGAAACCACCCAAGAAATTGGGTGGTTTCTTGGTTGATTTAGACCCCATTTCAATAATTATTCTTCACAATAATCTAAATTTCATTTTTTACAAAAAGAATAAAGATATGTAGTCTGTTTTGTGAATTTTCATAAAAAAATAGATAAAAATTTGTATTTATTTAAGTACGTTTTGAATCTTTCATGATTAGGTTTGTAATACAAAATCAAATTATTATCTAAAATAAGAATCATGGAAACACAACATTGCGACTGTCAAAGTCAAGCTATAATGAAAGCATTATTTTTTACGTTCATATTTTGCTTGGGATGTGTTAGTTTGTCATTCTCACAAATAGCGGAAACAGAATCAAAGCAAACGGCGAAGGAAGGCTATGATTTTCATATCAGTAAGAAAAAATCAAATACAGCAGCAGCATTCATAACTCTAGGAGGAGGATTAGCTATGATAGCAGGTGGAGCAGCAATTAATTTAAATAAATGTTTACTAAGCGATTGTCAGGATGGGATGGGGTTAGTATATTCAGGGATTGGAGTTGGATTATCAAGTATTTATTTTTTTAATAGAGCTAGTAATCATAAAAAGTTGGCTAAAATTCAATTACATAATGGTACCGTGGGACTTAATAATGAATTTAAATATTCTGGTGTATCCGTAGTATTGACGTTTTAATAGTCTAACATCATCCAAGAGGAGGTGCAAATAACAGTCCTTAACATAGATATATTGAGGCTTATTGGTTCTAGAAAATGGCGAGTCACAGAACACTCACCATTGAAAATCTGTATTAATAATATTTCGTAATTTTAATAAAATTATCAATTATGAGACAGCAAATTGGAAAATACAGCGTTACTATTTGGTCATTTAATAATCAGATAGCTGGATATATAGGACTCTATACGGCTAACTATAAAAGAATAGCACAAATAACATTTTATAATGATGGTCATGATGTACCAAAAAACTCTACTTCAGGAGATATTGTTAATTTGAATTTCCCTTTTTCAAAATACCAGGTTGTTTTGGATGTACTTCGAAATGAAGATCCTGTTTGGTTAAATTATAATGACATTAACGCATTAGGAACTATTTCATCATCGAAAGAACCTGTTGGTGAAGGAGAATAATACTAGTAAGCTGAATTAATAAAAATAAAGAACTTCCTGTTTTACATTCACTTACAAATCTTTTAGATCTGTGAAACCATTCTTGATCCTACAATTACGACCAATTGATGAGGCTGCCGATAATGAATTCTCGGCCATATTAAAATACGGAAGATTGAATTCAAACAATGTTCATCGCGTTAGAATGGAAAAGGAAGGCATTCCTTCAATCGCGCTGGGTTCATATTCAGGGATTATATTAAGCGGAGGCCCAAGCAATGTGAGCGATGAAGATCATGTCAAGCCCACCTACCAAAAACAATTTGAAGCCGAACTCCATAAACTATTGATTAAAATATTTGAAACTGATTTTCCGTTTATGGGCATTTGCTATGGTATTGGATCTTTGGTAGCGTATAGAGGTGGAACCGTATCTAAGGCGAACTATTCTGAATCAGTAGGTGCTGTAGAAATTGAACTGACAGAGAACGGAATTACCGATGAGTTATTACAAAACATCCCATCAAAATTCACGGCCTATGTCGGACATAAAGAAGCCTGCCAAAAACTACCTAGTGATGCGACCTTGTTGGCAACTTCCAATGAGTGCCCTTTTCAAATGATACGTTTTAAAAATAATATCTTTGCTACTCAGTTTCATACGGAATTGGATGCCGAAGGGATCGAACTGCGCATAATGATCTATAAAGAACATGGTTATTTTTCACCGGAAGATGCAGGGAAGCTCATTAAGGCGGCAAGACAGCGGGAGGTCACCATTCCGAAACGAATCTTAAGGAATTTTATTGATAGGTACCAGAAATAAAAGTTTTGAAGACTTATTTGGTCTCAAAACTAAGGTAACTCATACTGATTTATATCAGTAATTTGAGTAATTTTGAACATATCCATATGTGATCAATGCTATCAAACGCCTGTCAATACGCTATCCGCGCCATATTATACCTTGCTATATATGCTACTATTGAGAAGAAAAAGGGTGTAAAGGATATTTCTGAGGCTCTAGAAACGCCACAAGCATTCTTAGCTAAAATATTACAAAAATTGGTTAAGCAAAATTTAATCACCTCACTTAAAGGGCCTAATGGAGGATTTTACCTCAATGATGATAACTTAAAAAATTCTATGTGGGATGTGATTAGCTGTATAGATGGGAAAGAAAAATTTGATAAATGTTTTTTGGGTTTAGCAGCCTGCGAAGATGAAAATCCGTGTCCAGCACACTATATTGTTTCGCCGTTTAAAAAACGAATACTTGGTGATTTTCGCGATAAAACGATTCGTACATTTATGGAAGAGGTAAAAAAATCAAATAAGGTTATTTCTCTTAAGGAATTTTAAATTGAATGGTTTCAGTATTGTACTTACTATTAAGAACTGAGACTTGTCCTTTAAGAGTGACTTGCTGAGAGTTTAAACTACAAACACCTACAAAAGCTAGGCAAAGTGAAATAATAAATTTTATTTTAGGTTTTATTCTTTGGATTTGTTTAATTCTTCATTGAACTCCTTAAGCTTTTCTAGAAGCTGTTCTTTCTTATCAGAATCTGTGAGGGCATTTATTGCTTCTTCCGCTATATCTCTCTGTTTGACAGCGTCAGATTTATTTTTTAATTTTAGATAAATATTAGCCAAATAGATTCTATTTTCAGTAGCAAGATGATGTGTGGTTCCATATAGTGTTTCAATGATTTCTAAACCTTTTATCCTGTAATCTAAAGCTAAATCGTAATTTTCAAGATTAAAATGAATGACACTCAGTATTGCAAGGCACCTTTCTATGTTTCGATGACCAGGTTTATATATCTCTTGCGAAATTTTTAATGCTTCTTCATTCGGAACTCTGGCTCTTTCATAGTCCTTCATTTTTAAATAAATGCCCCCCAAGCCGTAAAAGGATCTAGCCATTTGACCGCTCAGGTGTTTTTTTACCTGTTTGAATATTTTGTGGGACTTTGCATGATATTTTAAAGCCATATCATACTCTTCTAATGCACTATAAGTTTTTGAAATGTTATAATATGATCCTGCCAAAATTGGGTCCATAGAATCCAGTACTTTTTCCCTAATATTTACAGCTTTTTTTATATAGGACAATTCCTTATTATAATCTTTGAGACTATGATAGGTCACAGCCAAATTGTTATAAGTATTGGCTAATGCAGGATGCAATGAATCATAAATGAACTCACGAATATCTATTGCTTTAATTTGATATTTCAATGCAGTGTCAAGTTCGCCATATTTTTTAAGTGTGACAGCTATATTCATGTAAGAATTGGGGAGGTCCGGATGTAGAGGATCTAGAGATTTTTCTCTAATGTCCAATGCCTTTTGGGAATAATACAGATCCTTTGATTTATTACCTAGCCGTTTGTAAGTAACGCCAATGTTGTTATAACTTGTTGCAAGATCTGGATCAAGGGAATCCAAAACTTTTTCTTGTATTGATATAGCTTTTAACCTGAATGACAGGGCTTTTTTATTGTCTCCTTGGTCTTGAAACACTCCTGCGAGATTGTCATAACTCTGTGCAAGATCCGGATGTAAAGAATCCAGTACAGATTCTCTAATAGTCAATGCTTTTTGTTGGTATTCAAATGCCTTCTCAGATTCTGTGTTAGCTCTATATGCAATTCCAGCAAAACTATAAGCTGTTGCTAAATCTGGATGATGTTCATCTAAAAGTTCAGATTTTATTTTTAAGGCACTTTCATAATTTGCAATAGACTTGTCATATTTGCCATCTTCCAAATAAAGAGACCCTAAGGCGGTGTACAGATCAGCCAGTTCAATTTTATCCAGATTATTTTCAAGGTAGATTGCAATTATTTTATGATAAATGGAAATGCTCTCCTTGAACTTAAAGAGAAGATCAAGCGCATTTGCTTTTAACTTGTAACTCTCAATTAACTGTTCGATTTGGATACGCCCATTTTGTTGAAGCGTGTTTCCAATTTCCGAAAGTTTCTCCCCCTCCTTTATGGTTTTTATTGCAGATAAATAGGATGTGTTTAAGTGGGTAGTATCTAATACTTGAATAGTTTTTTCTATGTTTCCCTTCTTAAAATGTTCATAGGCTTCTATATACAAATCAGACGCAAAATCAAGATTCTTTTTTGCAAGGTCCTGAGCAAAAGCTGGGAGACGCTTTTCCAATTCTGAAATTTTTTCAATCAATTTTGTTTCGGCTTCGAATCGATTTTTAATAGGATAACCAAAGTAGACCTCTAATTCTGTGATTGCTTTCTTACTATCTTCATTATCCTTTCGTAATCTCTTAATAATCGCATCTTTTCTGGCAAATAATTCCTTTTTATTAATATTATATAACTCCGTTTGTGCCTCTGCTAATTTTCCTTTAGTTGCTAAATAAATACGCAACGGTAATTTACTACTTATGATGACCTGTTGCAAATTGTATTGATTCACCACTTCCAATCCCGACTTTTCTGCCTGCAATTTGATAGCAGTTCCAGGATCGAGACCTACGAATTCTAATTGAAAATTACCATTAATATCTGTTGTGGCTGGTTTTGTAAATGGCGCTATTATTGAAGCATTCTGAACGTATTCAATCTCACCAGTATTGTATTTACTATTGTGCACAGAAACTTGCCCTTCGAGCACCAACTGCTGAGAATAGACGTTAGTAGCGATAAATAGAATGATAAAAGCTATTTTTCTCATCGACCTTATATTATTTTGGTTTCAAAACAATAGGTAGTTCTTGGTCTGTTTGGATAGGGACATTACTTATTTCATACAATTCGAACCCTTCTTTAAAAGCTCTAATAGTTTGATATTTGCGTTGTTGTTCAATGGGTATCGATAACTCGTACTCACCATAATCATTGGAGAAGGATTCTACTCCAGAAATACTTATTCTAACATTCGAAATAGGATCACCAGTTACAAAGTTTTTAACTATTCCCCTAACCTTATCCAGACCAAAGAGTTTTACAGGTAATGAAATATATTCACCCGAATTTATAGTATAGCTGGAATCACTATGAACTGCTCTATAGGGTTCGCCATCTGGATCTAAAAAGAGAATTTCAACTTTTGAATCTTTATCAAAAAATTCTTCCGGAATCTGTTTAAAAGTTGCCTCTCCTTTAGAATTGATAGTTTCTACAACATTGGCATCTCCATAAATTAATTTAACCTGACCTCTATTTGGAAGGACTAATTGATCTTTGCCTAATACGTCATGAACAAGAATTGTAAGCTGGTCGGAATTTGATTTTCCCAGACCAAATTGTCCGGTTTTAAATAGTCCAAATACAATAGCAAAAAGTATTAAAATACCAATCAAGATAGGTTTTCTATTTGTTTTGGCAATTTTAGAATTACTAGGCTTTTTTTGTGTTTTAGTTTTTGATTTAAAACTCGATAAATTATTAGCGATATCCTGATTAAGACCTAGGGTAGTTATTAGGGTTTTTATACCTTTTGTTGGATCACTACTAAAGTCAGCATACTGCAATCTTCTCAATCTAAATGGTACATCACAGGGCTCTAAAAGAACAGGAACCACACGTTTGCCTTCTTCAATAGCGTATGAATATTCATCACTTACATTTTTTGAAAGGACAGATGTTTTAGATAAAATGACCAGTAATGTACTTGAATCCTGAAGTGCAGCTTCTATAGAGTCGTCCCAATTAGTACCTGGTTCAATATCTAATTGATCCAACCATATTTTAGCTCCTGCATTTCGCAGTTGGGTTCCTAAATCTAGGACAAAATCTGAGTCTTTGCGTGAGTAACTAAAAAAAATAGTTTCTCCAGTCATTAGTTGCGCGTTTAATAGTTAGGGTAAAAAAACTATAACAAGATACAATATTATGCAATGAACAAAAAAATCTAAGATTACCTCAAATCAGCAAACCATCAATGCAAACATAAAACTTTGTACCTTTAATCAATATGCTTTACAGAACACCAGGGGTTTATGTTGAAGAAATAGGCATGTTTCCTATGTCAGTTAAATCAGTTGAATCTAATATTCCTGTTTTTATTGGTTACACGGAGAAGGCAGAGAAAGATGGTTTGAATCTTACACTAATACCAACCACGTTATCTTCTAGACTAGAATTCGAAGAACTATTTGGAGAAGCGAAATCAGAAACTGGAATTTCGGCAATTGTAACCGATAGTATTATAAGTTCGGGCACTTCAAGGACGGTTGAAGTACAACTTCAGAATCCAAACCCTTTTATTTTGAGTTATGCTTTGCGAATGTTTTTTGCCAACGGCGGCCATCAATGTTATGTAGTTTCTGTCGGGCAATATGGTATTGATGCTACACCTAAGGCGTCACAAGTTGAGACAACGCACTTAGAGGCAGGATTGGCAACAATTAATCAAATAGATGAGCCTACCTTAATTGTATTTCCTGATGCAACTTCTTTGAATTCAAAAGTAGATTTCTACAACCTCTATAACCATGCTTTGAATCAATGTCAACAACGACGCGATCGATTTACGATTATTGATACTTACTCAAGTACTAACCTCAATAATGACATAACTGAATTACGAAACACGATTGTAGCCGATAGAGAATTTTTAAAATATGGTGCGGCCTATTATCCATATTTAAAAACAAACTATGGTTATCAATTTACCGAGGATGACATAATAATCAAGCATCATCTTAAAGCGGCGGATGGAACTTTGACAGATGGAGCACTTGATGAACTAACATTGGATGACATTGCTGGAGAAGAGCCAATACTACATAGTGAGATTTTAGCAAAAATTACAGAGCTCAAAATAATATTGCCGCCGTCAGCAGCTATGGCAGGAATTTATGCACGTATTGATAAACAACGGGGCGTATGGAAGGCGCCAGCTAATGTAAGCGTTTTAGATGTTATAGGTCCTTCAATTCTGATTTCTACCGCCGAACAGGAGGGTTTGAATGTCGACGCTGTTGCTGGTAAATCTGTCAATGCCATACGTGTTTTTACCGGAAAGGGAACATTGGTTTGGGGCGCAAGAACACTGGCTGGTAATGATAATGAATGGCGATATGTTTCTGTAGTAAGATTTTTTATTATGATAGAAGAATCTATTAAAAGGGCTACGGAGGCTTTTGTTTTTGAGCCAAATGACGCGAATACTTGGGTAAAAATAAAGGCCATGATTGAAAACTACCTAACAATTTATTGGCGTTCTGGAGCACTAGCAGGAGCAAAAACGGATGAGGCATTTTTTGCCAATGTTGGTCTCGGTGAAACAATGACAGCTGCTGATATTTTAGATGGACTTTTGATTGTTGAAATAGGAATGGCTGTGGTCAGACCCGCCGAATTTGTAATTCTCCGGATCTCTCATAAAATGCAAGAATAATTAATATCTAAGGATAGTTTTCTTTTCTAATGGTCTTTATTTGCGCAACAAATCAAATCGATGGGTATATTTTAATGTCAAGCTTTGATTGTCAATCCCATCTAACAAATCTTTGTCCTTTACTAAATTCACGACCACAAAAAGTCCCGTATTCGCATTTTGCAACCAACCAAATCGGGCATTAACCGAAGTAATATTCGAGATATTATTATGCTGTATCAAACTTTGAACAAACATTCGAGGCGTGAACGAATAGGAGAAACGTGCACCACCAACAAAGGCCGTCACATCGCCATTTGGTAAATTAAGAATGTTATGACTTGCAGTAAATGATGAATTAAATTTATCACCTACTCTAAAATTTAAAGTACCACTATTAGAAACACGATCACCACCAAAATAACCACCTATTACAGTTCTTCCACTAACTGACACAGATTTATTCGGGTTGGTAATCCAAACCAATTGCAATTCACTATGATTATATAAATCTACAGGCACAGTGACACCAGATAAATTAAAATCTTGAAGCACTCTTTCGGTTGTAAAATTAATTCCAGTATGAATTTCAAAACCACTTTCCCAAACCCAATGGTTGTCAATGTGCAAGAATCCTGTGACTTGTTCATCATTAAAATTCCAGTAACCTCTATAAGAAATATGAGGACGTATTTCAAGTAGTTTTCCCCAATTTTTTGGTCTATGTGCTTTAAACAATAATACTTCAGGTTTTTTAAACGAGGTTCGTTGTAAAAAGCCTACTTCTGGATTAAAGCCTTGCCCAACTTCTGTATAGCCTAGATTTATGAGCCAACCATCCCAATTGTAACTTCCAAGTAATTTAAAAGCATGATCTTGCTCATCAATTCCGGGAGTTGAACTTTTAGCTGCAAACCCCGTGATTTGAGCTTTTTTCCCCAATCCCCATTTTCCATCTAAGGCATAGACCCGGTTGTAATCATCTGTCATATCACCAAGTCCTGCTCGATTTATAAAAACGCCACCAATTGACGATCGGCTAGTAGCAAAATCATGATTCACGCGCACTACTGAAAAGTTGTTTTGCTCTATTCCTGCATCTTCAACGTCTTCAGTAAACATACTTAAGAGGCCAATATTAGTTTGGTTTATTTTCCCAGATAAGCGTGCACCTCCAATAATAGGTACCAAGGAACCATCGTTACCAATTCCTATTCGTCTACTAAAAAAGAGATCTACTTCTCCTGGACTTCCAACAGAAAATTGCCCTGCGTTCTCTAAAAAGAAAGGACGCTTTTCTGGAAAGAATAAATTAAATCGATCTAAATTTATTTGTTGATCATCTACTTCAACTTGCGCAAAATCGGTATTATATGTGAGGTCTAATGTTAAACTTGGAGTAATACTGTATTTAACGTCAGCACCAAATTCAAAATTAGTATCTGTATTATTTGGATCTACAGATTTATCATTGGTCACCTGCATTAAAGCATATGGAATCAATTTTAAATTTCCTGGATTTTTTAAGTTAAGACCATGCATTTTTCCTGCTAAGGACAGTCGTTTCATATCAAATCCAATAGGCAAGGATGCCCAATAGGCTGTTTCACTTGTTTTACTAATATTTCTCTGAAAATTAACTCCCCAAGATTGATTGTCGCCACTATTAAATCGTAAAGAGCGTAATGGAATGGCAAATTCTGCACTCCAACCATAATCACCTGTTTCAGTTTTGACTTCCCAAGAAGCATCCCAATTCAAATTTGTGCCACCAATTACACCACCTTGTTGTCGGTTGGCATTAAAATTTCCTTGACCTTCGTTGTCAATTTGAGCATCGTATTCCATGCCACTGGAATTGGTTCCAAATAAAAATCCGTTTTGCTGGTCGTTGTAAGTGTCAACTATAAATAAAAAACTATCCTCATCACTTAAATCTGCATCACGCCTGGAATCTGAAACAACTATCCCTGTTGGATTTGAATCATAACAAACAACAGCTACATAAAAGGTGTTTTTAGAATAAGCAACTCGAATTTCTGTTTTTTCTGAAGCCACGGCACCAAACCTAGGTTTAATTTGTACTAGATCTTCAAGAACATCAATATTTTGCCAAACTTCATCTCCCAATATGTTTCCATCGACTGTTGGATTAGATTCTAAGAGAACGATTTCAAAAGAAGGACGTTCATCTTGTGCAATTGAGTTGGTTAGAAAAATAAAAAAGAAAACAATGAAAAATAATAGTGAACAGCGATTCATAGAATATTAGTAGATAGTTAAAAAATTAAGTGAATATACATTTTTGAATTCAATCTTATAAATTAATTCCAAATCCAAAACTTAAATATGAAGTGTATTCCCTATTGTTTTGTGGTGTAACGCTATCTAACGAATAGGTGAAACCACTATTTGCACTTAGACTTTTACTTATTTTATAGCTTACCTGGAACTCTTCAGAAATGCGATTGTCATTAAAATCACTAAATAAAGGTTGATAATAAATTGTATTAATGATCCTAACAAGTCCGTTGGCAGACACAAAATTAAATGACAAATAAGAACTATTCCTGTGGTTATAAAAACGCTTGTCAAACGCTATACTTTTTTCTTCCTCGTACATATAGGCATAGCCAACATACAATCTAATAGTTGCTTTTAGTTTTTTCCATTGGAAATGGTCAATTTCAGCGTTGTGATCTTCATTTTCGTTTGAAATAATTTTAAATCTAAGTCCGGCACCAATAAGATTTCTTGAACTGACTTCGAGTAATTCATTGTATTGGCTTTGAAAGAATGTTTCAATTCTAAACGCTTTTGAATTGAATAACTTCTCTAATTTGTAGTTAAATCTAAAATGCAAAAACCAATTATTTTGAAAATCTTCTCCCTCAGCTCTAATCAACCTATAATTACCTAGTATTAAGTAAATTTTATTAAGGTCTTTTGATTTAAATTGAGTTCCTAACGAATTTCCAAAAGAAAAAATGGAAGAGCCATTGTTGTTAAAATAACTGAAATTTAGATTGTTTTCTAGAACAAATCTATCAGAATCAGTATGCATTCTTAAGGATTCAATATTTACTAATTGTGCCTGTGAGATAAAACAAAAAACAATAGTAAAAACGGTCAGGCCATTTCTTAATATCATACGGATTATGTTGGTTAGACACACTAAAAATAGTAAAAACAATTTTGTAGGGTATTTAATATTAACACGACCTTATACCTTAAGTATTTAAATTTTCATTTATTTGTAATGCTTTAAACCGAATTGTATGAAACGTTTTGTCCTACTGTTAGTGGTTCTTTTCAGTTTTTTTGGTCATTCTCAAATTCTAGAACCAGTTAAATGGGAATTTGAAACCAAGAAGATAACTGAGACTGAATTTGAACTGCTTTTTATAGCTAATATTGATGATGGTTGGTCATTATACTCTCAGTTTATTGATGATGGAGGTCCTATACCAACAACTTTTACTTTTGAGAAAAATGACAACTATGAATTGATAGATAAGGTTGTTGAAAGTGATGAAAATAAGGTCACCAAAAATGATCCTATATTCGAAATGATAGTTTCTACCTTTGATACAGAGGCTAGATTCTCACAACGAATTAAGTTTATTGGAAACGAAGCCATAATTGAAGGTGATATTCTATTTATGACCTGCGATGACGAAAAATGTATTAATCCACCTCTAGAACAATTCCGATTTAATTATGCCAATGGCGATCTTCAAGTTGCTGCACTTGAATTGGAGGAATCTTTAAATACTGAAACTAGTGGCGTCAATAAAATGCTTTATGGTATGTCTCCAGAGGCACTCTCAAAAGCGGATGAAACTTGTAATAATGAGTTTGCATCAAGAGCAACTGATGTCAAACAAGGCAAATCATTATGGAGCATATTTGGCCTTGGGTTTTTAGGAGGATTATTAGCCCTTTTAACACCTTGCGTATTTCCTATGATCCCATTAACAGTTAGTTTCTTTACCAAAAAGAACGAACAAGATAAAAGCAAGGGCTTATCAAAGGCAATTCTGTATGGCTTTTTTATACTTGCGGTCTATTTAATATTGAGTATTCCGTTTCACTTATTAGATTCGGTTAATCCGGATATTCTGAATGAGATTTCAACCAATGTGGTTTTAAACATTATTTTCTTTCTAATATTTGTGTTTTTTGCCTTTTCCTTTTTTGGCTATTATGAATTAACCTTACCAGCCAGTTGGACTTCAAAAACAACACAAGGAGAAAATATTGGTGGATTTGTTGGTGTCTTTTTTATGGCGCTCACTTTAGCCATTGTCTCCTTTTCATGTACAGGACCAATTTTAGGGTCTTTGCTAGCGGGCTCTTTAACTGCAGATGGTGGCGCTTGGCAATTAACGGCAGGAATGGGTGGCTTTGGACTTGCTCTTGGACTACCGTTTGCACTATTTGCGGCATTTCCTGGCTGGCTTAATTCATTACCAAAATCTGGAGGCTGGCTAAATACCACAAAAGTAGTTTTAGGCTTCCTAGAATTGGCCTTGGCTTTCAAATTCTTATCAAATGCAGATTTAGTAAAACATTGGGGATTGTTGAAAATTGAAGTCTTTTTAGGTATATGGATTGTGATTTTTGCTGGCTTGGCCTTGTATTTATTTGCGAAGATCAAGTTTCCGCATGATTCACCAATTAAAAAATTATCATTTTCAAGAATCAGTTTTGGAATTCTAATAGCCGCATTTACCATTTATTTGGCTTCAGGATTTAGAGTGAACAAAGACACAAATACGTTCCAATCACTAAAATTATTAAGTGGATTAGCACCACCAGTAGGATACAGCTGGTTGTATCCGAATGATTGCCCCAATAATTTGGATTGTTTCAAGGACTTGAAAGAAGGGGTAGCTTATGCACAAAAGGTAAATAAACCTATAATGCTTGATTTTACAGGCTACGCTTGTGTGAATTGTAGAAAGATGGAAGAACATGTTTGGCCAGAAGATAAAATTAAAGATTATTTGAAAAATGACTTTGTACTTATTTCATTGTATGTTGATGATAAGGCTGAGTTGCCTACAGAACAACAGATCATGGTCAATAAAGTAAATGGCGGAACACGCTTATTAGAAAATTATGGTCATAAATGGGCGCATTTTCAAACACAATTCTTTCAAATTAATTCGCAACCATTTTATGTTTTGTTGAGTCCAGATGGTACGCAAATTTTAAATGATCCTGTGGGCTATACGCCTAATGAAGATGATTATGCGCAATTTTTGCAATGTGGAGTTGAGGTTTTTCAACAAACTCAGAAACCTCAAGCGGCATTCGATTTAAACTAATAAATGTCTTAAATTCCTTAAGAAACAAGGGAGAAGTTTGATAAAACTTTAACGAGAACATGGTTGTATAGGTACTTTGAAGCGTGTATCTTCGTTAAGCATAGAGGAAAATGAATGTCTGAGAAAAAACAACTTAAATACGATAAGGCCTATTTACGAATGGCTTTAGAATGGGGAAAGTTATCCTATTGCAAACGAAAGCAAGTTGGCGCAATTATTGTGAAAGATAGAATGATTATCTCTGATGGCTACAATGGTACACCATCAGGGTTTGAAAATTTTTGTGAAGATGATGAGGGCTATACCAAGTGGTATGTATTGCATGCAGAAGCTAATGCCATTCTTAAAGTAGCCGCTTCAACACAATCTTGCCGAGGAGCAACGTTATATATAACCTTATCTCCTTGTAAAGAATGTAGCAAACTCATTCATCAAGCTGGAATTGTAAGGGTGGTTTATATGAAAGCCTATAGAGATGATTCTGGAATTCGTTTTTTAAAAAAAGCAGGCGTCGATACAGCACTTGTTGAAAATTTAATCTGATGTTAAAAAGTAAAAAGTTCATTCCTTTATTTTTAGGTGTTGCTATTGCAGCGGGAATTTTTATTGGCGGTAAATTAGATTTCGCCGATTCTAATGATCGCCTATTTACATCAAATTCAAAGAAGGACAAACTCAATAGACTTATAGATTATATAGATCATGAATATGTTGATGATGTGAATACAGATAGCATAGTAGATGTGACTGTAAACAGAATACTTGACAATCTAGATCCGCATTCTACTTATATTCCAAAAGAAAATTTACAGAGTGTTACAGAAAACATGAAAGGAGATTTCGTGGGCATTGGGGTCAGTTTTTACACTTTTAGAGATACGGTTACTGTCATTAGGGCTTTAGAAGGCGGCCCAAGTATAAAAGCAGGAATTAGAGGAGGAGATAGAATTATTTCGGCTAATGGCGAACCAATTTATGGCAAACAATGGACCAATGATGCTGTTGTAAATAGGTTAAAGGGAGAAAAAGGATCAAAAGTTAAATTAAAAATTTACAGACCTAGTGATTCCGATTTTCTAGAATTTAATATCAAACGAAATGATGTTCCAATTAGGAGTGTTGAAGCGGCTTATCTGTTAGAAAATGACTTAGGTTATATTAAGATTAATCGTTTTGCTGAAACTACTTTTAAAGAATTCAAAAAAGGACTTGAGCAACTGAAAAAGGCAGGTGCTAATGAGTTGGTCCTTGATTTAAGAGATAATCCAGGAGGATTTTTAGGAATAGCTGAACAAATAAGTGATGAGTTTTTAGAAAATGAAAAATTAATTCTATTCACAAAAAATAAAAAAGGGAAGGTTGTAAGAAGCTACGCAACCAAGAAAGGTTCTTTTGAAGAAGGTCATGTTTATGTCTTACTAAATGAAAATTCAGCATCTGCTAGCGAGATCATAGCTGGTGCCTTGCAAGATAATGACAAGGGAACAATAGTAGGTAGACGTAGCTATGGCAAGGGGTTAGTGCAACGTGAAATGGCTTTAGGTGATGGCAGCGCTGTCAGGCTAACCATATCACGCTATTATACGCCAACCGGACGATCAATTCAGAGGAGTTATGAAAATGGCAACAAAGATTATTACGACGATTATTATAAGCGACTTCAAAGCGGTGAATTGTCGAATGAAAGTAATATTGAAGTAGCAGATTCTTTAAAATTTACAACACCTAAAGGCAAAATTGTATACGGTGGCGGAGGTATCATACCAGACGTATTTGTACCTATAGATATAAGAATGGAGAATGAAACCGTAAAACGAATTGTGGCAAGTGGCATCATGAGTAATTTTATTTTTGAAGAGCTAGAAAAAGCTAGAAAATCGTTTTCTAATTTTAGTAGAGAAGAATTCATTACTAATTTTGAGGTAACCAATGATGTTTTAGAAAGATTTGGCGAATATTTAAACTTAAAAGCGCGATTTAAAATTCCTTTTGCAGCATATAACGATGAGGTTAAATTATTTTTGAAAGCCACATTGGCAGAACAGCTATTTGGAAATGAAGCCTACGTGCAGGTAGTGAACTCTAATGATGTTATGCTTGATAAAGTCCTAGAGTTAAATAGCAACTAAGGCACTTCAATTTTGTCATGAACTTTGGTGTGTTTACCATCATTCCATAAAGTTAATATATCTGTCGCCACGTGTGCTCCACTTCCAGAGGCCATGGCAAATTGACTACGCCATCCTGCCAATGTACCAGCAACATATAAATTATCTTCAATCAAATGATCTACATTTTTTAGCCAGATTCTATTTTTTTCTGCAACTGTTCTTGGGTGTGGTTCAATAAATTTCTCCAAACCTTTAATGGTCATTAAATTGGTGTATCCTACTGCAATAACTACGGTTTTAGAAGTGTAAGAATCCTTGTTTGTTTCAACTTTAAATCCAACATCAATTCTTTTTATTGATATAACTTTCTCTTTTTCAAATTGTTCTATGTGCGAATATAAATTGGCCAACTGAAGCTTTCCAGTTATTAAGATAGAAGCTCCTGTTGTATTGGGTTCTAAACCTAACACATTATTGAAAAGGGCGTTATTTAAATGTGATGATTTTTGATGTAAAAGAATTCCAATTTTTTTGTCTTTAACATAGTCACGTTTATATGCTGAACCTAGTACCAGAGCGCAAGACATTCCTGCAGCTCCACCACCTACAATTAACACATCAAACATCATGATTTCTGTTTTAAAGTTTGAGCAATCTTTTTTGAAGTTAATAGAATTGCCAAAATTAAAATGGCACATAATCCTGCAAGAATGGTAATGGCTGAAATAATGCTTTCATCACCAAATGGATTTTGAAAGTCAATTACCGTAATATTATATACAACCAAAATTATCGAGAGCAACATGAGAATGTAAATAAAGACTTTCATTAAAACAACGCTTTAATATTTGTAGTGAATAATTTAACTGCTATTGCTAACAAAATTACACCAAAAACTTTACGAATAATACTGATTCCGTTTTTTCCAATGATATGTTCAATTTTTGCTGATGTTTTAAGAACTAAATAGATTACTAAGACATTAACAATCACTGCAACAATTATATTTTCTATTCTAAATTCAGAACGAATCGCCAATAGTGTTGTTAAACTTCCTGGACCTGCAATTAATGGAAATGCCAATGGAAATATTGAGGCAGTCATAGAGTTGTTCTCCTCTTCTTTATAAAGTGTTATCCCTAAAATCATTTCTAATGCGAGAAAGAACAATACAAAAGCACCAGCAATAGCAAATGAATTAACATCTATACCAATGAGGTTCAAAATACTTTTCCCTAAAAATAAAAATATGATCATAATTAAGCCAGCTATTAGTGCGGCTTTTTCACTTTGAATATGGCCTACTTTTTTTCTGAGATCAATAATAATAGGAATGTTACCTACAATGTCAATGACCGCGAATAGGATCATAAATGCTGTAAATATTTCTTTGATATTGAATTCCATGATTTGAGTCTTAAAATTTGCGGCAAAGATCGTCAATTAAAACGAAATTTTTAATACTAATTGACTCTAAAAATTTGATATTTTTTATGATAATATTTCAACCACATTAAATGTATATTTGTGCTATGTTTCAATTGGGGAAAGCCATAGTTTCTGAAGAAATAATAGAAAATGATTTTGTATGTAATTTAAGTGCATGTAAAGGAGCTTGTTGTGTCGATGGTGATGCAGGTGCGCCATTAACCGAAGTTGAAACAAACATATTAAAGGACATTTATCCAAAAGTGAAACCGTTTTTAAGGCAGGAAGGAATTGATGCTATTGAATCTCAAGGTGTTTTTACCAAAACAAAGAATAATGAATTTGAAACACCTTTGGTTAACAATGCAGATTGTGCCTACGTAATTTTTGATGAGTATGATGTTGCTTTGTGCGCTATAGAAGAAGCGTATAATCAAGGCGAAGTTACTTGGAAAAAACCAATTTCATGTCATCTGTATCCCGTGAGAATTAAAGAATATACCGATTTTACAGCACTCAATTATCACAAATGGCAAATCTGTAGTGATGCATGTATATTAGGCAAAGAATTACAAGTGCCGATATATAAGTTTGTCAAGGAGGCTCTTATCAGAAAGTTTGGTGAAGCGTGGTATTCTGAACTTGAAATGATTGCCAATAAAATGAAAGGTAATTAAGCAGATTCTAGAATGTTTTGTCTAATAGGAATTGCAATCACCACTTGTGTTCCAACCGATTGTTTGTTTTCATCATACAAGTCTTCAATATTAATATGATAAATTCCTTCATAACCTTTTGAGAAATTTTCAAGTCGTTCTTTTGTTAACTCTATTCCTACCGATTTTCGCTGCAATGTTTTTTTCTTTTTTATAGAGGCTGAAGCCAACCTGCCAATGCCATTATCATTAATTGAAATTTTAACATGATCCTCATTTTTATTGACTTTAAGACCTATTTTTTTGGAACCTATTTTAGACGAAAGACCATGCCATAAAGCGTTCTCTAAAAATGGTTGTAATATTAATGAGGGTACTCTAACGGTTTCAATATTAACTGAATCGTCTATGTCAATATCGAAATCAATTTCGTTATTAAAACGAATGTTCTCTATATTCATATAAAGCTCCATTGTTTGTAATTCTTCGGCTAAAGAAATACTTTTTTCTTTGGACACTACTAATATTTTACGGATCAATTTGGCAAATTTATTAAGGTAATAAACCGCATTTTCCTTTTCATTATTAATAATATATAATTTGATTGAATTCAATGAATTAAATATAAAATGTGGATTCATTTGGCTTCTCAACATATCTTGTTCAAGCCTTAAAATTTTCTTTTCATGATTCAGTTTTCTATTTCTACTCATTCCAACAAATATCAATGCTGACAGCAATAGGACCACGATCCCAATAAGTGCAGATAATTGTATGTTTTGTAATCGAGACTTGACCTTTTCATTTTCAATTGCTAATTCTTTAATTTGATCTATTTTGGTATCGTTGTCATATTTTAAAATAAGGTCATTTATATAATTGAGATTACGCTGATTGGTAATACTTTTTTCAATCTCAGTAGCTTTCTGAAAATTAAATAAGGCCATCTCACTATTTCCAAGGATTTTGTTTAAATCAGACAAATGCATGCGTGATTCTGCTTCAACGGATTTTAAACTAAATTTTTCGGCTATTGAAACGGCTTCTTCCAAATGATTTTTGGCATTTTCATAATCTGCCATTTCTTTTTCAACAGAGCCTAAAGTGGAGAGTGATGTGGCAATATAAAATTGATCACCAACACCTTTAGCTTTTTCATAGGCATCTCTCACCATTTTTAATGCATCATCATGTTTACCCTGCTTCAGGTACACTTGACCTATACTGTTAAAACAAATGGCTCGACCAACATCTGAATTAATCATTTCATTATAAGATAAACTTTTGTTGTAATCGATCAGAGCAGCCTCTAAGTTGCCTTTCCCTTCTTTTGAATAACCAATGTTATGGTAGTTGATAGCCAGACCTAATTTATTATTAGTTTCAGTTTCTATGGCCAAAGAACTTTGAAATTTAGCTAGTGCCATATCGTATTGTTCAAGCGCTAAATAAATATTTCCCATGCTATTTAGAGAGACAGCAATACTTCGTTGAATATCTTCAGATGGATTTTCAACTGCCTTGGCAATTACAAATGCCTGAGTATGATAATCTAAGGCAGAACGCACCATGTCCATACGCCTATGCACAACCCCTAGCATGTTTAAGCTAATAGCGCGTAGGCTTGAATTGTTGATTTCAATTGCTAAAGCCTCAGCCTTTTTATGGTATTCAATTGCCTGAGGATACAACGAAATATTTCTATAAATGATGCCAAGGGCGTTTAAGGCATAACTCTCGCCTTCAGAATAATGAAGAGCGAAACATTCTGATGCCAATCGCCTCATTTTAGTGGAATCACTTTTAAATTTTCTAAATGATGATTCTATTGTATTGTATTCAGTAGGTTGTTTAATTAAAAGAGTGTTCAATGATTCTTGAAAAGAGTTGTTTTTTCTTTGTGAGAAAGAATGAACCGAAAAAATTAGCGCACATAACAGTATTACAGTATGGGGCACTAATAATTTATTTATTTTTATTCGCATTATATTTTATCTAAAAAGTCTGATTTTCTTTGGCGTGCTACAGGAATTTTATGTTTAGATTCCATGATGACATATCCTTCTGTTTTTAAAAAAGCTTCAATCTTACTTAAATTAATAATATAGCTATTGTGAATTCTAAAAAAGGACTGCTCTGGTAGTAATTGATTCACTTCCTTTAATTTTTTTGTAACGACCATTTTTTGATTATCCTTTAAGAAAATTGTACTATAATTCCCATCAGACTCTACAAAAATTATATCATCGGCATAAATAAAAACCAGTTTACCATCAGTATTGATGGCAATCTTTTTATTATTAAATGGCTGATCAAACTTAGTCATTAAACGCTCTAATTTGTCGTGATTTAATAATCTTGAATTGTATTTTACAACCTTGTCTAAGGTGCTTATTAGGTCGTCACTGTCTATAGGTTTCAATAAATAATCAATGGCTTCGTGTTTGAGTGCTTTTATCGCATATTCATCATAAGCGGTTGTAATAATCACAGCAAAATCTCTATTTGTAAGTCTTTCCAGAAATTGAAAGCCATCCATAGTAGGCATTTGAATATCAAGAAATAGGCAATCTGGCCTGTTGGTTTTTAAGAATATTAAGGCATCTTCAGGATTGGTAAATGTTTTCAAAATTCCAACTTCATTTCCTAAATTGGAAAGTTCCCAAGTTAGGCTTTGAATTGCTTTTGGTTCATCGTCAACTATAACAGCCTTAATCATTAGCTTTGTTTTATAAATAACATTTTTTCTAAGGAGAAATTTGTGCTATTTGCGTAATTTTTGTTTTATGTAAAGCTACTAATTAATTAGTAAAAAAATTCTTACTGATTATACAATAAATACGACCATCTATACATATAGTCACCGTTCTATGAAGAATTTTAGCCAAATTTGTTCTATTGAGTTCAGAAAAGTTTTTACAACTATAAAAGTTAAAGTGAATGTGGAGATTCACTTTATGATTAAATGCTATTAATCAACTAAAAACCAGAATTTATTCTGGTTTTTTTATTTTGCTAAGAGATATATTCAGTACAACTATTTTATAATAGTTTTAGTTAGTTTAGTTAATTATTAGGGGAAAAGTGAGTGTATTTATACACTCACTTTTTATTTGTAATTATTTGTAAAATATTTTCACCAAAAGTGCACGAAAATTTAAAAAATGCCGATTGACATAAGACCTTACTCCTAAAGGGTTACCATTTTTTCAAATAATCTAAACAATTGAACAACAGCGTTGTACGCTCATTTCCATTTTTACAACGCTGTAAGAAAAAAACCACCCGTTGTTAAAAACTTGTTAACAATGTTTATAAAATCACCTTTCTTTTTAAAGGTCTTTTTTAAATATTTGTTAGTTCCAAATCAAAACAAAAATCAGTATTAATTTTTAGTAATCAACACATCACATGTCAAAACAAACTGAACCAATTCTACAAGACAATAAAGATCGATTTGTCATATTTCCAATTCAACACCACGACATATGGGAATGGTACAAAAAATCTGAAGCTAGCTTTTGGACTGCCGAAGAAATTGATCTTCACCAAGACCTTGCAGATTGGAACACCAAGTTAACTGATGATGAAAAATACTTTATCAAACATATTCTTGCATTTTTTGCGGCAAGTGATGGTATTGTAAATGAAAATTTAGCTGAAAACTTCGTTAATGAAGTCCAATATAGTGAGGCTAAATTCTTCTATGGATTTCAAATTATGATGGAAAATATTCATAGTGAAACCTATTCATTGTTAATTGACACTTATGTGAAGGATGACAAAGAAAAAGATCTTTTATTTAATGCTTTGGAAAACTTTCCAGCTATTATGAAAAAAGCTGAATGGGCTTTAAAGTGGATTGAATCACCAAGTTTTGCAGAACGGTTGATTGCATTTGCAGCAGTAGAGGGAATTTTCTTCTCAGGGGCATTTTGTTCAATTTTCTGGTTAAAAAAACGTGGTTTAATGCCTGGATTGACCTTCTCTAATGAGTTAATATCTAGAGACGAAGGAGTACATTGTGATTTTGCGGTACACCTTCATAATAAACACCTTATCAATAAAGTACCAAAAGAGCGCATTACGGCTATTTTAGTTGATGCGTTAAATATAGAGAGAGAATTTATCACCGAATCTTTACCAGTAAGTTTAATTGGAATGAATGCTAAATTAATGACCCAATATTTAGAATTTGTAACCGATAGATTACTAGTAGAATTAGAATGCGAAAAAGTTTATAATGCCACAAATCCGTTTGATTTTATGGATATGATATCGCTACAAGGAAAAACTAATTTCTTCGAAAAACGCGTATCAGAATATCAAAAAGCAGGCGTACTGAACAAAGAGGAGGAGGAAGATAAATTCAGTTTTGACGCCGATTTTTAGATCGGAAACACACATTTTTATGAGTAATAAAGTGCTTTAAAGAGCATTTTAAAAGAAATTAATTAATCTATTGAGAGTTCGTTTGAATTAATATAAAATGAAAGCTCAAGCTAACTAACTAACCATTTTTCTGAAGGTGGCAGCTTTTCAGAATAATAAAAAATTAAACAACTTATGTTTGTACTAAAAAGAGACGGAAGAAAAGAGCCAATCATGTTTGACAAGATCACTAGCCGAGTTCGTAAACTTTGCTATGGATTGAGCAATCATGTAGATCCAGTGAAAGTAGCAATGCGTGTTATAGAAGGATTATATGATGGCGTAACAACAAGTGAATTGGATAATTTGGCAGCTGAAGTTGCCGCAACATTAACAACTGCTCACCCTGATTACGCCAGATTAGCTGCTAGAATTTCTGTTTCAAACTTACATAAAAACACAAAAAAGACCTTTAGTGAGGTCATGACTGATCTTTATACCTATATCAATCCAAGAACCGGAAAAAAAGCGCCTTTATTATCGGATGAAGTGTACAAAGTAATTGAAGAAAATAAAGAAAAACTTGATTCTACAATTATCTATAATCGTGATTTTGGATATGATTATTTTGGATTTAAAACATTAGAACGTTCCTATTTATTGAAATTGAATGGTAAGATTGCCGAAAGACCACAGCACATGCTGATGCGAGTATCTATTGGCATCCACATCAACGATTTAGACGCTGCTTTGGAGACCTATGAGTTGATGAGTAAAAAATATTTTACACATGCAACACCTACTTTATTCAATGCTGGAACTCCTAAACCTCAAATGTCATCCTGCTTTCTACTTACAATGAAAGACGATAGTATTGATGGTATTTATGATACCTTAAAACAAACTGCTAAAATCTCCCAGTCCGCTGGTGGAATTGGCCTATCTATTCATAATATCAGAGCTACTGGAAGTTATATAGCAGGCACCAATGGAACTAGTAATGGTATAGTGCCAATGCTGCAAGTATTTAATGATACAGCACGCTATGTAGATCAAGGAGGCGGTAAACGAAAAGGAAGTTTTGCAATTTATATTGAACCTTGGCATTCTGATATTTTCGATTTTCTAGATTTAAAGAAAAATCATGGAAAAGAAGAAATGCGAGCACGGGATCTCTTTTATGCCATGTGGATTCCAGACCTCTTTATGAAACGTGTCCAAGAAAATGCTGAATGGACTTTAATGTGTCCAAACGAATGTCCTGGATTACCAGACACACATAGTGAAGAATTTGATGCACTTTATTTAAAGTATGAAGAGGAAGGAAAAGGAAGAAAAACAATTAAGGCAAGAGAGCTTTGGGAGAAAATACTCGAATCACAAATTGAAACAGGAACGCCTTATATGTTGTATAAAGATGCAGCTAACAGAAAATCTAATCAAAAGAATTTAGGAACTATTCGTTCTTCAAATTTATGTACTGAAATTCTGGAATATACGTCACCAGATGAAATTGCTGTTTGTAATTTAGCGTCAATTGCTTTACCAATGTTTGTGAAAAATGGCGCGTTTGATCACAAAGAATTATTCAAAATCACAAAACGGGTTACTAAAAATTTAAATAAAGTAATTGATAGAAATTACTATCCTGTTAAAGAAGCTGAAAATTCAAACTTTAGACATAGACCAATTGGCCTTGGTGTTCAAGGTCTAGCAGATACCTTTATTAAACTTAGATTACCATTTACGAGCGAAGAGGCTAAACAATTAAATCAAGAGATTTTTGAAACTCTTTATTTTGCTGCAGTTACTGCTTCAGTGGAAGAGGCACAAGTCGATGGACCATATGAAACTTACAAAGGATCACCAATAAGTGAAGGTAAATTTCAACATAATCTTTGGAATATAAAAGACGAAGAATTAAGTGGTCGTTGGGAATGGGGAAAACTTCGTAAAAAAGTATTAAAACACGGCGTTAGAAATTCGTTGCTTGTTGCACCTATGCCAACCGCAAGTACGTCTCAAATATTAGGTAACAATGAATGTTTTGAGCCATATACTTCAAACATTTATACCCGACGTGTTTTGTCTGGTGAATTTATCATAGTAAATAAACACTTATTGGAAGATTTAGTTGGATTGGGCTTATGGAATGAAGGATTAAAACAGGAAATTATGCGCGCCAATGGATCTATTCAAGACATTGATATTATACCAGAAGAGATTAAGGAGCTTTATAAAACTGTATGGGAATTGAGTATGAGAGACATAATTGATATGTCAAGGCAAAGAGGGTATTTTATTGATCAATCCCAATCACTTAATTTATTTGTCGAAGGCGCTACTATGGCTAAATTAACCTCTATGCATTTCTATGCATGGAAGAGTGGCTTAAAAACTGGAATGTATTATCTACGTACAAAAAGTGCTGTTGATGCCATTAAATTTACGCTTGACAATAAGAAAAAAGAGCAACCGGTTGCTGTTGTTGCCGAGGTAGCAGAAACTGAAGCCACAATTGTAGCGCAACAAAAACAGAAAGCTGTAAAAACTGCAGAAAAATTTGTAGAACAAACCACTGAGGTTGAACCATTATCTCCTGAAGAAATGAAAGAACTTATTGCTCAGGCAAAAGAAGCGGAAGGTGATGATTGTTTAATGTGTGGTTCATAGGTAAACTTGCTTTCGGGCAAGCATAGAACGTTGCGAAAAAGGAGGAAGCTAATAGTTTTCTCCTTTTAGTTTAATGTATCAGTGCCTAAATAGCCATCATCTTTGTTGTAATACCATGCACGAACTTTTGGCATTTTAATATTACTTACAATTGTTTCATCGGTTAGAAGAATATACTCGCCACTATCATCTATCATATTCCCAGATTCATCCGTTTTAAAGAATTGATAAATTTCCATTGCATAGGTTTCAGGATCAAAATAGAAGTACCAGATATCACTTCCAACAGTTTCATCATAGGTTGCTTTAATAACTAAATATTCTTTTCCTTTAAAAGTTTTTATTTCATATTCAGATTCTATGTTGGTACCAGGATCTTTTAACTTCATAGGAAGACCATATAAATATGTATAATAATTACTATACATTTTGGCGCGGTCACAAGTCAACCCGTTAGAAAATAATTCAGATTTACTCAATTCAGTTTTGCCATTTAATGCTATTGTACATTTACCCTTGTCTAAGGTATACTCCGTTTTTAAAGTATCCCGTACGGCCTTCACATAAAAATAGTCTTCTGGCAAATTAATAATGATTTCACTTTCTCTATTAGTTTGTTTAGGCGTTTCCATGGTAACATTTAGTGTGCCATTAAATGAAGGCCATTCGCTTTCTGGGTCATGGTAAGCAATGGCATTTTCCAGAATTTGCTCTGAAGTTAAAGTGTTTTGGCAAGACGAGATGATTACCAAGAATGATGCAAAGACGATAACTTTTTTCATAAGGGTATTAAGTATTTTGTAGACTAATTTAGAGTATTTTTATGGATAATTTGAAACATGACATAAGTCATGTGTATCCAAAAATGAATTTGTTTATTTTATCAACTATTATTTGTAATAGTTAGTCGTCAAAACCTTTACTAGAATATGCAATACGGATTTACTGACATTCTACAACTTTTAGGTGCCTTAGGCGTCTTTCTATTTGGAATGAAAGTAATGAGTGACGCCTTACTAAAATTGGCTGGTAACAAGATGCGTTCCATCTTAGCCACAATGACTTCCAATAGATTTCTTGGAATTTTTACAGGATTCTTTATTACTTCAGTTATTCAGTCGTCATCTGCAACAACTTTAATGGTAGTCAGTTTTTCGAATGCTGGACTTCTAACACTTACAGAATCTATTAGTGTTATCATGGGAGCCAATATAGGAACAACTATTACTGCCTGGTTGATCACTATTTTAGGATTTAAAGTCAGCATGAGCGCTATTGCATTACCATTGGTTGGATTTGGATTTGCAATGACATTTGCAAAACGTGAAAACTTAATAAATTGGGGTAATTTCATCATTGGATTTGCGCTCTTGTTTATTGGACTTCAGTTTTTGAAGGATGCCATGCCAGATATTAATAACAATCCTGAAATTCTTTCCTTTTTGGCAAAGTATACGGACCTGGGCTATTTGTCTGTCCTGTTATTCTTACTAATTGGAACAATATTAACAGTCGTTATTCAGTCCTCTAGTGCTACGATGGCATTGACATTAATTATGTGTGCCCAAGGATGGATACCTTTTGAGTTGGCTGCTGCGATGGTATTAGGTGAAAATGTTGGAACCACAATAACAGCAAATTTAGCGGCAGTGGTCGCTAACTATCAGGCAAAACGAACCGCTCGTGCCCATCTTGTATTTAATTTGATGGGTGTATTATGGATGCTAATTTTGTTCTACCCATTTTTAAAATTTGTAAGTTGGTTAACTCAACAAATGGGATCAGATTCACCTTATATTTCAGCTGCTGCTATTCCAGTAGCTATTTCACTATTTCATACAACATTTAACATTATAAATACATTCTTACTTGTTTGGTTTGTAAATCCAATAGCGAGGTTTGTAGAGAAAATAGTACCTGTAAAATTACTTCCAAAAAGAGAAATTGATGAGCCTAAATTTTTAAAGAAGAGCGTAATTAAATTTCCGGAAACAGCTATATCTGCACTAATTAAAGAATCTAAATACTTATATAAAAACACAATTTTTGAAATTGTGGCACACGCATTAAATCTTCACAGAGAAGATATTAAATCTACAACCAAACCAAAAAAAGTAGTTAAGGAATCTACCACAGATCTACATGTAGATGTGCGTGATTTATATCTGGTAAAGGTAAAAACTATATATGGAGAAATTATTAAATATGCTACTACAGCTCAAAGTACTTTAGATTTGACAAATGAACAAAACAAGCAAATTACAGAAATTAAAATTGCCAATAGAAAGATGGTAGAAATTATTAGAGATGCTAAAGAATTAGGAAAAAACGTCTCGATTTATATGGAATCTGACAATGAACATCTAAAGAAGGAGTACAATAGATTTAGAAAGAAAGTAGTTAAAGTTTTACGCGTCATTTACTTGTTTAGAAAAGAAAAGGATAATCAGTTATACTATAATAAACTTGTAAAATTAAAGAAAGAAACCAAAGTTAATAAGCATGTAGGTAGTAGACAAATAGATAATCTTATACGAAAAGATCTAATTACGGTAGATATGGCCTCATCATTAGTCAATGATAATGATAACGTCAATGATTTGATTGGAAATTTGATAGCTGTCGCCGAATTACTATATGGTAAAAGAGATACACTTTTAGAAAATGGGGACAAATAAAAAAAGCACCTCTACATAGAGGTGCTTTTCTAGACTAAACTAACTAACTAACCCTATAAACTAGGGCTTGAATCTGATTTTGAAGCGTCAGATTCATTTTTTTTATCTGGATTAACCTCCTCAACTTCAACCGATATTGTAGCAGGTTCAACAGACCTATCATGAGATTGATGATATTCTTCTAACAAACTCATTGTTGCATTCATTAAATCTTTAGTTTCTAATAGTACACTAAAGTATAATGTGGTGTTCTTAGGGCTTGATTCTTCAGTTCTTGTACGTTTGACTTGTTCTTTGATTTTGTCTTTAACCAAATCATACACCTCTGATTTTTCGTCTATAATATTTCCTATTTCCTCAAAAGAACCAGACTTAAATGCAGATACCAAATCTGCAAATAGTACTTCAAGCTTATCGTCAATGGCTTTAAGCTCCTTAATCTGACTAAATTTTAGTTTTTTATGATTATTGTTAATGTGTTTGTGACTAACTTTAGAGATATAATCTAAGGATTGCGACATATCCTGCAGATAACCTAAAATGTTTATGTAGAAACCACTAGCATCAATGCTAGATTCGTCTAAATTCTTAATAAAGTAAAAAATGTTGTCACGAAGGTCATCAATTTCATCCGTTAATTTGATCACTTGTTTTTTACTTTTCTTGAGTAGTGCAAGATCTTGTCTAGCAAGCCCCACTATGGCATTCGAATAAATCCTGTTCGTTCGTTTTACAACATTGGCAATGTTTTTAGCACTTTCCTGAATCACACCTTGAAGTGAACTACTCTCAGCTTTTTCTAGACTATCTTCAGCCTTAACGACCTTAGATTTCTTGTTATGAGCAACGTAATTTCTTACCAATAATAAGATTGCCAATAATAAGAAAACTGGCACCATTACTTTTACATTCCAATTAAGAAAATAGGCTACAATAGCCGCCGCAATAAACGCACTAAAAGCAGTAAAGAACCATCCTCCAATAACATTTAATACACCAGCCACTCGATAGACAGCACTTTCTGCTCCCCAGGCTCGATCTGCCAACGAAGTACCCATGGCCACCATAAAAGTAACATAGGTAGTAGAGAGTGGTAATTTCATTGAAGTTGCAATTGAAATTAGAACACTTGCAACCATTAAATTAACTGCGGCACGAACCAAATCAAAAGCCGGCAATTCATGTGTTTTCTTTTTTGCTAATGTTATTACTGGAGTTTCAAATTGCTTTTCAATTTTATTTTGCCATGATTCTGGTAAGATATAAGAAGACATTTTAGACATCATCAATGCAGATCTCACAAAACCACGCGATAAAAAATTTGGTTGGAATCGTTCCTTCGTTTCCTCCTGGCTTGAGAGGTCAATTGATGTTTTCACAACAGATTTTGCTTTGCTTGAAAACCACAATGTCAAAACCATCACTAATCCAGCTAGAAGGAGTAACAATGTTGGGGTTGGCACTTTAGAGGCCAAAACCTCCATACTAAAAGCGTCCGCTGCAACCCCAGAGGCTAACCATGCTTCATAAGACTGCCAAGCTGCTATAGGAACACCTATAAAATTCACCAAATCATTTCCTGCAAAGGCAAGCGCTAAGGCAAACGTACCAACAATAATAATTAATTTATATATATTTTTTTTGAGAGTAGTTACAAATATATAAGACAATAGTGACCAAAAGATTAAACTAACTCCAATTATGCCTAGTACCTGTTCCTCTAAAAAATCATTAATTTTTGCGCCTCCAATGATGTCAAAAGATTCATTTGCATATGGTGTACCCTTGATACCTTTCATAAAAATAAAGTAAGTAATTGCAGTTAGCGCCACGCCACCAAATAATGCACCTACCCATTTTGCTTTTTTTTCAAAATTAAATGATAATAATACACGAGAGATCCATTGAACAACTGCCCCAATAGTAAAGGCGACTACCACGGAGAGCAGTATACCAAATATAATCTGGGAAGCTTTGGATGTGTTAATATAATGAACTAAATCTCCAAAATCTCCTCCTTCAGTACTATAAATTTTAATCAGAGCCATTGCTACAGCCGCCCCTAATAATTCAAAAACGATTGATACAGTGGTCGAGGTTGGCATACCTACAGTATTAAAGAAATCCAATAGTAGAATATCCGTTATCATAACCGCCATGAATATGATCATAATCTCGGCAAACATAAATTCACCAGGATTGAATATTCCTTTTCTAGCTACTTCCATTAATCCACTGGAGAAAACTGCTCCAACAGCAACTCCCAAACTAGCCACAATCATAATTGTTTTAAATGAAATGGCTTTAGAACCAATTGCCGAATTCAAAAAGTTTACGGCATCGTTACTAACACCCACAACCAAATCTGCGATGGCCAACCCGGCTAGGGCAATGATCATTAATAAATAAATATTATCCATAGTTAGTTTAAATTGTATGCAAATATCTAATGTATTCGCCTTTGTAATGTTATCTAAATGTTATCTATTAAAAATGTATATCTACCTGAAGTCTATATAGAATTTCATTGTTGGCTCCCGCAACTTCCAATAAACTCAAATCCGTCTGAACTTTTAAACTATGACCTACAATGAACTTGGAAAGACCTAAAGTATATTGACTTTCTGCATTTTTACCAGTAATCATTTGGTCTAATTTTATATTTGTGTAACGACCAGAAACCTCCCAATCATTTTTGCACAGAATACCAGTTTGTAGATTTATTCCCTTACCTACTTGTACAACATCTCCTGTTAAAGAGTTATCTGAATTTTTAGCAAATGGATCGTCAGCTGTTCTGTCTGCATATTCAGCCATAAACGAGAATCCTTTATATTTAAACATAGCATCTACAAATAGAGTGTTGATATTAGTTTTATAAAACCCATCACCATCATCAATAATCATATATGAGCCTTGATTGCTTCGATTTTTAACTGCGTTATTGTTATGATCATAAGTAACTCCAATAGCTAACTTTGGTGTCGTTTCTCTTTTGAGATCAGATCCTTTATAATCACCTTTACTCGTAAAATTACCAAATGGTAAAAATTCAAGACGACCAGTATATTGATGGCCTCCTAAATTACCCGAAGTGATGTTTCGACCTTCACCTTGAGCAATAGAAAATATTTCTTTCACTATAAAATTTTCAGACAATTTAATATGATGTCTTAATTGGATTCCTAAATCTCTATCAATATTAAAGCGACTATTTAAAAGCGATCGATCTACTTGCTGGAGATTGGCTGAAGATATAACACGTTCTCTGTTACCAGGAAGTTTAGTTTGACCAAACCAAAGCACGAAATTTTCATGAAAATTCCATTTAAGAACTGCGTCCAATATATATCTCGGCGCGTTGTTAGTATATATTGAAGCTCCTGAAATATCACGATTTGACAATCCTAATTCTAATTTATATTTTAGTTTCGGACTAAAGGCAAAGCCATCAAATTTTAACCTTGCTCTTCTAATTAAAATATTGGATTCCGTACTAGATCCATCCTGAAAATTTGCAGTAGTAAGAACTTGAAAGCGCGCGCCAATTTTCATTGTCCAACTACTATCTTTTCCAACTAAATTAAAAAGGCCTTTACCAAATTTGGGTGATTCAATTTCTTGAGAATGCACAATAAAGGATGTGAAGATCACCGCGAGGAGGATGAGTTTTGATTTCATTTGTTGTTACTTAGTTTTTGTCAAGAACAAAGTACCGACATGAATGTTAAATTAATGTTGCCTAAAGATTACCATTAATTAAAATTGCGACTTGGTTATTAGCTTAATTAATTATCTTGCAAGCCACTAAAAAGCACTATGAACTGGGAGCAACTATTATCTCTAAAACGATTTGGAGACACCAATAAAAGAATAAGAAAAGAACAAGATGAAGCACGACTGGGGTTTGAAGTTGATTACGACAGGATCATCTTTTCATCCGAATTTAGAAGCCTTCAGGATAAAACCCAAGTAATTCCATTATCTCAAACAGATTTTGTACACACCAGACTAACTCATAGTTTAGAAGTGAGCGTTGTTGGAAGGTCATTAGGAAGACAGGTTGGGAATAAAATTCTAGAAAAATATCCTCACCTTAAAGAAATTCACGGTTACCAAATGAACGATTTTGGCGCAATAGTCGCTGCAGCTGCCTTGGCACATGATATAGGTAATCCACCTTTTGGTCATTCTGGAGAAAAAGCCATAGGGCATTATTTTAAAGAAGGCAAAGGGAAAGTATTTGGAGGGGAACTCTCCAAGGAAGAACACCAAGACCTTTGCGAATTTGAAGGAAATGCGAATGGATTTAAAATTCTCACTCAAAACCGTATTGGACGAGAAGGTGGTTTGCGACTAAGCTATGCAACACTAGGGGCTTTTACAAAATATCCTAAAGAATCCCTTCCTAAACGACCAACAAGTCATATAGCGGATAAAAAATATGGTTTTTTTCAAAATGATAAAATAGCCTTTGAAGATGTTGCTAAAGAATTAGGATTAATAAAAACTGGGAAGGGTAATAATGTAGCCTATACACGACATCCTTTAACTTTCTTAGTCGAAGCGGCTGATGATATTTGTTACACTATCATTGATTTTGAAGATGGCATTAATCTGGGATGGATTCAAGAAGAATTGGCCTTAGAATATCTTATTAATCTAGTTAGAAATACAATTGATACAGCAAAGTATCATAAATTAACAAACACACAAGATCGATTGAGTTATCTAAGAGCATTAGCAATAAATTCATTGATTAATGAAGCTGTTTCTGTTTTTATGAAAAATGAAGAAGACATTTTAAAGGGCAGTTTTAAAACAGCACTACTTGACAAAAGCAAATACGAAGCTCAAATAAAGGATATAATAAAAATAAGTGTCGAAAAAATATATCAATCCAAGGAAGTTATTGAAAAAGAAATTTCTGGTTTTCAAGTCATAACAGAACTATTGAACGTTTTTATAACAGCTATCAATAATAGGCATACTAACAATTTGACTAGTTATGATCAACTAATTTTATCCTTCTTACCTAAACATATAACATCTAATGACAATACCCTGTATCATAGATTATTAGATGTGTCTCATTATATAGCGTCATTATCAGATAGTTATGCCGTATTGGTTTATAAAAAATTGAAAGGTTTTCAGCTAAACTAAGGAACTGAGTAAAATTAATTCCGTATTTTTAATACACTTTTTTAACAACCATAACATCATACTCTATGAAGTCTAAACATTTACTTTTTATCCTTTCCCTTAGTTTAGTTGCCGTATGTTCTTATAGCTATTTTTTAGCAGGAGACAATACGAATGAACTGAACATTGAAGAATTGCGAGCGCAACATCAAGCGTTTTTGAAGAACAGTCCCTTTAATGAAACAAAAGATTTAACTCGTGATGAGCGGAAAGCGCTGGCTTTACCACCTAATGCTTATAATGAGCGAAATTGGGAACTTACAATGGACCCAAGCACTGGAAGACCAATGCCAGAAAGACTTGAAGAAGTTCAAGTTGCACTTCTTGAGGAGAGACAAAACAACACACGAGGTGTAGGAGGAGATATTGATAACCCTTGGATTAACAGAGGTCCTAATAATGTTGGTGGACGTACCAAAGGCGTTATGTTTGATCCAAATGACTCTAACAATGAACGTGTTTTTGCAGGAGGGGTTTCAGGCGGGTTATGGGTAAATCAAGATATAACTGATTCAAGTTCTTCTTGGTCGCTGGTAGCAGGTGTTCCAAGTAATGTTCGTGTTAGTGTAATTATTTCAGATCCAAATAATTCAAATACTTTTTATATGGGAACTGGTGAATCATATACTTCTGGACAAGGAATTGGTGATGGCATTTGGAAATCAACAGATGCAGGGGTAACCTGGACAAATATATTTGGAGGTTATACAGGGATGGTAAATGGAGCCTCATTTGTTGATGGAATATTTTACATCAATGATATAGTTGCAAGAGACATTGGAGCTACAACTGAATTGTATGCAACAATTGCTGGAGGATTTTATTCGCTGTCAGGGCCAAGTCAATTTCATGGATTATTTGAACAAGGCCTTTATAAATCGGTCAATAATGGAACGTCTTGGACCAAATTTACTTTAAATGAAACTAACGGTGCACCAAAAAACTTTCAAGATTTAGAATTGGACATTAGTAATAACATTTGGGTTACTTCTACATTAAATTCTTGGGGTTTCACAGGAGGAGAAGTGTTTAGATCAACTGATGGAATTACATTTACTAACTTAGGTGTTATTGCTGCAGATGCAAGACGTATAGAAATTGAACCAGATCCTTCCGATGCAGATACTATGTGGGCCATAGCCAATGTGGTTGGTGCTACACAAGCTGCAGACTTATTTGAAATTACTTATGTTGGACCTGGAATGACTGTTGCTGCAATGGCCAATGAGCCCGAGGATGATGACAACGGGATTCCTGATACAGATTTTACAAGAGGGCAAGCATGGTACGATGTGGCAATAGAATCTGATGCCTCAGGTAATTTACTTGTTGGTGGCATTGATTTATTCAGATCAACAGATCAAGGTGCAACCGCTTGGACGCAAATATCAAAATGGTCAAATAATGCGGATTTGAACCTTCTTACAGCTTCGCTTGTTCATGCAGATCAACATTCTATAACGTATAGACCAGGAACAGGAAATGAGAACAAAGTTGTTTTTGGAACTGATGGTGGTCTTTTTTATAGCGATGATATTACAATGGCAGGTGGAAGTTCAACTAATATTACTAGTAGAAACAAGGATTATGTAACCCTTCAAATTTATAATGGCACGATAGATCAATTAGATGGTGGTGATGGCGATGATATTGGTGGTGGTACGCAGGATAATGGGACTCAATTTACATTAGACGCATCTGCTGGATTGAATGCCTTTTTTGATCCTCCAGGTGGAGATGGTGGTTATACAGAAATAGATAACGCAAGCGGTTATGCAATTGGTACACTTCCTCGCAATAATAGTAGACACAATGCTTACCCATCCTTACCATCTTGGCCAGCAGGGTATTATATCACATCAGGCTCAGGAGGCGATTTTATTAATCAAGCGGCATTAGATAAAAATTTGGATATTTTATATTCAAATGCATCAACTAGTACACCAACGTATGTCATTGAAGTTAACGCTACTTTTACAGGTGGTCCAGGAGGTATTACACGTACTACGCTTGTAGGGACTGTTGGAAACAATTTTCAAGCACCACCAACAGCATTTAAGGTCTCTCCTTTTACACTTGCATCAACTACGTTATTTGTTGGCTTAGAAGATGGTGTTCTTTTGAGAATTGATAACGCAGATGGAGGTGTAGCACCTACCTTTAATTGGATTAATTCACCAACTCCTTTTGCAGGCAGTATCTCTGATATTGAGTTTGGCGCTTCTGAATCAGAAATTTTTGTGACTTTATTCAATTATGGAGTGACAAGTATATGGTATACAAGTAATGGTGGAACATCATGGGCTAGTAAAGAAGGCGATTTACCAGACATTCCAGTTAGATGTATCTTGCAGAACCCGTTATTGCCAGGTGAAGTAATTATTGGTACTGAATTGGGAGTTTGGTCAACCTTAGATTATACAGTTGGTAGTCCAACATGGACTCAAGCTTATAACGGCATGAGTGATGTAGCAATTACAGATTTAGATTTGAGAACATCAGACAATGTTATATTGGCTTCGACCTTTGGACGCGGCTTTTTTACCAGTCAGTTTACTGCAACATTAGGTGTTGGCGAGAATGGTTTTGATAATAGTACAGTAACAATTAATCCAACTATATCGGATGGTGAATTTACGGTGCGTACAAAACGAGCCTTAGGAGAAATTTCATTTCAAATATTTAGTATGACAGGTCAAAAGGTTTATGATTCTAATTTTGAATTAAATGATTCAAATAAAAAGTTCAACCTTGATTTAAGTTCAGGTACCTATTTGGTGAAAATGTTCAACTCAGAACATCAAATTACTAAAAGAATTATTATAAAATAAACCTATTATTAGTGAATAATTTAAAGAGAAGCTTGAAAGGCTTCTCTTTATTTTTTGTGAATTTTAACCGAAAAATTTGCATTTTAACGATAAATGTTGTTATATTTGATTCCAAATCAGCCTATAAACTAAGAACAAAATGAAAAAAAACCTACTAGCCGCCTTGGTCGTATTTTTCTTTACGTTTGTTGTATTACTTGTGATTAATGATATGTCTAATAGAAATAATCAACAAGTTGAGAATCAATATTATGTAATGGACGAATAGCATCTATGGCTATTTTTTACGAATCAAAGTTTAGCGAATCATTTATTGATACGTAATTCTTCTATTGTACTTTTACAAGTATGAAAAACCCTTTTGACGATAGGTATTTTATGAAAAAGGCCCTTCAAGAAGCTAAGTCTGCTTTTGAAAAAGGTGAAATTCCTGTTGGTGCTGTTATTGTTGTAGAGGATAGGATTATTGCAAGATCACATAATTTAACTGAACTTCTTAATGATGTTACAGCCCATGCGGAAATGCAAGCCATAACTTCGGCCGCAAATTTCTTGGGTGGCAAGTATTTAAAGAATTGTACCCTTTACGTTACAATGGAGCCATGTCAGATGTGCGCAGGTGCCTTGTATTGGAGTCAAATATCTAAGGTTGTTTTTGCTGCTGAAGATTCTGAAAGAGGTTTTCAAGTAATGGGAACAAAACTACATCCAAAAACTAAGGTTAAGTCTGGAATATTAGCTAAAGAGGCCTCAGAATTGATTCAACGATTTTTTATAGAAAAAAGAAACCTTAATTAATTACTTTTCCTTCTTTTTAAATTCTCGCATCTTTTTTAAATTCTCATTGGTCAACATGTAATCTTTTAAATTTTTGTCCTTCCAACGATAGTAAGAAAATAGAGGAAATACAACAACAAATAGGCCAACTACACCGATCCCAATTAGCTTCTCCGAATTTTCTGAATCCATACTAAAGCCCGCTATAATACTACCGACAGAAGCTAAAAAAAGGATGAAAATAAGGAGTTTCATATTCAGTTAAATTAGTTTAAACTGACTTAGATTATGATTTCAAATTTAGCTTTAAACTTAATTCTTCTAATTGATCTTCATCTATTGGTGATGGAGCATCAATCATAACATCACGACCAGAATTGTTTTTAGGAAATGCGATAAAATCTCTAATTGTTTCCTGACCTCCAAGAATTGCAACTAGTCTATCTAAGCCAAATGCTATACCACCATGAGGTGGTGCACCATATTCAAAAGCATTCATTAAAAATCCAAATTGAGCTTTTGCCTCCTCTTTAGTAAATCCAAGATGGTCAAACATAAGTGCTTGTGTGTCTTTATCATAAATTCGTATCGACCCACCACCAATTTCATTTCCATTTAACACCAAATCATAAGCATTAGCTTTTACACTTCCTGGATCAGAATCCAAAAGAGCAATTTGGTCTGGTTTTGGAGAAGTAAACGGATGATGCATCGCATGATATCGTTCTGTATCTTCATCCCATTCCAATAACGGAAAATCGACGACCCAAAGAGGCGCGAATTCTTTTGGATTTCGAAGGCCAAGGCGTTCCGCTAATTCCATTCGTAAAGCACTCATTTGTGTCCTTACTTTATGTGTATCACCTGAAAGAACACAGATTAAATCTCCAGCTTTTGCGTTTGTAGCCTCTGCCCATTTGGCCAGATCGTCTTGACTATAAAATTTATCGACTGAAGACTTATAGCTGCCATCTTCATTACATCTGCAGTACACCATACCAAGTGCCCCAATTTGAGGACGCTTGACCCAATCAGTAAGTTTGTCTATGTCTTTTCTGGTAAAACTATTTGCTCCAGGCACCGCAATCCCAACGACTAATTCAGCTGAATTAAATACATTAAAATCTTTATGTTGTGCAACTTCATTAAGTTCGCCAAATTCCATACCGAACCGAATGTCAGGCTTATCGTTGCCATAAGTTTGCATGGCTTTATCATAGGTCATTCTAGGGAATGTCTCGACGTCAACACCATTTATTTCTTTTATCAAATGTCTCGTCAAGCCTTCAAAAGCATTCAATATATCCTCTTGTTCTACAAAGGCCATCTCGCAATCAATTTGAGTGAATTCAGGTTGTCGGTCAGCACGTAAATCCTCGTCTCTAAAACATTTTACAATCTGAAAATACTTATCCATACCTCCAACCATCAATAATTGTTTAAAAGTTTGAGGTGATTGTGGTAGCGCATAAAACTGTCCTTCATTCATTCTACTTGGCACAACAAAATCACGAGCGCCTTCAGGAGTAGATTTAATCAGGTATGGTGTTTCTATTTCTATGAATCCCTCATTAGATAAATAATTTCTAACCTCTTGTGTTACTTTATGACGAAACATCAAATTATTTTTAACAGGATTTCTTCTTATGTCTAAATAGCGATATTTCATTCGTAACTCTTCTCCGCCATCCGTTTCATCTTCAATTGTAAAAGGTGGTAATAAAGCGTCATTTAAAATACGTAATTCAGAAACCAAAATTTCAATATCACCAGTGGCAATATTCGGATTTTTTGAAGTTCGTTCAATCACAGTACCTTTAATTTGAATAACAAATTCTCGACCTAGTTTTTGGACTTGCTCCATCATAACTCCTGGTGTACGTTCCGCATCAAATATCAGCTGTGTTATTCCGTATCGATCACGTAAATCTACCCAAACCATAAATCCTTTGTCCCGAACCTTTTGAACCCAACCACTTAGAGTTATTTCTTTATCTATGTGAGTAGCTCTTAATTCACCGCAATTATGACTTCTAAACATTGTAGTAATTTTCAGCTGCAAATTTATAACAAATATATCACTTAGTACGTTGCACTTGATGCATAAAAAAAATGATTTTAATTTAAAATTTAACTTTAAAAACCCCCTTAAGTTGGTGATATGAGGTCATATTATCTTTACAATTAATTGGATAATAACAAAAAATATTGCAGATTTGATTTAATTAACAAATCAATAATTAAATATGAAAAGAACTTTACATTTAAAAATGTTGTTGTTTGCTTTAATGATTTTTCCCTCAGTAATCTTTGCTCAGGGTGTTATTACTGGAACAGTAACAGAAGCAAGCACAGGTAATCCTTTACCAAGTGCAAACGTTGTAGTAAAAGGTACTTCAACGGGAACAACTACCGATTTTGACGGAAAATTCACATTAAATGTTGATGCATTTCCAGCAATCTTAGTGATTTCATCTGTGGGATATACCACTGAAGAAGTTACTGTCAACACAGCGCAATCTATTAGTGTTGCTTTATTAGATGGCGTATCTCTAAGTGAGGTAGTAATAGTAGGAAGTCGTTCTAAGCCAAGAACTATTTTAGATTCACCAGTTCCAGTTGATAATATTGGAGTAACCGAGTTAAGAAATACAGGACAACCAACTATTGACAAAATGTTAACTTATAAGGTGCCTTCTTTTAATTCAACCAACCAAACCATTTCTGATGCGACTGCCCACTTTGATCCAGCAGATTTGAGAGGATTAGGACCAAGTAGAACTTTGGTATTGGTGAATGGAAAACGAAAAAATCAGAGTGCCTTAGTTTATATCAACGATACTCCTGGAAAAGGTGAGGTTGGTGTTGATCTAAAAAGTATCCCAGCTGCCGCTATTGAAAGAATAGAGGTGCTTCGTGATGGTGCTTCTGCACAATATGGTTCTGATGCCATTGCAGGAGTTATTAATATGGTGCTAAAAAAGGGTGTTGAGTATACAACCGTAAATGTTATATCTGGTGTCACAACTGAAGGAGACGGATTTAATTTTGGAGCTGATTTAAATACCTCAATAAATATTGGAGAAAATGGCGGTTATTTAAACTTTACTGCTGGATATTATGAGCAAGAGGAAACAAATAGAGCAGGAACTCCTGGAGAAGATGTTTTATTTGGAATTGCAGCGAACGATCCAACTTGGAGCTCATGGTTGGCTGAAAATCCAGATTTAGGAATGACTGTTGGTCAACCTGAAATAAAGAAAACAGATGTATTCTTTAATGTTGGAATTCCTTTTAAAAATGGAAGCGGAGAAATATATACTTTTGGTGGATTAACTTATAGAACTGGGAAAAGTTTTGCTTTATACAGAGCACCTTATTGGGTTCCAGACCCACATAATTTGTTACATGAACCAGGAACAACTTACCAAGGATTTCAACCAACTTTTGAAACCGATATCAGAGATAACAATAATACATTGGGTGTAAAGTTTGAAGTTGAAGAATTCAATGTAGATGTAAGTGGAACCTTCGGACGAAATGCTGTTGATTATATGGTCAACAATAGTTTGAATCCTATATTAGGTGCTAATAGTCCAACATCGTTTGACGTAGGTGCTTATACCTTTCAAAACTTACTTGGTAATTTAGATATATCAAGAAATTTTGGACAAGTAAATCTGGCCTTTGGTGGAGAACTTAGAAAAGAATATTTCACGTCAACTGCAGGACAACCAGGATCCTATGTTGGAAATGGCGTACAGTCATTCCCAGGATTACAGCCAAGTAATGAAGTAGATGCAGATAGAAATAGCTTTGGTGTCTATGGAGATCTTGAATGGGAACCGACCGAAGAGTTTTTAATAACTGGTGCCGTACGTTACGAAGATTTTAGCGATTTTGGTGATAATACATCATGGAAAGTTGCTGGGAGATATTCACTTGGTGATCAAGGAGCAATAAGAGCCTCATATAGTACTGGATTTAGAGCCCCGTCATTGCATCAAATTTATTTAAGTAATATTCAAACTTTAGTTTCAGGCGGAACTGTTTCAAACCAAGGAACTTTTAATAATGTTGATCCTGTAATTAGAGATGGTTTAGGAGTTCCTCAATTAACTGCAGAAACTTCAAATAATATTACCGCTGGAATTACATATAAGCCAGTACCTGACTTATCATTGTCAGCAGATTTCTATAATGTAAAAGTTGATGATCGTGTTTTATTTACAGGTGAAATTGGATTTGATGGTGATTCCGGGACAACTAATCCTGTAGAGCAAGTATTGATAAATAATTCTATTACTAGTTTAAAATTCTTTGTCAATGCGGTAAATACAAATACAACAGGAGTAGACCTTGTGGCCAATTACAGAAATATTGAACTTGGTAATGGTCAATTAGCTGCAACTTTAGCTGCCAACTTTAATGAAACTAAAATTGATGGTCAAATTGCAACACCAACATTATTGGCTCAAAATGGGTATGAAATTTTTAATAGGAAGGAACAATCAAGAATTCTATCTGCAAGACCTAAAACAAAGGTGTTATTAGGATTTGATTACGACGTAGACAAGTGGAAATTCATATTAAATAACACCTATTTTGGAGAAGTTACTTGGCAACATGCCAGTGACCCAAATAATGATCAAACATTTGCAGGAAAAATAGTGACTGATTTAATTCTTAGCTATTCTTTTTCTGATATGATTTCAGCAGGTGTATCTGCGAACAATTTATTAAACGTTTATCCAGATGAAATTGAAACCAATGGAGACGTTGTTACGGATTTAGGAGGTCGTTTTAGATACCCTTGGGAAGTAAATCAATTTGGATTTAATGGTACAATAATTAATGGAAGCCTTACTTTTAGGTTTTAAGAATATTTAATTTTATAAAAGCGTGAGTAGAAATACTCGCGCTTTTTTGTTTTATAGAGCGCAGATTATTAGAGTTTTACGCTCTCATAGCACATGTAAATTTACTGTAGTTTGTACAACTGTTATTAAATTAGTAATTTGTCCTTTGAACTAATCAATAAATATAAATTATGAAACAAACTTACCATTTAAAGTTATTAGTATTTCTAATGGCTTTATTGCCTTTATGCATTTTTGCTCAAAGCACTATTACAGGAACCATTACTGAAGCCAGTAACGGACAGCCTTTGCCTGGAGTAAACGTAATTGAAAAAGGGACATCCAATGGAGCAACAACTGATTTTGATGGAAAATTTAGCATTGATGTTGCTGCTTTTCCAGCAGTCTTAGAAATTTCTTATGTTGGATTTACTTCTAGATCTGTTACTGTTGATTCTGCGCAAGATATTTCTATCTCATTGGAAGAAGGCGTCACACTTGATACTGTTGTTTTACTTGGTTCTAGAAACCCAAGTAGAACTGTAATTGATACACCAGTACCAATAGATGTTATTAATGTTGTTGAATTGGCTACTCAAGGACCACAAACAACAGTTAATGAAATATTAAACTATGTAGCACCTTCTTTTACAGCAACTGCGCAAACAGTTTCTGATGGTACGGATCATGTTGATCCAGCTTCCTTAAGAGGATTAGGACCTGATCAAGTATTGGTGTTAATTAACGGAAAACGAAGACACAAATCTTCTCTTGTTAATGTTAATGGAACTGTAGGAACTGGTTCTGTCGGTACTGATATGAACGCCATTCCAGCTTCAGCAATTGACAAAATTGAAGTGTTAAGAGATGGAGCTGCTGCACAATATGGTTCTGATGCCATTGCAGGTGTAATTAATCTGGTACTTCGAAAGAATACAAATGAATTGGCATTAAATGTAAACACTGGAGCTAATGTAAGTCAACATTCAGAAAAATATGATGATGGTGGAGTTGATGGAGAAAAATTCCAAATTGATGCTAATTATGGACTTGATTTAGGAAAAAGTGGAGGGTATATCAACTTTACTGGATCGTTAGAAAATAGAGGACCGACAAATAGAAGTGATACGATGGGGCAACCAATTTATACTATGTTTGATGTTGCAACAAGGCTCCTTGGTTATGATCAAGCTTACGCAATGAATCCTAGTGCTCTTGCTGCATTTGTAGGAAGTCAAGACCCTTCATTACAAGCTGTTTATGACGCAGGAATTGCAGCAGGAAATTCTTTCTTAGATATAATTGCCTCTGATGCAGGTCCTGGTGGAGCACAACCAATCTCTGAATATGAGTTAGGAGCTCGTGGACTTAATCGTGATGATTTTCGAATGAAGATTGGTCAATCTAAACTTAGAGGTGGTAAATTCATGATGAATATGGAATTACCTCTTGATGAAAATGGAGGGACACTTTATTCTTTTGGAGGACTTAGTTTTAGAGATGGTCTAGCAGCAGGTTTCTTTAGAAGACCGGCGTATACAGACGGTAGAGGAAATACAGCTGCATTGGCTAATGGATTCTTACCTCATATTGCTTCCAAAGTAGTTGATAAATCTGCTGGCGTTGGAATCAAAGGAAAAATTGGTGACTGGGATGTAGATCTTAGTAACACATATGGTACTAACAGTTTTGATTTCACCATTAAAAACACAGTAAATGCAACATTAGGCGCATCAACTCCAAGAGAATTTGAGGCTGGTGGATTTGCATTTGCTCAAAACACAACTAATTTAGATCTGTCTAAATTCTATGATGATATTTTCGAAGGACTTAACGTTGCTTTTGGGGCGGAATATCGTGTTGAAAATTATCAACTTAAGGCTGGAGAAGAAGCTTCTTGGGCTAGTTATGATGTGAATGGAGAAATAGTCACTCAGACAACAGCAGATGCTGATAAGGTATTGAGCTACTTTGGTAGATTGGTGCCTGGTGGATCTCAGGTCTTTCCTGGATATAGACCAGAAAATGAAGTAGATCAAGGCAGAAACAGTTTTGCTGGATATGTAGACTTTGAAGCAGATTTGTCTGAAGAATTTTTATTAAGTGCCGCTATGCGCTATGAAAATTATAGTGATTTTGGCGATACATTTAACTGGAAATTAGCATCAAGATTTAAGGTATCAGACAATGTAGCAATTAGAGCTGCAGTAAGTACTGGTTTTAGAGCACCAGATTTACATCAAATATACTTTAATGCTACTGGAACACAGTTTATTGGTGGCGTGCCTTTTGAAGTAGGTACATTTGCGAATAATAGTAGATTGGCACAATTACTTGGAATTCCTTCATTAAAAGAAGAAACTTCGAATAACTTTAGTGTAGGATTTACAGCGAAGATGCCAGATGCAGGCGTTAAAGTAACAATTGATGGTTACTTAGTTAAGGTAGAAGATCGTGTTGTACTTACAGGAAACTTCTCAGCACCTGGAACCGGTTCAGAAATTGATCAGATATTTACTGATGCAAGTGCTGGAGCAGCAAAATTCTTTGCAAATGCTATCGACACAAAAACAATGGGAATTGATGTTATTGTAACCCATAAAACTGGATTAGGAAATGGAACATTGTCAAATAATCTTGCAGCTAATTTCTCCAAAACCGAACAAGATGGAGATGTTAATGCACAGGGACTATTATCTTCTCAATCAGATACTTTCTTTAATGATAGACAAAGAGGTTTTCTAGAAGATGCAATGCCTAGAACTAAGATTAATTTAAGCCATACGTATGCAACAGGAAACTGGGATTTCTTATTGCGAAATGTATATTTCGGTGCTGTAAATGACCCAGATTTTAAAGGATCAGCCAATGAAGTTGAGTATGGGGCAAAAATTATTACAGATCTAACGGCAGCATATACATTAACAGATAATTTTAGAATAACTGTTGGTGCAAACAACCTGCTAGATGTTTATCCAGATGAAGTACCTGTAGGTAGTAATTATGGCGGGCAATTTAGATTCTCTCGTAGAACTTCTCAATTTGGATTTAACGGAAGATATATTTTTGGTAGATTATCAATCACATTAAAATAAAATAGGAAAATGAAAAATTTAAAATTTGTATATAAATTACTCTTTATAATACCATTAGCTTTAATGGTTGGATGTATTGCAGGGAGTGATGATATTAATGATGTATTTACAAATACAACAACTACTCAAGAAAATAGTGTTTTTATTGAAACCGATGACGCTAGTGAAATAATAAGAGTTACCGGTACTAATATTGCTCAAACTATTACTGTTGGTGTAAATAATGCATTAGAATCAGATGTAACAGTTGCATTTAATGTGCTAAAAGATGGCGCAGCGGCTGTACTAGGTGTAGATTACACACTTGCGGATGCAACAATTCTTGCTAGTGATAATTTTGGAACTTCTGACGTTACCTTTTTAGCAGAAGGAAGCTATGAGGTCACTATAAGTTCTTCTTCAGGAGGATCTTTAGAGGTTGTTACAAATAAGGCTTTGTTTGTAGTACCACCTCCTGTAACATTTACAATTTCTTGGGCTAATAGTTTCTATGATTACGATCTCTTTCTAGTTACAGGAGATCAAGACCTTAATGGAGATCTTTTGGCATTTAGTAATGGTGTTACTGCTTCTGAAACATTTGATGCTGTACCTGCTCAAGGTGCAACATCAATATATATTCAGGATTTTTGGGGTGACAATGCTAGTATTCCTGTAACGTTTACAATTGACGTTCCTGGTGAAGGAACTCAACAATTTGATATTATTATGGACGTAAGTAAGTTTGTAATAGTTATTGAAACGTCAGTTACAGAGGATGGTGATATAGAGTATAGTTTTACTCAAGTGAATCAAGTATAGAATTATTTTATATAATAAAGGGGCCTCTTGATTTGAGGCTCCTTTTTATATTTATGCATGATATTGGTAAATCAGCATATTGAAAAATTAAAACCATCAGCAACCTTAGCAATAAATCAAAAAGTTAAGGAACTTCGCTGTGGAGGGAGTCATGTAAATCACTTCGGATTTGGGCAATCTCCTTTTCCTATCCACTCATCTATAGTTAATACCCTGAAAAAGAATGCAGATAATAACAATTATTTGCCAACCCTTGGTTTAGAATTATTAAGAGAAACAATAGTTAAATATCTGGCTGACTTTCATAAAGTAAATAGTGAGCCAAAAAATGTTTTGATTGGTCCAGGAAGCAAAGAACTATTGTATCAAACATTTTTATTGTTAGAAGGTACCTTTTTAATACCTAAAGGTAGTTGGGTTAGTTATGGACCTCAGATAAAAGCTAAAGGAAGTTCATTTGAAGTGTTAGAAACAAGCTTAGAAACTAATTTTAAGCTCTCTGCTCAAGTACTAGAGAACTATTGTATTAGTCACCTTGAAGAGCAAAAAATTCTAATTTTGAATTCACCTAACAATCCTACTGGTGCGGTATATTCTATAGAGGAATTAAAAGAATTATCCAAAATATGTAGAAAATATAGCATCATTGTATTGTCTGATGAAATTTATGCTTTATTAAATTTTAGTCATCAGATGTCGCCAAGTATTGCGGAATTTTATCCGGAAAAAACAATAGTTTTTGGGGGCTTAAGTAAAATATTCTCAGCAGGAGGCTATAGATTAGGCTTTTTAAGTCTTCCTAAACAAATGGAGCATTTACGCAGTGTTTATAAGTCCTTATTTAGTGAAACTTTTAGTGCCGTTGCATCTCCAATTCAATTTGCCGCTGTTGAAGCATTTATGATGAAACCTGATATACAAGCTTATATCGCGCATTGTTCCAGAATATTAAAAGAACTATCTAATTTCATTTATAATAAACTTATTAATGCCAATATTACATGCACACAACCCCAAGGTGCATTTTATCTCATGATTGGTTTCAATAATTTTGAAAAACTAATACACCGTAAATTAAAAATCAAATCAAATAATTCTATGGCAAATTACATTCTTGATCACTATAATGTGGCACTTTTACCAGCGTCAGATTTTTATTTTGATGAAAATGAACTGTATTTTAGATTAGCTTTTGTAGATTTCGATGGTAAAGGTCTCCTAGAAAAGGTAGAAAGTTCTGAAATTATTGATGAAAACTTTATTAAAAATAACTGCTCCAATATTTATCAAGGAGTTAATAAACTAATTGAATTTACAAAGGAATTGTGAAAAATTTAAAAAATTATATCTCATATTTTGCACTTCTATGTGCGACGCTTGGTTATTCACAAATTTTGTTTACAGAAAGCTCTATTTCGCAGGGAATTAATGTTTCTCACGGTTCTACCAATTTTATGGGAGGATTGGCATTTTTCGATTTTGACGGAGATGGCTGGGATGATTTAACTTATGCATCAGAAGATGGAGAACCAGTTTATTTTTTTAAAAACAACAATGGAACTTTTAATCCTATTGCAATTAATTTTACAGACTATCAAACAGATACTCGTCAGATTAATTGGGTAGATATTGACAATGACGGAGATAATGACCTTTTTATTGTAAGTAATAATGCCTCAAATAGATTATACGAAAATGATGGCAGCATGAATTTCAGTGATATTACTGCCAGTTCTGGAATATCAATGAATGTAATGAGCTCTTGGGGTGCTGCTTGGGGAGATTATAATAATGATGGCTACTTGGATCTATTTTTGAGCAATCGTGATTTTCCGGACGCCTTATCTGCGAACTTACTTTATAAAAATAATGGTAATAATACATTTACAGATGTGAGCGTATCAGCAGGAATTGACACCAACAACCATTATTCATTCTGTGCTTCTTTTTTTGACTTTAATAATGACGGATGGCAGGATATATATATGGCAAATGACAGAATTACCACTGAAAACATATTATACAAAAATAATGGTAATGGTACTTTTTCTGATGTTAGTGTTACTTCGGGGACGAATATAGCAATGGATGCTATGTCAACAACCATAGACGATTATGATTATGATGGTGATCTTGATATTTATGTAACCAATACCTCGGCAGGAAATTATTTTCTGAGAAATAATGGTGATGAGACCTTTACAAATATTGCTCCAACTAACGGGACTGCATTTTACAGTATTGGTTGGGGTGCAGTATTTTTGGATGCGGATAATGACGGAGATCAAGACTTATATGTTAGCGGGTCACAAGACGGATCATTAGGCGATTTACCATCTGCTTTTTACGAGAATAACGGTTTAGGTATATTCAATATTCCAACCAACGCAGGTTTTGCTAATGATGTTGCTGTTAGTTATTCAAATGCTATTGGTGATATAAACAATGATGGTTACCCAGATATGACAGTAATAAATAAGGAACCAATTGACAACTTTCTCTGGACAAATAGTTGTAACACAAGCAACAATTATAACTGGCTTAAAATCACGCTTGAAGGAACTATGAGTAACAAAATGGGTATTGGTTCGTGGATAGAAATTCAAGTTGCTGGCAACAAGCAATACAGATACACCTTACTTGGAGAAGGCTATATAAGTCAAAATTCTGGAGCTGAGTTTATTGGTTTAAAAAGTAATACAATTGTTGATTATGTGAAGGTAAAATGGTTAAGTGGTATTGAGGATATTATTTATAATGTTAATGCTAATCAGACAGTTCATTTTGAAGAGGGCTCTACTTTATCTGCTAATGAATTTTATAGAAACGAAATTTTGGTTTATCCAAATCCAAATAATGGGATATTTCAGATCAAGTTTAGTAATGAAGACAACCACGATTTAGAGATATACAATATACATGGCGTTAAAGTTTTTGATCAGCCAAATTATAGAAGTAGTGAAATTATTAATATTTCAAATTTGAGTAAAGGCGTTTATTTTTTAAAAGCCAACAATTCAGATAATCAATTCATTCAAAAAATAATCCTTCATTAATTATAAAATATCAGAGAAACCTCGAAGGAATGAGATTTCTCCAATATTCAATTAATTATCTGACAAAGCTAATTCTTCTTGTACCGAAATGACTCTTGAGGCTGTCCTATTTCTAAACCACATTTTAAGTTTCATTGATAAGAAAAATAAAATAGGTACAATAATTAGTGTTAAAAAAGTTGCTATAAATAATCCATAAATTACTGTCCATGCCAGTGGACCCCAAAAAATCACGTTGTCACCTCCAACATAAATATTAGGATTGAATTCACTAAACATTGTAAAGAAATTTATATTTAGGCCGGTAGCCAATGGAATTAGTCCTAGAATGGTCGTAATGGCCGTTAATAAAACAGGGCGTAAACGTGCTTTCCCTCCCTTAATGATAGCTTCAAGTAGATCATCTTCCTCCAAATATTCATGATTTTCTAAATCTAGTTGCACTTTTTTTCTATCAATTAATAATTGGGTGTAATCTAATAGTACTACGCCATTATTTACAACAATTCCTGCTAAGGAAATAATCCCCATCATTGTCATCATTATAACAAATGGTTTTGCTGTTATTATAAGTCCGCCAAAAACACCAATTAAACTTAAAAATATTGCAAGCATTATTATAGCGGGTTTGGAAACTGAATTAAACTGAAATATTAGAATGAAGAAAATCAATCCTAAACCTGCAAAAAATGCGCCCATCAAAAATGCCATCTGTTTGTTTTGTTCTTCAATTTGACCAGTGTAATCTATCCTTACAGAATTAGGTTTTTCTGTAAAGTTTTCCATCTCAGCTTGAACCAAAGAAACAATTGCACCTGCATCTGTAAACCCTGGTGCCAATGCAGAATAGACTGTTACAACACGTTTTACATCTTTATGTTTAATAGCACTAAATCCAGAAGCATTAGATTGTTCAGCAACTGATGAGACAGGTATTTCTTTTATTTTTCCCGACGCTTGATCTCTGAAAGTTATCTTCTGATTAAAGATGGCACTCGTGTTATATCTATTAGCTTTATTGAAGCGAACATAAATATCGTAATCTTCACCATCCTCTTTATAAATTCCTGCTTTGGCGCCAAAAAGTGAATTTCGTAATTGTTGACCTACTTGACCTGCAGTAACACCAAGCTCTCCTGACTTTTTTCTATCAACGCGAACCTGCATAGAAGGTTTGGATTTATTGACGTCAATTTTCAGTTCATCAATACCTTGGATATTCTTTGAATTAATAAAATCACGCATTTTTTCGGCAGTTGCAATTAACTGTGCATAGTCATTCCCCTCTAATTCAATATTAATAGGATAACCAGCTGGAGGTCCCACAGCATCTTTTTCTACTGAAATTGCAACACCAGGATAAACATCTTTCAAAGTAGCCTGTATTTGTTTTAGTAAATTATGACTATCTGCACCTTCTCTAAATTTATACTCGCGCATGGTTGCAGTAATCTTACCTCGATGGGGCATTTCAGCCGCAGAACCACCATCAGTATTAGGGTTGCCAGCACCTTCACCTACTTGTGATACCGCACTTTCTGTTAAAAAATTATAGCCCCCATTTATATAAGCGTCTTCATTAATTATATCATAAACACGTTCTTCTATATCCGAGGTTATTGCATTTGTCTTTTGGATGTCGGTCCCTTCAGGATATTCTATATAAACAATGATTTGATTTGGCGTATTATCAGGAAAGAATTCAACTTTAGTACGTTGACTACCTACAGAGGCACCAAAGGCCATAAAAGCAATAATAAGCAACATCACAGTTCCAATAGAAATGATAAGGGGTTTTCTCCTACTTAATGATGAACGCAATAATTTTTCGTAAAAACGTTCCCATTTAGGGAGTATTTTGTTTTGAAATCCATTGGCCCAAGCACGCAGAAATAACCTGTATACCCAAAGCAGAATGGCAACAAGAATCATCAGACTGCCTAAAGCTTTATATGCACCTCCAAAGAAGAAAATTAATAACCCTGTAATTACTACAATTGCTGAGATTCTAATAATATTTTTCAAAGGCATATCCTTATCTTCAGTTGTCATATAACGAGACACCAAAACTGAATTGAAAAAGATGGCCACAAATAGTGAAGATCCTAGAACAACGGAAAGAGTGACTGGAAAATAGATCATAAATTGTCCCATAACACCTGGCCATAAGCCTAGTGGAATAAAAGCCGCAACTGTTGTTGCAGTAGATATGATAATAGGAAAGGCGATCTCACCAATTCCTTTTTTAGCAGCCTCAATTCGAGGCATACCTTCACTCATTAATCTATACACATTCTCGACTACAACAATACCATTGTCAACCAACATTCCAAGACCCATAATCAATCCGAAAAGAATCATAGTATTCATGGTATATCCTAAAGTGTTCAAAATCATAAGTGACATAAACATTGACATTGGGATAGCAAAACCAACAAAAAGTGCATTTTTAAACCCTAGAAAGAACATTAATACTGTAACAACTAAAATGATACCGAAAATGATATTATTAACTAAGTCATCTACTTGACCAATTGTTTTTGATGACTGATCATTTGAGACAGTTACTTTTAGATCTGGTGGAAACACATCAGTTTTCGCATGGGAGACAATAACCTCAATTTGTTCAGCAGCTGCGACCATGTTTTTCCCAGAACGTTTTTTGACATCTAGCATAACCACAGGATCTCCAAATTCACGGGCATATGTAGTTTTATCCTCATCTTTAAATGTGACTTCCGCAATGTCTCGAAGATATATTGCGTTACCACTTTCAGATTTAACCACAAAACTTTCTAATACTTCGGGAGACTCAATTTCCCCTAAAATTCTAATAGTTCTTCGTTGACCACTCGTAATTAAATTTCCTGCGGACATGGTCGTGTTTTCACGACTAATTGTATTTATAACATCATCAAAACTCACTTTAGCAGCCATCATTTTGTAAATGTCAACAGCTACTTCAACTTCTTTTTCCTGTGCACCACGGATATCTACCTTTTTAATCTCCGAAAGGTCTTCTATTTCGTCTTGAAGATACTCTCCAAATTCCTTAAGCTTATCTACAGGATAATCACCTGAAATGTTAATATTTAGTATAGGGAACTCTTCAGACATGCTTAAATCAAACACATTTGGTTCTACTTTCGCTCCATTAAATGTTGGCCAATCTTCACTGGAAGTTTCAGAATCTACCTCATCTTTCACCTTTTGTTTGGCAAATTCAACAGAAATATTTTCGTCAAACTCAACTACAACCAGCGAATAATCCTCTTGTGACGTTGAGGTGATTTCAACAACATTACTTACAGTTTTTAATTTATCTTCTATAGGATCTGTTATAAGTTTTTCAATATCCTCAGCGGTGTTTCCAGGATAGACTGAACTTATGTAAATTTTGGTTTCCTTGATCTCAGGGAAATTCTCACGAGGCATACTAAAGTAAGCGGAAGCACCAAGAATTAGAATCAATAAGATCAAAACATACATGGTTGTTTTGTTATTGATAGCCCAAGAAGATAATGAGAATTCCTTATTTACTTTTTTTTCTTTTTTGGTCATTGTTTTTTTGAGTTTAGTTAGCAACAGTTGCCTCGTCTATAACTAGAATTTTGATCTCCTGATCATCTCTTACGCTTCTTGCCCCTTCGTCAATAATTTCATCTCCATTGTTAATGCCGGAAATGATTTCAATAAAATCGCCTTGTGTTTTGCCAGTTTCAATAAAAACCCGTTTAGCAATACCCTTTTTCTCATTTCTATCAGACACCTTATATACATATTGCTGACCTTCAGCATTTTCAGAAATAATACTTAATGGTATAAGTATCGCTTTTTCATTGGTGTAATCATTAATTTTCAACTTTGCAGTTAAATTAGGTTTGATTGAACCATTTTGGTTTGGCACTGCAATTTCTACTTTAAATGTTCTGTTTGCCGGATTTATAAAGTTTCCAGCTTGTCTAATTTTAGCAACAATTGATTCTCCAAGAATAGGAAATTCTATTTCAACATTTTTCCCTTTAGTAACATTGGTTAAATAGCGTTCTGGCACATCTGTTTCTATATACATTTCTCCAAGATTAACAATTCTAAATAATTGTGATTGTCCTGGAGCAACAACACTTCCTTGTTCTGTAATAACATCATCTATTGTTCCTGAAAATGGAGCTCTCACAAGAGTCTTACCAATTTGTTGTTGTAATTGATTGACTGCCCTTTGTTGTGCTTCATAATTTGATTTAGCTTGCAAATATTGAATTTCACTTCCAATGTTCTGATCCCAGAGTCGTTTCTGACGTTCAAAAGTTGTTTTAGCCAATTCTGCTTGAATTTTTAATTGAGCCACTTGTTGGCCTAGGCCACCATCATCAATTTTAGCCAATAGTTGTCCTTTAACAACTTTTTGTCCCTCCGTAACATATACTTTTGAAAGTAGGCCAGAATATTCTGGGTAAATGACCAAATTCTTTTTCGTTTGTACGTTGCCTTGTAATTCTAAAAAGTGATCAAAATGTTCCTCCTTTGCAGTAATTGTAGTGATTAATGGTATTTTTTCCTGAGGATCAATCTCTCTAATTTTGTTTTCAAGCAACTTTATTTCTGCCGTCAATTCGTGTTGTTTTAAATCAAGCTCTGATTTTTTTGCTCTAATTTGTTCAAGATTATTGGAATCAATTATATCTTCAACAGATTGCTTTTTTTCGTTTGAACAAGAAAGCAAAACCAGTATTAAAATCGTGATTGTAAGTATATTTTTCATTTGTTTCATGGATTCTTAGTGATTAGTTTTTCGGTATCTGATTGAGTACAGTTTCTAACTCAGCCTTTTGATTTATAACATCGAGCATAGCTGTTAAAAACTCTTGTTGTGTTGTATATAATTGGGTCTGTGCTTGACGTAATTCAAAACTTGTTGCAATCCCTTCAAAAAACTTGGTTTGATTTTTTTGTTCAATTCGTTCTGCCAGTCTTAAATTATTTTGTTTGTTTTGATAATCTTCAATAGCATATTTATAATTGCTTTTCGCTGATGCTATTTGTAGTTTGAGATTTTGTTCTGTTTCTGTTAGTAATTCTTCAGACTTTTCAAGATTGATTTGTGCACGTTGGGTTGCAGCAGTCCTACCCAATGAACTAAAAATAGGAATGTCCATACTCATTCCAAACAAGGATGATCCGAACCATCTCTGGTTTTTTTTGGCAAATGTAAATTGATCACTATAACCAGCATAACTGCCATTAAGAAAGGCATTAATAGTTGGTAATGCTTTACTTTTCTCAAGTTTAAGCAAAAGTTCTTTTGAACGCTTATCATTAGCTGCAATTCTATAATCAACAGTATTCTCTATATTCTCGTCGGCTTCAAGAAGACTGATTACAATGTTTTGACTTGTAAGTCCATCAAGGAACTCGGTTAAAACCGTTTCGGCATCAATGTCCGTTCCTATTGTAATATTAAACATTTGGTGAGCTAATTTCTGAAGTCTTTTAGTATTATTTAAACTGCTTTGCACACCAGATAGCGTAATTTGAAGCTGTTCAACACTTTCTTCTTCTCCTAAACCATTTTCATATATTTTAGTGGTTTCATCAAGATTTTTTTGAAGGACTGCAATATTTTTTTCCAGTATATTAACGCTTTCTTCAGCCAGAAGCACATTGCCATAAGCATTTATCACGGATTTTCTAACTTCCAAATCCGTCTTTTCTTTAGCATTGTTGGATATTTCGAGAAACACTTTTGCAGATTGTAAGCCAACAAGATAGGATCCATCAAATATTTTTTGATTTATTCTTGCCGTGGCATTCATCGATTGTTCTGTACCAAAAGCCACTTCTGCAAATTCTCCTGGATTTCCACCGAAAAACTCAGCTGGAATTAGAGATACTTGCTGCTTCAACCAATTGTTATAATCAATAGAGGCACTTATCTGTGGAAGGCCAGTTGAGGTTGTTTCCCATTTTTGTTTTTCTGCAGCTTCAATATCGCGAATAGCATTTTTTGCCATCCTGTTATTTTTTAACGCGAAGTCTATAGCTTCCTGCATTGAGAATCGTTGTTCTTGTGAAAATAAAGCAGTAGTAAACACGAAACTCATTAGTATGAATATTATTTTCTTCATATTATTATTGGCATTATTAAGACGATTGATTAATAAATTGGTTCAAAATCTTACGACCTTTTGGTGTACAAATTCCGCGTAGATGGTATTCTAAAAAATTCTCCATTAACATATTCATTGAGAATGTTTTTAAAGGAAATAGATCTTTATCTTTAATTGATAGCATTGAATTAAAATAGATTCTTGAGATAAATTCAATATTCAAATTATCCCGATAAATTTCCAGATCTTTACCTCGCTTTAAGTTACCTTGAATACAAGTAGACATCACCTCAAATTGTTTGGCTTTAAGTGTCTCATATATTTTCGGATAATATTTTTGAAGCTGATATTGTGGGGAAGATTTTTCATCTTTAAGATGATCCATTACAAATCGTTTAATATCATAGATCTCCTCAATCGGATTTTTTTCTAAAGCACTAATACAATCAATACCATGTGATATAACATCAAACATGTATAAGGTTGTTGCTTCTACTAATTTTGTTTTATTATCAAAATGCTGATAGATGGTTTTTTTAGAAATCCCTAAGGTATTGGCAATATCATCCATGGTCACACTTTTAAAGCCATAGCTTAAGAATAAATCTGCAGAATTTAATAATATTTTCTCTCTCATAAGGGCAGCAAATGTACAATAGGAAACTTTAAAAACAAAAATAGTTTCCATAGTTTTAAATAAATTTTAACATTTCACTCAGTGATTGCACAATTAATTATTTTTTATTGCTTTACTTTTGTGAGATGCAGAACGTAGAGAATTATCGTCAATCTTTTATTAAATATTTAGATCAATATGTGCAGGTCAGAAACCCTAAATCTCTTTATGAACCTATTTCATATATTCTGAATTTAGGAGGGAAACGTATAAGACCGATTTTAACACTTATGACTGCCGAAATATTTGGTCAGGATTATGAAATAGCATTAGATGCCGCGCTGTCAGTTGAAGTTTTTCATAATTTTTCTTTGATTCATGATGATATTATGGATGATGCACCATTACGTCGTAGTCAACCAACTGTACACGAAAAATGGGACCTAAACACAGGAATTTTATCCGGTGATGCCATGCTAATAATGGCGTATCAATTATTTGAAAAGTATGAACCTAAAGTTTTTAGAAATTTAGCGAAGTTATTTAGTAAAACTGCCATTCAAGTATGCGAAGGTCAACAATACGATATCGATTTTGAAACCCGAAATGATGTTGATATTTCAGATTATTTAAAAATGATTGAATTTAAAACTGCTGTCTTAATTGGTGCTGCAATGAAAATGGGAGCAATAATTGCTGAAGTCTCAGAACAAGACCAGAATGCCATTTATGAATTTGGGAAAAACCTTGGAATTGCCTTTCAACTTCAAGACGACTACTTGGATGTATTTGGAGATGCAGCAACTTTTGGGAAACAAGTAGGAGGTGATATCATTGAAAATAAGAAAACTTACTTATATCTAACCGCCTTAAATTTATCTTCGGAAACAGATAAACTTGAATTATTAAACCTATATAATTCATCTAATAATAAAGATGCCAAAATCAATTCAGTAAAAAATTTGTTTCTGAACTGTGGTGCTGACAAGGCCACTCTTAAAGAAATTGAAAAGCATACGCACCATGCCTTTTCGGTATTAAACTCACTCAATATTTCTGACGATAAAAAAACGATCCTGAAGCAGTTCGGACAACAACTAATGAATAGAAGTGTATAATGCGATGGCCATCAACTTTTGATGATTTAATAACGCAAGCTGAAACGCATGATCTTTATTTAAAATTGGTACATCAACTTAATAAAGATCTAATATTGGCAAATGTAGAATTAACATTTGCGGATGAAATCTTACCAAGTAGTTTAAGATATCTGCTAATGGAACAAGTTTTCATTCTTATAAAGGAGAATTTTTCAACTTATCTAAATCTGCTATATATCATTGATGTATCTGAAGAAAAAGTCAAACAATTAGATGGTAGTGAAATAGCCCAATTATCAGAAGAAGTGACCTTTCTTATACTACAACGAGAATGGCAAAAAGTTTGGTTTAGAAGAACCTATTCTTAAAAATATACGCGAACAAATGGCATCCATGGATCTGCATATATGCTCTTGGTATCATCGTACAGCACATCATATCTTACACCAATAGTGACATTTCTAGATCTGTATCCAGCACCTAAAAATAACGCAGGATACCAATAATTATCATCGATATTACTAACAAAATTCTCATCAAAATTTCTATTGACATGCAATTGCTCAAATTCTGATGACAATTGAATTTCGCGTATTGGATTAAAGAGTGTAACTAAATTTGCTCCAAATATGGTCGATTTAAAAATATTGTTCTGTTTTGCATAAGATGCGGTTAATCCAACACCTAAAGCAAAATAATCGCTAAACTCATAAATTGCACTAGGGGCAAGAGTACCACTAAAAAAACCATCACCAAAGCTGAGCCCTATGCCACCTCCAAAACGCACATGATTCCAGAAATCTGAATTATTATTATCGTTTAAATTTTGACTAAAGACACCTGTACTAAACAAACTAAAAATAATTAAATAGATAGACGTATTACTAAAAAATACCCGTTTAATTTTCATAAGCTTCTGTTTCAAAAAGTTGCATTGATAAATATAACAAAACAATAACTAATTTTACTAAAAGTTGTATTTTTGAAGAAATTTTGACGGCACAATAGCAACTCAAAAAATTTAATGGATAAATATTCCTTTTTAAATGCAGCACACACAGCATATTTTGCTGATTTATACGACCAATATGTTGCAGATCCAGATAGTGTAGAACCTAGTTGGAGAGCCTTTTTTCAAGGGTATGATTTTGGTAGTGAAAATTATGGATTTGAAGGTGAGATAATTGAAGGGGTAGCTACACAAATTCCAGAACATGTTCAAAAAGAATTTCAGGTAATTAAATTAATAGATGGCTATAGAACTAGAGGGCATTTATTTACAAAAACTAACCCCGTTCGAGCAAGACGCCAATATGCACCAACTCTTGGAATTGAAAATTTTGGCTTATTAGAATCTGATTTAGATACTGTTTTCAATGCTGGAGATATACTAGGTATTGGCGCAAAGACTTTGCGTGAAATAAGAAATCATCTCGAAGCAATATACTGTGATTCTATTGGTCTTGAGTATATGTACATTAGAAAACCTGATGAAATTCAATGGATTCAGAACAAGTTGAATGTAAATGATAATCACGGTAACTTTTCTTCTGAAGAAAAAAAACATATCCTTAAAAGACTAAATGAAGCCGTTTCTTTTGAAAGCTTTTTACATACAAAATATGTAGGTCAAAAACGATTTTCATTAGAAGGTGGTGAATCTCTAATTCCAGCTCTCGATGCAGTAATAGAAAAAGCGGCAGAGCATGGTGTAAAAGAGTTTATTATGGGAATGGCCCATCGTGGTAGACTGAGTACATTAACTAATATATTTGGCAAGTCAGCAAAAGATATTTTTAGTGAATTCGATGGAAAGGATTACGAACAAGAAGTGTTTGATGGTGATGTTAAATATCATTTGGGTTGGACGAGTAAACGTGTAACTGATACTGGTAAACGTATCAATTTAAACATTGCGCCAAATCCTTCACATTTAGAAACCGTCGGTGCGGTAGTTGAAGGAATTACTCGTGCTAAACAAGACAAAAATTATATTGATGATCCTTCACAGGTGCTTCCAATTGTGGTACATGGTGACGCAGCCATTGCAGGTCAAGGACTGATCTATGAAGTCGTACAAATGGCCCAATTAGATGGATATAAAACTAATGGAACTATTCATATAGTTGTCAATAACCAAATAGGATTTACCACTAATTATTTGGATGCAAGATCAAGTACTTATTGTACAGACGTTGGTAAAGTAACCTTGTCGCCTGTACTTCATATTAATGCTGATGATGTTGAAGCCGTAGTTCATGCAACATTATTCGCCTTGCATTTTAGAATGAAATTTAAGCGTGATGTGTTTATAGATTTATTGGGCTATAGAAAATATGGTCATAATGAAGGTGATGAACCTCGTTTTACACAACCAGTACTTTATAAAGCCATAGCCAAACATAAAAACCCAAGAGATATTTATGCCGAAAAACTTATTGAAGAGGGCATTGTAGATTCAAACTATGTAAAACAACTTGAAGAAAACTATAAATCTAGTCTTGAAGAAAAGTTAGAAGATTCTCGTAAAGAAGATAAAACAGTCATTACAGCATTTATGGAAGAAGACTGGAAAGATTTTGAACGAGCAAATAGTTCAGATATGTTAGATCTGGTAGATACAAGTTATTCAAAAGCAAAGTTATCAAGAATCACAGACGTAATTTCAACCTTACCAGTCGAAAAAAAATTCATTAGAAAAATTGAACGCCTTGTACAATCTCGTCGCAAAATGTTTGATGATGATAGATTAGATTGGTCAATGGCAGAACATTTGGCTTATGGTAGCTTATTAGAGGAAGGCTATAGCGTTCGTATTTCAGGACAAGATGTTGAACGAGGAACATTTTCACATAGACATGCGGTCGTTAAAGTTGAAGACAGTGAAGAAGAGGTTATTCTTTTAAATAACATCAGTGATAAACAAGGTAGTTTTAATATTTACAACTCTTTACTGTCGGAATATGGTGTGGTTGGATTTGATTATGGTTATGCCATGACGAGTCCCAATACCTTAACAATATGGGAAGCACAATTTGGAGATTTTAGCAATGGCGCTCAAATAATTTTAGACCAATATATTTCTTCGGCAGAAGCCAAATGGAAATTGCAAAACGGATTAGTGATGTTATTACCTCATGGTTATGAAGGTCAAGGTGCGGAGCATTCATCGGCACGAATGGAACGATATTTACAACTATGTGCAAAAGATAATATGTTTGTAGCAGATTGCACTACACCAGCAAATATGTATCACTTGCTACGCAAACAAATGAAAACAAATTACAGAAAGCCATTAATCGTTTTTACTCCTAAGAGTTTATTACGTCATCCAAAGGTGGTCTCTAAAGTAGATGAATTTGCAAATGGAAGTTTCCAAATGCTGATTGATGATCCCGAAGCCAAAATTCAAAACATAAAGACCCTAATATTTGTAACAGGTAAGTTTTACTATGATTTACTTGAAGAGAAAGAACGATTAAATCGCGAAGATGTTGTCTTGGTTCGGGTAGAACAATTATTTCCCCTTCCAATAAAAATGATGACAGATGTCATAAAAAAATATAAAAATGCAGATGATATTGTTTGGGCTCAAGAAGAACCAAGAAACATGGGGGCTTACACACATATTTTAACGCATTTGGAAGCCGCCAAATCTTTTAGAATTGCATCCAGAAGACCTTATGGTGCACCCGCAGCTGGTAGCTCTGTACGTTCTAAAAAACGTCATAAGGAAGTGATTGATTTTGTATTTGATAAATCTAAAAATAATCAGAGAGAATGAAAAGATCACTTTTAATAATAGCGTTGCTCATTAATTCGGTATATGCCTATTCGCAAGATAATATTGAGACTTACCAAGAAGTAATGGAGAATATTATGACCTATTTTAATGATGATAATTATCAAGGAATTTTCGATCTCTGCGATGAAAATATGCAAGTTGCAGTACCACTTGAAAACTTTACACAACAGCTCAAAGGTCTTAAATCACAAATAGGTAGAATCACTCAAGTTAGTTTTATTGAAAATAGTGATCTTGGATATGTTTTTAAAGTTGATCATGAAGTTGCACCCTTAGAATATGTTATTTCACTTAATGATAGTAATAAAATCATCGGTCTAAGACCAAGACCATTTACAGCGAGGAACATCGATATTATTGAACGTAATACAACAAAAATGAACTTACCATTTAATGAAGAGTGGTTTGTGCTTTGGGGTGGAACCGAAGTGGCTAAAAATTACCATGTTGCATATGAGAATCAGAAATATGCTTATGATATTGTGATGCTTCAAAATGGAAAATCATATAAAGGAGATTCAAAAACAAATGACAATTATTTTGTTTTCGGTAAAGATATAATTGCGCCATGTGATGCTAAAGTCGTACAAGTTATTACAGGTGTTCATGATAATATTCCAGGCGAAATGAACCCAAAACAGGTTACTGGCAATACGGTTGTGATTGAAACTGAAGCTAAAGAATATATTTTGTTTGCTCATTTAAAACAAGGGTCAGTTGTCGTTAAAGAGGGTCAAATGCTTAAACAAGGTGATCTAATTGGTCATTGTGGAAACTCTGGAAATTCATCAGAACCGCATTTACACTTAAGTTTGCAAAACACAATTAGTATGTTTGGAGCAACAGGAGGAAAACTATTCTTTGATAAAATAAGTGTCAATGGCGAAGTAAAAGAAGATTATTTGCCAGAAAAAAATGATAAAATACAAAACATAAAATTATAGAATAATGATTTTAGAAATGAAAGTGCCTTCACCAGGCGAATCCATAACCGAAGTTGAAATCGCTGAATGGATGGTTCAAGATGGTGACTATGTTGAAAAGGATCAAACCATTGCTGAAGTTGATAGCGATAAGGCGACCTTAGATTTACCAGCAGAAGCAAGTGGAACAATCACTTTAAAGGCAGAAGAGGGAGATGCTGTAGCTGTTGGTGAGGTGGTTTGTTTAATAGATACAGCAGCTGAAAAACCAGCAGGAATTTCGGAATCTAACGACGAAAAAAAGGTTGAAACAAGCAAGGTGAAAGAAGATGTTAGTACAAATGTAGTTGAGAATAAAACGTATGCTACAGGAACACCAAGTCCTGCGGCATCTAAAATACTTGCTGAAAAATCTATAGAGGCCGCGCAAGTTAATGGATCAGGAAGGGATGGAAGAATTACAAAAGAAGACGCTGTTAAAGCTGTACCATCAATGGGTCAATCAGTAAATGTGGATGGTAGAGGTACTTCAAGAAGTAAAATGTCTATGCTACGTCGAAAGGTAGCTGAACGATTAGTGGAAGCCAAAAATACAACAGCCATGTTGACAACCTTTAACGAGGTTGACATGTCTCCAATATTTGCCTTACGTAAGGAATATAAAGAGACTTTTAAAGAGAAGCATGGTGTAAGTTTAGGTTTTATGTCTTTCTTTACTCGAGCAGTTGTACGTGCATTGCAGATGTACCCAGCTGTTAACTCAATGATTGATGGCAAAGAAATGTTAAGCTATGATTTTGTAGATATTTCAATAGCCGTTTCGGGCCCGAAAGGTTTGATGGTGCCTGTAATAAGAAATGCAGAGGGCTTAAGTTTTAAGGGTATTGAAACTGAAGTAAAACGCTTAGCAATAAGAGCACGTGATGGTAAAATTACTGTTGATGAAATGACGGGAGGAACCTTCACAATTTCTAATGGAGGTGTTTTTGGCAGTATGTTGTCCACACCAATAATAAATCCACCACAGAGTGGAATTCTAGGCATGCATAATATCGTTGAACGTCCGATTGCTATAGAAGGGAAAGTTGAAATAAGGCCAATTATGTTTGTGGCACTTTCATATGATCATAGAATAATTGATGGTAGAGAATCTGTTGGCTTCTTAGTTGCAGTAAAAGAAGCCTTAGAAAATCCAGAGGAATTATTGATGGATAACAATATCAAAAAGGCATTAGAGCTTTAAGTAGAGATATTTTTTATTGTAATCAATAACAGCCTTTCCTTTATTTAAAAGATCAGCACCAATTATACCTTGGACTGGCTTTGCTTTGTGCGTTGTAAGTGCTGAATTAACATGTGTGAGATTGAATAGAATTAATGCTACTTCTTTTTGTTTCCAGTCACCAATTAAAACTTCATTTTTTACAGACAGTTGAGTTTTCATATCTGTTGCACCAGCTCCTGCTGCCAAAACCTCAGAATCCTCGGCGTGTAGATTGAATAAGTCAACTGAATCTAATCCTACACATGAATTAGACGCTCCAGTATCTACTATAAAACGTCCTTTTTTACCATTAATTTTGGCTATTATTTCAAAATGATTTGTCTTCGTTACGTGCAATTTTATTTTGGTATAACCCTGTCTGACTAAGAATTCTTGTAAATCCATGTGATTTTAAATAGTAGTAAGTTTTTCAAATATACTAATAGAAGCTTACTTTTGCCTGATGGTTATTACAGATACGCACACACACCTTTATAGTGATGCATTTGATGAAGATAGAAGCGAGATGATGCATCGAGCTTTAGATGCTGGTATATCTCGATTTTTTATTCCTGCTATTGATTCTTCGTATACGGAGTCCATGTTTCAGTTAGAAAAAGAGTATCCAAAAAATATCTTTTTAATGATGGGTTTGCATCCAACGTCTGTTAAAGAAAATTATCAAGAAGAATTGCAACATGTTGAAGATTTACTATCCAAAAGATCATTTTATGCCATTGGCGAAATTGGTATTGATCTTTATTGGGATAAATCAACACTTGGCATTCAGCAGAAAGCTTTTAGACATCAAATTCAATTGGCAAAAAAATATAATTTACCTATAGTTATTCATTGTAGAGAATCTTTCGATGAAATATTCGAAGTCTTAGAAGATGAAAAAGATGATGATCTCTTCGGAATATTTCACTGTTTCACTGGAACAATTGAGCAGGCGAAGCAAGCTATTTCCTATAACATGAAATTAGGAATAGGTGGTGTTGTGACTTTCAAAAATGGCAAAATAGATCAGTTCTTAAATCAGATAGACTTGAAGCATATTGTTTTAGAAACAGATGCGCCATATTTATCGCCAGTGCCATTTAGAGGGAAACGCAACGAGAGTGGTTACATCTTAAATGTATTAAATAAATTATCTGAAATTTATAATACACCAATTGAAAATATTGCCGAAATTACCACAGAAAATTCAAAGGCAATTTTTAAAATCTAATGATGAAAAAGCCAAACATTCTCATAATATATACTGGTGGGACCATTGGGATGATTAAAGACCCAAAAACTGGCGTATTACATCCATTGAACTTTAGGCAATTATTGGTGAAAATTCCTGAACTTAATCTATTAGATTGCGATATTAGTACCACATCAATTGAAGACCCAATAGACAGTTCAAATATGAATCCAACTTATTGGATAGAAATTGCAGATATTATTGAGAAAAATTACAAAGGCTTTGACGGGTTTGTTGTACTTCATGGAAGTGACACAATGAGTTATACGGCGTCTGCTTTAAGTTTTATGTTAGAAAATCTAACGAAACCAGTGATTTTAACAGGATCACAATTACCTATAGGTGATTTACGTACAGACGCCAAGGAGAATCTTATTACATCAATTCAGATTGCAGCTCTTAGAGAAAAAGGAAATCCTGTTGTAAAAGAAGTAGGGTTGTATTTTGAATATAAATTATATAGAGGTAATAGAACTACCAAAATAAATGCAGAACATTTTCAGGCATTTGCTTCTATGAATTATCCTGCCTTAGTAGAATCGGGAGTTCATTTAAAGGTAGATTATGAACATTTGTTTAAGACTAATTCAAGAAAAAAACTAGCAGTACATAAAAGGTTAAATACAAATATCATTTTAATTAAATTGTTTCCTGGGATTACTAAGGCGGCAATTGAGTCACTTTTACAAACCAAAGATTTGGAAGGTGTTGTTTTGGAAACCTATGGAGCAGGAAATACAACTAGTGAAAACTGGTTTATAGAAATCTTAAGAAATACCGTTAAAAAAGGAATACATATAATAAACGTTACACAATGTTCAGGTGGCAGTGTGATTATGGGTAATTATGAAACAAGTGTACAATTAAAAAAAATTGGAATAATTTCGGGAAAAGATATAACTACAGAATCAGCATTGGCGAAACTAATGTATTTATTGAATCAAAATTTAAACAAATCTGAATTTAAAAATGCATTTGAATCCTCTTTAAGAGGCGAAATCACAAAATAATAGAGAGGTGGCCGAGTGGTCGAAGGCGCACGCCTGGAAAGTGTGTATACGCCAAAAGCGTATCGAGGGTTCGAATCCCTTCCTCTCTGCGAATACCTGAGTTGTGAACAAAATAATTTATCCAATTCTTCTTGAGTAAATTTAATTCTAGTAACTCAAAATTTGAAACCAATTTTAGCTTTAGATAGGACCTCCTTTTGGGTTCAACGAAGCCAATTTTCATCAGCAGAATCCATTTTTCTTCTGGAGATTTTATGGCATCAACTAAAAATTATAAGTCGGGAGAATTTAATAATTGTTTTTAAGTATGCAAAAACGTCAAATTGCTGTACTTCAGATTACAATTGTTAATCCTTTACATCTACTGCGATTTTTATTAGTTAGTTCCATTTTTTTTATATCTTTAACGCTTTAACTAATAAAATTAAGATAACGAACAATGAAAAGATTATTTTCAATTTTGGCCATCGCTTGTTTAATGGCTTTCGGAACAGTAAATGCATCTACAAATGCAAATACATTTACATTTGAAAACACAATAGTAAGTATGTCTCAAGATGAGGCTGCTGCAGATGTTGCAGATGCAGATGACTTAGGATTTCACCAAGGATTAAAGAAACGTTTTATTGAAGGTGGTCCTGAATTTATGGGTATTGTGTTATTATGTTTAATTCTTGGTTTAGCGATAGCTATTGAAAGAATTATCTTTTTAAACCTGTCAACAACAAACTCTAAAAAATTAACTCAAGACGTAGAAGATGCATTGGCATCAGGTGGTGTTGAAGCCGCAAAAGAAGTATGCAGAAATACAAAGGGACCTGTTGCTTCCATTTTCTATCAAGGACTCGACAGAACTGATGAAGGGCTTGAGCAAGTAGAAAAAGCAGTAGTTGCCTATGGTGGAGTACAAATGGGGCAATTAGAAAAGAATGTATCCTGGATTTCATTATTTATCGCTTTAGCACCTATGCTTGGTTTCATGGGAACAGTTATTGGTATGATTAAAGCCTTTGATAAAATTGAAGCAGCCGGAGATATGAATCCATCACTTGTTGCAGGAGGTATTAAAGTGGCACTTTTAACTACAGTATTTGGATTAATTGTTGCGATTATCCTTCAAATCTTTTATAACTATATCGTTGCTAAAATAGATAGTATTGTAAACGATATGGAAGATGCATCAATCTCTTTGATGGACTTATTAATAAGAAACAAGAAATAATAATCGCAAATAATAATAATTATGGGTTTACATAAAATATTAAAATGGGCAGCTTTGGCTCTTGCTGTAATTGGTGCGATTTTTGCTATACTACTTATATCAGGAAATGAAGGTATGATTGATAATATGTTATATATTTCCTATGTAGTTCTAGCATTAATATTAGTCATTGTTTTAATTTATGTTGTGAAAGGGTTACTTTCTGGAAACGTAAAGAAAACACTAATATCTATAGGACTATTTTTGGCAATTGTTTTAGTATCATACTTCGCTTCTTCTGGAACGGATTTAGACTTAGAACCATTTATTTCTAAAGGACAAGATGTTTCTGAAGCCTCATCTAAAAATGTTGGAGCAGGATTATATACATTTTATGTTCTTGCTATTGTTGCAATAGGTACAATGGCATTTTCAGGAGTTAAAAAAATAATGAAATAATTAGATTATGGCAAAGAGATCAGCACCAGAAGTTAATGCAGGCTCAATGGCTGACATTGCTTTTTTATTACTTATCTTTTTCTTAGTTACCACTACAATTCCTAAAGATTCAGGAATAAATAGAAAGCTTCCACCAATGGAAGAAAATGAAGAAGATGTTATTATAAAACAAAAGAATATTTTTACTGTTCTGCTTAATGGTAAGGACCAACTATTGGTTGAAGATGAAATCATGGAAGTCAAGAAATTAAGAGCAGCCGCAGTTAGGTTTTTGGATAATAATGGCGACGGGTCATGTGATTATTGTAAAGGCGCTAAGGACGCAAGTTCTTCAGACAACCCAGATAAGGCTATAATCTCATTAAAAAATGAACGTGAAACATCATACGGTGTTTATATTACAGTTCAAAATGAGTTAGTGGCAGCGTATAATGAATTACGTAATAGAAGAGCTCTAGAATTAGGACCAGCAAAAGGCTTTAGGGACATGAGTTTTGTAGAAATGCAAAAGAACTATAGAGACGCTAAATTTGTAGGTAATAAAGGAAATTTAAAGGAGGTTATTGATCAAATCAAGATTGAGTTTCCTCAAAAACTTTCAGAAGTTCAATAATTTAATTTAAAACAGAATGTCTAAATTTAATAAGAAAAAAAGTGGTGATTTGCCACCTGTAAATACGGCCTCATTGCCTGATATCGTTTTTATGTTATTGTTCTTTTTTATGGTTGTAACGGTTATGCGTGAAGATGAATTGAAAATTGCTAATATTCTACCAGTTGCAGATCAAGTTGAAAAGTTAGATAAGAAGAATCCTGTGAGCTATATCTATGCCGGTAAACCTAGTAGAGGTTACGAGAAATTTGGTACTGAAGCAAGATTACAGCTTAATGATAAATTTGCTGAAGTTAAGGATATTGCAGCTTTTGTAAATGCAGAACGCGCCTCTTTAAGAGAAGAATTAATTCCGTTTTTAACAATTGCTCTTAAGGTTGATAAAGAAGCAAACATGGGAATTGTTGGCGATATCAAACAAGAACTACGTAAAGTAAATGCCTTAAAAATAAATTATACAACAGGTAAGGGATCTGCATTGGATAATATGAATAGGTAATACTTTCAAAATGAAATAATTTAAAAAGGCATTCTATAATTAGAATGCCTTTTTTCGTTTTATTAATTTAAACAGATTAAATTTACTTTTATAAAACAATGAAAAATATAGTCTACATATTAGCTTTCTGTTTTTTATTACAAACAGACCTTTTAATAGCGCAAGAAACGAGCATTGCTAAAGACAGTATAGATTCGAAATACAGGGAAGATCAATTCTATTTTGGAATAACTTATAACCTTCTGAAAAATATGCCAAGTAATATGACTCAAAATGGATTCTCGAGTGGATTCAGCTTAGGATTTATTCGAGATATGCCATTAAATGATCAAAGGAATGTTGCTATAGGGTTAGGATTAGGATATTCTACAAATTCTATCAATCAAAATCTATTAATTACTCAGAATAATCAAAACATCTACAACTACAGTTTAGTAGAAAATGGCTCTTTTAGTAAAAACAAAATTACAATTCATGTTCTAGAAATACCGTTGGAGTTTAGATGGCGTACGTCAACGCCAGATGATTATAGTTTTTGGCGAATTTATGGAGGTATTAAATTCGGTTATATAATTGCTGCAAAGGCAAAGTATAATGGTCCACCAAGCGACGTTAAAGTAAGTATTCTGGATGCTGTTGAAAAACTACAATATGGATTTACTTTAAGTGTGGGTTACGACAAAATTAATGCGCATCTGTATTATGGTTTAAACTCTTTATTAAATAATAAGCAAGAATTAAATAATCAGGTTTTAGAGTTTAGTATCATTAAAATAGGCTTGGTACTTTATATATTATAACCAATAGTTTAATAGAATTAATTGCGGAGTAAACCCTATAAGAAATCCTACTAATAATTCTATACTTGAATGCGCTTTGAGATGAAGCCTAGAAGTTGCAATCGCACCTGTTATAATAAAAAATATAGCTAGTGATCCATTTATATTGATATTATAGTGAATACTTAAAGCTATAAAAAACATCAAAACACCAGCCGCAGCGATCATATGAATACTTGCCTTAAATTTTAGTAGCGCTAAAACTAGGCATGTCATTGTTGAAAATAATATTCCAATAAAAAAATAATGCAGTTCAAGCAATTCATTGGAGGGTAAAATGCGTCGTGTAATTAATGTTACTATAATAATATTAAGTAGCAATGGAAGTATACGTTCTTGAGTACTCGGCAAATAAATAGATGAAATTTTCCCTCTAGATTTTAACAAGAAGAAGAGTAATATTGGTAAAACTATTGTTAATAAAAAGAGCGCGTAAATTTTGGCTCTAATAATAGGTTCGGGGATGTAACGAGGCGATTTTGAAAAGAAAAAAACAACGCCTATTAATGGCATTATTATTGGGTGAAAAACAAATGATATACTTCGAAGTAAACGGTTCACATTAAATTTGTTTTCTCAATCTCGCAACAGGAATATCAAGCTGTTCTCTATATTTTGCGACAGTTCGTCGAGCAATTGGATATCCTTTTTCTTTCAACATTTTCGCAAGCTTTTCATCGGTGAGTGGTTTGCGCTTATCCTCTTCTTCAATGACAGTTTCCAATATCTTTTTAATTTCTCTAGTTGAAACTTCTTCACCTTGATCATTTGTCATAGATTCACTAAAGAATTCTTTGATTAATTTGGTGCCATAAGGGGTGTCAACGTATTTACTATTAGCCACACGAGAAACAGTAGAAACGTCCATATCAATTTCGTCGGCAATATCCTTCAAAATCATTGGTCTTAACTTGCGTTCATCACCTGATAAAAAGTATTCTTTTTGGTAGTGCATAATAGCACTCATGGTTATAAACAAGGTTTGTTGACGCTGTTTAATAGCCTCTATAAACCATTTTGCAGCGTCTAATTTTTGTTTAATAAATAGAACTGCATCCTTCTGAGATTTTGATTTTTCCTTAGCCGCTTTATAACCTCGTAACATATTACTATATTCATGAGACACATGAAGTTCTGGAGCGTTTCTTCCGTTAAGTGTTAACTCCAATTCACCTTCAAGAATTTTAATTGTGAAATCTGGTACAACATGCTCAATCATCCGAGTATTACCAGAATAGGAGCTTCCAGGCTTAGGATTAAGTCTTTCTATTTCTGAAATTGCATCTTTCAGTCGAATTTCTGAGATATCAAATTTTTGAATTAACTTCTGATAATGTTTTTTGGTAAATTGATCAAAAGCTTTCGTAATGATATTAATTGCTAAATCTACATTCGGATTTGATGCTTTTCTTTCTAATTGAATGAACAAACATTCCTGAAGATCACGTGCTGCAACACCTGCAGGATCCAATTGCTGAACCACTTTGAGAACTGCCTCAATTTTTGATTCATCTGTATAGACATTTTGAGTAAATGCCAAATCATCCATAATATCTTCCAACGAACGACGTATATAACCACTTTCATCAACGCTACCAACTAAAAATTCGGCAATTTGACGTTCATCTTCATCCAATCGGAAGGTATTTAACTGATTATTTAAATGCTGGGTAAATGAAATTCCTGAAGCGTAAGGGATGCTTTTTTCCTCATCATCCGCACTATAGTTATTTGCTTGTGTCCTATAACTTGGTATTTCATCATCACTTAAATAGTCATCAACATTAATATCTTCTGCATTGATAGATTCACTATCATAGTTATCTTCAGAGCTGTTATCGTAATCTTCATCAAAGTCATCGACCTGATCTTTACCACTTTCTAGCGCAGGATTTTCTTCTAACTCCTGTTTAATTCGTTGTTCAAAAGCTTGTGTAGGTAATTGTATCAGCTTCATCAATTGGATTTGTTGAGGCGATAATTTTTGTGATAGTTTAAATTGTAAATACTGTTTTAGCATTTAAAAACTTGGGTTTTATATAAAGTTATAAAAAACTATTTAGTTGATACTAATTGATTAGTAACAAAAGATATATTCTAAAATTCAGCATTTTGTGGCGTTCGAGGGTATGGAATGACATCTCTGATATTTCCCATTCCAGATACAAACATAACGAGACGTTCAAAGCCTAGACCAAATCCAGAGTGTACTGCTGTTCCATATTTTCTAAGTTCTAAGTACCACCATAATTCTTCTTCTGGAATTCCTAAGGCTCTAATTTTATCTAAGAGTACGTCTAAACGTTCCTCACGTTGACTTCCGCCAACTATTTCACCTATGCCAGGGAACAAAATATCCATCGCACGAACTGTATTTTCATCTTCGTTCAAACGCATATAAAAAGCCTTGATATTTGCTGGATAGTCAAATAAAATAACTGGGCATTTAAAGTGTTTTTCAACCAAAAAACGTTCATGTTCACTTTGTAGATCAGTTCCCCATTCCACAATAGGATATTTAAACTTTTTCTTTTTATTAGGTTTCGAATTCTTTAATATGTCGAAAGCTTCCGTATAAGTCACACGTTTAAAATTATTATCAATAACGAACTTTAATTTTTCAGTCAAAGTCATTTCCTGACGTTCAACTTGAGGTTTTTGTTTGTCCTCATTGATCAATCGCTGTTCTAAAAACGCAATATCTTCCTTATTGTTTTTCAACGCATAAGTAATAATATATTTCATAAAATCTTCAGCCAAATCCATATTACCATCTAAATCCATAAAGGCAACTTCAGGTTCTATCATCCAGAATTCAGCCAAGTGACGCGATGTGTTAGAATTTTCAGCCCTAAAGGTTGGTCCAAACGTATATACCTTACCTAAGGACATAGCATAGGATTCTGCTTCTAACTGACCCGAGACAGTTAGATTGGTTTCTTTTCCAAAGAAATCTTTGGTGTAATCAATCGCTCCATCCTCATTTTTTGGGACATTGTTTAAATCTAAGGTCGTCACTTGAAACATTTCACCTGCACCTTCAGCATCACTACCAGTTATAATTGGAGCATGCATATAGTAGAAGCCATTTTTGTTGAAATATTCATGTATTGCAAATGAAAGAGAAGAACGTAATCGCATAACAGCACTAAAGGTATTTGTTCTTGTGCGTAAATGTGCTTGCTCTCTTAAAAATTCTAAGCTATGTCGCTTTGGCTGTAAGATCGTTTTTGAGATCTCTTCAGGATCGGCATCTCCTAGTATTTCAATAGAATTAACTTGAACTTCAACAGATTGACCTTTCCCTTGACTTTCTACAAGCTCTCCAATAATATGAACAGCCGCACCAGTTGTTATTCGTTTTAAAACGGATTCTTTGGTATTTTCAAAATCAACAACACATTGAATGTTATTTATTGTTGACCCATCATTAAGAGCTATAAATCTGTTAGCTCTAAATGTTCGTACCCAACCTTTGACTTGAATTTCTATGGTAGATGGTTCGCTTTTTAATAAGCGTGCAACTGTCGATAATTTCATTGAATTCTATATTTCTAATAACGAATAAATGACTGCAAAGATAAGGCTTTCAGGTAAATATCTATAGCCGAAAATTACTTGTTTAAGTTTAGGTTAAATGTAAATTTAAATGCAATATTATCATCAAAATGGGGTAAATGATACGCACCATAGCGATAGGCAAAACTCAAGCCGAAGCCAATGAGTAATTGGTTTAATTCAATACCTGATTCAAAATAGCCATGTTCTAATGTTTTAAAACTGATATTTTGATGATGCTCTGGTGAGTCCATACTGCCTAATGCATATTTAGTAATAAAGGCCAGGTCAGGTTTAAATCTAGGTCCAAAATTAAATGGCTTCAAGATATGTTTAAAACGTAACGAGATAATTTTATCAGAAAAAAACTCATTAAAATACATGGTTTCGAAACTGTTGTTTCCAGCAACTGAAAACCTTTTAAAAATTGATGATTTATCTACGTTATTTGGAAAGGCATGATATAAATGTGATAAAGGCACAGCACCATTGGCAATACCTGATGCTAATACCAGTTGTGAAACGGACGAATTGCTATGATTGAATTGCTGAAATATTCGAAGGTCAAATTTCGAAAAGTTAAAATCACCTTGTAAAATTTCTTTAAAACTTTTGGTGAATTGCATTGTAATTTTTGGATAACCTACTTTAGTTTCTAGATAAGGATCCTTTTCATCTTGATAGGCGCTAAAAGGATTCCATTGAACTGATAGTTTGGCTAAAGTCAGTTCAAAATCATTAAAATTACTTTGAGTATTTGGCACATAATTATAGCTATAAGTTGGAGAAATATTAGAGCTAATAAAATGCGTTTCAGTTAAAATATTGGATGCCAGTTGATGTTGTAATTCAATACTATTTGAAATATGATGATGAAACAAATCAATATTGAATAATCTGGGTTCAATAAATTGAAAGAAACGTTTATCTGTTAAAAAGTTAGAACTGCCTGTTTCTTCCAGATCACTGGTATGTGTGTAACTTAGCCATGTATTCGTTTTTTTGGCAAGTCTGATAGATGCTCCAACGCTAAATTTAAATGTATGATCTAGCACTCCATATACCGTATACCCTTGAAGCCTAAAGTTTTCAGATAGATTAGAATTTGTTAAGCCACCCAAACCAGTTCTAAATCCTTCAAACTGGTTGTATTTGACCAAATAGCGTAGATCAAAGTCAAAATATTTTGTTGGGAAATATCCATTGCCAAGATTTTTTATTAGTTCGGCTTTGGAGGTTGAGTCTTTAGTTTTATGATTTTCAGAATTATCTTGAGCTTGACAATTACCAATATGAAAAAATGTAATTATCAAAATAGGAATCCAAATTTGTTTCATGCAAAGCTTAGATGTGATGTAGTAAAATAACATAAAAAAAGCGACAAAATTGTCGCCTAAATTATACAGTCATGATTTCATTTTCCTTGGTGTGGAACATATCATCTATTTTTTTGGAATAGCTATCTGTCATATCTTGTACATCAATAATGGCATTATCATGAAGGTCTTCAGAAATACCATCCATTTTTTTTAGTTCGTGATGCGCTTCTTTACGAGCATTTCTAATTCCAACTTTAGCATCTTCTGCCTCTGCCTTAGCTTGTTTTGCCAAATCACGCCTTCTCTCTTCAGTTAATGGCGGTACATTAATGATGATAGTTTCGCCATTGTTCATAGGATTAAACCCAATATTCGCTGCCATAATTGCTCGTTCAATTTCTTGTAATAACGATTTTTCCCATGGCTGAACTGAAATTGTTCTCCCATCAGGTGTGTTGATGTTTGACACTTGATTTAAAGGTGTTTGAGTGCCATAATAATCAACCATAACACTGCCCAACATAGAAGGACTGGCTTTACCAGCTCTAATATTGACAAGCTCTTTTTCTAAGTGCTTCACTGCAGCTTCCATGGCTTCTTTTGTTGTGTCTAACACAAAATTTACCTCTTCTTTCATAATTATATATTGTTTTTCAGTTTTGGCAATTCAAAAACTAAGCCAAAAGTTCATTACATATTAACTGTAGTACCAATATTTTCGCCAGATACTACTTTCATTAAATTTCCTTGTTTGTTCATATCAAAGACAATAATTGGTAAATTATTTTCCTGACTTAAGGTAAATGCCGTTGTATCCATGACCTTAAGTCCTTTTTTAAGAACATCATCAAAACTAATAAAGTCAAATTTTACGGCCTTGGAGTTAACTTCTGGATCTTCATTATAAATCCCATCAACTCGCGTACCTTTTAAAATAACATCTGCCTCCATTTCAATTGCTCTAAGAACAGCAGCTGAATCTGTTGTAAAATAAGGATTGCCAGTTCCTCCACCAAAAATGACTACTCGGCCTTTTTCTAAATGCCTCATAGCCTTTCTTCTAATAAATGGCTCTGCTACCTCATTGATTTTAATTGCTGTTTGTAGTCTCGTAGGGACGCCATTATCTTCTAGAGCACTTTGCAAAGCAAGACCATTAATAATTGTAGCCAACATTCCCATATGATCAGCTTGGACTCTATCCATCCCATTGCTTGCACCAGCAACTCCTCTAAAGATGTTTCCGCCACCAATTACTATAGCAACTTCAACTCCAGACTCAATAATCTTCTTAATATCCTGTGCATATTCTGCAAGACGTTTTGGATCAATTCCATATTGGCGCTCACCCATTAGAGCTTCACCGGATAATTTTAGTAGAATACGTTTGTATTTCATTTTAGTTTATTACAGCAGTTTTACAAATATAAGGCACATTTTTTTTATTTATTACCCTCATACTATTAATAAATTAATATCGTTATATTTATCAAAAAAAGTAGAATTATGAAAAATTTAATAGCTGCGTTTTGCATGTCACTTTTAGTTCTTGGTTGTTCAAGCACTGAAAATCCAAGTGATGATGGAGGGGGTAATGGAGGTGGAATTCCTGCCCAGGCAACTTACATTGTTACTTTTGAACCTTCCTTTACAAGTGATACTCATCCAACTGATTATCCAGGAAATGCTGGATTTAGTAAAATGGTTATTGTGGCGCATGGAACTGGCACTAGTCTTTTTAGCATTGGATCTTTGGCTTCTGCTGGGTTTAAAGATTATGTTGAAAATGGAAATACTTCAATGTTGGAAGCAGAACTTTCTTCAACTGAATTAAATCCTACAACAATAAAAATTGGAAATGATATAAGCGCCGATGGAAGTGATAGTGCTACCATTGTAATTACACCAAGTACAACAAGAATTAGTGTTGCAATTAAAATTTCGCCTAGTCCAGATTGGTTTTTAGGAATGAATGCTCAGAATTTCTTAAACCCGGATAATACTTTAGTAGAAAGTATTGGTTTTAGATTATATCCTTTAGATGGAGGAACAGATTCAGGAACGACATACCTCTCACCAGACGAGCCAGAACCAGGACCTATTCAAGTCATTCTTGGCTTGCCATTTGTTGATCCCATGACTAACGAAATTGCCTCCTTGGGAATGTTAAATTTTCAAAAGATAGATTAGTAATTATTAAAAAATATAAAATAAAAAAGCCTCGATTAAAAATCGAGGCTTTTTTTATAGTTTTGATGCTTCCATTATTAACCTAGAGCAACACGTTCAAAAGAGGTAATATTGACATCACCATATGAATTAATATAATCTTGAACACTTATTTTACTATCTTTAATAAATGCTTGATTTACTAGTGTGTTATCCTTGAAGAAACGTTTCAGTTTTCCTTTAGCAATGTTTTCTAACATTTGCTCAGGTTTTCCTTCTGCACGTAATTGATCCTTTGCAATTTCAATTTCTTTTTCAATAATTGAAGCGTCAACACCTTCTTCATTTAAGGCAATTGGATTCATTGCAGCGGCCTGCATGGCAACATCTTTTGCTGCAGTACCTGCATTTTCAACACTTGCTGATAATCCAACCAATGTTGCAATTTTGTTTCCAGCATGAATATAAGACCCAACAAATGGCGCTTCTAAAGTTTTAAATCCACCAATTTCAATTTTCTCACCTATTACACCAGTTTGCTCTATTAATTTTTCAGAAACAGATATTCCGTTATAATTCGCGTTCAAAAATGATTCGAGTGAAGAATGGTTTAATGCTAATTGTGCAAGTTCATTGGCTAAATTTACAAAACTATCGTTTTTAGCAACGAAATCAGTTTCACAATTAAGTGAGACTATTACACCATTTGTTTTATTGTCATTTACTTTTGCAATAACAGCACCTTCGCTTGATTCTCTATCGGCTCTTTTAGCAGCAACTTTTTGTCCTTTTTTACGCAGAACCTCAATTGCTTTATCAAAATCACCTTCAGCTTCAACAAGAGCTTTCTTGCAATCCATCATACCAGCACCAGTTATTTTTCTTAGTTTACTTACCTCTGCGGCTGTAATTTGTACCATGATATTCATATTTTAAAGTGGATTTATTTTATAAAAAAATAGAATCTTTAATTATAATAATAAATAGATTTGATTATTCTTCTTCTTCCTTGTTTGCTTTGGCTGCAACTTCCATTGCTTTAGCCTCTTTTTCAGCAGTTTTACCTTCTTTCTCCGCTTTTCTTTCAGCTAAACCATCAGCAACTGCAGAAGTAACATGAGTCAAAATCTTATCAATTGATTTTGAAGCATCATCATTAGACGGTATTACAAAATCAACCTGTCTAGGGTCAGAATTTGTATCAACCATGGCAAAGATTGGAATATTTAATTTTTGAGCTTCCTTTATGGCAATATGTTCACGCTTAATGTCAACTACAAATACAGCTCCTGGTAAACGTGTCATATCAGAAATAGAACCTAAATTCTTTTCTAATTTAGCTCTCAAACGATCAACTTGTAAGCGTTCTTTTTTGGACAGTGTCATAAATGTACCATCCTTTTTCATCCTATCAATGGAAGCCATTTTTTTAACAGCTTTTCTGATAGTAACAAAATTGGTCAGCATGCCTCCAGGCCATCGCTCAGTAATATATGGCATGTTCACATTTCCTGCTTTTTCAGCAACAATGTCTTTTGCTTGTTTTTTAGTAGCAACAAATAAAATTTTTCTTCCAGACGCAGCAATTTTGCTCATTGCCTTGCAGGCTTCGTCTAATTTTGCAGCTGTTTTGTAAAGATTGATAATATGGATGCCATTGCGCTCCATATAAATAAAAGGAGCCATATTTGGATCCCATTTTCTGGTGAGGTGACCAAAGTGTACACCTCCATCAAGTAAGTCTTTGACTTCTACTTTTCCCATTTTGTAATAGTTTACGTTCTGTTTAATTAGCAATAATCAAGTGGTTGCCTTTGGCTCGCCTTAATTATTTAGATGCTAAACTAAATCCTGACACTAATGCCATAGATATCAAAACTGGTTAAATAATAAAATTAACGTTTAGAGAACTGGAATTTTTTACGCGCTTTTTTCTGTCCGAATTTTTTACGCTCAACCATTCTAGGATCTCTTGTAAGTAAGCCTTCCGGTTTTAAGATGGCTCTATTTTCGTCGTTTAGTTCACACATTGCTCTAGACAAAGCTAAACGTACAGCTTCTGCTTGTCCAGTAACACCACCACCATATACATTTACTACAACATCAAAGGTGTTTTCATTGTTAGTCATTGCTAACGGCTGATTAACTTTATATTGTAACGTTGCAGTCGGGAAGTATGTGTTAACATCTCGTTTGTTTACGGTAATTTTTCCTTTTCCTTCGGAAAGATATACACGTGCAACAGCTGTTTTTCTACGACCTATTTTGTGAATTACATCCATTGATAATACAATTATATATTAATTTTTTTAGGTTTTTGAGCCTCATGATCGTGCTCTGCACCTGCAAAAACATTCAAATTTCTAAATAAAGCAGCGCCTAACTTATTTTTAGGTAACATACCTTTTACTGACTTTTCAACCATTCTAGCTGGGCTTTTTGCAAACAGTTCATTTGCAGATAAAAATCGTTGTCCACCTGGGTATCCAGTATATCGAACGTAGGTTTTATCTTCCCATTTGTTTCCAGATAAAGTTATTTTATCAGCATTTATAACAACAACATTATCGCCACAGTCAACATGCGGTGTAAAGTTTGTTTTGTGCTTTCCTCTTAAAAGTATAGCAATCTGAGAGGCTAAACGCCCTAACGTTTGTCCTTCTGCATCAACTAAAACCCATTCTTTATTAACAGTTGCTTTGTTAGCTGATTTTGTTTTGTAGCTTAATGTATCCACAATACTAGTTTTCTTAATTAAACATTGGCTCTTAAAAAGAGTTTGCAAATTTACAATTATAAATTTGAATACCAAACCATAATAGATGAATATTTTTCATTAGGCAAGTAAGTATTGTACCGTCACAAAAAGTATTAATGTTAATTAAGTTAATATTTTCTAAAACAACGAGTCTATGTGTAACAACTGTTTTAGTTTTAAGTCTTTAACATAGTAATTATTTTAAAAGAATAATAGGTCATTTCACTACAAGAATCCTGAAGTTCGCTACTTTATTTTTTGTTTGAAATTTGACTACATATATTTTTGTTTTTATCAATCAATCTAACTAATCGATCGTATGAAACTATTTACCAAAATCTTTGCAACTATTTTGTTGCTCAATTTATCATTTTGCTTTGCTCAAGACAGCACAAAAACTATAGATAAGAGAGTTTATACAACCAAGTCTCTTGGGAATATTGAATCTCCAGTTATTGACGGAGATTTAAGTGATGCTGCCTGGGATGTTGTAGAATGGACTACAGATTATATTGAGTTTGAACCAGATGTTGGTACAGCGCCAACAGAGCAAACCAAAATGAAGATTACTTACGACGATAAAAATATTTACTTTGCTTTTAAATGCTATCAAGCCGATCCCTCTACCATTGAAAAACGGATGGGAAGGCGTGATGATTTTCCGGGCGATTGGATTGAAGTTAATATAGATAGTTATAATGATGATAGAACTGCATTTTCATTTACTGCATCTGTCTCAGGTGTAAAAGGAGATGAGTTTATTTCTAATAATGGAAATTTTGATAGTAGTTGGAATCCAATATGGTATCTAGGTACTCAAGTTGATTCAGAAGGTTGGACCGCAGAAATTAGGATTCCTTTGAGCCAGTTGCGTTTTAGTAATTTACAAGATCAAGTCTGGGGTATACAATCTACTAGACGTTATTTTAATAATGAAGAGCGGTCTGTATGGCAACCAGTGCCAGCTAACCCTCCAGGTTGGGTGAGTGAATTTGGAGAATTACGAGGTCTTATTGGTTTGAAACCACAAAAACAGTTGGAAATTCAACCGTATACTGTAGCCCAATTAGACACCTATGAAGCACTACCAGGAAATCCATTTAGAGATGGAAGTGATGCCAAGTTAACCGGCGGTCTTGACGCTAAAATTGGTATTACCAATGATCTTACAGTTGATTTAACAATTAATCCAGATTTTGGACAAATTGATGCAGATCCAGGAGCTATTTCATTAGATGGTTTTGAAATTTTCTTTCAAGAGCGTCGACCATTTTTCGTTGAAAATAAAAACGTATTTGATTTTAGAGTTGGAGGAGGTGCAGATAATGTATTTTTCTCACGGCGTATTGGACGTACACCTCAAGGATTTACAAGTGCCGATGGTAGTGTTGGTGAGTATGAAGATATTCCAAATTTCACCACGATTCTAGGTGCTGCCAAATTTAGTGGTAAAACAAAAAATGGATGGGCAATTGGACTCCTAGAAAGTGTGACTTCAAAAGAATACGGGGAAATAAAACTAGATGATCGTCAAGATGTTCTTGATGGGCTTCCTGTTGTGGGAAATGAACGAGAAGAATTAGTAGAGCCATTTACAAACTATTTAGTGGCTAGAGCCCAAAAGGATTTCAATAATAGAAACTCATATATTGGCGCAATTTTCACATCAACCAATAGAAAAATTGAAGACAATGTGAGTTACTTGCGAAAAAGTGCCTATACAGGTGGAGTTGATTTTAGACATAACTGGAAGGAACGTAAGTATTACATTTTAGGAAATCTTACATTGAGCAATGTTAATGGAAGTCCACAAGCCATTGAGCGAACTCAAACTTCGTTAACACATTTATTTCAACGTGTTGATGCCAGTCATGTGGATGTAGATCCTACAAAGACATCATTAACAGGCTCTGGTGGACGTTTAGAATTTGGAGGTGGAAGAGGAACTAATTGGAGATATACGGTTGGAGGTAATTTTAAGTCGCCCGAACTTGAATTGAATGATGTTGGATTTTTGCGTCAAGCAGACGTGATTTCTCAATATTTTAATATTAGAAGATTGTTTAATAAACCAACAAGTTGGTTTAGACGAGCTAATATTGGCTTTGAACAATTTACACAATATGACTTCGAAGGCAATTACAATAGAATTCAATATGAATTAAATGGCTTTGTAAATTATAAAAACAATTGGTGGACAGAATTTGGTGGGGCACATAAACCTAGAATTTTCACCAATACAATTTTAAGAGGTGGGCCTAGATGGCGTTGGAGTGAAGAAAACTTTTGGTTTTTGTTCTCAGGAACAGATCAACGTAAAAAACTAAGTATGGTCTTAGGGTATGTGAATTCTAGAGCGAAACAGAATAACTTTGAAGTGAATCGATATGAAGTTAGATTTAGGTATCAACCTTTAAACTCATTAAGTCTTAGCTTGAACTTTCAATATGAAGAAAATCCCAATAGAACACAATATGTAACACAAACTGATTTTGCAGGAACAACGCGATACATAATGGGAGCGATTGATAATAAAAACCTTAGTTCAACATTGAGGATTAATTATAATATTAATCCCAATCTTACAATACAATATTATGGCCAACCGTTCATTTTTAAGGCCCAATATTCAGATTTTAATTACGTGAATAATCCAATTGCAGAAAATTTAAATGAACGTGTGACTTGGTATAACACTAATCAAATATCGTTGCAAAATGGCCTATATTCGGTAGATGAGGATCAGGACAATATTGTCGATTATCAATTTGGTAATCCTGATTTTGCATTTGTGCAATTCAGATCAAATTTGGTGGTACGTTGGGAATATATTCCTGGTTCTGAAATCTTTTTAGTTTGGTCACAAGGCATAACAGGCTTGGGTGATGTTAATAATAGCTTTGGGGATATTATAGACAATCAAATATTTGGTCAAAAACCAGAAAACACATTTTTGATCAAAGCTACCTATAGATTTGTTTTATAGGTTTAACTATTTGGTCTTGTGATACTGGTTCACTAATGAAAAAATTTCTTTAAAAATTGGCTTGTTTTTGTAGCCGTGATAACTCCATTCTCCTGTCAAGAAACTCGGTCGATGATTCCCTTCTATTATTGTTGGACCAATTGGAGTAATTGCTATATCCCATGCGCCAACAAATCCGGGCATATATTTACATGCATGCCTTACCAGGTCAAGGGATTCTTCAAAATAGGGAATTTTAAAATCTTCAAAAACAAATTTTGTGTCGGGATGTCTGTCAAGATCCTTGGCACCAAAAATCAAGTTGGTTTTCGCCATTTTAAATAGCGTACCAGTATCCAAGTTTACACTCACATAAAATCCGCCTTGATTGGTATTGTCTACATGTGAAGATCCAGAACCAAATCTCATATAGGTTCCTAAAAAATGAATGAGATCATCTTGATCTATGTAAGTCTCAATTCGCAGTGTGTTAATACTGTTAGAATAAATATTGTTAATCTCAGGATGTTGACTAATTACTCTCTGATGAATATAATACTTATCTTTTATTTGAATCCAAATACTATCAATCTCTACCTCTAATTTTTCAAGACGCATTAATATAGCGCCAACACCACTTTTATTATCTGTTAATTTCAAAAAAAGCTTATCAATAGACAGGTCATTCATTCTCAGCTTAAAAAAATCAAGAGCGTCTTGGGCATTCTTGAGAACAGTTACTTGTCCATTAATAAAAAACCGATTTTCAAAATTGTAACTCACTACTTCTGGTGTTGAAATATTGTACTTATCGCAGTGATAGCTAAAGAATAATTTATCTTGAAGGACATTCTTTATTGTAGATACTTTAGCAAATCTATAATCAACATAAGCTATGAGCTTATTAAACTCATTTAGACTCATAAATTTTCTATAGTCTGGAGCATTCTTTCTATAAAAAAAGCGACCAAAATAGTAGAACGGAACCTCCTTTTTTAGAACCCATACATGAAGGGCTTCTTTTAGCATCGTGAAAAAGGATTTTTTGTCTCGATCTCTTAGAAAGTTTTTGAGCCGTAATAGATTTCTTTTCATAATTGTTTTTTAGAATTAAAATAAGCATCAGTATCTTCCATTATTTCTTTAAACACAGTTTTGTTTTTATAACCAAAATAGCTTGCTTCTGAGCCCAAAATCCCTGGGGAATAGTTGCCTTCAATGATAATAGGACCAAAATTTGTAAATGCTATGTCCCAACCATGAACATAGCAAGGTAACATTTTGCCTAGATTCATCGCTAAATCAATAGTTTCTTTAAAAAAGGGAATCTGAAAATCCTTAAATACAATGCCTGAGTCTGGATGTTTTGAAATTTTTTTGCCTCCATAAATCAATTTTGTAATGCCATGTTCAAATAAAACACCTTTTTCTAAATCTACCATTATTTTAAATCCTCCTTGACTGGCATTATCAACTTCTTGATTTCCTGAACCAAACCTCATAAATGAACCTAATAAATGAACCGTTTTGCTTCTATCTAAAAACGTTTCCAGTCGCATCGTATTTATAGATTTATCATAAATAGCGCTAATCAAATCATGTTGTGAGACCACCTCTTGATGTATAAAAGACTCTTGGGTCAAGATTCTAAATATTTCACTTAAATTCCTATTTAATTTGATTTTTGTGAGAATAAAAGCGCCATCTCCACCACTACCTCTCGTTGGTTTTATAAACAATTTTTCAACATTTTTAGATTGCATAACCATTTGGTAAAATGATTTTAGATCTGAACTAGATTTAATTTTATAAGTGCCCTTGTTGAAATAAAAAGTATTGTTAATGTTATTACTAAATATTTCGGGAGTTGGTAGTTTATTCTCTTTGCAAAATTTATATAGTTCTAATTTGTCGTCCAATATTGAAAACACTTCTGCTGTTTGTTTATTCTTATACACAATGGTAGCATTTACCCGATTGTATTGCCTTAAAGTCATATAATCTTGTATATTTTTTGGAGCATTCTTTCGATAGAAAAATCGACCAAAATAGTGGTATGGAAAATCTTTTTTAGAAACCCAAAGTGCAAGAATTTCTTTAGTCATTGTTAGAAAAGACTTTTTATTCTTGTCTTTTAAAAAATGTTTTAAACGTGTTATATGCCGTTTCATCAGTCTATTTGATGGTCCTCAAATGAATATACTAATTAATGCTAATACACTAATAACTAGCCCTTAAACAGTATAAATAATAGTTGATTTACAGATTTAATGAGCTTCTAGCCAGTTATCACCTATATCAAGGTCAACTTCTAAAGGTACAGCGAGAGAATAAGCATTTTCCATTTCAGTTTTTACCAAAGCTTTAATAGATTCTACTTCAGGCTTATACACATCAAATACTAATTCATCATGAACCTGAAGAAGCATTTTGGTTTTGAAATTCTCATTGGTTAGTTTTCTATGAATATTAATCATTGCAATTTTAATAATATCTGCTGCACTACCTTGAATGGGTGCATTAACAGCGTTCCGCTCGGCAGCGCCTCTTACTACAGCATTTCTAGAGTTAATATCTTTTAAATAACGACGTCTTCCAAGTACTGTTTGAACATAGCCATTGTCTCTTGCAAAGTCCACTTGTTCACTTATAAAATTTCTAAGCTTAGGGTAAGTTTCATAGTAAGTTTCAATGAGTTCTTTGGCTTCACTTCTAGAAAGATCTGTTTGGTTACTTAACCCAAATGCCGAAACACCATAAATTATTCCGAAGTTCACGGTTTTTGCATTACCTCGCTGTTCACGAGTTACTTCACTTAATGGCACTTGAAATACTTTAGAAGCTGTTGAGGCATGAATATCTTCACCGTTTTTAAAAGCAGATATCATGTTTTCTTCTTTGCTTAATGCAGCTATAACGCGTAATTCTATTTGTGAATAATCTGCAGCCAACAAGGTATATTCTTTATTTCTTGGAATGAACGCTTTTCTAACTTGTCGGCCACGTTCTGTACGAATTGGTATGTTTTGTAGATTTGGATTGTTACTTGCCAATCTACCAGTTGCAGCTACCGTTTGCATATAATCAGTATGAACTCGCCCTGTTTGCTCTAATACTTGCATTGGTAATGCGTCTACATACGTGCTTTTTAGTTTAGCCAATCCTCTAAAATCTAGAATATGTTGAATGATTTCATGGTCTTTGGCTAAATAAGACAAAATGTCTTCAGAAGTTGCATATTGACCAGTTTTGGTTTTTTTAGGTTTATCTACCAATTTCATTTTATCAAAAAGAATTTCACCTAATTGCTTCGGAGATGCAATATTAAATTCTTCTCCTGCTGCTTGATAGATGTTCTTCTCTAGTTTTTTTATGTCTTTGTCTAAATCTTCAGAAAGTAAATCTAAAAATTGTTTATCTAGGTTAATTCCTTCAAGTTCCATAGAAGCTAAAACATCAATTAACGGGATTTCGAGCTCATCAAATAGTTTTTGTGTATCAGCTTGAGTAAGCTCACCTTGAAAATGTTCTTTTAGTTGTAAAGTAATGTCTGCATCTTCAACTGCATATTCCGTTTGTTTGTCTAAAGGAACCTCTCTCATGGAGAGTTGGTTTTTGCCCTTTTTGCCAATCAACTCTGTAATGGAAATCGGAGTATAATTTAGATAGGTTTCAGAAAGGACATCCATATTATGTCGCATATCAGGATTAATAAGGTAATGCGCAATCATGGTGTCAAAAAGCTTCCCTTTTACTTGAACATTATATTTATGAAGTACTTTGATATCATACTTTAAATTCTGTCCAATTTTCTCAATAGATTCACTTTCAAAAAATGGCCGCAACTGCTCAATTAATTCTTGAGCAGATTCTTTGCCCTCAGGAAAAGGCAGATAATAACCTTTACCTACTTCCCAAGAAAATGCTATTCCAACTAATTGTGCAACGATTGGATCGATTCCAGTTGTTTCGGTATCGAAACAAACTGATTTCTGATTCATTAAATTTTTCACAAACAATTTGGTGGCAATCCCTGACCCAATGCTTTGATAAAAATGAGATGTGGTTTCTATTGTTTTACGCGTATATTCTGAAACAGATTCTTTTGATGATTGATCTTTTGATGATGAATCACCAAATAGTGAAAATTGGCCTGCTCCAGCTTTGACTTCTTTTTTAGGAACAGATGGCGCCTTAGGTTCGGTAGAAACTGATTCAGATTCAGGTGTAAATGTTTTTAAGAAATTGTCAGTTAATCGACGAAATTCTAAATCCTGAAAAATATTCTTGACAGCTTCAATATCAGGCTGATCCAATTCAAAATCTTTAGCATTGAAAGTTACAGGAACATCCAACATTATAGTTGCTAATTTTTTAGATAATATTCCAAGTTCTTTTGAAGCTTCAACTTTCTCTTTCATTTTTCCTTTTAACTCATGTGTATTGTCTAGTAATCCTTCCATACTACCGTAAGCTGCGATAAATTTTTTGGCTGTTTTTTCACCAACACCTGGAAGACCAGGAATGTTATCGGCTGAATCTCCCATCATTCCTAAAAAGTCTATGACTTGCAACGGATCTTTAACTTCAAACTTATTCTGTACTTCTGGTATTCCCCAAGTTTCATAACCACCACCAAAAACAGGGCGATACATAAAAATATTTTCAGACACCAATTGGGCAAAATCCTTATCTGGAGTTACCATAAATGTTTTATAACCTTCCTTTTCCGCTTGTTTTGATAGTGTACCTATTACATCATCAGCCTCATAACCTTCTTTAACCATTATTGGTATATGCATCGCTTTTAATATCTCATGAATGTAAGGCACGGCTACTTTAATTGCTTCAGGTGTCTCATCTCGATTAGCTTTATATGCTTCAAACATCTCAACACGATCCACACTTCCACCTTTATCAAAACATACAGCTAAATGGTCTGGTCGCTCTCGCTTAATAACATCGAGAAGCGAATTCATAAAACCCATAATGGCAGAAGTATCGGTTCCTTTTGAATTGATTCGAGGGTTTTTAATAAAGGCATAATAGCCACGAAAAATTAAGGCATAGGCATCAACAAGAAAGAGACGTTTTTGTTCAGACATGAATTTTGTGTTAGAAGTTTATAAAACTACAAAACTTATATGTCAATTGAAATGCAATTTGTAATTTTCGAAAGTTAAATCAAATTCAAATGAATACTTATTCTTTGGCCATTCATGGAGGTGCCGGAACTTTAGTAAAAGGACTCATGACACCTGAATTAGAAATGAAATATAAAGAGGCACTTTCAATCACATTGAATGAAGCTTATAAAATTATAGAGAATGGCGGAACTGCTGTGGATGCGGTTGAATTAGCTGTAAGAATGTTGGAAGACACACCACTGTTTAATGCCGGAAAGGGCTCAGTTTTTACGGCAGAAGGAACACATGAAATGGATGCAGCCATAATGGACGGAAAAACATTAAATGCTGGAGCTGTTTCTTTAGTAACAGGAATAAAAAACCCAGTTTCTCTTGCCAGAGACGTTATGGATAAAAGCTATCATGTATTTTTAGCTGGGCACGGTGCTATGCAATTTGCTAAAGATCAAGGCTACCAACTTGAAGACAGTAAATATTTTTTTGATGAAGTACGTTACCAACAATGGCAAGGTATAAAAGATAGTGAGACCTTTCAGTTAGATCACAGCGTGAAAAAGGAGGGTAAATTTGGAACCGTTGGTGCTGTGGCTTGTGACCAAAGCGGTAATATTGCTGCGGCAACTTCAACAGGGGGAATGACCAATAAAAAATGGGGCCGAGTAGGAGATTCACCGATGATAGGAGCTGGCAATTACGCAAATAATAATACATGTGCTGTTAGTTGTACTGGTAGTGGTGAGTTTTTTATTAGGGGCGTTGTGGCTTACGATGTTTCTTGCTTAATGGAGCATAAAAATGTAACACTTGAAATGGCAACTAACGAGGTAATAAATAAACGAATTTTGGAAATTAATGGTGATGGTGGCCTTATAGCCGTTGATGCTAAAGGTAATATTGCAATGCCATTTAATACTGAAGGCATGTATCGTGCATGTAAATCGTCCAGTGGCGCGTATAATTTAGCCATATATAAGGAGGACTCATGACATTAGATTTGTGGTCCATATTAATTATTATTATTGCTTTTCAAGGGATATTCCTTTTATCTGTTTTGTTATTTTCAAAAGATAAACGACAAAAACGAGGCAATCAATTCCTCATAATTATTATTGTGATCCTCATATGGTTTTTAGCTGAATTCTTCACGATAAGAAATAAAATGGAAGTCAATCTCAATGTGTTTTATGGAACCCGTTATGGTTCTTGGTTTCTAATTGGTCCTTTGGTTTATTTTTATTTTAAATCGATAACTGACATTTCATGGAAATTAAAAAGGAGGCACTATTGGCACTTTTTGCCCTTCATCCTTTTTGTCGTTATTATACCATTAATAGCCTATAAAACCTTAGACAATAGACAAATTGATTATGGCATGTTATCTTCATTTGACCATAGAGAAAAAGTTTTAACAACAATTCAATGGACCTACTCTGTTATTTTTATCTTACAGTTTGTCCATTTAGGGTTTTTCCTATTTAAAAATGTAAAGTTGATTAAAGCATATTCTAAAAGCTTGTCTGATGAATATTCATCTATAGATTCTAAAATAGCATGGTTACGGAATTTTAACCGAGCCTTAATTTTACTATTATTACTGGCGACAATATTCCTTTATGTGTTGCTTGTTACAGATATTTATAGAAGACATCTTGATTATATCTATGTACTACCAATAGGCTTACTATTTTATTTTATTAGTTTTAAATTTATGCGAACAGATTGGCAACCTACTGAACCCATTACCAAGTACGCAAGTAGTTCGCTGAGTGAGGAAGGGATAATTACGATTATGAAGAAATTGGATGAAGTTATTGAAACTGATAATGTGCATTTAAATCCAATTCTTAGATTAGGTGATTTGGCCAAAAATATTGATATCAGCAAACACCATTTATCACAAATAATAAATCAAAAATATGAATTGACGTTTTATGATTTCATAAATAAACATCGAGTGTCTGAAGCTAAACAACTTATAATGCAAAGCCCTGATTTAACTTTGTTACAAGTAGCCTTCGACTCCGGATTTAATAATAAAACATCTTTCGTTAATGCTTTCAAAAAGTTTGAACATATAACACCTTCGAAATTTAGAGAGAAGAATTTATCTTAAAACTTTACTAAAAGGAAGCAACATTTATAAAGGTTGTCTTGATTTTGAAAAAGGATAAGTATTATTGAGAAATAATTTTTAAATTAAAACAAAATGAAATTAAAATTTACTCTCTTAACCCTTACGATTTTAGTTGCTTTTCAAGTCGATTCTCAATCGTATGTCATTGATGCAAGTCATAGCACAGTTCAAATCCAAGTTGAACGTTTTGGCGTTGTTGATGTTGTTGGACGCTTTAAAGAGGTGTCAGGAACCATTAATTATAATGCCGATAATGTTGTTGAGACCAATGCTAAAGCTGTAATTAAAGTTGACAGTTATGATGCTAATAATGCAGGGGGCGAGGATGCAGTTAAAGGCGTTTTTCTTGAAGCTCAAAAATATCCGGAAATATCATTTAAAGGTTCTAAGATGGTAGAGAAAGGAGGGAAAAATTATTTAGTTGGTGATTTAAGTATTCACGGCGTTACAAAATCAATTGAATTACCCTTTACCATAAAAGGCCCCTTGATGGATTTAGCAACTCAAAAGCAATCTATTGCTTTTAACGCTTCAATTACTATTAATAGGCAAGACTATGGAATAGCTTTTGACAGACAATTACCAAACGGAATAAAATTGGTGGGGAATGACGTAAAAATCACCTTGTTAATATTAGCTATTGCTGAATAAAAAGAACATAAAAAATTACTTTATTGCCTTGTTCTTAGGATTAGGACAAGGCATTTTCATTGATGCACAAATAAAAACATATCTTGTTGATGAGTCTCTCTCCGAAATTACCTTCAAAATTAAGCATATGGGTGTTTTAACCGTAGAAGGTCAATTTCAAAATATTGAAGGCACGATAGTCTTTGATGCTAACGAACTAGTCAGATTAGAAAGTAAAATTGCAGTAAACAGTATTAACACCTCCAACAAAAGCAGGGATGAAACATTAATAGAGGAAAGCTATTTAAATTCTAAAGCCTATCCAGAGATCATATTTTATTCTGAACGAATTGAAAAAAATGAAATTATGGGTAAATTGAGCTTAAGAGGTGTGACCAAGATCATTAATTTACCATTTACCATTGAATTTGTCGATGACAATCAGTTTAGAATTGTCATTGCTTCTACTATAGCTCGAGACTATTTTGATTTAAAATTTGGATCGATGGATAATTTAATTGGTAATGAGATTAAAGTTGATCTCAAAATTGCTATGAAACTGAATTAAATAAAACTGGCCTCTACTGGCAATACTTTAACCTTCTTTTTCTTAATATTAAATCGGTCACCATTTGCCAAAACATGAGTTTTAAGATTTGTTAGTGACATTGGTGTGCCTGGAGATAATATTTTTTCATTATTGTGCTTAAGTTTTCGAGGGTCAAAAACAATTACCATCCCTGAACCAATAACTTCAAACTCATTTCCATTTCTTACAATAAGTCCAGTGTCTTCAGCTAGACCAACACCTATTAAAATTGGATATTTAGCTACCGCTTCAGCCAATCTTCCAAAACGGCCGCGTTTAATGAAATGAGAATCAATAATCATATTAGGTAAAAAGCGCATTCCATCTCGCATGATTACTGCTCCTTTTATAAAAGATTCTGTACTACTCCCACCTGCAATCATCTCTTCACTCATGCACATGGCACCTGCACTTGTTCCTGCAATTACAAATCCTTTGTCATTTTGGTAACGATCTAATAATATGCTGTGAAACGTAGTTCCTCCAATATGGTCTACAATTTTAGATTGATTTCCACCAGAAAACATTATACAATTAGCCTTTTTTAAAAGGTCAATAAATTCTGGTTTTTCAGAATCTTCTTGATTTCTAATATTTACAACTTCTATATTAGAACAACCAAGTTTTGAAAATGCCTTAATGTAATTTTTACCAACTTCTTCAGGAATACTTGATGCTGTTGGAATAACAACAATATTAGAATTTATACCGCCTGATTCTTTAACGACATGCGACAATATGCCTTCATCTATAAACTCCAGAGTGTAATTTTCATCACTTACTATTCCTTTATCTTCATTTCCACCTATGGGAATCAGAGTCCCTTTAATCTTCTGCATAAAATCGCATTAAATTTAAATATTGGGCAAAAATAAGCTAAATTTTTAATTGAAAATTGCATATATTTATAATCTTTCACTATTAAAATCAACCGCAATGAAAATAAGAGAAATAAATGCTATGAGAGGACCAAATTACTGGTCTGTGCGTCGTCATAAACTGATTGTAATGGTTTTGGATCTAGAAGATATGGAAGAAAAACCGTCAGATAAAATTGATGGTTTTTTTGATAGATTAAAAACGATGTTTCCAACAATGTATGATCATCGCTGTTCTATTGGAGAACCAGGAGGTTTTTTTCAACGTGTAGAAGAAGGTACATGGATGGGGCATATAATTGAACATATTGCACTTGAAATACAAACTTTAGCAGGAATGGATGTTGGCTTTGGAAGAACCAGAGGATATGGTGAAGATGGAGTCTATAATGTTGTGTTTGCCTATATGGAAGAATCTGTAGGTCGCTTTGCAGCCAAATCTGCAGTGAGAATTTGTGAAGCTTTGATTAGTGGTGAAGAATATGACCTATCTGAAGACATTCAAGAAATGCGCGAATTGCGAGAAGCAGATCGTTTAGGTCCAAGTACAGGCTCAATAGTTGAGGAAGCTGCCAGTAGAGGTATTCCTTGGATCCGATTAAATAAGTATTCATTATGCCAATTAGGTTATGGCGCCAATCAAAAGCGAATTCAAGCAACCGTTACCAGTGAAACGAGTAGTATTGGTGTAGAATTAGCATGTGATAAGGAAGACACAAAATATTTGTTAGAACAAGCTGAAGTTGAAGTGCCAAGAGGCGATATTATTAGACGTGAACGAAGTTTAGAGGAGGCCTGTCGTTATGTTGGATATCCTTTAGTAATTAAGCCAGTTGATGGAAATCATGGTCGCGGTATCACTGTAGATATTCAGAATTATGATGATGCCTTAATTGCTTTTAATATGGCAAAAGATAGCTCTCGCAGTGGTGCCATTATTGTTGAAAAATTTATAACTGGTGACGATTATAGATTACTAGTAATAAATAATCATTTGGTAGCAGCGGCAATCCGTACACCAGCACATGTTATCGGAGATGGGAAGTCAACAGTCCAGGAATTAATAGATGAGGTTAACAGAGATCCACGACGAGGCTATGGCCATGAAAAAGTACTTACTCAAATAACCACAAATGAGCTCACACAAACTATTATTAAAGATGCAGGTTATACTTTAGAATCGGTTATAGCCGAAGGAGAACGATTGATACTGAAAGATACCGCCAATTTAAGTACTGGTGGAACAGCAGAAGATGTGACTGATATTGTACATCCTGCCAATGTTAGTATGGCAGAACGCATCTCAAAAATAATTGATCTTGATATATGTGGAATAGATATTATGACCACCGATATCTCGAAACCCTTATCTGAAACAGGAGGAGCCGTTCTGGAAGTAAATGCAGGCCCTGGATTTAGAATGCACCTTGCACCAACTAGCGGTTTACCACGAAACGTTGCTGCTCCTGTAATCGATAAATTATTTCCGAAAAAAGGAGATACAGGACGTATTCCTATAATTGCCACTTCAGGAACAAATGGAAAAACAACAACAACCCGTTTAATTGCTCATATTGCTAAAATGAGAGGTTATCGTGTAGGATATACCACAAGTGATGGTGTATATATACAAAATAGGTTATTGATGACAGGTGATTGTACAGGACCTGCAAGTGCGGAGTTCGTACTAAAAGACCCAACCGTAAATTTTGCGGTATTAGAGTGTGCTAGAGGTGGTTTGCTTAGAGCTGGACTTGGATTTAAAAAATGCGATGTGGCAGTTGTTACAAATGTGGCGGCAGATCATTTAGGATTAAAAGGTATTCACACTATAGAACAATTGGCTAAAGTAAAGGGCGTAGTACCTGAAACGGTTTTACCTGATGGATATGCGATACTTAATGCTGATGATGATCTTGTTTATGATATGAGGCGTTCTGTTGATTGTAATGTCGCATTATTTTCTATGGAAGAGGACAATCCAAGAATTAAAGCATTGCAACGTCTAAACGGCATTACAGCTGTTTATGAGAATGGATATGTAACTATTTGTAGAGGTGAATGGAAGATGCGCTTAATGAAAGCCGAAGATATACCATTAACGTATAAAGGAAAGGCAAAATTCATGATCCAAAATGTGTTAGCGGCTGTTCTTGCGGCACATGTACAAGGAATAAGTATTGAAGATATGAAGGCAGCCTTGGAAACGTTCATTCCGTCTGCTTCACAAACACCTGGACGATTAAATTTATTCGAATTTGAAAATTTCAGCATATTGTTAGATTATGCACATAATCCTGCGGGAATGCGAGCTTTACAAAAATTCACTGATGAATTAGATGCAACTGTTAAGGTTGGTATCATTGCTGGAATTGGCGATAGGCGTGAAGAAGATAATAATGAAATGGGAAGTATTGCAGCTGAAATGTTTGACGAAATTATTATCAGACAAGACAAGCGCCTTAGAGGAAAGACAGAAAAGGAATTAATTAAGATGTTGAATGATGGTATTAAAAAGAAAGACCCAAACAAAAAGACCACTATAATTCCTTCAGAAAAAGAAGCAATTACTTATGCAGTTAAAAACGCTGTAAAAGGTTCTCTAATTATACTTTGTAGTGATGTAATTCCTGACGCTTTAGATTTAGTCAAAGAATTTAAAGAACAAGAGGCAAAAGGAGAATTGGTATTTTCTTAAAAAAGTAAATTATCTACAAAAGCAAAAGAGTTGCAATTTTTATTGCAACTCTTTTAGTAAAATTCATGTATTGAGAATTGAGTTTTCTTAACTCATTAAAGTTTCTTTACGTTTCATTTGTAAACTTTTCATATAAGCCTTGATACTAATTAGATCATTACTTTTCTTAAAGTTTATCGTTTTATTTTGAACCTTAGGATTAGCACTAATTGGTTCTACTTTTTTAACAACTACTTCAGTCTTAACAATAGTGTTAAGTTCAACTTTATCCTTCTTATCATTGTTTTGAGCAATTGTAAGAATCGGGACAACTAAAATTGCGAATGTTATTATTATTTTTTTCATAACCATAAATCTTGTAGGTTCTGGAGCAAATAAAGTACAGAATGGTAGCCACTAGTGAATAAAATTGATAAAATGCATAAAAATCTAGTTTTGGCGATCGAGAAGTTAAAAATTATCGACAAACTGCATAAACGACCTAAACACGTCATCCTAAAAAAGTTACCGTTCGTAGAATAGATGTGCTCTTAAACTGTTCATCCAACTTTAATTAAAACGTAATGTAGGAAAAATCTTAAAATCAATATTATGTTTTATTGAAGAATTCAGACTGAATTTGCTCATTCACGCCATCTTGAAACTTGGTCATGCTAAACCATTGATGAATGGAATAAGACCCAGTATCACCTTTCTTGTTTACCGCTATATAGCCTACTTGAAAATTCTTATAATCGCTATTTGGCTTGTTCACAATTCTACTAATGGCTTCTTCACATGCCTTTTGAGGTGACATTCCTTGTCGCATAAGCTCAACAACTAAAAAACTCCCAACAGTTTTAACCACTTCTTCGCCTAATCCTGTGGCAACGGCAGCCCCAATTTCATTATCTACAAATAATCCGGATCCAATAATTGGAGAATCGCCAACGCGTCCGCCCATTTTATATGCAAGCCCACTAGTAGTACAAGCTCCAGAAATATCACCATTTTTATCTATGGCTAGCATTCCGATAGTGTCATGATTTTCAATATTAATGATTGGTTTGTATTCAGCTTCAACTTTCCACTTATCCCAAGCCTCCTTTGAGGCTTTGGTTAGAAGATTTTCAACTTCAAACCCATTGGAAACAGCAAATTGTTTAGCACCTTCTCCTGCTAGCATAACATGAGGCGTATCTTCCATCACCTTACGCGCTACAGAAACTGCATGTGTAATATTCTGTAAATAAACTACAGCCCCACAATTTCCATGTTTGTCCATTATACAAGCATCAAGAGTGACGTTACCATCACGATCAGGCAATCCTCCTTTACCTACAGATTGTCCTTTTTCATTTGCTTCCTCAATCATACAACCTTGCTCTACTGCATCTAATGCTGAACCACCAGCTTCTAATACTTCCATCGCTTTTTCTGTAGCATTAATCACATGCCATGTGGCAATAACTAGAGGTAAAGTAGCGGAATTATTTTCTGTTGTTGTTGTAGTAGAACTGGAAGATTTGTTTTCTGAATCTGCACAGCTTGCTATAGTGCTTCCAACGGCTAATCCGACCCCTGTTAAAGACGCATTTTTAATAAAGTTTCTTCGTTTCATAATTAATTATTATTTAGGAATAGAACTCATCTCAAATATGAGTTCTCCTCCATTCATTATATCTTGATGTGATAATAGATTTCCTTCTAAGGATTTACCATTAATTGAGACACTTACAACATAGACATTTTCAGGACTTTGATTTCTTGCCCTAATAATAAGGGTTTTCCCGTTATTTAGATGAATTTTGGCTTCAGCAATTAATGGACTTCCTAGAGCATATTCTGATGAACCAGGTGTTACTGGGTAAAATCCCAAACTACTAAATATATACCATGCACTCATTTGACCTGCATCATCATTTCCGCAAAGACCATCTACATTTGGACCATACATTGTATTCATGATCATTCGTACTCTTTCTTGAGTTTTTTCAGGTTTGTCTGTCCAGTTGTATAAATACGGGATATGATGACCAGGTTCGTTGCCATGCACATAGTTGCCTATGATTCCATCACGTGTTATATCTTCGTGTTTTGCAATGTATTTTTCGTCAATATCCATTGTAAACAAGGAGTCTAAATGCTGACTAAATCGTTCTTTTCCACCCATCAATTCAATCATATTTTCAATATTTTGTGGAACGTATAATCCATAGTTCCAAGCATTACCCTCAATAAATCCTTGTCCATGTGTATCCATTGGATCAAAGTTTTTTCTGAAACTGCCATCAGCCAATTTTGGTCTCATGTACGCAATTGTGGGGTCATAAACGTTTTTATAATATTCAGATCTAAGCAAAAATTCTTTTTCTCGAATGGTATTTCCAACTTGATTTGCCATTTGCGCAATGCACCAATCATTATATGCATATTCCAAGGTTTTTGAAACTGATGAATGGCTGAGGTCATCCGGAACATATTTATAATCAATATAGTCACCTAATCCATCAAAATACTTTACACTAGCAGTATTTATTGAGGCTTGAAGTGCTTCAATGTGATTAAAATTCCCAACTTTTTTTACCATTGCATCTGCAATTACAGAGGTAGCATGATAGCCAATCATGCACCAATTTTCGTTGGCATAATGACTCCAAATGGGTAACATACTATGAACACTTTCATCATGATGAGCAATCATACTTTTAATCATGTCATTATTGCGCTTTGGTTGTGTAATATTAAATAATGGATGTAGTGCCCTATAGGTATCCCAAAGCGAGAAAATAGTGTAATTGGTAAATCCTTCGGAAGTATGAATATTTTGGTCTAATCCTCTATATTGGCCGTCTACATCTTCATATAAAATAGGCGATAAATTGGTATGATACAGTGCTGTATAAAAGGTCTTCTTATTATCCTCTGTTAAAGTCTCAACTTCAATTTTTGAAAGTTCAGTATTCCATTTAGTTTTGGTTTCTTCTCGAGTTTTATTAAAATCCCAATGAGGGATTTCGGCATTCATGTTATTTAATGCTCCAGAGGTGCTTACAGGAGATAATGCAAATTTGATATTTATTTTCTCGTCTTCTTCGGTATCAAAATTGAAGTATGCCCTGATGTCTTTACCTGCCATTTCTGGAAAGTTTTCTTCTTGATCAAATCGTCTATAGAAACCGTCATATTTAACTTCATCATATTTTTTATGACCATAACTTTTAAAAGGTTTAGAGAATTGCATGGCAAAAAACACCTTTTTAGTTCTTGCCCAACCTTTAGTTTGCCTATAACCAGTTACTAGTGAATCATTTTCTACGCGAATAAATGTCCATACATTTTTGTTATCATGGTGATATACATTGTATACCATATCTAAAATAATATGAGAGTTATTGGACTTCGGAAATGTATATTTATGAAATCCGACTCGATCACTCGCCGTTAGTTCAGCCTTAATGTTATAACTTTTTAAATCAACCTTATAATAACCTGGTGATGCTTCTTCATAATCATGTGAAAAAGTTGAATAGAACCCTTTATTTCCATCAGAGGTTTTTAGTGGATCCAGTACTAGATTGCCTACTGTTGGCATAACCAGTAAATCACCTAGATCTGAATGTCCAGTCCCACTAAAATTGGTATGAGCAAAGCCAATAATAGTTGTATCGCGATATTGATAACCGGCACAGTACTCATAGGTTTCTGTATTGTAACTTCCATCATCGTTATGCATGACTTCAAAGTTAGTTTGTGGACTTAATTGTACCATTCCAAAAGGTGCAGTTGCTCCTGGAAAAACATGTCCCATTTTGCTCGTACCTATAAATGGATTAACATATTCTGTAAAGTCCTTCTCAGAAATGGCTGTTCCTAATTCGGCTTTGGAAGAGTTCTCTCTTTTACAAGATGTATTTATTACAATTAGGATAATTAATAATATTTTTTTAAGCATGCCGAACGGCTTTTTTGGAATTTTTATAACCATACCATAAAATATAGGAATAGCAAATAATGATAAAAATAAACGCCATTTTAAATCCGATTTGATCAGTTAAGTAACCATATAAAGGAGGAACTAATGCGCCACCCACTATTGCCGTACAAAGTAGTCCAGAACCCTTTGGCTTTAAATGACCAATACCATCAATAGCTAAGGTGAATATAGTTGGAAACATAATAGAATTAAACAAACCTACAGCCAGAATACTCCACATACTAACTAATCCTGTGGTGCTTATTGAAATGATAATTAATGTGATTGCTATTGATGCAAAAATGCCAAGCACTTTTCCTGGTCGCATTATTTTAGTAAGGTAAGATCCAACAAAACGCCCTATCATGGCGCCAGACCAATAGAAGGTTACAAATACACCAACGACAGCCTTATTATCATTCTCCGTTAATCCAGAGTTTAGAATACCTTCAGCTATAGACTTCATAAAAGAATTTTGCTTAATAACCTCAACTAAATTCATGTCTAAAAAGTAATTCACTAAATAGCTTCCTATCGCAACTTCTGCACCAACGTAAAAGAAAATCCCCAGGACTCCTAGCATTAAATTTTTATTCTTAAATGCCTCTGCATAGGTTCCTGTTGAAGTTTCACTCATCATTTTTGGCAGTTTGGCAAAGAGAAAAATAATGGCAATTAACCCAATGAATAAAGCCAATCCTAAAAACGGTGTTTGAACCGCGGCAGCCTCCGAAGCTAAATATGATTCTTTTGCTGTTTCAGTCAAAGCGGCTATTTCATCTTCAGATTTAATGGCATCACTTAAAATAAATAAGGCGCCAACAGCTGGCGCGATGGCCGTCCCTAAAGAATTAAAAGCTTGTGATAAATTTAGTCGGCTGGAAGCACCATCTTCACTACCCAAAACAGCTACAAATGGATTGGCTGCTACTTGTAAAATAGTCATTCCTCCAGCTAATATAAAATAGGCCAGCATAAAGATTCCAAATTCTCTAAATGATGCCGCAGGATAAAATAGGAGACAACCAAATGCCATGGTTAGTAAGCCTAATATAATTCCCTTCTTATAACCAATTTTTGAAAGAATATAACTTGCTGGAATTGACAACAAAAAATAGGCACCGAAAAAAGCAAATTGTACAAGACCTGCTTGAAAATAGCTTAAGGTAAATAGTTCTCGTAATCGTGGTATTAAAGAATCAACTAAAACGGTAATAAACCCCCAAAGAAAAAATAAGATTGTTAGGAGAATAAAAGATGAACGATATGATTTTTGTTGATTCATTGATTTAGTTGGTTTCTAGTTCTTGACCAAATTGGAGTCTATAGCCATTACAGTCATAAATAGCAAATTCACGCATACCGTATTCAAAATTTTCTATTGGATAGCAAATGGATACTTTGTCTTTTAATATTTGCCAAATGACATCTATATCATCAACGTAAATATATAATCCTCCTGTGAAAACGGTTTTTGGATATTTATCTTTATGAAATCGAGCTGAAAGCATAATGCAAATTTCATCTTTTTGAACCAAGGCCCAATTGTTAGTGTCGCGATCAATACACTTAAAATCTAAGTTAGATTCGTAAAATTGGATGGTATCATCCATGTTTTCAACTTCTAATGTTGGTACTAAGGTGTTATACGCCATTTTAATTAATAGTTATTTCATCTACAAAAAGCCAACTTCTACCATCGTGTTCGTAGCCTAAATGCCATTCGGGTAATTTACCCAATTTTTTGGCCACGATTTTCACATATCGAGCACTATAGTTATTCATTGAAAAGCTTATTGATTTTATTTCTGACACATCAGAGGGAATGGTAGTGTCAATAATATTACTTGGCAAGTTCTTTTCAAAATTCATTGGATTATCAGATACATAGCATTCAATTTCGGTAGGGTAAAAAATCCAAGAACGTTGATCTTGTAAAAAGTTAATATTTATAGTATTTATGGGTTTTACACTTCCTAAATCTACAATAGCAATAAGATCTTCATCAAAATAACCTTGCCACGTTCCTGTTCTAAAGTCCTTTGTTCCTTTTATACCATCAATTAGTGCATTGTTTCCTCCAGCGTTGTATTGATTAGCGTATTCTGTTTCAAGTTGAATAGATATATTTGGGTCTATTTTATAAAACTGAGTAGTTATAGATGCGCTAGAATTTCCATAATTATCTTTTGCATAAACACTTATTTTTGAAGCATCCGAAATAGTAAAAGACGCTTCATATTTAATAAATTTTGAACCATTAATACTGTAATAAATATCAGTTTCTGAACTAACTACATTTAATTCAACGTCAGTTTTACCTTTAAAGGCCACTTCCCCTTTGGCTATGAAAGGAGCAGGAACAATTAAATGTTCTTTGATTTCTGTCTTAGGCTCTTGTCCTTCACGACTTCCCCAAATAGCGGGATTATCTGTCATATGAAATTCTAAAGTCCCACCTTCAATAATTTCATTATGTGTTATATAGGTCCTACTTAGTTTTTTACCATTTAGATAAACATATTCAATATAAATATTAGTGTCACTTAAATTATTAGAAATAATATGAAATTGATTATCATTTTCAAGATTGATAGTTGCGTTTTTAAACAAAGGCGAGCCTATTATATACTGATTGCTCCCAGGTGTAACAGGGTAAAAGCCTAAAGCACTAAACACATACCAAGCACTCATTTGACCACAATCTTCATTTCCAGATATGCCATCAGGTGCATTTTTATACAGCTCAGTCAAAATTTGATGTACTTTTTCTTGTGTTTTGTGAGGTTTGTTCACAAAATTATAAAGGTAAGCCATATGATGACTTGGTTCATTACCATGTGCATATTGACCAATTAATCCAGTAATATCTGCTTGATTTCTTCCTGAAGTTTCAACATTTGCTGTGAATAATTTATCAAGATTTAATTCCAGTTTGTCCTTTCCACCGAGCAATTTCATAAAACCTGAAATATCTTGAGGAACATAAAAACTGTATTGCCACGAATTGGCTTCAGTATAATTAAAATTCACTTCGTATGGATCAAATGGAGCAAACCATGTATTCCTAAAACGCCCTCTCATGAACTGTGATTCTGGATCGTAAATGTTCTTATAATTTTGAGCACGTTGTGAATATGTTTTGTAATCATCTTCATAACCAAGTGCCTTTGCCATTTGAGCAATAGTCCAATCATCGTAGGCGTATTCCAATGTTTTTGAAACTGATTCACTTTCTTCCTCAACAGGAATGTATCCTAGTTCTTTGTAACTTTTTAACCCTAATTTATCACGTGTGGCTGAATGTTTCATCGCTTCTAACGCCTTTTCTGCATCATAATTCTTTATGCCCTTTAAATAGGCATCTGCAATTACTGGAACTGCATGATAACCAATCATACAACCAGTATAACAACCAGAAAGGTCCCAAATTGGCATGATACCTCCTTCGTCATATTTTGCTAAAAAAGTATTAATGAAATCGTTCGTTCTGTCTTGTTCAATAAGAGTATAAAGAGGGTGAGCAGCTCTATACGTGTCCCAAAGGGAAAAAACGGTATAGTAATTAAAACTCTTGTTTTGGTGAATATTTAAATCCATGCCGCGATAACGACCATCTACATCCTGATATAAGTTGGGTGCAATCATGCTGTGGTAAACCGCCGTATAAAAAATAGTCTTATAATCATGGTTATTACTTTCAACCACAATTTTTTCTAATTGATTTTCCCAAATAATTTGAGCCTCTGATCTTATTTGTTCAAAGTTTTTTTCAGCAAGTTCTTCTTTTAAATTGGCACGTGCACCAGTCTCATCAACTGCACTAATTCCGATTTTTATAAGTATGGGTTCATTATTAGGATTTATAAAATTTAAAGCTATTTTTCTTCCACCAGGTTCACCTTGAACAAGGGGCGACTGTAACATATCTGAAAAAGGATGTGAAGTTTGTAAATAAAAATATAAACGTTGATCTGTTGCCCATGCATCAGAAAAGCGAAAGCCTTGTAATTCTGTTTCCGAAATCTTTTCAATTTTAGCGTCAAGCACTTTATCGCGATGAACTAGATCTAAAATAACGAATTGATTTTCAGACGATGGAAATTGATATTTATGCATTCCACTTCGTTTAGAAACTGTCAATTCCACTTCTATATTAGTGGAATCCAATAGAACCTTATAATAACCTGGCTCAGCAATTTCATTGTCATGCGAAAAATGAGCGCGATATCCTTTTTTGCCATCCGCACCATTATTAAAAACTCTTTCATTGGTCGGCATTAACAAAATATCGCCATAATCAGAAACACCAGTTCCGCTAAGATGCGTGTGAGAAAAACCATAGATATAAGAATCAGAATAATGATAACCCGAACAACCATCCCATCCGTCTAACCTTGTGTCTGGGCTTAATTGCATCATACCAAATGGCAAAGTCGCTCCTGGATAGGTATGACCATGACCTCCAGTTCCTATAAATGGATTAACATAGCTGAATAAAGGCTTATCTTTTTTTGCAACCTTGGTTTGAACATCGTTTTGGCAACTTAATAATGAAAGAAGAAAAATAAAAACAAAAGTTAGCTTTAGCTTCATTAAAAATAGATTACTAAATTTAAAGCATCTAATATACTAAAATGCCAATCAAGAAAATAGGAGCCATATTCCTTTTTGTACAATTGTTATTCAGCTGTCAAAATATGGAAATTCCTCAAAATTCAACACAAATTATTCCTGTTCCTAGCAGTCATTATTTAACAAAAGGAAATTTTGTTCTAGACAATTCGATAGGAATTGAATTTCCGGAAACATTAAAAGTTTCGGCCGAGTTTTTAAAATCATTTATAGAAAACGGAAGCGAGATTAGACTTCAAGACTCAAATGAAATTAAATTCATTCTTGATTCTGAAATTGAAGATATAGAAGGATATAAATTAAATATTCTCCCAAAGAGGATTGAAATTAGAGCAAGTTCTGATCAAGGTGCATTTTATGCGGTACAGTCGTTAAGGCAAATGTTGCCAGCTGAATTTGAAAATGGAAGCTATAGAGAAAGTGAAGCTTTAATTCCTTGTATTTCAATTAGCGATGCACCTCAATTTGTCTATCGAGGTATGCATTTAGATGTAGGTAGACATTTGTTCTCGGTTGATTTCATTAAAAAATATATTGATGCACTAGCGATGTTAAAAATGAATACATTTCATTGGCATTTAACGGAAGATCAAGGATGGCGCATAGAAATTAAAAAGTATCCAAGATTACAAGAAATTTCGTCTTTTAGAGACCAAACATTGGTAGGCCATTATAGAAACCAGCCACATCAATATTCTGGCATAAAATACGGAGGATATTATACTCAAGAAGAAATTAAAGAAGTAGTTGCATATGCTCAAGAACGGTTTGTAACTATTATTCCTGAAATTGAATTACCTGGACATTCTCAAGCAGCTATTGCTGCCTATCCGGAATTAGGTTGTACAGGTAAACAAGTTGAAGTTGCCCAAAAATGGGGAGTTTTTGAGCATATATATTGTACAAAAGAAGAAACTTTTGACTTTCTAGAAAATGTATTAGATGAAGTCATGGTATTGTTTCCGAGCCATTACATTCATATTGGTGGTGATGAAGCGCCAAAATCAAATTGGGAAACTTGTAATGACTGCCAGCAAAAAATCGAGGATGAAGGATTAAAAGATGAACATGAATTACAGAATTATTTCATTACAAGAATAGAAAAGTATTTGAATAGTAATGGCAGACAAATTATTGGTTGGGATGAAATTTTGGAAGGCGGATTAGCACCTAATGCTACAGTAATGTCCTGGCGAGGTGTTGATGGCGCAATTGAAGCCGCCAAACAAGATCATAATGTCATCATGACACCTACATCTCATTGCTATTTTGATTATTATCAATCTGAAAATGAAGATGAACCATTGGCTATTGGAGGTTATCTACCTTTAGAAAAAGTATATAGTTTCAATCCAATTCCGGAAGAATTATCAGAACAAGAATCTAAATTTGTGCTTGGCGCACAAGGTAATATTTGGACAGAATATATGCCGACTTCTGAACAAGTCGAGTATATGGCCTTTCCAAGAATATTAGCAATGAGTGAATTAGTATGGGCAAAAGAGACAAATAAGAGCTATAAAAATTTTATTCCTAGAGTTGAAAATTTTCACAAAAGGTTAGATGCCTTATCAATTAATTATGCCAATCATTTATACGAAGTAGAAGGCAAATTAGTGACTGAAAAAGGAAATTTGACATACCAACTTTCAACTTTAACAACAGGAAAAGATATTCGATTTACAAAAGATGGGACAGAACCAACATTGGATTCGAATATATATATTGAACCCATCGATTTGACAGAAAGTATTGGCATAAACTCGGCGATTTTCAACCATGAAAAAAAACTAGGAAGTACATTCTCAGAAACTATTAACCTTCACAAAGCAGTAGGTAAAAAGATTACCATCAATAAAGAAGCGCATAAATCTTATCCAGGGAGTGGTGCTAATGGTTTAATTAATGGAATTTCAGGCAGTGATTCACGTTATGGCGACAAGGAATGGTTGGGTTATTGGGGAGAAGATATTGAAGTCATAATTGATTTGGAGAAGGAAACCGATATCACCTCAGTCTATACTAGATGTTATGAATCTAACGGACAATGGATTTATTTGCCAAAGGCGGCTCAAATAGAATTATTGAACATTAATGGTGAGAGTGTTTTTAATGGCGGAATTGAATTGTTGACGAACGCCTTAGATTCGAAACACACATCAAAGATAGGTATGGATTTTGAAGGGATAAAAGCAAGATATGTTAAACTTATAGTTCAGAATTATGGTATCATTCTAGACGGCAAACAAGGAGCAGGGAACAAAGCTTGGACATTCATTGACGAAATAATTGTGAACTAAATGATATTGGAAATTTGTGCCGCTAATTACCAATCTGCAATTAATGCTGAAAAAGCGGGTGCTCAAAGAATTGAATTATGTGAAAATCTTTCAGTAGGAGGAATCACCCCAAAATTGCATTTGCTGCAACAAATATTAAATAAACTATCAATTCCTGTTTTTGTATTAATAAGACCTCGTGCTGGAAATTTTGTGTATACTGATGATGAATTTGAACTTATGAAAGATGATATTCAAAGGTGTAAGAACTCAGGTTGTCATGGAATTGTTTCAGGTGCCTTGCTTGAAGATAATTCAATTGACGTTGAAAAAACCAAGAAGTTAATTAATATTTCAAATCCATTACCATTTACATTTCATCGTGCTTTTGATATGACTCCAGATCCAATTAAGTCCCTCGAACAACTAATAGATTTAGGTGTAGATCGTATATTGACATCTGGACAGCAACTCTCAGCTGCAGAAGGTATTTCAATAATAAAAATGCTTAATAAAAAAGCCATCAATAAAATAACGATTCTTCCTGGGGCTGGTATCAATCCTAATAATGCCAAATTATTTAAACAAGCTGGTTTACATGAAATTCATGCTTCAGCTACTGGAAATGATTCTGTTTCAAATGTCGATACAATAAAAGCTATACTAGAATCAATTAATGCATAGAACTGTTTTAATCATATTGCTCGTTGTAACTTTTAGTTGTTCTTCTAAGGAAGATCTACCAATTACACTTGAATTACAAAATGGATGGGAATTTAAAAACACTAGTGAATCGAAATGGTATCCAGCAAATGTCCCTGGTGAGGTTCACTCAGATTTGATAAACAATAACCTCATTGAAGACCCCTTTATTGGAAACAATGAACAAGATATTCAATGGGTTTCTGACACCAATTGGGAGTATAAGAAAGAATTTTCATTAAATAAAAAAGAGCTTCAGAAAAAAAACATAAGACTCAACTTTGATGGCTTGGACACCTATGCTTCAGTTTACTTAAATGACAGCTTGATATTAAAAACTAATAACGCTTTTAGGATGTGGCAAGTTGATGTAAAATCTATAATAAAAGCGAAAAATGAAATTCGTATTTTATTTGAAAAAACGTCCATTTTTGAAGAAAATGAAAAAGACAAACTTGGCTATTCGCTTCCTGAAGGCAATCGAATCTTCACAAGAAAAGCACAATTTCAGTATGGCTGGGATTGGGGACCAAAATTAAATACCTCGGGAATTTGGAGACCTATTACTTTAACCGTATGGAATAATTATTTAATTGAAAATGTAAACATTATTCAAGAAAAGTTGACAGATTCAATAGCAAATCTTACCATTGAAATTGAGGAAAATTCACTGGTGAAGGATCAATTGAACTATGAAGTTTATATAAATAACAGTAAAGAAGCCGAATTTCCCAGACCAGAAAAACCTGAAATTCCAATATCTATTAAAAACCCGAAACGTTGGTGGCCACATAACCTTGGCGAACCATATTTATATAATTTTAAAATTGTAGTAAGAAAAGGGAAGACAATTCTAGATACATATGAACTTAAAAAAGGCTTACGAACCATAGATCTTGTTACTGAAAAAGACAGTATTGGTGAATCATTTTATTTTAAGGTCAACAATGAGTCAATCTATGCGAAAGGAGCCAATTATATTCCGCAAAACAGTATGCAAAACCGAGTGACTGACGCTGACTATGAAAACATATTGGATGATGTGGTTGAGGCTAACATGAATATGTTGCGCGTATGGGGAGGAGGTATTTATGAAAATGACATTTTTTATGACCTATGTGATGAAAAAGGAATTTTAGTTTGGCAAGATTTTATGTTCGCATGTGCTATGTATCCTGGAGATGACACCTTTTTAGATAATGTTCAACAGGAAGCCATTGACAATGTAAAGCGATTAAGAAACCATTCAAGTATTGCCTTGTGGTGTGGTAACAATGAGAATAGTGAAGGTTGGCATCGATGGGGTTGGCAAGAGGGACGAAATGATGAAGAAAAAGAAGAAATATGGACGAACTATTTGAAAGTATTCGATTCTATTTTACCCAATACAGTGTCTAAACTAACTGATACAGATTATTGGGAATCATCTCCAAAATATGGTCGAGGAAATTCTAAATATGAGTTTGAAGGCGATGCACATGACTGGTGGATTTGGCATGACGCGTTTCCATTTGAACACTTAGAAGAGCACGTGCCTCGATTTATGAGTGAATTTGGATTTCAGTCCTTTCCAAGTTATGATGTTATCAATTATATTAATCAAAACAATTCTTTGGATTTGACTTCGAAAGGCTTTAAAAACCATCAAAAACATGTACGTGGATTTCAATTGATAGATGACTATATGAAGCGTGATTTTCCAGTACAAAAATTGGCTGAAGATTATGTTTATATGAGCCAACTTTTACAAGCTTATGGTATTACCAAAGGAATAGAAGCACAACGACGCGCCAAACCTTACAACATGGGAACGCTCTTCTGGCAATTAAACGATTGCTGGCCAGCTGTGTCTTGGTCAAGCATAGATTTTTATGGAAATTGGAAGGCACTTCAGTATAAAGCAAAGCGCAGTTTTAATGATCTTCTTATTACATTTAAAGTTGAGAATGATATATTAAAAACCTATCTCATCAATGATGACATGGAAATGTATACAGGAGATCTTTCAATAACTATTCTAGATTTTTCAGGAAAAATAATTTGGAATTCTGTCAGTCATATAAAAGTTGCGTCTAATTCAAGTGAGGTTAAACATGAATTAGATTTTAAGACCATTCAATTTAAGAAGGATGAGGTCGTGGTTAAGGCGGATTTTAATAATACAACGTCCTATTTTTATCTAGTGAAACCGAAGGATCTAAAACTACAACAAGGGGATATAAAGCATAAGATTACGAAAACATCGGAAGGATTTCAAATAGAACTTAGTGCGAACATATTGCAAAAAGATGTCTTCCTTTATTGTAATGAAAGTGGACACTATTCCGACAATTATTTCGACATATTGCCACATGAAACTAAAACCATTGATTTTAAAACGGATTCAGAAACAATAACAGGATTTCAAATTAAAACGTTTAACAAATTCATAAGATAAGTGCTTTCTGTAATTAATACATTTGTCAATTAAATTTTTTCAATGATTCGCTGGATTATTTTTCTTTTGATTTTTGGTGTGATTGATTTGTATGCATTTCAAGCATTAAAAGCAATAACTAGAAATCAATGGGTTTTGATTGCATATTGGGTGATTACACTTCTAGTAATAGGCAATTTTATTGCTCATTACTATAGTTTTTCTCGAAGCGATGGGTTTTCACATTCACATGGATTTGCATTTGCATTTTTAATTGCCATTTTGATTCCAAAATTCATTATGATGGCATTAATGTTAGGCGAAGATCTTTTTAGAGTTCCACAGGCGCTTTACAGTTATTTTACTGAGGGTAAACAACCCAACGGTAGTTATTTTCCATCACGTCGTAAGTTTATCAGTCAATTTGCATTAGGGATTGCCGCAATACCATTTGCCTCTATTTTGTATGGTATTTATAGAGGTAAATACAATTTTAAAGTTCTAAAATACGATCTCTATTTTGAAGATCTTCCGAAGTCATTTGATGATTACCAAATCACACAAATAAGTGACATTCATTCGGGTAGTTTTGACAATATAAAGAAAGTAGAGTACGCCATAGATTTAATTAATGAACAACATAGTGATGTAATTCTCTTTACTGGAGATATGGTGAATAATAAGGCCGATGAACTTGATCCTTATATGGAGATTTTCAAGAAATTGACAGCCAAAGATGGGATGTTCTCTGTATTGGGGAATCATGATTATGGTGATTATATCCGTTGGAATTCTGAAGAAAAAAAACAAAAAAACCTAGACGATTTAATTGGTAAACAAAAAGAACTAGGATTTGAAGTACTGCTTAATGAAAGTCGATTTATTACACGGGATGATCAAAAAATTGCGATTGTTGGTGTTGAAAATTGGGGTGCGGGAGGATTCAAAAAAGCTGGCGATTTAAAGGCAGCCTCACAACAAATTGACAAGAATGATTTTAAGATATTAATGAGCCATGATCCATCACACTGGGAAAAAGAAGTCATACAAGACGATTATCATTATCATTTAACATTAAGTGGTCATACACATGGTATGCAATTTGGTATTGAAATTCCTGGATGGTTTAAATGGAGCCCAGTAAAATGGCGTTATAAATATTGGGCTGGAATTTATGAAGAACTAGGCCAATTCATTAATGTTAATAGAGGCTTCGGTTATTTAGCATTTCCAGGTCGTGTTGGAATTTGGCCAGAAATAACTGTTATTACCCTTAAAAAGGGCACAAAACCTGCATAATCAGCAGGAAATGTTATATTTACCTGTAAAATTGCTTATTTTTATAAGTAAAGATGCTTGAATCGGCTCGGTTTGAACGGTTTAAAAATGAATAAAAAATTGTAGGTTTGTGCTAGTGCGCTAGACTAAAACTTTAAAATATGTCAAAATTTGGGGAGATCATAGATGTAGAAATTCCTGTTTTGTTAGAGTTTTTCACCGAATGGAATGATGAATCTACCACGATGCACGAAGTATTACGTGACGTGGCTGCAGCACTTGGTGATAAAGCTAAGGTGGTAAAAATTGATGTTGAAAAAAACAAAGAACTCGCCGAAGCCTTACGAATTAAAGGACTGCCAACCTTAATTATCTACAAAAATGGCGAAATGAAATGGCGTCAAAGTGGTGAATTAGATGCTAATACTCTTATTGGATTGATTCAGGAATACGCTTAAATTCAAATCCTTTTTTAGAAAAATAATCTATAACTTCAGGAAGGGCATATTGCATATTTTTTTTGGCTTTTATGCTGTCATGAAATACAATAATATCACCTGAAGTACTTTGCCTAATAATATTATTTGCACAAGTTTCTTTGTCAATAGACTTGTCCCAATCTAAGGACAAAATACTCCACATAACAATCTGATATTCTTGCTTGGAAATGGCCTTAATTTGTTTTGGTGTGATTTGACCATATGGAGGCCGAAATAACTTAGAATCAATTAATTTTGCTGCCGAAAAGATATCTTTTGTATAGGTTTTAGTATCAGTTTTCCAGCCTTTTAAATGCGTATAAGAATGGTTCCCTATGCCGTGGCCTTCACTTAAAATGCGTTTGTAAATTTGAGGGTGTTTTTCCACGTTTTTACCAATACAAAAAAAAGTGGCCTTTGCATTATATTTTAGCAATATATCAAGTGTCCAATCTGTGATTTCAGAAGTTGGTCCGTCATCAAAGGTTAGATAAATAGTCTTTTTAGTGCTTGGGATACTCCAAATAAGATTCTTAAAAGAATGCCTTAAAATTCCTGGTGTTTTTACAGGTGTAAAATTCACTATTAATTTTCTAATTCTACAGTATCAGGGATATTTTGAAGATCAACGTCTTCTCTAGGCGTTTCTTCTAAATCTTCATCACCTATAAAATGGGAGAATAGCCTTAAATGCTTATTAAATGTCGTCATTTCCTGTTCTACAAACTCTGAATCATCATCATTTAAGATTAAAACATCTACAAGACCACGATAGCGTTCAATATCTATATAAATTTCTTCAAAAAAGCGTTCCTGATTTTGAATTTTTAAGCCACTATAGTAGGTGAGGTTTTCTTGATATTTCTTAGCAACATCATGGAATAATTGTCTTGCCTTTTCAATACTACCGACGTCATAGTAAGCAATTACGTAAGGTTCTAATAAGGTATAATACCCAAAAGTGTCAACTGGCATTTTTTCAATTGCTAAATCTGCAATCTCTTCAGCTTTATCAAGTTGGTCTTCATTAATTAGTGCCTCAATAAGACGTGCTAAATTTCCTCTATACGTAATGCCATTTTTACGAGTTTCAACATCATGGTATACATTTTCATTTCCGCTATTTCCCCAATCCCATTTTTTGACCATTTCATACATTAACTCACTATCGACGCGACCCATGTCAAAGGGGTTGGCTTTATCTATTGGAGATTTAATAGGCACCAATTTATAACACATACCATCTAATTGAAGGTAATCTTTCATCCATATATAATCATCATTGCCAAAAGCACCTCCAGTAAAATAAATGGAACGTTCCCAATTATTATTGGCAACAATATCTAACATTAGCAATCTGTTTTTTACGATTCCTCCATCAGTTACCTTAAAGACAAGAGAATCTTCAATTTTTTCAGTATCCTTAGCTTTAACTATACCATTTTTAAGTACAGTTTCCTTGTTTACAGGTACTTTAATAAACTCTGTTGGCAGAAAATTAGAATTTAAATATTGCTCTGGATAACGACTAGTATCTTCGCCTTCTTGTTGTAAAAAATGTTTGTATTTGGCCTTTGGATTGTCACTAGATATAAAATCTAAAACAGTTTTAATGTCTAATGTATCATTGGTAATTGGATTTTTCATAATATAATCACGTGTACCAAATCTGTATTTTTCATGCGTTAATTGTGATGGAATAGGATCACTGTCATAGGCTTTGCGTTTCATTTGATCTATATACCAATCAGTTTGGAATAAACTTGTATTTACAACTCTAACATCTGTTCTAATTCCTTCAATTTCTTGAGCATACCAAAGAGGGAATGAATCATTATCACCAATTGAAAACAATATCGAATTAGGCGCACAAGACTCCAAATATTTTACAGCCATGGCATGTGCAGTGCGTTTATCGGATCTGTCATGATCATCAAAATTATTTGACAATAAAACACCTGGAACAAGTAACAAACAAACCAAAGTGATACCAGGCACAAGAAATTTACTTTGACTATATTTAAGAAGAGCATTATAAAGCGCATATACACCAAATCCTATCCATAGCGCAAAAACATAAAAACTACCAACTACTGAATAGTCACGTTCTCGAGGTTCAAATGGTCTAACATTGGTATAGAATTGAATAGCCATTCCTGTAAACAGGAAGAATACCAGCATAATCCAAAACCATTTTTTATTAATATTATATAAAAAGAACAGACCAATTAGCCCTAAAATTAAGGGTAAAAAGAAATATGTATTTCTGGCTTTATTATCGGAAACATCGGTTGGTAGGTTGTCTTGACTCATACCTAAATGCCATTCATCTATAGCTTTGACACCACTTATCCAATTACCATGATTATCATATTTTCCTTGAATATCATCTTGTCTTCCAGTAAAATTCCACATAAAGTAACGCCAATACATATAGCCAAATTGATATTCTAACATGTAAGCTACATTATGTCCAAAAGAAGGTTTTTCAACATCGATATAATCATTGAATTGCCGTAAAAATTTACTATAATCATCAAATTCTACTGCACCTTGAGCCATCTGACTTTTGAAATCACCTACAATACGACGTAATTCATTTTCCATTCTAAATTCTGGCTTGATTTCAAAATCCAAATAGCCAGTAAAAAGATTGACATAATTTTCAGCATGTTCATTGCTCCACATTCTAGGTAAAATGGAAGCATGATCTGAATTGTAATTTGGGATTACATTTTTATAATCATTTACAATAATATATTTACTATTAATCTCGTCACGTTCATATTTTGGTTTATCATCTTTATATGGATCGTCTTCATCCAGTGGTGCATATTGATCTGAAAATTGTGGTCCATAAAACAAGTGTGTTTTAGGATATTGTTCCAAATTATAATAAGCCAAAAGTTCTCTGGCACTTGATGGATCATTTTCATTAATAACGGTATCAGCATTGGCTCTAATTGGCAACATCACCCAAGAAGAAAAGCCAATGAAAATAAACAAGACACATAGAATTAATGTATTGGCTAGTTGCCATTGCTTCTCCCTAGTTTTCTTTAATCCATAGTAAAAAAGGCCAATGAAAATAAGTGCGCAAATAATCGTTCCTGAATGAAATGGAAGTCCAAAATTATTGACAATTGCGAGTTCTACCCAGCTAAATATTTTTAAGGTTGTTGGCAATAATAATTTAAAAATAAAAGCCAAAACTCCAACCACAACTAAATTGGCAATCACAAAATTTTTAAGGGTAACTTTTTCATAATTTTTGAAGAAATAAATAAGACCAATTGCTGGAATAGTAAGCAGTCCCATAAAATGCACACCAAAAGATAATCCAACAATAAACATTATTAATATCAGCCATCTATTACCTCTAGGCTTATGCATATCTTTTTCCCAGCGTAATCCTAAGTAAAACAGAATAGCCATTATTAGAGTGGCCATGGCATATACTTCGGTTTCTACGGCATTGAACCAAAACGAATCGGTGAATGTAAATGCCAAACTTCCAACCATTGCAGCACCTAAAATGGCTTGTGCCTGAGAACCTGAAGGAACTTCGGTTTTGACGACCAATTTTCTTAATAGCAAACTTATTGACCAGAACATAAATAAGATGGTAAAGGCACTGGCAACGGCACTCATCATATTCATAACCCAACCAATTTGCGACATATCGCCAAATGCAAACAATGAGAAAAAAGCACCTAGCATTTGAAATAATGGTGCACCCGGCGGATGACCAACCTGTAGTTTTGAAGACGTTAAAATATACTCACCAGCATCCCAAAAACTAACAGTCGGTTCAACAGTTAAACCATATGTGATTAATGCAATAATAAATACAAGCCAAGCTAAAATTGTATTCCATTTCTTGAATGCGAGTTCTGACATATTTTAAATTAAATTATTCGAGGCGAATTTAAGAATAATTAGCTTACAGCTAAACTTTTTAAGTTAACGTTAAGTATCTGCGCTTATTTTGTATAAAAAGTTTGTGCAAATAAAACTTTGTTCTAAATTTGCAACCTCAAATGAGGTAATGGCCTATGGTGTAACTGGCAACACGTCTGGTTTTGGTCCAGAAGAGTCTAGGTTCGAGCCCTAGTAGGCCAACAAAAATTGAATCCTAATTATGAAAATAGTTGGGATTTTTTGTTTTTAGTGGAATTATATTTTAAAAGTAACCACAGGACGCTCTGCGTGATTTACAAGATCTTCACTAATGCTACCATTTAAAAAATGAGCGATACCTTGCCTTCCATGCGTACTAATTCCAATTAAATCGGCATCAATACTTTCAGAGAAGTTAAGAATACCAGATTCTACAGTTTCGTCATTGTAAATATGAACATCATAATTACTAAAATCTGAGTTGCTGATAATATTATTTATTCGTCTTTTGGCTTCAGAGGTTGTGATAAATCCATTGGCTGTATTTACCATTACCAAGTGTAATTTAGCTTCAAACAATTCAGCTAAATTGACCGCTTGATTGTATGTGTTTGAACTATCTTCTGTGAAATCTGAAGCAAAAACAAAAGAATTTATATCAAAATCATCATGACTTTTCTTGATCACTAAAACAGGTGTATTTGAAACTCTGACTACTTTCTCAGTATTTGAGCCAATAAACATTTCTTTAAAACCACTTGTACCATGAGACCCCATAATAATCATATCAATGTTATATTCATCACAGGCATCTAAAACGGCTGAAATGGGTTGGTTAAATTTTACGACCTCGTGTACATTAATTCCTTGCAACTCTTCTCTTTTCATAACGTCCTTAAACCGTTTGTGAACCAGCTTCATAAAAAACATGGCTTCAGGTAAATCACTATGTGAGCTCATTGCGTCAATTTGATGTAATGGCAATTCTAACATGTGCATTAAGTAAATTTCTGCACCTTGTTTATGTGCTAATTGTGCAGCAACACTTAAGGCATTATCGGCTGTTTTTGAGAAGTCAGTTGGAACAAGAAGTTTTTTCATTTCTAACAGATGGTTTAATCATATAAAGTTATTAAATTTTTGACTTTTAATGGTTTTAAAAATCAATTTAAAAATCGTATATTTGCAGCGATGTAAGAAAAAGAGTAAGCGAGGGGACGAAAAGTCCCCTCTTTTTATACTTAAAAATGATTGAAGAAAAAGTACGGTCTTTGTTGTCAGATTGTCTTGAAGAACGGCAAGATTTATTCTTAATAACACTTTTAGTTTCAGAAAATAATAGCATAAATGTTGTTATTGATGGTGATAATGGCGTTTTGGTTGAAGATTGCATGTTAGTAAGTCGCGCAATTGAACACAATATTGATCGAGACGAAGTTGATTTCTCACTAGAAGTTTCTTCGGCAGGTGCTACTTCACCTTTAATACATAGAAGGCAATACAAAAAAAATATTGACAGAGTCTTACAGATAAAGACTGAAGACAACCAGAAATTTGAAGGGACACTGGTTAAGGCAGATGAAAATTCCGTCGTGTTAAGATGGAAGACTAGAGAGCCAAAACCAGTAGGCAAAGGTAAAGTTACAGTTGAAAAAGAAGTTAAACTGAATTATAACGAAATAGAAAAAGCTAAAGTGAAGCTTAAATTTTAATTAGAATGAGTTATGGAAAATATTGCGTTAATTGAATCATTTTCAGAGTTTAAAGACGATAAATTAATTGATCGTGTCACCTTGATGGCAATTTTAGAAGATGTATTTAGGAATGCACTAAAGAAAAAATTTGGAGATGATGATAACTTTGATATTATTATCAACCCAGATAAAGGTGATTTAGAAATTTGGAGAAATAGAATTGTGGTTGCTGATGGAGAAGTAGAAGAACCTAATCAAGAAATTTCACTAACAGAAGCTCAAAAAATTGAGCCAGATTTTGAAGTTGGTGAAGATGTTTCAGAAGAGGTAAAATTAATTGACCTTGGAAGAAGAGCCATTCTTGCTTTACGCCAAAACCTAATATCTAAAATTCATGAACACGATAATACAAATATCTATAAACAATTTAAAGATCTAGTAGGTGAAATCTATGCTGCTGAGGTCCATCATATACGTCATAGAGCAATCATTTTATTAGATGACGATGGTAATGAAATTATTTTGCCAAAAGACAAACAGATACCATCTGATTTTTTTAGAAAGGGTGAAAATGTTAGAGGAGTTATAGAAAGCGTAGAGCTTAAAGGAAGTAAACCCGCTATTATTTTATCTAGAACAGCGCCTGTTTTTTTAGAAAAGTTGTTTGAACAAGAAATCCCAGAAGTTTTTGACGGATTGATTACGATTAAAAGTGTGGTAAGGATTCCAGGTGAAAAAGCAAAAGTAGCCGTAGATTCGTATGATGATAGAATTGATCCTGTAGGCGCATGTGTTGGAATGAAAGGCTCAAGAATTCACGGAATTGTTCGAGAACTAGGAAATGAAAATATTGATGTTATAAATTATACCAATAACACACAATTATTTATTTCAAGAGCATTAAGCCCAGCGAGAGTAACTTCAATTAAACTAGATGAGGAGAACAAGCGTGCTGAAGTTATTTTGAAACCTGAAGAAGTAAGCAAAGCCATTGGCCGTGGTGGTCACAATATTCGATTAGCTGGACAATTAACTGGTTATGAGATTGATGTCTTTAGAGAAGGCGTGGAAGAAGATGTAGAATTATCAGAATTCTCCGATGAAATTGAAAGCTGGATTATCGCTGAATTTTCTAAAGTGGGACTTGATACTGCCAAAAGTATTTTAGAGCAAGAAGTTGCAGATTTGGTAAAGCGAACAGATTTAGAAGAAGAGACGATAGTAGAAGTAATAAGAATTCTTAAGGAAGAATTTGAAGAATAAATTCATATTTTTAGGCAATATATGGCTGAAACAATTAGATTAAATAAAGTATTACGCGAGCTAAATATCTCAATAGATCGTGCCGTTGATTTCCTAGAAACCAAGGGTATTGAAATAGAGAAGCGCCCAACTACAAAAATTTCTGCAGAAGTTTTTGATATTCTCTCTGGAGAATTTCAAACAGATGCCAGTAAAAAAATGGCGTCAAAAGAAGTTAGTGAAGCAAAACTTAAGGAGAAAGAAGCATTGCGTTTAGAGCGCGAACGTGAAATTGAAGAAAAATCACCTACTGTTGTCGCGGTTGAGCCTGAGGCTACTGTTATTAAAGCCAAAACAAATTTATCTGGTCCTAAAAAAGTTGGTAAAATTGATTTGGTAAAGCCTAAGAAGGATGAAGTAGTTCAAGAAAAACCGGCCAAGGAAGAAGCTAAACCAGAGGCTAAGAAAAAGGAGGAGAAAGAAGAAAAAGTTGCACCTGTTGAAACTGAACCAAAAGAAGAAACAACCGAAGAAGTTGTAGTAGATAAAAAAGTTGAAACAAAATACAAAAAACTATCAGGACCAAAATCAACTGGCGAAAAAATTGACTTAGCCAAATTTAAAAAGCCGGAGAAAAAGAAAGAAGAGAAAAAACCAGTTGAGAAACCAGATAATAAAAAGAAAAGGCGTAGAATAAGTAAAGTTAAACCACAATCAGGTGGTGCTCCAGGAGGAAGAAGAGATAGTAACTTTAAACCTCGAGGAGCAGGTGGCGGAAGAAAACGTTCGCAAACAATTAAAGAAGAACCAAGCGCTGAAGAAGTACAAAAACAAGTTCGTGAAACCCTCGAAAAACTCCAAGGAAAATCAAGCAAAGGTAAAGGAGCTAAATACCGAAGAGAAAAGCGCGATCAACATCGTCAGCAGACAGAAATAGATCTAGAAATACAAGCAGCAGAAAGTAAAATCCTTAAGGTTACTGAATTTGTTACAGCAAGTGAAGTTGCAACCATGATGGATGTTTCAGTAACTGAAATTATTTCAGCTTGTATGTCTTTGGGAATGATGGTAACAATGAACCAACGATTAGATGCTGAAACTTTAAGTATCGTTGCTGAAGAATTCGGTTTCGAGGTTGAATTTGTAACTGCTGATATCGAGGAATCTATTGAAGAAATTGAAGATAGCCCAAAAGATCTTAAGCCAAGAGCTCCTATAGTTACAGTCATGGGTCATGTAGATCATGGTAAAACTTCCTTATTAGACTACATTCGTGAAGAAAATGTTATTGCAGGTGAATCAGGTGGAATCACACAACATATTGGTGCTTATGGTGTTCAATTAGAGAATGGACAAAAAATCGCATTCCTAGATACGCCAGGTCACGAGGCTTTTACCGCCATGCGTGCTCGTGGAGCTCAAGTGACAGATATAGCCATTATTGTTGTGGCAGCAGATGATGATATTATGCCTCAAACAAAAGAAGCAATATCTCATGCTCAGGCAGCGGGAGTTCCAATAGTATTTGCCATCAATAAAATTGATAAACCAGACTCTAATCCAGAGAAAATTAAAGATGGTTTAGCTCAAATGAATTTATTGGTAGAAGACTGGGGAGGAAAAATACAATCACATGATATCTCTGCAAAAGAAGGTACAGGTGTAAAAGAATTATTAGAAAAGGTATTACTTGAGGCTGAATTATTAGAGCTTAAAGCAAATCCGGATAAAGCAGCACAAGGAACGGTTGTAGAAGCATTTCTTGACAAAGGAAGAGGTTATGTTTCAACCATTTTGGTTCAAGCGGGAACACTAAAAATTGGTGATTATGTTCTTGCTGGTAAAAATAGTGGTAAGGTTAAGGCCATGCAAGATGAGCGTGGAAAAGACGTTAAATTAGCTGGACCATCAACACCAGTTTCTATTTTAGGATTAGATGGCGCACCACAGGCTGGAGACAAATTTAATGTCTTTGATGATGAGCGTGAAGCAAAACAAATAGCCACTAAGAGAACTCAATTACAACGAGAGCAATCAGTTAGAACGCAACGTCATATTACCTTGGATGAAATAGGTAGAAGAATTGCCCTAGGTGATTTCCAAGAATTAAACATCATTCTTAAAGGTGACGTAGATGGTTCAGTAGAGGCGTTGACAGACTCATTCCAGAAATTATCAACCGAAGAAATTCAAGTAAATATTATACATAAAGGTGTGGGAGCCATTACTGAAAGTGATGTTTTATTAGCAACTGCTTCTGATGCTATTATTATTGGTTTTAATGTGAGACCAATGGGTAATGCACGTCAAATTGCTGACAAAGAAGAAATTGATATCAGAACTTATTCAATTATTTATGACGCAATTAATGACCTGAAGGATGCCATGGAAGGAATGTTGTCACCAGAGTTAAAAGAAGAAATTACTGGTACGGCCGAAATTAGAGAAACCTTCAAGATTTCTAAAATTGGTACCATTGCAGGTTGTATGGTTACTAATGGTAAAATATTTAGAAACTCAGGCATTCGCTTGATCCGTGAAGGTGTTGTAATTTATACTGGTGAATTATCATCTCTTAAACGATTTAAAGATGATGCTAAAGAAGTCGCTAAAGGTTATGACTGTGGTATGCAGATTAAAAACTATAATGATTTAAAAGTTGAAGATATTATAGAGGCATTCCAAGAAGTTGAAGTTAAAAAGAAATTGAAATAAATAAAATAATTTTCAATTAAGGGCGACTCGAATGAGTCGCCTTTTTTTGTTGATAATTTTGTAACTTATCATTGCATTAATTTTATAAAATATTTTATCATGAAAAACAATTTCCTTGGTTTGCTTTTTCTAATAATGTTAAGCTTTCCAAATTTGACAGAAGCCCAAGATCCAATGATTGGGGAAATTAAAATGTTTGCTGGTAATTTCGCCCCTAGAGGTTGGGCACTATGTGAAGGTCAATTGCTACCAATTTCTCAATACTCGGCTTTATTTTCAATTTTGGGAACTACCTATGGCGGAGATGGTCGTACTACTTTTGCTTTACCAGATTTAAGAGGAAGAGCACCAATTCAACAAGGTACAGGTCCAGGATTATCAACATTTAGACTAGGTCAAAAAGGCGGTATCGAATCTATTAACTTAAGTACTATAAGTGTTGATAAGAGGGCAAAAGATAAAACAAGAATTGTTGGAGATAATGGGCAACGCGTAAGTGCTGTGAGCGTTAGAAACCCATATGTTGCCGTGAACTATATAATTGCACTTCAAGGGATTTATCCATCAAGAAATTAAAAAAAAAGTCAACTCAAACGAGTTGACTTTTTTTATCTATTCTTTTTCTTACTGGGTTTAAAAATAAAAGCATTCGGAAATTTACGCTTCACGCGCAGCAATGCTCTGTCAGCCTCTAAACGCGTTTTATAATTTCCTATCCATATTTTATAATTCGGTGTTTCAAATACTGTACTAGCAGCCCAACCGCTATAACTTTGATAAAAATTACTTTTGGCGTTTTCGGCACCTGCTCGTGTACCATTATAGATTTGTATTTTAAAATTATCAGAACGTTTATTCACATCTTTTTTTAAATCTAATAAAGCATCAATATCTTTACTTTGATTAACAGTGACAGTTCCTTCTTGTGCTATTAAGTTTTGAAATCCTAAAAAGGAAAAACAAAAAATGAGGACTAATATTTTATAGGTGTTTTTTCGCATCAAAAAATTAAATTTTGTACAAATGTAAATTATAATAACAATAACAAATAAAAATTATTATTTAGAATGCTTATAAATTAGCATTTAACAGTTCACTAACATTTCTAAAAATTTCTAAAATCGACTTTAAATCTTAATTTTGCCAGAGATTTTTTTAACCGTATATTTTTCTTTATGAAAAAATCGTACCAAAGTTTAGAAGATAATTCTACTTATTATAGGAAACGCGTGATCAACAAAAAATTCAATCAAAAAATACTTCTTTTAAGTTTCGTCTTATCATTAATATTTTCTTTTACAATTAACGCACAAGAAGGTGATCCAGTCAAAGGGAAATCACTGTTCAATACAAATTGTGCAGCTTGTCACACTTTAGATAGACCTTTAACTGGTCCTGCTCTAAGAAATGTTCAGGCACGTTTGGAAGATGAAGAAGGATTAGATTTAGATTGGATAAGTGGTTGGATTCGTAATAGCTCCGCTATGATCAAAGATGGAGATGTTTACGGAAATAAGATTTTTGCCGAATACAACGGCACTGCCATGACACCGATGCCGCAGCTAACCGATCAAGATATATCAGATATTTTGGCATATACGTCGGCAGAAGCACCAGCGCCAGATCCCGGTTCTGTTACAGCTGATAATTTATCAAATACTGAAGCCACTAGTGGAATTTCAAATCAGTTGATATTAAGTGCATTGGCATTACTATTCGTGCTTCTTGCAGTTGGCTTGATTATGGTTAATAAGACCTTACGCCGTTTTGCAAAAGCCAATAAAGTTGAAATTGCAGAAGAAGTAGCGGGCAAATCACTTTGGAAATCTTTCGCACAAAATCAGTTCCTATTGTTAGTAACTGCAATATTCTTGTTACTTGGAAGTGGATATTATGCATTTGGTTGGTTCATGCAAATAGGAATAGATCAAGGTTATCAACCTGTGCAACCAATTCATTTTTCACATAAAATACATGCCGGAGATAACAAAATTGATTGCAAATATTGTCACTCTTCAGCAAGAGTAAGTAAAACTTCTGGAATCCCTGCTTTGAATGTTTGTATGAATTGTCATAAGTCAATTTACGAATATACAGGTGAAACAACTGCTGAGTACGACAAAGCATTTTATGATGCGGAAATTCAAAAGTTATATACAGCTGCTGGCTGGGATGATACCAATCAAGAATACACAGGAGAAACACAACCTGTTAAATGGATACGAGTCCATAACCTTCCAGATTTTGCTTATTTCAATCATTCGCAACACGTAACTGTTGCAGGTATTGAATGTCAGACATGTCATGGTCCAGTTGAAGAAATGGAGATTTTATATCAAAATGCGCCTCTAACAATGGGATGGTGTATCAATTGTCACAAAGAGACAAATGTGAATGTTAAGGATAATGCTTATTATGAAAAAATTCATGAAGAATTATCTAAGAAATATGGAGTAGATCAACTCACTGTAGCACAAATGGGAGGATTAGAATGTGGTAAGTGCCACTATTAATAATAAGATAAAGAGTTAGTTTTTATAAACTATTGACTTAATAATTAGTAATTAATAAAATATGTCATCAAACAAGAAATACTGGAAAAGTGTTGAAGAGTTAGATCCCAAATTCAGTTCTGAAGTTGAGGCGCTAAGACATAAAGAGTTTGTTGAAGAAATTCCTGTTGACGAATTTTTAGGAGACAAAGAAAACTTAGAGGCTTCATCAACAACACGACGTGATTTCTTAAAATATGTCGGTTTTAGTACAGCTGCAGCTACCCTTGCTGCCTGTGAAGGTCCTGTAATTAAGTCAATTCCTTATGTAGTACAACCAGAATCAATTGTTCCTGGAGTTGCTAATTATTATGCAACAGCCATTGCTAATGGATATGATTTCGCTAGTGTTTTGGTGAAAACAAGAGAAGGTAGACCCATAAAAATTGAAAATAATGAATTGGCACAAACCAAAGGAAATGCCAATGCAAGAGTTCATGCTTCGGTATTAGATCTTTATGATAGTTTAAGAGTTCCTGGCCCAAAACGAAGTGATGAATCTATATCATGGATTGAGTTTGATGCCAATGTTAAGGGAGCTATAGAGGGCGCAATTACCTCAGGTAAAGAAGTTGTTTTATTGACACAAACATTTGCCAGTCCTTCAACATCTCAGTTAATTTCAGAGTTCAAAACAAAATTTGGCAATGTTCGCCATGTCATCTATGATGCCATTTCTGAAACGGCCGCTTTAGATGCTTTTCAAAATAAATATGGACAACGCGCATTAGTTAATTACGATTTTACTAAAGCCAGTACCATTGTTTCAATTGGAGCAGATTTCTTAGGAGATTGGCAAGGAGGCGGATATGATGCGGCATATGCTAAAGGACGAGTTCCTCAAAATGGTAAAATGTCGAGACATATTCAGTTTGAATCTAATATGTCATTAACAGGAGCCAATGCAGATAAGCGAATTCCACTAAAACCAAGTGAACAAAAAGTTGCTTTAGCTAAATTATACGGTAAAATTTCAGGAAGTGCTGTATCTGGTACATTACCTGCAAATATAGAGGAAGCCATAGATCAGGCAGCATCAGAAATAATAAGAGCAGGCAACAATGCAGTTGTGGTTTCAGGAATTCAAGACATAAACGCTCAAAGTATTGTTCTTGCCATTAATGAGCAATTAGGAAGTAAAGCCTTTAATACATCGTCACCTATTTTAACACGTCAAGGTGATGATAAAGCTGTTGCCAAATTAATTGACGATATGAATGCAGGTTCTGTTGGTGCAATTATTATGAGTGGTGTAAATCCTATTTACACATTACCAAATGCAGCTGAATTTGCAACTGGATTAGAAAAAACGGTTTCTGTATCTTTTACAATGAAGGAAGATGAAACAGCCTCCATATGTGATTATATTGGGGCAACACCTCATTATTTAGAATCATGGGGTGATTTGCAAATGATTCAAGGAGAATTTGGTTTAATGCAGCCAACAATTAGACCTTTATTTGACACGAGACAGTTTCAGGAATTTTTAATGGTAATGAATGGAGAACAAGAAGCCTATCATGATTACCTAAAAAATTATTGGGAAACTACTTTATTAAATGGATCAGATTGGAATAAGGCCCTACATGATGGTGTCTATTCTGGTGTAGTTTCTACCATTGATTCTATCGCAGATAGTTCTGATGATACAGTAGGTGAGGTGAGTACCGATATAAATGGTATGGCAAGAATTTTGGCATCTACATCCTCTTCTGGATTTGAAATGACGCTATACCCAAAAATTGGAATGGGAGATGGACAACAAGCTAATAATCCTTGGCTTCAAGAATTTCCAGATCCATTAACTAGAACAACCTGGGATAATTATTTAACTGTTTCTGAATCTGATGCAAAGGAGCTAGGATTATACCTGGAAAGAAGTACATTCTTTTCTCAAAATAGTCACGATGCTACTGGTGGATTGAACGGCAAGTACGCCAACGTTACTGTTAACGGTGTAACTGCAAAAGTTCCTGTTATTATTCAGCCAGGACAAGCTAAAGGTTCTGTAGGTATGTCTTTCGGATATGGAAAAACCAATAGCATGAAGTATGAAATGCAAACTGGTGTAAATGCTTATCCTTTTTATACTGATTTTAATAATGTTCAAGATGTAACGATTGAAGCTACTACTGGAAAACATGAATTTGCTTGCGTTCAGTTGCATAATACATTAATGGGACGTGGTGATGTTATTCAAGAAACGACCCTAGAAATATTTAATACAAAAGATAAAGACTTTTATAATGCAGTTCCTGTCGTTTCACTTGAACACAAGGAAACACCCGTCACCTCTCCTAAAGTGGATTTATGGGATGACTTTGATCGATCTATTGGTCATCATTTCAATTTGTCCATAGATTTAAACTCATGTACAGGATGCGGTGCTTGCGTAGTAGCTTGTCATGCAGAAAATAATGTACCTGTTGTAGGTAAAGAAGAAATTAGAAGAAGTCGTGATATGCATTGGTTGCGTATTGATAGATATTATTCATCTGAAGATTCATTTGAAAGTGATAATGTTAGAAAAGATGATGCTAGTGGATTGTTTGGTGATACTGGAATTAAAGACACTTTAATTGATATGGAGTCTCCTTCTGAAAATCCACAGGTGGCATTTCAACCTATCATGTGTCAACATTGTAATCATGCACCATGTGAAACTGTATGTCCAGTAGCAGCAACATCTCATGGTAGACAAGGTCAAAATCATATGGCATATAATAGATGTGTTGGTACAAGATATTGTGCTAATAATTGTCCATATAAAGTACGTCGTTTCAATTGGTTCCTATATAGTGGGAATGATGAATTTGATTATTACATGAATGATGATCTAGGACGAATGGTATTAAACCCAGATGTTGTAGTGCGTTCTCGAGGTGTGATGGAAAAATGTTCAATGTGTATTCAAATTACACAAAAAACAATCTTGGATGCCAAACGTGATGGCAGAGCCATTGAACCTAATGAATTCAAAACGGCCTGTTCAGCAGCCTGTAGTTCAGGAGCTATTGTTTTTGGAGACATTAACAATGAAGATGATGAGGTTACAAAATTAAAAGATGATAAAAGAGCATATCGTTTGCTCGCTAGTGTTGGTACAAAACCTAATGTGATGTACCAAACGAAAGTGAGAAATACAAATGAAGCTTAAATTAATAAAGAAAAACTAGAAATAAATTATGGCGTCTCATTACGAAGCACCAATAAGAAGACCCTTAGTAACAGGAGAGAAATCATATCATGATGTTTCTGTTGATGTTGCAAGACCTGTTGAAGGAAGAGCAAATAGAGCGTGGTGGATAGTATTTTCTATCGCACTAATAGCTTTTCTATGGGGAATTGGGTGTATAATTTATACCATTTCCACAGGAATTGGAACTTGGGGATTAAACAAGACAGTAGGCTGGGCTTGGGATATTACCAATTTTGTTTGGTGGGTAGGAATTGGTCACGCAGGAACACTCATCTCTGCGGTACTTCTGTTATTCAGACAAAAATGGCGTATGGCAATTAACCGTTCTGCGGAGGCTATGACCATATTTTCAGTTATACAGGCCGGACTCTTTCCAGTTATTCATATGGGACGACCTTGGTTAGGATATTGGGTTCTACCAATTCCGAATCAGTTTGGTTCTCTCTGGGTGAATTTTAACTCACCTTTACTCTGGGATGTATTTGCAATCTCAACATATTTATCAGTATCAATGGTATTCTGGTGGACTGGATTATTACCAGATTTTGCAATGATTCGCGATAGAGCAGTAAAACCATTTCAAAAGAAAATTTATTCCTTACTGAGTTTTGGCTGGTCAGGTAGAGCAAAAGATTGGCAACGTTTTGAAGAAGTATCTTTAGTACTTGCAGGATTAGCAACGCCACTTGTACTATCTGTGCATACCATTGTATCAATGGACTTTGCCACTTCGGTTATTCCTGGTTGGCATACTACTATTTTTCCTCCATATTTCGTGGCAGGAGCTATATTCTCGGGATTTGCCATGGTACAAACACTTCTCATAATAATGAGAAAAGTATGTAACCTAGAAGACTATATTACCGTTCAACATATTGAGTTAATGAATATTGTTATCATGATAACAGGTTCAATAGTTGGTGTTGCCTATATAACCGAATTGTTTATTGCTTGGTATTCAGGTGTTGAATATGAACAATATGCTTTCCTAAATAGAGCAACAGGACCTTATGCTTGGGCCTATTGGATGATGATGAGTTGTAATGTATTCTCCCCACAATTCATGTGGTTCAAGAAACTTAGAACGAGTATTATGTTCTCATTCTTTATTTCCATAGTGGTGAATATTGGTATGTGGTTTGAACGTTTCGTAATTATTGTAACATCACTTCATAGAGATTATTTACCTTCATCATGGACTATGTTCTCGCCAACATTTGTTGATATAGGAATATTTATTGGGACTATAGGATTCTTCTTTGTTCTATTCCTATTGTATGCTAGAACCTTCCCGGTAATTGCACAAGCAGAGGTGAAAACAATATTAAAATCATCAGGTGAACGTTATAAACGATTGAGAGATTCAGGTCAAAGTTTGGTAGGAACAGGAGCTGATCAACGAACCTCTGGTGTTGCAAAAATTGAGAGCTCAGATAGGGTCGATTCAGGTGGTGATGATAAAAGGAGTTCACTACTAGGAAGCATAGGAACCTTTGACGCATCAACTCAAAAAGCAGATGATTTAAAGAAAATTAGTGGCATAGGCCCAAAAATGGAAGAAGTCTTAAATAGCATTGGTATTTATACTTATGTTCAAGTGAGTAAAATGACCAAAAAAGAATACGATCTTCTTGATGAATTGACAGGTTCATTCCCAGGAAGAGCAGAAAGAGACGATTGGGCTGGTCAGGCTAAAAATTTAATAAACTAAGATAGCATAATGGAAACTTCAAGAGTAGTTCAAGCTATTTATAATGATGATGATGTGTTAATGGCTGCAGTAAAAGCAGTTAAGAGCAAGCATCATCATATAGAGGAAATTTATACGCCTTTTCCTGTTCATGGACTAGATAAGGCAATGGGATTAGCACCAACTAAAATTGCCATTACGTCATTCATGTATGGATGTCTAGGGTTAATAGTTGCAATCACAATGATGAATTTTGTTATGATTCAAGATTGGCCACAAAATATTGGCGGAAAACCTAGTTTTAGTTACATAGAAAACATGCCAGCATTCGTTCCAATCATGTTTGAAATGACGGTATTCTTTGCGGCGCATTTAATGGTAATCACTTTTTATTTGCGAAGTAGAATGTGGCCATTTAAAAAGGCGGAAAATCCAGACCCAAGAACAACTGACGATTTATTTTTAATGGAAGTTGCTGTTCATGGAAACGAAAATGATTTAATGAATTTTTTAACTGACACAGGGGCAGTAGAACTTAAAGTAGTCGAAAAAGAAGCACATTAATATGAAGAGCATATTTAAAATATTAGCTTTAGGAATAGTAATAGTGATGATCCATTCTTGTCAAAAAGATTCGCGACCAAACTATCAATATTTTCCACAGATGTATGAATCGCCTAGCTATGAAACCTATCGTGAATATGAAATATTTGCTGGTGAACAATCAGCAATGTTACCAGTTGATGGCACCATTGCAAGAGGGTATTCCTTGTATAGTTATGAAAACACAAATGACGATTACGAAAGAGCAAAAGCTGAATTAACCAACCCTCTTGATTCAACTCAAGTAGATTTTGTTAGAGGTAAAGAGCTATATGATATTTATTGCGGAATTTGTCATGGTAATAAAGGTGAAGGTCAAGGAAATCTAGTTAAGCGTGAGAAAATACTAGGAGTACCAACCTATGCTGATGCAGGAAGAGCAATTACAGATGGCAGTACATATCATGTAATTTACTATGGAAGAAACACAATGGGTTCATATGCAAATCAATTGAATGAAGAAGAACGCTGGCAAGTTTCAGCATATGTAATGAAACTTAAATCAGAAATTAAATAGATAAAGTTATAGATGGAAAATTATACGTTTTCAAATAGACTTAAAATAGTATCACTTATCTTAATACTAGCTGGAGGCATTGGCTGGGGAATTAGCTACTCTAAGTCTCATGTTAGTTTAGAGGACGTCAAAACTATGCTTGCTGAAGAAGCTTCACATGGTGGAGGTCATGGTGAAGCAGCAGCCACACATGAAGAAACATCAGATGAGCATACCACAGATGGAGAAAGTCATGGCGAAGAAGCTCATGATGATGAACATGCAGAACATGTTATGCATCAAATTCATAATAGACCATATTCTGCGTTATACATAGCAGCCTTTTTCTTCATGATGATAGCATTAGGCACACTGGCATTTTATGCGGTTCAATACGCTTCGCAAGCTGGATGGCCACAAGTACTCTTCAGAGTGATGGAAGCGATTACTTATTATTTGTTACCAGGAGCCTTAATTGTTTTAGGTATTGCATTATGGGCTGGACCACATATTTTTATTTGGATGGATCCTGAGGTAGTAGCTCATGATGAATTAATTCAGAATAAATCAGGATTCTTAAATAAGACAGGGTTTCTAATTAGAGGTCTGATTTTTATTGCAGGATGGAGTGCTTATAGATATTTTTCAAGAAAATTCTCGATTGCACAAGATAGTGCTGATAATAATCGCAACTTCAAAAAGAACTTTCGCATTTCTGCAGGATTTCTTGTATTCTATATTTACACAGAATCAATGATGTCTTGGGATTGGATTATGAGTGTAGACCCTCACTGGTTTAGTACGTTATTTGGTTGGTACGTTTTTGCAAGTATGTTTGTAAGCGGCATCACAACCATCGCTCTAGTAACTATTTATTTAAAGTCACGTGGTTATCTAGATTTTGTTAATGATAGTCATTTACATGACTTAGCAAAATTCATGTTTGCAATTAGTATATTTTGGACCTATTTATGGTTTTCACAGTTCATGTTAATCTGGTATGCAAATATCCCTGAAGAGGTCACTTATTTTGCAACTCGAATTGAACATTATAAATTACCATTTTTTGGTATGTTGGTTATGAACTTTGTGTTTCCATTCTTAGTATTAATGAATAGTGATTACAAACGTATACCTTGGTTTATTGTTTGCGCAGGAATTGTGATCTTGCTTGGACATTATCTAGATGTATTTAATATGATCATGCCAGCAACAGTTGGAGACGGATGGTCAATTGGATTACCTGAGATTAGCGCTGTGATGCTATTTGGAGGCTTATTCCTGTTTTCAACATTTTATGCTTTGTCTAAGGCACCATTATTGGCAAAAGGAAATCCGTTTATTAAAGAAAGCGAACAATATCACTATTAATAAAATAAAGACGAAAATTATAAAATGACTACGTTATTAGTAATATTAATTTTAATCAGTGTAACAATTGCCATCTGGCAGTTGGTTAAAATCTTTGATTTAACACAAGGCAAAAATGAAAATTCTGAAGTAGCCAACGATTTTGATAATAAGCTTAACGGTTATCTAATGATGGGCTTTTTAATTTTCATTTACGCTATTACAATAGTTTGTTTTGTAAAATGGGGTGATTTGCCATTGATGTCAAATTCGGCTGCAGCTCATGGACCGCAATTGGATAATTTGATGATCATTTCCATGGTTCTCATATTTATTGTCCAAACCATTACACAATTTTTACTGCATTATTTTTCATTTAAATATCGAGGAGAAACAGGGAAAAAAGCCCTGTTCTATGCCGACAATGATAAACTAGAATTTATTTGGACCATCATACCCGTTATTGTTCTAGCAGGATTAATCATCTACGGATTATTCACTTGGTCAGATATCATGAATTTTGAAGAAGAGGAAGATGCAATTGTTGTAGAATTATATGCACAACAATTTAACTGGAAAGCTCGATATGCAGGTGAAGATAATGTTTTAGGAGAATCTAATGTAAGATTAATTAACCTTGATAATGCCAATATTTTAGGTGTAGATGAATCTGATCCCAATGCCCAAGATGACGTTATCACTACTGAATTACATTTGCCTGTTGGAAGACAAGTAATATTTAAAATGCGATCGCAGGATGTATTACACTCTGCATATATGCCACACTTTAGAGCACAAATGAATTGCGTACCAGGAATGATTACTCAATTTGCTTTTACACCAACTGTAACGACTGTCGATATGAGGCAAAATCCTGATATGATTGATAAGGTGGCGAGAATTAATAAAATTAGAGCTAATAATAAGGAGGAGATTGAGGCAAGAGGTCAAGATGTTAGGTATGAATTTGATTATCTACTTCTATGCAATAAAATTTGCGGGAAATCACATTACAACATGCAAATGAAAATTGTGGTAGAAACAGAAGAAGAATACCAATCATGGATGAAGCAACAAAAAGTATTTAAGAACTCATTAGTTCAGAACTAAAAGACTAAAATAATAGTTAGATTATGTCAGCACACGACGATACACATGCACATGACGATCATGGACATCATCACAAAGAAACCTTTGTAACCAAATATATTTTTAGCCAGGATCATAAAATGATTGCTAAGCAATATTTGATCACTGGAACAATAATGGGAGTTATTGGTGTTTTAATGTCTATGTTATTCCGCATGCAAATAGCATGGCCTGAAGAACCAAACGTAATGTTTGAAGCCCTTTTAGGAAAATGGGCTCCGGAGGGTGTTATGGACGCTGATATTTATTTAGCATTAATTACTATCCACGGAACCATCATGGTCTTCTTTGTATTAACAGCAGGATTGAGTGGTACTTTTAGTAATTTGTTGATCCCATTACAGATTGGAGCTAGAGATATGGCTTCCGGATTTCTAAATATGATTTCCTATTGGTTATTTTTCTTATCTAGTGTATTTATGGTCTTATCATTATTTGTTGAAGCAGGACCAGCTGCAGCAGGATGGACGATCTATCCACCTCTAAGTGCCTTACCATTAGCACAGGCAGGATCAGGAGCCGGAATGACCTTATGGTTAGTTTCAATGGCTATCTTCATTGCGTCTTCGCTTTTAGGATCGCTAAATTATATTGTAACTGTCATAAACTTAAGAACTAAAGGCATGTCTATGACACGTCTTCCATTAACCATTTGGGCATTTTTTATTACTGCCGTAATTGGTGTGGTATCGTTCCCAGTGTTATTGTCAGCGGCATTATTATTAATAATGGATAGAAGTTTTGGAACATCCTTCTTCTTATCAGATATATTTATTCAAGGTGAAGTTTTACACTATCAAGGAGGTTCACCAGTTTTGTTTGAACACTTGTTTTGGTTCCTTGGCCATCCAGAAGTTTATATTGTTTTATTACCGGCCTTAGGGATTACTTCAGAAATCATTGCTACCAACTCACGTAAACCAATTTTTGGCTATCGTGCAATGATAGCGTCCATTTTGGCAATTGCATTTTTATCAACAATTGTGTGGGGTCACCATATGTTTATTTCAGGAATGAATCCATTCCTTGGTTCGGTATTTACGTTTACAACCTTACTAATTGCAATCCCATCAGCTGTTAAGGCATTTAATTATATCACCACGTTGTGGAAAGGAAACTTACAGTTAAATCCGGCGATGCTATTCTCAATTGGTTTAGTTTCAACATTTATTACTGGAGGATTAACGGGAATTATTCTTGGAGATAGCGCTTTAGATATCAATGTGCATGACACCTATTTTGTGGTTGCACACTTTCATTTAGTTATGGGTATTTCGGCACTCTATGGTATGTTTGCAGGAATCTATCATTGGTTCCCGAAGATGTTCAAACGGATGTTAAACAAGAATTTAGGCTATGTGCATTTCTGGGTAACCGCTATAAGTGCATATGGTGTCTTTTTCCCAATGCACTTTATAGGAATGGCAGGATTACCTAGACGTTACTATACCAATAGTAATTTCCCATTGTTTGATGATTTATCGAACGTAAATGTCATTATTACAATTTTCGCATTGGTAGGAGGTGCATTCCAATTGGTTTTCCTTTGGAATTTCTTCTACAGTATTTTCTACGGAAAGAAAACAGTTCAAAATCCATGGAGGTCAAATACCTTGGAATGGACTGCACCAATAAAGCATATTCATGGTAATTGGGAAGGTGAAATTCCTCATGTATATCGTTGGGCTTACGACTATAGTAAACCTGGACATGATGATGATTTTGTACCTCAAAATGTTCCAATGAAGGAAGGTGAAAAAGAGTTACATCACTAACAAAAAAACAACATATTATTTTGACTAAAGCCTTTCTAATTCAGAAAGGCTTTTTCTTTATCTTTGTGTCACATGAACGAAAATCTTAATCCAACAAACGATCAGTTCTCTCCTGAAGAAAATGATATTGAAAGAGCCTTAAGGCCTTTAAGTTTTGAAGACTTCACAGGCCAAGATCAAATACTTGAAAATTTAAAGATTTTTGTTCAGGCTTCTAATCAACGTGAGGATGCTCTGGATCACACCTTATTTCATGGCCCTCCAGGATTAGGTAAAACCACATTGGCTCATATTTTGGCGCAAGAACTAAATGTAGGCATTAAGGTAACCTCAGGACCAGTTCTGGACAAGCCTGGTGATTTGGCTGGTTTACTTACAAACTTAGAAGAGCGGGATGTCTTATTCATTGATGAAATTCATCGCTTAAGCCCAATTGTTGAAGAATATCTTTATTCGGCAATGGAAGATTTTAAAATAGATATCATGATTGAATCTGGACCGAATGCTAGAACCGTTCAGATCAATTTAAGTCCTTTTACATTAGTAGGTGCAACAACACGATCTGGATTATTAACGGCACCAATGCGTGCGCGTTTTGGTATAAGTAGTAGGTTAGAATACTATGCCTCAGAACTATTATCAACCATAGTACAACGAAGCGCTAGTATATTAAACGTTCCAATTTCTATGGAAGCAGCTATAGAAATAGCAGGACGAAGTAGAGGTACACCAAGAATAGCAAATGCCTTATTACGTCGTGTTAGAGATTTCGCACAAATTAAAGGAGACGGTTCTATTGATATTAAAATTGCTAAATATAGTTTAGAAGCTCTTAATGTTGATGCGCATGGATTAGATGAAATGGACAATAAAATACTAACAACCATAATCGATAAATTTAAAGGTGGTCCAGTTGGTATCACAACTCTGGCAACGGCTGTAAGTGAAAGTTCGGAAACGATTGAAGAGGTTTATGAACCATTCTTAATTCAGGAAGGCTTTATAATGCGTACACCTCGTGGCCGTGAAGTAACCGAACTTGCTTATAAACATCTTGGCAGAATAAAAGGAACTTCACAAGGTGGTTTATTCTAATTGGCATGATAAAATTCTTTCGAAAAATTCGACAATCATTAATAACTCAAAATAAAATGACTAAGTATTTGTTATATGCTTTTGGTGAAATTATTTTGGTTGTAGCGGGTATTCTAATTGCTCTTAATATTAATAATGCAAATGAGAAAAGAATAAAAAACGAAAAGATTACAAATATTCTTGGAGAGATTCAGAAAGATCTAGTTTCCGATATTGCAGAATCCGTTGAAATCTTTGATAATTATATGTGGGTGGACTCCATTCAAAATTTAATTCTTAATAACAAATACACTTTTGAAGATTATGAGGAAGGCCTCCCAGTATTGATTAACTATTATGACGATTTTGTTGTTCAAAATAATGGCTATGAAAATTTAATGCGAAATATTGATAATGTACCGGTAAAACACGAACCATTGCTCGAAGATCTTAAACATTTATATATTACCGTTAAAAGTGATATTGATGTTTATAATGAGAGGATAAGTAATACCGTATACAAGAATATTGATTTTTTGTATACACAACCGTGGTATCTGAAAAGAGTAAAGAGAATAGTGACTGAAGAAGAAATTGGCTATCTCCTTAACAATCCAAAATATAAAGGAAGCGTTGTAATTTACATGGTTGATTCGGAAAATGTATTTGAACGAAGTCAACATTTTCGAATCGATGCTATAGATCTTTACCACAAAATTTCAGAGCACCTGAGAAGTACAGATTCGATTCCTGAAATTGTCAGCTATACTTCCAGGGATACAACACTGTTAAATGAATTTGCGGGTCGTTATGAATTAGAGAATACTGTGGGTGCAAAATGGGCATCCTATATCGACATAACAACAGAAGATAACAAACTAAATTTTGTTAATTCTAAAGGAACTAGTACTACTTTTAATTGGCACAAGGATTCCGTTTTCTGGTCTGGTTTTCATGTGTTGGTTTTTAATAAATACCAAAAAGGAGATTTATTTTTGAGTGGTGGGATAAATGGTAATGCAACATATATAAAAAAGGATAAGTAAATTTACTTGTCGGGAGTGAACTCAAAATTAAAACATACTAATCTCATCAAAACCGAAGCCAAACGCCTCGGTTTTTTGTCATGTGGTATTAGCAAGGCAAAATTCTTAGAAGAAGAAGCACCTCGATTAGAGAAATGGTTAAACAATAATATGCATGGCGAAATGCAGTATATGGAGAACCATTTTGATAAACGGCTAGATCCTACAATGTTGGTTGAGGATTCAAAAAGTGTCATTTCCTTATTATTAAATTATTATCCAGAAGAAGAACAAATTCTAGAAAGTTATAAGCTGTCTAAATATGCTTACGGAACAGATTATCATTTTGTAATCAAGGATAAATTAAAACGGCTGTTGCAATTTATTCAATCTGAAATTGGAGAAGTTCACGGCCGCGCTTTTGTAGATTCTGCGCCTGTTTTAGATAAAGTTTGGGCGGCTAAATCTGGCTTAGGTTGGATTGGTAAACATAGCAATCTACTCACACAACAAGTTGGATCATTCTATTTTATTGCTGAATTAATTATAGATCTTGATCTAGAGTATGACACACCGGTTACGGATCATTGTGGCACATGCACTGCTTGCATTGATGCCTGCCCAACTGAAGCAATTGTTGACCCTTTTGTGGTAGATGGTAGTAAATGTATTTCCTATTTTACAATTGAATTAAAAGAAAATATTCCTAATGATATCAAAGGAAAATTTGATGACTGGATGTTTGGTTGCGACATCTGTCAAGATGTGTGTCCTTGGAATAGATTCTCTCAATCACATAGCGAACCACTTTTTAATCCTCATCCAGAATTACTATCAATGACAAAAAAGGACTGGGAAGAAATAACTGAAGAAACTTTTAGAAAAGTTTTCAAGAATTCTGCTGTTAAACGCACAAAGTTCTCAGGCTTAAAACGTAACATTCAATTTTTAAAAGAATGAGATTAATATGTCTCATTTGAGTTCTACCTTGTACCTTTGTTAATTCATTCAATCCAATTGAACTATGAGTAATTCTGCTAATCGTCGTGCAGCCTTAAGATATCATTCAAAACCAAAACCTGGTAAAATAGAAGTTGTGCCAACTAAAAAATATGCAACACAAAGAGATCTATCACTTGCTTATTCTCCAGGAGTTGCAGAACCTTGTTTAGAAATTGAAAAAGATAAAAACAAAGCTTATGATTATACTTCTAAAGGGAATTTAGTTGCTGTTATTTCTAATGGAACGGCTGTTTTAGGCTTGGGAAATATTGGACCTGAAGCTTCAAAACCTGTCATGGAAGGTAAAGGATTGTTATTCAAAATATTTGCCGATATCGATGTGTTTGATATTGAAATCGATACAGAAAATATTGATGAATTTGTTGAAACTGTTAAGCGTATTGCACCAACATTTGGAGGCATTAATTTAGAAGATATTAAAGCTCCTGAAGCCTTTGAAATAGAAAGACGATTAAAGGCAGAACTTGATATACCTGTTATGCATGATGATCAACATGGTACAGCTATTATATCTTCTGCTGCATTATTAAATGCGCTAGAATTGGCTGAAAAGAAAATTGAAGAAGTTAGTATAGTTATAAGTGGTGCTGGCGCAGCGGCCATATCATGTTCTCGTTTATACCAATCCTTTGGCGCCAAAAAAGAAAATATGATAATGCTTGACAGCAAAGGTGTTATTAGGAAGGATCGAGCTGAACTAACTTCGCAAAAAGCAGAGTTTGCTACAGATAAGAAAATTGACACTTTAGATGAAGCCATGAAAAATGCAGACGTTTTCATAGGCTTGTCAACATCTGATATTGTATCGCCAAAGATGTTAGAGTCAATGGCAAAAGATCCAATTGTATTTGCAATGGCAAATCCTGATCCTGAAATCTCCTACGATCTTGCAATCGCAACGCGTGACGATATTATCATGGCAACAGGAAGAAGTGATCACCCGAATCAAGTGAATAATGTGCTCGGTTTCCCATTTATTTTTAGAGGAGCCTTAGATGTAAGGGCAAATTGCATAAATGAACCAATGAAAAAGGCTGCAGTATTGGCCTTGGCGAATTTGGCAAAAGAACCTGTGCCTGAACAAGTGAATGTGGCATATTCTGAAACAAGATTGTCTTTTGGTAGAGATTACATTATTCCTAAACCTTTTGACCCAAGATTAATTGCTGTTATTCCACCAGCAGTAGCTAAAGCTGCTATGGAGAGTTGCAACCCAGAAAATCCAATTGAAGATTGGGATGCTTATGAAGAATCATTAATGCAACGTCTTGGTAGTGACAACAAGGTAGTTAGATTGATGCATGATAGAGCCAAACGAAATCCAAAACGTGTGATCTTTGCTGAAGCAGATCATTTGCAAGTGCTTCGTGCAGCACAAATTGTGCATGATGAAGGGATTGCTAAACCAATTCTATTAGGAAGGAAAGATGACATCGAAAGGCTAAAACAAGAAATAGAATTTGATGCAGATGTGCCAATTATTGATCCTAAAAGCGACGAAGAGGAACAGAAAAAAAATCATTATGCTGAAGTCTATTGGCAGCAACGAAAACGAAGAGGGATAACGCTATTATCTGCTAAAAAATTGATGCGAGAGCGTAATTATTATGCGGCAATGATGGTTAATGAAGGTGATGCGGACGCTTTAATTTCTGGATTTTCACGGGCTTATCCTACCGTTGTAAAACCAATGTTAGAGCTTATTGGTCTCGATGAAGGCGCAACCAGAATTGCGACTACCAATGTACTAATGACTCAGCGTGGTCCACTTTTTTTAAGTGACACGTCAATAAATATTGACCCTTCAGCTGAAGACTTAGCAAAAATTGCTCAAATGACGGCTTTAACTGTAAAAATGTTTGGTGTGGAACCAGTTATGGCTATGATTTCATATTCTAATTTTGGGTCTTCACAGAATGAGAAAGCATCAAAAGTTAGAGGCGCTGTTAAACTTCTACATGAACAATTTCCTGATCTAATTGTTGATGGTGAACTTCAAACAGATTTTGCATTAAACAATGAAATGCTTCAGGATATGTTCCCGTTTTCGAAATTGGCTGGAAAAAAAGTGAACACTTTAGTATTCCCTAATCTAGATTCTGCCAACATTACATATAAGCTCTTAAAAGAGTTAAATAAGGCGGAGAATATTGGACCAATAATGATGGGATTGAAAAAACCAGTTCACATACTTCAATTAGATGCAAGTGTAGATGAAATAGTGAACATGACAGCTATTGCAGTAATTGATGCTCAGAAAAAGCAAAAGCGAGCTCAAACATCTGGTATTTCAGTTTAAGAATCAGGGTTAATATGTATAATAATTTTATTACATTTGGTTCGATTAGAAAAGCTAGTTAATGATAACACATATTCAAGGAAGATTGACGGAAAAAAATCCGACTGATGTTGTGATAGATTGTAATGGCGTAGGTTACCTATTAAATATTTCATTACATACATATTCTCAAATTCCTGATCAGGAAAATTTAAAGCTATTTACGCATTTACAAGTTAAGGAAGACTCGCATTCACTCTATGGTTTTTCGTCTCTCGTAGAACGTGAAATTTTTAGATTGCTAATTTCAGTTAGTGGGATAGGTGCAAATACAGCAAGAACAATGTTATCGTCATTAACACCTAATCAAATTAAGGAAGCAATTGCTTCTGAAAGTGTTCATACAATTCAGTCTGTAAAAGGAATTGGTACCAAAACTGCACAACGTGTCATCATCGATTTAAAAGATAAGATTTTAAAAGTGTATAATATTGATGAAACTTCGGTTTCTAGGAACAATACTAACAAAGATGAAGCGTTATCTGCATTAGAGGTTTTAGGATTTTCTAAAAAACAGAGTGAACGTGTGGTTGATAAAATAGTGATGGACCAACAGGAGGCCAACGTAGAAGTAATTATTAAAGAAGCTCTAAAAAATTTATAATTTATTTTGAACATTACTAACCGGATACTTACTAACCTAATTAGAACAGCAACATTTACAAGTGTGCTGTTTCTGTTAAGCTCAACGTTGTCTTTTGCACAACAGCCACAAGCCCAAGACACAACAAGTACTGGATTCTCATTTGGTTCAATTTTAATGCCCAATCCAAATAGCATTGTTTCAAAATATACGTACGATCCAGTTACGGACAGATATATCTATACTGAAAGTGTTGGTACTTTCAATATTAATTATCCCATAATATTAACACCTGCTGAATTTAGACAATTAGTTTTAGAGGAAAATCTAAGAAACTATTACAAACAAAAAATTGATGCATTTGATGGGAAGAAAGATGGTTCTGACGAAGATCAAAAAAATCTATTACCTGATTTTTATGTCAATTCCAGTTTTTTCGAAAGTGTATTTGGAGGCAATACCATTGAAGTAATTCCTCAGGGTACAGTCGAAATGGATATTGGCGCTTTATATACAAAACAGGACAATCCTTCTTTTTCACCACGAAACAGAAGTAATTTCACTTTCGATTTTGATCAACGAATTAGCCTAAGTTTATTGGGGAAAGTTGGTACACGACTTCAAGTAACAGCCAATTATGACACACAATCTACTTTTGATTTTCAGAATCTAATCAAATTAGAATACACACCAACCGAAGATGATATAATTCAAAAGATAGAAGTTGGTAATGTTAGTATGCCACTAAATAGTTCGCTAATTACAGGAGCACAAAGTTTATTTGGTGTGAAAACGGAACTAAAATTTGGAAAAACTAGAATCACAGGTATTTTCTCTGAACAGAAATCGCAAACCAGAACTGTGGTTGCACAAGGAGGTGGTACCATTGAAGAATTTGATTTTTTTGGATTAGATTACGATGAAAATAGACACTTCTTTTTGGCTCAATATTTTAGAGAAGCGTATGATGATGCACTTGCAAATTATCCATTTATAAATTCACAGGTACAAATAACAAGAATTGAAGTTTGGATTACTAATAGAACCAATCAAACAGATAATGTGAGAAATGTTGTGTCTCTTCAAGACTTAGGAGAATCTGAAATTGTTGGTTCTGGAGTAACCATTTTACAACCTGGTGCTTTGCCAGATAACACCAATAACGGATTCGACCCTACAAATATTGGTGGTCCAGGTTCTCAAATAACGAATGCAATTAGAGACATCGCCACAGTGCAATCTGGGATTCTCGTTCCAGGAGTTAATGAAGGATTTGATTATGGTAAATTAGAGAATGCACGAAAACTTGTTCAAGGCCAGGAATTTTCCTTAGACACACAATTAGGATACATTTCTTTAAATCAACGTTTGCAAAATGATGAAATCCTAGCAGTTGCATATCAGTATACCGTTGGTGAACAAGTATACCAAGTAGGAGAATTTGCCAATGATGGCGTAGATGCCACGGATATTTCCATAGACGGTGGTACAGGAAATGAAATCATAAATAATAACAACTTGGTTGTTAAAATGCTTAAAAGTGCTGTGACTAGTGTTGATCAACCTATTTGGGATTTGATGATGAAAAACATCTACGACACTGGAGCGTTTCAATTGAGTCAAGAAGATTTCAGATTAAACATTTTTTATACAGAATCATCACCATTAAATTATATTACACCAGTAGATGGCACACCTTTCCCTAATCAAGGTCCTAACCAAGATGCACTCCAGGATACACCACTATTAAGAGTCTTTAATTTTGATAGATTAAATTTTAATAATGATCCACAGTTAAATGGCGATGGATTTTTCGATTTTGTTCCTAATATTACAGTCTTTCAACAATATGGAAAAATTGTTTTTACCAAAGTTGAGCCATTTGGTGAATTCCTTTTTGATAAGTTGGCTTTAGGTGGAGAAGTTTATGATAATACAACTACTTATAATGGCAACCAGGCAAAATATGTATATGACAAACTTTATAAGGAAACTAAGACTGCGGCATTAGAAGATGGTGAAAAGAATAAATTTCAAGTCAAAGGGCGTTATAAATCAGACGGTGCTTCAGGTATTCCAATTGGAGCATTTAATGTTCCAAGAGGATCGGTAAAAGTTACTGCAGGGGGACGCGTTTTAGTTGAAGGTATTGATTACACTGTAAATTATCAAATTGGAACAGTTCAAATTCTTGATCCGGCATTATTAGCGTCAAATACACCTATCCAAATTTCTGTTGAGAATAATGCGGTTTTCGGACAGCAAACTAGACGATTTACCGGTATTAATGTAGAGCACCAATTCAACGAAAACTTTGTTCTTGGAGGTACTTTCTTAAACCTAAGCGAAAGGCCGATCACTCAAAAAGCAAATTTAGGTACAGAGCCTATCAATAATATCATTTATGGTTTTAATGGTAATTTTTCCACAGAAGTTCCATTTTTAACAAGATTGGCAAATAAGCTACCAAATATAGATACAGATGTAACTTCCAATTTTTCCATTAGAGGTGAATTTGCACATTTACTTCCAGGTTCTCCGAATGGAACAAATTTTAATGGTGAAGCAACTTCATATGTAGACGACTTTGAGGGATCTCAAAATGCTATTGATCTATTGTCTCCGCAATCATGGTTTCTCTCTAGTAGACCTGTAGGGGTAAGTACAGTTGGATTAGACGATTCTGGAATTGAAAATGGTTATGGAAGAGCATTTATGAACTGGTATACAGTTGATCCTATATTTTATAGTAATCAGAGGCCAACAGGTATTACTGATGATGATGTCTCAGATTTGTATACAAGACGTGTATTTTTTGATGAAATATTCCCGCAAATTGATTTGGTTCAAGGACAAACAACGGTAATAAATCCTCTTGACTTAGTGTATTATCCATCTGAAAGAGGACCTTATAATATGGATCCAAATGCCACATCTGGTGTTTTAAATAATCCACAAAATAGTTGGGCCGGAATAACGCGCCAATTGACATCAACAGATTTTGAACAATCCAATGTTGAGTATGTTGAATTTTGGTTACTTGATCCCTTTTTAGATAACCCAACAAATCCAGGAGGTAAATTGACTATTAACCTAGGTAATATTTCGGAAGATATTATCAAAGATGGTCGTAAACAATACGAAAATGGTCTGCCTGAAAATGGTGATATAAGCACTTTAGTACCTACAGCTTGGGGAACAGTTGTGCCACAAAATCAGTCTCTGATATATGCGTTTTCGACACTTGGTGAGGAAAGAGCAAATCAAGATGTTGGTTATGATGGTTATGATGATGCCGAAGAAGCAAGTGTGTTCTCCAATTACTCTGGTGTTTCAGATCCAGCAAACGATAATTATACTTACTTCTTAAATACGGAAGGTGATATTTTTGAGCGTTATAGAGAATATAATGGGATGCAAGGAAATTCTCCTGACACTTTCACAGATACCAATCGTGGTTCTACAACACAACCTGATGTTGAAGATATTAATCGTGACAATACAATGAACACTATTGATAGCTATTTTGAATACGAAATGGATATCACACCAACTAGTTTAGCCAATTTGAATAATGAATTTATTGTAGATAGAAAAGAGGAAAATGTTGCATTGCCTAATGGAAATTCAGCAACGACCAGATGGTACCAATTTAGAATTCCATTAACTGAATCAACCAATCAAGTTGGAGGAATTACAGATTTTAGATCCATTCGTTTTGCACGTTTATATTTAAATGAATTTTCAGAGGCCACCATACTGCGTTTTGCGACTTTGGATTTGGTAAGAAGTGATTGGAGACGTTACAAACTAACACTAGATGATGAGGCAAATAATGATAATGATAATACAGATTTTAATGTTGGAATTATTGGGATTCAAGAAAATGATGGAAATTACGTATCACCTCCAGGTGTTGAACGCGAACAATTAAATAATAACAACACCATTGTTAGACAAAATGAGCAATCACTTGTAGTAAATGCCTGTGGCCTCGAACCGCAAGATTCAAGAGCAGTGTTTAAAAATATTAATGTTGATATGCGACAGTTTAACAAACTGCGTATGTTTATGCATGCAGAAGCTGGAGATACGCCTGGTTTAGGAGATAATGATTTAGTTGGATTTATTAGAATGGGTAATGATTTTACTCAAAACTTTTACCAAATTGAAGTACCACTTATGGTTTCAGTTGGTAGTTCAACAGATCCACAAGCAGTATGGCCAAATGTTAACGAAATCAATCTGCCAATTGAAGCACTAGAACTAATAAAGTCATTGGGTATATCGAGTGGAACATTATCTGCAGACGACCCAACTTTTTATAACGTTATTGATGGTGTTTTAGATCCTAATCCGGTGGCAGAATTCTCAACCCATCAACTGGGTCAACAGCGAGTAGCTATTAAAGGGAATCCAAATTTTGGAGATATTAGAACCTTAATGGTAGGTGTTAAAAATGTACGTTCTGATAATATGGATGTTTGCGCTGAGGTGTGGTTCAATGAATTGCGCTTATCAGATATGGATAACAAAGGTGGTTGGGCTGCTGTTGTAAGTATGGATTCTAATATTGCAGATTTTATGAATATTAGTGCCTCTGGAAGAAAAAGCACCGCGGGATTTGGTACAATTGAGCAAGGACCTAATGAAAGAAGTCGAGAAGATATTAAGCAATACGACGTTGTGACGAATATTAATTTAGGGCAGTTGCTTCCTGAAAAATGGGGTGTACAAATTCCATTTAACTATGGTCAAAGTGAGGAATTGATCACGCCAGAATATGATCAACAATATAAAGATGTCAAATTGCAAAGTCGTCTAGATGCTGCTGTGGACAATACAGAACGTGATGCCATTCTTGAACAATCTGAAGACTATACCAAGAGACAAAGTGTAAACTTTATTGGTGTTAGAAAAACCAAAACTGGTGACAAACCGGCTCGTTTTTACGATATAGAAAATTTCACTTTTAATTATTCGTTTAACCAAGTTGAACATAGAGACTATGAAATTGAAGATGCACTTGATCAAAATTTAAGAGCAGGTATAAATTATAGTCATTCGTTTGAGCCAAAGAAAATTGAGCCATTTAAAAACAATGATTCCATTTTTAAAGGGAAATATTGGAAAATATTAAAAGATTTCAATTTTAACTTGCTTCCAACAAGCTTTACTGTTAATTCTGATTTCATGAGACAATTTAATAGACAAAAGTTTAGAGAGATCGACCTTGGTGGAGATAACATTACTATAGATGAATTATTCCGAAGAAATTACACCTTCGATTTTCAGTACACAATTAACTATGACATTTCTGATGCTTTAAGTCTTAATTTTACAGCATCAAATAATAATATTGTTAGGAACTATTTTGTTGATGATATTTTAAATGGCGAACAAGATCCTAGTTTAAATATTTGGGATGGATTCTTTGATGTTGGTGATCCCAATAGGCAATATCAGCAATTAGGAATAAATTATGAAATACCAATAAATAAGATTCCAACTTTCGAATTTATTAGAGCTACCTACGCATACACTGGTGATTTTCAATGGCAAAAAGGCTCAGACCTTTTCGGAAATCTCAGTATTAATGGACAAACATATGACTTAGGGAATTCTGTTTCAAATGCCAATACTCATAATCTAAATACAACTTTAGATATGAGAAGACTTTATAATTACATTGGGTTAGTTAAGAAAACAGGACGTTCAACTTCAAAAGCGGGACCAAGAGGTCCAACACCTAATACGCAAAATAACACGCAAACACCCCCACAAAAAACCAGTAAGGCCTTTAATACAGTAGTTGATATTTTGACGATGATTAAACGTGTGCAATTGAATTATTCTGAAAATAATGGTACTTATCTGCCAGGATATTTGAATACTCCAGGATTTATTGGAACTCTAAAACCAACCTTTGGATTTACATTTGGAAGCCAACGTGATATTCGACAAATTGCAGCTAGAAATGGCTGGCTTACAACCTTTGATCAGTTTAATCAACAATATACAGAAGTGCATAATAGCAATTTAGATTATTCAATTAATCTAGAGCCAATTAGAGATCTAAAAATTGATTTTACTGGAGGAAGAACCTATTCGCAAAACTTGACAGAGAACTTTATTGTAAGAGATTTAAATGGTGATGGTGAATTAGATTATGATAGTCAGATACAGAATGTATTTGGTAATTTTAATATATCTACATCATTAGTTAGGACAGCCTTTGGTGCTAGTGATGAATCTCGTTCAGTGGCATTTGATGATTTTAGAGCTAATAGACTGACCATTGCTAATAGATTGGCTCAAAATTTTTATGGTACGTCAGGATTCCCAGTAGATGCAGATGGTTTTCCAGAAGGATTTGGGAAATCTAATCAGGCTGTATTGTTACCTGCCTTTCTATCAGCTTATACTGGACAAGATGCAGGAAAAATTAAGCTAAGAGCATTTAGAGATGTGCCAATACCAAATTGGACTTTAAAATATACAGGCTTGATGAACATCAAATGGTTCAAGAAAACCTTCCAACGTTTTTCAATTACCAATGGCTATAACGCATCTTATACAATAAATCAGTTTAGAACAAATTTAGATTATGATGCAAACAGTCCAACTGATTTGGATCAAGGAGGAAATTTTAAAAACGCCAAATTATATAGTAATGTGGCATTAGTAGAACAATTTAGTCCATTGGTACGTATTGATTTCGAAATGAAAAATTCTGTAAAGGTTCTAGCAGAAATTAAAAAGGATAGAATGCTATCATTAAGTTTCGATAATAACCTAATGACTGAGATTCAGGGTAACGAATACATTCTTGGATTTGGTTATAGAATAAAAGATTTAAAAATTAGGTCAAAGATAGCAGGACCAAGGCAAATAATTACCAGTGACTTGAATATGAAAGCTGATATCTCTGTAAGAGACAATAAAACAATAATACGGTATCTTGATTTGGAGAATAATCAAATTACGGCAGGTCAAACACTTTGGAGTTTGCGCTACTCGGCGGACTATGCTTTTAGTAAAAATCTAACAGGTATTTTTTACTTTGATTATACATTCTCGGAATATGCTATTTCAACAGCTTTTCCACAAACAACCATACGATCAGGATTTACGTTACGCTATAATTTCGGAAACTAAACAACTAACAATTATGAATATTCCAGCCGATTTAAAATACACAAAAGACCATGAATGGATTAAAATTGATGGCGACATAATTACAGTAGGAATCACAGATTTTGCTCAAAGCGAATTAGGTGATATCGTCTATGTAGAAGTAGAAACTGTTGATGAAACACTTGAAGCCGAAGAGATTTTTGGAACTGTTGAGGCAGTTAAAACAGTATCAGATTTATTCTTACCAGTTTCTGGAGAAATCATTGAATTCAATGAAACACTTGAAGATGAGCCAGAGGCTGTTAATTCAGACCCTTATGGTGCTGGATGGATGATTAAGATAAAAGTATCGGACGCCTCTCAATTAGATGATTTGCTTTCAGCTGATGACTATAAAGAAATTATAGGTGCTTAAAAGTAGTTTGTTGGTTTTAACCATTGGTTATACCATATTTCTGGCTGTTGTAAGTTTAGTTAGTCTATCAGGAATGCCTGATATCGATATAGATCATGGTGACAAAATATTGCATGTTGGTGCGTATGCTGTATTAACTTTTTTGTGGCTGTTCTATGCCAAACATTTCCAATTAAAACATAAATTAATTATTATAATTGCGCTTTGTATTATTTATGGTATAATTCTTGAAGTAATACAAGGCATGCTAACAACACATAGAATGGCTGATTGTTTAGATGTTCTGGCAAATGGTGTAGGTGTTGTATTGGCTGCAATGGTGTTTTATATAAGCAAAATAGGCAAAGTTAAAAACACCTAAACTTTTGCATTTTAATTAAATAATTGGTTATTTTACCAATCCTGTAACATATATAAATTATGGAACCTAAAAAAAATCCGAAAGCAGATGTAAGTAGAAATGGCTCATTGTATTTTGCCATTGGTCTTGCATTAATGATGTTTGTAGCATACTCTGCAATCAATTACAAAACGTATGACAAGTCTGATATTGATATAGGCATGTTAAATCTTGAAGAGGAACTTGATGAAGAAATTCCAATTACGGAACAGATTCAAACACCTCCACCACCTCCACCACCTCCAGCAGCTCCTGAAGAAATAGAAATTGTTGAAGATGAAGAGGAAATTGAGGAAACAGTTATTGAATCAACAGAAACTGATCAAGAAGAAGAAATTATTGAGGTGGAAGAAGTTGAGGTAGAAGAAGTTGATGAGGATATTGAAGTTCCATTTGCGGTAATTGAGAATGTGCCAATTTTCCCAGGTTGCGAATCAGGAAATAACAATGCAAAAAAGGCATGCATGTCTGAAAAGATTGCAAAATTTGTAAACAAAAAATTTAATACAGATTTAGCTGGTGATCTTGGTATTACAGGAAGACAACGTATTATTGTTGCATTTAAAATTGATAAGACTGGAACCATAGTTGGAGTTCGTGCAAGAGCACCACATCCAAAATTAGCTCAAGAGGCAGAACGAGTGGTAAAATTATTGCCTAAAATGAAACCTGGTAAGCAAAGGGGTAAGGCAGTAATTGTTCCTTATTCTTTGCCAATTACATTTCAAGTACAGGACTAAAAATAGTATATTATATATATGAAAAGCACGTTACATTGTAACGTGCTTTTTTTTGTAGTTTAATTATGATTACGGTTTATTGGTGGTGTCAATTTAAAAATAGTATCTTTCTGCCGAATAAAAGGGCTGCCTTAATATGAAGAAATTCATCCTGCTTATTTTTACCTTAATGCAACTGCAATTAGTTGCACAAGATATAGCTCAATACGAAAAGCCACCAGTCTTTCCTGAATGTGAGTCACAAGATTTTTCCAATTTAAAAACTTGTTTTTATAATCAGCTAACGCTTCACATTTTCAATAACTTTAAAGTTCCTAATATAGTTGCTGAGGAAAATTATCAAGGAGATATAGTAGTATTGTTCGAAGTTGACACTGAAGGAAATTTTGTTGTACTCTATGTAGACGCAATTTATGACGAATTAAAAACAGCAGCTAGATTAGTTTTCGCAGAAATACCAAAAATTCAACCAGCAACTTATAATGGTAATGCAACATATAAGCAGTATTCATATAAAATTGCAATTCCTCTTAAGGACCCAGTAAGTATAAATGCTGAAGCACAAGCTAAAACCTTACCACTTAATGAAATTGAAAGAGCTAAAAGAGAGTTTGATAGTGTTTCAAATTCATTAGTACCGTATACAAACAAAGAGTTTAAAAGTCAATTGAATATTCCTTTTACTCATCAATATTATGCAAAGTTTGACCGAAACATAAACCTTGTTGGTACCAATGGTCATACAGCCGCAAAACCCTTTCTATATAATGAAGTCTCTAATTATTACGATTTTCAGTTGGAAAGGGATTCATTAAAGAAAGAGGCTTCTGGATGGTGGGCTCGCAAGTTATTTAATGAACATCTAGTGCAAATACAAAGCGAAAAATATTGGTTTACTGTAGATCCAATTTTTGATTTTCAGGTAGGTAAGGATTCTGAAGGTACTGTAAGCTCGACTTATAATAATACAAGGGGTTTTTATGTACAAGGAGGATTAGGGAATAAACTTAGTTTTTCAGCATCTGTTTATGAAAGTCAAGGGCGCTTTGCGAATTATTACAATCAATACGCTGAAAGTTTAGGGAAACCAGGCTCGCAAACGGAAGTAGCCATAATTCCTGGGCGAGGCATCGCCAAACGATTTAAAAAAGATTCCTATGATTATCCCGTAGCCGAAGCCTATTTATCTTATTCACCAGTCGATTTTCTTAATATTCAATTTGGTCATGGTAAAAATTTTATTGGTGATGGTTATCGGTCCCTGTTTTTGGCTGATGCCGCAAGCCCGTCTCCATTCTTTAAACTAAACACGAAATTCTGGAAAATAAAATATACAAATACATGGACATGGCTTAAAGATGTACGCCCTGAAGTGACAGAAGATGGTGCTTTTTTGACCAAGTACATGGCCAATCATTACTTGAGTTGGAATGTGACTAAACGTTTTAACCTCGGTTTGTTTGAATCGGTGCTTTGGACCAATTCCAATGATAGAGGATTTGATATTAATTACCTCAATCCTATTATTTTTTATCGCGCTATTGAGTTTGAAACAGGACAAGATGCAGGTAACGCCATAGTTGGTGCCTCCGCCAAATACAAATGGAATGATAATGTAAATTTTTATAGCCAATTTGTATTAGATGAATTTTCATTAAGTGATATATCCGGAGGCAATAAAAGTTGGAAAAATAAATTTGGATATCAAATAGGAGCCAAATACTTTAACGCCTTTAAGGTTGATAATTTGATGCTTCAGTTTGAATACAATAGAGTGAGGCCTTATACTTATTCGCATAATTCAATAGTGCTGAATTTTGGACATAACAATCAGTCGATGGCACATCTTTGGGGTGCAAATTTTAGTGAAACCATACTTATTGGACGATATAATTTTAAACGATGGTTTGCTGACGCTAAACTAGTATTTGGTAAACGCGGCTTTGATTTTAATACAGAAAATGACAGTTTTGCATATGGCGGCAATATTTATTCCAGTGAGGTTGATAGACCCTCAGATACAGGAATTACTGTTGGTCAAGGAAATAGTACAAATGTATTTCATTTAGAGCTTCAATCAGGCTATTTAATCAATCCAGCGACCAATTTAAAGTTATTTACCTATATTAGCTATAGAGATTTTAATCCAGAGGCCAATACATTGAGTACAGTTAGCGACTCAACCTTTTGGTTTTCAATAGGTTTAAGAACCGATTTGTTTAACTGGTATTTTGATCTATAAAACCCCAAATCATGAAAAAAGGAACCTACACTTCTTTCATCTTAATACTATGTACAATAGTAACTTTTGCACAGCAAAAGAAGATTGAATTCAGCACTCAAAAAAAAGACGGCATTTTATCTGTCATTGGAAGTAATCATACAGATGATGACTTAGAAATAACCTTAACTATTAAGGATATTAAGATGTTAAAGGGCTATACTAAACCTGTTACTAAATTAGTAAAGTCTAAAAGTAAATTGAAATTTATAGATCTTACTTATGAGTATGACATTTACAATTATAAGTTGTCGTACGCTTATAAGAAGCCTGAGACCAAACTCCAAGAAAAATTAAGGACTGCAGATAAAAGCGCATTTATATTGAAAGATCTTTCAAAAATAAATGAAGGAATCGTCGTATTTGATGATGATGGCTGTGGTCGTTGTAGATTAGTCACAAATTATTTAATAGGTAATGATATTGATTTTAGAATTATCAGTCTAGCTGGTAATGAAAAGAATCAAAAATTGATGTGGAAAACCATTAAAGAAAAAGGGGCAAGTTTAAAAGTGAAAGCACCAGTTGTTATAGTAAATGGCAATTTATCACATAGTCATCCAGATCTTGAAAAATTTCTTAGCAGTTTAAATTAAGCCTCTATTTTTTTAAGCTCTTGTAGATAGCTCTTCTAATTTTTTCAGAAGTTATAAAATTCCAACTATAACCTAATTCGTCATAGGTTTGCGTGACGGTTTGGTTGTTTGCTACATCTTCTTCGGAGGCACCTTTATCTATTTCGGACATTATTGAAGATCTCAAAGTTTCTAACATATCCAAAAAAGCCTGATATTCTTTTTTATTGGAAACTGGACCATGTCCAGGAATAATTTGAGTGGATTCGTTAATCAGTGCTAATGATGTTTTTACAGCCTTAATATAACCATCAATACTACCACCAGAATTCAAATCAATATATGGATAAAGTCCATTAAAATAGGTGTCTCCAGTATGCAAGACATTGCTCTTACTAAAATATAAGATGGCATCACCATCTGTATGAGCATGTTCTGAGTGATGAATGGCAACAGTTTCACCATTTATATGTAAAGACAATTTATCGTTAAAGGTCACTATTGGTAGAGCCTCTTTTGCTCGCTTTGATCCATCCCTGTTTGGGGATTCTTCTAATCGCTTTCTAACATTATCATGCGCCAAAATGGTTGTCCCCTGTTTGGTCATGTTTTCATTTCCACCAGTATGATCACCATGCCAATGCGTATTTACTAAAAACTTAATTGGTTGATCACTAATTTCTCGAATGGCTGCAATAATTTTTTCGGTCAAAGGTGCATATTGATCGTCAATAACAAAGACACCATCTTCTCCAACAGAAAAGCCAATGTTTCCACCACCACCAACGAGCATATAAACGTGATCGGATAATTTCGTTGTAGTCATGGTTATTTCATTCCGATTTTGAGAGTAGCAATTGACAGTTAGGCTTACGAAAAATAGAATGCAAATGATTTTGAAAGGTCTCATTATTTGTGTTTTGAAATTAATTTTAAAGTTACTAAAACTAACTTAATCAAGAGATACTAAGTTCTACAATTTACTTTGGGCTTTCATTGCTCATAAGTGATATTAAAAGTATCTTTGCCCTCGCAACGCAAAGCGTGATCCTAACTTTTATGTCAAGCACTGCAAAGTCTACATTGTCTTCTTCTTCAATCGTCAACGATTTTAAAGCAATCACTAAAATGGGATTGTCTTTAAGTGTTGTGTTTTCAGCGATTGCTGGATACCTATTAGGGGCAGAAACCATCAATTATAATACACTATTGTTACTAGGTATAGGAGGCTATGCCATGGTTGGAGCTTCCAATGTCTTTAATCAAATTATTGAACGCGATTATGACGCATTGATGAATCGCACTAAAGACAGACCGATTCCTGCAGGACGAATGTCTGTTAGAAATGCATTTATTTTAGGATGTTTTTTAACATTAATCGGGATTGTAACACTTTATATTATCAATCCTAAGACTGCAATGTTTGGGGCAATCTCTATATTTTTATATACAAGTGTTTATACACCTTTAAAAACAAAGACGCCATTGTCTGTTTTTTTTGGAGCCATTCCTGGAGCCATTCCATTTATGTTAGGTTGGGTGGCTGCTACTAATGAATTCGATATAGAGCCAGGAATGCTTTTTATGATTCAGTTTTTTTGGCAATTTCCTCATTTTTGGGCAATAGGTTGGTTTCTACATGACGATTACAAAAAGGCAGGATTTAATATGTTACCAACAGGTAAAAGAGATAAAGGCACCGCCATGCAAACAATTTTATATACTGTTTGGACAATTATTGTTTCAATTTTACCTGTGTTTGGATTTACAGGAAAATTACATTTAAGCATCGTAGGTGCTGTTTTAGTATTTTTAATTGGCTTGGTAATGTTGTATTATGCATTTCAACTATTCAAAAAAATGACGGAAAAAGCAGCTAGGCAATTAATGCTAGCTAGTGTTTCGTATATCACACTCATTCAAATAGTTTACGTTTTAGATAAGTTTATTAGATAATATGGATTTAACACAAGGAACGCATAAAGAAAAAACCAGAAGAGCGAAAAAAATGATGCTATATTTTGGCATCGCCTCACTTATAATGTCGTTCGCAGGTTTAACTAGTGCTTTTATAGTAAGTAGTAAAAGGGAAGATTGGCTAAAAGATTTTCAACTTCCGGACGCTTTTATTTTGAGTACTGTACTAATATTGATCAGCAGTATATCAATATATTTTGCCTTAAAGGCAATTAAAAAGAATAACAGAAAAGGAGCAACTATTGGATTAGTTACTACCTTTCTTTTAGGAATAGCCTTTGTGATAAGTCAATTAAATGGCTATGACCAGATAATTGCTTCGGGTTATCATTTTACTGGACAGACTAGTAATATTACTATGTCTTACATTTATATTATTTCAGCCTTGCATATTGCTCATGTATTGGCAGGTCTCATAAGCCTAATTATTGTAATTTATAATCATTTTAAACAAAAGTATAATAGTCAAGAAACACTAGGGTTTGAACTGGCTGCAACCTTCTGGCATTTTGTAGATATTTTGTGGTTGTACCTGTTTTTCTTTTTATATTTTTTTGGATAAATAAAATGATTATTTTTGTGCAACTTTTATAATCAACAATCTATATGAATTCTACTGTAACAAGTACTGGAACTGAAGGTAAAACTTGGGGTGGAGGTAATAGACCAATGAATGCCAGTTATGGCAAAATGATGATGTGGTTTTTTATTGTTTCTGATGCCTTGACATTTTCAGGCTTTTTAGCCGCATACGGTTTTTCGCGATTTAAGTTTATTGAATCCTGGCCAATTGCAGATGAAGTATTTACTCATATTCCATTTTATCATGAACCAGCCCCTATGATTTATGTGGCATTCATGACCTTTGTTTTAATTATGTCTTCTGTTACAATGGTTTTGGCTGTTGATGCCGGACATCACATGAATAAAAAGAAGGTGATTATTTACATGTTTTGGACCATCATAGGTGGTCTTATTTTTGTTGGATCACAAGCTTGGGAATGGGCTACATTTATTAAGGGTGACTATGGTGCAGTTCAAACTACAGGTGGAAATATATTACAGTTTGTTGATAATGATGGTCATCGCGTAGCAATAGGAGATTTTGCAATAGCGGAACATACAGACCGAGAAGAACACAAAGAAACAAATGGACTTTGGTTTTTATCTGACGAAACGCAACCTTCATATACCATGTCTGAAGTAATTCATGGGCTTGAAGCAAATCCTGATGTATTGGTTAGAACTCAAATGATTAATGCTGAAGGAGAAAAAACAGTATTATCAAGAGAAGAATCGGTTCAACAAATTAAGGATAATGGCAAGGTAGTGGTTGAAGGAGCTAATCTTCATTCTAATGAATATGGCTCACCTCTGTTTGCGGATTTCTTCTTTTTCATCACTGGATTTCACGGATTTCACGTTTTTTCAGGAGTCGTAATCAACATTATTATATTCTTTAATGTGATAATCGGCACATACGAAAGAAGAAAAAGTTATGAAATGGTAGAAAAAGTAGGACTCTATTGGCACTTTGTAGATTTAGTTTGGGTATTTGTATTCACATTCTTCTACCTCGTTTAAATAAATATAAAAAATGGCAGGACACGCTCATAAATTAGAAATATTAAGAGGCTTAGTTAAATTTAAGTCGAATACACAAAAAATTTGGGGAGTATTACTTTTACTCACAATTGTAACAACTGTAGAAGTTGCCTTAGGGATCTATAAACCAGAAGCACTTATGGCTAAATTTTTAGGTATGAAAATTCTTAACTGGATATTCATCATCTTAACCATTGTAAAAGCTTACTATATTACTTGGGATTTTATGCATATGAGAGACGAAACAAAATGGTTGCGTCGCTTTGTAGTATGGACCGCGGTTTTCCTAATTTGTTACTTGATCTTTATCCTTCTTCAAGAAGGGGGCTATATTGAAACAGTCTATAGTAGTGGTCATGTAAAACGGGACTTTTAACAGTATTAATATCAATAGAAAGGCGGTTTTTAAAACCGTCTTTTTTATTTTTGCACTATGCAATTCACGAAATTAAAAAAACCGGTAACGCTCAGTGTATTATTCTTTTTACCTGTTACCTTCTTGTTATTTTTATATCCCTCTAAACATAACTATGTTGCATTAGATATTGTTCAAGAAAACATAATTGAAGTAACAAAATCTCCTGATCAAAAACTTGAGGATCATATTACTATTTTGACTTTTTATGGAAGTAACCCAGATAAGAAAGCTATTTCGGCCCTGAATTTAAAAGAATTGATTTACGATAAGTTCAAAGGCTTTAAGCGATTTCAAGTCGTATCATTAGTGGGTGAAGACTCACAAGATCAAGTAACACTTTTAAAAAAGGAATTATTTCAATACGAACCACTGGAGTATTGGCATTTTGTACATCTTTCAGAATCAGAAATCACTAATATTTTTAATAGTTTGAATTCAGAAACATCTTTAGATAGTTCTTCAGCCACAGATCATGTATTTATTGTTGACAAAGAACGCAATCAACGAGGTAGGCTAGACGATAGAGAAAAACATGAAATTGAAAAGGGCGAACCTCTTTTTGGAATGCCTACGTATAATTGTATAGAAGTAGCTGAATTAAAGAACAAAATGAGCGAAGACATGCGCATTTTATTTACGGAATATAGACAAAAACGAAAAGGAAATTTTGATTCTTCAACTAGAAGGGCTGACGACTTATTAAACGATGAAAAAAACTAATTATTCCTATATCGGAATCACGGCAATTATTTTAATCTTCGGAATAATATTTATTCCAAAAATTATTGACAGGATTAGTAATGATGACATAACCAGACAGGAAAGCCGCAGTAAAAATGTCTCTAAAAAAGTAAGTGGAGATGCCTTGTCATACCTAATTATTAATGGACAAAAGAAAAAAGTAGCAGACTTCAGCTTTACAAATCAGCAAGGAAAAACAATTACTAATTCTGATTATTCTGGTAAAGTGTATTTAGTTGAGTTCTTTTTCACTACTTGCCCAACAATATGCCCTAGAATGAGTAGGAACTTAGTAGATATACAGGATAGTTTTAATGGATTAGATAATTTTGGAATCGCCTCATTTACAATTAATCCAGAAAATGATACACCTGAAATACTTAAGGCTTACGCTGAAAAATATAAAGTAACTAATCCGAATTGGCATTTTTTAACTGGCGATTATGATGCAATTTATGATTTGGCTAATACTGGATTTAATTTATATGCCGCAGAAGTTGAAGGAGCAGCTGGCGGTTTTGAACATTCTGGAAATTTTGCATTAATCGACAAAAACGGTTTTATCAGATCTAGAACAGATGATTATGGCAATCCTAAAATTTACTATAAAGGAATTATTAGCGAAGAAGAAAAGTATGATGAGGACGGGGAAGAGGAAGAAATTAGCATGCTTAAAGAAGATATAAAAAAATTGTTGGCAGAGGATGACTAACAATATTCAGAAAGAAAAAAAATACAATCGGATGGTGGTCATTTTGTCTATCACTATTCCAATTTTGGTTGCTGCATTGTTTGGAATTAGAATTCCGAATGTTGAACCCTTATCTTTTTTACCACCTATTTATGCATCTATAAATGGGATAACTGCTTTAATTTTAATATTGGCGTTTTGGGCTATAAAAAATAGAAAAAGACTTTTGCATGAACGACTAATGAAAACAGCCATAATCTTTTCAATTCTTTTTCTGGCTATGTATATGGCGTATCATATGACCAGTGATTCTACTAAATTTGGAGGGACGGGAATTAAAAAATATGCGTATTATTTTGTATTGATATCACATATAATTCTTTCTGTAATTGTGATTCCATTTGTATTAATCACCTATGTGAGAGCAATAACGGGCAACTTTGAAAGACATAAAAAAATTGCACGAATAACATTTCCATTGTGGCTTTATGTTGCCATTTCTGGAGTGATAGTGTATATAATGATAGCACCTTATTATTGAACCTTTGAATAAAAATTACGTCATATTAATAATTCTGATATTCTTTAGTATGAATATGGAAGCACAATGTGCTATGTGTAGAGCTGTACTTGAGAGTGAAGAAGGGCAGAACATGGCAGAAGGGGTTAATAATGGCATCATTTATTTAATGATGATTCCATATATAATTATTGGAGGATTAGGATTTTATCTATACCGGAAATATAGGAGTAAGGCTTAGATTTTTAACATTTAATTAAGATTATCTTTGTAACAAAATACGTCCTTTAAAGTCTAATGTGTATCATTAACCAGCAACAGCCAAAAAATAACACTAACTATGCTAAGAATTAAAGATCTTCATAAGTCTTATCCAATTGGAGATTCAAGTTTACACGTATTAAAAGGTATTGATCTATCTGTAGATAGTGGCGAAATGGTGGCGATAATGGGATCATCTGGTTCTGGTAAATCTACTTTGTTAAATATCATTGGTATTTTAGATGAAGCAGATTCTGGAGAATATACACTTGATGATGTAACCATTAAAGATCTCACAGAGAAAAAGGCAGCCATTTATAGAAATAAATTTTTAGGATTTATTTTTCAATCTTTTAATCTTATAAATTATAAAAACGCATTAGAGAATGTGGCTTTACCTTTATATTATCAAGGGTTAAAAAGAAAGGATCGTCAAGAAAAAGGTAAATTCCACCTTAATAAAGTTGGTTTACTTGAATGGGCACATCATTTACCTAATGAGTTATCAGGTGGTCAAAAACAACGTGTTGCCATTGCAAGGGCCTTAGCCGCAAATCCTAAGTTATTATTGGCAGATGAACCAACAGGAGCCTTAGATACTTCCACATCATACGAAATAATGGAATTTATTCAGTCATTGAATGATGAAGGAAAGACGATATTAATTGTCACACATGAAGAGGACATTGCAAATATGTGTAAGCGCATTATACGTTTGCGTGATGGTGTAATTATGGAAGATAAAAATGTAACCCAAGTAAGAGCAGCAGACGTTAGACTCACACCAACAAAAGAAGCAAAGCAGCATGTTTGATTTAGATCTTTGGAGAGAAATACTGCAAAGTATGAATAAGAACAGAACCAGAAGTATTCTGTCTGGGTTTACTGTGGCATTTGCTATTTTATTATTTACTATTCTTTTTGGAATTGCTAATGGGTTAGAAAATACTTTTAAAGATGCCTTTGTTGATGATGCAAACAACGCTATGTTTATTCAGTCAGGAAGAACAACTAAAGCACACAAAGGATTACAAGCAGGTAGACGAATCCAATTTAAGAATGAAGATTTTGACCATATCAAAAATGATTATGGCGATAATGTTCAATATATCACTGCGCGATTATATAGAAATGTAAATGCTTCATTTAGAGGAGAAAAAAATTCGTATAATTTAAGAGCTGTTCATCCTGATCATCAATATCTTGAAAAAACCCTTATTAGAGAAGGTCGTTATATCAATCAGAATGATTTAAAAAATAAAACAAAAGTGGCTGTTATTGGTCGACTTGTTGAAGAAGACTTATTTGTAAAAACCACTGCGCTAGGAAAATTTATTAATCTCAGTGGAATTCAATATAAAATAGTTGGGATCTATACAGATGATGGTGGTGATAACGAAGAACGAATGATTTATATGCCAATTACTACCGCACAACAGATTTATGGAAATAATGACTACATCGATCAAATTAACATTACCTACAATCCAAATTTAGGATTAGATCAAGCCATCGACTTTGGTATTGATTTAGAAAAAAAATTGAAAAATAGATTTTCTGTAGCACCTAATGATCAACGAGCTGTTCGTGTTTTTAATATGGCCGAACAGACCAAAGGTGTCAACCAGTTTACAGGTGCCTTGGGACTGATTATTTTGGTTATTGGATTAGGAACACTGATTGCGGGAATAGTAGGTATTAGTAATATTATGATTTTTATTGTTAAGGAGCGAACAAAAGAAATAGGTATTCGTAAGGCCTTAGGAGCGAAACCAAGTGCAATTGTTTCGTTAATATTAATAGAATCAATTGTTATAACTGCCATTGCAGGATACTTAGGACTGCTGGTTGGAGTAGGTGTTTTGAAATGGGTTGGACCTAGTATGGCTGATTATTTTATAAAAGATCCTGGAGTTAGTACATCTATAGTAGTAACTGCAACAATAATATTGGTTACGGCAGGAGCCCTAGCGGGATATTTACCAGCAAAAAGAGCATCAAAAATAAAGCCAATTGTGGCCTTAAGAGACGACTAATATGTTTAAATTTTTATTCGATAGAGATACTTGGCAAGAAGTGTATGATAGTATGACTAAAAATAAAGTCAGAACTATTATCACAATGATTGGTGTATGGTGGGGAATATTGTTACTTATTGGTCTTTTAGGGGCGGCTCGAGGTATGGAAAATTCATTTAATAGAGCTTTTGGAGATTTTGCTACCAATAGTGTTTTTATATGGGGCCAAAGTACAAGCAAACCGTTTAAAGGATTTCAAGAAGGAAAACGAGTTACTCTAAAATTAAGCGATACTAGAAAGATAGCAGATAACGTTGAAGGAATTGAGTTTGTAGTACCTAGAAATCAGAGTCAAGGATTTGTCGTTAGAGGAAAACTTTCTGGGACTTATAATGTGGCAGGTGATTTACCATTGTTAGATGTGGTTCAAAAGAAAAACTTGTTGAAGGGGAGATTTATTAATCAAAGTGATATTGATGAACTTCGTAAAGTAGCAGTCATTTCTGAGGATATTTATAAACAAATCTTTGAAAAGGATGTAGAACCTATTGGCGAATTAATTAGAATCAATAATATGAATTTTTCTGTTATTGGTGTATTTAAACTCAGCAATTTTGGTGGACCATCATCTGATATACATATTCCTTTTGATACGTTTCAACAAATTTACAATCAAGGTGATAAAATTGGTTGGATGATGATAACTGGAAAATCCGAATACAGCATTAAGCAAATAGAGGAAGACGCCAAATTAATTCTTAGAAATTTAAATCGAATTCATCCAGAAGATAAAAGGGCCTTAGGTAGTTTTAACCTAGGTGAGCAATTTGACCGAATTACTGGATTTTTAATAGGGATGCAATTTTTAACCTGGTTTGTAGGCATCGCAACCTTGATTGCCGGAGTATTTGCAATTGGAAATATTTTATTAATTACAGTAAAAGAACGAACTAAAGAAATTGGCGTACGTCGTGCACTTGGTGCAACGCCTTTTGAAATTAAAAGACAAATAGTAGTTGAAGCGGTATTTTTAACATTGATAGCTGGCCTTATGGGAATTATTTCCGGAGGATGGATTCTCATATTAATTGACAAAGCATTTGGGCAAGGAGATGATGCTACACTAGTTAATGCATCAGTTTCAATAGGAGTGGTATTAATTGCCTTAATGGTCTTAGTGGCTTTAGGGACACTTATAGGGCTTATACCGGCATTTAAAGCAACAAGTATTAAACCAATAGACGCATTACGCGAAGAATAAATTTTAAAATTAAGAACAACACTAATCAAGATAAAAATGAAGAAAACAGTAAAAATCATAATCGGAATTGTATTGCTAATTCTCTTATTAATGGTTTTAAAATATTTTAAAGATTCAAACTCTGAAGAAATAATAGACTATAAAGTAGAAGAACCTTTCTACAGTTCAATTGATACTAAAGCAGTAGCCACGGGGAAATTAAATCCGGAAGAAGAAATTGAATTGAAACCACAAATTTCTGGAATTGTAGATGTAATTATGGTTGAGGAAGGAGATATTGTAGAAAAAGGAGACCTAATTGCCAAAATTAGAGTCGTTCCTAACGAACAAGCTCTTACAAGCGCAAGCAGTAGGATAAATTCTCAAAGGCTCTCTTATGATAATGCAAAAACTTTGTATGATAGAAATAAAGTACTTTTTGAAAAGGGCGTTATCTCTAAACAAGATTTTGAGAACACTGAATTAACTATGAATCAAGCTAATGAATCCTATAGACAGGCTCAAAATGACTACCAAATCATTAAAAGAGGGTCGGTTTCAGGAGGATCAGGGGCAAATACAAATATTGTTGCCCAAATTCCTGGTACAATTTTAGAAATCCCTGTACGTGAAGGAGATCAAGTTATTGAAAGCAATAATTTTAATGCAGGAACCACCATTGCTACAATTGCTGATATGAGCAAAATGATTTTCGAAGGAAAGGTTGATGAAGCAGAAGTTGGTAAGATTGAAGAAGGAAAAGAAATTATTGTTATTCTTGGCGCAATTGATCAAAAGGAATTTCCGGCAAAACTCACCTTTGTTGCACCTAAGGGTATAGAAGAAAATGGCGCAGTTCAGTTTACTATTAAAGCTGATGTTGACGTGGATGTAAATACCAATATTCGAGCAGGTTATAGTGCCAATGCTGAAATAGAATTAGCAAGTAAAGACAGCACCTTGGTCATTAAGGAATCACTATTACAATTTAATAGACTAACGGAGCAACCTTTTGTAGAGTTATTGATAGCTGACAATCAATATGAAAAACGTGATGTAGAACTTGGCTTGTCTGATGGTATCAATGTTGAAATAATTGATGGGGTAAAAGAAGGAGATAAAATAAAGGTTTGGAATAAAGCCTCTGATGAAAACAACGACGACAATTAATAATATGAGTTTAATTTATATGAAACGTTATATAACTGCAATTACACTTCTATGCAGTATTGCCATTTTTGCGCAAAACAAAAAGTGGACAATTCAAGAATGTGTTACTTATGCATTAGAGAATAATATTACCGTGAAACAAGGTGAAAATACTCTGCTTTCTAATGATCAGGATGTTATTGCTACTAAAGGTAATTTACTGCCTACATTAAGTGCAAATACAGGACACAATTTAACTTTAGGTAATGCAGAAATTTTCCCTGGACAATTTGTAGATAGAACGGCAAACAGTACTAATCTAAGTATTAATGTCAATCAAACAATTTTTAATGGATTTAGAAATACCTATTTCTACAAACAAGCATTAATTAATCGTGAGGCCAATGAGTTAAATCTTAGTAAAATTAAAGACGATATATCGCTAATAGTAGTAAATGCGTATCTCAATGTTCTCTTCAATAAAGAGAACCTTGAAACAGCACAGGCTCAGTACGAATTTTCATTAAAACAATTAAAACAAGTTCAGGAATTTGTTGACGCAGGTGTTCAACCTAAAGCAGATATATATGATTCTGAGGCGACATTAGCGGCAGACGAGCAAAGTGTTACTATTGCTGATAATAATTACACACTGGCCCTTCTCTCGTTATCTCAGACATTACAATTACCTTTTGATGGTTTTGATGTAGAAATAATAGAATTAGACGATCCTGCGTCTGAGTTAATGTATAATGATGTCACTCCTATATTAAATCAAGCAATTGAAAACAGAAGTGAAATTAAAGTTGCTGAAAAAAATATTGAAAGCGCAGAAATTGGCACTAAAATATCTAAAAGTGGATTTTCTCCAAGAGTAACTGCAGGATATGGATTTGGATCTAATGTGTTTTTTACCAACTTAACATCTGATGAAGCATCGTTTTTTGATCAATTAAACGATCAAAAAACACAGAGTTTTAACATCAATGTTAATATTCCGATATTTTCAGGATTTGCCAATAAAACTAATGTGGCAAAATCAAAAATTAGTGAGGAAAATAGCAAGTTAGATTTAGAGCAGGCTAAACTGGATTTAGAATCTAATGTCCAACGTGCTTTTACGGATGCACAGGCTGCATTAAAGGCATATCTAGCAGCTAGAAAATCATTAACATCACAAGAACTTGCATTTCAAAACTCGCAAGAACGTTACAATATTGGATCGATGAACTCCTTCGATTTAGAACAAACCAGAATACGCTTAATTAATGCTCAATCATCATTAATTAATGCGAAGTATGATTTTATTTTTAAAACAAAAGTACTCGACTTTTATTCTGGGAAATCTTTAATAGATTAATCTTGTCGTATATTTTAAACATAGAAACCGCAACAACTAATTGCTCAGTCTCTCTTTCTTACAAAGGAGAGACTTTGTGTTTAAAGGAGGACAATGAAGTAAACTATTCCCATGCTGAAAAATTACATGTCTTTATCGATGATGTATTAAAGCAGGCTAAAATTTCTAAAGAAAAACTTGATGCCATTGCTGTTAGTAAAGGCCCTGGATCTTACACTGGCTTACGCATTGGTGTCTCAGCCGCAAAAGGACTATGCTACGCTTTAGACCTTCCATTGATTTCTGTACCAACTCTAGAGTCTTTAGCGCATCAAATTGATTCTACTGATGGTTATATTATTGCTATGCTTGATGCTAGACGAATGGAGGTTTATTCTGCTATCTTTAGTGCTACTAAAAAGTTAGTTAGAGAAACAAAGGCCGAAGTGATTGATGAAAATTCTTTCGAAACTTATTTAAGAGAAAAAGCGCATTTTATTGGTAGTGGAGTTGAAAAGACGAAAAATATTATTGACCATAATAATGCCATTTTCATTGAAAATAAATTGCCTTCAGCCAATGACATGAGTTACCTTGCATTTAACAAATATGAGGCATCTGACTTTGAAGACGTCGCCTATTTTGAACCTTATTATTTAAAAGATTTTATTGCCTTAAAACCAAAGCCTTAAGCTTCTTTTTGAATTTCTACAGCATGAGGATAAGGAATCTCTATACCAGCCTTATCAAGTGCAAGTTTACAGTCCTCTGTAATTCCGAAGTAAACATCCCAATAATCAGCAACTGTTGCCCAGGGCCTTACTGCAAAATTAACTGAACTATCGGCTAATTCTTTTACATTCACAGATGGGGCAGGATCTTTAAGAACTTTTGGATGAGATGACATGACATTCATAAGGATGCCTTTGGCTTCTTTTATATCTGCATCATAACTAATGCCAATGGTTAGGTCAACTCGCAAATTACCTTCAGTTGAATAGTTTGTAATATTTCCATTGGATAAGGCACCATTAGGAATAATAACTTCTTTGTTATCAGGAGTCACAATTTTAGTGGTAAAAATCTCAATTTCTTTTACAACACCTAGTTCACCCTGTGCTTCAATGAGGTCACCTATTTTAATTGGCTTGAATATCATTAATAAAACACCACCAGCAAAATTCCCTAGACTACCTTGGAGTGCAAGGCCAACCGCCAATCCTGCGGCAGCTAATATGGCTGCAAATGACGTAGTTTCAACTCCTAACTTGGCTAGAATGGCCAATATTAATAAGATTTTCAAAATCCACCCTATTAAGTTTAAAAGGAATTTCTGAAGACTTTCATCATAATCATGTTTCATCATGGCGAGTTTAGCGCCTTTTATTATTTTTTTAATAATCCATGATCCAATAATCCAAATGGCGATTGCAGCTACTACCTTAAGCCCATATTCAGTCACAAAAGCAATTAAATTATTAATGATTTTATCGATATCCATTCTAAAATTGTTAATTAGTTAATACTACAATTAATGCTAAAATTGCAGGAATTCCTTGAATATAAAATAATCTGATTTTCTTCGTAGAATATGACCCATAAATTGCTGCAATTATCACACATCCTAGAAAAAAAATCATGAATGATTCATTATTAAAAATCAAACCATATACTAAACCAGCAGATAAAAAGCCATTATAAAGGCCTTGATTTGCAGCTAGTACTTTCGTGTCTTCAGCAAATTCTTTTGACTTTAACCCAAAAGTTTTAATACCTTTTGGTTTGGTCCAAAGAAACATTTCAAGGACTAAAAAATATAAGTGTAAAACAGCTACAATGGCTACCAAAATTGTTGCGAGTATTTCCATTTTAATTCAGTATTAATTTTATAGCTCTATCTACATCTTCAACAGGAAGCTTACATGCTTTATTAACACAAACATAGATCAATGTTTTATTATCAACATATCTGTTTTTTAATAAAGGTAAATCGTTTTCTGTTGTGCTTCCAATTAATAATTTATTAGGTAAATAGGTTTGATTCATCTGCTGTATCTTCTCCATAGATTTTTCACCAACCACAGCCACTTCATAATAATTATCTGTGTAATTCAACATTAAATCAAACCAATTTGAATATCCACTAGGATATTGAATCATTTCCGGCTTTACATTATTGAGCATAGTTTGTGCCGTTTTATTGTAGGCATCATTATCAAAATAGTGTGATAATTTAAACAAATTTTTGGCCATAATAGAGTTGCTCGCTGGAATAACATTATCTCTATACTCTATGTTTCTGGTAACTAATGAAGAGTCTTCATCAGAGGTGAAATAAAACATTTTACTCGTATCATTAAAGAAATGATCAAAGACATAATTTGTCAAATTTTTCGCCGTTTTCAACCATGTTTCATTTAAGGTGTTTTCATAGAGCACAATAAAGGAATCAATTACAGAGGCGTAGTCGTCTAGATACGCGTTAACTGTACTTTTACCCTCTTTATAAGTATGAAATAAACTACCATCACTTTTTAATTGTTTGTTAATTATAAAATTCGCGGCTTTTTCAGCTTTTGACAAATAGTCTGAATTATTAAGAACGCGATACGCATCAACATAGCCTTTAATCATTAATGCATTCCATGAGGTCAAAATTTTGTCATCTAATCTTGGTAGAGATCGCTTATTTCGTGCTTCAAGCAATTCATTTTTCCAATCCTTTAATTTTTCGTTTATTTCTGAATTATTAAGTACGTGTTTTTCGCCAAATTCTTCATTAGAATCTTTTCTAATCAAAACGTAGTTACCATGTTCCCATAAACCATAGTTATTGATATTATAATAATCTGAAAAGAGTTTGTAATCGTCTGTTAATAGCGTTTCTAATTCATCTTTGGTCCACACGTAATACGCACCTTCTTCTAATTCGCCTTCAGGTGTTTTGCTATCAGCATCCAAAGCCGAATAAAATGTACCATCGTCATGGGTCATCTCACGTTCTACGAATTCTAATGTTTCCTCTACGATGGTTTTGTACAATGGGTTTTTAGTAATTAAGAAGGCATCACTGTATAAGCTAACTAATTGTGCGTTATCGTAAAGCATTTTCTCAAAATGAGGTACATGCCATTTGGCATCTACAGAGTAACGTGAAAATCCACCTCCAATTTGATCGTAGACACCTCCATATGCCATTTGGGTCAGCGTAGTATTGACATATTTTTGGAGTTCCGTATCATTGTTTTGATAAGCTTGTCGAAGCAAAAAGTGAAGGTTATTTGGCATCATAAATTTGGGTGCTCGATTCATGCCACCTTTTTTTGGATCGAAATTTTTAGACCAGCGTTCAACAGCATCCATAATAAAATCTTGATCAAAGGCTGTGGCATCAGTATTGAGACGAACAATTGTACTAGTTTTAATTCCTTCTTCTAATTTATCAGCATATTCAATCAACTTTTGAGGCTTATCTAAAAAGGCTTGGTTTATTTGCTCTAAGCTTTGCATCCAATGTTCTTTTCTAAAGTAAGTACCTCCCCAAACTGGTCGTCCGTCTGGGAGTGCCACAACATTAAGAGGCCAACCACCTCCACCAGTCATTAATTCAACGGCATTCATATAAACTTGATCAACATCTGGTCGTTCTTCACGATCAACTTTAATATTAATAAAATTATCATTCATTACCTGTGCTACCAATGAATCTTCAAAACTTTCTCGCTCCATGACATGACACCAATGACATGCCGAATAACCTATACTTATCAAAATGAGTTTATTTTTTTCTTTAGCCTCAGCCAACGTTTTGTCATTCCAAGGTTTCCAATTTACTGGGTTATGCGCATGTTGAAGAAGATAAGGACTGGTTTCGTTGATAAGGTCATTGGTATATTGATGAGTCATTTGGTCAGAGGTTTGACTCTTACAACTCAATAAAGCAATCGTAAGAATAGTAAATAAAATTACATGTTTTGACATAATTCAAAAATACAAAAATGAGGCCTAAAAAAAAGCGCTCATCTTTAGGATTAAGATAAACGCAATTATACGGTACAATTTCAGTTTTATTCTACTTCAAAAGTGATTTTAACATTCACTCTAAACTCTGTAATAGCATCGTCTTTAACAACGGCGCTTTGTGATTGTACAAAAACAGATTTAATATGTTTTACACTTTTTGAAGCATGTTTTACTGCTTTTCTTGTGGCGTCCTCCCAACTTTTATCAGAATTAGCCATTACTTCAATAACTTTCATTACTGCCATAGTCTTATGTTTTTAAAGGTTAATATTTGAAGATTAAAGATACTTATAATCTGAAACATTTAGCCATTAATTGCCTCTACAAGTTCTACTTTGCCATGTAGCATTTCTTTCAGCATATTCTCAATACCATTTTTTAAAGTAATTGTTGATGATGGGCAACCACTGCAAGCACCTTGTAAAATCACCTTTACTTTCTTGTAATCTGGGTCATATGAATGGAATACAATATTGCCACCATCACTTGCCACAGCTGGTTTAATATACTCATCGAGAATTGATACAATTTCTTTTGAAATGTCATCAAGATTCTCTGTTTGGACTTCTGTATTTACTGATTTTTTATCTTCGGAATTTGTTTCTGATTCGGTAATAATGGTTTTCCCTTGTTCAAGATATAGTTTGATAAATTCACGTAGTTCCATTGTAATATCATTCCAATCAGCAACATCGTATTTTGTAATTGAGATATAATTTTCATCTAAGAAAACGCTTTTCACAAAGGGCAAACGAAATAACTCGGTAGCAAAAGGGGAGTTGATAGCATCATCGATTGATTTGAATTCTAATGTCTGTAGAACAATTTTTTTATTTGTTACAAATTTAATAACTGCAGGATTTGGAGTTACTTCTGCATAGACAGTAATCGGTATTTTTTTAGTCTCAGATGAACTTGTCACTACAATTCCGCCTTCATTCAAGTACGTTTCTATTTGTTGTGCAACTTCGTTTTGAACATCATTCCATTCAACAATATCAAAGCGTTCAATGGCAACAAAATTGGCCGAAATATAGATTTTCTTTACAAACGGAAGGTAAAATAATTGTTGGGCTAATGGCGAATTTTTAGCATCATCAATATTTTGATATTCAAAACTTTCATGATCAGTAAGAAACGAGTTGGTTTCAAATTTTATGATTTTAGGATTGCTTGTTTCCTGTATAAGAACTGATATTCTTTTCATTACAACTAATTTTTTACAAAAATATACAATCTAAGCTTATTTTTATTAATTGTTTATTATAACTTGTGTCGCTAATTGCTATAAATTTTGAACAGATAATGACTGTGTAATGCAGTTATTAGAGGTTACAAATATTATGAAAAAGATTAAAATCTTCATATGCCTTGCATTTTTATGTTTTGGCACAAATGTATTCAGCCAAATAATATCTATCAATGATGCATCCGATCCAGAATCTGAGATGAGTTTACAGGATTTGGTAGAGAAAGTATTAATAGGTGGTGAATGTGCGGAAGTGGATACTTTTTCTGAACAAGTTTTTGGTCAACCGACAGATGGCAATAAAAGTTATGGGTTTTTTAGAAAACCTTTAGGGAGTAATTTTCCTTTCGAAAGTGGCGTTGTTTTATCTACTGGAAACGCAAGTAGAGCAGGAAATAATTTAAATGGAGCAATAGTTTCTTCCAATAACGGACTTCCTGGAGATGCTGATCTGGAGGCAGCTTTATCTTCTATAGCATCCTTTGATATTACTAATGATGCAACATTTATAAAATTTAATTTTGTGCCAACTTCGTCTAATTTTAGATTTAGATTTTTAATGGCGAGTGAAGAATACGATGGCGCTACAGAATGTCAGTTTGCCGATGGTTTTGCTTTTTTGCTAAGGGAAGTAGGTACAACTTTATATACTAATTTGGCAGTTTTACCTGATGGAACTCCTGTAAGTGTAACTAATATTAATAATTCTTTTGCTTGCTCTGCAAACACAAATTATTTTGAAGGATATAACTTAGGAGACACTAATTATGGTGGACGAACTGTTGTGCTAACAGCGTCTACTATTGTTGATCCATCTAAAACCTATGAAATTAAATTAGTTGTTGCGGACGAGGAAGATTTTATATGGGATTCTGCTATATTTTTAGAAGCAGGGAGTTTTAATCTAGGTCTTGATTTAGGAGATGACCTTACTATTGCAGGTGGAAATCCAGCTTGTGATGCTAGCTCAATTACATTAGATACTCAAATTCCATTGACTCAAGCTGATCATACATGGTATTTAGATGGTGTAGAAATTCCTAGTGAAACAAATTCAACTCTTGTAGTTACCACTGATGGTGAGTATAGTGTGCTTGTAGAGTATAACTCAAATTGCACAGCTACAGATACTAGAATTATTCAATTCACTAATAGTCCTTTAGCAAATCCTATAGTAGATCAATTAATTTGCGATTCTGATAATAATGGATTTTGGGATTTCGATTTGTTGAGTTTAGACGTAGATATATTAGGCGGACAATCAGCAGCAGATTTTACCATTACCTACCATTCTAGCCAATTAAATGCAGACAATAATGCCAATGCCCTACCACAAACATATACTAATCAAATTGGTTATCAAACGGAAACTCTTTTTGTAAGAATTGAAAACAAAATTAATCCTGACTGTTACGATACCACAAGTTTTGCTATTGATGTTTTCGATCAGCCTTCAACGCAACCAATTATTTTTAATATTTGTGATAATACTGACGATGGAGATGACACTAATGGTTTAGTAACTTTTGATTTAAGTACGCAAGATGTTAATGTATTAGGAATTCAAAACCCAGCACAGTTTAATATTACTTACCATGAGAACCAAGGTGATGCTGATGCCAATAATAATGTATTACCCAATTTATACACTAATACTTCAATAAACAGCCAAGATATTTATGTTAGGTTAGAAAATGTAGATAATACAGATTGTTATTCTACTTCAATATTGAAATTAGTAGTTAATCCCTTACCAGTAGTTACGCCAATAGTGACATTAAGACAATGTGATACAGATGCTGATGGTTTTACTGATTTTAATCTAACTCAAGCCAATAGTCTTGTATCTACCAATTCATCAAATGAAATTTTCACATTTTATTTAATGCAAACAGAAGCTGAATCTGGATTGGTTGCAGATCAAATAGTCAATTTTACTAACTACCCTAATCCAGTGGCCATTAACAGTGTTGTTTATGTTCGTGTTGAGACGACTTTTGGATGTTATAGAACAGCACAGATAGATTTGGTAGTAGGCGCCACTCAAATTCCTCAGGCTTTTAATTTGATTTATGAAATATGTGACGACACACTAATTGATAACGATAATACCAATGGAATTGCGGCATTTGATTTTAGTGATGCTACCGCGCAAGTGGAGGGCTTATTTCCATCTGGACAGAATTTATCGATTACATATTATACCACTGAAGCTGATGCATTGTCTGAGAACAATGCAATTCCAGATATTAGCAATCACAGAAACCTGACTTCAGCAAATGTGCAACAAATTTACATAAGAGTAGATAGCGATGATGTCAACGCTTGTTTGGGTTTAGGAAGTCATATTACCTTAACCGTAAATCCTTTACCGTTAGATAATCAGATTACTGATTACATTTTATGTAGTGATACTAATGAAGCATCATTTGATTTAAATACAAAAACCCCAGAGGTCATTGGAACACAATCCAGTGCTTTATTGATAAGTTATCATTTAAGCGAACAAGATGCCATAAACAACATACCAATTGTTGACTCTTCGTCTTATACCAATATCAGCAATCCACAACTCATATATGTTAGAGCTCAGTTTGATGAAAACGGTAATGGCATAGGTGATTCTAATGAATGTTTTAGTACAGACATGAGTTTTGAACTTGTTGTCAATCCAAACCCAATAGTTTTTACACCAGACTCGATTAGAATATGCAGTGATCAAGTAAATACTATTTATGATTTAACAGAAAGAAAAGATCAGATCACAGGAGGTGATTCAAGCATAATATTAAGTTACTTTGAAACACAAGCAGATTTAGACAGCAATACGCCAATATTAGATCCTACAACTTATACCAGTTTAATGTTAAACAATTTTATATTAGTTTTAGCTACTGGTACTAATGGATGTACTTCGGTTGTAATACAAGAACTGCAAACAATTTTGTATGCAGACCTTAATGTATCACCAACTTTTATTGAAGAATGTGAAATTGATAATAATGGATTTGATTTTTTCGATATTACCAGAAGAGAAACGGAAATATTAAATGGTTTAGATGCTAACGACTTTACTTTTACTTATTACCAACAGGAGTCAGATGCTATTGCAGGTAACACAAATAACATAGCCGATGTCTCAAATTTCGAAAACACAATTATCAATAGACAGATTATTTATGTAAGAGTACAACCAACTACGAATGAATGTTATATTGTCGTCGCAATTACTCTAATAGTAAATCCAGTACCTGAAATAGAAATAGAAGATGAGTATGTAATATGTTTAGATAATTCTAGTCAGGTAATAGATCCACCAGAAAACCTTCCTTTTTTACCTATACCTCCAATAGACACGCAGTTGAATGAAACAGATTATTCGTTTCAATGGTTTAATGGTACAGAAGATCAAGTGAATATAGATCCGAGTAGTTATTTAATTCCTGGAGCTACTATGTCAACATATTACCCGCAAACTCCTGGAGATTATACCGTATTAGCAACAAATATAGTAACAGGATGTAGAATTCCTGCATCAACTGTCGTGGTTGGTTCTTTCCCGCCAGAAAGTATTAGTGTAGAATTGTTATCTCCCGCCTTTTCAGACAATAATGTGTTAGAAGTGACAGTTATAGGAAATGGTGAATACGAATTTAGGTTGGATGACGGTAATTGGCAAAGCTCGAATACCTTTGAAAATGTAAATGGAGGCGAACATGTTATTTATGTGAGAGATCTTTTAAATTGTGATGAAATATCTACAATAAAGATTGTTGTAGACTATTTAAGATTCTTTACGCCAAATAACGATGGATATTTTGACACCTGGAATATTAAGGGAATAGAAACTCAACCCAATGCAATAATTTATATATTTGACAGGTATGGTAAATTATTAAAACAAATTAGTCCAACAGGGCTAGGATGGGACGGAACTTATAATGGTGATCGAATGCCAGAAAGTGATTATTGGTTTGTTGTTGAATATGACGAACCATTAGATAATATAAGACGACATTTTAGAGCTCATTTTGCCTTGAAAAGATAAAATTTATGAATTTGAAAAAATATTGTTTAATAGCATTTTGTATCTTAATTGGACATGCCACAACGGCCCAAGAAGGCCTTCCTATTTATTCAGATTATATTACCGATAATAACTATATCATACATCCTTCAATGGCTGGCGTAGCAAATTGCGGAAAGGTTAGACTTACTGCAAGACAGCAATGGTTTGGCCAAGATGATGCGCCTAATTTAATGACCTTAAGTGTAAATAGTAGGATAGGTGAAACGCAATCAGGGATTGGAGCTATTGTATATAATGATGAGAATGGATTTCATTCGCAGGTTGGTGCTTATCTGACCTATGCACATCATATCATGTTTTCGAGAAATCCAATTGATCTTAATATGCTGTCGTTTGGAATGAGTGTAGGGATGATTCAGTATAAATTAGATGAAACCGAATGGCTTGCTCAAGGATTTGATCCAATAGTATCTGGATTAGAATTAAGTGCCACTAATTTGAATATTGACATTGGTTTTTCTTATCACTTTCTTGATTTTTTTGCGCATGCAACAGTTAAAAACGTCCTTGAAAACGATGGTATCAATGTCAACGAACAAGGCATAAGCTTTTCAAACCTTAGAACCTATCTAGGAACTGCTGGTTATGTTTTTAATGGATTAAATTCTGAATTTACATATGAGCCATCTATCATGTTTATGTATAGAGATGCTACTTCTGAAGCCTTGATTGATGTTAATATGAAGGTTTATAAAGAAATGGATTTTGGTAGAGTCTGGGGTGGACTTTCTTATAGAAGAAGTTTAGATGGTGCAGAATTTGCCAATGGACCAGGTGTTAGCAGTCAAAAATTACAATACTTTACGCCATTTATTGGTGTTGATTATAAAAACTTTGTTTTTGCCTATACGTATTCTTATCAGGCAAATTCAGTAGTATTTGACAATGCTGGATACCATCAAATAACACTTGGGCTTAACTTTAACTGTCGAAAAGAAAAATACGACTGTAAATGTCCATATGTCAACTAATAAAAAAACCTCCAATTGGAGGTTTTTATCTTTATTGCCACTTGTAATTCTTCTTTTTAGCTTGAGATTTAATAGCGTTTAAAAGCGCGCTCTCTAGGCCATTAGTGTCTTCTTTTTGTTTCTTTTCTATATAGACACGACGTTTTTTATTCAATTCTTGAATTTCATTTTGAATTAATTCACGTTCCTTACTCTTGTCTTCAATAAATCGTTGAATCTCTTTATCTGTTTTACCTTCAAGTTCTTTAGGTAATGCCTCTTTCTTTAATTCTTCAATCTCAACTTCATTTTCTTCAACGGCATCAACTAAATCCCAACTTGAATTTTTATAAAGGTGTGAACTTTTACTGACCGTTCTACTTACAGCATTGGCATCACTATAACCTTGTGCTTTATCGTCCTGTTCAGATTGCAAGGCCATTTTTTGTCTTCCTTGATTACCATAGTAGATGTATGTTTTATTCAGTTTTTTATTAAGGATCAATATAGCATCATCATATGGTGACACAACATGAACTGTTGCTTGATTATGGTTTATTGCCATATAATCACCTCCAGTGATATCAGCACCATCTTTCCAATTGCTAGAAATACCTTGCGAAAAATCACCACAAAAAATGGTATTAACGGTGATATCCTTTTCTTTTGCATTAATACCTGATTCCTTATAGCTTACTCTTCCTTGTGTAAATGGCTCATTTCCTGCTATAAAAACCAATTTTAGGTCATCTGGATTATTGCCCCAATCTAATTGATTTAAAGAAGTTTGAATAACTTGACCACAAAACTCATTGCCTCCATTGGTTGTAAGTGAAAATAGTTCCTTAGAGATATCATCTAAATCTTCGCTAAAACCTAAAACCTGTCTTATATACCCTTCATTTGAACTTAATCGGTCGTTACCATACTCATAAAGTGCAATTTGAAGGTTTGGTCGTTCATTATCACATTTGGCATAAGATAGTTCATTAACAATTTCCCATAATTGCGCCTTAGCCTGATCTATTAGTCCATCCATACTATTACTTGTATCTAGCAATAGTGCTACTTTAATAAATTGTTTGTTCTCATGAACTTCTGTTTTAATGATCGCTAATTCAGAATTTTTTTTCGAATTTGCATTGCAGGCAGAAATAGCCATCAATAGAATAATTATGAAATTGAGTTTTAAAATTGTTTTCATTTTTTAAGCATTTTTTGATTAATAATTAGAGTAAAACTAGCGGTAACTTTTTTCAGAAAAAAAGAAGAATGAGTGAAGTGGTATTTTCAATGAGTAAGGTGAGCATTGAAATGAGTAATACGTGATTTTAGGCTAGTAAAAAGTAGTTTTTGCTTATTTGAGCATTTTATTTTACCAAGTAAAGTATGTAAGTTTACCTCAAGTAATGAATAGATGAAGCAGTATTTTAAAAATATTTTATTAATTACCTCGATGTTGTTTTCAGTTATTGTATTGGCTCAAGAGCAGAATACTGAAAATGAATTGGATGTGCAACCTGCATTTATTGTTAGAGGTTTGGTGATTGAGAGTGATACCAATAAACCAATTCCTAAAGTGAATATAGAGGTTAATGGTGGCGCCTACACAACTACAGATATACAAGGCGAATTCAGGATTCAAGTGAGACCTGATGATGAACTAGTAATAAAACATAGTGAATTTGAAACAGTTTATTATACTATAAAAAATAATGAGCGAATTATTGTTAAGGTATATCCTAATCAAAGAAACATAATTAATACCTCGAAGAGCAAAACTAGAAGTTCGAATATTCAAGAATTCAATTCATTAATTGATTCTTCTGTTATTTATTTAAAAACTGATGCTGAAAAGAGTTTGCAATTTGCAACAGAGGCGTTTAATGTGGCCCAGTCATCAAAACAAAATGCAGAAGTCTATGAAACTTTCGCTGATGTATATTACCAATGGAAACAGTATGATTTGGCTGTTACAAACTATAAAATAAGCCTTCAAAATATTAAATCTAATGAAGTGCAATTGAAGCTGGCAAGCGCCTATCAAAACAACAAAAATTACCAGGAAAGTATAGATGTTTACACTGGCTTAAATAAAACTGACCTTTCCAACTGGCAACTAATAACTTTATTTGAAGGCCTTGGTGATGTTTATTTTGCTATTAAAGATTATAATACCAGTATTAATAATTATAAAAATGGACTGATAGTAGCACAAGCCCATATAATTACACCTAAAATCACAGATCTTAATTCAAAAATTGCACAAGCCTACGACGCAAGTGGCGCAAATGCTGAGGCTGAAGATTATTATCAAAATTCATTAGAACTGGCAACTCAAGAAAACAAAAAAAGAGCCGTTCAAGAAAAGGTGAAAGTTGCAGATTTCCAGAATAGAAATCAAGATTATAAAGAGGAAATACAATTACGCGAAGAGGCCTTAGATGATATTAAAGACATAGAAACCGATTCAATTTTTGATAATGAGAGTGCCTTAACACCTCAAAAACAGAATTATAAAATAGGTAATGCTTATTATTTACAGAGAGATTTTGGAAACGCTATACCATATTTAGAAAAAAGTATAGACGAGGCTAATAAAAAGGAAGATCTAGTTGTTCAAAAGGATGCTACTAGAAAACTTTCAGAAGTCTATCGCGACGCTGGAAATATAAATAAGGCGCTAGATGTGTATAATGAATATATTGAAGTAGTAGATGAATTATATACTAAAAAGGAACAGGAAATAATCCAGGCAGTTAGGTTCAGACAAGATTTATCTGATAAACAAAGTAGAATCTCTAGTCTAGAAAGTGATAGAGCTCTTTCAGCAACAAAGTATGAATTGTCATTGGAGCGAAACAAACGGCAACAACTTATTATCTGGTCGTTAGCGGTAGGATTATTATTGTTATTAATTGCAGGTTATTTTATGTACAAATCTATTAGACAACAAAAATTAGCTAATAATATGCTGGCTTTAAAATCGTTGCGAAGTCAGATGAACCCGCATTTTATTTTTAACGCTTTAAATTCTGTCAACAGTTTTATTGCAAGTAATGATGAACGAACGGCCAATAAATATTTGTCCGATTTTTCATTATTAATGCGTACAGTTTTAGAGAATAGTGAAGAAGATTTCATTCCTTTAGAAAAGGAAATAGAATTACTTGAGTTATATACAAAACTCGAGCATTTTAGGTTTCAGGATAAGTTTGATTATAACATCATAGTTGAAGACAATGTGAAAGTAGAAGATTTTCAAATTCCACCTATGTTGCTACAACCCTATATTGAAAATGCAGTTTGGCATGGATTGCGATATAAAAAATCAAGAGGTCAATTAGATATTTCAATTAAGCAACAACAACGTGATGAAATTGCCATTAGTATCACAGACAATGGTATTGGAAGGGAAAAGTCTAAGACCATGAAAACTCCGAATCAAAAGAAGCATAATTCTAAAGGATTAAGCAATATTAAAAAACGAGTTGCTATTTTAAATGAAATGTATAAGGACAAAATAGATGTAATTATAAATGATTATCAAGAAGAAGGAGATATAGGAACAGAAGTTGTGGTAACCTTAAAAAAGGACTAACATTTGTTATACTGAACGGTTGAAACATCTCATAAAATATTTTAAAAGTGAAGTTAAAATCAATAATAGTAGAAGACGAAGAAAAAAGCAGAGAAATACTTAAAAATTATTTGAATAAGTATTGCCCAAATATTGCCGTTTTAGGCGAAGCTGAAAACGTTGATGAAGCTTTGGTACTAATAAGAAAGCACGAACTTGATTTGGTGTTTTTAGATGTAGAAATGCCTTACGGAAACGCCTTTGATCTACTTGATAAGGTTGGTGATAGAACTTTTGAAACAGTTTTTGTAACAGCGTACAATCATTACGCAATAGATGCTCTAAATTCGCATGCTTCCTATTACTTAATGAAACCAATTTCTATAGATGAACTTATTAAGGCTGTAGATTATGTTACAGAAATTAAAATGAAGGAAGATGCACTTCAGGATCAGGTACTAGTTCCTAAAACAAATAGTGTAAACGGCAAGATTACCATCCCGCAATTAGACGGTTTTGAAGTTCTTGAAACGGCTGATATTATGTACTGTAAAGCTGATGATAACTATACCGAGATATACTTAAATAATAATAAAAAGAAATTAGTAAGCAAGACGCTTAAGTATTTTGAAGAGGCACTAAATGGATCTAATTTTGCTAGAGTCCACAAAAGCTATTTAGTCAATGTGAACGAAGTAGTAAAGTACGTAAAAGGAAAAGGTGGAAGTGTCATTCTAAGTAATGGTAAGCAAATCATGGTTTCTGCCTCAAAAAAATCAGATTTGTTGTCTTATTTCAAATAATATATATGCCAATAATAAAACCAGTTAACGGAAAACACCCTGAAATAGCAAAAGATTGCTATATCGCAGAAAATGCAACTATCGTTGGAGAAGTAATCATTGGTAATGAATGTAGTATTTGGTTTAACGCTGTAATTCGTGGTGATGTACACTATATCAAAATTGGTAATAAAGTTAATGTTCAAGATGGAGCCGTTATTCATGCCACATATAAAACTGCTCCAACAAATATTGGCAATAATGTGTCTATTGGACATAATGCTATAGTTCATGGTTGTACAGTTCATGATAATGTACTTATAGGAATGGGTAGTATAGTTATGGATAATTGCGTCATTGAAAGTAATAGTATCATTGCAGCTGGTGCTGTTGTTACTAAAAACACTAAAGTAGAAGCAGGAAGTATCTACGCTGGAATTCCTGCTAAAAAAGTTAAGGATATAAGTGAAGAATTAATCTCAGGAGAGATTAACAGAATTGCCAATAATTATGTGAAATATTCTAGTTGGTTTAGAGAATAGCGTGATCAATCAATTCTAACTTCAATAGTTTTTATTAAAGCCTCTGCAGATTTTATGGTTTGCAGGTCTTTTTTACTTAAAAATTCTTCTAATTGGTTGTTTGAATTTACTAGAATAACCGGATATTCAAATTTTACATTCGGAAATTCTTTTTCAAATTCATCTATATGATAGAATTTCAACTCACTTTTACTTTGCTCTCTAAATTTCTTCCATAATTTGTTCTCAGAAAAGGTATCGAAAGTTAAGGCACATAAGTCACATTGGTAAGTGTTTGGACTAAATAATTTATGACCAGTATCTAACAAAGAATTAAATATTCCTGAGTTGGCATTATATACAAAGACAAGTGATTTCATATAACTGTTGTTCGTAAAAAATGGATATAACTTTCTAAAAATCTAAATAATTTATAGAATACTTATTACTTAAAAGTGATTGAAGCACAGAAATATCTCCATTCGAATAAAATTGATGATTAGATGGAGTATTTAAATTATTTAATAAATTCTCTTGCTGTAAAACAGCTTTTGTCTGACGTGCGGCCGCTACGCCAGAATCAATAATTTTGATTCGTTTTGGAAGTATTTTTAACAACAACGGCATTAAATAGGTGTAATGTGTGCAACCCAAAACCAAATAGTCAATATTAGCCTCAATCATTGGTTGCAGATATTTTTGCAATAATGACTTCATTTGATCTGAAAACAATTGCCCAGATTCAATGAGTTGTACAATGCCTTCGCCATCTTGTTCAACGACTTTAATATTACTGGCAAAAACATCAGTAGTTTGATGAAATAATGCGCTGGACAAAGTGCCTTTAGTAGCAAGAATGCCTACAACTTTAGTATTTGATTTTAAAGCGGCTGGTTTGATTGCTGGCTCAATACCTATAAAAGGGACATTATAGGTTTTTCTAAGGTAATCTATGGAATTTGTTGTTGCAGTATTACAAGCTACAACTACGAGCTTACATCCTTTTTCAAGTAGCAATTCAGTATTTTTCACACTGAGTTCTTTGATGCGTTCAGCTCCTTTTAAACCATATGGAGCGTACTTACTATCGGCAAGATATAAAGTGTTTTCATGGGGAAGGTAGGCATGTATTTCTTGCCAAATGGAAGTGCCTCCAACACCTGAATCAAATATGCCAATAGGTTTAGAACTCATGATACAAAAATAAAAAAGCTGTCGTGTTAGGACAGCTTAATTTATAGTATTTAGTAGAATTTCTTAGAATCCTAATTCTTTTTTAACATCTGCTAGTAAATTTTTACCATCAGCCAAAATAACTCCCTGACCAGCAGTAGAATCTAAAACATATTCAAATCCTTGTGCCTTAGCAACTTTAATTACAGCATCTTTCGCTTTAACTAAAATTGGTTCAAGTAATTCCTTTTCCTTACCCGCCAAGTCCTGCTGAGCTTGAGCCTGATATTGACGAATGCTTTGTTCCATAGTAGCAACTTCTTGCATTCTCTTTGTATTTTCTTCTTGAGTTTTAGTAGTTTGTTCGGCATCATATTGCTTCGCTTTTGTTTCAAGCTCAGTTGCCATTCCTCTAATTTCGTTTTCGTAAGTTTTGGCCAACTTTTCTAATTCAGCCTTTGCAGTCATCATTTCTGGCATTGCTTCTACCAGTTCTTGCGTATTTATGTGCGCAACTTTACTCTGAGCATAGGTAAAACTTGTCATTCCAACAATAAGTGCCGCTGCAATACATAGGGTTTTTAAGTGTTTCATTTTGTTTAAAATTTGATATAAATTGTTTTATCTAATTAATTATTGTTATTCGTACTATCTTGTTTCTTTTTGTTTTTCAATTTTTCTTCTTGAGCTTTTTTACGAGCTTCTAATATCTTTTTCTTCTTGTCTTCCAAGGCTTTTTTTCTAGCCTCTCTATCACTTAATTTTTTTTCAGTTTTACTTGGCGGTGTTTTTGTACTTGTACTATCTGTTTTGACGCTTGTACTGTCTTTTTTAGTAGCCACATCTTTATCTTCATCATCACCTTTTCTAGCATTTAACTTTTCTTCTCTTGCCTTAGCTCTATCCTCTAAAATCTTCTTTTTCTTATCTTCAAGCTCCTGTTTTTTAGCTTCTCTTGCTTCCTGTGCTTTCGTTCGTCTATCTGTAACAGCTTTTTCACGAGCTGCTTTTTTATCTGCTATCTCTTGATCTTCTGCTTCTTTTTCTAGATCGACGTCAGGAATAATTTCTTCTTCCTCAGCTGCTTTTCTTTCAGCCTTAGTTTCAGCTTGTGTACGCCTAGAGGTTCTGTTTATTGAGCGTAAGACTTGTTCACTAATATCAAATCGTTCTGCTGAATATAACATGACCACATCAGCTGATTTATCAAATACAAAATCATAACTTTTATTTGCGGCTATTTCTTGAACTGCCGAAAATATTTGATCTTGAATAGGTTGAATTAACGATTTTTTTTGAATCATTAAATCACCATTTGGTCCAAATCGCTTTTGCTGATAATCTAAAATATCTAATTCTTCAACAGTTATTTCTTCTTGACGTTCTTCAACCAATTCTTTGGTTAGCAAAACGCTTTCGCTATTGAGTTGATCTTTTTTCTGCTGAATTTTATTCAGGCGCTCATCAATTTCAGATTTCCATTTTAGAACTTTGGCATCCAATTGTGATGAAGCATCTTGATATTCAGGAATATTTTCTAATATATATTCAGTATCAATATAACCAATACGAATAGATCTTTGTGCAAAAGTAGACCATGTCAATAACGACACAAAAGCCAGTAAAAAAAGAACTTTAGGTTTCATCTGTAAATTATATTTTAAATTCTTAGAAATCATCTCTAATTTATTGATAATGACAGATAAAACTTACGATTCTGCCACCAAGCACTATATATATTCAAATTAACGAAATTAATTTTGAAAAATTTTAACGCTTGTTATTAAATCGTCATTGATCTATTAGAAAATATCGTGCCAAACTTAAAATCTCTGACCAATAATAAAATGCGTTTCCCATCCATTTTTGGTTACAGTTCCAGGAATAGGATCAAAACCATGCCCGAAATCAATTCCAAGTAAACCAAACGCTGGCATAAATAAACGAACACCTAAACCTGCTGAACGTTGTAAATCAAATGGATTGTAATCTCTAAAACTATCAAACGAGGCTCCACCTTCCATAAAAAGTAAAGCATAAATTTTTGCTTGTTGCCCTAATGTAATAGGATATCGCAATTCTAGAGAGAACTTATTATATATTGAACCTCCATCTTGTGATGACAATGATTGGTTAGGATATCCACGTAACTGAATAGTTTCACGACCATCTAAACTGTATTGACCTAGGCCGTCACCTCCTAAAAAGTAGCGTTCAAATGGAATAATTCCTCTATCGTTATTATAAGCCCCTAAAAATCCAAATTCTAATTGAGGTCTAAGAACTAATTTATCTACAATACGTGTATACCATTCACCATTAAAGCTAATTTTATAAAATTCCAACCATTTAAAACGTTCTTGGTCAATTTCTGCTATTCGCTCACCAGCTTCAGTATTTGTAGGATCATCTTGTAAATCTTCAAATAATTGATCACGCTCCACCCTAAGAGCCTTATAATCCACATCATTAAATGCAGAATAAGGTAATGACATTTTTGCTGTCACATTAAAATTAGATCCCGCAGTTGGATAAATTGGATCTATCTGTGTATTATTTCTAGTCAACCCAACTGTAAATGCAAGATTATTTGAATATCCGTCTCCAAAAGTAAAGAGTCCAGTATTGTAATTTTTGAGATTATAATGCTGAAAGCTAACGGCAGTAGACAGTGTGAAGAAGTCATCAGGTACAGCCAAACGTTTTGCCAAGCCTACAGAGAGACCGGTAATATTAAAACGCCTGTCTTTATCTGCATTTCTTGTGAGAGGATCAAATAAGAATTGTTTTGTATGAGTAATAGAGGTAGAAAAATTTACTGGTTTTTGACCACCTAACCATGGCTCTGAAAATGAGAAACTATAAGTTTGAAAAAATCTACTAGCTTGTAAACGCAATGAAACAGTTTGACCATCACCCATAGGAATTGGTTTCCATGCATCTTTCTTAAAGAGGTCTTTTACAGCAAAATTACTAAATGATAACCCTAAAGTTCCAATAAATCCACCACCACCATAGCCACCTTGTAATTCTATTTGGCTGGAGCCTTTTTCTACTACTGAATATTCAATATCTACAGTTCCGTCTGTTGGGTTGGGGTTTTTTATATTAGGTGAAATTTGTTGAGCGTCAAAAAAGCCCATTTGACCTAATTCACGATATGACCTTAGGACATTTGACTTACTGTATAATTGCCCTGGACGCGTTCGTAATTCACGATAAATAACATGATCATTGGTAGTTTCATTACCTACCACAGTAACATTATCAAAATATGCTGGCTTACCTTCAGTAATTCTAATTTCTAAATCAATCACATTACCTTCAGCACTCACCTCAACGGGTGTAATTGTAGAAAATAGATATCCCGAATTTTGATATAGATTGGTAATATCATTAGCATCTGGGTTTTCATTATCTGCAATTCGTTTATCTAACTCAACACCATTATAAGTATCGCCTGAAGAAATTTGAAGTACTTGCTTTAATTGTTCATCAGTATAAATGGTGTTTCCTAGAAAATCGATAGAACCAAAAATATATTGCTCACCTTCTTCTACATCAATAGATAATGATATGGTATTATCATTATTTACGATAATTGAGTCTGATACCACACGAGCATCACGATAGCCATTTTCTTTATACTTGTCAACAAGACTAACAAGATCTACCTTATAATCTTCTTCAATATATTTTGATCGTTTTAGAATACGAATAGGATTTTTCTTCTTCGTGTTCTTCATTGCTTTTCTAAGCTTCGAAGACTTTAATTTTTCAGCTCCATTAAAGACAATATCTTTTACTTTAATTTTTCTGCCTTTATCTAAATCTATCAACATATTAAGTCGATTCTTCTGGACAGAATCAATTACTTCAGTAGTGGTTATTGTTGCTTTGGCATTTAAAAACCCTTTCTTTTTGTACTTGTTTTCAATAAAGTTTTTAGTCGTAGTAATCAGGTTTTCAGTCACTTTCACACCTGATTGCAAATTATTCTCCTTAATTGCTTCTTTAGCTTTTTTAGGTTTTAATCCATTGATTGTGGCCTCATTCAATTCTGGTAAATCAAAAAGCTCAATTTCTAGATAAATAAGGTTTCCTTCAATTTTAGTGCTATAAACATTAATGTCACTAAATAAATTGGAAGTCCATAATTTATTTATTGCATCTCCTATTTCTTTGCCTGGAATTTCAATTTCCTGACCTATTCGAAGTCCGGAATATGTCACCACGGTTGTGGAATTGAAATTGGTAGTTCCCGTAATTTCAATGCCTTCAATGATGTATTTCTTTTGACTAGTTGTATTTATTTGTGCAGAAACGGCAAAACAGCTAACTAAAATTACTAGTAGCAGAAGTCGTTTTATAAATATTCTCAAAAGATTATAGTTAGCTAAGTTGTTCACTCGTTTTTCCAAATCGTCTTTCTCTATTTTGATAATTTATTATGGCATGAAACAGGTGTTCTTCAGTAAAATCGGGCCAAAGCACTTCTGTAAAGTATAATTCAGCATAAGCAATTTGCCATAATAAAAAATTGCTAATACGCTGTTCACCACTTGTTCTGATGAGCAAATCTACCTCTGGTAAATTTCGCGTGTAAAGATGCTCATTTATTATGTATTCATCAATTTTTTCGGGTGAAATTATATTATTTTTAACTTTCTCTGAAATTTGTTTAACTGCGTTCATTATTTCATCTCTCGATCCATAACTTAAAGCTAGTGTTAAGGTCATTCTCGAGTTGTTTTTTGTTTTATCAATAACATCAAACAATTCTTTACGAACCTTTTGTGGCAATTCTTCTAAATCGCCTATAGCATTTAGCTTAATATTATTATTTTGTAAAGTGCTTATTTCTTTTTTTAAGGAGGTTATGAGTAATCTCATTAAAGTTTTCACTTCAAGTTTTGGGCGTTTCCAGTTTTCTGTTGAAAATGCGTATAAGGTTAAATATTTTATTCCTAATTCAGCACAGGTTTCAGTGATATTACGCACAGATTTCGTGCCACTTTCATGCCCAAAGATGCGTAACTTTCCTTGTTGTTTTGCCCAGCGCCCATTTCCATCCATAATAATGGCTATGTGTTGAGGAAGTTGTTTCGTATCTATACTAGTTTTTAAAGACATGAGTTAGAAATCGCAATAACAAGGTTTACGTCCAAAAGTGTAAGTTAAAGTAATTCCGGTAAAGGTATACCAATCATTATTATTTAAGTTACCAAAGCTAAAAGCTTCAATTAAATTCGTTCCATCTGGTACGCTCCCATCTAATTCATCTGAGAATGTGTACCGTGCACCAATTTCTGCTGCAAATATCAAATGGTCGGTCAAAGTAAATTTGTAACCTAAAATCATGGGTATTCCATAAGCAAAACTACTTGTTCCTTCTGACAATTGAACGCCAGTATTACTAAAAAAATAATTATCATGATGTGCTATAGATACACCGCTATATAGGTATGGCGTGGCCTTTTTACCATCATAATGAAGATTGAAATCAAAAAAAGTAAATTCTATCCCTAAAGAAAATTCAAGAAGGCTATTGTTTATATATTCGTACCCTCTAGCGATTCGTCTAGGATCGTCACTTTTAGAATCTAACGCTTCAAGCTGAGTGTAAATTAAAGATGCTCTAAAGGAATGTCTCGGACTTCTATTCCATTTAAGAATACCACCAAATGCCACTTGGTTAGGTGCTATATACTTAGTTGAGCCAACGTCACTTATTAAATTACTACCTCCAGCAAATACACCAATTTCGTAGATTTGGGAGAAACTAATCTGAAAACATAACGCACTCATTATGAATATGAATAAATACTTCATAGAGTTTCAAAAGTTTGCAAATATAATAAAACTAGTATGCCTATTATAATTTGTTTATCAGTATAACGAAAAACGGAAATTATATTGCTTTATTGGGGTCAATTACGTTTATCCTCGCCCCAAAGCAATTTTTTACGAAGTGTATCAAGAAAACTTTCATCATGTAATTCTATCATCTTGATTTTGAATGGTGCTTTTTCAATAAATACTACGGTTTCATTATCTAAGGTGGCTATTCTAGAATCTAAGGAGACCAAATAGTTATTTTCTCTACCGCTAACTCGTAGTTTTATTTTAGTGGTATCTGAAATTACCAAAGGCCTTGCGTTCAAATTATGAGGAGCAATTGGTGTTAGTACCAAATTATCTGTTTCCGGCATAATAACTGGACCACCACAACTTAATGAATACCCAGTAGAACCTGTTGGCGTAGAAATTATTAATCCATCAGCCCAATATGAGGTTAAATACTCATTATCTAAGGTGGTTTCAACCGTTATCATAGAAGTGGTATTTTTACGACTCACAGCCACTTCATTCAAGGCGAAATTTAAATCTTGTAAATCACTGTTTTCTGGGCTTGTTTTAACAGATAATAGACTGCGTTCTGAAATTGAAAAATTACCACTTAAAATATCATTAATAGCTTGTTCAATTTGATCAATTTGTATTGTAGCTAAAAACCCTAAGCGTCCGGTGTTTATGCCTACAATTGGGATTTCCAGATCCTGCACTAAAGTTACAGAGCGTAACATTGTACCATCACCACCAATACTAATGAGTAAATCAAAGGAAGGATCTAATTTAGTTAAGGTATTATAAGTGTTATCTAATTTTGTTTGATTATTAGACGATAGTGTTTCAAAAAACTGAGACTCCAAATAAACGGTTACTGGCTTAGCCTGCAACACCTCAAGTAATTTGTTAATAGTTGCGTCTGAATTGTTGTGATAGAACTGACCAAATATGGCTATTTTCATCAATTAGAGGTTTAAATATTTTTTTAAATAGTCAGAACGATCTTTAAGGTTTTTCAACATAATATCTTCCTCATGGCCAGAGACAATATTATAGCTGTATCTTCTAAAAGTAGCAATAATATCGTTCATTCCTGTATGCCCTATTTTAACTGTGATCTGAACAACATCATTTTCAATTTTTGATATAAACGCACCAAGTAACTTAGCGTTATTTGATTCAACTATCTGACTTATTTCACTAAAAGAATAATCATTAAAACCTTTTTCTACAATTAAAATACCTCCAGCTTCAGCAAAAAATGGCATTTCATTAAACAATGAAATGATGTCATTTAACTCATAATAACCAAGATATTTCTGTTTATCATCTAATACAGGCATGATATTACAATCATTAATAGCAAAAGCTTCGAGAACATCTAACCAGAGAGTTGAATTTCTTACATGAAAATCTTCAACGGCATAAATATAATCTTTAAGTGTTTTATCTGTCTCAAAACAATGCGCATCGGTTTCGGAGATACTTCCAATAAATACACCATCTTTTTTTACAGGAATATGAGAATTGGTAAGTTGATTGAATAACTCTTGAGCATCCTTAATTCTGTGGGCAATTGTCAATGGTTTTACATCGTTAATAATGTATTCACTTAATGGCATAATTGTGTTTAAAAGCATCTGCAAATTAATTAAAAATAAATACAATAAGGCTAACTTACTTTGTATTTTTGTTTTCAAATTAATGCGATGGCAAAGCTAAGTGTAAACATTAATAAAATTGCAACCTTGAGAAATTCACGTGGCGGAAACGTACCAAATGTGGTGCAATTTGCTAAAGATGTTCAACGTTTTGGTGCTCAAGGTGTCACTATTCACCCACGTCCTGATGAACGTCATATTAAGTATCAAGATGCTTATGACTTAAAAGCTGAAGTTTATACAGAATATAATATAGAAGGCAATCCAATACCAAAGTTTGTTGATATGGTCTTGCAAATAAAACCAACTCAAGTAACGCTTGTTCCAGATGGCGAAAATGTGCTAACCAGTAATGCAGGCTGGGATACCTTGAAGAATAAAGACTTCTTAACTGAAGTTATTTCTGAGTTCAAACAAAACGGTATTCGTACGTCCATATTCTTAGATCCTGTTCTCGATCAGGTTGAAGGTGCAAAAGCAACTGGAGCAGATCGTATTGAATTATATACAGAAGCATATGCATATCAATATGCACTTGGGAATAAACTAGCTATTTTACCCTTCAGTGAAGCTGCTAAATTAGCAAGTGAAATGAGCTTAGGCGTTAATGCTGGACATGACTTATCATTGGACAATATTAAATATTTTAAAAATAACATCCCAAAGTTACTCGAGGTATCAATTGGTCATGCACTCATCTCTGAAAGTCTGTATTTAGGTGTTGAAAATGTTGTCAGTATGTATTTAAACGTATTGAAATAATGTTGTTGTATTCAAATATTTTTGGTCAAGGACAACCTTTTCTTATACTTCATGGTTTTTTAGGTATGAGTGATAATTGGAAATCTTTGGGTAAAAAGTTTAGCGCAAACAATTATGAGGTTCATCTTATAGATCAACGAAATCATGGTAGAAGTTTTCATCACAATGAGTTTAATTATGAAGTAATGGTTTCAGATTTGAAATCGTATTGTGATAATCACAATCTTCGAGATCTCATAATTCTAGGTCATTCAATGGGTGGTAAGACGGCCATGTTATTTGCAAGTATGTATCCAGATTATGTTTCAAAATTGATTGTTGCAGATATTGCACCTCGTTATTATCCTATTCATCACACGGAGATTTTAAATGGCTTAATATCTTTAAAATTTGATGAAATTCAAAGTAGAAAAGAAGCAGATGAACAACTCAAACAATATGTTTTTGATTTTGGAATTAGACAATTCCTATTAAAGAACTTGTATTGGGCAGATAAAGGGCGATTAGATTTAAGAGTTAATTTGAAGGTGTTAATGGAGAATGTAGGTGAAGTTGGAGAAGCCCTACCAAATTATCTTAAATTTGACAAAAGCACATTGTTTTTGCGTGGTGATAAGTCTGAATACATTTCTATAGAAGACGAAAGTGGGATAAAGACACAGTTCAAGAGAGCAAAAATAGTAACTATAAATAATGCAGGGCATTGGTTACATGCTGAAAATCCGAAAGATTTTTTTGAGAGTGTGATGAATTTTATTAGTAACAACTAAACTGAAGAAATATGAAATTAATATTAAAACTTATTTTAAGTGCAATTGCTATAATAATTTTAGCAAAATTCTTGCCAGGTGTTTCTCTGAGTCCACCATATACAACAGCCTTATTAGTTGCGGCTGTATTGGCGGTACTTAACGCACTGGTAAAACCATTATTAATACTCTTGACATTTCCAATAACACTTGTAACTTTAGGGCTGTTTTTATTTGTTATTAATGCAGTCATCATATTATTGGCAGATAAATTTATTGACGGATTTAGTGTCAGCGGATTTTGGGTTGCCTTACTTTTCAGCATTTTACTTTCTATACTTCAATCAATCTTTTATTCAATGCTTAAAGAAGACAAGGAATAACTGAATTTCGGACGTATTAATAGTTTGCCGAATTATAAAAATGTTGTAATTTTGCATCCTCATTTTTAAAGACAATTATGAACATTACACTAGAAAATATTGACACTCTTAATGCAGTTGTAAAAGTTGATATTGCGAAAGAAGATTATAGTGCCAAGGTTGAAAAAATATTAACAGATTATAGAAGAACAGCTAATATTCCTGGATTTAGAAAAGGTCATGTACCAATGGGAATGGTTAAAAAGCAATATGGCAAGGCCGTTTTAATTGATGAGGTTAATAAATTGCTGCAAGATGCACTTGGTAAATATTTAGTAGAAGAAAAGCTTGACGTTTTAGGAAATCCATTGCCAAAGGCACAAGATGATTTAGATTGGGAATCTGATGCATTTACTTTTGAGTTTGAATTAGGCTTAGCACCTGAATTTGATGTGAAGTTAGATAGTAAAAAGGCGGTAACCTATTATAAGATTGTGGCAGACAATAAAATGATCGATGAGCAAGTAGTTAACATTCAAAAACAGTATGGAAAACTTGTTGCCAAAAAAGTAATTGCTGATGGAGATGAAATTACAGGTGTTTTTAAAAATGACGAAAAGGAAATAGAAAATTCTACAACTATTACCGTTGATAAGTTTAAAGGAAAGGCTACAGCTAAAAAGTTTATTGGTGCTAAAGTTGGTGATGAGATAACTTTAAAAACAAAAGGACTTTTTGATGACGACCATGATTTGATGAACTACTTAAAAGTTCCTCATGAAGACGCACATGGCTTAAATATTGAAATTACTTTTACCATAAACGAAGTGAATGCAAGAGAATTAGCGGACTTAGATCAGGAGTTATTTGACAAGGTATTTGGAAAGGATAAGGTTAAAACTGTTTCTGAACTTAAAGATAAAATCAAAGAAGATGCTGAAAAACAATTTGTTCAGCAGTCTGATCAAAAATTGTTGAATGATGTTACTGAACACCTAGTGGAGAGCACAAAATTTGATTTACCAGCTGAATTTCTTCAAAAATGGATTCAAACGTCTGGAGAAGAAGCTATTGACGATGACCAAGCTAGAGAGGAATACAATAAATCTGAAAAAGGCATTCGTTATCAATTAATTGAAGGTAAATTAATTTCAGAACATAGTCTTCAAGTCACCTTTGATGATATTAAAAGCTATTCAGTAGAGATGATTAAAGGACAAATGGCCCAATTTGGACAAACAAATCCTTCAGAAAAGGAATTAGATGATATTGCCGCACGCGTTCTTTCAAATCAAGATGAAGTAAAACGTCTATCTGAACAACTTATGAGTCAGAAACTACTTGATCTTTATAAGGAAAAGGCCAAACTAAAGACTAAAGAGCTTACCTACGATAAGTTTGTAAAAGAAGTGTACGGTTCTTAGTTTTAAAAAATCACTATATTTAGGCGTTGAATTTAGGTGAATTCAACGCTTTTTTTGTTTAATACAATAGTTAAAAAACATCTATGGATTACGCCAAAGAATTTAAAAAATTCGCTATAAAAGATCAAGGTATAAGCAGTACATACTATAACGATATTATGAGCAGTATGTATCCAACAAGCTTAACACCCAATATAATAGAAGAACGTCAAATGAATATTGCTATTTTTGATGTGTTTTCAAGGTTAATGATGGATCGTATTATTTTTATGGGAACTGCTATTAATGATCAAGTCGCTAATATTATTCAAGCACAACTGTTGTTTCTAGAAAGTACAGATGCTTCTAAAGACATTCAAATTTATATTAATTCACCAGGTGGAAGTGTATACGCAGGGTTGGGTATTTATGATACAATGCAACTCATCAAACCTGATGTAGCAACAATTTGTACCGGAATGGCAGCATCTATGGGAGCGGTACTATTATGCTCTGGTGAAAAAGGAAAGCGAAGTGGTTTAACACATTCACGCGTCATGATACATCAGCCATTAGGTGGTGCGCAAGGTCAAGCCAGTGATATTGAAATCACTGCACGTGAAATATTAATACTAAAAGAGGAGTTATATAAGATTATAAGTAAACATTCAGGGCAATCATACGACAAAGTATATGAAGATAGTGATCGTGATTACTGGATGAAAGCTGATCAAGCTCTAGAATATGGAATGATTGACGAGATTTTATCTCGAAACTAATAAAAAAGGAAACATGGCTAAAGAAGATCTAGAATGTTCGTTTTGTGGTAGAAAAAAACCAGAAACTAATTTACTCATTGCAGGTTTAGATGCACACATTTGTGATCGTTGCATCGAACAAGCGCATGGAATTGTCATTGAAGAATCAAAACAGATTGATTCTGGCGATCTTTCTGCTGAGTTAATGTTGCGTAAGCCTCAACAGATAAAATCTTTTCTAGACGAATATATTATAGGTCAAGAACATACAAAACGAGTCATGTCTGTCGCAGTTTATAATCATTATAAGCGTTTATTACAGACATCTAACGAAGATGATATTGAAATTCAAAAGAGTAATATTATCATGGTTGGGCAAACAGGTACAGGTAAAACCTTAATGGCTAAAACGGTTGCAAGAATGCTCAATGTACCTTTGGCAATAGTTGATGCTACAGTTTTAACTGAAGCAGGATATGTCGGTGAAGATGTTGAAAGTATTCTTACTCGCTTATTACAAGCAGCAGATTACAATTTAGAAAAAGCACAGCGAGGTATTGTTTTTATTGATGAAATAGATAAAATAGCCAGAAAAAGCGATAATCCTTCTATTACAAGAGATGTTTCAGGTGAAGGTGTACAACAGGCATTATTAAAATTATTGGAAGGTACGGTTGTTAATGTTCCACCAAAAGGAGGTAGGAAGCATCCTGATCAAAAATTCATTGAAGTAGATACTGAAAATATTTTATTTATTGCAGGTGGAGCATTTGATGGATTAGATCGTCATATTTCGAAACGATTAAATATGTCAGCCATAGGTTATAAAGCATCTCATGATGACGAAATGGTAGATAAAGATAATCTCCTTCAATATGTAATTCCGAAAGACTTAAAAGATTTTGGATTGATTCCTGAAATAATTGGTCGACTTCCTGTTTTGACTTATATGAATCCTTTAGACGCCAATACACTTAGGGCGATATTGACGGAGCCTAAAAATGCCATCGTAAAACAATACAAGAAATTGTTTAAAATGGATGAAATTGATTTATCATTTACAGAAACTGCTTTAGAGTTTATAGTTGAAAAAGCTATTGAATATAAATTAGGAGCTCGAGGCTTACGTTCATTATGTGAAGAAATTTTAACAGATGCCATGTTTAGTTTACCTGGAACTGATGAAACGAAATTAAATGTTACGAAGGCATATGCAGAGGGCAAGCTTACAAGAACGAAATTGAAGAAACTCAAAGCCGTTTCTTAAATAGAAAATTGAATAAAAATTAAAACCACTCAATTATTAAGTTGAGTGGTTTTTTAGTTAGTGAGGGTTACTAACTCTAAATTTTTTCCACCGAAGTTCAAAATTTGTTGAACAATGGTGGATTAAACGCTATTAATACAAATACCGATTAAGAAAAATCTTTTCTTCATAACGATAATTGTAGGCTTTATTAAAATAGAGGGATAACAAAACTAGGCGTTGTAATAGCACAGTAATTATTAAGAGGGTTTTTAGCTAAAAAGCACAATGGATTATTGTTCTTTCAGCCACTAATGTATAACGATTATTTGTAAAGAGGAGGCTAGGAGGCTTACTTTTAGACCAACTTAAAATTAAATTCGATTAATGAAAATATTTGGTTGTTTTACACGACGAACAACAAGAGAACTATTCATTAAGTTCTAATAACTCTTCCAAATAATCACGCGTATTGCTCAATCTTGGCACCTTATGTTGTCCGCCCAATTTATTATGATGTTTTAACCAATCATAGAACAATCTTTTTCTTGCTATATGAACTGTTGGCATTTTTAATGTCATATTGTTGTGGCGTTTGGCTTCGTAATCTGAGTTAAGATTTTTTAATGTGTTATCTAGCAATTCATTAAAATTATTTAGGTCTTTTGGGAGCTTTTTAAACTCTATTAGCCATTCGTGTGCTCCTTTTTCTCTGCCTTGCATAAAAATAGGAGCAGCGGTGAAGTCCACAATTTCTGCCTTGGTTTGCTTACAAACTTGTTTTAATGCATCTTCTGCGTTCTCAATAATTAATTCTTCACCAAAAGCATTGATGTGGTGTTTTGTACGCCCTGAAACTTTTATTCTATAAGGGTTAATAGATGTAAATCTAACAGTATCGCCAATTTTATAGCGCCATAATCCTGCATTTGTGGTGATAACAACTGCATAATTCTTGTTGAGCTCTACATCGCTTAAGGGAATTATTTTTTCGTTAGATGAACCGTATTCTTCCATTGGAATGAATTCATAAAAAATACCGTAATCCAGCATAAGTAATAATTCAGAAGAGTTGTTTTGATCTTGTATTGCAAAAAAGCCTTCAGAAGCATTATAAATTTCATAATATTTAAACGAAGAACTAGGTAAAATGGATTTGTATTGATCCATGTATGGTACAAAACTCACGCCTCCGTGAAAGTATACTTCCAGATTGGGCCATATATCAAATAATGTGTTCTTTCCTGTAGTTTCCAAAACATTATTCATAAGAACCAACATCCAAGAGGGTACACCTGCTAAGCTTGTTACATTCTCATTGATCGTCTCATCAACAATAGCTTGCATCTTGTATTCCCAATCACTCATTAAAGAAACTTTATTACTTGGTGTGCTACTAAATTCAGCCCAAAAGGGTGCGTTATCAATTAATATAGCTGAAAGATCACCAAATACAGTTCCATTTTCTTTATATAATTCCTTACTGCCACCTAATCGCAAACTTTTTCCCGTGAACAATTGCGAATCTTCATTGTTGTTTAAATACATACATAGTAAATCTTTTCCTGCGGCATAATGGCAATCTTCAAGTGATTCAATACTTACAGGAATAAATTTACTTTTAGAATTTGTGGTGCCACTAGATTTAGCGAACCACTTAATAGGTTTAGGCCAGAAAATGTTGTTTTCACCTTTACGGGAACGTTCTATTATTGGCTCGTAGTCTTCATAGGTTGAAACTGGAATTCGATCTGCAAAGTCCTTATATGTTTCAATTGAAGCAAAATTATATTGTCTTCCAATTTCGGTATCTCTGGCTTCTTCTACCAAATCTAAAAGCAGTTCAGTTTGAACCTCGTTTGGGTATTTTAAAAACAATTCAATTTGATGAAATCGTTTTTTTAAGAACCATGACGCAATAGAATTTACTAAAGGAATTGGCATAGATTAATTATCTTTAAGCCTCTAAAAATAACAAAAATCTTTGTATGACCTATCAAGGAGTTCTAACTAAAATGCAAACTGAAAACGGACAGCCTATTCAGTATTTTTTAGTTTTTGAAAATGATTTTGTTCATTTAAATCAATTACTCAACAAAACTATTGGTATTCAATTAACAGGACATCAGTGTTTAAACTGTGGTTTGGATAGACCGATTTATAGACAAGGATTTTGCCGAACTTGTTTTTTTGATATACCTCAAGCAGCAGATTGGATTATGCGCCCAGAATTGAGTACAGCTCATCTAGATAAAGAAGACAGAGACCTTGCTTACGAAAAACAAGTTCAATTACAACCTCATATTGTTTATTTGGCAAATTCAAGTAATGTTAAAGTAGGTGTTACAAGAAAAAGTCAAGTCCCAACACGTTGGATTGATCAAGGGGCTCATGAAGCTATTGAGATTGTAGAGGTGCCTAATAGATATTTGGCTGGAATTACTGAAGTCGCATTAAAACAACATGTAAGTGATAAAACCAATTGGCGGAACATGTTAAAAAATGATATTAAAAATGAAAACCTTGTAGATTGGCGAGATCAACTTAAGAAGTATATACCAGAGGAAGCGAAATCCTATTTTTTAGAGAACAATTCAGAAACAAATCTTGAGTTTCCGGTACATAAATATCCAGAAAAACCTAAAAGTTTAAATTTAAGTAAAACACCAAATTATAAAGGAAAATTGGTAGGTGTAAAAGGTCAATACCTCATCTTTGAAGATGAAACTGTATTTAATATTCGAGCAAATGAAGGATTAGTCGTGGAGATAGAAATGTTCTAAATTTCTTCTTGATCTCTTAGTTTTTGAATGTAGGCCGCTTTTTGAATTTCGCGTCTACGTGTCACAGACTTCTTAGTGAAATGCTTGTTTTCTCTAATATTATTCATTACTTGAACGTTTCTATGTTTTCGCTTGTAACGCTTAAGAGCACGTTCAATATTTTCTCCGTCTTTTATTGTAATAATTATCATATTCTATTATTAGAGCTTCAGATGCTAATATCTTATAGCAGTAATTTTGGATTGCAAAGGAACGACGAAAGTTTGAGAAATCCTTTAAAAATCGCAATTTATTTAACTATAAAACGAAGCCAACTTTAATTCAAATCGATTTCTTCGTTAATTTTTAGTCCGAAACGCTTTCTAAAAAGATAAACACCAAGATATAGAAACGGCGTGTCTATTGCTGCTATAAAGACTTTGAACAAAAACCCAGCAACTAATAAACCACTAAAACGACTCCATTCAATAATATTAAATGAGCATAGAAGAAATAAAACTGTAAATGTATCGACAAATTGAGATAAAAAAGTTGAAAAATTATTTCTTAGCCACAGATGTTTTCCTTTGGTTAAACGTTTCCAGAAATGATAAATCTGAATGTCAAAAAATTGAGCCAGTAAATAAGCAAGCATACTAGCAGCTACCGCTAAAATAGTTCGTCCAAATACAGTTGAGAATAAATCGTTGTCAATTGGCGACCAATCAGTTGCAGGAACAATATCAGCCATAAATACAATTAGAACAGAGAATAATGAAGCAAAGATACCAGTGACCACCACTTGATTGGCTTTTTTCTTGCCGTAAATTTCACTAATTAGATCAGTAATTAAAAATGTTATTGGATAAGGTAAAATACCGACTGAAATTTCAAATAGTTTGGACCCAAATATCTCAACATCTACAGGATACCAGTAAAAGAACTTTTGAAAAATCAAGTTTGAGACTACCAAAGAGGTTATGAATAATGCTGCAAGAAGCATGTAAATTTTTTGGGCTAATAATTTGTCTTTAAGTGTCATGAAAACTTATTAACAGTTTAAACAAATATAAGTTAAAGTGATTTTCTTTTAGTTATTTTGCTTTCTCTTATGCAGCAACACCTCGTTTACATAGCACTTGGTAGTAACAAAGGCGATAAATTCAAACATTTGCAATCGGCAATTGATAAAATTCATCTGCAAATTGGCTTTGTACTAAAAATTTCAAGAGTCTATAAATCTGAAGCAATCGGCTTTGAAGGTGACGATTTTTTAAATGCCGTTATGAGCATTTCTACGACGAAGACGGCAAGTCAAGTGATGAAATCTTTACTGGCAATTGAATCTTTATTAGGCAGAGTGCGAAAAAAAAAGGGAACAATCGGTTCAAGAACAATTGATCTCGATTTATTGTTCTATGATGAGGCTATTATTAATCAAAAAACTTTGAAAGCACCTCATCCAGAATTGCACAAACGTCAATTCGTGATGCAACCTTTATTTGATATATCACCTCAGAAAATGCATCCCAAAAAAGAGAAAACTATTGAAGCCTTGTTAGATAAATGTAAGGACAAATCTATTCTAGAGCCATTAAATTTATGGTTAAAAAATCCAAGCAAAAATTATGATTTTTCTCAGTATAATTATATTGCAATTGAAGGCAATATTGGCGCCGGAAAAACAAGCTTATCTACCCAAATAGCGAAAGAATTTAATGCCAAATTAATTTTAGAACGATTTGCCGACAATCCATTTTTACCAAAATTTTACAAGGAGCCTAAACGTTATGCTTTTACATTAGAAATGTCTTTTCTGGCAGATCGATATCAACAAATTAGTGATGATCTTTCTCAACTTGATTTGTTTAAAGACTTTATTGTGAGTGATTATGACGTGTTTAAATCCTTAATATTTTCAAAGATCACACTACCTGAAGACGAATTTATCTTATATAGAAAATTATTCTATCAGGTTTATAAAGACATAGCAAAACCAGATTTATACGTGTATTTGTATCAAAACACTGAACGATTACAAGAAAACATCAAAAAACGGGGTAGAAACTATGAGAAGGATATTAATAATGATTATCTGGATAAAATAAATTCTGGCTATTTAGAATTCTTAAAAAACAATGTTGAATTCAATGTAAAAATTATAGATATTTCAGAAAAAGATTTTGTGAAGAACAGAGAAGAATACTTATGGATATTAGATCAAATCTGTAATTAAGACTTAAGCTTTTTGAATAAATCCCAAATAACAACACCCACACTAACCGAAATATTTAATGAATGTTTGGTCCCAAACTGAGGGATTTCAACCACAGTATCACTTAAACTAACTACTTCTTGTAAAACGCCCTTTACTTCATTTCCAAACACGACCGCATATAATTTATTACTATCAGGTTGAAAATTGTTTAACATGATTGCATTATCGGCTTGTTCAATAGATATGACGCTAACATTTTCTTTTTGCAGTTTCTGTACAAGTTCTACTGTGTTTTCTACATATTCCCAATCAACAGTTTCTGTACTACCTAATGCTGTTTTATGAATATCCTTATGTGGAGGTTTTGCTGAAATTCCACATAGATAGATTTTTTTAATAAGGAAGGCATCACAAGTTCTAAAAACAGATCCAATATTATTTAAACTTCTGATATTATCAAGAACAACAATCAATGATGTTTTAGGTTCATTTTTAAACGCCTCAACACTCAATCTTTCTAACTCACTATTCTTTAATTTCCTCATGTAAAATTTTCACTTTTTGTAGATAACTTATAGTCTATCTATTTCAAAAAACTTTAAATAATATGTACTTTAGCAATCCTCAATTCGTGTACAAAAGTAAGATTTAATACCCACTTTTTATATTGGCTCGTAAAACCAAAAAAGTAACGCCGTTAATGAAGCAATATAATGCCATCAAGGTAAAATACCCTGATGCTTTGTTGTTATTTCGGGTTGGTGATTTTTATGAAACCTTTGGGAGTGATGCAGTAAAGGCTTCTAAAATTTTAGACATAATTCTTACCAAACGTGGTGCTGGCAGTGATAGTGAAACGGAGTTAGCAGGTTTCCCGCACCATTCGTTAAATACCTACCTCCCAAAGTTAGTTAAGTCTGGTGAGCGTGTCGCAATTTGTGATCAATTAGAAGATCCTAAAAAAACTAAAACCATAGTAAAACGGGGTGTAACAGAGTTAGTGACGCCAGGTGTTGCTTTGAATGATGAGGTACTTAGTTCTAAATCTAATAACTTCTTGGCATCGGTTTATTTTGGTAAATATATTGGAGTGTCTTTTCTTGATGTGTCGACGGGAGAATTTTTAACTTCACAAGGAAATGCCGAATATATTGACAAGTTGTTACAGAATTTTAGTCCAAGTGAAGTTTTAATTGAAAAACAAAAACGGCATAATTTTGAAACTACATTTGGCAAAGCATTTCATATATTTTGTCTAGACGATTGGGTTTTCCAAGATGATTATGCCAATGAAACTCTCAATGGTCATTTTCAAACAAATACATTACAAGGGTTTGGTATTCAAGATTTATATGAAGGTATTGTGGCTTCAGGATCTATTCTACACTATTTAGGTGAAACACAGCACAATAAATTACAACACATCACTTCTATACAAAGAATTGCTGAAGAGGAACATGTCTGGATGGATCGATTTACTGTTAGAAATCTAGAGCTTTATCAATCGCATAATGAGAATGCAGTAACACTTATTGATGTTATTGATAGAACCATATCTCCAATGGGAGGACGTTTGCTGAAGCGATGGTTGGCGCTTCCGTTAAAATCTTTAGAAAAGATTCAAAGTAGACACGAAGTTGTTCAATATCTATTGGATGATGAGGTTATGCAGCAAAAAATTCGAAATCAAATAAAGCAAATTGGTGATTTAGAACGATTAATTTCAAAAGTTGCTACTGCAAAAGTAAATCCGAAAGAAGTTATTCAACTTAAAAATTCGTTAGAAGCGATTGTTCCCTTAAAGTCTTTGGCATCAAATTGTACTAATCAGTCGCTTAAATTCATAGGGGAACAACTTGAGAACAGTGAATTACTTCGTGAAAAAATTAAGGAAACTTTATACGAAGATGCTCCTGTCAATATTTTAAAAGGAAATACAATTTCTTCTGATTTTTCATCAGAATTAAAAGAATTACGTGCGCTTTCATTTTCAGGGAAGGATTACTTAGAAAAAATGATACAACGAGAAAGTGAACGTACAGGAATCTCTTCTCTAAAAATCGCCTCTAACAATGTTTTTGGATATTATATTGAAGTTAGAAATACACATAAAGATAAAGTTCCTGAAGAATGGATTCGCAAGCAAACCCTAGTAAACGCAGAACGGTACATTACCGAGGAATTAAAAGAATATGAATCTAAAATATTAGGGGCTGAAGAACGCATATTGGCCATAGAACAACAACTGTTTTCAGAATTAGTAGGTTGGATGCATGATTACATTAAATCAGTTCAGAAAAATTCCGCATTGGTAGCACAACTAGACTGTTTGTCGGGTTATTCAGAGTTGGCTAGAACTAATAAATATGTGCGCCCAACAATTGACACATCTTATATTTTGGATGTTAAAGGAGGGCGTCATCCTGTGATTGAAAAGCAATTGCCTTTGGGTGAATCGTATGTTCCAAATGATCTTTTTTTGAATAGAGAATCACAGCAAATCATTATGATTACTGGGCCTAATATGTCTGGTAAATCAGCCATTTTAAGACAGACTGCATTGATAGTTTTATTGGCACAAATAGGTAGTTTTGTGCCAGCAGATTCGGTGACAATGGGTGTGATAGATAAGATTTTCACTCGTGTAGGTGCCAGTGATAATATTTCTATGGGAGAATCTACATTCATGGTAGAAATGAATGAAACAGCCTCAATATTAAATAATATTTCAGAACGTAGTTTGGTGTTGCTTGATGAAATTGGTAGAGGTACAAGTACCTATGATGGCATTTCAATTGCATGGGCAATTAGCGAATATTTGCATGAACATCCCTCGAAGGCCAAAACTTTATTTGCTACTCATTATCATGAACTCAATGAAATGAGTGAAACTTTTGAAAGGATTAAGAATTATAACGTATCCATTAAAGAGCTCAAAGACAATATCTTATTTGTTCGAAAATTAGTGCCAGGAGGAAGTGAACATAGTTTCGGGATACATGTTGCTAAATTGGCAGGAATGCCACAGCAGGTTTTACGACGTGCTAATAAAATGTTGAAACGTTTGGAAAAATCACATTCAAGTGAAGAGTTAACTGAAAACATAAGAACTTTAAATAGTGAAATGCAGTTAAGTTTTATCAATTTGGATGATCCATTACTTGAAGAAATCAAAGATGAAATATTGCATTTAGACATCAATACGTTAACACCTGTTGAAGCCTTGATGAAGCTTAATGAAATTAAACGAATGCTACAAAAAAAGAAAAGAGCGTAATTGTTTTCTTTTTTATTAAAAAGACTTTGCAGTTAGCATATTTGTTTTAAATTTGCACTCCGCAATTAGAAAATTGCATTCAATTTTTATTGCGAAAGTAGCTCAGGGGTAGAGCATCACCTTGCCAAGGTGGGGGTCGCGGGTTCAAATCCCGTCTTTCGCTCTACTTTTAAGAAAGTAAGTCCGAGCAGAAGTGGTGGAATTGGTAGACACGTTGGACTTAAAATCCAATGGACAGTAATGTCCGTGCGGGTTCAAGTCCCGCCTTCTGTACAGATAAAAAGCCAAGATGAAAGTCTTGGCTTTTTTGTTTATAAAAAATTCGGATATCACCAAATTGACTTTTTTCTTCACTTACTTTTTCTTACTTTTAAGCAAACGTTAATCTTAAAAAATATTAAGTATGGGAAAATTTGAAATTAATACTGATAAAGCAGGTAAATTTAGATTTAATCTAAAAGCTGATAACGGACAAGTTATATTAAGCAGCCAAGGTTATGCTTCAAAATCAGGATGTGATAATGGAATAGATTCTGTTAGAACAAATTCTAAGAGTGATGGTATGTTTGATCGTTGTTCGGCCAAGAATGGGAGTCCTTATTTTTGCTTGAAATCTTCAAATGGCCAAGTCATTGGAAATAGTGAAATGTATTCTTCTAATTCTGCAATGGAAAAAGGAATAGCTTCGGTTAAAAAGAATGCACCTAAAGCCAAAGTAGTAGATAACACTTAGTGTTATTTGAAACAAGATAAAAAACAAAAAAGCTCTGACAACGTCAGAGCTTTTTTGTTTCATAATAATTAGATACTAATTATCTTTTTTCTTAAGCTTGTCAGCAGCCTTTTCTAATTCACCAGCAGCTTTTTCTTTAGCGTCATCTGCCGCACCTTCTGCAGCATCTTTTACGTCTTCAGCAGCTCCTTCAACAGCATCTTTCACGTCTTCGGCAGCTCCTTCAACATCTCCTTCAACTTCTTTAGCTTCGTTTTCTACCTCTTCTTCAACATCATTTACTGCTTCTTCAGTTGATTCTACTGCTTCAGTTGTAGCTTCTTCAGCTTCAGTTTTCTTTTCCTCACAAGAAGTACAAGAAGTGAAAGAAAGACAAAGCGCTAAAAGTAATAGCGATTTTAAAATTAATTTTTTCATTTTTAGTGTTTTAAGTGTTAATTATTTAGTGCAATTAAATACATCTGAAGCTATATTAAAAGCTTTTTTTAACATTTTTTTAATAAAAATCGAAAAAATGTCAGATGGTTTTTAACTATGTACGTAAGAAGTCCATGATTTGGATGACTGCGCCTTGATTTTTCCTTATATATTCGGCGTTTTTATTTCCAATACCTTGATATTTAGATGGATTATCAATAAAATCATCTAGAATTGTTGTGAAATCATCAATAGATGATATTGTAAACATGCCACCATTAGCAATCATTTCAATGGCTTCTGGAAATTTGTTGAAATGACTTCCTATGATAATGGGAACACCAAAAACAGCGGGTTCCAAAGTATTGTGTAAACCAGTCTTTCCTAAAGCCCCACCTATATAGGCAATATTAGAATAATAGTATACCATAGATAATAATCCGATAGTGTCTAATATCAATACATTTGAATTGACCAAATCTGAATTTTCATAATCCGAAAATAATACAGAAGTTTTATGAATGCTTTCTTTAAGTTTTTTAATGTGTTGGGATTTGATATTATGAGGTGCAATAATAATTTTTAAATCGTTTGTTGAACTATTTATATAATCAACTAAAATAGCCTCATCTTCTGGCCAAGTACTCCCTGCTACCATACATAACTTCTCTTGTTTGAATGTTTCAATAAAATCAAGTCTATTATTTAACTCTAGTTGACTACTAACCCTATCAAACCTAGTATCACCAGAAATGCTAACATTGTTAAAATCAAATTTATTTAGCAATTCTTTGGAGCTATTATTTTGAACAAAAATATGTTCAAAAGCTGTTAACGATTTACGCATAAATGCACCAGTAGATTTAAAATAGCTCTGATCTTTTCTGAATATTGCCGAAATTAATACAGTTTTAACTTCCCTTAGCTTTAGTTCCTTGAGATAGTTTGGCCAAATTTCATATTTAACAAAAACAGTAAGATCAGGATGAATTAATTTCAGGAATTTTCTAGCGTTAGTTTTGGTGTCTAACGGTAAATAAACCACAAGATCTGCCATTGAATTTTCCTTTCTTATTTCAAACCCTGAAGGAGAGAAAAAACTTAGCACAATTTTATGTTTAGGATACATTTTTTTGATTTCCTGAAAAACAGGTAAGCCTTGTTCATATTCTCCCAAAGAGGCACAATGAAACCAAATTGTTTTTTCATTTTCTTGAATTGAATCACGTAGCTTTTCAAATGTTTTTGATCTGCCTTGTACTCCAAGCTTAATTTTATTATGAAATAAGGCAATTATTTTAAGATGAAATCCCGCTATATAGGTAAGTATGTTGTATAAAAAATGCACTGTGATTTCTTTGATGCTAAAATACATTGTTTATACTATAGATTGGCTTTAGATGTCTAATTTTTGTAATTTCGTACCCTATGAAGAAAATCCAAATGGTTGACTTAAAAGGTCAATATCAAGGAATAAAAGAGCAAGTAAATAAATCGGTAATTGATGTCATTGAATCTACTGCATTCATAAATGGCCCTAGAGTTCACGAATTCCAAAATAATTTAGAAACTTATCTAAATGTAAAGCATGTAATTCCGTGTGCCAATGGAACTGATGCCTTGCAAATTGCTATGATGGGTTTGGGATTAAAACCAGGTGATGAAGTGATAACAGCAGATTTTACTTTTGCTGCCACCGTAGAAGTGATTGCATTATTGGGTCTAACTCCAGTGCTGGTTGATGTCTATTCAGACACTTTCAATATTGATATCGATGCTATTAAAAATGCCATTACTCCTAAAACTAAGGCCATAGTTCCTGTGCATTTATTTGGTCAATGTGCCAATATGGATGCAATTATGGAAGTTGCAACCGAAAATAATTTGTTTGTAATTGAAGATAACGCCCAAGCGATTGGTGCAAATTATAGCTCAAATGATGGATCGAAACAAAAAGCAGGAACAATTGGTCATGTTGGATCCACATCTTTTTTTCCATCAAAGAACCTAGGATGTTATGGAGATGGTGGCGCAATTTTTACAAATGATGATGATTTAGCGCACATGATTCGTGGCATCGTAAATCATGGCATGTATAGACGTTATTATCATGATGTAGTTGGCGTCAATTCAAGACTGGATTCTATTCAGGCGGTTGTCTTAAATGAGAAACTTCCAAATCTTGATGTCTATAATAGTAAGCGTCAGAATGCTGCAGAAAAATATGATAAGGCATTTAAAGACCAAGCCAATATAATAACCCCTTATAGAGATGGTTCGGATGATAATCATGTATTTCATCAGTATACTTTGAAAATAGTAAATTCTGATAGAGACGCATTGGCTCAACATTTAAATGATAATGATATTCCTTGTGGAGTTTACTATCCTGTCCCTCTTCATAACCAAAAAGCATATCAGGATAATCGATACAATGAAGAAGATTTCAAAGTTACTAATCAGTTGGTAAAAGAGGTTATTTCACTTCCTATGCATACAGAATTAGATGATGAACAAATCAATTTTATTACTTCAACAGTTATAAATTTTGTTAATGGGTAAGATACTTGTAACAGGTGGCTTAGGTTTTATTGGTTCACATACTGTTGTAGAATTACAAATCAAAGGATATGAAGTTATAATTATTGATGACCTCTCAAATTCCACTCTTGATATACTTGACAGAATTACATCAATTACAAATAATAGACCTGAGTTTGAAGAGATAGATTTAAAAGATAAGTCTAAAGTCAAATCCTTTTTTCAAAAATATTCAGATGTAATAGGGGTTATTCATTTTGCAGCGAGTAAGGCAGTAGGTGAGAGTCTGGAAAAACCTTTGATGTATTATGAGAATAATATTAGCTCTCTAGTTTATTTACTAAAACAATTAAAAACATCAAATTTCATTTTCAGTTCCTCTTGTACAGTATACGGTCAAGCCGATTCGTTACCTATTACAGAGGATGCACCTGTTAAAAAAGCGGAATCACCTTACGGAAACACGAAACAAATTGGTGAAGAAATTCTCCAGGATGTCTGTAGTAATAATGAATCGTTCAATGCCATCTCATTACGTTATTTCAATCCAATAGGCGCTCATGAAAGTGCAAAAATTGGCGAATTGCCAATTGGTGTGCCTCAAAATCTAGTTCCATTTATTACACAAACAGCAATTGGAATTCGTGAACAGCTTTCTGTTTTCGGTGATGATTACCCAACAAATGATGGGACATGTATTCGCGATTATATTCATGTGGTCGATCTTGCAAAGGCTCATGTAATAGCGCTTGAAAGACTACTTGATCAAAAAGGGCAATCAAATTATGAAACTTTTAATTTAGGGACAGGTAAAGGAAGTTCTGTGTTAGAAGTTATTGAGTCTTTTAATCGAGTATCTGGTAAAAAACTCAACTATAAAATTGTTAGCAGAAGAGATGGCGATATTGTAGCTGCCTATGCTGATACTAAAAAAGCGAATAAAATTTTAGGATGGCAGGCAGAATCTTCTCTTGATGAAGCCATGATGTCAGCTTGGAAATGGGAACAACAAATTAGAAATGAATCTTAGTTCATTCCAACCTTTAAAATTATTCTTAACTTAGAGGTTCTTTAAATTTAAAAAAAAAACTAACCATTATGAAAAGACTTTTATCACTTGCAGTTGTGCTACTATCAATTAGCCTTTCTGCACAAAACACCTATTTACATTGCGGTAAATTAATTGACACTAAAAATGGAACAATACTGTCCAATAAAACAGTGATTGTGTCTGGCAATAAAATTATTTCAGTAAATGATGGCTATACAAATTCTAACAACAGCGATGATTTAGTAATAGATCTTAAAGATAAAACTGTAATGCCTGGATTTATAGATATGCATGTTCATATTGAGGGAGAAACTAGTCCGACGCGATATATTGATGCCTTTACTAAAAATGAAGCAGATACTGCTTTTAAATCAGTTGAAATTGCAGAAAGAACTTTATTAGCAGGATTTACAACTGTTAGAGATCTTGGAGGAAGTGGTGTTAATGTCGCCTTACGAAATGCCATAGCCAAAGGAACGGTGTCTGGGCCAAGAATCTTTACCGTAGAAAAAGCTATAGGTACAACTGGAGGCCATGCTGACCCAACAAATGGAAGAAATAAGAAACTTATGGGAGATCCAGGTCCTGCTGAAGGTGTCATTAATAGTCCTTCGGATGCTAGAAAAGCTGTTAGACAACGTTATAAAAATGGCGCAGATCTTATTAAAATTACAGCTACAGGAGGTGTTTTAAGTGTTAGCAAAAATGGTCAAAACCCGCAATTTACTCAAGAAGAGGTTAATGAAATAGTGAAAACGGCGAAAGAATATGGAATGGTTGTAGCAGCTCATGCACACGGCAAAGAAGGTATGCAGCGGGCTATTAAGGCAGGAGTGCAGACCATAGAGCATGGTTCATTTATGGATAAGGAAACAGCCGATTTAATGATACAATACAACACTTATTTAGTCCCAACATTATCGGCTGGACGTTTTGTAGGGGAACAAGCTAAAATCCCAAATTATTACCCAGCAATTATTTTGCCTAAAATTGCCAGTACTATGGCTGTTTTAGAAGAGACATTTGAGATGGTTAGTAAATCCGGTGTACTTATTGCGTTTGGAACAGATGCCGGTGTTTTTCCTCACGGTGAAAATGCAAAAGAATTTGGTTTTATGGTGGAAACTGGCTGGTCTCCAATGTTCTCGATTCAATCAGCAACTATTACAAATGCAAAATTATTAGATATGGAAAATCAGCTTGGTCAAATATCGGCTGGTTTTATTGCTGATATAGTGGCAACAGATGAAGACCCTACACAAAATATTCATACCACCGAAAATGTAAGTTTTGTAATGAAGGAAGGTAAAATCTATAAGCAATAAATTAAAGAACAAGTTAAATTAAGCTTCGAGCACCTCGAGGCTTTTTTTATGCTTTATCCTTTTTTCTATATATAATTGCTGCAGAAACCAATAGTATCATACCTGTAGTGACAGACATATCGGCTAAATTAAATATACCCGTTTTAAAAATTCCACCTAGATCAATTCTCCAAAAATCGGTTACCTGACCATACATTAATCTGTCATAAATGTTAGCGAAACCACCACCAATAATACAACAAAATCCAACTAATGATAAGCGATCCATATATTTTTCCTTGAAAATATGATAGACAACAATACCCAAAACAATAATGGGTAATATTAATAGAAGAATAACCTTTAATGTTGGATTTAAATCACTTCCCATTCCTAAAAAGGCTCCAGGATTTTCAACATTGGTTAAAATAAATTTCTGGCCAAATATTTCTGAAATAGAATTTGGATCAACATTTGCCCTTACCCAGAATTTTGAAAGCTGATCGATTGCAATATTGAATGCAATTAATAAAATAATAAAAATAGAACGTCTTGACATATTAAGCTTCTGATGTTATGGTAGCTGAAGTAGTTTCTGCTTCTCGATTTATCTTCTTAACCAATCCTTGCAAAACTTTTCCAGGACCAACTTCAGTAAATAATGTAGCACCATCTGATATCATTTGTTGAACAGATTGTGTCCAAAGTACTGGTGCCGTAAGTTGAGAGATTAAATTGGCTTTTATGTGGCCTTCATCATTAACTGCATTTGCAGTGACATTTTGATAAATAGGACACTGTGGTTTATTAAAAGTTGTATTTTCAATAGCAGCGGCCAACTCTTCTCTAGCAGGTTCCATTAAAGGCGAATGAAAAGCGCCTCCTACTGGTAATACCAATGCACGACGAGCTCCTTCATTTTTTAAAACTTCACATGCAGAATTAATGGCATCAATTTCTCCAGAAATAACTAATTGGCCAGGACAATTATAATTGGCAGCAACTACAATGCCTTTAGTGGTAGCGCAAATATTTTCAACAATATCATCATCCAAACCTAGAACAGCTGCCATGGTACTCGGTTGTAATTCGCATGCTTTTTGCATGGCTAGAGCGCGTTGAGAAACTAATTTTAAACCATCTTCAAAAGTGAGTGTCCCATTTGCTACTAAGGCTGAAAATTCACCAAGTGAATGTCCTGCAACCATATCTGGATTAAAACCCTCTCCTAATGTTTTTGCTAATATTACTGAATGCAAAAAAATAGCTGGTTGTGTCACCTTGGTTTCTTTAAGGTCCTCAGGAGAACCTTCAAACATTACATCTGTAATAGGAAACCCTAATATGTGATTAGCATCTTCAAATAATTCTTGAGATTGCGAGGAATTTTCATAAAGATCAAGACCCATTCCAGAAAATTGAGCACCTTGTCCAGGGAATATATAAGCATTCATTTAGTTCATTTTTAGTGCTGCAAAAATACATATAAATTAAATATTGAAGCCCAAGCTTAACATTCGATTTTATTATACTAAATTTAGAAGATAAATGTATTAATGATATGGAATTCACTTTAAAAGCAACATTTAGCACAAGCGCCAAAAAAATGTATAAATCTTGGCTGAGTACCCAAGGGCATACTAAAATGACAGGAGGTGCTGCTTTTGTCTCTGATCAAATTGGTGATACCTTCACTGCATGGGATGGCTATATAAGGGGTAAGAATGTAGTTTTAGAACCTTATTCACGTATAGTTCAGTCTTGGCGAAGCTCAAATTTTAAGGAGAACGAAGAAGACTCACAAATTGAATTAATACTGAATGAAGTAAATGGAGAAACAGAATTGACATTAATTCATAGCAATGTGCCTGATGGTGGAGAACATTATATGGAAGGCTGGGATGAACATTATTTTCAACCTATGAAAAACTATTTTGAGTTAATAGATTGAATTCAAGTTATTTAGGTTCTAACGTATTAACATAATCAAAACTTTCATTCAAAAAGGTTTGAATTACCTTTTGATCATTAAGCATCTCATTGGTCATTAACACATAACCTCTCATTGTTGCTCCATATGATTTAAAAATATCACTTTTAAATTCTGCTATTATTTCTTTTTTTCTTTCTTCAGAAAATCGAATGCCTAGTTCACCAGCTTTATTAAGAAGTGAAAACATATAGCCATTTGAAGAGGTATAAGGCATTGTTTTTCCTTTGCGTTCAAACCTGGAACATTGACCAACAAGCTGATCATAAAGGGTTAATTGATCTTTATAAGTTGATTTCAAAGCCTATCTATTATTTTATAAATTTAATAAAAATTGATTTGTTTTATTTAAATAATAAATAGGATAAGCAAAATCAAATAAAATATGCATAGGGAAATTTCAAGCCTGTATTTGTATAAACTATGCGACATTAGTTTTTGATAAATTTTCCCGTATGAAGAGAATTCACATTTTCATTAATAGAATAAAAATAAATGCCGGCTGTCAATTTTGAGACATCTATATTGATTAACTTTTGACCAGAGATTTCCAACTCTTTCACTTTTTTTACAACTCTCCCCTTCATATCTAGTAATGTAACAGAAAGATTTTCCATACTTGAAAGTGCATTTGACTCTAAGGTCAAGATGTCTGCAGCTGGGTTTGGATATGCTTTCACTTTGGAAATAGGAATTTCATAATCATCAGTTGAAAGCACTGAAAGAACATTAGATAAAAGACGAACGTATTGAGGGTTTAAATTTGAATTATTTAAAGTGGCTGAACTATTTACATAAATTGAATCACCGGTTTTAGAAACGGCAATGCCATTTGGCGCTGAAAAAGTTGCACTTAAAGCAGGACCATCTAAATTTCCTGCAACTCCTGTTCCTGCCATCAGACCAGAGTTTAAGGTTTCAATATTTAAATAAAACAGTTGATTTCCTCCAAAACTTGCTATGTATAAATTCTTAGTATTTTGATCATAATCAATATGACCATTACCAGCGGTTGTACTACCTATATTAGTCACTGTTCCATCTGGTTCAATTTTTACAATAAATGGATTTGAGAAATTTACTATATACAAGTTATCGTCTTCATCTATGGTCATTCCATTTGGGCATCCAAGCAGACCACTACCAGAAGAAAAAAGTGTAGATACACCACCAGGTGTAATTTTTCGGATAGTGTTATTGCCACAGTTGCAAACAAATAAATTATCATTGCTATCAAATGCTATTCCTACAGGCAATACTAATCCTGTTGAAGAAAAAAGAACTCTTGAGCCACCAACAATACTATACACGGCGTTGTCTCTAATATCCGCTTGATATAGCACACCATTTGAATCGAATTCGTTCCCTGATGCACCTGTAAAATCATTTGCTAAAATGCTTAAGTTTAAATCTGTATCCAATTGCATTACGTTGTTAGGAATGCCATCAGTGTCTGGACCACTTAAGAAATCTCCAAAATCTCCAATATACACTATGCCATTGTTATCAATTGTTACGCCACCACTCCCTTTAAATGTAGAAGTTAATGTGCTAACTTGAATCTGCGAATTCACCTGTATACATATAATGTATAACACAAAAAGTAGTAATTTTTTCATAGTCTTATTTTTCATATAAAGAAAATCAACTATAAAAAAATAGAGGTAAAAGCCTATCTACATTTACCTTTTTGCCGATTAATATTTACATGAAAGAGAGAATGATACCAAGATTGAAAATTTAAAAACTTGGGATGTTTCGTTTATATTCAGATGGTGTCACGCCTGTATGAAGTTTAAAGGCCTTATAAAATGAAACACGATTGTTAAATCCACTTGCATAAACGACTTCGTTTATAGTAAGACTTGAATCTTGATTTAGTATTGTTAATGCTTCTTCAACTCTATATTTGTTCAAAAAGAAATAAAAGCTAGAATCAAAATGCTCGTTAATAATTTGAGAGGTATGATGTCTTGACAGATTAAGTTTTTCTGACAGGTCGTTTAATCCAATGTTACTATTTAAATAGGGCTTTTCTTTCTCCATTAAATCGATTAATTTGGATTTTAATTCTAAGCTTAATTTATAGCTCAAGCCCGTTTTACGATATTTCTTGATCGGAAGAATTTTATTTATTGATAATCCGTTAAAAACTTCCGGTTGCCATATTCCGAAGTACGAAACCAAGCCAATAAAAACAACAATAAAAAACATTATGAAATAGTCGTGTTCTTTATTTATCAATTGTAATCGAGATAGAATAAAATAAGTAAACATGGCCAGAACATAACTTAGAAATGATCCAAAAACCCATTTTACCCACAGTCTTTTGCTATAGCTAATTATATTTGAATTCCTAATTAACTGAAATATAATTAAAGAGTAAAAGATCATGATGACAGAAATTATCAATGTTGAATATTTTGCCAAATAAATAAATTCACCAATACGACCATTCATTAGGGTTTCTAGCTTGAAAGCTGACTCTAAAAGAAAAATTCGATGAAACATGAAAATGACAATGAAAAGTGGAATTGAATGTATTAGATCTTTGACATCAAATTTTTGTTGAAGAATAATCCTCCTCAAATAAAGATAAATCAGTATAGGATATAAGACCCAAATGATTGCCAGAATTCCGAATAAATTGACGAACTCGATCTTGAAAAGTGCCTTAGTCCAATAAAGAACATTATACACGAGGTTACATGAAAACAAAAGCAGGTAAATTCCCAAAATAATATTTGAAATTTTATCTCCTTTTTTTATGGAAAAAAAATAAACAGAAAGGACAAAGGATATGAATGCAAAAATCAAAAAAATGCTTTCCCAAATATTCATTTCAATTCCCATTTTGTATCGTAATATTAATTAGGGGACTTAAAAAATCTAAGCTACATATTCCAAAAAATGAGTATGTCAGTGTCTTCCGTTAATGTATTAAATTTGTGAGGATTTCCGCTTCTTACAAATACAATTGACCCTTTGTTTACTTGTACGTCACCATGATCCGTTTGAAATAGACTAGAACCTGAAGTAATAATATTAAGTTCATCCCAATTGTGAACTAAGGTTGAATCACCACCTATTGTTTGAGGTAGCATGTACAAACCAAAAAGCATTGTATTTTCATTTAAAAATGGATTCCAAATATTTGCATTTGCATTTCTAGGAGCTTCCATTTCCGCAAAGGAATATGATGAATAGGGAGACGTAGAACCACTTGGGGTGGATTTAGATTCTAATAGTATCACTTTCATATTATTTGCAACTGAATTAATTGTTCTCTCTAAACCAGCTGTAACATAAATTGCTGATTGCTCATCAACAATCACATTTTGTCCATCAATTAACATTGTCCCGCTGCCTTCATAAAAATAATAGACTTGATCCCGATCGGCAGTAGTAGATAGACTAGATTCTCCTATTTCTAATTCAGAATAAATGCCTGACATAGTGGGTTCATTAAGAAATGTTAGAATAGAACCTCCTTGCGTTACTAATTGGTTAGATAATTCATCAACTGTAAATGCAATTAAATTTGGAGGTAAAAATTGAATTGTTATAGATTTAGAATCTTCTAATGCACCTAGGGTAACAGTAATTGTTACTTGGCCAGGACTAATAATTTTTAAAATTCCAGCGTTAGTAATTGTTGCTACATTAGTATTGCTGCTTGACCAAATTAAAGATTGATTATTTAAAATATCTCCGTCGCTATTTCTAACTGTTGCATTTAATTCAAACACTTGATTTGCCAATCCAGTGTAAGTATTTTGAGCATCGAGAAGAATACTAATGGGAGAAGTATTAGTTGTGTCAGTTGCATTATCGGAAGAACTACAACTTGAAAAAATTGTAAATATTAAAACAGTGATAAGCCTAATCTTGAAAATGTTGAATGATGTCATCAATTAAAGTATCTTATACCATTAAGATACAGTTATTGTAAGAGGGTTGCGTAAATAATTACTTTATTTCTTCAGATAGGTTGTAAAAGTAAAGGGATACTCATGATCTTCATCTTTATCATGAAATGTATTGCTTACTACCTTCCAGATACTACTGTCCACTATAGGAAAAAATGTATCCGCATTTTTGAAGCTATGATGCACACGCGTAAGTTCAATTTTATCGGCAATTGAAATAGATTGCTTATAAATTTCTCCTCCTCCAATAATGAAAGGCTGGCTGTCATTTTTAGCTGCGTCTAACGCATCTTCAAGCGAATTAACAACAATAACACTATTTGGAACTTGATAATTCTGTTGTCTAGTAATGACTATGTGAATTCTATTTGGCAATGGTTGAGGAAAACTCTCGAATGTTTTTCTACCCATAATAATATGATGCCCGGAAGTCAGTTTTTTAAATCGTTTCAGATCATCACTTAGGTGCCAAATAAGCTGATTATCTTTTCCAATAGCATCATTTTCACCTGCTGCAACTATAATGGTTAATTCAGAGTTTTTTTTTAAATCTGAAGTAGAATCTTCTTTAGTGGTTTGCTGTTTCACTTCGTTATAAGCTTCACTTTGTGCTTTTAAAGTTTCCTCTTTTATGAGCTTTTGTTTAAGCTGGTCTATCCTCTGCTGCTGCTGTGATACTAGTTTGTCTAGCTGTTGTTGTTCCCAATCTTTACCCATGAATTTGTTGGTCACAAAAACATTAAAGAAGTGATAGGCAAAAAGGAATAGCCAAACTAGTATGGCATAAACAAACCAATTAATTCCAAATAAGGTAATGGTTTCACCAATACCCAAAACTGTGTTCGCTAAAATTAAAAAAACAGCTCCAATTAAAAAGATAACGAAATGTCTATATAAATTTTTCTTTTGACGTACGCGTCTTTGAGCATTTTGGATTAATTCCAATTGCTCCTTGTCAATTTGTGTTGTTTGTTTTTTCTTACCGAACATGCTTTAAAATTAAACGGCAACGACACCTTTAATATGCGGATGGTGGTCGTAATTAACTAATGTGAAATCATCAAAATCAAAATCAAAAATATCTGTTATTTCAGGATTCAAAACCATTTTAGGTAAAGGTTTTGGGTCTCGAGATAATTGTAATTCTAATTGCTCTAAATGATTGCTATAAATATGTGTATCTCCAAAGGTATGAATGAAATCACCTGCTTCGTAGCCACATACTTGAGCTATCATCATAGTGAATAAGGCATAAGAAGCGATATTAAAAGGTACGCCAAGAAATACATCAGCACTTCGTTGGTACAATTGACAGGATAATTTTCCATCGGCCACATAAAACTGAAAAAAAGCGTGACAAGGTGGTAATGCTGCTTTTCCATTGGCTACATTATCACTAAAAGATTTAGAAGTATCTGGTAAAACAGAAGGATTCCAAGCTGAAACCATCATCCGTCTACTATCAGAATTGTTTTTTAAAGTATGAATTACTTCTTTTATCTGATCAATTTCATCACCGTTCCAATTACGCCATTGCTGTCCATAGACTGGACCTAAATCTCCATTGTCATCTGCCCATTCATTCCATATACGCACACCATTTTCGGTTAAATAATTAATATTAGTGTCACCCTTTAAGAACCAAAGAAGTTCATAAACAATAGATTTTAAATGTAATTTTTTGGTGGTAACCATAGGGAATCCTTCACTTAAATCAAATCGCATTTGGTAACCAAAAACACTTTTTGTTCCTGTTCCAGTTCGATCGGATTTTTGATTTCCGTTCTCTAGAACATGTTTAACAAGGTCTAAATATTGTTTCATAAGCTTTAATCCACCAATGTGGATATCTATATTAATTCTCTAAAAGCAAAATTAAAAAAAAGACTCATCTGAAAATAACAAGAAGAAATCTAATATCAAAAGTTATTAACCAATAATCATTCCAGCTATAGTTGCCGAAAGGAGTGAGGCAATGGTCCCTCCAATAAGTGCTCTAAGGCCAAATTCAGAAAGTGTTTTACGTTGCCCTGGTGCCAATGAACCTATACCTCCAATTTGGATACCTATTGAGGCGAAATTTGCAAAACCACAAAGCATGTAAGTTGCCATAATAATGGACTTTTCATATTTTAAATGCAACACATTTCCAAGGTCCTTCAATTCTGCAAGTTGTATGTATCCAACAAATTCACTTGCCACTAATTTGACACCTAAAAGTTGACCCATCAAAGCAATATCTTCTTGCGCCACCCCTATAAGCCACATAAGTGGTGCAAACAGATATCCTAAAATAAATTCTAATGAAAACTCACTGTACATGGTGTTCTCTGCAACCCATGTACTGAGAGATGTTATTTCTCCAACCCAACCCAGAATTCCGTTTATCATAGCTATAAATGCTAAAAACACTAATAACATAGCCCCAACATTAACAGCAAGTTTTAACCCTTCTGTTGTACCGTTGGCAATAGCATCAAGTATATTAGACCCAATATTTTCTTGAGTTACTTTTATTTCAGTATTTATCTTTTCAATTTGAGGATATAATATTTTTGAAATTACAACAGCACCAGGAGCTGCCATAACAGAAGCTGTTAATAAATGTTTAGCATAGAAAATACGAAGTGCCTCGTCTTCACCACCTAAAAATCCAATATATGCAGCCAATACACCACCAGCCACAGTGGCCATACCACCAATCATGACCAATAAGATTTCTGATTTGGTCATTTTTTCTAAGTAAGCTTTAATCATTAACGGTGATTCTGTTTGACCTAGAAAAATATTACCCGCAACACTCAAACTTTCTGCTCCAGAAATTTGCAGTAGCTTAGTCAATAGCCAAGCCAACCCTTTTACTACCCGCTGAATGATGCCTAGATAAAATAAAACAGAAGTCAATGCTGAAAAGAAAATAATAGTTGGCAGAATAGAAACGGCAAAAGTCATCAATGAATCCGATATTTCATTTGTGCTAAAGGCTGCAAAAAGAAATTTTGTACCTGCCATTGTAAAATCTAATACAGCAACAAATAGACCACCAACCCATTCAAAAGCAGCTTGAATAAAAGGTACCTTTAAAACGCCTACTGCCAAGGTTAATTGAGCAAGTAATCCAAAACCAACAGTTCGCCAATTAATGGCCCTACGATTTTTACTAAGTAAAATTGAGATGAGAATCAATACAATCATACCAAGTGCACCTCGCATCAAACTATTTGAATTGAACCCAGCACTTTTTACTATGGTATCTGCATTTGCGCCTACTGGCTCTCCTACCACTAAAGTTTCATTGCCCAAAGCAACATATTTATATTGAATATTTTTTTCTGTAAAAACTAAGGTAGAATCAGTTAACTCTGTTATTTTATAACGTCGTATGGTGTCAGTAGGTTTATTGTAATAAAAAACCAATAAGTTATTTTGATATATATAATCTCCAGAAGCCTGTAAATTTTTAGATTTTATACTGTAATTAAATTCACCGCCTTTTAGTTCTAGAAGATCAGAATCTGCCAGTTCGTATAGGTTAGTATTAGTTTCATTTTGAATCGCTTCAAATTGCCATTGTTTTTCAACTGTTTGAGCTGATACATTAATTATTAAAGAAAAAATTAAGGTAACAACAGTAAAAAAACGTTTCATAAAAAAAGGGAATTAATTGCGTTTAGAAATTTCGTCTCTGATTTTCGCGGCAGTTTCATAATCTTCATTATTTACTGCTTGATCTAAGAGAGTGTTTAATTCATCTAATGATTTATCCTGATAATTAGTGTCTGAGACTTTACTTTCAATTTCTTCAGCAAGAACTTCATCTAAAAGAATATTGTCTTCAGTTTCATCGTCTTTTTTTGGATTTACTTTGAGGTAAATTCCGGCCTTATCTAAAATATTCTTATAAGTAAAAATAGGCGCATTAAAACGTAGTGCTAGAGCAATAGCATCGCTAGTTCTTGCATCAATTATTTCTTCAATTTTATCACGTTCACAAATTAAGCTTGAATAAAACACACCATCAACTAGTTTATGTATGATGACTTGCTTTACAACAATTTCAAACCTGTCTGAAAAATTTTTGAATAAATCGTGAGTTAAAGGTCTTGGAGGCTTGATTTCTTTCTCAAGAGCTATGGCAATAGATTGTGCCTCAAAAGCACCAATGACAATTGGCAATTTTCTGTCGCCATCTACCTCACTTAAAATAAGAGCATAAGCACCATTTTGGGTTTGACTGTAAGAAATTCCTTTTATGTTAAGACGAACTAAACTCATAAAATGATAAACACAAAGAACCGTTTAAATTAGCAATTTACCAAACTGCTAAAGACTGTTTTTTTAATTTTAAAAAACCAATCGTAAATTAAGCGAACTTTCTTTATACAAGGTATAAAAATTATGCGTTTTGCGCTTTAAATTCTTTTAATTTTTCAGTAAGTCTTGGTACAACATCAAAGGCATCACCAACAACACCATAATCTGCAGCCTTAAAGAATGGTGCTTCAGGGTCGGTGTTAATAACAACTTTTACTTTAGAGGCATTAATACCAGCTAAATGCTGAATCGCACCTGAAATTCCAATTGCTATATAAAGGTTTGAAGCTACAGGTTTTCCTGTTTGACCAACATGTTCACTATGAGGTCTCCAACCTAAATCTGAAACTGGCTTAGAACAAGCAGTCGCTGCTCCTAATACAGTTGCCAATTCTTCTATCATTCCCCAGTTTTCCGGACCCTTTAATCCTCTACCACCAGAAACAACAATTTCAGCATCTGCAATTGTTACTTTATCACTTGCTTTGTCAACAGAATCAATACTAATTGTTGAATTTGGAATGTTTGCTGCAAATTCTTCTAAAGTAGCATTTGCTGTATTTTCAACTAAGCCAAATGCATTCTTTGATACACCAATTACCTTAACGTCAGTTGTTATTTCTGTTGAACTAAAGGCTTTATTTGAAAATGCCGTTCGTTTTACTGTAAAAGGTGATATACTACTAGGAGCTTCAACAACGTTTGATGCATAACCAGCATTCAAGTTTGCAGCCAGTAATGGCGCCACATACTTGCTATCAATACTCGAACCTAGTATCACCACCTTTGAGCCTTCATTATTTGAAGCTTGTTGGATAATATTTGCGTAAACATGGGCATCAAAAGATGCATTGTGAGTTACATTTAAAACTTTATCAACTCCATAATTTCCTAATTCTGATGTATCACTGAGGTTAAATGTTAAAGCAGTTACACTACTTCCAAGTTTGTCCGCAACTGTTTTACCATAAGAAGCAACTTCTAAAGCGCTTTTCTTGAAGGTCCCGTTTTCGGATTCTATATATACTAATACTGACATATTTTTAAATAATTAAAATGTATTCTTAAATAACCTTTGCTTCATTATGCAGAAGATTGACTAACTCGTCCAAATTTTCAGGATCTACCAATTTTACGGCACCTTTTGCAGGAGGTTTTTCAAATTTGTTGATACTTGTTGCTATTGAAATTCCAATAGATTCAACTATCGTCAACGGTTTTTTACGTGCCATCATTATTCCTCTCATATTAGGAATTCGCAAATCACTCTCTTCTACCAAACCTTTTTGGCCACCAATGATTAATGGGAGAGTTGTTGACACAGTTTCTTTACCGCCATCAATTTCTCTAGTAACAGTTGCATTTGCATCCTCAATTTCAAGGCCGATACAATTGTTTATAAAATTTGATTTTAATATTCCAGCTAACATTCCTGCAACCATGCCACCGTTATAATCAATTGATTCACGACCAGCAATAACAAGATCATAGTCTCCATCTTGAACAACTTTGACCAATTCTTGCGCTACCTGTAAACCATCTTTGGCTTCAATATTTACACGAATTGCTGAGTCCGCTCCAATTGCAAGGGCTTTTCGTAATGTTGGCTCAGTTTCAGGACCTCCAACATTAACAACATCAACAGATGCACCTTGTTTCTCTTTAAACCACATGGCTCTGGTTAACCCAAATTCATCATTTGGATTAATAACAAATTGTACACCATTAGTGTCGAATTTACTGTTGTTGTCTGTGAAATTAATTTTGGAAGTTGTATCGGGAACATGACTGATACATACTAATATTTTCATTATATAATTTGATTAGAAATTTGAGGTTACGAAGGTAATGATTTTTCGAATAAATTACTATGCATGCATAATAAAATTTTGATTCCCTAATGATTACCTAGTTATACATTATATTACTATTTTTGCTATTCACGATTTTTCATACATATGAGAACAATTCAATTTAGAGAAGCCATTGCAGAAGCCATGAGCGAAGAAATGCGAAGAGATGAAAGCATTTATTTAATGGGAGAAGAAGTGGCGGAATACAATGGCGCATATAAAGCCTCAAAGGGCATGTTGGATGAGTTTGGAGCAAAGCGCGTTATTGATACACCTATTTCTGAGCTTGGTTTTGCTGGTGTCGCAATTGGTTCGACTATGACGGGAAACAGGCCAATTGTTGAATATATGACTTTTAACTTTTCGTTGGTGGGCATTGATCAAATTATCAATAATGCCGCAAAGATTAGACAAATGTCTGGAGGGCAGTTTAAATGTCCTATTGTGTTTAGAGGGCCCACAGCATCTGCTGGTCAATTGGGTGCCACGCACTCTCAGGCGTTTGAAAGTTGGTTTGCGAATACACCTGGATTGAAAGTTATTGTACCTTCAAATCCTTATGACGCCAAAGGTTTATTAAAGGCTGCAATCAGAGACGACGATCCTGTTATTTTCATGGAAAGTGAACAGATGTATGGCGACAAAGGTGAAGTTCCTGAGGGCGAATATGTATTACCTATTGGAGTAGCCGAAATTAAACGGGAAGGAACTGATGTTACAATCGTTTCATTCGGAAAAATTATTAAGGAAGTTTACAAAGCGGCCGATGAACTTGAAAAAGAAGGGATCTCATGTGAGATTATTGATTTGAGAACAGTTAAACCAATGGATCGTGACACCATTTTAAATTCGGTTAAGAAAACAAACAGATTGGTTATTCTGGAGGAGGCTTGGCCTTTTGGTAATGTATCAACAGAAATCACATATTTAGTACAATCTGAAGCCTTTGATTATTTAGATGCACCCGTCCAAAAAATAAATACAGCAGATACACCTGCTCCTTATTCTCCAGTTTTATTAGCAGAATGGCTGCCTAACCATGAAGATGTAATCAAGGCAGTAAAAAAAGTATTGTATAAATAAAATAGTTATTTTAACGTTATATAAACTTCGTTGGCTTTGTTGTTGATGAAGTTTTTTACTTTATGAAACATAGATTACTCTCATTATTACTTTGCTTAGGAATTGTTTCCGCTTTTAGTCAAACCAAAGTGAGTGGTTATGTTTATGATGAAAATATGGAAGGTGTTCCATTCGCTAATGTTATTTTCAAAAATTCTTCAGAGGGTACAATTACTAATGAAAATGGACGTTTTTATTTAGAATCTTCTGAAACTTGGGATACCTTAATTGTTTCTTTTATTGGCTATCAAACCCTTGAAATTCCATTAACTCAAAAAGTGAATTTTGATTTAAAATTCACACTAATTGAAGAGGCTTCTACCTTAGATGAGGTTCTAATAATTAGAGGTAAACAGTCTAAAAAAGCTATAGAAAACCCTGCCATCAATATTTTACAAAAAATATGGGAAAATAAACGGACTAATGGTGTAAAGAAGTTCAAACAATATGAATATGATAAATATGAAAAAGTTGAGTTCGATATCAATACTATTGATAGTTCATTAATAAAAAGCAAGTTTTTTAGAGGGATGGAATTTATCTTCGATCAAGTTGATACTTCCCGTGTTACAGGGAAGACTTATTTGCCTATGTTTATTAATGAAGCAGTTTCAAAAGTTTATGGCGACAATACATCCAACAAAGTAAAAGAGGTATTAAATGGAAACAAAAATTCAGGCTTTGAAGATAATCAAGTGATTATAGATTTTGTTGACGATTTATATTCAGATTTTAATGTGTATGATAATTATTTGAAGTTTTTTGATAAAAGTTTTGTGAGCCCATTATCACGAACTGGAGTTAATACATATAACTATGTGTTGGCAGACAGTGCATTTATTGAAAATAAATGGTGTTTCAATATTATTTATTATCCAAGACGAAAAAATGAATTGACTTTTAAAGGTGATTTTTGGGTAAATGATACCACGTATGCTGTAAAAGAAATCAATTTGCAAGCATCAAAAAGCGCAAATATAAATTGGGTTAAGGAGATTTACATTGAACAGGAATTTGATGTATTAAACGATTCCTTATTTCTTGTTAAGCGCGATTATATGCTTTCTGATTTTGCCTTTAGCAAGAAAGAAAAATCACGAGGCGTTTATGGTAAAAGAACCACTTTATATAATAATTACGTTTTTGATAAACCCAAAGAATCAAAATTCTATGATGAAGAGGTTTACGATTATGACAAAGATGTCTATGACAGAAGTGATGAGTTTTGGGAAACAAATAGGTTGGAAAAACTAAATAAAGATGAAAAAGGTGTCTATAAAATGTTAGATACACTGAAAACAGTAAAGAAATTTAAAAGGATTTACAATCTAGGAAGTATTTTGTCATCAGGTTATATTGAATTCACTAGCCTAAATTTAGATTATGGACCAATATTTTCAACTTTTGGCTATAATCAAGTGGAAGGATTGCGATTAAGAACTGGAGGAAGAACTTATTTTGGTCGAAATGATCTCTGGCGTATTGAGGGATTTACCGCATATGGTTTTAAAGACAAGAAATTTAAATACGGCATTTCTGGTAAATGGCTAATTGATAAAAAAAGTCGACTGATTATTTCAGGAGGCAATCGAAGAGATGTCGAACAAATTGGTGCAAGTTTAACAAACTCAACAGATGTACTTGGAAGGAGTCTAGCTTCATCAACTATAATTGGTAAAGGAGACAATGATAAGCTATCAAATATTAACTTGACTACATTGGCTTTAGAGATGGAACCTTGGCGAAATGTTGTATTTCGTCTAGGAGGAGATTATAGAACATTAGAATCGGCATCGCCAACATTTAGTCTTGATTATTTTGATAGCGATGCACCAAACGGAATTGCATCAAAAGTGAAACAATATGAAACCACCTTTTCACTATTCTACTTTCCTGGTCGTAAAATGACAGGATTCGGTGTAGAACGCCACGATGCCAATGATGATTATTCACGTCTTTTTGCTAGTATTAGTTTTGGGGATAAGGATGTATTTAATAGTGATTTTAATTATACCAAAGTACAATTCTCCTACACGCAACCATGGCAATTAGGAGGCTTTGGGTTACTTTATTCTACAATTGAGGCAGGTAAAACGTTTGGTGAGGTACCTTTAGGTCTTCTTAGTGTTGTGCCTGGGAACCAAACTTATTTTTCAATCTATAATACTTTTTCTCAATTGGATTTTTATGAATTTGTTACTGATACTTATACATCTTTAAATCTTCAACATAATTTTAACGGCCGATTGTTCTCCAGAATTCCTTGGCTACGTAAATTAAATCTTCGCGAAATAGTGAGTTTAAGAGGTGTATGGGGAGCGATTAGTGATGAAAACAAGGCCCTCAATGCTTCTGGATTATTGTATCAAGCACCAGAGGATAAAATTTACTATGAGTATAGCTTAGGAATTGGAAATATATTTAAAATATTGAGAATTGATTTTAACTTTAGAGGAAATTATCTCGAAAACCCTGATGCCAGAAAATTTGGTGTAACAGGAACCTTCGGTTTTCATTTTTAAAGTAGTAAATATTTTTTAATCTAATATTTCTTAATTAGATGTTCTATGTTGGCCTTATAAATACGACTTGAGCCATTTTCAAACTGATTGATATCATTCAACAATGTGTCAAAATTGAAATACTTACTTTTCTTTTTATTTACAGCACTTCTCTTACTTGTAAAATACAAAGTTTGAGTTGACATATTCACATAAGGACAATAATCAATACGATTGGAATTAACAGGAGTCCCTAGATTTTTAGCTGCAGTCCATTGATTGTTTTCGTCTTTAAAACTAATATACATATCGCCACCTCCAAAACCATCTTCGCGCTGATAACCACCAAAAATAAGAAAGTCTTCACCTGGAGAAATGAATGAATTGAATTCATAACCATTGGTATTTATGGCATCACCTAAAACTGTAGGTTCGTTATATGAATTACCATTCCAAATACTTACAAAAATATCATCTTTTGATTCAGAATTTGAGTTAGTTCTAGTAAAGTATAGATTTTTAGATTTTGAAACACTAGGATAATATTCATCTCCTTCTGAATTTACTGTAGACCCTATATTGATTGGTGATGACCACGCAGCATTTTTAGCACTTCTCTCCACATACCAAATGTCAAAATCTTTTAGTTTTTTTGAATCGTCAGTTGGTCGATTTGACACAAAATATAATCGTAATTCATTAGGCGATAAAAATGGTTCTAAATCGGTATAATCACCAGAGAAAGCGGCAATTTCAGGTTTTAACCAACTACCATTTTCTTTTTTAATCATTGTTATTATCGAAATCTCAGAAATAACACTTTGCATAGTAAAATAGGCTTCATCTTCTTGAACTGTTGTGGTGAAATCACGCACATTTGGATATTGAATAAATAAGTCAGGTAAAAAGGGTTGTACCTCCCCTTGACCTTGTAATAAATTACAACAAATTAGAGCTAATGCTAAAGTGAAAATTTTTGAATTCATGGAACAATTAATTTTGTATTAAAATAACAAAAATGAACGTACTTCTAATAAATTTAACATCATAACCTCATGCGATTAAAGGTAAACAGCTTTAGATTAAACTATTATTTAAAACATATTTGACTTTGATTATCAACATATTTTCCTATTTTTGCCGCGTTAAAAAAATAACTAAAACAACAACTAATCATGATGGATTTATTAGTAAAATTTTTACCTGTTTTTGGTGTGTTAGCATTACTATTTGTATTTGTAAAAAATGTTTGGGTATCAAAACAAGAGGTAGGTGATGCCAAAATGGCGAGAATAGCCAAGAATATTGCCGATGGTGCAATGTCTTTCTTAAAAGCCGAATATAAAATTCTAGCACTATTTGTTGCTGCAGTTGCAGTTCTATTATTCTTTAAAGGCCAGAATGAAGCTGGATCAAACGGGATGGTAGCAGTGTCTTTTGTAGTTGGAGCCATATGTTCTGCGCTAGCAGGATTTATTGGAATGAGAGTAGCAACAAAGGCAAACGTTAGAACAACGCAAGCTGCACGATCCTCATTAGGAAAGGCACTTGAAGTTGCTTTTGCAGGTGGTTCTGTAATGGGACTAGGTGTAGTTGGACTTGGTGTTTTAGGCTTAAGTGGTCTTTTTATGATATACAGCGCACAAGGTTGGGGAATTACTGAAGTTCTAAATGTACTATCTGGTTTCTCTCTTGGAGCATCATCTATAGCGTTATTTGCACGTGTTGGTGGTGGTATTTATACCAAAGCTGCTGATGTAGGTGCAGACTTAGTAGGTAAAGTTGAAGCTGGTATTCCTGAAGATCATCCATTAAATCCTGCCACGATTGCAGATAATGTTGGTGATAATGTTGGTGATGTAGCCGGAATGGGAGCTGATTTATTCGAATCTTATGTTGGATCAATTATAGGTACAATGGTTCTTGGTGCGTTTATTATTACACCAAATTTTGATGGCTTAGGTGCAGTTTATTTGCCATTAGCCTTGGCTGCGGTTGGCATTGTTATGTCAATTATAGGAACCTTCTTTGTTAAAGTTAAAGATGGAGGTTCTCCCCATGCAGCATTGAATATTGGTGAGTTTGGCTCTGCATTTTTAATGGTGATTGCATCTTATTTTATTATTACTGAAATGCTTCCTGCTGAAATTGAAGGCCTACCATTTGGAGCGATGGGCGTTTTCTGGGCAACTATAGCTGGTTTAATTGCTGGATTGTTAGTTGGTAAGGTAACGGAATATTATACAGGTACTGGTAAAAAACCGGTTAGAGATATTGTTAGACAATCTGAGACTGGTGCGGCTACAAACATAATTGCTGGATTAGGTGTAGGTATGATGTCTACAGCTATTCCAATTTTATTAATTGCTACTGCTATTTTAGTATCTCATCACTTTGCTGGTTTGTACGGAATCGCCATTGCTGCTGTAGGAATGCTGGCTAACACAGGTATTCAACTTGCTGTTGATGCATATGGACCAATTTCAGATAATGCTGGAGGTATTGCTGAAATGGCTGAATTACCAAGTGAAGTACGTGAACGTACAGATAAATTAGATGCTGTTGGTAATACAACTGCTGCTATTGGTAAAGGATTTGCAATTGCTTCTGCAGCATTGACTGCTCTAGCATTATTTGCTGCATTTATGAAAACAGCTGGAGTTGTGTCAATTGATGTGTCTCAACCAAAAATTATGGCTGGATTATTAGTTGGTGGTATGTTACCATTTGTATTTTCGGCTTTATCTATGAATGCCGTAGGTCGTGCTGCAATGGCAATGATCGAAGAGGTAAGACGTCAGTTTAGAGATATCCCTGCATTAAAAGCTGCATTAGAAGTAATGCGTAAATATGACTCAGATATGTCAAAAGCGTCAGATGAAGACAGAAAAATATTTGATGCTGCAGATGGTGTTGCCGAATACGATAAATGTGTCGCTATTTCGACGAAAGCATCTATAAAAGAAATGGTATTCCCAGGATTGTTAGCTATAGCAGTACCAGTGGCCGTTGGATTTATTGGAGGCGCAGAAATGTTAGGAGGACTTCTTGCAGGCGTTACAACTTGTGGTGTACTTATGGCTATCTTCCAATCCAATGCTGGAGGTGCTTGGGATAATGCCAAGAAAATGATAGAAGAACAAGGTCAAAAAGGAACCGATGCACATAAAGCTGCGGTTGTAGGAGATACAGTTGGTGATCCATTTAAGGATACATCAGGACCTTCATTAAATATCTTGTTAAAATTGATGTCTGTAGTGGCATTAGTGATTGCTCCTAGTATTGCTTTAACTGGAGATTCAGTGTCATCATATGCTGATACTGCTCAAAAAATGGAAGTTTCTAAAGAAGTAAAAGTAGCAATGGATAGTAATGATGATGGTACTGTAACAGCTGTGGTAACAACTACTTCAACCGAGAATGGGGAAGCATCTACTGATGAACAGACATTTGAGGGAACTGAAGAAGAAGTCAAAGCTGAGATTGCTAAACTTAAATCAGACGGAATTCATGAAGTGCATACTGATGCTAAAATGAAAACCAATGGTAAAGAAATGAAAGTAGAAATGGAAATGATGGAAGATGGAACTGCAAAAGCTACTGTCACAACTACTGAAATTTTAAATGGTAAAAGTGAAAGTTCTACTGAAGTAATTGAAGGAACCGAAGCTGAGGTAAAAGAGGCATTAGAAAAAATTAAGGATGCTGATGAAAAAGAAGGAATGGTTAAAAGAGTAATTAAGGAAGTAGAAGAAGTAAAAGAAGACAATTAGTCTTAAGATAAATCAATAAAAAGGCTCGCAATGCGAGCCTTTTTTAATTACGGAATATTTTAATTTCGTTCAAATTTATAGGTTTCTTGCTTATTCGTACTTATAGTTGTGGCATTATCACCTAGAGTTTCAGATTCGGTTGTATTTATCCTTAATATTAAAGATGTCTCCGTTAAATTAGAAATTCCAACAATGGTAAAAGTACCTTCCTGAATCAGTGTAATATTATTGCCGTTAATTGTCCATGTACCATCATCATCAAAGGTGTTAAAATCTGTAAACATATAAATGTCACCTTCATCAGTAATAATTGTATGATCTAAAAAATAAAACCCATCCAAGAAGTATTCATTTGGGTTTTCAGTAAAAACCATATTAAATTCCATTTTACCGCCAACACCAGTAAAATCATAAAATGAAACATCTTTAGGTGAAATTGTTGTTGTCCTGCCTTCAAACTCATAAGCAGTAGCATTCCATACTCCGGAAAGATCCGCTTGTACGGGAGATACAAAATTATCGCCATCATTTGAGCAAGTAAAAAGCGTAGATAACGCCATTACTAGTAGTAATTTTTTCATCTTTTCTTAGCATTTGTTATTTACTAAGTTAGCTTATTTCAAGGGAAAAGTAATAGATTTTGAAACTTTAACAAGTATTGAATCAAGATGGATTATCTATTGTAGACTTAAAAAAGACCGTGAATTTCAGCGTCAATTCTATTAATAACACTACCTAAATCTTCTGGAATATCAACAAAATCTAGATCATCAACGTCTATGATAAGAAGTTTGCCTTTAGAATATCCTGCTATCCAGGCCTCATAACGCTCATTAAGTCGGCTTAAATAGTCTATGCTAATGGAGTTTTCATAGTCACGACCACGTTTATGTATTTGTTTAACTAGATTTGGAATAGAACTCCTGAGGTAAATTAATAAATCTGGTCCTTTAACTAAAGATTCCATTAATTCAAAAAGGGAAGAATAATTTTCAAAATCCCTATTTGTCATTAATCCCATAGCGTGTAAATTCGGTGCAAAAATATGGGCATCCTCATAAATGGTTCGGTCTTGAATAATTTCCTTACCGCTTTGCCTAATTTGTAATACTTGACGAAAACGACTATTTAAAAAATACACCTGTAAGTTAAAACTCCAACGTTCCATCTGATTATAGAAATCATCCAAATAAGGATTATCTACCACATCTTCCAGTTGTGCTTCCCATTTGTAATGTTTCGCTAGTAATTTTGTGAGCGTCGTTTTCCCTGCGCCAATGTTTCCGGCAATCGCTACATGCATATTTTAATCTATTTTTAGTTGGAACTGGTGAAGTATTTCATCAGCGTAAATATACAAGGTTTCATTGGTTACTAAAAACTGATTTATTAACAATTCAGGTATTTTAATTGGAATAAATTCTTCCTTATTTTTAGCTTTAAAGAAAAGCAAATTACCTTTTTTAAGGACGATATTATCATTGCTTTCTACAATTTCAGAGTAGCCAGTATTCTCAATTTTGAAAATTAAACTTCCTGTGTAATTGTATTTATAAAGGTAATTATCAGTTAGTAGAAAAACGAAATTAAAATTACTCGTTAAATCTAATACGTCGCCTTTTGAAGGAAGAGTTTTCACCTTTGTTTTACGAGTTAAGTAATCAAAAAGTTCTAATTGTTGTGTGTTTTGATCATACAACCAAATGGCATTGTCGTTTCCTGTTGTGATATGAGTTACAACACGGAGAATCTTCAAACTATTAAAATCTACTTTAGTGATTTCTGCCAATCTGTTATCTAAAATTACAATAGAATTAAAATCACGATACAGCAGGTTTATTTTTAGAGGATTAAAAGTATTGGCAGAGGTAATGGTGCCTAACTGAACGTTGCTATAATTTTTAGATTCAAACTTGCCATATTTAAAAAACGCATCATTATTGAGATAGAATCTAGTATCAAAATTGTCAACTCCTATTAATTGATCAACCTTTAAAGGTGCGCTATTCAATAATTCTGTCTTAGCACTTGGTTGTGCAAATACGGAAGTTGCAAATATTAAAACAATGAATTTTATAAAACGCATATGAATTTGAAAAGTACGAAAATATAGGCACTTTTTAGCATATCAACTTATACCCAAATCCTCTAACGTTCACAATTTGAACAGTATTGTCTTGCTTCAATTTTTTTCTAAGTTTGGTAATAAAGACATCCATACTCCTCGCTGAGAAAAAATCGTCATTTCCCCAGAGCTTATTTAGAATAAGTGATCGCTCCAGTACGTCATTTTTGTTTTTAATTAAATGGTATAATAGATGGGCTTCCCGGTGAGTGAGTTGTGATTCTTGATCATTCTGATATCGCAATAATTGCTTCGGAAAATTAAAAGTGAATTGCCCAAATTTTAAAGTGTCTGATGTTTTTTGCAGTTTAGTTCTGTCGAGCAGATTATTTATTCTAACAATGAGCTCTTCCATACTAAAAGGTTTTTTTAAATAGTCATTGCCTCCAATGGTAAATCCTTCTACAACATCTTGTGTTTGAGATTTAGCCGTAAGAAATATGATTGGAATGGCATCATCTTCCATGCGAATTTCTTTGGCAAGTGTAAATCCATCTTTTTTAGGCATCATAACATCAAGAACTAATAGTTCTGGTTTCTCATTTTTATAAGTTTGAAACGCTTTCTCTCCATTCTCACATAGCAGCACTTTGAATTGCCTAGTTTCTAAACTTTCTTTGATAATTTGGCCAAGAGCCGGCTCATCTTCTGCTAATAATATGGTAATTAATTCATTCATTTTGGAAGTGAAATAACAAAAGTTGTAGTAGCATTTATATCAAGAAAAATTGTGCCTTCATGTTTTTCAACAATCGTTTTTGTATAATAGAGTCCAATACCAAACCCTTTAACATCATGCGTATTGCCTTTTGCTATTCGATAGAATTTTTCAAAAATTCGATCTTTATTTGCCTTTGAGATTGAATCGCCATTATCTGAAATTGAAACTGTAAATGAAAATGAATTCTGTTCTAAAGTGATTGTAATTTTATCGCCACCATATTTAATAGCATTATCAATTACATTGTTGATAGCATTTTCGAAATGAAATGGATCTACTTTAGCTATTATTTCAGAATCTGAAGTTATGAATTGTAATGATTTAGTCTCTGTCTGCAATTGGTGCTTTTTTGTGCAACTCTCAACCAGTTCTACAATGTTTATTGAATCTTTTGACAGGTGTAATGTTTCACTATCTAATGAAGCTGTTTCCAATAACTTTTCAACCATAATATTTAGTTTATCAAGTTGGTCACTAGACATACTTAAATATTTTTTTGTTTTTTCTTTATCATCAATAACATTAAAATTCTTAATACTTTCTAAGGCAACACCAATGGTTGCAATGGGTGTTTTAAATTCATGTGTGATATTGCTAATTAGATCATTTTTCACTTCAGATAATTGTTTCTGATGTTTGATGACTTTTAATAAATAAAATAAACATCCAATTACAGCTAATACAAGTAGGGTAGAAATTAGTATTCCAGATAAAATTCGTTTTAAAATAGTTTTGGTTGGATTGGTAAAATGTACAGATAATACGTTTCCATAGTGTATATAAGGTGATTTTGACGAAGAACTAAGTAAGGCCGTTTCAACTATCGTTTTATTTATTACATGTGTTTTTCGATTTAATTCTTCATACTGTAATCCATAGTTAACGCCTATCTTTTTTAGTTTTAACTGCTCAGAAAATAATGTATCAATTGCTTCTAAATTAAGACTATCATTCGTTAGAGAAACAATTACTCTGGAGGTAAGGGTTCTAAAATTATACTTGGTTACGGAATCTGCTGCAATATCCGTATTAATGGATCTGAGTTGCTGATGAGGTCTATTAAAAGTCCCGTTATGAGATTCTTTAAAAATTGTGTCACCATCAATAATCTGCATGTACGCAATGCCATTGTCATATTCAATATTTAATGAATCAAAAGATTTAAGTACTCTTTCTGGAAATTCAAATTGTTGAAGTAAGCTGTCTATTTGTTGATGACCCAAAGAATCAGATCTACCTGAATCAAATGCAAATGCAATGGTTTCATTCTGAGCTAATTTGGCATAGTAAGTTTCGATGGCAGTGTCTAAACTTAGTTGTACATCATTAATGAGCTGTTGTTTATTTGTGAGATAGTTTTTGTAATTCCAATATACTTGAATAGCAATTGTGGCTGCAATAACCGCAACAATCACATAAAGAATCCATGTGTATTTTCTGTTGTTCATGAATCAAATGTAAATGTTAAAATATTATAAAACCAATCGCTTAACACTCGTTAACACTCATTAACTGTAAATGTTGGAAAGGATTCCTTAATTTGTGCTGTAAAATTTAAAAATAATTGATTATGAAACATTTAGGTATTCTTGTCATGTTGGTCATCACTTTTGTAAGTACAAACACTTTTGCACAAGACTTTCAAGGTGAAGCAACGTATAAAACACATAGAAAATTTGATATTAAGTTAGATAGCTCTCAAATGAATTCGGATATGCATCAGCGAATGATGGATATGATGAAAAAGCAATTTGAAAAAACATTTATTCTGTCTTTCAACAAAAGTGAATCTTTATATAAAGAAGATAAACAACTAGAATCACCACAACCAACAGGTATGGTCATGGTTATGGTTGATGCAGGTGGATCAGATATCTTGTACAAGAACATGAAGGAAAATCGATTTGCTAGTCAAAATGATGTCTACGGAAAAATATTCTTGGTAAAAGATGAATTGCAAAAACACGATTGGCAATTATCAGCTGAGACAAAAAACATTGGAGATTATACCTGTTATAAGGCAACCATGACGCGTGAAGTTGAGCGAATGGAACGAGGCATCAGTGTCAATGGAGATAAAGAATTGAGTGATGAAGTTCATATGGAAGAAATTACTATCACTGCTTGGTACACACCAGACATTCCTGTCAATAATGGGCCAAGAAATTATCATGGACTTCCTGGGCTAATTCTTGAAATAAACGATGGTAATCAAACCATTATGTGCAGTAAAATAGTCTTAAATCCAGATGACAAAGTTTCTATTTCAGAGCCAACCAAAGGCAAAAAAGTAGATCAAAAAGCCTATGATGAAATTATGGCGAAAAAAGCTAAAGAAATGCGCGAACGCTATGATTCAGATCGAGGAAATGGAGATGGGATCGAAATAAAAATCAGAGGTTAGAATTGTGATTATTTTAACTTAAAACGGCTAAACTTTGTTTGTTTTCTAAAGTCTAATACTAGTTAAATAAAAGTTAACACAAGTTTTTTTAATAAATAACATCTAAATTAAAAAGACAATGATTTACTTTTACTAGAGATTAAAGCAAGACATAATGAAAACAACAAAAAATTCTATCAAATTAATTATTAGCTGTTTAGCACTTTTTATTTCAGTTGTTGCCAGCGCACAAGACTTCCAAGGCGAAGCATATTATTTTTCAAAGACGACCATAGATATGGAGAATTTTGGAGGTAGAGAGATGAGTCCAGATATGAAAGCTCAAATCGCTGAACGTATGAAGAGCATGTTCGAAAAAACATATGTGTTAGTTTTCAATAGAGAAGAATCATCATACAATGAAGAAGAGAAATTGGAAGCGCCAGGAAGAGGTGGAGGATTTGGTGGAATGATGGGTAGTTTTACTGCAGGACCACAATATAAAAACATTAAGGAACAAAAGCTTATACAGGAGCAAGAGTTCTTTGGGAAGCAATTCCTAATAAATGATGAATTACCAAAATTAGAATGGAAAATGGGCACTGAAACAAAACAAATTGGTCAGTATACCTGCTTTAAGGCAACTGCAATTAAAAAGGTGGATGAAATGGATTTTAGAAGTATGAGAGGCCGAAATAGAGGTGATGATGAAAAAAAGGAAGGCGAAGAATCAGCAGATTCAACTAAAACAAATGATCCAATGGATGAAATTGAAGTTCCAAAGGAAATTGAAATAACCGCATGGTATACACCCCAAATTCCGGTTAACCAAGGACCAGGTGAGTATTGGGGACTTCCTGGACTGATCCTTGAAGTAAGTGCAGATAGAACCACAATTTTATGTTCTAAAATAGTATTAAATCCAGCAGAAAAAGAAGCTATTAAAATGCCAACAAAAGGGAAGCCAGTCACAAGGCAAGAGTACAATGATATCATGAAACAGAAAATGGAAGAGATGCGTGAAATGTATGGTGGTAGAAATAGAGGTGGCCGATTTAGACGAGGAGGTAACTAATAGTAAAAGACTGTTTGTAATAACCTAACAATCAAAAAACAAAATCATGAAGTATTTCGTAACACTAGCACTGCTATTTGCAGTTAGTACTTCCTTTGCTCAAGTGAGAGTAGAAGGTGTTGTAAAAGACAGTATTGGTACACCTTTGGAACTGGCAAATATAATTGCCATCAATCAAGATACTAAAACGATGGATAGCTATGCCATAACTAATGACGTAGGTAAATTTCGTCTTGATTTAAAAAGCAACTCAAATTATAGTATTCAAGTGAGTTATATTGGTATGAAAACAGCCAATGAAATTCTAAAAACTACATCAGAAAATATTACTAAAGATTTTACCTTACTAAACGATAATACCTTGGCAGAAGTCGAATTAACATATGAAATGCCAGTTTCTATTAAAGGTGATACTTTGGTTTATAATGCTGATTCTTTTAAAGATGGCACTGAGCGTAAATTAGAAGATGTGCTTAAAAAATTACCAGGAGTAGATATAAATGACGATGGTGAGATTGAAGTAGAAGGGAAAGTGGTCAATAAAGTAATGGTAGATGGGAAGGATTTCTTTGATGGTGATTCAAAACTTGCAACAAAAAATATCCCTTCTAATGCTGTAGATAAAGTACAAGTTCTTAAGAACTATTCTGAAGTAGGTCAATTAAGTGGAGTTACCAACAATCAAGATAATATTGCACTTAATATCAAACTTAAAGAAGGGAAGAAAAATTTCTGGTTTGGTAATGTGACAGCTGGTGGTGGTTCGGGAGATATTGACGAGTTGTATTTGGTTCAGCCAAAGTTGTTTTATTACAGTCCAAAATACAGCGTCAATATTATTGGTGATTTAAATAATATTGGTGAAATTGCTTTTACTAGACGTGATTATTTTAATTTTTCGGGCGGTTTTAGAATGCCTAGTCGTCAAAGTGGAACCAACATTAATTTAGGTAGTAATAGTCTTGGATTCTTGACACTTCAGAATAATCGAGCTAAAGCTATCAACACCAAATTTGGAGCAGCTAACTTTAGTTGGGCCGCAAATAAAGCATTAGATATTAGCGGATTTGCTATTTTCTCAAATAGTAAAAACGAACTCCAAGAAAATAGAGATGTTCAGTATACCGATCCAGATCTTGGAATACCTGATGAGAGTACGTCAAGTAACACTATTCAACGTAGTGATTTGGGCATGTTAAAACTTTCAGCGAAATATAAACCAAACGTTAATAACCAATTAGATTACGACATCTTAGGAAGAGTATCGAAAGAGTCTCAAGATCAAGGTTTTTTCTCTTCTGTAATTGGTGATATTGATCAGTTGGAAGATACAAGTCCATATAGTATCAATCAAAATCTAAATTATTACTATACACTTAATGAAAATAACATTTTTGCTTTAGAGGTACAACATTTACTACAGGATGAAGATCCTTTCTATAATGCACTTTTAGAAAATGACCCTGCTAATAATAATAATCCTGATCCAACGCTTAGAGATTCTTATGATAATACCGCAGCCAATTTAGGTCTTGACGGATCGCAAATGAGCTATAATATTGCTCAAGAAAAACGTGTAAAATCAAATCAGTTTGATGCTAAACTAGATTATTGGAACGTTTTGAATACAAAAAGTAATTTAAATTTTACATTAGGAACCATTCTTAGTAATCAGCAATTTGATTCTAATTTGTTCCAATTATTAGATAATAATACTGTATTCAACCCTACACCAACTATCAATAATGGTGAAGATACTAATGACATTGAATATAATTTTGCTGATGTGTATTTAGGTGTACATTACCGATTAAAATCTGGAATATTCACTTTTACTCCTGGTGTTTCAGGTCATGTTTATAGCGCCAAGAATACTCAGTTTAGTACAAAAACAACGGATAATTTCTTTAGAGTACTTCCTGATTTCAATATGAGAATGCAGTTAAAAAAGAGCGAAAATCTCAATTTGAACTATCGAATGCAAACACAATTTACAGATGTCAACAGATTTGCACGAGGATTGGTCTTAAATAACTATAATTCAATATATGCAGGAAATCCAGATTTGGAAAGTGCACTTTCTCATAATGTCAATTTATCATATTTTAGTTTTAATATGTTTAATTATACAAATGTATTTGCAAATGTTAGTTACAGTAAAAGCATTGACAATATTAGAACTTCTTCTAATTTTGAACCTGGTAGCGTAATAAGTATAGGATCACCTTTTAATTCAGGATTTGCAGATGAAAGCGTTAATGTGAGTGGTCGTTTTCAACGGACCTTTGGAAAAATTAGAACAACTTTGAATGGTAATTTTAATTATTCAAAATTTAATCAATTTATTCAAAATCAAAGATCGGTCAATGAGAGCTATTCGCAAACTTATAGAGCTCAAGTAAGGACTAATTATAGGAAGGCACCTAATTTAGAAATTGGATATCGTTACAGTATTCAGGATAATAACCAAGGAATGAGCAATACAAAGTTTTTCACCAATGCTCCTTCAGTTGAATTGGATGCATTAATTTGGAATAAATTCACGTTTAGAACAGATTATACTTACAATAATTTCAGTGATGAAGCAGGAACAATAAATGATTATGAATTCTGGAATGCCTCATTATCCTATAGAAAAAACAAGGATGCAAAATTGGAGTATGAAGTAAAGGCTACAAACTTGCTAAACACAGTCTCACAAAACCAAAGTAGCACAGGCAACATCTCAGTGAGTGCTACAGAATACTTTATTCAACCGCGATTCATAACCTTTAGATTACGATACGAACTTTAAAATTAAAGCCAACTTTTTTTGGTTGGCTTTTTTGTTAAAACTTATACTTTTTAGTGAATAAACACATAGAATTAATTAATTTGCCAGCTTATATTTTTTATAACAAAAAGCAATTAATAAAATGAAATTTACAATTAAAATATTCCTTGCAATTGCACTTCTCAATTTTGGAATAGCAACGGGCCAGAATGGTGATCCAGTCATAGAAAGCATTGTTAAAGAAGCCACTCAAAATTCACATCTCGAGAAATATGCACATCATCTATTAGATGTAATAGGTCCAAGACTTGTTGGAACACCAGAGCTAAAAAAATCGCACGATTGGATCGTTGAAACCTATAAAGCGTTGGGCATTGAAGCTAGAAATGAACAATGGGGTGAATGGCGAGGTTGGCAAAGAGGCATTACACATATCGATATGGTAAGCCCTAGAACTCAATCACTTATTGGAATGCAATTAGCATGGAGTCCGAGTACTACGGACAAAGGGGTTTCTGGTGGAGTGGCTATCATTCCTGATTTTGAGAATAAAGCTGCATTTGAATCATGGTTACCCTCGGTTAAAGGTAAGTTTGTTATGAGCATGATGAAGCAGCCAACAGGTCGACCTGATTATAATTGGGAAGAATGGGCCACTGAAGAATCTTTCGCTAATATGAAAAATGAAAGGGATAGTTTAACAAGTGCTTGGTCTAAGAATTTGAGCAGAATTGGTTATAATTATGGAAGTTATAGGTTAAACGCCGAGGGATTTAGAAAAATTGAGGAAGCTGGTGCTGTAGGTGTATTGTCTAGTAGATGGTCTAAGGGATTTGGTGCTAATCGGATATTCAATTCTTATTCAAAAACGATTCCTACTATAGATTTAAGATTAGAAGATTATACAATGTTATATCGAATGGTTGAAAATGGTACTGAACCTGTCATTAATCTTGTTTCCAAATCAAAGGAATTGGGAAATGTACCAACATTCAATACAATTGGTGAAATTAAGGGCTCAGAAAAACCAAACGAATATGTAATGCTTTCGGCACACCTTGATACCTGGGACGGTGCTACAGGAGCAACAGACAATGGTACTGGAACTATTGTTATGATGGAAGCCATGCGATTATTAAAGAAATTTTACCCTAATCCAAAACGTACAATTTTAGTTGGTCATTGGAGTAGCGAAGAGCAAGGTCTAAATGGGTCTCGAGCTTTTGTTGAAGATCACCCAGATATTGTAAATAATCTACAAGCCTTATTTAATCAAGATAATGGTACAGGTCGTGTAACCACAATAGATGGCTCTGGTTTTTTATATTCTTATGAGTTTATAAATAGGTGGTTAGAGCCTGTTCCAAGAAGTATAAAGCAACATATTGAAACTAATTTTCCTGGTATGCCAACAGGCGGAGGCTCAGATCATTCATCATTTCTTGCTGCGGAGGCTCCAGGTTTTAGATTATCCTCATTAAGTTGGAACTATAATAATTATACTTGGCATACTAATATAGATACGTATGACAAAATTGTTTTCGATGATGTTCGGAATAATGCAATTCTGACAGCAATATTAGCATATATGGCTAGTGAAGACAATAAGACATTTCCGAGAGAAAAGCGAGTTATGCCAATTAGTAGAAGAACTGGAAAGCAAGCTGAATGGCCAACAAAACGATTGCCAAATAGAAAAGGCGGTCAAGACTAAACAAATAAAAAAGCCTTCTAAAAGAGAAGGCTTTTTTATTGCTAATTTATAATTTTAGAGTTGAAATGCCGCTTTCACTTTTTCTACATAATCTAACTTTTCCCAGGTAAACAATTCAACTTCCATAGTTTTTGAATCGCCATATGGCTGCTCAAATGTTTTGCTAACCACTTCATTCGCCCTACCCATATGTCCATATGCAGCAGTTTCACTATACATCGGTTGGCGCAATTTAAGACGACGTTCTATAGCAACTGGTCGCATATCAAAAATGTCTTTTACTTTTTCAGAGATCTCACTATCAGTCATATTAAAGGCACAAGTACCATATGTATCTACCAAAATAGAGGTTGGCTGTACAACACCAATTGCGTAACTTACTTGTACAAGGATTTCATCACAAACGCCTGCAGCGACTAAATTTTTCGCTATATGACGAGTTGCATAGGCAGCACTTCTATCAACCTTGCTTGGATCTTTTCCGGAAAAAGCACCGCCTCCATGTGCACCTTTACCACCATAGGTATCTACAATTATTTTGCGTCCAGTTAATCCTGTATCTCCATGAGGCCCACCAATGACAAACTTTCCTGTTGGATTAATATGATAGGTGATATCATCATTGAATAATTTCTGAATATCATGCGGTAATTTTGTAATTACTCTTGGCATTAATATGTCAACAATATCTTTCCTAATTTTAGCAAGCATGATTTCGTCTGAATCGAAATCGTCATGCTGAGTTGAGACTACAATGGCATCAATTCGTTGAGGTATGTTGCCATCACTATACTCAATAGTTACCTGACTTTTTGAATCTGGACGTAAGTAAGTAATCTCTTTATTTTCTCTCCTTAAATCAGCAAGTTCGATTAGAATTTTATGTGAAAGATCTAAAGCCAAAGGCATATAATTTTCTGTTTCTCGTGAGGCATAACCAAACATCATACCTTGATCACCAGCACCTTGCTCTTCTCTGTCTTCTCGATCAACACCTCTGTTTATATCTTCAGACTGTTCATGGATTGCAGAAAAAACACCACATGAATTGCCATCAAACATATATTCACTTTTGGTGTATCCAATTTTATTAATTGTATCTCTTGCAATTTTCTGAACATCTAAATAGGTATTCGATTTAACTTCGCCAGCCAATACAACTTGTCCAGTTGTAACTAAGGTTTCACAAGCAACTTTTGAATCTGGATCAAAGGCTAAAAAATTATCAATAAGGGCATCACTAATTTGATCTGCCACTTTATCTGGGTGTCCTTCAGAAACACTTTCTGAAGTGAATAAATATGCCATAAGTTTTACTTTATTAAGAAGATTTGACGAGTGCCAGAACGATAATTAAATCACTATTATTTTTAGCATTTTTTTTTGAGGTTGCAATCAGTCAAATCTTTCCTCTCAAAATTCATGGCAAATGTAAATATTATAATAGAATCAAAAAAAAGAAATCAAATAAATTGAATAATCTTAATAGAATTGAACCATTCAGGGCGTTTGCAATTACTACTCTTTTTAATACTAAACACTGAACATCATAATAATATTAATATAACGGGCAGTAAATCAATTAATTAACGCAAATTGATTGCGATTGAATTTAGCTGTATTTTCTAAAAAAGTTGTTTAAGAAGGTTCAGATAGAATAAATTCGAATTATAGAAGGATTAAAAAATGTATTACAGTAACAAAAGCGTGGTGTTTTATAACGGCAATTTTACAAAGGCCAAAGATACAATGACAAATTCATATAGCCAATCCATACATTACGGCAACGGTGTATTTGAAGGAATTAGGTCGTATAAAACTGCTGAAGGAGCAAAGATATTTAAGCCTGTTGAACACTTTAAACGATTAAAGTATGGAGCAAGGGTTATGGATATTAATTTTGATTATTCAATAGATGAACTTATCGAAATAACTTATAATCTCTTAAAACAGAACAATTTAGAAGATGCCTATATAAGACCACTGATTACCACTGGTGCCAACATGTCGCTTCTTACATCAGAAGAAACTCATTTTTATATACAATGTTGGGAATGGGGGAAATACATGGGAGATAAACTACTTCGTGTAAAAACGTCCAAATTTCAGAGACCAAATCCTAAATCATGTTTTGTTGAAGCAAAAGTAACTGGACATTATGTAAATTCAATCCTGTCGACCAATGAAGCTAAAAAAGAAGATTATGATGAGGGTTTACTTCTTGATATGAATGGTAATATCGCAGAAAGTTCAGGAGCAAATATATTCATGGAAAAAGATGGAAAACTCTATACACCTCCAAAAGGACATATTATGCCAGGAATTACACGTTCTACAATTATTGAAATTTGCCAGCAAAAAGGAATTTCTATTCAAGAAAAACACTTTTCTCTTGAAGAATTGAAAAAGGCAGATAGTGCTTTTTTTACGGGAACTGCTGCTGAGGTTGTGGGACTAAAATCCTTAGATGAATACATATTTCCAATGAATTGGAATGACTCTCTTGGAAATGAATTAATGCATTTGTATAAACAAGAAGTTTTGGGACTATCCAATAATAAACTTTCCAAAGCAGTATGAATACATTGAACAAATACAGTAAAACGGTAACTCAAGATCCTACACAACCAGCGGCTCAGGCTATGCTTCACGCCATTGGATTAACAACTGAGGATTTTACAAAACCATTTGTTGGAATCGCAAGTACCGGTTATGAAGGCAATCCTTGTAATATGCATCTAAATGATTTGGCCAAGTTAGCCAAACAAGGTACTAAGAATCAAGATATTGTCGGCCTAATTTTTAACACGATAGGCGTGAGTGATGGTATCTCAATGGGCACGCCAGGAATGCGCTATTCGTTACCTTCAAGAGATATTATTGCTGATTCCATGGAGACCGTAGTTCAAGCCATGAGTTATGATGGGTTGATCACTGTGGTTGGTTGCGATAAAAATATGCCTGGAGCACTTATGGCTATGATTCGACTTAATCGACCATCAATATTAGTTTATGGTGGAACGATAGACTCTGGATGTCACGAAGGAAAAAAGTTGGATGTTGTCTCTGCGTTCGAAGCTTGGGGAAGTAAAGTTGCAGGTACTATGACAGATACAGAATTCAAACAAGTGATTGAAAAGGCATGTCCTGGAGCAGGAGCCTGTGGAGGTATGTACACGGCTAACACAATGGCATCAGCTATTGAAGCCCTTGGAATGGCCTTGCCATATAATTCTTCAAATCCCGCCACAGGAAAGGAGAAAACAGAAGATGCAATTGCAGCTGGTGAAGCCATGCGATTACTTTTAGAAAAAGATATTAAGCCTTCTGATATTGTTACTAGAAAATCACTAGAAAATGCTATTAGATTGGTAACTGTTCTTGGTGGCTCCACAAATGCCGTTCTACATTTTTTGGCTATTGCTCGAGCGGCTCAGATTGATTTTACACTTGAAGACTTTCAGAAAATAAGCGATAATACACCATTTCTAGCAGATCTTAAACCTAGTGGAAAGTATCTTATGGAAGACGTTCATGCCGTTGGTGGAATACCGGCAGTATTAAAATATCTCTTAAAAAAAGGACTACTTCATGGTGAATGTTTGACAGTAACAGGTAAGTCATTAGCTGAAAATTTATTAGATATAGATGATTTGAAAGAAGGTCAAGATGTTATAAAACCAATAGAACAACCAATTAAAATGTCAGGGCATCTAAGAATGCTTTATGGCAATTTAGCACCAGACGGGAGTGTTGCAAAAATTACTGGAAAGGAAGGATTGTTTTTCTCTGGAAAAGCAAAAGTTTTTGACAATGAGTTTGAAGCCAATGACGGTATTCGTGACGGTAAAGTCAAGAAAGGAGATGTTGTAGTTATTCGTTATGAAGGACCTAAAGGTGGACCAGGAATGCCTGAGATGTTAAAACCAACTTCTGCAATTATGGGTGCAGGATTGGGAAATGAAGTTGCATTAATTACAGATGGTAGATTTTCAGGAGGAACTCATGGCTTTGTGGTTGGTCATATCACACCTGAAGCTCAAGAAGGTGGAGCCATTGCTTTAGTGAAAGATGGAGATATCATAACAATTGATGCCAATACAAACACCATTTCATTAGAAATTGAAAATGAAGAATTAAAATTGAGAAAATCTCTGTGGAAAGCACCTAGTTTAAAATTTAAGAGAGGAGTGCTTTATAAATATGCTAAAACCGTCTCCTCGGCCTCAAAAGGATGTGTAACAGATGAATTCTAAAAACAAAACTATGGAAACGCAAACCGTAATTAAATCAAAAACCCAAGTTTCAAAAACTGAGCGTCTTACTGGTAGTGAGGCTGTGGTTAAGTGTTTATTGGCAGAAGGCGTAGATGTACTGTATGGCTACCCTGGAGGTGCTATTATGCCAGTATATGATGAACTCTATAAGTATCAAGATAAAATTCATCATGTATTAACACGTCATGAGCAAGGAGCAACACATGCTGCACAAGGCTATGCGAGAATATCAGGTAAAGTAGGAGTTGCTATTGCAACATCTGGTCCTGGTGCAACAAATCTCATTACTGGAATTGCTGATGCGCAAATTGATTCAACACCTATGGTCTGTATCACGGGACAAGTAGGATCACATTTGTTAGGAAGTGATGCGTTTCAAGAAACAGATATAGTGGGAATTTCAACTCCAGTTACAAAATGGAATCATCAAATAACCAGTGCTGCTGAAATTCCTGAAGTGATGGCTAAGGCATTTTATATTGCAAAAAGCGGACGCCCAGGTCCAGTTTTGATTGATATTACGAAAGATGCACAATTTGAAGAATTCGATTTTTTATATGAAAAGTGTACAGGGATAAGAAGTTATAAACCAACACCAGTCGTTGAATTATCTTCGGTTCAAGCAGCCGCAGAATTAATAAATTCTGCCAAAAGCCCCCTTATTGTTTGGGGCCAAGGTATTATTCTAGGTCAAGCAGAGAATGAACTAAAAGAAGTTGTTGAAAAAGCAGGAATTCCTTCAGCATGGACTATTCTTGGTGCTTCAGCAATTCCAACGTCACATCCATTAAATGTTGGAATGGTTGGTATGCACGGTAATTATGCGCCGAATAAATTAACCAATGAATGTGATTTATTAATTGCTATAGGCATGCGTTTTGATGATCGGGTAACAGGTAATCTTGAATCTTATGCTAAACAAGCAAAAATTATTCATTTTGAAATTGATCCAGCAGAAGTCAATAAAAATGTAAAAGTTGACATTGCTGTACTTGGTGATGCTAAGGAAAGCTTGTCAAAACTTTTACCATTATTAAAGCCAAATTCACATCCTGACTGGCATCAGAGATTTAAAGAGTTATACGAAATTGAATATGAAAAAGTCATAAAAAATGATCTTCATCCTAAAAAAGAGGGCCTTACTATGGGTGAAGTTTTAAAAGAAATTAATGCTAAAAGTAAAGGTAGTGCCGCAATCGTTTCAGATGTAGGTCAACATCAGATGGTAGCTTGTCGCTATGCAGAATTTAATCAAACTAAAAGTAATATCACCTCTGGTGGATTAGGAACAATGGGATTTGCGTTGCCAGCAGCCATAGGTGCTAAAATGGCAGCACCAGAACGCGATGTGATTGCTATTATAGGAGATGGAGGTTATCAAATGACAATTCAAGAATTAGGGACCATATTTCAAACCAAGGTTCCCGTTAAAATTGTTGTATTGAATAACGAATTTCTGGGAATGGTACGTCAATGGCAACAATTATTTTTTGATAAACGCTATGCATCTACAGAACTGGTTAATCCGGATTTTGTTGCTATTGCCAAAGGGTATTACGTCCAAGCAAAGAAGGTTACTAAGCGAGAAGAACTTGAAGCTGCTGTGGCAGAAATGATGGCTTGTAAAGACGCCTATTTTTTAGAAGTCTGTGTTGAAAAAGAAGACAATGTATTTCCAATGATTCCATCAGGAGCCTCGGTTTCAGATATAAGATTAGACTAATTATGGAAAATAATAATAAATTATTTACGGTTTCGGTTTACACTGAAAATAATATTGGATTGCTAAATCGAATTTCAGCAATCTTTCAACGACGACACATCAATATTGAAAGTATTAACTCATCTAATTCGGAGATAGACGGTGTTTCAAGATTTACAATATTGGTAAATATTTCAGAAGAGAAAATGAAGAAGATTATTGGTCAAATTGAAAAGCAGGTAGAAGTAATAAAGGCTTATTATCATACTGATGAAGAAACAATTTATCAAGAATCTTGCTTGTTTAAAATCAAATCTGATTTGTTATTCAACCAGCGACAAATTCAGAATATCGTTAAAGAGAGTAATGCTCGAATCGTAACAGTTAATAAAGAATTTTTCGTGCTTGAAAAATCAGGACGAAAAAGTGAAGTTGAACTCTTACATCAGGAACTTAGTGTTTTTGGCATTATGCAGTTTGTTCGTTCAGGACGAATTGCCGTGACAAAAGACGAAATGAGAATAACAGAAATGCTAGAAGCATTCAATAATTAATATTAGAAAAATGGCAAATTATTTTAATTCCCTTACACTTAGACAGCAATTAGACCTGTTGTCAAAATGCAGATTTATGAATGCTTCAGAATTCACCAATGGTATCGAGGCATTAAAAAACAAAAAAATAGTAATAGTAGGTTGTGGTGCCCAAGGATTTAATCAGGGCCTCAACATGAGAGATTCGGGTTTGGATATATCATATGCATTACGAGACCAATCAATCGCAGAAAAACGCCCATCTTATAAAACTGCTGTAGATAATGGTTTTAAGGTAGGTTCTTATCAAGAAATGATACCTTCAGCAGATCTGGTATTAAATCTCACACCAGACAAACAACATTCATCTGTGGTTGATGCAGTTATGCCACTTATGAAACAAGGCGCAACATTATCGTATTCACATGGCTTCAATATTGTAGAAGAGGGCAAAAAAATTCGGAAAGATATTACAGTAATTATGGTGGCACCTAAATGTCCGGGAACAGAGGTTCGTGAAGAATACCTTAGAGGATTTGGAGTACCGACTTTAATAGCTGTACATCCCGAAAACGATCCCGAAAGCAAAGGTTGGGATCAAGCCAAGGCATACGCTGTTGCAACTGGAGGGCATCGTGCCGGTGTTCTTGAATCATCTTTTGTAGCTGAAGTTAAAAGTGATTTAATGGGTGAACAAACCATCCTTTGTGGCGTTCTTCAAACGGCTTCAATTTTATGTTTTGATAAAATGGTTGAAGAAAACGTTAACCCTAATTATGCGGCTAAATTATTGCAGTTTGGTTGGGAAACAATTACTGAGGCACTTAAGCATGGTGGGATTACCAATATGATGGACAGATTATCAAATCCTTCCAAAATTAAGGCTTACCATTTATCCGAAGAATTGAAAACAATACTTAAGCCTTTATTCCAAAAGCAAATGGATAACATTATGTCTGGTTATTTTTCTGAAGTCATGATCAATGATTGGGGAAATAATGATCAAGATTTATTTAAATGGCGAAATGAAACTGGTGAAACAGCTTTTGAAAAAACTCCTATTAGTACTGAACATATTTCTGATCAAGAATTTTTTGATAACGGAATCTTAATGGTTGCTTTTGTTAGAGCCGGGGTTGAATTAGCTTTTGAAACAATGGTAAGTTCTGGCATTGTTGAAGAATCAGCATACTATGAGTCACTTCATGAACTGCCACTTATAGCAAATTTAGTGGCAAGAAAGAAATTATATGAAATGAATCACATTATTTCTGATACTGCGGAGTATGGGTGCTATTTGTTTTCCCAGGATGCTAAACCTTTACTCGAAGATTTTATGAATACTGTTTCAGTCGAAGTTATAGGAAATGCTGGCAAATCATTAATCGCAGTTGATAATGTTGAATTAATTGAAGTAAATCATGCCATTAGAAATCATCCTATTGAAGCAACAGGACAAGTGCTACGAAAGGCAATGACAGCAATGAAAAAAGTAAAAAGAGAATCACAAAAAGAAACTGCATTAGCCTAACATTATGCAATCAACACTCACATACATTCCAGAGGTAAAGGATGTACAATTAGCATCTAAAAAACTTGAGAACGTAGTTTTAAAAACGCCATTAATTTTGAATGAACGTTATTCAAAACAGTTTGGATGTCATGTGCATTTTAAGAGAGAGGACTTGCAGCAAGTTCGCTCTTATAAAATTAGAGGCGCTTATAATAAAATGTCTTCACTTTCAGATAATGAGATTGAAAACGGAATAGTATGTGCAAGCGCGGGTAATCATGCTCAGGGTGTAGCTTTATCATGTAAATTATTGAAAATTAATGGTACAATATATATGCCTGCACCTACACCAAAACAAAAGGTAGATCAGGTAGAACTATTTGGTGAAGATTTTATTCATGTAGTTTTGGAAGGTGACACATTTGATGATTCCTACCATCTTGCAATGCTTGAATGCGAACGCCTAAATAAAACATTTATTCATCCTTTTAATGATGAAAAAGTAATAGAAGGACAGGCAACTGTTGGATTAGAAATTTTGAATCAGACTAACAATCCTATTGATTTTGTATTTATACCTGTTGGAGGAGGAGGACTAGCTTCAGGATTGTCTAGCATGTTTAAAAAACTTTCTCCTCATACTAAAATTATAGGTGTCGAACCAGAAGGTGCTCCATCAATGTCTATTGCCTTTGAAAAAAACAGGGTTGTTGATCTTAAAAAAATTGAAAAATTTGTAGATGGCGCCGCTGTAAGACGTGTAGGCAACGTGACATTTCCAATTTGTAAGGAGAATCTTGATGCAATGATAACCGTTCCTGAAGGCAAAATTTGCAAAACAATACTAGAATTGTATAACAAGGATGCCATTATTGTAGAACCTGCTGGAGCCTTGAGTATTGCAGCTCTTGATTTTTATACCGAAGAATTAAAGGGTAAAAATGTGGTTTGTCTTGTGAGTGGTAGCAATAATGATATTACACGTATGCCGGAAATTAAAGAACGCGCTTTAGTTTACACGAATTTGAAGCATTATTTTATCATTAAATTTCCACAGAGAGCGGGTGCTTTACGTGAATTTGTAGCTGAAATTTTAGGCCCAAATGATGATATTACACATTTTCAATATACCAAAAAGGCAAATCGTAATAATGACGTTGCCGTAGTAGGAATTCAATTAAAATCTGACACCGATTTTGACCCTTTGGTTACTAAAATGAAATTGAATAATTTTTTTGGCGACTATTTAAATGATAAACCTGACTTATTTCAATTTTTAGTCTAATAAGTAACAATATGAGCACAGTAATTGAGAAACCATTCATACCAGAACAATTTAGAATTACCTCATTAGTCGAACAAAATACATACTTGGTTAATGGTGAATTAAAATCATGGTTAGGAGAAACAGCTGAAGTGTATTCTACTATTTCTTCAACTATAGAGTATAAACCAACCTTGTTAGGAACCATTCCACAATTAGGTGAAACAGAAGCACTGGAGGCATTAGATGCAGCGAGTTCTGCATATGATAAAGGTCAAGGCTTATGGCCCACAATGAAGGTATCTGAACGCATTGCTTGTATGGTGAAGTTTGTTGAACAAATGAAGACCAAACGAGACGAGATTGTAAAACTATTGATGTGGGAAATTGGAAAAAATTTACCTGATTCTGAGAAAGAGTTTGATCGAACAGTTGATTACATATATGATACCATTGAAGATTACAAACAAATGGATCGAAGTAGCGCTAAGTTTGAAAAAAGCGGAGGTGTAAGAGCTCATATTAGACGAGGACCTTTGGGTGTAGTATTGTGCTTAGGACCCTATAATTATCCGCTAAACGAAACCTTTTGTTTGTTGATTCCTGCATTGATCATGGGAAATACAACTATTTTTAAACCAGCGAAATTTGGGGTTTTACTTATTTCGCCATTATTAGAAGCCTTCCAAAATAGTTTCCCAAAAGGGGTTGTAAATATAATATATGGTCGTGGACGCGTATTAGCCACACCAATAATGGCATCAGGTAAAATAGATGTTTTGGCACTCATTGGAAATAGTAAGTCTGCCAATGCTGTTCAACAGAATCATCCCAAAAAAAACAGGTTACGCCAGGTTTTGGGCTTAGAAGCCAAAAATCCGGCCATCGTATTGCCAGATGCTGATCTAGACCTCGCAATTGATGAATGCCTAGCAGGTACATTATCGTTTAATGGCCAACGTTGCACAGCTTTAAAGGTATTATATGTTCATGAGTCTATTATTGATGAATTTAATAAGCGTTTTGCTGAAAAAGTAGACGCTATGCCATATGGAAATCCTTGGGATGAAGGTGCTAAATTAACACCATTACCCGAACCAGATAAACCAGCTTATATACAAGATCTCATAGATGATGCAATCACTAAAGGAGCTAAAACTATTAATGCTAAAGGAGGAGAAACTACAGACAACTATATTTTTCCGGCAGTTTTGTATCCAGTTACCAAGGAAATGCGCGTTTATCAGGAAGAGCAGTTTGGTCCTTTGATACCTATAGTTTCCTTTAGCAATATAGAAGAGCCGTTGAATGACATGGCAGTGTCAAATTATGGGCAGCAAGTAAGTCTATTTGGAAAAGACATAAATACACTTTCGCCATTAATTGATACCCTTGTGAATTTGGTTTGTCGTGTCAACTTAAACAGTTCATGTCAGCGAGGTCCTGATGTATATCCGTTTACAGGACGCAAAGATTCTGCATTCAGTACGTTAAGCGTCCATGATGCCTTACGATCATTTTCAATTCGAACTTTTGTTGCATCTAAGGACAATGATTACAACAACGCCATATTAAAGGAATTGCTAGATAGAAAATCATCTAATTTTATTAGTACAGATTACATTTTATAAGTTATTCTTAAAAACCCCTCTAAAAAGAAAAACGCACTCTGACGAGTGCGTTTTTTGATAGAACAACAAATAGTTTAATATTAACCAAATACTAATTAAATTATCGTGGACTGTCCTAAATGTATATTTGAAAAATTGAGGTTAGAATCACCCGGATTATTTATTACATCCTCAATAAAATCACCAACCTTTTTAGTTGTTATATAATCAAATTTTGAATTTAAATCTGGCGTAGTTACATTTAACTTTAAAGACTTATCTACTGCTTTTCTAATCGATTCGGCCTCAGAGTGCAATTCAAAATGATCTAATAACATAGCTGCAGATAATATGGAAGCTATTGGATTTGCAATTCCTTTTCCTGTAGCTTGTGGAAATGAACCATGAATAGGTTCAAATAAAGCATATTTTTCACCTACAGAAGCAGAAGCCAATAGACCAATAGATCCACCAATCACACTTGCTTCGTCGCTTATTATATCACCAAACATATTTTCGGTTAAAATAACATCGAATTGCTTGGGATTTAAAATTAACTGCATGGCGGCATTATCAACAAATAAAAAGTCTAATTTCACATCTGGATATTCTTTAGCTATTTCTGTTACTACTTTACGCCAGAGACGTGAACTTTCTAGTACATTTGCCTTGTCAACCAAGGTCACCTTACTCTTTCTATTTTGTGCAGCCTTGAACGCCAAATGTGTTATTCGTTCTATTTCAAAACGTGAATATTCACATAGATCAAATGCTGTATTTCCATCTTCACTTAAATGTTTATCTCCAAAGTAAATACCTCCTGTTAATTCACGGTAAATACAAATATCTGTACCTCTAATGTTTTCTTTTTTTAATGGCGATTTGCTCAATAAACTGTTATAAGCTTTAACAGGTCTTAAATTTGCAAATAAGCCTAAAGATTTGCGCAGTTTCAAGAGTCCTTGTTCAGGACGAATTTTGGCTGTAGGATCATTATCATATTTAGGATGACCTATTGATCCAAAAAGTATGGCATCACTAGACTTGCAGAGCTCTAATGTTTTATCCGGTAATGGGTTTCCTTCAGTATCTATGGCAACAGCTCCTACATCGGCGTAATTAAATGTGAATTTATGTCCAAATTCAGAAGCGATCGCTTTTAAAACTTTTACCGATTCTGCAGTTACTTCTGGTCCGATGCCATCTCCTGGTAAAACAGCAATATTCAATTTCATAACTCTAATTTATTTGTTCTGCCTCAAAGGCTTCAATTCGTTCTTTTTTACTAAGTAAATAATCAATATCGTCATAGCCATTGATCATACATGTTTTTTTATAAGAATCAATTTCAAAATATTCAATCAACTCTGATTTTTTTACAGAAATTGTTTGATCTTCAAGATTGACTTCTAATTGTGTCTCAGGGTGATCATTTATAACCTTCAACAATGAACTTAAAAACTCAGCTGAAACTTGTACTGGGAGTAACCCATTATTTAGAGCATTACCTTTAAAAATATCCGCAAAGAAACTCGATACAATCACTTTAAAACCGTAACCAACCAGAGCCCAAGCTGCATGTTCTCTGCTAGATCCACATCCAAAGTTATTACCTGCTACTAAAATACTTCCAGAATATTTGGGGTTGTTTAAACTAAATTCTTGATTGTGCTCACCATCTTTGTTAAATCGCCAATCTTTAAAGAGATTATCGCCAAAACCAAGTTTATCCGTTGCTTTTAAAAAACGAGCTGGAATAATTTGATCAGTGTCTATATTCTCGACATCTAAAGGAATTGCCTGCGATATAAGAGTTGTAAATTTTTCCATACTATACCAATTCTAAAGATTCAACTTCTTGAGTAACATCAATTATTTTACCTGCTATTGCAGTGGCAGCAGCTACCAAGGGACTTGCTAAAATTGTTCTAGAACCTTGTCCTTGTCTTCCTTCAAAATTTCGATTTGAAGTAGATACACAATATTCTCCCTGTGGAATCTTGTCATCATTCATTGCCAAGCAAGCCGAACAGCCAGGTTGCCTCAACTGAAAACCTGCATTCTCAAAAATGTCTTTTAATCCTTCTTCAATTATTTGAGCCTCAACTTGTTTACTTCCAGGCACTAACCATGCAGTGACATTAAGAGCTTTTTGTTTTCCTTTGATATAATTTGCTGCTACTCTAAAATCTTCTATTCTTGAATTAGTGCAACTGCCAATGAATACAAAATTAATAGGCGTATTCAACAGCGAGTCACCAGCATTAAAATTCATGTATTGCAATGACTTTTTAAAAGAAGGATCATTTTCTAATGGAATGTTTTCAGATAATTTTATACCCATTCCAGGATTGGTACCATAGGTAATCATAGGTTCAATTTCCTCTGCGTCAAAAACAAATTCTTTATCAAATACAGCATCGTCGTCCGTTGGAAGTGTTTTCCAAAAAGCTACTTTATTGTCAAAATTATCATCCTGTGGTGCAAATTGCCGTCCTTTTAAATAATTAAAAGTTGTTTCATCTGGCGCTATCATTCCTCCTCGAGCTCCCATTTCTATGCTCATATTACAGACAGTCATACGTCCTTCCATACTCATATTCTCAAATACTTCACCTGCATATTCACAGAAATAACCAGTTCCGGAATTAGTTCCTAATTCTGCAATAATATATAAAATAACATCTTTTGGCAAAACACCTTTTTTTAGTTTGCCATTAACTGTTACACGTAAACTTTTTGGTTTTTTTAGTAGGAGACATTGACTTGCAAATACTTGTGCAACCTGACTTGTACCAATTCCAAATGCAATTGCTCCAAAAGCACCATGCGTCGAGGTATGACTATCACCACATACCAGAGTCATTCCAGGTTGTGTAATGCCTAATTCAGGTGCCATTACATGAACAATACCATTGTATTTATGACCTAATTGATAGAGAGTAATATTATTTTTATTACAATTTTCCGATAATTGCGCCAATTGATTTCTTGAGAGCTCATCTTTGACTGGGAGATGTTGGTCTAATGTTGGCGTATTGTGATCTGCTGTTGCTACAATTTGGTTTGGTCTAAAAACAGGAATTCCGCGTTCTTCTAATTCATTAAAAGCCTGCGGACTGGTCACTTCGTGTATTAAGTGCTTATCTATATAGAGGACTTGTGGTCCATCTTTCACGGAATCGACTACATGCGCATCCCAAACCTTATCGAACAATGTTTTACCCATCTATGCAGAAGTGATTTCTTGATAAATCTTACTGGTTTCAATTATCTGATGAATGTCTGAATCATTAATTTCTTTCTTTTGATCTGCAAAACGCAAGAAATTTTTATACACTTCATCTAACTGTAATTTAGTCAGCTCATATCCAACATTTTTTGCTCTGTATGCCAAGGCAGCTCTTCCGCTTCTGGCAGTTAATACTATTGCTGAATCTGTAACACCAACATCTTTAGGGTCGATGATTTCGTAAGTCTCTCGATTTTTAATTACACCATCTTGATGGATCCCAGAACTATGAGCAAAAGCATTGGCTCCAACAATAGCTTTATTGGGTTGTGTGTAGATTCCCATATGATCTGAAACCAGTTGACTCATGCCATAAAGCATTGAGGTATTAATATTGGTGTCAAGATTTAAATATGGATGTTGTTTGAGTATCATTACGACTTCTTCTAAAGCCGTGTTCCCAGCGCGTTCACCTATTCCATTTATAGTACATTCAATCTGTCGTGCACCATTGATAACACCTTCAATAGAATTAGCAGTAGCTAACCCTAAATCATTGTGGCAATGACATGATAATATGGCATTTTCAATGCCTTTCACATTTTCTTTAAGGTATTTTATTTTATTGCCATATTCGTTCGGTAGGCAATAGCCAGTTGTATCTGGAATATTTAAAACAGTTGCTCCAGCCTTAATTGCTGCTTCACAAACTTGAGCCAAATAATCATTATCAGTACGTCCAGCATCTTCAGCATAAAACTCCACGTCTTCTACAAACGATTTAGCATATTTAACTGCTTTAAACGCTCGATCTAAAATATCTGCACGATTCGATTTAAATTTATGCTTAATGTGAGAATCTGAGGTTCCTATTCCAGTATGAATTCTAGGGCTTTTAGCAAATTGAAGAGCTTCTGCGGCAACCTTAATGTCATTTTCTACAGATCTAGTCAACCCACAAACTGTGGCGTTTTTTACAATTTTCGATATTTCTTCAACCGATTTAAAATCACCTGGACTGGAAACTGGAAATCCGGCTTCAATTATATCAACACCAAGTTGATCTAGTTGTTTGGCTATAACAACTTTTTGTTTTGTGTTTAATTTGCAGCCTGGAACTTGCTCTCCATCGCGTAGTGTTGTATCAAAAATATGTACTTGAGAATTAGACAAATTGCAAATAAATTTTCTTATTGTATTGCGAATTTATATTTTGGGTTTCTCAAATAGGTGAAAACAGGGTTACATTATACGATGTTTAACGGTTAATAAGGCGAGTTAAAAACCTTAAAATCAAGTAGATATCAGAACATATTGCACTATGACTAAAGGTCAAAAAGATAATTTATTTGTTTTAATAAAGTCGCTATCCAAATCAGAGAAACGTCAGTTTAAGCTTTATGTTGGTCGATTAGGTGTTAATGAGGATTCAAAATTCCTAACTCTTTTCAATTTATTGGATAAATCTAACGCTTATGATGAGCAAGTAATACTCAAAAAAGGATTTGTTAAAAAGCAACAACTATCTAATATAAAAGCGCATTTATATAAGCAGATACTTATTAGTCTACGATTAAATCCATCTCATCAGAATATAAGAATACAAATAAGAGAACAACTTGATTTTGCAACAATTTTATACCACAAAGGGCTATATAAACAAAGTTTAAAGATTTTAGATAAAGCAAAGTCAGTTGCTATTCAAAATGAGGAAAAGAATATCGCTTACGAGATTATAGAACTTGAAAAAGTAATCGAATCGCAATATATCACTAGAAGTATTAGTAATAGAGCAGATGAATTAACAGTTCAAGCCAAAGTATTAAGCCAGCAAAATGTAATTGCGAGCAAGTTATCTAATTTGTCTTTGCAATTGTATGGTGTATTTTTAAAAATTGGTTATGTCAAAAATGATGAGGAGTATAAATGGGTCACTGATTATTTTAACGCAAGATTACCCAAATATGATATTTCAGAGTTAGGATTTAGAGAAAAATTATGGTTATATAAATCGCATTTATGGTATAGTTTTCTAATTCAAGATTTTCTTTCCTGTTATAAATACGCTAAAAAATGGGTTGATTTATTTTACGATAATCAGGACATGATAAAATTGAATCCAGTATTCTTTTTAAGAGGAAATCAATACCTACTTGAAGCATTATTTTATATTAGACATCATGCAAAGTTTAAAGAAGCGCTTCATGATTTTGAGGAAATAACATCGGAAAAATGGTTTGTTAAAGATGATAATGTTGAAAGTCTAATATTCTTGTACAAGTACTCCAATAAGTTTAATCTTCATTTTATGGAAGGGTCATTTCGTGAAGGTTTACCACTAGTAAATGAAGTGGTGAAAGGAATAAGTATACATAAAACGAGATTAGATGAGCATCATATTATGGTGTTTTATTATAAAATAGCAAGTTTATATTTTGGAATTGGGGAAAATAAAAAGTGTATTGAGTATTTAGATAAAATAATTTCAAACAAATCGCTAACAATGCGTGAAGACTTATTATGCTTTTCTCGAGTGCTAAATTTGGTAGCACATTACGAAGCAGGATTAGATTATAACCTTGACGCTCTTATTAAAAGCACCTATAAATTTCTGATCAAAATGGAAGATCTCTATGAAGTGCAGAAAGAGATGATCAAATTTTTAAGAGGATTGGGCGATATTTATCCACATCAGCTTAAGCAAGAATTTATAAAACTACATGAAAAATTATTAGAATTTATTGACCATCCTTATGAAAGACGTGCCTTTTTATATTTAGACGTTATTTCATGGTTAGAAAGTAAAATTGATAACAAATCTGTTGAATCAATTATCAAGGAAAAATTCGAGGCTTTAGAAACTAAATAATTAAATAATGCCCAAATAATTTGGTAATTAATTATTTCTTTCTGAATATTTGTATTCACAAAGTTCAATAACTTATTGAGATGTTATCAAGAAAGGTGGAGGGATTAGACCCTGTGAAACCTTAGCAACCCTTTAGCAATAAAGAAGGTGCTAAATTCTACTAAACCAAGCGTTTAGATAGATAACCAAACGAAATTACTTTCAGTAATTATCGAAAATTCTTTTTAACATTTTTCTATTAGGTACGTCAATATTGACGCATTTGACTTTTGGTTTAATTATTTATTAACTCAAAAAAATTTAGAAAAATGAGTGCAACAAAAATTATTCATTCAATCCCAAGTGACCCATTAACTGGTGCAATTTCTGTTCCAGTGTATCAAACGTCAACCTTTATTCAGGATGCTCCTGGTGTAAATAAAGGATTTGACTATGCAAGAAGTAATAACCCAACAAGAAAAGTTTTAGAAGATGTTGTAGCAGAATTAGAAGAAGGACACGCTGGTTTTGCTTTTTCAACAGGACTAGCTGCTATAGATGCAGTTTTAAAATTATTATCATCTGGAGATGAAATAATTGCTGTAGATGATATCTATGGTGGTGCCTATCGACTATTTACACATGTTTACGAAAAATTAGGCATAACAGTTAACTACGTTGATACAACTGATGCTGAAAATGTGGCCAACGTGGTTAGTAGTAAAACAAAATTAATTTGGATTGAATCGCCAACAAATCCAACATTAAAAGTCTCGGATATTCAAAAAATAGCGGTTATTGCGAAGAGCGTAAATGCACTATTGGTTGTTGATAATACGTTTGCCAGTCCAATTGCCCAAAAACCGATAGAATTAGGTGCAGATATAGTCATACACAGTGGTACTAAGTATATTGGAGGCCATTCTGATTTAGTGGCTGGATTAGTAGTGGTCAAAACAAAAGACTTAGCTGAGAAATTAAAGTTTATTCAAAATGCTTCTGGTGGAATCTTAGGTCCATGGGATTGCTTTTTAACAATTCGTGGTATTGAAACTCTCGAAATTAGATATAAAAAACAATGTGAAAATGCCTTTGCTGTTGCGGCCTATTTATTAAATCATGAAGCTGTAGAACAGGTTTATTACCCTGGACTTGTCTCACATAAAAATCATGAAATTGCCAAAAGGCAACAAAATGAACTTTTTGGAGGTGTCGTTTCATTTGCCTTGAAAGAAGATACGCAGGAAGCAGCAAATTGTTTTGTAACCAATACCAATTATTTTAAACTCGCCGAAAGTCTTGGAGGTGTTAAGAGTTTGTTGTGTCATCCAGCACAAATGACACATGCTTCTATTCCTCGAGAAATAAGGTTGCAATCTGGAATTAAAGATTCACTAATTAGATTGTCTTGTGGTATTGAAGATGCAGTTGATTTGATAGCAGATCTTGAATTAGCGTTTACTAAAATTGATCAATTAAAAGAAGAGCCTTATGTCTAATTCAAAAAATATACATTTAGTTATCTTCGGAATTGGTAAGGTTGGAAGTACATTGATCAATCAAATTAATGAAGTTCGAAATTCAATTTGGGAAAGCCAAAGAATCAATTTAACAATTCCAATTATCACTAATTCTAGAATTGCTTTCTTTGATCATGAGGGGATTTCAAATTCTTGGAAAACTGATTTTGAGCAATTTTCCGTACCATACAAAATTGAGGATATATTTAGGTTTGTTAAATCTAAAGAATATGATAATTTAATCGCCATTGATGTTACTTCAAGCACAGATTTTGTACAATATTATATTCCATTGGTTCAAAATGGATTTCATATTGTAACGGCCAATAAAATTGCAAATACTTTGCACTATGAATTTTACGAATCGCTAAGGCAAGTATTAAAAAATAATAATAAATCCTTTTTATATGAGACTAACGTAGGGGCAGGATTACCAATTATAGAAACAATCCAAAAGTTTTGTGATTCAGGAGAAAAAATTAACAGAATCAGAGGTGTTTTTTCTGGTTCGTTGAGTTATATTTTTAATCGATTTTCTGAAGAGCAAGTCTCTTTTTCAAAGTCATTGAATGAAGCGTCAGAATTTGGATTAACTGAACCAGATCCAAGGGAAGATTTGTCTGGGAACGATGTTGCTAGAAAATTATTGATTCTCGCTCGTGAGTTAGGAATTAAAAAAGAAATTCAGGATGTTAATGTCGAAAATTTGATTCCTCATAAGTTAAATGGCAAGACAACACTGAATCAATTTAAAAGTAAAATTCATGAATTGAACAAAAGTTTTGAAAAAAGGAAATCAAAGCTTTCTGATGATAAAGTGTTACGCTATATTGGCGAATTAGATCTAAATAAAAATAGTCTAGAAGTCAAACTAGTTGAAGAACAAAAAGAGTCGCCTGTTGGTCAACTGAAAGGTGCTGACTCAATATTTGAAATTTATTCTGAATCGTATAAAGATTCACCCTTGGTTATTCAAGGAGCAGGTGCTGGAAAAAATGTAACTGCTAGGGGCTTATTATCTGATGTTATTAAAGTTTCAAAGCAATTAAATTAAGGATGAAATTAAAACCTAAAATTAAAATCGATATTGATTTCTGGAATAAAGAACTAAAAAACCAGACACCCAATGAAATAATTAATTGGGCATTGCAGATTTCAGATAATAAAATTGTAACAACTAGTTTCGGAATATATTCTGAAGTATTGCTTAGTGCAATATCAAATTATGATGCCAAAATTAAAGTTATTTGGTGCGATACTTTGTTCAATAAGGATAGTACTTATGATCATGCAAAACATTTAATATCTAAATACGCGCTGCAAATTAATAGATATCAGGCATTGAGAAGTAAAGAGCAAATCAATTCGGATGTAGGATTAATTGGAATAAATGACGATAATTTTGAAGAATTTTCGAATCTTGTAAAAATTGAGCCATTTAGAAGAGCATTGAAAGAACATAATCCAGATGTTTGGTTTACTAATATAAGAGTGAGTCAAACTGAATACAGAAATAGAAAGGATATACTTAGTTTTAGTAAAGATGGTATTTTAAAAGTGAGTCCATTTTATTATTGGAGTAATGACGATTTAGATGATTATGTGAAGATCTTTGGATTAAAGAAAAATGAAGGTTATTTTGATCCAATAAAAGCATTAAATAATAGAGAGTGTGGTATACACTTTCAATAAATTTAAAATGAAAGACATATTTGAACAGTTAGCTCAACGAATTTTGGTGTTAGATGGTGCCATGGGAACCATGCTGCAGCAATATAATTTTACAGAAGAAGATTTTCGTGGTGAGCGATTCAAAGATTTTCCAACGTCCTTAAAAGGTAATAATGATTTGTTGTCATTAACACAACCCAAAGCAATTGCTGATGTTCATCGCAAATATTTTGAAGCCGGAGCAGATATAGTTGAAACCAATACTTTTTCTGGCACTTCTATTGGGATGGCCGATTATCAAATGGAAGAATTTGTTTATGATTTAAACTTCCAATCTGCCAAAATAGCGAAACAAGTTGCCGAAGAATTTACTAGTAAAAATCCGGATAAACCTAGATATGTAGCTGGTAGTATTGGTCCGACAAATAAAACGGCAAGTCTTTCTCCTGATGTCAATAGGCCAGAATATCGCGCTATAACATTTAATGAATTACGAATTGCATATAAAGAACAGGTAGAGGCTCTTATTGATGGCGGCGTAGATATCTTATTGGTCGAAACAATATTTGATACGCTTAATGCAAAAGCTGCACTTTTTGCAATTGAAGAAGTAAAAGAGGAACGAAATATAGATATTCCAATTATGGTTTCCGGAACAATTACTGATGCTTCAGGAAGAACCTTATCAGGTCAAACAGTAGAAGCTTTTTTAGCATCAGTTTCTCATATTCCTTTGTTGAGTGTCGGATTTAATTGTGCACTAGGAGCTGAACAATTGAAACCTTATTTACAACGTCTTAGTAGAAAAACAAATTTCTATACATCCGCGCATCCTAACGCTGGATTACCAAATGCATTTGGGGAGTATGATCAAACAGCAATTCAAATGCAAGAATTAATAGACGACTATCTAAAAGATGAGCTCTTAAATATTATTGGAGGTTGCTGCGGAACAAGTCCAGATCATATCAATGCAATAGCAGAAGTTGCTAAAAAATACAAACCAAGAAAACTGAATCAGTATGCCTGAGAGCCTCTCTAAATATCTCACTTTATCAGGTTTGGAACCATTGGTAGTCACTCCTGAAAGTAACTTCATTAATGTTGGAGAAAGAACCAATGTAACTGGTTCACGAAAGTTTCTGAGGCTGATTAAAGAAGAAAAATATGACGAAGCATTGGAGGTTGCGCGACATCAAGTTGAAGGTGGGGCCCAAATCATTGATATAAATATGGATGAAGGAATGTTGGATGGTGTTTATGCCATGACAACTTTTTTAAATCTTATTGCATCAGAACCCGATATATCGCGAGTTCCTATAATGATAGACAGCTCTAAATGGGAAATTATTGAAGCAGGTTTGCAAGTGGTTCAAGGAAAATGTGTAGTGAATTCAATAAGTTTAAAAGAAGGTGAAGAAGAATTTATTAGACAAGCAAAATTGGTTAAGCGCTATGGTGCTGCGGTCATTGTAATGGCCTTTGATGAAGTTGGGCAAGCTGATAATTATCAACGACGAATAGACATTTGTAAGCGTTCGTATGACATTTTGGTGAATCAAGTGAAGTTTAAAGCTCAAGATATCATTTTCGATCCAAACATATTTCCAGTAGCGACTGGTATGGATGAACATAAAAAAAATGCCTTAGATTTTTTTCAAGCTACAAAATGGATTCGAGAGAATTTGCAATTTGCCAATGTCTCTGGAGGTGTGAGTAATGTGTCATTTTCATTCAGAGGAAATAATATAGTTCGTGAGGCTATGCATTCAGCCTTTTTGTATCATGCCATTCAAAATGGTATGAATATGGGGATTGTAAATCCAGCAATGCTTGAAGTTTATGATGAAATTCCGAAGGATTTGTTAGAAGGTGTTGAAGATGTTTTGTTAAATAGAAGAGATGATGCCACTGAACGATTATTAGATTTGGCAGAATCTGTAAAAGGACAGAAAAAAGAGCATGAGCAAACTATTCAAGAATGGCGAAATGACCCTTTACAAGAAAGGATTACACATGCACTAGTAAAAGGAATCGACGCTTTTATTATAGAAGATGTTGAAGAAGCACGACTATCAGTATCAAGACCAATTGAAGTCATAGAAGGCCATTTAATGAATGGAATGAATGTAGTTGGTGATTTATTCGGAAGCGGAAAAATGTTTCTACCTCAAGTAGTAAAATCAGCACGAGTCATGAAAAAGGCTGTAGCATTCCTCCAACCTTTTATAGAAGATGAAAAAGATGGTACAACACAATCTGCAGGTAAAATATTGATGGCTACCGTTAAAGGTGATGTTCACGATATTGGAAAGAATATTGTGAGCGTGGTGCTTGGTTGTAATAATTATGAAATTATAGATTTAGGCGTCATGGTACCTCCTGAAAAAATAATAGAAACAGCCCAAAAGGAACAGGTTGATGTGATAGGCTTAAGTGGGTTAATAACACCTTCATTAGATGAAATGGTGTATGTTTCAAAGGCTATGGAAAAGAATGAATTCGAAATTCCGTTACTAATTGGTGGTGCGACGACATCAAGAGCACATTCTGCAGTGAAAATTGCTCCTAACTATTCAAATAGTGTGATTCATGTAAATGATGCCTCTCGCGCTGTGACCGTTGTGGGTAATTTGCTGAAGGCGGATAATCGTAATTACAAAGAACAAATACATGAAGAGTATGTTAAGTTTAGAGAACAATTCTTAAATAGAAGTAAACGAAAAGAATATCTTTCAATTGAAGCTGCAAGACAAAATAAATTCAAAATAGATTGGAATGTTGCTGAAATCATTCAACCTAAAGAGCTGGGAATTCAAGTTTTAGATGATTTTAATATTAAAAAACTAGAACATTATATTGATTGGTCGCCATTTTTTAGAAGTTGGGAATTACATGGCAGGTATCCTGATATATTGAAAGATCCCGTAGTTGGTGAACAAGCAAATGAACTATTTAATGATGCTAAAGCCTTACTAAATCATGTTTTTGATGAGCAATTGTTAAAAGCAAAAGCTGTGTTTGGATTATTTCCTGCTAATGCAAAAAACGATGATGATATAGAAGTGATACATAATAATGATTCATTTACTTTATTAACACTTCGTCAACAACTTAAAAAGAGAGTTGGTGTTCCTAATTATGCATTGGCAGATTTTGTGGCGCCATCTGACATTGGAATCCAGGATTATATTGGTTGCTTTTGTGTTTCAGCTGGATTTGGAACTGAAGAATTGGCAAAACAGTTTGAAAAAGATCATGATGATTACAATTCAATTATGATAAAAGCACTTGCAGATAGATTAGCGGAAGCGTTCGCGGAATATTTACACCAATATGTAAGAAAAGAAGCATGGGCATATGACACCAATGAAAATTTATCAAACGAAGAATTAATAAAAGAAACCTATAAAGGAATTCGTCCGGCTCCAGGTTATCCTGCTTGTCCTGATCATCTAGAGAAAGAAACCATTTGGAAAATATTAAAGGTTGAAGAAAAGATTGGTGTGCAACTTACAGAAAGCCTGGCCATGTGGCCTGCTGCAAGTGTAAGTGGTTATTATTTTGGAAATCAAGAATCAAAGTATTTCGGCTTAGGAAAAATCACAGATGATCAATTGGTTGATTACAGTAAAAGACGAGATATACCATTAGAAGAAGCCCGAAAATGGTTAAACCCTAATTTAAATGATTAATAAATGAAAGTAACAGATCATATTAAGAATGCTAATGGAAATACACAATTTTCATTTGAAATATTACCACCCTTAAAAGGGCAGCATGTGAAGTCCATTTTTGATAATATCGATCCTTTAATGGAATTTAATCCACCATTTATTGATGTGACCTATCATCGTGAAGAGTACATTTATAAGGATTTAGGAAATGGCTTATTAAAAAAGCAAGTTGTAAAAAAACGCCCTGGAACTGTTGGTATTTGTGCTGCCATTCAAAACAAATATCAAGTGGATGCTATTCCTCACATTTTATGCGGTGGATTTACAAAAGAAGACACTGAGAATTTTTTGATTGATCTTGATTTCTTAAATATTAACAATGTCATGGCTTTGCGTGGTGATGCCGTTAAAAGTGAGACTTATTTCAAACCAGAAACGGAAGGGCATAATTTTGCGAGTGAACTAGTAACACAAATTGAAGAGTTAAATCTGGGTAATTACTTAGATGAAGAATTGCTCAATTCGTCACAAACAAATTTTTGTATAGGAGTTGCAGCTTATCCTGAGAAACATGCTGAGGCACCAAGTATAGATAGTGATATTCATTTTTTAAAACGGAAAATTAAGAATGGTGCAACTTATATCGTCACACAAATGTTCTTCGATAATTCTAAATTCTTCGAATTTGTCAAAAAATGTAGAAAAGAAGGTATCACAGTTCCAATTATTCCTGGGTTAAAACCTATTTCTACTAAAAAACAATTGAATCTTATTCCTCATCGATTTAATGTTGACTTACCTGACGATTTGATTATGGAAGTGGTAAGGTGTAAAGACAATGAGCAAGCAAAACAAGTTGGGATTGAATGGTGTATTACACAATCAAAAGAATTGAAGAAAGCAGGGATTCCAGTATTGCATTATTATTCCATGGGTAAAAGTGATAATATTAAGGCCATTGCTTCAAAGGTCTTTTAATGACGTCTTTTTCGTTTCTTGAGCTTGGAAGTATTAATTGAAAGTGACATCATATGAGCATCTAAGTTGTTAGACCTTCTGTAGTAATTGTATTTTAAAACTGCAGTATCAAAGCGCGTATTATATTTAGTATAAGTGTAAGGACTTAATTTGGCTCCAATACCAATTTTTAAAGTATTAAATGCAGATAAATCATAATCTGAAGTATAAAAATCTTGATTAGGATCATGTTGCATATATCCAGCAAAATACATGGACGAACTCTGATTGTAATAGCGAGCATTTCCGTATAAAGTCCATTTTGAGTTTAGTTTCAAAGCTGTTTCATGTTCTAATGCTACTCCTTTTATTCCAAAGTTGTCTGCATAACCACTAACACTATTCTTAACTATAGTATTACCACTAACAAAGCTATTCAACTTGAAGGCCAAAGTTCCTTTATAGCGTTCCGGTGGAAGTTGCTCAACTGCAAGAGTAGCATCATTAAAGTAAATTCTATGAAAAGGTGTTTCTAACAAGCCTTCTTGAAAGCTCAAAATCCCAGAAATTCCAAATACATTGCGTTCGTTAATAACTTGTGAGTAACCAAAAATGGCGTTGTAAGAATTGCGTTTATAGGTATCATACCATTCTTGAAATCGTAATTCCTCAGGGTATATTAAATAAACAGGTTTATGTCCTGTTTGAGGATTAAGTCTGCCCCAACGTAAATCATCATTAAACATTTGAAGATCTAATGAATATGTTTGCATTTTATCCTTAGCGGTAAACGATCCACCAAGAAAAGTACCCAATGAAGAATAATCAGATTCTAATGAAATACCACTACCGACGCTTAATGTTATTTGGTTTTTTTCAAGCGTTCTCTCATATCCTATATTAGCGTAAGTACGTGCGTCTAATTTAGATACAGATGATACCACACTATCAATATTGTCTGCTGAAGCAGATGAGACAACATCGGTGCCTAGTTGAAATTTAATAGCATTTAGGCCAAAACTCTTTTTAACACTTATTGATGGTCCGTAAACTGATAACTGCTCTGTACCGATTCCTCCTGTAATGGCTGAATTATTACCACTTTGTATGTAATGGTTGTATAATAATTCAACTTCGGTTTTGTTAACCTGAATCGACGAAGTAGTGTCAATTGATTGTCCATTTGAAAAAAAATTTGATAGTAATAAACTGCTCACTAAAAAGTATCTGTTCTTCATGAAAGACTTAAGGGATTAATTGCAACCACATCCACCATTTCCTTTTGTTCCTCCTACAGATACAGCACCTTCTCTTATTGATTGTACGTAATGTTCAAAATTTTTACAGGCTGAAGCAGACATTTGCATTTCTGGATCATCTACATAAACACGTTCGTACGGTTTTAGAGGAGCGCAAGCTATGAAAAGACCGAAAACAGAAAATAAATAAAGCATTTTAAGCAACAACTTCATAGTTTAAATTTTTTGAAAATGACACATTGTTTTTATCATCAATTAATATGGCATGAGTTTGTGGCAATTGATTGATAAAAGCCAAGGCTTTTGATTTTTCCATAGCATAAATAGCTGTCGCAAAAGCATCCGACAATTCTGCACTAGGTGAAAATACCGAAACACTTTTTAGTCCTTGTAAGGGCATACCTGTCTTCGGATTGATATTATGTGAATATCTTCTTCCTTTGTGTAAAAAATGTTGTTCAGAATCACCAGATGTGGCTACTGATGCATTGTTTAAAGGTACATAAAATAATAGTTGATCCTGCTGATCGGGATTTGCGATACCAATTTTCCATGGTTCACTATTCTCATTTGTGCCAAATGCAGTAAGATCACCACTTGCATTTATAAAACCAGAAGTTATATTTTCATTTAACCACATTTTTTTTACCATATCTGCGGCATATCCTTTACCAATTGCCGCAAAGCTAATACGCATGTTTTTCTGCTTGCAAAAAATAGTACCAGTTGTAGAATTAAGTTCAATATGTTTAAAGCCAACAAGTTCTAAAGTTTTCCTAATAGTTTTTTTCGAAGGCATTAAAAATTCTTTTCGATCGAATTTAAAAAGCTTCTTTAAAGGCCCAACCGTTAAGTCAAAATAACCTTTTGTTAATTTTGATATTTGAATACTGCGTTGCACTAGTTGAAAAAATTCATTCGGTACTTCAACGGGAAAAAGACCTGATTGCCTATTTATTTGTGAAGTAAATGAATCTTCAGAAAACTCTGTTAGTAGATGTTCAATACGCCGAATTTCAGAAATTCCTTTTTCAATATTTTGTAAAGCATATGCTTCGTTGTTACTCACTATGCATAACTCAAAGGAAGAACCCATAAGTCTACAAGATTTACGAAAGGCTTTCATTAATTTGACAGTATTTTGGATTGAATGAGGGCAATAAATTCTTTTGGTTTTTGATTAGAGTAAGGTAATTCAATAACGGTATTAGTTGTCTCATCAATTAATAAAATGGTAGGAAAAATTCCATTGAAGCTATACGCATCAGCAATTGATGCATTGTACTTTTTAGTGGCCGCATCTAATTTTTTACGTTGTGGAAAATCTATATGCTCAATATTAATATTATTACTAGAAATAAATTCAGAAAATTGGGTGCTCTTAAACACGGTTTTATCAAATCTAATACAATTAGGGCACCAATCGGAGCCTTCAAATATCAAAAGCTTATAGGATTCTTCCTGCGAATACAGCGTACTAGACCAAAATAATGTTACAAGAATTGTAAGAACAATTTTCTTAAGCATTTAGAGATTTTATTAGTAACAAATATAACTAATTTTTGATCTTATTTTTGCGATTTAATACTGTCAAAACGCTCACTATTATTCGCTATATTTGCTCCTTGACATGAAAAAAATCATTGCATATATCTGCGTTTTTACTACGGTTTCAACATCTGCTCAAGAGTTTAATAATTGGACAGTAGATTTCAACTATTTTAAAGGAAATATTGCACTGCATAATGATGATATCTTGCACCTAATTGATGGACACCCTGAAGGTTTCATTTTAAGTTATAACAAAACTACCTTCGGTGAAAATTCTTGGGAACAACGCTATAACTATCCTGATTACGGGGTGTCAATTAGTTATCAAAATTTAAAAAATGATGTGCTTGGCAACAATTTTGCGCTATACGGGCATTATAATTTCTATTTTTTTAATAGAAATTTCATGTTTAGAATAGGACAAGGTATTGCATTTACTACTAATCCATATCATCCAATAGAAAATCATAAAAATATCGTTTTTGGATCTCGATTTATGAGTAGTACGTATGTGATGCTTAATTACAAGAAGGAACATTTATTTGACAAATTTGGATTGCAAGCTGGAATATCACTTATTCATTATTCAAATGCCAATGTAAAAGCTCCAAATACGAGTATAAATTCAATCACTTATAACCTAGGAATAAATTATAAGTTTGATGAAGAAGAAAAAGAATATATTTATAATCTTTCTTCTGAAAAGTTTACAGAAGAAATTAAATTCAATGTTGTTTTTAGATCTGGTGTTAATCAAAGTGATGTAATTGGTTCAGGACAATTTCCTTTTTATATTTTATCTGGCTATGTAGATAAGCGTCTCAATCATAAAAGTGCTATACAAGTAGGAGCCGATATTTTTTTATCAAACTTTTTGAAAGAATTGATTAGGTATCGAGCAGTGGCTTTTCCTCAGAACCCTATAGATCCAGATTCCGATTATAAGCGTGCAGGGATTTTTGTTGGACATGAACTTTTTATAAATAGGTTATCTGTAGTAACTCAATTTGGATATTATTTTTATTATCCATTTGATTTTGAAGGAAGAACCTATCAAAGAATAGGAGTTAAACGTTATTTTGGAGATAAGTGGTTTGGTGCATTATCATTAAAAACGCACGCGGCCAAAGCAGAGGCTTTAGAATTTGGGATTGGAATAAGATTGTAATTTAAAATAGGTTATTCTTGAATAAGTAGGTATCAATTATGAAAAAAGCACTCTATATTATTTGCCTAACATTACTATTTTCCTGTGATACCGAAAATGGTTACGACTGTTTTCAAACTTCTGGCAGCATAATTCAGCAAGAATTTGTGGTAACCAATTTCACGAAAATACTTGTAAATCGCGACGTGGAACTTATTATTACCGATGGTCCAGAATTTAAAGTTGTAATAGAGACAGGTGAAAATTTACTGAGCGATATTCTTATTGAAGTTTCTGGCAATCAATTACAAATATCAGACAATAATACTTGCAATTATGTGCGCGATTATGGCATAACAAAGGCGATAGTAACTGCACCTAATTTGAGAGAACTACGTAATTCTTCGCAGTATGAAATTACGTCCATAGGCGTTTTGAATTACAACAATTTAACTTTGATTTCAGAAGATTTTAGTGTTCCAGGGAACTTTACAGTTGGCGATTTCAAATTAGATCTAAATACGCTAAATCTTGAAGTTGTGTCCAATGGCCTTTCATCGTTTAATTTAGAAGGTCAATCTGAAAATTTATCGATTGGATTCTTTGCTGGATCTGGGCGTTTTGAAGGTGAAAATTTGGTCGTTCAGCATGTAGAAATATTTCATCGTGGTAGTAATGAAATGATCATAAATCCGCAACAATCTTTAATCGGAGAACTTCGTGGATCAGGAAATCTAATTTCAGTTAATCAACCAGCCATAGTTGATGTAGAACAATATTACACAGGAGAATTAATTTTTGAAAACTAACTTAATTGCCATGTCTAGGTGGTTAACTCTCTAAATAAATTTTCTAAGCTTGCATTTTTTTGATTGAGCTGTAGAATTTTCAATTGATTATCATGGGCAAAATCAAAAACATAAGAACGCATGTCGTCCGAACTTGAAAATGTGATTTCATAAACAAAATCGTGGGTATTTACAACATTTTTAACCTTTGGCAATTTTTTCAGGAAGCCATCTTCAACGCGATAATCAAATTCAACAATCACAGTTTGTTCTTGGTCTTTTCTTAAGTCACTAATTTTCTTATCGGCGACAATTTCACCTTTATTAATAATAATGACACGGTCGCACATAGCTTCAACTTCCTGCATGATATGTGTAGAGAGAAATACGGTTTTTTCTTTACCAACAGTTTTAATTAAATTTCTAATTTCGACCAATTGATTCGGATCTAGTCCAGTTGTAGGTTCGTCTAAAATAAGAACATCAGGATCATGTAATAAGGCGGTTGCTAAGCCAACGCGTTGCCTGTAACCTTTTGACAATTGTCCAATTTTTTTGTGTACTTCTGGCAACAATCCTGTAATCTCAAGAACATCCTTAATTCGTGACAAATTAGTATTGTAAACCTTTGCATTAAATTGGAGATATTCTCTAACAAACATATCGAGATATAGTGGATTATGTTCTGGTAAATAACCAACACTTGCTTGTACTTGTTTCGCATCATTTATTACATCAAAACCATTTACTGTAGCTATGCCGTCAGTAGCTTTAATAGATGTTGTTAATATTTTCATCATGGTTGATTTTCCCGCACCATTAGGCCCTAAAAAACCAACGACCTCCGGATTAGAAACTTTAAATGAAATGGCATTTAAGGCTTTTTGCACACCATAGATTTTAGAGATATTTTCTACTTCAATAGACATAAGCACTTCCAATTTTGGTAAAAATAGCAATTTAATAATCGTATTTGGCTAAAAAATAGTCTATCCATTTTGTTTTTTCAATTTATTGGTTACTTTAGCTCTTTATAATGAAAACATTAGTGAATTTTACATATTATAACTGGTTCTATTTCTTTTTTAGCAAAAGAAGCGAGGCTTAATATGTGTAATTTAAATACCATAAATTAAATATAAGTCTCGATAATTCGAGGCTTTTTTTTTGGAATGATAAAAACAGTAGCAATACAAGGGGTAAGAGGATCCTTTCATCACATAGTATCAAAGGCATTTTTTAATGGAAGCATAACTATTAAGGAATGTTTATCCTTTGACAATGCTGTTGAGAGTCTGATTAATAATGAATCTGATGCAGTAATCATGGCTATTGAAAATTCGATTGTAGGATCAATACTTCCAAATTACGCATTAATAGACGATTATAACCTACACATAGTGGGAGAATATTATTTAGATATTCAGCATAATTTGATGGCATTATCCAATCAAAAGATTAATGATATTAAAGAGGTTTATTCGCATCCTATGGCCTTGTTGCAATGCAAGAAATTTTTTAAAAAGTATCCGTACATAAAACTAATTGAAGATAAAGATACTGCTGAAGTAGCTCAAAGAATTCATTTAAATCAACTCAAAAATGTTGGTGCAATTGCAAGTAAATTGGCAGCCGAAATTTTTGAACTTGATATTCTAGCAGAAAGTATTCAAACTATAGAGCATAATGAAACACGATTTGTAATTGTTAAACGTCAAAATCATGAAATTGCAAGAGAAAATATAAACAAAGCATCAGTCAACTTTGAATTATCTTCAAAAAGAGGCAGTTTGGCAACAGTGTTGAATGTAATGAGCGATTGTAAACTGAATCTAACTAAAATTCAATCAATGCCAAAAATTGAAACTCCTTGGCTCTATTCTTTCTTTGTTGATATTACTTTTGAATCTTATGATGATTTTGAAAAGGCAAAGTCTATATTAAAAATTATGGCGCAGCAGTTTAAAGTATTGGGTGAATATAAAAACGCGAAGTTATGATTGATGGAGCTAAAAGATTGCAAACAGTTGAAGAATACTACTTTTCTCGAAAACTACGTGAAGTAAATTTATTAATTGAAAGTGGGAAACCAATAATTAATCTCGGAATTGGAAGCCCTGATCTACAACCACCTCAAAAAGCGTTAACGGCAATGACTGAATGCTTAAATGATACAAAGGCTCATAAATATCAAAGCTATCAAGGATTACCTGAATTAAGAGATGCCATCGCTTCATTTTATAGAGAACACTTTCAGGTTAATGTTAGTGCCAGTACAGAAGTTTTACCACTCATGGGAAGTAAAGAAGGTATTATGCACATTTCTTTGGCATTCTTGAATGAAGGAGATCAAGTTTTAATACCAAATCCAGGCTATCCAACTTATGCATCTGTTACCAAATTAGTAGGGGCATCTCCATTATTGTATAATTTAAAAGAAGAAAATAACTGGTTGCCTGATATCATGGAATTAGAGAAGGAGGACCTATCAAAAGTAAAATTAATGTGGATCAGTTATCCGCATATGCCAACAGGCGCACATGCAAATTATAGATTTTATGAAGATTTGGTAGCCTTTGCTAAACGCAATAATATATTAATAGTCAATGACAATCCTTACAGTTTTATTCTCAATTCTTCACCAAGGAGCATTTTGAGCGCAACAGGGGCGAAAGAGGTTTGTCTTGAGATGAACTCTTTAAGTAAAACCTTCAACATGGCAGGTTGGCGTGTTGGTATGGTATTAGGCAATAATAAATATATAAAAGACATTCTGAAAGTAAAGAGTAATATGGATTCAGGTATGTTTTACGGTATTCAAAAAGGTGCCATTGAGGCTCTAAAGTGTTCTAAACTATGGTATTTAAGTTTAAATAATGTCTATGAACAACGACGAGAGTTAATTTGGAAATTGGTAACAAAACTAAATTGTCAGTACAATGAATCGTCCTCAGGATTATTTGTTTGGGCCAAAATACCAGAGTATTTCACCTCAGAAGAATTTGTTGAAGTTGTTCTAAAAAATTATCACATTTTCATTGCACCTGGTCATATTTTTGGAAGCAATGGTGAAGGCTATGTGCGTTTTTCACTTTGCGCATCAACAGATGATATTGAAGAGGCAATTGCACGTGTTAAATAACTTATGAAAGCAATATATATAATAGGAGTAGGACTAATTGGTGGAAGTTTAGCGCTGGATATTAAAAGTGTATTACCAGATGTAACTATTTATGGCATTGATACCAATAGACAAAATTTAGACGAAGCTATCCAATTAAATGTTATTGATAAAAAAGCAGAATTTGTTGATTTGAGTAAAGCTGATTTGGTCATAGTGGCAATTCCGGTTGATGCCACTGTTGAACAATTACCAGATATTTTAAATTTAATTTCGGAGGATGCCTTGGTAGTGGATGTAGGTTCTACTAAAGAAGATATTTGTCTTAAGGTTCAAAACCATCACAAACGCAGAAATTTTTTAGCAATGCATCCTATTGCAGGAACGGAGTTTTCGGGTCCTTCTGCTGCGATTCATAATTTGTTTCAGGGTAAGACTAATATTGTGTGCGAGGTAGAATTAACGGCCTTTAAATTGCAAGAAAAGGCGTTACAGTTATTTTCTAAATTAGGAATGCGAATGCGTTATATGAATCCTAAAGCACATGATAAACATATTGCATACGTATCGCATTTATCACATATTAGCGCCTTTATGCTAGGTAAAACCGTTATTGATAAGGAGAAAAATGAACGTGATATTTTTGACTTGGCAGGCAGTGGATTTGAAAGTACAGTGAGATTGGCTAAAAGTTCGCCAGAGATGTGGACGCCAATATTTAAGCAAAATAAAACCAATGTTATTGAAACGTTGAATGAATATATTAACAATTTGAAACAGTTCAAGGCGTTGATGGAACAAGAAGATTTTGAAGGTGTTTATAAAGAAATGCAGGACACCAATCACATAAAACAAATATTAAAAGGAATTGCATAATAGTTATGGAAAATAAAAAGGAATTGAGAACTTGGTTAGATAATTTTGGATTAGATCATCCATTAGTTATAGCTGGACCATGTAGTGCTGAAACTGAAGATCAAGTGTTAAAAATTGCACACCAACTTAAAGATAGTGATGCCACTGTTTTACGAGCAGGCATTTGGAAACCTAGAACCAGACCCGGAAATTTTGAAGGCGTTGGTGCCTTAGGTTTAAAATGGTTGCAAAAGGCAAAAGAAGAAACTGGCATGCTGACTACTACTGAAGTTGCCAATGCAAATCATGTTGAGCTTGCATTGCAACATGATATTGATATCCTTTGGATTGGTGCACGAACAACTGTGAGTCCATTTATTGTACAAGAAATCGCAGAAGCTTTAAAAGGAACTGATAGGCCAGTTTTGATTAAAAATCCTGTAAATCCAGATTTGTCACTTTGGCTTGGTGCTGTTGAGCGATTTCATACTGCTGACATTAAAAATTTAGGTGTGATTCATCGTGGATTCTCAACGTATGAAAAAACACGATATAGAAATAATCCCGAATGGCAATTACCAATTGATTTGCAAAACAGATTTCCTGATTTACCGTTGATATTAGACCCTTCTCATATTGCAGGACGACGTGAAATTATTTTTGACCTTTGTCAAACAGCATTAGATCTAAATTACGATGGCCTAATGGTTGAAACTCATCATGATCCTGACAAAGCTTGGAGTGACGCTGCACAACAAATCACTCCTGGAACATTGATTCAGTTTATGGAAGACTTACGAATTAGAAAAGAAACTGATGACGCAGCGGAATTTAGAAATAAGATTAATACACTTCGGACACAAATTGATGTAATTGATCATCAATTGATAGAAATGTTAGGTAAGAGAATGAATGTGGCAGACGATATTGGAACCTTAAAAAAGGACCATAATGTGGCTGTACTTCAAACCAAACGTTGGAACGAAATATTAGGCAAAATGATTCTTCAAGGAGATGAAAAAAATCTTAGCGAAGAATTTATTCTAAGAGTATTTAAAGCCATACATCAAGAATCAATTAATCATCAAGAAAAGATTATTAACCATTAAGGTAAAAGCTCACAAATTGTGAGCTTTTTTTATGATTTAATTTTTGTTTCGCTTAAAGATGTATCTTGTTATAAAGATGCCATTTCCGTCCTGTTTTCCAGCATCACTTTCTACGGCACTGGTGACAAAGGCCAGCTCCCAACCTGCTTCAATCATTGTATTAATTTTTGAAGAAATTACCGCGTCGTTGGCAACAATATTTTGAAATCTGATACCACCTAAATTATAAAAGTTAAGCAATTTGGTTTCTTCAAAATCTTTAACTCTGATTTCACTTCGTTTGGATTTATTTCTTCCATCTTCTTTTGTGTCGCTTGATCTTTCCGAAGAAAAATCTTTATAATTCCGTTCTTCTTCAGATGATACTAATCGTGACCTTCCAAGACCTGCAGGCACAATTGATTCAACACTAGTAATAACTTTGTATTCTACTTGAGCGTTTAAATCTGTTATTGTGAATAGAAAAATTAAAGTGAGAATGAGAATTTTTTTCATAATTGAGGATTTATAATATTAAATTCTAATATACATTATTTTAATTATTGAAAAGCCGTATTTTGACTACATTTGAATTTATATGACTGGACAAGTTTATAAATCTACAGGAAGCTGGTATACTGTTAAAACCCTTAACGGAAAGGTTTACCAATGTAGAATAAAAGGAAAGTTTAGACTTGAAGGTATTAAGAGCACCAATCCAATTGCTGTAGGTGACTTTGTAGAATTTAGTCTAGAATCTAAAAACAATGAAGAAACTGGTATAATTTCTAGGATTCAAGAGCGTAAAAATTACATTGTTAGAAAATCAGTTAATTTATCAAAGCAGACACATATAATTGCGAGTAATATTGATCTTGCATTCTTGTTGATAACCATCAATAATCCACCAACGTTACCTAGTTTTATTGATCGGTTCCTAGTGACTGCAGAAGCCTATTCTATTAAAGCTATTTTACTTTTTAATAAAATAGATACCTATGATGACGATCTCTTACTTGAAGTAAAATATTTGGCAGCTTTATACAGGAAAATCGGCTATGAATGTATAGGTATTTCTGCAAAATCAGGTAAAAATATTGACAAAGTAAAACAATTGATGTTAGATAAAGTAAGTATGTTTTCAGGACATTCGGGTGTTGGTAAATCTACTTTAATTAATGCTATTGAACCAAGTTTAAATTTGAAAACTAAGGAAATTTCAGAACAGCACCAACAAGGACAACATACAACTACATTTGCAGAAATGTTCGACTTGAGTTTTGAGGCCAAAATAATTGACACACCCGGAATAAAAGGCTTTGGAGTTGTAGACATGGATGAAGAAGAATTAGGTGATTTCTTCCCAGAATTTTTTAAACTGAAACAAGATTGCAAATTTAATAACTGTCTGCATATCCATGAACCAAAATGCGCAGTAAAAGAGGCCTTAGATAATGAGGAGATCGCATTCTCTCGTTACAGAAGCTATTTGCAAATGCTTGAAGGTGAGGATGAAAATTTTAGAACGGATAATTTTGAAGACCAATGAAAGCAGTCATTCAACGTGTTTCAAAGGCAAGTGTTACAATTAATGATAATAGAGTCGCTTCAATAAATAATGGCTTACTAATATTATTGGGTATCATAGATGATGATACTACTGATGATATCAATTGGTTGTCTAATAAAATTGTAAATCTTCGCATATTTCCAGATGAAAACGATGTCATGAATAAATCTTTGATAGATTGCAGTGGTGAAGCCATTGTAGTTAGTCAATTTACTTTACACGCCAATACTAAAAAAGGGAATAGACCAAGCTATATTAAGGCCGCAAAACCAGAAGTGGCAATTCCTTTGTATAATTCATTTGTAAATCAACTTGAACAAGATCTTGGTAAATCCATTCAAACCGGAGAATTTGGTGCTAATATGAAAGTTGAATTGATTAATGATGGTCCAGTGACCATTATTATAGATACAAAACAAAAGGAATAATGGCTTCAATTTTCGGACATGCCACTGTAGCTTTTACAATCTCTAAATTATCTGATTCAAAAAATTTAAAATGGTTAGTTCTCGCGGCAATTGGCTCGTCTATATTACCAGATCTTGATGTTCTAGCTTTTAAATTTGGCATCCCTTACTTGCATCCATTTGGACATAGAGGTTTTACGCATTCAATATTTTTTGCACTTGTTTGGGCTGTTATTTTGATGTTTTTATTCGGCAAAAACAAAAGGGTATTGTGGTTTGCCGTAATTTTTTTATCAACTGTTTCACATGGCGTTTTAGATGCTATGACTTCTGGAGGTCGAGGTGTCGGTTTTTTTATTCCATTTGTTAATGAACGTTTTTTCTTTCCATGGAGGAATATTTTAGTTTCACCAATCAATATTAAAGATTTTTTTTCAGATTGGGGAGTAGCGGTCATATTGAGTGAACTTAAATATATTATTATGCCTTGTGCTATCGTTTTAGTAATTTCGTTTATCATAAGAAGATTCAAAACATGAATATTAAAAACGCTCAACAGGCAGTTGATGACTGGATTCAAGAACATGGAGTTCGTTATTTTAATGAATTGACCAATATGGCTCAACTCACTGAAGAAGTAGGTGAAGTTGCTCGAATTATTGCGAGACGTTATGGTGAGCAAAGTGAAAAGGAAAGCGATAAAGACAAAGATTTAGGTGAAGAGTTAGCTGATGTTTTATTTGTGGTGTTATGTTTAGCTAATCAAACCGGAGTTGATCTTGATGAAGCATTTTTGAGAAAATTGGAGATAAAAACAAATCGTGATCACGACCGTCATCATAATAATGACAAATTGAAGTAATTATTATGAACATTAGAATTCAGAATTCAAAAATCACACATAATAATTCATCTATTACAATTACAGGTTCTAAAAGTGAATCGAATAGATTGTTAATTCTTCAAGCACTATATCCTGAGATAGATATTGCTAATTTGTCTAACGCGGATGATACAAAGTTGATGAAATCTGCTCTGAAATCTATCGAAGAAATTATAGATATTCATCATGCAGGAACGGCAATGCGTTTTTTAACGGCTTATTTTTCAAATCTTAAAAACAGAGAAGTCATTCTAACAGGTTCTGAACGAATGCAAAAACGACCTATTAAAATTTTGGTTGATGCTTTGCGCAGTTTAGACGCCGACATACAATATTTAAATAAAGAAGGATTTCCACCTATTAAAATAAAAGGCAATCATTTATTAAAAAGTAAAGTAACAATAGATGCCAATGTCAGTAGTCAATATATTTCAGCTTTATTATTAATGGCTCCTAAATTAGAAAACGGATTAACTATTGTACTTGATGGTGAAATAACCTCAGTACCATATATCCAAATGACCTTAGAATTACTAAATAGTATTGGTGTGAATACGTCTTTTGATGGCAACATTATTGAAGTCCAATCAAAGACCTCAATAGATCATCTAGATTTAGTAGTTGAAAGTGATTGGTCATCAGCATCCTATTTTTACAGTTTAATTGCAGCTAGTGAAATTGGCACCAAAATCACATTGTCCTCTTATAAAAAAAATAGTTTGCAAGGAGATGCTGCTCTAACAGAACTATTTGAAACCTTTGGCGTAAAAACAACTTTTCATAATAATTCAATCGAAATTAAAAAAGAAAAGTCCTGTTCTATTAAATCGTTTGATTGTCAACTTAATAACACACCTGATCTTGCACAAACCATTGCAGTGACATGTTTGTTGTTAAATGTAGATTGTTATTTAACAGGTCTTCATACACTGAAAATAAAAGAAACTGATAGATTGCAAGCTCTTAAAAATGAACTAGAAAAATTTGGTGCTTCAGTCACCATTTCAAAAGATGAGTTGAAATTAAAATCGCTAATCGAATTCAATGATAATGTCCAGGTTGATACCTACAACGATCATAGAATGGCTATGGCATTTGCTCCTTTAGCTTTAAAAACGACATTTCAAATGAACAATGCAGAGGTCGTTTCAAAATCTTATCCTGATTTTTGGAGAGACTTTCAACAATTAGGAATTAAGATTTCGGAGCTATAAAATAATCAGGCAAACACTTGACAACGCCTACTTTGAGATTGTATATTTGCTGCTTTCTAAAATAAACCATATTACTGTATGAAATTATCTCACTTTAGTTTTGACCTTCCATTAGACCTTTTAGCCGAATATCCTCAAGAAATTAGAGATGAAGCGCGATTAATGGTTCTAAACAGAGCAGATCAGACCATAGAACACAAACATTTTAAAGATTTGATTGATTATTTTGATGAAGAAGATGTAATGGTGTTGAATAACACTAAAGTGTTTCCAGCACGTTTATATGGAAATAAAGAGAAAACAGGTGCGCGAATTGAAGTGTTTTTGTTACGAGAATTGAATGCTGAACAACGTCTTTGGGATGTTCTAGTAGATCCGGCTAGAAAAATTAGAATAGGTAATAAACTGTACTTTGGTGAGGATGAAACACTAGTAGCCGAAGTCATTGATAATACCACGTCAAGAGGGAGAACTTTACGATTTTTATATGATGGGTCTTACCATGATTTTAGAACTAAGCTTAATGAACTTGGTCAAACACCATTACCAAAATACATCAAGCGTGATGTTGAGCCTGAAGATGAGCAAAGATATCAAACAATATATGCTAAAAATGAAGGTGCTGTTGCCGCACCAACAGCTGGGTTACATTTTTCAAGACACTTACTTAAACGTTTGGAAATTAAAGGAATAAAGTTTGCTGAAATTACGTTGCATGTTGGATTGGGCACCTTTAATCCAGTTGAGGTTGAAGACTTATCTAAACATAAAATGGATAGTGAAGAAATTATTGTTGACAGATTTGCAACTGGTACCATTAACAATGCTCTAAAAGAAAAAAGACGAATTTGTGCTGTTGGAACCACTGCGATGCGTGCCATTGAAAGTTCAGTGTCTTCAAGTGGAACATTAAATGAATATGATGGTTGGACTAATAAATTTATTTTTCCACCATATGAATTTAGTATTGCCAATTGTATGATTACAAATTTTCATACGCCTAAATCAACACTATTAATGATGGCTTCAGCGTTTGCTGGTCATGAATTTATTAAAAGGGCATATAAAGAAGCAGTCAAGGAAAAATATAGATTTTATAGTTATGGTGATGCCATGCTAATAATATAAAACAATTAGAAGCCTCGAAGTTCGAGGCTTTTTTGTCTTCAAATGACAGAGAAGAAAAAAGACATACGTGCATTAAGTAAAGATGAGCTTCGTGATTTTTTTGTAAAAAATAACGACAAAGCTTTTAGAGGGAATCAGGTTTATGAATGGCTCTGGCAAAAGTCTGCGCATACCTTTGAGGCAATGACTAACATTTCTAAGGAAACAAGACAAATGTTGGAAGACAATTTTGTCATTAATCACATAGAAGTTGATAGTATTCAGCGTAGTAAAGATGGTACAATAAAAAATGCTGTAAAACTACATGACGGTCTTGTGGTTGAGTCTGTTTTAATACCTACAAAAACGCGTACAACAGCCTGTGTTTCATCACAAGTAGGATGTAGTTTAGATTGTAAATTTTGTGCAACTGCGCGATTAAAACGCATGCGCAATCTTAATCCTGACGAAATTTATGATCAAGTGGTTGCCATAGATCAAGAAAGTAGATTATATCATAACATGCCATTGTCTAATATTGTTTTCATGGGAATGGGTGAACCATTAATGAACTATAAGAATGTCATTAAAGCCATAGACAAAATAACCTCTCCTGAAGGGTTGGGAATGTCGCCTAAACGAATTACGCTTTCAACGTCTGGAGTACCAAAGATGATTAAAAAATTGGCTGATGATGAGGTTAAATTTCATTTAGCTGTGTCTTTGCATTCTGCAATTGAAGAAGTTCGTTCTTCCATCATGCCTTTTAATGAGACATTTCCCTTATCAGATTTAAGAGAATCCCTAGAGTATTGGTATGCAAAAACAAATAGAAGAATAACCTACGAGTATGTTGTATGGAAGGGAGTAAATGATTCGCAAAAAGACATTGATGCATTGGTAAAATTTTGCAAGTATGTGCCTTGTAAAGTGAATATTATTGAATACAATCCTATTGATGATGGTGATTTTGAACAAGCATCAAATGAGGCTATTAATAATTACACTAGAAAATTAGAGCAAAACAGAATAGTTGTCAATGTAAGACGAAGTAGAGGTAAAGATATTGATGCGGCCTGTGGCCAACTTGCTAATAAAGCATAAAAAAAGCGTCACCATTAAGAGACGCTTTTCTAAATTATTCCAAATATTTAAAAATCTATTTCACAACCAATTTAATGGTTTTAGAAGCATTATTGTCACCTACTATTCTAGCAATATAAACACCAGCTTGCAAGTTAGACATATCAACTTCTGTATGTGTATTATTAATACCAACTTTTAGAGATTCCTGTCCTAAAATATTAAACACCCTCATTTCGTTTAAAGTAATTTGAGAATCTAAGGTCAAAACCTTCGTTGTATTATTATATTTATGCTGAATACTGTTAACTTCAAATTCACTGACTCCTAGAGTTTGTTGTCCAGCATCAATTGATGCATCTGGAGTTGAATTATAAGCATAGTCTTTTATAATCATTGATGTTGCATCTGCAGATACTTGAACTCTTGCCCAACCATAATGTGTATCGACACCAATTAAAAAGCTCAACCCTAAAAAGCCATCTGTGCCTCCGCAGAACTGACTACCTGGATAGGCACAACTATTATAATTTAAATCGCCTCTAGCACCAGTTATAAATGCAGCACCTGAACTTATAGTTGATCCTGAGTTAAAATTCGATGGGTAATTAAATCCGCCAGATGAAAACCCTACAATACCATTTGAATTATAATAACTACCTGTGGCAGGAAACATAAATGCAAAAGGAGTTACAGGTCCGGATGTATTAGAAGTAGGATTAACACGCATTATAAAATCACCAGAAGCATCATTGTCTATATCGAGTATATATTCCGTACTTGCGCCATCTATTGTAACATCACCTATATCAGTATAAACAATTTGTCCGCTTGCTTCAGAAACGCCTGCTATAGCAACAGATAGAGCACTATATTTAGCGATTTTTTTAGCTAATTTTTTTGAAGTAGTTTTTTTCATATTTTGAATGGAATTAATTAATTTTTTTATTTTTACTAGCGCCCTCTAAACACTAGAAGAGTTCAATTTATTGATTATTTATTGGTTTTGCAAATTATGGAAGATGAAAAAACACCTTTTAACATAGACGAAAAAGGATCACTGGGTTTATTGGCTCTTGGCGATATTGGCTTAAGGGCATGGAGGAAATTCAAAAAAGAAAAATCTAAAAATCCGAATGATCAAAAAAAATAAAGTGCTTCTAATTGGCTGGGATGCGGCAGATTGGAAAATTATTGGTCCCTTATTAGCCAAAGGTCAGATGCCAGCTCTAAAAAAGTTGATTGATAGAGGAGTTTATGGCAATATGAGTACAATGAATCCACCTTATTCTCCAATGCTTTGGACTACAGTTGCCACTGGAAAGACACCAGATAAACATGGCGTACTTGGATTTATTGAAGTAGCTCCAAACATGAAAGGTATTCAACCGGTAACTGTAAATTCAAGAAAAACAAGAGCTATTTGGAATGTTCTACATCATAAGGGTTATAAAAGCAATTTGGTAGGTTGGTGGCCTAGTTTTCCGGCAGAACCTATAAATGGTACTATTGTTTCTGATAAGTTTCAAAAAGTAAGCGTAGACCCGGAAAAGAAAAATCCAATAATAAAAGGAACGATTCATCCAGATTCATATGTAAAAGAACTACAAGATTTACGCATGTTTGCTTACGAAGTGACTGATGCACATATTTTGCCTTGTATTCCTAATGCCAATGAAATTGATCAGGAACAAGACAAAGGCTTACAATCTTTTGCAAAAATTTTAGCCGAAAACACTTCAGTTCATTGTGCAGCAACAAATTTATTGAGAACTACAGATTGGGATTTTATGGCTATTTACTATGATTTGATAGATCATTTTTGTCATTCCTTTATGAAATTTCATCCTCCTAAATTGAATTCAATTCCACAAAATATGTTCAACATTTACAAGGATGCAGTAATAAGTTCTTATCGTATTCAAGATATGATGTTAGAGCGTACTATGCAGCTCGTAGATGATGACACTACTATAATTGTCATGTCTGATCATGGTTTTGAATCTGGCCATAGACGGATACTTAAAATGCCTAAATTTCAAGCAGCTCCTGCGCTTGAGCATAGACAATTTGGAATTTTTGTGGCTGCGGGGCCAAACATTAAGAAAAATGAAAAAATATTTGGATTAGGCTTGATAGATGTCGCTCCTACCTTGCTTCACATGTACGGCCTACCAATTGGAAAGGATATGGACGGAAAAGTGGCTCTTGATATTTTTAAAACATATGATTCGCCAACGTACATTGATAGTTGGGACAATATTGAAGGAGATTTTGGAGAACATAAAAAGTATGATGACCAAGATATTCTAGATGACGATGAAACCTTGCAGCAATTAGTGGATTTGGGTTATATTGAAAAACCAGATGAAAAAATTGAAATTGCAATACTTAAAACGAAATGTGATTTAAAGTATAATTTGGCACGAGTCTATTTAGGAAAAAAGGACCTCCAACAATCTAAAAAAATATTACTAGAACTTGCAAACAGTATTTATCCAACATTTCAAGAAGTTGATTTTAAGGGTGAAAAAGCAGAGAGACTCAACAAGTTAGGGTTCAAAATAGGCGATTCTGTAATCGATAAAGTTCCCTATTATTTGGATTTGTTAAACATAAGTTTAAGGGAAAATGATTTTAAACTTGCTGAAAAATATTTGGCAGAATTAAGAATGTTTGATAAAAGATTTGACCTTAATTTGTATTTTTCAGAAGCAAAGATATTATTAAGTAAAGGCTTAAAACATGAGGCTTTAAAAATATTGGAAGAGGCTAAGAATAAAAAACCAAATTCTGAAGTTTGGTACCAAATAGGTAAAATACATAGACGATTAAATAATTTAGAGGATGCCAAACAAGCTTTTGAAAATGCCATAGAGATAGAGTTGGATAGAGCTAAATTGCATCAAGCGTTAGCTGAAACATTAAATAGACTGGAAGACTACGAAACCGCCGCAGAACATGCCTTAACTGCAATTGAACTAGTTAAATATTATCCAGATGCACATTATACACTTGGAGAGGCTTTAGAGAAATTAGGTGATGTTGAGAATGCGAAAATAGCATATGAGACAGCTTCTAAATTAAAACCAAAATCATTTCATCAAGCTGAAACAGCTATTGAAAATTTAGAAGAAAAACTTGAGAAATCGATCAAACTAAAAGACAAAGCACTTTATAAATACAGAAAAAATCAAGTTGTGATAGTTTCTGGTTTACCGCGATCTGGAACTTCTTTAATGATGCAAATGTTGAATAATGGAGGTGTTGAAGTCCTTACAGATGATAAAAGAAAAGCAGATGATTCAAACCCCAAAGGATATTTTGAGTATGAACCAGTGATGGCACTTCACAAAGATAATTCTTGGTTGCATAAAGCTCAAAATAAATCGATCAAGGTAGTGGCTCCATTACTTAAATTTTTAAGTCCGAAACATCGCTACAAGGTTATTTTTATGAATAGAGATTTATCAGAAATTGTAAAATCTCAACAAAAAATGATTGGAAAAAATCCTGATGTTTTACCAATTCATCTCTTAGAAGCATATAGAAAACATTTAAAACAAGTTGAAACCTGGAAAATTAAGGAACCTGGAGTAGAATTAATATATGTTGATTATAAAGATGTCATTAAAAACCCTAGAAAGGAAATAGATAGAGTAACTAAATTTATTGGGTTAGAATTAGACACAGTTGCAATGTCGTCCTGTGTAGATAAAACCCTTTATAGAAATAAGAATTAGCGTAATTTTAGGCATTCAATTCGTTTTTTAGTAGGTTTGTCTATGAGTATTTTCAAGTAAACTTCTCTTTTGAAAATAGTAGAACAAATAAAACAGCCTATTGCCTTTGAGATGGAACTTTTCGAGCAAAAGTTCAGGCTCTCAATGTCCAGTAAAGTGGCACTTCTAAACAGAATCACACATTACATAGTCAATAGAAAAGGCAAGCAAATGCGACCAATGTTTGTTTTTTTGGTTGCAAAAATGTTAAACAATGGTGAAGTGAGTGAACGTACCTATAGAGGTGCATCTGTTATTGAGCTAATCCATACGGCATCTTTAGTTCATGACGATGTTGTAGACGATAGTAATAGACGTCGCGGCTTCTTTTCAATAAATGCACTATGGAAAAATAAGATAGCTGTTCTCGTTGGCGATTATTTGCTTTCAAAAGGTATGTTGGTCTGTATAGACAATAATGATTTTGATTTGCTTAAAATAATTTCAGTGGCTGTTCGCGAAATTGTAGAAGGTGAATTGTTGCAAATTGAAAAAGCACGTAAACTTGACATTACAGAAGACGTATATTATGAAATTATTCGTCAAAAAACAGCAACACTTATTGCTGCCTGTTGTAGTTTGGGAGCTGCTTCGGTAAAACCAAATTCTGAGGAAGTTGACAATATGCACAAGTTTGGTGAGTTAATTGGTTTGGCGTTTCAAATAAAAGATGATCTTTTTGATTATGGCGAAGAGAAAATAGGGAAGCCAACTGGTATCGACATCAAAGAACAAAAAATGACTCTACCTCTTATTTATGTGCTTAATCATTGTTCGAAAAAAGAGCATGACTGGCTAATAAATTCTATTAAAAATTACAACAAGGATAAAAAACGCGTTAAAAAAGTCATAGAATTTGTTAAACAGAATGGCGGCTTAGAATACGCAGTATCCAAGATGAAAGAATTTCAATCGCAGGCCTTAATAATGCTTCAGAATTATCCTGATTCCGAATTTAAAAATTCATTAGAGTTAATGGTGAATTATGTTATCGATCGTAAAAAATAATTATTTCAGGCAACCATTAGCACGAATTTTGCGTCTTAATAAACAGAAGACTAAATGAACCCTCTTTTGAAAGTCATCCAATTACACAAAAACGAAGCGCAGCTTATAAAAAAAGCTGTTAAACATGATCGTGATTCACAGCGTATACTGTTTGACTTGCATTCACCAAAAATGCTTAGCGTTTGTAGGTATTATATTAAAGATTTACATCAAGCAGAAGAGGTGTTATTAAATGGGTTTTTGAAAGTCTTTAAGCATTTAAGTTCTTATAAAGGAACTGGTAGTTTTGAAGGTTGGATTCGGCGTATAATGGTAAGAGAATGTATCTCTTTTTTACGTCAGAAAAGGAACATTGAATTTGCGTCAGATCAAATAGAAATTAGTCAGCATCAAGACGATAATTTTAATTCAGAAATGGATGCTGAAGAAATTCAATTTTTGATTGATGAGCTTCCTGAAGGATACAAAATGGTATTTATTATGTATGCTATAGAAGGCTACAAACATCATGAAATTGCTACCCAATTAAAAATTTCGGAAGGCACCTCTAAAAGTCAATTATTTAAGGCTCGTAAACTATTACAAACAAGAATAAAATCATTAAACAAAACAAGCTATGGCACCAATTAAATTTGAAGATCAGATGAAGGATAAGCTTGAGCAGCGCAGGATTCAACCAAGTGCAGACGCTTGGAATAAACTTAGCAGTAAGTTAGATGAGGTCCACAATAAAAAGGAAAGGTCATTTTTATGGTTGGGTATTGCCGCAAGTACAATTGGCGTTTTATTGGTATTCAACTTTTTGTTTTCTAAACAAGAATCGACTAATGAACCTACTGTTGTTGACACGGAAGTGATTCCATCTTCTGAACCAAATAATGAAGTTGTTGAATTTTCTGAAGATGTAAAATCAATAGAAATGGAATCTAATGATACAAATGATAGAATGGTTAATTCAAATACTATTGTGGAAGAAGTTCAGCCAGCAATTGAATCTTCTAAATTGGTTGAAGAAAATAGTTATAAAGTTGTAAATCAGTTGGATGAAGTTATAATTAATAGTGACGAAGCAAACAGTGCTTTATCTTTTGAAGCGCAGAAAGTCCAAGAAGTTGTAGACAAAATATTAGCGCTTCAGGAAACTGATAAAACGTCAGTTGATTCAGAAGTGGACTCCCTTTTAAATGCCGCTCAACAGGAAATCAAGCTCAATAAATTATATGAACAAGTTATGCAAACTGTAGATGCCAATGTCTTACTTCATGATGTAGAAAACGATCTTGATGTGTCTTTTAGAGATAAAGTATTCAAGGCACTTAAGTCAGGCTATAAATCTGTAAAAACTGCGGTAGCAGAACGCAATAATTAATTATCATCAATCAAATCAAATAATTCATCAATTAAAAAACGAACAATTATGCAAACAATTACCAAATATTTAGTCGCAATACTGATTACTCTAATTGCAATCCAATCTTATGCACAAGAGACCAATGACTCTGAATCCAATAAAGATAAAATTGAATTTCTAAAGAAGCAAAAAGAGCGAATTAAAAAGGAAGAACGCAATTTTTTAAAGGCAGAAGTAGAAGCCATTAATTTTCGTTTAGATGAAGGTTCAATTACTAAGGATGAAGCTGAAAACTTAAAAAAGGAAGCCGCTCAAAAACGTGCGTTAAATATAGAAAACCGACTAGCCATTGTGGATAATAAAATTGCCTTGCTAGAAAGAAATGAAGCGGGTGATGCTATAACAAATGATGACGAAGCAAGCTTTACACTTCGTTTAGGAAATGGCGACGACGACGATAGTTTTATTTACTTTGGAAACGGAAAAAATAAGCCAAGAAAATTTGATAGACGTACGACTAGTGACTTAGTTTTCGCAATTGGATTCAACAATGCCCTAATTGAAGGTGAAAATTTAGATGACTCCCCTTATAAATTAGGAGGTTCTGGTTTTGTAGAATTAGGCTGGGCATGGAAAACACGTCTACTTAAAAACTCAAACGCTATTCGATTAAAGTATGGCTATTCTTTCACATGGAATAAGTTGGATATTAAAGATAATATGTACTTTGTACGAACTGGTGATCAAATTACATTAGAACAGTTTCCAACAAATTTAAATAAGGCAAAATTAAGAACTACAAATCTTGTGTTTCCAGTGCATTTTGAGTTTGGACCTTCTAAAAAAATTGAACGAGAATCTTACTTTAGATATTCAACAAGAAGACAATTTAAAATAGGTGTAGGGGGTTACGCAGGGTTTAATATTGGCACACTTCAAAAACTTAAATACCGCTTGGATGGAAGAGATGTAAAAGACAAATTTAAAGGAGGTTATAACACATCAAATCTTATCTATGGTCTTAGTGGTTATTTAGCTTTTGGTGATACAGCCATTTATGTGAAATATGATCTCAATCCAATTTTTAAAGATCAATCTATAGAGCAAAACAATATTTCGGTTGGTCTACGTTTTGATATGGATTAAATAAAACTGCTAACTATTTTTTCATGTAAAAGGGTTTGCAACCTTAAGTTGCAAACCCTTTTGTTTTTAGTAGTTTCAAGTTAAAAAATAAGACCTAAATTTAGTAAAGATTCATCATCTAAATCATATGCATAGCCTCTCCAAAATTTTTGACTTCCTATTCCGTTATATTTCCATGCAATCTCTCCATTTGGAGTAATTTCCCAATAACCATAATCCCCTTCGCATATTAATGTGTTTCCATTACTTAATCTAATAGCTCCAGAAATAATCGCAGAAAACATATCTGGACTTGTGAAATCCCAAACAATTATAGGTTCATTGTCTGTATTCGCAATAAGGTCAAGTGTTTCAGGTAATTCAATTTCAAATACAGCAGATTGCTGTATATCTGTGCCATTTGAGTAAACTAACAAATTACCATCACTAGAGGTTTCATTTTCTAACAAATTTGGGAAATGTACGCTGTGAAATAATCTGTTTCCCATGGAATTATTATAAGTTGTTGGGTTTCCAAATCGATATAATAAGTTTCCTCCTTTATTATAATTTCCTCCATTTGAAGTTGCAGCTTCTGCTGAGGTTGTACTATGGTCAATTACCCAAATTTCGCTGTAAGCATTCACACTCATATAGATAATATCTTTTTCAATATCATAATCAATGCCATTGGCATGCATAACAAAAGGCTTTGTAGGTAAATTATAATTGATATTAATTAGTTCTGGAAATTCAGCTATGTTCCCAAAATTATCTAAACTGTTATTTATATCTTGAACTATATGGTTCCAACTACTCCATTCCCAAACAATATTATTTGACTCTGTGTTAACCTCGACTAATTTTTCAATAAAAATATCCTCATTAGCTAAAGCTCCAAATTGCACTGCCGTAGCCATTTCAATCCTTTCAGAAGCAAGAAATAAAATGTTTCCATTAGGGAGCATTTCTACATCGTGATGAGCTATGAAGTTATTAGATGAGTATATAAATTCCCAGTCAATCGATCCATCAGGATTAATTATTTTTATTATACCTCCATAACCACCAAAAGTAATATCTGGGTTTTCAACTTTAAATATGCCTAAAACTCTTCCGTCAGGTAACAATTCTAAATCATTTCCTAAATTTGAATTAAAATCCCATGTAAAATGTTTATTTCCTTTTTTGTCAACTAGATAAGCAGTATTCCCACCATTTTCAATAGCCAAGACTAAATTGTTATGTAGTAAATCTACCTCATAAACTTCAATTTCGTCTGTTAGGACTGTTGGTATTGGTTCTTCTTCATCAGGATTTGTTGTAGTGCCAACAGAGCAACTTTGGGTAATAAATAGGCAAAGAAATCCAAAAATAATTTTAAAAATTTTCATAGCAATCAATTTTTCTTTTCAATAGTAAATATAGGAAAATAATGCCCTTAGAAAGTTGAATTAACAAATTCTTACTACTTTTATAATCTTTAAAAGATTATAACTTTTTGATATCAAGATCAACCATAGACAAAGTATTTGAAACCGCCAGAGTGGAAGAGGTTATTGGTGATTTTGTACAATTAAAAAAGTCTGGAAGTAATTTTAAAGGATTGAGCCCCTTTAGTGACGAACGCACACCAAGCTTTATGGTGTCGCCAGTTAAACAAATCTGGAAGGATTTTTCCTCTGGGAAAGGAGGTACAGTGGTTTCATTTTTAATGGAACATGAACATTTCACTTATCCTGAAGCTATTAAATATTTGGCCAAAAAGTACAATATTGAAGTAGAGGAAACAGAACAGTCTAATGAAGAAAAAGAAAAGGCCAATGAGCGCGAAAGTCTTTACTTGATTAACGAATTTGCCAATACTTATTTTCAAGAAACGATGCTAAGTTCAGATCAGGGACAAGCGATTGGCCTGAGTTATTTTAAAGAGCGAGGATTTGTAAAAGAAACAATTTCAAAATTTCAATTGGGTTATTCATTAGACGAATGGCAAGCCTTTACTGATACCGCTTTATCTGAAGGTTATCAATTAGAATATTTAGAAAAAACAGGATTGACCATCGTCAAAGAAGATAAAAAGTTTGACCGTTTCAAAGGTCGCGTTATGTTCCCAATTCACAGCATGTCTGGTCGTGTTCTAGGCTTTGGAGGTCGTATACTTAAGACAGATAAAAAGGCTGCTAAATACCTCAATTCTCCTGAAAGTGATGTTTACCATAAAAGTAAAATTCTATATGGTATTTATCACGCCAAACAGAGTATTGCAAAAGAAGATAATTGTTATCTCGTTGAAGGTTATACAGACGTTATTCAGTTTCATCAGACAGGAATTAAAAATGTGGTGGCCTCATCAGGAACTGCATTAACGCCTGAGCAGATTCGATTAATAAATAGATTGACAAAAAACATAACTGTTTTGTTTGATGGAGATGCTGCCGGAACTCGAGCATCTTTAAGAGGAATTGATCTCATACTAGAGCAAGGTATGAATGTAAAGGTTTGTAGCTTTCCACAAGGTGAAGATCCTGATAGTTTTGCTAAGCAAAACACCTTTGAAGAATTAGCACTTTTTCTTGAAGAAAATGCCAAAGATTTCATTCAATTTAAGGCATCACTTCTCTTTGAAGAGTCTAAGAATGATCCGATTAAAAAGGCCGAAACAGTAAGAGATATTGTCAATAGTATAGCTAAAATTCCGGATCAAATAAAAAAGGAAATTTATATTCAGGAATGTGCAAAGATTATGGATATAAGTGAGAGTGTTTTATTTAGTACGCTTGCGCAAATTAATAAAAAGGATTCTCAAGAAATAAATAGGCAATACAAGCAAAATCAACGGGCTTTTGATGTGATAAAACAACAAGAAAAGCAAGCGAAAAAAGTTGATATTCAGTACGAGCTTGAACGGAAAATTATAGAAATTCTACTCTTGTATGGTGATAAAAATGAAAAATTTGAAGATCTCGTTTTAAAAGAAAATGAAGAAGGAGAATTGACTTTAGAACCAGTGATTCATGAAGCCAAAGTTTTTGAAAAAATCTACCTTGATTTACAGGAAGATGAGATGGAGTTTACAAATGACAATTTCAGGTCATTATACTACACAATTATTGATACGTTAAACCAAAAACCCCAATTTCATTTAAAAGATTTTGTAAATCAAGTTGAGCCTGAAATTGCTTCAGAAATTACTACAATACTAATGAATGATGAACGCTATCAATTAGCAGATTGGGAGCGAAAGAATATTTTCCCCAAAGAAAAACAAAATACCATAGGCCAATTGGTGAGTGAAACCATTTTGAGTCTACGATGTTTTCTAATTGATCAAAAAGTTAATGGTTTTAAAGAAGATACTATAGAAGCTAAAGACAACGGAAGGGCAATTTTAGAAGATGTACTAAACTATTCAAATTTAAAAATGTTATTAAGTAGAAAGTTAAACCGCGTATTGTAATTAACCTAATTCTAAATGTCGTGCCTGATTAATCAGGTCTACCAAATTAGTTACGTTGAGTTTTTTCATTAATCGAGCCTTATAAGTACTTACTGTTTTTTCGTTAATATTTAATTCTAAGGCTATTTCTTTATTTTTCCTACCTGATGACAACAATTTTAAAACTTCTATTTCACGCATAGATAATTTCTTGTATAGTTTACTTGGCTTGTTGCCACGTTCATCAAAGGCTAGACGTTGTGCCAACTGATTGCTAATATAAATGCCGCCACTATATACTTTTATTATGGCATCTTTTATAGTCTGTGTGCTTACGGTTTTGGTTAAATAACCAGAAGCACCTGCTTTAATAGTACTTACTGCATAAATTTCTTCAGGATGGCTACTAAACATTATTACCTTGACATCATTATACTCTTTTTTCAACGTTCTCAAAGCTGTAATCCCATTAAGCTCTGGTAAGTCAATTTCAGAGAGAACAACGTCTACAGGAGTTCTTCCAACAAAATCAAACAACTCTTTACCAGTTGTTACGCTACCAATAACTTGAATGTCTGTAGCAGTTTCAAAAAGCATTTTTAGACCAGCCCGAATTATAGGATGATGATCTGCAACCAATACCTTAATCATTTGTTTATTCTATTAATTAGCAATTAACTATACCCACCATAAGCGTAAGTTTGGGTACGAATCCTGTCGTGGAGAAGCCCTAAGTTACTAAAAAAATGAATTGAGAAGGATATAAATTTTATAAAATTTAAGCTTATTTGCGCAATTCATTGGGAATCTTGCAGATAGGAATAGGAATCATTTTATGGATATTATTCCTGTGATATCGTTCATAAATTTCATAAACTTCTTTTTCTCTGTCTTCAAAATCATGAACTGTTTTACCTTCAGATTGCATTTGCATTGCCCATTCTAGCTCGTCGTAATTGGCACCAATTTGGTCTTCATCACTTCTAGCATCGCCAAATAGTCCGTCACTTGGTGCTGCATTCATAATGGATTCTGGTACTTGAAGTGCCTTACCTATCCTGTAGACTTCAGATTTTAATAAATCGGCTATAGGGCTTAAATCAACGCCACCATCGCCATATTTTGTAAAAAAGCCAACACCAAAATCTTCAACTTTATTTCCCGTCCCAGCAACTAACAAACCCAACAAACCAGCATGGTAATAAAGGGCTGTCATTCGTAGTCTAGCACGAGTGTTGGCCAACGCCATAGCAACTGTTGATTGTTCTCCCATTAATGACACTTCTGTTTTAAATTCTTCAAAAACAGGTGTAAGATCAATTCTCGCGTCATCTACGTTGCTAAATCGCTCTTTTAATTGTGAAATATGCTCTTTAGCTCTGTTTACATGACTTTGTGCTTGGTGAATTGGCATTTCGAGGCATAATAAATCCAAACCAGTTTTAGCACACAGTGACGACGTAACTGCCGAATCAATTCCACCAGAAATACCTATAACAAATCCATTAACTTTTGCATTTAAAGCATAGTCTTTTAACCAATTAACAATATGATCTATAACTTTTTCTGTGTGCATAATTGATGACTTTAATATGTGAAAAGAATACTACCTTTGCTAGCAAAAATAAACCAATACAATAACTAATAAAAATTAATGTTTTGTAAGTTCAATTTCTTTTGTATGCGAATTCGTTTTTTGATTTTTTTGATCATTGTTGTTACTTCCTGCTCTAATGAAAGTTCAATTGAAAAGAAAATATCAGAAATTGATATGGATTTTGATGTAGAGCGTTTTGATCAATTGTACGCTAAGGTAACCTCTGAAAATTTTTCAACCCTTAGAGAAACTTACCCTTTTCTCTTTTCTAAACGTTTTAGTGACTCTCTTTGGTTGGCTAAACTTAAAGATACTTTACAGCAAGAATTACACAAAGAAGTAGAAGAAAATTTTAAAGACTTTTCTTTAGAAAAAAATGAAATCGAAAAATTATTTCAGCATTTGAAGTATTATGATAAGACTTTCAAAGAACCACGAGTCATCACAGTTACAAATAACGTGGATTATAGAAACAAGATTATTGTTACAGATACCATTGTGCTTGTAGCTTTAGACAATTATTTGGGCAAAGATCATCGGTTTTATGGTGGTATTCAATCTTATTTACGTCAAAATTTTAAGCCGGAACAAATTGTAATTAATATGGCTGCTGCTTACGGGGAAAAGCAAATTTTCAATTCCGAAAACAAAACATTACTAGCAGACATGATTACAGCTGGGAAAGAATTGTTTTTTAAAGATATCATGATTCCATTTAAAACGGATGCTCAAAAAATTGGTTATTCAGATGAGCAAATAGCTTGGGCACATGAGAATGAAAAAAATATTTGGAGTTATTTTGTAGAAAATGAATTGCTTTATAAAACAGATCCAAAATTAGCATCCCGATTCATTAATCCAGCACCATTTTCGAAATTTGGACTCGATTTTGATAATGAATCTCCAGGTCGTCTAGGTCAATATATTGGTTGGCAAATTGTAAGAGCTTTTATGGAGAATAATGAAATAGACTATCAACAAATGCTATCAAAAACCTCTGATGAAATTTTTAGAAATTCAAAATATAAACCTCAAAAATAATGAGTAAACATACATCAACCATAGAATTAACTGTTGAATTAGACGAAAATAGAATACCCGAAAAATTAAGATGGTCGGCGGATGATGGAGGGATTGAAAATGAAGAAGCAAAGGCCATGATGCTAGCCGTTTGGGATAGTCAAAATCAAGAATCACTTAGGATTGATCTCTGGACTAAAGATATGCCAGTTGATGAAATGAAGCTCTTTTTTCATCAAACACTTGTTAGTATGAGCGATACCTTTAATCGTGCAACTCAAGATGAAAAGATGACTGCCACCATGAAGGATTTCTGTGATTATTTTGCAGAAAAACTTGAGTTAAAATAAAAAGCAGAATTCATTTAGTTTAGATTGTTTATTGAAATCGAAATCCTCTAAACACCAAAATAGGTCAGTTTAATTTTTCTATAAATTAAGTATCTTTATAGAAACACTAGCCAAAATGAAAAAACGTGATTTCATCAAAACACTTTCCAAAGCAGCTCTAGTTTCACCATTGTATGCGAGCATTCTAACTTCATGTCTAGAAGAAGTTAAAGAAATACCTGCAAAAGACTTAGCTATAAATGAAGACTTTTGGTTAAAAGTTCGATCTGATTATAAATTAAAACCCGACTATATTAATCTAGAAAGTGGTTATTATAACATCATACCAACTCCTACATTAGATGCGTTGATTGAACATATTAAAATGGTGAACTATGAAGGATCTTATTATATGCGAACTGTTCAATGGGATAACAAAGAGTTAATGAGTGATAAACTTGGCCAAGTGATTGGGAGTTCAGCCAAAAATGTAATTATTACACGAAACACTACAGAGTCACTGGATATGGTGATAAAGGGATTGGATTGGCAGCAAGGTGATGAAGCTGTTTATGCTGATCAAGATTATGGTGCCATGAAAGTAATGTTTGAGCAAATTGCCAAACGTTTTGGTGTTGTCAATAAGGTTGTGTCTGTTCCGAATCACCCAAAATCGGACGACGAAATTGTTCAACTTTACGCCAATGCCATCACGAATAAAACTAAATTATTAATGGTTTGCCATATGATTAATATTACTGGACATATTCTTCCAATTAAGAAGATTTGCAAAATGGCACATGATAAAGGTGTCCAGGTAATGGTAGATGGTGCACATTGCGTTGGACATTTTAAATTTGATATTAACGATTTAGAATGTGACTATTATGGTTCCAGTTTGCATAAATGGCTTGGAGTTCCTTTGGGTACTGGATTACTTTATGTAGCAGATGAGCACATTGACACACTTTGGCCAATTTTTGCCGAACATAAAAGGGAACCAGGCGATATTTCGCGTTTAAATCATACGGGTACAATTCCTGTCTATCACGATCTAAGCATAGAAAATGCGGTTGATTATTATAATATGCTTGGCGCAGAACGTAAAGAAGAACGCCTGCGTTTTATTCAAGAATATTGGACGAAACAAGTTAGAGACGTTGAAAATATCGTTGTTAATACACCAAAAGATTCACAGCGAGCTTGTGGTATTGCAAATGTTGGTATAAAAGGAATGAAACCGGCACAATTAGCCAAGCAACTAATGGATGACTACAAAATATTTACTGTAGCAATTGATTACGCCAATGTTCAAGGTTGTAGAATTACACCAAATGTTTTTACAACCACAGAAGAATTGGATGTCTTTGTCAATGCCTTAAAGGAAATGGCAAATACCTAATTAAGACATAATTCAACAAAACTAACATAAGTATTCATGCCTTTAGTCAGGATATCTTTCGGGATGCGTTCATTGTGATTATGAATGTACTCTAGATATTTTCTTTCAATTTTAACTGGAACTGAAGAATATGCTGGAATTCCATGTTCTCTAAAAAAAGATGTGTCGTTGGCATTTGGAAGTAATACAGCAACAGATTTACTATTGTCGTGTTCTAACTCTATGGCCTTTTTGAGATTGTTAAAAAACATGGTGTCATCACTTGAAGGTGGCACTGGTTTCATTTCCTGAATAATTTCAATACTTATATTTTTATTGTTCAGTGACCTTTTGATGTATTTAATAAATTTTTCAGTTGATTCATTAGGAAGCAATCTACAATCTAATATGGCAGTTACCTTATCTGAAATGACATTTATTTTATCGTTTCCATCACTTAGATTGGTTAAGGTTATTGTGTTTGAAAAGAGCGCCAATAAAACAGGGTCTTTTCTTAATTTAGGTGTAATTAAGGGCTTAAAAAATCGTGGATGTTTTAATACAAACCCTTTGAGTCCTTTATTTAAATGACCAAATTGTTTTAGTAAGTCAACATTTAGTGAATTATATTTAATTTTTGATTTTTTCTCTAGCAGATTGTTAAGAGCAATTACCATCTCTTTATTGGCATATGCGGCGGGAGTTACAGAACTATGTCCTATTGTTTTAAGTTCTAATTTTAATTGTAGCCATAGGGCTCTTTTTTGGGCAACAGAAATTCCAAATAGTGCTAACTCTGGCTGATTTTCTATAAGTCCTTGAATTGCTGGCGGCCCTTCACCAATTACAACTGCTGGATTTATAATTTCAAGGTAATTTTCAACCACAAATTTAATACCTCCTTCGCACTGTGTTTCTTCACAAGATACAGGAAGAAAGGTAACGTTATAAGGTAGATGTTGTTGTTTGTACCGTTTTGCAATTTCAATAATGCTAAATAATTGCATAATGGCAGTGCCTTTGTTATCAAATGCACCTCTTCCCCAAATTTCAGTCTCTGTCACTTCCCCTGAAAATGGAGGGTATTGCCATTGGTCTAGATCACCTGCAGGAATCACATCTAGATGATTTAGGAAAACAATATTGGGCAAGTTTTTATCTAAAGGAACGATGGATGCAGTAAAATTATAATTGCCATCTGTTTCTCCCATTTGAGTGATATACAGTCCGTTTTCAACGCAAATTTTCCGAAGGAATTCGCCAGCCTTTGACTCCTCACCACTTAAGGATTCAATTTGAATGTATTTGCTTAATATTTCTTGAATATTATAGGCATTATTTTCATATAGAATTGTAGCATTTTCAGGAGATGAAGATGCGTATAATCGACAATTCAATTGTAATGTAACGAACAAAATGGCCAATGCCAACCTCAATATCATGAGAACTATATGTTGGTGGTTAATTGCTGAGATAAGGTACGAAAATATTAAAAACTAAAGTAGAATATATTTACTTAATCTCTTACCATTCATTAACACGATTGGCATCCAATTTTATAAAAATAAACAAGAGGATCGTGAATCCCCAAAGAGAAGAGCCTCCATAACTAAAAAAAGGTAGTGGTATACCAATAGTTGGGATAAGCCCCATAACCATTCCAATATTAATCATAAAATGAAAGAAAAAAATAGCCGCGACACTATAACCAAAGACACGACTAAATTGAGATTTTTGCAATTCTGCTAGATGAAGTATTCTAATAATTAAAAAAACAAATAAGATGATTACTAATGCACTACCTAAAAACCCCCATTCTTCCCCAACAGTACTAAAGATATAGTCCGTATGTTGCTCCGGCACAAAGTTTCCTATGGTTCGTGTACCTTCCATAAAACCTTTACCTGAAACACCACCAGAACTAATTGCCTTTTCTGACTCATGAAGATTATAAGATATGTCTCGTTTCATCGCTTCTAATTTGACAGGATCCTTTTCAAGGCGCAACCAAACTGTTATTCTATCTTGCTGATGCTTTTGTAATATGTTTTTGTAAAAGAATGTAACCCCAAAAACAATTGCTAAACTGATAAGTGACGCAAAAATAGGTTGAAGGAAACTTCGCTTTTTTTTCTGAATAAAAAAATAGAATACAAAACTAATTGCAGTTGCTAAAATTGCAGTAATGGTAATACCAAACTTCAATGCAGAAACACTGAGCAATGCTAAAGCAACGGCAATTAATAGGTACAGTCTAGGTATTCCTTCCCTAAAAAACACGAAGAAAAATGAAGCATATACCATTGTGCTTCCTGCGTCATTTTGTAATAAAATAAGTAGTGCTGGAACAATAATTATAATGACTGCCTTTAACTGATGTTTAAAATCTTTAATATTTGTCTGAAGATCACTTATATATTTGGCAACCGCTAGTGCAGTTGCAAATTTTGCAAATTCACTAGGTTGAATTGTCATACCACCTATAGCATACCATGAGGTAGCACCATTAATATTTTTTCCAAAAATAAATAATCCAATCAATGAAGCAATGGACACCAAATAGATCAAACTGGCAAATCGTTCATAAAATTTAGCTTCTACAGAAAGCACAACTATAATTAATCCTAGAGTAAAAAGAATAAATATTAATTGCTTTCCATATGGTTTTCCAAAATCGAAATAGCTCGTGATTTCACCAGAAGATGAAGCGGATAATATATTGAGATAACCAAAACCAACTAGTAATAAAAAAAGTGCAATGCTAATCCAATCAAGCTTAAGGGTTCTGGTTCTGTTGTTACTCATTATTGGTTAATTGTAAACGGTTGACCACTATAGGGTTTTGCATACTCCTCTTCCAAGCTTTTTTCAAGTACGAGTTGTTCCATATATTTGAGCGTAACTTCTCCTTTAAGGTATTTTTCTATCATCAAGCTCGCAATTCGTCCTGCCCATCGCGCACCATAGTAACCATTTTCAACAAAAACTGCCATGGCAATTTTAGGATTATCTTTTGGTGCAAATGCAATGAAAATAGAATGGTCGGTCAATTGAGTACGTACACTATCGATTTTAGTAAAATTTTCTGCGGTTCCAGTCTTTCCACAAATGTCAATCCCAGGAACTTTTAAGAAATTAGCTGTTCCTTTGTTATAAACATCATAGAGACCTTGTATGACAGGTTCAAAATGACGCTTATCTATGGTTGTTTCATGTCTCGCACTATATTTTGAAGGAATGGCATCATCTTTTATTTCTTTGATAATATGTGGTGTAAAATAATGACCTCTATTGGCAATAGCCGCAGTCATATTTGCCAATTGAATTGGTGTCACCAAAACTTCACCTTGACCAATGGAATTAGAGATAATTGTAGTTGCTCCCCATTTAAAATCAGGATACCATTTATCATAGTAAGCGCCATCAGGAATGTTACCTTTTTTTCCAACAGATAGATCATAGCCAAGAAAATTACCTAAACCAAAGCTCTTAATATGATTGCTCCATACATCCATAGCCTGTTTAGAATCATCATATTTTTCAATCGTTTTTCTAAAGGCGTTTGCAAAATAGGCGTTACAGGATTGGGAAATACCGGAATTCAAATTTCGAGTACCACCTCCACAATGACATCCCATTTTTCTATTATTTCTGCCATAAACATAACCATGATGACACCTATAAGTAGTTTGTGTGTCAATAACGCCTTCTTGTAAAGCTGTTAATGCTATTAAGGATTTAAAAGGTGAGCCAGGTTCATGCATTCGAGATAAGCCCCTATCCATTAGTGGTGTACTTATAGAATCATTCCATAATTTTGTATAATTTTTTGAGCGTTCTCGCCCAACTAATAAATTGGGGTTATATGTCGGTCCAGATATTAATGATAAAATTTCTCCTGTTTCTGGTTCAATAGCTACAATACCACCACGCTTATTTTGCATAAGTTTTTCTCCATATTCTTGCAAGGCCGCGTCAATTGTAATTGTTATATCTTTTCCAGGTTGAGGTGAAATATCAAATTTACCTTGTTTATAAGGACCTAAATCTCTATTAAATCGATCCTTTTGAATATACTTTATACCTTTTACACCTCTCAATTGGCTTTCATAAGAAAGTTCAATGCCTTGCCTGCCTATTAAATCACCCATTTTATAGTAAGGATCTTTTTCTATAACTCCTTGATTTGCTTCAGCAATAAACCCTAGAACATTAGCGCCAATAGATGTTTGGTAATCTCTAAGTGATCGTTTTTGAATATAAAATCCTTGATATTTATGCATTTTTTCTGATAGAACTGCATAATCTTCTTTTGACAAGTGCGCCAAAAAGACTTGTGCTATACGAGGCGAGTAACGATTCTTTTTTTCAAATGTTTTTATGAAGTCTTCCTTAGTAATTTTAAGAAGTGAGCAGAATTCTAAAGTGTCTAGAGGCTCTACTTCTCGAGGAATTACCATGACATCATAGGAGGGTTGATTGGCAACTAAAAGAACACCTTTCCTGTCATAAACGTACCCTCGTTTGGGGTAATTAAAAACTTTCCGGATAGCATTGTCTTCATTTATTGAATAGCTATCTCCAGAATAAACTTGAAGGTAGAATAGTCTTCCAATAAAGGTCAAGCCAACCAATATAACAAGACTAAAAAGTAATAGTTTTCTCATTGAGGCTTTCTACTAAATAAAATAGTTATTAAAAGGCACAGTACCACAGTAAAGATACTTGAAAATAACGACTTTTTTAGTATTAAAAGTATGTTAGAAGCGTTAAATACTTCAAGAGAAAATAAAATTAAATGATGTGTAAAACTCATTAAGGCAATGTAAGTTAAACGCTGCCCAAACTCTGAGGAATTAATTTTCACCGTTTGATGCTCGTACATCATACCGAATGAAAACTTTAAAAAAAGTGGTCTAAAATAAGCTATTGCAACACTTGCGGCAGCATGTACACCGCCAGAATCTGAAAATAAATCTACACTTAAACCTAATAGAAAACTTACAAAAAGAAATAATAATCGGTTGTTATTAATTGGATATAAAAGAATGAATAACACATAAATGTAAGGATTAATATAACCTAGAAAATTTATGTGATTTAATAATAATACTTGAATAAGAACTAGTACAATGAAACGGACAATATGTTGAGTAATAGCATTATTCATCTAGGTTTTCTAAAGTTTTGATTTCTTGGGAATCTAAATTCCTAATAATATGAACATGTCCAATATTAGTCATATCATTGAATAATTGCACATTTACGATATAGAAATTTTCCGTTTCATCTAGTTTAAAAGAAGAGACTGTCCCCACAGGAATATTTTTAGGAAAAATAGTTGATCGACCGCTAGTAATAATAGTATCACCCTCAGTTACTGGGGCTTGTTTAGGAATATCAACAAGTTGTATGATTTCTGGTGAGAATGTGTCCCATTTTAATTCGCCAAAATGATCTGTATTTTTTAATTCTGCAGAAACACTACTATTTGTATTCAGTATAGACATGACTCTAGCATAATTATTAGAAGTATTATCAATTATTCCAACAATTCCTCTAGAAGTGATTACACCGAGGTCTTCATGTATACTATCTTTTTCACCTTTGTTTATTGTAAGGTAATTATTTGTGGCCGAATAGCTGTTTTTATAAACCTGAGCTGACACGAGTCTGTAATTTCCATCAAAGGGGCTGTCGACTTTTATTGTGTCTTGACTATTGAACAGGAGAGTTTTTAAGCGATTGTTCTCTTCCAATAATCTTAAATTCTCTTCCTTTAAATTAAAATATTGTCCAATATTGTTAACTGATTTATAAACACCTCCAGTTAAAAAATTGGCTGAATTAATAAATTTACTCTTGTGATAAGAATGAGATTGTATGGTAAGAGAAATAGCAATAGAAAAGAGAAATAAGAACAACAGAAAAATTTTGTTTCTTATAAAGAAATTAACTATTTGCTGCATTTGTCAACGCTATTTTATCAATACACTTTTGTATTTAGGCAAGTTTTTTAGCACAATTCCTGTTCCTCTAACAACAGCTCGTAACGGATCTTCTGCAATATATACTGGAAGATCAGTTTTTTGAGAGAGTCGTTTGTCTAGTCCTCTTAACATCGAACCTCCTCCTGCTAGATAAATTCCAGTATTGTAAATATCTGCAGCCAATTCTGGAGGTGTTTGAGATAAAGTTTCCATTACAGAATCTTCAACACGTAAAATAGATTTATCAAGTGCCTTAGCAATTTCTCTATAGGAAATCTGTACTTGCTTTGGTTTTCCTGTAAGTAAGTCACGACCTTGAACACTCATTTCGTCTGGTGGAAGTTCTAAATCCTCAGTTGCGGCTCCAATTTGAATTTTAATTTTTTCAGCTGTGCGATCTCCTACATATAAATTATGTTGTGTACGCATATAATAGATAATATCATTGGTAAATACATCACCAGCAACTTTCACTGATTTGTCACAAACAATTCCTCCTAAAGCAATCACTGCAATTTCAGTAGTTCCACCACCAATATCTACAATCATGTTGCCTTTTGGTTGCATGATGTCAACACCAATTCCAATTGCAGCAGCCATAGGTTCGTGAATTAAATACACTTCTTTCCCATTAACTCGCTCAGCAGATTCTTTTACTGCACGCATTTCAACCTCAGTAATTCCTGAAGGAATACAAATAACCATTCGTAAAGCAGGAGCAAACAGTTTCTTTTTAAGAGCGGGAATGTTTTTAATGAACATGCTAATCATTTGTTCACTTGCATCAAAATCAGCAATTACACCATCTTTTAGAGGTCTAATCGTCTTAATATTTTCATGTGTTTTCCCTTGCATCATGCTGGCTTCTTTACCAACAGCAATTATTTTTCCTGAAATTCTGTCTCTAGCGACAATTGATGGGCTATCAACCACAACTTTGTCGTTGTGAATTATTAGCGTGTTTGCAGTTCCTAAATCTATGGCTATTTCTTCGGTTAAGAAATCAAAAAATCCCATATGTTATTGTAAATTAATTTGAGGGTTGTTAAACTGTTTTTTTGAACATTTGTAAAAGTAGTAAAATATACGAAACAATTACGATTACGGACGATCAAACAGCAACTTATTAATTAATGCTTAAAATGGCGTGTTCCTGTAAAGACCATGCTCATGTTATTTGAATTGCAATAATCCACGCTCAATTGGTCTTTTATAGAGCCTCCTGGCTGAATAACAGAGCCAATTCCGGCGTTAAATGCAATTTCAACACAATCAGGAAAAGGAAAGAATGCGTCACTCGCCATGACCGCACCTTTAAGATCAAAATTAAACGATTGTGCCTTGTGAATTGCTTGATTTAATGCATCTACACGACTTGTTTGACCAGTTCCACTAGCGCACAATTGTTTGTTTTTAGCGAGAACTATAGTATTAGATTTTGTGTGTTTACAAATCTTTGAAGCAAACAATAAATCTTCTAACTCACCATCTGAAGGACTATTTGTAGTAGCATTAGTCAATATCTCAACAGAATCTGTTACACTGTCTCTATCTTGTACCAAAGTTCCATTCAAACAAGTTCTAACAGTAGTTTTAGGCAGTTGAATGTCATTTTGAATTAAAAGAATTCGATTCTTTTTTCCATTCAATATGTTTTCAGCTTCATTTGAAAATGAAGGAGCAATCACCACTTCACAAAATAATTTATGAATTTCTTTTGCAGTAACTTCATCAATTTCGACATTACTAATAAGGATTCCACCAAAGGCAGAAATTGGATCGCCAGCCAGCGCATCAATATAAGCTTGATGAATGTTAGATCTCTGAGCAAATCCGCAGGCATTATTATGTTTTAATATTGCAAAAGAAGGTGCTTCCCCTTTAAATTCGTTCATTAAATTGACTGCGGCATCAACATCTAATAAATTATTATAACTAAGTTCTTTTCCATGTAATTTGGTAAACATAGCTTCAAAATTGCCAAAGAAAAATCCTTCTTGATGTGGATTTTCACCATAGCGTAAGGCCTTAACGTGAGTTTCACTCAATTTTAATGAAACGATTTCTTCATTCCTATTGAAGTAATTAAAAATTGCCGAGTCATAATGTGAAGACACATTGAATGCTTTGGCGGCAAAAAGATTTCTGTTTTCTTCGGAAGTTACTCCTTTGTTACTTGAGATAAGATCTAAAAATTCTGAATAGTCTTCAACAGAAGAAACACAAATAACATCTTTATAATTTTTTGCTGCAGCACGAATGAGAGAGATACCTCCTATATCAATTTTTTCTATGATATCCTGAGAATTGGCGCCTGATGCTACCGTCTTTTCAAAAGGATATAGATCAACAATTACACAATCAATTTGTGGGATTTCATACTCTGCTAATTCTGCAATATCCTGTGTGTTTTCCTGTCGGTTTAAAATGCCACCAAAAACTTTAGGATGTAATGTTTTAACACGACCACCTAATATAGATGGATACGATGTAATGTCTTCAACTGGAACTACTTGAATACCTAAGTTATTAATAAATTCTTGAGTACCACCAGTTGAGTAAATAGTGACTCCAAGTTGATTTAATTGATTAACTATTGGCGCTAATCCATCTTTGTTAAAAACAGAAATTAAAGCAGATTTTATAGGTTTGTTGTTGCTCATTGCAGATGTTTTAATAAGCCATCAAATGTAACAATTACCTAAGTTAATTTGTGTCGATTCATCCGCGTTTTTTTAACTAAAAAAGGAAGTTGTTAACAGCTACAATAATTTAGACACTTTTTCACAAACAAACTCAAGAAAACGTTCATCTTCAACGGTGAATGGATCTGTCGTTTTAGAATCTATATCTATTTGTCCAATATTTTCATTATCCACAAAAATTGGCACTACAATTTCTGCTTTTACTGTAATACTACAGGCAATATAATTATCCTGAGCAGATACATCAGGAACCACAAAATTTTCATTACTCAATGCAACTTGTCCACAGATGCCTTTACCAAATGGAATAATTATATGATCAGTATGTTCACCAACATAAGGGCCAAGTTTTAATTCATCTTTGTCGCCATTTTTGAAGTAAAATCCAACCCAGTCATAATGTTCTAGGTTGGCTTCTAAAACTTCGCATATAGCATAAAGTCGATTTTCGACTGTTTCATTTGAGTTTGAAACAATTTCGGTTACTTTTGACCTAAGATTATTAAATACCATGTGTTGAATAATTTGTGCAAAAGTATTTAATTCTACTTAATCTGACTATGTCTAATAATGTATCTTTAATAAAATTGAACGCTTTTTTTCTGAAATCCCTCATTAAAAAATATAAGTCGGTCATAAAATTCATACTCACATTTTTGTTGGTGTATGCTGTTTTGTCAATTACATATAAATTGTATTTAGACTATTCTGATGGCTCACAATTTTACCCTGATTACATTACCAATTTAACAGCCAAACAAAGTCAATTGCTAATCAATAGTATTGGTTATGATGCAACCATTGTTCCACATGAGGCTGAGCCTTCCATGAAACTTATAATCAATAATAAATTTGTTGCGCGTGTTGTAGAAGGTTGTAATTCTGTTAGTGTAATTATACTGTTCCTGTCATTCGTGATAGCTTTTGCGGCTGGCTGGAAACGAACTATAATATTTATCTTAGCAGGAAGCGTTTTAATATATTCAGTAAATTTAATTCGAATCGCCATTTTATCCATTGGCTTATTTCATTATCCATGGCGACGTGAAATATTACACACTGTTATTTTTCCTTTGATTATTTATGGTTTGGTGTTTGTCCTTTGGATGATTTGGGTACGATATTATTCTAAATTACAGAAAAAGAATGTCTAAATCAACGCGATATATATTGATTGGACTGAGCATAATTGCTTTAGCAATGATTCGATTTTTTGAAGATTATTTGTTCTATGATCCGTACCTACAATTCTTTAAAAATGATTACTTATATATAGATTCACCACGACGCGAGACTTTTAAACTAGTCATGTCTACTACTCTAAGATTTATTATGAATTCTGGCATTTCATTAGGAATTTTGTTTTTAGTTTTTAGAGATCGTGGTATAATAAAATTTGCAAGTTTAATCTTCGGTTTAGCCTATTTTGTTCTTCTTATGGCTTTTTTGTATTTCGTTATCAATCCAAATCAAGACGACTATTATTTATTCTTCAATATTCGTAGGTTTTTAATTCAACCAATAATTCTATTAGTCTTATTACCAGCATTTTACTATCATAAATTACGCACATAACTGTTAACACTTTTATAAAAATAGAAGGCATATCGGCAATTTTTGTAATTTTGTGACGTGATTAAGCAATTTTTACATAAAGTAACTTCAATAGCAATGGCACTTTTAGTGCTCATTTCAACTATGTCGGTAACCGTTGAAAAGCATTTTTGTGGCAATGCTTTGGTAGATGTAGCTGTATTTACTGAAGTGAACAAATGTAAAATGGAAGTCTTTGAAAAAGAAATTTCAGCGGTTACCAAAAAATCATGTTGTAAAGATACAGTTGATCTATATGAAGGCCAAGATGAATTGCAAACTCAATCAATTGATGATTTAAGTTTTGATCAAGAGGTTTTAGTTACTAGCTTCTTTAATTCGTATCTAAGTCTTTTTGAAGACACTACTAATGAAGTTGTACCACATAAGGACTACAGACCACCTTTACTCGTTTATGACATTCAGTCTCTAGACGAAACTTACATAATTTGATTTTATAGTATTTTCTAGTTTGCAATCTAATTTGCAATACTGATTGTGCCATTATTTGAGCACAAATTCAACAAAATTTTATTCATTAAAATACTATTAAATTGAAAAACATATTTTACATATTATTTTTGCTCCCTATGTTTCTACAGGCACAAGATTCTGTGAGTGGAGTCATATTGGAAACAAATAATGAGAACGAAGAAATACCATTGCTTGGCGCCAATGTGTATTGGCTTGACACAACTGTCGGAGCTATCACTGATGAAGAAGGGAAGTTTAGTATTTCTTATAAAAAAGAATACGAGAAATTAATCGTTAGTTTTATTGGTTTTACATCCGATACAATAACAATTTCTAATCCTAATCAAAAAATATATCATGTTCTGAAATCTTCAAGTAATCTTGACGAAATTGTTGTAACTGGCAGAAAACAAGCAACAGCAAAATCATATTTACAATCTCAGAATATAATTACAGTTAGTAGTGAAGAATTGTTAAAGGCTGCCTGTTGCAATCTCTCAGAGAGTTTTGAGACAAATCCGTCAATTGATGTCAATTTTGCTGATGCTGTAACTGGTACCAGACAAATAAAAATGTTAGGGCTTACAAGTCCTTATATTTTAATTGCAACTGAAAATATTCCATCTATTCGAGGTGCGTCACAGGCCTATGGACTGAGTTTTATCCCCGGAACTTGGGTAGAAAGCATTCAGATAACAAAAGGTGCTGGAAGTGTAGTGAATGGGTTTGAAAGCATTGCGGGACAGATTAACGCTGAATTAAGAAAACCAATTAATGACGACAAAGTTTTTGTCAATGCCTATGCATCAGGAAATGGTAGATTAGAACTAAATACACATCTAAATACAAAAGTGTCAGAAAAATGGAGTACAGGCTTATACATTCATGGAAACTTAAGGGATAATAAATTTGACAAAAATGATGATTCATTTCTTGATGTACCTTTAAAGAAACAAATCAATGTCATGAATAGATGGCAATTTATTAATCCTGAAAAAGGTGTCTTGTCTTTTATTAATGTAAGATATTTAAAAGATAATAATCAATCTGGACAAGAAGGTTTTAATCCAGATACAGATAGATTAACAACCAATTCTTGGGGCTCTGAAATCGACACAGAACGATTTGAAATTTCAACTAAATTGGGCTATGTAAACCCACAAATACCATGGCAAAGTTTAGGTGTGCAATTTTCATTTAGTTCACATAATCAAAATTCCTATTTTGGCTTAAATACGTATGATATTAATCATAATAGTGTTTATTCTAACGCTATTTATAATTCAATTATTAGCGATTCCAGACATAAAGTAAAAACAGGAGTAGGTTTTACATATGATCATTATGACGAATCGGTAAATTCATTAGGTTTTGAACGAAGTGAACGCTCATTTGGAGGCTTTTTTGAATACAGTTATGATGACCTTGATAAGCTCACTTTGACTGCAGGTATAAGATTTGACACACATAATTTACTTGGTGAATTTCTAACACCTCGTTTGCATGTACGCTATACACCTTGGGAGAAATCAGCATTTAGAGCTTCTATTGGTAGAGGAAAACGTGCGGCCAATATATTCGCCGAAAATCAAAATATGTTTGCCTCATCACGAGGTATTAATATTTTAAATAATACAGGACAAATTTATGGTTTAGATCCAGAAATTGCTTGGAATTATGGCATTTCTTATTTGCAAGGATTTAACCTATTTGAAAGAAAAGCTGATCTTACATTTGATTTTTACAGAACTGATTTTCAAAATCAAGTAGTTGTAGATTGGGAAAATTCTCAAGAAATTAATTTCTACAATTTGGATGGTGACAGTTATTCAAATAGTTTTCAAGTAGAATTCAATTACAATGTGTTTGAAGGGTTTGATTTGAGGATGGCCTATAAAAATTACCAAGTGAAAACTCAGTACGAATCTGGCAAATTAATGAAACCATTAACACCAGAACATAGAATATTTGCAAATACATCCTATGAGACGACGGCAACTGAAAATGGAGGGCAGTGGAAATTTGATTCAACCTTTAATTGGTTGAGTGAACAACGTTTTCCATCAACCACAAGTAGTCCTATGGAATTTCAATTATCAGAGTATACACCAACTGTAGCAACAGTAAATGCACAGATTACAAAAGTGTTTTCTCCAAAATTTGAAGTATATTTAGGTGGTGAGAACATAACAAATGTTAAACAACCAAATCCAATTGTAAGTTCAAACGATCCTTTTGGACAAAATTTTGATACTAATTTTGTCTATGGTCCAATTTTTGGTAGTATGTACTACACGGGATTACGTTATAAATTAAACTAAAAATGAAAAAAGGAATTATACTTATTATAATGTTTATGACAGCAATGTCATATGCTCAAAATAAAAATGCGCGCGCTGCTTTAGAAGTTGATGGTGTCTGTTTAATGTGTAAGGAACGTATTGAAAAGGCATCTATTAGAACTAAAGGGGTGAAATCTGCTATTTGGGACGTAAAAACACATGAGCTAAAGTTGATTTTTGATGAGAGAAAAACTGATCTTTCAACTATTCAAAAGAATATAGCTGCTGTTGGGCATGATACTCAAGAAATTAAAGCGACAGATGAAGCGTATAATTCTGTACATCCTTGTTGCAAATATCGCGATGAAGATGTCAAGGACGACCATAAAAATGATAACTAATCAAAGATGAAAAAACTAATTCTAATTTTTGTTATTGCCTTCGGAATGTCGGCAATTACAGTTTCTTGTAAAGAAAATAAACATGAAAATAATGAAGCCACTGAAAGCCATGCTGCCGAAAAGGCTGAAATGGCAATGAATGAAGTGTTTCAGTGCCCTATGGACTGCGAAGAAGGAAAAACTTATGATGAAGCAGGGGCTTGTCCAGTTTGTGCCATGGATTTAAAGAAAATGGAAGGAACACATAAACATGAAGATGGTGAAGTTCATGAAGATCACGAAAAGGAGCACGAAGAAGAAGGTGAACATCATGAAAATGACAATGATGAGAACCACTAGTAAGATAATTTACAAAGCCGGAATTAAAAATTTCGGCTTTTTTATTCTTTTAGCCTTAATTTCTTTTGGATGTAATTCTGAAGAAAAATTAACGGCCGATCAGATCGTTACCAAAGCGATAGAAACTCATGGCGGAATTGAGAATTGGAAGGAAGTGAAACAAGTGAGTTTTGATAAAGAGACAACTTTGCTTCTAGAAGATGGTAGCATCCAAATAAAAACGGAACAATTTCAGTTGTTTCAATTTAAGCCACAATTATTCGCCAAAATTGAATGGGAAATGAATGGAGAAGATCATCTTATGATTTATGAAGATGGTAAAGTTTCTAAGAGAGTTAATGATTCAATTATAACATCTACTCAGGACTTAGATCGAGCTGAAAGCGCTGTATTTGCAGCACAATATGTAATATCTCAACCCTTTGATTTATTGAATGAGAATGTGACATTGACCTATTTGGGAGTTGAAGAGATTGAAGATAAACAAGCTCATATTATAGCAGTTAGCTATGATGGCGATGATAATAATTCAGACAAATGGAGTTACTATGTTGATGTTGAGACATTTGAAATAGTGGCCAATAAGGTGGAACTCACGGATCATACTAGTTGGGTTGAAAATCTAACGTTTGATACTGTAACTGACTTCAAGTTCAATGCACATAGAAAGAGCTATCGACTCAATGAAGCAGGTGAAAAAACCTATTTACGAGCAGAATATTTTTACACTAATTTTTCAGTGCAGTATTAATTGTTGCAATCAAAGAATCACAGCTTTTAATCCCTTTTTTAGTAGCATCAATTTTTAGAATAAAAGAACCTCTCATACTCTGAACTATATTTTTTAAAAGCTTTTCATTCGTAAATGGAAACTTGCCTTTTGGTAGTTTATCATAATCGGCATGATTAATTAGATAATTGCCGACATAATCCCTAACAATACTTTCCTGCCTGACATAGGCATTTGACATTTCTTTATAATTGGAATAGTGTGCTTCTATGGCAGTTTTTAAATTGAAATTATCAATGAGTTTTAAATCTCCAGAATTAATCAGGGTTTGATAGGTAACGTCTTTCGGGTTAAAATTAGAAAGGCTCACAATGTTGAACACATTGTTAACTATTTTCATTTGATTTGTTGAGTCTGAATTTAAATAAGGTAATATTTCAATAGCATCACTGAGTTTAGAATTGAGTTCTTCGATATTGGTTTCAAGGTTTAACTTATCAGCATTTACATCATTCATTAAATTGGTCAAGTATTGATGTCTCAATTTCTTGTCTTTCGAGCTCTCTGAGCACTTATTCATGCTAAAAGCAATAGTGATACCAATTATCACAATTAAAATTTCCACTAACGTATATTGCCATTTTATTTTTTTCATTTCCAAATAGTTATCCTACTAAACTAAGAAAAATTGAATAAAAAAAGACGCTTCAATTAATTGAAGCGTCTTAATAATTTATCTATAGTGATGTGTCATTACATCATGCCTGGCATTCCGCCTCCACCCATTGGTGGCATTGCAGGTGCATCTTCTTTAATATCTACTAAAGCACATTCTGTTGTTAGTATCATTCCTGCAACAGAAGCGGCATTTTCTAATGCGATTCTTGTCACTTTTTTAGGATCAATAATACCAGCTTTCATCATGTCGACAAAAGTTTCTGATTTGGCGTCGTAGCCGTAATCGTTCTTTCCTTCAATGACTTTATTAATTACAACAGAGCCTTCACCACCAGCATTTTCAACTATGGTACGCAAAGGTGATTCAATGGCTTTATTAACTATTTGAACACCTGTTGTTTCATCTAAATTTTCTGTCGTCAATTTCTCAAGTACTTTTTTAGATCTTACAAGTGCAACACCTCCACCAGCAACTATGCCTTCTTCAACCGCAGCACGTGTCGCGTGTAATGCATCATCAACACGATCTTTCTTCTCTTTCATCTCAACTTCAGAGGCAGCACCAACGTATAAAACTGCAACACCTCCTGCTAATTTTGCTAAACGTTCTTGTAGCTTTTCACGATCATAATCGGAAGTAGTTGATTCTATTTGGGCTTTTATTTGATTGACTCTTGCTTTGATTTCTGAACTTTTTCCTGCACCATTGACAACAGTTGTATTATCCTTATCAATAGTTACCGTTTCAGCTGTTCCTAACATACTTAAATCGGCATTTTCAAGAGTAAATCCTCTCTCTTCAGAGATAACAGTTCCACCAGTCAAAATTGCAATATCTTCTAACATTGCCTTACGTCTGTCTCCAAAACCGGGTGCTTTAACCGCTGCGATTTTAAGTCCACCTCGTAATTTATTAACCACTAAAGTAGCTAATGCTTGACCTTCAACGTCTTCGGCGATAATTAACAATGGTCTGCTTGATTGTGCTACTGGTTCTAAAATTGGAAGTATTTCTTGTAAGTTTGAAATCTTTTTATCAAATAATAAAATGTATGGATTTTCAAGATCAGCAATCATTTTATCGGCATCAGTAACAAAGTAAGGAGAAAGATAACCTCTATCAAATTGCATCCCTTCAACAACATCAACATACGTGTCTGTTCCCTTTGCTTCTTCAACTGTGATAACACCTTCTTTACCAACTTTATCAAATGCTTTAGCAATTAATTCGCCAATAGTATCATCATTATTAGATGAGATAGCTGCAATTTGCTTAATTTTTTCTGAAGAATTACCAACTTTTTTTGCCTGTTTTTCAAGGTCGATTGCAATTGCTTCAACAGCTTTATCGATACCACGTTTTAAATCCATTGGATTTGCTCCTGCAGCAACATTTTTTAAACCTTCTTTTACAATAGCTTGTGCCAAAACGGTTGCTGTTGTAGTACCGTCACCTGCCAAATCATTTGTTTTAGAAGCAACTTCTTTTACCATTTGTGCTCCCATGTTTTCAAGCTCATTTTCAAGCTCTACTTCTTTTGCTACTGTTACACCATCTTTAGTGACTTGTGGTCCTCCAAATGATTTCCCAATAATAACATTTCGTCCTTTTGGTCCAAGAGTTACTTTAACTGCATTTGCTAATGCGTCAACACCACGTTTAATTCCGTCGCGTGCTTCAATATCGAATTTTATATCTTTTGCCATTTTGTTTTTTTTAGGTTGATTAAATTATTGCTAGAATATCACTTTCTCTCATAATTAAATAGTCTTTGCCATCTAATTTAAGTTCAGTGCCTGCAAATTTACCATAGAGAACTGTTTCTCCTTTTTTAACAGTCATTGTTTCATCTTTTGTGCCTTTGCCTACAGCAACTACTTTACCTTTTTGAGGTTTTTCTTTGGCATTATCAGGAATAATAATTCCTGATGCAGTTTTTGTTTCTGCTTCCATTGGTTCAATAAGAACTCTATCTGCTAATGGTTTAATGTTTACGCCCATTTGTGCTTTATTTTTTAATTAATTAAATTTTGTTTTTACGATTATGAGTTATACTAAAAATGTGCCATGGTTGATGGACTGACAAACTTTCAGAAAATAAAAATGCCAACGAATCACGCTGGCATCTTAATATGTTTATTTATCATCATTTTAATTTCCTGTTGAATCTGCTGGTGTAGCAGTATCAGGTAATGCTTCTGTTGCTGATGAGTTATCAGGTAATGGTTGCGTAGTAGTAGCATCTGGATCTAATGCTTTAGATTCTGCGCTACCTCCAGCTCCTGGAATAGCCATATTTGATAATAAAATAAGTGCTATCAATAAGATTGCTAAAGCCCATGTACTTTTATCTAAGAAGTCGGTTGTTTTCTTTACACCACCTAATTGTTGTGTGCCACCTCCACCAAAAGTAGAAGACAACCCACCACCCTTAGGATTTTGTACCATAACCACTACAACTAATAAAAATGCTACAATGACAATAAGGATTAAGAAAATTGTAAAATTATCCATTACTATTATTTATTTTGTTTTTGTAATTGTTTTACTGCTTGAATTTGGTCTGCAAAGAAACCACTTTTTTCTGGATATTTCAAACTTAATATGTTGTAAGCTTGAATTGCTTTTTCATAGTTTTTTTGCTCTAAATAAATGCGCGCTAAGGTCTCTGTCATCAATGATTCTGTCTGTATCATTTGTTCCTTAGCGATATTTTTTTGTGAACCTTCAGAAGATATCTGAGGCATTTTGGGATTGGTTGCAATAAACTGATCAACAAGCTTAAATTTTTCTGATTTTGGTTCTTCACTATCCTCTGATTCAGACTCAACCTCATCTTCTTGTCTTATAATTGGCTTAAAGCTTGTAATTTTTAACCATTCAGAAAACGAATGCATTTCAGATTTATCAAATTCTAAGGGTTTGCCAATTTCAAGAGTTTCTTCAGGCGACTTTTCAATTTCAAGCGTATCAACTTTTAATATTTCTGAAACACTTTCAATCTCTTTCGCTTCAAAAAGAGCAGGATCTAAAATGGGTTTTGTATCTCTTATATGTTGTCTTAAAGCATCATCAATAATCATGCTCTTATTGACAGAGATATCTTGGATATCATGAGTTTGTATATCCTTTAAATGCGCAAAATTCTGCTTAATATGCTGTGAAATTTCATTCTGCAAAAATTCGTCAGAAGTGATATAATCAAACAAAACACTCCTATCTGTTGTATAAGCTGCAGTAGTTTTTAATTCTTGATTGTATTTAAAACTGCCTTTGTTTTTTAATCCTTTTAAATAAATAGCACGAGCAGATTGAAAAAATGGAAACTCATCAATCACAGATCTTACCGCACCAATTTGCTGAGAGTTCAACTCTTTTGGCTGCTGTAATAATTGAATAAAATCTGTAGTATTCATATTACCATTGTGCTAAAGATGCATTAAAAATATCTTGTGTAATACGCTCAAATATCTCTTCATGCGCACTTGTTTTTTGAGCACCAATAAGCTGGGCATTACCAGCAAAATCAAAGAAGAAGGAAAAGCGTTGTTCAAAATCATTGTCGGTATTGTTAGTATCAAAATATCTAACCATAACAGTTATTGTCAATCTGTTTTGGGCTGCAGTACTGTTGGCTTGAGCAGTGGTAGGGGAAACTCTATATTCTGTAATTTCACCTTCATAAATTAAATCTCCATTATTATTTACGAGGTCTAAACTAGTTTGATTTAAGATTAAATCTTGCAAGGCAATAGTAAAATCTCGATCTAATCCAGGTTCAATTAAGGCGCTATTGTTTTGAAAGTAATTAACCTGAAACGTTGTAGTTCCTTCCGGAATTGATGCACCAGTGAAAGAGTAATTAACCTTACAGCTAATCAGAATTAGCATAAGGAGGATAGTTAAAATTTGTGCTCTTAATTTGGACATATAATGCTGATAATCGTGAGATAATCTCTTTAAAATTGCTAATAAGTGTTTGGACGTTTCATAGTTATAAAGGCATAGATGTAACCCGCATTATCTGCAACATCAAAATCTACGTTTATAACTCGATAACCCTGATAGTGTTTTTCATTTACTAACTCTTCTGCTTCTTTTCTAATTGCTTCAGAGCTGTTTCTTGCAAAGGATTTGCGTATCATAAATATTTCTATTGCCTTCATAAAATAGTCTTAAAGATCAAATTGTTTAATTTTTCTATATAATGTGCGTTCACTAATTCCAAGTTCTGCAGCTGCTAATTTACGTTTTCCATTGTGACGTTCCAACGATTTTTTAATTAGCTCTAATTCCTTCTCGTGAAGTGATAGTGTTTCTTCTTCCTCAACATCTTCAGCAAAATGATATTTATCTGAGTCAGGCTGAATAATTTCTACCTCCTCTTGTATTTTATTGTCGACAGAAAGGACACTCAATTCATCTGAAGTCTCACGTTTTTCTTCGCCATAAATCTTTTGAATCAATCCTTTGTTGTCTTCTTGAACATCGGAAGCGTTGCCATTTTTCATGAGTTCTAAGGTTAACTTTTTAAGATCGTTTAGATCACCTTTCATGTCAAACAGTACCTTATATAATATTTCGCGTTCATTGCTAAAATCACCAGATGACTTGTTGCCACCCACCACTGCGGGTAGATTTGTGCCACTGTCTGGAAGATAACCTCTTAATGTTTGAGGAGAAATGGTCCTGTCTCGCTCAAGTACAGAAATTTGTTCTGCAACATTTCTCAACTGTCTAATATTACCACTCCAGCGATAATTTAATAGCATTTGTGTAGCATCTTCAGTTAATCTGAGCGTTGGCATTTTATACTTAAGCGCAAAATCACTGGCAAACTTTCGAAATAATAAATGAATATCTTCCTTACGTTTTCGCAAGGCTGGAATATGAATATCAACTGTACTTAATCTATAATATAAATCTTCTCGAAATTTTTCCTTTTGAATAGCTTCAAGCATATTCATGTTGGTGGCAGCAACAATACGTACGTTGGTTTTTTGAACCTTACTAGATCCTACTTTTATAAACTCACCATTTTCTAAAACTCTTAAAAGGCGTACTTGGGTAGTTAATGGCAATTCACCAACTTCATCGAGAAAAATAGTGCCACCATCTGCTACTTCAAAATATCCAGAACGAGTTTGTGTAGCGCCAGTAAAAGCCCCTTTTTCGTGGCCAAATAATTCACTATCAATGGTCCCTTCAGGTATAGCACCACAGTTTACAGCAATATATTTTCCATGTTTTCTATGTGATAACTGATGAATGATTTTAGGAATACTCTCTTTACCAACACCGCTTTCACCTGTTACCAAAACTGAAATATCTGTAGGTGCTACTTGAATAGCTTTTTCAATGGCTCTATTCAAAACTGGATCATTTCCAATGATTCCAAATCGTTGTTTTATTGCTTGAACTGATTCCATAATTAATTATTATCAGAATAACCAGTAGCTTCACCAATAAGTGTAGCAGTTGTACATTCATTTGTTTTTACTAGAACAAAGTCACCTATTTTATAATGTTCTTTTGGGAACACCACCACCGAATTATGTTCATTCCTTCCTGACCAATGAGCATCCGATTTTTTAGATTCTTTTTCAACCAAAACTTCAACGGTTTGATTTAAAAATTCTTCGGTTCTATACTTACTATGTTCTTGTTGTAAGGCCACAACTTCTGCCAAACGTCTCTTTTTAATTTCTAAAGGGATATCATCTTCTAGTTTTCGCTCTGCCATAGTTCCGGGCCTTTCAGAATAAGCAAACATATAACCAAATGAGTATTTGATCTGCTCCATTAAACTTAAAGTATCCTGATGATCTGCTTCCGTTTCTGTTGGGAAACCAGTTATCAAATCATGAGAAATAGTACAATCGGGTATGATTTGTTTAATATTAGCTACCAATTCAAAGTATTCTTCACGTGTATGCTGGCGATTCATAGCCTTCAAAATACGATTGCTACCGCTTTGAACAGGTAAATGAATGTAATTACAAATGTTTTGATATTGTGACATTGTTCTAATGACCTCAAGTGTCATGTCTTGCGGATTCGATGTTGAAAATCGGAACCGCATTTTTGGCTGTGCTTCTGCACACAAAGCTAACAATTGCGAAAAATTTGTAGCAGTAGCTTTTTGTAATTCGGAGGCTTTTTCAAAATCTTTTTTTAACCCACCACCATACCACAAGAAACTATCTACGTTCTGACCTAAAAGCGTCACTTCTTTGAAGCCTTTTATCGACAGATCATTTATTTCTTCTATGATACTTTGTGGATTTCTACTGCGTTCTCTGCCTCTAGTAAAAGGCACGACACAGAAAGTACACATGTTGTCGCAACCTCTAGTAATAGATACAAATGCCGTGACACCATTTGTATTTAATCTAACAGGAGAAATATCACCATAGGTTTCTTCTTTAGATAGAATGACGTTAACAGCGTTTCTGCCTTCGTCCACTTCAGCAAGTAAATTTGGTAAATCTTTATAAGCGTCAGGACCTACAACAAGATCTACCATTTTTTCTTCTTCAAGAAATTTGGTTTTAAGTCGTTCAGCCATACAACCTAAAACGCCAATTTTCATTTTTCGGTTGATCTTTTTTACAGCATTGTATTTTTCTAGTCGTTTCCTAACCGTTTGTTCAGCCTTATCTCTTATTGAGCAAGTATTGACCAAAACCAAATCGGCGTCTTCTAAATTTTGGGTTGTATTAAAGCCTTCATTTTTTAAAATTGATGCAACAATTTCACTGTCACTAAAATTCATAGCACAACCATAACTCTCTATAAAAAGTTTACGTTTGTTACCTTCTTTTTCTGCTAAAATAAGGTTCTCTCCTTGCTTGTTTTCGTCAATAATCTTTTCCATAAATCTATTAGAAACCTTCTTTGGTCAATAAGTGTGCAAAGATACGATTTATTTACATTTTATGACAAAGTGTCAGATTTATATGATATTCCATCAAAGCGTTTATCTTTGGTATCTCAATAACCAAAACCATCAAAAAATATGAATACTGTTTCTTATATAGAAGAAAAAATTTCACGTGCAAAAGACCTTGATTTCGGTACAATTTTCACCCAATCTATTGATTTATTTAAAAAAACTTGGATACAAGGATTTCTAATGCAACTATTTTTAATAGTACTCATGTTGCCATTTATCATTTTGTTTTACATTCCATTTATCATGATGATTTTCAGTGAGTCGCAAAGTGGAACTATGAATTCTGATGTTTATGGCTCGTTTTTCGCCGGATTTTCAATTTTATATATCATTTTGTTTGTTGTTGGAATGTTGGTTTTAAGTGCTGTTTCAGTTTGCTTGAATGCTGCACTCTACCGAATAATTAAAGAAATTGATCATGGCAATGCTGTAAAAACGAATGACTTTTTTATTTTCTTAAAAGGAAAATACTTAAGTAAAGCATTTGTCTTGCTAGTAGTTTCAATGTTGATAGCTATCCCATCGGCGCTTCTTTGTTATTTACCATTGTTGTATGTGATGGTTCCTATGAGTTTCTTTGCAGTCATTTTTGCCTTTAATCCAGAATTAGGAGTAGGTGATATAGTCAAATTGAGTTTTAAACTTGGTCATAAAAAGTGGTTGTTGGCATTTGGACTTCTCATCGTATCGTCATTCCTTGCATCTATTGTTGGAATGCTTCTTTGTGGAATAGGAACCCTATTTACTTCGGCATTTGTATATCATCCTATGTACCATATTTATAAGGAAGTAATTGGTTTTGAACCAAGTGATGAAATTGATACAATTGGATACCTAACAGAATAAATAATACACACTAAATGAACTAAAAAAACCTGTTTCTAACAGGTTTTTTTATGCCTTGATCAAAACTAGAAACTGGGAAATAAAAAAAATCATATACATTTGTACCCTCAAATTTTAAAGTATGGCGAAGAATTTAGTGATCGTTGAGTCACCGGCTAAAGCTAAAACTATTGAAAAGTTTCTTGGAAAAGATTTTAAGGTAGAATCTAGCTTTGGGCATATTGTTGACTTACCAACTAAAGAATTAGGCGTAGATGTTGATGGAAACTTCACACCAAAATATAAAGTTTCAACCGACAAAAAAGCCGTTGTTAAAAAACTTAAAGAACTTGCGAAGAAAGCTGAAATGGTTTGGTTGGCAAGTGATGAAGATAGAGAAGGAGAAGCGATTGCTTGGCACTTGGCAGAAACTTTAAAATTAGAAAAAGATAAAACAAAACGAATTGTTTTTCACGAGATTACTAAGTCTGCAATTCAGAAAGCAATTGAAAATCCACGAGGATTAGATTATAATCTAGTTGATGCTCAACAAGCACGTCGTGTATTAGATCGAATCGTTGGATATGAATTATCACCTGTTCTATGGCGTAAGGTTAAAAGTGGTTTATCTGCTGGACGCGTACAGTCTGTTTCGGTACGATTAATCGTTGAACGTGAAAGAGAAATTCAGGAATTTAATCCTGAGGCATCCTATAGAGTTGACGCCATTTTTGCAACTCAGGATGGACAAAATTTTAAGGCGAGGCTTCCAAAGACATTTAAAACAAAAGATGAAGCACATCAGTTTCTTCAACAAAATATTAATGCTGCTTATAGTGTTTCCGATTTAGAGAAGAAACCAGCAAAAAAATCGCCAGCAGCTCCTTTTACAACCTCAACACTTCAGCAAGAGGCTTCTAGAAAATTGTATTTTTCTGTTAGTAAAACAATGACGATCGCCCAGCGCTTGTATGAAGCTGGGTTAATAACCTATATGAGAACAGACAGTACCAATCTGTCTAAAGAAGCTAAACAAGGTGCTGAAAACGAAATCACCAATGCATTCGGTTCACAATATTGTCAATCTCGTGATTATAAAGGAAAAACTAAAGGCGCACAGGAAGCGCATGAGGCTATTCGTCCAACAAATTTTGCCAATCAAACAGTGAATTTGGAAAGAGATCAAGTTAGGTTGTATGAATTAATATGGAAACGTGCCATTGCTTCTCAAATGAGTGATGCCCAATTAGAAAGAACCAATGTTAAAATAGAAGCTTCTACGCATTCAGAGAATTTTAGTGCAACAGGAGAAGTCATCAAATTTGACGGATTCTTAAAAGTATATCTTGAAGGAACGGATGATGAAGATACAGAACAAGAAGGAATGCTTCCTGCGATGAATGAAGGCCAATCCTTGATAAATAATAGAATTACAGCAACGCAACGATTTACGCGTGCACCATATAGATATACAGAGGCATCATTGGTGAAACAGTTGGAAGAACTTGGTATTGGAAGACCTTCAACTTATGCACCTACTATATCAACTATTCAAAATAGAGGTTATGTTGAAAAAGGGGCTGTTGATGGTGTTGAAAGATCTTTTACTCAACTTGTTTTAGAAGAATCTCAATTAAAGGAGTTGTCTCTTTCTGAAAAAGTAGGATCTGATAAAGGAAAACTGGTTCCAACAGATATAGGAATGATTGTTACCGACTTTTTGGTCAATCATTTTGCTAGCATTTTAGACTATAACTTTACGGCTAAAGTAGAAGCGGAATTTGATGCTATAGCCGAAGGTAAAGAAGATTGGACTAAAATGATGAAAGAATTTTACGCCAATTTCCATCCTCAAGTTGAGGATGTTCAGGAAAATGCTGAAAGAGAATCTGGTGAACGTGTATTAGGAACTGATCCCGAAAGTGGTAGACAAGTAAGTGTTAGACTTGGAAAATTTGGACCTATGGTTCAAATTGGAACTGTTGATGATGAAGAAAAACCATTATTTGCAAGTTTAAGTCCTGAACAACAACTAAACACTATTACTTATGAAGAAGCCATGGACTTATTTAAGCTTCCAAAGGAATTAGGCGAATACAAAGGCGAAAAAGTAGAAGTCAATAACGGTCGATATGGTCCTTATGTAAAATACGGAGGTAAGTTTGTTTCATTAAATAAAGGTATGAATCCTTTAAGTTTAGAAATAGATGAAGCCATTCAATTGATACTTGATAAAGAAAAAGCGGATGCGCCAATTTATCATTATAAAGATCTACCAGTTGTAAAGGGCAAAGGGCGTTTTGGACCATTTATTAAATGGAACAATATGTTTATTAATGTGAACAAAAAGTATGACTGGGATGATTTATCTGAAAATGACATTATTGAACTTATTGAAACTAAAATTCAAAAAGACATCGATAAGATTGTTCATAATTGGGAAGAAGAAGAGATAAGAGTTGAAAAAGCGCGTTGGGGAAGGCACCATATTATAAAGGGTAAAACTAAAATTGAATTACCAAAAACTGTTGATGCCTCCAAAATAACATTAGATCAAGCCAAAGAATATTTATCTAAGTCTAAATCTAAAACAAAGAAAAAAGCAACTTCAAAAAAGAAATAATATGAATCTTGATTTTCTGTCGCCTGTTCAAGACATGGTATTGGCTCATAATGAGTTACAATCTTCACAAATATTAGGCAAGAAAATAAAAATTCATTCTCAGCAGTTAGGTATTCCAGATTTAGATGATGTAAAAATTGCCATTATAGGAATCCCTGAAAATAGAAACGACCATAATTATATTGGAGAGACGTACGAACTTCATGAAATTAGAAAAGCCTTGTATAGTTTATATCCTGGAAACTGGCTTGTTGAGATTGCAGATTTGGGAGATATCAATCAAGGTGAAACGGTTGAAGATACTTATTTTGCTGTACAGTCTACAGTATCATCACTTCTCAAAGAAAATATTATACCTGTATTAATTGGAGGCAGTCAAGACCTGACTTACGCTAATTATAGAGCATATGATGAACTACAACCAATGGTTAATATTGTTAATGTTGATAGTAATTTTGATCTAGGAGATTCCTCCAAACCAATTAAGAATAATAGTTTTCTTGGAAAGGTGATAATGGAGAGACCATATAATTTATTTAACTATTCAACAATTGGCTATCAAACTTATTTTAATTCTCAAGAAGAAATTGACCTAATGGAACACCTGTTCTTTGAAGCCTACAGATTAGGTGAAATTAGCCCTAATATTAATGCGGTTGAACCAATTTTAAGAGATGCAAACATTGTTACTTTAGATTTGCGAAGCGTTAAAAGTTCAGAAGTGAGTAGTAAATTGAAGCATTCACCGAATGGATTTGATGGAAAGGAGATTTGTGCCATTTCAAGATATGCTGGAATTAGTAATAAAGTATCATCTTTCGGAATTTATGAATACAGACCGTCCACAGATGATCAAGCTACAGCATATTTATCAGCACAAATAATTTGGTATTTTATTGAAGGTGTTAATTGCAGAATTTCTGATGATGATTTTACAGATGAAAAAAGTTATCAAAAATTTATTGTTTTAGTAGAAGATCAAGAGTTGGTTTTTTATAAAAGTAATAAAACTGGACGTTGGTGGATTGAGATACCTTTTTTACCAAATCTTAATAATAAATTAAAGCGCCACACGTTATTACCTTGCATGCATGATGATTATCTTGCGGCAACCAACGGAAAAATACCTGAAAGATGGTATAAGGCATTCAAGAAAAATTGCATCTAATGGTGTCTCAAAAATTGAAATTTCATCGATGAAATGCATCTTTTTTGGATAAAATGCAACTTTTATGACAAAAAAGTTGTTTTTTTAAAAATATATAAATATGTTTACGACCTCAAAATTAAGGTCACTAAATTATTAACCTCGAGTTTATGTTTATGAAGAAGTTAGTATTAACAACAGTAGTTTTAGCTTTTTTAACTAGTTGTGGCTCTGGAGACAGAGGAGAACTAGTAGGAGTTAAAGGAAAAAAATGGCATCCAGAAGAGCCTTATGGAATGGAATTAATTCCTGGTGGTTCATTCATTATGGGTAAATCTGATGACGATTTGGCTGGCGTAGAAAATGCACCTACTAAAACCGTAACCGTTAGATCATATTATATGGATGCAACCGAAATTACAAACGCAGAATATAGACAGTTTGTAAATTGGGTTAGAGATTCTATAATCAGAACCAAATTAGCAATTTTAGCAGACGAAGAAGGCAAAGTTCCTGGTGATGGTGGAATTGGAGAATTTGCATTTAAAGATGCAGATACAGCTAACATGTCTGTTTATGAAAAGTACATGTTAGATAATTATAGTGGTCTAGGAGATACTGGCTATGAAGGAAGAAAATTAAACAAAGACGTAGATCTTGTTTTTGACACCTCAGATTATCCAGACGAATTATATACAGAGGTTATGGATACAATGTATCTACCAATGGAAGAGTCTTATAACGGACAACGTACTTGGGATGTATCTAAATTTAAATTTCAATATCAACAAATGGACATTCAAACTGCTGCTAAATACAGAGAATTGAAAAGAAGTGACGTTATCATGACCGAAGAAGTTGAGATATATCCAGACACTACAGTATGGATTAGAGATTTCTCATACTCTTATAATGAACCAATGCACAACGACTATTTCTGGCATGACGCTTATAGCGAATATCCAGTAGTTGGTGTATCATGGGAACAAGCAAAAGCATTTTGTCAATGGCGTACTTTAAATAAGAATGCTTACCAAAAAGAAAGAGGAAAACAATTTATAAATAAATTTAGATTACCATCTGAAGCAGAGTGGGAATATGCTGCTAGAGGAGGTCTACAAGGAGCAACATTCCCTTGGGGTGGACCTTATGCTAAAAACGATAGAGGATGTTTTATGGCAAACTTTAAACCATTAAGAGGTGATTACGCAGCTGATCAGGCCCTATATACTGTAGAAGCTAAATCATTTGAGCCAAATGACTATAACCTTTACAATATGGCAGGAAATGTTTCAGAATGGGTGCAATCATCTTACGACCCTGCTTCTTATGAATATACGGCATCTTTTAATCCAGATGTAAATGATGAAGAAAACGAACGAAAAGTTGTTAGAGGTGGATCTTGGAAAGATGTTGCTTATTTCTTACAAGTAAGTTCAAGAGACTACGAATATGCGGATTCAGCAAGAAGTTATATTGGGTTTAGAACAGTTCAAGATTATATGGGAACTGACGTTACTCAAAATAAGAAAGGCTCAGGAACAAATACGAAAAAACGAAAAAATTAAATCAACAACAATATTACAATACTATTAACTTAACTAAAAACAAATATTATGGCACAATCAAGAGCAAGTAAAAAGTTAATGAATATGGTCTATGGCTTAGGAGCCGCGATCGTTATTCTAGGTGCATTATTTAAAATTATGCACTGGCCTTATGGTAACTTAATGTTAATCATAGGTTTGATTACAGAATCACTGGTATTTACTGTATCAGCGTTTGAACCAGTTGATGATGATTTAGACTGGTCACTTGTATACCCAGAATTAGCTGGAGGTCAAGGAAAAGGAAAACAAGAGGGTCCCCAAGATGCCGAAAGTTTATTGTCTAAGAAATTAGATGAATTATTAAAAGACGCCCAAATTGATGGCGAATTAATGTCAAGTTTAGGTGACAGCATTAGAGGTTTTGAAGATGCTGCTAAAAACATGTCTCCAACTGTAGATTCATTGAATGCAACTCAAAAGTATAGCGAAGAAATGTCGTTAGCTGCTGCACAAATGGAATCATTAAACAGTTTATATAAAGTTCAATTAGAAAGTGCAAATCGTCAAGTTTCTATCAATGAAGAAGTAACTGACAACGCTGGAAAATTGAAAGAACAAATGGCTTCATTAGCTACTAACTTATCATCATTAAATGGTGTATACGGAGGAATGCTTAACGCTATGAACAAAAGTTAATTAGTGATTTTTAACAAACGCTTTTTATTAACGAAAAACTAATTAATCATGGCACAAGGAAAACTCTCACCAAGGCAGAAAATGATCAACTTAATGTATTTAGTGTTTATAGCAATGCTAGCACTAAATATGTCGAAAGAAGTTCTATCTGCATTTGGTTTAATGAATGAACGTATTGAAAGTTCAAACGTAAAAGCAGAAGACCGTAATACTAAGTTTATGCAAGGTCTTGCTGAAAAGGTTGAAGAACAACCTGTAAAATATAAACCATTAAAGGAACAAGCTGATCAAATTAGCTTGTTGTCATCAGAATTTAATGACTTTGTTGAAGTTGTTAAAAACGATCTTAAAGGTTCTGTGAAAGATCCAAAAAGATATGAAAACATGGACAAGGAAGTCTTCCTTGACGAAAAATGGTTTATTGGTGAAAATTTGACTCCAGATGGACAAGCATTTGTCGATATAATTGCAAAGTATAAAGACGGTGTTGTAAATGTACTTGGAGATACAAATGAAGATATTCAATCAGATATTATAGAAAAATTTTCTACTAATGACGTAAAAGATAGTGAAGGAATCACAAAATCTTGGATGGATTATCACTTCAAAGGATTTCCATTAATTGCTTCTTTAACTAAGCTTACACAAATGCAAGCTGATGTAAAGACGATTGAATCTGAAGTATTATCTACTATGTTAGAAGGTAAACTTAAAATTGAAGCATCTTTGACAAATTTTGTTGCAATAGTTGTTCCAGATAAGACGGCTTTCTTTAATGGTGAAAACTTTAAAGGAAGAGTGATTTTAGGAAAAAACGATCCAACCTTAAGAGCTGATAAAGTAATTATAAACGGACAAGAATTAGATGCTGATGCATTGCAAGCAGGTCAAGCTGTTCTTGATTTTCCAGCTGGTGCAGTTGGTGAAAGAGATATTGTTGGTGAATTTCAATTCATGGAAGATGGTGAACAAATTATCATACCTGTAAAAAGCACGTATGCAGTTGTTCCAAAGCCAAACTCAGCAACAATTTCTGCTGATAAAATGAATGTTGTATATAGAGGTGTTCAAAACCCGATGACGATTTCATTTGCAGGTGTTTCAGATAATAATGTATCTGCAAGTGCTCAAGGTTTAGCTAAAGCAGGTGGTGTTGGAAAATATGTAATGGATGTTACTAGAATCCAAGGTAGAGAAGTAACTATTAATGTTACTGGAACGTTACCTGATGGATCTAAGGTAAGCGACGCTGCTAAATTCAGAATTAAAGATATCCCAAAACCAGTTGGTACCGTAAGAGGTGAAGATGGTGCAGTTAAAATGCAACGAAATAGTCTTGAAATATCCACAATTGGTGCAAAATTAGATGACTTTGATTTTGATCTTAAGTTGAATGTTAATGGCTTTAAATTTAAAGTTCCAGGACAACCAACAATAAATGTGAGTGGAAGCAAGTTAAATAGTAGAGCAAAATCTGCATTGCGTAAAGCTAAAAGAGGTGCTGCTGTACAAGTATTTGGCATTCAAGCTAAAATTGCGAGTAATTCAGGATATAAACTTAAAAAGGTATCTCCGGTAATTATTGAACTTACAAATTAAAATAGACAAATTATTTGTCCCAAACTAATAAGTAAAGTAAGATGAAATTAAAGAATATTGTTTTAACTGTTTTATGTTTAATTGTAGTAAACTCAATGTTTGCTCAAGCCAACATATTAAATGCAAAATCTCCAGATGAGATTGGCAAAAAAACAGACGCGCAATTGTTGTTAGATAATGACAAACCATTAGATTATGGCTACGTTGATGATAGAGACATTCTGTATTCAAGAATGACTTGGGAAAAAGTTGTTCTTGATGAACGTGTCAATTTTCCTCTTTATTATCCAATCGATACAAACAATATTGGTAAAGACAGACGCTCTTTATTTCACACTCTAATAGATAATATTAAAAATGGGAGTATTGAGAATATTTATGACGATTCTTATTTTACAGCAAAACGTACATTAAAAGATATAGAAGCCTCGATGATATTGGTTGATACTACTGAATTAGGTATTGAGCAATACAATGCTGGTGAAGCAATTTCTGAAGAGTATATCAATAGAAGAGAAATTGATGCTGCAGATATAGTAGAATATCGTGTAAAAGGACTTTGGTATTTTGACAAACGTCAAGGAGAATTAAAGTACAGATTACTTGGTATTGCACCTGTAGCACCAGATGTTAACTTTATTGATACTGAAGAAACTGACCTAGTTGAACTGTTTTGGGTATTTTTCCCAGACGCTAGAGAAGGATTGCATAGATCTAAAGCTTTTAACAATGAAAATAGTGCTGTGCCATTAACTTTTGATCATCTGTTAAACTCTAGACGTTTTAACGGCTATATATATCAAGAAGAAAATGTACAAGGTGATAGAAAAATTACCGAGTATATTTCAGATAATGCACTGATGCAATTATTAGAATCGGACAGAGTAAAAGAAAAGATTCGAAATTTCGAACAAGATATGTGGAGTTACTAAATGTAACCGCAATAAATTTTAAAACGCTCACAAAATTTGTGAGCGTTTTTTTTATTTCAGTATTGGCTAATTTCAGATTAGAGTTACTAAAAATTATATCATTTCTACGCAGACAGCTATCCATTTCCTATTTTCGCTTTTAAATGAAAGTTAATTACATCATAGTTGGTTCTGGATTGGCAGGTACTTTATTCTGCCAAAAATTAAAGGAGCAGAATAAATCATTTATTGTTATTGATGATGATTCTCAACAATCTTCTACCGTCGCAGCAGGTATGTATAACCCTGTCATATTAAAACGATTTACTGCAGTCTGGAGGGCTCAAGAACAGCTTAATCTTGCAATGCCTATTTACAATCAGCTGGAAAAAGAGCTGAATATTAGATTGAACTACAAAGTGCCTATCTACCGCTTGTTTTCTTCAATTGAAGAACAAAACAAATGGTTTGAAGCAGCAGATAATCCTATTTTGAGTAATTACCTTTCTACTGAACTCGTTTATATCAATCATGATTGTATAAAAAGTGACTTTGGATTTGGCAAAGTCATACAAACAGGAAGAATTGATACAAAAACCCTCATAGAAAATTACAAACTTAAACTTGAATCAACTAAGCAATTGTATTCGGAATCCTTTGATTACAACGATTTAGATTTTACTTCTACTCATGTGAAGTATCAAAATATTGAAGCCAATCATATTGTTTTTGCTGAAGGGTTTGGGATGAAAAATAATCCATTCTTTAATGAGCTTCCTTTAAATGGCACCAAAGGAGAATTACTTACTATTCATGCGCCTGAATTAAAAATTGACTATGTAATTAAATCAAGCATGTTTTTAATTCCGATAGGTAATGATTTATATCGTGTTGGCGCAACTTATGAAAGATCTGACAAATCTAATCTAGTGACTGAAAAAGCAAAGAATGAGCTAGTTAACAAATTAAGAACATTTTTGAAATGTGATTTTTCAATTGTAGATCAACATGCCGGAATAAGGCCCACTGTAATTGATAGAAGACCTCTGGTTGGAAGACATGACGAATTCAAAAATGTTTATGTTTTAAACGGATTAGGAACTCGTGGCGTTATGATTGCGCCTTATGTAGCAAAACAATTATTCAATTTAATAGAAAAAAACGAAACATTGAATCCTGAAATTGACATAAAGCGATTCAATTGAGAGTGCTACTTCGTTAAATTTTCATCGTAATTCATAAAAAGGTTAATCCAAATATTTCGTGAAAGCCTCAATATTATTGGTAAAGAAATCACTAATGTTGAGACTATAGATAGAAATGCGATATTACGTCCACTATCGAAGAAAAAGAATGATACTATAAAAGCCACAATTGCAAAAGCAATTCCAACTCCATAGCTTACATACATAGAACCATAAAAAAATGATGGTTCAATTTTATATTTAGTATTGCAATGAGAACAATGCTCATGCATTTTAAGTGTTTCTGAAAGTATATATGGATTTCGGATCATGTACATACCCTCTTGATGGCATTTTGGACAAACTCCTTTTAAAATGCTATACAACTTATTTCCTTTTCTAAACATGAGAATTAATGTATTTTTACGTCCAAATTCGGAGCTAAATTAATTCAAAAGGAAACATAATTTAATAGATCTGCATCATTTTTTTCTATGCTTAATATTCATAAATTATCAATTTCATTTCAAGGCGATTATCTATTTGAAGAAATCTCATTTAGATTGAATCAAGGAGACAAGGTTGGGTTGATTGGTAAAAATGGTGCAGGAAAATCAACCTTATTAAAGATCTTAGCAAATGAAATGGAGTATGACGCTGGCGATGTAGTTATTGAAAAAGATATCAAAATTGGATTTTTAAAACAAGACATTGATTTTGTTCATGGTAGAACAATTCTAGATGAAGCCTATGAAGCTTTTACTGAGATAAAAGCGCTTGAAATTCAATTAAATTCGATCAATTCACAACTTGCAGAAAGAACCGATTATGATTCTGAATCATATCATCAACTGATGATTGATGTGAATGATATTCAAAGTCAATTCGAAATTATAGGAGGCTATAATTATAAAGGAGATACAGAAAAGATTCTTCAGGGATTGGGTTTTAAACGAGCGGATTTCGATAAGTTAACAGATACATTTTCAGGTGGTTGGCGCATGCGAATCGAGTTGGCAAAATTACTTCTTCAGAATAATGATGTGTTACTATTAGATGAACCAACGAATCATCTAGATATTGAATCAATTATTTGGTTAGAGAATTTTTTAGTTAATTATACAGGTGCTTTGGTTATTGTATCTCATGATAAAATGTTTCTAGACAATGTTACCAATAGAACAATTGAAATATCACTTGGCCGCATTTACGATTTTAATAAATCTTATTCTAAATATTTGTTCTTACGTCATGAAATTAGAGAACAACAGTTAGCAGCCCAAAAAAATCAAATTAAACAAATAGAGCATACCGAAAAACTCATAGACAAGTTTAGAGCGAAAGCAAATAAAGCCTCGATGGCACAATCACTCATTAAAAAGTTAGATCGTATAGATCGTATAGAAGTTGATGAAGATGATAATAGTGTAATGGCCTTAAATTTTCCAGTATCAATAGTACCTGGAAAAGTTGTGTTCGAACTAGAGAACATTTCTAAAAGTTATGACGATTTACAAGTACTTAATAATGTAGATTTACTTATAGAGCGTAATAGCAAATTAGCATTTGTGGGTCAAAATGGTGAAGGCAAATCTACCTTAGCCAAGGTTATGGTAGGAGAACTTAAACATCAAGGGAATTTGAAGTTAGGTCACAATGTACAGATTGGATATTTTGCTCAAAATCAAGCAGAATATTTAGATGGAAGTAAAACCGTTCTGGATGTAATGATAAATGCCTCAAACGAAACAAATAGAGCGAAGGTTAGAGACATATTAGGTGCATTCTTATTTCGAGGAGATGAAGTTGAAAAATATGTTCGTGTACTATCTGGAGGTGAACGAAACAGATTGGCATTGGCTAAGTTATTGTTACAGCCTTTTAATGTTTTAGTGATGGATGAACCAACAAACCATTTAGACATTAAATCAAAAAACGTCTTGAAGGAGGCACTGGCAAAGTTTGATGGCACACTAATTTTGGTTTCTCATGATCGTGATTTTCTACAGAATTTAACGAATAAAGTTTATGAATTTCGAAATAAAAAAATAAAGGAATATTTAGGTGATATTGACTATTTTTTAGAGCAACGAAATTTAGAATCACTTCGAGAAGCTGAAAAAAGAACGCAAGTAAAAGTAGTTCCAAATAAAAATTCTAATAAGCAGTCATACGAAGAACAAAAGAAACTAAAGTCTCTTAACAATAAGCTAAGCAAAATAGAATCTGAAATCACTACAATAGAAAAAGATATTAAAGCAAAAGATGTTGCTCTTGAAATAAATTATGACGAAACAGCATCAGATCCTGAATTCTTCAATAACTACCAAAAATTAAAAGATAATTTGAGTCAGTTGATGCAAAATTGGGAAAAGGTTCACGATTCCATTGAAAAATTGTCTCAATGATAGAACATTTTTTTCAATGTCCATATTGTTGGGAATCAATTTCTATGTTGATAGATAAATCAGAAAAACACCAAAAATATATCGAAGATTGTGAAGTATGTTGCAATCCAATACTAATAAAAATAGTCTTTGAAGATCAAGATATTTTTCACTTTCAGGCTCTAAATATTGAACAATAGGCCTAAAAATCGACGTAGAACACCCTAAAAAGTAAATAGATTCCTACACACTTGTTAGTCATCGAATAAAATTGGTCATTTATCGTATTAGTTATAAGTTAGTGTCAGATTAATGCCCTCAAACCAAATCTGCTATTATGAAAATTTTAAAAATTACTTTAGTGTTATGTCTTGTTTCAACATTGGCATTCTCCAATGTTTCAATTAAAGAAAAAGACGCCTTACTTGCTATTTGCGAGGCAACAAAAGGCAACCAGTGGACTATAACTTGGAATCTTGATCAACCAGTGAATACTTGGTATGGTGTTACGGTTGAAGAAAACAAAGTTGTTGGTCTTGAATTGCCGTTTAACAATCTAAATGGTGAATTGCCTGAGGAATTAGGAGACCTAGTTCATTTGGAAGCAATTAATCTATTTAGAAATAATATTTCTGGGGCTTTGCCAAATACCCTTGGAAACCTTTCAAATTTAAAGACATTAAATATTGCATTCAACAAGTTAGAAGGTGAATTGCCATCAACAATAGGTAACCTAAAATCTTTGGTTACACTTGAATTATTCATGAACCGAATTTACGGTCAATTACCTCAATCAATTTCAGGTTTGACTCAGCTTGAAAAATTAGAAATGTTCAATAATGAATTAGTTGGAAGCATTCCTTCACAAATTGGTGAATTAAAGAATTTAAAAGAAATTTATTTGAGTAGTAATCATTTAACTGGAAAACTTCCATCAACTCTTAAAAATTTAAATCAATTACAAGTCTTGAGTTTATTTGACAATAAAATATTTGGCGCCGTTCCGGCTAGTTTAGGTCAATTGACGATGTTAGAAGAGTTGATTTTATCAGATAATTTATTCTTTGGTAATGTACCAACCGACCTAGCAAATCTTGATAATTTAAAAGTATTAATGCTCAATAACAATGATCTTAAAGGTGATTTTGCTGCTTTAGCAAGTGCATTGCCAAATATGATTCAATTTGAGTATAAAAATCTTAATGATACCAAAAATACCGCTGTAGCAGATACAGATTAAATATATCTGACATAAATTTTTAGATTTAATAGCAGAAAATGCCATTTCAAGACGTTACTTTGAAATGGCATTTTTTTTTACATTGTCATTGTAAAAATCAAAATCGGTTGTATATTTGCAATCCTATATCGCGGGATAGAGCAGTAGGTAGCTCGTCGGGCTCATAACCCGAAGGTCGCTGGTTCGAGTCCAGTTCCCGCTACAATGAAGCTCCTTGTATATTCAAGGAGCTTTTATTTTAGTATAAGTTGATACGTTCAATAGGTCTTAGTTATTAACAATTCTTGTTTTAATTAAAACTTTATCCGATTTTTATAGAGCTATTAATTAACGATTCCCCTCAAAGGGTCTAGTACTCCCACTTCTCACTTTAAATTTAAAATAACAGTTTTACGAATTGTTTTAAAACGCCTGCGTGCTTATGGATTAAACTTTTAAATTAATTAACTAACTATATTATGAAAAAAACCAATTTATTTAACGCCCTAATCTGTTGTCTTTTTTTAATACCAATTTTGAGTTTTTCGCAATCGACATGGATTAACGAATTTCATTACGACAATTCAGGTGGCGATGTTGGTGAGTTCGTCGAAGTGGTCTCTGGAGTAGATGCAAGCTTGTATCAAATTGTATTGTACAATGGAAGTACAGGAGCAAGTTATAGTACGTTTAACCTTTCATTAGCAACGACTAGTACAGATTCGGGTTATACCTTTTATGTAGCGAATATCGCAGGTATACAAAATGGTGCGCCAGATGGCATAGCTTTAGTTGATGATTCTGGAACTGTTTTAGAATTTATTAGCTATGAAGGAACTTTTATGGCATCCAATGGACCGGCAGCTGGAATGTCTTCAACCGACGTAGGCATAAGTGAACCTGGCGCTATAGGTGAATCGATTCAATTATCAGGAACAGGGAGTCAGGCGTCAGATTTCGTTTGGGGCGGACCAACAGCAGAATCACCTGGAAGTATTAATAGTGGGCAATCTTTGACTGCGGGAGAAGATGTAACAGCTCCAAATGCATTTTGCCAGAATTTAACTGTTGAATTAAATAATTTAGGACAAGCTACTATTTCTGCTTCCGATGTAGATAATGGGTCTAATGACGATGCAGGTGGAGTGACATTAAGCATAGATCGCACTACCTTTGATTGCAGTGACGTTTCAACAGAAGAAGCTCCACCATCGATTTGGATTAATGAATTTCATTATGATAATTCGGGGACAGATGTAGGTGAATTTGTAGAGGTAGTATCAAATTTTGATGCAGGTCAGTATCAAATCGTATTATATAATGGAAACGGTGGAGGAGTTTATAACACCTTCGATCTATCATCGGCAACAACGAGTTCTGAATCGGGATACACTTTGTATGTTGCCAGTATTACTGGAATTCAAAACGGTGCTCCTGATGGTATAGCCTTGGTTGATGATTCTGGAGTAGTTGTAGAATTCATTAGTTATGAAGGAACATTTCAGGCCACTGATGGTCCTGCCAATGGTATGACATCAACAGATGTTGGCATAAGTGAACCTGGTGCTGTTGGGGAATCAATCCAATTATCAGGTTCGGGAAGCCAAGCATCAGATTTCACTTGGGGAGGTCCAACAACAGAATCTCCGGGTACGGTGAATACGGGACAATCATTATCAAGCTTAGGTGGGATAGCAGTGACACTAACTGTAGAAGACGATAATGGTAATATAGCAACATGTGTTGCCTCTGTAACAGTTGTAGACAATGAATTTCCAAGTGCAATATGCCAAAACTTTAATGTGCAGTTAGATGAAACTGGCAATGCAACAATTTTACCAAGTGATTTGGATGGTGGCAGTAGTGATAACTGTGGCGCCATAGCTTTAAGTATAGATAGAGATTCCTTTACTTGTGCAGATATAGGAGCAACGATAGCTAACTCTGAAGTTTGGATCAATGAATTTCATTATGATAATTCGGGGACAGATGTAGGTGAATTTGTAGAGGTAGTATCAAATTTTGATGCAGGTCAGTATCAAATCGTATTATATAATGGAAACGGTGGAGGAGTTTATAACACCTTCGATCTATCATCGGCAACAACGAGTTCTGAATCGGGATACACTTTGTATGTTGCCAGTATTACTGGAATTCAAAACGGTGCTCCTGATGGTATAGCCTTGGTTGATGATTCTGGAGTAGTTGTAGAATTCATTAGTTATGAAGGAACATTTCAGGCCACTGATGGTCCTGCCAATGGTATGACATCAACAGATGTTGGCATAAGTGAACCTGGTGCTGTTGGGGAATCAATCCAATTATCAGGTTCGGGAAGCCAAGCATCAGATTTCACTTGGGGAGGTCCAACAACAGAATCACCAGGAGCAGTAAACTCAGGGCAGACCCTCTCTAGCAGTGGAGAGAGTGGAGTGTTGGTAACATTAACGGTTGAAGATCAAAGTGGCAATGTGTCTACTTGTACAGCGATAGTAACTGTTGAAGATAATTTTGGGCCGAATGCTTTATGTAAAGATATTACTGTAGAATTGGACGATTTAGGACAAGCAACAATTGTAGCTGCGGATGTAGATAATGGATCTAACGATGCCTGTGGAAATGTAACTTTAGAATTAGATGTTACTACATTTAACTGTGCCAATATCGGTGAAAATACTGTAACACTAACAGTAACAGATCAATACAATAACGAATCAACTTGTGAAGCAACTGTAACTATTGTTGATAGTACAGAACCTGAAGCTTTATGTGTAGGTGATTTTAGTGTTCAGTTGGATGCAAACGGTCAAGCTATGATTACTCCGGAACAAGTAGATAATGGATCTAACGATTTATGTGGTACAGTAGCACTATCACTAGATGTATTTTCATTCAACTGTGACAATATAGGTGATAACTTGGTAACACTTACAGTTACAGATGAGAGTAACAATGAAGCAACCTGTACTGTGACAGTAACAGTAGAAAATGATAGTCCACAGATCACCTCATTAACACTTCCTAATGATCCAGTCGATATTTCAAACCAAGTAGATGGAAGTGCTACATTTGATGATGACAATATTGTTTCGGCTACTTGGGACTGGGGCGATTTGACAACTTCAAATGGTGTAATAAGCGGGAATTCAATTTCTGGAGATCATGTATACGGAGAGCCAGGTGTTTATGAAGTAGCCCTTACTATAGTCGATATTTGTGGTCTAGAGGATACAGAAGTTTTTCAATACGTCGTGATTTATGATCCATCAGGAGGATTTGTTACTGGTGGAGGATGGATTGATTCACCTGCAGGTGCATATGTTCCAGATCCAACTTTAACTGGAACTGCAAATTTTGGATTTGTTTCTAAGTATAAAAAGGGACAAACTGTTCCAGATGGTAATACAGAATTCCAATTTCAAGCAGGAGATCTTAATTTTAAAAGTAAGGAGTACTATTGGTTAATAGTTGCTGGGAAAAAAGGTAAATTTAAAGGCAATGGTACTATCAATAATGAAGGGGATTATGATTTTATGATTACTGCAATCGATGGTGGTACAGGTAATAATGCTGGTGATGATAAATTAAGAATGAAAATTTGGGATGCCAATTCTGAAGTTGTTATTTATGACAATGAGCTTGGTAATGGAGAAACAGATGATCCTACAACTGTAATTGGAGGAGGATCTATTATAGTTCATAAAGGAAAAAATAAAAATTCGAATAGTGAACCAATTATTAATTTGGTAGGTGATGAATTTAGTGTTTGGCCAAACCCTTCAAGTAGCCATTTTAATCTGAAACTTAATTTAGGGACTAATGAGACTGCTCAATTACAGGTACATGATGTAAATGGCAAATTGATTTATAAAAATGGACAAATAACCTCCCAAAATTATCAATTTGGAGAAACTTTAGTTTCAGGGCTTTATTTTGCAACATTAATTCAAAAAGATCAAGTAAGAACAATAAAATTGATTAAGCGCTAATTAAAGTTTATTTACTGAGTTTTTTATAGAAATTACAAAGGAGAGTTGCCAGAAATGGCAACTCTTTTGTTCATCACTCGTCGTCAGTTCTGGTTTTAAATTCATACTAAAATTATTTAAGGATTTATATTACTAAAGCATCGTAATTATTTGTAGCGGTCATCATAGTATTTAACATTACCTTTGTAGCCTAATTTAAAGTTGTGCATAAAGCAGGTTTTGTAAATATTATTGGTAATCCTAACGTGGGTAAATCTACTTTGATGAACGCCTTTGTTGGTGAGAAATTGTCAATTATTACTTCTAAGGCTCAAACTACTAGACATCGTATTCTTGGTATTGTTAATGGTGATGATTTTCAAGTCATATTGTCTGATACTCCGGGAATAATTAAACCTGCATACGAGTTGCAAGCCTCAATGATGGATTTTGTAAAATCAGCCTTTGAAGACGCAGATATCTTGATTTATATGGTAGAGATTGGCGAGCGCGAACTAAAGGATGAAGCTTTTTTTAATAAGATTACTAACTCAAAAATTCCTGTTCTCCTTTTAATAAACAAAATTGATTTGTCTAATCAAGGATTCCTAGAAGAACAAGTGCCAGCCTGGTCACAACGAGTGCCAAATGCTGAGATTTTTCCAGTGTCGGCTCTTGAAGGATTTAATGTGAAAGAAATTTTTAATAGAATTATAGAATTGCTTCCAGAATCACCTGCTTATTACCCAAAAGATCAACTTACTGATAAACCAGAACGATTTTTTGTGAATGAAACCATTCGTGAAAAAATATTAATGCACTATAAAAAGGAAATCCCATATTCTGTAGAAGTGGATACGGAAGAGTTTTTTGAAGAAGAAAGTATTATTAAAATGCGTTCGGTGATTATGGTTGAGCGTGAAACTCAGAAAGGTATTATTATTGGTCACAAAGGATCTGCTCTTAAAAGAGTAGGTGTTGAATCACGAAAGGATTTAGAAAAATTCTTTGGAAAACAAGTGCATTTAGAACTGTATGTAAAAGTCAATAAGAATTGGCGAAGTAATCAACGGCAGTTAAAAAGATTTGGCTACAACTAGAAGTTATTAATCTACTTCGTAATTCAATTTCATTGTTATTGAGGCTGTCTTTTCTTTAGATGAAGTATTATACGTTCCACCCCATGAATAATCTTCGTTGGAGTTTTGTCCTGTAATTTGAAAAATACCCATTTTTGCAGAAATTAAATCACCTAAATGACTCCCAGAATTTTCGGCAATCTTTTCAGCTCGAATATGTGCGTCTTCGGTTGCTTTTGAGATCATTTCAATCTTTAAATCCGCCAATTTTGTGTAGTAATAGCGTGGCGATTGTGAGTAAAATTGAATTCCTTTATTGAGTAGTTCAGTAATTTCTCTTGAAATTTTTTCAACTTTTTCTACATCTTTTGAATCTATTTGTAGTGATTGTGTTAAGATATATCCCAAAAATTCTTCACCAGTATATTGACCTTCACTTGAATATTTAGAACGCGTATTCTTGGAGCTATTAACGGCATTGAAAACCAATTCATTTTCTGCAATTCCTTTTCCAATCAAATAGTCGGAAATTACTTTTTTATCTTTTTCTAAGTCACCATAAGCTTGTTGCAAATCAAAACTTTCGCGAGAAAAGGAGCCTTCCCAAACAATTAAATCCGAAGTGAAATCAGCTTTACCCAATCCTGTTACAGATACAATCCCATCTGTTTTATTTCTATTCATAAAAGCATTACCTAATAGATAAGCGGCAAAAACAATAGATAGACCAAAAATAATAGAAGTGAGATGTTGTTTCATAAAAAACTAATTTAAGATTTGATGTTCAAGAGATGAAGTCTATAATTAAGTACGAATAATTCAAACTTTTAGATGTTTTGTCATAAAATCATGAAGTGTATGCATTTCGGCCTTACCAGCTGATTTTCCCATTCGTCCTCCAAAATATAATACAAACCATATCACAATCATTAGAAGAGTTATAAAAAGTTGAATGGCATAATCGTTAGCTAATGTCCAATTAGTATAGGTCCAAATACTAAAGCCGATAAACAGGCCTATTACAATAAAATGTAAAAACATAAAAAGTGTCCAAACTGTTGGATTTGGTCCAAACAAACCAAACAATTTTGAATGATTTTTATCAATTTCTAAAATTTCCAAATGTAATTGAGGTGACCAAAAATGTTGTTTTTCCTTTGGAATTTTTAAAAAAATGTGATCTCCTGAAATTGTTATCAAAAATTCGGATTGGTTTTTTTTAGATTGTTCAAAACTCTCAAGTATGTCTAAATGGCTGGAGTTCAATTCAAGCTGAAATCGAGGTCGTAATACAATATCATTAGGTAATGGCACACTTAAAATTTACCCATGCAATTTATGATTTTTTCTTCAGTTTGTAAACACTACCTTTGCACCGAAATTTTGCAGATATGAGTATTGTTGCCATAGTAGGAAGACCAAATGTTGGGAAGTCAACATTTTTCAATAGGTTGATTCAACGTCGTGAAGCGATTGTTGATGCAGTTAGTGGTGTCACGCGTGATCGTCACTATGGTAAAAGTGATTGGAATGGTAAAGAATTCTCACTGATTGATACAGGAGGATATGTAGTGGGTAGTGATGACGTGTTTGAAGCAGAAATAGACAAACAAGTTGAATTAGCTATTGATGAAGCTGATGCCATTATTTTTATGGTTGACGTGGAGACTGGTGTAACAGGGATGGATGAAGATGTTGCAAAATTACTCCGGAAAGTAAACAAACCTGTTTTTTTGGCAATCAATAAAGTAGATAATAATAAACGTGCTGAGGATGCTGTTGAATTTTATTCATTAGGTTTAGGCGACTATTATACTATTGCAAGTATTAATGGCAGTGGCACAGGTGAATTATTAGACGCATTGGTTGCTGCTCTTCCTAAAGAAGAAGAGAAAGAAGAAGAAACTTTGCCTCGATTTGCTGTGGTAGGTAGACCAAACGCTGGAAAATCGTCTTTCATAAATGCCTTAATAGGAGAGGAGAGATATATTGTTACTGATATTGCAGGCACCACCAGAGATTCTATAGACACTAAATATAATCGCTTCGGATTTGAATTCAATTTAGTTGATACTGCTGGAATTAGAAGGAAATCAAAAGTTAAAGAAGATCTTGAATTCTATTCTGTTATGCGTAGTGTAAGAGCGATTGAACATGCAGATGTCTGTTTATTAGTAGTTGATGCCACTAGAGGTTTTGATGGACAAGTACAAAACATTTTTTGGTTGGCAGAACGCAATAGAAAAGGAATTGTGATCTTAGTGAATAAATGGGATCTAGTAGAAAAAGACAATAAAACAATTAAAGATTTTGAAAAGCATATCAGAAAACAGATAGAGCCATTTACAGATGTACCAATTGTTTTTATTTCTACGTTGACAAAACAACGATTATTTAAGGCAATTGAGACTGCTGTTGAAGTCTTTAAGAATCGTTCAAAACGTATTAAAACAAGTCAACTAAATGATCTAATGTTGCCTCAAATTCAAATCAACCCACCACCTGCAATTAAAGGAAAATACGTTAAAATAAAGTTTATAACCCAGTTGCCAACTCCGCAACCTCAATTTGCTTTTTTCTGCAACTTACCACAATATGTTAAGGAGCCTTATAAGCGATTTTTAGAAAATAAACTAAGAGAAAATTTTGATTTTCATGGTGTTCCTGTAACCGTATATATGCGAAAAAAATAAAGAGCAATTAGTAGTAATTGCATTATTTTTAGATAATAATCTTAATATTAAGATAAATAGTACAATATTAAGATAAATTATTTATATTCGCTTGATTACAAGTTTATTACTTCAATACTAACCCATGGAAATTATTAAAAAACTCATAAGATTAGCTAAAAAACTTGAGCAACAACAGTATAATGCTGTGTTAGATCAGTCTATTCATAAAACTGATATCGATGTTTTGGCAAGGATTAAAAATTCGGGAGAACCATTTAGATTAACGCCTAGTCAACTTCTTGAATCCGTACTAATAACCTCAGGGGCTATGACTGCCTCCTTAAATAGGCTTCAAAAAAAAGGACTTGTGATTCGCTTTTCTGATATTAGTGATGGTAGGGTTAGCTATGCAGGTCTAACAAAAAAAGGAGAACAACTTTCTAATGATATTCTCAAACAACAAAACCTATATGAACTTCGATTATTTGAAGATTTCGATGAACTTGAAAAAAGGCAATTGAGATTGTTAATTAAAAAATTAATAGATCAATTAGTAGTTAAGGAAAAATTACCAACCACCTGAGGCACCTCCTCCACCTCCAGAGCCGCCACCAAAGCCACCACCAAAACCACCAGAGCTGAAGCCACCACCTGAACTTCCACCAAAGCCCCCAGAACTGCTGCTATAAGTCCCTCTTCCAGAATTGCTAAAAATTATAGCTTCAAGTATACTTCTTGAACTGTCATCATTTAGTCCTTTTCCACCTCCTTTTCCACCTCCACGTCTACTGGCGGAAATGGCAATCAAAAAGATAATAAATACAAAAAATAAGAAAATGAAAACACCAAATGGAAAATCTGAGCCACCTTCAGAAGGTCTAGACCCTTGATATTCGCCAGACATAACTTCAAATATGGCATCCGCACCACGATTTAACCCTCCAATATAATCTCCTTGTTTAAAATAAGGGATGATATCACGTTCAATAATACGCTTAGACATTGCGTCGGTTAGCAGGTGTTCAACACCATAACCAGTGTTAATAGAAAGCCTTCTATCATCTCTTGCAAGTAGAATGAGAATACCATTATCTTCTTTAGCTTGACCAATTCCCCAACGTTCTAACCATCTTGCACCTAAATATAAAATATCTTCTCCTTCAGTTGACGCTATAGTTGCTATGACTATTTGCGTTGAAGTGGTATCAGAATATTTAATAAGTTTCTGTTCTAATTCACCTTTTTCAACAACATTAAATAAATTAATGTAATCATACACGCTAGTTTGAAATTCTGGTTTTTCGGGAATTTTAAATTGAGCATGATAGGATTGAACTGACCCAAACAGAATCAAGAGAACAACAAGATATTTTATTTTACTCTTCAAGATTTACTAAGATTATTAGGGAGTTCATTTTTATCGTTAAGATGCCAAGGGAAATACTGCTTAAGTTGTATGCCTATTTGTAATATACCATTAGTCAGCCCTAGTGCATAATCACCTGATTTAAAATGATTTTCTATCACATTTTTGGTTTGTGCCCAGAATGTTTCAGTCACAAAATCATGAATTCCTTTATCCCCAATGACGGCAAAGGATTTATCCTGTACAGCTACGTAGATTAATACAGCATTTTGCAATTTGGTATTGTTCATTTTTAAAATAGTGAAGACCTCAACTGCTCGATTATATGCATTGTCGGAGCAGCTATTTTCAAGATGCACTCTAATTTCGCCAGAAGTATTTAATTCGGCGTCTCGAATGGCATCAATTATTGCTTGTTCTTCTTGCTGGGTAAGGAAATTTTCAATTATGTTGTTCATGATTAGTCAAAATCAAACTCAACATCTGGGGCATTTTCACTGCCTGCTTCTGCTTTATAATATTCCATAGCATCAAAATTTAGAATACCTGCTATTAACGAATTTGGAAATGTTTTAACATGTTTATTATAAGGTTCAACGGCTTCGTTAAAACGATCTCTTGAAACATTTATTCTATTTTCTGTGCCTTCTAATTGAGACTGTAACTCTAAGAAATTTTGATTGGCCTTGATATCGGGATATCGCTCTACAGTGACCAATAATCTTGATAAGGCACTGCTCAAACCACTTTGAGCCTGATTAAATGCAGCCAAATCCTCAGGTGTTATATTTGAAGGATCTATACTTGTTTTAGTGGCTTCACTCCTTGCCTTAATAACTGCTTCCAAAGTGCTTTTTTCAAAGTCGGCTGCACCTTGAACAGTTTTAACTAAATTTCCTATTAAATCATTTCGTCGTTGGTAACTGCTTTCAACATCTCCCCAGGATTTTGAAGCTGACTCCTTTAAGTTTACTGCTTCATTATTAAAATTTTTCCCCCATGTGTAAAGTCCAAATGCCACTATTGCAATGACAATAATTGGAATTAATTTCTTCATTTTTTGTTAATTTTAAAGTTGATTTTTAATTTTTAGAAGCTGATTTTTAACGCCCTCTAGTTTGCTTATTATTTGAAAGTTATTAAGGGATTGTTTTTTTTCTTCTTTTAAATGGGTTTTAGCACCTTCTAAGGTAAACCCACGTTCTTTAACCAAATGAAAGATAAATTGAAGATTCTTAACATCTTCAACAGTAAATTTTCTATTGCCTTTGGCATTTTTCTTAGGTTTAAGAACATCAAATTCTTTTTCCCAAAATCTGATTAAAGAAGTATTCACGCCAAATGCTTTGGCGACTTCACCAATACCATAATAGCGTTTTTCCGGAAGATCAATATGCATTAGTCAAGTGATTGGTTTTCTAACGAAGCTTTGTTTAACAAGTCTGCAAATTCCTTAGGTGATAAGTTACCATAATAAAAATTAATAGGATTAATACGTTCGTCATCTTTGAATACCTCATAATGCAAATGAGGTGCCTCAGAACGTCCAGTACTACCTACAAATCCAATTAAATCTCCGCGTTTAACTTTTTGATTTTTTCTTACATTATATTTATAAAGGTGCGCATATAAACTTACATAGCCATAACCATGGTCTATTCTAATATGTTTACCATAACCACTAGCACTTCCATCTGCTCGTTTAACTACACCATCTCCAGTAGCATAAACTGCTGTGCCTCTTGGGGCAGTAAAATCCATTCCAAAATGCATTTTTCGTGCTTTAGTAAAAGGGTCAATTCTAGTTCCATAACCAGAAGCCATTCTGGTAAGATCTTCATTTTTTACCGGTTGAATAGCTGGAATTGCCACTAAAAACTTCTCTTTATCTTCGGCTAATACCTTGATTTCATCTAATGATCGCGACTGAACTACTATTTGCTTTTGAAGAATATCTAAACGCTTATTGGCCTCAATAATTAAGTTGGAATTGTCATAACCTTCTAAATCTTTATAACGATTAATTCCCCCAAATCCCGCTCTACGTTGTTCTTCTGGAATAGGATTGGCTTCAAAATAAAGTCTATAGATGGCATTGTCTCTTTCTTCAATATTTGCTAAAACAGAAGTAGCTTCGTCCATTTTTTTTGAAAGCATGTCATACTGTAACTTCATATTCTCCAACTCACGTACCAATGCTTTTTCTTTTGGTGATTCAAAATATTGGCTAGCTATAATAACGAACAAAAATGAGAATAAAGCCGCTGCTAATAAAAATACTGCTGCATACTTCATAGTAGTACGCTTTTTACGTTCTATTTTTCTATAGCTTAGCGTATCTGGATCGTAATAATATTTTACTTTAGACATATCTCTAAAAAGTTCTATTTTTGCAGGATAATTAGAACGGAACACAAATATATAAATTGTTTCACACTTAAAGTAATTTATACGAAACAAGGTTTTAAATAACTATAAATGAAGTCACAAGACGTACGTCAGGAATTTTTAAAGTTTTTCAAACAAAAACAACACGATATCGTGTCCTCGGCACCTATGGTTCTTAAAAATGATCCTACATTAATGTTTGTGAATTCTGGAATGGCACCTTTTAAAGAGTATTTTCTAGGCAATGCACAGCCAAAAAATAATAGAATTGCTGATACTCAGAAATGTCTTCGTGTTTCTGGTAAACATAACGATCTTGAGGAGGTAGGTTATGATACATATCATCATACACTTTTTGAAATGCTGGGCAATTGGAGTTTTGGTGATTATTTTAAAAAAGAAGCTATTGCGTGGGCTTGGGAATTGTTGACTGATGTCTTTAATATTGATAAAGATAATCTGTATGTGACCGTTTTTGAAGGTGATAAAAAGGATAAACTTCCAATAGACCAAGAAGCCTATGATTTATGGAAAGAAATTCTTCCTGAAGATCGCATAATAATGGGTGACAAGAAAGATAATTTCTGGGAAATGGGTGAACAAGGTCCTTGTGGGCCATGTAGTGAAATTCATGTTGATATTCGTTCGGCTGAAGAAAAATTGAAAATTGATGGTAAAACATTAGTAAATCAAGACCATCCTCAAGTTGTAGAGATTTGGAATCTTGTTTTTATGCAATACAATAGAAAAGCCAATGGTTCTCTCGAAAACCTTCCTGAAAAACATATTGATACGGGAATGGGATTTGAACGATTGTGTATGGTTTTGCAAAATGTACAATCAAATTATGATACTGATGTATTTACACCAATCATCAGAGAAATTGAGACTATAACGAATAGAGACTATAATAAGGATGAAAAGACTGATGTAGCTATTCGGGTCATTGCAGATCATGTACGAGCAGTAGCCTTTTCAATTGCAGATGGCCAATTACCAAGTAATAATGGTGCGGGTTATGTTATTAGACGAATTCTACGCAGAGCTGTGAGATATGGGTTTACATTTTTAGATAAAAAAGAGCCATTTATTTATAGACTGGTAAATGTTTTAAGTGATAAAATGGGGAAAGCATTTCCTGAATTGAAAGCTCAAAAACAACTAATTGAAAATGTCATTAAAGAGGAGGAAGCTTCGTTTTTAAGAACCTTAGATCAAGGTCTAGTTTTATTAGATACAATAATCGATAATTCTAAAGATAACAAAGTGTCCGGCGAGAAGGCATTTGAATTATATGACACCTATGGATTTCCTATTGATTTAACTGCTTTGATTTTAAATGAAAAGGGGTTGACACTTGATGAACAAGGATTTAATCAGGAACTTAAAAAGCAAAAAGATCGATCTAGGGCTGCAAGTGAAATGTCTACCGAAGATTGGACTGTTTTAATGGATGATTGTGAGGAGGAATTTGTTGGCTATGATTTACTTGAAGCTAATGTTAAAATCACCAGATATAGGAAAGTAACTTCAAAAAAAGATGGTGAAATGTACCAATTGGTTTTCAATTTGACACCTTTTTATCCAGAAGGTGGAGGGCAAGTTGGTGACAAAGGCTATTTGGAAGATATTCATGGAGATGTTGTTTATATTTTAGATACTAAGAAGGAAAACAACCTAATTATACATTTTGCAAAAAATTTACCTAAACATTTAGAGGAAACTCTAAAAGCAGTTGTCGACCAAAAGCAACGGTTTCGAACTGCTTCTAATCATACTGCTACGCATTTACTACATCAGGCACTAAGAGAAGTTTTAGGTAAACATGTAGAGCAAAAAGGATCAGCCGTGCATTCTAAATATTTACGATTTGATTTTTCGCATTTTTCTAAACTAACCGTAGAGGAATTACGTGATGTTGAAAACTTTGTTAATGCCCGAATCAACGGTAAATTACCGTTAGAAGAAAATAGAAGTGTACCAAAAGATCAGGCAATAGCAGATGGTGCTATGTCTTTATTTGGTGAAAAATATGGCGATGCTGTTCGGACCATAAGATTTGGTCAGTCTATTGAATTATGTGGTGGTACACATGTTCAAAACACGTCAGATATTTGGCATTTCAAGATTACTTCAGAAAGTGCTATTGCTTCAGGAATTCGACGAATTGAAGCTATTACTCATGATGCAGTAAAAGACTTTTATTTCGAAAATAACAGAGCCCTTTTCGAGATAAAAGATTTGGTAAACAATTCTAAAAATGTAGTTAAAGCAGTTGCTGATCTTCAGGATGAAAACGCTATTCTCAAAAAGCAAATAGAAGGCTTATTAAAAGATAAAGCCAAGAACCTTAAGGGTGAATTACAGCATGAAATACAAGAAATTAATGGAATTCATTTTATAGCTAAAGAAGTCGATTTGGACGCTTCAGGAATTAAAGATTTATCTTTTGACTTAGCTAAAAATAGTAAAAGCTTATTTGCATTATTTGGTTCTAAACAAAATGGAAAAGCCTTGCTTTCTTGCTATATTTCTAAAGAATTGGTAGCTGAACGAAACTTGGATGCGGGTAAAATTGTAAGAGAACTGGGTAAGTATATTCAAGGCGGCGGAGGTGGTCAGCCTTTCTTTGCAACGGCTGGTGGTAAAAACCCAGATGGCATACATGAAGCGTTGGAAGCTGCAAAAAGTTATTTAATCTAGAGTGTCATTCCAAATAGGATGCAACTTCAAACTCACATACCACTAGAAACGCAAAAACACAATCTAATTGATTATCATTCTCGGATCCTATTTATAGGCTCTTGTTTTTCTGAAAATATAAGTAAGAAATGTGAGTATTATAAATTCAAGAACTCAGTAAATCCTTTTGGTATTTTGTTTCAGCCATTGGCTATTGAAAGACTAATTCTTAATGCAATTAATGAAAAAGTATTTTCTGAAAATGATGTTTTTTATTCGAATGAACAATGGCACAGTTTTGATGCGCATTCAAACTTAAGTGCAGTTTCAAAAATGGATGTTTTAGATAATTTGAATACACAAATAGAGTTTACAATAAAACAAATTAGAAAAGCCTCGCATTGTTTTATTTCTTTGGGAACGGCTTGGGTTTATAGACATGTTGAATCCGATCAGATCGTTGCAAATTGTCATAAAGTACCAAATACAAACTTTATAAAGGAATTGCTAACCGTTAATGAAGTTTATGAATCTTTACAATCGATAATAGCGCTAATTAGAAGCGTTAATAATGAGACTTCAATCATATTCACTATATCTCCAGTGAGGCATTTAAAAGATGGCTTTGTTGAAAACACTCAGAGCAAATCCCATTTAATTTCTGCTGTACATCAAGTGATAGAACCTAGAAATAAAGTACATTATTTTCCGTCATATGAAATAATGATGGATGAACTACGGGACTATCGTTATTATGATCAAGATATGATACATCCAAGTGATACCGCTATCAAATACATTTGGCAGAAATTTGTGGACACTTGGGTTTCTTCAGATTCATTTCCAATGATGGATCAAGTTGAGATTATTCAAAAAGGATTAAGTCATAAACCATTTAAGGTAGACTCAGAGGCACATCAACAATTTTTACTTCATTTAAAGGAAAAACAGCAAGAACTACAAAATCAGTTTCCACATATTGCATTTTAAACTTCCTGAAACTAATTCTTAATCAACAGGGTTGTAGGTGTTTATAAAAAAATACGCAATTCATCGTATTGATTTCACAATAAGTATTTCTCACTTTTGAATCATATTAATCGTAAAATAATTCAATAATGAGAACTTTAAAAAACTTACTTGTATTGGCAATATCCATTTCTGCTTTTACTTTTATATCCTGTCAAAGCGATGACAATGGAGGAGGTGGAGGAGCTGTAGAAGCCGGGACTTTAACAGCACAAATTGACGGTGTAACATTTCAATCTCTAGAAATTTCATCCTCCGCAACATTGGCAAATGCAGGTGGAACTTTAAATTTAGTAATTATCGCTTCCAATAGTGATGGAAATGCTTTTTCGATTGTCATTTTTGGTTATGATGGTACTGGTACTTATGATATTACTGGCGATAATATTGCAATATTAAATACTGCTTCTTATTCGGAAACTGATATTAGTGACCCCATGAATCCAAGTACAGAAATTTGGCAAGCACCATTTGATAATACAATGGTCGGTTCAGTTTCCATTTCTGAAGAAACTGATACAAATGTCAAAGGGACTTTTAGTTTTACATGTAAAAACGTCAATGGTGACGGTTCTGTTAAAACTATTTCTGATGGATCTTTTGATTTAGATAAGCAAACAACCTAAAACTCATATTATGAAAACGCTATTAACTAAAATAAAAAGCATAGCGATAGTGGTACTCTTTGTTAGTGCAACGTCTCTATTTGCTCAAAAAGCAGAAGCACCTGACCAAAGTTACGATTTAGGCGCAAAGATTAATGAAATGACCATCACAGAAGGCGGAACAGTGGTAGTTGCGACAAATGATGGATTGGTTGGAATAAAACCAGGACAAGATGGGTTGTTATTTAATTTTACTGATTATGGTAGAGTGAAGCCTGAAGAATTAAACTTTATTCCTAGAGCACCATATGTTGTAGTTGGTCAAACTGGCTTCGGTGGATTGCAAACAAAAAGTGCAGTTATTGATTATATGTCTGGGAAAGTACTATTTAGCACCGAAAAAAATGGTTGGAAAGCCATTGGAATGTCGCAAGTACTCATGCCAGCAAATAAGCTTATTGTCAGTGGTCAACGTAAGGCAGTAGATAAGTATGCACAGGCAGTGGCTATTTACGATCTTAATTCAGGAGAACAAATTAGTTATTACACCTTTAAAGGATCAAAGCAAGCTATGGGAGTGCCATTGGTATTGTCAGATGGAGTTATCATACCGACAACCAAAGGATTAATGAAAGTGGACATGTCATCGGGAAATCTTCTTTGGGAAAATGAATTAAAGAATATTGCTTGGATGGTGACAGATGATACTGAAAAAGATATCTATGCCTTTACAGGTTCTGCTAACGGCAAGAACACCAAAATTTATAAAATTAGTGCTAATGGTTCATCTGCCTGGGCAGATGAGCGCAAAGTTAAAGGTGCTGTTTCAAATTTTCAAATTCTACCGCAAGGATTAGCTGTAGTGAGTGATGTAGCCGATTCAGGTAAGAAAGGGCTGGGTAAATTGACAGCATCTAAACCAGAATCTAAAATAACAATGTTTAGTGCATCAAATGGCGATGATCTTTGGGAAAAAGCACCAAAAACTAAGGGTTATGTTCAACATTTCTATATCATGGATGATGGAATTCTTTTTGGAATTAGAGAGGGAGGAATTAATAAAATCTCGTATGATGGCAAAACTGTGTTCAAGAAACCATTGAAGACTGGTGAAAATATTCTAACGATGGCAGAAACACCTCAGGGGTTACTTTATATTACTTCTGAAGATGCCAATATTGTGAACCTTTCTACAGGAGATCAAGTTTGGAACAAACCATTAAAGTTTAAAAGAGCAGAAGTTGTTAGTTCAGATTTAGACAAAAAGAACAATAGATTCTTAATAGCGGCTGACGAAAAACTCTTTAGCATCGATGCGGACTCTGGAACATCTGAAATTATAACTGAAGCGGCATTTGAAGGAAAGGAAGATCCAACATCTGTTGAGGTAAGAGACAATGGTATTTTATTGACCTCAGATCAGAATATGATGTTCTTAGATTGGAATGGAAGTACTTCATGGCATGAGTATAAAAGAGCACCAGGTAAAAGTGCATTTGGAGCAATACTAGCTGGAACCATGGCTTTAGCTGCTGCAACTGCATCAGTTTCGGCATCTATTGAGGCACAACAGTATAAAAATGTAATTGGTCAATATACTGCTAGAGGAGAACAACTAAACGACTTTTCTGCAAGTATGGCCGCGGCATCAGGTGCATCAATAGCCGAAATGTTGAAACGTTTTAGTGCAACATCTGCATCTCGCGATGCACAATTTGTTTTAACAAAATTAGATGAAGGTGTAGGGCTCATGAAGTTGAATAAAGATACAGGCAATCTTGAAAAAGAGATCATCCTAAAAGACAAAAAACCAGAATATCAAGTTGATGAATTTGGAGGGTATCTTTATTATAAACTCAATGATAAAACTATTTATGCCTATAATTTAAACAACTAATTTTGTATCTTAAAAGGGTATTAATAGTTCACAGAATTAGAGGTAAACTTAAATTATTCTATTATGAAAAAGTATTTAATTGTCTTGTTTTTTATCGGATTTTTAGCCAACAGTCAACAACAACCGGTACAATCGCCAAACACAAATCAGACTACTATAAAATCAAATATAGGATGTGTATCTGGAAATTGTTATAACGGATGGGGAAAATGGCAATATGACAATGGCTACTATAGAGGATTTTGGGAAAACAGTAAAAAATCTGGTTATGGGATGTATAATTGGACGGAAGCAGGTAAATATATTGGGTTTTGGGTTCAAGACAAAATGGAAGGATACGGTGTGTATTTTTATAATGAAAAAGATGAGATGAGTGGATACTTTCTTGATGGTAAATTACATGGCTTTGGAAAAAATTTCAAAAATGGTAAATGGATCCAAGGAATTTATAATAATGGAAATTTAGAAACTGAATATTCCTTTGTTGATAATAAAGTAACAACTGGTTGTGTTGCCGGAGATTGTCAAAATAAATATGGTCGATATAAATGGGCTACCGGCGACGATTTCACTGGGTTTTTTAAGAACGGTAAAATGCAAGTTGGTATTTATGTTTTTAGTAACGGAAACAAATATGAAGGAATGTTCAACTCAGATGGTAGATTTCATGGCAGTGGTCGGTTTTTCTTTAATAATAAAGACTATTACGCAGGTAACTTCAGTAATGGTAAATATCATGGAAAAGGCTATTATTTATATAGCAATTTAGAAACTGCTATAGGAAATTGGACCAATGGCCAATTGACAAATCCTTATTGATGTATTCTGTTAAATTCATTTTAATTTGAATTTTGTAGTTGAGATTTACAGATTTAGCATGATAATTCAGTGTAATGTACTTGATCAATTTAAGCGAGAATACTACTTATCGATTTAAAATTACGTCTTATCGAAAATAATACAACCAAGCTAATAAGAAGTTATATATTCGACATGCTATTAATCAATTTTTTTAAAAAAGCGTCAGGTTTGTTTGTCTGTGAATTCAGGAAAATGCTGATGCTTTTTTTGTTTAAATATATCCACATTAAATTCTTCTTTGCATTTTTGTTTTTGAGCAGCTCTATTTATGCGCAAGATAATAATCAACTTCAAAAACAATTTTTAGAAAATCAAAATTTAGCACAAGAGCACTTTTTGAAAAATGATTCATTAGCGAGATTTCATGCTCAAAAAATGTTCAATATTGCCTCTAAATTAAATGATGATTTGGGTAAAGGAACAGCAACCTATTTAATTGGAAAATCCTATATCGCAACATCTTCATTCAAAGCATTAGAGTATTTTAATCAAGTGTCAGATTACATTCAATCAGATGATCATGAAATCTTGGCTGATTTATATTTTGAGCAAGCAAGAATATATACTACTTTTTCTGAATTTCCAGAGGCACTAACTTTGGCGTTAAAGTCTCTCGAATATAACAAGGTCAATATTGACGAAAAAAACATTCAGCGTGATATGTCATATATAGGATATATTTATGATCGAATGTATGAATTCCGTGAATCAATAAAATGGAATCGAGAATCATTAGTCTTGGCAGAAAAATTGGATGATAAAAAAGCACAAGCTGTTTGCCTTGGTCGAATAGGAATTGCATATGACGAATTAGCAGAGCAGGATAATTTCAATTTAAAACTTTTTGATAGTGCATTATATTATAATCTGAAAGCCGCACAGCTAAGTGAAGAGGCAGGTGATCTTGCTTTTGCGCGAACAACATATTCAAATATTGGGAATAGCTATAGCAAATTAAAAAATTACGATAAAGCCGAGGAGTATACTATAAAATCATTGGCTGTTCCTGGATTTGAAGAACGTAAAGGAGTTACTCTTGTTAATCTTGGGAAAATATATTTGGAAACGGGACGCTATGAAGAAGCAAAAAAGATATTAGACAGTGCCATGCGTAACACATTGTACTATGGAACTAGAAAATACCAGTTTGAAGCCTTTTATAGATTACATGAGCTCGATGTTAAAAGAAATAACTATAAGAGTGCGCTTAATAATTATATTTCCTATAAAAGCATAGAAGATTCTCTCTTAAATGAAACTAAAACTAAACAAATTGCAGAAGCCAGTGAACGATATAAATCTGCTGAAAAAGAACGACAAATCTTAACACAGCGCGCGGAATTGGCTGAACAAGGTTTAACCATTCAAAAACGAAATTACCAAATTTTAGGACTATTAGGGCTGGCATTAATTTTAGGTTTAATGGGGTATCTGTTTTATAACCAACAGCGATTAAAGAATATACAATTAGTAAAAGAAAAAGAGCTTCAAGATGCCCTTTTGAAAATTGAAACTCAAAACAGATTACAAGAACAACGCCTTAGAATTTCTAGAGACCTTCATGATAATATTGGTGCCCAACTTACATTTATTATTTCATCCGTGGATAATTTGAAGTATGGGTTCAAAATCAAAGACGAAAACCTTACAACCAAGTTGGAAAGTATAAGCAGCTTCACTTCAGATACTATTTATGAATTACGCGATACTATTTGGGCAATGAATAAAAGTGAAATTTCTTTCGAAGATTTACAATCTAGGATGTCAAATTTTATAGATAAAGCAGATATATCAGCGCATAATATTGAATTTATTTTTCATTCAAACGCCAATGCTGATGTAGAACATAAATTTTCGTCAATTGAAGGTATGAACATTTATCGCATCATGCAGGAGGCAGTTAATAATGCCTTAAAATATTCTGATGCTAATACTATATCAGTCACAATTAATAAAGTAAATAATCAGATTGAAATTGAAATAAAAGACGACGGCAAAGGATTTGATTTAGCCTCAATTGAACTAGGAAATGGGATAAATAATATGAAGAAAAGAGCCACTGATATTAATTCAAAATTAAATATTAATTCTAACAAGAAGACTGGAACTACCATTAAATTAAACATACCAATAAATATATAAGCCTCAACTAATAATTCGGCAAAGAAAAAATAATGAACATAAAAATTGCCATAGTAGATGACAACGCCTTTCTTATTACAACAGTTAAAGAAAAACTGTCGTATTTTGAAGATATGAATGTCAAGTTTTCAGCTGTTGATGGTTCAGATCTAATGTCAAAATTAAATGATAATCATAACTTAGACTTGATTTTAATGGATATAGAAATGCCTAATGTTAATGGTATAGAGGCAACTGAGATTGTCAAACAAAAGCATCCTCATATTAAAATTATCATGCTGACAGTTTTTGATAACGACGAAAACATTTTTAATGCAATTAAAGCAGGAGCGGATGGTTATTTACTTAAAGAAATAAATGCCAAAGATTTACACGATGGCATTGTTGACACCTTAAATGGTGGTGCTGCAATGAATCCTTCAATTGCTTTGAAAACCCTTAAATTACTTCGAAATCCTATCGAGATTGAAAACCCACAAGAACAGGATAATATTAAACTTACTCCAAGAGAAACAGAAGTGTTAGAACAATTGAGTAAAGGACTGAGTTATCATTTAATTGCAGACAACTTAATTCTTTCAACCGGAACAATAAGAAAACACATTGAAAATATTTATCGCAAATTACAGGTACATAATAAATTGGAAGCAGTTCAAAAGGCGAAAAAAAATAAGCTTATTTGATGAATGATTCAATGTTAAAATTTCGTTCATCTAGAATAAAGTGGCAATCAACGAATTTATTATAAACACAAAAAGGCAGCACATATATTTGTGGTGCTATTAATCAATTTCTAAACATTAGTTGACTTCTTAAACGGAAGGATTCTAATGTTTTTTTTGTTTAAATTAGCTTATGCGAAAATTTCTTTTTGGAGTTCTAATTACTGTGGTTGTATTATTTAGCTTTAAATACTGCGGGAATAAGAAAGAAGACAAAATAGTGCTACAAGAAAGTTCTACTCTAATTCAGGAACAGCTTAAAAATGTTAGTAAACTCATTGTCACAGAAGGACATTTCAGCGAAGTTTTTAATTATAAGAACTCTAAAGAAATTTTAGGAGATTATTGGACGTCAGATAAAAAGGCGCTTGTTGTTGTAAATGCTGAAGCAATTATTGCGTATGATCTGAGTAAAATTGAATACAACATAAACGAATCGACCAAAACGCTTCAAATTTTAAGTATTCCGAAAGAAGAAATCACAATCAATCCAGATCTAGAATATTACGATATTCAATCAGATTTTTTAAATCCCTTTGAAGCCGAAGATTATAATGTAATTAAAGAAATTGTTAAAGAGTCCTTACTGCAGAAAATTGAAGGGTCCAAACTAAAATCAAATGCTAAGAATAGGTTGATCAGCGAACTTTCTAAATTCTATATTCTGACAAATTCTATGGGTTGGACTTTAAAATATAACGAAACTTCTATTTTAAAATTAGAAGAATTGCAAGGCATTAAATATTAAATGCAACAAGAAACACGCAAAGAAGAGATCATTAGAATAGCAGCAATCCTATTTAAAGAAAAAGGATATAGTGCCGTAACTATGCGTGATCTTGCAAGTGCAATGGGTATAAAAGCCGCTAGCCTCTACAATCATATTTCATCTAAACAAGAAATTTTATCCAATATCATCATTTCATTAGCCGAAGAGTTTACCGAAGGCATGAAGGATATCAAAAATGCATCAGAAAATTCAATAAACAAACTCAAACAAATAGTTACACTGCATGTTACTATAACCTCAAAAAATCAATTCGGAATGGCATCTTTAAATAATGATTGGATGCATCTTGAAGAAAAATTAGACTATTACCTTTCCTTGCGAAAGAATTATGAAGAAGATTTTAGAAGTATTATAGAACAAGGTATTGGTAATAACGAAATGCGAAAAGGTAACGCTGCTGTGATTCTATTTTCTATGCTTTCAACATTACGCTCATTATATATTTGGCTACCCAAAAAAGAAGATCTAAATCTTAATGATTTTGCGGAAGATTTAAGTTTAGTCCTGATAAACGGAATTAACAAATAGTTATCATTTTATTTTGTAAATTTGTCAAACAAACTAACAAGCGTTAGTTTTGTTGTTTTTAGCATATTTTAATGGTATGACCGATTTTTATAAGGTACAAATTGCAAATTTATATAAGGAAACAAAAGATACAGTTGTTGTAGAGTTTGATATTCCTGTGACCCTGCGTGATAAATTTAAATTTAAACAAGGTCAACATCTTACCTTGCGTAAAATTATTAATAACGAAGATATTCGTCGCACCTACTCACTTTGTACTAGTCCTTCAGACAACCAGTGGAAAGTAGCAATAAAACAAATTCCAGGAGGTGTATTTTCAACTTTTGCCAATAATGAGCTTAAAGCAGGAGATACGTTAGAAATAATGGAGCCATCTGGGCATTTTTATGTTGATATTATTCCAGAATCTACAAATAATTACATAGCCTTTGTAGCAGGAAGTGGTATTACACCTTTGTTGTCAATTATAAAAACACATCTACAGTCTGAACCTAACAGCACTTTTAAGCTTTTCTATTTAAACAGAACTGTAAAATCCATTATCTTTAAAGAGGAAATAGAACAACTAAAAAATGAATTTTTTCAACGGTTTCAAGTCTTTTATTTTTTAACCAAAGAAAAGCGAGATATTCCATTTTTAAATGGAAGATTTGATTCAGAAAAACTTCAGGTATTAACAAAAACATTTATTGATGTTCCAGATACAAATCACTGTTTTATCTGTGGACCTCAAGAAATGATATTTTTAATTCGAGATCATTTGGAGTCTGCGGGAATGCCTAAAGAAAACATTCATTACGAATTATTTTTCTCCGGAAATCCTGATGATAATAAACATATAGCTCAAATATTAGAGCATAAAGCTGAAGGAACAGAAGTAACCATAATAGATGGAGGTACAGAATTTCATTTCATTATGGAAGAGGAATATGATAATATTTTGGATGGCGCATTGGCCGCTGGAGCAGATTTACCATTTGCCTGTAAAGGTGGCGTCTGTAGTACATGCAAATGTAAAATTATTGAAGGCTCTGTTGAAATGAAAATTAATTACGCATTAGATGAAAAGGAAATCGCCCAAAACCTGATTTTGAGTTGTCAATCTGTACCTGTTACAGAAAAAGTTATTGTCGATTTCGATGTTTAAAAATAAAGTGAATCAATATGAGTGATGAACAAATAAAGCATTTAGAAGATCAATTTGAAGCGCGTATTGCTCGTGATGAAAAAATTGAACCTAAAGACTGGATGCCTGAAAAGTATCGGAAAACACATATTAGGCAAATGTCTCAACATGCACATTCCGAAGTTGTTGGCATGCTTCCAGAAGGGAATTGGATAACCAGAGCACCTTCTTTGAGACGAAAAGTGGCATTATTAGCTAAAGTACAGGACGAAGCTGGTCATGGACTTTATTTGTATTCTGCCTGTGAAACTTTAGGCGTTTCTCGAGATGAATTATATGATCAATTGCATTCAGGAAAAGCTAAATATTCTAGCATATTTAATTATCCAACCATCACTTGGGCAGATATAGGAGCAATAGGTTGGCTAGTTGATGGTGCAGCAATAATAAATCAAGTACCGTTGTGTAATACATCTTTTGGACCATATGCGAGGGCCATGATTCGAGTGTGTAAAGAAGAAAGTTTTCATCAACGTCAAGGCTATGAGATAATGATCAAATTGACAAATGGCACAATTGAACAAAAGGAAATGGCTCAAGATGCACTTAATCGTTGGTGGTGGCCATCTCTTATGATGTTAGGACCAACAGATTCAGAATCGATTCATACAGAACAATCAATGAAATGGAAATTGAAGCGTAAATCGAATGACGATCTACGTCAACAATTTATAGATCAAACAGTACCGCAAGCAGATTTAATAGGCTTGAAAATTCCCGATCCAGATTTAAAATGGAACGATGAACGAGGAAGTTACGATTTTGGTGAAATTGATTGGGATGAATTCTGGCAAGTAGTAAAGGGACATGGTCCATGCAATAAAGAACGAATGAATGCCCGCGTAGGTGCTTGGGAACGTGGGGAATGGGTTCGTGAGGCAGCACTCGCTCATGCCGAAAAGAATGAAAAAATAAAATTAAATAAAGCTATTTAATATGAAGAAAAATTGGCCTCTTTGGGAAGTATTCGTTAGAAGTAAGAACGGATTAGAACATCGACATTTTGGTAGCCTTCATGCTGCGGATGCAGAAATGGCTCTTGAAAATGCGCGAGATGTTTATACACGTCGAAATGAAGGTGTAAGTATTTGGGTTGTAGAATCGAAAAACATAACCGCCTCAAACCCTGAAAATAATGGTGAGCTTTTCGAACCAGCACAAGATAAAATCTATCGTCATCCAACATTTTATGATTTACCTGACGAAGTAAAACATATGTAATGAACGAAAATTTATATAAATACATACTTGGTGTTGCTGATAATAACCTGATTCTTGGTCAGCGTTTAGGCGAATTATGTGGTCATGGTCCAAACTTGGAAACGGACATAGCTTGTACTAATATTTCATTGGATTTGTTAGGACAAGTTAGAAGTTACTATCAATATGCCGCCAAAATAGCAGGTGATGGTAGAACAGAAGACGATATAGCAATGTTGCGTAGAGAACGAGACTATCTAAATGTTCTTTTAGTAGAACAACCAAACACAGACTTTGCTTATACAATTGGACGTCAATTTTTATTTGATATCTACCATTTATTATTTTTAAACGAATTACAGAAAAGTAAGGATTTAACCTTGTCTGCTATTGCAGCAAAATCAATTAAAGAGGTTAGTTATCATCAACGATTCTCTTCAGATTGGATTAAACGATTAGGTGATGGTACAGCTGAAAGCAATAGTAAAATGCAAGCTGCAATTGATAGTTTATGGAGCTATACAGATGAACTATTTCATCAAACACAAGCTGATGAATTGATGGTTGAAAAAGGCATTGGTGTAGATATTACAAAGTTAAAATCAGCATATTTCAATAAAGTTTCAGAAGTTTTAAATGAAGCTACTATAAATATTCCTGAATCCAAATGGTTTCAAAAAGGAGGGAAGGAAGGAATTCATTCAGAACATTTGGGTTTTTTATTAAGTGATTTACAGTATATGCAAAGAACATATCCAAATATGGAGTGGTAATGGTCACGACTGAACAACATATCGATAAAGAACTTATTCCAATTTTGGAACAAGTCTCTGATCCTGAAATTCCAGTTTTATCTATAATGGAAATGGGAGTGGTACGTTCGGCAATTATTAAAAATAAGAAAGTACATGTACAAATTACGCCAACTTATAGTGGTTGTCCAGCCATGGATGTCATAGGAGATGATATAATAAATGCCCTAAAAGAAGCAGGTTACGAATCTAAAATTGAATTAATCCTGTCTCCTGCTTGGACAACAGATATGATTACTAAAAAAGGTAGAGAGGCATTGCAAAAATATGGTATTGCACCGCCATTAGAAGCCGAAGCTGATAAGGCGGCACTTTTAGGAAATGAAAAATTAGTAAAGTGCACGAATTGTGGTTCACAAAACACAAATTTAGTAAGTCAATTTGGTTCAACAGCATGCAAAGCATTGTTTAAATGTGAAGATTGTCAAGAACCATTCGATTACTTTAAATGTCTTAAATAGACGAAATAATTAGGTATGAGCAAAAATTCAATTCTTTTAGATATTGAAAATAGTATTGCGTATATAACGCTAAATAGACCAGAAGTCTTTAATAGTTTCAATCGTGAAATGGCTTTGAGTTTACAAGAAGTACTTGATGATTGTGAAGCAAATGCCGAAGTGAGAGCAATTGTAATTTCGGGAAGCGGAAAAGCTTTTTGTGCAGGTCAAGATTTAAAAGAGGTCACTTCTCCTGAGCTCAATCCTGGATTCAAAAAAATATTAGAAGAACATTATAATCCAATAATTCTAAGAATCAGAAACATCAAGAAGCCTATAATCTCTGCTGTAAATGGTGTAGCAGCTGGTGCTGGAGCTAATATTGCTTTGGCTTGTGACATTGTAGTTGCCAACGAAAAAGCAAGCTTTATTCAAGCATTTAGTTTGATTGGATTAATTCCTGATAGTGCCGGAACATTCTTTTTACCAAGATTAATTGGATTTCAAAAAGCGTCCGCCTTAGCAATGTTAGGTGACAAAGTTAGTGCAGAAGAAGCGGAACGTATGGGCATGATATTTAGGCTAATACCTTCAGAAGAATTTGAAGAAACAGTTCAAAAACTTGCCTTAAAATTGGCTAAAATGCCTACCAAAGCGCTAGGTATGATAAAGGAACTTTTTAATCAGTCATTGACAAATAATTTGACCGATCAATTAAATATGGAATCAAAATATCAAATAGAAGCAGCCACTACAGAAGATTATGCTGAAGGTGTGGCTGCATTTATTGAAAAACGAACACCCAATTTTAAAGGTAACTAGTGGATAAAAATACGCTCATACAAGTACATAATATTGTGAAACCTTATATTCACAAAACGCCTGTTTTATCATCTCAATTAATTGATGACATAGCAGGTTGTAATGTGTTTTTTAAGTGTGAGAATTTTCAAAAAATGGGTGCATTTAAAATGAGAGGAGCAGCTAATGCAATATCAAAATTATCAGATGATCAAAAACAGAAAGGTGTAGTCACACATTCGTCTGGAAATTTCGCGCAGGCGGTTTCATTGGCCGCCAAGAAATTAAGTGTTGAAGCATTTATAGTAATGCCTAAAAATGCACCTCAGGTAAAGAAGAATGCAGTTAAGGAGTATAAAGGCAATATCATTGAATGTGAATCTACGCCAATTGCTAGGGAAAAAATGGCAGAAAAAATTAGAAAAGAAAAAGGCGCAACTTTTATTCACCCATCCAATGATGACAATGTAATTCATGGACAAGGAACCGCAGCAATTGAATTGCTGGAAGAACATCCTGAATTAGATTATATTATTACGCCAGTTGGTGGCGGTGGATTATTAGCAGGAACTGCGTTAGCTGCAAAATATTTTTCAGAGTCATGTAAAGTAGTAGGTGGCGAACCAAAAAATGCTGATGATGCGTATCGGTCTTTGAAGAGCGGAAAAATAGAGTATAATGACGAAGTAAATACGATTGCCGACGGATTGCGTACCTTTTTGGGAGATCGGAATTTCCCTATAATAAAGGAAAATGTTGAGCAAATAATTTTGGTAGAAGAAGATGAAATTATTAATGCTATGAGATTAATATGGGAACGCATGAAGATAATTATTGAGCCCTCAAGTGCTGTGGCCTTTGCTGCGCTTTTAAAAGAAAAAGAACAATTCAAAAATAAAGATGTCGGAATTATTATTTCCGGTGGAAATGTAGATGTTAGCAATCTGCCATTTTAATATAAAACTATGGAAGTAGGCATAATTGGTTCTGGAACAATGGGAAGTGGTATCGCACAGATTGCCGCAACTGCCGGTTGTTCAGTAAAAATTTATGATAATAGTAATTCTGCACTTGAAAAAAGTAAAGAAAAATTACATAAAATTTTATTTAGACTTATTGAAAAAGATAGAATTAATCAAGAGGAAAAAAATAGAATCCAAGATAACATTTCTTATGTGAGTGACTTAGGTCAATTGAAAAATTCTGCTTTAATTATTGAAGCTATTGTTGAAAATCTTGATATAAAAAAGAAGGTATTTTCAGAGTTAGAAGAACATGTTTCAAACAATTGTATTATTGCCTCGAATACATCCAGTTTGTCTATAGCTTCAATAGCAGCTTCTCTTAAAATGCCAGAACGCTGTATTGGAATTCATTTTTTTAATCCAGCCCCATTAATGAAATTGGTAGAAGTGATTCCAGCCATTCAAACCTCAGATGAGGTTTTAACTAAGACTGTAGAAATTATTTCAAAATGGAATAAAGTTGTCGCTATTGCCAAGGATACGCCTGGTTTTATTGTTAATAGAATTGCAAGACCATTTTATAGTGAATCACTACGTATTTATGAGGAAGGTATTGCTGATTTTGCTACTATAGATATGTGTTTAAAAGAAAAAGGGGGTTTTAAAATGGGACCTTTTGAGTTGATGGATTTTATTGGAAATGATGTAAATTATACAGTCACGGAAACTGTCTTTTCGGCGTTCTATTTCGATCCGAGGTACAAACCAGCATTTACTCAAAAACGATTAGCTGAAGCTGGATACTTAGGTCGTAAAACAGGAAAGGGATATTATAATTACGATTCCAATGGTAAAATGGATAAAAGCGATCATTCTGAACTAGCGGATGAATCTCTCGCTCAACTAATATATAATCGAGTGTTGGCAATGCTAATCAATGAAGCAGCTGATGCCTTGTTTTTAAATATTGCCACTGCAGAAGACATTGATAATGCCATGACGAAAGGTGTTAATTATCCGAAAGGATTATTAGCATGGGCAGACGAAAAAGGTATTGATTGGTGCGTGACTCAAATGGATGAATTGTATCATGAATATCACGAAGACAGATATCGCTGTAGTTCCTTGTTGCGTAAAATGAATAGAGAAAATAAAACATTCTATTAATGCAAGGCGAAAAGATTCCATATAAAATGTTATCTCAGGACGCTTTCAGTCAATGGATGGGAATTGAAATTTTAGATAGCCAAATAGGTCGCGTTAAAATAGCAATGACAGTACGAAAAGATATGTTAAACAGTATGAATTATGCACATGGTGGTGTAAGCTATACATTGGCTGATACTGCTTTTGGATTTACTTCTAATACACATGGAAAATATGCTGTATCAATTGAAACATCAATAAATCATATTGAAGCATTAGAGGAAGATGACTATCTAGTTGCAGAATGTATCATAGATAAAGTCAATAATAAGTTAGGATTTAATGTGGTTGAAGTAAAACGAGGAGATGAACTAGTTGCCTTATTTAAAGGTGTTGTTTATCGCACTCAAAAAAATTGGGAAGAATAATGGAAGCATATATAATAGACGGAATAAGAACACCAATTGGAAGCTATAAAGGTACTTTATCAGATGTTCGAACAGATGATTTAGGTGCTTTGGTAATTAAAGAATTGGTGTCCAGAAATTCATCAATTCCGAAAGATGCTTTTGATGACGTCATAATGGGATGTGCCAATCAAGCTGGTGAAGACAACCGAAATGTAGCAAGAATGTCGCTGCTTTTAGCAGGTCTTCCATTTTCAGTTCCCGGAGAAACAGTAAATCGTTTATGCAGTTCTGGATTATCAGCAATAATTCATGCAAATCGTGCAATTAAAGCAGGAGATGGCGATCTATTTATAGCTGGAGGTGTTGAAAATATGACAAGAGGACCATATGTTGTTGCAAAACCATCAACTGCTTATGGAAATGATTCAAAAATGTATGACTCTAGTTTTGGATGGCGATTTATAAATCCGAAAATGCAAAAACTTTACGGAACAGACAGCATGGGAAATACTGCTGAAAACCTCGTAGAAAAATTTGGCATTTCAAGAGAGGATCAGGATGCATTTGCTTACTGGAGTCAGATGAAGGCCACAAAAGCACAACAAAATGGAAGACTGGCGAAAGAAATTGTAAATGTTGAAATTCCACAGCGTAAAAAAGATCCAGTTGTATTTTCTAAAGATGAATTTGTAAAACCAAGTACCACTAAGGAAGTTTTGGCAAAATTACGCCCTGCATTCAAATCAGAAGGAGGTAGTGTAACTGCTGGAAATTCATCAGGTTTAAATGATGGTGCCGCAGCAACTTTAATAGCCTCAGAAAATGCCGTTAAAAAGTACAACCTAAATCCATTAGCTCGAATTGTCAGCTCAGCGGTTGTAGGCGTTGAGCCTAGAATTATGGGAATTGGTCCCGTTCAAGCATCTAATAAGGCCTTAGAAAAAGCTGGTTTGACAATGAATGATATAGACATTATAGAATTAAATGAAGCATTCGCTGCACAGGCTTTAGCCTGCACTCGTGCGTGGGGATTGGACGATGATGATTCTCGTCTAAATCCGAATGGAGGTTCTATAGCAATTGGTCATCCTCTTGGAGTTACAGGAGCTAGAATAGCATATTCGGCAGCACTAGAATTACACGAACAACAAAAACGGTTTGCACTTATAACTATGTGTATTGGTGTTGGTCAAGGATATGCGGCAATAATTGAAAGAATGTCATGAGAATATTAATAATAGGTGGAAACGGAACCATTGGTAATAAAGTAAGTCACAAGCTTAAAGAAAAGCATGAAGTCATTATTGCTGGAAGAAATTCTGGAGATTTTCTCGTAGACTTTTCTAATGCCTCTTCTATAAAAAAGATGTTTGATGAAATTGGAAAACTTGACAGTATAGTAGCCATAGCCGGTGATGCAAAATGGGATAAATTTGAAAATCTTTCAGAGGATGATTTTTATGTGGGAATTAAAAGTAAACTGATGGGTCAAGTCAACGTGGTCAGGATAGGAAAGGACTATCTCAATGATAACGGTTCAATCACATTATCAACTGGAATTCTTGCCGATGATCCAGTAGAAATGACCACAAGTGCCGCCATGGTCAACGGAGGCATTCACAGTTTTGTAAAAGCGGTCGCATTAGAATTGGATAGAGGTATCAGAATCAATGCAGTTTGCTCTGATTTGGTTGAAGATGCTTATGAAAAGTATAAAGATTATTTTCCTGGAAATACACCTGTACCTATGCATAAAGTGGTAGATGGTTACATAAAAAGTATTGAAGGAAAAATAACTGGAAGAATTATCAGAATAATGGCATAAGTAAGAATTATGAAAAAAATACAACATTATATCACAGGACAATGGCTAGAAGGTACAGATGAAGGTATACCTGTTTTTGATGCTATTACTGGAGACATAATTGCAAATTCAGCAGTTGAAGGTTTAAATATTCAGGATGCCTTGCAATATGGAAGAGAAAAAGGTGAAGTTTTACGAACCATGACCTTTCAAGAACGCGGTAATATGATTAAAAAATTGGCATTATATCTTACCAAACACAAAGATTCTTTTTATGAATTAAGTTATAGAACAGGTGCAACCAAAGTTGATAGTTGGATAGACATTGAAGGCGGATTTGGAAACTTATTTGCCAATGCTTCTTTAAGAAAACTATTTCCAAATCAATCTTATCACGTAGAAGGAGATCCTGTTGATTTATCGAGAGGAGGCCGATTTATGGCGCATCATATCATGGTGCCAAAACGAGGTGTAGCAATTCATATCAATGCATTCAATTTTCCAGTTTGGGGCATGTTAGAAAAATGTGCAGTTAATTGGATGGCCGGCGTTCCAGCCGTTGTATTACCAGCGCCATCATCTTCTTATTTAGCCGAAGCAGTTGCGAGAGAAATAATTAATTCAGGGATTCTTCCTGAAGGTGCTCTTCAAATAATAAATGGAACAGTGAAAACTATCTTAGATTCAACTGAATCTCAAGATGTTGTGACTTTCACAGGATCGGCTACAACGGGTCGTCTGTTAAAAGTGCATCCGAAAATTATTCAGGAATCTGTACCATTTACGATGGAGGCTGATTCACTAAATGCTTCGGTACTTGGTGAAGATGCAGTTCCGGGAACACCAGAATTCGACCTATTCATAAAAGAAGTGCGTAAAGAAATGACCGTCAAAGCAGGGCAAAAATGTACTGCAATAAGACGAATAATTGTCCCTGAAAAGTTGGTTGAAGATGTTCAAATTTCTCTGGGGAAAGCACTTGATAAAGTTACTATTGGAGATCCAAGACTGAAAGAAGTTAGAATGGGATCCTTAATTAGCAAAGAACAAGTTACCGAAGTTCAAAATTCAGTAAACGACATTGCAAAAGAAGCGCAGATAGTTTATGGAAGTTTAGATAAAATTGAAACAGTAGGTGCCGACGCTAAAAAAGGCGCTTTTATTAGTCCAATTTTGTTACGAGCAGATAATCCATTAAAAGGCACAGTTATTCATGAACGTGAAGCTTTTGGCCCCGTTAGTACTATTATGCCTTATAAAACGCTTGAAGAGGCAGTTACTTTGTCTCAAATGGGAAAAGGGTCTTTAGTATCTTCTATTGTTACCAATAATGACACTATTGCCAAAGAGTATGTGCTCAATGCAGCTAGTCATCATGGACGAATTTTGGTATTAAATAGAGAAAGTGCCAAAGAAAGTACAGGACATGGTTCACCTTTACCTTCTCTAGTTCATGGTGGTCCAGGTCGTGCAGGTGGTGGTGAGGAAATGGGAGGCATGCGTGGTATCAAACATTATTTGCAACGAACTGCCATTCAAGGTTCACCTACTACTATTACCGAAATCACAGGAATTTATCAGCAGAACGCAAAATATACGGAAGCAGAGCAACATCCATTTCAATACCATTGGGAAGACATTCAGCCTGGAATGTCCTTAAAAACACATAAGCGTACTATAACAGATACAGATATAATAAATTTTGCGAATCTAACATGGGATCATTTTTACGCACATACAGATATTACTTCGCTAGATGGTAGCATATTTGAAAAACGAACAGCACATGGTTATTTTATTATTTCTGCAGCAGCAGGATTATTTGTATATCCTAATAAAGGTCCTGTAGCAGCAAATTATGGCTTGGAAGACTGTCGTTTTCTTCGTCCTTTATATCATGATGATACAGTTTATGTTCGATTGACCTGTAAACAGAAAATAGATAGGGATGTTGCTTCTGCCGAGCATCCAAGCGGCATTGTAAAATGGTTCGTTGAAGTATTTGACACAGATGACGAATTGGTGGCAATTGCAACCATATTAACAATGGTTCAAAAAAAGCAGGAAACTTTTGTTGAAATGACTGATGATAAGCTGCAGGAGTGTCTTGACAAATTAACCGAAGATTCTAAACCTAAATGGGGAACGATGTCGGCACAACATATGATTGAGCATTTAGAATATACGTATAGAATTGCTTCAGGAGAAGTGCAGGATTTTGAGATTAAAACACCAGAAAAAATATTGGAGAAGGTGAAAAACTCACTTTATAATTATAAGAAAATGCCTAGAGACCACATGTTTCCAATGGCTAAAGAATCAAGAATAGAAGAACTCAAGCATCAGGATCTTGATGAAGCAATTAGCAAGTTTGTTGAAGGAAGAAATTCCTACTTAGAATATTTTGAAGAAAACCCTAAAGCAACTCTAAAAAATGTTGTTTTTGGTGTATTAAATAAATACGAGTGGTATTTAATGGATAGAAAACATTTAAATCATCATTTTGAACAATTCGGATTACTATAATTTATGGAAGCATACGTAAAATCACATATTGAAAATCATGTTGGATATATCGAATTTTTTCATCCATCGCATAATGCATTACCAAGTGATATTTTGGCAGAATTGACTCAAGCCATTATAAATGCAGGAGAAAATGACGATACAAAAGTGGTAGTCTTAAAAAGTGGAGGAGATAGAACTTTTTGTGCTGGAGCAAGTTTTAATGAACTCATAAATATAGATGATGAGGCATCAGGGAAACTGTTCTTCTCAGGATTTGCTAATGTGATCAATGCAATGCGTAAATGTCCAAAATTTATTATTGGTCGTATCCAAGGTAAAACAGTTGGCGGTGGAGTTGGTTTAGCTTCGGCAACAGATTATTGTATGGCTACCAAGTTTGCTTCAATAAAATTAAGCGAATTGAATCTTGGAATTGGACCATTTGTAGTAGGTCCTGCTGTAGAACGCAAACTAGGCTTAAGCGGCATGTCTCAAATAGCGATTGATGCCAATAGTTTTTATACGGCAGATTGGGCAGAACAAAAGGGATTGTTTTCACAAGTATTTGAAAGTACCAAAGAGCTGGATGAAGCAATAAAAGAATTTACCCAGAACTTGTGTACTTATAATTCAGAAGCAATGAAAGAAATGAAGAAAGTATTCTGGAAGGGAACAGAAGATTGGGATACATTATTAATTGAACGAGCGGAAATTAGCGGACGATTGGTACTATCAGAGTTTACAAAAGAGAAACTAAAAGGATTTAAATAATGATCTATGCTTTTAAAGGATATACCCCAGTTGTGCATGAATCAAGTTTTGTGCATCCTTTGGCAGCTGTAACGGGCAATGTAATCATAGGGAAGCATTGCTATATAGGTCCAGGTGCCGCAATTCGTGGCGATTGGGGACAGATTATTTTGGAAGATGGTGTTAATGTTCAAGAAAATTGTACAGTTCATATGTTTCCTGGAAAATCTATCACATTAAAAGCAAGTTCACATATTGGTCATGGCGCTATTATACATGGTGCTCATATTGGAGAAAATGTATTGATTGGTATGAATTCAGTCATAATGGATGATGCTGAAATTGGAGATGAAAGTATAGTAGGAGCAATGTCCTTTGTAAAGGCGGAAACTTTGATTCCGAGAAGAAGTTTGGTTGTTGGAAATCCATCAAAAATTGTAAAAGAAGTTACTGATGAAATGATAGCATGGAAGACAAAAGGCACTCAGTTATATCAGCAATTGCCAACTGATTGTCACGAAAGCTTAAAGGAAGTTAAGGCACTAACAGAAATTCCTGAGAACATGAAAATGCAAGAAGGACATTACGATACATTGCGTGATTTTATGAAAAAATAAACTAACAAACATTAGTTAATATAATGTCGAATTTTGAATTTAAAATGCCCAGATTAGGGGAGAGTATTACGGACGCAGCCATCATAACATGGTTCAAAAATGTTGGTGATACTATCGAACAGGATGAAATGTTGCTTGAAGTGGCTACTGATAAAGTCGATTCTGAAGTGCCTTCAACAGTTTCAGGAGTCATTGAAGAAATTTTGTTCAAAGCAAACGATGTGATAAAGATTGGAGATACTATCGCTATAATAAAAATAGACGGTAAAGAGTCTAAAGTAAAAACACCCGAAAAGAAAGAAGAAAAAATTAATCTTAAATCTGAGATATCTGTTAAAAAGAAGCAAAGAGCTTTAAGTGTTGCTGGGCAAAATAATAACACATTCTTTTCGCCATTAGTTATGGCCATAGCCAAAGAACATCATATTAGTTTTGAAGAATTAGGTCGTATTCCTGCTTCTGGTAAGGCTGGTCGCTTGCAAAAAAGTGATGTTTTCCAGTATATTAAGGATGGCCGACCTTACAAATTTGTGCAACGACGCGCAGAACATGATCCTACAGCTTATAGAATTCCACAATTAGATTTAGATAAAGGGACAGGTAAGATTGTTGAAATGGATAGAATGCGACAAATGATCGCAGATCGTATGGTGTATTCAAAACATACATCTCCACATGTTACTTCTTATGTTGAAGTAGATGTCACAAGCCTTGTGAAATGGCGTAATAAACACAAAATTGCTTTTCAACAAAAGCACAATGAAAAACTAACATATACTCCAATATTTATTGAAGCTGTGGCAAAAGCTATAAAGGATTTTCCAATGATTAACGCTTCGGTAGATGGCAAAAATATCATTGTTAAAGAAGAAATTAATATTGGAATGGCAACTGCATTGCCAAGCGGAAACCTTATTGTTCCTGTGATTAAAAATGCGAATACTAAGAACCTCAAAGATCTTGCAAGCGAAGTGAATGCTTTAGCATTAAAATCTAGAGAGAATAAACTCAAACCAGAAGATATTCAAGGAGGCACTTTTACAATATCAAATGTAGGAACTTTTGGAAGTCTTATGGGAACACCTATTATTAATCAACCTGAAGTTGCCATTTTAGCTTTGGGTATTATTAAAAAACGACCAGAAGTTATTGAAACGGAAAAAGGAGATGAAATAGCTGTGAGAAGTATAATGTACTTGTCATTGTCTTTTGATCATCGTGCGGTAGATGGCTATCTAGGAGGTAGTTTTTTAAGAAGAGTGGCAGACTATTTAGAACAATTTGATACAAACTTAACGATATAAATTACCATGACATATAATATAAAAGTAACTAAGATTGAAGAATCCAAGGCTGATAATTTAGATTTTGATAATGTACCTCTTGGACGAACATTTTCAGATCATATGTTTATCTGTGACTATGAAAATGGTGAATGGATCAATCCAAGAATTGAACCATTACATCTTATACCTACACATCCAGCTGCCATGGCTTTACACTATGGTCAAGCCATCTTTGAAGGTATGAAGGCAACGAAAGATCAATTGGGAAACCCTATGTTGTTTAGACCTCAATTAAATGCCAAACGATTAAATTATAGTGCTGCAAGAATGGGGATGCCAGATTTTCCTGAAGAACTATTCGTTGAGGGATTAAAACAGTTAGTTGCATTAGATCAAAACTGGATTCCACCGCAAGAGGGGAGCGCACTGTATTTGAGACCATTTATGTATGCCGATGAGGCTTTTATAGGTATGAGAGCTGCAACAAGTTATAAGTTTATTATTATGGGTTCACCTTCCAATCCTATTTATAGCAAACGTATAAAATTGTATGCAGAAACCGATTTTATTAGGGCGGCTCATGGTGGAACAGGTGAAGCAAAAGCAGCTGGTAACTATGCAGCGGCAATCAGACCAACTGAATTGGCAAAGGCAAAAGGTTATGACCAAGTCTTATGGTTAGATGCTCTAGAACATAAATATATTCAAGAGGTCGGAACCATGAATATATTCTTTAAAATTAATGGTGAATTCATCACTCCTTTGCTTGATGGATCTGTCCTCAATGGAATTACCAGATTAAGCGTTATTGATTTTCTTCGAAGTCGAAATTATGTAGTAAATGAACGCAAAATCTCTATAGATGAAATTATTGAAGCTTCACAAAATGGTACACTGGAAGAGGCCTTTGGTACGGGAACAGCCGTAGGAATTGCCATGATTCAAGCACTAGGATATATGGATAAAGATATTCATGTTTCAGATGAGAATCCTATAGGTAATATGGTTTTTAACTACATAAATGAAGTAAGAACAGGTAAGATTTTAGACGAATTGAATTGGATGTTGAAGGTTGAAAAAGTACTAGCCTAAATGGATAAAAAACTGCTTGAAAAAGGCTTTTACACATTGTGTTTAGCGAAAGCCATGACCGAAATTTATGAAGACAACTTTCAAGTAGTGTCTAAGTATGTTCATGCCACATCAAGAGGTCATGAAGCCATTCAAATAGCCTTAGGATTACAGTTGCTGCCACAAGATTATGCATTTCCTTATTATCGTGATGATGCCATGTTATTATCATTCGGATTAGATCCTTATGACTTAATGCTACAACTCTTAGCTAAACGTGACGACCCATTTTCTGGTGGTCGCACCTATTATTCACATCCAAGCCTTAGAGACCTAGACAAGCCAAAAATTCCTCATAATTCATCTGCAACTGGTATGCAAGCCATTCCAGCAACGGGAGTTGCTATGGGGTTACAATACAAAGAATTACAAGGACTGGAGGATAAAAAAATAAAAGAAAAACCAATTTGTGTTTGTTCAATGGGTGACGCCTCGGTTACTGAAGGCGAAATTGCGGAGGCCTTCCAAATGGCAGCATTAAAGCAAATGCCAATTTTATACTTAGTTCAGGATAATGGTTGGGATATTTCAGCAACAGCCGAAGAAACGCGTTCACAGGATGCCTACGAATATGCGAAAGGGTTTCACGGACTGGAAGCTATCACAATAGATGGTGCTAATTTTTTAGAAAGTTATCAAGCCGTTGAAAATGTCATCAACACGATGAGAAAAGAACGACGTCCATTTTTAATTCACGCTAAAGTTCCATTATTAAATCATCATACTTCTGGTGTTCGCATGGAATGGTATCGTGATGATTTAGAAGAAGCAAGATCCCGTGATCCTTATCCCGTTTTAAAACAACAATTATTAGAAAATGGTTTTTCTACTCAGGAATTAGAGGCTATTGAGAAAGCTGCTATCTTAAAAGTACAATCAGATTATAAGAACGCATTATTGGCAGAAGATCCAATTCCAGAAGACTTGTTTACACATGATTTTGTTCCGACACCTATTTTAGAAGAAGTTGGAAATCGCGCACCAAAAGGTAAGGATAAGGTAGTAATGGTTGATTGTGCATTGTATGCTGTTGAAGAATTGATGCGTAAGCACAAAGAATGCTTGTTATATGGACAAGATGTTGGAGCACGGCTTGGTGGTGTTTTTCGTGAAGCCGCAACATTAGCCCAAAAATTTGGTGATGATCGCGTATTTAACACACCAATTCAAGAAGCTTTTATTGTAGGCTCTACAGTAGGAATGAGTGCCGTTGGCTTAAAACCAATTGTTGAGGTTCAGTTTGCAGATTACATTTGGCCTGGCCTGAATCAATTATTCACCGAAGTTAGCAGAAGTTGTTACTTGTCCAACGGCAAATGGCCGGTTAGTATGATTTTACGTGTGCCAATTGGTGCCTATGGCAGTGGTGGACCATACCATTCATCGTCTGTGGAAAGTGTGGTTACTAATATTAGAGGCATAAAAATAGCTTATCCTAGCAATGGTGCTGATTTAAAAGGTTTAATGAAAGCGGCATATTACGATCCTAATCCTGTGATTATTTTAGAACATAAAGGGCTTTATTGGAGTAAAGTACCAGGAACAAAAACCGCTACATCAATAGAACCTTCAGAAGATTATATATTGCCACTAGGAAAAGCGTGGGTATTACAAGAGATTTGGCCACAAGAGGACGATGAAACACTTTCAATAATCACTTATGGAATGGGAGTCCATTGGGCCTATAATGCTACCAAAGAAATGCGTGATCAGGTTGAAATCATTGACTTAAGAACCTTATATCCATTGGATGAAAAGGCTATTATGACTTCAGTTAAGAAAACAGGAAAATGTTTGGTGGTTACTGAAGAACCATCTAACAATAGCTTCGCATTGGCACTTGCTGGTAAAATTCAAGAACAATGTTTTCAATTCTTGGATGCACCTGTAATGACAATAGGCAGTGAAAATATGCCAGCTATTCCTCTAAATAGTATATTGGAGCAAACTATGATTCCATCTACTGAGAAGGTAAAGGCGAAAATTATGAACTTGCTTAATTACTAGCATTTCGTATCTTTCATTTCGTAAAAAAACTTTATGTATACAAGAAGAATTTTCCCAGTTAGAGGTGTTATTAAATGGACTCGTCGCTACATTTTTTTGTTTCTTGTTTTGGCAACAATCCCAGTCGCCCTGTTTGATGTTGTCGGATTGAAATGGTTACATGTGCCTTGGCTTCCTCTAGGAGTTTTAGGTACTGCCGTTGCCTTTATTGTTAGTTTTAAAAATAACGCGTCATATGACAGATTATGGGAGGCTAGAAAAATATGGGGAGGTATTGTTAATGCTTCAAGGTCATGGACAATAATGGTTAAAGATTTTGTTACAAATCGGCATGTCGAAAATTCACTTAACGATGATGAACTAAAAAAAATTAAGAGAGAATTAGTACATAGGCATGTTGCTTGGCTGACAGCACTAAGATATTTATTACGTCAGGACAAACCTTGGGAAATGCATTTAAAATCAGGAAAGTCAAACCGTGAATTTAGGGCTACTCAATTTCGCGTTTGTGAAGATGAAGTTCCGCTGGAGGAAGCAATTCAAGGATATCTTTCAAAAGAGGAGCAAAATGAAATATTTGCAAAAGGAAACAAACCATCTCAAATTTTAGGAATTCAATCCAGAAAGTTGAAGGAGTTGATGGATGAAGGACTAATTGAAGACTTCAGGCATATGGAAATGTCAAATATGCTTGTAGAATTTTATACACTTCAAGGGAAAAGTGAGCGTATTAAAAATTTTCCATACCCAAGGCAATTTGCAACTTTAAATTATCTATTTGTTTGGGCATTCATTTTACTGCTTCCTTTTGGTATTATGGAAGGTTTTGAAGCAATTGGAGAGCATATTATTGATGATTTGTTAATTCATGAATCAAGAACATCTATAGGTCATCGCGTACAAGAATTTATTGCAACTCATTTTGTCTGGTTTTCTATTCCATTTAGTGCATTATTAGCATGGGTATTTCATACAATGGAGGCTATTGGCGAAAACACCGAAAATCCATTTGAGGGTGGTCCAAATGATGTGCCAATCACTGATCTATCTAGAGGCATTGAAATTGATATTAGACAGTTGATTGATGATACTGATATACCAGAACCTTATATCTGGAAGAATGATATTATCATGTAACGTAAATTAATTTGGTAGATACATGCAAAATTTTTTGAGTTCTCCAATTAATAGTTTTACAACTTCAAAAGAGAAGTGGTTGTTCATTGGTTTTATTGCTGTTTTTGTAACATTATTTTTATTGATATTTCAACCTTTTGGTGTCAATAATTTTGATCCAGCTCATAAAATTGGAAAGGTCTTTCTATGGTCAATGATAGGATTTGGATTAGTTATAGCAAGTACGTTGGCAATTTTTGAATTTTTATTGATTCCTTTTCTCTTCAAGAAGAATACCATGTTAGTTTTTGTTCTTAGAATTATTTCGGAATTAATCCTAGTAGCAACTACAATTTTCCTTTACTATAATTTTCTAGGCAATTTCCACGATTGGCACTTTAGCAGTTATCTTGATTTTATTTTTAATATTACTGTAATGAGTATTATACCAATTGCTTTGGTTATACTTTATTCAAGTTTCAAAAGAACAAAACAAGCCTATCAATATTTGAAATTACAGCCAAAACAAGAACTATCTCAAACATTTTTGATCTTCGAATCAAGCAGTGGTAAAGATTCCATTTCACTTACTTTAAATGACTTATTGTTTATTGAGGCTCAAGATAACTATGTTTCTATTACTTTCTTGGAGCGAGAAAAGTTAAAAAAACAATTGTTGAGAGCCACAATGAAAGAAATCGAGGACAAGATTGTTTCTGATTTTGTATTGCGTTGTCATAGATCCTTCATAGTAAATATGAATAAGGTTGAAAAAGTAATAAAAGAAGGTCATCAACTTAAACTTTTTATTCCTGAGCTCAGCCATCCAATTATCGTTTCAAGAACTTTTGTTTCGAATATTTTATCATTTTTGGACGTTCACCACAAATAGCTGCATTTAGCCACAAACACTGTAACAGTAACTACTGATGGCAGTCGTAAAAGTGTATTTTAATTCTAACTAAAATTTATTATTATGAAAACACCTAACGCAGTTCGATCTAGTTCTTTTCTATTCAATGGCTTAATGTTTGTTGCAGGATTTTCCTTCATGTTGGTATTATTACCATTATTACGATGTCTTTTTGATGGAGAAACTTATTCCTGGGGAATGCAGATTTATGGAATTTCATTTTTTAGCAGAGGAATTCAAGCCGATTATTTCATCTTAATTCCATTACTTTCTTTTTACTTATTATTCTATTATTCATTTTATTGGTTAAAGAATCGAAGCCTATTTTATGTCGTACTAATAGTATGGTGGCTGCTTAATTTTGGAAATTTGTTATTCGATATCTTTAAAAATGGAGATACGATGTTTCATGGCGATACTTTGAATATTCATATCTCCTTAACTAAGATTATTGTACCATTTTCAATAATAACTTTAGGCTGGATTATATGGATTATTTTGAAGGATAAAAATTTACCAATAGTAAATATTCCTTGGGCAAAGAGAAATAAAAAATTCTTTATAGCGCTTATAAGTTTGCTTCCAATTCAAGCAGTATTATTGGCCACTGGAGAACCTCATGCTTTGACTGATGAGATTGGTGTTGTTTTAATTATTATCCAATCCTTTTTAATTGCATTGGTATTTATACCTAAGAAATTAAAGGCGGTTAATTCTTGATTTTGATTAATTACATATCGAATTTCTTATTTTAGTAAAAAGTATTAATGTAAGATGCGAGCAGCTGTTTACGAATCTTTTCGAGGACAAATCACAATCCAAAATATTCCTGATCCGGAACCGAAATCAGATGGTGTTGTAGTAAAAGTTTTGGCCACTGGACTTTGTAGAAGTGATTGGCATGGTTGGATGGGACATGATTCAGATATTGTTTTACCTCATGTTCCAGGACATGAATTGGCCGGAACAGTAGCAGCAATAGGAAAAAACATCAAAAATTTTAATGTTGGTGACCGTGTAACTGTACCGTTTGTAAGTGGTTGTGGTACTTGTGGAGAATGCCAAACTGGAAATCAACACGTATGCGATTATCAATCGCAGCCTGGATTTACACATCATGGTTCATTTGCTGAATATGTGGCTTTAGATTTTGCTGACACTAACTTGGTTAAGTTATCAGACCAAATTGATAATGTGACTGCTGCGACTCTAGGTTGTCGTTTTATAACCTCATTCAGAGCTATAGTTACCCAAGGAAAGGTTTCAGCAGGGCAATTTGTCGTAATTCATGGTTGTGGTGGCATTGGTTTGTCAGCCATTATGATTGCTAAATCTCTAGGTGCGCAAGTAATTGCTGTTGATATTAATCCTAATGCTTTACACTTAGCAAATCAAATTGGAGCGGATAAATTAATTAATTCTAAAAAATCACCCGATGTCATTGATTTAATTAGAGATATAACCAATGGTGGCGCACATGTATCAATTGATGCTTTAGGAAGTTCAGAAACTAGTATTAATTCAATTTCCTGCTTAAAAAAAAGAGGTAAACATATTCAAGTTGGTTTAATGACTGGAGATCATAAAAGTTTAGAAGTTCCTATGGATAGAATATTGTCTAATGAATTAGAATTAATTGGCAGTCATGGAATGCAAGCGCATAAATATCCAGAAATGTTACAGATGATTACTGAAGGAAAGTTAAATCCGAAAATGTTAATCAATAAGACAATTACATTGGAAGAAGCGACAACCATTTTACCTACAATGAATAAGTTTGATCATTCAGGCGTTTTAGTAATAGATACATTTTAAAACTTGAGGTATTTCTTTCTCATGTTTTGCCAGCGTATTTTTCTAATAAATTTACCTTCTTCAATAGACACTTCTGGTGTTTTGTTCATTCTCTTAGCCTTGAAATATCCTCTCATAGAATTCATAAATAAGCTGAAATTTTTGGCTTGTACAGCTGATTTCAATGAAGCAATTAAAGTGAGAGGGAATCCATATCTCATATTGTACCAACGTTCTCCAGAAATTAACTTAGACTGTCTATCATAGGCTTTTCCAGTCACCTTTAAATGTTTAACCTTCAGTGACTCATCTGTTTGAATCTTCCAATTAGTTTTTAGGGCTAAAAGCACGTCTATTGTATCCCAACCTATTGCTGACCTTAGGCCTCCGATATCTTTAAAACACTTTTTTCTATAGGCTTTAATTGGTCCTCGTACATGATCTTTTGAAGCTATGTTTTCATAAACCCATTCCTTGTTTCTTTCAATATACAAAAGGCCACTTGCCATGCCAATAGAATTGTCATCCCTAAAAATTGATCGAATTCTTTCAAAGTAATTTAAGGGAAGAATTATATCAGCATCAAATTTGCAGATAATATCAAAGTTGTCATCTAGAGATTCAAAGCCTTGATTGAAGGCATTTATGACTTTCCTGCCAGGTAGATGCTCATTGGAAGATTTGACGTCCAGAGCCGTAGTCCAATTATATTGAGCAGTATATTTTGAAACAATTTCGACTGTGTTATCAGTACAATTATCTGCAACAACCACTAACTTTTGAGGAGGTTGTGATTGATTTATGATGGATTCTAAGGTCAATCCAATAGTATCTTGTTCATTGTGAACTGGTATGACTACATAAATATTCAAAAGGTCAACTTTTAGAAATCATGTGACTTCTTTCTGCATAAACTATATAGTATCTTGGTGTAAACCATCTTAAAATTGGACGAAATCCAATTTTTTTTGTAGGGTTTGACCACTTATCACTTGCTACAATTTGCCAGCCGGCTTTTTCCAATAGCCAATCAAATTGCCATGTTTCAAACTCATGGAAATGTCTATCTCGTTCGTCAGTTTTACTTTTATAGGCTTGCGCAAACCATAATCGAAGTGGAATACTTGCAACAAGTTTATTTGCCTTGATATCTTTTAATACAGTTAAGGGAGAAACCATATGCTCCAAAATTTGAAAGGCAGTTACAACATCGGAATTTAATTCTTTCACAGAAGAAGTGTCAAAATCTAAATCTTCTCCTTTCGTATTTGAGACTTTAAAACCATCAGCTTTCATTATTTCGGTAAAAGGATTTTCTACGCCAAGATCAAGAATCTTAGCGTCCTTGGAAACATGAGATTTTAAAAATTCAAGTGTATTTTTATAGCGTTTATGCGGAAAATTAGATTCGTACATAGGTTGTTTCCGCAATTGCGGTCTATCAATATTTGTAAACGATGGCATTAATGTTCATACCAGCACCAACACTAGCAAATATAATGACATCTCCATCATTTATGGAGTGGTTTTTTAATTCGCCTTTTAAAATCATGTCGTATAGAGTAGGTACAGTAGCAACGCTAGAATTACCTAATTTGTTGATAGTCATTGGCATGATGCCATCTGGCATTTCCATATCATACAATTTATAGAAACGTTGTACAATTGCCTCATCCATTTTTTCATTGGCTTGATGGATCAATATTTTTTTAACATCCTTAATATCAACACCACTATTGTCTAAACATGCTTTCATTGCAGCGGGAACATTACTAAGGGCGAATTCATAAATTTTACGACCATACATTTTAATGTATCTGCGCTTATCTGTGATTTCTTGATTGTTGGTTTCACCAAAATAAATAAAATGAGCTTCATCTAAGGTATGAGTAGCACTTTCATGTGTAAGGATACCTCCTTCATTTTCATTTTGTTCAAGAATTACAGCACCAGCACCATCAGAATAAATCATAGAATCCCTATCATGTTTATCAATAACACGAGATAATGTTTCAGTTCCAATAACTAGGCATTTTTTAGCCATTCCAGATTTAATAAATGCGTTAGCTTGAATTAGTCCTTCAATCCAACCAGGGCAACCAAAAAGGACATCATATCCAACACATTTTGCGTTTTGAATTCGAAGAAGGTGCTTTACTCTTGAAGCTATACTAGGAACTGTATCACTTTGTTCAGCATCATGTTTTACATCACCATAATTATGTGCAACAATTATGTAATCAAGTTCTTCAGGATTAATTCCTGCATCTGAAATTGCTTTTTCGGCAGCAAAAGATGCCAAATCAGAAGCTGTTAAATGATTTTTGGCATAACGCCTCTCGGCAATTCCTGTAATGGCCTTGAATTTTTCTACTATTGTTTCGTTTGGATGATTAATAGACGATCCATCGGCATTTAAAAACTTATGCTGATGAAAATCTTCATTTTTCTCAACATTATCAGGAATATAACAACCTGTTCCAGTGATTTTGATTCCCATATTATAAAATTGACATAGTTAGTAATGCTAATCTAGTTAATATTAACTTATTAAGTAATAAATTATTGGATAATCACTCATTTTTTAGAGATTTTCAAAAATTGTTGGATTTTAATTTTTAATCAATAAAAAAGCCTTCTTTTTAGGAAGGCAAATTATGAATATCATAAAATTATGATCAAGCATCAATAAAATCTTCAATTGGTGCACAAGTACATATGAGATTTCTGTCGCCATAAGCATCATCAACTCGTCGAACACTTGGCCAAAACTTATTATCTCTCACATAATTTAAAGGATAAGCTGCTTGTTCACGTGAATATTGGAAATCCCAATTATTGGCAGTAATCAATTCCAACGTATGTGGTGCATTTTTCAAAATGTTTGTTTCATCATTTTTTGAAGTTGAATCAATTTCCTTTTTTATTGAAATCAAAGCGTCACAAAATCGGTCCATTTCATCCTTGCTTTCACTTTCTGTTGGCTCAACCATAATAGTTCCAGCTACTGGAAAGGAAACTGTAGGCGCATGAAAGCCATAATCCATTAATCGTTTGGCGATATCTACAACTTCAATCCCATGTTCTTTAAAGGGTCTACAATCTAAAATCATTTCATGTGCGGCATGTCCTCGTTCACCCGAATATAAAGTATCATAATGACCATTCAATCTAGCTTTGATATAATTTGCATTTAGAATTGCTATTTTAGTAGAATCTGTTAGGCCGTTGGCCCCTAACATTTTAATGTAGCCATAAGAAATCAAACATGCCAAAGCAGATCCATAAGGTGCAGCAGAAATAGCTGTAATAGCTTCATCTCCACCAACTTTTATCACAGGGTTTCCTGGTAAAAAAGGCACCAATTGTTCTGCCACACAAATTGGTCCAACACCTGGGCCACCACCTCCATGTGGAATCGCAAATGTCTTATGCAAGTTTAAATGACATACATCTGCACCAATATTGCCTGGATTGGTTAATCCAACTTGTGCATTCATATTAGCACCATCCATATAAATTTGACCACCATTGTCATGAATAATTTGTGTTATTTCTTTGATTGCAGATTCATAAACACCATGTGTTGAAGGGTAGGTCACCATTAGTGCCGATAAATTGTCTTTGTGCAATTCAGCTTTTTCACGTAAATCATTGACATCTATATTACCTTCTTCTGTAGATTTCGTCACTACTACTTTCATTCCTGCCATCACAGCACTGGCTGGGTTGGTTCCATGAGCAGATGATGGGATTAAACATATATTTCTATGTCCTTCACTTCTTGATTCATGATAGGCCTTAATCACCATTAATCCCGCAAATTCACCCTGTGCACCAGAATTTGGTTGTAACGAAGTGGCAGAAAAACCAGTAATTTTTGTCAATTGATCTTCTAATGATTTGAGAGCAATTTGATAGCCCTGTGTTTGATCATTAGGAGCAAACGGGTGTATGTTTCCCCAATTAGGATAGCTCAATGGTAACATTTCAGCAGCTGCATTTAATTTCATTGTACAAGATCCTAAGGAAATCATGGAGTGATTTAAAGACAGATCTTTACGTTCTAATTTCTTTATGTAACGCATTAACTCTGTTTCAGAATGGTAGGTATTGAAAACTTCATTTTCTAAAAATGCCGTTGTTCTTTTTACATCAGAATTTATCGAATCAATATCAGAAATTGCCTGAATCTCAGAATAACTTGAATTACCAACTTCTGAAAAGATCAACACTATGGCATTTAAATCCTTTAAAGTAGTGGATTCATTAATTGCAATACAAACGGTTTCAGTATCTGGATAGTAAAAATTAACTTCATTTGCTTCAGCAATTTCCTTCACTTTAGAAGCATTCGCCTTAATTTGAATAGTGTCAAAAAACGACGAATTGCACTGTTCAAATCCAAGTTGTTCTAAGGCCTTGGTTAAAGTAGCAGCAGATTTATGTACTTTTTCAGCTATGAATTTTAGTCCATCAGGGCCATGATAAACGGCATACATTCCAGCCATTACAGCTAATAAAACTTGAGCAGTACAAATATTGGAAGTTGCTCTATCACGTTTGATATGTTGTTCTCGAGTTTGCAAGGCCATCCGCAATGCTCTATTGCCATCTGCGTCTTTAGTGACACCAATAATACGCCCTGGAATGCTACGTTTATAGTCCTCTTTAGTAGCAAAGTAAGCAGCATGAGGACCTCCGTAACCCATCGGAATTCCGAAACGTTGGGTTGTACCAACAACAACATCTGCTCCAAATTTACCAGGAGCTTCTAATAACACTAAACTTAAAATATCTGCTGCAACTGCAACTTTTATTTGAGAGTCATTTGCCTTTGAAATGAAATCTGAAATTGTATGAATCTGTCCATATTTTCCAGGATATTGTATTAAAGCACCAAAAAATTCTTTAGAAAAATTAAAATTCTCATAAGTATCAACGACCAACTCAATACCTAACGGAATTGCTCTCGTTGTTAAGACAGAGAGTGTTTGTGGAAGGACATCTTCCGAGACAAAAAACTTAGTAATATTATTTTTCTTTTGATCTCTTTCTCTGACTGCAAATAACAAAGCCATTGCTTCGGCAGCGGAAGTACTTTCATCTAACAAGGAAGCATTAGCCAATTCCATTCCGGTAAGATCAGAAACCATGGTTTGATAGTTCAACAGCGCTTCGAGCCTTCCTTGAGCAATTTCAGCTTGATAAGGTGTATAGGCCGTATACCATCCTGGATTTTCAAGGATATTTCGTTGAATAACTGCTGGAATATTTGATGGATGATATCCTAGCCCTATATAAGATTTAAAAACCTTATTTTTTGATGCAAGTTCAATGCTATGTTCCAGATACTCCTGTTCGCTTAATGCTGCATCTAACGGTAGTGATTCGTTCAACCTAATATTATCTGGAATTGTCTCATCAATAAGTCTATCTATGCTATCCACGCCAATAGTTTTGAGCATGGCCAAATGATCACTTTTTCTTGGACCTATATGCCTTAATGCAAAAGTATCTGTATTCATACAATGAATTTTGTAAAATTGAAATTCAAAATTACGTAAAACTTAGCATTTATATTTTAATGAAATTGAAAGTTTTTAACCATTTGAAAGGAATGTTTTTAAGTTTAACTAAATTTGAATAATGCAACAATTTAAACGGTTTCTTGATTTTTATATTAATAGCAGCATTCATGTCGCCTTAGCCGTTTGTAGTTTAAGCTGGATCACACTCATTGAATTCAATTTAGCATTTGATAAAAATTTGATTTTATTCACTTTTTTTGCAACAATAAGTGGTTACAACTTTATCAAGTATTTCGGATTAGCAAAATTTCATCATAGAAGGTTGGCGACCTGGTTAAAATATATTCAAGTTTTTTCACTGTTATGTTTTGTGCCACTCGTTTATTTCACGTTTCAATTGGAGCAAAAAACCTTGATTTATCTTGCAATTTTAGGACTAGTCACCTTTTTTTATGCGATTCCTTTTTTACCTAAAAAAATATTTATTGAAGGAGATGCCAACCTTAGAGCTATTAGTGGCTTAAAGATTTATGTGATTGCAATAGTTTGGGCTTTTGTAACAGTAGTTGTACCCTTAATAAATGGAAATCAAGAAATAAGCAATGATGCCATTATTACCAGTATTCAAAGATTTTTATATGTGATGGTTGCAATGTTACCGTTTGAAATAAGAGATATGAATTTTGATAGCTTAAAGTTGGGCACAATTCCACAAAGAATTGGTATAAGGCGAACTAAGTTGATTGGGTTTTTATTACTGATTCCTTTTTTCTTTCTTGAATATTTGAAGGACGTAGTTCAGTCTGAGTCTATTATTGTATTGCTGATTGTTTTGGTACTATTAACAATAGTTTTAATGATTAGTAACTATAAACAAAGTAAATATTTTAGCGGATTTTGGGTAGAAGGTGTACCTCTTATTTGGCTACTTTTTGCTCTATTGATTTTTAAGTAATTCCTGTTGAAACTCTTCTTTTAAATTGTCTTTTTCAGAAATGTCCAAACACTTAACGTCAGAGGTATTTATCAAATGTGTTAATTTACCGTTGTTTTTAGTGTACTTTCTACAGGCTTTACAATAAATGAGATGCATCGTAAGCTTTACCTTTTCCCAAAAAGAAGCTTCATTGTATTGTGTTTTATCACAACTATGATTTGCCGATTCACACGATATAAATATCCTTTTATTTTTACTCATTGCTTAATACCAATTTTTTTCTAGGCAGCCTGCAAGCGCAGTTCTTGCACGATGTATTATAACCCAAAGATTAGACGCCGTTATATTTAATTCATTACAGATTGCTTCAGTATCATAACCTAATATTGTTTTCATTTTAAAAACTTGTGCTTGTTTTTCAGGTAATTTATCTAAGCAATTATGAATGGCTGAACCTAATTCTGTATTTTCTAAAGTGTCTTCAGCCGTTTTATCATAAGGGTCTGCTACTCGTTGTTCTAACCAATCACCTTCATTTTCTGGATCGTTACTAAAACTCATTCTAACTTCCGCTTGCCCTTTTTTGGAATTAATCTTTCTATAATGATCGATAATTTTTCGTTTTAGGATAGACACCAGCCAAGTTCGCTCACTAGCTTCTCCTTTAAAGTTCTTCATTGATTTTAGACCAGCAAAAAAAGTATCCTGAACCAAATCTTGGGCAGTCTCTCTATCTTTCACTCTTGTAATGGTGTAGTTAAAGAGATAATCAGAATATTGGTTTATCCAATTATCAGGATTTATTTTATGGTCTGGCATTAGAATATCTTCCTTTATTGAGAGTTAAAAATAAGATAATTTGATGATTAAAAGAGAATTTAAGATAAGTTTAAAACTATGGTCTATAGAAAGTGTTTATGGCATCTAAATTAAGCCTGCTCGTTTCAGTAAGGCTTCAGGTTGTGGTTCTTTACCCCTAAACCGTTTGTATAAGACCATTGGATTATCTGTACCTCCTTGACTAAGTACAAAATCCTTGAATTTAGTGGCCACCTCTTTATTAAAAATGCCTTCTTCTTTAAAATATTCAAATGCATCTGCATCTAGAACTTCAGCCCATTTGTAACTATAATAACCTGAACTGTAGCTGCCTTGAAAAATGTGCGAGAAGGATGTGCTCATACAATTTTGTTCAACATCCGGGAATAATAAAGTGTCTTTGAATGCATTGGTTTCATGGGTTTTAACCTGGCTAATATTAGAAGGGTCTTGACCATGCCAACTCATATCTAGAAGAGCAAAACTAATTTGTCTTAAGGTTTGCATACCTTCATGAAATGTTGCAGTTGCTTTAATTTTATCAATAAGCCCCATTGGTATTAGTTCATTAGAGCTATAGTGTCTTGCGAATAGCTCAAGTGCTTCTTTTTGATAGCACCAATTTTCTAAGACTTGACTTGGCAACTCTACAAAATCCCAATAAACGCTTGTGCCTGATAAACTCGGATAAGTTGTATTAGCCAACATACCATGAAGAGCATGACCAAATTCATGAAATAGGGTGGATACTTCCGTAAAGGTGAGTAGAGATGGCTTGGTTTTAGTTGGTTTAGTAAAGTTACAAACGATAGATATGTGCGGTCGTTCATTGAGGCCTTTATTTTTACACTGATGCTTAAAGGATGTCATCCAAGCTCCATTTCTTTTGCCTGATCTAGGAAAAAAATCAGCATAAAAAATTGAAATAAATTCTCCTTGAGTATTTGAAACTTTATAGGTTTTAACTTCCTCGTGATACGTGTCAATATCATGAATTTCTTCGAAAACTAGATCATATAATTTATTCGCAATAGTAAAAACACCATTAATAACATTTTCAAGTTTAAAGTATGGTTTTAGTTCTTCATCATCTAAGTTGAAAAGTTCCTTCTTTAGTTTTTCAGAGTAATAAGCTGAATCCCATTTCTGTAATTCATCTATTTGATCAAGTTGTTTAGCGAAACTTTCTAAATTTTGAAGTTCTCTTTTTGCCGCAGGTTTTGCTTTCTCTAACAGCTCTTCCAGAAAATTCATAACATTTTCTGGCGTTTCAGCCATTCGTTCTTCTAAGATATAATGCGCATGTGTGGTATAACCTAACAATTGAGCACGTTTATGGCGAAGATTTGCCAATTTTAATACAATTTCCTGATTGTCTAAAGCATCGTTATTAAACCCTTTGCTCCCAAATGCCAAGGCTAATTTTTTTCTCAATGCCCTATTTTTGGCATATTTCATAAATGGGACATAGCTTGTATAGTCTAATGTAAAACACCAACCTAAGTGATCTTTTGAATCAGCCAATTGTTTCGCTGCTTCAATTACGGAATCTGGTAATCCAGTTAATTGAGATTCATCTGAAATCAATAATTCAAATTTGTTTGTTTCAGCTAATACATTTTCACCAAATTTTAATTTTAATTGACTCAACTCCTTATCTATAGCACGCAATTGTTGCTTATTTTGATCTGATAAGTTCGCACCATTTCTCGAAAAACTTTTATATTTTTTATCAAGTAGTGTGCTTTGCTCTGTTGTTAATTCTAATTCATTTCTACGCAAATACAGTGACTTAATACGCTGAAATAAATCTTGATTTAAAGCAACATCGTTACCAAACTCAGAAAGTATTGGCGACACTTCTTGTGCAATATTTTGAATTTCTTCATTGGTTTCGGCAGAATTGAGATTGAAGAATAGGCTTGAAACACGCTCTAATTGTTCTCCAGAAAAATCTAAAGCTTCAATGGTATTTTTAAACGAAGGTGTTTCCAAATTAGAAGTAATGGCTTCAATTTCTTTTTTGGTTTCGCCAATTAAATATTTGATTGCAGGAAGAAAGTCAGTATTGCTAATTTTTGAAAAAGGAGCCGTGTTATATGGTGTTTTAAAACTAGAATTGAGTATGTTCATTTGCGAATTATGATTATTTTAAGAATTATGATACATAATTGATTACAAAATCGAATATTATGTAAGTGTTTTCTTATTGAGGCTAAGGAGTTATTAAATATTAATTAACAAAATATGTTTTTTGTCTACTTTTTTTATACTTTCGTCGAGAAATTTTTCATGGAGTTATTCTTAACTCATAAAAAATGGTTGATTAATAGCAATTTTAAAACCCTAGATGTAAATCTGGGGTTTTATTTTTTCAAATCCTGTGCTGATTGAGTAACTTTCTTCTTTAATTCTTCTTTAAAATTCAGGATTTTATCAAGTACATTTTTATCGGATGTTCCAATAATTTGAGCAGCGAGAATTCCAGCATTTTTTGCACCATCAAGTGCAACTGTTGCCACAGGAACTCCTCCCGGCATCTGAAGAATAGACAATACAGAATCCCATCCATCAATAGAATTTCGTGATTTAATTGGCACGCCAATTACTGGCAGTGGCGATAATGATGCAACCATACCCGGCAAGTGTGCTGCCCCTCCTGCGCCCGCGATAATTACTTTTAATCCTTTGATATGTGAGCTTTTGCCATAGTTAAATAGTTTATCTGGTGTTCTATGCGCCGAGACAATGTCTATTTCAGTTTCAATACCAAAACGGTTTAGAATCTCAATTGCTTCTTGCATGACTGGAAGATCACTTTTACTTCCCATTATTATTCCTACTTGTGCCATATTAAATGCTAATTACTTTAATCTTTTTCTTTACTTGTTCTGCAATATCTCTTGCCACATTAATGTCTTGATTAACAATGGTAACATGTCCCATTTTTCTAAAAGGACGTGTTTCTTTTTTACCATAAATGTGAGGTGTAACTCCTGGCATCTGTAATATATCTTCAATGTTTTTATAAACAACATCTCCTTCATAATCCTCATCTCCAACAAGATTAACCATGATACCTGCAACCTTGATATCTGATACTCCTAGTGGCATATTTAAAATGGCGCGTAAATGCTGTTCAAATTGTGAAGTGTAGCATGATTCTATCGTATGATGACCTGAATTATGAGGTCTTGGAGCTACTTCATTAATTAAAATTTCATTATTTTCTGTTAGGAACATTTCAACAGCCAAAAGCCCTACATGATTAAAAGCAACAGAAGTTTTTAATGCAATTAATTCTGCTTTTTTCATGATTTCTTTTTCTACTCTTGCTGGGCAAACAACATATTCAACTTGATTGGCTTCTGGATGAAATTCCATTTCAACTACAGGAAAAGTTTTAACGTCTCCTTTTTTATTTCTTGCAATGATAACAGCTAATTCATTTTTAAAAGGAATTAATTTTTCTGTTATACATTCAACATTTGGAAGCTCATCTAGATCTGAATGAGAACGGATAACTTTTACCCCTTTTCCATCATAACCAAATTGAGCACTTTTCCATACAAACGGAAATTCAATAACATCATTATTTATCGCTGAGATAATTTCATCTTTATAGGCAAATCGTGAGAATTCTACGGTAGGTAAATTATGGTCTATATAAAATAATTTTTGTTTAGCTTTATTTTGAATAATCTCCAAATTTCTTGAGGACGGATATACGTTTAATCCTTCTTGTTCTAGTTTGCGTAAAGCGTCTACATTTACGTTTTCAATTTCAATAGTGAGAAGATTCACCTTTTGCCCAAAATTATAAACAGTATCAAAATCCATTAAATCACCTTGGTAAAATTCATTACTGCCAATTTTGCAAGGTGCTTGATCATTAGGATCGAGCACACAAGTATATATGTCAAACTTTCTAGTTTCACTCAGCAACATTTTACCCAGCTGACCACCACCAAGAATACCAAGTTTAAAATTTGAAGAAAAGTAATTTGTCATGAACTAATTTGACATATTTAATTATGCAAAAATACATTTAAAAAGCGAAGCAAATAAGAAATCCTAAATCAAAAAATGGTAAATCGACTTTCAATTGATTATCTTTGCATTTCTTATACAAAAACAGGTGATTAAGCTACATGATAATTATTTCAAGCCATTTATTTCGGCTCAGCAAATAGACGAGGCTATTTCAAGAATGGTAGAAGAGATTGCTTCTGACGTTGGTGATGAAATTCCAGTGTTTGTTGGTATTTTAAATGGATCGTTCATGCTTGTTAGTGATTTTGTGAAAAAATATCCTAAGCAATGTGAAGTTACCTTCATTAAATTGGCTTCTTACGAAGGATTAAAATCATCAGACGATATACAACGCCTAATTGGGTTAACCCAAGATTTAACTGGTAGAACGGTTGTGATTTTAGAAGATATTATTGATTCAGGCAAAACACTACATGAAGTTCATAGAATATTTAAGAATGAAAAAGTAAAAGCTTTAAAAATAGCAACCTTGTTCTTTAAACCAGAAGCCTATGATAAAGATTTTAAATTACATTATGTAGGCATTGAAATACCAAATAAGTTTATAGTTGGTTATGGATTAGATTATGATGGACTAGGAAGAGATTTGCCAGAAGTTTATCAAATTAAAACAACACAACACATGACGAATTTGGTGTTATTCGGACCTCCAGGAGCTGGAAAAGGAACCCAAGCTAATTTTTTAAAGGAAAAATACAACTTGATTCATATTTCAACAGGAGACGTATTTCGTTACAATATTAAAAACGAAACAGCTTTGGGCATGTTAGCAAAATCCTACATGGATAAAGGTGAATTGGTTCCAGATCAAGTTACCATAGATATGTTAAATGCTGAGGTAGAAAAAAATGCGGATGCCAAAGGATTCATTTTTGACGGTTTCCCAAGAACAAACGCCCAAGCAGAAGCACTTAGTAATTTAATGAATGAGAAAGATTCTCAAATCAATGCAATGATAGCCCTTGAAGTTGATGATGAAGTTTTGGTTGAAAGATTATTAAAGCGTGGAAAAACAAGCGGTAGACCAGATGATGCTGATGAAAGTATTATAAGAAATAGAATAAAAGAGTACTATAATAAAACGGCTATTTTAAAAGACTATTATTCTGATAAAAATAAATACTATGGCGTTGATGGCGTAGGTAGTATTGACGATATTACAGAACGATTGAGTCAAGTTATAGATTCACTATAATTTTTTCTACTGAAACAGCAAATCAATTAAATAAGTTCAATAACTAACAATCCTGCAATCGTAGGAAGAATCATCATGACAGAGGGAAATTTTGTTGATTATGTAAAAGTTCATGTATCTTCTGGAAAAGGAGGTAAAGGTTCTGTACACCTTCATCGCGAAAAATACATTACCAAAGGAGGACCTGATGGAGGGGATGGTGGACGTGGTGGACACGTAATAATTAAGGCCAACCCTAATCTTTGGACTCTTTATCATTTGAAGTTTAAAAGACATTTTAAGGCAGAACATGGAGGTGCAGGCAGCAAACAACGTAGTACAGGCGCTGATGGAAAAGATGTTTACATAGATGTTCCATTAGGAACTGTAATAAGAAGTACAGAATCTAACGACATTCTTTTTGAAATTACAGAAGATAATCAAGAACAAATTATAGCTCTTGGAGGTAAAGGTGGACGTGGAAATTGGCATTTTAAAAGTGCTACCAGACAAACTCCTCGCTATGCACAGCCTGGTATTCCGGGTGAAGAACATGATATAACGCTTGAATTGAAAGTATTAGCAGATGTTGGACTGGTAGGCTTTCCCAATGCAGGAAAATCAACTTTATTATCAGTTCTAACTTCTGCCAAACCTAAAATTGCTGATTACGAATTCACCACGCTAAAACCGAATTTAGGTATTGTTGAATACAGGGATTATCAAACATTTGTGATGGCAGATATACCTGGAATAATCGAAGGCGCTGCAGAAGGAAAAGGTTTAGGACATTATTTTTTACGCCATATTGAGCGAAACTCCATATTATTATTTTTGGTTCCTGCAGATGCCGATGATATTTCTAAGCAATATGAAATTTTATTAGATGAATTGAGACGTTATAATCCAGAAATGCTTGATAAAGAGCGATTAATTGCGATTTCTAAAAGTGATATGCTCGACGATGAATTAAAAGAAGAGCTATCTATAGAATTAAACAAAAGTCTTCCAATTAATTATCTTTATATTTCTTCGGTGGCACAACAAGGATTGACAGAATTGAAGGATGGCTTGTGGAAAATGTTGAATTCTTAAATTGTATTTTATTTGTTTAAAGTTTATTAGATCTCATTATTAATATTAAACTAATATTGATCGCTATCTCTTAGGAATAATTTCTTGGGCTTTAACACGATCTGTAGACAAAAAGGAATAATTTTTGATACCTTTAATTCAAATTCATCGCTATGAAATTTGCTAAAACAATTCTTCTCTCACTACTTGTGGTATCATGTGCCTCGGTCAAGGTAAAATATGATTATGAAAAAGGAACGGATTTTTCTGAATTCAAAACTTACCATTATTATCAAGATTTGGAAACAGGCCTAAGCGAATTAGATACAAAGCGTTTAATTCAAGTCCTTGATGAAGCATTACAAGCTAGAGGATTTTCACAATCTGAAACTCCTGATCTTTTTATCAATATTTCAAGTAGTGAATATCAAAATCTCAACAGAAATACTGTGGGTGTTGGAGTTGGTGGTAGTGGAAGAAACGTTGGAGGAGGCGTATCTGTTGGGATACCTCTTGGCCAGTCCAAAATGAATCGACAAATAATTTTTGATTTTGTAGATGAAAATGGAAAAGGACTTGTTTGGCAGGCAGTGAGTGAAAGCAATTTCAAGCCGAATGCCAAGCCTGAGCAAAGAGAAGAAAACTTAAAAGCTATTGTTTCAAAAATATTAGAAAATTATCCTCCGAAAAATTAAAAAAAAAGAGACTTGATTTAAGTCTCTTTTCAGTTAGAATTATCCTGCAAGTAAATCCTTATACTTGTCTTTGTATCCGTATAGAACTAAAATGTTTAAAACAATCAAGGCTGCAGCACCACCTATTCCTCCTGGATCTAGAACGGCATGAAAAAGAACTGCATTGACAGAAATGCTCATTAATATGAGTGCCATTAATGCACCATATTTGTTAAAGATAAGAGCTAATCCAGCAACAATTTCAACAATTCCGACCAGCGTTAAGGCTTTAACACTATCAAGCGCTCCAAAATAGGCGCCAGCTTCTCCACTTAGTTCTGGCATTGGTAAAAAACTAGCGAATTTGTTAATCCCAAATACAAGGACAAAGATTCCAAGAAGAATTCTTAGAACCATAAATACTTTTGAGTTCATAAATTTATGTTTATTAGTTAGAAATGAAATTTAGTGAATAATACAATTCACTATTGTCATGCTTTGGTCGTGCTATTAAATACTTACTAACAACATGCTTATTCAACATTTATTCTAACACCTTCACTATGACTACTAAACTCTGGGGCATACATACTCTGTATGGTAGTAATGCCATTGCTCATACTGCCTGAATTGTTAACTCGTAAATCGTATTCAAACACATAGACGCCTTTTGGTAGATAATCAAAAAAGAAATTGGTTGAAGCATCTTTTGTACTTTCATAATAGCCCAAACCATCTTGCCATTTGTATTGCGATAAAACATTTACAGGCTCTAGTCCTGCCGCTCTCATGTCCTTCATATGTACAAACTCCATAGCACGATCACTCCGTAATTCAATACGTACACTTACCAAATCACCAACTACCAAAGTGGTGTTAGTTGTAATTTCTGAGATTTCTTCACCTAAGTCGGTGTTTTTTTTGAGGAAGAGTTTCTTTTGCAATTTTAATGGTGTTTCAGCAGAAGTGATTTTATCAAGATCTTCAAAATATTGCCAATACAAACTTCCCCAAGCAATGCCATTGCCCTTTTTAGATATTTGTACCTCTGCCATATTTGGTTGTATCTCTGAAGATAACCAAGCTGTTTTATAATAACCCGTTCCTGCTTCTACCTTTACACTTTCAATTTTCTCTGGAGAAATTTCTTCTCCACCTAAAACAATATCAACCATATCAGTTACACTCAACCAATCACCACCTTGTAATAGTAAGGCATAGACAGCTTCCGTTGTTGCTTTCGTGGTTTTCCAGCGGTTTGTTTGTTTATTTTTCAATAGCCAAATCTTTAAGTTGTCTATGGTTTCTGTATTTCCTTCTATTTCTGAAAAAGCCTCAATCAGTAAAGATTGTGTTTCAATTGGTGCTTGATACCAATACCAAGAATTGGTATTATCTTTCCAATACATACCCAATTCTTCTGATGTGATACTGTTCTCCTTCAATGATTTTAGAATCTTCATGGCTGTTTCTTTATCATCCATTCTATCAATCACTAAAGCCATTAAGCCTTTGGCATAGAGTGAACGCGATAGCCAATACTTCTGAATTTGTGTGTAATAATAATTACTAATGTCTTGAACTTCTTTTGATTTATCAACTTCAGTAAAGAAACTACGCATATATAAATAATGTAATTGTGTGTAGCTTAAATGATCTTTGTTGAGGTCTAAATCTTTATGATACTTTTTAAGATCTTTATATTCTTTTACAAATTGAGCATCCAAATATGAAATTGCTTTTTCGATAATAGATTTTTCAACTTCACTAGAATTGACATTAAGATGTTTTAAATGTCCAAAACCTGTTATTATATGCTGAGTGATATAACGATTTTCTCGGCCACCATTAAACCATGGCCAAGCACCAGAAGCCATTTGATTGTTTTTAAGCTTATGTATGGCAGATTGTAATTCGTTATTCATTTTATTGAGATCAAATAACAAAGCAATACGTTTTTTTTGTTCTGTTTCACTTTGAGCATCACGCAACCAAGGTGTTTCTTTAATTAATAGAGATTTTAACTCTTGGTTCTTTTCAAGATTACTCAATATTGCATCTGAATTTTTCCATTGGTTAAAAACTTCTTGGATTCTTGGATTGCTAATGGCAATATGACTAGCCAATGAATTAGCGTAATATCTAGAAAATGTTTGTTCATTACATTCATATGGATATTCCATTAAGTAAGGCAATGCTTGAACAGCATACCATGCTGGATTAGACGTCATCTCTAGTGTTAGTTTATGATGCCTTAAGGTTGTTGAAGTTGTATTTTTAAGTTTATCTAAAGTGAATGTTTTAGTTTGTTCACTTCTAATCCACATTGGTAAAGTTTCAGTTACTAACATTCTGTTAGATAAAACAGGTAAAGCATTTTGCTCACCATCACTGAAATCTCCTGCCTTCGCAATGACTTTGAATTGAACAGCTTGAAAAGACTCAGGAATATCAAGATTCCAAGATAGTTGAGTGTTTCCATTAGCAGCAACTTCAAAGGATTTAGTATTATTATTGTTGTTTAATTCTGTATCAATTTCAGTTCCTGTAAGAGCATCAAACAATTGTAAAATAGCTTCTCCAGAGAGATTCTTATCTGATATGTTGGCAATTTTTGTGCTGAGTGTGATTTGGTCACCTTGACGTAAAAACCGAGGTGCATTTGGTACAACCATCAATTCTTTTTGTGTCACTGTTTCAAATGATGCAGTCGCACTTTCTAAAGATTTTGTATGGGTTAGTAATTGTAGCTTCCATTTGGTTAGAGCTTCGGGAGTTGTAAAGTTGAAACTAACATTACCTTCAGCATCAGTTTGTAAATGCGGAAAGAAAAACGCAGTTTCTTGTAGGTTTTTCCTAATAGTTATACCCGAAAATTCTGTTTCTTCTGGAGGTGATTTTTCAGGAGTCTGTTGTGTATCGATAGCAAACGCATTAAGAAGTCCTTCACTATCATCTGAGATGACCATTTCATTCAAGACTTCACCAACTTCATTTGCTACTGCTTCAACCTGAATACCTGATGCCTTTCCACGCATCATTTTAAAACTGTAATCGCTTCCGAAGTAAAACCCAAACCAATTCAGTTGATCGTAACCTTGATATGGCATGGAAGTATTGAATCTATTATCATTATAAACTCTAAAATTTGCAGTTCCAAATGTTCGGCCTGCAGAGCGTCTGAGATTGGAATAGTAAATCGGATTTTGAATTGGAATAAAGCTCCAATTATGTGGTTTAAACTGATCTAAAGAAGCATCGTACATACTTGCCAAGAGTTCAGTAGATACTTTATCGCCTTTTGGGCCTTTGATTTTAAAACGCCATGTTTCATTTGTTCCAGGTTGCAATTCATCTCGAAAAGTGAGAGTTTCAATTTCCAGATCTGTTTTAGGATATGGAACATTAATTGAAGTAACACCACTTTGATAGCTGTTGTAAGCAGCAAAGCTATAATGAATTACAAATCCGCCAACATCATCATTCTGTACTGGAATGTCAATAGATTTTATTGAATTGTTTAATTTGATGATCTGAGTATCAACTATTTTTTGATCTTTCTCAATATCTATAGTCACTACTATGTTTCCAGCCGATGCAATCTTTACACTAGCGATCTCACCAGGCTTATAATCAGTTTTATTGGTGCTTATACTAAAAAGTTGGTTATCAAAAATAGTGTTATCATTAGGACTCATCAAAGTTGCTTTAGCCTCATCTTTAACTACCTGTCCAAATTTATCTTTAGTTTCTAAAAGAATGATATATTGACCGGAATTCCATTTTTTAATGTTTCCAAGTGAAACTTCTTTGGATGTTTGGCTATCAAATTCTTTATTGAAAACCAAGGTGCCTTTTTCCCAATTAGTACTAGAATATTCATTGCCATAAGATTCATTTGGAAATAACTGTCTAAATTCTATTTTTGAAAACTCTTGATAATCAGGTGCTTTCCAAGGTCTTGGCCTTAGCACATAATTTGGGGCCTGTAGTTTATAAATTTTAATTGTCCCTTTTGCAGGTACAAATTCGCCATTTAGGTTTTTAGTTGCGATACTTAAAGCATGATCTTTTTTTGATTTATCTAGGCTATTTTCTATTGAGATTTCCGCTGTTAAAGCATGATAACCAACATGAACTGTAGTTGTAGCACTTCGTGTTTCGCCATTTAGATCTGTTACATCTGCAGTTATTTCATATTGAAAAATTGGTAAGTTGGCTTTCTCAATACTATCATCGGGAAGTGCGTTAAAAACAATCTCAAATTCACCTTTTTCATTGGTTTGAATTTCACCATATGCTATTTCCTGGGGTTCACTAACAAACCAAGGTTTATACCAATAGTACCAACGAGGAAATTGTACTTTTCTATGGACACGATATACAACCTTAGCGTTAGTAATGTTACTTCCAGCATATGCTAATGCACTTCCTTTTATAGTTATTGAATCATCAATTTTAAAAGTCTCGGTTACTGGATGAAATGACGTTTCAAATTTTGGTCGCTTATACTCTTCAACTGAAAAATAAGTTTGAGAATATGTTCCTGCAAAAAGATCGATATAATAAGATCCTGTTTGACCATCATTAGGCAAAATAAATTCTCCAGAAATTGAACCAAACTCATTAGTATTTAATGCTAATTCATTCACAGTTTCGCCATTCACATTAAATAATCTGATTTTGGTTGATTGGTTGGCAAATACTTCAGATTTACCATCCTTTACTGTCATGGCAATGCCTTTAAAATAAACAGTTTGTCCTGGTCTATAAATACTTCGATCTGTAAAAATAAAAGAACGATAAGTAATTTCTTCTTCGTCATTATTATCATAATAGCGGTTTAAACTATATCTATCAAAATAAGCCTTCTCATTTTTATAATTTGTTTCCAAATCCAGCCTCCAAAAACGATCATTAGATTTTTTAATTCGTATTTCTCCATTAACGTTAGTTGAAATAAATTGACTATCCTCGGTCGTATTATTACGCTTATAATTAAGTGTTACTTTGGCATTTTCTATTGGTTGACCATTTGTTCTGTTGATTACCTGAAATACATGTTGTGTAGTCTCGCTTTTGTCAACCAAGGCCATATTTGTAACTTGTAAAGTGGTGAATGCAAATGTTTCAATATCAGCTGATTGTGGAATTGCTAATACAGCATAGTAGCCATTGTTTAACGCAGGCAATAAAACCTCTGTTGTATGAATTTGATAATCGGTTTCATTGGGTAGGGTGCTTTGCCATTGTGTAAAAATTTTGTGCTTTTTAATAAATGCCAACTGCTCGTCTTGTCTATAGGTTTTATTGAGTTGTAATAACTGAGATCTACTTAAATTATATACCTTAAAGTTGAGCCCCTTTATATTGTTATAACGTACCAGAAATTTTGAAGGTTTGCTTATTGGTACATGAGTTTCGGTTGTGAGTTGTAGTGTTTGCTGAAGAATTTGATGCTTTAAAACTTCAGATTTTTTGGCACCTTTACTTTCAGCAAATTTTGCTATCGTTGCATCACAAATTTCTAACGCTTCTTTTATTTTCCAGCGTGGACTTTTATTTGAAATTGGATTATATTGATTACCATGATTGTAATAGATATTGGCTAATTCAAATTCATACAAGCCTGAAACTTGGTGTGTTACATATTTATTAATTTCTGATTGAAGTGTAGCTAATAAAATGTCCTCTTTGGCATCAAATGTTGCATGATCTTTAACAAATAATAGACGTTGAATATTGATATCTGCTAATGCATTAGGATCATTGTTCTTGGAATGAAACTTAATTAGGTTTTGGTATATTTTTAATGCATTTAATTGCAATGATGAGGTATCTTTAGATTTAATAAATATTCTTGAAAAAGCAGTTGAATTGCCTAAATACGCGGCATCGTCAATTTTAAATGAATATGCTGGCTTTGTGATACTATTTTCGTCAGATTTGTAAAACTCTAAGGCATTGTGTGCAAGTAGATCATATAATGATGGTCTAAATAGTTTAGACTCCTTTTGTAATGAAAGAATCTCATTATATTTAATTAAGTTCTCCTGTTGTAATAAAAGTCCATTTGCCAAAGAATTAGAATAATATTGATGAATCTCATCAAATAGAGTTTGTAAATCCCAGGTTCTAAAATCTGTAGCATCTACCTTTTTCGATGTAGTAGTTCTTTCATAAAAACGCCATCTATTTTGCTGAAAATATTGCCAATGAAGTGTGGCTAATAAATTTTCTAAAATATTCTTTTTTGGGAAGGTGCTTTGTGCGATTTGGGACTTAAAATCGTTGATAATTTTTAACTGCGCATCTTCTTCTAAAGTCAATGCATATTTACTTTTAAACAAGAGTACTTTAATTTGTTGAGGGTCATTTTTATCTTTCTCTGCATCTAAAGCAATTTGCTCTACAATTTCTAAGGCAGATTTTGGTAAACCCTTAACTTCCAACTGTTCAACCTGATTCCATCTATCAGAATAGTTGTTTTGAGCTGGTATAAGATTTGCGAATAATAAAATCATTATGATGGTGAAATATTTCATGTTACTTAATTTTCGGTAATAATACCTTCAAAAGGCATTCCAAAAAAGATAGATTGAGTGATTGACCTAGTTGAATGAGTAAAGTTACCTTTTTTTAAGATTTAAAAAGAAAGGTTAATTTAGTGTTTTCGACTTAGAATGTTATGAAGAAGCTCCTTATACTTTTACTATTGCCAGTTTTGACTTATGGTCAATCTATGGTTTTAGAAGTCAATCAATTATTTCAAAAAAAACAATATGCCAAGGCGCAACATCTTGTTGAACGTCATTTAATTAAGAATGCGGAAGATTTTGTGGCAATGGAGTTATTAGGAGATGCTTTTGGCTATCAACGCAAATGGGATGATGCTATTACCTATTATAAGAAACTAGTTGATGTAGATGACAGCAATGCCAATTATCACTACAAATATGGAGGTGCCCTTGGCATGAAAGCCCTTCAAGTTAGTAAGTTCAAAGCCTTGGGTTTAATTGGAGATGTTAAAAGGTCTTTTATTAGGGCAGCCGAGCTTGATCCTTCACATATTGATACACGTTGGGCTTTGGTAGAATTATATATGCAATTACCTGGAATTGTTGGTGGTAGTAAGAATAAATCACTAAAGTTTGCAGAAGAATTAGAAAATCTTTCTTTAGTTGACGGTTATCTGGCAAAAGGCTATATCTACGAATATGATAATGAACCAGAATTAGCAGAAAGTTACTATAAAAAGGCAATTGAAGTAGGTGGCTCATTAACTTGTTTTGAGAAACTAACCAACTTCTATGAAGCTGATAAGCAACCCGAAAAAGCCATTAAAAATATTGAGAATGCAAACAAAAAGCACAATAAAAATGCATTGAATTATCAAATAGGGAAGGTGTGTGCCGACTATAATATTCAACTAGATAAAGGAGAACGGTGTTTATTACGATATATTGAAAATTATTCAGCCAAAGATGGTGTTCCTATAGAATGGGCATATTTTAGATTGGCTCAAATTCAGAAAAACAGAAATAAAAAAACTGAAGCCTTAAAGTGGATTGACAAAGCTCTAAATATTCGAGCTGATTTTAGTCAGGCAATAGAAGAAAAGCAAAAAATACTTTCACTTTGAATTTGGAATTTGAAGATTGTAGTTTGATATTTGCTGAATGAATGTCCACTTTATTGCTATTGGTGGTGCTGCCATGCACAATTTAGCCATTGCACTTCACAATAAAAATTATATCGTTACTGGTAGTGACGACACCATTTTTGATCCTTCAAAATCTAGATTAGAAGCTAAAGGATTATTGCCAGAATTATTTGGTTGGTTTCCTGACAAAATTACATCTAGGTTAGATGCCGTCGTGTTAGGTATGCATGCCAAAGCGGATAATCCTGAACTGCTAAAAGCACAAGAATTAAATCTAAAAATTTATAGTTACCCAGAGTTTTTATACGAGCAATCTAAACAAAAAACACGTGTAGTTATAGGTGGAAGTCATGGTAAAACAACTATAACTTCAATGATATTGCATGTAATGCATTATCACAATCGAGATGTAGATTATATGGTTGGTGCGCAGTTGGAAGGTTTTGATGTGATGGTAAAATTGACAGAGGAAAACGATTTTATTGTGCTTGAAGGAGATGAATACTTAAGTTCACCAATAGACAGAAGACCAAAATTTCATTTATATAAACCAAATATTGCCTTACTAAGTGGAATTGCGTGGGATCATATTAATGTATTTCCAACTTATGAGAATTATGTAGAGCAGTTTGACATTTTTGTTGATAGTATAGTAAATGGCGGAAGTATCAATTATAATGAAGAAGATGAAGAAGTAAAACGCGTTGTAGAAGCTTCAGAAAACACTATTAGAAAATTACCATATCGCACTCCAGAATATTCAGTTGAAGATGGTCAGACTTTATTAGAAACACCAGAAGGACCTTTACCCATAGAAGTTTTTGGACAGCACAACCTAAACAATTTGGCAGGAGCAAAGTGGATTTGCCAACATATGGGTATTGATGAAGATGATTTTTATGAAGCAATTGCAACATTTAAAGGCGCAAGTAAACGCCTGGAGAAAATTGCTGAAAGTTCACGATGTGTGGCTTTCAAAGATTTTGCCCATTCGCCTAGTAAAGTTGAAGCGACAACCAATGCAGTAAAAGAACAATATCAAAATAGAATTTTAGTCGCATGCTTAGAATTACATACCTATTCTAGTTTGAATGCAGAATTCCTAAAGGAATACAAAGGCGCTTTAGATGCGGCAGATATTGCAGTGGTTTTCTATTCTCCACATGCCGTGGAAATTAAAAAGTTGGAAAAAGTCACTCACGAACAAATTGCAACTGCATTTGAACGAGACGATTTAATCATTTATACAAACCCAGATGATTTTAAGAAATTTATTTTCTCTCAAGACTTTAATAACAAAGCATTACTATTGATGAGTTCAGGAAATTATGGTGGTCTTGATTTTGATGAGGTAAAAGAATTAATTTAGCTTATTAATGAAAGACTTTATTTATAAAACCTTCAATATTTTGTTGATTGGCCCTAATTAATTCTTGCTTAGCATTTTCAGTATCACCCTTCTTTTTGTCTTGTGATAGCTTGAATTTACCTTCCCATTCTGTAATAGTTATCTCAAACATTTTAATGTAATTGATAGAACGTTCCATTCTGGGATTGTCAGGTTCCAAAACATACTTATGGTCAGGTTGTTCCAAAAATTTTGTCATGATAATCAATGATTCTTTTAAGGCTTCAGTACTCTCAATGGCCTTTACTTTACCTTTTAAATGCACTCTTATATAATTCCAAGTTGGTAATTGTGTGGTAGTATAAACTGTTGGTGAAATATAACATTGTGGACCATAAAAAATGATATTCACGTCATTGTCATCTCGCATTAATTCTGTTTGTGGATTGTAAATATCAATATGACCAATCAGCTTACCATCAGATTCTCTAAATATTAAAGGCAAATGAGTTGTTAAAGGAAGATTGTCTTTCACTGAAATAATTGTGGCTAATGGGTATGCCTTTATAACTTCAAGCATATGTTGCTGATCATTATCTAAATGATATGGTGGAGGATATTTCAAAGAATTCTAATTTTAGTTTTTTCAAATTTAAGAAATCCGTCATTAGAAAGGTATTCTAATATGTAGTATATTTACTATACAATGAAAAATTCGCAAACTTTCTCAATAAAAAATTGGTCTCAAGGTGATCAACCTCGTGAAAAATTACGCGATAAAGGTAATGCTGTGTTGAGTGATGTTGAACTGGTTGCCATTTTAATTGGTTCGGGAAATAGAGATGAAAGTGCTATAGATCTTTGTAAACGAATTTTAGCAAGTGTCGATAATAATTTGAATGAACTTGGTAAACTCTCTATAAATCAATTAATGACCTTTAAAGGAATAGGTGAGGCAAAAGCTATAACAATAACAGCTGCTTTAGAATTAGGAAGGCGTCGTAGAGCAGAAAAAGCACTTCAGAAGGGAAAAATTGGTTCAAGTAATTCCGTGTTTGAACTCATGCAACCAATTTTAGGCGATCTTCCTCATGAAGAGTTTTGGATTCTTTATTTGAATAACTCCAATAAAATCATTCAAAAAAGTCAATTGAGTAAAGGGGGTATTACAGGAACTATGGTCGATATACGTTTAGTTTTAAAGAACGCTCTAGAAATTGGTGCAACTGGACTTATTTTGGTACATAATCATCCTTCGGGAACTTTAAGACCAAGTCAAGCAGATAAGAATTTAACCCAGAAATTAAAAGGAGCGAGTCAAACCCTAGATATTAAGGTGCTTGACCATCTAATCGTTACAGAAAAGGCTTATTTTAGCTTCGCAGATAAAAATATTTTGTAACCGTCTGCTCACTATAAATGCTTTTAGTTTACACTCATAAAATTTCTCCAAGAATAAAGTACATTTTCAAACAAATCTGTACAAGAATTTTAGGTATTCCAGTTTCGTTTACAACTAAAATTGAAGAGTTTATTGCACATGATAGTTTAAAAATGTCTTATAGCAATCAGGCCTTGGGAAAAGAATTGTTTGTGAAAGGGCATTCAATATTGTTTGAACAAGGTCTTAGTGATGTAGAAATAGTTGTACAAGATTGGGGAAATACAAAGTGTTTTTTCGCAAACGCAGATAGTAGCAGTTTGCCTTTCGATATATTTTCTGCATCATTCTATTTGTTAAGCCGTTACGAAGAATATTTACCACACGTAAAAGATGATTATGGACGTTATACAGCAAAGGAGAGTTTAGCCTATAAGAATGGTTTTTTGCAGCAACCTGTTGTAGATATTTGGGCTTACAAGTTTCAAGATGAATTACGAAAGCGATTTCCTAATTATTCATTTCCAAATCGTGACTATTCCATTAACCCTGTTATAGACGTTCCAATGGCCTATTATTATAAAAACAAGGGGTTGATGCGCACAATAGGTGGTGCACTTAATGAATTATCACGATTGAAATTAGTTAGATTCTATCAACGCTTTCTTGTTTTATTTAATGTTAAAAAAGACCCTTACAATACATTTAATTGGATTATTGATCAACAAAAAAAGAGCAAACAACAGTTTAAAGTATTCTTTTTAATCGGAGATTATTCAACCTATGATAAAAATGTGAGCATCAACAGAAAAGCATTTGTTTCACTTATAAAATCTATTGCAGACTATTGCAAAGTAGGTCTAAAAGCCTCGTACTTTTCACTTCAGGATTCAAGTCAATTGAAAAAAGAAAAGCAAATGATGGAACACACAATTAATACGTCTTTAGAGTTATCAAGAAATTCATTTTCTAAATTAAACTTGCCACATTCTTACAGAAATTTAGTTGAACTTGAAATCAACGAAGATTATACAATGGGATATGTAAATGCTCTAGGGTTTAGAGCAGGAACTTGTACGCCTTTTTTGTTTTATGATATTGATTATGAAATTCAAACGCCTTTAATGGTAAATTCGTTTCACGTTTTAGACTTTGCTTTATTAAAACACAGCTCATTACTAGATAAAAAAGAGGAACTACTAAGAATCATGTATCAAGTCAAAAAAGTGAACGGAATATTTGTTCCAGTATTTCATAATTATTCTTTTAGCGACGAACCGCGTTGGAAAGGCTTCAAAGAATTATTCAATCTTGTTTTAAAATCAGCGGATGAAGCTTATTAACATTTCCCATATTTTCTTTGATCTAGACCATACTTTATGGGATTTTGACAAAAACTCAAAATTGACATTTGAAAAAATATTTAATATTAATGGCATCGATGTTAATATTAAAGAATTTCTAAATATTTATGTGCCTTTAAATTTAGAGTATTGGAAATTGTTTAGAGAAGAAAAAATTGACAAAGCATCACTCAGATTTAGAAGATTAGATGATGCGTTTAAACAGCTTAATTACAAGATTAGTACTAGAATGATTTATAAGTTATCAGATGATTATATAAAACATCTTACAACCTATAACCATTTATTTGATGGTACCATGGACATTTTGAACTATTTGGAACCAAATTACCAGCTTCATATAATAACCAATGGATTTAAAGAAGTACAGCATGGCAAATTAAACCAATCTAATATTGAGAATTATTTTAAAACAGTAACTAATTCTGAAATGGTTGGCGTGAAAAAACCTAATCCTAGAATTTTTCATCATGCCCTAGAAATGGCGAGGGCCAAACCAGAAAACAGCCTAATGATTGGAGATAATTACGAAGCAGATATTTTAGGTGCATTGAACGTTGGAATTGATGCAATATGTTATAATTATCATAATGAATCTATTGAAAATAGTATCAAGCAAATTTCAGAATTACACCAATTAAAAAACTATCTTTAATATAATATTGATTAATCTCAATCGTTTTACTAAAAAACTGCTTACATGTTGAAATGCTTATTAAAATATTGGCTTTTCTTTGGTGCTTCATGCCTACTCATAATATCTTGTGTGAGCGATGTTAATTTTGAACAAGCTGAAACTCTTGAACTCACGCCAATTATGGAATCAAGTCTGATCTTTTTTGAAAGGCCTGCCTATAGTTTTCTGGACGAAGATGGCGTTGAAACACAAACCTCACAAGACACAGTTCGAGTTGAATTATTTTCCGATGATTTTTTTGAAGACCATTTAATTAAAGCTGAATTTTTATTTGAAGGAATAAATACCATCAAAAGAGCATATGAAGCAAAAATTGATTTTATTGATGATGAAGATGTATTACATCATACATTTACCTTGAATATCCCAGAATCTGTCGATAACTCTGAAGTATTAAATGAAGAAACCGTCATATTTGAAGGTTCCACATTAGACGCTCTTTTAATGTCGACCCAGATGGTATTAACACTAACTTTATTTAATAGTAATGATGGGACCGTTATTGATGAAAATACACCTGGTAATTTACGATTTAGATCTAAGGGCACATTTTATCTTAATATAGAGCCTTTTTAATGAAAATTGTATGCTCCTTATTTCTTATTATTACTTGTTTTTCATTTTCTCAGAATAAACAATTACTTTTTGGTTTTACAGAAATTCCGCAATCTTCACTGGTCAATCCAGCAATTAAATTACATAATGAATGGTTTGTAGGCGTTCCGTTGTTATCACATATTCATGCTCAAGCGGGTAGTTCAGGTGCCAATGTTTATGATGTTTTTTCAGATGACAATCAGAGCTTTACAAACAAGTTAAGATCTGCTGTTTACAGTATGTCTGAAAACGACTTTTTTTCACTGAACCAGCAAGTAGAACTATTTGCTGGTGGATTCTCATATGGCGATTCCTTCGTTAAAACTGATTATATATCCTTTGGTCTATATCAAGAAACAGATGCAATTTTTTACTTCCCGAGAGATTATGCCATCTTGGCTTTTGAAGGTAATCAAACTAATATTGGTAGAAGCTTTGATCTAGGTCATTTAAATGTAAAAGGGGAAGTAATTTCAGTACTGCATGTTGGTTATGCAAAACAGATAAATAAAATGTTTTCTGTAGGAATAAGAGGAAAAATTTATTCAAGTGTTTTAAATTTTAATTCAATCAATAACCGAGGATCATTTATCACTTCGAATGGTCAGAATAATTTTTTAAGACATGATTTTAATTTGGATCTCGAATTTCAAACATCAGGATTGGCATCATTGACTAATGATGATAATTCAGATGTCAACAACGATTTTAAAACTATAGGTAAACGTATTCTGTTTGGAGGTAATTTGGGTTTAGGTTTTGATATTGGATTAAGTTACAAACTTACTGATCAGTGGCAGTTAGATGCCAGCCTTTTAGATGTTGGATTTATCAGGCATAGCAAGGATATTGAAAATTATAAGTTAGAAGGTGAATACACGTTTGAAGGAATTAACCCAATTTTTCCTGAAGCAGGAGAGGAGCAAACTGCCGAAGAGTATTGGGATGAAATTTCAGATCAATTTGAAGACTTATTCAATGTAGATTCAACTAATACAACAAAATATACCACTTTAAGACCTGTTAAACTAAACGCTGCTTTGAGCTATTCATTTGGTCAAAAAATGGATAAAGAATGCAACTGTCTTTCAGAAGAATCTGAATATCAAAATGCCTTAGGCATGCAGCTATTTGCTATCAAAAGGCCCAAAGGTCCACAAATTGCTTTAACAGCTGCATATTATAGACGTCTTATTAAAGGATTACGAGTGAAAACATCATGGACTGCAGATTCATATTCCTTAACTAATTTAGGCATAGGTGCTGTTGCAAATATTGGCAATGTTAATCTATATTTTTTAGCCGATAATTTGTTGAAATATGGTAATTTGGCAAAAGCACAAAGTGTATCTTTACAACTCGGACTAAATTATACAGTAAAACGAAATGAAAACTAATTATTTAATAATATTACTAACCTCCATTTGCCTCTCATCGGTATTTGCTCAACACAATTTAAACAGTTATAAATATATTATCGTTGAAAAACAATTTCATTTTCAAAATGATCCAGGTCAATACAATCTAAATAATTTAGTAAAATTTGAATTTCAAAAATTGGGATTTGAAGTAATTATGCAAGATCAAGAGTTGCCAGCTGATTTGAAGTCAAATTATTGTTTAGCTTTAAATTCCGAAGTCATTGCCAAAGGCGTATTAAGAACCAAAGCGAAAGTGATTTTACGTAATTGTGATGCCGAAATTGTGTATACATCTGAAGAAGGTGTAACTAAAGAAAAAGACTTTTCTAGAACCTATGGTATTGCCATTAGAAATGCTTTTTTGACAATGAATCATCTAAATTATGACTACATACCAAATGAAAAAGTTAAATCTGTAAGTGCAAATACAGAAGATGTTAAAATGGCCGAAGCAAAAATTGAAAAGCTAGAAGCTGAAATAATAGAATTGAAAAAAGAAGAAAAAGTCAATAAAGTTGTTGAACCAGTTGAGGAACCAGAAAAGCGAAAAACTGATGAAACTACTAGCAAAAAGGAGTCAGTCAAATTCCTTCAAGCCAATCCGATCTCGAATGGGTTTCAAATTGTTGACGAGTCTTCAGAAGAAATTATGATATTGGTGCATACAGCACTTAAAGATGTTTTTGTTGTTAAGGATAAGAATGCCATTGTCTTCAAAAAAGATGGTAAATGGTTTTATTCTAAAAATAATGAAGAGGAATCTAAAATGTTGAATTTAAAATTTTAGACTTAATACTTATATTTTTCTTTCCATCGATATTTTAAAAATTCACGAAGTGTATTTTCTCTGGCATTGTTTCCCGGTTCATAGAGCTTAGTTGCTTTAATCTCATCTGGTAAAAATTCATGTTCAGCAAAATTATCTTGATGATTATGAGCATATTGGTAATTATCACCATAACCCAATTCTTTCATCAATTTAGTTGGTGCATTTCTAATGGATAGAGGCACACTTAAATTACCAGTTTCTTTAACCAACATCTGCGCATCCTTAATTGCTAAATACGACGCATTGCTCTTTGGTGAGCTTGCCAAATAGGTGGCACACTGACTCAAAATTATTCTAGATTCAGGATAACCTATAGTTGATACGGCTTGGAACGTGCTATTGGCTAAAACTAAGGCATTAGGGTTGGCATTACCTATATCTTCACTAGCCAAAATTAGCATGCGTCTGGCAATAAATTTCACATCCTCTCCACCTTCTACCATCCTTGCGAGCCAGTAAACGGCCGCATTGGGGTCACTTCCGCGAATAGATTTTATAAATGCTGAAATGATATCATAGTGTTGTTCACCAGTTTTATCATAGTGAACTGTATTATTCTGAACCTTTTCTAGAACTAACTTATTGGTTATAGTAACTTCCTTAGTAGTAAATGAATTTACTATCAATTCAAATATATTGAGCAACTTCCTGGCATCACCACCTGATAGACGTAGTAAAGCGTCCGTTTCATCCAATTTAATATGCTTTTTGGAGATTGTGTCATCTTTTTCAGTTGCACGTTTTAAAAGGGCTTCTAAATCGTTTTTATCAAATGAATTTAAAATATAAACTTGACAGCGTGATAATAGGGCAGGAATAACCTCAAAACTAGGATTTTCTGTTGTCGCGCCAATTAAGGTAATCCAGCCTTTTTCAACGGCTTGCAATAAAGAATCTTGTTGCGATTTACTAAATCGATGAATTTCATCTATGAATAAAATTGGGTTTTTAGTAGTGAATAACCCACCACTTTGTTTCGCTTTATCTATGACATCTCTTACGTCCTTAACACCTGAGTTTATGGCACTTAAGGTGTAAAACGGTCTTTCAGATTCTTTGGATATTATCTGAGCTAAAGTTGTTTTACCTGTCCCAGGTGGTCCCCAAAAAATCATTGATGGGATCAATCCTAGCTTAATATGCTCTGTCAATGAGCCAGTTTTACCAACCAAATGTTCCTGGCCTATAAAGGCGTCTAAGGTTTCAGGTCTTAAGCGTTCAGCAAGTGGTTGATTCATAGCCTAAAATTAAGACAAATTCTTTCCTTTTGAAGAATTTTAGAGCAACAATTTCATTTCATTTCAAATATTTAATATGACAATTTATCACACACAACTCAATTGGATAGTTATTTGTTATATTTAAATATATGCAGCAAGAACAGTTTAAATATTCAACTAGTGTTATAGCCTATCCAATATTATTTGTTCTTACAATTTGGATTGTATTTTGGGTAGAGTTTAGATTTGGGGTTGACTTAAAAAATTATGGTGTACGCCCTAGAACTTTTATAGGGTTACTAGGTATTGTATTCAGTCCATTTCTACACAGTAGTATGGAACATCTATACCATAATTCAATGCCACTTTTAGTTCTTTCTGCGGCATTGTTCTATTTCTATCGAAAGATTTCTTGGCATGTCATCATTTGGGGAATTTTACTTTCGGGATTCTTAACATGGTGTATTGGCAGGCCAGCAAATCATATTGGTGCAAGTGGACTTATTTATGTGCTAATGAGTTTTACCTTATTTAAAGGTATTTTTTCAAGACATTATAGATTGATTGCCTTGTCACTCATTGTAGTTTTTTTATATGGAAGTATGATCTGGTATGTATTTCCAATTAAAGAGCAAATGTCTTGGGAAGGGCATTTATCTGGTTTAATAGTTGGGCTGATATTTGCGATTGTTTTTAGAAAATCGATTGCAAAACCTCTTAAATACGATTGGGAAAAAGAAGATTATAATGAAGACAATGACCCCTTTTTAAAACATTTTGATGAAGATGGAAATTTTATTGAAACCTTAGTTGAAGAAGAAAATGAAGACATAGAAAAAAAGCAATCTTCAGTCAAAATCACCTATCATATAAAACCTAAAAAGGACACTTAAAGACGTTGTCTTACCACTTCATACAAAAATGCACCACAAGCCACAGAAACATTTAATGAAGCTATCTCACCAAGTAGCGGTAATTTAGCAGTGTCATCAGCTAATTTAATAATGGAATTTGTTATTCCTTTTCCTTCAGATCCCATTATTATTGCGCATGGTTCTTTGAAGGAAACATCATAAATAGTATTATCGGTTTTCTCCGTAGCTGCTATCAATTTTATTCCAGACGCTTGAAGAAAGAATAGGGCATCCTTAATATGGTCAACTTTACAGATTGGTACCTTAAAGACTGCTCCAGCACTTGTTTTGATTGTATCACCATTTACAGGAGCGCCTCCTTTTTTTTGAATGATTATACCATCAACTCCAGTACATTCAGCGGTTCTTATAATGGCACCAAAATTTCTAACATCACTCAATTGATCCAATAATAAAAATAGAGGGGTTTTACCAGATTCAAACACACTCATTACTAGTTGTTCTAGGTCATGAAAAGTGACCGGTGAAATTTTTGCAACCGCACCTTGGTGGTTGCCTCTAGTTAGTCTATTTAATTTTTCAACAGGAACATAAGAAGACGAAATTGATTCCTTTCTCAATAGAGTTTCTAATTCTTGAAATAGCTCACCTCGAATTCCCTTTTGAAGAAAAACCTTATCAATGGTTTCACCAGATTTGATGGCTTCAATAATTGCTCTAATTCCAAAAATTTGTGTATTTGTTTCCACTATCTCCTCGAATTAAATTCAAATATTTCAACTTCGCTATCATTGCAACCAACCAATACTATAGTTTTATTTTGGTTTTTAATAATTTCAACTGATTTTGCATTTCCTTTAATGTACAAGCCGGTTTTCTCAGGTCCAATTATTTCATAGCCATCTTTACCATTAGACTGTAGTACTAATGCAAAAGGATTATCTAAACGAGGTGTCTCCACTTCAGTTTCATAAATATTACCAACAACAATTAAATCTTGAATACCATCACCATTATAATCTATGTTTGCGGCATCGAGTATAGGCATAGATTGAACCATTTTTGGTAGCTCAATAGTCTTAAAATTACCATCACCTTGATTCAATAGAATTACTGTTTTAAATTGATTCGCTTCTCTTTGATACGATGAATAAATTTTCTCACCATATATATCTTCTAAGGTAGAATTGGCGAATTCGTTGAATGTTGGTATTTTTTCTGAAATAAAAGGCATTTGTTGTGTAGAACATTCTTTACCTCTAACAGGCACAAATCTGTCATTAAAAATGGTGCTTAAAACCACATCATGCGTTCCATTGTTGTCAAAGTCATCTGCATAAACACGCAAAGGCTTTTGTTTTGAAACCTTAAACTTAATATTTTCACCAATATTACCAACTAAATAATCTTTGAGTCCATCATTATTTACATCTGTTTCAGTAACATTAAACCACCATCCTTTTTCGTTGTCAAGACCATTTTGAGCAGATATATCTGTAAAGGTTCCGTTAGAATTTAAAAATAAGCCAATGTGTGTCCATTCGCCAACAGCAATAAAATCCTGCCAACCATCATTGTTAAAATCGGTAGCAATAACCTTATTAACCATTCCAAAATCTTCAAATTCTGGTGCAATTTGACCTGTTACGTTCTTAAAGCTGCCATTATCATTTAGATAAATGATAGAAGGCTCATGAATTGGATATTGTTGTGGTACAATTCGATTACCAACAATAATGTCTTGGTCGCCATCTTGATCGAAATCAATTTTTGTGACGGTTTTTCCACTTATTGTATAATTATCCATTTCAGCATATACTGATTTAGTGAAATTGCCATTGCCATCATTAAAATAGACACGATCTTTTAATTGTGGCGATCTCGATGTGAATTCGCTTCCTCCACTGACTACATATAAATCTTGATCACTATCATTATCAATATCAATAAAAAGCGCTTCCATATCTTCATAATTGGCATCGTTTTCAAAATCTGGAGTCACTATGGCATTAAAGCCATTCTCGTTCTGCAGATAAAGTTGAGCAGCTTGTCCAAAGGCGCCACCAATTAAAATATCGTCTAAACTATCACCATTAACATCTGCTTTGGCAATGCTTGGCCCCAAATTAGATTGTTTATAAGGTAACAAGACTTCCTTAAGAAAATCATTAAAATCATTTTCAGTATGATTAAAAATTAAACCAATATTTGCTCTTGTAAACTGATATTTATTCGTTGCATCATAAATATAATCTTCAAGCGCATCTTCTTGGTTCAGCGTAATTGTTGTGTTTGCTTTAATATCAAATAATGTTTGGGATTTACCAGTTTGCCATGTAACCTTAAGTGTGTCAATATTGTTGGTATAACCCAATCCGAAATGAATAGTTTTATCTACTGCAGATAAATAGCCTCGAACACGTTTAGATTCTTTTGTTTTGGATATTCCATTAAATGAGATTCTTACTTTGGCGAAATCTTCAGAAAGTTCACCATTGGTTTTTACCTTTAGATAATTGCCAGCATTATTTTCAATTGTTTGATTTTTAAACAGAAAGGCCTCATGATCCATATTGTTTACCACTATATCTAAATCACCATCATTGTCTAAATCTGAATACGCTGCACCGTTGGAAAATGAAGGAACATTAAGGTCTGATAAGGAAGTAACATCTTCAAATTTTAAATTTCCATGATTTTGATATAAAATATTTGGTAGTCTCTCTGAAGGGAGTTCATTATAAATTTGTTCCTTAACATTTAATGGTACATTACCTCTAAATTGTTGTTTGGCTCGTGTGACTTTTATTCTGGAATCATTGTCCAGGGCATAACGTCTATATCCGTTGGTAACATATATATCTTCATTAGAATCATGGTTAGTATCAAATACTAAAGCCGCCCAACTCCAATCTGTTTTAGACATTCCGGTTAAGGAAGAGATATTATGAAATTGATTATTGCCAACATTCATCTGAACAGAATTGAACATATACTGATGTTGAAAAGACAAATCATCAACTAATAAATTAAAACGGGATTCATTCATAGACGCCATCAGTGTTTTAGAGCGAATATGGTCACTAGAAGCCATATCCAGAACAATTATGTCGTTTAAATTATCATTATTTAAATCTTCTATATCTAAACCCATTCCATAAAATGAGACTTGATTTGTAGCAGTCTTAATAGTGTTAGTAAAAGTGCCATTTTTATTATTAATATACATGGCATCCGGAATGTAATAATCATTGGCTATATATATGTCTAGCCAATTGTCATTATTAATATCACTGACACAAAGTCCCAAACCAAATGTGGCGTTTAATAATCCTGAGCTCTCTGTAACATTTACGAACTTATTATTGTCATTCCTATAAAGATGGCTTGAATTGTCCATGAGTTTGTCTTTATCACTTAAAATATTAAAGAACGTTCTTGGGTCATTACCATAATAGTCATTTTCGTTCATCACAATACAATCAAGATCACCGTCTTTATCGTAATCAAAAAAGGCTGCTTGGGTGCTTATTCCTGTGTCAGCCAATCCGTATGAAGTAGCTTCCTCTTTGAAAGTTAAATCTCCTTGATTAATATAGAGCAGATTGGCTCGTTCAATTTTTTCATGAGGACCTCCTTGAGACACATAAATATCCATCCATCCATCATTATTAATGTCGGCAAATGTTACGCCACTAGACCAATATTTATTCGAGGAATTAATATTTGAAGACTCGGAAATATCTTCAAAAGTTAGATTGTCTTTGTTTAAATAGATTTTATTAGGCACTTGATTCCCGCAGAAAAAAATATCTTCAAGGCCATCATTATTTAAGTCCGCGATACCAACTCCAGAACCATTATAAAAATAGTCGTAATCAAAAAGGTTGAATTTTGTAGACAGATCATGAGAAATGAGATTGTTAAAAGAAATCCCACTTTCAGTTGAAGAAACTATTTTAAAATTTGAGTAATTTGACTTGGCAATATTTGTAGATTCCTCAGGAACATTTTGATCTATATCCTTTTTTTCTTTGTTACAACTAATGAAACAAATTGTAATTAATGTTAAAATAATTCTAGTTTTCACGAACCTTCAATTTAAGAGTGATAAAAGTATAAAACTTGTGAGTTAATTGAAGTCTTATTTTAATTATTTTTATTTAAACCTACTAAGATTAGTAATTGTCGTTTGATATTTGTTAGATCGAGTTTACCTAAAACAAAAAAAGACTGCCATAAGGCAGTCTTTTTATATCTATAAAATTATTTGTTTATAGTTTATAGAGCACATTCGGTTACAGGAAGTAACCCTGCTATACCTTCTCCTAAACCAACTGCTAATAACAATTGATCGGACGTACCATATACTTCAAACGAAATCTCTCCGTATTGATCTCCAGGGAAATTCCATAAAGCTGAAACCGTTCCTGCAGGAATATTAACAATTTGAGTACCATCGTATCCATTATTTGGAGTACAAACTCCATTAGCTGGATCCATATCAGTTCCAATGTTACTTCCACCATAAGGTGAACATAAACCTACAACCACAATTGTTCCGTCAAGATCTACATGAATACCATCACCACCACTACCAGTGTTAGTTTGCCATCCATCACCAAATGAATCGTGCATTTCAACTCTGTAGTCACCAGGTGCTGGTGAACAAGTAACTAAGGCATTGTATGCAAAAGGTGAAGAAAAGAATCCACCTGTTACACTTGTACCAACATCACCAGGGCCAAATCGTCTACCATCTGTTAAGTTAACATATAATTCCATGCTAAATACATCACCAGGTTCAATATCAGAAGGAGATAATCCCATAGCACCAAATGCTTCAGCATAAGTAGCTGAGAGCGTTGCTCTTGGAAGACCTACAGGTCCTGTAGTAAATGCAGATGCATCAATAGTTTTGATATGCGCGCTGTTTACAACAGACGTACCATTACCAGGAGTTAAATCCCTTAATGTTACCGCCATATCTACACTTTCAAAAAGTCCACCATCTTGTTCATCTTGTTCTTCAACTGTAACAATAAATTCAGAATCAGGTTGACTTGAATTATATACAGCCGCATCAACAGACAAAGTTCTGAGTACTGCACCAGTTTCAAAGTCTAATACAGTGTATATTACATTATCTGGGTTTTTATCACAGGCAGTAAGTAGCACTGCTATTGATAAAAAAGATAAAAATTTCATTATATTTTTCATATTCATTTTTTTTTATTGGTTATTAGCTGGATTCACTAGTCCTGGATCCCAGAATACTTGTGTATTTAAATCAGTTCTTTGATCAATATTAGGATTCGCAGAAACTTCACCAGTAGGGTATAATACCGTACTAGGGAAATCACCAGGAAGAGCTCCAAAATTTCTTGACATTCCAGCAGGAAGACCAGTTCTTCTCATAAAATTAAAAGCATCAGCGCCTGCACCAAATTGTGATACAAAATACTGCTCACCTAATAATTCCATTTTCCCTTTTGTTGAAGGAAATCCATTTCCATCAAGAACATTAGCCATAGGAGCAGCATTAAATTCTGCAACTTTTAAAGCTACGAAAGCATCAACAGCAGCAGCATCAGGAGCATATGTCATATCTGCACTTGCATCTAAAGCTCCAAAGCTCATTACTTTAGCAATTGATTTTCTAATACCTGCTTCAAAATATGTTGCAGCTGCACCAGTGTTACCTAATTGAAGGTTAGCTTCAGCTTTCATGAAATCAGTCCAAGAGGCTAAAAACATTGGCTCAATACCAGCACCGTTACCACCAAGATTAAATCCAACTTGTTGACCCCATGCAGGAGCAATCTCTATTTGGAATGGATCAGAGTTGTCATTTTGATATGTCCAAGTATCTGTATTTCCATCAAACTTTCCACCTGCAGGATAAACTCCTTGTGCAGTTCTTGAAAAATTGTCTGGTGGAATACCTCTTGCATTTCCATGCAATCTACCCCAATATCCTAAGTGCATTGAGCACCATCTTACCTCATCTGGCGTAAATTCTAAGTGTGGTAGTACACTTTCAACTGAACAAGAAAGAACTTCTTGGTTACCGGCATCATTAATAAAATAAACTAAGCCAGCTCCATTACCAATAATATTATTGGTGTCTTCAGTTAAAGAATAGTTACCAGGAGTAATATAAATTTGACGGAACCAGAAATAACGTCTTCTAGGATCTGTATCTGCAGAAAGGTCACCAAAATCACCAATCATTACATCCATCAACCAGTGAGAGTTGTAAATATTTGCACCATCAGATCTGTAATCTGCTACATAGTCAGGGTGACGGTTATCTGGAGATAATTGATTTGTTCCATAAGCGAACTCAAAATCATCAGCCGTAGAATCAATAACACCTGATGCATTTACAACAGATGAATAGTTACCCATATTCAAATCAGCACGCATTTTTATAGAATTACCTAATTTCATCCAACTGTCAGCAGAACCACCAAAATAAAGATCGGTTGCTGTACCAGCAGAAGCACCATTAAGAAGCGTATTTGCTTCAGATAATAAGGCAAGAGCTGCAGCATAAACATCTGCATCATCATCAACTTCTGGTGTTGGAAACTCAATAGGTTGATTTGCTTGAGAGAAAACTATGTCTCCTAACCAATCAACTAATTGCAACATAACATCAGCCTGCATAATCTTAGCAATTCCTACATGGAATGAAAGATCATTATCAGGAGAATTCTGTGCCTCAATTGCAGCAATATCTGGAATCATTCCACTATAAAGCTGAGTCCAAGGGTTATTCATAGTACCACCACCAAAGCGGTTTAAATAACTAGTACCAAACATCATATCTATTCTTCCTGTATCAGCACCATTATTGTTAAATGTTACCATTGAAGAACGATACGCAAGTTGAACACTGTTTAGTAATAAATCAGGATCTGCCTGACTTGGCGATAGTGCGTTTGGACTAGTGAGTTCTTCTAGCACAATAGTCTCACAAGAGTAGAACATAGTTCCAGTCGCAACTAACGTAAGAATTAAAAATTTATAAATGTTTTTCATAATTGTGATTTTAATATAAGATGCAAAAATTTTAAAATGGTTGCGTCTTAATTTCATTTTTTTTATTTATTAGAATGATGCTTTAATACTTAAACCATATCTCTTAGTTGAAGGACCGTTTAAGAAATCAAATCCTCTACCATTACCAACACCTGTACCAGCTACATTAGGATCGTAGTTAGCTCTTTCTGGTGTATTATATGCATCATGCCATAAGTTGAATCCACTAGCTGTAATAGATAGTGCTCCAAAAGGCGTTTTATCTAAGAATTTCTCTGGAAATGAATACCCAAATGAAATTTCTTGTAAACGAACAACAGATCCGTCATACACTTGTAATTCACTAGGACCAAATAATACATTCGTAAAGTAATAAGTTGAATTATTAATTTGAGCTGTATTTTGTGCTTGCCCTACGCCACTTGCATCAATAGACGCTTGAGAGACACCTGGAAGAATAAATGTATGCTTTCTATTTAATGGAATTAATCCACGACCTAGAAGTGTAGCAACAGTTGATGAATAAACATCACCACCTTTAGTATGACTAAATTGGAATCCTAAATTGAAATTCTTATAAGACATACTATTAATGAAGTTCATTACATAATCAGGGTTTGGATTACCAATGATTGGTGTAATTGATCTACCATCCGGAAGTGTTACTTGAGTTTCAGTAACATAATTACCTGCATTATCTACAACAAAATTACCAGCTGCATCTCTCATAACACGGCCTCCTACAAATACACCTAATTGCTCACCTCTAATGGCAGCGTTACCAGGGTTTGTAAATCCAGCATAAATAATTTGATCATCATCTTGTTCTGTTACAATTTGTTCACTCTTAGTAAAGTTCATTCTAGAGTTCCAGTTAAAACCATCTCCATCGCTTCTGAAAAGATCGATACCTAAATCAACTTCCCATCCGTCACCTTCAACTTTACCAATATTGTCTTGAGTTTGTGTAAATCCTGAAGAAGGAGCTAAAGGTTTAGAAACAATTAAATCTTTAGTTTGTCTGTCAAAATATGAAACATTAAGTTCAACTCTTCTATCCCAAAATCTAGAATCAAAACCAACTTCGAACTCACTAATAAGCTCAGGTTTTAAATCTGGATTTGCTTTAAAGTTACTAATACCGTTGGTTACAATACCACCAGCACCACCTACAGCACCACCATTAACTTGAGTTGATTGGTTTACTGTATCTATAGTAGGGAATCCACCAGGGAATCCAGCAGATTGACCAATACCAGCTCTAAGTTTTAGATAAGTAAGTCCTTTATCAGTTCTTAATCCATCAAATGCAGCCGTTGGTAAGAACGATACACTTACAGAAGGGTAGAATTGGCTATTATTTTCAATAGGTAAGTTAGAAACCCAATCGTTTCTTCCTGAAACCGTTACGAAAGCATAATTGTCCCAATCAAAAGACGCTTCTGCAAACACACCAATAATATTTTGGTAAGTTTTGAATTGAATCGGTGACTGATTTGTATAGTTAAAGTGTCTTTTAACACCAAATACAATCTGACCAGTTGAAGCTACACCTGATCTATCATAATCTCTAGAACGAGATGTTGCACCAGCAGTAAATGTTACTCCTAGTTTTTCATCATTAGTCAAGTTGTAGTTACCACCTACAGATACATAGTGATCCCAAATTCTAACATTGTTATCCCAAGTATTTAAGAATCCAAAAATAGCATTCGTAAAGTTTACACCATTTTTATTTGAATCAGTTTGATTTCGCTCATTATAGAAATCTAAACCAGCACGATACGTTAGGTTTAAATTATCATTAATGTCATATGTTAACTGAGTTGTACCAAATACACGATTTGTTACTTGATCGTTATTTGCATTTTTCACAGACCATCTTGGATTGATAATATCATTACCATTACGATAGTAAATACTTCCACCATTTTCAGGTAATTCAAATTCTAATCCCATTAAATCAACGTTTCTTGGCGTAAAGAATACATTACCAAAAGTTGACCAAGACTGAGTACCATTACCAAATGAAGGTCCAATTGGAGGAGAGGTTACAGAGTTTCTTGAGAAATTTAAAGAAGCATTAATTGTGAATTTATTTGAAAGTTTAGCACGACCACCAACAGATAATGTGTTTCTAATGATTCCATTTCCAGGTGTAAATCCATCTTCATCAAGGTGACCATAGTTTACATTGTATGAAATATTTCCATCACTAGAAGCACCTCTTAAATTGATAGAAGTATTGCTTATACCACCAGTTCTGAAGAAATCACCAACACTATTATAAGGTTGCCAAGCATAACGAGTACCCGTGTATTGTTGATTTAATACATTGTTTCCTCCTAAGAAGTTATTCAAGAAGGCAGAAGATCCATAAGGATGCTCTACTGTACCATCTGGTTGAATAATTCCTGCTGGATCATTTAAGTAGCCATCAACTCCACCTGCATCAAAAGAAGGTCCCCAGTTAGAGAAGAACCATCCGAATGATTGTTGGAATCCACCACCATATTTATCTTGGTAATCAGGCATTGAAGCAATCTCATTAAAGAAATAAGATTGGTTAACTGTAATTTCAGTTTTCTTAGGACCAGCAGCACCACCGCCACCAGACTTAGTTGTAATTACAATAACACCGTTTCTACCAGCTGTACCATAAAGAGTAGCAGCAGCAAGTCCTTTAAGAACGTTAACGCTTTCAATGTTGTTAGGATCTAAATCCAAGAATCTTGATGATCCTACATTACCAACGTTAAAACCACTACTTTGAAGGTTAGTATCACTACTAAAAGGAACACCATCAACAACAAATAATGCTTGGTTACTACCTGTAATAGAAGAATATCCTCTAATTACTACATTAGTTGCTGAACCTGAAGTACCCGAAGCAGAAGTAATTGCTACACCAGAAGCTTTTCCAGAAAGAACTCTTGCAACATCACCTTCTGATCTTTGTTCAATATCTTCAGAACTCACTTCACTTACAGCATAACCAAGAGCTTTCTTTTCTCTTCTAATACCTTGTGCAGTTACAACTACCTCTTGAAGCTCTTCAACAGACTCTTCTAAAGATACATTAATTGTATTTGCTGAACCTACAGTACGCTCTGTGGTAATGTATCCAACAAATGAGTAAACTAGAATATCACCAACAGCGGTGCCTATACTATAGTTTCCATCAAAATCAGATTGTGTACCATTCGCCGTACCTTTTACAATGATATTAACTCCAGGAAGTGGGCCAGTTGCATCAGAAACCGTTCCTGAAATTGTTTTGTTTTGCGCAAATGATATATGCACAACAAACGCTAGTAATAGCGTTAAAATTCCACTAAACTTTGTTTTCATTTTATAATTTATTTGAATTAGTCTATGCCAAAAATCATAATAAAAAGTTAATAAAACAATAAATAAGGGTTAAAATTTTTTTTTTTTTTTTCTGAGCTCCTTTATATAAAAGCTTTTTTCTTAAAATGTGGCATTTAAACTTAGATGAATTTTTGAATTTGAAAGCTGGAATTTTTGATCTTCAAATTTACCATTGGCATAATTAAATTTCAATAATCCAGCCTTGGTTATTATTCCGAATCCAAACCCAAACCCAAATAGCTTTTGTTTTAAATCTAATAGTTGATTTTCTAAATAAGAAGCATCAAAAATAGAATGTACATAGATGTTAGAGTTCAATTTAAATCTGTATTCAGTTTGAACCAATCCAAAAAGTGTTGCAATTAAACTATTTTCTTCAAATCCTCTAATTGAGTTTATGCCGCCAAACCGCAGCATTTCATTAGTGAAATAGGAATCTGAAAAAATACCTTGGCTTATCGCATTAATAAATAGACTGTTTTTAGAATTCAGATTAAAAATTTTAAAGACTTCTATATTGTAATTTTGTTGGGATTCCTTGTCAGAGTCATGTGTCCGTGTGCCAAGCCCAAATTTTGTTCTAAGACTTAAATTAATTGGAAACAATAAATTGTTTGGTTGAAGTTTTACTATCTGATATTGCAATGTGTAGAAAAAAGAGTTCAGATCTTCAACATTAGATAAAGATGCTTCACTTAAAAGATTTGTTGATTGCATACCATTGATGCCTAAAAATATTTTTTGTGTGCGATTGATTTGATAAAATAAATTAGCTGCTTGGTTTACCGTTGTAAACGTTGAATCCTTTTTAAAAATATTCAGGTCAACTTCAGTACCCAAGGCAGTACCAAAAAAATATGGAAGACTCAAATTTACATTGAATGTCTTTTGTTCTATCTCATCACTTTTATAAGACAAGTTAAATTCTTCGCCAAAGTTCAAATTATTTATGAGTCTTAAATCTAGATAGCCATCAAATTCTATTTTATTGGTTTTTTCATTTGTACCAAATCCAAGAAACCCATCAAAGGTATTTGATTTAGTTTTCTCGAGGTATACATATAGGTTGGTTGAATCTTTAGTAAATAACACTTCTGGAGAACGTGTTTGGTTGGCAAAAGGTAAAGCATTTAATGCTTCCGTTTTTTCTTTGATTTTTTCAAGGTCAAAAGAACTACCTTTTTTAAGTTTTAAAAAATGCTTCAAAAATGATTTTGGAAATTGTTCATAGCCTTTTACAACAATGTCATCTATTTGTCTTTCACCTTTCAAATTAATTTTGAGCCTTGCTTCTAAGGCATCTTCACTTTTTATTTTTAAATCAACTAAATGAATTGATGCAAAGGGTTGTCCTTTTTCAATAATTTTAGAATTCAAATTTTCTAGGATCGATTCACTTTTATAAATAGTTGTTTTAAAATAGGTGTCAGTAACGTCATTCACAACTGTTTCCAAAATTGCCTTGGAAATGTCGTTTTTATTGTAGTATATATATATGGTGTCAAATCGCCTTTTTAAACTAAAAATTGAATGATAGGTAGAATCGTTAATTTTTAAGGTCGATTGTACCGTGTTTTCAATATACCCAATGTTATGTAATGTTGCTTGAATATCAAGAATAGAAGTGTTAAGTTTATTCAAATTTTGATAAATACGACGATAATTTAAGGAGTCTAAGACTTTGGTTTCCGTCTCATTTTCACCTGAAACTTTTAAATACAAATTTTGCGCACTGATTAACTGATATGACAAAAAAAAGAAAAGTATAAAAATCCGAATTTTCAAAAGCTATAACTATTGATATTTGTGCCTTAAACTAACGCAAATTAGCCCTAAATAATATAAGGTGAAAATTAATTTTCAATAAAGAGTTAAATTTAATGTTTAATGATTTGAATTATTCATATAAATTTCTACCTTTGCAGCCCTCTAAAAGAGGGTTTTTAAATTTTTTATTAAAAATATTTATGCCAACAATTTCACAATTAGTACGAAAAGGAAGAGCCAAAATAACTAAGAAGAGTAAATCGGCTGCCTTAGAATCGTGTCCACAAAGACGCGGTGTATGTACTCGTGTTTATACAACAACACCTAAAAAACCAAACTCAGCAATGCGTAAGGTAGCTAGGGTTCGTTTAACAAACGGAAACGAGGTAAATGCATACATCGGTGGTGAAGGTCACAATTTACAAGAGCACTCGATAGTATTGGTTAGAGGTGGAAGGGTAAAAGATTTGCCAGGAGTTAGATATCATATCGTTCGTGGAGCTTTAGACACAGCAGGTGTAGAAGGTAGAACACAACGAAGATCTAAGTATGGTGCAAAACGCCCTAAGAAGTAATTTAAACTTTAAGAAGAAGACATGAGAAAAAGAGCAGCGAAAAAAAGACCTCTTTTACCAGATCCACGTTTTAATGATCAGTTAGTAACACGTTTTGTTAACATGATGATGTGGGACGGTAAAAAGTCAGTAGCTTTTAAAATTTTCTATGATGCAATTGATATTGTAGAAGAGAAAAAAGAAGACGAAGAAAAAACAGCCTTAGAAACTTGGAAAGATGCTTTATCTAACGTTATGCCTCACGTAGAAGTACGTAGTCGTAGAGTGGGTGGTGCTACATTCCAAATTCCAATGCAAATTCGTCCAGATCGTAAAATTTCAACAGCCATGAAATGGTTGATTAGTTTTTCGAGAAAAAGAAATGAAAAATCAATGGCTCAAAAATTGGCTGCAGAAGTTCTTGCTGCTGCAAAAGAAGAAGGAGCTGCTGTAAAGAAAAGAGTTGATACGCATAAAATGGCTGAAGCCAATAAAGCATTTTCACACTTTAGATTTTAGTAAAAATGGCACAAAGAGATTTAAAATATACTCGAAATATTGGTATTGCAGCACATATTGATGCTGGTAAAACTACAACTACAGAACGTATACTTTATTATACTGGCGTTTCTCATAAAATTGGTGAAGTACATGATGGTGCAGCAACAATGGACTGGATGGAACAAGAGCAGGAAAGAGGTATTACCATTACATCTGCCGCAACTACTTGTACTTGGCAATTTCCAACTGAGAATGGTGAGCCAACAGCTGATGCTAAAGGATACCATTTCAATATAATTGATACTCCTGGTCACGTAGACTTTACGGTTGAAGTAAACCGTTCATTACGTGTTCTTGATGGGTTAGTATTTTTATTTAGTGCAGTTGATGGTGTTGAGCCACAATCTGAAACTAATTGGAGATTAGCTGACAATTATAAAGTTCCAAGAATTGGATTCGTGAATAAAATGGATCGTCAAGGATCTAACTTCCTTGCTGTATGCCAGCAAGTAAAAGATATGTTAGGTTCTAATGCTGTTCCTATCGTTCTTCCAATTGGAGAAGAAATAGATTTTAAAGGCGTTGTTGATTTAGTGAAGAACAGAGCCATTGTATGGCATGATGAAACACAAGGTGCAACCTTCGATGTAATTGAAATTCCTGAAGAATTAAAAGAAGAAGCACGTCAATATAGAGCGTTATTAATTGAAGAAGTGGCAGGATATGATGAAAATCTACTGGAGAAATTCATGGAAGATGAAGATTCAATTACTGAAGATGAAGTACATGCCGCATTAAGAGCTGCTGTTATGGATATGTCTATCATTCCGATGATTTGTGGTTCTGCTTTCAAAAATAAAGGTGTGCAGTTTTTATTAGATGGTGTTTGTAGATATTTACCTTCACCAGTTGATAAAGATGCAATTATCGGTATGAATCCAGATAATGATTCTGAGATTTCTCGTAAGCCAGATGTATCTGATCCGTTTTCAGCCTTAGCTTTTAAAATTGCAACTGATCCATTTGTAGGTCGATTAGCGTTTTTTAGAGCATATTCAGGTAGATTAAATGCTGGATCATATGTATTAAATAATAGATCAGGTAAAAAAGAACGTATTTCTAGAATTTATCAAATGCATTCTAATAAACAAAACGCTATCGATTTTATTGAGGCTGGAGATATTGGAGCTGCGGTTGGTTTTAAAGATATTAAAACAGGAGATACATTATCAGATGAGAAACATCCAATCGTTTTAGAATCTATGGATTTCCCTGACCCAGTAATTGGTATTGCGGTCGAGCCTAAAACGAAAGCAGATGTTGATAAATTAGGTATGTCATTAGCAAAATTGGCTGAAGAAGATCCAACATTTACTGTAAGAACTGATGAAGCATCAGCTCAAACAATTATATCTGGTATGGGTGAACTTCACCTTGACATTATTGTTGATCGTTTACGTCGCGAATTTAAAGTTGAAGTAAATCAAGGTCAACCACAAGTTGAGTATAAAGAAGCAATTACTAGAACTGCTGATCATAGAGAAGTTTATAAAAAACAATCTGGTGGTCGTGGTAAATTTGCAGATATCGTATTTACATTAGAACCAGCTGAAGAGGGTAAAACAGGCCTTGAATTTGTTTCGGCTATTAAAGGTGGAAATGTACCTAAAGAATTTGTTCCTTCTGTTGAAAAAGGATTTAAAATGGCAATGCAAAATGGACCACTAGCTGGTTATGAAGTGGATGCCATGAAAGTTACTTTAACGGATGGTTCTTATCATGATGTTGATTCAGATCAATTATCGTTTGAGTTGGCAGCAAAGATGGGCTTTAAAGCGGCGGCAAAAGCAGCAAAAGCTGTCATCATGGAGCCAATCATGAAATTGGAAGTGATAACTCCTGAAGAAAATATGGGAGATATAGTTGGAGATCTTAATCGTCGTAGAGGACAAGTAAGTGATATGGGAGATCGAGCAGGGTCAAAAACTGTGAAGGCTACTGTACCACTTTCAGAAATGTTTGGTTATGTAACTACATTAAGAACATTATCATCTGGTCGTGCTACATCAACAATGGAATTTTCACATTATGCTGAAACACCATCGAGCATCGCAGAAGAAGTAATAAAAGCAGCTAGAGGAGTTGAAGCTTAAATATTAGGAAAATGAGTCAAAAAATCAGAATAAAATTAAAATCATACGATCACAACTTAGTAGATAAGTCTGCTGAAAAGATTGTAAAGACAGTAAAGAGTACTGGTGCTGTTGTAACCGGACCAATTCCGTTACCAACACACAAGAAAATATTTACTGTATTACGTTCACCACACGTTAACAAGAAATCAAGAGAACAATTTCAATTGAGCTCTTATAAAAGATTGCTTGATATCTATAGTTCTTCTTCAAAAACCATTGATGCGTTAATGAAGTTAGAGCTACCAAGTGGAGTAGAAGTTGAGATTAAAGTGTAACAATATTTATAGAAGGTAAAACTTCTATGACATGTCCTTAACGATTGGTTAAGGAAAAACGGCAAAATACAATTCAAGGTTGAAATGTATTTTCAGCCTTGAATTTTTAATAATAAATAGTAATAATAAATAATTAAAATTATGTCTGGGTTAATAGGAAGAAAAATCGGAATGACCAGCATCTTTGACGAAAACGGAAAGAATATGCCGTGTACCGTTATTGAAGCAGGACCATGCGTTGTTACCCAAGTCAGAACCGAAGAAGTTGATGGTTATAAGGCCATTCAATTAGGTTTCGATGACAAGACAGAAAAAGGTGCTACTAAGGCCGAATCTGGTCATGCTAAAAAAGCTGGTACTTCTGTTAAGAAAAAAGTCGTTGAGTTTCAAGGTTTTGATGAGGAGTACAAATTAGGAGATAAAGTAACTGTAGAGCACTTTATAGAAGGTGAATTTGTTGATGTTGCCGGAACATCAAAAGGTAAAGGGTTTCAAGGTGTTGTAAAACGTCATGGCTTTGCTGGTGTAGGTCAAGCTACTCATGGGCAACACAATCGTTTAAGAGCGCCAGGATCTATTGGAGCTGCATCTTATCCTGCACGCGTATTTAAAGGAATGCGAATGGCAGGTAGAATGGGTGGTGAAACAGTTAAAGTTCAAAATTTAAGAGTTTTAAAAGTAGTTCCTGAAAAGAATTTACTTGTAGTTAAGGGAGCAATTCCTGGCCATAAAAACGCTTACGTAATTATTAGGAAATAATGAAGGTAGCAGTATTAGATATAAACGGAAAAGACACAGGTAGAAAGGTTGACCTTTCTAAAGATGTGTTCGCAATTGAACCTAATAACCACGCTGTATATCTTGATGTTAAGCAATACCTTGCTAATCAACGTCAAGGAACACATAAAGCAAAAGAGAGAGCAGATATTACTGGAAGTACACGTAAGATTAAAAAACAAAAAGGTACTGGTACAGCAAGAGCAGGTAGTATCAAATCTGGTGTTTTTAGAGGTGGTGGACGTATTTTCGGACCAAGACCAAGAAATTATGGCTTTAAATTAAATAAAAATGTAAAGCGTTTAGCACGTAAATCAGCATTGACAATTAAGGCAAATGAAAAGGCAATAACTGTCTTGGAAGACTTTAATTTTGATGCACCAAAAACCAAAAATTTTACGGCAGTTTTAAAAGCTTTAAATCTAGACAGCAAAAAGTCTTTGTTTGTATTGGGTGATTCAAATAATAATGTATATTTGTCGTCGCGCAATTTACAAGGTTCTGAAGTTGTAACAAACTCAGAATTAAGTACTTACAAAATTTTAAATGCAAATCAAATTGTGCTTTTAGAAAGTGCAATTGAAGGAATAGAATCGAATTTAGGAAAATAGAAAAATCATGAGTGTCTTAATTAAACCAATTATCACAGAAAAAGCAACTAACGATAGTGAGTTAAACAATCGTTACAGCTTCTTTGTTGATACCAAGGCGAACAAGATAGAAATTAAAGCAGCTGTTGAAGCTACTTATGGTGTTTCTGTTGAAAAAGTTCGTACGATAAATGTCCGTCCAGACAGAAGAACCCGTCACACAAGAACGGGAGTTCAAAATGGTAAAACAAATGCCACTAAAAAGGCAATTGTACAACTGGCGGAAGGTGAGTCGATTGATATATATGCTAACATGTAATTAAAAACGAATGTCAGTTAGAAAATTAAAACCAATCACACCAGGACAGCGATTTAGAGTAGTAAATGGGTATGACGCCATTACTACTGATAAGCCGGAGAAAAGTTTATTATCTCCGAAAAAACGTACTGGTGGTAGAAACAGTCAAGGAAAAATGACCATGCGCTATAAAGGTGGAGGTCATAAAAAAAGGTATCGTACCATTGATTTTAAACGTAATAAAACTGGAATTCCAGCTGAAGTTAAATCAATAGAATACGATCCAAACAGAACAGCGTTCATCGCATTGTTAAACTATCAAGATGGTGAAAAAAGATACATCATTGCGCCTAACGGATTAAAAGTTGGACAAAATGTTGTTTCTGGAACTGAAAAAATTGCGCCAGAAATTGGAAATGCAATGCCATTGAGTCAAATTCCATTGGGAACCATTATCTCATGTATCGAGTTACATCCAGGTCAAGGTGCTGTTATGGCACGTAGTGCTGGTGCATTCGCACAATTAATGGCTAGAGATGGGAAATTTGCTACCGTTAAATTACCTTCTGGTGAAACTCGATTGATCTTAGCTAATTGTTTAGCAATGATCGGTGTTGTTTCAAATTCAGATCATCAATTGCTGGTATCTGGTAAAGCAGGTAGAAGTAGATGGTTAGGACGTCGTCCAAGAACAAGACCAGTTGTAATGAATCCAGTTGATCATCCAATGGGTGGTGGTGAAGGAAAATCATCAGGTGGACATCCTCGTTCAAGAAATGGAATTCCTGCTAAAGGATTTAGAACTCGTTCAAAATCTAAAGCAAGTAATAAATATATTGTTGAACGTAGAAAGAAATAAGAAAACATGGCAAGATCATTAAAAAAAGGACCTTACGTTCATTATAAATTAGAAAAGAAAGTAGCTGCAAATGTTGATTCTAACAAAAAAACAGTTATCAAAACTTGGTCTAGAGCAAGTATGATAACTCCAGATTTTGTAGGTCAAACAATTGCTGTTCATAACGGCAGACAATTTGTACCAGTTTATATTACTGAGAACATGGTAGGTCATAAACTAGGTGAATTTTCACCAACTAGATCTTTTAGAGGTCATGCTGGTGCTAAAAACAAAGGAAAAAAGTAGAACGCTATGGGAAGTCGTAAAAAACAAATGGCAGATGCTATTAAAGAAGGCAAAAAGCAAATTGCTTTTGCAAAGCTAAATAACTGTCCTACATCACCTCGAAAAATGCGTTTAGTAGCTGACCTTGTAAGAGGAGAGAAAGTTGATAAAGCATTGAACATTTTAAAATTCAGTCAAAAAGAGGCATCTAATCGGTTAGAAAAACTATTGCTTTCAGCAATTGCTAACTGGCAAGCAAAAAATGAAGATGCTGATATTGAAGAAGCTGAGTTGTTTGTTAAAGAGATTAGAGTTGATAGCGGATCTATGTTAAAAAGATTGCGTCCAGCTCCTCAAGGTCGAGCACATCGAATTAGAAAAAGATCCAATCACGTCACATTAGTGCTTGGAGCTAACAATAACACACAAAGCAATTAATAAATGGGACAAAAAACTAATCCAATAGGAAATCGTTTAGGAATTATCAGAGGATGGGAATCTAACTGGTATGGAGGAAATGATTATGGTGATAAACTTGCTGAAGATGATAAAATCAGAAAGTATTTATTTGCTCGTTTGTCAAAAGCCAGTGTGTCTAGAGTAATTATTGAGAGAACACTTAAACTTGTAACCGTTACTATCACAACTGCTCGTCCTGGTATTATTATTGGGAAAGGTGGTCAAGAGGTAGACAAGTTAAAAGAGGAGCTTAAAAAGATTACTGGTAAAGAAGTTCAATTAAATATCTTCGAAATTAAGCGTCCAGAATTGGATGCCTATTTAGTAGCGTCAAGTGTTGCACGTCAAATAGAAAATCGTATTTCTTACAAACGTGCTATTAAAATGGCAATTGCTGCTTCAATGCGTATGAACGCTGAAGGTATTAAAATTCAAATTAGTGGTCGTTTAAATGGTGCTGAAATGGCACGTAATGAACACTATAAGGATGGAAGAATTCCTTTATCAACATTTAGAGCCGACATAGATTATGCTTTAGTTGAAGCACATACTACTTATGGAAGATTAGGTATAAAAGTGTGGATTATGAAAGGTGAAGTCTACGGAAAAAGAGAACTTTCTCCGCTTGTTGGATTATCTAAAAAGCAAGGAAAAGGTGGACGTGGCGCTGGTGGAAATAAGAATCAAGCACGTCGAAGAAAGTAATTTTTTAAATTAAAGAAAAATGTTACAACCTAAAAGAACTAAGTTTCGTAAGCAACAAAAAGGCCGCATGAAAGGGAATGCTGGAAGAGGTCATAGACTTGCTAAAGGAATGTTTGGAATAAAGTCATTGGACTCTAATTTTCTCACATCACGTCAAATTGAAGCAGCTCGTATTGCTGCAACACGTTATATGAAAAGAGAAGGCCAATTATGGATTATGATTTTTCCTGATAAACCAATTACCAAAAAACCATTAGAAGTACGTATGGGTAAAGGTAAAGGTAACGTGGAATATTGGGCAGCTGTAGTAAAACCAGGTAGAATGCTATTTGAAGTTGGAGGAGTGTCTGTAGAAATAGCAAAAGAGGCATTGCGTTTAGCAGCTCAAAAGCTTCCGGTAAAAACAAAATTTGTAATTGCCAGAGATTACGAGGCTTAATAAAATTTTATTATGAAACAATCAGAAATAAAAGGACTATCAGTTGCTGAATTACAAGAAAAGCTTGGTGAAACAAAGAAGAGTTTTGTAGACCTTAAAATGGCACATTCAATCTCTCCTTTAGAGAATCCAATTCAGCTTCGTGCAATCAGAAAAACGATTGCTAGAATTGCAACAGAGTTAACAAATAGAGAAGTACAATAATTGTATTCTGCCGAAAGATGGAAAAAAGAAATTTAAGAAAAGAACGTATAGGAGTAGTTACTAGTAACAAAATGCAAAAATCAATTGTAGTTGCTGAAGTAAAAAAAGTTAAGCATCCTATGTATGGAAAATTCGTGTTAAAAACTAAAAAATATGTTGCGCACGATGAACAAAACGACTGTAACGAAGGAGATACTGTAAAGATCATGGAAACTAGACCTTTAAGTAAATCTAAGTGCTGGAGATTAGTAGAAATCCTAGAAAGAGCTAAGTAATTATGGTACAACAAGAATCAAGACTTAAAGTAGCTGATAACACTGGAGCAAAAGAAGTGTTAACCATTCGCGTATTAGGTGGAACCAAAAGAAGATATGCTTCTGTTGGTGACAAAATTGTTGTAACTGTAAAAGATGCAACGCCTAATGGTCAAATTAAAAAAGGAGCGGTATCTACAGCGGTGGTTGTAAGAACTGTAAAAGAAGTAAGACGTCCAGATGGCTCTTACATCCGATTTGATGATAACGCCTGCGTATTATTAGATCCAACAGGAGAAATGAGAGGAACTCGTGTTTTCGGACCTGTTGCAAGAGAACTTCGTGACAAACAGTTCATGAAAATAGTATCATTAGCACCTGAGGTGCTTTAATGTAAAGACAAAATGAAAAAGCTTAAAATAAAATCAGGAGATACTGTAAAAGTTATTGCAGGCGACAATAGAGGCGCTGAAGGTAAAGTACTTGTGGTATTTAAAGATAAAAATAAAGCCATAGTAGAGGGTGTGAATATTATTAAAAAACATAATAAACCAAGCGCACAAAGTCCTCAAGGTGGTATTACAGAAAAAGAAGCACCAATTCACATTTCTAACTTATCGTTGATGACTTCAGATGGAGAAACAACACGTGTAGGTTTTAGAATGGATGGTGATAACAAAGTAAGATTTTCAAAAAAATCTAACGACGTAATTTAGAAGTTATGAGTTATATTCCAAGATTAAAACAAGAATATAGAGAGAGAATTACTTCTGCTCTTAAAGAAGAATTCGGATATAAAAATATCATGCAGGTTCCTAAACTTGAAAAAATTGTTATTTCAAGAGGAGTAGGCGATGCTGTTGCAGATAAAAAACTAGTAGATCATGCTGTTGATGAAATGACAAAGATTACTGGACAAAAAGCAATTGTAACAATTTCTAAAAAAGATGTTGCCTCTTTTAAACTTCGTAAGGGAATGCCAATTGGTGCAAAAGTTACTCTACGTGGTGAAAGAATGTATGAGTTTTTAGATAGATTGGTGACAACAGCTTTACCAAGAGTAAGAGATTTTGGCGGAATTAGAGCCACAGGATTTGATGGTAGAGGAAATTATAATCTGGGAATAACTGAACAGATTATTTTTCATGAAATCAATATTGATAAAGTCAATAAGATTAATGGTATGGATGTGACATTTGTAACATCAGCAAATACTGATAAAGAAGCAAAATCATTATTAACTGAACTAGGATTACCTTTTAAAAGAAATTAAGTATGGCTAAAGAATCAATGAAAGCTCGTGAGGTAAAAAGAGCTAAAACGGTTGCTAAATATGCTGCTAAACGAAAAGCTTTAAAAGAAGCTGGAGATTATGAAGCATTGCAAAAGTTACCTAAGAATGCTTCCCCTGTTCGTATGCACAATAGATGCAAACTAACTGGAAGACCTAAAGGGTATATGCGTCAATTCGGAATTTCTCGTGTCACGTTTCGTGAAATGGCAAATCAAGGTTTGATCCCAGGAGTTAAAAAAGCAAGTTGGTAAAATTATAAATTGATTTCAGGTTCGATAATAATCGAAAACCGTTATCGCAAATTAATAAATATGTATTCAGATCCAGTAGCGGATTATTTAACAAGAATTAGAAATGCAATGAGTGCTGGCCACAGAGTGGTTGAGATTCCTGCTTCTAATTTGAAGAAAGAAATTACTAAAATATTATTCGATCAAGGATATATTTTAAGTTACAAGTTTGATGATTCATCAGTACAAGGCACTATTAAAATAGCTTTGAAATACACTAAGGACACTAAAGAACCTGTCATTAAAAAGATACAGAGAATTAGTACACCAGGTTTACGAAAGTATGTTAGCTCGAAAGAGTATCCTCGTATTCTAAATGGTCTTGGTATTGCCATAGTTTCAACATCACATGGTGTTATGACAGGCAAACAAGCTCGTAAAGAAAATGTAGGTGGTGAAGTTTTATGCTACGTATACTAATTTTTAAAGGCGAAGAATTATGTCAAGAATAGGAAATAATCCAATAGCAATTCCAGAAGGAGTTACAGTTGAAGTTAAAGATAACGTAGTTACAGTTAAAGGAAAATTAGGAGAACTAACTCAAAATTTTGATGCTGTAAATATAAAAGTAGAAGATGGCAATATAATAGTAACACGTTCATCTGATACGAAAGAACAAAAAGCAAAACATGGCTTGTACAGATCACTTATGCACAATATGGTAGCAGGTGTTTCTGATGGTTGGTCTAAAGAACTAGAATTAGTTGGTGTTGGTTATAGAGCAAGCAACCAAGGACAGAAATTAGATTTGGCCTTAGGGTTTTCACACAATATAGTTTTGAATATTGCTCCAGAAGTAAAAGTAGAAACCATATCTGAAAAAGGTAAAAATCCAATTGTAAAATTAACATCACATGACAAGCAATTAGTTGGTCAAGTGGCAGCTAAAATTCGTTCATTCCGTAAACCAGAACCTTACAAAGGTAAAGGCGTAAGGTTTGTTGGTGAACAAATTAGAAGAAAAGCAGGTAAATCAGCTTAATAATTGAAGTTATGGCATTAACAAAAACAGAAAGAAGAAAGCGTATTAAAAACAGAATTAGAAAGATAGTTTCTGGAACAGAAGCTAGACCTAGATTGGCTGTTTTTAGAAGTAATAAAGAAATTTACGCTCAAATTGTTGACGATGTTTCAGGAAAAACCCTGAGTGCAGCGTCTTCTAGAGATAAAGATATAAATGCTAAAGGCACAAAAACAGAAGTTGCTGCCTTAGTGGGTAAATCATTGGCTGAAAAAGCGCTGAAAGCTGGTATAGAAACTATTTCTTTTGATAGAGGTGGCTATTTGTATCATGGACGTGTTAAATCTTTAGCCGAAGGAGCAAGAGAAGCAGGACTAAAATTCTAAAAAAATTATGTATCAAAAATATAAAAGTGCAGAACTAGTAAAACCAAGCGGATTAGAGCTTAAAGATCGATTGGTTGGTGTACAAAGAGTTACCAAAGTAACAAAAGGTGGTCGTGCATTTGGATTCTCAGCAATTGTTGTTGTTGGTGATGAAAATGGGGTTGTAGGTCATGGCTTAGGAAAGTCTAAAGACGTTGCAAGTGCTATTGCCAAGGCAGTTGAAGATGCTAAGAAAAACTTAGTGCGTATACCTTTAGTTAAAAGTACATTACCACATGAACAAAAAGGGAAGTTTGGTGGTGCTAGAGTAAAAATTATACCTGCGGCTCCTGGTACAGGAGTTATTGCTGGTGGTGCTGTGAGAACAGTTTTAGAAGCAGTAGGAGTACATGATGTATTATCAAAATCTCAAGGGTCTTCTAATCCACATAACGTAGTTAAAGCAACTTTTGATGCTTTATTACAATTACGCGATGCTAAGAAAATATCTCAAGAAAGAGGTATTTCATTAGAAAAAGTATTTAACGGATAATTTAAGATACCATGGCAAAGATTAAGGTTACAAAACGAAAAAGTGCGATCAAAAGAACTCTAAGACAAAAAAGAACATTAGAAGCTTTAGGTTTAAAACGAATTGGTCAAACAGTAGAACATGATGCCACACCAAATATTTTGGGAATGGTACATAAAGTAAAACATTTAGTTTCTGTAGAAGAAGCTTAAAAAAATACTGAAATGGATTTAAGTAATTTAAAACCTGCTGAAGGTTCAGTTAGAAACAACAGCAAACGAATTGGTAGAGGTCAAGGATCTGGAAAAGGTGGAACTTCTACTAGAGGACATAAAGGTGCAAAATCAAGATCTGGTTATTCTAGAAAAATTGGTTTTGAAGGCGGTCAGATGCCATTACAACGACGTGTTCCTAAGTTCGGATTTACAAATGTTAACCGTAAAGAGTATCAAGGTGTAAACTTAGATACATTGCAACAATTGGTTGATGATAAAAAAGTTAAAACTACTGTTGGTTTTGATCAAATGGTTGAACTGCGTTTAGCTAGAAAAAATGAAATGGTGAAGATTTTAGGACGAGGAGAATTAAAATCAAAATTAAAAGTTTCTGCACACAAGTTTACAGCATCAGCGAAAGCTGCTATTGAAGCTGCTGGTGGAGAAGCAATAACACTATAAGACCCAAATAATAAAGGATGAAAATTTTTGACACTTTAAATAATGTATGGAAAATCACTGAACTAAAAGATAGAATCATTCTTACTTTAGGAATGCTTTTAGTTTATCGTTTTGGTGCTCAAGTAGTACTTCCTGGGATTGATGCTAGTAAATTAGGAGGATTGGCTGCAAGTACTGACGAAGGATTATTAGGTTTATTGAATGCATTTACTGGAGGCGCTTTTGCTAATGCCTCTGTATTTGCACTTGGTATTATGCCGTACATTTCAGCTTCTATTGTTGTACAATTAATGGGAATTGCAATTCCGTACTTACAAAAGCTACAAAAGGAAGGTGCTAGTGGTCAAAAGAAAATTACTCAAATTACACGTTGGTTAACAATTGCCATTTGTTTGGTACAATCACCAGCTTATTTAACAAGTCTACCTTCATTAGGGATTCCTCAAGAAGCATTTCTTCTTGGTCAAGGTGGTTTGTTCTATTTTTCATCAATCATCATACTTGTAACTGGATGTATTTTTGCAATGTGGCTCGGTGAAAAAATTACAGATAAAGGAATTGGCAATGGTATATCATTATTAATTATGGTGGGTATTATTGCAACCTTACCTCAATCTTTTGTTCAAGAATATGTGTCAAGGGTAACAGAATCAAATGGTGGATTAATAATGATTTTAATTGAACTGGTTATTTGGTTCATAATCATTTTGGCTTGTGTGATGCTCGTAATGGCTGTTCGAAAAATTGCAGTTCAATACGCTAGAAGAACTGCTTCCGGTGGCTATGAAAAAAATGTGTTTGGTTCAAGGCAATACATTCCATTAAAACTTAATGCCTCTGGTGTAATGCCAATAATCTTTGCTCAGGCTATCATGTTTGTGCCTAGTTTAATTGGTGGTACTAATATGCTTAAGGATACTGGAGTAGGTCAATGGTTACAAACACAATTTTCGGATATTTTCGGATTTACATATAACCTTGTATTTGCCTTATTGATAATAGTGTTTACCTATTTCTATACAGCAATTACGGTCCCTACTAATAAGATTGCAGATGATTTAAAACGAAGTGGAGGATTTATTCCGGGCATTCGTCCTGGTTCTGAAACTTCTGAATATTTAGATAAGATCATGTCACAGATAACATTACCAGGATCTATTTTCTTGGCCTTGATAGCTGTATTTCCTGCATTCATTGTTAAATTAATGAATGTTCAATCAGGATGGGCGATCTTTTTCGGAGGAACATCACTATTAATTATGGTTGGTGTTGCAATTGATACAATGCAACAAATAAATTCATACTTGCTTAATAAGCATTATGATGGATTAATGAAAAGTGGTAAAAATAGAAAAGCAATAGTATAATAATATGGCAAAGCAACCAGCAATAGAACAAGATGGAACTATTATAGAAGCATTATCAAATGCTATGTTCCGTGTAGAGCTTGAAAATGGACACATCGTAACAGCTCATATTTCTGGAAAAATGCGTATGCATTATATTAAATTATTGCCAGGAGATAAAGTAAAATTAGAAATGAGTCCTTATGATTTATCTAAGGCTCGTATAACTTATAGATACTAATTATAGTATTAAATAATAGAAACTGATGAAAGTAAGAGCATCCATAAAAAAGAGAAGCGCCGAGTGTAAAATTGTGCGCCGAAAAGGAAGACTTTACGTAATTAACAAAAAGAATCCTAGATTCAAACAAAGACAAGGATAATTATGGCAAGAATTGCAGGTGTAGACATACCAAAACAGAAAAGAGGCGTTATTGCTTTAACTTACATATACGGAGTTGGTAAGAGCAGAGCAAAATCAATTTTAGCTGAAGCCAAAATTGACGAAAGTAAAACAGTTGAAAACTGGAGTGACGACGATATTAGTAATGTTCGTGCTGCTGTAGGTAACTTTACTATTGAAGGTGAATTGCGTTCTGAAACTCAATTAAACATTAAGCGATTAATGGACATTGGTTGTTACAGAGGTATCCGTCATAGAGCAGGTTTACCACTAAGAGGTCAACGAACAAAAAACAACTCAAGAACCAGAAAAGGAAAGAGAAAAACAGTTGCTAACAAAAAGAAAGTAACTAAATAATATTTAGAATATTATGGCAAAGACGAGTTCTAAAAAACGTAAAGTAATAGTAGATTCATTAGGTGAAGCTCATATAACGGCTTCATTTAATAATATCATTATCTCATTAACCAACAAAAAAGGAGACGTTATTTCATGGTCTTCAGCTGGTAAAATGGGTTTTAGAGGATCTAAAAAAAATACACCTTATGCTGCACAATTGGCTGCTGAAGATGCTGTAAATGTGGCAAAAGAAGCAGGATTAAAGAAAGTTAAGGTATTTGTAAAAGGTCCTGGTAACGGAAGAGAATCTGCTATCAGATCAATTCATAATGGAGGTATAGAAGTAACAGAAATTGTAGATGTTACACCATTACCACACAATGGTTGTAGACCTCCAAAACGTAGAAGAGTTTAATTAATAATAAGTATAACGAGAGACCACTGATTACGAAGGATTAACTTAAGACCTTAATTCATGATCACTCTCAAAACAATTTAAAAATGGCAAGATATACTGGTCCTAAAACAAAAATCGCACGTAAGTTTGGTGAAGCAATTTTTGGAGAAGATAAATCTTTTGATAAAAGAAATTATCCTCCAGGGCAACACGGAAACAATAGAAGACGTGGTAAAAAATCTGAGTACGCTATCCAATTAATGGAAAAGCAAAAAGCTAAATATACCTATGGTGTATTAGAAAAACAATTCAGAAACATGTTTAAAAAAGCAACAGCTGCACAAGGTATTACCGGTGAAGTATTGTTGCAGTTATGTGAATCAAGATTAGATAATGTTGTGTTTAGAATGGGATTAGCACGCTCACGTAGAGGTGCTAGACAATTAGTTTCACACAGACATATTACAGTAAATGGAGAATTAGTAAATATTCCATCTTATCAGTTAAGAGCTGGTGATGTAGTGGCTGTTAGAGAAAAATCTAAATCGCTTCAAGCTATTGAAGACGCAATGTCGGTTTCATCACATATTTATGAGTGGATTACTTGGAATAATGAAACGCTAGAAGGAACTTATGTTTCTGTTCCAGCGAGAATTCAAATTCCAGAAAACATTAATGAACAATTTATCGTCGAATTATATTCTAAATAATAACTGATACAACAAGCAATATGGCAATTTTAAATTTTCAGAAGCCCGACAAAGTCATCATGATCGATTCAACCGATTTTGAAGGTAAATTTGAATTCAGACCTTTAGAACCAGGTTACGGTTTAACAGTAGGAAATGCTTTAAGGAGAGTACTTTTATCTTCTCTTGAAGGATTCGCTATTACATCAGTTAGAATTGAAGGCGTTGAGCATGAGTTCTCTACAATTGCAGGTGTAGTTGAAGATGTAACAGAACTTATTCTTAACCTTAAACAAATACGTTTTAAACGTCAAATTGATGAAATTGATAACGAATCTGTTTCAATTTCTATCTCTGGACAAGAACAAATAACTGCTGCTGATTTTCAAAAATTTATTTCAGGTTTTCAAGTATTGAATTCTGACTTAGTGATCTGTAACTTAGATCCTAAAGTGAGTATCAATATGGAAATCACAATTGAAAAAGGAAGAGGTTATGTTCCAGCTGAGGAAAACAAAAAATCATCTGGTCCAATAGGAACAATTTTTACTGATTCTGTTTACACACCAATCAAAAATGTTAAATATAGCGTTGAAAATTTTCGTGTGGAACAAAAGACAGATTATGAAAAATTAGTTTTTGAAATCATAACTGATGGTTCTATCAATCCTCAGGATGCTTTAACAGAAGCCGCTAAAATATTAATTCATCATTTCATGTTATTCTCAGATGAGCGTATAACATTGGAAGCAGATGAGATAGCACAGACTGAAACTTATGATGAAGAATCACTTCACATGAGACAGTTACTAAAAACAAAATTAATTGATATGGATCTTTCTGTGCGTGCACTAAACTGTCTTAAGGCAGCAGAAGTTGACACTTTAGGAGATTTGGTATCATTTAATAAAAATGATTTAATGAAATTTAGAAATTTTGGTAAAAAATCATTGACTGAGCTTGAAGAGCTAGTGAATGTTAAAGGCTTGAACTTCGGAATGGATTTAGCAAAATACAAATTAGATAAAGACTAACACATCATAGTTTGCTCCTCTAACTTGAGTTGAAGCAAGATGATGGTTAAAAAAAAATGTCATGAGACACGGAAAAAAAGGGAATCACTTAGGTAGAAAAACAGCACATAGAAAATCGATGTTGGCTAATATGGCTTGTTCATTAATTGAACACAAGCGAATTAATACAACATTGGCTAAAGCCAAAGCGCTTAAACAATTTGTTGAACCTATGATTACAAAATCTAAAGAAGACACTACGCATAATAGACGTATTGTTTTTAGTAGATTACGTCAAAAAGAAGCTGTTACTGAATTATTTAGAGACGTAGCTCCTAAAATTGGCGATCGCCCTGGAGGTTATACAAGAATCATCAGATTAGGAAACAGACTTGGTGATAATGCAGAAATGGTATTGATTGAATTAGTTGACTACAATGAAGTTTATAACGCTGGTAAGAAGGCTAAGAAATCAACAAGAAGAAGTAGAAGAGGTGGTAAGACTGCTCCAGTTGCTCAAACTCAAGCTTCTAACGAAGAAGAATAGAAATTAAGAATATTTTAACAATATAAAAAGGTAAACTCTGACAGGAATTTACCTTTTTTTATACGAAATCATTAATTTTGAAAACTAATAAAAAATAAAATTCAAAAAAAATATATTATGAAAAGTTTAGTTGTAATATTAATTGCATTTACTATTGGCAACATTAATGCCCAAACTACTGCTGGAGGAGGTGATCTAACTGCCTCAGGAGTAGCTGGATCTATAATTGGAAACGCAAATCCAAGTAACGGTTTTATTATAATAAACCCTGCAAAAAGACGTGTGGATGGATCTAATTATTTATTTGATTCTTGGGATAATTTTTGTGAAATAGTTACTGTAGAAAACGAACGATTTGGTGTAAGAAATGTTAACCTCAATATAAAAAGAAATACAGTTGAAGCTAAGTATGCTGGCGACTCGATATTTGTGTTTAACTTTAATAATATAAAGAAGTTTATTATTAATGGTGAAACTTTTAAAAATTATTATTGGGACGATGATAATAGACTATATAATGTGATTCATGAATCTGAAGATTTTGCGTTAATAAAGGGTTATAAAATTACAGAAGTTGAGGCCTCGGCAAATCCTATGCTTAATAGGTCTTTTGATAGATTAATTAAAAAGACTTTTTATTATTTAAAAACTAAAGAAGGAATAAAGCCCATTGTTCTTAATAAAAGGAAAGTTTTAAATTTCATTAGTGAAGATGAAGATATAAAAAACAATGTAGAGGAATACGCAAGGCATAATAGACTCTCATATAAGAACGAAGAAGATCTCAAGAAAATATTGGATTATTCAGCGAAAAATTAGATTGTTTAACCTCTGATGTAGGAAATCTCTATTTCAGTTAAATAAAATATCGTTATGAAAAAAGTACTATTTATTTTGGCCGTTTTGAGTATTACCCTAGTGCAATCTCAAACAAACAGAACAGATGGAAATGGATCTAATATTTCAAATAATTTGGTTGTAGCTGCAAACAGCAATCCTAGTTTCGGGTCTGCAACCGTTTTTTTTAATCCTAATAAAAAGGCGGATGGGTCTGTTCATTTGTTTAAAGAATGGAATAATAACGCCGTCATTCATTCAAGTGATGGTCAACGCTTTTCATTAAAAAATATCAACTTAAACCTAGAGCGAAATACTTTTGAATCAAAAATTGGAATGGATTCATTATTTACATTCAACACTAATAATATCAAGAAAGTTATTATTAATAGTAAAGTGTTTAAGAACTACTTTAAAGATGGTGAGAATAGAGTTTTTCAGGAAGTTTATTCAAGCCCAGAGTTTGATATTTTAAGAAGTTATAAAGTGACTTTAGTAAAAGGGTCTGCAAATCCAATGCTAAATAGATCGACGGATAAATACGTACAAAAAGAATTTTATTACATCAGACAGAACGATGCAATAAATCCATTTAAATTGAAAAAGAAAAATGTGACTAAACTTGTTGGTGATGAAGAAACTGCAAAAAACATCATTGAGAGGGTCAAAAGACAATAGTCATGCAAAATTGTTCAAAAGGAGTTAATTAATTAACTCCTTTTTTTATGCATAATTGCCAAGTAAAAATTATTTTTGCAAAACCTTTAACAACTTCATGAAATATCAAGTATTAAAAAAAGCCATTATATTATTAGCAGATGGCACCATTTTTTATGGAAAAGCAGTTAGTGATCATGGTACTGCATTTGGAGAAATCTGTTTTAACACTGGAATGACAGGGTATCAAGAAATTTTTACAGACCCTTCTTACTTTGGTCAACTCATGATTACAACAAATGCGCATATTGGTAATTATGGTGTTAATGATGAAGAAGTAGAATCCAATTCAATCAAAATATCTGGTCTCATTTGCAGAAATTTTAGTTACAATTTTTCACGCGTAGCTGCAGACACATCACTTGAAGATTTTTTAAAAACAAATAATCTTTTCGCAATATCAGATGTTGACACTAGAGCATTAGTTGCCTATATTAGGGATCATGGTGCTATGAATGCGGTAATATCAACTGATGTAGAAAATATTGAAGAATTAAAGCAGCAATTGAAAGATTTACCAAAAATGGAAGGGCTAGAATTAGCTTCAAAAGTATCTACTAAAGAACCGTATTTTTTTGGAGATGAAAATTCAACCTATAAAATTGCCGCTCTCGATCTTGGAATTAAAAAGAACATACTCCGAAATTTAGCTAAAAGAGATGCCTATATTAAAGTATTTCCATATAACGCTACCTTCGAGGAGATGAATAAATTTAATCCAGATGGTTATTTCTTATCTAATGGACCCGGTGATCCCGAACCATTAATCGAAGCACAAATTTTAGCAAAAGAAATTCTTAGTAGAGATTTACCAATGTTTGGTATTTGTTTGGGTCATCAAGTGATTGCCTTGGCTAATGGAATTTCGACCTATAAAATGCATAATGGACATAGAGGGATTAATCATCCAGTTAAAAATTTAGTAACTGGGAAAGGTGAAATTACTTCTCAGAATCACGGTTTCGCAATTAATCGTGAGGAAACTGAAGCGAACGACAATATAGAAATTACTCATGTTCATCTAAACGATCATACCGTTGCTGGAATCACCGTAAAAGACAAAAATTGTTTCTCAGTGCAATACCATCCTGAAGCAAGTCCTGGACCTCATGATTCATCTTATTTATTTGATCAATTTATAAACAATATTAAAAATCACAAGACAGTTTCATATGAGCATCATAGTTGATATTCACGCAAGACAAATTTTTGATTCAAGAGGTAATCCAACTGTTGAAGTTGATGTTATTACCGAAAACGGAATGTTAGGTCGAGCTGCAGTACCTTCTGGGGCATCTACAGGTGAGCATGAAGCCGTAGAGCTTCGTGATGGTGGTGACGCTTACCAAGGCAAAGGGGTGTCTAAGGCAGTTGAAAATGTAAATTCAATCTTGACAAGAGAACTATTAGGCGCTTCTGTTTTTGAACAAAATTTGATCGATCAAACTATGATCGATTTAGATGGTACTTCAAACAAATCCGTTTTAGGAGCAAATGCGATTTTAGGCGTTTCCTTAGCGGTTGCCAAAGCAGCAGCAAATGAATTAGGAATGCCCTTGTATCGTTATATTGGTGGAGTGTCTGCGAATACGTTACCTGTGCCAATGATCAATATCATTAATGGAGGCTCACACAGTGATGCGCCAATTGCCTTTCAAGAGTTTATGATTATGCCAGTGAAAGCAGACAATTTTACACAAGCTATTCAAATGGGCAGCGAGATATTTCACAGTCTCAAAAAAGTTTTACACGATAGAGGCTTAAGCACTGCTGTCGGTGACGAAGGGGGTTTTGCTCCAACATTATCAGGGACAGAAGACGCACTTGATACCATAAAGAGTGCTGTTGAAAAAGCTGGTTACAAATATGGTGACGATGTAATGATTGCCTTAGATTGTGCCTCAGCTGAATTTTATAAAAATGGTAATTACGATTACTCCATTTTTGAAGGCAATAAAGGAGTGACGAGAACAAGTAAGGAACAAGCAGATTATCTAGCAGAATTATGCCAGAGTTATCCAATCATTTCTATTGAAGATGGTATGGATGAAAACGATTGGGATGGCTGGAAGTATTTAACTGAAAAAGTTGGCGATAAAGTACAATTAGTAGGAGACGATCTCTTTGTAACAAATGTAGAAAGATTAGAAAAAGGAATAAAAAATAACATCGCAAATTCCATTTTAATTAAAGTCAATCAAATAGGTACTTTAACTGAAACAATTGCAGCAGTAAATATGGCTCATAATGCAGGTTATACTAGTGTGATGTCTCATAGATCTGGTGAAACAGAAGACAATACAATCGCTGATTTAGCGGTTGCGCTCAATACGGGGCAAATTAAAACTGGGTCTACTTCAAGAAGTGATAGAATGGCAAAATATAATCAGTTATTACGGATTGAAGAAGAATTAGGTCATCTAGCAAAATTTCCAGGTGAATCCGCTTTCAAGGTAAAATAAAAATGTATTTCAACATATTATAAAAATGCTTCTCTAAATGAAGCATTTTTTTTGGATTCTATAGAAACTTCTATTTTGAGTTTTAAGCAAAATCACACATTATTTTGTACCTTAGCAATCCGCAAAAATTTATTAAAAAAGCAGTATAAATATGTCAGATAAAGCGATTCTTGAAATAAATGGAGAACGTCACGAGTTTCCTTTTGTAAAAGGAACAGAGAATGAAATTGGAATAGTTATCAAAGATCTTAGGGCAATTACTAATGGTGTAGTTACCCTTGATCCAGGTTATAAAAATACTGGAGCTTGTCAAAGTGCAATTACATTTTTAAATGGTGAAAAAGGGATTCTAAGATATCGTGGTTATTCGATTGAAGATCTTGCAGAAAAAGCAGATTTCCTTGAAGTGGCATATTCGTTAATATTTGGTGAATTGCCAAATGAAGAGGAACTGTCTAAATTTCATTCAGACATAAAGGCACAATCTATTGTAGATGATGACGTCAAGAAAATTCTCGACGCCTTTCCAAAATCTGCACATCCAATGGGTGTTTTGTCTTCATTGACTAGTGCGCTAACGGCCTTTAATCCAACTTCAGTCGATGTGTCTTCAGAAGAAGCAATGTATAATGCTATTTGTAGAATATTAGGTAAATTTCCTGTCTTGGTGGCTTGGACTATGCGTAAAAAACAAGGACTACCATTAAATTATGGAGATAACAAACTTGGTTATGTTGAAAACATCTTAAAAATGATGTTTGAGCAACCAAATGAAGAATATGTTTTAAATCCAATTGTGGTTGAAGCTTTAGATAAACTACTTATTTTACATGCAGATCACGAACAAAATTGTTCAACTTCAACAGTTAGAATTGTTGGTTCCTCCCACGCTGGATTATTTGCATCGATTTCATCTGGTATTTCAGCACTTTGGGGTCCACTTCATGGTGGTGCAAATCAAGCTGTTTTAGAAATGTTAGAAGGGATAAAGGAAGATGATGGTGATACCAAAAAGTATATGTCTAAGGCTAAAGACAAAAATGATCCATTTAGATTAATGGGGTTTGGTCATAGAGTTTATAAAAACTTTGACCCTAGAGCACGAATTATAAAAAAATCTGCGGATGAAGTTTTAGGAGACCTTGGTGTTGAAGATCCAATTCTTGAGATTGCAAAAGGACTTGAAAAGGAAGCGCTTCAGGATGAGTACTTTGTAAAAAGAAAATTGTACCCAAATGTTGATTTTTATTCAGGAATAATTTATCGCGCTATGGGCATACCAACAGATATGTTTACGGTTATGTTCGCTTTAGGACGATTACCTGGTTGGATAGCACAGTGGAAAGAAATGAGATTGCGAAAAGAACCTATCGGTAGACCTAGACAAATTTATATAGGTGAAAATCAAAGAGATTTTTTAGATATCAAAAAAAGATAATTGGTAATTAAATTAACAAATGTCATTCAAGTTGTGAAGATTATATTTTAACCATCATTTCTTCATAATTTCTAGAATGACATTTTTTTTATATGTTAAAACTCAATATTACAAATGAAACTAGTAGACTGCGTTCAGTCATATTAGGTATAGCAAATAACAACGGCCCAATACCCAAAGTTGAAGATTGTTATGATCCCAAAAGCAGACAGCATGTTTTAGCTGGAACCTATCCCAAAGAAGAGGTTATGATTTTGGAAATGGAAGCCGTTGCTGCCGTTTTTAAAAAATATGAAGTAGAAGTTTTTCGTCCGCACATTTTAGAAAATTGTAATCAAATATTTGCACGCGATATTGCATTCGTCATTGAGAATAAAATTATTAAAGCCAATATTTTACCAGATCGAGAAAAAGAAATTGATGCCATAGAGCATGTTTGGAAAAAAGTGGCGAAAGAAAATAGAATAATATTACCCGAAGAATGTCATGTAGAAGGAGGTGATGTTATGCCTTGGAACGATTATATTTTTATTGGCACTTATTCTGGTGAAGATTATCCTGAATATATCACTGCAAGAACAAATATAGATGCAGTGATAGCCTTGAAAGAGTTATTTCCTCATAAAACGGTGAAGTCATTTGAACTTAGAAAAAGCAATACAAATCCACGTGAAAATGCTTTGCATCTTGACTGTTGTTTTCAACCAATAGGGAAGGATAAGGCTATACTTCATAAAAATGGGTTTTTAGTTGAGAGTGAATATGATTGGTTATTAAATTTATTCGGTAAGGAAAATATTTTTGAAATTACCAAAGATGAAATGTACGATATGAATAGTAACGTTTTCTCTATTTCTGAGGATGTTATAATTTCTGAAAAAAACTTTACGAGGTTAAATACCTGGTTGCGTGAAACGGGCTTTACAGTAGAAGAAGTTCCTTACGCTGAAATTGCAAAACAAGAAGGATTATTACGGTGTTCAACAATGCCTTTAATTCGCGATTAATTGAGTCACCAGATAATTACCTAAAATAATTATTTTTAACTTTTTTACGTTTACCAGATTCTAAAACAGGAATTTCATTAACATAGTTAAATGCAATTTGCGCATTCTCACCTAAGTAGGTCTTAAAATATTTAATGATTTGTTGTTCCTCGGTCTGTTGTTTCGTGGCGTTAAGTCTGAAGGTATAAGTTGTTTTACCATCTTGAATAAATTGAAATTGCTTATGGGCTGAAAATTTCGAGACACTATAAAAAATATGAGGACTAACTATATTGCCTTCGGTATCATAAATCATATCCATACGTCTACCAAATAATTCTTTAAGACTGTGGACTTCTGCACCATTATCGGTTGAAATTGCCATATCTCCAGTATCGTATCTTATCAATGGCATCGCATAACTATATAGGTCGGTAACTACAATTCGACCTACCTCACCAGCTGCAATTGGAATATCCTTTTTTGGATGTAATAATTCAACAAAATAACTAGCACTATTTACCAGATATTCATCTTTACTAAATAATGTTTGTTGTGCAATTATACCGTTTTCTTGATTGGAATACCGATTATAAATCGGGGTATTAAAATACTTTGTCATACCATTTCTTTCATTGTCTGAAAGTGTTTCAGCAATAGAAATAATTGATTTAATATTTGCAGATTTAACATTCAAATCTGTATGATCTAGAAACTTGCAGATTTGTTCGAAAAAAGAAGGATAGCCAATCATTGTTTTTTGCGATCTACTATTTATTAGTTTTTTAAGAAATTGTTCTATGTCGCTATCCGAGTCATCTAACACATTGTGACTTATAATGTTTTGCTTGAATAATGTGATCCAATTTTTATTACTTTTTTCATCCCATAGTTTGATATATACCAAAGTTCTCCCTAAATGATAATTGGCCAATTCAGAGAAATAAATTGTATCTGCCGTATTTCTGTTTTTCTTATTGGAATCATGCCAGACTTGAAGTGGTATTCCAGTTGAACCACTCGTAGTAATCTTTAGTCTTTCACTTTCCTTAAAGGTATTGGACTCAAAATCATTGAAATTTTCGAGTATTGTGTTTTTATTGATAACAGGAAAATTAGAAATGGCTGCTAGCTTAAACTTTTTATAATAATTAGTAGTTGTGACTGCATGTTTTAAAATGGCATTTAAACTTGTTGACTTATGCAATTTTGTTTTAGAGTCGGAAGGATTTTCAAGTATATGTTGAATGTTATTATAGTGTCGTCGCACAGGACGACCTTTTAAAAGGTCTATTGCCCAAAAAGATTTACTTCTAAATTTCTCCTTGAAATGCACGTGTGTCAGCTATTTTGTATTCTTAAATTAAATATATTGCAATTTGTCAAGATATTACCAGATGATACTAACTAATATTGTATTTTACAATTAGCCATGAACAATTATAACGACAGTAAAAAAAGCTATACAGAAATATTTAATCAACGTGGATTAGATTATCATAAGGCCATGTTGCTGCTGCCAAATGCAAGAGATAATGAATTTAAAAACATTATTTCAGAATTCAATATTGTTCCTCAAATGACTATTGTAGACATGCCTTCAGGAGGAAATTATTTAAAGAATTACTTACCTGAAAACGTTTCAATTGTTCCGCTAGAGACTTCTGAGATATTTGCAAAACTAGGAGGAACGCAAGTATGTCAATGGTCATCTTTGCCTTTAGATTCAAATTCAGTAGACGTTGTTTTATGTTGTGCAGCATTCCATCATGTTGAGCCTGATGATAGATTGAAGTTTAGAGAAGAAGTCACGAGAATTTTAAAACCAAATGGCAAATTAGTTATTGCAGATGTACAGGTTGGTACTGCTGTAGATGCCTATTTAAACACATTTGTTAATGAAAATAATTCAATGGGACATTTAGGCTGGTTTTTAGATGATTCATTCGGAAGCAATTATCAAACAAATTCGTTAATTCTTAAATCAAATAAAGTAAAGGAGTTTCCTTGGTATTTCACTGACGATCTTGAATTGTCAATGACTTATATGAAACTTTTATTCGGAATTGATAAGGCCAGCACAAAGCAAATAGTTGCTTATTTAAAAGATCATTTAGGATTGAAAAAAACTGATGAAAATATTTTTATGATTAATTGGTGCCTGAGGTACGTAACTTTTTCTAAAAAGGAGTAATTTTGGAGTATAATTAAATGAGTATGCAACAGACAACCAATACTATCTTAATGGTGCGTCCCACAAGTTTTAGAGCAAACGAACAAACGGCTGTAAACAACCATTTTCAAAAGGAAATTACAGATATTTCTCAAAATGAATTACAGAAAATGGCACATCAAGAGTTTGATGATTTTGTTGAAAAATTAAAAGCTCATGGTGTTCATGTTGTGGTGTTTATTGCTGAAGATGGGCTCGATACACCTGATGCACATTTTCCTAATAACTGGATTTCTTTTCATGAAAATGGCATGGTTGGATTGTATCCAATGTTTGCTGAAAATAGGCGGTTAGAACGTCGTGAAGATGTTCTTTTTCAACTAGAAGAAGAGGGCTTTCATATAGATCATATTTTTGATTATACAAGTGCAGAAGAAGAAGGATTATTTCTTGAAGGTACAGGAAGTTTATTACTAGATAGGGTAAATAGAAAAGCATATTGTGCTTTATCGCAAAGAGCAGATGAAGAGCTTTTGATAGAGTTTTGTGAAGATTTTGAATTTACACCGATTGTTTTTACAGCCTACCAAACTGTTGATAATAAACGAATGCCCATTTATCATACCAATGTAATGATGTGCCTAGGCGAAACTTTTGCAGTCATTTGTTTAAATAGTATAGATGATAAAAAAGAACGAAAGAATGTTGTGAAACATCTAAAACAAGATTCTAAAGAAATAATTGATATTTCTGAAGCTCAAGCCAATCAATTTGCTGGAAATATGTTGCAGGTAAAAGGTGCTAAAGGTGAAAACCTCCTAATCATGAGTCAAGCAGCTTTAGATTCATTAACTTCATCTCAGATCAAATCGTTGGAGAAACATAACAAAATTCTAGCAAGTTCATTAAATATAATAGAAGCTTGCGGCGGCGGAAGTGCTAGATGCATGATGGCTGAGGTATTCTTACCAAAATCAAAATGAGTCTAAAAAAAGCGCCTTGGTATTTTTTATTGCTTCTTATTTTGGCAGGAGAATCTGTATTTATATTACCATTTGTTCTTTCAAGAGTATTTAGACCTACAGTTCTTGAGGTTTTCAATCTAGATAATTTTCAATTAGGTATATGCTTTTCTGTTTATGGCATTGTAGCCTTTCTATCCTACCTTTTTGGGGGACCATTGGCTGATAAATTTCCTCCTCGTAAATTAATTGCCATAGCATTGTGGATGACAGCGTTGGGAGGATTAGTTTATGGCACGTTCCCCAGCTATGATACGCTTAAAATACTCTATGGGTATTGGGGTTTTACAACTATTTTTTTATTCTGGGCTTCAATGATAAAAGCCACAAGAGTATGGGGTGGATCAGCATCGCAAGGAAAGGCTTTCGGCTTCTTGGATGGAGGTCGAGGACTTGTAGGGGCTCTATTTGGAACCTTAGGGGTTTTTATTTTTTCACTATTTATGACTTCAGGTATTTCCGAAATGACGATAGTTGAAAGCAGAAATGCATTTAAGCAAGTCATTTATGCTAGTTCTGGAATCGTTAGTCTTGTGGGGCTATTGGTTTGGTTCTTTTTGAAATTAGATGCAAATACTGAAAGAGAGATTATCTTAGAAAAAATTACAGTTTCTCAAATTGCTCAAGTTCTACGTTTACCTTCTGTCTGGTTGCTAATGCTTATTATTTTGTGTGCTTATGTTGGCTACAAAATCACAGATGTTTTTTCATTATACGCACAAGATGTCATGCTATATAATCAGGTAGATTCGGCAAAAGTTGGCACATTTTTGCTTTATATTCGTCCAATTATTGGTGTTGTTATTGGCCTTTTAGCTGATCGGTCACGAATTACATTGTGGCTTATTATTGGTTTTATTATTTCTTTTATTGGAGCGATATTCTTTGCTTCAGGATTAATAACGGCTTCTGCTACAGCGTTATTTGTTATTTCTATATTAATTGTTGCAACTGGTGTTTATGCAGCACGCTCACTTTATTTTGCGGTGATGGAAAAAGGTCATATTCCAATAGTTTTGACGGGAACTGCTGTAGGGTTGATTTCTCTTATTGGTTTTACTCCTGATATATTTGCAGGACCAGTCATAGGATATCTGTTGGAGAATTCTCCAGGCGCCCTAGGCCATCAACATGTTTTCTGGATGTTGGCTATTTTTTCAATAATAGGAGGATTAGCCGCATGGTACTATTATCATTTGTACTCGCGACAAAATATTAGTTAGCAATTCGTTGAAAAATGTAATAACAGGCTTATTGATTGTTTAAATTTAAGACGATTCAGGTTTAGATCTAGGTAATTCAACATAAAATTTACTACCTAAACCAATATCACTTTCAACCCAAATTTTACCCTTGTTCAATTCTACTAATTGCTTGCAAATTGAAAGTCCTAGTCCCGTTCCTTTTTCATCATTAGTACCGCGAGTTGTATATCCGCCTGTTCCAAATATTTTTTCTTGATTTTCTTTTGAAATACCAACGCCAGTATCTTCAATACAAATTAGAATATCTCCATTTCGTTCTCTATTTGAGATCGTGATTACATCACCAATTCTTGAAAATTTAACGGCATTTGCTAATAGATTTTGAATAACAATTTCTACCATACTTCTATCAGCGTAAACGGCATCTTTAACAGATTCGTCGAGTAAGACAATACGTTTTTTCTGAACTTTTTTATCAACCAGTTGCATTTTTTCTTGGAACACCTCTTGAATATTAAAGCTAGAAGGTTTTGGTTCTAAATTCTGCATTTGAGACTTAGACCAGTTCAATAAATTTAGTAATAGCGCTGAAGCATTATCGGCATTATCACTTAATTCTGGAATGAGTTCATTGAATTCATCTTCTGAAATGCTGTCTTCCTTCAATAAATCTAGAAATGCTTTAATAGACGTAATTGAATCTTTTAAATCATGTGAAACAATTGAGAAAAGACGATCTTTTACATGATTCATTTCTTCCAATTGATGGGTTTGTTCCACACTATCATCAATTTGTAGTTTAAATTGTTTGTTTTTAGCCTCTAGAATCTTAATTGCTTTATTCTTAGAGTTCCTATTAACTGAAATTATTATAAAGGAAATCAGTAAAATAGCAAGAAGAGCACCTAAGATGTAAGAGATCCATTTTAGTTTATTCATGGCTTTGGTGTCTACCACAAGATTCCCTTCTTCATCAATTTTGGTAGGAGTTTTAGTTATAGCTTCAGGCTCAACAATATCTTCTATGAGAATAGGAGTTGCATTTTCTCTAGTGATTTTCTCCTTTAAAGTGTAATATTGTCGTTGCCAATTTAGAGCACTGCCAAAATATCCTCTAGTTGAATCTATCGCTTTCCTTAGAAAATAGTGTTTGAGGAGTTCCCTATCATCATTTACCACATTAGTCAACTGAAATGCTTCATTTAATTGGAATTCTGCAGTACGCAAATTGCCTTGTTGATAGTTGAGATTAGCTATGTTATTTAGAGATTTAAAAATTCCACTCTTATTATCGACATCACGATTGTATTGCAAACCTTCTAACAAGTAAGGTGTTGCATTCTCAAATTCCTTAAACTGCAGATATTGTTCTCCTAGATTTGGTAAAATATCACCTCGTAATTCTACATCAATCTCAGGATTTAGTAAGGCTAATGCCTTTTCATAAAACTCGATAGATTTTCTGTGCTCATTTCGCAATGCATAGAGTTCAGCAATATTCTTTGTTGATAATTTAATCCCAACACTGTCTTGTAATTGCTCTCGTACTTGTAAGGCCTTTGTATTAAACTCTAATGACTTATCAATTTGATTTGTGTTATAATAGGCTTCGGCTAGATTATTGTAAGCTGAGCTTAATTCATTGCGTAAATTTTTGCTTTCAAAAATTCCTATTGCAGATAATGAATGCCTTAGACCTTTGCCATAATTACCTCGTTTAATTTCAACTAGACCTAAGCTGTTATTGACCTTTGCAATCCCAAGTGAATCACTCAATTGCCTAAACAAATTGAGAGATTTATTGTAGTTATCAAGTGCATTGAAATAATCATCACGTTGCGAATAGATAAGTGCCTTGTAATATTTAATTTCGGCGGTTCCTTTGTTGTATTGTAGTGAAGATGAGAGTCTTTCGCTCTGATGAATATATTGCAATGCTTTTTGATATTCTTCAGCATTATATAAAGATTTGATAAGTTTAATAGCTGTATTAACCTTGGTTGAATCTTGGTTTTGAAATGCTAATTCTATGGCAAGACTGTCCTGTTCCTTAGTTTGGGAGAAGCTAAAGGCAAAAGTGATTATAAATGCAGTTAAGGTAATTAACTGTTTCATAAACTAAACGAGGTTTTAGGTACAACAATTTCAGTACTACCTATACTTGCCTTGAGGGAGAGGAAAATTAAGCACATACTACAAAGCAATATAACTGCTCTATAACACAATGTAAGCGAAGCGTAAATTGGGGCTTCGGTTAATAGCAATAACAAAAATTGGAAAAAGACGAGTAAATGCCAATTTAATAGGATTTAATGCTAATATATTAGATGAAGTGGTCAATGTTTTTTTTGATTAAAAATGCGTATCGACAAACGGCAAAAAACATAGAAAAACGACACTTTAATCGATGAAATGCACAATAGATTTGATAATTTGTAATGTTTTGTTAATCAATACTTTATCAATTAGTTGAAATGATGATATTAAATAAAATGCTATATTGACTAAACTAAATATTTTAATTATGAACAAAACTGTAAAAATGATTCTATTAATTGTAGGTGTTGTACTTGTTGGTTATGGCATTTATACAATGGTTGCGCCAGAGGCGTCAATTAGTGTTGGCGGAATGAGCGTAGAGGCTCAAGATAATACAGATTCATACGTAACGATTGCCCTTGGTATTGCAGCCGTGGCCATAAGTTTTTTAGGTGGAAAGAAATAAAATATTGTGGTTAAATTATATTTTAGTAATGGTGTTAAAAGTCATCTTTTAGAGTAAAACCTTTTTACGCAGTATACCTGTTGAAGTTGTAATTTGTAGTATTGTAATTCCTGTTGCAATTTCTGGAATTCTAGTGACTAAAATGGAGTTATTTAAGTTAGATTGGCTAAAGATTCTTTGACCAAACAACGAATAAATTTCAACTTTTAATAAGTTCCCATGATCATTGGTTTTTATCACTAATTCTCTGTTATCTTTTGAATATTTTGTAGAGAATGAAGAAGAATCTGATTCTTCTATTGAGAGCGCCGAATTACTTTGAAGCCCGACTGAAAATGTAATAAAATATCTATCCGTATAATCACCAGAGGCCATTAACATGTTTAAATCAGTGTCATTAATAAAATGATATGAGTCTTCAATAATGTCATAGATATAAACCTCAATATCATTTTCAAAATTTTCTAGTGAATTAAGACCAATTCGAACGTTTCCAGAATTAGTTAAAAAGAATCCTATTGGATATATCTTTGAAGTATCAAATGCACCTACCCCTTGAATAACATATTTATCATTATTAATTATCCAACTAAAGTCATCTGGAAAATCGTCGCCATTTAAAGCGTCGTAGCCATAGTCAAATCCATCAGTAGCTGCATTATCTGGAGTAAATCCTAACAACAACTGTCTTGTAAAACCTTGAGGTGTTTCTAAATCGATACGAACACGTTGAACGGCATTTTGACCATAGACGTCAATTATCAACATATTGAACACTAGTACAACTAGTATGGTAAACTTATTCATCAGATTTGGGGTATATCTATTATTCTTAATGATGCCAATATAAATAATTATATTAAATCATCTATGAAATACCAAAATAATCGATGAAATACAAGAAAAATGTAAGGGTTTTTGTATGAATTTTAGAAAAAGTGGCTTTTTATGGCCACTTCAATGAATTTAATAACTTAAAGATTACTGTTTAATAATGACTTTTTTATTGGCAATTAATCCAGTAATGGTCTCTACTTTAACAATATAGTTTCCATCCGAAATCTGACTAACAGGTATTCTGATTTCATGATTATTTATTGGCTCAAAATCGGTATAGGTTTTAACTGATTGACCAAGAATGTTGACGATGTTCAATTCTTTAATTTCATAGCTATTCACCCAATTAACATAGATTTCAGCAGTATCCTGCAAGTAATATATTCTAACAGAATCAATTGTATTCTCAATTATATTTAATTGGTCTTCTGCCTCAAAAACAATAGAGAATCTATCTGAATATTCACCAATATCAAGAGCTATTTCATAATTCGATGAATTAATATTGTGATAGGTATCCATAAAAGAATCATAGACAAATACATCAATATCGGTTTCAAAATTTTCTAGCTCATTCAGAGCGATTTTGACTGTACCAGGTGTACTTACATAAACGGTTAATGGATATTGTTTTGAAGTATCAAACTCTCCAACACCTTGAATAACATATTTTTCATTGTCAATCCTCCAAGAAATATCACTTATAGTATATTCATCATAATTCTCAGCGTCATAGCCATAATCAAAAGCATCTGTTGCCAAATTATTTGATACAAATGCCAACATTAATGGTCTTACATTTAATTCAGGAGTTTCGAAATCTAAACGTATTCTTTTTATTGTTGCTTCTTGATTATTATCATCGTTTCTATCAGAATTCGAATCTTCTGGGTCAAAGAAAACGGAACCACTATCTGAAGGGCCAGTTACTGCTTCTCTTCTAAAAACACGTTGATCATTATTAAATACAACTTGTCCAGTTGTATTACTTGAATTAACAAAGAAACCTTGTGCCACAGGAATATAGCGTTCTGGGACCTTACTCGGTGTTCCCAAGCCACTAATTGTAATTCCATCCACTGTAATTGGAGGTGTTACAGCAGGTACACCACCTGATAAATTGTATACGGCATAACCACCTTCATAATCTTCAAGGAAATGTGAAGCATTTGAAGTATAATGTTCCCAGAAATATAATGCGCCATCTATACTATTAGACGTACCTGTATTTCCACCTGGAATATTATCTCTAATAAACTCATGAGCATCAATGGCTGAAGGATATGGATTGCCAACTAGAGCCCCATTACCTGTTGTAAGAATGTTGCTAATACTGGCATTGTTTGGTTTACCAACAAAAGCATAGTTTTGAACATCACTGATAGGATTTCCAATGGCACTACCTTTCATAGTATAACCTAATCCACTTGAAATGGCTCCAAATTCACCAACATGTTGCCAATCAAAATACGTGTTTTGCGGATTATTATCGTAAATGTAAATCCAGCGACTACTTAATGTAATAGGATTTATAGTTCCTGGGGAGTCTAAACCATTAGTCCAAGCTAAATTTAGAGGGTTTGCCGAGTTTGATCCATCGCGTAACATTCCAATCACAGTGTAATCTGTATTATTTGATGCAGTATTTATGGATCCTACTGGAGAACTCCAATAATTATAGTTGAACAGGTTGGTTGTTCCCTGCTGATCTCTTTCTATAAAACCAGCACTGGTAACATCCAAAACACTCCGATTCACTTGACTTGGTGTATATCGTTTTTGAACCAATTGTGATTCTCCAACAAGATCAATAATTCCATCAAGTTTTAAGTAATGTGTTATCCAAAGCCCTTGCCCATCATTGGTTTCATCTTGTGGAGTTCCTGGATCAGTAATTGTGAGTTCTTTTCCAAGGGTGTCAGAAATTAAACCTAATAAAGTGATATCCGTATTCCCCGAATTAATATTATGAGAAATTTGAGCAATATTCCAATCAATTTGTGTTGTTCCATCAATTCCTATACTATTCGGAGGATCCCAGACGCTGAAATGAGTCCAAGTATTGTCTGTAGCCCAGTTTTGACCATCCACCCTTGACGTATATGGCAATGGTGCATTATTTGTTTGAGGTGCATTAATATTTCTCAACCTACCGTTAGGTCCTTTTTCACTACCTAAATCACCACAATTGGTTCCCATTCGATAATAACCGTCTAGATCTGCCCAATTAACACCTGGTATATCTTCTGGAATTACTTCGCCTCGAATAGCGCCATTATCGTTAATTTCTTGGTTCATCATGTAGTGAATTTGATCCGCAGAAATTGTTTTATTCCAAATGCGTAATTCATCCATCCAACCCGTGTAATAGTTAGCCGCTAATGCTGAAGTTCCTATAGAAGGATCCATTGCACCCAAGAGGCATTCTACATCCCCATTAGTAGCTGCTGGGGCACTTAAAGTACCAAACAATTGGCCTACACTAATGCCATCTATATACATGGCATATGTCGCTCCATCAAAGGTGACAGCAATATGATACCATCTATCCGTGCCAATAGCGTATTGGGATTGAATATAGCCATCATTGGTGCCTGCAGCATACCAGTTAAATCTCACACGTCCGTTACTTCTTAGACCTAAGTTATAACCTTGATCTGTATCACCAACCAATCGTTTAGATAATATGGTGTCATCATTATTCAAGGCATTAGGTTTCACCCAAACTTCTAGTGTAAAGGCGCTACTAAGTGAATAATTATTTTTAAAACTTACAAAATCATTGATTCCATCAAAATTGACTTGCGTGCAACTCGTAATTTCCACACGAATAGTATCTGAACATCCATTTTGTAATGTCCAAATCAAATCATATTCTCCGGGAGGAGCAGTAAATGTTGCGTTTGGATCTGCAACATCGGTAAATGATGGTGCGAAGATTCCACATCCTGCTGTTACCGTGCTATAGGTCCATTGACCTGACATGCCTGTTCCCGGATAATTAGGCGCTTCTACATCTGCTGTGGTACCATTACTATCATGGTCGTAAAATTCGCCCGGATAAATATATAGTCCAGACTCATAAGTACCATTATTATAATTTTCTAAGGCTGTTTTCGTGTTGTCATAAGCTTTTAAATCAACAGAAGATTGTCCACATTCACCAGCGCCAGGCGCAAAATTTTGACCAGCATAGGCGAGATTAACATCTAAAGTCACAAATTCAGTACCATCATCACCATCTAATCTACAGTCATTTACCAAAGCTGTAACACCATATTCTTGAGTTCCCGGGGTTACAGGCGTAACGTTGACCGTATTTCCAGTTTGAATAATATTACCAAATTCATCTGTCCACTCTAACACTTCATCTATAGGTGCAAATGGTAAACGTAAGCCATCTATTGCCCACGAACTTGATATAGTACGAGTAATACTACTGCAAGGAAGGGTGCCGCTGCTATCAGTAAAAGTGTCAGAGCATGTTCCGCCACCAGTACCAAAAAAGCTAAATTTAACTCGTAATTGAGCCTCATTTAAATATGCCGATAAATCAATTGATATAAAATTATAACCATCATTTATTGGGTCATAATTATTACAATTATTTGGATTTCCACTAGGTCTAATTATATCGATACCAGTATCACTTTGTCCTGAATAAGATAACAATGTATCTGTATAGGTTGCACCACCATCTATAGAGAGTTCAACTAGCATGCTAGCACCTGAACATAAATAGAAAGCTTGATAATATTCTAGTTTTGCTTCTGTGGCTGTCATACCAATTGTATTAAATACAGGTGTTTCAAGAGTAGAATCTACTGGCCCATAAACCGTTGCAAATTTCGAGCCTTCTTGAGGATAATGACGTATGCCAGCTAATATTTTTTCTTGTGCAACTTCTTTCCAAGTTGATTGGCTTGTATTATTACCACTCGCTGGAATATCATTGGCCACACCATCTATAAGCCAGCCATCAACCTGCGCATGATTGAATAGTCCAGTGTCTCCAAATTGGCCGTAGTACTCAAAATAACTCTCTGCATCAATAGTGTATTGTTGTGGGAAGCAATTTGTATTACTAGACACATCTACAATTATTGGAGGTTCGTCGGGAGGTAAAATCCTTAATACTGCTTCAGTAGAATATGCAAAACAATTTCCAGACTGAATTACCGCTCTAACTAGTGTCGTTTCTACAACATTTGTAACTGTATGTTGCGTTGGATTTGAAATATCTAAACCGTCATCTACCCAATCCCAAAATGTTGTAGTAGGGTTGTATGTGGCGACCTGCCATTGTAATATATTAGGTACTAAAGTTGGATCAATTGTTAAATTAAATATCGCATTTTGAACGGTTGGAGTAGGTGGATTTGTTGAATTATCATAAGGACAGAATGTAACTTCAATAAGGATGTTAGCTGGATCTGGACTTGCAACATCAAGATAGCCATCTACGGTTCCACCGTCAATTGTTGGTGCGTCAATAGTGACTGTTACACTACATGTACTAAAATTGCCATTAACATCTGTTATAGTTAATTGAACATTGTTTGTCCCAATATCATTACAACCAAATACTGTTTGAGCAAGTGTTAAAGTATCAATACCACAAGCGTCTGATCCCGAATATGCTGCATTAATCTGTGCTTGAGTTACCGTAACAGTTCCAGTTACGTTATCAATTACAAGAGGACCTATTGATCCACATTCTGTAACATCGTTTGTTGGTGCTGTAACATCTTGAACTGTAACAGTTGCTGTACAAGTATCTTGGTTGCCACTTGTATCTGTAACTGTCAATGTCACTTGATTATTTCCAACATCAGAACAATCAAAATCAGTAATATCCAGTGCAATAGAAGATATACCACAGTTATCTGACGAACCATTATCAATATCATTGGCATTAATTGTTACATTTCCAGTTGGACTCAACTGAACAGTAATATCCTGACATAAGGCTGTAGGAGAGGTCGTATCAGTCGTAATTATATTAAACCCACAGGTTGTGTCATTTCCACAATCATCTGTTACAGTAATAGTAACAGAGGTATTACCGTTAATTGTAGAACCGGCAATAGGATTTTGAGTGATAGTAACATTACCACAGTTATCATTTGCGGAAATTAGTCCTGTGTAATCAGGAATTGTAAATTCACAATCTATGTCAAACGAGACATTTTGATTCCCTAAACATGTAGTAATTACAGGATCGGTAGTATCGTCAATAGTTATTATTTGAGTTCTGGTTACGGCGTTGTTACCACAGGTATCGGCCACATTCCAAGTTCTAGTTATAGTTCCACCACAGGTGTTTCCAACTAAAGCGCCATCAACGCCAGCTACAGATCCACCAGCATCGCAGTTATCTGTCCAAGCCAGGTTGGTCATAGCAGGCACATCAGCCAAGCACTCCACAGTAATGTTTGCTGGAGCCGCCGCCAAGACAGGAATTATTGTATCGTCAATAGTAATAGTTTGAGTTCTGGTTACGGCGTTGTTACCACAGGTATCTGCCACATTCCATGTTCTAGTGATAGTTCCACCACAGGTGTTTCCAACTAAAGCGCCATCAACGCCAGCTACAGATC